>Ga0163144_10000002_pt1 | contig 845500 bp, 753 predicted proteins | sample OliLak19BULKMAT1_FD_123175 | JGI IMG/M metagenome (GOLD analysis project Ga0163144, IMG submission 123175) | Freshwater microbial mat bacterial communities from Lake Vanda, McMurdo Dry Valleys, Antarctica - Oligotrophic Lake LV.19.BULKMAT1 | ecosystem: Environmental > Aquatic > Freshwater >...
CGAGGGCGAGGGCGAGATCCGGGTCCTGCGCGTCTTGAATCGCGATGCGGCCGAGATCTCGCGAATTCTCGGCGGGCAGGTCCCCGCGAGCGCTGGGGCGTCGACGAGCACGCGGGATCGGGAGGGACAGGATCGCCGCGATGGTTCCGACGAGTCCGACCCAACACGAGACGAGCAGGACGCGACGAGCGAAGGGCTCGAGGGCGCGAGTGCGGCCCCCGAAGACGAGGCAGCGGTCCAGGCACAAGCTCCCGAAGCCGCCGCGACCGGGACTCCCGTCGATCTCGCGACGCTGCTCGGCGGCGAGGATTATTCGATCACCGTCGACCCGCCGACGCGTTCGCTCGTCGTGCGGGCGAGCGCACGGGGCCACGACCTGATCCGGGAGCTCGTCGAGGAGCTCGATGCCCGACCCCAGCTGATCGCCGTCGATGTCACCGTCTCCGAAATCCGGACGCCGAGCTCCTGGGCCCTCGCACTCAGCTACCACGTACCGCTCCTGCCGGGCGACTCGCTCGACGAGTACATAGGCCGCCTGATCAGCCTGCCGGCGGGCCGGGGATTCGGCTCCGTACCGATCGATCAGGGGGCGCTCTTCGGTCGTGTCTCGCACGATGCGGGTGTCGACTTCGACGTACCCGGCGAGGGGGGAGTCCAGGTCCCGCTCGAAGACACGGGCCAGATCGACGCTTCGCAGCGCAAGTTCACGGTCGATATCCTGATCCAGCCGAGCCTCGTGCTCATCGCCGGCGAGCAGAACGAGATCTTCGTCGGAGCGAACATTCCGATTCCGGTGTCCGGCGGCTCGTCCCTCGGTAACACCTCGACGAGCGGCGGACTCAGCTATCCCTCCGCGACGGTCACGTTCAATCGCCAGGACGTCGGCATCCGGATGAACCTCGAGGCCCAGGCGGGCCAGGAGGGCCCGATCCAGCTCGACCTCGAGGTGGAGCTCTCGGACATCGGTCCGCCGCTCGCCGGCGCCCCTGCGGAGGTCGGCCCGACGCTGATCAAGGAGATGCTGTCGGCGAAGGCTCATCTCGAGGATGGTCAGACGGCGATCGTCGGCATCTATCGCAATCGCAAGGACACCGTGGCGCAGGGAGGAGCGCCCTGGCTCTCCGACATCCCGTTTCTCGGCTGGCTCTTCAAGGCACGGGGCAAGGTCGTGGTCGATACCCGGCTCGTCATCGCCGCCCGCGCGAGACGGATCTCGACGCCCGCCGAGCTCGTCGCGGACACCATCCGCCGTCGCCTCGCCTTCGAACGTCAGAGCGCGCGATCGGTCGAGCTACCGGATTCGGAGGGCGCGCCCTACGGCGTGCGCGTCACGACGCGCGCGCTCGAGGAAGATGCCGACGCGATCGCGCAGGACCTCGAGCGCAAGGGACATTCCGTCCGGATCCATCGTTGGACGAATCTCGATCGCCGGGAGCTCTTCGACATCTACGTGATGGGATTCGAATCAATGGTCGACGCAGGCGACCTGGCCCAGCACCTGGCCGAAGACGGCTGGGACTCCGATCTCGTGGTTTTCCCGACGCGCTCGTGATCCGCGGTCTGCGTCGCCCTCGATTCGTCCGTCCTGCCGGATCAGGAGATGGGGGAGTCCCAGATTCGCGAGGAATCGCCTGCTCTCGTGTTCTTCGTGGAGCATCGCGATCGTCGTCGCGGCGCCGGCGATCAGACAGAGCGGCGCGCTCACCGACACGCTCGCCGGCCCCCCGCGAAAGCTCTCTCCCGTTCGTGGATCGAGTAAGTGCGAGTAGCGCAACCCGTCGACGATCATGCAGCGTTCGTAATCGCCGCTCGTCGCGATGCCGCCTGCGACGAGCGAGATGCGCGCGATCGCCTCGTTCGGGCGGCGTGGATTGCGGATTCCGACCCGCCAGGGCGAGCCGTCGGGATGCGGTCCGATGACGGCGAGATCGCCGCCGAGGTCGACGAGACCGGACTCGATCGATGCCTCGCGACAGAGGGACGCCACCCGATCGGCGGCGTACTCCTTCACGAATCCCCCGAAATCGAGCTGCATTCCGGGCAGGGGAAGCACGATTCGCGGCCGCTCCCAGCGAAGCTTCGACCAGCCGACGAGTCTTCTCGTCGCCGCGAGCGCGGCGGGATCAGGAAGCCTTCCCGAGCGCAAGTTCCAGACCCGGCGCAAGACTCCCGAGGTCGGGTCGAAGCGGCCGTCGCTCTCGCGATGGGCCGTCTCCGCGAAGTCGAGCAGCGATGCGGTCTCGTCGTCGACGAGGATTCCCTGCTCGTCGCCGGCGCTTCGGTTGATGGCGGAGGCCAGGCTGTCCTCGCGGTAACGCGAGTACTTGACCTCGAGTCGCGCGATCTCGTGCAGACCCCGGCGCGCGATCGGCTCGAGCTCCCCGCGCGACGGGCCGTAGAGCTGGAGCTCGCACGGGCTTCCCATCGCGCGGAAGCGGAAGTGTTCGAGGCCCATGGTCAGAAGCGGCCGGTGAGCGTGACGGCGAAGACCTGGAAATTCACGAGGCCGGGGGCCTCGTCTTCGTCTCCCACGCTCACGAGCCCGAAATTGCCGTCGGAGAAGTAGCGCTCGTAGGAGAAGGCAACGAAGAGATCGAGGCCGCCTGTAAAGCCGATGCTCTCGAGCTTGCCGCCCGGCTGGTAGTCGAGCACGTCCTCGAGCGCGACCTCGGCCTTCACCTTCCCGGAGATCGCGCCATAGGGAGATAGGCGGTAATCGCTCGAGCGGTCGCCGGGTGTGCTTTCGACCGTGCCCGCGAGGAGCAGGGTCTCGTAGAAATCCGCCTTGCTCTGGCTGTAGTAGCGAACGCCTGGGACGATCGTGAGGAATCCGAACAGGTTCTGGTGCCATGCGAGCTCGACCGTATGCGAGGTGACGGCCCAGGTATCCACGTACAGGCGATAGTCGAGATGGAGCGATCCCGTGACCGGTTCGAAATGATGCCGGTAGCGCAGCAGCAGACTGAGCTGGTCCTTCTGATCCGGGCGTCGATCCGAGACGACCGTGTCGCCGGAGCTGAACCCGCGGATCGCCTTGTACGGGTCGCTCAGGTAGCCGTCCGAGTGCTTGTAGTTGATGGTCCCTTGAACCGCCGAGGCGCGACTCAGGATCTGGGACAAGCCCGTAAACAGGTCGACGCTCCAGCGCTCTCCCGCGCTCGGGCGTTCGGCAAAGAGGTCGGCGTCGGTGGGCTCGATCCAGTCGTACGAGAAGGCGCCGGAGGCAGAGAACGTCGTGTTCTTGTCGGCAAAAGAGCGTTCCGTTCCCAGGCCGCCGTGGACGGAGAAGTAGTCTCGTTCCTTCGAGAAGCCGGCGCTGAACGTGTCCTTGCTCTCGTCCATGTAGTAGCTGAGGTCGGCGGATAGGTCGTAGCGTTCGTCTTCGATCGTCGCGCCGCTCATTACCTGGAGCCGCTTGTCACCCGTCGTGTCGGGCTGCACGAACCAGGGCGATGCTCCGCTCATTTCTTCATAGAGGAAGCCGACGCCGACGTCCACGCGTTTAGCGACCGGAAGCTTGAAGTCGAGCTGATGCGTCAAGACCTCGTAGCGTTCGCGTGATCCGCCGCCCGGGGCCAACCGGTCGCTCTCGAGATCGTCTTCCAGGTAGTAGCTGAACGCATACGACGAGCTCGCTTGCTCGACCGGCGAATCGGCGCGCGCGGGGAGCGCGAGACCCGGCACGGCCAGGGCGCTCGTCGTCAGCGCCGTGAGGGCACGACTCGGCCGTGCGACGCTCTCCGCGCCGGAAGCGCGCTCGCGCTCGGTCCTTCGGCTGCTCTCTCCGCCCCCCATCGAAGCCTCCCGGTCTCAGTTGCAGCCGCAGCCGCCGCCCCCGCCGCTGCCGCCCGGCATCGAGGCTTCCTTGCTGAAGTAGATGTGGGATTCGCGCTTGGCCTCGAGGGAGTCGGGCTCCCAGGACATGTCGCGTCGCGCGAGCAGGTCGCGCTCCCAGGGACTGACCTTCGCGCAGCCGGTCGCGGCCAGCGCGAACAGGATCGGCAACGAGAGGATCAGACGGGACGATCGGATTCGAATTCGCATCGACTAACGACCTCCGAGTAGCTTGCGGATCTCGCTGCGAAGCTTCGTGCCGTCGCCGCGCTGGAAGCCCCGGTGGACGAGGCGGATGACGCCCTCCCCGTCGATCAGGTACGAGGTCGGCATCGTGTCGACGCCGAACTGCTTGGGGAGGCGTCCCTTGGGATCGCTCGCCGAGGGGTAGCCGATCGGGTTCTTCTCGAGGAAGCGGAGCGCCTTCTTCGTGTTCTGATCGAGGTTCACGGCGACGACCTGGAAGCCGGCGCCCCCGAGCTCCTTGCGCATCGCCTCGATCTCGGGGATCGCCTTCAGGCACGGCGCACACCAGGAGGCCCAGAAATCGAGGTAGACCACCTTGCCGCGGTACTCGGCGAGGGAGACCGTGCCCTTGCCGTCGAGGGAGGGCAGGGCGAAGTCCGGGGCGCGATCACCTGCCTCGAGCGCCGTCGCTGCCATCGGAACGAGCAGCGCGAGGGCGGTGAGCCAGAGGGCGAACGTGGATCGCAGCGAGCTCGTTCGGCGTGCAGAGGCCGTCATGAAATCGAAATCTCCCGCCGCGCGAAAAGGCTCTCGCGGGCGAGCCTCTCGACTGCACGCTGCATCGTCGTGTCGACGAGTCGTGATGAGGGAAATGTGATCCCCGCCGCAGGGCTGCTCAGATCGCGCCGGTGCTCCGCCCTTCGGAGAGGGCGGCGACGACGGCATCCTGGGTGAGGAGCTCCGAGAGTACTTGCGGCCGCTCCGGCGCCGCGGGGTCGTAGACGAGGTAGAGCGGCACACCCGCGCGGCCGAACTCGGCGAGCTTCGTCCGGATCGCATCGTCGCGCCGTGTCCAGTCGGCCTTGAAGAGCGAATAGCCCCCGCGCACGAGCGCCTCGCGCACGGCGGGGCGGTCCAGCACCGTCTTCTCGTTCACCTTGCACGTGATGCACCAATCCGCCGTGAATACGACGAATGCCGGTACGCCACGAGCGAGCGATTCGCGGACGGCCTCCTCGCTGTAGGGGGAGAAGCCGTCGACCTGGAACTCAGACTGCGGGCTCTCGGTCGTCGAGGCCGAAGCCACGGGTTGGAATTCGATCAGATTGAAGCTCGCGAAGGCGAGGCCCGCTATTCCGATCGCGCTCGCCCGGCCGAGCCAGAGGCTGCGCATCGGTTGCATCTGGCCGTAGGTCCAGAGCAGGAAGGCGAGGAAGAGGAGCGCCGCCATCATCGCGACGACGGCGTCCGAGCCGCCGCTCTGGCCGACGATCCAGAGGAGCCAGACCACGGTCGCCAACAGACAGAAGCCGAGCCCGGCGCGCAGCTTCAACATCCAGGGACCCGAGCGCGGAATGAAGCGGGCGAGCCGCGGAAAGAAGCTGACCAGCAGGAAAGGCGATGCGAGTCCCACGCCGATCGCGAGGAAGATCGCGAGGATGCCGTAGCCCGAGCTCGCGAAGGCGAAGCCGACGGCGGTTCCCAGAAAGGGCGCCGTGCACGGCGTCGCGAGCACGACCGCGAGCAGCCCCTCGAAGACCGAGCGCGAGAGCCCGGTGGTATCCTGCCCGACGTCCGCGAGACGACCCTGGCCGAGCTCGATTTCGAAGACGCCGAAGAGATTGAGCGCGAAGGTCACGAGCAGCGCGGCGATGCCCGCGACGAAGATGGGCTCCTGGAACTGGAAGCCCCAGCCGACGGCGTGGCCTGCGAAGCGCAGCGACAGGACGAGCGATGCCAGCGCGAACATCGATCCCAGCACGCCTGCGGTGTAGGCGAGGCCGTGCAATCGGACCTGGCGAGCATCGCGCTCGGCCATGTCGGCGATCGACACGACCTTGATCGCCAGGACAGGCAGCACGCAGGGCATCCCGTTCAGGATCAGTCCGCCGAGCAGCGCCAGGCAGAAGACCTGGAGCCAGGCGATCGGCGTGGTCGTCTTTTCGACGCTGCGCTCGGCGACGACCGCGGCGGAAGTCGGCGCGCCGGTGAACACGGCTGCCGAGGTCGGGCTTCCCTGTACCGGAAGATCGATCTCGACATGGCGCGTCGTTCCTTCCACGTCATGGAGCTCGATGACGCCGCGCAGTCGATCTTCGCCCGGCTCGAGCCGCGTCAGCGCGAGCTCGAGCGCGACCCGGCCCGAGCTCGAATCGCTCGAAAAGCGCTGTTCTCCCGCAAACTCGAAGGTTTCGCTCTCGAAGGGCAGGAATGAAACGCGGCTCGGCCCCGGGGTTCCGACCGAGCAGGCATCGCCTTCGCGCGCGCACGAATCGAGAGAGAGCTCGACGCGGCGCGTCGCATCGATGGCCGGTGAGACCCCCTCCGCCCAGACCGCCGAGAGCGACCAGCCGAGGGCTTCCGCTGGACGCGGGACGCGCGCTTCGCTCTCGCGAAAGAGTGCCCGCATCGCGTCTCGATCCGCCGTCTCGATCGGGAGATCGAGAGGCGACTCGAGCGAGATCGTCGCCGGTACACATTGAGTCCGACAGATCAGGACCGAAGCCTCGGCGCGCGCGACCCGTATCGCGGAGCCCGCTTCGGATGCGCCGATGGGTTGCGGCGTGAGGCTCGCGGCCAGGAGGACGTGTCCCTCGTAGCCGTAGGTCGTGAAGAGGTCGTCTGCCTCGCGGAAGGTTTGGGGCGCGGGCCATGCGAGGGACCCGACGCCGTAGCCCGTCGCTTCGAGGGCGATCTCCGGCGCGACGCCGGTCTCGCCAGGATTGCGCCAGTAGAGGTGCCAGCCCGGAGCGAGGTCGAATAGCACGCCCATCCGCACCGGCGAATCGGTCGAGACCAGGAGGGTCGCGACCAGCTGCGGCACGTCCGACTCGAAGACCGCTGCCGCACGCGCAGACGCAGGCAGACTGGCGAGCTTCGCGGGCGAGAGGGGCACCAGCGCGTTCGGCTCGGCTGCGCGTCCCGGTGAAGCAGAAATCGGTCCGGTTGCGATGCCGAGCACGAACAGAAAGGAGGAGAGGACCGATCTGGTAAGCGAGGATCGGCGAAATTGGTGAAGAGTCAGCATGGCGGTCGCGATTCCTTCTCCCGCTGGAACGCCGACCTGCGGTCGGGGGCTGGAAGCCCGCACGGTTATCGGTCGCCTGCGGCGTCCGACCTTTGTGCATTTCGTCCTGCGTCGCGCTCGTGCACGTGACGGACGACCCCGGATCTGGCCGGATGTGCAGCTCGCGTTCCTCTCGCGTGCAGTCGGCGCAATCGCCACGAATTTCTCCGGCAAATCTCCGAGCGAACAAAAATGGTGATGCGTAAAACACACAATTTGGTGGCGCAGGTCACCGAGAAGCCCGGTCGCATACCGAATGGAAAACGGGCCCCGGTCCAGTGGCACGCGGGTCTTCAGCTCCCGGTACCGCGCGAATGCAACGACCGGGTCAGAGCGAGGTCGAATCGACGATGCCCGAAAAGAAGTCCCACGCGATGTCTCACGAGATGCCCCCCGAAACGCCGCGAAAATTTGGGGATTCGAGCTGGCCGGGCCGGCTCTTCGTGATCGGGGGTCTCGCGCTCCTGTTCGCGAATACCGCCGGGGCCCAGATGGACGACACGGATCGCGCGCGGCGCATGCACGACCGGCTCGCCGGGGTTCCGCCGACCCCGGCCGTCCTGACCCAGATGGCCAACTTCATCGGCAGCGGACGTCCGGATCTCGCGGCCGATCTCGCGATGCAGAATCCCGCCTTCTACAACGTCTCGCTGAAAAATTTCGTGACGCCCTGGACGAACGAAGCGTCGACGATCTTCGCGCCGCTGAACGACTACACGGCGACCGTCATCGGCATGGTCCGCGACGACGTTCCGTTCAACACGGTGCTCTCGGAAGACATCGTCTACACGGGCGCCAACAACCTCGTCACGCCGAACTACGAACAGACGAGCAATGCCCATTACGAGGCGCTCGAGGAGGCCGGAGTCGACCTGTCGAATCCGGCGATGCTCGTTCGGCGGACGCAGTCCGGCCTGCCGGGTAGTCAGCTCTCCGCGAACGAAGCGGCGGGCGTCGTCACGACTCGAGCCGCGGCCGAGGCCTTCTTCTCCGCCGGCACGAATCGAGCGATGTGGCGCTTCACCGCGATCAATCACCTCTGTCGCGACATGGAGCAGCTCCACGACGTCACGCGCTCAGGAGAGTGGATCCGTCAGGACGTGAGCCGGAGCCCCGGCGGCGACAGCGAGATCTTCCTCAACACCTGTTATGGCTGCCATACCGGAATGGATGCGGTCTCCGGCGCCTACTCGTACCTCGAATGGGATGCCACGGCAGGGCGGATGATCAATACCCCCGGCGTCGTCCAGGCGAAATACCTGATCAACGGCAACGTCTTCCCGTTCGGTCACATCACGACGGACAACGGCTGGGTCAACCTCTGGCGCGAAGGACCGCACTCGCTGCTCGGATGGCGGGGCGCTTCCGACCGTGGCTTCGGCGCCAAGAGCCTCGGCGCCGAGGTCGGCGCTTCGCGCGCCTTCTCGGTCTGCCAGGTCGAGAAGGTCTTCAAGCACGTCTGCTTCCACGGCCCGAAGGACCAGGGCGATCGCGATGCCATCGAGTCGATCGCCGACGGCTTCGAGGCCGACGGGACCTACAGCTTGAAGACCGTGTTCGGCGCCGTCGCCGCGCATTGCATGAATGAAGAGTGAGATGGGAAAGGCGAGTCACGACGTTTCGTCGAGGATTCGTCGCGCCCGGGCTCGCAGGGTCTGGAGCGGCGTGGTCGAGAACCGCGAGGGATCAGGGGTCAATATGAAGAACAGACATTCCTTCCCCGTCGAGTCGTTCGTTGGTCGGCACGGAGCAAAGCTCCGAAGCGCCTTCCTCGCCCTTGCCCTCGCGCTCGGCGCGGTCGGCTGCGGGGACTACGGCGGCTCCGATACCGATACGTCGGTCCTCGGAAACGAGAATCCGGGGGGCGGGGCGCCCAGCGGGCTCTCGGTGGCCGAGCAGGTCACCGCCTTCGAGGCGACGGTCTATCCGCTCGTCGATCAGTACTGCGACGATTGCCACGGCGGTAGCGGCCCCGGCGCGCCGCAGATCGCGCATCCCGACGTCACGACGGCCTGGTCTGCGGTCGTCGACAGCCAGAAGGTCAACTTCTCGGATCCGTCGGCCTCGCGGCTGGTCCGGCGCCTGGCGGTCGACTTCCACTTCTGCTGGTCGGATTGTGCGAGCAACGCCTCCGAGATGCTCGCGCAGATCGTCGCCTGGCAGCAGGCGATCGAAGACGCGGGCGGCACGACCGGCGGCGTCGACGTGAACGGTCTCCAGAGCGTGACGCGCATGATGTCCAACGGCGTCGAGGAGCTCGGAGCCGAGCGCTTCGATACCGGCATCATCGCCCGTTGGGACTTCAAGGAGCAGACGGGCAACACGGCGATGGACACGAGCGGTGTCGCGCCGGCCATGGATCTCGCGCTCGAGGGCCCGACGTTGATGTCCGCCTACGGCATCGACGTCACCGAGGGCCGCGCCATCGCGACCGCCGTTGCGAGCCGCAAGCTCTACGATCGCCTTGCGGATCAGCAGACTGGAACGCAGGCCTATTCGGTCGAGATGTGGATCTCGAACCTGAACACGACCCAGGACGGCCCCGCCCGCATCATCAGCTATTCGGCGAACTCGGGCTCGCGCAACTTCATGCTCGGCCAGGTTCAGTACCAGTACATCGTCCGCAACCGCGCCTATACCCAGGAGTCGAACGGCAACGGCGGTCCCGACATGGAGACCTACGACGTCGACCAGGACGCTCAGGCGACCCTGCAACACGTCGTCATCACCTACGACCAGCTCTCGGGTCGCAAGATCTTCGTCGACGGTGTGTGGACCGAGGACGTGGATCCGATCGCCGCGGGCCGGCTCTGGAACTGGAGCCCGAACCATCGCCTCGTGATGGGCAACGACGTCAGCAACGATCGTCCGTGGCTCGGTCAGATCCGCTTCGCGGCGATCTACGATCGCCCGATGACCGCGGAAGCGGTCCGTCAGAACTACGAGGCGGGCATCGGGCGGCGCATCACGCTCTCCTTCGACGTGTCGCAGTGGACCGGCGGGAGCTCGCGGATCGAGTTCTCGGTCACCGAGCTCGACGGATACAGCTACCTGTTCTGCTCGCCGACCTTCGTGACCGATTCCGCGGCCCCGATCCGGGTCCAGAACATGCGGATCTCGCTGAACGGCATCATCCCGGTCTCGGGCCAGGGCTTCGTCAACATGAACGCCCTCGTGACGGGCGCGCGGACGCTCCTGTCGCGCCAGTGCACGATCGTCGGCGGGCTCGTCGACTCCGATACCGACATCTTCCAGCTTCATTTCGAGCAGCTCGGCATCTTCCAGGATCCGGTTCCGACGCCGACGCCGCCGACCCCGGGTGTCGAGGACTTCGGCGAGGCCCAGCCGACGCTCGGTGTGCGCAACTTCGCGCGGGTGAACGCCTCGATCGCGGCGCTCACGACCGTGAGCCCGGAGAACGGGAACGTCGAGACGACTTTCGAGGAGTTGGTTCAGCAGCTGCCGGCGGGACCGGATCTGCGCTCCTTCGTCTCGGCCAATCAGGTCGGCGTCGCGAAGCTCGGCGTCGAGTACTGCAACGTCCTCGTCGGGGATGAGACGGTCGGAAGCCAGGCGCTTCGCGTTCAGTTCTTCAATACCGCCGGGAGCTTCGGATGGGACCAGCCGCCGGCCATGGCGTTCGCGAACCCGGCAAATGTCGACATGATCACGAATCCGCTGCTCGACAAGATCGTCGGCGCCGGGCTTCGGGGCACGGTCGGCGGACAGCCGGCGCGCGACCAGGTCGAGGCGCTGCTCGACCAGCTGATCGTCGATCTGTCGGCGACCTGCGGTGGTGGAGGACAGCCCGCCTGCGACGGCACCTACACGAAGAACATCGTGAAGGGGCTCTGCACCGCGGTCGTCTCGAGCGGCGCAGTCCACATCCACTAGGCCACGCGGCAGATCGCGCACAAATCGAACCGGTTTCGATTCCTCGAAGAGGAGGTATGAACATGGCAAATACGAAGAGACGAGCGCCGACGGAGTCGGGTGGCCCCTTCTTTCATCCGGATCACCGCCGCCCGCGGACGCGGCGGGAATTCATCGCCCAGGGCTTCATGGCCGGCTCCGCCTACGTGGTCGCTCCGTCGATCCTGTCTCTCCTCGGTGTCAACCGAGCGAATGCCCAGGCCAGCTGCTCGCTGACGGGCGCCGGTGCGGGCAAGATCCCGTTCATCGGCATCGATCTGGCGGGTGGCGCCAACATCGCCGGCTCGAACGTGATGATCGGCGGCCCGGGCGGTCAGGAAGATCCGATGTCCGAGCAGGGCTATCTCAAGCTCGGCCTCCCGCTCGACATGTCGCCGCTGAATTCGCAGATCAACGCCTTCGATCGGACGATGAATCTCGTCTTCCACTTCGACTCCGCGATGCTCGCGGGCATCCTCTCGAAGGCGGCCCCCGCGACGCTGGCGAAGGTCGAGGGGGTCATCGTCTCGTCACGCTCTGCGAACGACACGCAGAACAACCCGTTGAATCCGATCTACGGGGTCCACCGGGCGGGCGCCGACGGCGGGCTCTTGTCGCTGATCGGGACGCAGAGCTCCGACTCGGGCGGAAATAGCATCATGCCGATGTCGATGTTCGATCCTGCCGTTCGGCCGACCAAGATCGACCGTCCGAGCGACGTTCGAGGCCTCGTCGACACGGGGCGCTTGACCGACCTCCTCGGCAGCACCGGGGCCGGCAACGTCGCGTCGGCGATCCAGGGCATCTCGGCCCTGAAGGTCGAGCAGATCCAGGAAGACGCGGCCGTCAAAGAGCTCGTGAACTGCGCCTACCAGCAGAGCTCCGACCTGATCACGCTCTTCGGCGATCCCGCGGCCCTCGATCCCGAGCAGGATTCGCTGATCGTGGATGCGGGCGGGACGGGTGTGTTCACGCAGGCCGAGCTGAATCAGAGCGAGTTCCGCAAGACGGCCTCGGTCATGAAGCTCGTGCTGGAAGGTCATGCCGGCGCCGGGACGATCGAGTTCGGCGGCTACGACTATCACGACGGCACCCGGACGACGGGCGAAGCCCGGGATTTTCGCGCCGGGCAGGCCATCGGGGCGATCATCGAGTACGCCGAGCGCAACCCGCTGGTCGGCGACGTCATGATCTACCTCTTCAGCGACGGTTCCGTCTTCTCCGACGGGCAGGCCGACAACGGCGCGAACGGCAAGTTCGTCTGGCGCGGAGACAACGCGGGCTCCGGCGTCAGCGTCATGATGGTCTACCGCAAGGCCGGCAAGCCGACCCTGCGGACGCCGTTCGCGACGACCCGCCAGATCGGTCATTACCGGGCGAATGGCGACGTCGAGACTGCCGTCAACTCGGTGGCCAACAATCCCGAAGCGCTCACCCAGGCTGCGATTCTCAACTACATGGCGCTCCACGGCGAAGAGGGTCAGTTCACGACGCTCTTCCCGGGCAGCGCCATCCAATCGGACATGGCGAACCTGCTCGCATTCACACAGATCCGCTAGGCGACGGCGGGTCGCCGTACAGCTCGGATCGAATGCAGGTTCCGGAGGGGACGATCATGCAAGATCACGGCGATAGCGCGCCGTCCTGGCTCTTCTCGTTTCTCGATCTGGCGCTCCTGATGCTGATCGCGATGACGCAGCTCGCGCCGGATGCGCCGCCCGAAGTTCCGGATCTCGGACAGATGGTCGTGCCGCGCATCGGCGAGGCGGGCTCGGACGCGCTCGCGAGCGAATCGGTCGAGGCCTGGCAGCTGCGTGTGCATCCTCCGGAAGAGGGGATGACGTCACCCTACGAACTCGTGCACGTCGTCGATGGCCAGCCGATGGACGAGGGGCAGCGGGTCGAGAGCGCTTCGCTGCGTGTCGAGCTCGCGAACTTGAAGTCGGCGAACGGCCGCAAGCCGATGCTCGCGCCGCATGAGGATTCGCGCAGTCAGGACATGCTCGAGGCGGCGGCCCTGCTCGAGGAGATCTGGCCCGGCCCGCGCTGGGCGACGGTGACCCGGGTGGCCGACCGAGGATGAGCGCCCGACACATCGAGCAGCACTACGGCTTCGGCGCCGCGCGGATCCCGATCCGGGCCGAGATGCACCGGGTCTCGCACGGCGGCTTGCGAGCGGATTTCGACGCCATCCTGGCCGAGGTCGGCTCGGGGGGTCCCGGCGCGATCGTCCGGCGATTCGCCGGGACCGGGCTCGGGATTCTCACGATCGTGGGCTTCTTCGGCTTCCTGATCGCGGGGCTTGTGGGCCAGGAGGCGGAGCGCGAGGCCCTCGAGGTCGTGATGCTCGAGTCGACCCCGCCTTTGGCGGTTCCGGCGATGGAGACCCTCCCGCTCGAGGAGACGCCGGCCCTGCCCGAGCCGATCGTGCCCGAGGCCGTCGTCCCCGAGCCCGCGAAGCCCGAGCCGCCGCCGATGGTGGCCGAGGTCAAGCCGCCGCCGCCCCCGCCCGTCGCACCGCCGAAGCCCGAGCCGGTTCGAATCACTCCGGAGATCGCGAAGGTCGAGCCGCCGAAGGCTCCGCCGATCGAGCGGATGGAGCGGCCCGTCCGCGAGCGGCCCCTGCCGGTTGCCCGGCCCAAGGTCCAGATCGAGGCCCTGGCGGTCGCCCCGAATCGTGAGGCGCCCGCTCGCCAGCCCGAGCGTCTCGCCCGCGCCGCGACCCGCCCCGATACCCGCACGATTCCCCGCATGAGCGCTCCGGCCGCCCCGGCGATCGACATGCCGAGCGATGCGACTCCGGAGCGGGCATTCCGCGTCGCGGCGGCCCGCGCTCCGGCGGCCCCTCGCGGTCGCTCGATCGCCGGCGTCGCTCCGGCCGGGATCTCGGCCCCGAGCCTCGACGATCCGGCCCCGCGCAGCGCCCCGACCCGAGGCTCGGCCGTCGCTCGGCCGTCGGCCTCGCAGGCGGCCGCGCGGTCGGTTCCGCGCTTCGAGATGGCAGCCGCCCCCGCAGCCCCGCCGTCCCGGGCGATGGAGGTCCCGACGGTCATGGCCCGCGCCGAGCGCGCGGCGCCGCCGCCGGGCAGCGCCAATGCCTCGAGCCCGCGGCCCGGCCTATCGGGCGTTCCGTTGGGCGATCTCCAGGCCTGTGTCACCGACCGGGAGGAGGATCGCCTCAAGGGGGCGGTCGTGGCGGCCGCTAAGACGCAGGGCGAATGCGTAAGTAGCAAGGGCATCTACCGATTCGTGGAGACCAAGAACGTCAACGCCTTCCTGATGTGGATCGACCGGGCACCGTCCCGCCGCGTCGAGGATCGCTGCGCCGAGCTTCGATACGCACTCGAGTGTTTGCAGAGCTCCAGCCGACACGCGTCGCGCTAGGCGTGAGACAGCGAGCGAGGGGAGTAGAGGGGATGACGACGATGATGAAGATCCGACGGCAGCGTGGGGTCGCGCTGCGGCTCGCGCGTTTCGTGTTGAGCGTAGTGCTCGTCCTGGCCGCAGCGTCGTTCGGCGGCGCGGGGACCGCCCGGGCCGCAGCGAGCTGGGACGACTATCTCGATTTCGCCTATATCTTCAGCTCGGCCGACGCCCAGTCGCTTTCGACGCGAATCGCGGGCTACGAGCGCGAGATCGGCCTTCCCCTCGACGCCTACGTCAAGCGCTCGCTCGAGGATCGCGACGCGAAGAACGGCGAGGACGCGACCCAGACGCGACGGCGCGCGATCGCTCAGTTCCTGCAGTACCTCGCGAGCCGCGAGCCCGCCCACCTCGAGAGCAGCATCGACACGATCGAGGCGTTCTCCGACGGCGAGAGCCGCCAGGAAGACCGCTACTGGTACCACTACATCCAGGCCCACCGCGCCCTCGAGCGCGGCAGCGATACCGAGTTCGTCCGCCACGTCCTCGGTCTCTGGATGGACGTCGTCGTTCCGCTCGAGTCTCCGTTCGACACGCTTCAGGCGCTCTCGCTCTCGCAGACCGCGAACTCGGGCTTCGTCGCGGCGCTGCCCTACGTCTACGAGAACGTCGCCCGCCTCGTCCTGCTGCGAAGCCAGGAGATGGGGATGGGCTTCGGCCTCGACTCCCTGGCCGCGATCGTGCGACTGCTCGGCGATCAGCGCGTCGGCGCCTACCCGGACGTGATTCCGGTCGAGGCTTCGGTCCGCGACTATCTCGAGCGGATCGTCGCGCGCCTCGAGGGCCCCGAATCCGACGGCGGCAGCCTGACCTTCACCCTCGTCCTCTTCGAGGCCGGCAAGGCCCACGACACGAGCCGGGGACTGCTCGCCACCGAGGGCTTCTCGGACGACTCGATCGCGGCGATCCGTTCGGCGGGGGCCGCCTATGCCCGGGCTGCGGATCTCGCCGAGACCCCGTCCGGGGAGGCGGCGGTCTACATGCGCATCCTGCGCCAGATGGGTGAAGTCCACGCGGCGAAGCAGCGTCTCGGCGTCGACCCCGATGTCGAGCTGCCCTTCACGATCGAAGGGGCCTATCAGGTCTACACCTCGCTGCACGAAGCCTCCGGCGGCGAGTGGCGCGAGCTCGGATTCCGCAAGAGTGGAGAGGAGTCCTATCTCCAGTCGATGCGTGCGCTCTGGGAGGAGATCCAGGAGGCGACGCTCAACAGCGCCGACTACTACCTCTCGCGCGCCTCGGACGATCCTGCCCGGGCGGCGGACCTGGTTCGCAATGCGGCCCGGCTCTACAACCGCTATCTCGCCCATTTCGAGCGCTACGCAGTCGCGGACTCGACCAAATACGTGCCCGACTCGGCCTACTTCGCCGCCTACGAAGCAGCCCGCGGCTACGGAGACGCGTTCGTCGCCTACGGCATCGCGAATCCGGCCCCCGCGGAGATCCAGCTCGCGGCCTCGCGTTACCACCTCGCACTGCGCGCCTTTCCCTTCGACCGCATGCTCTGGCCCTCGCTGACGACGGCGCTCGAACGTCGCGGCGGCGCAAACGACTTCCTCGCGATCACCCGACCGATCGCCGAGCACGTCGCCAGCTCCCGCCACGCCGGAGCCTGGATCGCGCAGAACGGAGCCGGCGCGAAGACGATCGACGTCTACCGCCGCGCGCTCGGCGACGAGCTCGTGCTCATGTACATGGGCTTTGCGGATGCGAAGGGCATGGGCGAGCTCGAGAAGAGCCTCGCCGACCTGCGGCATCAACGGGACGCGCTCGCCCGCAAGCTGACCGGCCTCGCTCAGCAGCGAAACGGAGTGGGCGGCGCTCCGCCCGCCTCGCCGGCCGGAAACGACGTCTCCGAGACGGCCGCCTTCGGCACCAGCGACGGCCAGCGCATTGCTCGGGATCTCGAGGATGGTGGCCGTCAGCTCACGAAGCTCGACAAGCAGATCACGGCCCGCGCTCGCGCGCTCCCCCTCTTCCGGGCGGTCGTCGAGAGCGAGGACCTCGCGCCTGCGCTTCGCAGCCAGCGTGAGCACGCGATGCATACGCTGCTCCGCCGGCTCTACCACGAGGGCTCCGGCCGCGAAGGCCTCGCGGCAGACGAAGACGGCGAAGATTCGAATGAGGACTGACGGAGCGGGCCTCCGGGCCCGTGGAGGGAATCCGATGCGACGAAACCTGGGACTTGGCCTGGCGATGCCGCTGCTGCTCGCGCTGCAGCTCACGGGCTGTGCATCCAAAGAGGGACCCGACGCAAGCGAGGTCGAGCAGCAGGAAGCGCTCGAGGAGACCTCGCTCAACGGCGAGGCGCTCGCCCAGCGCCGGACGGACCTGACGCGCGCCTGGCGCGATCTCGTCCATCTCGACGAGACGATGCGCGGTCTGTCCGACCGCAACGACGGCCCGAGCATCGTGCTGCTCGACAACTTCATCTCGGAATTCATGGGCAAGCATCTCGACCCGCTGTTGAAGCCCGACTGGCAGAGCTCGCATCCCGAGGTGATGGCCCTCGATGCGAACCTCCGCTTCATGAAGGCGCAGCTGCTCGCGAACATGCGCTACCCGCGCAAGGTCCAGGATTCGATCGAGGACATCGAGGAGCGCTTCGAAGGCCGCGAGAGCATGTTGATCGAGTACCCGGTCGGCGAGCAGCGAGCCCTCGGCGAGGCGCTCGAGATGCTCCGCGATCAGAAATGGAACAGCTAGTCGACGCGTGAGCGTCCCTGGGAGTATGTGACGATGAGTGGAATGTGGCCGTGGATCGTGACGACGGGCGTCTTTCTGGCAGTGCTGGTGCCGTTCGCGAACGGACTGCGCGCCGTCGTAGGGGCCTGGTCGGCGACGCGCCGCGTCGGAACGGACGAGCTGCGGCGGGGCCAGGCCGATCGGACGGGCGGCGCCGAGCCGCTCGCGATCCTGATGGTGCGGATCCTCCAGAAGTCGCTCCGCGAGAACGAGACCGATGGCCAGCCCTCGGACTTCGTATTCGACGCCTCGCGCCAGTACGTCATGAACGAGTACGAGCACAACTACGCTCGCCTGATCTCGATGTACGCGAACCTGCTGCCCCCCCTCGGCTTCGTGGGGACGACGGGCGGCATGCTTCTCAACTTCCTCTCGATGCACAAGAACGACGAGGGCCTCGAGGTCATCTCGTTGGCGCTCGCGCTCTCGTCGAGCTTCTTCGCGCTCTTCTCCTTCGCGATGCTCGACGCCTTGAAGCTGCGCCTGTACTCGCGGCTCCTGGCGGCGACGCGGGACGTCCAGGTCCTCTACCACAAGGCCGAATCGCGACGGGACCAGATGACCTCCGACCGGCCGATCGTTCCGAAGGGGGCTCGCGCCTCGGTCTGATCAGCGCGCTGAAGAGGGCGTCGTGCCAGGTGCCCCGGCCGTGGATCGCATCGTGCTCGGTGTCGGACGAGCGCGTGGAGGGGCCGGTCGGCTTTGACGGTTGCCGTGCTGCGCGCCGTCCTCGATTTCGCACGATGCGACCCACGGCCGGGGCACTCGGGCGCTTGCGCTGGGTGGCTTCTGCGCACTGCTTCATGATTGTTGATTCGGGGTCCGTACTCGTTCGGTGGGCCGAGTCGATACTCGCTTCCGGTGGTCTCGACGCTCGGGCGGTCTCTGGCGGCTCGCCCTTGCACACGGGGTCGGGGCTGCCACACTCGGCCGCTCGGAGGGGCAGAGCGGGGCATGGGGCAGCAGCAGGCTTACGATCCTCATTTTTCCCACTGGGCCGACATCGCGGCCCGGCGCGTCGTCGCCGCGCATCCGGAGCGCCGACCGATCGTGGTTGCGGCGGGCATCACGCCGTCGGGCGTCGTCCACGTCGGGAATTTCCGTGAGGTGATGACCGTCGATCTCGTCGCCCGCGCGCTCCGGGACCAGGGCATTGCCGTCCGCTTCATTTATTCCTGGGACGATTTCGACGTCTTCCGCAAGGTCCCGGCCGACGCCCCGAAGCAGGCGATGTTGACCGAAAACCTGCGTCGCAGTGTCGCCGACGTCCCCGATCCGTTCGCCGACGATCCGACGAGCCCGGTCCCGCCCGCCGACAGCTACGCGAGCCACCATATCGCGGTCTTCGAGGCGAGCCTCGCCCCCCTCGGCATCGAGCCCGAGTTCATCCGCCAATCGCAGGCCTATCGCGCGGGACGTTATGCCGAGGGCATCCGCCGGGCGCTCGACAAGCAGGACGTGATCCGCGCCGCGCTCGACCAGTTCAGGTCGGAGCCGCTCCCCGAGAGCTGGCTTCCGCTCGCGGGCTTCTGCACGGCGTGCGGCCGGGACCGGATCGACTTCGGTTGGGACGGCGACTGGTCCGTCGACATGGACTGCCGCGATTGCGGCACGAAAGCCCGCGTCGACCTGCGCGAAGGCGGCGACGTCAAGCTGCCCTGGCGAATGGACTGGCCGATGCGCTGGGCCTTCGAAGGTGTCTGCTTCGAGCCCGGCGGCAAGGACCACAGCACCGCCGGCGGGAGCTACGACACGGCGAAGCAGATCGTCGGCCCCGTCTTCGACGGCACGGCGCCCGAGTACGTCCCGTACGACTTCGTGCGCATCAAGGGCGGGGGCGGGAAGATCTCGAGCTCGGCGGGCGGGGCCGTCACCGTCGCGGATTGCCTCGAGGTCTACGAGCCCGAGATGCTGCGCTGGATCTTCGCCTCCCAGCGGCCCAACTCCGAGTTCCAGATCTCCTTCGACGCCGACGTGATCAAGCTCTACGAGGACTACGACCGCGCCGTCGCGACGGCGCATGCGGCGGACGACGGCAAGAACGACAAGAAGCGCGCCGTCGTGCGGCGGACGATCGAGCTGTCGCGGCTGGTGCCCGGGCGGATCGAGCCGGGCTCGTTCCCCGTTCGCGTGCCGTCGTTCCGGCCGCTGTCGATGACGCTGCAGATCTACGACGGCGACGTCGAGCGCACGCTCGCGCATTACGCTGCGACGGGCGAGGTCGAGGGCGAGCTCGAGGAGGCGCGGCTTCGGCTGCGAGCGGAGCGGGTCTGGTCCTGGATCGTGAACCATGCGCCCGAGGATTTCCGCTACCGGATCCGCGAGACGCCTGCGAGCGAGCGGCTCGAGGGCGAGCCGCGGGAGATCCTCGACAGGCTCGTGCGCGTTCTCGAGACGACGCCCGATTGCCGGGAAGAAGATCTTGTGCCCCATCTCAAGACGATGTGCGAAGGCACGTCGCTCACGGCGCAGGACTTCTATCCCTACGTCTACGAGCTCCTGATCGCCCGGCCCAAGGGCCCGAAGCTGACGACGCTGCTTTCGACGATGGGGGTCGCGCGGGCGCTTCCGCTTCTTCGCGCGGGGCTGTAGATCGGGCCTCTTCGCATAACTCATGCCGCGACCGCCGCGAAGCATGGGACGCGAATGGCTCGCCCCTCTGACGGCCGTCTCGCCATGGCGAGTGGATGCGCCTTCGGCGGTCGGATGCGCCGAGGCGGGCTCCGGCTGCGCTTGACTTCGCATCCCATGCTCCGCGGCGTTCGCTAGCGCATTGCGGAGACGGGTCGTGCTCGGTTGAGCGTCGGAGATGGAATCGCTGGGCTGGGAACCCATCTCGAACAGAGCCGTTCCGGATGGATGCTAGGCATCTCGAGTAAAATCGAATTGGTCGAGTTGCGACATGTTCGCCCCGACCGCCTTGCAACGAGCCCGATCAGCGCCGGCCGCGACTTGTGCGGATCGCCATCGCGAGTCCCCCGTCGGCCGCGGCATCGCTCAGGCGCTATGCGCGACGTTGTCGAGTATGAGGTCGAGCTCCGGAACCCCGTCGACGAGCGCGTTGCGACTCCGCCGCAAGCTGACCTTGACCGCCTCGCTCGTCTTCCCGAGCTGCTTGGCGATCGCCCGGATCGACTGGCTCTCCGCATAACGCAGCCGGAAGATCTCCTGGTGCGCCGGCCGTCGCGAGGTCTCGAGGACTTCGTCGCAGCGTTTCAGCAGATGGGTCGCGTCGAGACGGCTCTCGATGGCTGCGTCGCTCGGGTGGTCTTCGAGCTCGCGGGCATCCTTCGGACCGACCATCCAGCGCGAGCAGTGGCGGAAGTAGCGGGAGCAGACGTTGTGGGCGATGCCGAAGGTCCAGGTCAGGAGACTCGAGCGCCCCTCGTAGGAGTCGAAGGATCGGTAGAGCTGAACGAAGGTCTCCTGGGTCAGGTCCTCGGCCTCCGCCTTGTCGCCGATCCGCCTATAGATGAAGGCGTATACCCGCGGGAAGAAGGCGCTGTAGACCTCTGAGAAGGCCGCCTGATCCCCGGCCCGAACCCGGGTCACCCACGCCATGTCGCGCTCCTGATCGTTCTCGCCCTGCCGATTCTGCTTGCTCCGCATGTCACCCACTCCTGGTTTCGCCGGTCGTCCGGGAGCCAGTCCGACTGGCTCCCGCTCGATCAATGCGACGGCAGGGTGTTCCGGATCACGGATCTCTACCGTGAAGAGATTCACTCAGCGGCGAGAATTTTCGGGGTCGCCGGATCGGCCCGGGATGCTCAGGCCGGGAGGCCCGCGCCCTCGTCGAGGCCGAGCATCAGGTTCAGCGACTGGATCGCCGCGCCCGAGGCGCCCTTGCCGAGGTTGTCGAGGATCCCGACCAGCAGGACGTGGCCCGCCGGATTCGGGAGAACATGGAGGCGCATCCGGTTCGTGTCGTTCAGGGCGCAGGGGTCGAGGGCGAAGTCGTCGATCGGATCGAGACCTGGGAAGGCGGCGACCTCGACGAATCGCTCGCCCTTGTAGCGGGCGGCGAGGATCTGCCAGACGCCCTCGCTGGTCGTTCCCGGCGTGAAGAGGCTCGCGTGGATCGGGACCTCGACCCGCATCCCGCTGGCGAAGGGGCCGACTGCGGGCACGAATTGCGGCGCGTGGGCGAGGCCGCTGTACCGGTGCATTTCGGGGACGTGCTTGTGGACGCGTTCGAGGGCGTAGGGCGCTTCGTAGGGGAGGCCGACGCGGCCCTGGTCCTTCGCTTCCCAGCGCTCGATCAGGCTCTTGCCGCCACCGCTGTAGCCCGAGAGACCGTGCACCCCGATCGGCGCGTCGGCGCGCAGGAGTCCCGCGTCGACGAGCGGCCGGACGAGGGCGATGAAGGGCGTCGGGTAGCAGCCGGGATTCGAGACGAGCTGGGCGTTCGCGATCGCGTCGCGCTGGCCGGGGGCGAGCTCGGGGAACCCGTAGACCCAGCCCGCGGCGACACGGTGCTGCGAGCTCGCGTCGACGAGCCGCCCGCCGGACTTCTTCGCCCAGAGAGCGGCCTTGACGGCCTCGGCGTCCGGAAGGCAGAGGACCGAGACGTCGGCCTCGGCGATCGCCTGCTCGCGTGCGGCGTCGGATTTCCGGTCGGTCTCCCCGAGGACGAGCAGCTCGACGTCCGTGCGCGGCGCCAGCCATTCGCGGATGCGCAGGCCGGTCGTCCCGGCATGGCCGTCGATGAAGATCCGGGGCTTCGACATGACATTGGACGCTAGCAAAGGCGTGCCGACTGGACTCGCAGGCGCGTGCGGTCGGCCGGTCGGCGCTGACCGTGGCGGCGGCTGCGCCTAGCGACCGGCGGCTACTCCCGCTCGGGAAAGTGCCGCGCGAAGTCGCTCGAGTTCGATGCCGTGCTCTCGCGAGCGCTTTGGCAGAAGAGCCTCGCGCTGGCGGGGATCCCGGAGCCGCGGATTGGCGGAGCTGCTCTATGGTTGACGGATGCGCCGTCTTCTCGATGTCGAACGCCTGCGTCAGTTCCTCGAAGCGCTCGGACGAGCATGTCGCGGGCCTGGAGTGCTGTACTTGACCGGCGGCGCGACGGCGCTGCTCGAGGGTTGGCGCGATTCGACCGTCGACGTCGACCTCAAGCTGGATCCCGAGCCCGAGGGCGTATTCTCCGCGATTGCCCGGATCAAGGAGGAGCTCGAGGTCAACGTCGAGCTCGCGTCGCCCGCCGACTTCCTGCCGGAGCTGGGAGCCTGGCGGGACGACAGCCGGTTCGTCGGTCGTTTCGGTCCGATCGAGGTGCGCCACTACGATTTTCGCGCGCAGGCACTGTCGAAGCTCGCGCGAGGATTCGGAAGGGACATCGCCGACGCGCGCGCCATGCTCGATCGCGGACTCGTGACTTGCGATGGACTTCGGGCTGCACTCGAGGAGATGAAGCCTCGCCTCGAGCGGTTTCCCCGGGTAGACGACGCGAGGCTGGCTCGTCATCTGGACGCGCTCTGCGGCGCGCACGAGGCTCCGCGATGACGGCGGCGATCGATTGGCTGATCGGACTCCCGGGAGCCGACCTCGTTTCGCAGGGGCTGTCCGATCTTGCCGACTCGAAGCCGACTGCCGAGGCAGCCCTCGTCGAGGTCGCCCGCGACCGATTTGCAGAGCTGGGTCTGGTCATCGAGGGTCGAACCGTCGGGGACGAGGATGCCGAGATCGTGCTCTATGCGCGGCTTTGCGAGCGGCATCCGGAAGACGATCCATATGGTCGCTACAACGCCTGGCTCGACCAGCTCGTCAGCTTCCTGTCGGCGCTCCACAATCGTCGTCGGTTGCGCTTCCACGGCGACTAACCGACCTCACCCGACTCGCGCGGCGCATCCTCGGTCTCCATGCGCGGCGCCCGCGTCCGCTTCTCGATCGACGGCAGCTCGTCGAGCGGTACCGATTGGGCGACGCCGAGCTCGGCCATCCGCCGCGCCGAGACGTGGACGCGGGATTCGAGGGAGCCGATCGCCTGGTTGTAGGCGTCGACGGCGGAGTCGAGCCGGCGGCCGAGGACGCCGAATTTGTCGTTGAGAGCGACGATGCGGTCGTAGAGCTCGCGCCCGATCTGGGCGACGGCCACGGCGTTCTGCGCCATCTCCTCCTGCTGCCAGCCGTGGGCGATCGCGCGCAGCAGCGCGATCAGCGTCGTCGGGCCGGCGAGCAGGACCCGCCGCTCCGCACCGTCGGCGATCAAGTCGGGATCGCTCTCGAGGGCCGACGCGAAGAAGGGCTCGCCGGGCAGGAACAGCACGACGAACTCGGGCGAGCCCGGGAGCTTCGACCAGTAGCTCCGGCCCGCGAGCTCCTCGAGGTGGCGGCGCACGTGCTTCGCGTGGAGCGCGATCTGCATGTCGCGCTCGCTGTCGTCGAGGGCTTCGCTGGCCGCCAGATAGGCGGTCAGCGGGGCCTTCGCGTCGATCGCGATGCAGCGATTGCCGGGCAGGCGCACGATCAGGTCGGGGCGTCCGCCGCCGCCGCCGCCTCCGTCGACCGAGCCGCCCGCGCCGTTCGCGAGCGTCGACTGCACGCTGAAATCGCAGTGCTCGAGCATGCCGGCGAGCTCGACGACACGGCGCAGCTGGAGCTCGCCCCAGCGTCCGCGGGCGTTGGGCGAGCGAAGGGCCTGGCCGAGGTTGCGCGTCTCCTTCTCGAGCAGGCGATTCGCGTTCGCGACGAGCTCGAGGTGTTGGGTCAGGGATTGATGGTGGCCCTGCCGTTGCGTCTCGACCTGTTGGAGCTTGGCGTCGACCCGGGCGAGGGAGTCGTGCAGGGGACGCACGAGGGCCTCGACCGCGGCCTCGCGCTGGGCGAGCGAGGCGTCGCTCGCGCGTTCGAGGGAGCCGAGGCGCTCGCCGGCGAGATGCAGGAAGCGATCGCTCGTGCGGTCGAGGGCGAGGGCCGAGAGGGCCTCGAAGCGGTCGTGCAGACCGTGGTGGAGGCGCGCCTGGATGCGGGCGGTGATCCACGAGCCGGCGAGGGCGCCCAGGATCAGGCCGATCAAAAGGGCGAGGGCGAGCTCGGGGCTCGGGACGGTTCCGGAGAGCGCGGGAGCGAGGGCGGTGGTGGCGTCGGCGGGCATGGGAGACCTCGGGGCGAAGGGGGTGAACTGCGGTGATCCGTCATCGGCCAGGGGTGTGACGGATGCGGTCACGACGGCGATCGAATCCGCTCGCAATGTGCGCCGATCGTCTAGGATCGGTTCGCTCGCGCGGCGCGCGAGCCAGGAGGGATCCCGATGTTCACGATGCGATTCGACATGCGTGCCCCGGCCTTTGGTGCACCGCGTGCCGAGCTCTACCGCGCGGCGCTCGAGATGGCGAGCTGGGCCGAGGAGAATGGCTGCGTCGGCCTGCAGGTCTGTGAGCACCACCGCTCGAGCGACGGCTATCTCCCGGCGCCGTTGATCCTGGCCTCGGCGCTGGCGGCACGCACGAAGAAGATCGGGGTCCAGGTCGCGGCGCTGATCGTGCCGCTGCACGACCCGGTCGAGCTCGCCGAGCAGATGGCGGTCCTCGATCTCGTCTCCGGCGGGCGCGTCGCGTACGTCTTGGCGATCGGTTATGTCCCGGCGGAGTACGCGATGTTCGGCCAGGAGATGAAGGGCCGGGGCAAGCGGCTCGAGGAGTCGATCGACGTCATGAAGCGCCTGTGGGCAGGCGAAGAATTCGACTACCAGGGACGGCGGGTCAAGGTCACCCCCCCGCCGCACACGCCCGGCGGACCGGTCATGATGCTAGGCGGCGGCGTGCCGGCGACGGCGCGGCGGGCAGCGAAGCTCGGGCTCGGGGTGCTCGCGATGGGCGGGGATCCGAACTTCGAGAAGGTCTACCAGGAGGCCTGCCGGGCTGAAGGGCGCGAGCCGGGCCTGTGCATCAATCCCACGCCGGGCCTACCGCTCTCGGTCTTCGTCTCCCGGGATCCCGACGCCGCCTGGAAGAAGTGGGGCCCGCATCTGCTGCACGACGCGCAGGCCTACGCCGAGTGGATGGGCGACGACATCGAATCGGCGACCAAGAGCCTGGCGCCCTCGGTCGAGGCCCTGCGCGCCGAGAACGGCAACTACCAGATCCTCTCCCCGGACCAGGCGGTCGAGGCGATCCGGAAGAACGGCGCGTTGATGCTTCAACCTCTCTGCGGAGGCATGCCGATCGAGTACGCCTGGGAGTCGCTCGAGACGATCTCGCGCGACGTCCTGCCGCGGGTTCGGGGCTAGCTTCGACGCCAGGCAGTACGTGCCCAGGCAGGACGGGAGCAGAATCGGCATGGCCGAACGATGGCGGCGCTGCAGCGCGTGCAAGAAGGACATCGCGCTCTCGGCGATCTACTGGGTCTGCAGCGTCTCGACCTGCAATCGAGCGCGGACGGCGCTCGTCTTCTGCTCCGTCGATTGCTGGGAAATCCATCTCCCGACCGAGCGCCACCGCGAGTCCTGGGCGGTCGAAGCTCGGGCGCCGAAGGTGCCGGACCCTTCGGAGGGGACGCTGCGGATGCGCACGACCTCCGGGCACGGGCCGGTCTCGGGGATCGGCTCGGGCTCGCGCCGAGCGCCGGTCGACGACGAGTCCGAGAGCAGCCCGACGGACGTGCTGGTCGTCGCGAGCAAGCTCAAGGCCTACGTCCGGGAGCGGGCGGGCTTCAACACCTCCGACCGGGTGATGCTCGTGCTGTCCGACACGCTGCGAAAGCTCTGTGACCAGGCGATCCAGAGCGCGCGCAGGGGCGGCCGGGACACCGTCGTCGACCGGGACCTCCCTCCCGAGCGCTGACCTCGACCTCGGCCCTGTGGGGGATAGGCTAGGCTCCGCGCGGATCGAGGCGCCGTCAGCGGATGGCGTGCCCGGTCGGGGAGCGTTCGAGTGGCAGTCCGGAAGCAAGTCGCCCGGGGTCGGCGCGGCGTGAAGCGCGCGGCGCGGGTCGTGCGCGAGCAGGCGGCGATCGCGGGGGGTCGGGCGTCGAAGGCGACGGCAAGCGCAACGGCCCGGGCGAAGGATCTGGCCCGCCGTGCTCGGGATGGCTCCGTCGCCCGGGTGCGCGGGCTGCGCGACCAGGCGCGAGAGCGGATGCCGGTCCAGGTGACGCCCCATTTGTCCTTCGTGATGAGCCCGCGGCGGCCGATACGCCCAGTCGTCATGCGAGACACGCTTCGAATCGCGACCTACAACGTGCATCGCTGGCAAGGCGGCAACGGCCGCTCCGCGCCGGACGTCGCGCGAGCGGGCTACGTCATCTCGGAGCTCGATGCCGATGTGATCGCGCTCCAGGAAGTCCTGCGACCCTTTCCGAGCACGAGCCTCGACGGCGCCTTCGCGGCACGCGACGGGGAGGACCCGCTCGGCCTGCTCTGCGACGAGCTCGAGCTCCATCTCGCCTTCGCCGTGACCCGCCAACACCGCCTCGGTCAGCTCGGCAACGCCATCCTCTCCCGCTACCCGATTACGGCCATCTCGGTCCTCGACATCTCGTACTCCCGCATCGAACGCCGCGGCGCCCTCACCGCCCACATCGGCGACGAGCAGGGGGGCCTCGGCGTCATGGCGACCCATCTCTCCCTCGTCGACCGGACTCGCCACCGCCAGGTCCAATCGCTGCTCGAGCATCCGGCGCTCAACGGCGGCCCCGCGGTGCTGCTCGGCGACATGAACGCCTGGCGCAAATGCAAGGGCTCCCAGGCGCTCGAAGCCTCCTTAGGTCTCCACCACAACCCGGACTGGCCCGCGACCTTCCCGGCAGGCCGCCCGATGCTCGCCCTCGATCGCATCTACACGCGTCAGGCCGAGGTCGTCGAAGTCCATCATCACGACTCCCCCGCTGCGCGGCGGGCGTCGGATCATCTGCCGATCGTGGCAGAGGTCAGGATGGGGAAGAGGGAAGAAGCGGACCCGGAGCCGTGAAGAGCGACGCTGTCTACGCGGCGATGCCGATCCCGCTGCAGAACCTCGCATGCACCTGGGCGGGCTGGCGCCGGGCACGCGCACGCTTCACCCCGCATTTTCACCGCCGACTGCTCGAATGGGAGCAGTCCGGGCGATCCTCGAGCGAGCTTTTGCTCGCCATCCAGCAGGAACGGCTCGCCGTGCTCGTCGACCGCGCGCGGCGCTTCGTCCCGCATTATTCGAAGCTCGCCCTGCCCGAGCCGAAGCTCGACTCGGACCCGCGATGCGGGATCGCGACAATGCTCGCGGGTTTCCCTGTGCTCGAGAAGGCCGACTACCGAAACGCGCCCGAATCCTTCATCGCTTCGGATCTCGCGCCGGATCGGCTCCTCGAGGGCAAGACCAGCGGCACGACCGGAAGCGCGCTCCCGCTCTGGTACACGTCCGAGGCTCTCGCCGAGGAGTACGCCGCCGTCTGGCGACTGCGAAAGAGCGTCGGGGTCGACCTCTACGCTCCCCATTTCTCGTTCGGGGGTCAGCTCCTCGTTCCGATGGCCCAGTCGAAGCCGCCTTTCTGGCGAAAGAATTCCTGGAGCGGCCAGACGCTCTTCTCGCTCTACCACATGACGCGCGCGAACCTCCCGCATTACATCGATGCGCTGCACCAGCTCCCCGCCGTCTACGTCCAGGGCTATCCGTCCTCGCTCCACCTGCTCGGCCGCGCGATGCTCGACGCCGGCCGACCGCTGCCAACCGGCAAGCTCCGCGCGATCTTCACCTCTTCGGAGTCGCTGCTCGCCTTCCACCGCGAAGCGATCGAGCGGGCCTTCGGCGCCCCGATCTACGACCGTTATGGCACGAGCGAGCTCGCCGTCTCGATGACCGCCTGCCGCGAGGGCCGGCTCCACGTCGACATGGAGTTCGGCATCGTTGAGGTCGAGGCCGAGGAGGAGACCGACGACTTCGTCCGGGGCTCGCTGCTCGTCACGGGCTTCGCCAACGACGCGACGCCCTTCATCCGCTACCGGATCGGCGATGTCGGGACCCGCTCGAAGCGACCCTGCGTCTGCGGTCGACCGGGCGACGTCTTTCTCGACGTCGACGGCCGGATCGAGGACTACGTCGTGACGCCGGACGGCCGCTGGATCGGGCGTCTCGACCATATCTTCAAGGACCAGCTCGACGTCGCCGAGGCCCAGATCGTCCAGGCCGATGCTTCGGCCCTCGAGGTCCGGATCGTGCCGAGGGCCTCCTTCGATGCGCGAGCCGAGGCGGGGCTGTTGAAGGAGATTCGATCCCGCGTGGGGGATCAGATCCGCATCGAGATCGTGCGACTGCAGGAGATCCCGCGCGAAGCGAATGGTAAGTTCCGGGCCGTGAAATCCGCCGTCGGCCGCGCGCAGGGGAGAGAGGGGAGCCTTCGATGATCCGGGTGGGGCTCGCGCGCTGTCGGCCGGGCTACGACGGGATCGAGGCACCTTGGGGGCCGGGCAAGGCCTATCCCGAGCTCGAGCGGCTCTTCGGGGATCGCGCTGCGGAGGGCGCCGAGAACGAGGTCTACGCGGCGGTGCGCGCGGCGCTATTCGGGCTCGGGCTCGACGCTGCGCGGTTCGGAACCCCCGACTGGAATCCGATCGGCGCGCTGGTCGGTCCCGGCAAGCGCATCGTCCTCAAGCCCAACCTGATCCGCCACTGGAATCCCGCCTCCGACGGCCGCGGCGGATCGGTCGCGAGCGTCATCACCCACGGCGCGATCCTGCGCGCCGTCGCCGACTACGCCTTCCTCGCCGCCGGTCCCGACGGCACCGTCGCGATCGCCGAAGCACCCCAGATGGACTGCGACTTCGAGAAGATCCGCGCGATCATCGGCCTCGACGCGATCGTCGACTTCTACGACGACGTCCTCGGCCGCGAGCTCGAGGTCATCGACCTGCGCCGCGAGGCCGTCGTCTTCGAGGACGGCATCATCGTCGACCGCAAGCGTCTCCCCGGCGATCCCGCCGGCTACCGCGCCGTCGATCTCGGCGACAAGAGCTTCTTTACCGGCTCGGGCCTCGATCCCAACCGCTTCCGCGGCGCGGACTACGATCCCGGACCGACCGCGACGCAGCACAGCGGCGGCCGTAACGCCTATCTCCTGTCCGAGACCGTGCTCTCCGCGGACCTCGTGATCAACCTCCCGAAGCTCAAGACCCACAAGAAGACCGGCGTCACCCTCTCCCTCAAAAACCTCGTCGGCATCAACGGCGACAAGAACTGGCTCCCCCACCACAGCCTCGGCTCCGTCGGCGAAGGCGGCGACGAGTTCCCGGCGAGCCGCCTCATCGACCGCCTCCGCAGTCGCGCGACGGAGATCGCGCGCCCCCTGCTCGCGCGCGGTCTCTTCGGCGGCCTGTTCCGCGCCTATCGCCGCGTCGAGACCGCAACCCGCGGCGACCAGTTCATCCGAAGCGGCAACTGGTACGGCAACCGCACGACCTGGCGCATGTGCTGCGACCTCAACCGCTGCCTCTACTACAGCGACCAGACGGGCCTGCATCTCGACGCGCCGGCGCCCGTTCGCACGGTCCTGACGATCATCGACGGCGTCCTCGCGGGCGAAGGCGAGGGGCCGCTTGCGCCCGCCGACGTCCCCCTCGGCGCCGTCATCGCCGGGACGGATCCCGTCGCCGTCGATCTCGTCGCGGTCCGGTTGATGGGCTTCGACGAGCAGAAGCTCGAGACCGTGCGTGGGCCGATGGAAGACGCCGGCCCGCGGATCACGGCCGTCCGACGCCCCGGCGACGTACGCGTCGGGGAGATCGCGCGCGGCGAGGCCCGAGCGACGGAGCGAAGCCTCGACGAGATCGGCTGGGAGCGCGCTTTCGTCGCGCACGCAGGCTGGATCGGGCACGTGGAGCGTGGAGCGGGGAGCGCCGCGAGACGCCGGGAAGATCCATCGAGAGGTGAGGCGTGAAGCAGATCCTCCAGAACGCGCGCACGGGGGCTCTCGAGCTCGTCGAAGTTCCGGCGCCGGCCGTCGGCCCGGGTCTCGTGCTCGTTCGCAACGTCTACTCCGTTCTCTCGCCCGGTACCGAGAAGATGGCGATGGACTTTGCGAGGAAGTCGCTGCTCGGCAAGGCGCGCAGTCGCCCCGACCTCGTCAAGCAGGTCCTGCGCAAGCTTCGCCAGGAGGGGCCGCTTCCGACCTATCGGACCGTCATGGATCGCCTCGATGTCCCGCAGCCCCTCGGTTATGCGAGCGCGGGGATCGTCGAAGCGGTCGGCGAGGGCGTCCATTCGCTCGTATCCGGCGATCGCGTCGCCTGCGCCGGCGCCGGCTATGCGAATCACGCCGAGCTCATCGTCGTCCCCGAGAACCTGACCGCTCATGTCCCCGACGGCCTCGGCCTCGAGAAGGCCGCCTTCGCGACCCTCGGCGCGATCGCCATGCAGGGGCTCCGCGTCGGCGCGCCCTCCTTGGGAGAGGTCGTCGCCGTCATCGGTCTCGGCCTGATCGGCCAGCTGACGGTCCAGCTCCTGCTCGCGAACGGCTGCCGCGTCTACGGCCTCGACCTCGATCCCAAGCGCATCGCCCAGGCGATGGCGCTCGGCATGGACTGGAGCGCCGCGCCCGGCGACGACCACGCCCCCGTCCTCGCGAGCGCAACGGGCGGCCACGGCGTCGACCTCGCCATCGTGACCGCTGCATCGAATAGCTCCGCGCCGATCCAGCTCGCCGCCGAGCTCTGCCGGCACAAGGGCCGCGTCGTCGCCGTCGGCGCAACCGCCATGGACCTCGACCGACGCAGCTTCTACGAGAAGGAGCTCGAGCTCCGGATGAGCATGTCGTACGGCCCCGGCCGCTACGACCGCCGCTACGAAGAGGTCGGCCTCGACTATCCGATCGCCTACGTGCGCTGGACCGAGCAGCGAAACCTGCAGGCCTTCGTCGACCTCGCCGCCCGCGGCGCGCTTGATCCGATGAAGCTCGACGTCGAGACCGTCGACTTCGAACGCGCAACCGGAACCTACGAGGCCCTCGCCAAGGGGGAGCGCAAGTCGCTGGCGGCGCTCTTCCGTTATGCGGAGCAGGTCGACCACGGTCGCAGCCTCGTCCTCCCGCGGACCGGCTCGGCCTCCAATTCGGCCACGGGCTCGGCGATGGCCACGACGGCAGGCAGCGGGACCGCGCGGAACGCGGAGATCGGCATCGCCTTCATCGGCGCCGGCAACTACGCAAAGGGCGTGCTGCTGCCCATCCTCGAGAAGACGAAAGGCATCGCCCGCCGCACGATCGTGACCTCGACCGGCCCCTCCGCCTTCCGTACCGCTGCCCGTTTCGGATTCGCCGCCTGCGGCACCGACCCCGCCGAAGTATTCGCCAACCCGAGCATCGACCTCGTCTTCATCACCACCCGCCACGACTCCCACGCCGCCCTCGCCGAAGCCGCGCTGCGCGCCGGCAAGGCGGTCTGGCTCGAGAAGCCCGTTGGCCTGACGGTGGAGGAGGTCGAATCCGTCGCCCGCGCCGTCGAAGAGACGAACGGATTCCTCATGGTCGGCTACAACCGGCGCTTCTCGTCCCACGCGCGCGCGATCCACGAAGCATTTGCGAAACGCTCGGGACCGATGGCGATCCAGTACGTCGTCGCCGCCGGACCGACACCTTCAGGAACCTGGCTGACGGATCCCAAGGTCGGCGGCGGGCGCATCATCGGGGAGGCGTGTCATTTCGTGGATCTCTGCACGTACCTCGTCGGGCAGGTGCCGAACGGGGTCCAGGCGCGGGCGCTCGGGCGGGATCCAGAGACGGACGATTCGACGATGATGTTGATTTCTTATCCGGATGGGTCGACGGCGAGCATTTCGTATCTCGCGAATGCGAGTACGGAATTGGCGAAGGAAAGGTTCGAGGTCCATGCGGATGGGAAGAGTGCGGTGTGTGACAACTACCGGGTCACGACGCTGCCGGGGGGGAAGAAGGTTCGGGGGGTCAATCAGGATAAGGGGCAGCAGTGGGCGGTAAGGGCGACGGTCGAGGCGCTAGCGAGCAGTCGAGAGAGCCCGCTTCCGATCGCGGTATGGGTGTCGACATGTGGAATTGTCTTGGATGCGGCCTCTGGGCAAGCCCAAGCGATCTTCAGAAAGCAAAAAAGCACGACTGAAGCGGTAGATCGCGAGGTTGTGAAATGACTCGCGGGGGAGGCATGTCAACCACGCTCGCCTCGGCGCTGACGGTAATCATCCTGGCCTTCCTGATCGGCTGGGGTGCCCTTACGATCGACACCGAATCGAACTCGTCGATCACGGCTGGCGTCGTGATTCATTTCATCTTCAACACGCTCCTGGTGCTCGTGGCGTTGGGATTTGCGATCCGGATGCATCCGTATTCGATGCATCTCTTCCATCTCGTGGGCCTGCTGATCTTTGCGTGCGTCGCTGGGCTCTATCAGTACTTAGTGGGAAATTTTCCGCTGTCGGGACCCGTGATGATTTTCCTGAAGGAGATTCCGATCGCGTCCACGGTCGTGACGCTCTGGGTTGTCGGTTATCTGGCGGGCTACTTGATCCGTTATCGCGCGTCCGGACGCGTTCGGCCGGCGAGGTTCGTGCGTTCGTTCGAGAGACCAGTGAGCGTCGCATCGGTCCACTTCGCGCTCATCGTGGGATTCTTCTCGCTAATATACCTTGGGTCGTTAGGTCTCGTCGGAGCCTTCACTCGGGCGGCCGCCCAAGACACGCTTTCCCTGGCCTCTAGCGGACCGCTCTACCTGATTAACTTGGTTTTCGTGCGAGCGATCCCGCTCCTGGCGGTCGCGGGAGCGGCTCTCGCAATTCGACGATCTGGCTCGGTAATGACAATCGGACTTCTGGTTCCCATGTTCGTGTTTGATGTCATGGGAGTGCTCATCACGAACAGCCCGTTCGCGGCGGCGCGATATTGGTTCGTCGCCGTTGCCGTCGGCCTGACCGCACCTCATCTCTTGGCGGGGCGTAACACCGCAATCCCTGTGCTGGTCTGTCTACTCATCGGGATGAGTGTATTGCCATCGATCGGAGCGGCGCGCGACGCACAAACATTCGCCGAGGTAATTCAGTATTACCTGCGCGTCGATTCGCCTTTCGAGTACCTCTCCAAGTCGGGCGACGTCGATGCGTTCGGAATGATTTGTTTGACTCTCAAATGGATGGGTATCCATGGGCATACCTGGGGCATGCAGATGATCGGCGCGGCGTTGTTCTGGGTGCCGCGTACTCTATGGCCGTCAAAGCCGGTCGGCACTGGCGCGATGGTCAGCGGCGATCTCGGATTCGATTTCACGAATCTGTCAGTTCCGATCATGACCGAGCCTCTTGTCGATTTCGGCATGATCGGTATTCCGATCGCAGCGTTCGTGTTCGGGTGGTTTCTCGCCTCCATCGACCGAAGCTATTGGACACCCTTCGATCCGGCCTTGACCCCAGGCGGTTTCCGGCGAATCGACATCATCTACCCGTTCTGGGTCGGTTTGATTCTCTTCATGACTCGAGGCGATCTGCTCTCATCGTTTGGTTACACAGTCGGAATCACGGTGGCGATGTTTCCGTTCATCATCGTGCCCACGCCAACCAGGGCGAGACGCGGGGGCGCGGGCGTCGAGGGCAACTAGGACTCGACTCCATTTTCGGAATGGCGTCTCGAAGCGGATTCGACTCGTTGACATGATGACCGACCGCATAATGGCAAACACGAGGGTCAATCGAAGAGATCGATGCCCCGGGAACGGTACAGCGCGTCGGCAAGATCGTACACCTCGCGGAGCGAGATAATCGTCAGCGATCCGACGGCGATCGTTGTGGCGACGCCGATCGTCGCCGTGACGAGATCGCCGACGATCGAGGTCTGCGACATCTGCTCGCCGATCAGCCAGGCTATGACGAAGACGAAGGTCACGCTCGCGACGTGTGGAAGCCGGATACGTGCCGCACCGTCTCGGAAAAATCTTGAGAACACTCGATCGATTCCCAGACTGCTCGAGACGATCATGTGAGCGGTTCCAATCACAATGGCTGCGATCCACGAATGGAAGGCCGCGATCCCGATCGCAGTCAAGAGGCTCGCAATCAGGGCGGATCCGGCGATTACGGGTGCGGCTTGAGGGAGAGCCCCGTGCCCGATCAAGATCGAGCGGCGGATCAACGTGGATGTCTGGATTCCGCATCCGGCGATCATGACCTGCGTCGCGAAAACTATGTTCTCGAACTCATCGCCGAGCCAGAGGGGAATGAACGTCGGCGTCCAAATTATGGCCTGACTGAACGCGACGGCGATGCCAAGCCCGTATGCGGCCTCCAATTGAAGGAAGCGATTACGTTTGGACGGGGATAACTCGGAGAGGCGAATCCGCGAAGCGATCGGAACCGCGATCGGTTGGAACACCGCGAGGAAGATCTGGAGAATGTAACCTTGGAGCGTATTGGCCACGATCGCGACGTAGCCGGCCTCGATCGGTCCGAGGAATCGCGACGCGAGGATCACGGGGACATTTCGGATCAGCAGCGTCGACCCTTCGGTCAACGAAACCGGACCGGCATAGCGAACTGTTTCGAGTGCTCTGGAAAGGGGAACGCGAAGGATCCCTTGTCGATCGGTGCGCCGGAGTCGCGCGAAGTAGGCGAATTGGCGGGCGAGTGTGAATACGGCTTGAAGCCCGAGCAATGTCGCAATCGTTCCCGTGCTGAGGGTGAACACCAGGAAAACCGCGATTGTTCTGCCTGTGAGCTCGAGCATGCCGATTAGGTTCACGAATGCGATCTCGCCACGTGCAATCAGCGGCGCGCGAATGGGGTAGAGCGAGTTCTCAAGTAGCGAAATAACGCCCGCTGCGAATACTGCCCCGCGGTAGCTCGAATCTGCGGGAATTCCGATCCAGGTGAGCACCTGAGTATCAAAAAGGATGAATGGCACTACACAGGTCAGGCTGACGATCGAATGCACTTTGATGGCGCTGCCGACGAGGTCGCGGACGTCGGGGGATCCGGGTCGCTCCTCGGCAACCGCATGTGCGATTGCTCGATCCGTCGCATAGTGAAGGCCGACGGTCGCGATCGAGAAGAGTCCGGTAATCCCGAGGATCGCGAAAGCTCTTCCGTAATCGTCAACTCCAAGTACGTCTGAGTCGAGCAGAAAAGGAACGAGGACGATCGACGCGGCGAGCTGAATCGCCTTGAAGATGTATCCGCTCAGCAAGCCCGTCGCGAGTTGATTGAGGTTCACAGAGTTCCTAGGTTCCCCGAAGCATCGTGATATCTCGCGGAAGGGACGTTTCTGGGGGGCGGACTTGTTGTTTGATCAGATTCTCAGGCCGTTCCCTGAATCGCGCATCGGGTGGTGGGCTGCGGTCCTGATTTTGGCGACCACGGGCGGGTCCTTGGAAGCGAGCGCGCAGGATCCCATCGCCTCGGTCCATCCGCATCCCAATTCCCGCGCGGCGTGTCGTGTCAGGGAGAGCATTCCGGACCGATTCCTGAGCACGGGACCGCCCTTTGGAGGCCGCCCGGGCACCGTGCCGGAGCCGGACGGTCTGAAAGTGGTCGACCTGGGCGCCCAGCTCCGCGTCGAGGGAGCCGAGGTGCTTGCGCTCGTGTCGAGTCCGGTCGGCGGTCGGGGGGGCGGTGTCATCGAGGGTGTGACCCATCGCGTCTCGGCGGGTGACCTCATTGGATCGGGGCTGGTACGAAGCGATGGTCGAGCTTGGGAGATCTGTCTTGGATCGCCACGTACGGATCCCGATACGTGCGGTCGAGATGGCATGTGGATCGACAGTCGCACGATGCCCTCGAAAGCGCGCATCGAAAGGACGACGGCAGGGAACGTGCTCCGATTCACCTGGGTCGACGAGGTGCGGGGTCTTTCCGTTCAACAAGACGTCCTTCCCGTTCAGGATGGATTGCATCTCCGACTCTCCGCGACCGCCACAGGACTCGAGAAAGGTCTTGTGGCAGCGCGATTCCCGATTCTGGCGATCGACTATCGAGAACGCGGGGGGTCGCCGGGAGAGCTGGTCATTCCGCGCGGCAATCTCGGGATCCAGTGTCGCGATTGCCGCTTCTTCGGGGCGATGTACCCGGGCATATACCAGACCATGCCCTGGTTCGGCGTCTTAAAGGGATCAGCTGGGCTTTACGTCGGCGCGCACGATCCTAAAGGATCGATGAAGCGAGTGGTTGTGAGCGGTCCGCAAGCCCCGGGTTACTCCTATTTCGAGATCTATCCGGAGGCTTCGGGCGCGATTGGCAACTCGATCGAGCCCGATTGGCCGGTCGACGTGGCTCCGGTCTGCGCGAAACGAGGCTGGCCAGCACTGGCTCATCGATACAAGGAATGGGTGGGCGCTAATACCGAATGGGGTCGCGCGCCACTCCTGCGAAATCGATCGGACCTGCCTATCGACTTGCGTGAAGGCGCCTGGTGGTTCGTCCACTCGATCGTTCCAGACGGTGGCATCGATCTGCTTGAGCAGAGCACTGACCGATTCCGGAAGGATTTCCCCAATCTACCCACCATTCACCACTGGTACGAGTGGCACAAGCCGGGAATGGACCGCGGATTTCCGGACCACTGGCCGAAGCCTGGAACGAAGGAGGCGATCGGGCGACTTCAGGCGAATCCCAAGACGCGGATCCTTCTCTATACAAACGCGACGCATTCCGATCAGTCGACGGCACCGGTCGAGTCAGGCCGGCCCCGTTGTGCGAACGGGGCGAGCCAATACCCCCGCTACTGGCATGAGACGTCGCAGCGGGCGGATGGGAAGCGCGTATACCTCGTTCCTTCGAGCCAAGCGTGTCTGGCCGCGATGGATCTCTCGTCCGAGGGATGGAGGTCGGTCGTGCTCAGTAACAGTGACCAGGTCACGCGCCGTCTGGGTGCGGCTGGCGTTTATCTCGATGTCCTCGGGAATGTGATCGATGGGTCGTGGTTTCCCGCCCGCCATCCGGCGGGTCGTGGTGAATGGGTGACGCGTTCGGCACGCGAGCTCCTTCGTGCGGTTTCGAATCGACCGGAGCTCGTGGTCGTCGAAGGAGCCTTAGAGCAGATGACGGGGATTTCGTCAGCCGGAGTGAACTACCTGGGCTCGACCGTGGATATGGTCCCGCTTTTTCCGCTCGTGTATCACGAGCGGTTCATCCTGGCCGGGATGGCGTCTCTTGAGCCGGACGATAGAGATGCGCTGAGAATGAAGAATGGCCTCGCTTTCTCCTGGGGACTCCAGATGGGGTTGAACAGCCTTCAGTGGTACGAAAGTCATGGTAAAAGCAACATTGCATGGGCGAACAAGCTCCTGCGTGCTCGCCATCGCTTTTCGAACTGGTTGGCGTATGGCGAGTACCTGGGGCCTGTCTCGGTTGTCGGCGCGTCCGCCGCCGAGGGGGTGGAATCGAAGACCTGGGCGGCATTCATCGACGATCGTCCGCCGGTGTCGTTTCGGAGAAACCCGATCGAGGCCAATCTATATAAAGGGGCAGATGAACGTTATTCGCTTATTCTGGTCAACCTTAGCGAAAGGACGGCGACGGCCACGGTCGAGCTCCCCGCTCCTTTCGAGAATGCCAGTATCAGTCTCGTGTCCGCGTCGGGCGTGGAGTCTCGCGATACCGAAATCCAATCTGTCGGGGGAAAAGTCGCCGTTAGGCTGGAAGGCGGCGACATCGTCCGGGGAGAACTGATACTCCAAGCCGAGGCAGGGTCCGCCCATCTCGAAGGTGATTCGCCGAATGCGGCGCACCTTTCGGCGCGCGAGACGGGCACCCAATGAGTGTGCAACCGATCATCCTCGTGGGACCGATGCCCCCGCCGATCGACGGGCAATCGATGGCGTTCGGCCTGCTCGCGCGGGGGTTGTCATCGGAGTCTGGCGATACGAGTATCGTCAACATCAATCGCCCGAGCGACGGATTCGCCCGCTCGCGTGTCGCGAGGGTCCTCGACTACCTGCGATTCATCGGTATTTTTCTAGGTCAGCTCGTTCGTCATCCGGGCGCGAATGTGTACCTGACCGTCGCCCAATCCCGTGCGGGATTCGTGCGTGACGTCGTATTCATAGGTCTGGCCCGTCTGGCCCGTCGCAAAATCGTGATTCACGTCCACGGTGGAAACTACGACGGTTTCTATCGATCGCAGCCGGCCGCGCTGAGATGGCTCATCCGCCGGATTCTATCGTGGACATCAGTGATCATCGTGCTGGCTGAGCGATTGTGTTCGATGTTCGATTTCGATCCGAAATTGGCCTTACGGATCCACGTAGTGCCGAACGGGCTTCCCGGCGACACTCCTCCGTATACCCCGGTGACACCCCCCCGCGAAGGCGAACCCTTCAGAGTCCTCTTTCTCTCCAACCTGATCGAGTCGAAGGGTTATCTCGAGGTCATCGAGGCCGCAGGGTTGCTAGTTCGTTCCGGGATCGACATACGGCTCGATCTCTGCGGGGAGTTTCGCGCGAATCCGAGCGACGATCGCCGAGTTTGTTCCGCCGAACAGGCGCGGCGACTTGCGGAGGACATCATACTCTCCCAAGGACTCTGTGAGCAGGTCCATCTTCGCGGTGTCGTGAGTGGTGCAGACAAGGATCAATTGTTGTCGCATTGCCACGTGCTCGTGCTGCCAACTCGCTACGACGCGGAAGGGCAGCCACTCGCCATTATCGAAGCGATGGCGTGGGGTCGCCCTGTAATCACGACGGACTATCGTGGTATACCAGATCTCGTCGAGGACGGCGTCACGGGCTACCTGCTCGCGACCGCCGAGCCGAATTTGATCGCCGACCATATCCGTCGACTGGTGTCGAGGCCCGACCTGCTTGCCTCCATGGGAGCAGCCTCGCGAGCGCGATTCGAGGCGCGTTTCTCGAGTCGAGCACATCTTCAAGCGATGGAATTGATCCTAAGGGCAAATCGTTGATAACGGTTCACCCGAACTGAACGTTTAGACGCTTGATCGCGGGACCCGTCGCCTCATCCGACCCCCGATCGATGCGTTAGTCCTTCAGCGAAACCATTATGAAAATCCCGCATTTTCTGCACCGCCACCGGCGTGTCGGAGCCTTATCACACCGGACGATGCCCCGGACCTAAGCAGGGGACTGCCTGGTTTCCCCGTTACCCTCGAGCCGAGAGCCTCCCGAAAATATTGAGCAGCAGACGATCATAGATCGGATTACCCACGCCGACGTTCCACTCTGCCATCGCAGGGCTCGGGAGCGTCACGACTTGTGCACCGGAGCCCCTCTGCTGCAGCGTGGCGGTAGCGAAGCCCGAGGCGAGGGCCGGCCACTCCCAAGTGGGACTCCCCGGACGCGCGCGCCAATCAACCCCATCGCTGCTCGGCCGAGCACCCCAGACGACGAGTCCTTCGGGAAGTCGCATCTCCTCGGCGAGGATCGGGAACGGTTCGCCTCCGTCAAACTCAACGCACAGGCCGGATGCGAACTCGTTGAAGGCCGCGGGCAATGCATCCCCGGCACCGATTCCGGTTCCCTCCAGGATCCAGCCCGCTTCCGTGACGTTGTAGACAGGCAAGGACACCATCTCCTCGACCGAGATGCGATGTGCAGGCCAAACAGTCTGGCCCAGGATTTCAGTCTCGAAGGGGTTCGCCGGTGAATTCATGCCGATACCAGCCACGTGCGCAATCAGTTCGGGGTCCCCGCTCGTGTAGTACGGATCCTCGTTGACATAGTCCCATTTGTAGGTCGTGAACGTGTTGAGGGAATAATTGAGACGAGCCCGGAATATCCCGAACTCGTGAGTGGCGGCGAAGATGTTGCCGCCTCCCTTCTGGAAGGCGGCGAGCTGGTCGATCACCTCGTTCGGCACGTATTCAAACTGCCCGACGCAGCACACGAGGTCATAGGCATTCAGATAGTCCGGAACGGCGGCCACCAGGTCTACGAGATCGGTAAACTCGAAGTCGTAGCCGTGGCCGCGAAGAAAGGGAATGTTTCCGTGGCTCCATGTCGTGGTCCTGTCGAGTCCGGGACGCCAATAGCTCACCGTGTGAGCGCCGCCCGCGGTCGTCGGATAAATTGAATAATCGGCGAACGAGCTGTAGGCCGCACCAGTAAGCGAATCGTGAAGCCAGAGAATCCGGCTCGAGCTGCCGGCCACCCGTGGTGTCACGACGAAGAACGCGACTGAATTGTCCGACGGATATCCATTGCCCGTATTTAGGCGATTCTCCGGCTGCATCAAAGCAGGGGGGATTCGGACCATATACACGCCCGTAGCTAGCTCGCTCGCAGGCATCGCGACTGCGACGAGGAACCCGGCGCTACGACCTCCGGGGGTGGGATTTCCGAAGTTCGCTGGAGTAGCCCAAACGGTCGCGGCGACGACCTGCGGACGCACGTCGATTCGCAGGAACTCGAAGGGAATCAAGGCGCCGCTGCGAAGCGAACAGAAGACGTTGATCGTGTCGCCTGGCCGGTATGTGAATTGATTTGTGTAGATACCTTCGTACTGGACGCCCCAAACCCCGTCCAATTCGCACCCGAGCGACGAGGCACTTGCGGCGCCGAGGACACCGAGAGAGGAGCGAAGGAACTGCCGACGGGTGGACGTGGGAGGCACGGATCAGTCTTTCGGCAATGGTGTCGTTGATCTGAACCGGGTTACGATACGGATACTCCCAGCGCAATCCGTTAATCCTATACCCAAATCGAGCCGGCGGGCGCTCCCACTCGTTTCGATCCGCGCTTATTCGCTTTGTCTGGACGATGCACGAAGGGAGATCTGCGGCTCCGATCGGGAGCAACTTTGCGGCAGGTAGCCGCATCACATTCACGCGGGGGCTGCGCTTTCGCGCCGAGCCATCGGCCGCATTGTTCCGGCGGCGCGGGCGAGCCGAGTTACGGTGTCACCAGTTCGTCACTCGGCAGCGATCACATTCACCTAGAATGCCCAATTGATGTAGATTTTCGCACAGGTACTCGTAGTAGCGACAAATCTCGACTGTGTTCCGCGCCACATGAAGTCCACAAGTGATCCCGATGATCGGGACCTCGAGAGTTTTCGTTGTAATCCGCCGCATGTGAGTCCCCGGTCGACGCAGTGGGCGGATTATCGGTATGAGATGTGACTCGGTAGTACCGCCAGGGAGTTCCATGCGCTCGCATCTCGCCATCCCCCTCATCCTCCTGTTTCTCGCGGGATCGGCCTTCGCCGTCGACGGAGTGTTGGAGATCAACCAGACCTGCGCCCTGACTTCGGGCTGTTTCCCGGGTGACTCGGCGGGTTTTCCCGTGACGATCACGACGCGCGGAAGCTACCAACTGACCAGCAATCTCTCGATTTCCGACGTCACCACGGACGGAGTCGTCGTCAGTACCAGCGACGTCGGCATCGACCTGAATAACTTCACGATCCTCGGTCCCGTAACGTGCTCCGGCAGCCCACTGACCTGCACGCTCGCCCCGGGTACGGGTCGGGGGGTGGCGCAGACGTCGATGTCGAACCGCGGGATCTCTGTCAAGAATGGCAGTGTCACGGGTATGGGATCCCACGGCGTGATCCTCGGCGACCAGGCGGAGGTCACGAACGTGCGCGTTCGCTGGTGCCAATTCGTCGGAATCAATACGGGATCGGGCTCGACTGTCTCCGGGAATACGGTCTACCAGAACGGGTCTGGCGGAATTTTTGCTAGTTCGGGCTCGACGGTCTCTGGAAATACTGCATATCAGAACGGGTTGGGCGGAATTTTATCGAATGCCGGATCGACGGTGTCGGGCAACACGGTTTATCAGAATGAAACCACGGGGATTTTCACCGGGGCCGGCTCGACGGTGGCGGACAATACGGCTTACAACAACTTGGGCGACGGGATCGCGGTCGGAAACGGCTCGAATGTCCAACGAAATGCGGCGCGATTGAACGCCGGATTTGGTTTGAATCTCGGATCTCAGGCGACGTACCGCGAGAATACGATCACGAGCAATACCGCCGGCACCGTCACGGGTTCCGGCGTGGACATGGGCGACAATTCTTGCAACGGACTTGCGTCTTGTCCTTGAGGAAGGTCGACTCGCGCGTCGCACGACTCGCCTCGATGGCGCCCGCAGCGAACTGACTCTAATGTGCTCGGGTGCAGATCGTGAAGCTCCAATCCCTGATCCGAACCATCCCCGACTACCCCAAGCCCGGCATCCAATTTCGCGACATTACGACGCTCCTGCGCGATCCGAAGGGTCTTCAGCTCGCCGTAGACGGGATTGCAGATCGACATCGCGCCTCCGAGATCGATGTCGTCGTCGGGATCGAGGCTCGTGGCTTCATCTTCGGCACCGCCGTCGCCTACAGCCTCGGGTGCGGCTTCGTTCCGCTTCGAAAGCCCGGCAAGCTGCCGGGCAGGACGATCGGACGTAGCTTCGATCTCGAATACGGGAGCGACCGTATCGAGATCCACGTCGGTGCAGTCGAGCCCCGGACGCGCGTTCTGCTGGTCGACGATTTGATCGCGACCGGGGGGACCGCCGCGGCGGCGATCGAACTCCTCAACGAAGTCGGGGCCGACGTCATCGAGTGTGCTTTCGTCGTCGCCTTGCCGGAGCTCGGCGGCGTCGCGCGGCTCGAGCGGCTGGGTTGTCCGGTACATTGGCTGTGCGAGTTCGCGGGCGAGTGATCCGACATGAGAGTTTCCGGAAGGTACTATCGCTCGATCTGGCTCGACGCGACCACGGGGATGCCCCAGATCATCGATCAGACCCTTCTCCCGTATGAGTTTGCGATTCGCACTCTAACGGCACTTCCGGATGTCGTGGAGGCAATTCGCGCAATGCGCGTGCGCGGGGCGCCGCTGATCGGTGCGACCGCGGCCCACGGTCTCGCACTTTCGCTTTCGGCGGATCCGAGCGACGCGTATCTCCTGCGCGCCGCGGCCGAGCTCCTCGCGACACGCCCCACCGCCATCAATCTGAAGTGGGCGCTCGATCGCGTGGTCGGCGTAGTTCAGACGCTCCCTCCGTCGCAGCGGGCCGCCCGGGCGCGCGCCGAAGCGATTGCGATCTGTGACGAGGACGTCGCGACCTGCGCCACGATCGGCGATCACGGGCGTGGGCTGCTCGAGGCCCTCGCGGAGGCGAAGCATCATCGCAGCGCGGGCGAATTTCAGCAGGGAACGCGTCGACGTGCGATTTCCGAAGGCGAGAAACCACTCCAGATACTCACCCATTGCAATGCGGGCTGGCTTGCGACCGTCGACTGGGGCACCGCGCTCGCCCCTGTCTATAAAGCCCACGATGCGGGTCTTCCCGTCCACGTCTGGGTCGACGAAACGCGCCCGCGCAATCAGGGCGCATCGCTGACGGCCTTCGAGCTGCGCGAGCACGGCGTACCCCATACCGTGATCGTCGATAATGCCGGCGGCCACCTGATGCAGCGAGGGGAGGTCGACGTCGTACTCGTCGGTAGCGACCGCACGACCGCATCGGGCGATGTCTGCAACAAGGTCGGAACCTATTTGAAAGCACTCGCCGCGAAGGCGAACGACGTGCCCTTCTACGTCGCGCTCCCCGTCTCGTCGATCGATTGGTCGCTCGACGAAGGTTTCGCTTCGATTCCGATCGAGGAGCGCGGAGCAGAGGAGGTGCGCAGCGTCCGAGGGCGGACCGCAGACGGACGGATCGAGTCTGTCGAGCTATTCCCTGCCGAGACGCCGGTCGCGAATCCGGCGTTTGATGTCACGCCGGCAGAATACGTGACGGGCTTGGTCACCGAGCACGGCGTGATTCATGCCACGCCAGAGGCTATGAATAGCCTGCGGTCTCGAATCGCCCGATCTCCCTAGCGATGCTCGGGCATTCGATAGGCCAAGCGCGACCACTAGAACTGAAAATAAATGAACGGCACATCCGACAGCGGCCAGAGCAAGCAAGCGATGAACCCGATGACCGAGCAGAGCACACACGCCGAAGCGATCGACATGCGTCCGAGGTAGCGATCGATGTGCCCGACGCGTTGCGAGGTCAGGTGGAGCAGGGCAAAGCCCAGCATGAGCAGGGTCGAGCTGAATAGCGCCGCCCCCCCCAGGCCGATGTTCGCCAATCCGAAGTCGAAGTCGAAGAACACGAATCGACGCAGGGACGTTTCGAGCGCGTCCGGGTCCGTGACGCGGAATGCGATCCACGCGAGCAGTACGAAGTACTGCATGGCGGCGATCGAGAGCAGCGTGACGACGGGACCTTTCGCCGGCCCGTAGCTCGGATTCCGGCGTCGAAGGTCCTGATAGATCCGGTGAGCCACGAGAATCAGGCCGTGCAGGAATCCCCAGAGAACGAAGTTCCAGCTCGCGCCGTGCCAAAGTCCGCCCAACAGCATCGTCAGCATGAGATTGCGGTAGGTCACGAGCTTTCCGCGTCGATTGCCGCCCAGCCCGATGTAGAGATAGTCGCGCAGCCATGACGACAGGCTGATGTGCCAGCGACGCCAGAAATCCGACGGATTTCGGGCGAAGTACGGATGGTCGAAATTCAGGGGCAGCCAGAATCCGAAGATGCGCGAGATCCCGATCGCGATGTCGGAGTATCCCGAGAAGTCGCAATAGATCTGGACCGCGAAGCAGATCGCCCCCAGCCAGATCACGACGCTCGGAAAGGCTTCGGGTGTCGCGAAGACACGGTCGGCGAGGACCGCGATGTTGTCGGCGATGAGAACCTTCTTGCCGAGCCCCCTCAAGATGAGGAAGTACGCCCCCTGGTCGAGCGAAAGTCGAATCGGTTTGTTGAGCTGGGGAAGGAAGTCGACGGCACGAATGATTGGCCCGGCAACGAGCTGCGGGAAGAACGCGATATACAGCGCGAAGTCGAGGGCGGAGTGGTTCGCGGGGAAGTCACGTCGATAGACGTCGATCGTGTAGCTCAGCGCCTGGAACGTGAAGAAAGAGATGCCGACCGGAAGCGTGATCTGGATCGACGTCCAATGGACCTCGAATCCGAGCAGCTGCATCAGGTAGAGCGTGTTCTCCGCGAGAAACCCCGCGTACTTGAAATATCCGAGCAGACCCAGACTCAAGACCAGGCTGGAGACGAGCACGGCTTTGCGGCGACCTGGTCGTACCTCGTTCTCGATGAGGCGTGCGGCGCCGTAGTTGAGGAATGTCGCGAACACGATCAAGACGATGAAGACCGGGTTCCACCACATGTAGAACACGTAACTGAATAGGAGCAGGATGACCTTGCGCGGCTCGTGTCGATGGACGACCGCAAAGCTGGCCAGCAAGACCAGCGAGAAAATCAGGAACTCGACGGTATAGAAGAGCATGGGGTCGACTATCGATCTTCGCGGATGACGTCCGCGAGGTATTCGCTGAGGATCATCGCGCCGGCGTTCGTCGGATGCATGTCATCGATGAACTGGCTTCCGTCGAGGAGGTCGGCGGCGTTCAGGATTCGAACGTCCGGGGCGCCGGCGAGCGCGTCCCGAAAGCTTTCCTCGACGGCCAGCATTTCCGCCCGAACCGTCTCGAGGAGATCTGGATGCAGCGGCGGAAACAAGAAGATCGTCATTCGCCCCTTCGCGTCAGCCTCCCGGGCGATCTGGATGGCGAGCTCGACCGTGTCGGACCCGAGGGTCGGGGGCGCCGCCGCAAATTCCTCGAGTCGCTTCGCCACGAAACGCTCGGTGATCGCAGCGTCGATCACGTTCGTGTAGCTCTGGGGGTGGAAGAGGTCGTAAGTGGCCTTGTCCAGGGCCAGGTCCGAGCGCAGGAGCGAGCGCGCACGTGTGTCGACGAACTGACGGATCGCCCACCTCGACGCAAATATCTGCGAGATCGCCGAGCGTTCGAGGAGCTCCAGCTCATCCGAGCCGTAGATCCGACGCACGGTGTCGAGCGTCGCCGGGGTCGGGCGATATCCGTACATGAACAGGGTGTTGTACTTCTGGGCGTGAAGCTCTTCCCTGTTGGTGGCTGGTCGCGGGAAGATGCCGTAGACGCCGACCTCGACGGTGTCGGGGAGGTCCTGGCTCAACAGATAGCTCTCGAGCAGGATCTGACCCGTCGATGCGCAGTTCCACGCGACCGGGCTCTCGGGGAGGGCGGCGCCGAGCGCCCGGGCATCGACGCCGGACATCAGGATGCTGTTGCCGAAGACGACGAGCTCAGGGGAAGACTCTTCCGCGTGCATCGCTTGAATCAGGATTCCGAGCCGTCGGACATCCGTCGGAATCGAGACGAAGACGCGCGCGAGCAGGAGGAGTCCGACGGCGACCCCCCCCAGAAGAGATCCGATCAAGAGAACGATCTGGGAGCCCGTCAAGCTCCGGCGATCGAGCGCCTCGGCGCTCGAAGAGCCATCGGATCTCGCGGCACTAAGCGGCTCAGTAGCCATAGTACCCCCGATACCACCCCACAAACTTCCCCATCCCCTCCTCGATCCCGACCCGCGGCCGATACCCCACCGCCTCCGCCAGCGCCGACACATCCGCATAAGTCGCCCGGACATCCCCCGCCTGCATCGGCAACATCCTCTTGACCGCCTTCTTCCCCGTGCACTCTTCGATGACCTCGATGTACCGCAGCAGCTCGACCGGCCTCTCACAGCCGATGTTGTAGATCCGCCAGGGCGCGCTCGAGCGCGAAGCATCCGGCCGCGCAGGGTCGTAGTCGGGATCCGCCTCCGCCGGCCGGTCGTTCGTGCGCGCGACGCCTTCGACGACGTCGTCGATGTAGGTGAAGTCGCGCTGGTGATCGCCGTGGTTGAAGACGTCGATCGGCTTTCCCTCGAGGATGTTCTTCACGAACAGGAACGGCGACATGTCGGGGCGGCCCCAGGGGCCGTAGACGGTGAAGAAACGCAGTCCCGTCGTCGGGAGCGCGTAGAGATGGGAGTAGGTATGCGCCATCAGCTCGTTCGCACGCTTGGTCGCGGCGTAGAGCGAGACGGGATGATCTACGGGATCGCGCTCGGAGAAGGGTGTCTTCGTGTTGCCGCCGTAGACGGAGCTGCTCGAGGCGTAGGTCAGATGCTCGACCCGTCGCTGGCGGCAGCCTTCGAGGACGTTCAGGAATGCGGATAGATTCGATTCGCCGTAGGCGAGGGGATTGGTGATCGAGTATCGGACGCCGGCCTGGGCGGCGAGATGGATGACGCGCGCAGGCGCTTCGGACTCGAAGAGGGCGCTCGTCCGGGCGGGGTCGGCGAGGTCGAATTGGTGGTGGCGGTAGCCGGGATGGTTCGCGAAGCGGGCGAGGCGGGCGCGTTTCAGCGAGACGTCGTAGTAGTCGTTCAGGCTGTCGACGCCGACGACTTCGTCGCCGCGGGCGAGCAGCCGCTCGGCGACCGCAGCGCCGATGAAGCCCGCGGTTCCGGTCACAAGGATCTTCATCCAGCCGCCTCTGATCGAATGCCCTTGCTCGAACGGTCCTGGCCGAGCCACCCGTGGCCCGCGACTCGAGACCGCGAACCACGCGCTACGCCGCGCGGCAGTTTCGACTAGATCCGAATCTCCCGCCACGCTCCCGACTGAAACCTTCGATAGAGAACGATCGCGAGGGTCGCCGAGGAAAAAATACCGCCGATCCACGCTCCGGTGAGGCCCATCTCGAAGCGATAGGCGAGCAGCCACGCGCCGGGCAGGAAGATCAGCCACGACGCGAGGCAGCGGGCGACGAAGGGCCAGCGGGTGTCGCCTGCGCCGCGCAGCGCTCCGTCCGAGAGGACGGAGAGGGCGTCGAAGAGCTGGTAGAGGGCGCCGATCGTGAGCAGCGGGACGCCGAGCGCGATGACCTTCGGGTCCTTCGAGAAGAGCGCGACGAGGGAGTCGGGGACGACGAGGAAGGCGACGGCGATCGTCGCGCCGACGCTCCCGCCGAGCACGAGCGAGGAGCGGAATCGCTGCGCGGCCCGGTCGGGCTGGCCCGCGCCGATGTAGCGGCCGACGAGGGTCGCCGTCGCGGTCGAGATCCCGGCGGCCTGCATGAACGACAGGCTCGCGAGCTGGCCGAAGGCGTGCGACGCGGCCATTGCTGCGTCGCCCATGCGTGCGATCAGGGTCGTGAAGATCGAGTAGGCGAGCATCTCGATGACCCACTGGCCGCCGACCGGCAAGCCGATCCGCCAGAGTCGAAGCACCGGTTCGAGGCGCGGTCGCCGCCAGCCGGTGTCGAATCGCGCGCGAACCGACGGCCGCAGGAAGGCGATCGCCACGATCGCGAAGTAGAGCCATTCGGAGATCGAGGTCGCGAGGCCGGCTCCGAAGACGCCGAGCTTCGGGAACCCGAACCAGCCGTACACGAGTCCGAGATCGAGAAAGAAATTCGTTCCGTTGGCGATCAGCGTCGCGACGAGCGGGGTACGCGCGTCGCCGATGCCGCGAAAGAACGACGACATCGCGATCGCGGCGGTCAGTCCGACGATGCCGAACGAGCGCGCGCGGAGATAGTCCGCGGCGAGTGGCGCGACGGCTTCGCTCGGCGCGATCCAGCGGATCGCGTGTTCGGCGGAGAAGTAGAGGAGCACGGCGGTGACCACCGCGAAGGGAACGGTCGAGCCGAGTCCCTGCCAGGCCCAACCGCCGCAGTCGCGATCGCGGCCGGCGCCCTGGTTCTGGGCGACGAAGATCTGCACGACGCTCGAGGCGCCGATGAAGAACGACGAAACGGTCCAGATCCACGTCCCCGCGAGCCCCACCGCCGCGAGCTCCGTCGCGCCCAGGCGACCGACGATCGCCGCGTCGACGAGGCCCATCATCGTGAACAGGAGCTGCGTCAGGACGAACGGCACCGCCAGGACGGCGACCTCGCGCAGGCTATGCGCGGCGCTGTCGAGCTCGCCTTTTTCCGGGCTGCGCATGCTGGACCTGTCTGGGGAGCGGTCGCGAATCAGCGGACGGCGAATCGATGCGGAAAAGATCCGGCATCGGCATGGACACCGATCGGTGCTTGGTACCATGGCGAAACGGGGCGATCAAGCGGCGCGGGCCGCGCTCGAGTGGAGTCCAGGCTCTTGGAGAACAGGCACATCCACCAGACGACGATGTCGATTCCGCGACGGCGTAGGACCGCCGGGCTCGCCGTGTTTCTCATCACCCTGAACGGACTTGCATGCTCGTCGTTTCCCCCCGTGCAGGCCATTCGCGCTGCGCGTTATTATGCAGCGGGGACACGCGCCCTCGACCGCGGCGAGGCCGGGATCGCGATCGTGGAGCTCGAGCGGGCCGTGGCGCTCCGGCCCGATGCGTCCGAGATCCATAATCATCTCGGTCTGGCCTATTGGTCCGATGGGCGAGAGGGCGTGGCCGAACGCGAGTTCGAGCGCGCCGTCGAGCTCGACTGTGACAACGAAGCGGCGCGGGTGAACCTCGCGCTACTGCGGAGCGGGCAAAGGAGCTCTTCGGATGGCGGATGACGGTCGGAAGCTTTCCTACAGCGAGCGGGATCGGATGCGGCGTGAAGGCAAGGGCGCCGGGCGCAGCGACCGACCGCAGAGTGGTCGCGACCGCGAGGTCGAAGAGAAGCGCTCGCGTCTCGCGCTCGCCGCGGCGGAAGATCTCTTCACGGACGAGAAGGGCGGTCAGGCGGGCAAGGCGCTCGCGAACGCCGTACGCGAAGCGCACGGAACCAAAGAGCTCGCGTCCGCCTGTCGCGCCTACCTCGATCGGGTCGGTCCGCCGGCCTCGGGCGAGCTCGCCTCGATCTTCCTCGACGCGGGGGACAAGGGAATTACGCTCCCCGTGCTCGACGCGCTGCTGCAGCAGAAGAGCCAGGGCAAGCTCGAGATCGAGGGCAGCTTGAAGAGTCAGATCCGCCTGCTGTCCGAAGACTTCGACGACGACCTCGCCTCCCGGGCCGAGGATCTGCTCGCCTAGAAGCGGCGGCAGGAGCCGGGTACGGGAAAAATGGTACTTTGCGCGCATGGCGCATGAAGTCGAGATGCGAGCGCTCGCGGAATACCTCGGGCAGCACAATCTCAAGCACACCAAGCAGCGCGAGCTCGTCCTGGGGGCCTTCCTCGAGGCTCGGCGACACGTCTCTTCCGAGGATCTCTACCAGGTCGTCCGCGCGAAGTATCCGAACGTCGGATACACGACCGTCTACCGCACGATGAAGCTCCTCGTCGAAGCGGGTCTCGCGACCGAGCGCCATTTCGATGACGGCATCACGCGCTACGAGATCGAGCAGGAGCACCACGACCATCTGGTCTGCGTGAAATGCGGCAAGATCCAGGAATTCGAGTGCGACATGATCGAACGGACGCAGCGCGAGATCGCGGCGCGTTACGACTTTCGGGTCTTGCGCCATCGCCACGAGCTCTACGGGCACTGCAAGGAATGTGCTGCGCGCGATTGATCGACTATCGGGCGCGGGGCGAGAAGGCAGGCAGCTCGCGGGCGGGAAAATCGGCTAATCGCCGTCCGACCCGGTCCTTGGCGGAGAGCAGCGGCTCGGCAATCGGCCATTCGATCCCGAGGGCCGGATCGTCCCAGGCGACCGTGATCTCGCTCGTCGGGTCGTAGAGGTCGGTGCACTTGTACTGCATCTCGGCGATCTCCGAGACGACGCAGAAGCCGTGGGCGAAGCCTTCCGGAATCCAGAGCTGGCAGAAGTTCTCGGCCGACAAAACGCAGCCGAAGCTGCGGCCGAAGTTCGGCGATCCGACGCGGATGTCGACGGCGACGTCGTAGATCTCGCCGAGGGAGGCGCGGATCAGCTTGCCCTGAGGTCGGGCGAGCTGGGCGTGGAGGCCGCGCAGGGTTCCGCGGCGCGAGCGGCTGTGGTTGTCCTGGACGAATCGGGCATCGAGGCCGGCCGCGGCGTATTTCTCGGCGTGCCAGGTCTCGACGAAGAAGCCGCGGTCGTCGCGGTGCACGGTCGGTTCGATGAGCAGGACTTCGGGCAGGGCCGTAGACGTGATCCGCAAGCGAAGGTCTCCCCGGAAAGATTCAAGCGCGGGGAGGATGCCGCGAAATCAGCCGCAGAGCTTGGCGAGGACCGGTTCGCTGTAGGAACCCTGGAGCTGGACCTTGCCCGAACGGAGCATGTGCATCACGGTCGCAACGACCTCCTTCTCGGAGGCGCTGAACTCGGCCACCGCCGCGAACAGCTCCTGGAGGCTGATCGAGTCGGCATCGGACTCCTGGTAGGTCTCGATCTCGTGGACCTGTCGGAGATGCTCGACCGGAATCGAGACCGTGGTCGTCTGGGTCATGGGTGCGAACCTCCTCCCGACTCTCTCTGGTTTCCCTGCCTACTTCGATCGGCTGGATGGCGGTCTTCTGAAGTCGAGATGTCTCGACCCGTCCTTTTCCAGCTCCCGATTGCATCTCCCATGCCGGTCGCTCGATATCCTCTATCGATCGAAGGCCCTCTCTCGGATACGACTCGCGGAACGCCCAGAGACGCCCTGCTACGTCTCCCGAACCGGATGGTCCTGTCGTGCAGCCAAAAGTGGGGCAATTCAGGGGCGCCCGAGTCGACGAGCGTGACCGCTCGTAGACTCAAAAACAGGCAACTCCTGTACGCATTTCCATCACGGCTGCCGCATCAGGAGTGCCTCTGCGATGTCGCCGGTCGATGTCGTCGCCCGCCCCCCGAGATCGGCGATCGTGCGGGCAACGCGAAGCAGACTGCGCGCGACCCGCGCCGACAGATGCAGCTTCTCGACCGCGCGGCCCAGCAGACGCAGCGCCTCGGGCTCGGCCGCCACGAGCTCGTCGAGGCGCGCGTCGGGAATCGCCGCGTTGACCGTCGCATTGACCGGCGAGTTGACCGGCGAGTTGTGAAGCAGCCCGCGCGCGTGCTGGATCGTGCGGGCCCTCGCGACGCGATCGCGAACGACCTCGCTCGTCGGTCCATCGATCGGCCCGTTCAGGACCGCCCACGGCACGTCGGCGACGGCGACGACGAGATCGATGCGATCGACGAGGGGTCCGGAGAGCCTGCGCCGGTAGCGCGCCAGCGCCGCGTCGTCGCAGCGGCAGTCGCGTCCGGGCGTGCCGTAGCTTCCGCACGCGCAGGGATTGGCGGCTGCGATCAGCTGGAAACGGGCGGGGAGCTCGCAGCTCGCATTCGCTCGTGCGATCCGAACGACGCCCTGCTCGACGACCTCGCGCAGCGATTCGAGGCAGCGCCGGTCGAATTCCGGCAGCTCGTCGAGGAAGAGAACCCCGCGGTGGGCCAGGGAGACCTCGCCCGGCCGGATCGGATTGCCGCCGCCGAGGAGTCCCGCGGCGCTCGCCGTATGGTGGGGCGCCCGAAAGGGGGCCCGGTCCGGGATCGGAGCTTCAGGGGCGAGGACTCCGGCGGCGTCGAGAATGCAAAAGGACTCGAGTCGCTCCTCGTCGCGGAGCGGAGGCAGCAGGCCCGGCAGCCGTCGGGCGAGGAGCGTCTTGCCCGTCCCAGGCGGTCCTGTCAGCAACAGTCCATGCCCCCCGGCTGCTGCGACCTCCAGGGCGCGTTTGGCGAGGGTCTGGCCCCGGATGTCGGAGAGGCAGGGCCCCGCCCGATCGTCCCCCTCTCCGGAGCGGAGCGGCGTCTCTGCGCCGATGGCCGCTCGATCCTCCGCAGCAACCCGCTCCTGGGCGGTCGGCAGGCGCTCTTCACCGAAAAGGTGTGCGACGACGGCGCGCAGGTCGGGGGCGGCGCGCACGACGACGCCCGGGGCGTAGCGGGCACGGTGGGCGCAGCCCGCCGGGACCACGACCTCCCGGACTCCAGCCTCCCGGAGCGCGAGGAGAGAGGCGAGGGTCCCCCGGGTCGCCCGCAGCCGTCCATCGAGGGCCAGCTCGCCGACGAAGGCCCGGCCGGCAAGCGCTTCGGCGGGAAGCTCGCCCGCGCCCCCCAGGATCGCGATGGCAATCGGGAGGTCGAGCCCGGCGCCGTTCTTCCGGAGCTCGGCCGGGGCGAGATTGACCGTCACCCGGCGGTTCGGGAACGGGAGGCCCGTGGCCGCGATCGCGCCCCGGATCCGCGAGATGCTCTCGCGGACCGCTGCCTCTGGCAGACCGACCACATCGACACAGGGCAGCTGAGAAGAGATCCGGACTTCGACTTCGACGGGCACACCCGTCACGCCGACCACCGCCGCACTCCAGACACGCGTCATCCAGGCACTCACCGGGACCGGGGTGCACGAACACACGAAGCAAGCGGGGCGGCTCGAGAATCCGGAGCCGAAACGCAAGGGAGGCAGAGCTCTCAGGGTAGAGCTCTGCCTCCGACTTTCGAAAAGCCCCGCGAGGAGCGGGCCTACAAGTCTCAAGTGTCTACGAATCTGCCGATGTGTCAAAAAAATTGCGCTCGCGACGCCATTTCTCGCGGGCGCTGCGATGGATGCGGCCTTCGCGTTCAACGCAGTCCCTGGGCGGGCAGCCGGCAGCCCGTGTGACGAGCGGCCCGAGGCTCACCCGGTCTCCCGCTAGATCCCGCCATCTATGTGATTTTGATTAGGTTTTCATTGCGCCGACGATTTGGGCACGCTAGTTTGCCAGGCCCGCCCCCAAACGTGCTCCAGGGGACGGTCCTGACCGGATCGAGGCGGTGATCGCGCGATGTGTACGTTGATCGTCCTGCATCGCTGCGTTTTCGGAAGGCCGCTCGTCGTCGCGGCGAATCGGGACGAGTTCTTCGCCCGACCGGCGGAGGGGCCGGCGATCCGATCGTCGGGACAGGGACGGATTCTCGCGCCGCGCGATCTCGAGGCGGGCGGAAGCTGGGTCGGTCTGAGCGAGAGAGGCGTGTTCGCGGGGCTGACGAATCTCCGACCGACCGCTCCGATTGCTCCGATTGCGAAGACGGATGAGAAGCGAAGGTCGCGCGGAGAAGTGGTGATGTCCGCGCTCGAATCTCGTAGCGCCGAGGAGGCGGCCGAGACGTTGTCGCGACTGGAAGAGGGGGCCTACAACCCGTTTCAGCTCTGCGTGGCCGATGCGAAGGCGGCGACCCTCCTGGTCTACCGGGATAAACCGAAGATCTTCGCGCTCGAGCCGGGACTGCACGTCGTCGGCAACGTAGAAGGAAATGTCGAAGGCAACGTCGAGGCCCACGTAGAAGGCAACGTGAAGAACGACCGAGCCGGCGCCGAGTTGGACGAACCGCTCGGGCAGGCGTGCGGAGCGACGGGAGAGGGGAAGCCCTTCCCGGGCTTCGAAGGAATCGAGGGATTGATCGACACCGAAGAGCCGAGAGCGCAGAAGCTTCTGCGCATCCGGAGCCGGGTCGAGAAGATTTTGACGGAGCCGGGTCGAGACCTCTTCGAGGGACTGGCGCGGATTTGTCGAGAACACGTCGAACAAGGGAATCCCGACGAGCTCGGTGTACGGCCGAGATCGAAGAGCCCCTTCGAGTCGACATGTGTCCATGTGGCGGATCGTTATGGCACTCGCAGCTCGCTTCTCCTGGAGCTGGCCGAGGACGTCGCGACGAGCCGCTTCTGGACGACGGATGGACCGCCGTGTCGGCGGCCCTTCGAAAATCGGTCGTCCCTGCTGCGGGAGCTCGGTGTTCGACTGAGCGCGTAGCCTGGACCTGAACGATGTGAGGATGAAGCGTTGAGAAGAATCGGCAGCAACATTCGCAAGAAGAGCTCGGAAGAGCGGTCCCACCGACTCACGAAAAACATCATCGAATACTCGGATTCCGAGACCCCCAAGAACGACTATCCCCGCCGGATCGTATCGCCGACGCGGGCTTCGACCTGCTGCACGGATGACAGCCGCATCAATGTGGGATCCGTGCGCGAGGTCGAGGGATTCATGTTCTGCTATCGCGTGTGTCAGGAGTGTGGCCACGCCGTGAAGTACTTCTACCCGTCGACGGAATCGACGAGCCCGGCGCTCAAGGCCTACCGCGAGCGCCAGAAGTACATGCTCCAGTAGTCCGCGTTCGCGGCGCCGCGAGCGGCCCGAACGAGGACGGTCTCGAATGGAGAAGGCGGTCAAGCAGTTGACCGCCTTCTCGCGTTTGACGGACCCTCGAGGAGATCGCGAGGATTTCAATGGAAAGTTTCGCCTCCGCGCCGATCACGAACCTCTCCGAGGCTTCGAGCTACCTCGACGGTCTGATCAATCGCGAGCGCAGCGGCGCCTATTCCTACGACCGGCTCGACCTGCGGCCCATCGATGCGCTGCTCGACGCGGTCGGACGGCCCCACGAATCGCTCTCGGTCGTCCATGTCGCCGGCTCGAAGGGCAAGGGCTCGACCTGTCTTTTGATCGAAGCGATTCTCGGCGCCCTCGGCGAACGCGTCGGCACCTTCACGTCGCCCCACCTCGAGAGCTGGATCGAGCGCTTCCGAATCGCCGGCCGAGAGGTCGACGAGGCGAGCCTCGTCGCCGCCGTTCGACGCGTCCGTCCGGCCGTCGATGGTCTGCGCGACGGGCCGCCGGAGACCCTCCCGAGCTTCTTCGATGCGACGACCGCGATCGCATTCATGCTCTTCGACGAGGCGAACCTCGACCGCGCCGTCGTCGAGGTCGGCCTCGGCGGCCGTCTCGACTCGACCAACGTCGTCCGACCCGCCGTCACCTGCATCACGAGCATCGAGCTCGAGCACACGGACAAGCTCGGCAAGACCGAGGCGGCGATCGCGGGCGAAAAGGCGGGCATCCTCAAGCCGGGGGTGCCGGCGATTCTCGGGACGCTTCGCGCCGAGGCGGCGGAGGTGATCCGTAAGCGTGCGGAGCAGGTCGGAGCGCCGGTGTGGGCCCGGGGCGAATTCTTCGACGTCCACGCGCAGCCGTCGGGGCCGACCGCCCAGCGCATTCGCTTCGAGTCGCGTGGCTGGGGGGCCATCGAGGCGACGGTTCCCTTCGCGGGCTCCGCCGTCGTCGCGAACGCGGCGCTGGCGATCGCTTGTGTGCGGGCGCTCGGTGCACACCCGGAGTCCGCCGTCCGCGAAGCGGTGCAGCGCGGGCTGTCCGGGGCGGCGCTGCCCGGCCGGATCGAGATCCTGGCGAACGATCCCGCCGTCGTCATCGATGCGGCGCATACGGAGCGCTCGTCGCAGGTGGTGGCCGAAGCGCTCGCATCGCTCTCGCCCGATGGCTACGACCTGCTCTTCTCGATCTCGAGCGACAAGAACGTCGAGGCCGTCCTCGCGGCGCTGCTCCCGTCGGCGCGGCGCGTCTGGCTGACGCGCGCTGATGCGCAGCGCTCGGTCGATCCGGAGCGTTTGGGGGAGAAGGTGCGCGCGGCCCGCCCCGACCTCCCCGTCGACATCGTCTTCGACCCGGTCGCCGCGACGCGCGCGGCCAGGGCGGCCTTGCCGCAGGGACGACGGCTCTGCGTCGTCGGCTCCGTCTTTCTGGCGGGAATCGCGCGCCGGGTGCTCGCCGGCGGCGCCTAACGCGGTCGCGGCGCCAGTCCGAACTGGTCGCGCATCTCGTTGTAGACGTCGAGCAGGGCGATCGAGCTCGGCTTCGGAGGTCGTGTCGAGCGATTCGAGCGGAGTCGCCCGGCGGCGGCTTTTAGATCGCCGATCGAACGTCGGAGCCGCCGGTCGGTCTTCTCGAATTCGGAGATCTCGCTGCTCGCGAGCCAGAGGACCTGGAGGAGCTCCGCCTGCGTCTGCTGTCGCTCGGCGAGGTCGTCGAGGCGGCGTGCGAGGTCGCGGCGTTCGCGGGCGGTGAGCAATTTCGGATCGCTGCGCCAGGCGTCGTAGTCGAGGGCTGCGAGGGATTTTGCAATGGCGAGGGCGGTCGCGTGGGCGGCCCAGGCGAGCTCGAAACGCGCGAGGCCGCCGAGATCGTTCGGGGCCGGCGCGTCGGCCAGACGGTCTGCTTCGCGCAGCACGGGCTCGATCCGGCGTGCGCTGCGCTCGAGAGCGGCGCGGTCCGCATGCTGCAGGAAGAAGCTCCGTTCGAGTCCGTCGAAGTAGAGGTACTGGAGCGCCGAGCCGTTGAAGATCTTGAAGCCCGCGTCGTGCACCGCGCCGAGGCGACGGTAGAGCCGTCCGATCGAGCGGGATTCGTCGCCGAAGACCTGACGTCCAAAGGCGTGGTCGAAGTCCGCCTCATCAGGCGCTCCCGACCAGGCCTGCTGTGCACCCTGGGCGTAGGCGTAGAGCGAGCCGCCGAGCGTGTTGTAATGCCCGAAATCGCCCCAGTCGGTATTCAACAGGCCGGTCGCGCCATGGCGTCGGCCCGACTCGGCCCAGCGCGCGATGTTCGCCTCGCTGTTCGCGACGCGGGGAAACAGGCAGTTCCAGGCGGAGGTGCCCGGCGAGACCCAGAACTCGAAGCCGTGGCGGCGGAGCTTCGCGACGCGGTCGGCTTCGAACTCGGCCTCGTACCACCAGTCGATCAAGACGGTATCGGGCGCGAGCCGCGGAATCTGGTCCGCGTGCTTGTAGGCGAAGTCGGCCCAGATCATCAAGCGCTTACGGTGCTTGCGCGCGAGGCGCTGCAGGGCTTCGACGTGGCCCGAGAAGAGCTCGCCCGGACTCTTCTTCGGAGCGCGTCGCGCCGACTGCCCGCGGCCGAGGTCGAAGGGCTCGTCGCAATTTGCATTGAAGCGGCTCGAGCGGAAGAGAGGCAGGAACTCGTCGTAGAGCTCTTCGAGCAGGCGGTAGGTCTCGGGCCGACTCGGCGAGACGGACCAATGTCGATCGCTCTCGGCGAGCTTGCGATAGCGCGGGAGCGAGAGGATGCGTTCCATGTGGCCGAGCGACTGGAGACACGGAACGAGCTCGACGCCGCGGTCGGCGGCGTAGGCGTCGAGGGCGAGGATCGTCTCGGCATCGAGTGGCGACGTGCCTTCGCCGATCTCCGGATGGCGGCGGAATGCGAAGGTGTGCTCGACGTAGAGCATCAGGACGTTGAGGCGCATGCGCGCACAGAGGTCAACGAGGGCCTCGAGGGTCGCGCGCCGGGGCACGCGTCCTCGGGATACGTCGAGCATGATGCCGCGATCGCGGAAATCGGGCTGGTCGCGAATCAGGACGGCCGGCAGCCGACCGCTCCCGCTCACGAGCTGGGAGAGGGTCTCGAGCCCGAAGCGAAGGCCGTGCACGGTCGGCGCCGAGACGATGATGCCACGCGCGGAGACGTCGAGCTGATAGGCGTCCCGGGCGGTCTCGGCCCGGGGCTCGAGGGCAGCGCGCGGATCGAGTCGGCAGACGATCGCAGGCCCGCCGCGGGGCACCGTCTTCGGGCGCTCGATCTCGATCTCGACCCCCGACATCGAGAGCAAGCGATGCCGGAGCGCCTGGGCGGCGAGCAGGAGCGATCGGTCGAGCTCGGGAGCGGTTCCTTCGGTCGGGGCCGGAAGAAAGAGCGCCACCCGCCGTGCGAGCTTCAGCGCGCCCCGGCGTCGTCGGACGCTCTTCGGTGTCGGGAGGAGCGGCGGGAGTCCCGTGCTCTTCGCGCGCTTCGACTTCGCGCGCTGTTCGTTGCGCATGCGGGTCCCCATCGGGCGCGCAGTGTACGTCGATCGGACGGGGGCCCAAAATGAGAAGCGCCCGAGCTGGCTCCTCGCACGAGTTGTGCGAAGGGAGGGGTAGCCAGCCCGGGCGCGAGAATGTGGGGGCCCGCTCCTCGAAGACGCCCCACGAACAACGATTGGGAGTAGAGCAATCACCGTGCCAAGTCGGGGCAAAAACCCCCCTAGTCTCGTCTGGAGGCATTTCCTGCCTCGCCGCGAATCGTGAAACGGAAGCCCTGCGGCACTCGCCGGGAAGGCGGCCGGCAGCTGTGCGCGGCCGGTGACCCATTTTGTCGTTCAGCGCGACGCGATTGGGTCCACTTCCCAGCACAAGGGGGTCAGCGCGAGGCGAGCCCGCCGGCTGGCCCGCCGGGCCGCCGGCGAGCGTCCCGGGCGACGCGCGCAGCGAGGGCGGCGATATGAGCCGGCGTCGTCCCGCAGCAGCCCCCGACGATCACGGCATCTTTCGCGAGCCAGCCTTCGAAGGCGTCCGGGAACGTATGCGGTTCGCCGGAATCGTCGCGGGCGAAGCCCGACCGGGGCTCGGGCTGGCCGAGGTTGGGCGATACCAGCAGTGGCGTTCGCAGGCCGGCGAGCGCGCGGTGGCACGCCGCGAGGTTCGCGATCGGAAGGCAATTCACACCGACCGCCAGCGCGCCCAGACCGGCCGCCTCGGCCGCCGCCTCCGCGAGCGGCTCGCCCGAGAGGAGCTGATCGCCGTCCCAGGCGACGAAAGAGACGACGAACGGGAGCCCCGTGCGGGCGGCTGCACGCGCGGCGGCGCGCGCTTCGCGACGGCTGTTCATCGTTTCGACGAGGATCAGGTCGACGCCGGCTTCGCCTAACAGGCTGGCCTGGCACTCGTGCTCGGCGGCGAGCTCGTCTTCGGGCGGGACGAGGTCGGGGCGGTAGCAGTCTTCGAGGGGCGGCAGCGATCCCGCGATCCAGCGCGGTCGGCTCTCGCCCCCGCGTCGCGCCGCCGCCGCCGCGAAGCTGGATCGCGCGAGGCGCGCGAGCTCGACGGCCAGGCGCGTCAGGCGCGCATCGCCTTCGACGAGCCCTCCGCGGGCGAGCGCGCGGCGCTGGGTTCGGAAGGTATTCGCCGTGACGATCTCCGCGCCCGCTTCGAGGTAGGCGGCGTGGATCTGGAGAACGCATTCCGGCGCCTCGATCAGCGCTCGGGTCGACCAGAGCGGCAGTCCGGTCGCCAGACCTGCTCGTTCGAGCTCGGTCCCCGTCGCCCCGTCGAGAACGAGCGGGCCGCCGCGTCCGGCGAGCCTCTCCGCGAGGTCCTGCCTGGCCGTCTTCCCCGCTGATCGCCTCGATTCCGGCGCCATCGAACCTCTCGGCCTCCCGCACGTGCGCGGGTCGCCGGATCTCCTAAGCCGTCTGCTTCGCGCGGATTCCCGCGGTGGCGAGGATGCGCTACCCACAGTGCCTGCGCGAATCCCGGAGAGGCCCGTGAAAGAGCAGCCCGACGCCACGATCCCGGCGGATCGATCCCTTGCGGTCTTCTGCGATTTCGACGGCACGTTCTCCGTTCAGGACGTCGGCTCGACGCTCGCCCGGGAGCGACTCGCGGAGCGCCGCCGGCAGCTCTGGTCGCGCTTCGAGCAGGGCGAGTTCACGGCTTGGAGCTACGCCGTCGAGCTCTTCGACGGCTTCGAGCTGCCGGAGGCCGAGCTCTTCCGCTTCCTCCAGACGATCGACCTCGACCCCGGCGCCCGCGGCCTCGTCGACTGGTGCGAGGCAGAGCAGATCCCCTTCCAGATTCTGTCCGACGGCTTCGACTGGAATCTCGACCGCCTGCAGACGATCCACGGCGTTCGTTTCGACTTCCGCGCGAATCACCTCGAGTACCACGGCGATACCTGGAAGATCGCGCCGGGGGGTCCGGATCCCGACTGCGGCTGCGGCACGGGGACCTGCAAGCGACGTTTGATCGCCGCCTATCGCAGACGGCATCCGGGATCATTCTGTGTCCACATCGGCAACGGGCGGGTCTCCGACCAGTGTGGTGCCCTCGAGTCCGATCTCGCCTTCGCGAAGGACACGCTCGTCGACGTGCTGCGCGAGCGCGGCCGCGCCTTCATCCCCTTTACGACCCTCGACGAGGTGCGCCTCGCGCTCGACGCCGGTCTGCGCGCGGGGCGCGAGCGCGGACCTCGATGAACGCCGGGCTCGAATCGCGAGCCCGCGTCGCCGTCGTCGGGGCGGGATTTTCGGGTCTTCGGGCGGCCTGGCAGCTCGCGCGTCGCGGCTTCGACGTCGTCGTCTACGAGGCGAGCGACACGGTCGGGGGACGTGCGGGCGGGGCGTGGCAAGCGGGTCATTGGATGGACGCGGCCTGGCCCGTCCTCGATGCGAAAAATGCAACGCTTCTGCGCTGGGCCGTCGAGCTCGGCCTGGGCGACGACATGCTGCCGCTGCGTCCGGTCCAGATGAATCTCTGGCAGCGCGGCAGCGCGCATCCCATCGAGCCGACGAGTCTGCGCGGCGCGGCGTGGATCCCGGGCTGGCCCGTCCTGAAGACGCCGAAGCTGCTGCGTTGGCCGCGTTTGATGACGCGTTATGCGTCGCAGCTCGACGCCCGCTTCCCCGAGCGCGCCGCGGCCCTCGATTACAGAAGCGTGCGCGACCACGTCGAGCTCTATTTCGGCCGCCAGGCCCTCGATCTCTGGCTGACTCCCGAGCTCCAATCGAGCTACGGCGACTCGGTCGAAGATCTCTCCCGCGTCGCCTTGCTCCACTACGCGAAGGCCCGGGGGCTCGGCGAACGGAGGCCCGGGCTCGCGGGTTTACCGCGACGACCGCTCGTCGAGCTGGCCCTGGCGGCCGCCGAGGGACTGCGGATTTTTCTCGGGACCGCGGTGACCCGGATCGACGAGGAACCTTCGGGTGGGTATCGAGTCGAGGCGATCGATGATGGCGGGACGCGCAGCGATGCGACCTTCGAGGCCGTCGTCATGACGCTCCCGGCGCCGGAGGCGGTGCGCATCGTGGGTCCGCTGCTGACGACTGCCGAGCGCGACTACTTCGCGGCGGTGCGGGAGCGGACGGTGACCTGCCTCGCGGTGGCGGTGGAGGGCGTCGACGGGGGAGTGCCCCAGGAGATCCGATTCCCACGCGGCGACGCGTCGCCGCTCGCGGCGTTCGTCGTCGAGCCGGGCCAGATGCTCGGCCGCGCAGCGGAGGGTCAGAGCCAGATCGTCGCGCTCATGCGAGACGCGGCCAGCGAGCGCGCGCTGCACGAGGCGGACGACGTCGTCACGAAGAGCTGTCTGCGCGCCCTCGCGCGGGCACGGCCGGGAATCGAAGAGCGTGTGGTCGCGACGCGGCTGTCCCGCTCGCGTGTTCCTTTCTTCGAGGTCGGCAGCTATCGGCGACTCGCGCGTTTCGCGACCGTGCAGCGTGATCGCCGCTCGCTCGGGCGTCGGCTCTACTGGGGCGGCGATCATCATGCGGGTGCTGGCTTCGAGGCGGCGATCCTTTCGGGCGACCGCGTCGCGGACGAGCTCGCCGCGGACCACACCTGAGCGCCGATTCCTTCGCCGGCATTCATCCCACGAACGCGATGCCACTCCACAGGGCGAGTCCGGCGAAGGCGATCCCCACGCCCCAGATGAGCAGAAGCAGGCGCGCGCCATTGCGGTAGCTCGGCCTCCGCCGCGCGCGCACCAGGACGTCGACGGTCATGCCGAACAGGAGCAGCAATGCGGCTGCGGCGAAGGGATTGCGGTCGACGAAGGCCAGGACCATCAACGCCGCAGCGAAGGCGCCGCCACTGCCCAGCGCCACCGCGAGGACCGGCCAGAGCGACGCTTCGCGCATGAATGTCCCGACGAGCGCATCGAAGCCGGGAAACTCGTCGCCGTCCGGTTTCTGACTCGGCTCTTCATTCGGCCCCTCATTCGGCCCCTCATTCGGCATCGCGCTCAATCCTTTCGCAAGACGGCGCGTGTCGCTCCGGCTCCGCCTTCGTCCCGCGCCGCCTCGAGACATTCGACGACGTAGGCCGAGCGCGGAAGGTGCTCGCGCACCGCCCTCCGCAGGGCCCCGGTTCCGATCCCGTGGATCACCCGCAGCGCATCGCGTCCATCGACGGCGGCCTCGTCGAGACACGCGTCGAGGCGCTCGAGCGCCTCTTCGACGTGGAGTCCGCGCAGATCGATCTCGACGCCGCCTCCTTGTCGCAGGGGGACCGCCGGCTCGCGGCGGGCTGCGGGCGTCGGCACGGCGTCCGCTCGCTGTCCGTCTTCGCCGGTCGCGCGCTCGCCGCAGCCGAGCTGCTCGCGCGGGAGTGTGAGCTTCGCGCCGGCGGTCTGGACGCGCACGCGGCCGCGGCGGTCGGGCAGCGAGAGCAGGCTGCCGAGGGCGCCCTGGGCGGTGCGCACGGGATCGCCGAGCCGCGCTCGCGGCCAGTCGATCGGAACGAGCGCCGCGGAACGGGGCGTGAGCGGCGTACGTCCGGGCTCGATGCCGCGCTCTTCCTGCGCGTCGTCGGTCTGCTCGCGCAGGACCTCGAGCTCGCGTCGGGCCTCGGCGGCGCGCCGCGAAGTCGGATCGCGCTGGAGCTCGGCGATGATGCGCGCGACGGAGCCGTGGGCCTCGCGAAAGGCGATGTCGAGCTCGCCTCGCATCTCCCCGAACAAGAGATCGCGGCGCTCCTGCAGGCGGGCGAGCTTCGTGCGGTACTCCTCGCGGACCTCCTCGCTCTCGATCCGCATGGCGGCGGCGGACTTCTGCTCGCTCTCGAGCAGGGCCCGCGAGGCCGAGAGCTCGGAGAGCATGCGATCGAGCCGGCGATCCTCGCGGTCGAGGAGCGAGGTCGCCCGCTCGAGCACGCGCGCCGGAATGCCCATGCGCGCCGCGACGGTCGTCGCCGATGACGAGCCCGGGGACCCGATCCGGACGCGATAGGTCGGGGCGAAGGTCTCGGGATCGAACTCGACGCTGGCGTTCGCGAAGCGCGCATCGAGCTCGGCCATCTCCTTCAACAGGTTGTAATGCGTCGTCGTCACGACCCGGGCACCCGAGTCGGCGAGCGCCTCGAGTGCCGCCTGCGCAATCGACGAGCCCTCGGCAGGATCGGTCCCGACGCCGATCTCGTCGAGACATACGAGCGTGTGGGTCGATGCCGTGCGAAGCACCTGCGCGAGATTCGCCATCGCCGCCGAGAAGGTCGAGAGGCTCTCGGCGAGATTCTGGTGGTCACCGATCTCGGCCATGACGCAGTCGAAGAGATCGACCCGCGCCGAGGGCTCGGCCGGGACGTGAAGGCCGGCGCGCACCATCAACGCCGCCATCGCCATCGCCTTCATCGCGACCGTCTTGCCCCCCGCATTCGGACCCGAGAGGATCAGGACCGAGAAGGTCGCGCCGACCGACAGATCGTTCGCGACACACTGAGACGGCGGAATCAACGGGTGCCGCAGTCCCGGCAGGTCGAGCACGCCTTCCCGTCCGACCCGCGGCGGATGCGCGTCCATCTCCCGGGCGAGGGCCGCGCGGGCGAAAGCGAGATCGATCCGCCCCAGCGCCGCGAGATCGGACCGGATCCCCGCTGCGACGGCTGCGACCGCCGCCGAGAGCTCGCGCAGCACGCGCAGGGTCTCGCGCTCGACGGTGAGCTCCGCTTCGCGGTGGCGATTGTTCGCCTCGACCATGGCTTCGGGCTCGACGAAGACCGTCGTGCCCGAGCGCGATGCGTCGTGCACGATGCCGCGTACATGGCCGCGGGCGTCGGCCCGGACGGGCAGGACGAAGCGGCCACTGCGGACCGTGTAGTAGGCGTCCGAGAGATGCGGCGAGAGGTCGGGGCTCCGCAGCTCGCGCTCGATGCGGGACTGGAGCTCGCCGGCGAGTCGGGACTGGTCGCGGCGCGCGGCGGCGAGGGTCGCCGAGGCTTCATCGCGGACCTCACCGCTCTCGTCGAGGCAGCGCACGAGGCGGGCGACCAGCTCGGGGCGCGGCTCGAGGGGCTCGGCGAGGGTCGAGAGCGCGGGCAGCGACTCGCGCCGGGATTCGAAGAAGCGCACGACCCCGAGGATGACCTTCAGGGTCGTGCGGACGTCGAGCAGCTCGACGGGCTCGAGCAGCCCGCCTTTGCCGGCGCGCGAGAGACATTCCTCGAGATCGCTGCATCCGCCGAGCTCGGGAAGGGCATCTCGGTCGAGCAGGCTCCGGGCCTCGGAGGTTTCGAGGAGGCGGGTGCGGACGCCGACCTCGTCGGCCTCGAAGAGGCCCTGGCCCTCCCCCGACGAGACCTGCCGGCTGGCCTGGCTCGTTCGGCAACGGCCCGCCAGGGCAGTCATCAGACGCGCCCATTCGAGGCTTTCGAGGGTGGAAAGGGCGACGGCGAACGGCATGGCGGGAGTCTACGGGGCCGATCCGGGGGCCGCCGGGCTGACCTGCTCCGGACTGCATTCAAGTTGCCGGCTCATGAGCCGAAAACCCGAGGATGGCGGAGAAACGTCCGACGGAGGCGGCCCTCGATCGTTCGCGCGCGCTCGACGAGATGAGCGCCGAGGCGATGCTGCGGCTGATCCACAGCGAGGACGGGCAGGCCCACATCGCGGTGGGTCGCGTGATCCCCGTGATGGCCGAAGCGGTCGAGGTCCTCGCGTGCGCGCTGCTCGGCGGCGGCCGTTGGTTCAATGTCGGCGCCGGGACGAGCGGGCGGATCGGTGTGCTCGACGCTTCCGAGCTTCCGCCGACTTTCGGAGTCTCGGCGCGGCGGGTCCAGGCGTTGATCGCGGGCGGAGATCGAGCCCTGCGCCACGCCGTCGAAGGGGCCGAAGACGATCTGCACGCCGGCGCGTTCGAGCTCGAAGAGCGGGGCGTGACGCTCGGAGACGTCGTCATCGGCATCTCCGCCAGCGGGACGACGCCGTACGTCCTCGGAGCGATCGAGTCCGCGACGAAGCTCGGAGCCCGGACGATCGCGATCACCTGTGATCCCAGCTCCCCGCTCGTTGATTCGGTCGAGATCGCGATCGTGCCGGAGGTCGGACCCGAGGTCGTCACCGGCTCGACGCGCATGAAGGGCGGCCTCGCCCAGAAGATGATCCTGGCAGCGCTCTCGACGGCGGTCATGGTCCGCATGGGCCGTGTCCGCGGCAATTACATGACCCACGTCTCGCCCGTCTCGAGCAAGCTCCGCGAGCGCGCCGTCCGGATCCTGATGGAGCTCGGCGGCGTCGACGCCGAGCGCGCCCAGGACCTGCTCCGCCAGACCGACGGCTCCGTCGAGCAGGCCCTCGACGTGATCGAAGCCCAACGCTCGTCCTGACGCGGGCCGCGCAGAGAGACGAACTTTGTGCCAGGTGCCCCGGCCGTGGGTCGCGTCGTGCTCGGTGTCGGACTAGCGCGTCGAGGGGCCGGTCGGCTTTGGCCGTCGCTGTACTGCGCGCCGTCCTCTATTTCGCACGACGCGACCCACGGCCGGGGCACTCGGGCCCCCGAGCTTCTCGGATTGCACGTCCCGCACATCGTTGGATGCGGATGCCCAGTCTCGTCTTCCAATCGCGCCAATACCCGCGATCGCACATTCGGGCGAGCAGGTCGTCCACGTCGCAAACCATCCAAATCAAGTCAGACCACGCAAGCCGCGAAACGAAAACGCACCGAGTGCGCCGGCCGTGGGCTGTGTCGTGCGAGATAGAGGACGGCGCGCAGTACAGCGACGGCCAAAGTCGACCGGTCCCTCGACGCGCTAGTCCGACACCCGAGTACGACACAGCCCACGGCCGGTGCACCTGGCACGGCAATAGTCCGCAGCCTGCGCGACCTACGAGCGCGGGGCTGCGAGCTTGGCGGCGTGCTTCAGGTTCTTCGCCTCGGCGGCGAGGATCACCTCTTCGGCGATGTTGGTCGCGTGGTCGCCGACGCGCTCGAGATCCTTTGTGATGAAGATCAGGTCGATCTCCTGCTCCGTGTGCTCGGGGGTCACGCTCAGGCGCCCGATCGCATCGCGGATGATGCGCCCTTCGAGCTCGTCGATCTTGTCGTCGGACCCGAGCACCGCCCGGGCGAGATTCACGTCGAGCTCGCGGAAGGCGCGAATCGCGTTCCCGAGCGCCGTTCGGCTGCCCTCTTCGAGAATCGAGAGCTCCTCGCCGAACTGGACGGGGGGATGCTCCGCGAGCCGCCGCGCACAGCCGCCGATGTTGCGCGCGATGTCTCCGATCCGCTCGAGATCGGTCGCGATCGACTTGATCGCGATCACGTGGCGCAGATCCGACGCGACCGGGGCGTCGAGGGCGAGGATCTGGAGCACCAGGTCGTCGATCTCGATGTCGAGCTGGTCGATCGCGAGGTCGTCGCGCTTGACCTCGGCGGCGAGTGAGGGGCTTCGCTCCCTTACTGCGCGGAGGCTCTTGGCGAGAATCGCCTCACACAGGTCCGCCATCTGCAGCGCGCGCCCGCGCAGCGATTCGAGGTCGCGCTCCACACGGATGTGGATTCGATCCGGCATCAGATCCCCCCGGCCGCGTATCGGAGCGACCGAGACAGAACGTAGAGGGCCGGGTCGGGATCGGAAAGTGAGGCGATCGGATGACCTTTCGTCGACACGTGTAGCCTCTGGTCTTCGATTTCGTCATGAAACTGTCACATGGGCTTCAGGGCGAACGCACGAACGGCCCGTAGCTTCCGGCCGAATCGCGAAGGATTCCAGAAAAGGAAAACGATTGATGCGCATCGCCTCCAGGTTGTTCGTGGCTCTCCTGATCGCCGCTTCGTTTACCCCGCTCGCCGGCGTGGCCCAGGCCCGGGAGCAGATCCATATCGTCGGCTCCTCGACCGTGTTCCCGTTCTCGACCGCGGTGGCCGAGCGCTTCGGGCGTGCCGGCAAGTTCAAGACCCCGGTCGTCGAGAGCACCGGCTCGGGGGGCGGCCTCAAGCTCTTCTGTCAGGGTGTCGGCGAGAAGACACCGGACGTCGCGAACTCGTCGCGTCGGATCAAGGCGTCGGAGGTCGAGCTGTGCGCCGCGAATGGCGTCAAGCAGATCGTCGAGGTCCAGATCGGCTTCGACGGCATCGTGCTCGCCAACTCGAAGAAGTCCGCTCAGGCGAAGCTCACCCTCCAGCAGGTCTTCCTCGCCCTCGCGAAGCAGGTCCCGGTCGGCGGCAAGCTCGTCGCGAATCCCTACAAGCTCTGGAGCGACGTCGACAAGTCGCTGCCGGCGGTCAAGATCGAGGTTCTCGGGCCGCCGCCGACTTCGGGGACGCGGGATGCGTTCGTCGAGATCGCGATGGAGGGCGGGGCGCGCACGATCGCGATGCTCGAGGCGCTCCGCGCGAAGGACGAGAAGGCATTCCAGGCCGTGGCCCACGCGATTCGCGAGGACGGGGCCTACGTCGAGGCCGGAGAGAACGACAACCTGATCGTCCAGAAGCTCGAGGCGAACCCGAAGGCCCTTGGCATCTTCGGCTTCTCGTTCCTCGACCAGAATGCGGACAAGATCCAGGGCTCGATCATCGACGGGGACGCACCGACCTTCGAGGCCATCGCGGACGGGAAGTACGCGGTCTCGCGCTCGTTGTACTTCTACGTGAAGTCGGCTCACGTCGGGAAGATTCCGGGTCTGCGGGAATTCATCGCCGAGTTTACGAGCGAGACGGCTTCGGGTGAGGACGGCTATCTGTCGGAGCGTGGATTGATCCCGCTGCCGGCGGCCCAGCGAAAGGCCGTGCGCGACTCGAGCCTGAAGCTGACGCCGCTCGCGCTCTGAGCACGTCAAGAGTCGCGCTCCGAGCGGCGCCTTCCGGCGTCCGCTCGGAGCGCGAGCTTGCGATCTCAGGCTCAGGCGCTCGGCGACTCTTCGAGGGCGCGCAGCTTCTTGTTGAGCAGCGCGATCTTCTTCTCGAGCTTCTTGACTTCCTCGAGGCGCGCCAGATTCAGACGCGTGTAGACCCGGTCGATGCCGGCGTCGAGGTTCGTCTGGACCCGGGTCTCGAGGTCCTGGCGGAGCTCCTGGGCCCGCTGGACCGCAGGCAGCTTGCGGAGCTCGTCCTGGATCTGGGCGACGCCCTTCTCGATCCGCTTCTGGCTCGTCTTGCGGAATTTGTCGCTGCGCGACTGAATCTTGTCGGTCCATTTTTCGAGCTCGGTATTGATGCGCTCGATGCCTTCGTTGGCCCATTCGGGTCGGAAATCTTCCCAGTTCCAGTCGGTCGTTTTCGCGTGTCGGGTGCTCATGGGTTCGGCTCCTGTCGTCGGATGACGACGTCAAATCGGGGGCGTGCGGTCTGGGGCAGCCTAGACGCAGCGCGTCATCGAGTCAATCGGGAGCCGATCGATTTAATGCATTGCGTCAGGCCGTTTGCGACCCAGGCGAGAAATGGCGGGCCTGGAATCAGCCCCAACGGAGCAGGGCCGAGCCCCAGGTGAAGCCCGAGCCGAAGGCAGTCAGCGAGACGAGCTGACCCTTCGCGAGTCGGCCCTCCCGGGAGGCCTCGGCCAGCAGGATCGGGAGCGTTCCGGCCGAGCAATTGCCCAGGCGCTGGATGTTGTTCAGGAGCTTTGTGGCAGGGATCTCGAGCTTCTGGGCGACGGCCTCGTTGATGCGCAGATTCGCCTGGTGGAACAGGAAGAGATCGACGTCGTCGAGCTTGACGCTCGCGGCATCGAGGGTCTCCATCAGGACCTGGGGCATGCGGGTCACGGCGTGCTTGAAGACGAAACGACCGTCCATCGACGGATAGATGCGCCGGTCGTCGATCATTTCGTGGCTCACGCGCTGCGGCGCAGCGCTGCTCGGCGCTTCGATCCAGAGCCGTCGCGCATGCTTGCCCTCGGCGTGCAGACGAATCGTGAGCACACCCGTCCCCGCCGTCTCATCGACTGCCTCGAGCACGACCGCCCCGGCGCCGTCCCCGAAGATCACGGTCACGTCGCGACCGGCAGTGCTGATGTCGAGTCCCGTCGAGTGGACCTCGCAGCCGACGACGAGCACCCGCCGATATCGCCGGGCGACGATCAGCGCGTCGGCCATCTGGAGCCCGTACAGGAATCCGCTGCACTGCGCGCGCAGATCGATGCACGGGATTTCGCCCGCGTCGATCGCCTCGTGCAGGAAGAACGACGTCCCCGGGAAATCGTGCTCGGCGGACAGCGTCGCGAGCAGGATGCAGTCGAGATCGCCGACCTCGAGCCCGGCGTCGGCGAGGGCCTGGAGGGTCGCCTGGCGCGCGAGATCGGAGGGCTTCTGGCCGGGCTCGATCCAGCGGCGCTCGAGGATCCCGGTGCGCTGCTCGATCCACTCCTCGCTCGTGTCCATCCACTGCATCAGGTCGGCGTTGGTGACGACACGACTCGGGATGCCCATGCCGGTACCGGCGATACGAGAACGAACGGCCATCGAGCTTCCTCCGAGAATCATTGAACGCCGTTCATCCGCTGCAAAAGGCGACGAGCGGCGCGCTCATGCGAGCCGCGACACCTTCGTCGTCGGCCCACAACATTTCCTCCGCCCGGAGCAGGAGTTCCTGCATTCCGCGGGCTTCGAGGGCCGAAACGGGCACGGCGCCGTAGCGCCGAGCGAGCGCATCGACCTCGTCGGGCGGAAGACGGTCGATTTGATTGAAGACGAGCAGCTCCGGCTTCTCATTGAAGCCGAGCTCGGACAGCACCTGTCGCACCGCCTGGATCCGCCGATCGATGTCCGGGCTCGCGGCGTCGACGACATGGAGCAGGAGATTCGCGTCGCGCAGCTCCTCGAGGGTCGCGTGGAAGGCGGCGACGAGGTCGGCGGGCAGGTCGCGAATGAAGCCCACGGTGTCGGTGATGATGACCTCGCGCTCGCGCGGAAAGCGAAGGCGGCGCGAGACGGGGTCGAGGGTCGCGAACATCTTGTCCTCGACGTGGACGTCGGACTGCGTGAGGGTGCGCAGGAGCGTGCTCTTGCCGGCGTTCGTGTAGCCGACGATCGAGAGGACAGGGACCGAGCGGCGGCCGCGCTTGCGGCGGCGGCCCTCCCGCTGATCGGTCAGTCGCGCGGTCTCGCGCTCGAGGCGCGTGATGCGGTCGCGCACCCGGCGGCGGTCGCTCTCGAGCTTCGTCTCGCCAGGTCCGCGCCCGCCGATTCCCGCCGCGAGGCGAGAGAGCGAGAGATCGGCGCGCTGGGAGAGACGCGGCATGCGGTACCGGAGCTGGGCCAGCTCGACCTGCAGCTTGCCATCTCCGGTCGAGGCGCGCTGCGCGAAGATGTCGAGGATGAGCTGGGTCCGATCGATGACCCGCAGCTCCATCCGCTCGGCCAGATTGCGCGCCTGGGCGGGACTCATGTCCTGGTCGAAGATGACGAGGTCGACGTCGCTCTGGAAGCAGCGGATCGCGAGATCGGAGAGCTTGCCGGCGCCGAGCACCGTGCGCGGATCGACGGCGGGGCGCGTCTGCGTGATGACGTCGACGACCGTCACGCCGGCAGAGCGTGCCAGCTCGCGCAGCTCGGCGACGTGCATCTCGACGGTGGCGCGATCCCGGCCGGCGGTGACAGACACGAGGATTGCGCGCTCGCCGTCGCCGACGTCGTGGGTCGCGGTCGTGCGGGCGAGCTCGTTCTCGAGGTCGCGGATCCAGAGGCTGAACTCGAGGTCGAGGTCCGCCGGATGGCAGGGCGGAAGCTTGGCCGTCGAGCGGCCGTCCGCGTTGGCGGCGCAGAGCGAGGCGGCGTGGGCCAGGCTCGGCAGGCCATCGTCCCGGACCCCGACCGATACGACGGCGTCGAGGCGCAGGAGCGCGAGATCGGTCAGGTCGTCGCGGGTCAGGCCCTCGTCGGCGAGATGGGTCTTGATGAGGCGAAGGCCACGCAGGCGGCCGCGGCCGGCGCGTAGGCGGCCCCAATCGGGGAGCTCGGTGCCGGAGGGGCTGCCGACCATCACATGCTGGACGGCCCCGGAGCGGTCGAGGAGCACGCCGACCTGGCGACGGATCTCGCCGGAGAGCTCTGTCAGCTCGCGGGCCAGCTCGTTCGTGACGAGTCGGTCGGCAGAGAGTCGCCTGCGGGTGAGGCGTTCGAGCGCCTTGACCTGGCTGGCCTTGAGGCCGTTCGTATTGCCGTGAACCTGGATGAGGCTCTCCTGGACCTTTCGATTGGATCGGGTGCGACGTTCGCGCTGTAGGGTAGGGGACCAAAACACCGTCGCACAGGCGTGACCCTGGCCGTAACGATTTCACCCCGAAGGAACTCGCGCCCGGCGTGCTTCCGCCGGCACATCCCGGTTCACTCCCTCGATAAATGGAGGGCAAGCCGGATCCGCCTTCGACCGATCACTCGGGGACGCCGAGGTGCGCCTTTTGCCCGGGATGGGGTACTCACGGCCGAACGCATTCGCGACGGCTGCGGTGTCTAGAAGAGGCCCGCGAGGCCGGGTCTGGGACGGAGCGAGGGAGAGGGTTTTTTGAGCGATACCGCCGTCGTCGTATTGGCCGCTGGACAGGGGACCCGCATGAAGTCGCGGCGGGCCAAGGTCCTGCACGAGGTGTGCGGCGTCGCGATGCTGGAGCACGTGCTGCAGACGGCGCAGGCGCTCTCGCCGTCGCGACTCCTGGTAGTCGTCGGGCGCGACGCCGACGAAGTGAAGCGGCGTTATGCGTCGCGCGCCGAGTTCGTGCTCCAGTCGGAGCAGCGCGGGACGGGACACGCGGTCAAGGTCGCGTTGCCGAGCCTTGGGGAACCAGCCGGCCATGTCCTGATCCTCTACGGCGACACGCCGCTCCTGCGTCCCGCGACGATCGAGCGCATGCGGGCCGTGAAACGCGAACGCATGGCGGATCTCGTCATGCTCTCGGCCTACGCTCCGACGATCCCGGGCATCCTGGTCCGGGACGAGAGCGGTCGGGTCCTTCGGATCGTCGAATCCCAGGACGCGACTGCCGCCGAGCTCGCGATCCCGGAGCGTAATACCGGGGTCTACCTGGTCTCGTCGAAGCTGTTGCGGCAGGGAGTCGATTCGCTCGCGCCGCACAACGCGCAGGGCGAGCTCTATCTGACCGACGTCGTCGGCTTCGCCGTACGCAACGGATTCCGCGTCGAGGCGCTCGCCGTCGAGGACGCGAGCGAATGCCTCGGCATCAACACGCGCCGCGAGCTGGCGGCGGCGGCCACCGTGCTGCGCCGCCGGATCGTCGAGCGGCTGATGGACGACGGCGTCAGCTTCATCGACCCGGACAACGTCTACATCGATGCGTCGGTCCGGATCGGGCGCGACTCGCTGATCGAGCCCGGCGTCGTGATCACGGGGAATTCCGTTCTCGGCGAGGGCTGCCATATCAAGACCGGCTGCGTCATCGAGGACAGTCGCATCGCCGACGACGTCACGATCGGCCCGTCTGCGCATTTGCGACCGGGCAACGAGCTCGCCGCCGGGGTCAAGATCGGAAATTTCGTCGAGCTGAAGAACTCGAAGCTCGGCCGTGGAACGAAGGCGGCCCATCTCGGCTACATCGGCGACGCGGACGTCGGCGCCGACGTCAACTTCAGCTGCGGTGCGATCGTCGTCAACTACGACGGCTACAAGAAGACGCGCAGCACGATCGGAGACCACGCCTTCGTCGGATGTAATGCGAATCTCGTCTCGCCCGTCGAGATCGCGGCCCACGCCTTCGTCGCCGCCGGCTCGACGATCACGAAGAACGTGCCCGCCGACGCGCTCGCGATCGCCCGCGACCGACAGCGCAACATCGAAGGCTGGGTCGCGCGCAAGGAAGGCCGCTCGCCCGCGCGGGTCGAGACGCGCGCCGAAGCGGCGGTTTCGCCGCCGGCCGCGAAGCCGGCAACCCGGGTCGTGGGCCCGGCGAAGGCGCCTGGGAAGCCGACCCGAAAACCGACGGGAAGGACCAGCGCAAAGGCGAGCGGGAAACCGAGTCGGAAGACGAACGCTGAGGAGTCCGGGCCCAAGGCGGCAAAGAAGCGAGTGGCGGGTAAGAAGAACAAGGCACGCGCGCGCTAGCGCGTGCGGCGTCGACGGCTCGGCTCGCGCGGGCAGGACGAAACGGATCGCGGAAGCAGGAGAGCGTCATGTGCGGAATCGTGGGCTACATCGGGCGTGAACACCGGGCGACGGACGTGCTACTCGACGGGCTCCGGCGCCTCGAGTACCGCGGATACGACTCGGCGGGCGTCGCGATCCTCGAGGGCGACCGGATCGAGGTCCGCCGCGCCAAGGGCAAGCTCGTGAATCTCGAGGGCAGCCTGCGCGAGCGGCCGCTCAACGGCCGCCTCGGCATCGGCCACACGCGCTGGGCGACCCACGGCAAGCCCTCCGAACGCAACGCGCATCCCCATCGCGCCGGCTCCGTCGTGATCGTCCACAACGGCATCATCGAGAACTACCGCGAGCTGCGCGGCGCGCTCGAGAAGCGCGGCGCCGTGATCCAGTCCGACACGGACACGGAGCTGATTGCGCATCTCATCGACGAGCTGGTGCAGGGCGGTCGAGACCTGCTCTCCGCGGTGCGTGCGGCCTGTCGCGAGCTGACGGGCTCGTATGCGATCGCCGTCGTGTGCGACAAGGAGCCGACGCTGCTCGTGACCGCCAAGAAGGGCGGGAGCCCGATCATCATCGGCCAGGGCAACAAGCAGGCCTTCCTCGCGAGCGACATCCCCGCCGTCCTCCCCTACACGCGCGACATCATCTCGCTGCGCGACGGCGACTTCGCCGTGCTCGCCGAGGACGGGATCCAGGTCGTCGACATCGATGGCCACCTGCTCGAGCGCGAGTTCCAGGCCGTGCAGTGGGACCCCGTCTCCGCGGAGAAGGGCGGCTTCGACCACTTCATGCAGAAGGAGATCTTCGAGCAGCCCCGCGCCATCACCGACACGATCGGGACCCGCATCAACGAGTCCGCCCTCGACGTCGACCTCGACGGCATCGAGTTCACACGCGCCGAGCTCGACGGTCTCCAGGGCGTCACGCTCGTCGCCTGCGGCACCTCGTATTATTCGTCCCTGCTCGGCAAGTACATGATCGAGCAGCTCGCGGGCATCCCCTGCGAGGTCGATCTGGCGAGCGAGTTCCGTTACCGCAAGCCGATCGTCGGCAATCGCCGCATCGTCATCCCGGTCTCCCAGTCGGGTGAGACGGCGGATACGCTCGCGGCGCTCGAGGAGGGTAAGCGTCAGGGCGCGCGCATCCTCTCGATCTGCAACGTCCGGGAATCGACGATCGCGCGGGCCTCGGACGACGTGCTCTACACGCAGGCCGGCCCCGAGATCGGGGTCGCGTCGACGAAGGCGTTCGTCACCCAGGCAGTCGCGCTCTACCTGATCGCGCTCAAGATGGGGATCGTGCGAGGCCGGCTCTCGCAGGACGAGATCCGCTCGCGCCTCCACGACGCGATGCGACTCCCGCGCATGGTCGAGGGCGTGCTCGGCCTCGACCGCGAGATCCTGCGGATCGCGCGCCAGTACTTCAAGGCCCAGGACTTCCTCTATCTCGGCCGCGGCATCATGTACCCGATCGCTCTCGAGGGCGCGCTCAAGCTCAAGGAGATCACGTACATCCACGCCGAGGGTTATGCCGCAGGCGAGATGAAGCACGGCCCGATCGCGCTGATCGACGAGAACATGCCCGTCATCGTGATCGCGACGAAGGGCGAGCTCCACGACAAGCTCGTCTCGAACCTCGAGCAGGTCCGCGCCCGGGACGGCCAGGTCATCGCGATCGCATCGGTCGGCGATGACGAGATTGGTGAGAAGGCGAACGAAGTCCTCTACATCGAGGATCTCGGCGAGTACCTGACCTCGATTCTCGCCGTCGTTCCCCTCCAGCTCCTCGCGTACCACATCGCGACGCTGAAGGGGACGGACGTCGACCAGCCGAGGAATCTCGCGAAGAGCGTGACGGTCGAGTAAGTTCGCGGGAACCCCCAGCGGACGAATCGTGACGACTCCGACCCAGAATGACCTCGCCGACGCCATCTTCACCGGCCTGAACCCCGAGCAGCGCGAAGCCGTCGAGGCGACGGAGGGGCCGCTGCTCATCCTCGCCGGCGCCGGCAGCGGAAAGACCCGCGTGCTGACCTCGCGGATCGCCTACCTGATCGGCGTCTGCGGCATTCCCGCCGACCAGATCCTCGCCGTGACGTTCACGAACAAGGCCGCCGGCGAGATGAAGGAGCGGGTCGAGAAGCTGCTCGGCCCGGTGGCCCATCAGGTCTCGATCGGGACCTTTCATTCGATGGGCGTACGGATATTGCGCCGCGAGATCGGCCACCTCGGGCGAAGCCGCGGCTTCGTGATCTACGACGACGCGGACTCGATCGGCGTCGTGAAGGAGGCGCTCAAGAGCGAGGGCCTCGATCCCAAGGTCCATGAGCCGCGCCGCATCCGCTGGCAGATCGATCAGTGGAAGAACGCGGGCCTCTTGCCTCCGGCCGCGGCGGATCAAGCCCAGGACCTCGACGGAGAGCTCTGCGCGCGTCTCTACGCGAAGTACCAGCGCAAGCTTGCCGAGAGCGACGCCCTCGACTTCGGCGATCTGCTGCTGCTGACGGCGGAGCTCTTCCGGCGCCATCCGCGCGTGCTGCAGTACTACCAGCAGAAATGGACCTACATCCTCGTCGACGAGTACCAGGACACGAACGGCGTCCAGTACGGGATCGTGAGCCAGCTCGCGGCCGCGCATCGCAACCTCTGCGTCGTCGGCGATCCCGACCAATCGATCTACGCCTGGCGCGGCGCGGACATCCGCAACATCCTCGACTTCGAGCACGACTACACGGATACCCGCGTCATCAAGCTCGAGCGCAACTACCGCTCGACCCAGGCGATCCTCGCCGGCGCCTCCGCCGTCATCGCGAACAATCGCGAGCGCAAGGACAAGCGCCTCTTCACCGACCGCGAGGGCGGCTCCCCCATCCGCTTCTTCGAGGCCGAAGACGACCGCGAGGAATCGCGATTCGTCGTCCACAACATCGCGACGGCGCATCGCAACGAGCAGGTCCCCTACGGCCATCAGGCGATCCTCTACCGCACGAACGCCCAGTCCCGCGGCTTCGAAGAAGAGCTGATGAAGTACGACATCCCGTACACGATCGTCGGCGGCCAGCGATTCTACGACCGCGCCGAGATCAAGGACGTGATGGCGTACCTGCGCCTGCTCGTGAACCCGAAGGACGACGCGGCGCTTCGGCGGATCGTGAACAAGCCCGCCCGCGGCATCGGCAAGACCTCCTTCGACAAGGTCGAGGAGCTCGCCGCGCGCGAGAACATCACGCTGCTCGAGGCGATGAAGATGGCCTGCGGTCTGCAGCTCGTCGGTCGTTCGACGGCGAAGCTCGCGGATTTCGTCGCCCTGCACGCGAGCCTCGTCCATCTCCGCGCGGGCCACGCCCTCGAGGACCTGATCGCCGACGTGCTCGCGAAGACGGGCTACCTGCACGCCCTCAAGCAGGAGGACACGCCCGAGTCCGAGGCGCGCCTCGACAACCTGCGCGAGCTCCTGTCGAGCGCCCGGGACTTCCACGTCGCGAATGAGGACGAGCTCGAGGGCGAGGAGCGGACGGAGCTCGAGCTCTACCTCGACCAGGTCGCCCTCATCTCCGATCTCGACGGCTACGAAGAGCGCGAGGATCGCGTCTCCCTGATGACGGTCCATTCGGCGAAGGGGCTCGAGTTCCCGATCGTCTACCTCGTCGGCATGGAGGAGCGGATCTTTCCGCACGCCTCGTCTTCGCGCGACGAGGGTGGGCTCGAGGAGGAGCGCCGACTCTGTTATGTGGCGATGACCCGCGCCATGGAGCATCTCTTCCTGTCGTGCGCGTCGCAGCGCATGCAGTGGGGCGAGCGGAGCTACCAGTCGCCGAGCCGCTTCCTGCAGGAGATCCCCGACGAGTGGATCGAGACCCTCGGTACGGCCCATCGCGGACCGCGCGCGCGGACGGCTTCCCCGAGGAGCGGATCGCAGTTCGATTACAGCTACGGACAGGACGTTCCGACCGACGACGGTCCGAGCGGGGACGGCGTTGCCGTCGGCACGCAGGTCCGCCATCCGATCTTCGGCCGCGGCCAGGTCCTCGCCGTGATCGGCACGGACCTGAACCAGAAGCTGCGGATCAAGTTCGAGCGCGCCGGCGTCAAGACGGTCATGGTTCGCTTCGCGAATCTCGAGCTCGCCTGAGGACGGGCGATCGGAGGTCTAGTCCCGTGGATCTCCAAACCCTGGCAGACCTCGGCGAATTCCTGGGCGGCCTCGGCGTGATCATCTCGATCGTCTACCTGGCGATCCAGATCCGGGGCAATACGTCGTCCGTGCGATCCGATAACTACGCGCGGTCGCTCGAGCGCATGGGCTCGATGCAGGAGTTCCTCGCGCGGGACCAGGCCTTCACGAAGATCTTCAACCGCGGTCTCGTCGATCCGCGCAGCCTGAGCGTGACCGAGCGGACGCAGTTCATCTGGGTAATCACCGAGCTGCTCGGCAACCTCGAGTTCATGTGCTTCCAGGCTCAGGAAGGCAACATCTCCCGCGAGCTCTGGTCGCGCTGGGAGGAGGCGCTGCGATGGTGGCTGACCTTCCCTGGCGTCCGGGCCTGCTGGGAGACGCGGCCGACCCCCTTCACGCCGACATTCACCCGCTGCGTCGAGCGCTGTCTCGTGAGCGGATATCGTTCGGAGCGACAGGACGCATGGGAGCGGTTCGTCGCCGGGATGCCGGAGGAGCCGGGGGAGGGCGAGGCGTCCGAGCGTCCTTGAGTCGAGCGCGCGCTTGCGCTCGATCGTCGGTCGAGCCGACTGGACCGGGTCGCGCGAGCCAGATCCGAAAGGAGAAGAGATGAAGGTCCGCACCGAACTCCGAGACGATCTCTTTCTCGTGACGATCACGCGCCCCGAGGTCCGCAACTGCGTCGACCGCGAGACCGCGGCCGGTCTCGCGACGGCGTTCCGTGCGTTCGATGCCGACGAATCGCTGCGCGTCGCCGTCCTGACGGGAGAGGGCGGATGCTTCTGCGCCGGCGCCGACCTCAAGGAAGTCAGTCGCGGGGCACCGGGTGCCGCCGGCGTCGCCGGTCTCGAGAAGGGCGACGGCCCGCTCGGCCCGACGCGATTGCTCCTCGGCAAGCCCGTGATCGCCGCCGTCGAGGGCTTCGCCGTCGCGGGCGGCCTCGAGCTCGCCCTCTGGTGCGACCTGCGCATCGCGGCGCGCGATGCCGTATTCGGCGTCTATTGCCGCCGCTGGGGCGTCCCGCTGATCGACGGGGGAACGGTCCGATTGCCGCGCCTAATCGGCCAGAGCCGCGCGCTGGACATGATCCTGACTGGCCGCGGCGTCTCCGGCGACGAGGCCCTCGCCTTCGGCCTCGCCAACCGCCTGGTCGAGCCGGGGCAGGCGCTCGCCGGCGCCCTCGAGCTGGCCCGTGCGCTCGCGGATTTTCCGCCGCTCTGTCTGCGCGCCGATCGACTCTCGGCACTGACCCAATGGGGCGAGCCGCTCGACGAAGCCCTGCGCGAAGAAGCCCGCCGCGGCCTCGACGTCGTCCGCTCCGGCGAAACCCGCGAAGGCGCGACCCGCTTCGCGCAGGGCGCCGGCCGTCACGGCCAATCTTCTTGACCGCCCCCCAGCCACAGCACCGCCGATCAGCGGCGGCCGGGCCAAAGGCCCGGACCGCGCTCCGTTACTTCAGTAATTCGCCAGCGTTCACGAGCAGGGTCTCGCCCGTGACCATGCGCGAGTAGTCCGAGCAGAAGAAGATGCACGCGTTGGCGACATCGTCGTCCTTCGGAATCTCGCCGAGGGGCATGTTCTTCGTGATCGACTTGATGATGGTTTCCTCGGAAACGCCCTGGCGCTTGGCCTCGCCTTGGACGAAGCCCTCGACCGGCGGTCCCCACATCCAGGTCGGGATCACCATGTTGACGCGGATCTTGTCGGGGCCGAGCTCGTGAACCATGTGGTACATCGCCGAGAGCAGTCCGCCCTTCGATGCGGCATACGCGATCTGGGGCGACATCGGCGGATACCACTGCGACTGCGAGCCGATCAGCACGAGGGAGCCGCCGCCCGTCTTCTTCATGTGCTTCGAGGCGGCGAGGCAGATCTGGGCTGCGCCCTGGATGTTGATCGCGACGCAGGCCGCCCAATCCGCGGGGTTCGTGTTCGCGAGCCCGCCGAAGGCGCGGTCGAGGGCCGCGACGATCACGACCGCGTCGACCCGGCCGAACTTCTTCACCGCCGCGTCCATGAGCGCGTTGCACTGCGCGTCGTCTGTCACGTCGGTCGGGACCGCGAGGATCCGCTTGCCCGTCGGGTCGAGGCTCTTCGCTTGCTCCGCGAGGTCGTCCTTGCGGCGGGCGGCGACTACGACGTTCGCGCCATCGCGCAGCGCGGCGACCGCGACTTCGCGACCGAGTCCGGGGCCGACCCCGACGACGACGACGGTCTTGTCCTTGACGAGCATGGGGAGTCTCCTGCTTTCGATTCCCGCGCACGGGGTTTGGAAGGATGGCTGGCTCGAGGAATGCCTGGCCGGCTGGATGAAGCGTTGGCTGGCGAGCGGCAGGGACGAAATCGCGCGCGGGGGTCGCTGTCAACCTCCGGGTTGCCGTTCGGGGTCGGCTCCGGGGCTCGACTCGAATCGACTCCGCTCGACATCGGGGCACGTGATTCGTAGGCTGTCGCCACGGGGGTGTACTTTGCAAGAGAGCGTGCTGGTCAGCGGAGCGACGGGGCTCGTCGGGCGACGGCTCGTTCCGCGCCTCCTCGAACGGTTCTCCCGGGTGCGCGTCCTGTCCCGGTCGGCGGGCTCGATCCGCCCAGGCATCGAGACTTCGAGCTGGGACGGGATCGATCCGGGAGCGGCGGCGCTCGCCGGTGTCGACACGGTCGTCCATCTCGCGGGAGAGCCCATCTTCGGCGGACTTCCGACCAAGGCACGCCTCGCGCGGATGCGAGAGAGCCGCGTCGCATCGACCCGGCGGATCGTCGAACGGATCGCGGCGCTCGCGCCGGAATCACGGCCGCGAAGCTTCGTCTGCGCTTCTGCGGTCGGGATCTACGGCGACCGTGGCGAGGAGCGGCTCGACGAGCAGACGGCTCCGGGCACGGGCTTTCTGGCCGAGCTGTGTCGCGACTGGGAGGCGGAGGCAAGCCGTGCAGAATCGCTCGGCGTGCGGGTCGTCTCGCTTCGCATCGGCGTCGTGCTGGCGCGCGAGGGCGGTGCGCTCTCGGTCATGCGGATTCCGTTCTCGCTCGGCCTCGGCGGTCGACTCGGTGATGGACGCCAGTTCTTTCCGTGGATCCACATCGAGGACCTCGTCGCCGCGATTCTCTGGTCGATCGAGCACGAGTCGCTGCGCGGCGCGGTCAACGCGGTCGCACCGACCGCCGTCCGCAACGCCGAGCTGACGGAGGCACTCGCCCGCGTTCTCGGTCGACCGGGCGTGCTGCCGGCGCCGGCCTTCGCGATCCGCGCGGCTCTCGGCGCGCTCGCCGGGGAGCTGCTCGGAAGTCGCCACGTCGTGCCGGCGAAGCTGCTTGCGGAGGGCTTCCGGTTCCAGTTCGAGCAGATCGAGCCGGCGCTCCACGAGGCCTGCGGCTAGTCCGTCGAACCGGGAACGCGGGTCGGGGCGGATCGCCTAACGCGATGAGCCGCGCCGCCGTGCGAGATAGGCTGCTCGAAACTCAGCGCGATTCGCCTCGGGCAGCGCGATCGGGGTGCCGATCCGCTCCGCCCCGGCCATGATGCGTGCCGCTCGTTCGACGAGCTTCGTGAGCTCGATCGCCTCGGCGGGGCTCGCCGCGACGACGACGAGGCCATGGTTCGCGAGCAGCGCGGCAGCTCGGTCGTGGAGGAGCTCGGCGACGGCCTGGCCCAGGCCGTCGGTGCCCGTCCGGTGATAGGCGGTGACGGGGACGTCGCCGCCGACGTAGAGCTCGAGCTCTTCGATCGCGCAGGGGATCGGCTTCCGGCAGACGGCAAACATCGAGGCGTGGACGGGGTGGGTGTGGAGGACGGCGGTGATGTCGCGGTGGCGCCGCAGGCAGGCGAGGTGGAGGGCGAGCTCGGTGGTCGGATGGCGCGAGCCTGCGACGACGTGGCCATCCGGGTCGCAGACGACGAGGTCGTCGAGCGTCATCTCCGCATAACGCATCGCGGTCGGTGTCAGCACGATCTGGCCCGTTCGGGCCCGGGCGGAGAGGTTGCCGGCCGTGCCGGCGACGAGGCCCGCGCGGTCCATCTCCTGTGCGGCGGCGAGGACCGCGCGCTTCGTCGCGTCGAGGCCGAGCCCATTGGCTGATTCGCGGGCGCGGATCCGGGGCGCGGACCCGGGAACGCTCGCCTCGTCGAGACCCCGTGTCGCCGGCCCTTTCAGCTCTACGGTATTGCCGTCGGGATCGGTCAGGTAGATCGAAGGGCCGAAGCCTTCGGCGCCGTACCGCTCGGCCGTGTCGCTCGCGCTGATGGAATGCCGCGCGAAGAGGGCGCGGAGCTCGCGCTCGTCGAAGCGAGCGAGGCTGAGCGCGAAATGGTCGACGTTGCGTGCGTTGGGATCGGGGGCGCCGCCGCCGGCGCGGCCGAGGGGGGCGTCGATCGGTACGAGGTCGATCAGTGCTGCGCCGGCGCGCAGCTGGACGAGGCCGATTGCGTCGAGGCGCCGCTCGACCTCGAAGCCGAGGGCCTCGCGGTAGAAAGCGAGCGAGCGATCGAGATCCGCGACGCGCAGGACGACGTGGTCGAGGCTTCGAGGCACGATCGGGCTCGTTGCATCCTCGACCCTGACGTCCTTCGCGCTCACGCGATCCTCCTGGCCGCCCGTGCCGTCGCTGTCAGGCCTGCTTCGGCTTGCCGACGGCCGAGCCGCCCGTGAGCGGCGGCGGCGCGTGGGTCTCGAGCTTCGAGCGCCGGTCGTGGCGCTCGAGAGCGAGCTCGATCAGGCGGTCGAGGAGCTGCGGGTAGGGCAGCCCCGACGCTTCCCAGAGCTTCGGGTACATCGAGACGCTGGTGAAGCCGGGCAGGCTGTTCAGCTCGTTGACGTAGGCACGCCGAGTATGGCGATCGAAGAGGAAATCGACCCGCGCCATGCCCTCACCGTCGAGGGCACGGAAGGCCGCGATGGCCATCGCGCGCAGCTGCTCGCTCTCGTGTGGCTCGATGTCGGCGGGGATGATCAGCTCGGTCGAGTCGTCGTGGTACTTGGCTTCGTAGTCGTAGAACTTGCGGTGCGAGCGGATCTCGCCGCAGACCGACGCCTCCGGCTCGTCGTTGCCGAGCACGGCGACCTCGATCTCCCGGGCGTCGACCGCCGTTTCGACGAGGACCTTGCGGTCGTAGCGCTGGGCATGGGCGATGGCGGACGCGAGGTCGGCCACCGTCTCGGCCTTCGAGATCCCGACCGAGGAGCCCGAGTTCGCCGGCTTGGCGAAGGCCGGGAGCCCGAGCTCGGCCTCTGCACGCTCGGCCGCACCGCGGGGTCCCATGCGCGCGAGCGTCGAGGCGCTGAATCCGACCCAGGGCGTCACCGGCAGCCCCGCCGCCGAGAGCAGCCGCTTCGCGACGTCCTTGTCCATCTGCAGTGCCGACGAAAGGACCCCCGATCCCACGTACGGCACGTCGGCCAGCTCCAGCAGCCCCTGCAGCGAGCCGTCCTCGCCGCCGCGGCCGTGGATGATCGGGAAGACGACGTCGAGCTGGGCCGCGGCACCGAGCACCGACTTCTTCGCACCGGTCTCGCTGTCGCTCGGCCGCAGCCGCGTCTCTCCGGGCATCGCCGGCAGGAATACGCCCGTCTCTCGCAGGACCGCGGAGAGATGCTTCGGGCTTTCAGCGTCCTTCGAGCCCGAGAGATGCCAGCGGCCATCGGGATCGACGCCGATCAGCGAGACGTCGTAGCGCGAGCGGTCGAGGGCGTTCAGGATCGAGGTGGCCGACACGATCGATACATCGTGCTCGACCGAGCGTCCCCCGAAGAGCAGTCCCACGCGCAACTTTCCCATGATCCCCCCTGATTCAGCCCGCCCCGGCACCCGCGGCCGATGATACGCCCCGGCCACGAGGCTCGCTTGACCCTGTGGCTCCCCATTCGTAACCTCGCCCCGTGAGCTTGACCCCCGACGCGCAGAGTTCCTTCACGCCGCCCCTCGCTCCGGCGCTCGCCGCCAAACAGGACGCGCTGCTCGCCCGACTCGGATCGACGGGCCGGCTGATGATCGCGTTTTCGGGCGGTGTCGATTCGAGCTACCTCGCCTGGGCGGCGAACCGGGCGCTGGGCCGGGACAGCCTGAGTGTGACCGCCGTGTCGCCCTCGTATCCGGAGAGCCATCGGGTCCTCGCGGAGAAGATCGTCGCCGACTTCGGTCTGGCCCACCGCTTCGTCGACTCCCACGAGATGGAGCGCGAGGCCTACCGCGCGAACGCCGCCGACCGCTGTTACCACTGCAAGAGCGAGCTCTTCGAGATCCTCGACGCCCTGGCCCGGGAGCTCCGCTTCGACCAGATCGCCTACGGCGTGAACACCGACGACACGAGCGACTTTCGTCCGGGCCACCGCGCCGCCCGTGAGCACGAGGTCCTCGCCCCCTTCCTCGAGGTCGGCCTTTCGAAGCAGGAGATCCGCGACCTGTCCCGGGCCGCGGGCCTGCCGACCGCGGACCTGCCGGCCTCGGCCTGTCTCTCGTCTCGCCTCCCCTACGGCACCGAAGTCACCGTCGAGCGCCTGCGCCAGGTCGAAGAGGGCGAGGAGCGCCTGCGCGGCCTCGGCTTCCGCCAGGTCCGCCTGCGTCACCACGGTGAGCTCGCCCGCGTCGAGATCGATCCCGCGGAGCTGCGCCTGGCCCTCGATGCCGAGATGGCGAAGCGGATCGTGCAGGCGCTGAAGCCGCTCGGCTTTCGTTATGTCTCGCTCGATCTCGAGGGCTATCGCACGGGATCGCTGAACGAAGTCCTCCAGATCCAGCGCGAACCGATCCGCTGAGCGAAGCCGTCCCGGACATGGCGCGACCGGTCGTGGGTGGACCCCTTCCTGGGGGATCCATTCTCTGGGGATCGGGAGACACCGGGCCGATCGTATGCGCGGGCCATCCCCGCGACATGGGGATTGCCCAGGGCCACGCGCTGCGCGATCGGATTCGTGAAGCGGTCGTGCGCGGTGGTCTGCCGACGCGAAGATCGCGCTGGCCGAGTCTGCGGCCCGTCGTGTCGGGTCGGCTGCGCGGCGGCGGGACCGGGCGCGAGCTCTGTCGGCATTTCGCCCACCAGGCCGAGCGACTCGAGGGCCTGGCCCAGGCCGCGAATCTCCCTCTCGATAGTCTGCTCGAGCTGCAGCTGCAGCTCGGAGCGGGGCGCGTGGGCCCGGGCGGGATGGGGAAGGCGATCTGGATCGTGCGAGAAAGTCGGCCGGTGGTCGGGTTCCGCTCGCTCGAGCTGACGCTCCCCTGGCTGGTGTCGGCGGTGGCGGGGGTCAACGAGGCGGGGCTCGCGGTGATCGGCCAGCTTCCGGGCGCCAGCCCGGGGTCGTCGGCGAGGACCGCGGAGCGTCGCGCGGGCGACGCGCCTTCGCTCCTGCTCGTCCAGGATTGTCTCGCGCGCTTCGAGCATCTCGCGGGTGCCCTCGACTGGTGTCGCAAGCGGCCGGTCGAGGGGGATGAAATCCTTCTGCTCGGCGACGCATCGGGGGCCCGGGCGACGGTCGAGATCCGGGGCCGCGAGAGAACGATCGCGACCGGAGCGGGCGGATTCGCGTCGGATGCGACTCGGGCCGGGGAAACGGGCGTCGTTCGGATCGATCCGACGGCGCGGCTCCTCCGGCTGGAGGGGTTTGGCGAGAATTATCCCGGTGACGCGCGGGAGTACGGCTTCGCGCCGCTCCCGCCGAGCGCGGCTCAAACGGAGTAGAGCCGCGTCCCATCCTTTCGAATCCGGCGGCGCCGTCTGCTCGCCGCGTATGACCGTCCTGGCCGGGGGCGAGAAAATCGCCCCATTGCTGCTCGTTGGTAAGGCGCGGTGGCTCGGCTCGCGCCCGCTCTCGCTGAAGTACCACCGCTGCCGCTGAGTTCGCAGGAGAAGAGGCGATACATCGCAAGGCCTCGAAGGGAAGCTCGGCTGCCTCAGCGCGGACGACGTCTCGCGCCGCCCCCAGCCGCGCCGCCGCCGCTCGCGCCGCCGCGACTACCGCCCCCGCTCGAACCGCCGCGACCGCCGCCTGCGCTCCCACCGCCTGCGCGGCCGCCCTCACGCGAGCCCCCGCCGCTCCCGCTACGGCTTCGCCGGCGCCGCTGCTCCGAGCCGCCGCCGGCTTCCGGAGCCCGGTTCGCCCGATCGCTGTCGTGCGCCGCAGCTTCGTCGACCGGGCGGCCTGCAGCTTCGGCCTCGCCGGCATCCCCGTCTGCAGAAGCGGCCGCGCCGCGCGAGGTCGGCGCGCTCGCTTCGACCCCGCCTACGCCGGGCTCGAGCAGATAGGCCGCACACACCTTCGCGAGCTCTTCGAGACCGTCGTCGTTGCCCGCGAGCCGCTTCACGAAGGGCAGGATCCGCTCGGCGCGCATCAGCACCTCGGAATGCGGGATCGTCGCGAGGCGTGCCTTCGCCTTCTCGATCAGGACCTCGAGCTCCGCCTCGGACTTCAGCAGTGAGCGCTCTTCGGCGCGCGCCGCGATGTCCTTCTCGCTCGGCACCTTCTTCTCTTTGACCACGATGCCCGACACGGTCTGCATGAACTTGAAATTGCCGATGTCGAGGCCCGAGACCAGCGAGATCGCGATGCCGGACTTGCCCGCGCGGCCCGTCCGGCCGGTGCGATGGACGTAGACCTCGGGCGAGTCGGAGGTCGTGTAGTTGATGACGTAGGCGAGATCGCTGATGTCGATGCCGCGGGCGGCGACGTCGGTCGCGACCAGGAATCGGAGATTGCCGGCCTTGATCTTGTTCATCGCCTTCTCGCGCGCCGACTGCGGCAGATCGCCAGAGATCTGGTCGACGTTGAAGTCGCGCTTCGCGAGGTAGGCGGTGATGAAGCGGACGTCGGCCTTGGTATTGCAGAAGATGATCGCGCTCTCGGGCTGCTCGTAGGCGAGGATGCGGGCGAGGACCGTTTCCTTCTCGGAGGCCGTGCAGACGTAGTAGTAGTGCTCGATCTGCTGCGGGGCGGCGTTGTCGCGGTCGATCGTGACGTCTTCTGCGTTGGTCAGGAAGAAGCGCGAGAGCGAGCGCACGCGCTCGGGCATCGTCGCCGAGAAGAGGTGCGACTGGCGCTTCCTCGGCAGGTAGCTCGCGAGCTCCTTCATGTCGGGCCAGAAGCCGAGGCCGAGCATCTCGTCGGCCTCGTCGAGGACGAGGACCTTCGTCGCGTCGAGATTCATGCGGCCGCTCTTCAGGTGGTCGAGAATGCGGCCGGGCGTTCCGACGATGATGTGTGCGCCCTTGTCGAGGCCTTCGAGCTGCGGTCCGTAGGCGACGCCGCCGTAGATCGGGAGCGTTCGCACGCCGCGGTACTGGCCGAGGGCGTCGAGCTCCTTGGCGACCTGATTCGCGAGCTCGCGGGTCGGCAGCAGCACGATCGCCTGGGTCTTCGCGAGCGCGGTGTCGATGGCTTCGACGAGCGGGATGCCGAAGGCGCCGGTCTTGCCGCTGCCGGTCTGCGCGCGGACGATCAGGTCGCCGCCGGCGCGCATGCGGGGAATCGCGGCGGCCTGGACGGGGGTGGGGGCGTGCCAGCCGAGGTCGCGGATCGCGCGCTGGATGTCGGGGGCTACTTCGGCAAAGAGTTCGGAGAGTTCTGTCATATCGCGCGGGCACGCTACCCCCGCGCGTAGATCGCCGCAATGCAGCCAATTGGCCCGCGGGCGCGTGCTACCGTGCCGCGCATGTCGAGGATCGGACACGACGAGGTGGCCCGCGTGGCCGCGCTGGCACGGCTCGCCCTCTCGCCGGGCGAAATCGATGCGATGACCCGCGACCTCGAACAGATCCTGGCCCATGTGGCCTCCCTCGACGGCCTGGATACCCAGGGCATCGCTCCGACCCTCCACGGCTTCGACCTGCCGACCCCGCTGCGTGCCGACGTCGCGGCCCCGGCGATGGACCCCGAGCTCGCCGTCGGCAACGCCCCGTCCCGTCAGGGGACGGCCTTCCTCGTCCCGAAGGTGCTCGAGGAGGAGGGGTAACCGGATGTCCTCCCAGGCGGAGACCATTCTCTCCGGAACCCTCGAATCCCAGCGCGAGGCCCTCGACCGGAGCGAGATCACTGCGTCCGAGCTCCTCGAGGCGAGCCTCGAGCGCATCGATCGCCATGCGCCGCTTGCCCTCGTCGTGACGCGCCAGGACGAATCGGCCCGGCGCGACGCCGCCGAGGCTTCGACCCGGATCGCCGCGGGTCGCCCGCGTTCGGTCCTCGACGGCATTCCGGTCGTCCTGAAGCACAACATCGTCCAAAAGGGCGAGTCCGCGACCTGCGGCTCGCGGATGCTCGAGAACTTCGTCTCCCCCTACGATGCGACCGTCGTCGAGCGTCTGCGCGACGCCGGCGCGATCTTCGTCGGCCGCTCGAACATGGACGAGTTCGCGATGGGCTCGTCGACGGAGAGCTCGATCTACGGACCGAGCCGCAATCCCTGGGACCCGACGCGTTCGTGTGGCGGCAGCTCGGGCGGGAGTGCCGGGGCCGTCGCGGCCGGGATCGCGCCGCTCGCGCTCGGAAGCGATACCGGCGGCTCGATCCGGCAGCCGGCGAGCTTCTGCGGGGTCGTCGGCTTCAAGCCGAGCTACGGGCGCGTCTCCCGCTACGGGCTCGTCGCCTTCGCTTCGTCCCTCGACCAGATCGGTCCTTTCGCGCGGCGCGTCTCGGACTGCGCGCTGCTCTTCGAGCAGATCGCGGGGCACGACGGCCGGGACTCGACGTCGCTACCGCAGCCGGCGCCGAAGCTGCGGGAGTGCCTCGACGGCGAAGTCGCCGGGATGACCATCGGGCTGCCGAAGGAGTATTTCGTCGCGGCGGGCGTCGAGCCCGGCGTGCTCGCCCGGGTCCGCGAAGCGATCGCGGTCCTCGAAGGCGCCGGCGCGAAATGCATCGAAGTCTCGCTGCCCCACACGGCCCATACGATCGCGACCTACTACCTGATCGCGACGGCCGAGGCCTCCAGCAATCTCGCCCGCTTCGACGGCATCCGTTACGGCCACCGTGCGAAGGACGCCGTCGATCTCCACGATCTCTACCGGCGCTCGCGCTCCGAGGGCTTCGGGGCCGAGGTGAAGCGTCGCATCCTGCTCGGGACCTATGTGCTCTCGGCGGGCTACTACGACGCCTACTACGGCAAGGCGCAGCGGGTCCGCACCCTGATCCGGCGGGACTTCGAGCAGGCCTTCGGGCGCTGCGACGTGATCCTGACGCCGACCGCGCCGGAGACGGCCTTCCGCCTCGGTGAGAAGAGCGGCGACCCGATGGCGATGTACTTGTCCGACGTCTACACGGTGTCGGCGAACCTCGCCGGGCTCCCGGCCCTGTCGCTCCCTTGTGGGCTCTCGAACGGCCTTCCGGTCGGACTTCAGCTCCTTGGCAGGCCCCTCGACGAGGTCTCGCTGCTGCGTGTCGGCGACGCCTTCGAGCGGCGAACCCGGCATCACCGGCTCACGCCGCCCGAGGTGATCTGATGCGCACGGCTGCCCACGCCTACGCTCGGGAGACCGCGTGATGGCGGATTGGCGAGAGCGCTACGAGCTCGTGATCGGCCTCGAGGTGCACACCCACCTCAAGACCGCTTCGAAGCTCTTCAGCCCGGCGCCGGTCCGTTACGGCGAGGCGCCGAACCATTCCGTGCACGAGATCGATCTCGCGCTTCCCGGCGTCTTGCCCGTCCTGAACGAACGCGCCGTCGAGCTCGCGATCCGGCTCGGGCTCTCGATCCACGCGACGGTGAACCCGATCTCGGTCTTCGCGCGCAAGAATTACTTCTATCCGGATCTGCCGAAGGGCTACCAGATCTCGCAGTACGAGGATCCGATCGTCTCGCAGGGCTGGCTCGAGATCGACGTCGCCGCCGACGCCGGAAAGGGCGAGAAGGCGACCCGCCGCCGGATCGGGATCACCCGCGCGCATCTCGAGGAAGACGCCGGCAAGTCGATCCACGACGACGCGATCGCCGGCGGCGCCGACTCGGCGATCGATTTGAATCGAGCGGGGGTGCCGCTGCTCGAGATCGTGTCGGAGCCCGATCTCCGCACGCCCGAGGAGGCGAGCGCCTATCTCCGCACCCTGCGCGGGATCCTACGCGCGGTCGAGGTCTCCGACGCGGACATGGAGAAGGGACAGTTCCGCTGCGACGCGAACGTCTCGATCCGCCGCCACGGCGAGTCGACCTTTGGGACGCGGACGGAGATCAAGAACCTGAACTCCTTCGCCCACGTCGAGGCCGCGATCGAGGCCGAGGCGATCCGGCAGATCGAGCTCGTCGAGGACGGGAAATCCGTCGTCCAGGCGACGATGGGGTACGACCCGGAGCGGCGCCGGACCCACGTCCAGCGGCTGAAGGAGAACGCCGACGACTATCGTTATTTCCCGGATCCCGACCTGATCGAGCTGCGAATCGACCCGGCGCGGATCGAGGCCGTGCGCTCGCAGCTCCCGGAGCTGCCCGACGCGCGGCGCGCCCGCTTCGAGTCGCAGTACGCGCTCTCGGGCTACGAGGCGGGCCTGTTGACGACCTCGCGCACGCTTGCGGACTTCTTCGAGGCGACGGCGGGCGCCTGCAGCTCGCCGAAGACGGTCGCGAACTGGATCATCCGGGATCTGCTGCGGGTGCTGAAGGAACGCGATCTCGAGGTCGAGCAGACGAATCTTTCCCCCGCGATGCTCGCCGGTCTCATTGGTCTGGTCGATTCGGGGCGGCTGACGGCGCGCAGCGCAGCCGAGATCTTCCCCGTCCTCGTCGCCGAAGGGGGAGACCCCGAACGCTGGATGGTCGAGCGGGGTCTCGAAGCGGTCTCCGATACGGGCGCGATCGACGGCTTCGTCGATCAGGTGATCGCGAAGCATCCCGACGTCGTCGCGCAGGTCCGCGGCGGGGACGATAAGCCGCTCAACTTCCTGATGGGTCAGGTCATGAAGGCGAGTCAGGGCAAGGCTGAGCCGGCCTCGGTCCGAACGGCGCTCGTGCGCAAGATTCGTGGCTGATTCGCGGATGCTCCGCGATTGAAGGAGGATCGCCTGTCCACCCGCTCGAGGATCTGGATCGCGGTCGCTGCGGTCGCGGCGCTCTTCGTCGCGGCGATGGGTGTGCTCGCCGTTGCCCTGCCGAGGCTCGTCAACACGCCCGAGTTTCGCACGGCCCTTGCTGTCCGCGCAGGGGAGGCGCTCGGGACCCCGGTCGCGTGGAAGCAGCTCGAGATCGGGTTCTTTCCGCCGCGGGTGATCCTCGACGAGCCCGTGTTGGTCGGACAGGACGAGTCCGTCGACTCGGCAGCGAGCATCCGTGCGCAGGCGATCGATCTGCGGCTTGCCTGGCTTCCCCTGCTCGAACGACGGATCGCGATCGAGTCCCTCGTCTTGCACGGCGTGGACCTCGTCGCGACTCGCACGCCCGACGGATTCGTCCTGCCCGAGATCGCGCGCCGGCAGCCGGCGACCGAAGAAAAGCAGGACGACGCCTCCGGAGACTCGGCGTTCGTGTTGGATCTGCGCGAGCTGCGACTCGACGACGCCCGGGTCCTGGTCCACGACCGGACCCTCTCGCCCCCGGTCGACTGGCGGATCGAATCCCTCTCGCTCACCGCCCGCGGCCGCTCCCTCGGCGACCCCCTCGAGCTCGACGGGAGCGCACGCCTGTTCGCCGATGCGCGCGAGCTCGGCGGGGTATCGACGACGGGAAAGCTCGATCTGGAAGGGGAATACGCCCTCGATTTCATGCTCGAGCGGATCCTGCTGGCGGAGCTCTACCCCCTGCTTCCCGATGTCGAGATCGAGGCCGGCGAGATCTCCGGTCCGCTCTCGATCACCGGGACGGGCAGCGCTCTCGAGCGGATCACGACCGACGTCGAGATCGCGGGTCTGCGCGTGCGCGCCCGCGGCGTCGATCTCACGGGAGATCTCGGCGTCCGCGCGCAGCGCAAGGCCGACGGTAAGATCAGCTTCGAAGCGAGCTGGGCGCCCCCCGACTCCGGCGGCGCCGGGATCACGGGGGAGCGAAGCTCCGCTGGCGACGTCGAGCTGACGGCCATGCTCGATGCCCTCGAGCTCGCGCCCTTCGCCGCGCTGGCCGGTCCTGACCGCACGCTTTCGGGACGCGCGACCGGCGAGGTCTCCCTGTCGACCGCGGCCGGATCCGTGTCGCGCGTCGAGACCGACCTCGCGATCGAGTCCGCGCGTTATGCAGACGCAAAGATCGATGCGACCGGGAAGCTCGATCTCGCCCTCGGAGTCCAGGGGCTCGCGCCCGAGTCTCCCGTGCGGATCCAGGCCGTCTTTGCGCCTGCGAGCGGTGGGCGGGTCGACGTGAATGCGACGGGCACCGTCGCCGGCGCGCTGCGGGCGTCGCTGCGTTTCGACGCCTTCGACGTGAAGCCGCTCGCGCCGCTCTGGCCTTCCGGGACGGAGCTCGCGGGCAAGCTGACGGGGGAGCTCGAGCTCGAATCGACGGCCGAGCGGGAGCTGCTCGAGCTCGAGAGCCGGCTGCGGATCGGGGGAGCCCGCCTGATCCGGTCGCCGGTCGACGTGTCGGGGGACCTCTCGCTCGACGCCCGAATCGAAGGAAGTGGTCCCGTCGAGCTCGTCGCCAAGGGCGCGCTCGCCGACGGGGGCCGCATCCAGATCGAGGGTACGTCGACGCGCAAGGGGATCCTCGACCTTCGAACCGAGCTTTCGAATTTCGACCTCGCGATCGTGACGCCCTTTCTCGGTTCTCCCGATCTCGCCATCGCCGGCCGCGCCACCGGGAAGGGGACCCTCGCAGGCCCCTACGACGCCCTCGTTTCGCTCTCCCTCGATCTCGCGCTGACGAGCGCGGCGCTGCAGATGGGAGACGCGACGGTCGAAGGCCCGCTGACGATCCGGCTCGATCTCGCGAAGCCGTTCACGACGGAACGCAGCGGTACGCTCGCGCTCGGTCTGTCCGAAGCGCGGGTGGTGAAGGGAACGATCTTCCAGAAGCCGGCCGGTGTTCGCCTCGAGGCGACGACGCGTTTCGAGAACGGGGGCCCCGACGAGACCCGCTTCGATGGCCGCATCGCTCTGCACAACATCGACGAGCTCCTCCTGCGCGGAACGGTCGGCCCGAAGATGTCGGCCTCGATCACGAGCTCGAGCTTCGATCTGAAGGGCTGGTCGTCGATGCTTCCCGCGCTCGCGCAGTACGAGCCGGCAGGGGTGATGGCTTTCGAGGGCTTCAGCGTCGAACGCAGCGCCGGGGCGCAGGATCGTTTCGCCGGGCGGATCGTGCTGCGAAGCGTCGACCTGACGATGCCGGGCGCGGGTCGCGTCCGATTGCGAGGCAACGGCGTAGGCTCGGGCGAACGCATCGTACTGAACGGCTTCAGCGCGACGCTTCACGGTCTGACCCTCGGCCTCGAAGGTCGCGTCGAGGATCCGCTCGCGACGGCTCGCTTCGACGTCGCCGCTCATTCGATCGGAGAGGCCGAGGTCAACGATTTCGTCTCGGGGCTCTCGGCCGCGCGGGACACGGTGTTCGGCGCGCTGCGTTTCGATGCCCAGCTCGCAGGCATCGCCGGGGGCGAGGCGTCTCTCTACGACACGCTCTCCGGCAACGTTCGTTTCACCGTCGGAGAGAGCGGGGGGGGACGTCTCCGAGGTGTCTCCCTTTTACGCACGACGCTCGCGCAGATCCCGCTTCTCGGCGGGGCGAATCGACTGGCTGCCCGCCTCCGCGAAAATCCGGACGCGCCTGATTATCTCGGCGAGAGCTTCGAGCTCCTCGAAGGCGACCTCGCCGTCGGAGCGGGCGAGATCGACGCGCGCACGCTCCGGATCCGTTACCGAGGACACGAAGCGCGCCTCACGGGCCGCATGCAGCTCGAAGGGCTCGGCCTCGACATGCGGGGCGAGCTGCTCCTCGACGCCCCTCTCGTCGCCGCGCTCGCCGGCCGTCCGGCGAGTGAGCTCGCAGGGCGTGGGCCCGTGCGGATTCCGCTCGCCCGCGTGACCAACACGCTGTCGGATCCGAAGGTCTCCCTCTCGGCGGAGACCCTCGCGTCGGTGCCCCAGCTCCTGCTCCTCACGACCGGCGCCGGTCGGGTCGTCGACAAGGCGATGGGCAAGGTCGGAGACGCCGTCGGCGATGCGATCGGAAAGGTCGGCGATGCGTTCGGCAAGAAGAGCGGCTCGGGCGACGGGAAGAAGGGGAAGCCCGCGGATCCGGGGCCTGTCACGGGCGAAGCGAGCGGAAGCCCCGACGCCGCGGCGGGTGGGATCGTCACGGAAAGTGGCGGCGCCGAGCCCGCGGCCGGATCCACGAAGGATGCCGGTGCGGTGGAGGAGCCGCGGACCCCGTCCGCAGAGGGCAGTTCCGAGGACCCCGCGACGCCCATCGACGAGGCGAAGCCGGTTGACGAACCGAAGCCCGTCGACGAGACGCCGCCGATCGACGCGGATCCCGGGGTCGACGCGAGCCCGCCCACCGGCGAAGCCGGAGCCGACGAAGCGCGCGAGGGCGTTCCGGGCAGCAGCCCGTAGGCAAGCCGTTCGCAGGCCTTCGAGCGCCCGCTCAGGCGCGGGCGATGCAGGCCGATAGGGGGGACCGGGGGACCCTCGATGCCTGCGACGATTCTCTGTGTCCAGGAAGACCGCGCCGTCGGCCGCGCATTCGCGGCGGCGCTCGAAGGCGAGGGGTACGAGGTCCTGCTCGCCGGCGATGGCCGGCGTTGTCTCGAGATCGCCGCGCGCCAGATCCCCGACCTCGTCGTCCTCGACGTCTATCTCTCGCGACAGGACGGCTTCGAAGTCCTGACGACTCTACGCGATCGCCCGATCTCCCAGTCGCTCCCGGTCCTGCTTCTCTGCGGCGGCGACGTAACGCGCGAGATCGTCGCCCGAGCCGAGCGCCTCGGCGCCGTCGGCGTAGTTTCCGCGGCGATTTCTCCCGAGCAGCTCGCGGGCCGCGTCGCGGCGATTCTCGAGCGGCGCGACAAGCCCGCGACGGTCGCGACGCGCACGCCCCCCCACGGCACGCTGCGCGAGCTGCCGGTTCCCGAGCTCCTGCGCGCGATCCAACAGGACGCCCTCGACGGCGTCCTGCTCCTCGACCACGGACGCAAGAAGAAGGCGATCGAGTTCCGTGCGGGCTGGCCCGTCTCCGTTCGCTCGAATCTCGTCTCCGAGTGCCTCGGCGCCTATCTCGTCGAGAAGGAGCTCGTGACCCAGTCCCAGCTCGACGAATCGATCGAGCGTGTGCGGACCGGTGAGGGACTCCAGGGCGAGATCCTCGTCGCCATGGAAGTCATGGAGGAAGAGGACGTCGTCGATGCCCTCGAAGGGCACGCGCTGCAGAAGTTCCTCGAGATCTTCTCCTGGCGCGACGGCCGCTTCGCCATTCGACGCGCGGCGCAGGTCGAGAAAGGCTCGGCGATCGGACTCCAGGGCCATCCCTCGAAGCTGATCGTCGACGGTGTGCGCCAGCAGTATCCGCTGAAGCAGATCGACCGTTATTTCTCGGCGCATCGCGATGCATTCCTCGTTCCCCATGGCGACGTCGAAGCCGACCTCGAGCTGCTGACGCTGACCGCGCCCGAGATCGAGTGGCTGCAGTCGGTCGATGGTGCCACCCGGATCGCGGCCCTCGAGCGGTCTCCCGAAGCGATTCGCCGACTCGCCTTCGCGCTCCTGTGCATTGATGCGCTTTGCGTCGAAGGCCGGGCGGGAGATCGTGAAGCATCGCGGTCCGCGATCGCGCACGTGGTCGACGGCTCCCGCGCCGGCGAACGCGGGGGCAGCGACGAGAAGATGCGCATCGAGCTCGCGGCCCTCGCGAACGGAATGCAGAACAAGGACCATTACGGAGTTCTCGGCGTCCTACCCTCCGTCTCCGACGACGACGTTCGTTCAGCCTACGCCGCGCTCGCCAAACGGACCCATCCCGACCGGTTCCACGGCGCCAGCAGCTCCGTCCGTCATCTCGCCGCCCAGGTCTTCGCGCGCATCAGTGAAGCCCATGCCGCCGTTTCGACCGCCGTCGGCCGCGCGGCCTACGCCGCATCGCTCCACGACGGCCGCCGCGAAGCCCTGGCCGTCGACGAGGGACGCCGCGCACTGCAGGCGGAGACCGAGTTCCAGCGCGGCGAGGCGCTGCTCGCTCAACGTGCCTACGAGAGCGCGCTCATCTGCTTCGGGCGGGCGATGGAGAACTTCCCGAGCGAGGGCGAGTACCGCTCCTACTACGGCTGGTGCCTCTATCTATGCCACCCCGACAACCAGATCATGCTGGGCGAGGCGCTCGAGCACTGTCGCGAGGGGGTCAAGCTGGCAAAGGATCGGGAGAAGCCCTACCTGTTGCTCGGCCGGCTCTACAAGGCCATGGGCAAGCCCGGCGCCGCGAAAAAGATGTTCTCGCGAGCCGTCGAGATCAAACCGCAGTGTGTCGAGGCGATGCGCGAGCTGCGGATCATGAACATGCGTCGCGACAAAGACAAGGGCGTCCTGAAACGGATCTTTCGGCGCTGATGAGGGGCTGACGGGAACGATGGCGAAGAACGCGGCGAAGCGGGTGACGGGCGAAGAGATCTGGCTCGACGGGAAGTTCGTGAAGTGGGCGGACGCGAACGTCCACATCCTGACCCATACGCTCCATTACGGCCTCGGCGTCTTCGAAGGCATCCGCTGCTACCAGGGCGTCGATGGCCGCTCGGCGATCTTCCGCCTGAAGGAGCACGTCCGGCGGCTCTACGATTCGGCGAAGATCAACTTGATGCAGATTCCGTATGCTCCGGCCGAGATCGAGCAGGCCTGCCTCGAGGCCTTCAAGCGCAACCATCTCGTCGCCGGCTACGTGCGTCCGCTCGCCTTCATCGGTGACGGCGCGATGGGACTGCATCCCGGCGAGAATCCCGTCCGCGTCGCGGTCATCGCCTGGGAATGGGGCAAGTATCTCGGCGATGAGGGCATGGCGAAGGGGATCCGCGCCAAGGTCTCGACCTTCGCGCGACACCACGTCAACTCGAAGATGACCAATGGCAAGACCTGCGGCGACTACGTCAACTCGATCCTCGCCAAGCGCGAGGCGCTGCTCGACGGCTTCGATGAAGCCATCATGCTCGATACGCAGGGCCTGGTCTCCGAGTGCACGGGCGAGAACATCTTCGTCGTCCGCGACGGCAAGATCAAGACGCCGCCGCTCCACAGCATCCTCGACGGCATCACGCGAAATTGCGTCATCGACATCGCCCGTGCCCGCGGCTTCGAGGTCAGCGAGGCGACAATGACCCGCGACGACCTCTACATCGCCGACGAGATCTTCCTGACGGGGACCGCGGCCGAGTTGACGCCGGTTCGCGAGGTCGACCATCGCCCGATCGGCGAAGGCAAACGCGGTCCGGTCGCAGAAGAGCTGCAGAAGGCCTTCTTCGACGTCGTGACCGGCGCGGACGCACGCTACGAGCGCTGGCGGACGTTCGTCGCCTAGCCGCATCACCTCCTCATGATGCGCGACGTCGGAGGGCGAGGGGCGCAGCGGGGGACCGACACGCTCCCATTGGGTCGCCTGATGCTTCCAGACGCCCGCGCCCGTCGGTGACTTCGAGGACATGCCGATACCCTTCCCGGAACGGGCGAGCCGATCCACTTTTGGACGTCACCATGAAGCGGAGATGTCGGAGCATCGAGCTCTCTGAATTGCCGCTTCGAAGGGCGGTCGCCATAGGGTCGGAATGACTGGACCGTCTCGGCTTCGCATCGTGATCCTCATGCACGAGTCGTATCGTGGCTGCCAAGGACGCTATGGCGTCGAGTTGATTGTCGCGGATCCGACTCCGCCGCCGTGACGGAGGAGGAATTCGGTGGCGTTCGTCGCGATCTCGCGGGAAGCATGGTGTCGAGGGGGTAAGTCGGACGTTACCCAGGCGTAGTCCCGATCGGTCGTGACGGCTACGGCATTCGGATCGTCATCCATTGCCGAGCCGGTTCGCGCGAGAAAGTCGGCGGGCCAGCGATCGTCGGAGTCGAGGAACGCGATCAGATCTGCGCCGCCGCACAGCTCGAACCCTCGATTGCGTGCGTGGGCGGCGCCGTGATTCTCCTGGCCAACGATGCGCAGGTCGAATCCCGGGTTCCATGCTTCGCGTCACCGCGAGACGGCTCCTTCGATCGGCTCCTTCGATCCGTCGTCGACCACGGCGACCCGAAACGGCAGCCGCTGCTGCGTGGCGACGGAAACGAGCGATTCGAGAAGAGGTTCGGTGCGGTCGAGGACCGGAACCACGACGGCAATGCGCGATTCGGTCGATGCCGTGGTAGTCGAATCAGGTCCGGCTACACGTCCTCGGGGATCCTTCATTCGCCTGATTCGGGTCCTCATGTCGAACGATCCATTTCGATCGAGAGTGGAGGTTCCATTCGGCGAGATGATCGGCTCGCGCGTCGGGCATCTTAGCCGGCTACGGATGCGGGTCTAGACGGGCTCTGGGGGTCGCTCCGAGCCGCCGCGAGTCACATGGCAGCGTCGGGCTCAGGCCCCGAGTCTCCGCGCGAGCTCGAGTGCCCGGTCCGCGAGCGGCAGCGCGAGCTTTCCGAGCTCGCTCGCCTCGGCCCCCGCCGCCGTCCCCGCCTTTGCGCGACCCGCGATGCCGAACATGATCCCGGCGGTGCGAAAGAGGTGAAAAGCGAGATAGAAATCGAGCTGTGCAATGCCGTCTCGCCGTCCCGTGCGTTCGCAGTATCGAGCGACGTATTCATCGCGGGTCGGAATCCCGAGCTCCACGAGCTGCGCATCGGTCAGACCCGCGAAATGGCCGCCGGGCGATAGGCGCTGGGAGAGGTGGTAGGTCAGGTCCGCCAGCGGATGACCGAGCGTCGAGAGCTCCCAGTCGAGGATCGCGACGAGCCCCGGCTCCGTCGGATGGATGATCATGTTGTTCAGGCCGTAATCGCCGTGGACGATCGTCGTCGCCGGGTCGTCGGGAACGTTCTCCGGCAGCCATTCCATCAGCCGCTCCATCGCAGCGCTGCGTGGGACGTCGGCGGTCGTGTACTGCTTGCTCCAGACATGGATCTGGCGCGCGAAATAATTTCCGGGCTTCCCGAAATCGGAGAGTCCGATTGCAGTCGGATCGAGGGAGTGGAGCCGGGCCAGGATGTCGACCTGCGAGGCGTAGAGGCTTCGGCGACCTTCGGGTGTCCAGCCGGGCAGCGTTTGGTCGACGAGGATCCGGCCTTCGATCCGGTCCATGACGTAGAACTCCGTCCCGATGACGCTCTCGTCCGCGCAGTACACCCGCGGCCGTGGCGCGGGGAAATCGACCTTCGAGAGCGCGGACAGGATTCGGAACTCGCGGTCGACGGCGTGAGCTCCGCTGACGAGCTTCCCGGGCGGCTTGCGCCGCAGCACCCATTCGCGCCGCCCGTCGCTCAGGTGATAGGTGGGATTGGACTGACCCCCCGCGAATTGTCGAACCGACAGGGATCCATCGAAGTCCTCGAGCCGGCCACGGAGGAACGTCTCGAGGCGATCGACGTCGAGTCGATGCCGCGGATCGACTTCCTGGATGCCGGTCTGGATCTGGGCCATGCGAGCTCCCTGTCGCTCGCGGTCGGGGTCGGGCTCGACGGACCGGAGTGTCGCGGGAGGATAAGCCGACTCCGGGACGGACGTCCTGGCTACAGTCGATTGAGCCCGTCGAGGGCCGCGATGCGGTAGGTCTCGGAGATCGTCGGGTAGTTGAAGACGGCGCCGAGGAGGTCGTCGAGGCTCCCGCCCATCTGGACGAGCATGAGGCCGATGTGGATCAGCTCGCTCGCGGCGGTTCCAATCATGTGGACGCCGAGGATCTCGCGGGTGTCGCGGCGGAAGATCAGCTTGAGTAACCCCTCGTCGCGAACGATCTGACCGCGCGGCGTCTCGCCGGTTCTCGCGACGCCGACCTCGTACGGGATGCCCTCTTGACGACAGGCATCCTCAGTCCGGCCGACCGATGAGATTTCGGGAATCGTGTAGATCGCCGTCGGGAGGGTCGACGTCGCAGGACAGGGGCGACCCGTCGCATTCAGGACGGCGAGCCGGCCCTGGTGCATGCTCGTCGAAGCGAGAGCCGGGAAGCCGATCACGTCGCCTACTGCGTAGACGTTCTCGACTTCGGTACGGAAGCAGGCGTCGACCTTGATCAGGCCCGACTCGTCGGTATGGATCCCGACGCGGCCGAGATCGAGGGCCTCGACGTTCGAGACGCGGCCGGCGGCGATCAGGACGCGTTCGCTGCGCACGGTCCGGCCACTCTCGAGATAGACGACGCCTTCCTGGTGGCGTTTCTGGGTCTCGATGCGAATGCCGCTGATCCGCTCGGGCATCAGCACGCGGATGCCCATCTTGAACATCGAGTGACGCAGATGGTCGAGGATGTCGCTGTCGAGATCGCGCAGCAGGCGCTCCCGGCGATCGATGATCGTAACCCGCGTGCCGAGCATCGCGAAGACGGTCGCGTATTCGCAGCCGATGACGCCGCTGCCGATTACGGCGAGGCTCTTCGGGATCGAGTCGAGATCGAGCAGCGTGTCGCTGTCGACGATCACGTGGTCGTCGATCGGGATCTCTTGCGGACGGCGCGGTCGGCTGCCGGTCGCGATCACGACATGCTCGGCCTCGACGATCTCCTCGCCGTCGCGATTGGCGACGCGGATCTGGTTCGGGGCGACGAAGGAAGCAGCGCCCGGCAGGACCTGGACGCGGTTGCGGTCGAAGAAGGAGCGGATCGTCTGCTGGTGGTTCGCGATCAGCATGTCGCGAGGGCCGCGCAGCTCGTTGATCGAGAGCGGTCGGCTATGGGTCGCATGGATCCCGTGCTGCGCTGCCCGGCGGCTGTTGACGAGCTCGAGCACCGTGTGCCGCAGGGCCTTCGACGGGAGCGTTCCGGTCTGGACGCACGCCCCGCCGAGCATCACGCCTCGTTCGACGACCGCGACCTCGAGCCCGAGCTTGGCGCCCTGGAGGGCGGCCGACCAGCCCGCCGGCCCGGCTCCGATCACGACCAGGTCGAAGCGCATGCGAGTCCCCCGCTGGTCCCGCGCCTTTTCGGAGCGGACACTACGGATGCGACATCGGAGGGGAATGGCCCTGGCTTGACGCTCGATGTGCAGGGGTGCGCGGGGGAAAGAAACCTCGACGAAGCTGCTCGACATAACGCCCGAGGCGGTGCCCGAAGAGACGGCGAGTCTTCGTCAGCCCAGCACGAACGCGCCGACGGCTTCCTCGAAGCCCTTCGGATTGTCGGTGGCGACGGAGTGGGCGGCCTGCGGGACGACCGCGAGGTGTCCATTCTGCAATACCTCGTCGACCATCCGGTCGGCGACCTCGGGCGAGAGGATGTCGGAGGCCGCTCCGCGCACGACGAGGGTCGGGCAGGGGAGCTTCGCGAGCGCTTGCCACATGCGCTCCGCGAGCGCCTCCTCCTGGGCCCGCGCGGTCTCCGGATCGCCGCGGTCGGAGCGGAGCTTCGGGTCCGATTTCAGCTCGAAGAGTCCGTCGTCCCGCTTTCGCAGGCCGTACTTCGCCATGCGCTGGAGCGCGTCCGGGCTGCCTGCCGGATAGTTGCGCGAGAGCAGGCGAGCGTACTCTTCGACCGAGCGGAAGAGCGGCGCCTGCTGCTCCGTCATCTCGCTCCCGATCCGGACGCGTCCGCGGGCATCGAGCTCCGGCCCGATGTCGACGAGGACGAGGCCGGCGAGGCGATTCGGATGGCGGCCGGCGAACACCATGCCCGCGCGTCCGCCCATCGAGAAGCCGATCAAGACGAAACGATCGATTCCGAACGCGGCGAGCACTTTCTCGAGATCGTCGGCCATGCTGTCCGAGTCGTAACGACCCTGCGGATCCCAGTCGGAATCGCCGTGGCCCCGCTGATCGACGGCGAGCACGCGATAGTGCGGCGCGATACAGGGCGCGAAGTCGTCCCAGAGATGGGCCTCGTTGCCACCGCCGTGGAGCAGCACGAGGGGGACGCCTTCGCTGCTCCACTCGATGACGTGCAGCATCAGACCATGAGCGCCTTCGACGCGACGCGAGATCGGTTCCATGTCCGACACGTTATCACGCGGGAGGCGAGCTGCCCCGCCTCCCGCGTGGCACGAAGAGCGCGTTTGGCGGCTCCCGTGTGCGTCGTCAGAACCGCGCGCGCAGGCCGAAGCGGATGCTTCGGCCGGGGAGCAGGATGTCGTCCTTGTTGAAGGCGACATGGTTTCGCCCGCGGACGTCATTCAGGTTCCTCCCGACGACGTTCGCCTCGAGCGAGAGTCCGTCGATCGGCTCGAAGCGATAGGCGAGCGAGGCGTCGAGATGGGTGAAGCTCGACGTCGAGGACTCGAACTCGGTCGTCCGGTTCTGCGCCTCATTGCGCAGGAAGCCGATCCGGGCATCGACGGCATCGCCGGCGAAGTAGATGCCAGCGCCCCACCGAATCGGCACGATGCGCGGGAGGCTGCCCTCGTCGGCGTCGGTGAAGCGTGCGCGAACGACGTCGAATCGCGCGTCGATGCCGATTTCGCCGAAGGGCAGATCGATCACGTCGTAGTTGCCCGAGAGCTCGCCGCCGAAGAAGAGCGCGTTGCGGTCGGTATACAAGAGCTCCTTTAGCGCGTCGGGATCGGCGGGATCGATCGGATTTCCGTCTTCATCGACGGCGTTGCCCGTCTGGCTCCCGAAGATGAAGCCCTGGTACTGGGTCGCGAAGACGGCGCCTTCGATTCGTCCGCGGTAGGACTTCGCGGTTGCGCGGAGCTCGCCGGTGTACGAGGTCTCTTCGTCCAGGTTCGGATCTCCGCGTTCGAAGGTGCTCGTCGCTTCGTGGGCGCCGCGGGCGAAGAGCTCGACCTGGGTGGGGGCGCGTTGGCTGATCGAGCCGTTGAGGCCGAATCCGAGCCAGTCCAGCGGGTCGAATAGCAGGGCGAGCGAGCCCGAGAGGGGAACGAAGTCGAGATCGCGGGCGATGCCGTTCGCGTCGCGGCCATCGACGTTCGTGTGCTCGGCCCGGAAACCGACCTCACCGACGAGATTCGATGCCAGGTCTCGCTCTTCGAACAAGTAGGCCGCGACCATCGTGGTATCGGTCGGGGCGAGGAATTCGGCCGCCTCGCCCTCGGCGCGGAAGTCGCGCGAGCGACCGTGGAGGCCGAAGGCGCCGCTCAAGCCCGCGACGGGCTCGTGGACGAGCTCGAAGCGGCCGTCGAACTCCTCGTTTCGGTAGGTCTGACCGACGACGTTGTCGGCGATCTCGTCGTGCTCGTAGTCGGAGTAGACGCCGCGCACGCGTATTTCGCGGATGCCCGGGAGATCCGAAGTGAGATCAGCTTCGAAACGGTAACGGTCGATGTTCATGTCGATCTCGACGGGCTCGTCCTCCTCCGGGATTCCGTATCGATCCTCGGCGCGGATGTAGGCGAAGCCGAGCCGGCCGAGGTCGCCGATCCAGGCCGCGCCGACGGATCCCGAGTAGGACTCGGCCTGTGTACCGGGCTGGGTGTGCGGATTCGCGTCGTTCGGGATCGAGTAGTTGTTGGCACGCCGGAGCGCGCCGTCGGCGTGCCAGGCGATGTCGCCGAAGTGGCCGTCGAGGGTCGCCGCCATGTCGCGCTCGTCGGCGAGCAGTCCGATGCCGCCGAAGACGTCGCCCGAGATCGCTTCGTCGGGGATCCGATCAGGAACCCGGTTCGTGATCACATTGACGACACCCGCCGAAGCGCCCCCGCCGTATCGCACGGTCGCGGGCCCGCGAATGATCTCCGTTCGACGCGCGGCGAGCGGATTGATCGGAACACCGTGGTCGGGGCTCTCCTGGGAGACGTCCTGGGTCCGAAGGCCGTCCTCGAGGACCTCGGTGCGGAAGGCATCCTGTCCACGCACCACCGGCCGGCTCGCCCCCGCGGCGAAGCCGGTGGTCGTCAGACCCGGGACGCGGGAGAGGGTCTCGCCGAGGGTCGAGCCGAGATTCTGGAGCATCTCGGCCTTCTCGATCCGATCGACGGGGATCGCGAGCTCGTCGCGGGTGTGGGCGAGGGGTGAGCCGGTGACGACGATGGTCTCGGTCGCGTCGTGCTCTTCGTGCTCGTGTTCATGCGCGTGCTCGCTACCGCCGTCCGGCGGCGCTTCGGTCTGCGCGAAGGATTTTCCTGCCAGGGAGAGAACGAGGAGCAGCGGGAGGGCGAGGGTCGGGAACCCGGGCCCAAGGAGGCGAGGGAATCGCATGGAGGAGAACATCGAGGCCTCCAGTCGCGCGCGGAAGCCGTTGCGACGCGCGCGCGGGATGGATGGATGGATGAAACGGCGGCCGGGCCCGAGGGCTCGCAGAGTCGAGCGGACGGCGGCCGTGGACGTTTCGGTCGGAAGGTTTCAGTCGAAGTCGAGCCGGATCAGGTGCGCGGTGGTGCGCGGGCCGGATGTCGCTCGGCGAGCAGGAGCTCGGAGCGGCGGGCAATCGAGACGGGCGCGCAGGGCGCTCTCTCGAACACCTCGAGGCGGATGGGCTCGGGCGGCGTCACCGCGAGCATGCGTGCGGACGCATCGCGACAGAGCGCGCAGGGATGGGACTCGACGCTCGGCCCCGGCGAATGGGACTCGTGCTCCTCGTCCGCGATCAGGATCGCGTTCTCGCAAACACCCGCGTCCGATGCGGGACGAGCGCCTGCGGCGTGGTGAGCGCCTGCGGCGTGGTGAGCGCCTGCGGCGTGGTGAGCGCCTGCGGCGTGGTGAGAGTCGTGGAGGTGCGGGATCGCGTCCGGGATCGCGGCGTAGGCGACGAACGCAATGAGCAGTGCGCTGATCGTCCGAGTGTTTCGCCGGGTCCACGACATAGGAACCGCTGGGTAGCACGCGCGATTCGAGATGGGCAAGTCGGCCGCCGCTCGAGGCTTGGTCAGGGGCGTGGCGTCGCCGCCGGATCGCGTCATTCCCGGCGCGGGAGCTTGATCTGGGGATCTTCCGGGTCGGGGCGGTAGAGGACGACGGTGTGGCCGACGACGCCACACAGAGCGGCGTGACTCGCTGTCGCAAGCTGTTGCGCCGTGGCTTTCTTGTCGGCGGGCTGGCGCAAGCGGATCTTCACGAGCTCGTGGGAGTCGAGGGCCGCATCGACCGCCTGCTCGACGGCGGGGCTGACGCCGCCTTCGCCGACGAAGACGATGGGCTTCAGCGGATGGGCGAGGCTTCGCAGATAGCGGCGCTGAGCGCCGTCGAGTACCGGAGCGGGTCGGGCGGGACGCTTCGTGGGGCCGTCGCTCTTCGGGGACTTCTCGTGGGACTCTTCGTTGGACTCGTTGGTGGGCTCTTCTTGGGACAAGCTGTTCTCCGGGGGCCGGGGCTGGGGGCGGGGCGGGCCGGGGCCGGGGCCGGGGTCCGATCAGGTCAGGGTCGGGTCGGGTCGGGTGGGACACTCGCAGGGTCGTCGGGAAAGGGCGGGACCGTAGCCCAGCCGCGGTCGCCGCGGACGCCGGGCGGGTGCTCCTCGAGAAAAACCCGGGGGCGGTGTGTACGGACCTCAGGGTGGTGTCGGGGATGGTCGATAGGCGGCCTCGATGGCGCAGGACAAGCCGATACCGCTGGTGGGTCGCCTCGCGATCCAGCTCAAGATGTTGACCTCGGACGAGGTCGCGCGGGCGATGGCCGAGAGCGAGTCGACAGGCAATCCCCGGCTCGCGCAGGTGATCCTTTCCATGGGGCTGCTCGACCGGGACCAGGTCGCGAAGCTCCAGCAGGTCCAGAAGGATCTCGTCGAGAAGCAGCGCTCGAAGATGGGCGGCGCCGAGTCCCCGGATCGTGTGCCCGCGAGCGCGCCGGCCGCCCGGCCGGCGGCAAAGGCAGTCCCTGCGAGGCCGGCCGACGAGATCCACCGCGCCGCCGAGCACGCCGCGAAGACCGCCGTCCCGATGCAGTCGCGTGACATCGACGATCTCTACGCCGCGCCGCCCGCGTCGCCCGCCAAGGTTCGCCCCGTCGATAAGGCTGCAGCTGCGGCCGTGCCCCCTTCTCCGGCGCCGACTCCAGTCGCCGCACCTGCCCGGGTCCCCGAGCCGCCGCGATCGACGCGCGAGGCGCCGACCGGACTCCGCAATCGGCCCTCGCTCGAGCTGAAGGTCCCGGAGCCTGGCGCCGCAGATCGCAAGCGCCTCGAGGAGATCCTCGCCGCCGGTGTCGGAGCGAAGGCCTCGGACATCCACCTCCACGCGGGCGGCCCGCTCAAGCAGCGCCTGCTCGGCGAGCTCGTCGTCGTCGAGGAGTCGATCGACTCGGCGTTGGTCGAGCGGATGGTCGCGGCATCGCTGACGCCCGAGCAGCGCGAGCAGCTGCGTCACGAGGGCGAGCTCGACTACTGCTTCGATCTGCCCGGGATCGGACGCTTCCGCGCGAACGCCTATCGCCAGCAGCGCGGTCTCGACGCGGTCTTCCGCTCGGTCTCCGATCGCCCCCCGACCCTCCAAGAGCTCGGCCTCCCCGACGAGCTGAAGAAGTACACCGACTATCATCAGGGCATGGTCCTCATCACCGGCCCCGCTGGCTGCGGCAAGTCCTCGACGCTGGCCGCCCTCGTGAACCACATCAACGAGAATCGCGACGACCACATCCTGACCGTCGAGGATCCGATCGAGATCGTTCATCCCTCGAAGCGCTGCCTCGTGAATCAGCGTCACGCCGGTCATCACACGAAGACCTTCTCGCGCGCCCTGCGTGCCGCGCTGCGCGAAGATCCGGACATCATCGTGATCGGCGAGCTGCGGGATCTCGAGACGATCAGCCTCGCGATGACGGCGGCGGAGACGGGGCATTTCGTGCTGGCGACATTGCATACGGCCAATGCGGTGCGGACGGTGAACCGGATGATCGGGGCGTTTCCGTCGAACGAGCAGGATCAGGTTCGCGCGATGTTGTCCGAATCACTGCGCGCCGTGATCTCGCAGCGGCTGGTTCCGACCGCCGACGGCCAGGGGCGCGTGGCGGCCCTCGAGATGCTCGTCATCAATCGCGCGATCGGCAATCTCGTGCGCGATCAGAAGACGATCCAGATCCGCTCCTCGATGCAGACCGGCAGGGCCCACGGCATGTACCTGCTCGAGCAGTCGCTGAACGAGCTCGTCGCGAAGGGCCGCATCACCCGTGAGGTCGCGCTCTCGCTCGCTGAAGAAGAGAAGCTCATCACCGCCGGCGCGTGAGCGCCATCGGCGAGGCTGGTCCGAGACGGCCGCCGCGCCCGGGAGTCGAAGCGAAGTGGCCAAGATCGATCCGCTGCTCAGGCACCTGAAGGAACACGACGGCTCCGACCTGCACCTCGTCGCCGGTCAGCCGCCGCGCTTCCGGGCGAAGGGCTCCGTGCGGGCGATCGAAGGCCAGGGCGTCCTTACGAACGAGTCCCTGCGCGCGATGATGCAGGAGGTCGCCTCCCAGCGCGGCTGGGCGGAGTACGACGCGACGGGGGACCTCGACTTCGCGTTCAGCCTCGAGGGTGTGGCGCGCTTCCGCGCCAACTACTTCGTCCAGCTCTCCGGGGCGGCTTGCGTCTTTCGCATGATCCCCGAGACGATCATCTCCCTCGAGGACCTGAACCTGCCGCAGGCGGTCCGAAATCTCGCGGACCTGAAGGAGGGGCTCGTCCTCGTCACCGGCCCGACGGGCTCGGGCAAGTCGACGACCCTCGCCGCCATCATCGACAAGATCAACAAGACCTACTCGCGTCACATCGTGACGATCGAGGATCCGGTCGAATTCGTGCACCAGAACCGCAACTCGCTCTTCTCCCACCGCGAGGTCGGGCTGCACACCCATGGCTTCACGCCGGCCCTGCGCTCCGCGATCCGGCAGGACGCCGACGTCATCCTCGTCGGCGAAATGCGCGAGATGGAGACGATCAGTCTCGCGATCACCGCCGCCGAGATGGGCATGCTCGTCTTCGGCACGCTGCACACCAACAACGCCGCCAAGACGATCGATCGCATCGTCGACGCGTTCCCGGCGGAAGAGCAGAACATGGTGCGGCTCTCGCTCTCGGAGTCGCTGGCGGGGATCGTGTCGCAGCTGCTGCTGCCGCGGGCCGACAAGCCCGGGCGCATCGCGGCGAACGAGATCCTGCTGAAGACGCCGGGCCTGCCAAACATCATTCGCGACGGAAACACGCCGATGCTGACCTCCCTCATCCAGTCGGGGAAGGCCCAGGGGATGCAGGCGATGGACGACGTGCTGTTCCAGTACGTGAAGGACAAGAAGGTCTCGGCCCACGACGCCTACATGAAGGCCACGGACAAGCCCCGCTTCGCCCCGCTGTTGAAGGCCGAGGGCGGCACCCCCGACCTGGGGGTCTAGAGAGGCCCGAGGCGGCCCGCTTTTGCATCGGCTCCCGTTCGTGCGAGAATCGCCGAGGGGGAGAGAGGGAGGACACCCACGAAGAGGGTTCCCCCGATGATGCTTCGAAATGCTGCTGCTGTTGTTCTGGCCCTCCTGATCGCGAATTCCGCCTCCGCCGTCGACGGCATCGACCTGCGCGAGCCGCCGTCGGCGACGGCTGCGGGCGAGTGCCCGCCGCTCGTGAAGATCAAATATCCGTTCCTCGTCTGTGCCAACGGGGAGGTCGGGCATGCCGACGGCAACGAGCTCTGGGAAGACACGCGCCAGATCCCGCGCATGAGCGACTGGACCGAGAGCAACGGGACCTGGGGTCCCGACCTCAACCAGCGCTGACCGTTCTGCGGGTCCGCCATACCGCGCGCGTGTCCGGCGCGTCGAGGATCGGGAAGCCAGACGATGACCCGACTCGACGCTCCGGCCACCCAGCGCAACCGCGCGCCGATCCTAGCGATCCTCGCACGCTGGCTTCCCGAGCCGACGGATGCGTCGGCTTCGCGTTCGATCGACGTGCTCGAGATCGCGAGCGGAACGGGCCAGCACGCGGTCTTCTTCGCCGGCGCATTGCCTCATTTGAATTGGCAGCCGAGCGATCCCGATCCGGCCCATCTCGAGTCGATCGAGGCCTGGCGCGTCGAAGCCCGACTCGAGAATGTCAGCCCGCCGATCCGCCTCGACGTGCGCGACCCGGAATGGCTCGTCGGCTCCGTCGGCGCCCTCTTCAACGCCAACCTGATCCACATCGCGCCCTGGACCGCTGCGGAGGGTCTGTTTGCGGGCGCGGGTCGCGTTCTCGCCGCCGAGGGTCTGCTCTTTCTCTACGGCCCGTTTCGCGTCGGCGGCCGTCATACCGCCCCGAGCAACGAAGCCTTCGATGCCGATCTGCGCCGTCGCAATGTCGAGTGGGGTGTGCGTGACCTCGAACGAGTCGCACAGCTCGCCGAGGGCGAAGGGCTGCGCCTCGTCGAGACGAACGAGATGCCTGCGAACAACAAGCTCCTCGTCTTCCGGCGCACGGGCGCTAGTCGCTGACCGCGCGCGGCAGCATCGCCACCCGCCGCGAGATCGCGTACGGACTGTCCTTGCGCCACATGTAACAGCTGTCGGGCATCCCGCCGATGCCCGCGACGCTGGGCGATGCGGGCTCGGACGCGCTGGCCCCCGTGGAGCTGCGCAGGGAATGGTGGTCCATCAAGGCGGCGGTGATCTGGATGAATCCGGGGGCGAGCTGAAGGAGGCCATCCATGACGGGCTTCTGCGACGGCGCTTCTCCGAGCAGCTTGAAGATCCGCGCCGCCATGCCGGGGATCATCGGATGGCCGACGAGGGGCGCGACCAGCGCGTCGTGATGGATCCAGCCGGCGTCTGTCGGGGTCTCGCTGCCGCGTGTTCGTTCGCGCACGGCGAGCCGCTCGAGCTGGAAGCGTTTGCGTTCGACGCCGGCAAAGCATTTCACTTCGTGGGACTCGACGAGGCGCTCGAATCCGCGGTTGCCCGGGAAGGGTGGACGCGTGTGGGTGTCGGTGAGCTGGATCGCGATGGCGAGCGTGCCGTCGAGGCGGACCTCGCCGTCGACGTACACGCTGCGACGGAAGAATCGCGTCCCGGCGGCGGTCGGTGTTCCTTCGCGGGCCGCGCGCGCGCGCTCGTGCTCGGCCGCTCGGGGAACCGTCGAGGCGATCAGCTGGAAGAGCGTCAGCAGGTGGGAGCAGCCGAGCGGCCCACCGAAGGCCCCCGCGAGCCGTCGTGTGAAGCCCTCGTCGAGTCGTTCCCCCGCGAGCGCGACGAGGCGCGGCGCCGGATCACGGCAGCACTCGCCGCCCGTCGCCCTGGATGCCTCGACCGCGACGAAGGGCTGGTCGACCTCGATCCGGTCCATGCGCAGGGACCCGGGCTGGAGCTCGATCTCGATCTTCATCATGTGGATGATGCCCGCGGACTGGACGTCGTCTACGGAGGGGACGGAGCCGTTCTTGCGCAGGTCGATCACGTCGCCGCGGACACGCCAGCGATCATCGCTCACGCATTCGAGATAGACCGAGAGCGCGCGCGTGTGGAGCGGGAGTGCGCTGGCCCCCGATGCCGCCAGGACGTCCGTCACGGGATCAGCTGTGTTGATAGGTCGTATGCTGGGGCCGCCCGCGCAGGATGTGCGCCGAGCCCCAATTGGTGACCTTCTTGAAGGCGTCGGAGGCGACGAAATCGTCGAAGGCCTTCTCGTTCTGCCAGCGGGAAACGATGAGATAGGTCGGCTCGGCGTCTGCGACTTCGCGGTAGAGCGACGAGGCCTCGTGGCCGTCGATGCCCTTCATCGTCTCGATCACGTTGGCGACGGCATCCTCGAAGATCTGTTCCTTGCCGGGGATGACGAAATAGTTCATACCGATCGTGACCACGTGCTCTCCTTCGGATTGGACGGCTGAGAATAGCGGCGCACCCGCTGCCGTCGCGGTGGAGATGGCCGTCGCCCCCAAGGGACGACAGGGTGGGCGGAGCTTTGCCGGTTGACCCGGCGGCGCCATCTCGCTAACTACTGCGCTCCCGCGAAGAGGAGCAACGTGATGGCGCGAGTCTGTGCACTGATCGGCACGAAGGTTCAATATGGACACAATGTGTCCCACTCCCATCGCGTCACGTCCCGGCGGTTCGAGCCGAACCTCCAGAAGGTGCGGCTCCAGTCCGAGGCTCTCGGCACGCGGATCCCGATGAACGTCTCGACCCGGGCGCTTCGCAGCGTGCAGAAGAAGGGGGGCCTCGACGGCTTCCTCCTCGGCACCGCCGATGCCAAGCTCCAGCCCGGAGCGATCCGCCTCAAGAACAAGATCCGACGCAAGCTTACGGGGCGCTAGGGCGACGGCGGCAAGGCGGGGACCGGCTTTTGTGCCAGGTGCCCCGGCCGTGGGTCGCGTCGTGCTCGGTGTCGGACTAGCGCGTCGAGGTGCCGGTCGGCTTTGGCGGGCGCTGTACTGCGCGCCGTCCTCGATTTCGCACGACGCGACCCACGGCCGGGGCACTCGGTGCGGTTGCGCTTCGCGATTGAGCGCGGTCGCTCTGCTTTGGACTTGGTGCGGACGCCGAGCTGACTCGCTCGACACGCTGGATTCAATCGCTAGAGCTGAAACGAAACGAGGGGCCTCGGGGCCCCTCGTTGCATATTCACCGGCTGAACGCTCGGCGTTATTTCTTTTTGGCGCCGTAACGTTTGCGGAAGCGGTCGATCTTTCCGTCGGTATCGAGCTCGCGCATCTTGCCGGTCCAGAAAGGATGGCTGATCGACGAGATCTCGAGGCGGATGACCGGGACTTCCTCGCCGTCGAGCGGCCGGGTCTCCTTCGACGTCGCCGTAGAACGGCTCACCCATTCGCTGCCGGTCGCGGAATCGACGAAGATGACCTTGTGATAGTCGGGATGGATTTCGGGCTTCACGATTTCTCTCCTACCAGCTCGACTTGCGGACGCCCGGCAGCTGTCCGCGCAGCGCGAGCTCGCGAAGCGCGATGCGGGAGATGCCGAACTTGTTGTAGTAGGCCTTCGAGCGGCCCGTGAGGGCGCAGCGATTGTTCTTGCGGGTCGGGCAGGAATTGCGCGGCAGCTTCGCGAAGGCCTTCTGGGCCTCCAGCTTCTCTTCGATCGAAGCATTCTGATCGTGGAGCTTGGCTCGGAGCTCGGCGCGGCGCTTCGAGTACTTCGCGATCAGCTCGAGGCGGCGGTTGTCGCGGTTGACCTGGGATGTCTTTGCCATCGGAGAGTTCTGCTCCCTCTTGAGGGTGGAAGGAAGGGTGGTGCGTGGGCCGGGTCCGCGGCGCGGATCCCGATGGATCGAGGCGCGGGAACGTACGGGGCGGGGCTCGGTGTGGCAAGTCGCCCCCTGGGAAAAATTCATTTCGCCCATCGAAACCACGAGCTGCTCGCGCGAAGACTACTTCTCTTCGAGGTCGATCGGGTCGACCTCGATCCGATCGCGGCCGCCATTTTTGGCCTGGTAGAGGCTTCGGTCGGCTCGCTCGATCCAGGCGGCGGCGGTCTCGCCCGAGCGCAGGCGCGCGATTCCCATCGAGGCCGTGATCCGCAGGGGCTCCGGGAGACCGTCTCGATGGACCTCGAGGATCCGGATTGCGCCCATGCCCCGCTCGGCGACGCTGCGCGCGGTCTTGACGTCGAGGTCCCGGAGCACGACCGCGAACTCCTCGCCGCCGTAGCGCGCGACGAAGTCGTCCTTGCGCTTGAAGCAGCGGGTCAGGGTGTCGGCGGTCTCGCGCAGGACCTGGTCGCCAGCGGGGTGGCCGTGGGTGTCGTTGACCCACTTGAAATGGTCGATGTCGACCATGATGAGGCAGCCGCGCTTGCCAAAGAGCGTCGCGAGATCGACCTCGCGCTCGATCTGCTCGTCGAAGGAGGCGCGGTTGTAGACCTGGGTCAGCCCGTCGATCGAAGCCTGGGCCCGCACGCTGTCGAGCTCCTCGCGCAGGCTCTGAAGGCGGGCGGCCATCGCTGTGATCTGCTCCTGATGCCGCGTTCCGCGTTCGGCCAGGAACTCGGTCAGCAGCGTCACCGTCTCCTGGGCCTCGCTCTTGATCTTGAGCGGATCTCCGCTCCGGACCGCACCCTCGAGGCGCCGCATGCGGTGGTTGATCCGCCGGTCGGCGGTCTGCTCGGCGGAGAGCGAGCGACGCAGGCCACCGATGAACGCCCAGGTGGCCTCGCGGAAATCGCGGAGGGAGGTCGTGACATAGTTGGCCTCGGCCACGCGGTGATCCCGAAAGACGCGGCGCAGGCCGGGGAGATCGCGACGGGCGCGGGAGGCTGCGTCGGCCTTCGTCGGCGCGTCGCCTCGGTCGGGCACTGTGCGGCCGGGGGGTGGGGTGGCGAGCAGCAGGTGGCGAGCCCAGCCCTCGAACAGCTCGGTGATATCGGCCGCACGCGTCGTACCGACGTCGAAGGCGTTCTCGCCGAGGGTGCGCAGCATCTCGGCGAGGAAGTCGACCGCCCGGTCGGCGAGAATCGAATCGGGGTTTGCGCCGGAAGCCCCCTTGGAAGAGGCCTCTGCAGAGGAGCTCCGCTCGTCCGATGAGTCGCTCGCCGCCGCGCTCTTTCGCTTTCCGAATATCATGCGGCCCGTGTCGGAAGGATCGATCGTCGACCCGAGCACCGCGTAGGAATCGGCGTGCAGTTCCGCACATCCGATCCGGGAAGCGCCGGATGCGGAATCCGGCGTTCACCGCACGGCGACTCGGGGGATGAGCTGCACTATGCTGCCGCGCGTCCCTTCCGCCCCTGGATCCGAATCGAGAGACCGAGATGAGCCAGCCCGAGAACCCCGGCGGCGCCCCGCGCCCCGCCCCTCGCGCGCAGGTACGCGCGATCGACCCCAGCACGCTTCCGAAGCATTTCGACGCCGAGGCGATCTCGGCGCGTTGGGATCGTTTCTGGCAGGCAGAAGGCGTCTACCACTACGACGAACGGCGCGGCCGCAGCGAGACCTTCGTCGTCGATACCCCGCCGCCGACGGCCTCCGGCTCGCTCCACATCGGTCACGTCTTCTCGTACACGCAAGCCGACGTCGTCGTGCGTTATAAGCGCATGACCGGCATGAACATCTTCTACCCGATGGGCTGGGACGACAACGGCCTCCCGACCGAGCGCCGGGTCCAGAACTACTATCACATCCGCTGTGACCCGAATACGCCCTACGAGGCCGGGCTTCGCTTCGAGCAGGCGAGCGCCGCCGACCGCAAGCAGCCGGCGCGTCTGGTGTCGCGGCCGAATTTCATCGAGGCCTGCTTCGACCTCATCAAGGAGGACGAGAAGGCCTTCAGCGTTCTCTGGCACCGGCTGGGCCTGTCCGTCGATTGGCGCCATGAGTACCAGACGATCGACGCGCATTGCCGCCGCGTGTCCCAGTATTCGTTCCGCGACCTCTGGCAGAAGGGCCATGTCTACACGTCCGATGCGCCGACGATGTGGGACGTCGACTTCCAATGCGCCGTCGCCCAGGCGGAGGTCGAGGACAAACAAGTCCCCGGCGCCTTCCACCAGATCGAGTTCGCCGTGGAGGGAGAGCCCTCCGCCCGCATCGTGATCGCGACGACGCGGCCCGAGCTGTTGCCCGCGTGCGTCGGCGTCACGGCCCATCCCGACGACGAGCGCTACAAGCCCTTTTTCGGCAAGCGGGCGGTCACCCCGTTGTTCCGGGCGCCGGTGCCGATCTTTGCGAGCGAGCTCGCCGATCCCGCGAAGGGAACCGGAATCCTCATGGTCTGTACGTTCGGCGATCAGACCGACGTGCAGTGGTGGCGGAGCGAGGGGCTCGTCCTGCGGCAGATCATCGGGAGCGAGGGGCGACTGCGACCGGTCGACTTCGCGAAGGCGCCGTTCGCGAGCCTCGATGGGGCGCGCGCGAATGCGGCCTACGCAGAGCTCGCGGGCAAGAACGTGAAGCAGGCCCAGGCGCGGATCGTGGAGCTGCTGCGGGATCCGAGCGCTTCCGCGACCGGAAACGGGGCGCCCCTCGTGCGCGAGCCCGAGCCGATCCAGCACTCGGTCAAGTTCTTCGAGAAGGGCGACCGGCCGCTCGAGCTGCTGACGACGCGGCAGTGGTTCTGTCGATTGATGGACCGAAAGGCCGACCTCATCGCGAAGGGCGAAGAGGTCGAATGGCATCCGGCCCACATGCGGACGCGCTTCCGCGACTGGACCGAGAACCTCGCGATCGATTGGTGCTTGTCGCGTCAACGTTATTTCGGCGTGCCGATCCCCGTCTGGTATCCGCTCGACGCGCAGGGTCGACCCGACTACGACGCGCCGATCGTCGCGGAGGCGTCCGCGATGCCGGTCGATCCGACGACCGACGTGCCGCAGGGCTATGCGGAGTCGCAGCGCGGCAAGCCCGGCGGCTTCGTCGGTGATCCCGACATCTTCGATACCTGGTTCACGAGCTCGTTGACTCCGCAAATCAGCTCCCATTGGGGGACCGACGCGGCCCGCCACGAACGCCTCTTTCCCGCCGACGTCCGGCCCCAGGGCCACGACATCATCCGGACCTGGGCCTTCTACACGATCGCGAAGGCGATGCTCCACGAGGATTCGATTCCCTGGCGCCACGCGCTGATCTCGGGTTGGATCCTCGATCCCGATCGCAAGAAGATGTCGAAGAGCAAGGGCAACGTGATGACGCCGCTCCCGCTCATCGAGACCTACACCGCGGATGCGGCGCGCTACTGGGCGGCATCGGCTCGCCTCGGCGCCGACACGGCCTTCGACGAGAACGTCTGGAAGATCGGGAAGCGCCTCGTCACGAAGCTCTTCAACGCGGCGAAGTTCGTGCTCTCGCAGCCCGCGGAGATCGCACCGATCACCCACGAGCTCGACCGCGCGTTCGTCCTGCAGCTCCGCAGCCTCGTCGAAAGCGCGACGAAGAGCTTCGACGCCTATCAATACGCGCATGCCCTCCAGGAGACCGAGACGTTCTTCTGGACCCGCTTCACGGACACCTACCTCGAGCTGACCAAAGCCCGGGCACGGGGCGAGGTCGCGGGTATCCCCGGCGAGGGACCCGCGGCGAGTGGGTCTGCCGTCGCTGCCCTGCGCCTCGGCTTGTCCGTCCTGGTCCGACTCTTCGCCCCGGTCCTCCCCTTCATCACGGAGGAGGTCTGGAGCTGGGCGTATGCGGAAGAGGCGGCGGAGAGAAGCGTCCACCGCGCGCCCTGGCCCGCGGCCGACGATTTCCAGGGCATCGAAGCGCCCGCCCATCCCGAGAGCTTCGACGTCGCGATCGCTGCCCTCGCGGCCATCAACAAGGCCAAGGCCGACGCCGCGGTCTCGATGGGGCGGGAAGTTTCGACGCTGACCCTACGCGCCGCTGCGCCGACCCTCGAAATCTTCGCGGCGGTCCGGTACGACGTGATGTCGGCGGCGCGGGTCTCCCACTGCGCGGTCGAGCCGGCCCCCGAGCTCGGCCCCGGTGAGCTTTTGGTCTCCGCGATCGAGTTCATCGAGCGATCCGTCGAGGGCCATTAAGCGTCTCGCGACCTCATTTGATAGATTAAAAATAAAAATATATTAACTCTAAAAATGATTGAGATGCTCGAATTGATATCAAAAATAAGTAAAGTAAATATAATATTATTTTAAGTATCCACGGAGGATGTCGTGCTCGAGTCGACGGCTGGCATACGTGCGACCAAGAAGAGACGAACCTTCGACGAGATCCTTGCGAACGGGGTCGCTCTTTTCCGGGAGCAGGGCATCCGCCGAACCCGGACGGAGCAGATCGCCCGAGCCGCCGACATCTCGCCCGCGACCCTCTTCAACTACTTCCCCAACAAGGGCACGCTCGCGGAGGCCTGGATTCGGGGCGAGTCCGATCGGATCGTCGCAGAGACCGCTGGCGAGGTCGTCGAGCGGGGGCTGCGGCCGGTGCTTCGGCGGGTCTGCCGCCTCCTCGCCGGTCAGGCCTCGGATGCGCCGCTTCTTCGTCTCGAGGCATGGCGGACGGCCGGTCGGGCCCGCGACTCCGCCCTCGGTGGGGATCATCCCCTCGTGGCCGGTATCGAGCACGAGCAGGAACGCGAACGGATTCGCCAGGATCTTCCAGCGGGCCTGCTGGCGGAGATGATCCTCGACGCGCTCGAGATGGGGCTCATCGAGGGGCTCCGGACAGGGCAATCCGAGGACGAGCTCGCCCGGTCGCTCCGGGCCCGGGTCGACCTCCTGCTCGACGGCGCTCGAAAGCGCAACGAGCGTGTCGAGCTGCCCCGGCGCGCAGGCACCCCCGATTGAGGTCTGCGGTGATTCGAATCACCGGCCATCTCCGGGTCCGATTCCGATAGCTCTCCGAGGCTTCATCGAGCCGCGATCGGGGAGAACGTCATGCCGGTCGACCGCAGGAAAGCGAAAAGCGCCCCGGGCGCCCGGCGGGACGCCGTCGCCACCGACGAGGTTGGTATCGGTGCCGGGGTCGCCCCGGAGAACGTCAGCCTGGCAGAGATCGTGCCGGCTGCCCGTACGGTGGCATGGGCCGGAGCCGAGCCTGGGCAGATCAGCGAGATCCCCCTCGACCTGTCCGATCCCCCCGATGCCGGCGCAGGCGATCGGTCGCCCGCCGATGGCGCGCTCGACCTCCGCCTCGGAAAACGAACCGGTGCGAGCCCGGGTCCCCACGCGGATGTCGTGGCCGCCCAGGCGGTTTTGTTTCCGAGCAAGGCCGCAAGCGGTGACCCGAGGCGAGCCGCTCCGCGGGAGCACGGCTCGTCGTTTCGCAGCGAGCTCGCGAACCTCCCGCTCTTCGAGGCTCTCGAGCCGGCCAGCCTGCATGAATTGATCGGTCGCGTGCGGGTCGTCGTGCTGGCCCAGGGCGAGATCCTCTTCCGCCAGGGCGATCCGGCGAATGCGCTCTATCTCGTCGTCGAGGGGGCCGTCGTTCCGATCGCCGAAGGGACGGAGGGCGAGGGGCGGCGAAAACTCGCGGTGATCGAACGGGGGGATTTCGTCGGCGAGATCGGGCTGATGACGAAGCAGCCGCGCAACGCGACGGTCGCCGCGCTCGTCGAGACGAAGCTCGTTGCTCTCGATCGAAAAGTGCTCGTTCCGTTGATGCGGCGTGAGCCAACGGTCGCCCAGGGAATTCTTCGCTTCCTGCGCGCGCGGATGCTCGATCGCCAGATCCGCTCGAATCTTTTCTTTGCGGCGTTCGCGCACGCGGAAAGAGGGGCGGTCGCGAGACAATTCAGGCTGCTCGAGGTCAAGGACGGAGCGCCCGTCGTTCGCCAGGGCGAGCCACCGGAGGGCCTCTTCGTGGTGCTCGCGGGATCCCTCGCGAAGGTCGACCGCGCGAGCGGCAAAATACTCGGGCGCCACGAGCTCGGCGACGCCTTCGGGGGAGACTGGCTGCTCGCGGGCAAGTCGTCGCCGTGGGACGTCGTCGCGCAGGGCAGGGCGTGGCTCATCGTGCTCGGGGAACGACGCTTTCGCCGCATCGTCGAATCGAATCCCCGGCTCGTTCGTGTTCTGGAACGTCTCGCGCGAAGGAAGCCTCGGCCGACGGCCGGGGCTCCGCCGGCGATCAGCGCGGCGCCTTCGGCGCGCTCGCGGCCGGGTCCGGCTGCTCCGCCTTCTTCTCCTCGCGCGGCCGCGGTAGATAAGGCTCGGCGATCCCGATCTTGATGGGGGTCCCGCGGGCCAGCTCGGTCGAAGCGAAGATGCCGTTCAGGACGCCGGTGTAGCCGAGCTCGAGCTCGTTGCGTGTTCGCTCAGAGAGCGCCTGTAGCGTCTCGTTGTCGAGAGCTCTGGCGATTCGCAAACGGGTCACCTTCAGCGAATGGGCCGCGGCCTCGTCGAGCGGACGAAAGCTCATCGCGAAGGCCGTCGCGCGTCCACGGTACTTGAGGGCGGAGCCCGACACGCTCGTCAGCGCGAGGCGGTAGACGACGTCTTCGTAGGCGACGAACGTCATCTGGACGTAAACCCCGACCTCCTGGGGACCCACTTGCGTCATGACCTGTTCGACCGAGCGTCCTTCGAGGCGCACGGCCGGGAGCTTTCCCAGCGTGATCTTGCGTCGACTGCCGATGCGAGCACGGAGCGAATCGCCCTGCTTCTCGATGAATTCGTCGACGACCTTGTCGACGTCGTTGCCTGGCCCCGCGAGCTCGAGCGTCGCCTGAGCGTCGCCGGCGGGCGAGATGGCCGCGACCGCCTGCTGGGTATTCATCGTCTCCCAGCCCTCCGGAAAGCGCAGCGAGAAGCGCATTTCCGGGTGCACGAAATTCGCTCCGTCGAAGATCCCGCCCGCCGGATCGTCGCCCAAGACCAGGCCATCGACGGTGCTGAGGAACCCGAACGGACGATCCTCGGCGATTCCCGGTACACGGGCCCATTCGAGGGAGGCCGCGCGGTCGGATGCGAGGGCCGAGCGTTCCGGGCTCGTCGGATGGGTTGCCAGGAAGAAAGGCAGTCGCGACCAGCCGACCTCGTAGCGCTCGAGGGCATCGAGCTTGCGAAGGAAGGTCGCGATGCCGCCCGGGTCGTAGCCCGCCTTCGCGCACAGGATCTGGCCTCCGCGATCCGCGTCGCGCTCCTGATCCCGGCCGTAGGCCGCGATCTGCGCCGCGCGCATCCAGCCGATCACGAGGGGATTGATGCGGCGCGAGATCTCCATGCGCGCGGCGGCGTGCCGCTCGGCGGCGTGGGTGATCTCGTGGCCGATGACCCCGGCGAGCTCGTCCTCGGAGCCGACCAGCGCGAGCAGCCCGCGCGATACGAAGATCTTGCCGCCCGGCAGCGCAAACGCGTTCGGGACCGTCTGATCGACGATCTTGAACTCGTATTCGAAGGGTCGCGCCGGGGCGTATCGAAGCAGTCGCCGGGCGACGCTCTGGACATAACGATTGAGGGACTCGTCCTCGACGATGCCCATCTCGGCTCGCACCGCTTCGGTCTGATCGTCGCCGACACGGCGATCGTCGTATTCCGTGTCGAGGACGATCTTTTCGTCCCGCTTTTTCTTCTTCTCTTCTTCGGCCTTTTTGGCGGCGTCCTCGGTCGGCGTGGCTTCCGGGGTTCCCGCGTCGGCGGCCTCCGGCTTCTCGCGGCTCGCTCCGGTCTCCCCTTCGGATCGGGCTTTCGAATCGGCTTCCGCATCGCCCTCCGGATCGCTCTCGGCCGGCGTAGCGGGCACCGCCGGTGCCGGCGCCGGGCTGGTCGTCGCCGTCGCACGGCCTGCGGATGCGCGCTCGGCCCCGGGAGGCGAGGCGCAGGCCGATGCCAGCAGGGCGACGAGCAGGATGGAGATGAGCTTGCGGGTCACTGGACGGTGGACTTTCTTGGGAAGAGCGAAGGGCGAGTCTATCATCCGCCGCGACTTGCATCGGAAAGCCTCGGGCTCTCGCCCGGCCGGGCTGAAATCGAACGGGAGAGCGCGAAGCGATGGGGGAATGGACGCTGCGCCGGAATGGCCGGTTCGCGGGGATGCCCGGGCCCGTAGTCGTCTGCGTCATGGACGGCGTCGGGATCGGCCGCAAGGACGAGAGCGACGCGGTCTGGCTCGCCCGCACACCGACCCTCGATCGCCTCGCCGGGGAGGTCCCGACGGGCGAGCTCCTCGCCCACGGCAAGGCCGTCGGCATGCCCTCCGACGACGACATGGGCAACAGCGAGGTCGGTCACAACGCGATCGGTGCCGGCCGGATCTTCGATCAGGGCGCCAAGCTCGTCGCCAGGGCGATCGCCGGCGGCACGCTCTTCGAAGGCGAGCAGGCAAAGACCTGGGAGGCAATCTCCCGGCACGTCCGGGCGCGCCAATCGACGCTCCATTTCCTCGGACTGCTTTCGGACGGCAACGTCCACAGCCATATCGAGCATCTCTTCGCGCTGCTCCGGCGCTGCGACCACGAATCGATCGAACGCGTCCGGGTCCACGTCCTGCTCGACGGACGCGACGTCGCCGAGACCAGCGCCCTCGACTACGTCGACGCTCTCGAAGAGCTGCTCGAGACGATCTCGAGGAATCCCCGGCGCGACTACGCGATCGCGTCGGGTGGCGGCCGGATGACCACGACGATGGATCGATACGGCGCCGACTGGGCGATGGTCGAGCGCGGTTGGCAGACCCATGTCCACGGCAAGGCGCGCGGGTTCGAGTCGTGCCGCCGCGCGATCGAGACCTTCCGCGGCGAGCGGCCGGGGATCGGAGACCAGCAGCTTTCGCAGTTCACGGTGGTTGATCGCGACGGCCGCGCCATCGGCCCGATCCGCGACGGCGACGCGGTCGTGCTCTTCAACTTTCGGGGCGACCGCGCCGTCGAGATCAGTGAAGCCTTCGAGGCCGACGCGTTCTCCCATTTCGACCGCGGGCCGCGACCCGACATCCTGTTTGCCGGAATGATGGAATACGACGGCGATCTGAAGAGACCCGCGCGGTACCTCGTCTCCCCCCCGGCCATCGAGCGGACCCTCGGCGAGTATATCGCCCGGGCCGGACTGCCCCAGCTCGCCATTTCCGAGACCCAGAAATACGGCCATGTGACGTATTTCTGGAACGGCAACCGCAGCGGATATTTCGACGCGTCGGTCGAGACCTACGTCGAGATTCGCTCCGACGTGAAGCCCTTCGAAGAGCGTCCCTGGATGAAGGCCGCCGAGATCACCGATCGCCTGATCGAGGAGCTCGTGACGGGCCGCTACCGCCACGCCCGCGTCAACTACGCCAACGGCGACATGGTCGGTCATACGGGCCACCACGAGGCGGCCATCCTCGCCGTAGAGTCCGTCGACCTCCAGCTCGCGCGACTGATTCCGGTGATCGCAGCGCTGCAGGGCGCCCTCTTGATCACCGCCGACCACGGCAACGCCGACTGCATGTACGAGCTCGATCCGAAATCGGGGAAGCCCGTCGTGGCCGCCCGCGGCGGATTCAAGCCGAAGACGAGCCACACGCTGAATCCCGTGCCGCTTCACGTCTTCGCTCCCGGCGCGAAGCTCGCCCTCGACGCGCGGGTGGCAAAGCCCGGTCTCTCGAACCTCGCGAGCACGGTGCTGTACCTGATGGGGTACGAGGCGCCGGCCGACTATCAACCCGGGCTTTTGACCCGGGCTATCGACCCGACCGGGTTCGTGATGGAACCGGGCTCGTGACGGCTCAGAGGTCCTCGTATTCGATCCTTCGGATCGGATCCGACCCGTCCCAGGTCTTCGCCTCGGCGATGCCCTTCGCGAAGATCTCGCGCAGCATCGGGTAGGACTCGAGGAACTCGATCCAGACCTCGGGCATCGCCGACGACTGGCAGTAGTAGTACCGGAAGCCGCCCTTGTCCTTCATCGAGCAGATTCGATCGAGGCCCTGCTTGCGCGCGCGAACGATGTCGGCATCGACGTTCTCGCTGAAGTAGGCGACGTGATGGACACCATAGCGTCCCGCCTGGATCCAGCTCTGGTAGGGCGTCGAGACGTCGAGGGTGTTCAGCGACTGGACGAGCTGGATCTGGAGGTCGCCCTGGTAGGCGAGGGCCTCGTGGATCCGGAGCGTGAAGTCGCGACCGTCGAAGTTCGTCGCGAGCTCGATGTTTCGGAAATTCGTCCAGGGACCGATCCCCGCGTGGCAAAGCCAGTGCTCCATCGCGGCATCGATGTCGGGGACGAGGTAGGCGACCTGGACGACGGGTCCGAAGCCTTTTCCAATTTCGACCATTGTCTGACTCCGATGTCTCTCCGGGGCAGGGACTGCCGGATCCGAAAGGATCTTCGGCCGAGGATGGCCCCATGGCTCACGATTCGAGAGAATGACATAGACCGCCTCCGTTCGGGCGGACGACCCGCGAACGATCCCGCGAGAGGAGTCGACTCGATTGGCGCTACCCGAACAGCCCTCGAGGCCCGAGCCTCCGAATCTGCTCCATCAACACAGTGGCCCGGACGTCGACTGGTCGCGGGTCAATACGGCGGAGTCGATCGTCGGAGTGCAGACTCCCCTGTCCTGGTCGTTCTGGGACGAGGGGGGCGAGCTGGGATTCCGGCTCGCCTACTGTGAGATGGGTCTCTTGCCGGCGGGTGAGCTCGTGATTCCCGTCGCGATCGACGATCAGTTCACGGCGCTCTTCTATGGTCGCGGCGCGACGAACGTCAGCGCGTTCCGGCGTGCGCTGGATGCACTTCCCTTCGCGGCGACCGATGATGCCGAGGCGAGCTTCTTCTCGTCCCGAAGCGAGGTCGCACGGACGGGGGCCTCCGGGAGTCGACGAGCGAGCGCGTCGTTCCGGCTTCCAATCGCAGCGCTCAGGCTCCCTGGTCGACTTCGCCGCATGCGAGAGCGGAGTCGTAAGGCCTGGGACGCTTCGCTGTCCGAGCTGCCTCGAGCGGACCTCGCCCGGGCCCACCACCGATTCGCCCATGCGCTCCCCCGCTTTTCCGACGAGGTCGCCGCGCAGATCGTCGCGTCGACCGTCGCGACGATCCTCTACGGCCGTCTTCAAGGCCTGCTCGGTCGGATCGGAAAGCCCGAGCTCGCGAACGAGCTGCTCGGCGGCTTCGGCGAGATGGAGGAGGTCCGTACTTCGGCGGATCTCTGGTCCGTCGCGCACGGCCGACTGCCGCTCGCGAGCTTCCTGTCGCGCCACGGCTTTCGCGGCCCCGCCGACGGCGAGCTCTCGAATCGCTCCTGGCGCGAGGATCCGGCGCCGGTCGAGGCGCTGCTCGCGCCCTACCGCGAGCTCGCGGAAGAAAAAAATCCCGGGCGAGCCGAAGCGGGGCGCGCCGCGGCACGGGAGCGGGCGACCGCGGAGGTCCTGGCGGCCCTCGAAGGTCGCGATCGCGCCTCCGCTCGCCTTCTGCTCGCGATTGGACGCCGTTACATCCCGCTCCGCGTCGTTGCGAAGGCGGCATTCCAGCAGACCTTCGACGTCGCGAGGGCGGCGGCGCGGCGGATCGGGGCGCTGCACGCCGAGGCGGGGCGGATCGCCGCGTCCGACGACGTCTTCTACCTGACGCGCCACGAGCTTCTCGCGCCTCCGTTGGACGCGCGCGAGCTCGTCGTGGCGCGTCGCGCGCTCCGGGAACGTTATGCCGCGATCGACATCCCGGTCGAGTTCCGCGGCATGCCGCAGCCGATCGTGCGCGACCTCTCGGTCGAGGCGGATCGGGGCGCGATCACGGGCCTCGGCGTCAGCGCCGGGATCGTCGAGGGTCTCGCGCGGGTGGTTCGGGAGCCCGGCGAGAGCGAGCTCGAGCCCGGTGAGATCCTCGTCTGTCATACGACCGACCCGAGCTGGAGCGCCTACTTCATGCTCGCGGCCGGCGTCGTGATCGACATCGGGGGGCCGCTCTCGCACGGGGCGATCGTTGCGCGGGAGCTCGGGATCCCGTGCGTCATCAACACGACGGACGGCACGCGCCGCCTGCGCACGGGTGAGCGCATCCGGGTCGACGGCGGGTCGGGGCGCGTGGAGCGCATCTCGTGAGCGAGGGTGTCGAAGCCGAGAGCCGTCGCGCCCTCCGCGAGCTGCTCGCCACCGTCGCGGAAATCGAACGCGTCCATCTCGGTCCGGACGCCGGCCTCTGCCAGCCCGCCGACGTCGCAGGCGGAATCCGATTCCTGCTTCATCTGCTGGGCGGCGGCCTCGACCTCGCCCTCGAGGCCGACCCGAGGCGACCGGAGTTTCGTCCCACGATGTCGGCCGGACGCCGCTACTACGGCGACAATCCCGACGCGATCTACCAGACGACGACGATCGACCCGACACTCGCCTATCGAATCCGCGCCAATACCCAGGGCGCCGTCTTCACCTCCTTCACCGTCGAAGGGGGAGGCTCTCTCGACACGCGCTACCCGCCCGGCCGCGTCGTCTCGAGCCTGAACGACACGCAGCTCCGCGTCGCCGCAGACGGGAGCTACGAGCTCATCGCGAGCGTCGAGCGACCGTCCGCGCTGGGCGCCTGGCTGCCGCTCACCCCCGACGCGTGCTCGATCGTGACGCGACACTATTTCGAGGGAGACGCACCCGTCGACCGCCGTCTCGCCATTCCGATCGAGATCGAGCCCATCGATGGGTCACCCGCTGCGTTCGCGTCGCCTAGCTCGAGCGGAAGCCCCTCGCCGACGCAGAACGTCGGGCCCGCCTTCGGCCGCGACGATGCGTCGGTCGCCCGCGGCATCCGGCGTGTCGCGAACTTCGTGCGTGGACTGTCGATCGATTACGGGAAGAACGGGCCCGTCATCGACTTCGCATCGCGGGCGGCCAATCGATTCGGACCACCGTCGGGCTGGAGCGGCGAAGCGGGACAGGGCCCCGTCGATCAATCGAATCTGTGGGCCCCCTTCGCTCTCGACGAAGGAGAAGCCCTCGTCATCGAGGGAAGCTTTCCGCGTTGTCGCTTCGGCAATCTCGTCGTCTGGAATCGGCATCTCCAGAGCCTGGGTCGACCCGGGACGCGCGCATCGCTCAATCGTCGCCAGACGCGGCTCGAGGCGGACGGGCGTTTCCGGATCGTCGTCGCCCACGAAGATCCCGGTGTGCCCAATTGGCTCGACACGGGCGGGGAGCGCTCCGGCGTCGTGTTCGTCCGGTATCTGATGCCGGAGGAAAGGCCGGAGGGGCTCGAGGCGCGGGTGGTGCCGGTCGGCCGCGTTTGATTTCGCCCCGGCTTCGTCAGCCCATTCGATTCGACCGAACGTGTGACCGGGACAGACACGCCAGTCAAAATCCGATCAAAATTGCCGTCCCCGGCTCGGGAATCACCGCGAAGCTGACGCCGAAGCTCGCGCTTCCCAGCCCGGCTGCGTCTTCGATCCCGCGCAGGAACGTCGAGGCGACGATCTCGAGCACGTACGTGTCGGGCGCGAGGATGCCCGATCGCGTGAACGAATCGGTCGCGGCCTCGTCGTCTGCGAAGGAATTGCGCACCGCGCGTTCGAAGAGGACTCAGGAAGCCAGGCCGTAGAGTCGCGCGGTTGCGAAGATCTCGCTCTCGAGCGGATCAACCCGACCGCCCGGCCGCGAGCTCGTCCGATCGCGAGCTTCCCGCCAGGCGGATCAGGTCCTCATGGAGCTCGAACCAGACGCCGTGGAGGGAGTCGACGCGGGGAGACGCGATGAAACGGCCGTCGCCTTCACCGACCTTCTCGAGGGCGATGTCGAGACGAGACGCATAACGGCGAAGGCGTGGCAGGCGGGTCGCGAGCGGGGTGAGCCAGGTCTCCGCTCGGTCGAGTGTGGTCGTCAGACGCTCGATCACGGCGGCGTCCCAGCGGGCGTTCGTATGGTCGTTGGGGACGCGCTCGGAGCCGTCGAGGCGGAGCTGCCAGTCGGTGACGGCTTCTTTGATGTGGGTGTCGAGGGATTGGAAATCTTCGAGCGCCGCTCGGGCGATATCGACGGTCAACGCTTCGCGGTCCGAGGCGAGGAGCAGCTCCGCGCGGACTCGACCGGCGTCGGAGAGTCGAAAGCCGGCGGAGCGGGCGTGGGTCAGGTCGCCGGCGGTGACGAGTCGATCGATCAGGGCGGCGCTCGATTCGACCTCCACCGCGAGAAGGCAGGCGAGGACCTCGTGGGTTGCACTGCCCTTGATGGAAAGCGCGCGTAGAACTGCGTCCTCGGTCGATTCGCTCGTGGCGGCGCGGGGCTCGGGGATGCGCGAAGCAAGCTCGCTCTCGACATCGATTCCGAGATCGATCCGGAGCTCCTCCGCCCAGGCGAGCAGGCGTGCGGCTTCGGGGACGACGCACCGCTCGACCTCGCGGATTCCGGGGTAGACCCGGCCGGACGTGCCATCGATCGTCAACGTCTCGCCGACGGCGATGCGGTGTCCTCCGAGGTCGATGCCCGCGTCGTCGATCACGAGCGTCGACAGGCCGACGATCGCGGGGATACCCCAGCCCCGGGCGACGACGGCGGCATGGCTCGCCAGACCGCCGGTCGCGGTCAGGAGTCCGCGCGCGACGGCCATGCCTTCGACATCGTCTGGCGAGGTCGCGGGTCGGACGAGCAGGACGGGGTGGCCGGCGGCGGCGCGGGCGACGGCGCGGTCGACTCGGGTCTCGACTTCGCCCGATGCGATGCCCGGACTCACGCCGAGTCCCCGGGCGATGGGCGACCCGTCGTCGCTCGTCGACTGCATTCGAAGCGACGTCAGCTCGGGCGGGTCGAGCAGCAGTCGTCGCGTGCGTTCGATCGCCTCGCGTCGGTCGAGCGGGAAATCCGGATCGAGCGCGAGCTCGCCGGCGATCCGCAGGGCGGCGCGGGGGCTGCGCTTGCCGACGCGGACCTGGAGGAGCCAGAGCTGGCCGCTCTCGATCGTGAACTCGATCTCGCAGAGATCACGGTAGCTGTGCTCGAGTCGACGACCGATCTCGAAGAGCGAGCGAGCTACGTCCGGGAGTCGTCGCGCGAGCTCCTCGAGGGACAGGGTCGCGCGTCGGCCCGAGACGACGTCTTCTCCCTGGGCCTCGAAGAGCACGTCGCCGTAGGGACGGCTCTCGCCGGTCGCGGGGTCTCGGGTCAAGAAGACGCCGGTCGCCGAGCGAGGGTCACGGTTGCCGAAGACCATGGTCTGCACGTTCACCGCCGTGACCGGATCGCCGTTCAGTCCTTCGCGACGGCGATAGGCGTCGGCGCGCGCCGAGTGGGCGGAGCGGAATACGGCGACGATTGCGGCGCGCAGCTGTGACCACGCATCGGGGGGCGGAGGCGATCCGATCATCGTGGCGAAGGAGTCGGCGAGCCGGGCGCGACAGGCGTCGGCGAGTCGCGGATTCTCGCAGGCGAAATTCGTCGTCGTCTCGTCGTCGAGGCCGACGTTGAGGACGGTATCGAGCATGCCGGGCATCGAGACCGGAGCACCGGATCGAACGCTGACGAGAAGCGGAGCGGGGCTCCCGGCCGCCGCGAAGAGGGCATCGACGTCGCGCCCGGTCGCGGCGCCGAAGCGCCGCCCGCTCGCGACTTCGAGGCCGGCGATGCCTTCTCGCAATGCCTGCTCGAGCGAATCGGCCCAGCCCTCTTCGCGATGGACGGCGCAGGCCCGGGTCGTGAGAATGAATCCGGGGGGCACGGGCAAGCCGAGCTCCCCCGCCATCCGCATGAGGCCGTCGCCTTTGCCGCCGAGAAGCGCGACGCGCTCTTCCCGGGGCAGATCGAGGGGGCGATCGAATCGAGCGAGCAGCAACGGAACCCTCGAAGCCGGAGAGAGGAAGATTTCGCCCGCGAACGGGCTCCGAACGTTACACTGCGAGCGATGTCCGTCGATCCCGTCCACGAAGCGCCACACGCGTCGAACGATCCCGCCTACTGCGAGACGTGGGCCTACCTGCTGACGGATCTCGAGCGCGAGACGACGCTCCTCGTGCATGCGTCCTGGCTCCCCGGACGGGGCGTCGGGAATCATCTCGTGACGCTCCAGCGTACAGGGCATTCCCCGCAGTCGCTGCGCGTCGAGACCCGCGAGCCGTTCCGCTCGGATCTCTTTACCCTCGAGGTCGATCCCTGGAAGAACGCGCACGTGCGTTGTCCGTCGCTCGCGCTCGACCTCGAGTTTCCGGCCTTCACGCCGCCCGTCGATTTCGGCTCGCTCTTCAGCCTCGGCCACGGCATGCAGCAGAGTCATGTCCAGGCGGGCGTGCGCGCCTCGGGCCGGATCGGCGATGCAAAGCTCCGCAACGTCCCCGGCTTTCGCGATCGGTCCTGGGGACCGCGCGATCTGCGCCAGATGGGAAGACTCGTCGCGCTCCTCATGACCGGGGTCGAGCGCGATCTCTTCGTGACGGTCAACAGCATGACCCACCGCGATCGACCCTTCTCCGCGAGCCCCGATACCTCGCTCGGATGCGTCGTCCTCGACGGCGAGATCACGGTCTTCGATCACGCCCCGCGCGTTCTGCGCAACGCGGACGGAACGCCGGCCGTGTTCGAGCTTCCCGGCGGCGTCACGATCGACATCGACCTCGCCCAGGCGTTTCAAGAAGGGCGATTCCTCGCGGATCGCACCTCGGCTCCCGACGGGTTCCCGACGGCGGATCCGATCCTGACGCTCCGGATGTGGGCGACGGCCGCAAACGCGCGCGGACTCGGCCGCATGGCGGGCTCGTATCAGGAAGGCGTTCTGTTCACCAATTGACTCTTCACCCATCGACTCTTGACCAATCGAGAGAGCCATGCTGGACCCCGAAGCGCCCAACGTCCTTCACGCCTTGAGCCGCCGCGCCGCCTGGTCGCGGGCGAACGAGAAGGGTGTCTTTCCGGGTGTGTCGACTCCGCTCAACTGGTCGATCTGGGGCGAGATCGGCGAGCGCAGCACACGGCGGGGGGCGTTTGATCTCGGCCTCCTCGATGAAGCCGAGCTCGCCGTGCCCGAAGCCGCCGACGACTGGATGTGGTCGATCTTCTATGGACGTCCGTCTGCGAACATCGACTCCTGGCGCGGTCTCTATGAGCGGGGGCTCGGGGCATCGGGGCAGGGCGCAGCAACGCAGCGACAGGTCTTCGGCGATGCCCCTTCTTCAGGAGCGGGTATGCCGGCGAGCGCGCGCTCGGGGTCGGAAGCCGATTTCGCGGTGCGTCGTCGAGCCATCGCTGATCGCCGTCCGATCGCGCTCGCGACGTCTCCTGCCCGGCTGCGCGGAATTCGCGCGGAGGCGATCGCCTGGTGGCGGGATGCGACCCACGAAATCAACGGGGGCGATCCCGTCGTCGCGTCGCGGCGATTCCGCGAGGCCGTCGACCTCTTCGAACGTGCGGATCGGGATCACATCGTCGTCTCGCTGCTCGCGACCGAGGCGGTCACCGCACTCTCCGCCGCGGCGACGGCGGCGGGGCGGCCCGAGGCCGCGAACGCACTGATGGTCGGCTATCCGGGGATGGAGGAGTTCGAGACGGCGGTCGCGGTCTGGGACCTCTCGCGCGGGCGCATCCCGCTCGAGACGTTCCTCGCGAGCCACGGCTTCCACGGCTCGATGGAGGGCGAGATCGCGAGCCGTTCCTGGCGCGAGGATCCGGCGCCGGTCCGCAAGCTTGCGGATCGTTATGCGAAGCTTCCGGAGTCCGACGATCCGCGCCCGCGCGAGGAGCGCGCAGTCGGAGAGCGCAGCCGCCTCGAGTCCGAGCTTCGCGCGGCTGTTCCCGCGGTCGATCGCGAGGCGCTCGATCAGGTCTTCGAGCAGGCGGCGACCTGTCTTCCGATGCGGGAGGCCGGACGCGCCACGCTCACGATCGCCCTGGACGCGATGCGTGCGGCGGCGCGCGTGATCGGTCTCGCGTTCGCGCGGACCGGACGCCTCGCCTCGTCGGAGGAGGTCTTTCTCCTGACGCGAAGCGAGCTGCTCGATCCGCCGGCGGAGCTGCGTTCGCTCGTCCTCGAGCGGCGCGCATTGGTCGAGACATATGCCCGCTTCGATCTGCCCGAGAGCTGGCAGGGGGCTCCTCCGAAGATCGCCCTGACGAGCCGCGAGGAGGCGCAGCGGGCGAGCGGGATGTTCGAAATCGGTGCTCGACTCGAGGGGCTCGGGGCGAGCGCGGGGGTGCATGAAGGGATCGGGCGTGTCGTGCTCGATCCGTCGGACCCGGAGCTCGAGTTCGAAGCGGGCGACGTCCTCGTCGCGCCGGCGACCGATCCGAGCTGGGCGCCGCTCTTTCTCGTCGCCGGAGCGGTCGTGATCGATTCCGGCTCGAACATCAGCCATGCGGCCGTCGTGGCTCGGGAGATGGGGATCCCCGCCGTCGTCGCGGTGCGGGATGCCAGTCTTCGCTTGCGCAGCGGTCAGCGCTTGCGGGTCGACGGGAAGGCAGGCACGGTCGAGGTCTTGCGGGGCTAGGCATCGAGTAGGTAGGGCGCGGAATGCGCTGGCGACGGCGTCGGCTGCGGAGGGATCGGGATTGGCATTCAAGATCGTGATCGCGTCGAAGAACTACTCGTCCTGGTCACTTCGGGCGTGGCTTGCGCTCGAGCAGACGGGGGCACCCTACGAGGAGGTCCTCATCTCGACGGCCGATCGGGATTGGCACGACCAGATCAAGCGCGTCTCGCCGAGCGGGAAGGTTCCGCTCTTGATCGACGGCGACCTTCAGGTCGGCGATTCCCTCGCGATCGTCGAGTACCTGAACGAGCGATTCCCGAATGCCGGACTCTGGCCGATCGATTCGCGGGCGCGTGCTGCCGCGCGCAGCGTCGCGGCCGAGATGCATTCGGGATTCATGGCGCTGCGGATGAACATGGAGATGGACATCCAGGCGAACGAGCCCGGCAAGGGCCACGTTCCCGAAGCCCTCGCCGACGCGAGTCGAATCCAGGCGATCTGGCGGGATTGCCGCCAGCGTTTCGGTCAGGGGGGTGCTTTTCTTTTCGGTGCGTTCACGGCGGCTGATTGCTTCTACGCCCCGGTCGTGTTCCGATTCCGCAGCTACGGCGTCGCCCTCGACGCAAACGCCCAGGCCTACTGCGACGCGATGGTCGCGGAGCCGAAGCTGGCGAAGTGGATCGAGGCGGCGAAGCTCGAGCCGCGCGTCTACTACCGCTGACGGATGCGGTCCTCCCGGGACCTACCTCGCCTTTTCTCGCTCCAGCAGTGCTCGTTTGCGCTCGACGCCCCAGGAGTAGCCGGAGAGCGCGCCGTCGCCGCGGACGACCCGGTGACAGGGAATCGCGACCGCGACGGCGTTCGCGCCGCAGGCCTGCGCGACTGCGCGCGCGGACTTCGGCGCCCCGATTCGCCGTGCGATCTCGGCATAGCTCGCCGTCTCGCCCGACGGAATCGAGGTCAACGCCTGCCAGACGCGCCGCTGGAAGGCGGTTCCCCGGACATCGATAGGAAGATCGAGCCCGAGAGCGGGGGTCTCCACGAGGCCGACGACCCGGGCGATCAGCCCCTCGAACTCGGCCTCTCCGCCGATCAGCTCGGCGCGCGGGAAGCGATCCTGAAGGTCTCGCGCGAGCTCGTCCGGGTCGTCGCCGAGCAGGATCGCGCAGACGCCGCGCTCGCTGCGTGCGACGAGAATCGATCCGAGGGAGCACTCGCCGACGGCAAACCAGATCGGTTCGTCCTTCCCGCCGGTGCGGTAGCGCGACGGGGTCATGCCTAGCATGGCGTTCGATTCGGAGTAGAAGCGACCGCTCGAGCTGTAGCCCGCATCGTAGATCGCCTCGGTCACCGTCCCGCCGCGGCCGAGCGCGTCGCGAACTCGCCGGGCCCGGTGGGCGGCGGCATAGGCCCTCGGCGTGAGGCCCGTGATCTGCTTGAAGACGCGGTGCAGATGGTGAACGCTCGAGCCCGCGCGAGCCGCGAGCTCGCGCAGGCTGGGGGTCGTCCCGGCTACTTCGATGAAGCGACAGAGCTCCGCGATCATTGCCGCGTGGCGCTCGGCAAGGGGGCGCTCGTCGGGCTTGCAGCGCAGGCACGGTCGGAATCCAGCGCGGAGGGCCTCGGCGGCCGTCGCATGAAAGGCGACGTTCTCGGGGCGTGGCGTGCGCGCGCCGCAGGAAGGTCGGCAATAGACGCCCGTCGTCGCGACGGAGTACAAGAAGCCACCGTCGGCCGTGCGATCGCGGGTCAAGAGCGCAGACCAGCGGGGATCGCTGCGGACGCTGGAGGCCCGAGTTTCCATTTCGACCGCGCGCCTGGGGCGGGGGGTACGGGGGGTGGGGGCGGCTCGTTTGGCTCGCACGGCTCGGGGGATCGATTTGATTCGGGCAGCTCGGGTCAATTTGCGTCTCCTCGGGCAGGTCGACGCGGGTAGCTTCTTCGATCCGTGACGACCAGACACTCCGGGCCTTGCTCTCGAATTCTCGATTGCGGCCGTGATGCGCGCAAACTCAAACGGCCTCCGGCCCGTCGTCGATGATCCGCTTCCCCATGTCGACCATTTCTTCGACCCCGTAGCCGAGCTCGCGGTAGAAGGCGACGACCCCCTCGTTTCCGGCGCGCACCTGAAGGTTGACCTTGGGACAACCTTCGCGAAGCAGCCGTAGCTCGGCCTCTTCCATCAACGCCCTTCCCAATCCCTGCCGGCGATGGGCGGGCGCGACGGCGAGATAGTTGATCCAGCCGCGGTGGCCGTCGTAGCCGACCATGACGCTGCCGACGATCTCTCCCCCATCGACCGCGATCAGGAAGAGGTCGGGTCTCACGGCGAGCTTGCGTGCGATGTCCTTGTGGGGATCGTTCCAGGGGCGCGTCAGGCCGCAGCGATCCCAGAGCCGGATCACGGCGTCCTCATCAGCCTTCGCGAAGGAGCGGATCTCCATCGGGTTCCTCGTCAGGGTCTCGTCGACATCCGTTCGCGAGCGTACGCCAACCCGCGCAGACCGGCTGGATGCGTCGTCGCGAGGCTGCGCGAAGCTCGGAGAGGCTGGGAACGGAACGTGATAGCCTGACCGGCGAGGAGGACGCCCCATGCGCATCGGCATCATGTCCGGAGACAGCGGTCGAAACAACACCATCGACGCCCTCGTGGCCCGCGGCCAGGAGATCGAGCGGCGCGGGTTCGCGTCGATGTGGATGGCGAACATCTTCGCCCTCGACGCGATCCTGACCCTCGCGATCGTCGGGCGCGAGACGAAGCGGATCGAGCTCGGGACGGCCGTCGTGCCGACCTATCCGCGGCATCCCTTCGCGATGGCGCAGGAGGCGGTCAGCGCGAACATGGCGGCGGGCGGACGCTTCGCGCTCGGGATCGGGCTGTCGCACAAGCTCGTGATCGAGGACATGTTCGGCCTCTCCTACGAGAAGCCTGCACGCCACATGCGCGAGTATCTCGAGGTGCTCGGGCCGTTGATGCGGGGGGAGCAGGTCAAGTATTCCGGCGAGGTCTATCGGGTCGCGACGACGCTCTCGATCGAGACGCCGCCGCCCGCGCTCCTCATCGCGGCGATGGGCGACGCCATGCTGAAGCTGACCGGCGAGCTCGCGGACGGGACCGTGCTCTGGATGACCGGCGCAAAGACCGTCGAGACCCACGTCGCGCCGAAGCTGACGGCCGCGGCGCGCGGCGCCGGTCGACCCGCTCCGCGAATCGCAGCGGGCATTCCGATCGCATTGACGAACGACCCGGACGGGGCGCGGGCGTGGACTGCGAAGAATCTCGTGATGTACGGCCATCTCCCGTCCTACCGCGCGATGCTCGACCGGGAGGGGCTCGCGGGGCCGGCGGATCTCGCCCTCGTCGGGGACGAAAAGGTCCTCGACGCCGGTCTCGCCCGCATGCGCGACGCGGGGCTCACGGACTTCGTCGCGGCGCTCCTGCCGGTCGATCCCGGGGCGGACCAGCGGACGCTCGATTACCTGCAGAGTCGGCTATAGGCACATGACGGGGCCCCACGCGGACCTCGCGCTCAGGCGGATCGATCGCGCGGCGGGGGCGCGACTCGCAGGTAGGCGAGCCAGTACACGCTCGCGACCAGCAGCGTGCCCCCGACGAGGTTTCCCGCCGTCGTGGCCGCGAGATTGCGCGCAATTTCGAGTGGCGCGAGCGTATCGCTCGCCGCCAGGGCCAATCCGTAGAAAAGGAAGAACCAATTGGCGATCGAGTGCTCGAGACCCATCGCCACGAACGCCGTGATCGGAAAGAGGATCGCGAGAATCTTGTCGCAGACGCTGCGACCGCCCATCGCGAGCCAGACCGCGAGACAGACGAACGCGTTGCAGAGAATGCCGCGAGCAAAAGCCTCGCCGAGCGACAGTCCTGCCTTCCCGTGCGCGATTCGGACGGCGGTCTCACCGACCGCGCCGTCTCCCAGCGAAGCCGTATCGGCCCAGACGACGAGTAGCACCGTTCCCAGGCAGCCGACGATGTTGCCCGTGTAGACGAGAATCCAGCTGCGGAGGAGCTCGCGCGTGCTGATCCGGCGGCTCGCCCAGGCCATCGCAATCAGATTGTTGCCCGTGAAGAGCTCGCCGCCCCCGATCACCACGAGGATCAATCCAAGCGAGAAGGCGACTCCGCCGAGTAGTCGATCGACGCCGAAGCCGAGGCTCGCTCCAGTGACGACGACGGTAAAGAAGAGCGCCCCGAGCGAGATGAACGCTCCGGCCAGGACCGCGAGGACGAGCAGGGTCGTCGAATCGGCCCGCACCTTGCCGACGCCCATCGACTCGACACGGGCGGCAATCTCACGCGGGGAGTAGGCGTCGTGGTTGGAGGAGTTCGCTTCCATGGATGGCCCATTCTCGTCCTCGAAGCGGAGTCTGCGCAAGGGGCATCGATGCGACGACAGCCCGCAACTCGGCAGGCGGCGGGACGGATGCCGAGGGTGTATCAATGAGAGAGTGGATGGGCCCATATCGGCGGACCGCATCGAGGCGAGCGCTCCATGCTCGGGAGAGACCTGGATGATCCGAGAAGCAGCGATCGGCTATATCAAGCGTGCCCTCGACGTCGTCGAGACCCAGTCGCCCCAGCTGACGGAGGGCTATCTCCAGGTCCCGCTCGAGGCGTACTCGAGCGAAGCGGTCGCCGTCCGCGACCGCGCGCTCTTCGAAACCTCGCCGCTCGCGCTGCTCGCCTCGAGCGAGATCCCGAAGCCCCATGACTACCATGTCCGCATGGCCGTCGGCCGCTCGATCCTCCTGACCCGCGACGGCGAGGGGAGGGCGCATGCCTTTCTCAACTACTGCCGCCACCGCGGGGCCGAGCCCGCCCGGGGCTGCGGCAACGCTCGCGTCTTTCTCTGCCCCTATCACGGCTGGTCCTACGACACGAAGGGCCGCCTGACGGGCATGCCGCTGCGCGATCGCTTCGAGGATCTCGACCTCGGGCGCATGGGCCTCGTCGAGCTGCCGTGCGAGGAGCGCCACGGCTTCGTCTGGGTCGTGCTGCGACCGGGCCATCCAATCGACGTCGCGAAGCATCTCGGCGCGCTCGACGCGGAGATTGCCTCGATCGGCGCAGAGCGGATGACGTATTTCAATGCGCTCCCGGAGGAGCCGTTGGCGACGAATTGGAAGTCGGTGACGGAGGGGCTCCTCGAAGGGCTTCATGTGCCGTTCGTGCATGCCGGAACGTTTGCGACGAATCCGCAGGCCCTCGATCTCGACCTCGGATACTTCGATGCCATCGGTCCCCATGTCCGCTGGGTGCTGCCGATCTTCACGAAGGCCGACGTCGCGCGGATTCGCGCGACGCCCGAGGCGGAGTGGAGGCCGAACGAGCTGATCGCGTGTGTCTGGTGGATCTCGCCCGGGCTGCTGCTCGCCCACGAATACTACGGTCTGATCTACGCCGACCTCTCGCCGGGCGAGAAGCCCTCCGAGGCGGTATTCCGGTACGGCTGGATCAGTCCCGTTCTCGAGGCCCCTCCGGGCTTGCCTTCGCCGCAGGAGATGGCGGCGCGCGCGGCCGTCGCGGTTCGACAGGACAAGCCGGTCTGGGAGGGCTGCGGACGCGGACTTCGACACGGGGCCCATGGGAGCGTCGTGATCGGCCGCAACGAGCCGGGCGTCGCGTTCATGCATCAGAGCGTAGCGAGGCAGACGGGTTATGCGGGGTTGACGATCGCTCGGGGATGAATCGGTGCGGGCGCCGCCGGTGATCCCGACTCGACGCCAGGGGCCCAGCTCTGGGCCTTCCTGCTCGAGGTCGTCGATCAGCGTTCATCGAGTCGAACCCGCCCGCCCTCGACCGTCCATCTCTTCCCCGAATCGAGCCGGAAGACGCCGATCGGGATTCCGTGGAGCAGGCTCAGGTAGACCTGCGACTCGACCGGCTCGGGGGAGACGATGTGGGACATCGAAATCATCGCGGTCGTCTCGGTGTACTGGTTCGATAGACAGGATCGCGACAGCGCAAGGTGCTCGATCACCGTTCGCCCCTCGGCATCGACGACGAATCTGTGATGGCCGCCCAGCATGATCAGGGTCGGATCGATCGTCGCGGCGAGGAGATAGACGAGCCAGCGCGAATCCGGGTCGTCGTCCTCGGGGATCACGACGGTATCGTAGCGATCGGAGCAGACCATGAAGGGTTGTCCGCCAGCGAGCTGACGCGCACGCCACATCGCCTTCTCTCGCCCGGAGAGGTCCTTCGACGAGGCGTCCTTGATGACGTACGCGGGAAGGGCGCTGGTCGGGTCCACCGACACGTCTGCGACGGTTCGCTCGTCGCGATCGACGAATCGAACGAGGTAGCCCCGCTCGTACGGCACGACGATCCAGCCCAGCGCGCCGGACTTCTCGAGGTCGATCTCCCATCGGGCTGCGTCCGTCGCTCGACTGGCCGCGATGTCTCGCAGATAGATCTCGTATCCCCGACGCTCGACCGTCGTCAGCGAAGCGCGATCGATCACGGGGCCGACCAGGTTGTAGGGGACGGGCGCGGGCTTCGGGTCCTGGGCGCCGCCGTTGGCACACGCGGTGGCGAGCACGATGAGGAGCAGCAGAATCGCCTGTCGCAATCCGGTCACCTCGCCAGGAGAACGAGAGATACGAGTCATGGCCGATCGCCCGCATGAGTCCCCGACGCACGTTGCGGAGGATCGTGGTCGAACCCCTGGAGACCGTAGTTCCGTGTCCACGGAAATGCTAGTCGGAACGAATGTGATCGAGCAACAACCGGTTCAACTCCCCCGCATGCGTCTCCGGGAGCCAGTGCGGCCCGCCTTCGATGACGACGAATCGGTAGGGGGCGGCGACATGCTCCGCCGTCCACTCCGCGCCGTCGCGGCCGAGGGCCGGATCGTCGGTGCTCCAGACGAACAACGTCGGGACGTCGATCTTTGCGGCGCTCTGCCCGAGGAAGTCGTAGGCGCGGTACCAGGCGAGCCCTGCGCGCATGGCGCCAGGCTCGGTCAGGACGCGGATGTGGTCTTCGACGTCGTGGCCGGCGAGGCCGGAGGCGTCGAAGGCCATGCGGAGGAACTCTTCGCCCAGCGCGGCTTCGGCGCCGACCGACTTGAAGCCGGCGATGTAGGTCGAGCGCTCGGGCTGATCGGTCCCGCTCCCGGGAGCGAGAGCGCGGGCGAAGGCGTTGGGATGGGGGACGGAGACGATCGTGAGCGATCGGAGTCGCGTGGGATGGCGGGCGGCGACGTGCCAGGCGACGATCGCGCCCCAGTCGTGGCCGACGAGATGGAAGCGGTCGGCGCCGAGCGCGTCGGCCATGCCGAGCACGTCGGCGACGAGGTGGTCGATATGATAGGCGGCGTCGGCTTCGGGTCGGGCGCCCGGCGAATAGCCGCGCTGGTCGGGAGCGACGGCGTGGTAGCCGGCCTCGCCCAGTGCTCCGAGCTGGGCCTTCCATTCCGCGGAGGATTGCGGAAAGCCATGCAGGAGGAGGACGAGCGGGCCGCTCTTCGGGCCGGCCTCGCGGGCGCGGAACGTGAGGGGGCCGACGGGGATCGAGAGGGGGGACACAGCGCCTCCATCCTGGCAGGGGTCAATGTTGCGAGACACACTCGAAGCAGGCCGAGTCTTCACGGGTGGCGCATTCGGTCCGCTCACAGACGCCGAGCGGGCCTGCCTCCAGCTGACATTGCTCGCCGGCTACTTCGCAGACTGCGGACGGAACGTCGGCGACGAACCCTGCATCGCAAGCGGAGGCGAACGGGACCGACGCCGCGATTGCAGCGAGCAGGACGGCGACCGAAGATCGAAGGACTCGTTTCATCGATTCTTCGGCGAACTCGACCGCCGATCGGGCCTGGGACACTGCCTTCATCATTGCGTTTCCCCGCGTCGATCCTCGGCCGAAGGCCGATCGGGGATCCTCACCGATCGCTCAACTTTGCCCGCATCGGATTCGTCCCCCCATGCGGGAAATGAGCCCTCATTCCCCCGTCGACGACGAGGGTCTGCCCGGACAGGAATGACGACATCTTCGACACGAGGAAGACGAGCGGTCCCGCGATCTCCTCGGGATGACCCCAGCGCGCGAGCGGCATGCCGTCGGCGCGGACGACGTCGTCGGGGTCGGTGACGCCACGCGACTCGAATCCGGCGACGACGCGCGGAGTTCGAATGCAGTCGGGAGCGACGGCGTTCGTGCGAATGCCGTGGCTGCCCCATTCGTCGGCCATCGAGCGGGCGAGCGCCATGACGCCGTCCTTGGCAGCGCCGTAGGCGGCGTGGTTGGGCGCTCCGTAGAGCCCGCTGACGGAGGCGACCATTGCGATCCGCCCCGCGATGCCGTCCTCGATGAAGCGGCGGGCGGCGGCCTGGCCGACGAAGAGGTGGTGGTTCAGATTGCGCTGGAGATCGTGGTTCCAGGTCGCGAAGTCGTAGTCGAGAAGCCTGGACCAGGCGGCGAAGCCGACGATGTTGACGACGACCTCCAGTCCGCCTAACGCCGACCGCGCCCCGTCGACGATCCCCGTCGCCCCCTTCGGATCGAGGACGTCGCCGCCCAGGGAGACGGCCTTGCCCCCTTCGGCCCGGATCTCCCCAGCGACCTGTTCGGCGGCAGCCGCGTCGAGGTCGGCGACGGCGACGGCCGCGCCCGCCTGCCCCAACATCCGGGCGGTCGCACGACCGATGCCGGAGGCGCCGCCGATGACGAGGGAGGGGGTGGCCGCGAGGCCCAGCAGATCGGTCATGTCGATTTTTCTCCATCGTTGATGGGCAGCGCGATCGGTGGCTCGGGGCTCCGATCGCGACCGGGAAGGTCGCATCCAGACCGCCGCAACCGCAACCGCAACCGCCACCGACGCTGCCGCCCGCTCGGTCGATGGGATAGCCTCCAAGCCGATGGCGAGCCTTTCCGAGATCGGAACCTGGATCACCGAGAACGAGCAGCTCCTGAGCGGCCTCGCCGCGATGGTCGCGGTCGCCGGGGTCACTCTCTCGGGCGTCGGTATGGGCGTCCGCCGCCTCGTGGGACGTCGCCGCTCGAAGCTGCCGCCGAGTCCGGGCAAGCCCGCGCCGAAGGCAGGGGTTCCGTCGACGATGCCCGTCGACGACCGCTCCGCTTCCGCCGCGATCGCTCCTGCTCCGGTCGAGCCCCTCGTCGCCGTGCTCGCCTTCGAAAATCTGTCGAGCGACCCCGAAATGCAGTTCTTTTCGGACGGGATCAGCGAGGAGATCATCCAGCGGCTCGCGCGCGGCGCCAGCCTCCGGGTGATCGGAAAGCTCTCGAGCTTCCAGTTTCGCGGCGATCGGAAGGCCGATGTGGCCGAGAAGCTCCAGTGCTCGCACGTTCTCGACGGTTCGATCCAACGGGCAGAAGGGCGCATTCGCATCAGCGCGCACCTGAGCGACGCGCAATCGAAGACGACACTCTGGTCGGATCGCTACGACCGGAGCCTCGCCGACATCTTCGCCATCCAGGACGAGATTTCGGATCAGATCGCACGGGCCCTCGACCAGACTTTCTCGCGCTCGTCGCCGCGCGCGGTCGATCCATCGATCTATGACCTCTATCTCCGCGCGATTCCGAAGTCGTATTCGCCAGACGAGCTGCGAACCCACGTCGGCGTCCTCGAGGTCGTGACCCAGCGTGCGCCGGAATTCGCGGAGGCCTGGGCGCGACTCGCTTATCTGCGGGCCTGGCTCCATTTCTATCAGCCCTTTGCCGAGCGTCCGGCGGCGGCTGCACGGGTCGAGCAGGAGTCGGCGCGTGCCCTGGCGCTCGACGCGCAGAGCGCCGATGGTCTGGCCGCCCGGCTTTTCGTGATCCCGCCATTCGGTCATTTCATCGAGACGGATGCCGTGCTCGAGCGGCTCCGCCGGGCGCCTGGCGCGGGCGATGGCCGTCGCTACATCGGCTACATGCTGCGGACGATGGGGTGGATCCGCGAGAGCCTCGAGGAGTCCGAGCGGGCCTATCTCCTCGATGCGCTCGACCCGATGTCGGCAAATTCCGTCGCGCTGGCGCGCATGGCGGCTGGGCGTGTGGACGCGGCCATTCCCGTCTACGAGGATCTCGTCGAGCGCGCTCCCGAGATGAGCTTTCCCGTGTCGAGTCTGTTGCGGGCGTATGCGTTCCGAAGAGACTGGTCGGCCGTCGACCGGTTGCTCGTACTGGCCGAAAAGCGCGAGCTGCGGGAGCTCTCCGAAGGACTCGCCTTCATCCGCGCCAAGCGAGATCCGAGCGCCGAGAACATCGGTGCCTTTCGCGCGACGCTCGAGTCCCATGTCGCGAAGACGGGCGGCGCCGACATCTCTCGCCTCGTCTACGCGGCGCATCTCGGCCTCGTCGACGACGCCTATCACGCGGCCGCTACCGCGCGGCTCGGGCCCGCAGGAACCCGCGACGACGTCATGGGCCCGGACGGGTACCGGACATCGTTGTTATTCCAGGCCGGAATGCCCGAGATGAGGAACGACGTGCGCTTCCCGCGTCTCTGCGCGCGGCTCGGGCTCGTCGAGCTCTGGAGCGCGACCGGGAAATGGCCGGACTGCGCGGACGAGGTTCCGTACGATTTTAGAGGGGAGTGCGAGCGGGTTCGGGGGGTGCCGAAGGAACCGTTCGGATCGTCGTCGCGAGGGATCGGAGTCGTACAGGGCACCGGTCGTGGGGGTGGACCAGCTTAATGCGGACCAGGGATCCTTCGTGCGCTCGTGTCTTCAGAGCACCCCTTCCCCCGCATCCACCATCAGCGTGCTGCCCGTCATCAGGATCGCCATGTCACTCGCACAGAACAGCACGACCCGCGCGACGTCGTCGGGTACCCCGATGCGACCGAGCGGCGTGCGCTGCTCCATCTCCGTGATGAAGGCGTCCATGCCCGGCGTGTCGACCGAGGCGAGGAACTCCTGGCGGCCCTCGGTCTGGGTCATGCTCGGCGCGACTCCGAGCACGCGGATGCCGTGGGGGCCGAGCTCGACGGCGGCGGTGCGAGTCAGCCCGACGACGGCATGCTTCGACGTGATGTAATGCGCGACGCCGGGGCCGGTCTTGAAGGCGCCCATGGAATTGATGTTCACGATGACGCCGCCGCGCGCCTGCGCGACCCAGCGCCGACCGATCTCGCGAGTACACAGGAAGACGCCGCGAACGTTCAGGTCCATGACGCCATCCCATTCGTCGACCGGGATCTCGAGCAGGGGCCGACTCGGGTAGATGCCCGCGTTGTTGACCCAGATATCGAGGGGGCCGAGGCGGGCCTCGGCCTGGTCGGCAAGCGCGGCGACCGCGTCGGGGTTCGTGACGTCGGCTTCGATCGCGACGACGCGTCGTCCGAAGCGGGCGGAGAGATCCGCTGCGGCCGATTCGGCTTCGTCTCGACGCACGTCGGCGAGGGCGACTTCGGCACCGGCTTCGGCGAAGCGGGCGGCGATCGCGCGTCCGATGCCCCGGGCGCCGCCCGTGATGACGGCACGGCGATTGGAGAGGGAGATCAGATCGGGGATCGGATGGCTGGCGACGTCACGGATGGGCAAGGAACGTCTCCCTTGGATGAGGCATGGCCCGAAGGAGGACACGATGGCTTGCCGTCGATGGGCGCGCCAGCGCCGACCGGGCTTCGCGACCGTGACCCTCTCCCGATGCGCAATGAGAATCCGAAAGTCCAGGTCCTGCCTGGTAAAGGCGGACCACATGGACCAACGTCCGGCAACCCATTTCGATCGGTCTGGAGAGTTCATCAACACAAGCGCTCTCGCCGAGAGATCTTCGGCGCGTGCCGGCGAAACGCAAGGGCGAGGCGTTCGTCCAGCTCAACTGCGGCGCGATTCCGGAGGGACTCGTCGAGAGCGAGCTCTTCGGCGCCGTAGTGGGCGACCACAGTACCGCGAACAAGCGCATGCTCGGCAAGGTCGCTGCTGCAGAACGCGGGACGCTCTTCCTCGACGAGATCGGCGAGCTCCAGCCGACGGCGCAGGCGAAGCTGCTCCAGCTGCTGCAATCGCGGGAGTATTTTCTGCTCGGCTCCGATCGCCCCGAGCGCGCGAACATCCGCGTGATCGCCGCAACGAACTCCGATCTGCAGGGCCTGATGGAAGAGGGGCGATTTCGCGAGGATCTCTACTACCGACTCCACGTCCTGCCGGTACGTACGCCCTCTCTCGCCGAGCGGCTTGAGGACATCCCCGAGCTCGCGAGCCATTTCTGCGCGCTCGCGAGCGCGACCCACGGACTGCCGCGTTTCGAGTTCTCGTCGAAGGCCACCGAAGCGCTCCGTTATGCCGAGTGGCCGGGAAACATCCACCAGCTCGGCCATTGCGTCGAGGCGGCCGTCGTGCGCGCCGCCGGCTGCGGCGATCGTCGGATCGAGTTGCGGCACGTCTTCCCGGGCCGGCGGATCCCCCAACTTCCAGGATGCGACACGAAACTTCCAGGCGAATCTACTCGCGCGAACTCAATCGTCCGGGCATGACCTCTCCCTGCTTCGGAGTCGACTCAGAACCGTTCCTCGAGATAACGGACGAGCCCTTCGGCGCGTTCCAGGAAGTCGTTGCGCGGGAAGCGTCCGAGGGCTTCCCGAGCCTCCCTGGCGAGGATCACCGCGCGAGGGAGGACCGACTCTTCGAGCGAGAGCACGAGCGCTCGGGCGAGGTCGAAGCGAACTCGGCCCCATTCGATCGGAAATGCGTCGCTCGACGCGGCCGGGAGGGCGGCTTCGAGTCGTTCGACCGCTCCCGCGACATCGCCGAGAATGAGTCGCGCGGCGCCGACCAGCCGCGGCAGGAAGAAGGGCCACCCCGTCGTCACGATCCATCCGCGCTTGACGGCTTCGTCCGCGATCGGAAGTGCGAGTCGAGCGAGCTCGGCGTCCTGCAGGGCGGAGGCCAGCTCGAGGGCGAGGCAGGCCTGGTAGAGCCCGGCCTCGTCGTGCTCCAGGTTCTGCAGCTCGGCGATCAGCTCCGCGCGGCGCTCCGGAGACAATCGGACCGGATCGCCCACGAAGTAGTTGACGAGCGAACGATGTCGCTCGGTGAAGGTCTCGAGATCGCGCTCGTTCACGGCATGGATCGGGGAATCGGCGAGCTCTTCGAGGGCGGACATAGCGCCATCGAGGTCGCCGGCGAGGGCGCGCGCGCACGCTCGCGTCGGAATCATCAAGGCGAGGGCCCATGGATAACGGGCGCGCGAGAGCTGATCGATGCCCCGTACCATCTCCTTCTCGGCCCCCTCGAAATCGCCGGCGAGCACGGCAATCGCGGCGGTGATCGCGTGCGTCAGCGCCGCTTCGCTGGGGAGCTGCACGATCCGGTTCAACGCGGAGACTTCGCTCGTGAGCGCGCGAGCCTCGTCGATCCGGCCGGACACGAAGAGCGCCATCCGCATGCGCTGAAGACAGCGGGCCGTCGACGAGAGCTCGTTCGCCCAACGGCTGTGAAGGGCGCCGAACCGCCAGGTCGCGAGTGCCGCGCGCTGGTTGAGGCGGCTCAGTTGCGCGAGGCCGAGGGTGACGCTGATCTCCGCCCGCAGGAGGTGGTCTACTTCAGGACGCGTCTCCTCGAGGGCTTCGAGGCAGAGAGCCTCTGCGAAGACGGGGTCATTCGTCGCCCAGGTCTGTTCGGCGAGGACCGAGAGGATCTCCGCCCGCAGCAATCGATGGGAGACGCTCGTTCGGTCGAGGCATTGTTCGAGCTCGAGTCGACTCTGGTCGAACTCGGGCGTCCCCATCATGCCCATCCAGTTGACCGCGCGGGCTCGATCGACGCTGACCCGGGAGCGCATCATGTCGTCGCCGAGCTCCGCGTAGAGCGACACCGCGCGAGCGAAATGCCGGAGGCAGGGCGAGGCATCGAGGACTCGGAAGAAGGCGACGCCCGACTGATGATGAAGGGATGCGAGCTTCATGCTCGGGCCATCCTTCTCGAGTCGACCGATCGCGCCATCGAAGAAGCGGGCCGCCTCGGACCAGGCGAAGCGAGCGAGGGCATGCGTGCCGGCCCGCGTTGCATACTCGACGAGCTCCTGGGCATCGCTCGCTTCGCCGGCGGCGATCAGGTGGTGGGCGATCTCGAGATCCCGGCGCTCCTCGCTCAGGGCTACGTCGTCCTGGAGGATCTGAACGCGCTTGAGGTGGACCCAGGTGCGGCGTTCGCCGGGCACGCTTCGATTCAGCTCTTCGCGGAAGAGCGGATGGCTGAAGCTGAGACGCTCGCCACGGTCGACGAGGATCCCGAGCTCGAGTGCCTCCTCGAGCCAGGAACCCACGTCGATGTCGAGCGCGCGGCCGAGACGCTCGACAAGGGGCGCTTCGAAGTCGATGCCCAGGATCGCCGCCAGCTCGAGCGCGTGGCGGCATTGTGGCGATCGACCTGCGAGCTTCCGCGCGACCAGGCCGTGGGTGTCGAGCGGAAGTGGCGAGCGCTCAAGCCATTCGGAAAGGGAACGTGGCGTCGTCTCGTCTGGGGTCGGTCCTTGGAGTCGTATCAGGCGCACGATCTCGACGACGCTGAGGACATTGCCGGCAGAGGCGGTCGCGATGGCGTCGAGGACCGTCCGCTCGGGCGACGCCAGTCCATGGGTCTCGACGAGCCGGACGAGATCTCGGCCCTCGAGGGGCTCGAGCTCGATGTAGTCCACGACCGAATCGACTCCGCCTCGACGAATCATCTCGTCGACGCCCTTCGGAATGGCGTCGGCCCGACAGCTCGCAGCGATCAAGAGATCGAGGCCACGCATGGGCCCGCGCGCGCTGATCGCATACTCGAGGTAAGTCAGCAGCTCGAGCGTTGCTTCGTCGGCGTTGTCGAGATCCTCGAGGATCAGGAGTAGCGGGCGTCGTTGGCTCGCCGCGTTGAGGGCCGCGAGGACCGACGCGAAGAGCCGGTCCTGCGTCACGCCGTGATCCGCTCCTTCCCGGGGTCGCTGCGGTCCCTTCAAATACAGGAAGTCGAGCAGACGATCGGCCTGACCCGTCTCGAGATCTGTCAGCTCGCCGGCGACCCCCGTCAAGGCCTCGATCATCGGTGAGTACGGGACTGCGCTCTCGGCGTGCGCGATTCCGACCGACACCCCGAATCCGCTCTCGAGCGCGCGGCGTCCGAGGCGTCGAAGCGCCTCGGATTTCCCCGAGCCGAGCTCGCCGGTCACGAGCACGATCGCTGCACGACCCTCGCGTGCGCCGCGCACGATCCGATCGAGCCGGGCTTCCCCGTCCATGCGACTCGGTAGGTCGACGGAGCGCGCCGCGTCGATCGCGGGAAAGGCCTCGGCACGAAGCGCCGCCGACAGCGCCCCATGGACCTCGAGCGCGGACTGCGGCCGCGAGCCCGGCTGCTTCTCGAGCATCCGGTCGACCAGCTGGCTGACGCCGCTCGGAACCTCGCGTCTGCGGCTCTGAAGCTCGCGGGGGCGAGCCATCAGATGGAGATTCAGGAGCTCCGCCGGTGTGCTTCCCGAAAGCGGCGCCCTGCCGGAGAAGAGCTCGTAGAGGAGACAGCCGAACGAATAGAGGTCCGATCGCGCGTCTGCCTGCTCGCCCCTGATCCGCTCGGGGGCGACGTAGGTCAGCGTGCCGCTGAGCTTCGCCGTCGCGGGGACGGTTCCGAGATGGACGAGACCGAAGTCGTCGAGGCGAATCGTGCCATCGTCGGCGAGCAGGACATTTTCTGCCTTGATGTCGCCGTGGATGAAGCCGTGGCGGTGGACGTGGCCGATCGCGTCGGCGAGCTGGACACCGATTCGAAGAGCCTCCCGGATCGGGATCGGCGAACGATCGACGTCGGCGATTCGACGTGAGAGATCGCCCCGCGACATATACGGAACGCAGACGATGAGACGTTCGTCGAGCTCGATGACCTCGAGGAGATCGAGGACATGGGGATGAGATTGGATTCGCGCGAACGCCTGCAATTCCTCCACGCGAGCGACGTCACCACGCGGATTCGCTCGCCGTTCGAGGCAGATCACGGCAATCTCCTCGCCGCGATTGCGATCGAATGCGCGGTAGACCGACTTCTGCGCCCCCGAACCGACGAGCCCCGTCACCGTCAGATGACTCGGCAGTCCGCGCAGGACCGGGGCTTCAGTATCGGTCGTGTCATTCATCATCCGGCCTCGACCTCGACCTGATGCGACCAGTCGAGCCGCGCTCCGTCCGGCCCGAGCTGACCCCCGGCGACCGGGCGCTCGGCGGCTTCGCGCAAATGCGATCCCCGCCCTAGCGTGCGATACGGCAGCGAACGCTCGATCCGAGTCTCCGCGTCGACTGCAAGACCCGACAAGGGCGGCGAGATCCGCAGATCGATCGCCTGCGCGCGCTGCGTCCGCGCCGTCGCGAAGGATGTCTTCAGGAATCGATCCCACTGCACCGTCCAGCGCGGCGGCAGGATCCACCCGCCTCCGAGATGGCTGTGGGCCATGCGGTCCAGAACGCGAGCGTCGTTCAGATCCTCGCGCGGGAATCGGATCGGGAGGCCCTGGCGATGGGTCTCGAGATGATCGTTCAAGTGGTACGACTCGCCAACCATGCTGTGTCCGAAACGAAACAGGGCCATCGCGAACTCATAGGGGACGAATCCCCGCCGCCGGAAATGGCGAAAGGCGCTTCCCGCTTCCGCCCGCAGCAGCTCGTTCATGATCGTCGAGCCGCAGACGGGAACCGGGAAATCCTTCAGGACGATTCGATGATAGGCGTTTCGCACCGCATAGCGCTCGTCCTCGAAGGAGCAGCCCTTCTCGCGGACGCTGCGGTTGTGGAAGAGCTGGAACGCGAGATGGAGCTGCCCGACGACGCTGTTCTCGTCGTTGCGCGGGTCGGGCAGGATCGCGGTCCGGCGTCGATTCATCGGGCCCGTCAGCTCCCAATCCCCGGAGGCGTCGGGGCTGCGCAGCAGATCGCGCTCGGGGCGGCTCGCTCGCGAGCCGGTCGAGACGGGATGCGAGCTGCTGTTCGAGCCTCTGTTCGAGCCAAGCGCGAACAGGCGACGGTAGGCGGCCTGGTAGTACTGCGGCGTGGCTACTGGCCCGCCACCGTGCACGCTGTCGAGATCGAAGCGGGGGGTGCGGTGATTCGTGATGGGGTGGCGGCTCGCCCGCAGCGAAGCGCGCGCGTCGAAGCTGAGGTCGTGCGCGATGAACTGGCCGAGGAAGGTCGTCGCGGCGGGGTGGGAGCCTTCGATCGTCGGCGACTCGAAGAGGCGCGCGTTCCAGCGGGAGGCGGCGCTTCGGAGATCGGCGTCGGGGTCGTTCGGATCAGGGCGCGAGCGGTATTTGACGCTGGGCTGCCAGCGGCTGTGCGGCGGGAAGTTGAACAGGAATGCGAAGCGATCGTCCTGGGTCGAGGACCGGCAGAAGACGAGGCGGGACGAGGAGGGCGGGGACCAGTGGAGGGTCATTCGGAGGCTCCGGACGGGTCGAGGAGATTCAGCATAGACCTCCTCGTATGCCCTCATCGAATGGAGCGAGATCCGGGACTAACTGTGTGCACTTGCCGTGAGCGAATGCAACGTCTGTTCCTCGCTACAGGGGCGCGGTAGATCGCCCGTAGGTCGATGCGACGGATCCGACTGTCCCTCATCCAGACAATCGAGAGCAGACTGTCTGGGGTAAAGATCAAGGAGGCAGCGGGGGGAACGGCCCAGGTCAGGGCGTCAGCGTCCCTCGAGGGGCACGTCGAAGTACTCCCGATAGGTCCGGTACCGCTCGTCGAGCGCCTCGCGCGCGAAGCCGTAGTCCTCGAGGGAATATCGGTGGACCCCGTAGCGATGCTGCGGGCGCGCGCCGACGTGGTCCTCGAGAGCGGCACGCGCGGCGGGGCTCAGCTCATGGCCGACGGCGGCGGCGATCCGCTCGACGGTCGCGATCGGTTTCGAGACGAGCTCGGCGTAGGGGACGTGGATAAGGGCGTCGTCGCCGTAGCGGCGGGCTTCCGCGAGGAGGCCTTCGCAGCACCGCTCGATGAAGTCGGCGACGAAGCGGGCGGATTCGCGCGGGCGGGGGACCGAGCTCGTTTTGCCGTGGAGGAACGCCGTGAGGCTCATGGTCGAGGCGGCGCAGGTCGTCGGATCGCGATGGGTCACGATCCGCTTCGCGTCGGGATAGCGGGCGCGCAGCGCCTCGAGCGTCGGCGCATGCTGCGGCGCCTTCAGGCTCCAGCGCCCGGGCTTGCGCGATTGGAGGAGCTTCAGCATCCGTTCGTGATAGGCGTAGGCGGGCACCGGATCGGTCGCGAGCGTCCAGGCCATGTACGTCGGGATGAAAAACGTCGTCCAGAGTGCGCTGCTGTTGAACTCGTGGTTGAAGAGCATGGCGCATTCCATCGGCGCGTCGGGCGGGTCGTAATGGAGCGCGCGGAAGCCCGGCATCGCGGCCTCGGCGAGGGCGTCGCGCTCCTTCGCAGCGAGAAAGCGCGGATCCGTCGCATAGCTCGAAGTCTCGGGCGGCGGGATCGAGTCGTTCGACTCCCAGGCGAGCAGCGAGCGGAGGTTCGGGTCGCGGCCCAGCAGATGGGAGAGCGCGGTCGTCCCCGAGCGTGACATGCCGACGATGAAGAGAGGCGATTCGATGCGCTCCTGCGCGAGCTCCGGATGCGCGACATGCCATGCCTCGATGCGCAAGCGATTCGCGAGGGCGCCCCGGATCAGTCCGTCGGCCATCGCCTGGCCGAGGGGGGAGAGATTGGCCTCGCCGTTCAGGGAGTCGACGAGGCGGTCGAGGCCATCGCGGAAGCTCGGGGCGCCGAAGTCGGAGAGTCGGGTCGTTGCGACGGCGTCTTCGAGGAGGCGGTTCGGGTCGAGCACGGGGATTCGCGGTCTCCGGAGGCGGGGGAGGATTCAGCTCGCTTCCTTGAGCGTGATCGAGAGGCGGAAGCCGAGGGCGTCGAGGAGGGCTTCGAGACTGCGCAGCTCCGGGTTTCCGTTCTCGGAGAGCATGCGGTAGAGATGCTCGCGGTTGAGCGAAGCATTCTCGGCGAGCTTCGCGACACCGCCGCGGGCGCGGGCGACATCGCGGAGGGCGAGCAGGAAGACGTTCGGGTCACCGCCTTCGAGGCAGGCATCGAGGTAGGCGGCGGCTTCGGCGGGGTCCTGGAGGGTCTCGTCGAGGAACTCTTCGTAGGGTCGTGATTCAGCCATCGGATCGACTCCTGTATTCATTCCAGTAGAGCTGCGCTCGTCGAATGTCGCGCTGTTGGGACTGTTTGTCGCCGCCGCAAAGGAGAATCACGAGGGCGCCCACCAGACGACCAAAATAGACTCGGATCCCGGGGCCGCCGCCGACTGAGCGGAAGTCGCCGAAGTTTCCGGCGCGGACCCTCGCGAGCCGTTCCCGAACGCGAATCTGAATCGCCTCGTGTCGCAGTCCCCAATACCACCGCGTGAACGGCACGACCCCTTCCAACCGAACATAGAGGCGAACCTCCTGCTCAGTCTGCACCGTCGCACTGTAGCTTAAGAGCTACTCCGTTGCAGCCATGTGTCGGGGAGGGGGCGGAGCTTGGAGTTCTGCGGTCTCTCATGGGGCTAAGGCTGAGGGCGAGGCGACGAGGAGTCGACCTCGCCCCCGACGTTCACGCGGCGTGGACGATCGTTCACCCCCGACTTGCACGAAAGCAATTGGCGAGCTGTCAGGGCCCCTCCGTCTCGAGCTTCCTCCGCGACGAGGGCATCTTCGAAGAGGCGGCGGCGCGCGCGGTCGCCGAGGATGGATGGATCGGCACGCGCGCGAGAGCGTGCTACCTGAATCCCGGTGGGCGAGCTTCCGATTCGACACGTCGAGCTTCTTCACGCACGGCTCGATGCCTGGGCGATGCTCTGGGACGTGCCGCTGCTCGCGAAGAGCGTCCGCATCCGGACCAGCGCCCGCTACCGCCGCTCACTCGGCGCCTACCATCCGAAGCACTCCCAGATCACCCTCGCGAGCTGGCTCCTCGACGACGCCCCGTACGCACATCCGCATCCGCTTCTTGAAGAGGTGCTCTGCCATGAGGCGGCGCATGCGGCGGTGCATCTCGTCGGAGCCGGCCACGGTTCCCGTTCAGGTCCGCGGCCGCATGGGCCGGAGTGGCGGGGGTTCATGATCGCGGCGGGGGTCGAGCCAAGGGTGCGGATTCCGGAGGGGCTCATGCCGGAGGGGATCAGGGCGAGGACGGCGGCGGGGAAGACGTGGGAGCATCGGTGCTTGAGTTGTCAGGCGGTGCGGATGGCGAGGATCAGGGTAACAAGGTGGCGGTGTCGGAGGTGTGTCGAGAAGGGGGGGAGTGGGCGGTTGGGGATTCGGAAGCTCGGATTGTGAAGAGACGTTCGAGAGATCGGACGGAGTGGGTTTCGAGTTCGACGAAAGAAATGGGCGGAGAAGTCTATCGCCGAGGGCTCACCTGACCTGCGTCACCACCGCAATCACCCTCTCCACCCCCGCATCCGCCCACTGACAAAGCGTCTCCCGATCCGTCCCCCCAATCGGATGCGGCAACACAAGCAACCTCGTCTCCTTCAACCCGAACTGCTCGCTCAACGTCTCCGCAATCGGCTTGAACTTCGTAGTCGTCACGACCACCGCCGGCACCCCCGCCTTCTCCAGCGCGATTGCATCAACGACCGAGTACGCCGTACAGCTCCCACAGTCCGCCGCCCCCGTCAGCACGAGATCCGCCTCCGCGAGGACCCGCTCGAATACATCCGGCGCGCAGGGAATCGCCGCATTCGCCGACTCCCCCCGCGGTCCCTTCTTCGTCACGAGCGTGACCATCGCGCCGACCCGCGCTGCAAGGGTCTCTGCGACGCGCGTCATGACGACGCCCGCATTCGGCTTCCCATTGTCGAGCACGGCGATGCGGAGCCCGGCGAGCGATTTCGGCGACGGGGCGAGCCGTGCGACCTCGGGACCGGGAATGCTATCGGGGCGGTAGATCGCAGTGGCCATGGAATCCTCTCCGGGAGGACGGACCCGCCCTCGTGCACTATTCGACTCGACGACTGGCCGCAGGCGGCACGGCGTTGCGCTCCGTCTCAACCCTCGACCGCAACCGTCGCGCTCTTCGTCATCCCCCACGACGGAATGACGAGACTGTGCTTCCCCGGTCCGCCCGCAACGAACACGCGGATGTTGTCCGGATGCGCCGTCATCGGAAGCCGGTCCTCATCGCGCGCGGTCTTCATCCACTGCGCCCAGGCCAGCTCCTCGAAATGCCTCCGAAAAACACCCGCCGGGATCCGGGCGCGCTCATATAAATAGGAGGAGATGTCGGTGCGGGTAAGTCCCCTCATGGCGAGGCTCTGGGCGTGTTCGGGGCCGAGGGCGATGAAGAACTCGCCGTGGCTGATGGGGGCGTTGTTCATGCCGAGGGTCGCCATCGACGAGGCGATCTTGTCGAGGATGAGGGCGGGGTCACCGTCGGCTTCGGCGTCGTGGACGTTATGCGGGCCTTCGCCGCAGTGGACGGTGATGGCGGAGGGGGCGTGGACGCCGCGGCTCGCGGCATAACCTTCCCAGGGACATTCGGGGAGGTTCTCGGCGGCGCAGTAGGTGTACTTGGCGGGCTGGCCGTGGGTCGCGGCGTCGCCGAAGCCGGGGCGGGCGCCGGCGACGTGCAAGAGGATCAAGCGGACGGCGCGGCCGACGGTCGCGTTCGCGCGGTTGCCGGGGCCGAAGGCGCCGACGCCGGCGTTGAAGCCGGCGCGGGCGACGATCTCGCCGTGGACGATGACCATCGGAGCGACGAGATGGGTCGTCGCGTTGACTCCGCGCAGGTTGACCTCGGGCTTTGCCAGGGCGCGGATCGCGGACAGCACGACGGGGAAAACGACGGGCGGGCAGCCGGCGAGCACGGCGTTGATGGCGACGACGCGGCGGGTGACGATGCCGGCGCGGGGGAGGAGCGTCGTGAGCACCTCATCGGGATCGCCGGTCGCGAAGGCGAGCATCGCGTCGACGCGTTCGCGGGTCGGGGGGACGAGGGGCAGGCCGTCGCCCCAGGCGTGTTTCTCGAAGAGCTCGTACATCGCCTCGGGCGAGAGTTCGGACAGCTCGAGGGATTCGGGCTCGTAACGATTCATGGGGTCCTCGGCTGGAGGCTCGGGATGATCCGGCCCTTTGCTCGCGCAGCGCCGTTCGTGGCCGAGGGACACACTACCTCGGTCCCTCTCGGCTCGTCTAGGACGCGACCCGGCGCCGCAAGGAAGGCGATCCGTCCGGGCGATCGCGCTCTGCGTCAGTCGAATCGGACGGGCAGTCGATTCGGGCCGCGCAGGACGGGCACGATCGACGCCGTGATCCGGACGCCGGGATCGTCGACGAGGCGCAGCCGCGGGAGGCGTTCGAGCAGGATGCGCAGGGCGAAGTCCATCTCGGCGCGGGCGAGGTGGGCGCCGAGGCAGAAATGGGGGCCGCGGCAGAAGGTGCAGATGGCTTTGGGATGGCGTCCGACGTCGAAGCGGTCGGGATCGGCGAAGACGGCCGGATCGCGATTGGCGGCGAGCGTCGCGAAGATGAGCGGCGTTCCGCCCGGGATCGCGATGCCGTTCCAGACGACGTCTTTCGGGTTGGCGCGCAGCTGCAGCGCGACCGGCGGGCTCCAGCGCAGGGCTTCTTCGGCGGCCCAACGACATTCGCCGCGCAGATCGGTACGAACGCGCGCGAGCTCCTCGGGATGCGTCAGCAACGCGAAGATCGCGCTCCCGAGGCCGAGATAGGTCGTGTCCGCGCCGGCGGGAAAGAGCAGCCGCAGGAAATTGGAGATCTCCTCGTCCGTCAGTCGCTCGCCGTCGATCTCCTCGGTCGCGAGGCTCGAGAGCAGATCGTCCATGGGCTCGACGAAGGCCATGAAGTCCTTCGAACATCGAAGGGCATGATCGAAGTTGTTCTGGATGTCGAGCACCGGCTCGAGCAGCGACTCGACGATCGCGGTCACGTTCTTCGCCCGAAAGAACGGCGAGACCAGCGCGCGGTGGCGCCGATGCTCCTCGCCGACCATGCACTGCATGTTTCGTCCGAGGATCTCGGTGGCGGTCTGGCCGTAGAACGCAGCCGACGGAAACGCCTCTTCGTCGCGAAAGGTTGCGTCGACGAGGTCGAAGCTCGTGAACATCACGGTCGGCTTGCCCCATGCCTTGACCCACGCCGCGGGCTTCGTCTCGCGCAGACGGCTGAGCCGGTCGAGCAGGTCGGGCGGCTCCGCGATCATGTAGTCCGTGTCGTCGTCGAGTACGTCGGGAGGAGAAAGCGTCATCGGTGCGGGCGTCCTTGGGGTGAGCGGGTCGAGCGAGCTCAAAAGGTCTACCCCCGATCGGACCGGTCTCGACCGCCGAACACTCCATCGGGATTCGCTGAAGGCGATGGCGTGACCGGCGAGTCGATCGGGCCGACCGGAGGCGAGTCGGGTCGCCCGCTGGCTCACCTGCGGAACTTGAACGAAGCTGCCTTCCCTGGCATGGAGGCAACGCGCGATGACGACCGACGCCGAGACCCGTTTGATGGACGGCACCGCCTGGGATGATTTTTGCGACCGCCTGAAAGCCGCCGGCCGTCATGTCGGTCGACCCGAGATCCCCGCGGACGCGTTCACCCGCGCCGAGGGCTATCGCTACCTGACCCGCGTCCTGCGCTCGGCCTTCGACATCTTTACGGAGCACGCCGATCCGCTCTTCCCCGTCCTCTATCGGCCCTGCGACGAGATGGTGAAATACGGCGGCGACGACCCGGACAAGTACCTCCAGAAATGCGTCGTCTCGGGCGCCTACGACTATCGCATACGCGGCAAGCGGGGGACGATCCAATCGCTCAGCTTTCTTACGCAGGGCAGCAACTTCGGGCAGGGCGGGACGATGCTGCCGACGGGCTTCCTCGATACGGAGACGCTCCGGGTCGAGCCCGACGGCACGTTCGAGATCCTCGTCAGCGCGAAGAAGCAACCGGGCAACTGGCTCCCGATGACGGCCGACAGCCAGGCACTGCTCGTCCGCCAGACCTACGGCGACCGCTCGAAGGAGAAGATCGCGGAGCTCTCGATCGAGTGTCTGCACGATCGCCGGACGCCCGATCCCCTCGATCCGGCGAAGTTTGCGCTTGGGCTCGAGTCGGCGGTCGGGTTCCTGGACGGGACGGTGAACCTGTTCTGCGATTGGTCGGCGCGATACCAGAAGCATCCGAATGCGCTGCCGCAGGAGGATCCGGAGATCTGTCGGCGGGTCGGCGGCGATCCGGCGATCGCCTACTTCAACTCGTACTGGCAGCTCGCGCCCGACGAGGCCCTCGTCGTCGAGCTGTCGCATGTCCCGGATTGTCGCGCCTGGAGTCTGCAGGTGTGCAACTACTGGATGGAGTCCCTCGACTACCGCTACCACCGCACGAACGTCAACAAGGCGACCGCGCAGCTCGAGCAGGGCGGCAGCGTCCGCATCGTCGTCGCCGCCGAGGACCCGGGCCATCCGAACTGGATCACGACTGCGGGCCACACGACCGGCACGATCCTCTTCCGCCTGACCGGCGCGAAGTCGATCGTCGAGCCGACGACCCGTGTCGTCCCGCTCGAGACTTTGCGCGCGGCATCGGCGAAGGGGAGCCGGGCATGAAGATCGGGCTCTCGATCCCGTCGACGGTCGCCGAAGCGAACCGCGACCTCCTCTGCGAATGGATCCGGCGGATCGATCGGGGACCTTTCTCGACCCTCGCGACGGGGGAGCGCATCGCGTCGCCCTTTCTCGATCTGATGGGTGTGCTCTCGGCCGCGGCGGTGTTGACCGAGCGCGTGCGCATCCAATCGCTGATCTCGCTGGCGCCGGTCCATGAGGCGGTCCTGCTCGCGAAGCAGGCGGCGACGGTCGACGTTCTCTCGGGCGGCCGCTTCACCCTCGGCGTCGGTGTCGGCATGCGTGACTACGACTACGTGCTCGGCGGGAAGACGGGCGACTTCAAGCGCCGACTCGTGGCCCTCGACCAACGCGTCGACGTCATGAAGCGGGTCTGGGCGGGGACCCTTGCTCTGCCGCCGGACGCGCCGCCGATCGGCCCCGTGCCCGTCCAACCGGGCGGGCCACCGGTCTTCTCGTCTTCGCTCGGACCGAAGTCGATGAAACGGGCGGTGCGCTGGGCCGATGGGCTCGCCGGGTTCCACATGGCGCCCGACCTCGACGAGGTCGGGAAGATCTTCGCGCGCTTCCGGACCGAGTGGAAAGCGGCGGGGCGCAGCGGCGAGCCGACGCTGCAGATGTCGTTCTGGTACGGCCTGACCGACGATGCGCCGGCGCGCGTCGTCGCCTTTGCGCGCGACTACTTCTCCATCTTCGGCGCGGCCTTCGCCGAGCGGCAGAGCCGCCGTTGTTGCGCGACTTCGCCGCCTGCGATCCGCGAGCTGATGCGCCGACTCGAGGACATGGGCTGCGATGAGGTCATCCTCGCGCCGACGATCGCGAGTCTCGACGAGCTCCTGGCGACGGAGGAATTCGTCGCGGGGCTGTAGTCGTATCGCGGAATGGTCGGGCGACATCCTGCTTCCTTCCCGCGGAGCGCGCCGCTACGATTCGACGATGCGCCCCCGCGACACCACCCCCGACGTCCATCGCGCCCAGATCGAGATCTGGCGAGCGATGTCGCCCGCGAGCCGGGGATCAGTCCCGAGGCGGCTCGTCTTCGCGTGTTGCGGCAGATCCTCGGGGATGCGCTCTTCGAGGCGGCGTATGGACGCCGCAGCGAGTCGTGAGCGCCGATCCGCTCGCGGTCGTCGTCGACCTGCTCGATCGCGCCGAGGTCCCCTATATGCTCGCAGACTCGTTCGCGAGCAGCTTCCACGGCTCGCCCCGGACGACCCACGACATCGACGTCGTGATCGCTCCAACCCGTGCCGTGCTCGACCGCTTCGTCCGCGGACTGGATGAAGAGCGGTACTACGTGAGCGACATCGCCGTCGACGAGGCCTGGCGGCGGCGGGGCAGGTTCAATGTCTTGTTGCTCGATTCGGGTTGGAAGGTCGACCTGATCCTCTGCAAGGATCGACCGTTCAGTCGCTCCGAGTTCGAGCGGCGAATCCGTGTCGATCTGGCGAGTATCCCCCTCTGGATGGCGACGGCTGAAGATACGATCCTCGCCAAGCTCGAATGGGCCAAGGCCGGCGAGTCGGAGCGTCCACTGCGGGACGTGGCGGGGATCCCCGAGGTCGTCGGCGGGCGAATCGATCGTGCCTACATCGAGCGCTGGGTCGTCGCGCTCGGGCTCCTCGATCTCTGGGCTCGGGTCGAAGCGGCCGAGTCCTGACCAAGGGACGGCAGATCGGATTCGAGATCGGGTAACACAGGTCGATTGGTTCGATGCTCTCGATCGGCGATCGAACGCCCGTCGCCCCAGCTATTCTTGATCGAATCGATCTGGAGGATTCTCAGTGACCCGTCAAGACGAAGTCCGCGCCTGCCTCGAGACCTTCTTCGCCGCGCTCGGTGCGCGGGACGCCGATGCGGCGATGGCTTGCTATGCGCCGGGTGCGCGCCTCGAGGTCGTGGCGCCGGGGCCTTTCGGTGGGGAGCATGTCGCGTCGCGCGAGGGGTTGCAGGCGTTCTTTCGCACGATCTCGGAGATCCGGTTCGAGATCCTCGGTCTGATCGTCGACGGCAACCGAGTCGCGGTCGAGGTGAAGTCGACGGGCCGTCTGGCGAACGGCCAGCCCTACCAGAATCGCTACCACGACTACTTCGAACTCGAGGACGGTCGGATCGCCGTTTTCCGTGAGTATCCGACATTTCCGACGCCTGCATGACGAAGTGCTGCAGGGTTCCCGGCGTGCGTCGTCGTGGCCCGCCGGGTCGACGACCCGCGCGACGCTCCTTTGCCTATCCCCTCACCGCCGCCACGCTCTGCATCTCACTCTCGCAGAAGCTCGTCAGCGCGACCGCATGCAAGCTTCCGAGCCCGCCGCAGACGACCGGCACGAGCTGCTCCGGCCTCTCGACCAGCATGACCCGCCCCTTCGCGTCGACGCGGCCCTTGTCGCGCAGGATCTTCGCGTTGGCCGGGCGCCAGAGCTCGATCGGCTGCCAGGCGTTTTCGAACAGGTACGCCTGGAGCGACTCGATCTTCGGGAACGCCTCGCCGAAACGCTTCGCCCAGATCGGGTTGATGCAGAGCACGAGCTGCCCCGTCGCGCCGGTCGGCTCGAGGTACCAGTTGTTGAGCGGAAACGCGATCGACTTGGCGATCGTGTAGGCGAGGTCTTCGGCACTGTCGTTGTTGACGTCGGCGAGGGGGAAGGTGCCCTTGCCGCCGTGGACGGTGACGACGTCTTGCGAGGCGGCGAAGCCGCGGCGGACGGCGAGGGAGGGCCAGGGCGAGCGCTCCTCCCATTCGCCGAAGCAGAGGCCGAAGCGGGCGGGCTGGCCGAAAACGGTGCGCGAGGTCTCGCCGGCCTTCTGGCCGCCGATGTTGCGGAGGCATAACGAGACGGCACGGCCGATCGTCATCGAGCCGCGACCCGCGGCGCCGCCGAGACAACCGGCGCGGTAGTTGATGCCGAGGGCGTCGCGGGACGGGCCGTTCACGATCAGCATCGGGAAGACCGACGACGTCGTCGTCGTCAGCGCGAAAGCGTTCCATTCGGGGGCACTGATCGCCTCGAGGGCGGCGAGCACGAGGGGGAAGGCGGCGGGCTCGACGCCGGCCATGGCGGCGTTGACGGCGGCGAGCTCGACGGTCGCGACGCCGTTCTTCGGCGGCAGAACGCCGACGATGTGATCCGGGGGATGCGGCGTCGCGGCGAGCAGCCGGTCGATCCGCTCGTCGGTCGGAGGCAGGATCGGGACGCCGTCGCCCCAACCCTGTTCGATCGAGAGCGCAAACAAGGCTTCGGGATCGTCGTCGAGCTCGATCGTGTCCGCGGTCAGCTGGATCGTCATCGCGTAGCGCCGAGCAGCTCGAGGAATCGCGGGTAGTACTCGCAGGCGATCTTCCGCAGCTCCTCCTCGGGACGCGCTTCGAGCGGGTAGGGGAGGACGAGGACCTTCAGGTTCTTGTGGCCCAGATGGTTCGCCATGTTATGCGCATGCTGCGCGAACTCTTCCGTCACGGCGACGATCGCGGGGCGCTGCTGCTGCTCGAGGGAGACGGCGTCGTGGACGCTCCACGACGTACACGAGCCGCAGGTCCCGAGGCCGGAAATGCCGCAGTCGACGGACGCCGCCCACTCGGCGACCAGCGCTCGCGTCCGCTCGCCTTCGGAGGCCGTCCGCTCACCCGTCTTGACGACGACCGGCATCGCGCCGTCGCGGCGCAGGAAGCCCTGCCATTCTTCGACGATCAACATCCAGGATCGCCACGAGCCTTCGTGGCGCATGCCGATCTTGAGGCCTGTGATCGGCCGGTTCAGCAGGAAGGCGGGCGCTCCCGTCTCCGACGGTGGGCGGGCGGTCGGCACGCGGATGCGGATGCGGAGGCGACGGGCGGCGGTCGGCGCTGCGGTCGTACGCAATCGGTCGGCCGGGGCGTTCGAGCTCATCGCTCTCGCGCCTCGTCGACGGCGGTGAGCGTCGCGGTGGATCGTGATTGGGGCATGACGACCGGGATCTCTCCAATGGCTCGCGGGAGCGGGTTGGTTCGATCGGATGGTACGCAAGTTCCCGGATCAAGACACACCGTCCCCTTCCAACCCCCCTCGAATGGCCTCTACGTACGCATTGCGAAGAAGGAGCAGAAAGCTTCGCCAGCGATTCGCATCGACGTCTTGGAGCGTCCCCTCGATCGGTGTCACGGTTGCCACTCGCTCGAGCGGCTCGTTCTTCAATAACTCAGCCACCGCGCCGACCGCGCTCTCATAGATCTTGTTCAGCATCGGCTTCTTGCGATCCTGCGCCGGATCGTAGACCTCGAGACCGACGAGGAGCGGCTTGACGTATCCCTTGATCAGCCGATCGTGCACCGCGACCTCCGAAAAGACGGAGAGCTGACCGGCGACCACGTCGAGCCCGCCGTGCGCACGCAGGGCTTCGTTGAGCGTCTTGATCTCCGCGTCCTTGAGCTCCAGGCTGGCCTCGAAATCGGGCCCGTTTCGATCGGGGCGGATCTGGCCACGAAGTTGCAACGTCCCGCTGTCCATGAAGGACCCGTCGAGCATCATCGATGCGTCCGTCTTTCGCTTCCCGTTGCTGAAATTCCGGAGCGAGGCCTTCTTCACATCGATGAAGAGACGGTATTCGGGGTCGACCTTCGCGTTCACGAAGCCGATGTTGCTTTGATTCACTTCGAGCGAGTCGATCACGACTCGGAGTTGCGTCTCGGTCGCCGAAGTCGTCGCCGCTTTCGCCGCGACCTTGGTCGCAGCCTTCGCCGCTTTCTTCTCGGCGGTCTTTACTCCCGTCTCCACGTAGTCGGCTTCGACTTTTTCGAGCTTGACTTCACGCAGAACGATACTCGTCGAAGCGGGAGTGCTTTCCAGCGTGCCCCGCGCCGCAAGGGTCCCCCCGCGAATCGCGAGTCCCGCATGATGGGCCACCGGCTCGAAGCGTTCGAGTGCCATGTTTTCGAGAGTGAAATCGACGCGACCCGCTGCGCGAGGCGTGGCGAGAAAATCGATCGCGCCTTCCATGTCGAGAGCAGCCGTGCCGAGGAGTTGCGCCTCGACCTCGATCGGCGAGGGATAGTCTCCCGGCGGCGAGCTCACGTTGCGGATGTTGCTCGCGCGTACGTTCAGCTTCTCGATTCGAATCGCCTTGGATCCCGCCTGATCCTGATAAATCAGCGAGCCATCGATTACCCGCAGCGTGTTGACCTTCAAAGGAGTGACGTTCTTGATCGCTTCCTGCCAGCCTTTTTCCGAGATGGACGCCGGATCTCCCGCTTCTTCGCGCAGCTGTTCCAGATCGATACGCGCGATCGGACGTTCTACGCGGACACTGACGACGACCGCTCCGGAGAGGAGCGCGCGCCAGTCGATCGCTCCGTCGATTCGCGGGATCTCGACGATCGGTGGCTCTGGCAACGCATCCTGGATGACTGCCAGATCCTCCAGCGTTGCGGAGGCGCTCAGCGGATGGAGATCGACTCCGCCGAGCGTGACGGTATAGCCCTCCAAAGGCTCATTGATCTCCCGCACGAACCAGCGCCGCATCGGCTCGTCGACGAAGAAGGCAGCGACGAACGACGCGATCAAAAGCACGATCCCGACGCCGGCCAGGATGCGCAGGGCCAATTTCGAGCGACTGTTCATGGCAGCGCCCACGTCGAGGATTCGCCTCAGGTGCAGCCTCGCAGGACGAAAAAAGCCAGCAGTAGGGGAACCGGGATTCCAATCAGCCACAGCACCGCCCAGCCAACCGCACCCTGTTCCCGTCGCCGCCCAGTCGTGTCTTCTATGTTGCGCTCGATCTCATCCACGTTTTTCTCCTCTTCGCAGCTGCATTTGCAGCTGCGAGGATCAAGGAATCGCCGTCGTCAATCAGCGGCCGTCAGACTGACGCCTCGCCCGTCGACTTGATGTCCTCGGCACCCGCCCTCTCGAAGATTTCGGTAGCGATCTTCCGCTGATGCGCGTGCTCCGTATGAACCGATACCAGGATGTTTCCCCCCTTGACCTTGCCCTCGTATTGCTTCGCTTCGAACTCGGGAATGCCCATCCCGATCAGAGCCCCGGCGAGACCCCCCATCGCTGCGCCCACGGCAGCCCCGGATAGGGCCGCCAGGATCGGACCGGCAGCGATGAGTGGCCCCACCCCCGGAATCGCCAGGGAGCCGATGCCCACCAGCCATCCGAGCCCGCCCCCGAGCAGGCCGCCGGCGCTCGCGCCAGTCACCGCGCCCTCGGGCACCTTCGTATTCTGCTCGTGGGCGAAGTCCTTGGTTCCCTGCTTGTCGGGGAGGAGCACGGAAATGTCGTTTCCCGTAAACCCCGCAGCGCGAAGCTCGTTGACGACTCGTTCCGTCTGATCCGTCGTCTTCAGGATGCAGATTACGGCTCGTTCCATGATCGTTTCTCCTTCTTTGCGGACGGCATGTCTCGATTCGATCTAAGGGATGCTGATCGCCAGCTGTGCGGCGCGCACTTCCATCTCCGCGCCGAGGCGGTCTAGCGTTCTCGATCCCATCCGCCGCTCGGCGTCGGGAAACATCTGGATCTCTTCTTCCTCGACGTGGTGCGCGATCAACTCCTCGAGCACCTTCATCCGCGCGCCGAAGTTCTCGCCCGATGCATTGATCTTCGGCAGCTCTTCGAGGAGCAGGTCCAGCACGTGATGCTCCTCCACGGCTTCCAGTACCAGGCTGTCGGCGTTCGTGTCTTTCGCCGCCCGGCGATAGGCGGGATAGAACGTCTCCTCTTCGATCGTCATGTGGACTTCGAGCATCGCATGGATCTCCGAGGCGACCGACATGCGAACCCGAGGATCCTCACTCTTCAGGACCTCTCCGAATAGCTTCTCGATCTCTCGATGTTGCTTCTTCAGCAGATCGATGGCCTTCACTCTCGATGTCTCCGTTCAAATGGATTCGTCGAAACGGCGTTGAACATGTGACGATCAAGAGAGCACGATCCATGCCAACAAGACGAGACGGCTGGGCGTCATGAGGTCCGATCCAGGGCGCCCGCCTCGCTGGCGCCCCGTGCAGATTCTTCAAACGCCAGGCAGGTCACGCAGCCCGAAGTGCGAACACCGAGTAGAGCCCCTCGTCGTCCGTCCACTCTCTCAGCACGCCAAAACCGCTGCGGTTCGCCAGGGCGCCGAACTCCTCGGGCGAGTACTTGTAGGAATTCTCGGTGTGCAAGCTTTCCCCGGCGCGTAGCTCCACCCACTGGTCGCCGAGTCGGAAGCGCTGATCTCGACGTGAAATGAGGTGCATCTCGACTCGACCGGCCGCTTCGTCATAGAAGGCGCGGTGATCGAACGAATCCGGGTTGACGTCGCCGCCGAGCGTCCTGCGCAGATGGACCAGCACGTTTCGATTGAAGGCGGCGGTCACGCCGGCGGCATCGTTGTATGCCGCATCGAGGCGCGCCTTCGCCTTGCGCCGGTCGACGCCTACGAGCAGATGACCTCCGCGTCCCAGGGTGGCATGTACACGGGACAGGAAGTGAGCCGCCGCAGGACGTTCGAAGTTGCCGATGCTGCTCCCCGGGAAGAACGCCGCGACCGGAACGCTCGCGGGACGCCAGGGCAAAACCAGCGGATGCGAATAGTCGGCGCAGACTGCCTGGACCTGCAGCCAGTCGAATTCCGACGTCAGCTGGTAGGCCGCCTCCAGCAGTTGGTCCCGGGAGATGTCGACGGGCATGTAGGCGCGCGGCCGCAGGGCTTCGAGCAGCAAGCGGATCTTGCGCGAGGAGCCGCTGCCGTACTCGACCAGCAACGTGCCGCGCCCCAGGATTTCGCAGATCTCGTCGAGGCTCTCGACGAGGATTCCGAGCTCGGTTCGGGTCGGGTAGTACTCGGGTTGTCGGGTGATCGACTCGAACAACGCGGAGCCGCGTTCGTCGTAGAAGAACTTCGGCGATAGATGTCGGGGTACCTTTGCGAGGCCCGCGCGGACTTCGTTGCGCACGTCGGCGAGGTGAGGCTTGAGGTCGTGTAGCTGGAGGCGGCTTTCCGGGAGCGGACCATCCCCGTGCACGACGGCGGGAGCGATAGATCGCGGCCGCCCCGCCGATCGAACATCGCGTCCGCATCCCTCGCCACGAAGCTCGACGCGTTCAAACGGTCCGGGCAAGGCGGACTCCAGTGAACTGCCACCGGGCAGTCGGATAGAAGAAATTTCGATAGCTCGCGCGCACGTGGTCGCCGGGCGTCGCGCACGATCCACCCCGCAACACCATCTGATTGCACATGAATTTCCCGTTGTACTCGCCGAGTGCGCCGGCGGGCGGCGTGTAACCGGGGTAGGGGCGATAGGCGCTCGCGGTCCATTCCCACTGATTGCCGAAGAGCGCGCGAGGACCTCGCCCTTTGTCGGGTCCGATGTCCGGACAGGGCTGCAAGCAGTCGTCCTCGAGAAACGCGCCTCGAACCCCTCCGTCGACGCGCGCTGCCACCTCCCACTCGGACTCGGTGGGTAGGCGTGCGCCGGACCACCGGGCGAACGCATCGGCCTCGTAGAAGCTCACGTGCGTCAGCGGCGCGTGCGGATCGAGTGGCCGCACGCCGGCCAAGGTGTACTCGCTGAGGGCTTCCGCCTCCCTCTGCCAGTAAAGGGGGGCCCAGGGCCCGTCGGGCGACTGAAGCCACGACCAGGCATCGGCCAGCCAGAGCTCCGCGCGCAGATATCCGTCGTCCTCGATGAACGCCATGAACTCGCCGCAGGTGATGCAGCGGTCGGCGAGCTCGAAGGGCTCGAGCCAGATTCGATGGCGGGGCGTCTCGTTGTCGAAGACGAACTGATTCCGATCCGCGCTCGCTGCGGGCGGGTCCGCGCCGGATTCCATGAGGCCGGACTCGAAACGCGTGAAGCGGAGCGGTCGATCGAGACCGAGCGGGACCGGAGCGACCCCCGCGTGGATCGGAAGCAGGGGGTTGTGGCCGAACGCGTACTTCAGATCGGTGACGATCAGCTCCTGATGTTGCTCTTCGTGGTGCAGCCCGAGAACGCTGCGTCGGATCACCTCATCCCGATCCGGGCCGGGATTGCAGAGCAGGGTCCCCATGTCGTCGTCGACAGAAGCGCGCCAGGCGAGCACCTCGGCGACGGTGGGACGCGAAAGCTCCCCGCGCCGGGTCCGGGGAAAAGCTCGCCCGATCCCATTGTAATAGCTGTTGAAGAGGTACTCGTAGATCGGAGATCGCGACTGGTAACCCGGCAGGAAGGGCTTCAGGACGAAGGTGTCGAAGAACCAGGTCGTATGCGCCAGATGCCATTTGGGCGGACTCGCGTCCGCCATCGGTTGCACACCGTAGTCTTCGATCTCGAGTGTCGCCGTCAGAGCCAGGCTGCGCGCGCGTACCTTCCGGTAGGCCGCCATCAGCTCGAATTCGATTCTCGCGACCGGCTCGATTGCGAATCGCAGGGAAGCCGACCTTCGATGCTCTCTCAATTGATTATCCCCCTCGCTCGCTACGGAGTGGGGACCCAAGCAAGACGCAGGCCAACGGATCAACCCCGACTGCGCTTGCGATCGAGATTGCCTTGCGGCGATTTCTACAAACGACGGCGGCGAAGACGAGAGGCTGACTTCGAATCACGCCCGGCATGGGATTCGCATTCGGAGATAGGGGTACAGGAGGTCGCGCAGATGATGATTCGAACGAGTCTTTTTTCACAGGTATTGCTGCTGGCATGTCTCAGTCTGCCCAGCGTCGCGCTCGCGTCGCCGCCTTCTCTTTCGGCTGCGCTGGTCGATCGGGACGCGAAGGCCAGGAAAGGCTGGGCGACGGTCGAGGTAAAAGTCGCCGGCATCGAGCTCGTGGACTCGCCCACGGGTCAGGTACGAGATGGCGAGGGCCACCTCCACTATCGCGTCGACGGCGGATTGGTGATCGCTACCACGGCCAGGAAGCTCAGCTTCCACGCGCTCTCGCCCGGTAAGCATCGGATCGAGGTCAGGCTCGTGGGCAACGATCATCTGGACCTGGGTCCGGTCAGCAGCCTCGACGTGACGGTGACGGGTTCGTCCCCCCATTAGCCACTAGCCACTCGAGCCGAACCGGATCGGACTACCAACGCTGCGGCACGCGGACGAATGCCGAACCGTCGTAGCCCCAGGAAACGAGCTGCTGCACGAGCCTCAGATACTCGCGTTCCGGCATCGTCGGTGTCCGCGACATGATCCAGGCATGGTCGCGCTTGTTCCGAGCGACGACGGTTGTCGTGTAGGCATCGTCGAGATGGACGATCAGGTACTCGGCCTTGATCGGCCAGACGAATTGCATCCCCCAGACGGCGTTCGACGGGTCCGGTCGCACGAAGCCCTTCGGGTGGTACTGCTTCCTCGGTCCGTCGAACGATCCCTTCCGAAAGGTGAACGTCGTCGCGATCGTCCCGTCGGGATTGATCGCATAGCTTTCGACTGCGTTGTGAGCGCCTTTCTCGAGAAAGGTCGGGATCACGCCGATCACGTACCAATCCCCCGCGAAGCGGGCGAGCTCGACTTCAGGCACGGTCGGTAGCGGTTCTCGATCCACGGACGCACATCCTCCCCACGAAAGCACGGCAAGAGCCGCCAGAATTATGCTGCAAGGTTTCATTCGGACTCTCATTTGACCCCTCCGGCGACCAGACGGAGATCCGGCTCCCGCGGTGCCTGTCCGCGTCGCGAACCGAAGCGGTGGGCATACACCCAGGTGAATTCGGCGCCCAGGAGGAAGACCTGCGCCGAGTAGTAGACCCAGAGCAGCACGACGGCCAGCGACCCGGCGGCGCCGAAGGCCGACGTCACACTGCTGCGGCCGATGTACAGGCCGATCAGGTACTTCCCGAACGTGAACAACAGCGCCGTCGCTGCAGCGCCGATCCAGACATCGCGCCAGCGGATCTGAACCCGAGGAAGGATTTTGTAGATCATGGCGAAAAGCAGCGTGGTGATGGCAAACCCGACCGCAAGATTGACGGCTTGCAGCAGCACCTCCAGGCCCCCGAAGAAGGGTGCCCACCACATTCCCAATGCAGAAAGACCGGCACTCGCGACCAGCGAAACCATCAACAGGAAGCCGATGCCGAGGATCATTCCGAACGAGAGCAGGCGCGACCGGATCAATCCCCACCATCCGAATCCATCGTCGCGTGCCGGAGCCCGCCAGATCCGGTCGAGCGAATCCTGGAGCTCTCCAAACACCGACGTCGCCCCGATCAGCAAAAGGACGACGCCGACGAGCGCACCGAGCGAGCTTTTTGCCGGGCGCTCGTCGACGCTCGCCACCATCGCCTGGATCGCCTGCGCGCCCGGATCGCCCATCAGGCCGCGCAGCTGCCGAAAGATCTCCCCCTCGGCGGCTTCCTGACCAAACGCGAATCCAGCGAAGGAGATCACGATCAGCAGGAGCGGCGCGATCGAGAACATCGTGTAGTAGGCGAGCGCAGCCCCCATGCTCGGCGCGTAATCCTCCAGCCACGCAGAAACGGTCATCCGGACGACGCTCGATACGGAATTCATCGAGTTCGATGCGGTCACATTGCTGGCTCCAAGTGTGCGCGGCGTATAGGAGACCTCCGCGTGGAAAGTGCACCAGTCACTCACGAGCTACTCGCAACAGCAAGATCGGTACCCACGCCGTGAACACCGATAGCGGCGTCGGGATTCTCGTCCCCACCCGTACTTCGATCGGACTGCAAGGCACGTTGTAGAAACGGCTCCGCCGCGTCCGACACAGAATGGTTCGAAATCCGACGTCGACCGGTCCGCTCCTCCGCGAAACCGCCAGTTCTCGTACTGATATCTCGCCCGAGCTTCTACCGCATACCCGGTATTCGGCAACGAGCATGCAAATTATCTCGCCCTGTTGTCCGCCTCCTGCCCACTTCCTGATGCGGCAGTAGAACAATCTGGAACACCACCAGAAAGATTGATGCGAATCAACTAAGGGAGACATCGATGCAGCTCATTGGGAAAATCGGAATCGGAAGCTATTTGAGGCGAGGAATCACGTCGATCCTCGCGCTCCTCGTCTTTGCGCTATCGCCCGACCTGGCGGCTGCAGCGACGGCCAGCACGACCGCCTCCGGAACGGACGGCGGGGACTCGTTCTCGGCACTCGTGACGGTCGATGACGCGATCACCCCCGGAAGCCTGGTCTTGACCGTCGCCGTTCAAGGCGACGACTCGAAGATCAAGATCAAGGGCTTCGCATCGGGACTGGCAGACGCCATCGTGCTGAGCGGACTCTCCGTCATCGGAGAGGACGTGAAGCGCAGCTTCTTCAACATGCCGGAGGATGACGAAGGACCGCGACCGATCGATCCGGCTTGCACCACGTGCGACCTGGTGGTCTCCTTCAAGAAGCCGGTTCTCGGCGCGACCGACCGATCGGTCAGCTTCACGCTCTCGCATGCGACCCGGTCGCTCGAGCTCGCGGCCTTTTCCAATCAGGACATCGCTGTGCTGCTTCAGGTCAAAGGCGCCTACAACAACCGCGCTGCGCAGCACGGGTTCTTCTTTCGGGACAAGAAGTTGATGGTCCTCGAGGGCGCATTCGGCGACATCGCGCCGATTCCCGAGCCCTCGATGGCGATCCTGATTGGGCTTGGGCTGGCGGGTCTGTCGCTGGGACAGCGACGCGCAAGCGCTCCCCACTCCTGATCTTGGCCGGGAAGTAGATCGCTGGTTCCCGTCGAGCGCGGATTCGCGCTCGACGGGAACGGCGACGTTGGGGTCAGGACGCCATCGCAATGCTTCGCGTCGGCCCCAATTCCCCGACCTGATCCGTGCGGCCAAACCGGAGCGAGCCCGTGATCTTTCTCGACCAGAGAGTGCCCGGCCCGACCACAGAACTGGACCCCCGTCGACTCAATGGCCCGGGCGATGACCTCTAATCCGCCCAACCCACCTGAGGGTCTGGACGGAAAGCGGCCCTCCCCCTCCTCCAGGTTCTACGCACTCGAATCGGCACATCGCGTTTCCAGCAATTCGGCCGAAATCAGAAGTCGCGACGTCTCCTGGTCGCTGCTGCCACGCTGACCCAAGATGAGGTAGGTTGACCTCGTTGGTCGCGAGATCGGCCCCCGATCTGGTCTCCATGCACAGCACCGTCGGAGCCGAGATGGACCTCGAACACCAACTCGAACAGATCGCCGCGCACTTCACTGCGAACCAAACGGCCATTATCGAGCGCTGGCGCTCGATGGTCAGGGCCGATGTGGAAATCTCCACGCCCGATTCGCTGTCGCGGGCGCAATTCGTCGATCACGTCCCTGAAATCCTCCAGGCCCTGTCTGGCGTTCTGAGCCAGAAAAGTGCCCTCGCAGTGGAGGCAGCGGTGGATGAAGCCCGGGTCGGCGCCGGCCATGGCATGCACCGCTGGCAGCAGGGCTACAGCCAGATCGAACTGATGCGTGAATGGAGCCACCTTCATCTCTCATTGATCGATGAGATGCAGGACCTGGCAGCCCGTCTTTCGTTCGATCCTCGAATTTTGCACAGCGCTTACCGTGCCGTGGCTCGGTTCTGCTCTGAATCGATGACCGAGAGCACGGTGCGTTACGAAAGCATGTACCGCGCCGAGGCCGCGGGTCAGGCAAACGATCTTGCGAGATCACTCGGTCAGGCGCGACTTCTCGAGCGGCGTCAGGCGGAGATCTTGCGGGGTGCGGCACATGATCTCCGCGGCAATCTCGGGATCGTCGCCAATGTGGCCCAGGCGCTCCACCTCGAAGGCGAGTCGACGGACCGCCGCGGTGAATTGTTCGCCATGGCCCAACGGGCGTTGACCGCGCATACGGCACTCCTGACGGACCTGATGGATCTCGCCCGGCTGCAAGCGGGGCAGGAAATCCGAGCGTGCAGCACGCTCGACGTTGCGCCGGTGTTGCGCGAGCTGTGCGAGCTCGCCAAGCCCACTGCCGATTCGCGCGGACTGGCGCTCGATTTCGAGGGTCCGTCGAGCTTCGTGGTCGAATCCGATCGCATCAAGCTCGCCCGCATCATCCAGAATCTGCTCCTCAACGCCTTGCATTACACGCAGGACGGCAGCGTGAAGGTGACCTGGGGTAACAGCCGCGACAACGATCCCAAGCGTTGGATGGTCTGCATCCAGGATACCGGGCCAGGTCTCCAGTCGGGACCTTCCGCCCCGCTCGCGGACGCGTTGCAGGAAGCCACTCAGGAAGTGATGGAGGTCGAGCCCGACGAGTCGCAGTCCAGGGCCGAGCTCGACGGATCGCCTTCGGGTGGTCCGGTGTCGAGCAAGTCGGTTCCGCACCGACCTGGAGAAGGCATCGGACTATCGATCGTCAAACGACTCTGCGAGCTGCTCGATTCGAGTCTCGAAATGGAAAGCGAGCCGGGCACTGGCACCGTGATCCGCGTCGTCATGCCGCGTCACTACGCCGCGCCGAAGCCCATCGATTGACCTGAGTCTCGATGAGCCCTTTTGCTAGCAGTTTGTAGACCGGGCACCAGCAAGACTCGTTCGCAACCCCATTCAGCGGACCTTTGGAAATCCGTCGCCTCGAGAGCGACGGCACAGGTATTGCTTTTCGAGCTTGGAAGCGCTGGAGCCTCGCCGCCAGCGCTTCAACCGGGCTTCGAAAATCGTTGCCCCATTTTCAGAGGAGTAGTGATCATGAACAAATCCATCGTCCGCAGCTCGATCGACTCTCTGGCCAATCAGGCCCCCCATTTCTATCGGATGATGAGCTCCGTCGGGGAGCAGCGCCGTCGTCGGCGCACGAACCGCGTCGCACGCGAGGCGGGCTGGCTCGGCGCCGGCCTGGTACTCGGCGCGGGCCTGACGACGCTCTTCACGCCCAGGACCGGAGCCGAAATCCGAAGGCAGTTGTCTGATCAGGCCATGCGTGTGCGGGATTCCCTGGCCCCCCGGAGCAACGGCGCTACCGGCTCGGCGACGCGCAAGAAAGAAATCTCGTCGTAGAGTCGAGAACGAGAACGAGACAAGGACGCTAGAGCCGAGATCCACGCCGAGCCCTCTTCGAGGGCCGGCGCTCCGAAGGCGCTGGACGTTGAAGCCAGCGCTCCACGGTCTCGCACGGATCGACTTTTCGGGCTCTTTGTAGAAACGACACGACGACGTGGGCTTCGAGCGCGAATCGCGGTGGTCCTCCATGTCGCCTGGCGACACCTTGAAAGCCGGACAAGGCAATTCGTACCGGCACGGCGATTGCTAAGCAAGTCAGAACGCAACTAGTGCCTCGTTGAGGCTGAGAAAGGTGGGACCCATGCGTTCTCTATTCTTGATCACGACCGTGTTCTGCGCGGTGACCGCGCTCGCGGCCTGCAATCAGGCCGAACGTCCCTCCGAAACGGCCCGCGACGTGTCGGCCGCTCGCGAGGAGGCGAGGGAAGGCCTCTACGAGGCAAAAAAAGATGCGAACCAAGATCGTCAGGAGGCGAACCGCGACGCGGCGGAGACCAGCGCCCAGGCCAGCTACGACGTCGCGATGAAGCGAATCGATGGCGAGTACGAAATCGCCGTGCAGAAATGCGAAGCGCTGGCAGGCGACGCTCAGGATGGCTGCAAGGAGTCCGCGGACACGCAGCGGGATATGGCTCGCGAACGCGCCGAGACGCAGCGCGACGCCAATACGATGTAGCTCCACCCGACTCTAATACGCGAGCAGAGCAGGGCAACAAGCAAGCGGCACCTACGGCGTAGAGCAAAGCCCGGGTCAGGTCGGCTCCTCGCCGGCCTGGCCTTGCTCTATCGAATGCCACGCTCTCTCGAACATTCGCTAAGTCGGCTCGGAATATCCGGTCCGGCACACGAATTGCTTTAGCCTGCTTTGAGGAGGAGAAATCATGTACTACGGAATCGGGGGAACGATCCTGATCGTTCTGGTTGTGTTGTTCTTGCTCGGCCGTCTCTAGCCGTTCCCGTAAGGGAGGGAATTCATCGAAGCCGGAAGGAGATAGAGGGAATGAAGTCGAGGGTAAATCGTTCAGGTCGAATGGCGGGAGCGTTGGTGGGTGTGCTCGCAATGTCTGCGTGTGCGAGCCTTCCCGAGATCTCCCGAACCCAAGCGGTCCATGACGTCAACATCGAGGCAGGACTTTCTCCCGCGGATCTGAATGTCGCGCCCGGGGACGAGGTTCGCTGGGTCAACCTGCGCAAAGAGTCGATTCTCGTCCAGATCGCAGAGTTGGAGACCGACGACCTCGCCTGTCACCGGGGCTTCGCGAACTGGCGGGGCAAGGTCCTCGAATCCGTAGAGGTCCTGCCGAACGAGACCGTCTCCCTCTGCTTCAAGAACGCGGCGACCGTGCTCTACAACGTTCGCGCACAGACTGCAGTCGGCGGCGGCGATCTCGTACTCCCGGGCGTGGTGCGCGTCGGCGGAGAATCGATGGGGTCGGACTACGGATCCTAGGATTCATGCCCGAAGCGGGGTCGGGGACCTCGAGGTCCCCGACCCCGACAGATCGAGCGAGATCGATTCTCGATCCGCTCTCCGAGTTCTCTGTCAATCTGACAATGAATTGTGAGATTGACTCCACGCTTCGACTCCAACCGCTGCAGATTCTCCCGCTCGATGGCTTGAATCCTGCATTGTTTACCCATCATGCAGAGCAATGCGGCGAATCCAATCGGCTCCACGCCGCCGGGAGGGTCCCGGCGCGAAATAATGCCGATGCGAATCGTGAGCTCGGCTGTCCCGCCGGCGATCGACGTGCGGTGCGTCCTCGACGAGAAAACTTCACCCGCCGCGCGCGATGAGATCCGACATCTCGCGATTGGGTTCTGGAACGGTGCCATGGCATATGCCCGCACACGCAATGCAGAAGGCCTGGGCTCGGCTGCCATCGCGGTCGTGTTTCTACTGGGAACCGCCCTGGCAGGGCTGCTCGCGCTCAACCTGCGACGGCAGCAAGACGTCGAAATTGCCCTCGAGACCCTCGAGCGAGCCCAGTCGCTCGGCCGGCTCGCCGAAGCAGAGATCGACCGACTCTACTTTGATTTGCAGCGACGTGCGGCGTTCTGGGCGGAGCTGCCGGATCCCGATCTGATCGAAACGCGACTCCAGGTGTTCATCGAGGAGAATCCGTCCGTGACGGCGATCGCGTATCCGTCGGATCTCGGGCGCAAAGCCGCCACGCCGGAATCCGAAGCGATCCTGGAAGCATGGCAGGCGACGAATCCGCCTTTCAATTCGGTTCTCGGACCCGTGAAGCTCAGCGATGATCGCAACGTCCTGGGCGCAAATCTACGCGGATCCTACGCTGCCACCGATGCAATCGTGATCTTCGCGGTGTACGAGCCCATGCAGCTCTTGAACGGTCTCTTCGGCGAGGTGTCCCGGGACTACGCGTACGGCGTCAGCCTGAACGGCGCTCCACTTTGGGGGAGCGATCCGACCCATTCGCCCGGATTCCTCGATCGATTCACGAGCGAGGTGCCGATCAGGCCGCAGGTGGGCGAGCCATGGACGCTCGCGGTCTGGCCGACCCCCGGCGCGATCCCCGACTCACATGTCTATGGCCCACTTTTCATGCTGACGGTAGGTGTGCTCACCTCCGGCTTGATTACCGCGGCTCTCCACTTCGGCACGCTGGCCTGGCGACGGTCGCGAATCCTCGACGAAGCCAACAACGCATTGGAGCAGCACGTGAGCGAAACGCGCCGCAATCAGCAAGCTCAGCAGCAGTTGAGCGACGAGCTCGAAGCCCGTGTGGCCGAGCGCACCGCGGAGCTGAACGAGACGATCGCCGAGCTTCAGACGTTCAATTATTCGGTTTCCCACGATCTTCGCAGCCCGCTCGGGGCGATCATCAACTTTGCCGGGATCTTCGTCGAAGACTACGCGGGCCGGCTCGACGCCGTGCAGATCGGTTACCTCGAGCGGATCAGCGCGAGCGCGAGGGCGGCAGTCGATCTCATGGATGCGCTCATGTCCTACTCCCACAGCGGCCGAACCGAGCTGCGGCCGGTCAAGCTGGACGTGCGCCGCCTGGTGGGAGAAGTTGCGGACGAGACGATCGCCGGTTTGCCCGAATGTGCCTGCAGCGTGAAGATCGGCGATCTGCCCGATACCCATGCTGACGACGCCATGTTGCGTTTCATCTTCGGGAACCTGATCTCGAATGCCTGCAAGTTCGTCAAGCCCGGAGAAGTTCCATCGGTCGAGATCGGCGGACAGTCCGAGACGAACGAGAACGTGTATTTCGTGCGTGACCAGGGCATCGGATTCGACCCCCGATTCGAGCAGAAGCTCTTCAAGGCGTTCGAGCGTCTCCACCACCCGAGCGAGTATCCGGGACACGGAATCGGCCTCGCGATCGTCGCTCGGATGGTGCGTCGTCACGGGGGACGAGTCTGGGCGCAGGGTGCCGTGGGCCGGGGCGCGACGTTCTACTTCTCGATTCCGAAGCGGCGGGCGGATGGTAATGACACAACAATCGAACCAGCAGCGACCTGACATCCTGCTCGTCGAAGACGACGCGAACGATATTGCGGTGGCGATGCGCGCGTTTAGACAGCATTCCCTCGCGGAGCGAGTCCTCGTGCTTCGCGATGGAGCTGAGCTGGTCGATTACATGAAAGCGGTCGGGGGGGCCACTCCGAGGCCGAAGCTGATCTTGCTCGACTTGCGGATGCCGCGTCTGGATGGCCGGGCTGCGTTGCGCGAGCTGCGGAGCACCGAGTCGAGTCGTCGGGTACCGATCGTGATCGTGAGCTCGTCTCGACAGCGCGAAGACGTACGCGAATGTTACGCGCTCGGAGCGAACAGCTTCGTCGTGAAACAGATGAATCCGCGAGCGCCTGGGGAGTATCTCGTCGACGTAGTTCGCTATTGGCTCGATCTGAACGAACCTTCCCCCGCCTAGGAGCATCCGATGGCGACTCTGTCTGCCCTCATCATCGACGACGACGAGAGCTTCCGGGACAGCCTGGAGCTGCTCGTCAAACGACTGGATTTCGAGACATCGAGCGCGGGGTCCGCTGCCGAAGCGCGCGCGATGCTCGCGCAGGGCCGTCGCGACGTCCTGCTGGTCGATCTGACTTTGCCCGATGCGGAAGGTCTCGACTGGCTGCGTGACGAGCCCGATGCCCAGGGCGCGGAAGTCATCGTCATCACCGGAAATACCCGCGTCGATTCGGCGGTCGATGCATTGCGCGGAGGTGCGCTCGATTATCTGACGAAGCCGATCGACCGCGCGCGCCTGCGAACCGCCCTCTTGAACGTGAACCGCACGCGCGCGCTGAAAGTGGAGGTCGGTAATCTGCGCGGCGAGCTGCGCGATCTGGGACGATTTGGCCGCATGGTCGGCCGCTCGGCACCGCTGCTCGATGTCTACGATCTGGTTGCACGCGTCGCGCCGACCGATGCGACGGTGTTGATCACGGGCGAGAGCGGGACGGGAAAGGAGCTCGTCGCAGAAACCATCCACCAGTCCAGTCAGCGCAAGGACAGGGTCATGCTGCCGGTCAACTGCGGTGCGATCTCGCCCAACCTGATCGAGAGCGAGCTCTTCGGTCACGAACGCGGCAGCTTCACGGGCGCGGAAAAGCAGCGCAAGGGTTATTTCGAGCGTGCGAGCGGGGGGACCCTCTTTCTCGACGAAGTCACCGAAATGCCGATCGAGTTACAGGTCAAGCTCCTGCGCGCCCTGGAGACGGGAACGGTCGTTCGCGTCGGGGGCAACGAGCCGATCGCAGTCGACGTGCGCGTCGTAGCGGCCACCAATCGCGATCCGGAGGAATCCGTCAAGGCCGGACAGCTGCGGGAAGATCTCTTCTACCGCCTCAACGTCTTTCCGATCGCCCTCCCACCGCTGCGACAGCGCTCCGGCGACATCGAGCTCCTCGCGTCCCATTTTCTCGAAACCCTCAACCGAGAGACGGGGACGAACAAACACTTTTCGTATGGTGCGATCGCACGCCTGAACGCGAATGCGTGGCCCGGAAACGTGCGCGAGCTCCGCAACGTGGTCCAGCGGGCCTACATTCTCGGAGACGTCGAAATCGGCGCCGACTCGCTCCCGCTGCCGGCCGAAGCACCGGTCGAGAGCGCGGGTGGCCACACCTTCGAGGTCCGTGCCGGGAGCCCGATCGCGGAAGTCGAGAAACGCTTGATCCTCGCGACGCTCGAGCTGACTCGTGGCGACAAGAAGCGCTGTGCCGAGCTGTTGGGCATCGGCCTGAAGACGCTCTACAACCGGTTGAACGTGTACGGCCTGGGACGCGTCGCCCAGGCCGTGGGCGCGTCGGCGAGGCCTCCTGCCTGAACGGGCGCGAACGCAGGAACCGGCTCGTCGAAGCGGTCCTCTCTATTCGGACTTGGGCGGTGCAGAGAGGATCTTTTCCAGCAATGCGTGCTCGACCGGCTTGACCAGATGAGCGTCGAAGCCAGCGGCGGCGGTTGCGCGCTTGGCGTCTTCCTGGCCCCATCCCGTCAAAGCGAAGATCTGCATCGAACGACCCCATGGCTCGCTGCGGATACGGCGACAGACGTCGTAACCGTCGAGCTTGGGAAGCCCGATGTCGAGGAGGAGAACCGCCGGGCGAAAGCTATCCGCCGAGCTCAGTGCCTCCAGCCCATCGTGCGCGACCTGGGTCTCGTAGCCTTTGAGCTTGAGCCAGAGCGCGAGCGAAACTGCGCTGTCCTGATTGTCGTCGACCACGAGAATTCGTTTTCCGTTTCCGGGGCGATCGACGACTGGCATGGATTCAACCTCTCGGTGTGTGCTGGCGGGGCTCGTGCTCTGTGTGGGGGCGGGCGCGGGACTGACGGGAATCGTAACGACGAAACGGCTCCCCTTGCCTGGTCCGTCGCTTGCCGCGTCGATGCGTCCGTCGTGGAGGTCGATCAGCCGTTTGGCGAGCGCGAGTCCGATCCCGAGCCCCTGCTGCCCCTGCGCGCGATTGATCTGGTTGAACATCTCGAATGTCGCTGCGAGCTGCTCCGGCTCGATCCCGATCCCCGAATCCTCGACCGAGATCGAGATCTCAGCGCCCACGAGCATGCCCGCGACCCGGACCTCACTTCCCGGATCGCTGAATTTGCAGGCGTTGTTCACGATGTTCGTCAGAACCTGTCCCAGCCGCACCGGATCGGCCTCGAAGTGAATCGGCGCATCGGGCACCGTCACCGTCAGGTCGATGCCCTTCGACGCCGCCAATGGGCGGCACGCCTCGAGTGCGACCGAGATGACCGATTTCAGATCGACCCGCTCGCGCTTGAGCTCGAGCCGGCCACGACTGATCCGGCTCAGATCGAAGAGATCATCCACGAGGCGAACGAGGTGGGTGAGCTGGCGCTCCATGATTTGACGGATCTCGACCGCATTTCGGGGATCATTCCCGCCATCGGCGAGGATGGAGAGTCCGTTTCGGATCGGCGCCAGGGGATTGCGCAGCTCATGGGCCAGTGTGGCCAGGAACTCGTTTTTTCGTCGATCGGCCTCGAGAAGCGCGATCTCGGCACGTTTTCGTTCCGTGATTTCCTGCCCGGCGACGTTGATGCCCGTCACGTTGCCCGCGAAGTCGTACTGGGGGAACCAGGATACGAGCCAGCTGCGAATGAAACCGGGGCGCGCAGCGGTCTCACCGGTCAACTCGACCTCGACACGCGGCCGGCCCGTTTCGAGGACACGACGGAATTCAGGCTCGACCTGATCCGCCAGGTGGGGGACCATCTCCCGCACGCTTCGCCCGAGGTGATCCGCTGCGGAGAACCCGTTCATCTCTGCCATTCGATCGTTGACGCGCACGTAACGCAGATCGCGGTCGAGCTGGCATAGGCCGACCGGAACGTTGTCGTAGATCGACTGAAGGTCCCGAAGCCCGAGCTCGAGGAGCTGTCGGCTCTCGACCAGATCGGCTTCGGTCCGCTTTCGAGGACCGATGTCGCGAGCGATCTTGGAGGCCCCGATCACGCACCCACCCGATCCGAAGAGGGGAGAGACCGTCAGCTCGATGGCGATCTCGCTTCCGTCCTTGCGCCGGCGTATCGTCTCGTAGGTCTCGACGTGTCCCCCGCTGCGAATGCGCTGCCGAATCGAATCCTCCTCGCCCGCGCGCTCGGGGGGGATGAGCAGCGAGACCGAGCTCCCGACGAGCTCGTCGGACGAATATCCGAAGAGGCGCTCCGCTCCGCGATTGCAGGTCTGGATGATGCCGTCGAGGTCCTTGCTGAGGATTGCATCGTCGCTCGACGCGACGAGAGCCATCATTCGGCTTGCCATCTCGTCGGCCCGAATCCGGTCGCTGATGTCGCGCGTGAAGCAGCGGGTATGGAGGAAGCGATCGCCCTCCCATTTTACGCTCGAGTCGATCGCGACGGGAAGGATCGAGCCATCCTTGCGGCGCAGCCGCGTTTCGTAGTCGGAAAGGACCTCGCCCTCGTGCAAGCGTCGTAGGATGTCGCCGATGACCTCGGCGTCGACATGGAAATCCTGGATCGGCCGTCCAATGTATTCCTCGGGCTCGTAACCGAGCATCTCGAGCTCGGCTCGATTGGCGCGGAGAATGGTTCCATCGAGACCCACCCAATGGATGCCGATCGAAGCATCCTCGAAAAAGTCGGAGAGGTCGCGTTCGCTCTCTTCCAGCCGTCGCTCGATCCTGCGGCGGTCGCTCACGTCTCGAAACACGAGGACGGACCCATACACTCGTCCGTCCTCCGAGCGGATGAGGGCCGCGCTTTCATCGATCGCGCGCTCCGTACCATCGGGGGCGAGCAATAGTTTTTGCGTCGCGAGTCCGACGATGCCACCGGAATCGAGCGCTCTGCGTGCGGGATTCTCGACCGGTTCGCGACTCTGCTCATCGATGATCCGAAACACGCTCTCGAGAGGCTTTCCGAGCGAATCTTCAGTCGCACATCCCGTCAGCGTCTGAGCGACGGGATTGAGCGCGGTGACGCGTCCCTGCGCGTCGGTCGTGATGACTCCGTCGCCGATGCTCTCGACCGTCACGCGCAGGAGATCGCGCCCCGCTTCCACCTGCGAACGGCCGAGCTCCATTGCCTTGGCAAAACCGATGATCACCGTGGAGGACAACAGGTAGGCGCCGAGCGCGACGAAATGGACCGGCTGAGAGACGTCGATCGCGCCGCGGGGCTCGAAGAACAGCGCGAAAGCGAGCACGAAACCTGCGACGGTGGCCAGCAAGCCCGGACCTACGCCGCCGTACCACGCTGCGAACGCGATACCGCCGAATAGCGTTACGGCGGGATATTGGTTGCCGAGGGCGGGATCGAGCAGCACGCGCAGCCCGATCGCGACGCCGATGGCCGCGAGGGCCGCAAGGTAGCGCCGCCAGGGGGATCGATGAGCGGGCGATAAGGCTCGAATTCGCATGACCATCCGCCAATGCATCAAGCCAATGGATACTTGAGGACCGTAGTCGAGAATCTTCCCGTACGCTCAGTACTCAGATCTCGGTAGGTGGTCGAAGCGCCGAGCTGGCGTCGCTCGCGTATACAGTCCGCGAGACCGGCGCCGTACCGTGAGGCACGGCGCCGGAACCTGTACCTATCGCTCGAGCTCGTCCTCGTCCTCGCCGCGCTTGGGAGCGCGTCGAGGCGGATCCTGACGCTCGCGATCTTCGCGACTCGGCGGGGGCTGACTCGGACGGTCTTTTCGTTCCGGGTTTTCCTGCTTCTTCGGATCTGCCATGAGCTATTCCTCCGTTGGATGCCACGCGATCGCGCGACAGTCGTTGTGCTGATTTCCACTGCAATGTACGTGCCCTGATGGATTTGCGAATAACATTCTAACCACTCGAGCACGCCGCCGACACGCCGTGGCTTCCGATGCGCCTTACACTGCCGATCCGCGACGCCCCATGAAAAAAGACACGAGAAAGGCGACGAGAAACACCACGAAAATGATCTTGGCGATGCCCGTAGCAGCTCCCGCAATTCCGGCGAAGCCGAGGAGGCCAGCGATCAACGCGATGATCAGGAAAGTAAGGGCCCACTGAAGCATGATTCTGTCTCCTTGTTCCAGGGAACGCTGGCCGGCCGCCGGCCAGGACTAGAGGCCCGGCCGCTTGTCGGGCGAGGGGACTTCCTTGCGCCACGCGCCCGTCTCGATTCCGCGTGCCTCGATGAAATCCTTGAAGCGCTCGAGGTCGCCTTCCGCCCGTCGAGATACGACGCCCAGAAAGTCGCCGATGCTCTCGACCACGCCCTCGGGTTTGTAGTCGAGCTGAAGTGTGACCCGGCAGTGCGTGTCGTCGATACGGTGAAAGGTCACGACACCGGCGTTGGCTGCGCCGCTACGGCTCCGCCAGGCGATACGCGCATCCGGAGTCTGCTCGGTGATCTCCGCGTCCCATTCGACGGTCTTTCCGCCGATCTCCGCTTTCCAGTGGAGATTGCGGTCGTCGAGCTGGGTCACGGCCTCGACGCCCTCCATGAATTTCGGGAACTCCTCGAACTGGGTCCACTGGTTGTACGCAGTACTACACGGAACATTCACGTCGACCGACTTGAGCACGTTGGAGCTGTTGTCTTTTTTCATCACGTTTGTCCTTGATCCTTGGGTTGTCAAATACGCGCCTCGAACAGGACGAGGGGAAGCGTGCGTCGAAGCCCGCTTCCCGTAGAGCGCAGTTGGACTCGTGGTTGTGCAAGACGCGTTCCACCACTCATCGTGAGGGTCGTCACCGAATGGATTCGTCCGCAGGCCGCGTGTCTGCAGTCGATGGTATTTCGACGAATACGCAGCCGCCGTTTCTACAATCTGGGAGCGGAAGGATCGAGTCTTCGACGACCCGAGGACCTCGAGCGTGAAGGTTCGCGCGCGCTCGGGATTGCCCTCGGTTGGTACGACAATTGCTCCTCATGTCGGGTCGGGCATCCATCATCACTGGAGGATCATCCAATGGACCGACTCCGGAATCGAGGCGACGAGGGGCGGCGACACGACAAGAACCGAGAAGAGCGGCAGGGGTCGAACCGTCGCGATCTCGAAAACGGACGCGGTGATCGATTCGACGGAGACGATCGGGTCAGGGTTCCCGCATCCCCGCGTGAGGAGTGGCGCCGGTTCGGTCAGGGCATTGACCCGGGCGGTCAGGACCCGCGACGCGACGGCCTCGAAGACTGGCAGCAGCCTTGGCAGTGCGAGTCCGATGATTCCAGGAAGTCGCGATCGAACGCAGCGACGGGCGCTTCCCAGAAAGCGCCGACCACCCGAAATGGAAAGTGATTCGGGCGACCGAGGAAGGTGCGGGGGGAATGGGATTCCCTCGGCGCCTCAGCTCGCGACGCGGGCGGCGACGACCGGTTGCGCGGAGCCGTGCGACCCGACCGCGGAAGACCTTTCGAGAAGTATGGGATGCCTGCGAGAACGGCGAGGATCCGAGTCGAGGCCGGTCAAAAGGTCGAGCTTGCGAATTCCGAGTTGAAGCGCGGCGATCTGCGTCCGCTCAGGGGTTCCGCGGATCGTCGATCAGGATCTCGAGCTCGCCCGCGTACTTCTTCGTGATCGAATCGTGGATGACCTGACGGAGCATCTCCGGCGGTACGACGCAATCGAGACACTCGACGTTCGCGAGATCGACGACGAGATGAAGGCGCGCGGCCGGGAGGTTCAGCTCCTTCACGACGAGGTCGGCACCATCGGCGCGCATCAGCGCCTGTATCTCTTCGACGGCGGATCGTATGGCCTGGGCAGAAGCGGTCTCACTCATGACGTCCTCTCGCGCGGCTCCGGTGCGGGCTGCGTCACTCCTGGTACACACGATCATGGTACCAAGATCGACGGGTCGACCGCGGCGCACGCAAACGCGGCACCCGGTCGGCCCAGTATCCCCTAATTCGCGAGATCGCTCGTGGCTCCTTCGCCTTCGGCGGCTCTCCCGGCTGCTCCGGCGCTGATCGCGACGCCCTCCGCAGACAAGAGATTCTTCATCGCCTTGCGGCCGAGGACCTTCGCGGTCGTCGGGCCGTCGAGGTAGGCGACCGCGGCTCCGTGCTTGTAGACGAGCTCGCCCCCGGTATGGCCGACCCGCGCGACGGCGGCGGCGGCGGCGAGGGTGCCCACCAGCGCGAGGGCGCGGGCTCCTGTGCCGGGGCTGCCGGAGAGAACGCCGGCGGCGGCGATCGGGAGGGTCAGCGCGGTGATCCAGATGAACCACTCGGCGGCCTCCTCGTGCTCTTCGATCGGGTCCTCGCGGATGACGCGCTCGACGCGCTCCTCTTCCTCTTCACCGGACTCGGCAGTGAACCAGCCCGCCCCGAAGAGGACGGCTTGCAGGACGACGACCGCGAGCCAGGCCCGGGCGGCCATCCTGCCGGTATGGATTGCCCAGAAGAAGCCCGCCGCAAGCAGCGGGGCGAGCAGGGCGAGGACGATCGGGAAATGGACGAGCGCGGGATGCAGCGGATCGGGCAACATGGGAGTCTCCTGATTGGGCTTCCCCGCGGCCCGGGCGCAGCTTGCGGTCGGGTCGGGGAGCCTGTCGTTCGCGTCGCATCTTCGGCTCCCGGCGCTGCCGTGCCCATCCGTCGGATGCCGCGGAGCGGACGATCGTCGATCACGGGAAGGGGTGGAAGAGGCTTGTTCCCTCCGTCAGATGACCTGGATCCGCGTTTTCGGGGCGGGTTGACGGCGTTTCTCGCCGCGATCGCCCTCTTCGGGGCGACCGATCTCGTCCTCGACCGCCCGAAGACCCTCCTCTCGGCGCATGTTCTCTTCGAGCTCGCCTTCATCGCGCTTTGCCTCGCCGCCGTCGCCTGGGTCTGGCGCGGCTGGCTCGGCACCCGCAGCGAGCTCGCGGGCTCGAGGCAGGCGCTTCGGGATCGCGAGGCCGAGCGCGACCGCTGGCGCGACGAGGCGACCCGGCTGCTGGCCGGACTCGGCGCCGCGATCGAGGCGCAGTTCGAGCGCTGGGGGCTCACGCCGGCGGAGAAGGAGGTGGCCCTGTTGCTCCTGAAAGGTCTGGGCCACAAGGACGCCGCAAGCGTCCTCGGCCGCAGCGAGCGCACCATCCGCCAGCACGCGATCGCCGTCTATCGCAAGTCGGGTCTCGCCGGCCGCGCGGAGCTCGCGGCGTTCTTTCTCGAGGACCTGCTGTTGCCACAGTAGGCGGGAGTTGGGTGGGGCGCGTGCTTCCGAAGGGAGTCGGCGCGCGCGTGTCGGTCGACCGCTGCTCTGGCAGTATCCTGTCTCCATGTGATAGAAACCTGTCAGCATGGAACCCGGTCGCCGTCTGCAGGAAGCCCGCCTCGCCGCCCGTCTGACCCAGTCGGAGCTCGCGTCGCGCGCGCGCGTGAGTCGGGCCCTCGTCTCGGCCGTCGAGGCCGGACGGCATCTACCGAGGGTCGATTCGGCGCTGGCCCTGGCGGAGGCCCTCGGCACGACGGCTGCTGCGCTCTTCGGGCCCGACCGCGTCGCGCCGGTCGATGCGATCTCGGGCCTCGCGGTGTCCGCGGGCACCGCCGTGCGCGTGGGATTCGTCGGGCCGCGGGCGGTGACGACTCCCGCGCGTCACGGCGACGACGGCTGGGAGCAGGTCGACGATGTCGTCGGCGCATCGGACGCGTCGGCGACGATGGCGCGCGACTTCCAGCTCGTCGTCGCCGGCTGCGAGCCGGGGCTGCGTTTGCTCGAAAGCTTGCTCCATGCGCGTGGGACCCGCGCCCTCGCAATCGGGGCGTCGAGCGCGAGCGCCATCGTCGCATTGCAGTCGGGCCGACTCCACGGAGCCGTGATCCACCATGACATCGACTCGGGTCCGCCTCCGATCGGGGATCTCGAGGTCGTGCGATTCCACCTCGCGCGCTGGCGCGTCGGGCTGGCGGGGCCGCGGGGCGGTCGCGCGGACTGGTGGAAGGCCGCGCTGAGCGGGCGCAAGCCTGTGATCCAGCGGGAGTCCGGGGCCGGATCACAGGCGGCCTTCGAACGCGCTCTGCACGCGCGAAGGCGCGCGGGTCGAGCCGGCGTCGAGGGGCCGCGGGTCGCATCCCATCTGGCCGCAAGTCGGCTCTGTCGCGCAACGGGTCTTTGCGCCGTCACGATCGAGCCGGCCGCGGCTGCGGCCGACGTCGCGTTCCATCCCCTCGAGACCCACGTCGTCGAGCTCTGGCTCTCCGCGGCGCATCTCGCTGAGACGGGCGTCACGCAGCTGCTCGAGGCGCTCCATTCGGCGAGCTACCGCAGGACGCTCGAGAGTGTCGGTGGCTACGACCTCGCACAGCTCGGAAGTCGCGTCGCATGAATCGATCCCGCTCGTTCCGGAGTGCTCGAGCACTCCTCTCCGGAATCGCATCGCTCGCGTTTCTCGCGGGGTTCACGTCCCCGTCGTCGGCAGAGGCGACGGCCGCCGTCTTCAAGCCCGCGGAGACCGCTGACGCGGTCCTCCATGCCGAGAACGTCGCGTGGAGTCGACACCTCCACGACGCCCTGCGTCTCCCGACCTGGCTCGATCTCGCCGTCGACCAACGCACGCGCTTCGAGCTGCTCGACGATCCCTGGCGCCCCGGCGAGTCCCAGAAGCAGACCCAGATCCCGCAGCGAAGCCGCCTCCGCCTCGGCATCGACGCGCCCGGAGGCATTCGCATCCTCGGGGAATTCCAGGATGCGCGCGTATGGAGCGATCGGCCGAACGACTTCACGACCTTCCCGGTCGATCATTTCGACGTGCTCCAGCTCTTCGTCTCGGAAACGCGCAAGAACCTGTTCGGCCGCGGGCTGCGCATCGATGGCCACGTCGGGCGACTCTCCCTCGACCTCGGATCCCGCCGCGTGCTGGCCCGCAACGAGTTCCGGAACACGACGAACGCCTTCGACGGCGTTCATCTCCAGCTCGGCAGCGACGAACGGACGTGGCGCGTGCGGGCTTTTTACACGCTGCCGGTCGAGATCCAGGACGGAGACGTCCTCGACGACAAGATCTCGGCACGCCGTCGATTCTACGGGATCGCGTACGAAGATCTCCGCAATCCCTGGCTCCTGCTCGACGCCTACCATCTCGGTCTCGATGCACTTTCCGCGAATCTCAGCTACCGAACCTACGGTCTGCGCGCCTATCGCCGACCTGCGCCCGGACAGGTCGACTACGAAGGCGAGCTGATCACCCAGTTCGGCGAGCGCGGCCCGAACGACGCCGAGCGGGACCAGAGCGCCTGGGCCGTCCACGCCGAGCTCGGGCACACCTTCGACATCGTCTGGTCGCCGCGGATTGCCTTTCAGCTCGACTACGCATCGGGGAGCGACGATCCGAGCGACGACGACAGCCATACCTTCGATCCGCTCTTTGGAGCGCGTCGCTTCGATCTCGATCCGACCGGCATCTTCGGTGCCTTTCGCCGCGCGAACTTCCTGTCGCCGGGCGTGCGCGTCGGGCTCCTGCCGACGAAGACCCTTCGACTCGACTTGAAGGTCCGCCACTGGCGCCTCGATGAGGCCCGCGACGCGTTCTCGGGCACGGGGCTCGTCGACGCGTCCGGCGACGCGGGCCGCGATCTCGGGACCGATCTCGAGCTGCGTGCACGCTGGGACGCGGCGGAATGGCTCGGCTTCGACGTCGGCTACGACCACTGGTGGAAGGGCAGCTACCTCGACGATGTGGCGGGCGCCCGGACCCGCGGCGACTCCGATTATTTCTATGCGCAGTCTCGGATTCGGTTCTGAAAGGACGGCTCGTATGAACCTCGGTCTACGAGTTTTCATGCATCGTTACGTCTCGGGTGCCGCCCGGTCGAACGCGCGGCTCGTCGCGCTCGCGCTGGCTTTTGCCCTTGCCTGTGCCCTCGTCTTCCCGATCATCCCGTCGGTCGTCGAAGCCGCAGAAGCCCGATCGCGCGCGGCCGACGACGGACGCGTCGTGCTGCGGATCGCCGCCGCAGCCGATCTCAAGTTCGCGCTCGACGAGCTCCTCGAGAAATATGCATCGATCGAGCCCGACACTCGGATCGACGTGACGTACGGATCGTCCGGGAACTTCTTCGCGCAGCTCTCGAATGGTGCGCCCTTCGACCTGTACCTTTCGGCCGATGTCCGTTATCCGCGGCTTCTCGCGGACGCGGGGCTCGCCCTCGACGACGATGTCTTCCTCTACGCGGTCGGCCGGATCGTCGTCTGGGTCCCGGCGGGCTCGCCCGTCGACCTCGAGGGCCGAGGCATCGAGGCGTTGAGGGACCCGTCGCTTCGAAAGATTGCGATCGCGAATCCGCGCCATGCGCCGTACGGGGTTGCAGCGATGGAGGCGATTCGTTCGTATGCACTCGTCGAGGTCGTCGAGCCGCGCCTCGTACTCGGCGAGAACGTCGCCCAGACGGCGCAGTTCGTACAAAGCGGAGCGGCGAGCATCGGGATCATCGCGCGTTCGCTCGCGTCCGCGCCGACCATGCGCCATGCGGGTCGATCCTGGCTGATCCCTCGAGCGGCGCACGCCCGGATGGATCAGGGCGGTCTCATTGCCAGGTCGACCCGTTCGCCCCTGCGCGCTCGGCGCCTGCGTGATTTCCTGGTCGGCGAGGTCGCGCAGCAGGTGCTCGAGCGCTACGGATTCGAGCGGCCCGGCGTCGGGGGGAGCTGATCGATGGACTGGCAGGCAATCGGGTTGAGCATTCGCCTGTCGCTCTCGACGTCGCTCGTGCTGGCCATCCTCGGACTGCCGCTCGCCTACTGGCTCGCGATGACGCGCTTTCGGGGCCGCTTCCTCATCGAGGCGCTCGTGGCCCTGCCGATCGTCCTGCCGCCGACCGTGCTGGGTTTCTACGTCCTGATGGCGATCGGACCGTCGAGCCCGCTCGGTGCAGCCTATGCGTCGTTTTTCGGTCGCGATCTGCCGTTCACGTTCCAGGGACTCCTCGTGGCCTCGGTGCTCTACAGCCTGCCGTTCGCGGTCCAACCCTTCGCGAGCGGATTTGCGTCGGTCGATCGGCGCTTGATCGAGGCCTCGTGGTCGCTCGGCGTGGGTGGACTTGCAACGGTGCTGCGCGTCGCACTGCCGCTCGCGTGGCCGGGGGTGATGACGGGACTCATTCTCAGCTTTGCCCACACGCTCGGCGAGTTCGGTGTCGTCCTGATGATCGGCGGAAACATCGCCGGCGAGACACGGACGGTTTCGGTCTCGATCTATGACCACGTCCAGGCCCTGGATTACGCGTCGGCGCATCGCACTTCCCTGGTCCTGCTCGTCCTCTCGGCGATCACGCTCGCAGCGACGTATGGACTCCAACGGCGATGGGTGCAGGCGTGGCCGACTCGCTGATCGCGCGCTTTACAAAGCATCTCCCGGACGGCACGATCGTTCGGGGCGATCTCGAGATCCCTCTCTCCGGACCGTCCGTCCACGTGCTGTTCGGGCCCTCGGGCTGCGGGAAGACGACGTTCCTGCGTTGTCTGGCGGGGCTCGAGGCGCCCGAAAGCGGGTCTATCCGCTTCGCGGACGAGACGTGGCTCGACGTCGATCATCGCGTATTCGTCTCGCCTCAACGGCGCGACGTCGGATTCGTCTTTCAGGACTATGCGCTGTTCCCTCATCTCTCTGTGGCCGGGAACGTAGGTTTCGGGGCGTCTGGGCGGACGGCAGCCGAACGAGGCGCGCTCGTTCGAGAGCTGCTCGAACGCTTCGACCTGACGGGGCTTGCGGGTCGATCGCCCGGAACCCTCTCCGGCGGACAGAAGCAGCGGGTCGCGCTCGCCCGCGCGCTCGCCCGGCGCCCCCGGTTGTTGCTCCTCGACGAGCCGCTTTCGGCGCTCGATGCAGGAGCGCGCGAAGGAATTCGACTCGAGCTGCGTCGATGGCTCAAGCGCGCGGACGTTCCCGTCCTCCTCGTCACCCATGATCGGAGCGAGGCCCTGGCACTCGGCGATTCCCTGGTCGTGATGTTCGACGGCGCGATCCGCCAGAGCGGTCCTGTGCTCGAGGTCTTCAATCGCCCGCTCGACGCGGACGTCGCAAGAATCGTGGGAACCGAGACGATCGTGCCCGGACGGATCGTCGGGAGACGCGACGGGCTCGCCTCGGTGGAGATCGGTACGACTCGACTCACGGCTCTCGCGCCGGAGCTCGAGACCCGGGACGTGATCGTCTGCATTCGCGGCGAGGACGTGACGATCCAGTCGAGCGAAGGGTCGAACGCGAGCGTTCGCAATCGGTTGAAGGCCCGGGTCGTTGCAGTCCACCCGGGCAGTCCGATGATTCGGGTCGATCTCGATGCGGGCTTCCCCCTCGTTGCTTCGATTACCCGGCCGGCGGCCGAAGAGCTCGGAATCCGCCCTGGCATCGAAATCTTCGCGCTCGTCAAGGCGCCCGCGGTCCACCTGATTTCACGACTCGCCTGAGGAGACCCCATGAAGCCCGAGCGATTCACGATCGCGATCCCGCAGCCGGCACTCGACGACCTGCGCGTCCGACTCGAGCGCTTCCGTGCTGCGCCCGATTTCGGCAACGAAGACTGGCGCTACGGCATGGAGGGCTGCGCGCTGCGCTCCCTCGTCGACAGCTGGCTCGACGAGTACGATTGGCGCGCCGCCGAAGCCGAGATGAATCGCTACGAGCATTGGCGTGTCTCGATCGACGGTGTCCCGATCCACTACATGATCAAACGCGGAGTCCCATCCGGCGCTGCGGCGGTCTCGAAGCCGATGCCGCTGATCGTGACCCATGGCTGGCCCTGGACCTTCTGGGATCATCGCTACGTCGTCGATGCCCTCGCCGATCCGGGGGGCCACGGCGGCGATCCCGCGGATGCCTTCGACGTGATCGTTCCCTCGCTGCCGGGCTATGTATTCTCGAGCCCGCTCACGACGACGGGGATCGGTTGGGCCCGGACCGCCGATCTCTGGGCAACCCTGATGAAGGACGTGCTCGGCTATCCGCGCTTCGCGGCAGCCGGGGGCGACTGGGGCGCCTTCGTGACGGCACAGCTGGGCCACAAGTACGCATCGCTCGTCCACGGCGTCTACGAGAGCTTTCCGGCGATTCCAGGGCTCGACTACTTGTCTGTGAAGGAGGGGGATTACGCGGCGGGCGAGAGGGCACTCTTCGCCCGGCGGGTCGAGGCGGAGCCCACGGCTGCGAGCCATATGGCGGTCCACTCGATGGATCCGCAGACCCTCGCGATTGCGCTCAATGACTCACCGGCGGGCCTACTCGCCTGGATCGTCGAGCGGCGGCGTGCGTGGTCGGATTGCGGCGGCGACGTCGAGCGCGCATTCACGCGGGAGCATCTATTGACGACGGTCTCGCTCTTCTGGCTGACGCAGACGATCGGGAGCTCGTTGCGTTTCTACTGGGAGACGGCCCGCCAGGATTGGAAGCCGTCCCATCCGCGTAAGCCGACGATCGAGGCGCCGACCGCGATGGCCGTTTTGCCGCAGGACGTCTTTCCATTGCCGCGGCAGATCGTCGAGCAGCACGCGAACCTGCAGCATTGGCGCGTCTACGAAAAGGGCGGGCATTTCGGGCCGGCCGAGTCGCCCGGGGAGTACGTCGAAGACGTGCGCGGATTCTTCCGGCGGTTCCGAAGCTGAAGCCGATTCGATCGGATCCGGCCCGTCAAGGTGACCGGTCGACGTCTTCTTCCGGCGCGGGGAGCTCGTCGCGATCGTTCTGCTCGAGGCGGATGCGCCCGGCCTCGATGTGGAGACCCATCAAGCGAGCGACGAAGATCGCGACATAGAGCTGGCCGGTCAGCGCCTCGCCGGCGGTCAGCATCTGGGCGATCTCGCTCGTCGGCCGGATGTCGCCGAGGCCGGTCGTCGTCAGTGTGATGAAGCTGTAATAGAGCAGTCGCGCCGGCAGCGAGCTCTCGTCGACGCCAGCTTCCACGAGGGACCGATCGCCCAGCATGAAGGCCATCGGGTCGAGATCGAGCAGCAGGCGGTAGACCGTCGTGAAGCTGAGCCCGATCAGCAGATAGACGCAGATGCCGCCGATCACGGTGTCGAGCTCGACGCGCCGCGTCCGGACGACCGAGTTGAGGATGACGAAGGTCGTGAGGCCGAGCAGGCCGAGACCGCAGAGGTCACCGGCGATGCGCGGCAGGATCGAGTCGACCGCGACGGCGACCGCGTTGCCGGCGAGGGCGCCGACGCCGGTGAGGATCGCCGCGACGAGGACCCAATGCTGCGTTCGATTGACCCAGGTCGCGGCCATGAGGACGATGCTGAACAGGATTGGGAAGCGCACCATCCGCCCCGCCGACCATTCGAGTAGCGGCAGGGCGACCAACATGAAGATCAGCGATGCGAGCAGCAGCGTGTGTCGCCCGAGCGCCCGTCCTTCGCGATCCCGTCGTGCGAGCTGTCCGAGCCAGGTCATTCGAGGGCCGCTAATTCGCGAGATAATGCAGCAGATCGTGGTTCGTCACGATGCCGGCAAGATTCTCGTTTTCGTCGAGCACGACGAGCGCATGAAATTCGCCGATCCCGATCCGATCGATCGCCGCTTCGACGGGCTCGTCGGCGTAGATCGTCTCGAGCCCGCGCGTCATGACGTCGGACGCAGTCTCGCTGCCGTAGAGGCCCGCCGAGAGCTTTTCCGCGCCGTGTTTGCGCGCGATGCGGACGAGGTCGCGGGTCGAGATCATGCCCACGGGCCGGCCGTCTTCGACGATCGGAATGTGGTGGCAGCGCTCGTCGGTCAGGAGCCGCCAGACCTCGAGCAGGCTCTGATCCGGTCGAGCCGTTCGGACATGGCTCGTCATCACTTCGCGAATGGTCACGCCGCGGCGGCTCGAAGGGGAAGACATCGACGATTTCCTCCTGAAAAGCTCGGGGTCCGACATTTGAGCACGATTCGTGCCACGTGGCAGCCATCGTCGCACGCGATTGGCGCGCCATTCGAGGTCTTGGTGCACGGAGTGTGGCGTGTAGCCCCGGCCGCGTCAGCCCTCGAGGGCACGGATCTGCCGGTCGTGGACCCGCGCCAGGAGAACGAGGGCGCCGATGGCGCCGAGCAGAGCCGTGAACATGTCGGATTGCGTGTCCCAGGGATCGCCCTGGGTCCCGAGGAATTCCTCCGCACCCTGGCCGAGCACGAGCGCCGCGGCCCACTCGACGAGCTCGTAGGTCGCGCTGATGGCGAGCACGATCGAGATCACGAGGAACGCGAGCATGCGGCGACCGTTCACGTACGCGCCGCGGACCAGGATCTCGCGGGCGATCAGCGCCGGGACGAGGCCCTGCACGAAATGGCCGAGCTTGTCGTACGGATTGCGCTCGAGGTCGAGCAGTTCGGCGACGTCGAATCCGATCGGAACCCGCGCATAGCTGTATGCACCGCCGACGATCAGGATGCAGCCGTGGAGGAAGATGAGTACGTAGACGAGGGTCGTCAGCGGAAAGCGGCGACGGGTCGCGAAGAGGATCGGCCAGGCGATCACGACGGGCGCGACCTCGGCGATCCAGGTCAGGCGGTCGAAAGGATCGAGGCCCGAGACGACGAGCAGCGCGAGGAGCACGGCCGAGCCGGTCGAGAGAAGCGCGGATCGGTTCGACGTCATGACACGCGGAAAACTAGCGGGTCGTGGGTGTCGCTGCAGAGGTCCGAGGTACACGGAGCCCATTCCTTCGACCTCCCGCATCGCTCAATCCAACCGTTTCGCAAGCTGGATCCTGAAATCCTGGAATCCGAAATCGCGATAGAGCCTTGCCGCGGCCGGGTTCTTGGAGAGCACACTGATGTCGAGGCGCTTCGTGCCCAGTCCGCGCGCGAAGCGTTCCGCGGCGTCGAGGAGCTGGTGACCGAGGCCCCGACTTCGATGTGTGGGGAGGACGACGAGATCGGAGATGTAGGCGTGGACCGTCTGCTCCTCGTCGGAGGCCTCGGGCGAGACGCGGCCGAGAATCACGATGAAGCCGACGACAGCGTGGCCGACCTCAGCGACGAAGATCCGGCCGGTTTGCTTCGCGACGCGTTCGAAGATCGTCTCGAGATACGCGTCCGCCATTTTGTCGCCCTGGGGTAGCGAAGGCTCGAGGGCGCGCTCGAACTCCTGGAGCTCGACGATGCAGGTCAGCACGGCGTCGCGGTCGCGCGCGGGGTCGTAGGGGCGGATCGTCGGAGGCATCAGCGATCAGAACTCCGGCTGAACTCTCGGGTCGTCAGTCACTCGCTCTGCGGCGTCGCGTGACCGCAGGTTTCTTCCGAGCGAGGCGCCAGGACCATTCGAGCGGAACGCCGACGACCCGACCGTCGATCCGCTGGACGATGATCGCCCGGTTCGTCACCTCGAGTTCCTGAATCAGAGGCTGAGCGTGGACGGCAGTGCGCATTCCAGAGCTCCAGATTGCTTCATCGAGCCAGAACCTACACTGCATTCGGTCTTGCTCCCACGCTGGCTGTCGCGGCAGCGGTCGGGGGCGAGCTCGAAGACCTGGGCCGAAGCGTTGTGGTGTTGGAAGGGCTCGTCCGGGACGGACCACGCGACGCGCCGCTGCACCTCGTCGATGCCGACGATCCGTTCGTGGACGACGCGGCCGTTGCCGAACGTGACAACGCGGAGGCCGGGCTTCGGGCAGCGGCGGGACCCCTCCGACGCGCAGATGCTTCGCGTGCAGGCCCAGCGTGTCGGCGAGCTCGCTCGTCAGCTGGCAGGAGAGACATTCGTCGCCGGCGAGGTGGTGGTCATGGGTGCAGACGAACTGGTCGCCCGCGTGGCCGACGAAGACCGAGCCCGCGATGAGCTCGAAGCTCTCGCCCCGCACGCGACAACCGAAGCTCCCTCTGCGAACGTAGGAGAGCGAGTCGAGGCGATTCGTCTGGAGCGGAATGTCGGGCTCCCCTGTCAGGCCCGACGATACCGCGGGCTCGCCGCCGCGCGAACGGGCGCTTGCGCCCGGGGATCGACGGGATGGCCTCTGAGAAATGGAGCGGGAAGGGCACCGTGACGACCGAGGCGGGACCACGGACGGACGAGAAGCTGCGCGAGCTCGTCGCCCTCCACGACGAGATCGACCGCGAGACCCGCGCCCTCGCTCTCGTCCATACCGACCGACTGCAGTGTCGCCGGGGCTGCCACGAATGCTGCGTCGACGAGCTGACCGTGACGCAGATCGAAGCCCTGCGGATCCGACGGGCGCATCCGGAGCTTCTCGCGACAGGGAAGCCGCATCCGGTCGGGGCCTGCGTCTTCCTCGACGACGCCGGGGCCTGTCGTGTCTACGCGGAGCGGCCGCTCGTCTGCCGTTCGCAAGGACTTCCGTTGCAGATCTTCTTCGAGGATGAGGAGGGCGAGATCGAGGAGCGCCGCGACATCTGCCCGCTCAACCTCGACGGCGGCCCGCCGCTGGCGTCGCTCTCGGAGGAAAAGCTCTGGCTAGTCGGCGTCCACGAGCTGCGACTGGCTTCGATCGACGAGGCTTGCGGCGGGAGCGACGAGGCGCGCGTCGCGCTGCGGGATCTGTTCGCACGGAAGACCTGACGCGCAGCATCCCGGCGTCGGCCGACGAGCGCGTCGATCCGGGCGCGCAGGGCTGCGAGGTCGAGGCCGTCGATCTCGAGGGTCTTCTTCGGGGACGAGCTGCCCGAAGCGATGCGCACCGCGTCGCTCGGCAGCCCGAGCGCCGCGGCGACGACGCGCACGATCGCCGCATTCGCGCGGCCCGCCTCCGCCGGCGCCCGCACGCGCACCTTGAGCGCGTCGCCGAGCCCGCCGGCGATGCCCTCGCGCGTCGACCCCGGGACGACCTTCAGCGCGATCCGGAGGCTCATGCCGATCAGGCCGGGAGCGTCTCGCCCGACCACTTCTCGCTCAGCGCGATGAGCTGTTTGGCCGCCTCGCGGTCGAGCGCCCAGGGCATGACGCCGATCGAGGCGCTCGGCGACTTGATCGGCTCGGCGATCCCGCAGTCTTCGCAGTAGACGCCGCCCTTGCCCTCGAGCTCGGGGGCTGTCGCTGCCCAGACCGAGGTCGCGGCGCCCTGCGGTACCTGCTTGAACTTCATGGGCTCGGCCTGCGGCCGCTTGCCCATCATCGCCTTGAAATCGTCGGGGCTGAGATGGCGGCCGAGCTCGGTATGGATCGCGCCGGGGTGGACGCCGAACGAGCGGATGCCACGGCTCTTGTAGCGATCGTCGAGGAACAAGCTGAAGAGGACGTTTGCGGTCTTCGCCTGGCCGTAGGCGGCCCATTTGTCGTAGGGCTCTTTCTCGAAGAGCGGATCCTCGGCACGGAAGGGCGACATGCGATGACCGCCGCTCGAGAGATTGATGATGCGCGCGGGGGAACCGGCGAGGATCCGCGGCAGCAGGCGTGCGGTCAGGACGTAGTGGCCGAGATGATTGGTCCCGAGCTGGAGGTCGAGACCCTCCTTCGTTCGGACGAGTGGGCAGGCCATCACGCCCGCGTTGTTGATGAGGAGATGGATCTTCGGGAAGCGCTTCGCGATGTCGTCGGCGCCGCGGCGGACGGATTGGAGATCCGAGAGGTCGAGCAAGCCGATCTCGAAATCGCCCTTCGGATTCGCGGCGCGCAGGCCCGCGACCGCCTTCTCCGTCTTCTCTTTATCGCGAGCGACACAGACGACCTTCGCCCCGCGGCTCGCGAGCACCCGGGCCGTCTCGATACCGAGTCCGGCGGAGACACCCGTCACGACGGCGGTCTTGCCCGAGAGGTCGATGTCGCGGGCGACTTCCTCGGCGGTCGAATCCATGTCGAATCGTCTGGTCACGGGGAGTCCTCCATGCGGCACGCATCGAGCAGGGGAGAGACCTTCGGAATGCGCACGAAGGCGATACGGCGGCGATTCCAGGTGTAGCAGAGCGCGAGTCCCTCGCCCGACGCGATGACGGCCGGGTAGGAGAACTCGCCAGGGCCGGTCTCGACGTCGACGCGCCAGGGCCAGGAGGCGCCGTCGTCGCGAGAAAAGAGCAGCGAGAGGGGTGTGCGCGGGGCCCAGTTTCCGGGGACGGGATTGCAGGCGAGGGCGAGGGTGCCGTCGGCGAGGCGCGCGAGGTCGAGGGCGCTGTTGTTGTTGGGCACGTCGATCGGATGGGCGACCGACCAGGTCCGACCGTCGTCTTGCGAGTCACTGCGATGGATGCGGCCCGCGGTCGTACGGAAGAGCGCGTGCACGCGGCCCGGAGCGGACTCCCAGAGCGCGGGCTGGATGAGTCCCTTGCCGGTGAAGCGTGCGCGGTCGACCGCGACCCGCTCCGTCGCGGTCCAGCCGTCGATGCCGTTCGGGCTGCGATCGAAGAAGGCGTCCCACCGGTGCCGCGCCTCGGTCGACGCGCCCGCCAGCCAATCCCCCGACGCGAGTCGGATCGGCTTGTTTCGCACGGCGCCGCGGCCGCCGCGATCGCCGGCGACGAGGGGCACCGACCCCTCGAACGTGCGCCCACCGTCGCGCGAGCGCGCGACCCAGGTCGTCCAGCTTCTTATGCTCTCGCCGACCTTGAAATGGAGTGCGATCTCGCCCGGAGCCGTGCCGCCCAACGCTTCGTCGAGGGAATAGAGGACGGGATTCCAGTGGGCGACGGGCTCGACCTTCGCGGCGACGCGCGGCGGGCCGAAGCACACCGGCGACCCGGTGCTCGCGTCGCTCCCGGCATGCTCGGCGATCCAGATCGCGACGTCGTCGTGGCCTTCGCGCGTCCCCGCGAAGAAGGCGACGAGGATCCGCCCGTCCCCGGTCTCGACGAGCGTCGACGCATGGCACTGCGCGAAGGGGCGCGCATCGCCGAATACGAAGCTCCGTTCGAGCGAGTCGGGAGCGAGGGATTCGAGGGTCGCGGTCATCTCGGGAGAAAACACCATTTTTGATTATTCGTAGACCAGCGTGGATTACCCCACTCGGGTCTCGGGGGGATGCGTCCGATAGGAAGTTTCATCTGCAAGGAGCCGCGCGTGTTGAATTTGGGCAATGACGTTCTCTTCCAGGAACCGTCGGTCAGCAACCGACGTTTGCGACGATCCGTGGTGATCGCGGTCGCGGGGGAGTCGATCTCGGTCCGGTTCGTGGGCGAGCCCTTCGCCTTCGAGGTGGATCAGGAAGTCCTGATGTTCTTCACGGCCAAGCGCGAGTTCATGCAACAGATCGGCCGGATCACCGCGATCGAGACCTCGGCTCCGCTCGTCGCGGCGGCCGAGCCCGTCGAGGCCGTCGCGGCCGAAGCGACGGTCACGACGAAAGAAGGCCCCGTCTACGTGATCGAGACCGTCGGCGATCCGATCTCCGCGGAGAGCCGTCAGTGTTATCGGGTCAGTACGATCTCCGCCGGGATCGAGGCCCGTTTCGGCCAGGAGACGAATCTCCAGGTCCAGGACTTGAGCGCCACCGGATTCGCGGTGCTCGCCGACGCGCGATATGCGATCGGTCAAATCGTCGACGTCAAGGTTCGCCACGGAGAGGAAGCCTGCCACGGCCGCGTTTCGATCCAGAGCTTCCGCGAGCTCGAGTCGGGTCGGCTCCGCTATGGCCTTCGCGCGATCGAGAAGGATCCCCACGCGAGGATCTTCCTCGCGACCCTGCAGCGGATCTCGCTCGCCGTGCAGCGCGAGCAGCTGCAGCGGAGCGGCGGTGTGCGCTAGGTCGTCCGTCAGCGGCCCGTGAATCGCGGGCTCCGTTTCTCCATGAAGGCGCGCATGCCCTCGGCGGTGTCTTCCGTCGACGTGCAGGCCGCCTGCGCGACGGCCTCGATCTCGAGCGCCTCGGTCATCGACATCGCACTCGCGCGGTGCAGACTCTGCTTGATCTGGGCGAGGGCGATCGGCGCCCGCTCGGCGAGCGCCGCGAGCTTGCCTTCGACGGCGGCCTCGATCGCGCCGGGTTCGTAGATCGCGTTCACCAGCCCGTATTCCCGCGCCGTCTCGGCGGACACCCAGTCGCCGAAGAACGCGAGCTCCTTCGCGCGCTGCATGCCGACGAGCCGAGGAAGCAGCCACGACCCGCCGCAATCGAGCGACAGGCCGCGGCGCACGAAGATCTCGCAGAAGCGGGCCGTATTCGACGCGTAGACGAGGTCGCAGGCGAAGGCGAGATTCGCCCCGGCCCCGGCGGCCACGCCCTCGACCAGCGCGACGACGGGCTTCGGATGATCGTGGAGCGCGCGGATCGTGCGCCCGTAGACGCGGTTCATCACGTCGAGGGTCACCGAAGCGGGCGAGCCCGGCCGTCGCCCTTCGGGCCCGGCCGTCGGCGCGAGGTCCCCGCCCGAGCAGAAGTTCCCTCCGGCCCCGCGGATCACCACCGCGCGTACGTCACCATCCCCCTCGAAATCCTCGAGCACGTCCGCGAGCTCTCGCGCCATGCGCGGATCGATCGCGTTTCGCTTCTCGGGGCGATCGAGCAGGATACGCCCGATCGAGTCCCGCTTCTCCACCTTCAGCGTCGAAAGCTCCATGAGATCCCCGTTCTCCGATGTCTCGACCCGTCAGCCGTCGCGCCGGTCGCCGTCGATGCCGACCGATGCCAGCAGTGCGTAGATCGGATCGCTGGCGTCGCGAGCGCTCGCGCGCTTGCTCTCCGGAGTCTCCCACCAGACCTCGGCCGGCAGCCGGATCGACCAGTCCGCGATCGCGACCCGACTCGCGATCTTCCAGACGCCCTGGCGCCGTTCGAAGCGGTCGAGATAGCGGAAGGCGGTCGCGAGATTCTGGTGGGGCTTGGCTGGGTCGCCGCGGTGGACCGAGACGCCGTAGCTCTCGACGGCGGCGATATCGGGTGGGGCGTCGGGAAGCGCGTCGTGGGCGCCGCCGAACTCGACCGTGATCTGGTGGAGCGAGTGGGTCGTGAAGCGGTAGCGGGCGAGCAGGCCGTCGACCCAGGCGACGTACTCGTCGGCGCTGCCGGAGAAGCTCCCGTGTCGATCGGTCGCGTCGTCGTAGTAGCAGGAGCGGACGAGGGCCAGGTCCCGGCGGTCGATGCCGCGGCAGTAGCGGTGGATCACACGCTCGATGTCTTGCTGGTCGAGGAGTCGGGCGAGGCGCGGATCCATGAGACCACGCTAGCCAGGGGGCTCGCGCGGGTCGAGGCGGTAGGTGCTCCAACCTCGTTCCGGCCTCGGGGTCGCCGGCTCCGCGGCCCGGGCTCGGGGGGCGGCCCGCGGCTATGCTCCGGCCGGTTTCAATTCCAAGGCAATCCACAGGAGCTCGATCCGTGAGCGCATCCCCCTCTCTTCGTTTCGGCGTCATGTTCGGCTACTGGCAGGCCCAGCCCCATCCGAACTTCGTCGAGGTCGCGCAGACCGCCGAGCGACTCGGCTTCGATTCCGTCTGGACGGCCGAGGCCTGGGGCTCGGACGCCTTCACGCCGCTCACCTGGATCGGGGCGCATACGACGAAGATAAAGCTCGGCACGTCGATCGTGCAGATCTCCGGCCGCACGCCGACTTCGACCGCGATGCACGCGATGACCCTCGACCATCTGACGAAGGGCCGCGTCATCCTCGGCCTCGGCGTCTCGGGACCCCAGGTCGTCGAGGGCTGGTACGGCCGGCCCTTCGACAAGCCGCTCGCACGCACGCGTGAGTATGTCGACATCATTCGCCAGGTGCTGCGTCGCGAGAAGCCCGTCAAGAACGACGGCCCTCATTATCCGATTCCCTATTTCGGCGAAGGCGCCTGGGGAATGGGCAAGCCGCTCAAATCGATCACGCATCCGTTGCGCGCCGATCTGCCGATCTACCTCGGCGCAGAGGGACCGAAGAACGTGGCGCTCGCGGCGGAGATCTGCGACGGCTGGATTCCGCTCTGGTATGCGCCGACCCGGGAAGAGGTCTACGCGGATTCGCTCGTGAATGCGCGCGAGGACTTCGACATCGTCGTTCCCGTCACGGTCAACGTCACCGACGATCTGCAAGGCGCCTACGACGCAATGCGACCGGCGCTCGGCTTCTACATCGGCGGCATGGGCTCCAAGGATCGCAACTTCCACAAGGAGCTGATGGGCCGCATGGGCTATCCGGCTGAAGCCCAGAAGATCCAGGATCTGTTCTTCGAGGGGAAGCGGGGCGAGGCGATCGCCGCGGTGCCCAATGCCTTCATCGACGACATCGCGCTCGTCGGCTCGAAGGAGCGGATCCGCGACCGATTGGCCGCCTGGAAGGAGAGCCGGGCCCGGACGTTGCTCGTTCATGCCCAGAGCCCCGAGGCGCTGTCGAAGATCGCCGATGTGGTGATGGGCTGAGGCTTCGGTCGCACGATACGGCCTCAGGCAAGGGAGAGATCCAATGAAGTTCGGCTATTTCGGATTCAACGTCGGGACCTTCAATCATCCGGACGCGATCGAGCGGCTGGTCGTCGCCGCCGAGATGCTGAACTTCGAGTCGATCTGGACGGGCGAGCATGTCGTGCTCGTCGATCCGCAGGTCGCCCCGTCGCCGGTTCCGCCGCTCTCGACCTTCGTCGACACCGTCGCGAGCCTCGCCTTCGCCGCTGCGAAGACGAGCCGCATCAAGCTCGGCTCGGGGATCATCCTGATCGCCCAGCGCGATCCGATCGTGCTCGCAAAGGAGCTGGCCGGGATCGACGTTCTCTCGAAGGGACGGCTTCTCGTTGGGGTCGGGGTCGGATACGTCAAGGGCGAGTTCGATGCGTTAGGCATTCCCTACGACGAGCGCGGTCCCCGGGCCTCCGAGCACCTCGAGGTCCTGCGCACGCTCTGGACCTCCGAGAAGCCCGCCTTTTCGGGCCGCTTCACGAAGTTCTCGGGCATCCAGTCGCGGCCCCTTCCGGTCCAGAAGCCGCATCCGCCGATCCACGTCGGCGGAATGTCGGCGCCGGCGCTCCGGCGAGCAGTCGCCCAGGGCAATGGCTGGTACGGGTTCTTCCAGGACGTCGCCGCGACGCAGAAGATGATCGAGGGGCTGCGGGAGACGGCCAAGCGGGTCGAGCGGCCGGCCTCGCTCGGAAGGCTCGAGATCACGGTGACCCCGCCCGGTCCCGTCGACGCGGATACGGCGAAGCGCTTCGAGGATCTCGGGGTCGACCGCCTCGTCGTGATGCGTGGATTCCAGGACATGGCGGGCTCCCGCGAGCAGAGTGCGGAGGACGCGGTGATCCGGTTCCTCGAGGAGACGGCGAAGGTTCATCGGTTCGGCTGATCCGGCGGGTCGCGACGCTCCGGAGGACTCCCGGCCCCTCTTCAGGTGCTTGCCCGAGCGGGCGAGAAGTCTATGGGCCCGAGCGCCGGTCCAGCCGATGTTCGTTCGGTCCGAGCGCGCCATCCGGCGCGTCTTTCCGGCCCAAGTGGGGAGTCGACATGAACGCGATCCTGCTCACGCTGAACATCATCATCTTCTCGAGCCTCGTCGCCCTCGGACTCCAATGGCCCCCGGCACTTTTCGCGTTCCTGGTCGTCGGTCCGCTCTCGCTCCTCTCGATCCGTCGGCTCTTCAGCGGCGGGGCTTCGGCCCGGGTGATCTTCGGGACGACGGCGGCGGTTGCGATCTCGGTGATCGCGGGGCTTGGCTATGTCTGGCCCGGGGCCTGGTACGGGATGCTGCTCGTCGGGCCGATCGTGTTGCTCGGGATCGTCGACATGCTGCAGACGAAGCAGTCGATCCGGCGCAACTTTCCCGTAATCGGACACGCCCGCTACCTGATGGAGACGATCCGCCCCGAGATCCAGCAGTACTTCATCGAGAACAACATCGAGGGACGCCCGTTCAACCGTGAGGAGCGCTCGCTGATCTACCAGCGCGCCAAGGGGGCCGTCGACTCGCTCCCCTTCGGAACGCAGCGCGACGTCTACGAGACGGGCTACGAATGGATCAACCACTCGATGATGCCCGTCGAACCGAAGGAGCACGAGCCGCGGGTCTGGTTCGGCCAGGGTCGCTGCGCAAAGCCCTACTCGGCCTCGATCTTCAATGTCTCGGCCATGAGCTACGGCGCGCTCTCCTCTGCGGCGATCATGTCGCTGAACCGCGCGGCGAAGGAAGGCGGCTTCGCGCACAACACCGGCGAGGGATCGATCTCGCCGGCCCATCTCCAGGGCGGCGATCTCATCTGGCAGATCGGCACGGGCTATTTCGGCTGCCGCACCCCCGATGGCAAATTCGATCCGGACTCCTTCGCCGAGCGGGCGATCCGCGACGAAGTCAAGATGCTCGAGATCAAGATCTCGCAGGGCGCGAAGCCGGGTCACGGCGGCATCCTGCCCGCCAAGAAGATCACGCCCGAGATCGCCGCCATCCGCGGCGTCGTCATGGGCAAGGACGTCAACTCCCCGCCCGCCCACACCGCCTTCTCGACGCCCGTCGGTCTGCTCGAGTTCGTGGCCCGCCTGCGCGAGCTCTCCGGCGGCAAGCCCGTCGGCTTCAAGCTCTGCATCGGCAAGCGCCGCGAGTTTCTCGCCGTCTGCAAGGCAATGCTCGAGACCGGCATCGTCCCCGACTTCATCACGATCGACGGCGGCGAAGGCGGAACCGGAGCCGCGCCCTTCGAGTTCTCGAACAGCCTGGGCACGCCGCTCCTCGAAGGCCTCACCTTCGCCCACAACGCGCTCGTCGGCATCGGTCTGCGCGATCAGATCCGCATCATCGCCTCCGGCAAGATCTCGAGCGGCTTCACCCTCGCGCGCACCATCGCCCTCGGCGCCGATACCTGCAACGCCGCGCGACCGATGATGCTCGCGATGGGCTGCATCCAGGCGCGCAAGTGCAACACGAACGAGTGTCCCGTCGGCATCGCCACGCAGGATCCCGCGCTGACGGTCGGCATCGTGCCCGCCGAGAAATCGAAGCGGGTCGCCCGCTACCACCGCGAGACGATCCGCGCCGCCGTCGATCTGATGAGCGCGGCAGGTCTCTCGAAGCCGTCGGAGCTTCGGCCGTGGCACATCATGCGCCGGATCTCGCAGCTCGAGGTGCGCCACTACGGCGAGATCTTCGAGTATCTCGCGCCCGGAGCGCTGTTGCGCGAGCCGCTGCCGGCGAGCATCGGCAGGGCCTGGGAAGTCGCCGATGCCAGTACGTTCGCTTATCAGGAGGCGGATTCCAGCGCGATCAGCATCCCGCAAACATCCGCGAACGGACACTTCGCGGAGCGGCCGCACATTTAGGCGCCCGACCCGGCGCCGGCACGCGATCCGAGGTCGTACCCTCAGCGACTGAAACGGGATCGCATTCTGCGGATGCCTGGGCCCCTCGCATCGGATCGATCGCGCGTCAGGCGCGCGTGGTGCGGTCACGCGCGATGGGCCCGGTCGAATTCAACGTGAGCGTCGGCGCGTCAGGGCAGCGGATCGAGCAGGATCTCGGTCCGGTCGTGCTCAATCACGCCCCAGTCGCCCATCTCGTCGGCGCCGAGCTCGCGCTCGACGACGCGCAGGCGGCCGCCCATGAACTCGAATCGCGTCGCGACGCTGGCGCGATCGGTCTCGAACTCGATGAAGCTGCCGGGCTCGACGAAGCGGGCGACTGCGTTGAAGAAGCGGGCCATTGGCCGCGCCGGCAATTCGTCCATCATGCCCTCGCGGCCCATGCCGTGGATGCCCCCGCCCGGCGTCTCCTGGATGACCGCGTGCTCGCCGAGGGCGACCAGCGATCGCAGCGCCTCGGCGAAGGTCTGAGCCGACGCGAAGGCACGCCAGGCGCTCTCGTCGCGCCCGATTCCCATCTCCTGGAAGACGGATTGCGAGGGGAAGGTCGACTTGAGCTGTGCGACGGCCGCGCGCTCGGCAGCGGCGTTCATTCGAAATTGCGCCTTCTCGATCCAGACCGCGGTTCCCATGGACACACTCCGATGCAGGTCGGGCTGAATGCCCCGTGGGACCCGATCGCCCCAGGACACGCCCGTCATCGCTCCCTCGGATCGCCGACGTCGGGTCTTGAGACTTCGGCCTCGATCTTCGCGACGAACCGCGACATCCGTCGATCGAACGGCCCGGGCCGACTACCGTTCGGCTTCTCCTGCGCATCCGTTTGCACAGCCGAGGAGGTCCGGGCTTGGACGGGGAGATGAAGGCGAGGGTCGAGTTGACCGGGGAAGCGCGAGCCGCGCTCCCGCCGCGTTGGCGTGCGGCTTTCGACTGGGCAGAGCGTGAGCTCGGGGGTCGAGTCGTAGCCTGGGAGCCGCAGCCCCGCTGGCGCCCGGCCTGCTTCTTCGATCTCGAGCGCCCGGGCGGCGAGATCCTCTCCCTTTATTGGCGCGGCGCCCGCAGCGAATGGCACCGGGACGCGCGGCCCCTCGAACGCGAGATGCGCGTGATCGAAGTGCTCGAGCGAAACGGCGTCCGCGTCCCCCGTGCCTACGGTCTCTGCGCCGATCCGCCTGGCCTCGTGCTCGAAAGGCTCCCCGGGCGCTTCAACCTTGCGACGGCGACCGACGATCGCCATCGGCGCGCAGTCCTCGACGAGTATCTCGTGCAGCTCGCGCGGATCCACTCGATCCCGATCGAGGAGTTCGAGGTGATCGGCTTCGACCGGCCGCGTAGCTCCGAGCAAAGCTGCTTCGGCGAGACCCGCCGCTTCGAGCGCGAATATCGAGCGGCCAGGCAGCGCGCGGCGAAGCAGGGCGCCGAGCCGATGATCGAGTTCCAGCTCGCCTGGTGCAAACGCAACGTGCCCCGCGATCGACTCGAGTTCTCCTTCCTCGTCTGCGACTCCGGTCAATTCATGTTCGACGACGCAGGCCTGACGGGCCTGATCGACTTCGAGCTCGGCTACATCGGCGACTACGCCGCGGATCTCGCGGGCCTGCGTACGCGGGATCTGTCCGAGCCGATCGGCGACCTCGGCCGCGCGATGCGGCGCTACGGGGAGATCAGTGGCCGCGAGATCGACCTGCGCGCCATCGACTACCACACGATCCGCTTCGCGATGCTGAACCCGCTCTCGCTGGCAGCGGCTCTCGCCGAGCCCACCCGCGACGCCAACTACGTCCAGTACCTCGGCTGGTCGGTCTGTTACGGGCGTGCCGGACTCGAGGTGATGGCGCGCTATGCCGGCATCGAGCTCGATCCGCCGCGGCTTCCCGAGGCCGCGCCCTCCCGGCGGACGACGGCCCATGCGCATCTTGTCGACCTGCTCGATCCCGCCCGGACCGCTGCCCGTTCCGGCGCTGGAGCTACCGATTCCGCCGCCGCCGCCGCCGACCGCGAGCGCGCCTACGACTTCGACCGGATGCAGCGGATCGCCGTCTACCTCGACCGGTCAGACCGCTACGGCGCGGCTCTCGAGGCGGACGATCTCGCAGACGTCGCACGGCTGCTCGGTTCTTCGCCCGCTTCGCCGCCGCCGGCCGACTGGCAGGAGGCCGACGCCCGACTCGAGAAGCTCGTCGCCGAATCCGGTCCCGAGCGCGATTCCGACTTCATTCGCTATTTCCACCGGCGGCTCTCGCGGGAGGAGTTCCTGCTCAAACCCGTCCTGCGCGAGCAGGAACACGCAGCGCTGCCCCCGCTCGAAGACTGAGGAGTCGAAACGAACATGACCCAGATCCGCCCCCTGACCGGCTACCGCGTGGTCGACCTCGCCGACGAGAAGGGCGAGCTCGCTGGCCGCATCCTCGCCGACTTCGGTGCCGAGGTCGTCCGCGTCGAGCCGCCGCAGGGCGCGCGCTCCAGGCGACTTCCGCCCTTCGCGCCCTCGGGCGAGAGCCTCTACTTCGCCTATCGCAACTCGAACAAGCTGGGCCACGTCCTCGACCTCGAGACCGAGGCCGGTCGGGCGGGCCTCCTCGATCTGCTCGCCCGCGCCGACGTCCTGATCGAATCCGAGGCACCCGGGCGGATGGCCGCGCTCGGCCTCGCGCCGAAGGATCTTTCGGAGCGATTCCCGCATCTCGTCGTGCTCTCGATCTCGGATTTCGGGCAGACCGGCCCCTATCGGGACTGGGTCGCGACCGATTCGACCCTCTGCGCGATCTCGGGCATGCAGTTCAAGGCGGGGGTTGCGGATCGCGAGCCGCTCTTCTCGCCGGGCACGATGGCCTACGACATCGCGGGCATCATGGGCTCCTTCGCAGCGATGGCGGCGCTCTATCAGCGCGAGCGGACGGGCTACGGACAGACCCTCGATCTCTCGGTCCTCGAGGCGGTGGCCCAGCAGACGGACTGGTCCTTCTCGAACAACTCGATGACCGACGCGAAGCTGCAGGAAGGCCTTCAGACGCGCATGGGCTCGGGGCCGATCTACAAGATCTTCCCCTGCAAGGGCGGCTTCGTCCGGCTCGTCATCATGGCGCCGCGCCAATGGCGCGCGATGCGGGCCTGGCTCGGGGAGCCCGACTACCTCCAGGACCCGAAATACGATTCGTTCCTCGGTCGCATGGAGATCGCCGACGCGCTGAACGTCATGGTCGGCGACCTGTTTGCGACCATGACCCACGAAGAGGTCGCGTTCGAGGCCCAAAAGCGCGGGATCGTCTGTACGCCCGTGCTCGCTCCCGGCGAAGTCCTCGAGAACGTCCACTTCCGCTCGCGCCGGACCTTCGTCGACGGCGAGTATGCGAAGGGCGAGCGCGGCCCGATTCCGTCGGGCTTCTTCGAGCTCGACCGCGAGCGCCAGGGTTATCGCCATCGCGCGCCCGAAAAGGGCGAGCATTCTGCCAAGGTCATCGCCGGCCTCTGGCCCGACTACCGCTCGAAGCCGGTCCACCCGCGGCCCGCGCCCTCGCGTCCCTTCGAGGATCTGAGGGTCCTCGACTTCGGCATCGGCGGTGTCGGAGTCGAAGGGGCGCGGCTCTTCGCCGACTACGGCGCCGACGTCATCAAGGTCGAGAGTAAGGTCTACCCTGACTTCATCCGAGTCGTGATGGGGACCCAGATCAGCGGCTCCTTCGCGTCGTCCTCGCGCACGAAGCGGGGCCTCGGCATCAACCTCAAGCTCGAAGAAGGGCGCCGGCTCCTGCACGAGCTCGCCCGCCATGCCGACGTCGTCACCGAGAACGGCTCGACCGGGACGATGGACTCCCTCGGCGTCGGCTACGAGGCGCTCTCGAAGACGAACCCGCGCATCGTCCTTGCGAGCAGTCAGTTGTTAGGCGACCACGGTGCCTGGGCGGACTGGATCGGATACGGACCGAGCACGCAGCCGATCGGTGGCCTGGTCCACCTCTGGAGTTATCGCGACTCGAGCGAGCCGGCCGGCTCGACTTCGATCTTCCCCGACCATCTCGCCGGTCGACTGCTCGCGATCAGCGCCCTCGCGGCTCTCTTCCGACGGATGCGGACCGGCAGAGGGGCTCACGCGTCGGTCGCCCAGGCCGAGGCGGTCGCCAACATCATCGGCGATCAGCTGTTGAAGGAGGGGGTCGCCCCGGGCACCGTCGGTCCCCGCGGTAATCGGAGCGAGCGGGGCGCGCCCTGGGGCTCGTATCCCTGCGCGGGCCACGACCAATGGGTCGCGATCACGGTCCGCGACGATGAGGACTGGGCGAAGCTGAAGGTCGCGATCGGCGATCCCGACTGGGCGAAGGACGCGCGTTATGCGACCGCAGAAGGCCGCGCGGCCGACCACGACGCGATCGACGCGAAGCTCATCGAGTGGACGCGGGCGCGTTCGCCGAAGACGGTGACCTCGACGCTCCAGATGTTCAAGGTTCCGGCGGCGCCGATGTACACCGCCCGCGACCAGCTCCACGACCCCCACTACCAGGCCCGCGGCTACCCCCGCTGGATCGACCAGCAGGTCACGGGTTGGATGGCGATGGAGGGGCCGTGCTTCCAGGCGAGCGGCATGAGCGACATCCAGCTGTTCCAGGCGCCGCTGGTCGGCGAGCACACGTGGGCGATCGCGCGGGAGATCCTCGGGCTCTCGGACTCGGAGATCGAGGCACAGATCAAGGCGGAGGTGCTCGAGGCGTCGCGCTGAGGCGGAGCGAATGCGGGCTCGCCCCCCCCCGTGCCAGATCGACTGGTGCGGACGCACAGCCGGAGCCCGCCTCTGCGCAGCGGTCGAAGGACCCGATCGAGCGGCGACCAAGGGCTTTCATCTGCCCGATGCGGTCCCGACGGATGAACGGCCGTCACCGACTACGCTCGCCACGAACCCGGGTCGACCCCCCTTCATGAAGTAATCCGCGAAGTTTTCGTGTCCGTTCTCGTCCGAGCTCGCGGCGGCCGAGACTCGTGAGACGACCCGCGCCCGTTCGTTCACAGCCCAGCGAGCGCCAGATCGAGATTCGCGCTCGAGATCCCCCCATGGATCTCCATGACCGTCCCGGTGACGAACGCAGAAGCCGGCGATGCGAGATACAGAGCGCCTAACGCGATGTCCTCGGGCTCGCCGAGTCGTCGCAGCGGAGTCGATTCGACCATCGCCTTGTGGACGACGGGATTCGTCAGGACCGATTCGAGCGCCGAGGTCGCGGTCGAGCCGACGGCGATCGCGTTGACGCGGATCTTCGGGGCGAGGTCCTCGGAGAGGAGCTTCGTGAAGTGGCTCATGGCGGCCTTGGCGGTGCCGTAGGCGACGAAGCCCTTGCCCTTCATCTGGCCGATCGACGATGAGATGTTGACGATCGCGCCGCCTCGCTCCTGCATGTGGGGCACGGCCGCCTTCGAGAGCGCGAATGCCGTCGTCACGTTGAAATGGAATGCGCCAGCGAACTCCTTCTCCGTCGTCTGGAGGAAGCCCTTCGGCATCGAGCCGCCGACGTTGTTGATCACGATATCGATTCGGCCGAACTCGTACATCGCCTGCTCTGCGAAGGCCTGGAGGTTCGCGGTCACGGCGGCGTTGCACTCGACGACGAGCGCGCGGCGGCCGAGTTTGCGGATCTCCGCGGCGACGGCCTCGAGCTGGTCTTTACTGCGAGCAGCGAGTGCTATGTCGGCGCCGCACTCGGCGAGGGCGAGGGCGGTCGCGCGGCCGATTCCGCGGCCTGCGCCGGTCACTAGGGCTACTTTGTCGTCGATTCGAAAGCGGTCGAGGATGGTCATGGCGCGATTCTAACGGCTCGCGAGCGATCCGCCGGCCTCATGGCCCGGAGCTCTCCGGTCTGGCTAGACTCGCCGGTCTGCCGCGGCCTGGATCGATGCCGCCGGCGAGGAGACATCGATGCAGGATTTCAAGGGTCGGATCGCGGTCGTGACCGGGGCGGCGAGCGGGATCGGGCTGGGCGTGACCGAGCGATTTCTGCGCGAGGGCATGAAGGTCGTGATGGCCGACGTCGAGAAGTCGAGCCTCGATCGCGAGGGGGCGCGGCTGCGGTCGAGCGGGGGCGAGGTGCTGCCGGTCGTCTGCGACGTCCGCGATCCCGACGCGGTCTTCGATCTCGCCAGGCAGACCGTGTCGCATTACGGCGGGGTCCACGTCGTCTTCAACAACGCCGGCGTCGGTCCGGCGGGGCCGATGCTCGAGACGACGCCCGCCGACTGGCGCTGGATCGTCGACGTCAACGTTCTCGGCGTCGCCTACGGCGTGATGGCGTTCGGCCCGATCCTCAAGAATCAGGGCGAGGGCCACATCATCAACACCGCCTCCGAAGCCGGCCACGTTTCGAGCGCCATGCTCGGTATGTACACCGCGACCAAACACGCCGTCGTGGGTCTCTCCGAGTCCCTCTACCGCGAGCTCGAGGGCGCGGGCGTTTCCGTTCACTGTCTCTGCCCGAATCTCGTGCGCACGAAGATCTTCCAATCCGAGCGCAACCGCGACGACGGCGCTGCCATGCGGCCCTCGCAGACGGCGACGATGGCGCCGCTGCGCGAGGCGATCTCTGCCATGGGGATCCCGCCCGAGCAGGTCGCAGGTGACATCGTCGACGCGATGCGCGCGAACCGATTCTGGATCTTCACCCACGACATGACGAAGCGATCGCTCGCCGTGCGTCATGCGGACATCGAGGCGGGTCGCAATCCGTCGAACCCCTACGAGAGCATCGCCGGATTCGAGGGGCTGGCGGGCGGAGCCGAGGGCGGATCAGGGCCGCGCGGAGTCCGATCGTGACGATGCGAGAGCTGCTCCTCGCCCGCGCGGACGACGACGCGACGGCGCTCCTGTTCGAGAATCAGCGCTATTCGTGGCGCGAGTACTTCCAGGGCTGCTGCGAGCGGGCGGAAGCGCTGCTCGCGTGGCGGCGACCCGGGCCGTTCCATGTCGGTGTGCTGCTCGAGAACGTGCCCGAGTATCTCTTCGTGACGGGCGCTGCGAGCCTCGCGGGCGCCACGGTCGTCGGCATCAATCCGACGCGCCGCGGCGCCGGCCTCGAGCGCGACATCCGCCACACGGATTGCCAGATCCTCGTCACCGAGGATCGCCACGCCGATCTTCTTGCCGGTCTCGACCTCGGCATCGCCGACGATCGCCGCTTCGACGTCGCCTCACCCACCTGGCGCGCCGCGATTGCGCCGTTCAAGGGCGCGGGTATTCCGAAGATCGAGGGCGATCCGCGTGCGATCTACATGCTGATTTTCACGTCGGGGACGACGGGCGAGCCGAAGGCCGCGATCTGCTCCTCGATGCGCACGGCGATGGCCGGCAAGGTACTCGCCCAGATGCGTGGTCTGACGTCGAAAGACGTCGGTTACCTCGCGATGCCGCTCTTCCACTCGAATGCCCACATGGCCGGGGTCGCGCCGATCATGGCGGCCGGCGGAACCTGGAGCATGCGCCGCAAATTCTCCGCGAGCGCCTTCCTCCCCGACGTCCGGAAGTTCGGGGTCACCTACTTCAACTACGTCGGCAAGCCGCTGACCTACATCCTCGCGACCCCCGAACGCCCAGACGACGCCGACAACACGCTGCGTGTCGCTTTCGGCAACGAGGGCGCGGACCACGACCTCGGCCGCTTCGCAGCGCGCTTCGGCTGCGAGGTCATCGATTCCTACGGCTCGACCGAGGGCGGCATCGCGATCTCGCGCACCGACGGCATGCCCGCCGGCGCCCTCGGCGTCGCCCCGCCCGGGACGCTGATCCTCGATCCAGAGACGAAGAAGGAGTGTCCGCGGGCGGTCTTCGCTGCCGACGGCCGTCTCGCGAACGCAAAGGAAGCGATCGGCGAGATCGCGAGCACCGAGACCGCGAAGAGCTTCGAGGGCTACTGGCGCAACGAAGAGGCGAATCAGGAGCGCACGCGCGAGGGGATCTACTGGAGCGGCGATCTCGGCTACCGCGACGACGCGGGCTTCTTCTACTTCGCCGGGCGCAACATGGACTGGCTCCGGGTCGACGGAGAGAACTTCGCTGCCGGTCCGATCGAGCGGATCCTGACGCGTCATTCGGATGTTGCGCTCGCGGCGGTCTACGCCGTGCCCAACGCCGACGTCGGCGACGATTGCATGGCGGCGCTGATCCTGCGGCCCGGCGCGCGCTTCGAGCCGAAGGGCTTCGCGGACTTCCTCGGCGAGCAGCGCGATCTCGGGACGAAGATGGCGCCGCGTTATGTTCGGATCGCACAGTCGCTACCGTCGACTGAGACCAACAAGATCCTGAAGCGGGTGCTGCGCGACGAGCGATGGGATTGTGGCGATCCGGTCTGGCTACGCGATGGGGTGACCTATCGCCTGCTCTCCGAGGCGGATCGAAAGGCGATCGTCGCGGCCTTCGAGGCCCGGGGTAGACGGAACTTTCTCGATCGCTGACTCTCGAGTCGGCGGACTTCAGGGGCAGGGCGCCTCTCGATTGAGATGACCGAATGGGAGAAGGAGTATCGAATGGCCTCGTTCATGGCGGCACACGGTGCGAAGACCTATGCGGCGATGCGGATCGTGGTGGGGTTCCTGTACCTCTGGCACGGATCGCAGAAGGTCTTCGGGATTCCGGGGGGCATGATGGAGATGCCCGACGCCATTCGCTGGTCCGCAGGTCCGCTCGAGCTGGTCGGCGGCCTCCTCGTCATGATCGGACTCCAGACGCGCTGGGCGGCATTCATCTCGAGCGGCACGATGGCGGCCGCCTATTGGATCGGCCACGGCACGAAGGCGGTCCTTCCGGTCGAAAATGGCGGCGAGCTCGCGGCGCTCTACTGCTTCGTCTTTCTCTTCATCTCTGCCCACGGGTCGGGGATCTGGAGCGTCGACGGTTCCGGGTCGAAGGGCTAGGCGCGTGGCGTCCGGCGAGCGCGACGAGCCCGGCGAGAGGGACCTGGCCCGCCTGGCTCCAACGTCCGAGGAGTCCGGAGCGAGAGTGGCCCCGATCGGTCGCGACGCTCGGCTCTGGCGCGTGCTCGTCGAGCTCTCGTTCGTGGCCGCGGAATTCCGGGCGGACTCGGCGGAATCGCCCGGTGCGCCGGGCCAGGCAGTCCCGCCGCGGCCGAAGCCCTTCGTTGCGGGCCAGCTCGAGAGCCTCGTCGTCGAGTTCGACGACGCGTACACGATCTTCGTCGAAGGGATGGACCGCCTTCCTTCCGAGGCGCAGCTCCTCGCCCTTCAGGGCGTCGATCGGCAGCTCGTCGCAATGGTGCGGGCCCAGGATGCGGAGCTCTGGACCCAGAAGGGACTCCGCGAGGACGCGCGCTGGGGCGAGGCCCACCAGCTCGTGGTCGGCGCGATCGAGGCCTTTGGGTGGCCGCCGCAGAGACTTTCGCTGGTGGTACCCGGGGCGGTGTCCAACGGGCAGGGCGGCGGGGAGTCCAGCGAGCCTTCGGGCGGACCGAGGAGCAGGGCATGAGCGGCGGCAGCGAAGCATTCGACGTGATCGCTTGCGGGTTTCGGCCCGAGGGCAGCCTTGGGCACCTGGCGGTGCTCGTCGGGTTCGTCGTGTTTGCGTGGTGGGTTGGGGGGCGGCGGGCGCGCACTTCCTCAGTCGATTCCATCCCGCCCAAGCGCCTCCTCGACGCTCAATCCATCCCTTAACGCCCGCACGTCATGGGTCCGGATCCAGTCGGCCCCCGTCCGCGCCGCGAAGAGCTCGGCCGCGAGGGTCGCCGCGCCGATGGCGTCGAGCCCGCTGCCGGTGACTTCGCGCAGGAACGATTTGCGCGAGACCGAGACGAGTACCGGCCTCCCGAATCGCGAACGCAGCACGGCGATCCGTTGCAGCACCGCGATCGAAGCGCGCGGGTCCCGCCCGAGAAAGAAGCCCATCCCCGGGTCGACGATCAGCCGCTCCTCGGCGACGCCACCGCGCACGAGCGCCGTGAGGCGGGAGTCGAAGAATCGCTCGATCGAATCGAGCACCTGGCGCGGGCTCGCGAGGCTGCGATCGGCGCGCTCGGCCTGTGCGAGGGAATGGACGACGACGAGCTCGGCGCGGGCGGCGGCGAGCTCGGGGTAGAGCGACGCTTCGGGGAAGCCGCGGACGTCGTTCAGCCAGTCGGCCCCGGAGGCGATCGCGAAGCGCAGGACGTCGGGATCGGTAGCGTCGACGCAGGTCCGGATGCCGGAGCTGCGCAGGGCATCGAGGACCGGGCGCAGGCGCTCGATCTGCCGCTCGGCGGGAACCGGGCGGGAATCGGGATGGCTCGAGGCGGGGCCGAGCTCGACGATCCTGGCCCCGGCCTCCGCGAGCGCCTGGCCATGGGCGATCGCGCTCTCGGGTGCGAGATAACGGCCACCGTCCGAGAAGGAATCCTCGGTGATGTTGACGATGCCGACGATCTGGATTGTCCTTCGCACACGGCCTTTCTAGCACGCGACGCATTTGCGCGGAGGTGATCCCGATGCAGGCGATCCACGAATCCGGTTTCTTCGGCGATCTCCATGAATCGACGTTTCGCCGCCGCGCGACGGCGGCCGGTTCAGAGCTGCCGGCGGAGTACGCCTCGACGCTCGTGCCTCTGTCCATCACGCTCGCCGAGAGCGGTGAGGCGTATACGTATTCGATCCGAGATGGGCGGCTCGAGCTCACGCCCGGGGCCGAGCGCGCCGTGACACGGGTCGAGCTCTCGCGGGCGAGCTTCGAGGGGCTGACTCGCGACGTCGAGTCGTCGGCGGGGCTCATCTATGGCGCGCGGGTGCGGGCGCTGCGCGGGAATCTGATGGATTTCATGCAGTGGGAGCCAGCGCTGCGCTGGCTCTACACGGGTCGCCCCGTCTACGACCCGAGCGCGGTCGACCTGCGCGGCCTGCACGGCGAGCCCCTCGATCCGACGCAGGCATTTCATCTCGACGACGACCGCGAAGAGATGGCGCACTACCTGCGGACCGTGGGTTATGTCTTCGTGCGGGATGTGCTTTCGCAGGACGAGATCGAGACCCTGCGCGCCGAGTCCGAGAATTTGCGGCGGCTCGCGAAGGAGGGGGATCAGGAGTCCTGGTGGGGGAAACGGAGCGACGGATCGAGCGTGTTGTGTCGCGTGCTGCGCGCCGGGAGCCAGCCGAAGATGCGCGCGCTCCACGCCGACCCCCGGCTCTGGCAGCTGGCCGGGCTATGCGACGAGCCGATGCATCTGCCGATCGCCGCGGACGAGAAAGACGGCGTGACCCTGTTATGGAAGCAGCCCGGGGTCGAAGAGGGACTCGGCGATCTGCCCTGGCATCGCGACTGCGGCCTCGGCGGTCACGGGAGCATGTGCCCGACCGCCGTGGTCAGCGTCTTTCTCGGTCCGAATACGCCGGAGGCCGGGGAGCTTCGATTCCTGCCCGGCTCCTGGAAAAGCTCGTTTCCGCATCAGACGGCGGACTCGCCAAAGGCGCCGCGAGGCGTCGCGCCTCCGGCGCGGGCCGGCGATGCCACGATCCACTACGGCGACGGATTACACGTCGCTCCGCCGCCGACGGGCACGAACGGACCGTTTCGCAGCTGCATCCTGCTCGGCTTCGCGCGCAGGGGTGGTGGGCATCACGAAGGCGGACGCCATTACAACGACGTCCTGCTCGGCGACGAGGTCGGTCAAATCCCCGACATGGGAAAAGCCGCCGCGCGCCGCTGAACCCCCGGCGTCGATTTTTACAACGCTTTTACGCGATCGGGTCGCTCCGAGCTGTGCCCGAGTTGCGCTTTCGGCTACACCTCGCGCCGCGTCTGGTCGCAACCTGGATCGAAGCCTCCGACAGCACCCCCGCTCGGATGCCCAATCGGAGAGCCGTCGTCCCCTATGAGCGCAGCGATCGATTTCGAGCCCCTCGAGTCTCCTGAAGAATCCGAGACCTCGCCCTCGGTCCCGTCCCGCCCGCGATCCGCGTCGCCCTCTGCGGCGTCGCCGGCGACGAGTGGCCGCCTGCTCAAGTATCGCGCCGACCGACGACCCGTCGCCTACAGCTGCGCAATGTTCGTCGTCCATGCGCTGATCTTCTTCCTGGCCCCCGCCTGGGTCGCGGCCCTCTGCGTGCTCCCGCTCGTGTTGGTCAGCATGTTCGTCGCGCCGATCAACCACCACCACCAGCATCTCAACACCTTTCGCTCGCCGCTGCTGAATCGGGTCTACGACCTGGTGCTCGCGCTTCAGACCGGAATCGCCCCCTTCGCCTGGGTCCTTCATCACAACGTGGGTCATCACGTCAACTACCTGAACCAGCGCCCGCATCCGCGCGCCGACGAATCGAAGTGGACGCGCCGCGACGGCAGCCAGATGGGGCGGATCGAGTACACGATCGATCTCGTCCTGAATCACCAGATCGACATCGTGCGCCTCGGCCTGCGCCAACGGCGTTATCTGCGGCCGTTTCTCTGGATGAAGCTCCCGCTCTGGACGATTCTGGGCCTGGCGCTCTGGTACGACCCCCTGAACGCCTTCCTCGCGATACTGCTCCCCGGCTTCCTGACTCTGGTCCATACGGCCTGGGCGACCTACGAGCACCACGCCGGCCACTACCCGACCAGCCATTTCGACGCGAGCTTCAACAACACCAACCCGCTCTACAACTTCTTGACCTGCAATCTCGGCCTCCATACCGCGCACCACTACCGCCCCGGCGTCCACTGGTCGCTGCTGCCCGCGCTCCACGCCGAGATCGTGAGCCGGATTCCGGCCAAGCAGATCAATCCGAATTTCTGGTGATCGAGGGGTGAGTCGGCCGCGTCGGGGCCTATCCTACAGTCCTGCCGTAGGAGTACGCCCGCGATGGCTCGCCCCGTCCATGTCCTGCCCCGCGACGTTCACAACACCGAGCTCGTCGCAAACGTCCACCCGCCGGACTGGACCAATCCGACGCCGGCGGGCCGCTACAACCTCGTCGTCATCGGCGCAGGTACAGCCGGCCTGATCACGTCCCTGATCGCTTCGAGCCTCGGCGCCCGCGTCGCCCTCGTCGAGCGCCATCTGATGGGCGGCGATTGCCTCAACGTCGGCTGCGTTCCGTCGAAGTCCGTGATCCGCGCGGCGCGCTGGGCCCACGAGGCCCGCGTCGCGAGGGATCTCGGTCTCGGCGCCCGAACCGGAGCCGGCGCCCACGCCGGGGACGAGACGCTTCCCGATTTCGGCGCGGCGATGGAGCGCATGCGCCGCATTCGCGCGCGCATCAGCCACGAGGACTCGGCAGAGCGTTATTCGCGGGAATTCGGGATCGACGTCTACTTCGGGAACGCCCGGTTTCGAGACTCCGGAGTCGTGGAGGTGGACGGGGTCCCTCTTGGCTTCAAGAAGGCCGTCGTCGCGACCGGGGCGCGGGCGTCGGCGCCGCCGGTGGAAGGACTCGAGCAGACGGGATATCTCACGAACGAGACGGTCTTCGAGCTGACGGAACGTCCGGCGCGCCTCGCGGTGATCGGAGCGGGGCCAATCGGCTGCGAGCTGGCCCAGAGCTTTCAACGGCTCGGCTCGCGGGTGAGCCTCGTCGAGGCCGCGCCGCAGATCCTGGTGCGGGAAGACCCGGACGCGGCGCAGATCGTCCAGAGGGCACTCGAGCGGGATGGTGTCGAGCTCCATTGCGGCGCGCGGATCGAGAGGGTCGAGCGACGGGGGGCCGAGAAGGTCATGTCCCTGACGATCGAGGGGCGCCGGACGGAGCTCGTCGTCGACGAGATTCTCGTCGGCGCCGGCCGCGTGCCCAACCTCGCCGATCTCGGACTCGAGTCGATCGGAGTCGTATTCGATCTGCGCCGAGGCATCCAGGTCGACGACCACCTGCGGACGACGAATCCCCGTGTCTACGCCGCGGGCGACGTCTGCATGGATTGGAAGTTCACTCACGCCGCCGATGCCGCCGCGAAGATCGTCGTCCAGAATGCGCTCTTCATGGGTCGCAAGAAGCTCTCGACTCTGGTCATGCCCTGGTGCACCTACACGGACCCCGAGATCGCGCACGTCGGCCTGTACGAGCGCGATGCACGCGAGCGCGGCATCGCGCTCGACACCTATCAGGTCCCGATCGCCCGGGCGAATCGCGCCGTGACCGACGGGGAAGAAGAGGGGCTCGTGAAGATCCACGTCCGCAAGGGGAGCGACGAGATCCTCGGGGCTACGATCGTCGCTGCCCATGCGGGCGAGATGATCAGCGCGATTACTCTGGCGATGACCCGGCGGATCGGTCTCGGGGCCTTCACGAACGTGATCCATCCCTATCCGACGCAGGCGGAGGCGATCAAGGCCGCGGCCGGGCTCTATACGCGGACGCGGCTCACGCCGCGGGTAAAGCGGATCTTCGAGGCGTGGATGCGGTTCTCGCGTTAGTGGATGTCGACAGGAGGGAAGGGCTGGTGGTCCGGATTGGAATGCTGCTGTCGATTTCCTTCGGCTTGCTGACGACTGCGGCCCCCGCGCTCGATCTGGATCTATACGCCGAGCTCCTCGAGCGCCACACGGTCGCCGTCGAAGACATCGCCTCGACGCGCGTCGACTACGCGGCGCTTCGGACGAACGCGGACTGGACGAAGCTCGTCGGTAGCCTGAAGACGAGCGACCCGAAGCGCCTCGAGACCCGCGACGAGCGCCTCGCGTTCTGGATCAATGCCTACAACATCCTCGCGATCGACCTCGTCCGCCGGAACCATCCCGTCGACAGCATCCGCTCGATCGGAAATCTCTTCTCTTCCGTCTGGAAGCGCCCGGCTGGCGAAATCGGAGGCCGCGTCTACACCCTCGACGAGATCGAGCACCAGACCCTGCGGCCAATGGGGGAGCCGCGGGTCCACGGGGCCATCGTATGCGCCTCGCTCTCCTGCCCTCCGCTCCGGCGGGAGCCCTACCGGTCCGAACGGCTGTCGGCACAGCTCGAGGACAATGTGAAGCGCTGGCTCGCCGATCCGCGAAAGGGAGCGCGGATCGATCGATCGACCCGAACGCTCGAGCTGAGTCCGATCCTCGACTGGTTCGCGGAGGACTTCAAGGCCGGCGTCGTCCCGTTCGTCGCGAGCCATGTCGCTCCGGCCGACGCCGAGTGGATCCGATCGCAGGGCGAGGCGCTGCGCCTTCGTTATTTCGACTACGACTGGTCCTTGAACGACGGATCTCGCGACGAGCCCGAGACTCCCTCGCGTTAGCGGCCCCAGAGCTCTCCATCGCCCATCATGTGTCGGGCGACGTCGATCGCATCGATCGCGAGCGAAATTCCGGCGATCACGAGATAGAAGCCGAGATAGGCGCCGAACGGGGTGAGGAGCGGGTAGAGCTTGCGGCGGGCGAGGAGGATCCACGTGTAGACGGGTCCCCAGAACACGAGATGCGCGATCCCGAGGAGTCGCACGTAACCGACCTCCTCGTAGAGCCTCCCCATCGCCAACCCGGCGGCCACGAAGACCGCGAGAATCGCGATCGGCTCCGTCCGAACCTTCCAGTGGCCTTGCACCCGGCCGACGACGAAGAGCAGCGCCCCGAGATGCGCGGCGACCAGGACCTGGATCCAGCTGCGCAGCCAGAGCGGCTCGGTCGCCATCGCTGCGCCGAGGGTTTTCGGAATTTCAGGGTCCATCGATCTTCCTTATCGCACCGATCGACCGCGACTGTAACTCCAGAGCGCGATCGACCGTACCCAGGATGCCGCATGCCAGCGCCTTCGCGGAAGGATCGAGGCCCCGATCCAGCGTGATGACGCGAGAAAGGTTCCATGACGACGTTGAATGACCGCGTCCTGACCCTGACGGATCGCCTTCAACCACAGCTCGGCTGGCTTCCCCTGCTCGCCGCTCGTTTGACGGTCGGTTGGGTCTTCCTCCAGAGCGGCTGGGGCAAGCTACACAATCTCGCGGGAGTCACCGAGTTCTTCGCTTCCCTCGGCATACCTGCCCCGGAGCTGCAGGCTCCGATCGTCGCGGGAATCGAGTTCGGTGGCGGAATCCTGCTCCTGCTCGGACTCGCCACGCGCTTCGCGGCACTTCCCCTGATGGGCGTGATGCTGGTCGCGATTCGGACGGCCTTGTGGGACGACATCGATGAACTATCGGATCTGCTGGGTCTCGCGGAGTTCGGCTACGTCGTGATGCTGGCGGGGCTCGTCGTGTTCGGCGCGGGTTCAGTCTCCGTCGACAGGTTGGTCCGCGGAAGAATCGTCGACCGAACCTGAAAAATTACCGGCTTCTGGCGAGGCGGCGGCACTCTCCAGCAACGCATTATCAACGTCGCCCAACATTGCGACCCATCCGGGGTCGCTCATTCGGAGGATCGAAAGATGATCGGAAATCGAAATCAGGCTCTGGCTACCTTGGTCGCTGGCCTTTTTGCCCTGGGCGCAGGTCCTGCCTTTGCGGAGGACAACGCGCCCGCTGCGGAAAAGGTGAAATGCGAGGGCGCCAACAGCTGCAAGGGCCATGGCTCCTGCAAGACGGCGAAGAATGCCTGTGCCGGCAAGAACGGGTGTGCGGGCCAGGGCTTCATGATGCTGACGCCCGAGGAATGTGATGCGGCCAAGGCGAAGATGAAGGAAGAGAAGCACTGATCTCGAGCTGGATGCCCGGGAGCGGGCCGTCCCCGCTCTCCTTTACGAGGCCTTCTCCCGGGCGCCCCAGGATTCATCCATGACCCTGCGAACGACGAGTCCATTCTCTGAAACGCAATTTCTCGGTGTGGGTATCGGTCTGCGCCCGCAGCACTATGCGGAGATCCTCGCCGAGACCTCGACTGACGGCATTGGAATCGATTGGTTCGAGGCAATCAGCGAGAACTACATGGTTCCCGGCGGTCGGCCGGTTCGCATGCTCGACGCCGTGCGTTCGAGATTTCCCATCACGCTTCACGGCGTCTCGCTGAATCTCGGCTCGGCCGATCCCCTCGACGAGCCCTACCTCGAACGACTCGCAGTGCTGGCCGCTCGTTTCGAGCCCGCGTGGCTGACCGATCATCTCTGCTGGACGGGTGTCGACGGCGAATCCGTCCACGACCTCCTGCCGCTTCCCTACACGGAGTCGGTCGTTCGACACGTGGTCGAACGCATCGCGCGCGTCCAGGATCGGCTTCGTCGGCGAATCGCGATCGAGAACGTGTCGAGCTATCTGGCATTTCGCGAGGACGAGATGCCGGAGTGGGAATTCCTGTCGGAGATCGCGGTCCGGGCCGACTGTGGCATTCTCTTCGACATCAACAACGTCTTCGTTTCGGCGCACAACCACGATTTCGACGCGTGGAAATACGTCGATTCGATCCCGTGCGACCGTGTCTTCCAGATCCACCTGGCGGGACCGAGCGAGGCGGGAGCCCTTCTCATCGATACGCACGACAGTCCCGTTCGGGAGGAGGTTTGGAGTCTCTACGAGCGTTTCTTGCGGCGCGCGGGGCCGATCTCGACGCTCGTCGAATGGGATGATTCGATCCCGCCGCTGGCACGGGTCGCCGCGGAGGCGGCGCGGGCGAGGTCCATTCTCGAGCGGGTCGCCAGCGAAGGCGAGGAGCGGAGATGACGCGAACGGACTCCCTGCTCGAAGTCCAGTGCGACCTCGCGGACCTCGTGACGCGACTCGGCCGGGGCGAAGCCGACCGCCCGTCCGACCAATCCGATCGGCGGCCTGCGCTCCGCGAACGATTTCGCTCGGACCGGGGCATTTCCGCAGCCGACCGTCTCTCGATCTACGAGCACGCCTACTTTGCGCGGATCCATGAGGTATTGAAGGAGGATCACGGTGCGCTGCGTGCGGCGATCGGGGACGACGCGTTCCACGATCTCGTGAAGCTCTACTTGATGGCACATCCCTCTCGCAGCTTCTCCCTGCGCTTCGTCGGCGATCGACTTCCCGAATTCCTCGAGGGTCCCGTCGCCGAGGTCATTCGATCGCGATGGCCTTTCGTCGCCGACCTCGCCACGCTCGAGCGTGCGCTGATCGACGTCTTCGACGCGCCCGATGACGAGACCCTCGAACGGTCATCGCTTGCGGGCATTCCTTCCGAGCACTGGCCCGAGCTGCAGTTCGAGCTCGTGGCGGCACACCGCCTGCTGCGGCTCGATTGGCCCGTCCACATGCTGCACGACGCCCATCGCGCGGACCAGCCGATTGCGGAGCTCGTCGGGTCGCCGACCGTGATCCTCGTCCATCGTCGGCGGGAACGGGTCGGTTACCGGGCGATCGAGGCATTCGAGGAACAGTTGCTCAGGCGCGTTCGCGACGGCGCCGACTTCGCGACGATCTGCGGATTCGCTTCCGACCTCGTCGGTGATGCCGCGGGGCCCCGACGGATTCTCGAGCTGCTCGAACGGTGGATGGGCGAAGGGGTTCTGGCGAGCGTGCGGGTCCGGGCGCGTCGGGATTAGTTCGAGCGAGCGGTGGATGATCCAGCGGGCGGAGAATCGGGGTGTAGGCGTTCGGCCAGGAAGCGCAGCACCAGGGCCGTTGGCAGCGTCAGAAGCCCCGCAGCGATCACGGGCGCGAGGGCGTGCGAGACGAGCTGGTGGACAGGGCTTGCCGCCAAACACGACGCGTGGACGACGATGGCTCCGAATGCGACGCTGCCGACCAGCGCGAGCGCAGCGCTCGCGTTCGGGCGGCGCAGAAAGCCGTAGCTGACGTAGGCGCAGGGGATCAGCGCCGAAAGTATTCCGAGGGCCGTCGCATGGGATAGGCATCCCAGGCAGGCCGCGAGCTCCTCGCGGCTCAAGGCCAGATCGCCGAGCGAGATCCACAATCGATCGCTCGCCAGACTGATCAGGATTCCGAGGCCGCCGACGCCCAGGCCGATTCGCGTCGCGCGATCGCGTCCGGGCACTGCGGAGGCGAGGGCAGCGATCGTCGATCCGAGGGCCAGCAGCGCCAGCCCGACGACGACGGAAAGAAAAGCCGGGCTCGACCAGTCGGAATGGCCAAACGGCCGCGTTGCGTGCCTTCCAAACAGCCAGAGAACGACGAGCATGCCCAGCCAGATTCCTGCGGCGGACGCGAGCCCGACACGAAGCGGCGGAATGGGATGGACGGGCTTCAGGTCGCGGACGAGCGCACGCACGCGGTCTTCGGCGGTCTGCCTGTCATCTCCGGTCTGCCTGTCCGCGCCGGTCTGCATGGTCAGTCGTCCTGCTTTCGGAGCAACGCGCGCAGCGCCCGGTAGCCCCGGTGTGCACGCACCTTGAGCGCTCCCGTGCTCACCCCCGCTCGCGAAGCCGCCTCGACGACGGAGTGTCCCTCGAGATGGATCAGCTCGACCGCCTGACGCTGCGTCGCGGGCAGCTCCGCGAGGGCGTTCTCGAGCTCCGCGGACAGCGGATCTCCGTCCCTGCAAGCGCTCGTCTCGGCTGCCGGTTCGGGGGTCCTTTCGAGATCGAGGGGAAGTTCGCGCAGGGATTGGCGTGCCCGGGACCGAACCCAATCGATCGTCGCATTTCGCACGATCGCATTGAACCAGGGCGTGAAGGGACGTTCAGGGCGGTAGGTCTGGCGGGCGCGGTGGATCGAGATGAGAGCGTTCTGCACGATGTCTTCCCGGGCAGCCGCGTCTCGGACGCGGGCCCCGACCTGCCGGCGCGCGCGCGGCAGGAGCTCGAGGAGCAGCTTCTCGTAGGCGGCACCGTCGCCGGCCTGAGAGGCGACCATCCACGCCCGCCAGGCATCTTCACGCTCGTTCCATCGGTGGCGTCGTTCGTCCATACGTTCTCGGCCTGGATGGGGTTACCCGGAGCCCGAGATTACTGGATCGGGTCAAGCCCCGCGCCGTCCCGATCGCCGCTTGCGCGGATCGTTGATGCGGTCGTCGAGATCGACCTCGACGACGCCGCCCTCGATGCGGACCCCGAAGCACGGAATCGGAAATCCGTCCCCATGCTCGGGGTCGAAGCCGGTCCGAACGTCGTAACAGAGTCCGTGCGCAGAACAGACGATGACGCCGTTTTCGAAGCGGCCCTTCGAGAGGGGGAACCCCGCGTGGGGGCACGCGTCTTCCATCGCATGGATCTCGTCGCCGACCCTGTAGAGGCCGAGCGCGATTTCACCGACGACGACGCGCAGGCCCTGGGACGCAGGGATCTGATCGAGTCTCGCTACCGGAACGAACGCCAAGCCCCATCTCCTTCGAAGGTCGGGGACCCAACATGCCGCAGGTCGTGCAGACCGACCAAGGGGTGGGGCTGCGCGACCTGCGGGCTGTTCGTTCCGGGCTCGGATCCGATCAGTTGTTGGCGAGCGAAGCCGGGACCGCAGAGGGCGTTCCCTGGGCGCGGACGATGCAGGTCTCGAAGCCGGCTTCGAGGTCGCTCGAGCAGTCCATCGTGGTCGGGCCCGTGAGCAGGACATTGAGGCGCTGGTCGATGCGCGCGTGGGCGCTCTCCGAGGCCTCGTCGATCTCGGCGCGGGTGATCGGGCGGTAGGCCATATAATCGATCGTCTGCGCCGAATCGACGTTGCCGGCGGACGCGACGCTGGCGATCGAGAGCGCGGCGAAGGCCGCGAAGAGAATCGAGAGACTGAATCGTGACGGGGGTCGCATGGGGGCTCCTTTGTTGCGGGCCTCCTATCGGAACCTCGATGGATTGCTTGAGGGCTTCTTCCGTCTACGTTGAAATGACTTCGCGAAGGAATCGGCAGCGGATCGGCAATCCCATCCACGAAACGAACCCCAATGGCTTTTCGCATTGAATTCGGACCCGAATGCCCCATTTCGCTGCACCGAATCGGGGTAGGTGAATTCCAGGATCATCGGACTAGACTTGCGTGCCCGTGTCGAGGGACCCGGATGTCGGGAACGCAAACGCAGAGGGATGAGGAGTAGGCAGATGAAGCTCTGGGACGAGCAGCTCGAGGGAATGCGCGAGGAAGCCCGCAACATGCTCCAGTATCTTCCCGCGCTCCCGAAGCCGGATGCGAGCCTCGATGCCCTGTCCCGGGCGCGTTTCGTCCGCGAGGGCTTCGGTGCCGTCACGGCGAATGCGCCGAAGTCGGCCAAGGCCGAAGCCACGACGATTCCCGGGCCCGCTGGAGCGCTCCCCGTTCGGATCTTCCGACCGAAGGGCAAGGCGCGCGGCCTCTACCTGCATCTCCACGGCGGGGGCTGGATCCTCGGCGATCCCGAGATGGGCGATGCAAGCAACGAACGGCTCGCCGAGCAATTCGACCTCGCCGTCCTCTCCGTCGACTATCGCCTGGCGCCCGAGCATCCCTATCCCGCCGGGCCCGACGATTGCCAGGCGGCAGCCGCCTGGCTGCTCGAGAAGGGCAAGGCCGAGTTCGGTTCCGACCGGCTCTTCATCGGCGGCGAGTCCGCCGGCGGCCATCTGACCCTGGTCACCGGCCTGCGCGTCCGCGATCGGCTGAAAATGGGGAACCGACTACTGGGTCTGAATCTCGTGTTCGGCTGGTACGACGTGAACGGAACGCCCTCCCAGCGCGGCAATGGCGGCCACCCCGACATGCTCGATCCTGAGGGGCTCCGCTTCATGGTCGATTGCTTCACGCCCGGTATGAGCGAGGAGGCGCGCCGAAACCCCGACATTTCGCCGCTCTTCGCGGATCTGAAGGGATTGCCCTCGAGCTTGATCTCCGTCGGAAGCCTCGACCATCTCCGCGACGACTCGCTCTTCCTCGCCCCGCTGCTCGCAGCCGCCGGGGTCGACGTCGAGCTGCAGGTCTATCCCGATTCGCCGCACGGATTCCAGGCCCTTCCGACCCAGATCTCGAAGGTCTTCAATCAGCGCAGCGAGATCTGGATGGAGCGCGTGATGAAGCTGGCAGGAATCTAGGCGGATCCCCGGCGAGCCCGCGAGCGAGACGAGAGGAGCAACGGCGATGAAGGATTTCAAGGGCAAGGTCGCGGTCGTGACCGGCGGCGCGGGCGACATCGGCAAGGCGATCGTGCGGGGGCTGCTCCGCAAGGGCGTGAAGGTCGTTCTCTCCGACGTCGAGCAGAGCGCGCTCGACCGCGCGTTGGCCGAGCTCTCGCCCCTGGGCGATGTCCGCGCCATCCGGGCCGACGTCTCGAAGCCCGAGTCCGTCGAGTCCCTCGCCGAGCAGGTCTACGCCGCCCACGGCGCTTGCCATCTGCTCTTCAACAACGCGGGCGTCGGTGCCCCCTCGGTCAACGTCTGGGAGACGACGGTCAACGACTGGAAATGGGTCCACGGCGTCAACGTGATGGGCGTCGTCCACGGTATCCAGTCCTTCGTTCCCCGAATGATCGCCGGCGGCGAGGCGGGCCACATCATCAATACCTCCTCCGGCGACGGAGGCATCGCACCGTTAGGCGGACAGTCCGTCTACGCGTCGAGCAAGGCCTGCGTCTCGATCATCACGGAATGTCTCGAGACCCAGCTGCGCACCCAGCACCCGCGGCTCAAGGCGACGATCTTCTATCCCGCCGGCGGCGTGCTCAAGACGGGGATCTGGAGCTGCGACCGCAATCGGCCGGCGGAGCTCGCCCGGGAGAAGCCATCGGGACAGCCCGCGGACCTGATGGGCGCCTTCATGAAGGCGGCCGAGGAGTCGGGCATGCAGATCCAGTTCCAGGATCTCGACGAGCTCGCGGAGACGCTGCTGAAGGATCTCGAGGCCGAGAAATTCGTCTCGATGATCGGGATCGAGGGAGCGGGCGAGACGCTTCGTCAGCGGGCCGAGAAGATCGGGCGCGGCGAGGCGCCGATCGACGAGCATTCTTATCTTGCATGAAGGGCTATCTCGCATGAAGATCGATCTGGCTTGAAGAAGGACCTCGCGTGAGCGAGAGCGCATCGGATCCCGAGACGACGACGGCGCCCTCCGAAGCCTACGCCTGGTACGTCGTCGGGCTGCTGACGCTCGTGTACGTCCTCTCGTTCCTCGATCGCCAGATCCTGTCGCTGATGGTCGTCGATCTGAAGACGGGGCTCGCCCTCGAGCACGATTGGCAGGTCGGGTTCCTTATGGGTCCGGCCTTCGCCGTCTTCTACACGCTCTTCGGCTTTCCCTTCGGCCGCCTCGCGGACAGCGCGAATCGGACCCGGGTCATCGCCTTCGGTCTCGGCGTCTGGAGCCTGATGACGGTCGGCTGCGGGGTCGCGCGGCAGTTCTGGCAGATGGCCGCGATGCGGGTCGGGGTCGGGATCGGCGAAGCGTCGCTCTCGCCCTCGGCCTACTCGATCATCAGCGACATCTTCGCTCCGGGAAAGCTCGGGCGGGCAATCTCGGTCTACGCCAGCGGGATCTACCTCGGCTCGGGGCTCGCCTTCATGCTCGGGGGGCGGGCGGTCGCGAGCCTGCGCACGACCGAGGCCTGGCAGCTGCCGTGGGTCGGCGCGGTCGAGTGCTGGCAGAAGGTCTTCTTCTACGTCGGGCTGCCTGGGCTCCTCGTCGTGCCGCTCTTGCTTCTGACGCTCTCCGAGCCCGTTCGTCGGGGTCTCGTCGGAACGGGGAACGGGACGGGGAAGGGCGAGGCGACCGGCGCGCTCCCGCTCTCCCATGCCCTCGACTTCGCGCGCCGGAACTGGCGGGCGCTCGCGACGCATCATCTCGGCTTCGCGCTGCTCTCATTTTCGAGCTACGGCGCGAGCGCCTGGCTGCCCTCGATGTTCCAGCGCGTCCACGGCTGGGACATCGCGACCTTTGGATTCGTCTACGGGATCATCGTCTTCGTCGGCTCGTCCGCGGGCGCGATCGCCGGCGGGGTGTTCGCCGATGCCCTCGCGCGCCGCGGCCATCTCGACTCGAAGGTGCGCGTCGGCTGGCTTGCGGCGATGGCCTGGCTGCCGTTCGGGATCGCATTTCCACTGGTCGAGAACGGCATCATTGCGATGGCCCTCGTTGCCCCCGCGGCCTTCCTGTCGGCGATGCCCTTCGGTGTCGCGCCGGCGGCGATCCAGGAGATCACGCCCAACAACCTGCGCGGCCAGATCTCGTCGATCTACCTCTTCGTGATCAACTTGATCGGTCTCGCGATCGGGCCGATCGTGATCGCGCTGTTCACCGACTACGTCTTCGACGAGGCCCGCTTCGGCGCGAGCGGCATCCGCTGGTCGATGCTCACGACGACGACCTTCGCCCACGTCGTCGCCGCGCTGCTCCTTGGGCGCGGACTCGTCGAGTTCAGGCGCGTCCGCGCGTGCTCGCCACGGCCTTGAGGTAGACCGTCGCGACCTCGCTCTCGTCGAGGAAGCCGATGACGGCGCCCCGGTCGTCGACGACGGGGATCTCGCGCAGCCCTTCGGAGACGATCCGCTCGGTCGCGATCCGCAGATCATCCTCGGCACGGACCGAGACGGGCGGTCGCATGAGGTCCGCGGCGATGGCCCAGGGCAGATCGGGACCTTCGTTCGCGAGGACCCGCAGCCCGTCGGCGGTGACGAGCCCCGTCATCCGCTCGTTCGCGTCCACGACGGGAAAGACGTCCTGCCAGGTCGCTTCGCTGATGCGTTCCAGCATCTCGCGGGCGGGGGTCTGGGGGTCGAAGCGCACGAAGGGCCGCCCCGCGGTCATCAGATCGGCGACGCGGGTCGACTTCAGGACGTCGACGAGGAGCGCATCGCGATGGACTGGCGAGTCCCGAAGCGTCGGGACCTGCGCTGGGTAGAGCGTCTGACCCCGGAGCGCCACGAAGGCGATGCCCTGGGCGAGCATCAATGGCACGAGCAGATCGTAGTTTCCCGCCAACTCGCACACGAGAACCAGCGCGGCGAGCGGGACATGCGCGATCCCCCCGTAGAAGACACCCATGCCGACCAGCGCGAAGGCCCCGGGATCGATCGCGGGATCGCCGAGCAGGATCTCTGCCGCGCGCCCGAAGGCGCCGCCGAAGAGCCCGCCGATCGCGAGGGACGGCGCGAAGTCGCCCGCACTTCCGTCCGACCCGATCGTCAACGAGGCCGCGATGATCTTCGCGAACGACAGCATGAGGAGAAGCAGCACACCGTTGATGCCGGCCGGTAGCCAGTCGGCGCCACTGATCGCCGCCTGTACCGCGCCGTAGCCGCCGCCGAGGATGCCGAAGCCGTGTCCCTCGACGCCCGAGCGCGTGCCGGCGTAGACGAGGATCGGGGTGCAGAACGAACCGAGCAGAAGTCCGCCGAGCGCGGGACGTGCCCATGCGGCGAGGGGAAGCGCGTGGAAGAAACGGCGCGAGAGCCGCAGCATCGTCGCGAATCCGGCGGCCATGCCGGCGACGAGCAGGGCGAGCAGGCCGTAGAGGGGGAGATGCCCGGGCACGAAGGGAAAGCGCAGGGCGTGGGTGAAGAGGGTGCTCTCGCCGAAGATCGAGATGACGACGGAGTAGGCGACGACGCTCGAGAGGATGGAGGGCACGAGGGCGTCGGCCTCGAACCCATCGCGATAGAGGATCTCGACGGCGAGCAGGGCGGCGCCGAGTGGCGTCCGAAAGACCGCCGCGATGCCGGCGGCGACGCCCGCGACGAGCAGGATGCGCCGCTCCCGGGCGCTGACCCGCAGTACCCGCCCGACGAGGGAGCCGAGCGCTCCGCCGATCTGCATCGTCGGCCCCTCGCGCCCTCCGGCGCCCCCGGTTCCGAGCGTGCAGAGGGAGGCCAGGGTCTTCACCCAGACGACGCGCCGCCGGACGATGCCGTCGTGGCGATGGAAGGCCTCGATCGTCGCATCGCTGCCGCCGCCGCGGGTCTCGGGGGCGAGCCGGGTGAGCAGGCCGCAGGCGAGCCCGCCGAGCGCCGGGAGCAGGATCAGCAGCCAGGGACGAAAGGCTGTCGAACTGGGCCGGAGGGAGAGGGTCTCGCCGTGGGCCCGCAGGACGGAATAACCCGCCAGCTCTTCGAGCAGGAAATGTTGGAGGACCTCGACGGCGGCGAAGAAAAAAGCGCCGACGAAGCCCGCCGCGACACCGACCAGCGTCGCATGGAAGAGCGTCCGCCCGACGATCCCGAGATCCAGAGCGCCCGCCTCCGACGAGAGGCTGGGAAGCAGCAGCGCGTCGCGCAGGGACCAGGGCCGCCGCCGTCGCGGGTCTTCGCTCAAGCGACGGGCCGCGAGCTCGCGCCGCTCATGCGCGCCCTCATGCGCGCCCTCATGCGCGCCAAAGGTCGAGCAGCTCCTGCGCCGTCGCCCGGGTCGTGATCCGCGCGAGGCCGTGCTCGATGACCTGTTTGGCGTAGTCGAGGGGATAGCCGGAGACGCAGTCGGTCACGAGCACGACGTGATAGCCGTGGTTCAGCGCCTCGATGACGACGCCCGGGATTCCGACGTTGAGCGACACCCCCGTCGCGACGACCGTCTCGACGCCGAGCGAGCGGAGCGACATGTCGAGGTTCGTGCCGTGAAAGGGCGACATGCCGTGGGTGCGGACCGTGTCGAGGTCGCCGGCCTCCGGGCCGAGCTCGGGGATGACGTCGGCCGCGGGCTCGCCGAGCACCAGATAGTTCGGATCCTCGAGCATCCGGTTCACGAGCGGGACGTTGAAGAAGCTCCCCTTGCGATCGCGTCGGAACGCGGCCCGGCAATGCACGACAGGAACGCCCGCGCGGCGCGCGCCTTCGACGAGCTGACCGAGCCGTTTCGGTATGCCCTCCGCCGCGACGACGTCTGCCAGCGCCCGGATGACTGCCAGATCGCCGATCACACCCCGCTGCATCTCCATCGTGAGAATGGCGGTCTTCCCCACGGTCGCGATTTCTGCGAGTCGACCCATTACCCGTCCCTCCTAATGATGTCCGCGTTCGGGCGCGGCAGGTCCGAAGATCTCCTGACCGTCGACCTCGACGCGGATGCGACGCAGCTTCAGCTCGAGGATCCGCCACTTGCCGTCGGAGTCCTTGCGGTAGCGCTCGTAGTACCAGCCGACACCCCACAGTGTTCGACGCGGACTGCCCTCCGGAAACCAGAGCATGTCCTCCATCGCCCAGGTGCCGATGGCGGTCGTCGGGCTCGTCAGCTCGACGATGGGGGTGTGGCCGTGATGGCAGGTCTTCACGCCCTCGAGGATCGGGGGCAGGAAGTCGACGAAGGCCTGGCGACTGCGATGGATGGGAGAATCGTCCTGGGTCGTGTCGATCGTACAGTCGACACAGAAGACGTCGGCCCACTCGGCCCAGCGCTTCTGGTCCATCAACAGGAAGTAGCGGGCCTTCAACTGCTTGATCTGCTCGATCTCGACCAGTTCATCGGAGGTCATCGGGTTCCTCGGGGCTCTCGGGCTCGTGTGCGGGTCGTGGGGCTGGACGCTTTTGCCGGAGCCCAACCCTCGCTCGCCCGCCCGGCGGACCGCAACCCTGCCGCGTCCCAGGAATGCGAACGCGACTCCAAAATCGGTGGCAGAAGACCGGCAAGTAGGGCTTTCCCGGCGCCCCAGGCTCGTCCTGGCGGAGAACTCGTCGATTTATCGCCGGGGGACGGTGAAATTGACATTGATTTTCAATTTCTACGTCTATAGAATGCCGACAACTCAGAGGACGGGACGGACGCCATGATCGTTTGCCATTGCCGCGGAGTTTCGGATCGCCAGATCAAGCGGGTCGTGAATAACGGCGCCTGCTCCCTGCGCGAGGTGGCGCGGGCGACCGGGGCCGGCATGCGCTGCGGCGGTTGCCGCGAGAACGTGGCGCAGGTCGTCGAGGCCGCGCTGCAGAGCGATTGCCAGGGCTCGTCCGTCCAATCGTCCGTCCAATCGTCCGTACAGGCCTCCGTTCGATCGATGCTCCACCTCGAGCTGCCCGTCGCCGCCGAGGGCTGAGGCTCTTGATGGGGCTGAGGGCTCAGGCGTCTCCGATCGGTCCATAGCCCGCGTGCTGGGGCAGACCGTCCGCGATCGTGAACCAACACGCCTTCGAGTCCACGAAGATGTGCGCCTCGGGCTCGATTCCCGTCGCGTCGTCGAGGCTTCCGATCGACACGAAATCATGTTCGGGAAGTGCTGCGTGGCGAAAGAAGAGTCGTGAGCCGCAGCGGCCGCAGAACGACCGCACGACCGCCTCGGACGAGGCGTAGGCCGCGACCTGGTCCGCGCCTGCGGTGATCGCGAGCGCATCGCGGCGGATGCGGCCGAAGGTCGAGAAGGGCGCGCCATGGGATCGGCGGCACATCGAACAGTGGCAATGATCTACCGGCCCGATCGTCCCTCGGATCTCGAAGCGGATCGCCCCACAGAGACAGCCTCCCGTCGCCAACGTGACCCCCCGTTCGTACCCCTGACCGACCGCGTTCACTCGAAGCCCAGCACCTTCATGTCGACGACGTTGCGCATCGGCTCGCCGGCGCGGAAGCGCTTCAAGTTGTCGAAGAAGAGATCGAAGACGTCGTCCATGTAGCGATCGACCGAGACCGACGAATGGGCCGAGATGTAGACGTTCGGAAGATCCCAGAGGGGGCTCTTCGGATCGAGGGGCTCGGGGTCGAAGACGTCGAGGATGGCCGCCGCGAGCGGCTCTTCCTTCATGACGCGCGCAAGCTCCGCCTCGTCGACCAGCGAGCCGCGGGCCACGTTGACGAGCACGGCCCGCCGCGGCATCGCCGCCAACGCTTTTGCGTCGATCAGATGCTGGGTATCGGCCGTCGCCGGTGCCGCGATCAGGACGGCATCGCACTCGCCGAGCATCTCGTGGAGCGCCGAGGTCGGGTAGACCCGGTCGCAATCGGGATCCGTATCCCCCGGCCGAACCGTGCGGCGCAGGCCGAGGACCCGGCAGCCAAAGGCGCGGGCGCGTACGGCGACCGCCCGGCCGATATGGCCGAGCCCCACGATTCCGATGGTCGAGCCCGCGAAGGTGCGTCCGTAGCTGCGCTTGAACTCGTGGGCCTGTTGGAACTCGTCCGCCTCGCGTAGCCGCTTCCAGACCTGGAGCAGACGCCCGATCACCCACTCGGCCATCGAGCCCGAGCTGAGCCCCGAGCTGTTCGTCAGCACGACGCCCTTCGCAGCGAGACCGACCTTCCCGAACTGCTCGACGCCGGCGCCGGCGCCCTGCACCCAGCGCAGGTTCGGCGCGCGCTCTGCGAGACGGTCCGGGGTGTGGAGCGCGATCAGGACATCCGCCGACGCCAACGCGGCGTCGCGTTCCCGGGCAACCGTCCGGGCCCAGGCCGGCGGCTCCGCATGGGGCGTCCCGGGCGAGATCGAGAGCCAGTCGCCGCCCTCGTCGATCGGCAGCACGACGGGGATGACGCCGGGAATCGACGCGAGGCGCTCGAGGTAATGGGGCGCCGCTAGCGGCGGGAAGCCCAGACAGACGCGGATCGGATCTTGGCCTTGCATGGCGGTGTCTCCAACGGGGAAGCGACGGATGGGATGTGAACGCCGCGTGTGTCTCGGAGTCTCGCCCGTTCGTCGGCTGCGTTCAATCGGGCTCGTGCGGTGTTCGAAGCCCCGCGGTCGGGACTAGACCCGATCGACCGACTGCCGTTCTGCAGGAAGAATGGCTGCCGGAAGAATCGACATCTCTGCTCGGCGTCTGGGCGGAGAAGGAGCAGGATCGACTCGGGTGGGCCGCAGGCGAGCCACCGCATGTCGGCACGCCCGATGCAATACCGGGTGCATCAGCACGCAGCGAAGCCGTCGTCGAAGCAACGCGGGTCGCTGCCGGGAGCGCTCCAGGGAGCGAGAGAGTCCACGAAAGGGAGGAAGTGATGGGTAAGGCGTGTGCGTGGTGCGGTGCAATCCTGCGTGTCCTGGTCGGCACATCGATGCCGACCGGTCATGCGCTCTGCCAGGGCTGCCTAGAAGACCTGAAGACGGCGCTGTCCTCGAACGGTCTGCGGCCTGGCGGACACGAGCGGCGGTTGCACTGACGACAGCTCGGAGCCGGGTAGGACCAGAGACTGGCGCGCGGGGCGACGCGGTGTAGAGCGCCGCGCCGTTCCCGCCCAGCGCCCGCCGCCGTCAGCCCTTCAAGAGCTCCTTCGCGATCGCGCGGATCTGGATCTCGTCGGTGCCGGCGTAGATCTGCAGGACCTTGGCGTCGCGGGCGAGCTGCTCGACGACGTACTCGGCCATGTAGCCGTTGCCGCCGTAGACCTGAACGGCCTCCATCGCGACCTCGACTGCAGCGCGCGCGGCGTAGAGCTTCATCGCGGATGCCTCGGCGAAGCTCATCGAGCGGCCGTTCGCCGACAGCTCGATCGTCCGGAAGACGAGATTCTGGAGGTTCATGCGCGCGACCTCCATGCGGGCGAGCTTGTCCTGGATCAGCTGGTACTCCCCGATCGGGCGCTCGAACTGGACCCGCTCGCGGGCGTATTTGAGCGAGAGCTCGAGGCAGCGCTCGACCAGGCCGAGCGCCATCGCCGCGACGCCGGAGCGCTCGGTCTGGAAGGTGTCCTTCGCCCCCTCACGTCCGCCGCCGCGCACCTGGAGCGCAGCTTCACCGCCTAACAATCGGTCCATGCCGACGCGCACGTCCGAGAGAAACAGCTCCCCGGTGGGTGAGGAATGGAGACCCATCTTCTTGAGCGGCCCCGACTGCTTGAAGCCCGGCATGCCGCGGTCGAGCACGAAGTTCAGGATCTTCCGCTCGCGCAGGTCTACGCCCGGCTCGTCCAGCTTGCAGATGAAGACGGTCGTGTCGGCGTGGGGGCCGTTGGTAATGAACGTCTTCGAGCCGTTCAGGACGAACTCGTCGCCTTCGCGCCTCGCCGAGGCGCGCATACCGCCGAAGGCGTCGGAGCCCGAGCCGGGCTCGGTGATCGCCCAGGCGCCGATCTTGTCGAGCGTCAAGAGATCGAGGGCCCAGCGCTCCTTCTGTGCGATCGTTCCCTTCGAGAGGATCGCGGCGCTCGTCAGACCCACACTGACTCCGAGCGCCGTCACCATGCCCGGGCAATAGCGGCAGAGCTCGATGATCGGGATCAGGGTCGCCGCCGCCTGGTCGGCGCGGGCAGCGGGATCGCCCCCACCGCCGCCCTTCTTCTGCCGCGGCTCGCCCTGCTTCTCCGCCTCGATCTGCTTGCGGAAGCGCGCGCGCGCCATCTCGCTCATGCCAAAGGTCGCGTAGAGCTTGCGCAGGATCCCGTAGGGCGGGAGATCGCCGTGCTCGAGCTCCTGGACGTGAGGAACGACCTCCTGCTCCACGAATCGGCGCACCATGTCCCGGATCGTCTGCTGCGACTCGCTCCACTCGAACATCGGGGCTCCTTCTCGCTCGGTTGATTCTGGACGCGCCCGATTCTAGCCGCGGTCGATGCCTGGAGACCTCGGACTGACTCGCGTTCGCGTTTGCGCGAGCCCGCCCGAAGGACAGATCGGCCGTCCCATGCGAAGGTCTGACGCGCCAGGCTGGAGGTTCGACGGACATGGAAATCGCAAAGGTGCTCTCGGTCGACGAGATCGATCTCTCCCACCAGCCGTTCTGGCTCCGGCCCGCCGAGGAACGCGAGGGCGCCTTCGCGACCTTGCGCGCGGAGCGGCCAGTGCCCTGGATGATCGAGCGTGCGTTTCCCGGGCTGGCGCTTCCCGTCGGCCCTGGATACTGGTCGCTGACCCGCCACGCCGACATCCTCGCGGCGAGCCGCCAGCCCGAGCTCTTCAGCTCGGCAGCCGGGGCGACCTCGATCACGTCTCTCCCGCGCGAGTTCAACGAGTTCTTCGGCGGCATGATCAATATGGACGATCCGCGCCACGGCACCCAGCGCCGCATCGTTTCCCGCGGCTTCACGCCGCGCGCCCTCGCTCGCCTCGAGCAGGGCGTCCGGCGACGTGCAGACGCGATGATCGATCGCGTGATCGAGCGAGGGGAATGCGATTTCGTCGCAGAGCTCGCGGCGCCGCTGCCGCTCGAGGTGATCGTCGACCTGATGGGGATCCCCGAGAGTGAAATGGACAAGGTCTTCCAGAACACCAATCGCATCCTCGGTCTGGGGGACCCGGACCTGACGGCGGGTAATCAGGACCTGGTCGGCACGGCGTTGCGCGCGGGCGCCGAGCTCGCGGCCCTGATGAAGGAGATGGCCGAGGATCGGCGCAAACGGCCGCGCGAGGACCTGACCTCGGTCCTGCTCAACGCCGAGCTCGAGGGCGGCGCGCTCGCGAGCGAGGATCTGACGTCGTTCTTCATCCTGCTCGTCGTCGCCGGCAACGAAACGACGCGCAACGCGATCAGCCACGGCATGAAGGCGCTCTGCGACCATCCCGACGAGCGCCGGCGCTGGGCGGCGGATTTCGACGGGCTCGCGACGACGGCCGTCGAAGAAATCGTGCGCTGGGCGTCGCCGGTCATCTTCATGCGCCGCAATCTGACGCGGGATACGGACATCTTCGGTCCCGCGATGAAGGAAGGCGACAAGGTCGTGCTCTGGTATGCGTCGGCGAATCGCGACGAAGCGGTGTTTGCGGAGCCGCATCGATTCGACGTCGGGCGCTCGCCGAATCCCCACGTCGGCTTCGGCGGCCCGGGCCCGCATTTCTGCCTCGGCGCGAACCTCGCGCGCCGCGAGATCCGCGTCGTCTTCGAACGGATCTTCGCCCGGCTTCCGGATCTCGAGATCACCGGCCCGCCGGATCGATTGCAATCGAACTTCATCCACGGCATCAAGCGCATGCCGTGTCGCTTCACGCCGGGGCGGCCGCTGCGTTAGGCAGCGCCGAGCTGCTCCGCCTTCTCCGCCTTCGCGGCCGACTTCCCCGCGAGCCTGCCGAAGAAGCTCCCCCCTCCGATCGACATGCCGCTCGCATAATACCGGCCCGAGCGCGTCAGCCCGGCCGACGCGCGGCCGGCGGCGTAGAGCCCCGGGATGACCTGTGCATCGGCTCCGAGGACCTCGCCCGACGCCTTCGTGTCGAGGCCGCCGAGCGTGAACGTCGCCCAGACGCTCTTGTCGACCGAGAGGTCGAGCGCCGCGTAGGGGGGATGGCTGAGCGGGGTCACGTACTTGCTCGCCTTGTGGAAGACCGGGTCCTCGCTGCGCTCCGCGAAACGGTTGTAGGACTCGAAAGTATGGACGAGCTGGCCTTCGGGCATTGCGAGGGATTTCTCGAGATCTTCGATCGTGTCCTCCACGCCGGCGAGCTGGTAGGGGACGATCGACTGGCCGTAGAGCGCGTCGTCGACGATCAGGTAGGCGTGGCCGTCGGCCTTCTGCATGATCGCGTCGGTGACCCGGCCGTGGTAGCAGTCCTCGTTGATGAAGCGCTGGCCCTTCGTGTTGACGAGAATGCCCTTGATGTGCGTGACCGGGGGGAAGAAAGCCGTCGTCATCAGGCCTTCGTGCATGTTGACGGCGGCGCCGCCGACGCCCATGCCCATGCGGATGCCGCTTCCGTCGCAGCCGTCGCTCCCGATCGGGTAGCGGCATTGGGCGAGGTCAGGAGCGTAATGGTCGACCATGGCGCGATTCATGATGAATCCCCCGGTCGTCAGGATCACGCCGCGCGTCGCCCGGATCGCGACTTCTTTGCCTTCGACGCGCGCGATCACGCCGACCACGCGGCCCGTATCGTCGCGCACGAGGGTCTCGACGCGGGTCTCGTTGCGGATCTCGACGCCGAGCTTCGTCGCCGCATCGATCATCTGCTCGATGATGTAGGCGCCGGCGCTGCCGGTCTTCTTCGGCTTGTGACCACGGGGGACGGGCTTCGCGTCCTGCGAGAAGGGGAAGGCTTCTTCGTTGCCCGAGAAGATCAGACAATCGTCGGTCGGCGGGAAGATCACCTTGTCGGCGAAGAAGGTGTCGTTGAATTCGACGCCGATGCTCTGGAAGAAGTCGAAATGCTCGAGGCTCTGCTCGCAGTAGAGCCGGACCTTCTCGGGGTCGGCGGTCGGGCCCGCGGCGGCGCGGACGTGGGCCAGCATGTTCTCGAAGGAATCCTCGAAGCCGGTCGCCTTCTGGACCCGGGTTCCGCCGCCGAAATAGATCGTTCCCTCGGACAAGGCCGTCGCGCCGCCACCGCGGGTCGCGCGCTCGAGGATCAGGGTTCGCGCGCCTGCCCGGGCCGCCTCGATGGCAGCGGCCCCGCCCGCGACGCCGAAGCCGACGACGATCACCTCGAAATCGTCGGACCAGCGGGGGATCGACGAGGCGTTTCGGGGCTTGGACGGATAGGCGTTCGGGTCGGTCGATTTGCGCGTCATCGGGGCTCCTGGCGGTCCGTGGGGCCGGGAATATAGCCGCGCCGGAGGGGGCTTCGAGCGCGGCGAGGAAGGGGACGAGGCGCCACGCTGGCCTAGCACGACGCGCAAGCCCGGTAGCCCGAGCCCTTCGGACGCGATGGCAGGGGACGTGGTATAAAGCGCCATCCGAAGAACTTGCGGGCGGGGAGCCGTCGGGAGGGCAGCCATGAAATTCGGTCTCATGTTCGCAAACGTCGGTCCCTTCGGTCAGCCGGACGGCCTCGTCCATCTCGCCCAGACCGCGGAATCCGTCGGCTTCGAGTCGCTCTGGACCGTCGAGCACGTCGTCGTGCCGAAGGGCTACCAGTCGAAGTATCCGTACAGCCGGGACGGCCGGATGCCCGGGACCGACGAGGCGCCGATTCCCGATCCCCTCGTCTGGCTCGCCTACGCCGCGGCCGTCACGAAGAAGATCAAGCTCGCGACCGGCATCATCATCCTGCCCCAGCGCCACCCCTTCTACATCGCGAAGGAGGCGGCGACCCTCGACGTGCTCTCGCGCGGGCGTCTGGTCCTCGGGGTCGGCATCGGCTGGCTCGAGGAAGAGTTTGCCGCGGTCGGGGTGCCCTTCGAGTCGCGGGCAGAACGGACGGAGGAGTCGATCGAGGCGATCCGCCAGCTCTGGAGCCCGGGCGCGAGCGAGCACCACGGACGCCACTATTCCTGGTCGAGCGTCGAGTCGAACCCGAAGCCCGTGCAGTCCCGGATTCCGATCGTGATCGGCGGCCATACGAAGAGCGCAGCGCGGCGCGCGGCGCGCGTCGGCGATGGCTTCTTTCCGGCGCGCGCGGATACGCTCGCCGAGTGCCTGGTCGAGCTCGAAGCAGAGTGTCGACGCGTCGGTCGGAATCCGAGCGAGATCGAGATCACGACGGGCTGCGCCCCGAACCTCGACGAGATCAAGCGTCTCGAGGGCATGGGCGTTCGCCGGATCACGTTCGGCCCGCCCGGATTCGCGCGCGACGACGTGACGGCCGGACTCGAGAAGCTCGGCAACGAGATCATCGCGAAGCTCTGATGCCGGTCCTCGACGTCATCGGTCTTCGCAAGCTCGTCTCCGATCGGACGCTGTTCGAAGACGTCACCTTCACGATCCGCCGCGGCGAGAAGGTCGGCCTCGTCGGTCGCAACGGCGCCGGCAAGAGCACGCTCGGCCGCGTCCTCGCCGGCATCGAGCCCTCCGACGGAGGGCGCATCGCCCGCCGCCGGGACGCCGTCGTCGAATATCTCGAGCAGGAGCCCGTCTTCGCTCCAGAACGGACGATTCGGGAGATCGTGCTCGAGGGGCTGGCCGAGTGGAGCGCCGCCCGCGCGCGCTTCGACGCGCTCTCCGAGCGGGTTGCGGCGAGCTCGGACGCCGCCGCGCAGGGACGCCTCGCGGACGAGCAGGCGCGGGTCGGGGAGACGATCGAGCGCCTCGGAGGCTGGGATCGCGAGTACGAGGCGCTCGCGATCGTCAGCGATCTCGGCCTCGCGGATCCGGAGCGCCGCATCGCGACGCTCTCGGGCGGCGAGACGCGGCGGGTCGCCCTCGCTCGTCTGCTCGTCGCGACGCCCGATCTCGCGATCCTCGACGAGCCGACCAACCACCTCGACATCGACACGATCGAGTGGCTCGAGGAATACCTCGCGGATCGTTTCGAAGGCGCCATCCTCCTGATCAGTCACGATCGGCGGGTCCTCGATGCGGTGACGACGCGAACCCTCGAGCTCCACGATGCTCGCGTCGACAGCTACGAAGGGGGCTATGCGGTCTATCTCCTGGCGAAGGCCGAGCGCGAGGCCCACGTCGAGCGGACCGAGCGCAATCGCCAGAACTTCTTGAGACGCGAGGTCGAATGGCTCCGGCGTCAGCCCAAGGCGCGCGGGACCAAGCAGAAGGCCCGAACCGATCGGGCCGAGGCCGCGCTCGACATCCGGGCCCCGCGCGAGCAGCGCCGGGCGGAGCTGCGGCTCGCGGCCGAGCGACAGGGCAAGACGATCCTCGAGACCAAGGGCCTCGTGCTCGAGCGGGACGGCCGGGTGCTCGTCGGGGGACTCGATCTCGCGCTGCGCCCCGGCGAACGGGTCGGGGTCGTCGGAGCAAACGGAACGGGCAAGACGAGCCTCCTGCTCGCGCTGATCGGTACGCTCGCTGCGGCCCGCGGCGAAATCGTCGTCGGCTCGAATACGCGCATCGGCTACCTCGACCAGGCGCGCTCGGGACTTTCGGACGGGGACACCGTCCTCGAAGCCGCCGTCGGCGAAGCGACGGAGCTCTCGCTCGGCGAGGAGCGCATCTCGGTCGGGAGCTATCTCGAGCGCTTCCTCTTCGACCGGCAAAAGCAGCGATTGAAGGTCGGTGAGCTCTCGGGCGGAGAGCGCGCGCGAGTGTGTCTCGCCCGTCTGCTTTCGGGGCGCTGCAATCTGCTCCTGCTCGACGAGCCGACCAACGACCTCGACGTCGACACGCTCGCGGCGCTCGAGGCGATGCTCGTCGATTTCGGGGGCAGTGTCGTCGTCGTGAGCCATGACCGCTGGCTCCTCGATCGGGTCGCGACCTCGATCCTCGCCTTCGAAGGGAACGGTCGCGTCGAATACCACGTCGGGAACTACTCCGACTACGCCGCTGCCCGCGTTCGAACGGGACGGGCCCCGCTGCCCGAGGTGCGCGGCGCGGGGGGCGCGGTGGCCGTCGTCGCCGATCGGTTCGAATCGGCGGTCGGTGCGACGACTGCTTCACCGGCTCCTGCTTCGTCTTCTCCTGTGGCTGCGCCTGCGCAGAAGTCGAAGAAGCTCAGCTTTTCCGAGCAGCGCGAGCTCGACGGCATGCTCGATGCGGTCGCGGGGGCCGAGGCGCGGATCGAGGCGCTCCAGGCCCGGCTCGCGGATCCAGCCACCTATCAGGGCGAGGGCGGCGCCGTCGCTGCGATCCGCGACGAGCTCGCGCTGGCCGAGGCGGATCTCGAGCGGCTGACGGCGCGCTGGGAGGCCCTCGAGAGTCGCGCGGCCCTGACGGGCGGTCGCTGAGGAACCGCGCGGAGCGTCGCGTTCCGGCGCTACCGTGACACCGGATCGCATCCGGAACGGAGACGCCGCCATGGCCATCGATTTCAGCTTTCCCGAGGAAGTGACCTTCATCGTCGCCCGCGTGCGCCAATTCTGCGACGAAGTCGTGCAACCTGCCCAGGCCGAGATCGAGGCCCACGTAGGCGACCGAAAGGTGCTCGTCCGCCAGATCATCGGGATGCGGAAGGCGGCGAAGGAGTGGGGCCTCTGGCTGCCCCACATGCCCGAGGAATACGGAGGCATGGGCCTCGGCCACGTCGCGATGGCCGCCGTCTCCGCGGAAGCTGCTCGCAAGAGCAGCTTCGGGCCCTTCGCCCTCAATGCCCAGGCCCCCGACGAAGGAAACATGCACACGCTGCTCCACTGGGCGACGCCGGCCCAGAAGGAGAAATATCTGCGGCCGCTCTGCGAGGGCACGATCCGCTCCTGCTTCGCGATGACCGAGCCCGAGGTCGCCGGCTCGGATCCGACCCTGATCCAGACGCGGGCCGTGAAGGACGGCGAAGACTGGATCGTGAACGGCCATAAATGGTTCATCTCTGGGGCGCGCGGGGCAAAGTTCGCGATCCTGATCGCGCGCACCGAGGAGGATCCCGAGATCCCCCAGGCCGGTAACAGCGCCTTCCTCGTCGATCTCCCGAGCGAGGGCTGGGAGGTCGTGCGCGACGTCGAGACGATGAGCGGTGCACACAACCACTGCGAGATCCGGATCGAGAATCTGCGCCTCGCGAACGACCAGCTGCTCGGCGGCCGCGGCCAGGGTCATCTGCTCGGACAGGCGCGGCTGGGTCCCGCGCGCCTTGCCCACTGCATGCGCTGGATCGGCCAGGCCGAAACGGCCCTCGAGATGATGGTCGAGCGCTCGCTCCACCGCTTCGCCCACGGTTCGCTGCTGGCCGAGAAGCAGGGCATTCAATGGATGATCGCCGACAGCACCATGGAGCTCTATCAGTCGAAGCTGATGGTCCTCCACGCCGCCTATAAGATCGATCGGGGCCTCGATTTCAAGAGCGAGGTTTCGATGGCCAAACACTTCGTGGCGGGTGCCCTCAACCGGATCATCGACCGGGCGATCCAGGTCCACGGTGCGCTCGGCTATTCGACGGACACGCCGCTCGCGAAGATGGCGACCCAGGCCCGCTGGGCGCGCTTCGCCGATGGGGCAGACGAAGTGCATCAATGGCGCATCGCGGAGCGGACGATCCAGGCCTGGGTTCGGGCGAAGAGCCTGAAGCCAGCGACCGGGGACCTCCCGGTCTGAGACGGCCGGGCGGGGGGTGTGCTATGGTGCGCGCCGCCTAAACCCTACCCATCCCCCAATCATCCCCCTCCTTCAACACCGACTGGAACCTGTCCGCTGCCCCGACCGCGTCTTCGGCGTGGGAGTCGAGCATGCCGGGCGACCCGATTATGACCAACACAGACCTTTTTTCGGATCTTCCCGCGCCGATCGCCCAGACCCTCGTCGCCCGCGGCTTCACCGAGCTGACCCCCGTACAGCGCGCCGTCGTCGACGCCGAGTCCGCCGGCCGCGATCTGCGGGTCTCCTCCCAGACCGGCTCGGGCAAGACCGTCGCGATCGGCATCGCGCTGGCCGCCCATTTCCTCGAGCGGCCGGCCGAAGTCTCTCCGCGCTCGGGCGGCGACTCGGCGGCCTATCCGCGGGCGCTGGTGATCGTGCCGACCCGCGAGCTCGCGGCGCAGGTGCGCGAGGAGCTGCGCTGGCTCTTCGCCGCGCTGCCCGGAGCGACCGTCGAGGTCGTGACGGGGGGAACCTCGATCCTGCGCGAGCGGATCGCTCTCTCCCGGCGACCCGCCTTCGTCGTCGGAACGCCCGGACGCCTGCTCGACCACATGCGCAACGGCGCGCTCGCCTGCTCTGCGATCGAGCACGTGATCCTCGACGAAGCGGATCAGATGCTCGACATGGGCTTCAAGGACGAGCTCGACGAGATCCTCGAGCAGCTGCCGAAAAAGCGCTCGAGCCATCTCGTCTCGGCGACCTTCCCCTTCGCGGTGAAGGCCCTCGCTGATCGATTCCAGAAGGATCCGTTGACGCTCGAGGGCACGAAGCCCGGCGACGCCCATCCCGACATCCAACACATCGCCTACGCGATCCGGCGTCACGAGACCTACGCCGCGCTCGTGAACGTGCTGCTGCTTGCTGGCGACTCGCGATGCCTGCTCTTCGTGAACCGCCGCGTCGACGCGACGGAGCTCGCGGAGAAGCTCGCGGCCGACGGATTCGGCGCGGCACCCTTCAGCGGCGAGCTTCCGCAAGCGCAGCGAACACGAACCCTCGCCGCGTTTCGGAGCGGTCTGCTCCCGATCCTCGTGTCGACGGATGTGGCCGCCCGCGGCATCGACGTCCCCGACATCAGCACCGTGATCCACGTCGATCCGCCTCGCAACTCGGCCGCCTACGTCCATCGCAGCGGCCGGACGGGGCGAGCGGGGCGAACCGGGCGCAGCATCGTGCTCGTCGTCGGCGCCGAGTCCAAGAAGGTCGGCCGCATGCTCCAGGCGGCGCGGATCGCCGTGTCGTGGCAGGCCGTGCCCAAGCCCGAGCAGGTCGAGAAGGCGCTCCACAAGCAGGCGCGCAAGATCCTCTTCGAACGCCTCGCGGAATCGTCGCCGACCGAGTCGCAACAGATGGCGGCCAAGCAGCTGCTCGAGGAGCGGGACCCGATCGAGGTCGTCGCCGCGCTGCTCGAGATGGCGAAGCCCAAGCCGCCGCGGGAGCCGATGGACGTCGTCGGCCTCGAGCCCTTCAGCGACGAACGGCCGGGAAAGCGCGGTCGTCCGGAGCGCGGTGATCGCGGCGAGCGGAGCGATTGGAACGACCGGCCCGGTCGCGGTGCGCGCGACGCGCGCGAGTCGGGGAGCGCGCCGGCGTTCAATGACCGTCCGCAACGTAAGGAGAAGCCGGCCAGGCGGTCGGCGGGCGGCTTCACGCCGTTCAGCGTGAGCTGGGGCGAAGAAGCGGGCGCGTCGACGGCGCGACTGCTGTCGCATGTTTGTCGGCGCGGCGGGCTCGAGAGTCATCAGGTCGGGGCGATCCGCGTCTTCGGGAGCTCTTCGGTCGTCGAGATCGGGAGCGACGTCGCGGAAGCCTTCGAGGCCCGCGTGGCACAGCCCGACGAGCGCGATCCGGACATCTCGATGACGCGTGGCAGCGCCCCCGTGCGCGCCGGCGCCGGCGCGGCGAGTCCTAATCCGAATGCGGATCTGAACACGGACACGGATGCGACCACGGGTCCCCAGATCGCGCCGCGCGCCGAGACACGCCCGCGGCCGGGGGCGCCGAAGCGTCGACCGACCGGAGACGATCGACCGTCGTTCGGCGACCGCCGTGGGCCGAAAAAGCCCTTCAAGACGGCGCGGGTGAAGCGAGACGATCGGTCGGGACCGCGTGCGGCCGGTGTGCCGGGCTCTCGCCCGAGCGGTCCGCGTGCGCAGGGCGAATCGGCGGCTGACCCCGACCGCAAGTCGAGCCCGAAGCACGCGCGCAAGGCCGGTCCGAAGGCGGCCTTCTCGAAGCCGGGAAAGCCCTTCAAGCCCGGCGCTGCCGGCCCGCCGAAAGCGCGCCGAAAGGCCGGACCGGGAGGTCCGCCCGCGCGCCCGAAGCGGTAACGTAATTCTTCGACGCCTGCGGCGAACGGCCCGCCCACGCGCTCCGGAGGAGACGAGATGGCGACTGCAGGACGAGCGGGAACGAACCCTTCGCTGACGAAGAAGGGCATGGGCATCGTGGACGGCTGGCCCCTCGAGGTCGCCGACGAGAGCCCGCGCGCCCTGCGCAAGGCGATCCAGATGCTCCTCGACATCGAGGCGATCCGCCGCGTCAAGCACGCCTACTTCCGCTGCCTCGACACGGGCAACTTCGAAGAGATCGAGACGCTCTTCCATCCCGACGTGAAGCTTCATTTCATCGGCGGGACCTACGAGTGGAAGCTCGAGGGCCGCGACAACTACGTCTCGGCGCTGACGAAGTCCTTTCACACCCGCTCGGTCGGCCACCACAATGGCCATCACCCCGAGATCGAGATCCTGTCCGCCGACGAGGCGACCGGCGTCTGGTACCTCCACGACAACATGTGGATCATGAGCAACAAGAACTTCACGACCGGGACCGCGATCTACTGGGACCGCTACCGGAAGATCGACGGGAAGTGGCTCATCGCGGACACGAAGTACGAGCGTATCTACGAGCTCAATGAGCATCGCCGCGAGGACCCGAAGTTCGACTACCACTACCTCGCGAAGTACGGCCAGATCCTGCACGAATGATCCAGGCGCTGGCTTCGCCGATGGAGCTCTTCCGTTCGTGCGCGCTCGCGGTCCGCAATCCCGGGCGAAGGTCGAAGGCTCGATCGGAATGGGATGCCGCGTCACCGTCTACGCCAAGGCGAGCCCCGGGCGCGCGTTTCCCGTGCGGGTATCGGAGCTCGTCCCGCAGCAGCGCATGGTCTGGCGCGGCGGGATGCCGCTCGGGCTCATGGGCCGCACTACCCTGAGGCGATCGACGGCTCAGCCAGGTGTGATCTCGACGACTGCTCTGCCGAGAACTTCCCGCCGGGCCATGGCTTCGAGGGCAGAGGGAAGCTCCTCGAACGGAACGTGCAGCCCGACGACCGGACGGATCGCGCCGCATCGGAACGATTCGAGGAGCGCGGCGTGGATCCGGTCGCCGACGGAACGCGGGGCGCGGTTCATGCCCGGCATGCTTCGTTTGCTTGCTCGGCTCGAGGCTTCGTCTCGATAGCCGAGCGAGAAGATGATGAGCGAAAAATTCCCCCAGCCGATCGCACGCGGCACGATCGACGGTCGATCCCCGACCGTCTTGTCCGAGACGAATCCGAGCATGACATAACGGCCGCCCCAGGCCATGCAGTCCATGGACTCCTTCTGGACCGCGATGCCGACCCCATCGAAGACCACGTCGACGCCCTTGCCGTCCGTCATGTCGAGCACCTGCTCGAAAAAGCCTTCTTCCCGGTAGTTGATCGCGAGCTCCGCGCCGAGCTCGCGGCACAGCGCGAGCTTCGCCTCCGAGCCCGCCGTCGCGACGACACGCGCGCCCCGCTCCACGGCGAGCTGGATCGCGGCCGAGCCGGCGCCTCCAGCCCCCGCATGGATCAACACGGTCTCGCCTGCGGCGAGCTTGGCGCGCTCGATCATGCCCATGTACGCGAGATGGAAGGGCATCAGGATGGCCGCGGCGCCCGGATTCGGAATCCAGTGCGGAATCTCGAAGGTCGTCTCCGGGTTCGCGATGGCCGCTTCGGCGAAGGCGCCGATCGCCGTCGGAAGGATCGCCGCCACCCGGCGGCCGAGCCAGGCCTCCGCCCCCGCGCCGCAGGCATCCACGATCCCCATCACCTCCATCCCCGGGCTGTAGGGCAGCTCGGGGCGCATGAACATGACACCGCCGTTGATGCGCTCGATGTCGTGGATGTTGAGGGGAAGCGCCTGGACCCGGATCCGGATCTCGCCGACGGCCGGCGAAGGTACGGGGATTACGTGCTCCAGCCGAAGCACCTCGGAGAGGGCACCGTATTCGTGGATCCGCCAGGCTCGCATGGTCGCTCCGGCTCCGGGGCTCACGCCTCGGCCTCGATCTCGTAGCGGTCGGTGTAGCGTCGGAATCGCTCGCGCTCCGTCGGGACGTCGATGCCGTACTGCTCAGGGGTGTAGGCGTGCTTGCCGTCCTTGCCCTGCTCGTTCGCCTTCATGAAGCGGCTCATGGCGGCGAGCGCGTCTCCTCGTAGCTCGAGACCGAACTGGTCGTAGATGCGCTCGACGACGCCGCGCCAGTTTCCGACCAGGTCGCGGAAGTGCATGTCGTAGAACCGCTCTTGCGGGTAGGCCCCGGAGTCGCGGACGAGCATGGCCTTCTCGAACATGAAGGCGAGTCGTGGACACCAATCAGCCGCGACCTCGCGACCGTCGACATGATCGCTCCCCATGCTGCGAAGCAGGGTCGACAGGCTCGTGAAGGAGGTCGCGATCTTCACCGGATCCCGATGGGTCACGATGATCCCCGCCTCGGGATAGGTGTCGAGCAGAACGTCGAGCGCGAGATTGTGCTGTCCCGTCTTCAGGACCCAATGGGTCCCGGGCGAACGCCACTGCAGATGTTGCAGCTGCTGTTTGTGGAATTCGAGGACGCCCCTCCAATCGCAGCCCCGCTCGAGATGGTCGTAGTAGCTCGGCACGAAGAACTGCGCGTGGTAGTTGCCGCTGACCATCGAGTTGGCCGTCAGGACGAGACATTCCTGAGCGTTCTTCGCATCGAGAGGATGCATCTTCCGGAATCCCGGAACCATCTTGTCGATGTTTGCGAACTGCGCCTCGCAGCGCGCGATGCGGGGATCGGGCTCGCGGTTCGTCTGATCGGGCGGCGGAGACGGCTCCTTCGCCTCCCAGCCGCGCGGTGCGCGGCAACGTGGATCGCAGGCCAGGAGATCCTGCAGGATCGTCGACCCGGTCCGTGGACCGCCCACGATCACGAGGGGCTTCGCGACCTGGACCCGCGTGATCTCCGGGTACCTCTTGCGGTCGGCAATCAGACAGAGCCGGTTGCGCGTTGCCTCGATCATCGAGCCACGGGCGATGTTGCGTCCGAGAAAGCTCAGGCGCGCTTCGTTCTCGAGCGACGCGACGAGGAGCTTCAGGGGCTCGAAGAACGGCCCGGTCCCGAAGTCCTCGAGACCGCCGGCGAGCCGGATCCCGGCCTCGAGGATCGATTGTTCATCAAGGCGCGCGAGCGGGAGTCCGACGGATCGGCCGAGAGCGCCGAAGGCGTTGATCGCCCGGAACGAAAAAGGAAGCGGTGCAGGTCGAGCGAGGTTCGCCGCGGGATTCGAAGCGGTGTCGGGCGAACTCAATGGCTCTCTCCTGAGGGGTCTCGCTTCGCGCAGCTGCGTTTACGAGCTCGCGTCGGCGGCAAAAGACCAGACGACGGGATAATCGGGATGATCGAGCGCGTCTCCAGCGCGAACGGCCGCATGGTGCGGCTTCTGGGCAGCGCCCCGGCGGAACCGGTAGCGCGCGTCGTCGCCGCAATAGCGAACGGACATCGCCCGACGACGCTGGCTGTTGGAGGCGTTGCCCTCGGCGCCGTGAAGGGTGAGCCCGTGATGAACCGTGAGGTCGCCCGGCGCCATTTCGAAGCAAAGGATTTCAGCATCGCGGAGCTTCGAACCAGAGTCCGCGCCCTCAGGCGAAGACTTCGCGGCGTGATAGTCCGGCGCCTCCTCTCCCTCCGTGTCGGGGATCGATCCCGTCTGAACGAAATAATTCGGGCGGTAGAGCTTCTTCCAGGCGTGGCTCCCCTTCACGAAGAGAAGCGAGCCCGTCTCGCGCGTTACCGGATCGAGGGGAACCCAGCTCGTACAGACCTGCATGCCTTCGACATGAAAGTACGGGAGATCCTGATGGAACATCGTCTTTTCGATCGCGCCGGGCTCCTTGACGAGGATGCTGTCCTCGTAGAGGTTCACCTTCTTCGTGCGGAGCAGACGACCGACGATCGAGGGCAGGGGCGATTCGCAGGCGAAATTCCGGCAGTCCGGGTCGGTCCTCCAGTGATCGGTGCCGCCATAGAAATGGGCCCGCGGACGGCTCCCCGCGTTCTCGAGATCCGCCCCGAAATCCGACAGACTGAAGCGCGTCGATGAGTCGAGCCAGCGATCGACGCCACGTTCGAGCACCGATAGCCACCTGTCCGGCAAGATCCTGCGCAGACAGACGACGCCGTCGCGCCAGAACGACTCGACCTCCGCGTCGGTCACGGCACGCAGGGCAGTCGGAGACTCTTTACTCATCCCATCACCTTGCGGTTGATCCGCGTTGCGCCACGCGTTCGATTCTCCCTGTCGGGAGAGCTTCGAAATCATCGCAAGAAGAGGAAGGCTTCCGCAAGGGGCCTCACGGCTCCCCCTCGCGAACGAAGCCGAGCGCGGGATCCGAACGCATGACCTCGGTGATGGCGTCGGCAATCATCTCGTGGCCCGGCGCGTTGGGATGCATGTCCCATTGGGACATTACGTAGTCGTCGACCGCCGTATCGCCCCAGAGCTCGCTCAGGTCGTAGGTGATGAAGCCGGCCTCACGGGCGTGGGCGATCAGGCGCTCGATCGGTGCACGGTCTGGTTGCCGTTCGGGAACCCGCGGAATGTAGATCCAGACGGGGACCGCACCGGCCTCGCGAGTCATCTCGACGATTCTCTTGTACGAGCCGAGCACGATCTCGTCCGCGAAGGGCGGCAGCTCCCTCAGCATTGCGGACTGGGACATGCTCGGCGAGATGACCGCCCGCTCGACGATGTCGCGCAGGAACGTGTCCGGAATCGGAATCTGTTTCTGGACGAGCCGGGCGAGACGTTCGATCGCCAGCACGCCGTCGACACCGTGGGCGATGTAGTAGATCGCGTCCGGACTCATCGGGAGCGCTTTGTCGCGCATGACCCCGAGCTGGCAGATCGGGCTGTAGCCGCCGACGCCGAAGTTCATGATCTCGAGCAGCTTCCCGTCGGACCGCTCACCACCGAGCTTTTCTTCGATGATCGCTTCGAAGGTCTCGCCGTCGTTGACACCCCAACCCATCACGTGCGACGAGCCGAGGACCGCAATCCGATAGGCATCCGCGGCCTTTTCGACCGTGTACTCCTTGTCCCGCATGCCCTGGGCGTTCGTCGAGACGCTGTAGCCGTTGATCTTCTCGCTGCGCGAAGGGATGAGCTCCCAGAATCGGATGTCGCCGGTCTCGCGCAACATGTCGATCTGCGGGAAATCGATCCAATCCGGCGGGGCCTGCAAGCCGCTGTCGACGAAATTCGAGCTCGCCGCGTCGAAGAGGTTCTCGTAGTAGCCGCGCTCCATCGAGCGGAGGTCGGAGGTGTTCGGCTGGTTGCTCGTGAGGCTGTGAAGAATGAAGCGGGTCTTGTCGTCGACCCGGCGGTGGACCCGGGCGTCGCCGAGAACCCAGGCGATCGAGGCCGGAACGACGACCGTGACGATGGCGACGCGAAGTAGATGCTGGGAGCTCGCGTTCTTCGGAATGGTCCCGTAGAAGATCCCTCCCGCGAGACCCTTCGTCGCCTCGACGGTCATCTTCGTCGCCCCGATCAGCAGCAGCGCCACGGCCCCATAGATGAAGAATTCGCCATCGGCGAAGCGCCAGATCGAGAGCCACTGCCCGATCGACTTCGAGGACCAGAGCGACCACAGCACGCAGAGGGTCGCGAACACGCCCATCGTGCGGACGGAAGCGGCGGCGGTGACCGCCCAGTTGATCTTCTTGGAGAGCGAGCGCTGTCGGCCGCGGCTCGATTCCCAGGCGGCGTTGAGCATGACCAGGATGCCGAGAATCGTCCAGAAAAGCGCGTCCTGCGGAGAGAAGTAGAGGCCCCCTCGCAGCCAGAACGACTGATACGCATGCAGCAGCCAGGTCGCGAGGAACGCGGCGGCCGATCCGACGACGACCGGCATCACGCCGCCCCGACCTCTCAATCGGAAGGCGACCGGCGTGTAGAAGATCTTCATCATGAAGTCCTTCCAGTAGATGTTCACGCGGCGCCAGTAGTCGGAGAAGCTGTCGGCCAGGAAGTAGTGGTGGTTCGTCAGCGGAAGGTTGAAGCCGAACAGGAGCAGCAGGCCCACGATCATGTGGAATTGCCCGGAGACCCGGAGGTAGAGCGCGAAGTTCGAGAGCACGTACCGGAAGAGACTCTCGCCGTCGGCGATCTGCGACGGGTCGATGTAGAAGTGGTAGTAGACGATCCGGTAGAAGATGATGTGGAGGACGCCCCGCGTCATCCAATGAAGCCCGCGCTGGTAGATGGAGAACGCGTCGTCATTGTAGTAGTCGCGGCTGAACGCGCGCCAGTCGACGACTGGGAAGAAGGGAAAGAACGCGTTGGGCAGCATGAAGAAGTAGGCGAGGATGCGGTCGACCTGCGGTCGCGTCTTCTCGTGCTGGATGTCGTAGGTGTAGACGATCAGCCGGAACATGAAGAGCGCGCCGAGCAGCGGCCAGACCGTCTCGAGGGCGCCTTCGAAGACGATGCCGCTCCGGCAGACGATCAGGGCCGCCCCGGCTGTGAGCAGGGCGAGGACGCGACTGCGGAACGAGATCGGGAGGTGGCAGATCGAGATCAGGCCGAGCCCGATCACGAGTAGCGGGAGACCGCGTTGCAGGGCCCCCGCGTAATCGAAGCCCCCGGGCCGCATGCCGAGGACCACTCCGACAGAGCCGATCGACAGGGCGGCGAAGAACGAGAGGCGTAGCCGCGCGGGCAGCAGGTGGTGGATGACGATCGCGACGCCGATCCAGGGCAGGAAATGCTGGAAGGCGGGGCTCTCGAAGCGGTATTTGATCGCCACCGCGATCACCAAAACCAGCTGGGCGACGACGGCGCCGAGCCGCATCAGCTGCTCGGAGCGGGGTCTTTCCTGTTTCGCTAGTTCGGCGGCCGCGCGGGCCTGTGCGAGTTTGCCTTGTGCCGTGGGGATTGCCATCGAGTCCGATCACCCTTTCGTCCGAGCAAATGACCCGGCGGCAGCCGGAGTTCTGGAGACCCAGCTCTCTACAGTCCGAGCTTTCTAAAGACCGAGTAGGGAAGCGATCAGGACCCGTTGGATCTCCGAGGTCCCCGAATAGATCCGGCTACCCATCGCGTCTCGTACTTCGCGCTCGAGTCCGGTCTCGCGCATGTACCCGTATCCGCCCTGGATGTGCATCGCGTCCTGCGCACATTGCACCCAGCTCTCGCTGATGTGGAGCTTCGTCATCGCGGACTCGATGAAGATGTTGCGTCCTTGATCGCGCTGCCAGGCGGTTCGATAGAGCAGCGCGCGCGCTGTCTCGACCCGCATCTTCATGTCGACGATGCGCGAGGCGACCATCTGGAACTTGCCGATAGGTTGACCGAACTGCTTACGCGTCTTGGCGTATCGTATCGTCGTCTCGAGCAACCGGTCCATGACACCGACGGCGCTCGCGAGGATGCACGAACGCTCCCAGGTCATCGAATGCGTGAAGAGCGTGACCCCGTCGCCGTCGGCGCCGAGGCGATTCTCGACGGGGATGCGACAATCGTCGAAGTAGAGATCGCCCATCGGCGAGGTCCGGATGCCCATCTTCTCGACGTGGCTGCCGGTGCTGAACCCCGGCGTGCCCCGCTCGACGAGGAACGCGCTGATGCCGGCGGCACCCTTCGCCGGGTCCGTCGACGCATAGACGAGCGCAAGATCGCATACGCTGCCGTTGGTCACCCAGATTTTTCCGCCGTTCAGTACGTAGGCGTTGCCGTCCCGCCGCGCGGTGGTCGACATGCTGTACGCGTCCGAGCCCGAGCCCGGCTCCGACATGCCGTTGGCGCCGATCAGGCTGCCGTTGCAGAGGCCGTGCAGCCAACGCTTCTTCTGCTCGGGTGTTCCGAAATGCAGGATCGGAAGCGAGAGCGTCCACATATGGGCATTAATCGAGAAGACGAGCCCGTTGTCCTTGCAGCCGTAGCCGAGCCGTTCGAGGACGCCGACGGTCGTCACCGTGTCGAGGCCGAGGCCGCCGTATTCTGCGGGGATCGGTAGGCCATGGATTCCGACCTCGGCACACCGCTTCCAGCCTTCGCGATTGAACTCGCCGGCGACGTCGCGTTCGATGATGCCCTCATTGAGGGCGCCGCGCGCGAACTCGAGGATTCCATCCCTGAGCTCCTGCTGTTCCCGGGTCCATGCGAAGTCCATCGCAGTGCTAGGCCTCTTCTTTCAGCTTCTGGAAATCGATCTTGTCCGTCGAGGTCTTGGGCAGGCGCGTATGGAACTTGAACTTGTCGGGGACCATGTAGAGCGGCAGGCGCTCCGCACAGAACTTCTTGAGGGCGATCAACGACAGCTTGTCCCCTGATTTGAGCGAGAGATGAGCGCAGACGGTGACGGCGGATTCGGCGTCCGTCAGCGCGATGACGGCTGCTTCTTCGATCTCCGGATGGGAGTACAGCGCCGTCTCGATCTCGCCGAGCTCGACGCGATATCCGCGCTTCTTCACCATCCGGTCTCGTCGGCCGACGAAGCGCAGATCGCCGCTCTCGTCCTCGACGACGAGGTCCCCGGTCCGGTAGTAGTCGCCGAGGAATCCGCGCGCCGTCTGCTCCGGAAGGTTCCAGTAGCCGCGCAGGATGTTCGGGCCCTTGATGCAGAGCTCGCCTTCGGAGCCCTTCGGGACGACCTGGCCGTCGAGATCGACGATGATCGATTCGAGCTGCGAGCAGACCTTTCCGATCGGGTAGGGGGTGGTCCGGTCTGGGTCGATGGGCGTCGCGACCTCGTACCAGGTGCAGACGTTCGTCTCGGTCGGTCCGTAGAGGTTGAAATAACGCGGGGCGGGCCAGAGCGCGTAGAGCGAGCGCAGGTGGGCGACTGGGAAGACCTCGCCGGCGAACAGGACGGCGCGAAGCAACGCGTAGTCATGCGATCCGAGATTGCCGCGCTGGGCCAGCATCGTCAGGATCGAAGGCGCCGAATACCAGACCGAGATCTTCTTGCTGGCGATCAGCTCGGCGAGCTTGAGCGGCTCCTTGCCGATGTCTTCCGGAATCAGGACCAGCCGCGCCCCGACGGACAGCGGCGTGTAGATGTCGAGGATCGAGAGGTCGAAGTGGAAAGGCGCGTGGGAGGAGAAGCGGTCGGCCTTCGTCGGCTCGAAGACGCGTAGACACCAATCCACGAAGCTGACGGCGCTCTCGTGGCTGAGCATCACGCCCTTCGGCTTGCCCGTCGATCCGGACGTGTAGAGGATGTAGGCGAGATTGCTCGTCGGGACACGACGCGTCGGCGCGACGGGGGCGGGCGAGTCGGCGTCGAGTGCGTCGAGGAGTCGGCCGAGCGCGCGGCCGCCGCCGGCCTCGTCGACGATCAAGAGCGGCGGAATCCCTCCGCGTTCGCCCAGCACGGCTTCGAGATCTCGCTGGAATCGGCTCTCGAGAATCGCCGTCTTGACCTTGCAGTCGTCGAAGATGAAGCCGTTGCGCAGGGCGGGAGCGGTCGGATCGACCGGGACGTAGGCGGCACCCGCCTTGAGAACGCCGAGGATCGAGGCGACGGTGTCGATCGTCTTGCGCAGGTAGAGGCCGACTCGATCCCCGGGCTCGACACCCATGCAGATCAGGCGGTCGCGAACGCGATCCGAGAGGCGAATGAGCTCGCCATAGGTCAAGGACGAGCCGTCGGCCTCTTCGACCGCGACGCCCGTGTCGTTCTTCGAGGCACCCCGCTCGAAGTAATCGTGCAGGTTCATCTCGCCTCCGGCTCGCTCCGACGTCGACATTTCATCCTTGGAGGGGGCGTTGCGCTAGAGCTTCGATGAGACGAGCTTCGCGATGTCCGGGAGCGTGTTCATGTAGTCGACGCCGAGCTCGTGGGCTGCGAAGGAAACGTTGAACTTCTCCTCCATGAAAGACACGAGCTGCATCACGGAGATGGAGTCGAGAATGCCCGCCGTCATGAGCTCGACCGAGTCCGTCAGCTCGTCCGGGTCCTCGCCGGGCAAGAACTCCTGCAGAATGAAGCTCTTGACGATCTCCTGGATGTCGTTCTGGCTGGGCATCAAGAATCCTTTTGTCTCGCGTGATCCAGCGGACCGGATCGGGGTGGAATTGGAGTCCCGTTCGGCGCTCCACATGCCGCTCGAGCACCCACGTCGATTCCGAAGTCACCGGCGATGCGCTCGAGGGGTCGAACGATCGAGTTCACCGAAGGCCCGACGCTTGCCAGTCTAGTCCCTGTGGGAAAGGCGGGCTTGCCGGATCGCGCCTCCGGATGGATCGACCGATCATTTTTTTCGGCGCGGGGAGCGGATAGTTTAGGCATTATCCGCCCTTGTTCGGGTAGATGCCTTCGCCTGTCCTCAAGACGAAACGAGGTCCGCGAAGACTGTCTACGCCGCCCTCGAGACGGGGGTGATCCGCCATGGTGGTTCGATTCCGGCGCACTCCCCCCCTGCGACGGGCATCCGAACGGCGCGTTCCGTCCCAGGCCGCCGGGCCGGCGACCTCCCTCCGCCCCCGAGCCCGACGAACGCCTAACGCGGCTCGCAGACGAAGACCGGGATGTTCCGTTCGGTGCGCGCCTGGTAGTCGTCGTACTCGTGATAATGCTTGACGCAGACGGGCCAGAGCCGCGCCTTCTCGGCGTCGTCGACCTGGCGGGCCCGCATCTTCACGCTCTTGCCCTGGTACTGGATCGTGACGTCGGGATTCTTCTGGATGCTCTTGACCCAGACGGGCGATTTCGGCGCGCCGCCCTGGGAGCCGACGACGATGACGCCCTGCTCGACCCCGTCCTTCAACGGCACGTACATCAGCGGAATCGTGCGATCCTGTCCGCTCTTCGCGCCCTTCATCGTCACCAGCATGACCGGCCGGCCCTGGAACGTTCCCATCAGGCGCCCGCCCGTCAGCTTGTAGACGAAGACGTTCAACGCCGAGAAGGGCTTGATGAACTGGCGTAGCCGTTTGAACTCCACGTCGGTCATCGGATTCTGGGCCATGGCTTGCTCCTGTTCTGGGCGGTGCTGGGCTGGTCGAGGCCCGGTCCGGTAGGCGTACGGAGCCAGTCTAGCGGCGTCGCCCGCGATGCCGGTAGGCTTATCGCATGACGAATACCAAGAACACACCGACGGTGTCGAAGCGGCGCGTGCAGACGAAGGGAATCCAGTTCGAGCTGCTCGAGGCGGGCGAAGGCCGGCCCGGCGAAGACCCGGTCCTTCTCCTGCACGGATTCCCGCAGACCTCGCATATGTGGCGCCACCAGATCCCCGTCCTGGCCGAGCGCTACAAGGTCTACGCTCCCGATACCCGCGGTTACGGCGGGACCGACAAGCCCCGCATCCGTGTCACCCGCGACTTGCTCGCCCGAGACGTGATCGATCTACTCGACGCCCTCGAGATTCCGCGCGTCCGTCTCGTCGGGCACGACTGGGGCGGCATCATCGCCGCCGCCGCCGCCCTCAAATACCCCGACCGCATCAGCCGCCTCTGCCTCATCGATACGCTCGTTTCGGTCTGGATCACCTGGGGTATCCACGGCTACTGGTTCAAATGCGAGCCCGATGCCGAGCAGTTCTTCGAGAAACACCACCGCGCCTTCATCCGCTCGGTCTTCGCGAACGAAGCGCGTTCCTACGGCGGCCCGCCCGAATCACCCTGGGCTCCCGTCGACGGCTCGGCGGGCAGCAATGCCCTCGCCGAGTTCGACATGACGAAGGCCTTCTCGCCCGCCGACGTCGACCACTACGCGGATGCATTCGCCGATCCCGGCTCCTGGTTCCACGCCGTCGAATACTATCGACATGCGCTTCCGTTCCATGTCGCGAAGCCCGACCCGACCGCCCGCGACGGCGTGCGCTTCGAGTTCCGCTCGAATCCCCAGGTCGCGGCGATGTGGAAGCATCCGGGGCTCTTGTTCTCGCATCCCGACTGGGCGGCGAACTTCATGGTCTTCGCACCGGAGGATTGGCATCTCCGGTACCCGGGTCCTACTTGTTATTTGTTCAGCCCGTTCCTCGTACCGCAGGCCTTCGGCGACGGAAAGCTGCCGCCCGACGACTACATCCCGAGCGGGAACCCGTATGCGGATTCGTTCAAGCACCACTTCCCGGATCTGCGAACGCGGGGGGCGTTGTCGGGGCATTTCATACCGGAGGAGGCGCAGGAGCGGACGAACGAGGTTTTGATGGGGTTTCTGGCGGGGAAGATTTGAGAAAAGGCTGATTGCTTTCCCATGGAATCGTATGTACCGTGGTGCATACACTCCCTGGAATGGTGGAGTGGGATTGGAAGAAGGCGGCGGCCAATCTTCTGAGGCACGGCATCGATTTCGCCGATGCCGTCGCGGCAGTGGAAGACGATTCGGCGATCGCGGTTCCAGACGAGGATCCCGACGAAGATCGATACGTCGCCATCGGAATGGACGGTTTCGGCCGAGTGCTCGTCGTCTCCTATACGTGGCGCGACGACGAGATCCGGTTGATCTCGGCGCGGCGAGCGAATCCGCGCGAACGGCGACGGTATGCGGACCGTCGATCATGAGCCGATGAAAAAGCACTACGACTTCAGCAAAGGCAAGCGCGGGGCGGTCATTCCGACGCCTCCGGGCAAAACGCGGATCACCATCCGGATCGACGACGACTTGCTCGATTGGTTCCGCGAGCAGGTCCATGCGGCGGGCGGCGGGAACTACCAGACCATGATGAACCAGGCACTTCGAGACTACACGGAGAGCAAGGCCGAGGGGCTCGAGGAGACCCTGCGGCGGGTGCTCGAAGAAGTGCTGCCGGTTTCGAAGCCGAGAAAGAAGCCGGCGCGGCGACAGACGAGCTGACGGGCAGAGCCCGTCCCCGTCGACGATCCGTGTTTCACGGCGTCTCGGTCGCGCCCGCGAATCCTCGCCCTCATGGCCGCCCGTCCAGACTTCACCCCGGATTCCGCTCGAACCGTCTCGCCCCCTCGTGCATCCGATGCCAGGGCGGACCGCTCGAAATCCAGAGATCGGCCTCGACCGAGAAGTCGGTGCGGTCGTCGAGTCCGCCGACTTTGACGGCAATCCAACCGGGCTTCCCCCTGCGTGAGCCGAAATGAGGCTCGCGCAAAGACGATCGCGAGATTCGGAGATCCACCCGCGGCGTACTGGCAGTTCCGACAATGGCATGCGATCTGGAACAGCGGCTCTTCGTCGATCTCGTATCGGACGGCACCGCAGCGGCAGCCGCCGGGCCGGAGGTCACGGGCGGTTCAGCCACTTCCGCAAGATCGTCACGATCTCCTCCGCATTCCTCCTCGAAGGCTCCGCGCTCGGCACGAACGCCGACCCATGAAACGTCCCCGCATAATTGTGAAGCTCGACCGAGACCCCCGCCTCGAGCATGCCCATCGCATAACGCAGCCCCTCGTCCCGGAGCGGATCGAACTCCATCGTCGAGACATAGGCCGGCGGAAGACCCTTGAGGTCCTTGGCCTGGGCCCGGGCCGGCGCGGCGTAGATGGACGGGATGCCTCGATGGGTCGCGCCGAGGTAGTGCTTCCAGCTCCAGACGGCGTTCGGGCGGTTCCAGAAGGGCGTGTCCTGGAAGGCCATCATCGAGGGTGTGTCGAGGCGGTCGTCGAGCTCGGGGATCTCGAGCAGCTGGTAGCAGATGGCCGGCCCCTCTTTGTCGCGGGCCATCAGCGCGAGACCGGCAGCGAGGCCGCCGCCTGCGCTCTGGCCGGCGATCGCGATGCGCTTCGGGTCGATGCCGAGACTCCCCGCGTTGTCCGCGGTCCAGCGTAGCCCTGAATAACAGTCGTTCAGACCGGCCGGAAACGGATTCTCGGGGGCGAGGCGGTAGTCGAAGCTGACGACGATGGCGTCGACGTTCGCGGCAATCGCGTCGCACCAGGCGTCCATCATGTCGAGGGTTCCGAACATGAATCCGCCGCCGTGGATCTCGTAGACGCAGGGCCGCGGTGCGCTCGCGGCGGCCTTCGGGGTGTAGATGCGAAGCGCGACCGCGGGCTGGCTGCCCTCTGCGGGAACCGTCCGATCCTCGCGTCGGACGGAGGGATTCGGCGGCGGGATCGGGGCGCCCTCGGCGCGCATCGCGCGCATGGCCTGGATCTTATCGGCCGTCGAGTAGTCACCGATGGTCGGAATCTGCGAGAGATGGGGCAGGAAGTCGGGGTCGAAGGCGTATTTCGTCATGGGTGTGACGATAGCAATGGAGTCGGGCCTGCAAGCGTGAGTCGAAGCGGCGCGTCGCGCTGCTTCGATGGGATTCGCGATCGCATCCGTGTGCGGATCAACGCTCGAGTGCGGTCCAGAACGCCTGGAGCACCGCATAACCCGTCTGGCCGCCGGTGAGTCCCGCGCCCATCTTGTTCATCGTGTAGCCGTAGCCGACGCGGCGGTCGGGGTCGGCGATGCCGATCGAGCCGCCGGCGCCCGGATGGCCGAAGGCGCGGGGCGAGGGCGAGAAGGGCATCGACGGGCTGCGCAGCATGAAGCCGAGGCCGTAGCGGATCGGGAGGCCGCCGAGGGTCGCGTCGGGGCCGGAGGCCTGCTCTTCGATCGCGCGCTCGATCGTCTCGGGCTCGAGGATGCGGATGCCGTCGACCGAGCCGCCGCAGGCAAGGGCGCCGTAGATGCGGGCGAGGGCGCGGGCCGTGCCGTGGCCGCCGGTGGCGGGCAGCTCTGCGCTGCGCCATTCGGGGGAGTTGGCGGCGCCGGCCGGGACGCTCGGATTGTTGAAGGCGGCGCCGATCATCGTCTTCGGATCGCTCATGTCGCGCATGAATTGGGCGAGCGGGCCCTTGAAGCGCGGGCCGCCGGTCTCGCCCTCGCGGCGCGGGGGAATCAGGTTGCCGATCATGTCGGCGACGCGTTCGTGTTGCTCGATCGGAAGTCCGATGTGATAGTCGGCGCCGAGGGGCTCCGCGACGTCTTCGCGAAACATCCGGCCGACCGTGCGACCGTCGACCCGGCGGACGACCTCGCCGACGAGATGACCGAAGGTGACCGGCGAATAGCCATGCTTCGTTCCCGGCTCCCACCAGGGCTCGCTTTCGGCGAGGCCTTCGCACATCGCGTTCCAGTCGTAGAGACTCCCCTGCGGCATCGGCTTGCGGATCGCGGGGAGGCCCGCTTTGTGACAGAGGAGCCAGCGCACCGGAACTTCGGCCTTGCCCGCCTGGGCGAACTCGGGCCAGTAGCGCGCGACCGGCGCGTCGAGGTCGAGGCGGCCCTGCTCGACGAGGCGGTGGGCACAGATCGTCGTCGGACCCTTGGTCGTCGAGTAGGTATTCACGAGGGTGTCGCGCTGCCACTCGCGGGTCCGCGAGGAATCGACGTGGCCGCCCCAGAGATCCACGACGAGCTCGCCCTCGACGCTGAACGCGATCGCGGCACCGACCTCCTGCTTCGACTCGAGGCGCTGCGCAAAGACGTCGCGGACGGACTCGAAGCGCGGGTCGCAGTGGCCGTGGACGGGGATCATCGGGGCGGGGACTCCGTGGCTCGGGCGCCGAGCAGCCGCTCTGCGTTGGCGCGGAGGATGGCATGGCGGATCGCATGGCGCCCCGGGTCCTGCGTCGCGATCAGGACCTTCGCGAGGCTCACGGCGAGATGGTAGAACGGCCAATCCGTTCCGAAGAGCATGCGCTCGCCGCCGGTCCGGCGGATCATCGTGTCGAGGGCCGTGACGCCCTGGCCGTGGATGCAAAGCCAGGCGTTCGCATGGCGCAGTGCGAGCTCGAGCATCGCGTCGCCGTCGCGCGCGCCTGCATGGCCGAGGACGAAGGGGACGTCCGGGAAGTCGGCGAGGGCGCGCTCGTAGTGGCGGGGGAGCGCATAACGGTGGCGCGATTCGGGCTCGATGCCGGCGCGGCCCCCGTGGAAGAAGATGACGAGGCCCAGGCGCTCGGCGGCGGCATAGATCTCGAGGGCGTCGGGCTCGTCCGGGTAAAAGGCCTGCATCGTCGGATGCAGCTTCACGACCCGCGCGCCCATCGCCGCGAATTGCTCGAGGCGCGCAAGCTTGTCGGGATCGCGCGGATGGACCGAAGCGCCGGCCAGCAGGCGCGCGCTCGTCGCCGAGGCGGCGATCGCCTCGTGCCAGCGCTCGGTCAGGTCGTCGCCGAAGGGGAAATTGAAGGCGATCGGAAGGATCAGTGCCCGCTCGATCCGGGTCGCGTCCATCTCGGCGAGGAGGTTCGGGACGGTATGCGTGCGGACGACGTCGCTTCCCCAGAGGCCCTGGGAGATCGTCGTGCACTCGAGCTCGGCGAGCGCGGGCTCGTCGAAGTTCGAGTTGACGTAGACGTCGAGATCGAGGTCGCAGCCGTCGACGGTCGCGTCGCAGTCGAGCAGATGGCGGACGCGTCCGGTTCGCGACAGCAGATCCAGCCGCGGCTTGAAGAGGAGCGACATGCCGAAATGGCAATGGGTATCGATCGCGAGGGGGACCGACTCGTCGACACAGCGAAGGACGCCCTGATCGTCGAGCTCGAACCACGGGAGCTCGGCGAGACCGCGATAGCCCCGGTAGCGCTGTGCTCCGAAGGGACCCTGGCCCGAGCGCGCCCGCTCGTCGGCCCGCTGGGTCGCGAGCCGGGCGATGTCGGCCTCCGTGTAGCGATCGGGATCCGTCGGTCGGCAGCCGAGCCAGGCGCCCGCCGCTGCCAGGGCAGCGCTCGTCAGGAACCGTCGGCGATCGAGGGGGGACGACATACATCCCGAGCGTAACGCGGTCGCGGCGGCCCCGGAGTTTCGACACTAGAATCGAGCGTCACGCGCAACCGCCCCGGCCCCGGCCTACTGGCCCGGCCGATACAAAGGAAAGCCTCATGCCCGCCCGCGAAGAGAAGCTCGTCCTCTGCAACGCCACCCTGATCGGCGGCTCCCTCGACATCAGCCCCGACCAGATGAAGGCGATCATCGACGCGACCGCAGAGGCGAATTTCGGCGGCATCTCGCTCTGGGCGTTCCACCAGCTCGCAGTCGTCGGTGCCGGCGTCAAGCCGGATACGGTCAAGGGCTGGATCCGCGATCGCGGCCTCACGGTCCCGATCGTCGAGTCGCTGATCGGCTGGGAGACGGGCGATCGCGCGACGATCGAGGCCCAGTGTGGACCGACCCTCGACTGCGCCGTCTTCCATGGTGCGAAGGACGTCGCCGGCGTCGTCATGGCGCCCGAGCTGGACTTCGCCGCGGCGACGCGCGGACTCACGCTGCTCGGCAAGATGGCGGCCGATCGCGGTCTGCGGATCTGCATCGAATGGCTTCCCTGGTCGGGGCTGAACGACATCAAGAGCTGCTGGAAGCTCGTCCAGGCGGCGGGCGGCGAGAACATCGGCCTCGTCGTCGATACCTGGCACTGGATCCGCCAGCCCGGCGGCCCCGACCTCGCGACGTTGCGCACGATCCCCGGGAGCCGCATCCACTGCGTGCAGCTCAACGACACGACGCGCAAGGGACCGGGCGGCGACATGATGATGGAGTCGATGACGAATCGGCTTCTGCCCGGCGACGGCGAGGTCGAATGGAAGCCGCTCCTCGACGCGCTCGACGCGATCAAGGCGGACCCGGTCTGGGCGCCCGAGGTGTTCAATCTCGGATTGATGCAGGAAGGGCCGGTCTCGATGGCGAAGAAGATCGGCGCGGCGACGCGCAAGGTGCTCGGGCTGTCCTAGGTCTTCATCATCTCGTCGTACCGCCGCTGCATCTCTTGCGGCGTGACCTTCTCGATCTCGTGTCCGATGTTCCATTCATGTCCGAACGGATCGCGGACCGTGCCGGAACGTTCGCCGTAGAATTGGTCGCTCGCGGGGCGGATCAGCGTCGCACCGGCCTCGACGGCACGCCGAATCAGCGCGTCGGCATCGTCGACGTGGAGGTGGATCGTGAACGAAGTCCCCCCGATCGAAGCGGGCCCGCGTATCCCGAACTCGGGGTACTCGTCGGAGAGCATGATCGTCGTTCCGCCGAGCTCGAGCTCGGCATGGCCGATTCGCCCGCCGGGCTCCGTCAGCCGGAATTTCTCCCGAGCTCCGAACGCCCGCCCATAGAAGTCGATGGCCGCAGCTCCGTCGCGCAGACGGAGGTAGGCGAAGACTTCGTGGATGGACATGACTTTCCCTCCCGGTCGAACTCGAATCCGCGAATGACACGGCGACGCTAGGCCGGTGGCGCTGCCGGCCCGCGCTCTTGCGGTGCTCGAGCCGGCTCCCAGGCGCGTCCCGTGATGAGTCGCGCCCCGCGCGCGAAGGCGAAATACTGCCAGGCCCAGCCGATCATGACGCTGATCCGGTTTCGGTATCCGATCAGATAGGCGATGTGGATCAGCCACCAGACCCACCAGGCCAGGAAGCCCGTGACTTCGAAGCGCCCGATCGTGCCGACGGCCGCCGCGCGTCCGATCGTCGCGAGAGAGCCCTTGTCGAGATAGCGGAAGGGCACGGATTCTCGGCCGGCGACACGTTCCGCGATGTTGCGCCCTGCGGCGCGCCCCGCCTGGATCGCGGCGGGTGCGACGCCGGGGACCGGCTTGCCATCCTGCTCGAGCTGCATGAGATCGCCCGCGATGAAGACGTTCGGATGTCCGCGAAGCGAGAGGTCCGGCTGCACGCGGACGCGGCCTGCGCGGTCCAGAGGAGCGCCGAGCGAGGCACCGAGCGGGGAGGCCGCGACGCCCGCCGCCCACAACACCGTCCGCGCCTCGACGTGCTCCTCACCGATCCAGACCCCCGTCTCGTCGATCTTCGTGACCTGGACGCCGGTTCGGACCTCGATCCCGAGTCGTTCGAGCTGATCGCGGGCTGCCTTCGACAGAGCTTCCGAGTAAGGAGGCAGGACGCGGGGGGCGCCTTCGATCAGGACGACACGCAACCGCCGCGGATCGAAAGATCGAAAATCCCGCGCGACGGTGTGGCGTCCGATCTCGATCAGGGCGCCGGCGAGCTCGATGCCGGTCGGGCCGCCGCCGACGATCACGAAGGTCAGCGTCGCGACGCGCTCGGCGGTATCACCCTGGCGCTCCGCCGCTTCGAAGGCCGAGAGCACTCGGCGCCGGATCTCGAGGGCGTCTTCGATCGTCTTGAGCCCCGGCGCCCAGACCTCCCATTCGTCTTTCCCGAAATAGCTATGACGCGCGCCGGAGGCGAGCACCAGATAGTCGAAATCGAGCTCCCCATCGGCGAGCGCGACGACGCGTTTCTCGAGATCGGCGCCCGTCACGCGGGCGAGGATCGTGCGCGCGTTCTTCTGCAAGCGCAGCACGGATCGGATCGGATAGGCGATGTCGCCGGGATTCAGGGCGGCGGTCGCGACCTGGTAGAGCAGGGGTTGAAAGAGGTGGTGATTGCGGCGGTCGACGAGAGTGATGCGGACGGGGGCCTTCGCGAGGGTGCGTGCGGCGGCGAGGCCGGCAAAGCCGCCACCGACGATGACGACGTGGGGCAGCGAAGGGTTCGTCATTGGACCTCGGGGCGATTCATGAGCCGATTTCCACCGGGAGATTACACGGTCGCGTCGACAATCCGAGCAGGCGGTATTCCAGGAGATCCTCCCGCAAGCGGGATCCGGGTGTCACGATGTCGAGGGCCCCATCGAGCATCTCGCCCATCTCCTGCTTCGCGAGATTGGCGCCGAGGCAGTAGTGGGCGCCGTGGCCGAAGACGAGACTGTCGCGCGTGTCGCGATCGAGGTCGAGGCGATCGGGCTCGGGGAAGACTTCGGGATCGCGATTCGCGGCGCCGAAGGAGAGGAGCAGCATCTGCCCCTTCCGAAGCTTCTTTCCACGCAGCTCGAAGTCGCGTCCCGCATAGCGGAGCAGGCCCCCCGCCGCGCCGCCCCCGGCGGCCAAGCGCATCAGCTCGCCCAGCGCCTGGGGAATCAGGCTCCGGTCGCGACGCAGGCGTTCGAGCGCGTCCGGGTGCTCGATCAGGGTCTGGATCATCGACATCGTTGCGAAGCTCGTCGTCTCGCTGCCGGCGCCGATCATCAGCGAGATCAGCATGACGATCTCGTCCTCGTCGAGCGAATCGTCCTCGGCCTGCGCGCGCAGGAGATCCGAGATCAGATCCTCGCCGAGATTGCTCCGGCGCTCGCCCGCCATCTGGCCGACCCAGTCCGCCATCTCGCCGAGACATTTCTCGGCCATCGCCATGACCTCGTGCGTCGAGAAGGGGATGAAGCCGCGGATCAGGCCCTGGGCGAGGGCGCGGAATCGGATCTCGTCTTGGCCAGGGGAGATCCCAGTGACCCGGCTGATCACCGTGTTCGGGATCGGATTCGTGAACTCGCTGACGAGGTCGATGACCTCGCCGGGCCGGTTTCGGAGGGGAGCGGCAAAGCGTTCGACGACCTCGCGGATCTGCGCGTCCATTCGCCGGACTGCCCGCGGCGTCAACGCGCTGACGAAACGTCGGCGGAACTTCGCGTGGGCGACCGGATCGTGGCGCGCAAAATTGTTGTCGTCGAACCAGCGAAACCATGTCCCTTCGACACGCGGCTCGAAATGCTCCCAGATGCTGCGATCGCGGGAGCCGTACTCGGCGTCGTCGAGGAGCCAGCGGACGTCGTCGTGGCGCGTGATGACCCAGAATCCGAGGGACGGCACGTAGTGGACGGGATCTTCGCTTCGCAGGCGATGGGTAGCGGGCGACGGATCACTCGCCTGCAACGTGTCGAGAAAGAGATCGGATCCGGGCTCGCTCATGCGATCGTTCCTTTGTCCTCGTTCAGTCCGGCCGCCGCCCGGCGTCAACCCCAGGCCGGGAATCGCCCCGTCGCGGGGTAGGTCATGAATTCGACGAGATTGCCGTCGGGATCGCGGGTGTAGACGCTGGTGCCCTGACGCCGACCGTGATCGCCTCCGCCGGGCTGGTCGAGCGGTCCATAGGCAATCTTCGCGCCGGCCTTCTCGAGCAGCGCGACCGCTTCTTCGATCGTGCCCTCGAACAAGAAGCAGAAGTCCCCGCAGCCCGGCAGCGCCGTCGGGCCGCGGGCGTCGAAATTCGGGTCCTGCCAGAAAGCGGGGCCGTGGAAGTTGAGCTTCGCGTTCTCGCCGATCGCGATTGCGAAGATCGGGTATTTGCCGCTACGAAACTCTTCCTCGTGGATTGCCGCGAAGCCGAGCCGCTTGTAGAAGTCGAGCAGCGCCTCGGGGTTGCGCGCGGGAAACGAAACATGATCCCAGCCGGTCACGGGCATGGCAGCCTCCTGGATTCGGGGATGGACCGATCACACGGCCTCGATCTTATGCCAGAATCCGCCAGAGCGACGAGGTCGATCCAACCCGAAAGAGGAAGCAACCCGATGAAGCTGGTCGTCACCGGACACGATGCGAAGGGTGGATCGATCTTCTCCTTCGCCGGGACCCCGCCGCGCGAGACGAGCCCGGGGAGCTACGAGCTCTGGGCGACGCGTGGGGCGATCGAGATGCCCGATCGCAAGAACGCCGACGGTCCGGCCGCGATCGGCTACTTCCCGACGGAAGGGGAGACGGCCTTCAAGATCGTAACGGTGCCCGGGCTCGCCGCGCGAGCTTCGATGCCCAGCCACGCGGTCACGATGCCAGAGGAGATTCGCGCGCATTTCGATCCCGAGGATCCGGAGATGCACACGACCGACACGATCGACTACGTCCTGATCCTCTCGGGCTCGGCGGACCTCGAGCTCGACTTCGGCAAGAAGGAGACCGTTCGGGCCGGGGACTGCGTGGTCCAGCGCGGGACGCGTCATGCCTGGCGCGTCACGAGTCAGGAGCCGATGGTGCTCTGCGCCGTCCTGATCGGGGCGAAGCGCGGTCGTTGATCGCGCGCGCCGTCGGGCGTGCGTCCCTTCATTCTCCGACGCAGCGTACCCGCTCGTCGGTCGGGGGATGCGTCGAGAGATAGCGGCCGAACGCCGAGTCGGCGTCGTTTCCGGCCTCGGCCAGCATCCGGCAGAGAATCGCGTCGAAACGCTCGGGCGGGATGCCGTGGTCGTCGAGCCAGGATTTTGCGAAGCCATCGGCTTCGCGCTCGAAATCCCGTGAATGCTTGGCCTCGATCAGCGCCGGGGCCGCCGAGAGCAGGGTCGATGCGGACGTCACGTCTCCGAGCAGCACGAGGGCGAGGGCCGAAACGCCTGCGCTCTGGAGGATCTGCCGGAGCGCGTGGCGGCCGCGGACATGACCGAGCTCGTGGGCGAGGACGGCGACGAGCTCTTCGTCGTGCTCGGCGAGCAGGACGAGCTCGTCCGTCATCACGACGATACCGGAGGGAAGGGCGAGGGCATTCGGGCCGAGGGCCGGCGCAGCGCGGAGCCGAAGCTGATAGTCGTGGCCTTCGTCGAGATCCCTGATCATCGACCCGAATTGGCGTTGCAGCTCGTCCTGCCGCTCGTTCGGGAGCTCCGACGCCTCGAAGAAGAGCCGATCCAGGGCGTCGAGGGTCTGGGCGCCGAGCATCCGATCGACCGAGGTCGGAATGTGGTTTGCGGCGAATGTCGCGGTCGCCGGGAGGCCCAACCGGACAAAGAGCAGACTGCCGATCACGACGGCGACGAGCGCTGCGATCGCGACGGGCCAGCGCTGCTCGAGCCAATGGACGGCACCGGGCCGCCGACCGAGCGCTGCCAGCGCGCGGTCGATCGAGTCGTTGTCGACCGTCTCGAAGACACCAATTCCGTCGAGGGTCAGCCGACGGGGAATGTCGGCGAGCCGCTGCGAGATCTCGACCTCGGCGAGCGGTCGTTCCCATTGCCGGACCGGCCCATCGACTCTGCCATCGACGTCGACATCGACGTCGACATCGACATCACCATCGACGAAGCAATCGGGCTCGTCGAGCACGACGCGAACTCGCCCCGGCGCGAGGATCTCGGCCCGGGCCCGGCGCATGCGCGATCTCCGGGTATCGAAGAAGAAGCCCTCGATCACCCTCGCCCCCGCCCTCGACTCTCGTGTTCAGAGTCCGAAATCGATGTCGAAGAAGTCGCCGATCTCCTCGCCGATCGCGTCGGTCCCGTCCCCCAGCCCCGCGGCGAACGCGTCGAGGTCCCCCGCGGCGACGACGCGAAGACTCTCCATCTGGTACTTCATCTGGCGCACTTTCGCCCATGGCGCATAGAGCCCCAGCGTCAGCACGATCAGGATGAAGTTGGTCAGATAGAGAACGAAGAGGGGTCCGGTCTCGAGGCGCGACTCGACGCGATGGGGGCCGAGCTCGAGCCCGCCGAAGGACGCGTTGAGAAAGGATTTCTGGTAGTAGGCGAGGGTTGCGGTGTAGGCGAGGATCACTGCGACGTAGAGCCCCAACGCCGTCGGCGTCGTGAGCGTCGCGGCGATCTTCTCAGGGTCTTCTCCGGGCTCGGCGACGGTGACGAACCAGCCGATCGTGCCGAACGCGACCACCACGATCGACAGGAAGAGCGCCGTCGAAACCAGGAACATCACGTGGAAGGGACCGCGTCCCGTCGTGAAGCGCGCGGGCTCGCTGCCGTAGCGCGAATTCGCGAGCAGATAGCGGACCTGCTCCCAGACCATCCGGCCGCCGAGCAGGTAGAGAGTGAAGGCGGCCACGATCGGCCAGCCGATGTACGCCTTCAGCGCTCCGCGATAGTGCCCGTCGAAGCCGAAGCGGATGCCGCGATACGACGTCATGCGCATCTGGAAGCGGCGCGATTCCATGATGATCCAGGGGACGCCGAAGAGGAAGAGCGGTAGGAATCCGATCGCGGCAAACGGGAAGAAATGCGTCAATCCGTAGAAGGCGCCATAGGCGCCGACGGCGACGAGCCGACCCTTGAAGATTGCGATGGGCCGGCCGTGGTAATCGAAGGCGGCCCCGTCGAGGCGCGTGTTGCCGTAGAAATAACGGAGTCGGCGGACCTTGGCCCAGGCCGAGTAGATGCCGAGGGTCACGATCGTGAGCAGGAGGTTCACGATCCAGATCCGGAAGTACTCGCCGCCCTTCGCATGGAATTCGAAGGGGATCGAGCGCGCCAGCGCGGGCGATGCAACGGGGCTCGAGATGGTCTCCCGGCTCGACTCGTTCACGGGGTTCTCCTCGCTTGCCGGCTGTCGCCGCGCTGGATCGTCCGTTGGCGCGCGAGCCGACTATCGCAGCGGCGCCTCGATCCGGCCACGGCGAGGTCTCGGACTTTCGGCCCGGAACGGGTGGACGGCGAACGACGTTCGGTTCGGGGTTCGGTGGTTTCGGCTGTGGTTTCGCGGGCAGCTTTATGACCTATCGTCGCGTTGGGGAGAAAACCGATGTACGACATCCTGATCCAGGGCGGAACGCTGGTCGATGGAAGCGGCACGCCTGCGCGGCGCGCCGACGTCGGAATCCGAGGGGGTCGAATCGCCGCGATCGGCGAGCTCTCGGGGCCTGCGCGAGAGACGATCGACGCGACCGACCGGATCGTCTGCCCCGGCTTCGTCGACGTCCATACGCATTACGACGCGCAGGTGTTCTGGGACAGGACGCTCTCGCCGTCGCTCTACCACGGAGTCACGACCATCGTCGGCGGAAATTGCGGGTTCAGCATCGCGCCGCTCTCTCCTTCGGCCGGCGAGTACCTGATGCGCATGCTCGCCCGGGTCGAGGGGATGCCGCTGGCGAGCCTGCGAGAGGGTGTTCCGTGGAGCTGGAGCAGCTTCGGCGAATACCTCGACCTGCTCGAGGGGCAGCTCGCGGTCAACGCGGGCTTCATGGTCGGGCATTCGGCGATCCGCCGCGTCGTGATGGGCGAGCGCGCAGTCGGCCATGCGGCGACGGAGTCCGAGCTCGAGGCGATGAAGGATTTACTTCGCCGCTCGCTCGCCGAGGGCGGCCTGGGGTTCTCGTCGACGCGGTCGGCGGCGCACAACGATGCCGATGGGCAGCCGGTACCCTCGCGCCATGCGACGCTCGAGGAGCTCTATGCCCTCTGCCGTACGACGGGCGAGTTTCCCGGGACGTCCCTCGAGATGTTGCCAGGGACGAGCACGTTCAGCGAAGAGGACAAGGAGATCCTGACCAACATGTCGCTCGCGGCCCAGCGGGCGCTCAACTGGAATCTCCTGGCCCCGCGCTCCGACATGCCGGAAGTCACGATCAATCAGCTCGGCGCCTCCGACTACGCCGCAGAACGGGGTGCCGTGGTCCTGGCGCTCACGGTTCCGCAGGAGATCGGAGGGCGGGTGAATCTGCACTCCGCGTTCGCATTCGATGCGCTTCCGCGCTGGGCGAAGGTCATGCAGCTTCCGATCGAGGCTCGCATGCAGGCGCTCGCGGATCCCTCCGTTCGCGCCGAGCTTCGACGGGGCGCCGAGGAGCAGGGAGCGGGGCCGCTCAAGGCCCTGACGCGCTGGGCGCAGGTCCGCGTCGCCGAGACCTTCGAGGAGAAGAACGCGCCGCTGCGCGGGCGGACGCTCGGGGAGATCGCACGGGAGCGCTCCGCCGATCCTTTCGACGTGCTCCTCGATCTCGCGCTCTCGGAAGGATTGAGGACCTCCTTCGCCTCGCCGACCGAAGGACAGACCGATGCCGAGAGCTGGCGGCTGCGGGCCGAGTCGTGGAAGGATGCGCGCACGATCGTCGGCGCCTCGGACGCCGGGGCCCATCTCGACATGCTCGATACCTTCGCGTTCACGACGCAGCTGCTCGGACGTGGTGTACGGGAGATGAAGCTCATTTCGGTCGAGGAGGCGGTTCGCCAGCTGACCGAAGTGCCGGCTCGGTTCTACGGGCTGCGTGAGCGGGGTCGCCTCGCCGAGGGCTTCCATGCCGACGTCGTCGTCTTCGACGTCGAACGGATCGCGAAGGGCCCGACGTATACGCGCGCCGATCTGCCGACCGGCGCGCCGCGGCTCTACGCCGACGCGGTCGGGGTCGACCATGTGCTCGTCAACGGCGAGGTCATCGTGCGCGGCGGCGTCGAGACGGGGGCGCGGCCGGGGACGATCCTGCGGTCGGGGCGCGACACGGAGACCGTCCCGCTCTCGGCCTGGGCGCGCGTCGCGGGTGGACCGAAGGAAACGGCGTGAACGACGAGCTCGCCCGGCGGATCGATCCGGCGCATACGACCGTTCTTTCGATGGAGATGCAGCGCGGGATCGTCGGCAACCTCGCGCGCTTTGCCGGGCCGGCGGAAGCGGTTCGCGAATCGGGAATCCTGACGCGCTGCGCCTCCCTGTACGACTCCGCGCGTCGACGCGGCATGCGCGTCGTCCACTGCAACGCCGCGTTTCGGCCCGATCGCGCCGGCAGCTACCGCAACATGCCCTTCGTGAACAAGCTTCTCGACGATCCCGAGCATCTACCGGTCGGTACGCCCGCGGTCGACGTCGTGCCGGAGCTGCGCGGCGAGCAGGACCTCGAATCGATTCGTCTGCACGGGATCTCGCCCTTCGCGGGCACGGACCTCGATTCGATCCTCCGAAGCCTCGGAACCCGCACGGTCGTCGCCGCTGGCGTTTCGCTCAATCGCGGGATCATCGGGATCTCGATCGAGGCGGTGAATCACGGCTACGAGGTCGTCGTGCCGCGGGACGCGGTGATCGGCTATCCGCGTGAGTACGGGGATATGGTGCTGCGCCATACCCTCGACGGTCTCGTCACGCTGTCGACCGTCGAGGAGCTCGTCGGGATCTGGGCGGGCGGATCGCGTTGAAGGGGTTCGCGCGGGCACTCCTGCTCGTCGCCTCGATCCTCTTCTCGCTCGGCCTCGTCGAGGCAGGACTCCGCCTCATCGATGCCTACAGTGGCCAGGCCTACTCGGTCGGCCCGACCGGGAGCCAATACAAATTCTATCGATTCGATCCCCTGCTCGGCTGGGCCAATGCGCCGGGAATGCGCGGGGTCTACGAGCGAGACGAGTTCCGGTTTCCCATCCGCGTGAGCTCGCTCGGCATGCGCGACGTGGAGATCGAGCGAGCACCGGGCCCGAAGCAGCGCATCGCCGTGCTCGGCGATTCCTTTACCTGGGGCATCGGCGTCGCCGACGAAGATCGCTTCACCGAACGGCTCGAGCGCGCCCGTGACGTCGAAGTCCTGAATTTCGGGGTCGCGGGGTATGCGCCGATCCAGTACTTCCTGATGATCGACGAGGTCCTCGCGCTCGAGCCCGCGGTCGTCGTCGTCGCGTTCTGTCTCGGCAACGACTTCGCCGACAACGTCTATTTCGAGCGTTACGGCTACTACAAGCCCTGGGCGGACCTCGATTCGTCAGGGGGTCTCGTGATCCGCGGCCATCCACTTCCGGACATCGGCGATTTCGGATTCCATGGCCGCGCCGAGGGATGGCTGCTCGCGCGCATCCTCGCACGGAGGATCTCGAACGCCTACTTCCTGCCCGCACAGGCGGGCCTCATCGGGTTCCGGAACGAGCTCGTGTACGACGCCGAGGATCTCGATCCGGACGAGCGCGTGCTCGTCGACCGCGCGATCGGGATCAACGAGGCACTGCTGACGAAGGTTCGCGACGCAGTTCGCGGCGCCGGGGCCGTGTTCGTCCTGCTGCCCGTTCCGACGAAATGCGAGTACGGCGACGGCTGTGGTCAGGCCGGAGAGCCCCGCGTGCGCGACGCGGCACACCGGACGCTCGAAGAGACCGCGGAGGATCTCGAAATCCCCTTCGTCCCGACCCTCGACGCCCTCGGCCGGAGCGACTTCTGGGAAAAGGACGGCCATTGGCGTCCGTCGGGTCATGCTCGCATCGCTGAACGCCTCGGCGATTTCCTCGCGGGTGAGGGCCTCCTCGACCGGCGGGATCGGCTCTCCCGGCGCGGGGTTCCGGCGATTCATGCGACTGGTTCCAGGCAGCCCATGGACCCGTGACCGATCGGAGGCTAGATACGGGTCACGAATCAGGCCGTCCCACTACGCGGCCACCGGAGGAATCCATGTCTCTCGTCCAGAAGCCCGCTCCCGATTTCACTGCCTCCGCCGTCATGCCCAACGGCGAGACGGCCCCCCTGACCCTCTCGTCCTTCAAGGGCAAGAAGTACGTCGTCCTCTTCTTCTACCCCTTCGATTTCACCTTCGTCTGCCCGACCGAGATCCTCGCCTTCTCGAACCACATCGAGGAGTTCCAGAAGCGCAACGTCGAGGTCATCGGCTGCTCGATCGACTCGCCCCACGTCCACCGGGCCTGGCGGGATACCAAGGTCGAGGACGGCGGCATCGGTCCGATCCGTTACCCGCTGGTCGCCGACGTCAACAAGGACATCGCTCGATCTTACGGCGTGCTGCTCGAAGCCGGCATGGCCCTTCGCGGGACCTTCCTGATCGACAAGGCCGGCAACGTCCGCCAGGCCACGGTCAACGATCTGCCGCTCGGCCGCTCGATCGAAGAGACGCTGCGCCTCGTCGACGCGCTCCAGCACACCGAAGAGCACGGCGAAGTCTGTCCCGCCGGATGGAACAAGGGCAAGACCGCGATGAAGGCCAACCCGAAGGGCGTGGCCGACTTCCTCAAGGCCAACGCCGGGAAGCTCTGAGCCGTCCCGATCCGAGACACGAAGTGCTCGTCTGAACGAAATCGAGCCCGGTCCACTTCACTCATGAGTCAAGTGGACCGGGCTCCGTCATTTCAATGTCTGCGCGATCGTCGCTTCGCGATCATCCGAGCCCCTGCCGCCACGCCGATGATCAACGCGATGCCGCCGATCGCCCAGCCGAGCTGGCCATCGAGCGCCGAGCGGCCGAGCACGACGAAACCCGTCACGTAGATCATCTGTATCGCGACCGAGAGCACCATGAACCGCATCAGGTCGAGCCTTGCGCAGGCGAGGATCAGGTTCTGCAGGAAGTATGGAATTCCGGGCGTTAGGCGGATCAGGGTGATGAAGAGCGCCTCGTCGAGCGCGGAGTCGAAGCGGGGGATGCGGTGGCCGCGCCGCGAGATCATCGCCTCGAGGCTCGGCCGCAGGAAGCTCCGGGAGGCGGCGTGGAGGATCAGATTGCTGACGACGAGGGACCCGGCGATCCAGGCGAGGGCAGGAGCGATGCCGTAGGCGACCCCGGCCGTCAGGTAGAAGAGACCGATGGGGAGGGGCAGGAAGGTCGCGACGACGAAGGCCGCGAAGAAGAGCGGCCGCGGTGCGCTTCGGACGCTCTCGAGTGCGGTCTGCGCCCATGCCGGAAGCGCCTGGCCGGTCGTGACCCCTTCTTCCTGCGCCAGGGCCGTCGTCGCCGAGACGACGCAAAAGAGCACGATCGGGACGAATGCGGCAATCCGTCGGGAATGCGGATCACGGGTCCATCGAAGCGCTTGGGGATTCGACAAGGGGATGCGTCTCTTCGTTCGGTTCGAACGGGCGCAAGCATATCGGCTTTTGTGCGGTGGGATCGCGCGGGGATCCTTCGGCGCGCGTCCTGGGGATCTCCGACTCTTGGCGAACGCCGCCTCCTGGCAGTCTACGCCTTCTGGCAGTCTACGCCTTCTGGCCGTCTACGACGGAGGGCGCGGACGGCGGTCCGGGCTCGATTGCAGGCCCAATCTGGATCGAGTACCTAGCCAACACCCGTTCCCCTCCCGCCCCGCGGTCGGATGCCGATGTTCTACTTCGACTTCGCCAACTACTTCAAGATGATTCGTCTCGCCTGGAACGAGAAGGTTCCGAAGGCACGTCACTACTACCTGGCGGTCCTGCTCGTCGCAGTGCCGGTCGTGTCGACGTTCCACGCAATCTGCTTCTTCCTCGACAGGATCTTCTATCCCGATCTGCGCAGGGTCGAGGTCAAGGCGCCGATCTTCATGGTCGGCCACGCGCGCAGCGGGACCACGCTGACCCATCGCCTCCTCAGCCAGGACGCGGGCCGCTTCAGCTCTTTTCTGCTCTACGAGCTCTATTTCCCGTCCTTGATCCAGAAAAAGGTCATCCGCTGGATCGCGCGCGTCGACGCGGAGCGCTGGCGCGGGCTGCTGGCCGGCCAGGTCCGAGCCTGGGAGGACTGGCGCTACGGCCCGATGCGCCACATGCACGAGATGGGGCTCACGGAGCCCGAGGAAGACGACATCGTCCTCTACTGGTCGATGGCGGCGGGCTTCTGGATCACGAAGATGCCCTACATGGGCGTTCTCGATTTCTACTACATGAACGAGTGGTCCGAGCGGAAGCGGCGCCGGTACAACGATTTCTACCGCGAGTGCATCAAGCGCCAGCTCTACCTGAACGGGCCCGAGAAGATCCATCTCAGCAAGAATCCGATGTACTCGGGCCGCGTTGCGTCGCTTGCGAAGGCGTTTCCGGACGCGCGCTTCGTCGTCAACGTTCGCGACCCGAACGAGACGATCCCGAGCTTGCTGAAGCTCGTGCGCGCCAGCTGGAAGCAGCTCGGTTGGGATCCCGAACGCCAGACGCGCTGCCTGCAGATCCTTGCGAATCAGTCCTGGCATACCTACAAGCACCCCATCGAGTTCCTCGACGCGAATCCGCAGGTGAAGAGCGCCCTCGTCGACTACCGCGACCTGACGGCCGATCCGGCGGCGACGATCCAGAAGCTGTATCAGGACCTCGAGCTGCCGATGTCCGCCGATTTTCGGGAGAAGCTCGCCGGCGAGAGCAAGCGGGAGCGGGAGCACAAGTCGAGTCATACCTACAGCCTCGAGGAATTCGGCCTCGAGCCCGAGGCGATCCGGACGAACCTGGCCGAGCTCTTCGTGCGCTTCGGCTGGGATGTCTGACCCAAGGACAAGGGAGCCCCCATGAGCAAGACGAACGCGACGACGAGCGGAATCGATGCCCAGAAGAAGCTGCGAGCGGCCTGGGACGAGGTGATCAGCCTGCTCGGCGAGGCGCGCGATGCGATCGATCAACCCCAGCTGATGCCGCCGCCGCCTTCCGACCGCAATCTCGCCGAGGGCTATCGCTACCTGATGGGCTTCGTGCACAACGCCATCGAGCGCTCCTTCCATCAGGACCCCGTTCGTCCGCATTTCCGCAATGCCCTCTCGATCATCACGCGAAGTACGATCGACAATCCCGATGCGATCTACTTCTCGACGCCGATCGACGGCCGCCAGACCTACCGCCTGCGCGGGGAGATGGCCGATGCGCGGCACTGGCAGGGCGAAGCGCCGGCGCCGACGGGTCGCAAGGCGCCGCATTACATGATCTTCGAGGCCTCCTGGGGCTGCCTCGCCGGGGATTCGGGGAACCTGCAGGAGCTACGCCCCGGGATGAAGACCCAGACGGGGCGGGTCGACTCGTCGTCGATCGCGGTGAGCCCGGATGGGTCCTTCGAGATCCTCTTCGCGCCCGAGCGGCCCGCCGGCTACGAGGGGAATTTCGTCTCGACGCTCAAGGTCGTGAGGCAACCGCATCCGACGAAGCCCGAGACGCCGCCCGAGCGCTATGCGGAGTACATCAGTGGGCGTCAGATCTTCGAGGACTGGGCGCGCGAGGACGCGATCCATTTCGAGATGGTGCAGGTCGGAACCGAGGGGACGGCACCGCCCGCCTACGATTCCGAGCAGGCCGCCGCGCAGCTCGCGACCTTCGGCGAGACGGTGCGCAACCAGATCCAGTTCTGGAATGCCTTCTGGACGATCCCGATGGGAACCTACGGACCGCGGCCCGGCGCGCTCCCGGGCATCGCGTTTCCGCGAAACGACTTCAACACGATCAATGCCGCCTCGGCGGCGACCGGCGGCGGCATGTCGACCAATCTGTACGCTGGCGGCGTCGGCGAGATCGGATCCGACGAGGCCATCATCATCGAGAACAGGATCAAGAAGAAGCCGAATTACATCGGATTCCAGCTCGGTAATCTCTGGGGCGAGTCGCTCGAGTACGCGAACCGCTGCAGCAGCCGCAACGGCCATCAGTCGATCGTCGATTCCGATGGCGTCATCCGCCTCGTCGTCGCCCACGAGGACCCCGGGGTCCACAACTGGCTCGATACGACCGGACAGCCCGTCTTCTTCATGTCGCCGCGCTGGGCCTACAGCAAGACGCCCGATCCCTCCGACTGGCCCTCGATCACGATGAAGGTCGTGAAGGCGAAGGACGTGCTCGCAGCGCTGCCGGCGGACACGAAGCGCGTGACGACCGAGGAGCGCCGACACGAGATCGCCATCCGACAGCGGCACGTCACGAAGCGCTACCGCGTCTTCTGAATGCGAAGCCAGAAGGTAGGTCGCGCGGACCCGGGAGGAGCTGGGCGGGACGCGCACTCGGCCGGGCGGCGAGCTTCGCGGCGGAAGGATCATGCGGCCCAGCTCGCGGCGCGCCGCCGGCGCGCGGATGCGAACGCAGCGCGGGATTGGAAGCGGGAAGCCAGGCAGGGGGGGAAGTCATGACGTCGATTCGAAGGGTGCGCGAGATTCCGAGATTCGATCGCGAGGTCGATGTGATCGTCATGGGGCTCGGGATGGCAGGCGCCGCGGTCGCGCTCGAGGCGAAGGCGGCGGGGGCGGACGTGCTTGCGATCGAGCGATCCGGCGCTGGAGGCGGCGCATCGGCCCTCTCGGGCGGCCTCATCTACATGGGCGGCGGCACGCCGGTCCAGAAGGCCGCGGGCTTCGAGGACAGCGAAGAGAACATGTTCAAGTTCCTGATGGCCGTCTCGAGCCCCGGCGCCGACGAGGAGAAGATCGGCGCCTTCTGCCAGGACTCGATCGAACATTTCCACTGGTTCGAGAAGCAGGGCGTGCCCTTCAAGCGCACCTTCCACGACGAGCCCGGCCTCGAGTCCCGAACCGACGATTGCCTCGTCTATACCTCGGGCGAGGACTGCGCCCCCTGGAACACGGTCGCCGTCCCCGCGCCCCGCGGCCACAAGGCACAGGTCGTCCAGAAGGGCGGTCCCTTCCTGATGAAATGCATCCTCGAGGCCGTGGGCCGCGAGTCCATTCCCGTCCTGACCGACACCCGGGGCGAGGCGCTCGTCGTTGCCGACGACGGGGTCGTCGTCGGCCTCGTCGTCAAGAACGCCGGCCGCGAGTACGCCTTTCGCGCCCGCAAGGGCGTCGTCCTGACGGCGGGCGGCTTCATCATGAACGAGGCGATGTGCGCGCTCCACGCACCGGTTCTCCATCGCGTCACCGATCGCAACGGCACCCCCGGCGACGACGGCACCGGCATCCGCCTCGGCCAGTCCGCCGGCGGTACCGCGATCCGCATGCACCTCGGTGAGGTCGCGCTCCCCTACACGATCCCGAACCAGCTCTCGAAGGGTGTCTACCTGAACACCAAGGGCCAGCGCTTCATCAACGAGGACACCTATCATGGTCACGTCGGTATCGCGGGGCTCTACAAAGAAGCCGGCGAGCTCTACCTGCTGCTCGACCACGCGACCTTCCGCCGCGGCCTCGTCGGACTCCAGCCCGCCTGGGTCACCGAGACCTTCGAGGAGCTCGAGGCCGAAGCGGGCTTCCCGCCCGGATCCCTCGTCGAGACGATGGCGCTCTACAACCGCCATGCGGTCGAGGGCTGCGATCCCGTCTTCGGCAAGCGCCCCGAGCGGATCGTCCCCCTCGTGAACCCGCCCTATGCACTCGTCGATTGTCGCGTCTCCCAGGGCGCGATCTGGTCGGGCTTCACGATCGGTGGTCTGCGGACCAGCGTCGACGGCGCGGTCCTCGACTACGAAGGCAACTCGATCCCCGGTCTCTTCGCCGCGGGGAGGACCGCGGCGATCTTCAGCGGTCATGGTTATGCGGGCAGCGGCGCCTCGCTCGCGGATGCGAGTTATTTCGGGCGGCGGGCCGGAAGGGCGGTGGCGCGATGATCAAGCTCGTCTTCTGCTGTCGCCGCAAGCAAGGCATGACCCGTGAGCAGTTCCAGAAGCGCTGGCTCGAGGTCCACGGTCCGCTCGTGCGAAAGCTTCGCGTCGAGCTCCCGATGATGAAGCGCTACGTCCAGAGCCATACGCTCTCCGGCTCGATCGGCGATGCCGTCCAGACGGGCCTGCGCGCCTCCCGCGGAACGATGGAGCCCTACGACGGGATCACTGAGGTCTGGTTCGACAGCCTCGAGGCGATGGGCGGGGGCGGGGGCGAGGCGGCGCTCGCCGCCGGCCAGAGGCTGCTCGAAGACGAAGGAGAGTTCATCGATTTTGCGGGGTCGTCGGTTTTCGTGACGGAGGAAAAAGAGATCTTCTGACGCGCCGACGGTCCGAAAGAGCGGCAGATCGTGGAGCACCTTCAACGCTAGGGAACGATCACCGCTCTCCCCGCCAGCTGCCCGGCCGCGAGCCGCTCGAAAGCCTTCGCCGAATCCGCGATGTCGAAGAGCACGACGTCGTTGCGAAGCAGACCCTGCTCGGCCAGCTCGATGGCCGACCGCGTATCCTCGACGGTTCCGCCGACGAACGAGCAGATCGACGCTCCCTTGCCCGAAAGCGCTCCCATCAGCGGCACCTCGAGCTTGCCCTCGCCGGCGCCGATCAGCGCATAACGCCCCAGCTTCGCGAGGGCGGCGATGCTCGTCGCAATCGTCGCCGTCGTCCCGACGAAGTCGAGCACGGCGTCCGCGCCCCGCCCATCAGTCTGCTTCGCGACTTCCGCGGCGACGTTCTCGAGGCTGCCGTCGATCACCTCGTCGGCGCCGAGCTCGAGAGCCCGGGCTCGTTTGTCGGCCGTGACGTCGGCGACGAGGATGCGCGACTTCGTCAGGATCTTCAGGTACTGGATCGCGAAGCTCCCGAGCCCGCCGGCGCCGATCACGAACGCGGTGCGGCCGGGGCCGAGCCGGTCGATCACGCGATGGACTCCGTGGAGCGAGGTAGACCCGGCATCGGTCAACGGTCCTGCGTAGCGGGGATCGAGGTGCGCCAGTGGCAGGATCGAGCGCACGCTCTCGACGATCACGTAGTCCGCGATGCCGCCATTGCGGCCGTAGCCGCGGCCGACCTTGTTCCAGTCGCAGGCGTTGTCGAAGCCCGCGTCACACTCGAGGCAATGGCCGCACGAGCGCGTCGAAACGACTGCGACCGGCTGTCCCTTCTCGAAGCCGCCGACGCCGCTGCCGAGCGCGTCGATCCAGCCTCCGACCTCGTGGCCGAGGGTGAAGGGCATCTTCCAGCCGAGGAATTGCTCGAGGACGGGGGGCAGATGGGGCATGTGGAGATCGCTCTGGCAGACGCCGTTACCGGCGACCTTGATCCGGAGCTCGCCCGGTCCGGGCTCGGGCAGGTCGACCTCGACGAGCGCCGGCGGCTCCTGCCATTTCAACATCCGGAAAGCGCGCATCGTCTTCTTCATGGGACTGCTCCTCGGAGGCGCTCGGGTCCGCGGGCGCGGCGCGCGGCCGGTCGTGCTTTTGCGAGCCTACCCGCGTCGCGCCGTCGCCGCACGCGATCCGGCCTGCGGAGGCCGTCTGCGCGTCCGTCCATGTGGAGATCGCCGCCGCCGGTTGCCATCGCGAGCCGATCGTCCCTAGCCTCGGGGCTGCGTGAGCAGCACGGGCGAGGGGAGGGCGCAGGAAATGGATCGGAGCGCGATGCGGCGCGGGCGGTCGATTCTCGGGGCGGTGCTCGGCGCGGCGTTCGTGGCGGGGACGCCGTCGGCGCTGCGGGCGGCGGACGAGCTCCCGCAGCTCTTCTGGGGCGACCTCCATCTGCATACGTCGAACTCCCTCGACGCCAATCTCTTCAACAACTTCACGCTCGGCTCCGACGTCGCCTATCGATTCGCGAAGGGCGAATCGATCCGCATGCCTAACGGTCGACGCGCGAAGCTCGACCGGCCCCTCGACTTCCTGATGGTCTCGGATCACGCCGAGTACCTCGGTGTCTTCTCGATGATCCGCAGGAAGGATCCCCGGGTCGCGGGCTCGGAGACGGCGACGAAGGTCGCGCGCTTCATCGCCGAGAACCCGGTCTTCGGACCCGAGCAGATCGGAAAGCTGTCGTCGCTGCTGAACGGGGATCCGCTCGGTGCCGACCCGAAGCTCCGGCGCGCCGTCTGGGACGAGGTCGTCGACATCGCCGAGCAGATGAACCAGCCCGGCCGTTTCACGACGTTCGTCGGCTACGAATGGGGATCCATGCCGAACGGCAACAATCTCCATCGCAACGTGATCTTCCGCGACGGCCCCGACCGCACCAGGAAGATCCTGCCCTTCTCGGCGATCGATTCGGGGGAGCCCGAGCAGCTCTGGGGCTTCCTCGCCCGCTACGAGCGCGAGACCGGCGGGAAGGCCTTCGCGATCCCGCACAACTCGAATCTCTCGAACGGCCTCATGTTCGCGCTGAAGGACTCCGCGGGGAAGCCGATCGACGCGAACCATGCCCGCTTGCGCGCCCGCTTCGAGCCCGTGGTCGAGGTCACCCAGATCAAGGGCGACAGCGAGACCCATCCTTTTCTCTCCCCCGACGACGAGTTCGCCGACTACGAGCGCTGGGACAAGACCAACATCGCCGGTATCGCGCGCACGCTGCCCGAGATGCACGTCGGGAGCTACGCCCGGGCCGCCCTCAAGAACGGCCTGATCCTCGAACGCCTGATCGGGGTGAACCCGTTCCGCTTCGGCCTGATCGGGAGCACCGACTCGCATACCTCTCTCGCGACCGCCGACGAGAACAACTACTGGGGCAAGACCTCGAACATGTGGCCCGGCAGCGATCGGATGAAGGGCGAGTTCATCCATTCCTCCGACCCGAGCGGCCAGGCCACCATGAACTGGGAGCAGGCGGCCGCGGGCTATGCGGGAGTCTGGGCGACCGAGAACACGCGCGAGGCGATCTTCGACGCGCTGCGGCGGGGCGAGACCTATGCGACGACGGGTCCGCGGATCGCGGTGCTCTTCTTCGGGGGCTGGCGCTTCGGGGACGTCGATGCGGCAGCGAGCAGCGTCGCGCGTGCGGGCCATGTGAAGGGCGTCCCGATGGGAAGCGATCTGCCGGCTCCGATCGGCGAGCAGAAGACGCCGACCTTCCTGCTCTCCGTCGCGAAGGATCCGAAGGGCGCGAATCTCGAGCGCATCCAGATCGTGAAGGGCTGGGTCGACGCGGAGGGGGCGGCGCAGGAGAAGGTCTTCGACGTGATGATCGCTCCCGACCCGGCCAAGGGACTGCGTGAGATGTCGTCGGTCTGGATCGATTCCCATTTCGACGCTGCGCTGCCCGCATTCTATTACGCGCGCGTGCTCGAGGTACCGACTCCGCGCTGGAATGCGATCGACGCGACGCGCTACCGCGGCAAGAAGATCGAACCCGGCGTTCGGACGAAGCAGCAGGAGCGCGCCTACACCTCGCCCATCTGGTACACCCCGCCGCCCACGACGGCGAAGGCGAGCGCGAAGTCCGACTCCTGAGTCCCCTCGTAGCCTTCCAGAACGGCGATTGAATCGCGTGGTCCGAGCTTCTAAGCTCGGGCTGTTTCACCGCCAGCCCATTCGTCTTTCTCCCATCCGAAGAGTCGTCGAGGAGCCGTTCGCAATGACCCGAGGGAGTGCCGAGAATCGCGCCGCGTTCGACGACGACGCCATCCTGGCCGACGCGCAGGCGCGGACGGGGCTCTCCGATTTCGGGCCGGATCCGTTCCGCGAGCCGTTCGGTGTCTTGCTGAAGTCGCTGCGGGAAGAGGCTCCCGTGAACGACCTCGGGCGCATCGTGATGCGGGCGCGGGTCGTCGAGAGTCTCGAGATGCGGCTCCGGACCCAGGAGTGGATCCGGCGTCATCCGGAGATCCTGAAGGAAGAGCTCGGCGCGCCCATCGTGATCATGGGTCTCATGCGGACCGGGACGACGATGCTCCACCGCATCGTCGCGAGCGATCCCCGCAACCACGCCGCGAACTGGTGGGAGGTCCGCTTCCCCGCCCCGCCCCTCGACATGGACTGGTCGAAGCCCGACCCGCGCATTGCGCTCGCCGAGGCCGAGGTCGCCGCGATCCTCGAAGCCGATCCGCGTCAGGCCTCGATCCATCCGTGGGATGCACAGGCCCCAGACGAAGAGATCATGCTGCTCGAGCATTCCTTCTTCTCCCACGTGCCGGAGGCCTTCGTCAACGTCCCGACCTACCGTGCCTACATCACGCGCGAGGACTGGACGCCCGCCTACGTCTATCTGAAGAAACAGCTCCAGTTCCTGCAGTGGCAGAAGCGCCAGCGCGGCAACGTCCGCGAGCGCTGGATCCTGAAGACCCCCGGCCATCTCGGCTACATCGACACCCTCTTCAAGGTCTTCCCCGGCGCCCGCGCGATCTTCAACCACCGCGATCCGGTCGAGACCGTCCCGTCGGCGGCGTCGATGAACTACGCGATGTGGGCGCTCTACGGCGATCCCTCCGAGGCGAAGATCGCCGCGGCACAGTGGCAGGAGCGCCTCGCCTGGGGAACCTCCCGCTCGCTCGAATCCCGCAAGCGCTATGCCGCGGACCGCTTCGTCGACATCTGGTTCAAGGACGTCATGAAGGATCCGATCCCGCAGATCGAGCGCGCCTATCAGACCTTCGGCATCGAGATGACGCCCGCGGCCCGTGCGGGGATGCAGGCCTGGCGCGACCGGAATCCCCGCGACAAACGCCCGCCCCACGAGTACGAGCTCTCCGAGTACGGACTGACGCGCGAGGGCATCTGCGCGGCCTTCGCGGAGTACCGCAGGCAGTTCATCGAGTCGCGGAAGTAGGCGCCTCGTCCCGCGCGTCTCAGCGCGGGATCGTGTAGCCCTCGGGCAGCTTTCCCTCGCGAACGACCTGCTCGCAGACGCGCTCGACGATCCGCCAGCCGTCGCTCGTCCGGATCAATCGGTCGAGATATCGACCCGATGGGGTCACCGTGTACTGTGCGCCCTCGTGGCTCTCGCGTCCGATCGTGGCGTGGAAATAACAAGAGGAGCTGGCGCTATCTCCGTCGAGGTCGACGATCAGGTTCGTGATCATGTGGAGATGCATGGGCCAGCTTTCGAGGGCTCGATCGAGCCAGGCGAGCATCTCGCGGAACGGCCCCAGCCGGCCTCCCGACGCGCGGAAGTCGATCGTGGCCTCGATCGCGAAGATCCGGTCCATCTTCGGCCAGTCGCGGCGATCGACCATGTCGGCGTAGCGGGCCATCAGGTCGGCGATCTGCATCCGGTCGGCGACGTCGCGCAGCAGCGCGTCTTGCATGGCTCAGACCTCCTCCGTCTCGGGTAGCACGCGCGAACGGAAGCCGGCACGCCGGCTCGCAGCGAGGGCGACGATGATGTCGACCCGGCGAAGCGCGTCGTGGATCTCGTTCGCGAAAGCGAGGCGTGCCGCCCCGTTGTCTTCGTCGCCCTCGACCAGCAGCTCCCGATTGCGCGCCAGCCGGAGCGCCGTCTGGAAGAGCACCCTCGAGATCGAGTCGGCAGCGTGGATGCGCCTCTGGAGCTTGTACTGGCGGCCGACGCCGATGCAGTTCGCGAGGAAGCGTTTCTCGTCGAAGGGCTGTGCGGGGTCGAGTCGGACGAGCTGGTCGGCGACGACGCGGTAGCTCTCGAGGAAGGGGCGGAGCGCGCGGTGGGCGCTGAACGGCTGCGATCGGCGGACGAGCTCCTCGGGATCGAGCTGGCCTTTCGCGAGACGTTCCTCCCAGCCCTCGGCCGTTTGGGACAGCTCCTGGCGGATCTCGTCCCGGAAGACCTCCTTTTCGGGGAAGAAGAACTCGAATTTGAGCAGGTCTCTTAGGCGCATCACTTCGGCCCAGAACCGCGGAACGACGTCGTCTGCCGTCGCGGGCTCCGCCGCGTGCAGGAGCGCAAGTTCCGCGATCGCGCGGTTCACGAAATAGTGGACGATCGTATTTCGATAGTAGGCGGCGGTCAGCTGTTGATCGTCGCCGATGCAGTAGACCGGCTCGATGCCTTCGTCGAAGCGTGTCAGCACGTCGCTGTCGACGAGCGCGTCGAGGGTCGCCTCGACGCCGGCATCGGTCTCGAGATGGTGGAAATCGGCGGTCGTCGGAAGCCCGCGCCGCTTCACCGCCTCGAGCAGGCTCGCGAGACTCGCCCGGGTCTCGCGGACCGAGAGGGCCTCGCCGGTCGCCCCAAGCAGGGCGAGGGTGGCCAGCGAGGTCGGCGTGATCGGGGTGACGCGATTGATGCGGACGGAGACCTCGAACGCGACCTTCTCGAGGTCGAAGCGCTCGCTGGCCGGGGCGGCGTCCGGATCGCCGAGCTGTTGGCGCAGGGAGACGGGCTCGCCGAAGGCCAGATGGATGCGCCCGTAGCGACGGCGCAGCTGCCGGACCAATCGCACGAACCAGGCGAAGCCCTCGCGTTCCTTGTCGCCGCCCTTCTGCTCGGCGACGTAGCTCCCGACGTCCTGGATCTGGTCATAGGCGATCGAGACGGGGACGAGCAGAACGTCTTCGCTCTTGCCGCGGCGATAGGCGTCGACCACGTTGGCGAGCAGCCCGAAGCGGGGAGGCAGCAGCTTTCCTGAACGCGAGCGGCCGCCTTCGATGTACCACTCGAGCGGGAAGCGCTTCTCGATCAGGTAGTCGATGTAGTGGGCGAGCACGTGCTTGTAGACGGCGTCTTCGCGAAACGTCCGGCGGATGAAGAAGACGCCGCTGCGGCGGACGAGCTGGCCGACGGGGAAGAAGTTCATGTTGATGCCGCCGGCGGTGTGGTTCGGCGGGAGGCCGTGCTCGTGGAGGGCATACTGCAGGACCAGATGGTCGAGATTCGATTTGTGGGTCGGCAGGAAGACGACGGGGTGGAGCTCTTCGAGGCTCGCGATCCGCTTCATCATGGCTTCGTCGTAGACGAGCTTCTCGTCGTAGCCGCGGGTGTAGAGCCAGCGGATGGCGTGATTCACGAGATCGATGACGAGGGGGCTGTGGGTCGCGGCGATTTCCCGCAGATCGCTCGCGGCCTCGGCGGTGATGGCGGCGAGCGCGCGGCTCGTCGACGCTTCGCGCGCATGCTCGGGCGCCGCGTCGCTCCGATTCGTTGCCACGATGCGGCTGAGACCGCCGCGAAAGCCCGGGCGGCCGAGGATCTCCTCGTGGACGAGCCGAGGCACCTTGTACCTCGCCCCGCGCACCCGCCGCTCGGCGCGCTCGAGGGCGAGGGTCGCCTTCTGCCGCACGAACTCGGCGAAGCCGATCGTCTCGGTCTGGTCGAAGCCGCAGGTCGTGGTCCAGCGCTCGCGGAGATTCGAGGCGTAGGCGGGCTCGCCGGCGACGAGCAGGCAGCGATCGGGCTCGCGCCGCGACACGATCGCCTGCCGAAGCCAGTGGGGGTCCCGCGGATCCCCGGTCAGGAGCAGCCCGAGGAAGCTCCCCTCGCGCGAACCGTTTCGAAGCGGGGCGAGCCAGACGATTCGAAGCGGGGCCATCAGCGGATCGCCCCCGGTCGCGAGCGCCGCCTCGAGCGCGGGCTCGCCGCTGCGCCGACCGGCTCCCATCCGGGTCCTGCGTTGCCGGCGTGGGCAGGGGATCTGGACGACTTCGAAGCCCGCGGTCTCGCCGACGGCCGGGCGATTCTCGCCGATCCAGGCTTCGACGAGGCGCCGCTCGACGCGGCTGGCCGCTTCGACCAGGAAGACGATCCGGCGCCCAGGCAGGACCTCGGGCCAATCGGGGCCTGCGATTCGGGATTGGGAGGGGTTGCCTCGCATGGATTCATTCTAGTGCGCGCGATTACGCTCGGGGGCCCGGTTGCGCGGAGCGTCCGCTGGCCGATCCTGTCCCGCGATGTCGCGAAAATCCTCTTGCTCGGCGGACGCAGCCGCCCGCCTGGTCCGCCCCGTCGATCGCATCGCCATGCCGCTCGGCCCGGGCCAACCGCGGGCCTTCCTCGAGGCGCTCGGCCGGCGGACGGATTGGCAGGATCTGACGGTCTTCTGCGCGCTCCTGACCGGGCTATTTCCACTCTTCGCCCAGAAGGGGGTCCAGCTGCGTTCGGGCTTCTTCGGACCGGCCGAGCGTGCGCTCCGGGCCGCCGGGCACGACGTCGAATTCGTCCCCGGCGACTTTCGTCGCTTCGCGAAGATCGCCCGACAGCTCGAGCCGCGCATCGTTGCGGTATCGGCGGCCTCTCCCGATCGACACGGTCGCGTGTCGCTCTCGCTCCATGCTGGGGCCTCGATCGAGTCGATCGGCGCGGCAAGTCGGGATCCGGATCGACTGCTCGTGGTCGAGACGAGCCCCGCCTTTCCGCGCACGCTCGGGCTCCCGCCGGACCACCCCCATTCGATCGCCCTCGACGAGATCGACGTCTGGATCGAGAGCGATGCGAAGCCCGCCGAGCTCCCCGACCTGCCGTCGGGCCCCGAGGAGATCGAGATCGCCGGGCACGTCATGCGCTTCGTCGATCCGGAGGCGACTCTCCAGGTCGGGATCGGCGGCATTCCCAACGCCGTCGTCGAGCAGCTCGCCCGCGCCGATCGCGGCGCCTACGGCGTCCACAGCGAGATGTTCACGACCGGCCTGATGCGGCTCCACCAGGCGGGGCGTGTCCGCAACCAGAAGGGCAGCTTCGAGGGCCACTCGATCGTGACCTTTGCGATGGGCTCCCGCGAGCTGTACGACTGGCTCGACGGAAACGAAGCGGTGCGTTTCCTGCCCGTCGACGTCGTGAACGATCCCGCGGTCATCGCGAAGAATCGGGCGATGGTCTCGATCAACGGGGCGCTCGCGATCGATCTCTTCGGTCAGGTCGTCGCGGATACGATCGATGGCCGGCAGTTCTCCGGGATCGGGGGCCACGAAGATTTCCTGGCCGGCATCGGTGTCAGCGCGGAGGGGCGCTCGCTCGTCTGTCTGCCGGCGACCTATTTTTCGACGGAACCGACCGCGGGCCGAGCGCGCCGCTCGCGCATCGTCCCGCAGCTCGGCCCCGGCGCGGTCGTCACGAGTCCTCGCCACCAGGTCGACGTCGTCGTGACCGAGTACGGCGCCGCCGAGCTCTTCGGGCGAACCGTCGGCGAGCGCGCCCGCGCCCTCGCCGAGATCGCCCACCCCGACGAGCGCGATGCCCTGCGCCGCGCGGCGCAGGAGATCGACCGCCTGGGCGTCCTCCCGGAAAAAGTGCCGTCGGTCCCCGCCGCGGCGCGCCCGGACTCCGCCCGCTCGTGACGGTCTCGCAGCATCTCAAGAGTGCGGCGTCGCTCGTGGTGATCAGCCTGAATCTCGCCTTCTTCATCACGCTCGCGCTGCCGACGAGCGTCGTTCGCCTCGTCGTGCCCCCGCTCGCGCCCGTCGCACACCGGGCGCTCGACGCGATCTACCGCGCCGCCGTCGCGGTCGACGATTTCTGGCTGCGCCGCGTGATGGGGATCCGCTGGACGTCGCCCTCCCTCGACCTCGACCCGAAACGCCCTTGCGTCGTGCTCTCGAACCACGTCTCCTGGGCCGACATCTTCCTGATCCAGAGTCTGCTCGTCTCCCACGGCCTCGTCGTCAAGTTCCTGACCAAGCGCGAGCTGCTCGCTCTTCCGATCGTCGGGCTCGTCCTCTGGGCTTTCGACTTTCCGCTCCTGCGTCGGTCGAGCCGTCGTGGTGAGGACGACGAAGCGCGCAGTCGGCTCGATTTCGAAGCCCTGCGCGATGCGTGTCGGAGCGCGCGAGCCAATCCGGTGGCGCTGGTCAGCTTCGCCGAGGGAACGCGGGCGACTGCCTCCCGCCGCGCGACGCGAGGCAGCCCCTACCACCACCTTCTCCCGCCCCGGGTCGGCGGATTCGCGGCGCTCTGCGACGGCCTCGGCGACGCGATGTCCGGCGTCGTCGACTGCACCCTCGTCTATCCGAGCGAAGCCGCCGAAGCCACGTTCTGGCGCTTTCTCTCGGGCGGCCTCCGCGAGCTCGAAATCCATGCGGAGCGGATCGCCCCCGCGGAGATCCCGACCGCACGCGACGACCGGGCGCGTTGGCTGGAGGCGCGTTGGGCGAGCAAGGACGAACGCATCGCCCGCAGCCTCCGGGAAGGGGGACGGCGCCCCTGATTCACGGTGATTCGATCGCCCGCGGCCGCCGAGTCGCCCCGCGCTGCCTGCGCCGCCTACCCTTCGGCGATACGCTCGCAGCGGGCGGCCGGAGCCGACCCGGTGAGGCGTGCCGCTTGAGGTCCATCGGTTGAGAATCATCGGTTGTCGCGAGTGTGACGCGCTGGTGGTCGAGCCCTTCGTGCCGGATGGGGGCGCGGCCTACTGCGAACGCTGCGGGGGTCTCCTGTTCCGGCGGCATTCGCAGACGATCGAGATCTGCTTCGCGCTGGTCGTCGCGGCGGCGATCCTGTTCGTAGTCGCGAATGTCTATCCGTTCCTCTCCTTCCAGATGCAGGGGCAGACGACCCAGACGACCCTCGGCTCCGGGACCCGGGCGCTGCTCGACCAGGGTGAGAACGGGGTCGCGGCGCTCGTCTTCCTGACGACGATCGCTTCGCCCGCCTGCGAGATCGGGCTCCTTCTCTACGTGCTCGGCCCCGTGCATCTGGGCTTCCGCCTGCCGGGCATGGCTCTCGCATTCCGATGGGTCGAGCAGTTCCGCCCGTGGAGCATGATGGAGGTCTTCCTGATCGGGATCCTCGTGGCCGGCGTCAAGCTGGCGGATCTGGCCGACATCGTGCCCGGGGTCGCGCTCTACGCCTTCGGCCTGCTGATCCCGATCCTGGCGGCAGCTTCGAACTTCCTCGACTCCGAGCTCGTCTGGCGCCGGATCTCGGGGGACGCTTGATGGCGAGAGGACGGCTCATCGAAGGCCCCCACGCGCAATGCTCCGTCTGCCGCCTCGTCATGAGAGCGAGGGCGGCCGATCCGGATGCCGTGCTCGGATGTCCCCGCTGCGGAGCGACCGTCCACCGCCGCAAGCCCGACAGCCTCACGCGCACGACGGCCTACCTCGTCGCCGCCGTTCTCTGCTATTTCCCCGCGAACCTGTACCCGATCATGCAGTCGACTTCCCTCGGTCGGGCGCAGGAAGATACGATCGTGACGGGGGTCGCCTATCTGTTCGAGAACGGAATGTGGCCGCTGGCGACGATCGTGTTCGTGGCGAGCGTGGTCGTGCCGGTCGCCAAGATCGTGAGTCTCGCGGGGCTGGTGGCATCGGTGAAGAGAAAGAGCCGCTGGCGGCCGCGGGATCGGGCCGCCACGTACCGCATCATCGAGCTCATCGGCCGCTGGTCGATGGTCGACGTCTACGTCGTCACGATCCTGGTCGCGCTCGTGCATCTCGGGACGCTCGCGAACGTCGAGGTCCGGTTCGGGGCGGTCTTCTTTGCGGCGGTGGTCGTCTTGACGATCCTCGCCGCAGGAAGCTTCGACCCGCGGCTCATCTGGGATTCGCTCGAGGAGGAACATGGAAGAGACGCCCGAGCACGCTGAATCCGGAACCGGGGTCACCGTCGTCCCCAACGCGATGATTCCCGAGGCGCTCGTGCGGGCGAGGGCGCTGCCGTCGATCGTCTGGCTGATCCCGCTGGTCGCCGCCTTCGTCGGGCTCTATCTCGCCTACTGGGCGTGGACGCAGACGGGGCCGACGATCACGATCCGCTTCGAGAGCGCCGAGGGTCTCGAGGCCGGGCGCACGGTGTTGAAGTACAAGGAAGTGAAGGTCGGTCAGGTCGAGTCCGTTCGGCTCGACGAGGATCTCTCCCACGTCGTCGTGACGGCGAGTGTCGTCGGCGATCTCGAGCACTACCTGACCGAGAAGACGCGCTTCTGGGTCGTCCGCGCGCGGGTTTCCGCGGGCGGGATCAGCGGCCTCGAGACGGTCTTCTCGGGGGCGTACATCGCCGTCGACCCCGCGCGCGATGCCCCGAGCACGCGGGAATTCGACGGCCTCGAGAAGCCTCCGGTCGTGACCTCGAACAAGCCCGGGAAGTTCTTCCGGCTGCGCGCGGAGGCGCTCGGAAGCGTCGACGTCGGCTCCCCCGTCTATTTCCGTTGGCTGCAGGTCGGCCGGGTCGCGGGCTACGAGCTCTCGCCCTCCGGTGATTTCGTCGAGGTCCAGGTCTTCGTCGAAGCGCCCCACGATGCCCGCGTTCGCTCGACGACGCGTTTCTGGAATGCCTCGGGGCTCGATGCGACCGTCCGGGCCGATGGCGTCGAGATCGACACGCCGTCGCTCTCCTCGCTCCTGCTCGGCGGTATCGGCTTCGAAACCCCGACCACCGTGAGCATCGCGGGCGAGGTCCCGGAAGACATGGTGTTCGAGCTCTATCCGAACAAGCAGGCGACGAAGCGACGCCGCGCGAAGGGACGTTCGCGCTTTCTCGTCTACTTCGAGGAATCGGTGGCGGGTCTCGCGGTGGGCTCGCCGGTGGAGTTCCGGGGCATCGAGATCGGAGAGGTCGAGGACGTCGACCTCGCGCTAGACCCGAAGTCGGGCGAGATCCGGATTCCCGTCGTGATCGAGATCGAGACCGCCCGGCTCGGCCTCGCCCCGGGCGAAGACGAGCTCGCCTATCTCGCGAAGCAGGTCGAGCGCGGACTGCGCGCGCGGCTCGCGACGAAGAATCTGCTGACGGGCCAGCGCTCGGTCGACTTCGACTTCCTCGACGATGTCGCGGCGGCAACGATCCGGGATTCGAAGCCCTATCCCGTCCTGCCGACCGCGGGCGGCAGCCTCGACGCGATCACCGAGCGCGTCGCGCGCATCGTCGAGAAGGTCGACCGCGTTCCGATCGAGTCGATCGGCCGCAACCTCGACGAGAGCCTCGTGCGTCTGTCCCAGGTCATGGAAGAGGTCCGGCAGCTCGCGGGCACGACGAATCGCGAAGTTCTTCCCGGCATCACGGCGTCGCTCGACAAGCTCGAGACGACCCTCGACTCGGCGGACACCCTGATCGCGCCGGACTCGGCCCTGGCCCAGGAGCTCGAACGCCTGGTCTCGGATCTCGCCGAAGCGGCGCGCTCGATGCGACTCCTCTCCGAGCGGCTCGAGTCCCATCCCGAAGAGCTCTTGCGTGGGAGGCGCGATTAGTCATGGATCGTCGATCTGGATCTACCTCGGCAGGGCGAGCTCGCATCCTTCGATCTCGGGCCTCGACCCTCGCGCTCGCCCTGGTCTTCGGGGGGATCGTCGTTGCGGCAGGCTGTCTGGGTCGCAGCCCGCAAGTCCGCCATTTCATGCTCGGAGTCACGCCCGGAACCGAGTCGCTCGGGGCCGCGGAGGGCCGCGCGCCGGACGTCTCCGTCCTCGTCGGCCCCGTTCGCCTGCCGGCCTACCTCGTGCGACCCGAATTCGCGCGGCTCGCCGCCGACGGCGAAGTCGAGCTCGACTCCCGTTTCCGCTGGCTCGGCTCCTTCGAGGAGAATTTCCTGCGCGCCACGAGCCTCGGCATCGCGAGGCGACTCGGTTCGACCCAGGTCGTGACCCATCCGTCGAAGGCTCCGTTCCCGATCGAGTACACGGTCCGTCTCCACGTCGACGACCTGATCGTCGAGGCCGGCGGGACGATGCGCGTCGGGATCCGCTGGGCTCTCGTCGGCCCCGCAGGCCGAGGGACCGGTCCGCTCGAAGGTCCCCCCGCCCGACTCTTCAGCCTCGAGGAGCTCCGCAGGGACGTGGGCACCTCGCCGGAGGCGCGCGTCCGGGCCTACGAGGCGGTCCTCGACGAGCTCGCCACCCGAATCACGGCGGCAATCGTCGAGGCGGAAGTGGGCCGCTGACCCTCCTCGGAAGCCGAATCCCCGAGCAACCGCCGGCTGCATCGCCCGGGGCGGTCAAGCGACCTACCCTGATTCAGTGCTCGTCATGCGGGTATCTCGCGCTCGGGCGCGGACAGGGAGAAGTGCAATGCCGGATTGGGCGAAGCTGCGGGCGAACCTGCTGAAGGAGGTCCGCACCCACCCGTTCGGCTACGCCGTACTCGGCGCCTTTCTCGTCGGGGGACCTTTTCTCTCGATCCTGATCTTCCCCGAGGCGCCGCCGGCGGTCGCGGCGGTCGGCGGGCTCGCGTTCGGGGCGTATGCCGCCTTGTGCGCGGTGCCCCAGAAGTTCATGTGATCTGCAGGCGGGATCCGCGTCGACGCAACTCGACCGCAAGGGCGGCCCTGCCTGCGATCTCCTTGCCACGACGGCTCGGCTCGAACCATATGCAGGCGATGCCCGATCTCGCGCCTCGAACGACCATGCGGTCCCCGATCGAGCACGCCTTTGCCGTCGCGCTGGCGGTCTTTTCGATCGTCGGGCTGCTCATGGCCTCCCCCTCGGATTCGGCCGCGGCTCGCCCCGGCGACCGCGCGGCACGGCGGGATCCCGGAATCCGCTTCGAGCTCGACCGCGAGTCCTACCGCGTCCGCGTCGTCGATCTCGCGTCCGGGGAAGCGGGACCTGAGGTCCCGGTGGCGATCGGGTCGCCGGCGCATCCCTCGCCGAAGGGCGAGTTCCGTGTCTGGCAGGTGGTCCACGATCCCGCCTGGAACCCCGGTCAGACGGCGCGCTCGCTCGGCGCCCGGCGTGTGCCCCCGAGTCCCGACGGGCCGCTCGGGATCGCGAAGATTCCGATCCTCGGCGAGTACGCGCTGCACGGCGGGGCCAGCTGGCTCACGATCGGAAAGCCCCTGACCCTCGGCTGTCTGCGCGCGACCGACGAGTCGATTCGCGAGCTCATCGAGTGGCTCGAAAGCCGTGGCGCGCTCGCCCGCCCGCCCGTGAAGCCTTCCGGTGAGCGACCGCAGGCCTTTGCCCGCCCGGCCCGATTCGTCATCCGCTGAAGCGCTCCCCCGGTCTCCGCGAGCCGCCGAGACTTCAGCCATCGCAGCGCCGGGCGCCCCGGATTCGCGCTTCGTCCTACGCGATTCCATGCAAAGAAGCGGATCTGCCGACCGCTTGCCGCGGATCTCCCGGGCGCGCCTCGAAACCGACGAAACCGGCGAATTCTTTTGAGATTTTCCCCTCGGCCGGACCACTCATCGGGCAGGCCTGAACCGCTGCTTTTGGAGTGCCTCATCCGATGTCGTCTCTCGTGTCGTCTCTCGTGTCGACTCTGCTCTCGCGGTCGACCTGCAAGCTGAATTCGACGGGTACGCGTCGTACGGGCGCCTGGAGCCAGGCGCTGCTCGCAGCCGCGCTCCTGCTCGCGTCCGTCGCGCCGGGACAGGCTGCGCCGGTAGACGTCTTCTTCAACGGGCCGATCCAGGGTTCGACGAACTTCGGGATCAGCCTCGCCTCGGCGATCAACGCGCGCGACAATTTCCGAGTCCAGATCCTGGAGCCGACCACGCCGCTGTCGGTGCTGGGCGGGCGGCTGTCTGTGCAGCTTCCGGATTACACCGACCTCGTCCTCAATCCGACCCGTCCGGACACCTCGCATAACACGGCGATCTCGGACTGGACGATCCAGAACACCTCGGGTTCGGTCCTGGCCGGCGCGAGCTACCTCCTCTTCACGCACGCGACGGCCTACGAGGTCCGAAACACCACGATCGACTACGTCGACGGGAACGTCGGTCTCCGCATCGACGCGCAGAACGGCTGGGCGATCATTCACGGCCAGTCCCAGGGTGTCGATTATTACTACCCGGCGCTGCTCCTCGACCGCTCCGTTACGAATCCGCTGGATGGAAACCTCTCGGCGGGCGAGCGTGTCACGGCATCGATCCATTACGTCGTGAACGAGCCCCTGACCGGGATCCGAGCCAACGGTCGCACGAACTACTACCTGCCCCAGCTCCAGCTGGGATTCGCGCAGGCCGTCATCCCCGAGCCGGGCACCGCGCTCCTGCTCGGATTCGGATTGACGCTCCTCGCCGCCCGGCGACAGCGTGCATGAGAGCGTTCGTTTCGAACGACCCACCGCGCCTCGTGCCGGCGGGTCGTTCCATACCCACCCCTGACATCCACCCGTGAAGAAGTCGACGAAGGATCCATCACCATGACTCCCGCGCTCCAGCCCGGAGCCTCCCGCCCCATTCACGGCGGAATCGTCGTTTCCCTCGCCCTGCTCGGCCTCTCGATTCCGTCGCTTGCGTTCGCGGCCGACGAGGCGAGCGTCCTGCGCGCCCGCGCGGCGAAGCTCGCGACGGCAGGCGACTGCGCGGCGGCGCTTCCACTGATCGAGCAGGCGAAGGGGATCGATCCGGCCGGCGACGACACGGCGGCGCTGATGACCGGCCGTTGTTTGATCAGCCAGGAGAAGTTCGTCGAGGCGAAGCCCGTCCTCGAGCGCGCGGTGGCCCACGACGAGAATTCCGGCGAGGCGTTGCTCGCACTGGGCGTGGCGAAGTACCACCTCGGCGAGAAGGACGCAGCCCGTGCCGACCTCGAGCGCGCGAGGGCGTTGCTACCGAACAATCCCGAAGTCGAGCTCTACCTCGGCATGATCCTGCTCGAGCAGGAGCAGCCCGCCGCCGCGATCACGCGCCTCGACCGCTCGCGTGGCCTCTCCGGCGATACCTTCGAGCCGGTCTCCAACTACTACGCGGCCCTCGCGCAGGCGGAGACCGGGGACGAGAAAGAAGCGGAGGACTCGCTTCGTCGCGTGCAGCAGATGGCACCGGGCACGATCTGGGCGCAGCGCGCCGGTGAGGCGCTCGCGCAGGCGGAGGCCCGCCGGCACGCCGCGGTCGCGGGCCCCGCCCGCTGGGTCACCCTCCAGGGCGGCCTCGACTACGACTCGAACATCTCGTTGCGGAGCGATCAGATCTCCGGTTCCGACGACGTCACGAACGACGAAGACGGGCGTGCCTGGTGGGGGGTCGACGCCGGCAAAGAGCTCTTCCGCAAGAACGGCTGGGGCGGCGGCGTGGGCGGTGCCTACACGGGCTCCCAGCCTTTCCACGAAGAAGATTTCGACCAGAACTTCATCAGCACCTCGCTCTGGCTCGACCGCGAGCTCGGGAAAAGAACGCTGCTCCGCATCTCGCCCGAGGGTGGCTACGCCTGGTTCGACGGGGACGAGTTCCTCCGCTTCATCGGCATTCGACCCGAGCTCCGCCACGATTTCGGCGACGCAGGGCTGGGAACGTTCTACGTCCGCTATGCGTACAACGATTTCCTCTACGAGGAGATCGATGACACGCTGCAGATCAGCCAGGTCAATCGCGACGGCCACGACCTGCTCTTCGGGTACGATCACCAGATCATGGTCGGCAACTCGACCACGCTGCGGGGCGGCCTCTTCGGCCGGGACTACACGGCGGAGGCGGCAGATTACGACTTCACGGGCGGCGGTGGCTGGCTCGGTGTTCGACAGGTCCTCGCCTGGCGCCTGATTCTCGACGTGACCGGGAGCGTGGAGTACGACAACTACGAAGCCACTTCGGCGTTTGCGAATCCGGGTGAAGGCGAGCGGCACGACGTCGTCGGTGCGGCCGGCGCCGTTCTGACGAAGCCCATCAACGAATGGCTGTCGGTCTCGGCTCGCTACCAGTACCTGAATAACGATTCCAGTACCCAGCTCTTCAACTACGACCGCCACATCGCGGGCGCTTTCGTCACGATTGGCCTGATTCGCTAGCCGCGAAGCAAGCCGGGAGAGAACGTCATGCAGCAGCTCCAGTCGATTTCGTCTTCATCGCGGGGTCCGATGCGCGACCTGCGCAGCCATGCGGCCCTCGCGCTCGTCTGTCTCGGACTCGTCATCGCCCTCCCGGCGATCGACGCGCAGGCGTCCGACGAGAACCAGCAGGCCGCGAGTGCGCGGCCGGTCGCCGAGGTGGCGAGCATTCAAGGGACCGCCGAGGCTGTGGCGCCCGACGGTCAGGGCCGCAGGCTCGCGATCGGCGATCCGATCCAGGCGGGCGAGAGTGTTCGCACGGGCCCCGGCTCCACCGTCGGTCTCTGGCACGACGAGGCTCTCTCTCAGCTCCCCGAGAAGAGCAAGGCCCGCTTCGATCGCAACGCTGACGGCGAAACCCGCGTCACGCTCGAGGAGGGTGGCGTTCGCGTCGTCGATCCTCGCAAGGCGGGCGAACCGATCGAGCTCGTCGCTCTCGATTCCTCGAGCACTGTCCTCGGCGGCGACCGCGAGGCGCGTATCCTACGCGAGAAGGCAGGTGCCTACGCGATGCTCTGCGACTGGGTCCAGCCCGTGGCCGTCACGCGCCGCGCCGAAGGTACGAGCGCGAAGCCGGGTGACTGCGTCATCGCGAATCCCCGTGAGGCCATGTTCGCGGCGCCGGGCCATACCGATCGCATCCCGCTGCTCGGCGGTGCGCCGTCCCTCGCCGATGCGGGGCCCGCGATCGACCCGGCCGGATTGATCGATCCGCTCCCGCCGGTCGGTGCCGCGGGTCCGGGTGCGTTCGGACCGGGTAGCTTGCCGGGAAGTGGCGCGCCGGGTGCCGCGCAGGCGCTCCGCAGCCCCTGCCTCACCGTTGGGGTCGGTTGTAACGGCCGGGCCCGCGTCTTCGAACCCCAGCCGGGCGGTGATCCCTTCCCCGGCGCGGGCGGATTCCCGGGCGGAGACTGAAAGGCCGGTTCACGCGCTCGCGGGCAGCGAGCCGATCCGGATCAGGTGAAGAGCAACGGGCGCATGCGCGCCCGTTCGCTTTTCGGGCCTACGAGACTTGGCCCCGTTCGGACGCGCGGAGCTGTGTCGCCGTCCGTGTCGAGCCATCGGCGCTCCAGTCCGGCGGCGCGAACACGTAGGCGAGCCGCGTCGCGAGGGGCGCCGGCCGAAGGGCGTCGCGGATCATCGCGATCCATTCGTGGAACGCGATCCGGAGCGGCGAGTACGTCTCGATGTTCTTCGTGAGTCCGTAGATGACGCGGCTGCGTTCCGGCTCGAAGGTCCCGAAGAGGCGATCCCAGACGATCAAGATGCCCGCGTGGTTGCGGTCGAGGTACTCGACGTTGGCGCCGTGGTGGACGCGGTGGTGCGATGGTGTGTTGAAGATCGCCTCGAACCAGCGGGGCATGCGGTCGATCAGCTCGGTATGGATCCAGAACTGGTAGATCAGGCTGATCGAGATCTGGGTCGCGATCATCGCCGGATGGAAGCCAGCGAGGGCCAGCCAGGCGTAGAAGAGGGGGACGGTGAAGGGCGTCGTCCACGACTGGCGCAATGCGGTCGAGAGATTGAAGTACTCGCTCGAGTGGTGGTTCTCGTGGGCGGCCCAGAGCAGGCGGACCTCGTGGGACGCGCGGTGCCAGAGGTAGTAGGTGAAATCCTCGACGAGGAAGAGCAGCAGGAAGGCCTGCCAGCCGGTTCCGATCTCGAAGAGTCGATGGTCGTAGAGTCGGAGATAGAGAGCGAGGGTCACGACACCGACTGCAACCGAGATCAGCGAGTTGGCGAGCCCCATCAGGAGACTCGCCCGGGTATCGGGCCCGAAATACCCTCGATAGGCGGAGGTCGAGGCCGTCTTCGTTCGGGCGAGCCATGCCCGCTCGAGCAGCACGAGGACGAGGAAGGCGGGGATCGCGTAATAGACGATCGGGAGCATGGCGAGTAGGATGACGGGCCAGCGGCCGCTCGGCGAGTCGGCGCAGGAGCAAGAGCATGAACGGGAGTCCGAACGAGCAGAAAGCGATCCTCTGGATCGCGATCGCCCGCCGTCCCGCGATCGTCCGCCGGGCCCTCCGCGTCGCCGCCGTCGTCGGCACGGTGCTCGTTGCCGTCAATTACACGGATCGGTTTCTCGCCGGGACACTCGTACCCCTCGACTGGGCCAAGATGGGCATCACCTATCTGGTTCCGTATTGTGTCTCGACGTACACTGCGGTGAAGATGAGTCCGCGTAGGTAGCGAACGCTCGTCGGATCGGGGCGGTGAGAGGGACGGATGAGCCGAGTCGCAATCGACGGCGTCGAAGCCTGGCATGCGATCGTGCGCGGTCCGACCGAGGCAGCGCTCGACGCACTGCTTGCCGCCGACGTCGTTTTTCACTCTCCGGTCGTCCACTCGCCCCAGCGCGGTCGGGCTCTCGCGAAGCTCTATTTGATGGGGGCATTCCAGGTGCTCGCCGGCGAGCGGCCGTTCCGGTACGTGCGCGAAATCGTGGGCGAGCGCGACGCCGTGCTCGAGTTCGAGAGCGAGATCGACGGGATCTCGGTGAACGGCGTCGATCTGATCCGCTGGAACGATGCGGGGCAGATCGTCGACTTCAAGGTCATGTTGCGGCCCTTGAAGGCGATCCAGACCGTCCAGGCAGAGATGGCACGGATGCTCGAGCGGCTGAAGAAGGCATGAGCGGCGCGACCGCGCGTCGCTGTCCCGCTATGCTGCCGCCCAAATGTCGCCTTCGCCCCGCCGTCCCTACCAGCTTCCCATCTCCGAGCTGAACGACAAGATCGAGGCGCTGCTTGAGGCCGCCCGCCGGGATTCGACGAATCCGGCCGACGTCGAGCTGGCGCGACAGATCCTGGTGACGGGGCTGCATCTCCTTCGCGATGGGACCTCGCGTTCCGAGCTGAAGCTCGTGAACAGCGCGCTGAAGGAGCTCCGACACGCTTTCCGCGTCTTCAGGCCCTACGCGGCGACGCGCAAGGTCGCGGTCTTCGGGAGCGCACGGACGAAGGCCGAGCATCCGGACTACGTGCAGGCGCGGGAGTTCTCCGAGCGGATCGTGCGGTCGGGCTGGATGGTGATCACCGGGGCAGGCGACGGGATCATGGGCGCGGCTCAGGGCGGCGCCGGGCGCGACGCGTCCTTCGGCGTAAACATCCGGCTGCCCTTCGAGCAGCAGGCGAACGTGACCATCGCCGGCGATCCGAAGCTCATCAATTTTCGTTATTTCTTCACGCGCAAGGTCGTCTTCGTCAAGGAGGCCCACGCGATCGCGCTTTTTCCGGGCGGATTCGGGACCCACGACGAGGGTTTCGAGGCGTTGACGCTGATCCAGACCGGGAAGAGCGAGATGGTGCCGATCGTCTTCGTCGACGAGCCGGGCGGGTCCTATTGGCGAGATTGGTACGACTACGTGACGACCCATCTCGCGGATCGCGGGCTCATCGACCCGACGGATCTCAACCTGTTTTGCGTGACGGATTCGGTCGACCGGGCGGTGCACGAGATCGAGGGCTTCTACCGCAATTACCACTCGAGCCGCTACGTCGACGGGCGCCTCGTCCTGCGTCTGCACGTCGCCCCCGACGACGAGCAGCTCGAGGCCCTGAACGACGAGTTCGCGAAGCTGCTCGAGTCGGGCCAGATCGAGCGGGCAACCGCCACGTCGATGGACGAGAGCGAGATGCCGCATCTCCCGAGGCTCCGGCTCCATTTCAATCGCCGGGCGATCGGCCGGCTGCGATCCCTCATCGATCGTCTGAACGAGCTGGCCCCCGTGCCGGCGCCCCCCTTCGACGCTCGCCGGCGCGCCATCTTCGATGCGCCCCTGCCGCCCGGCCAGGCCGAGGCGGAGGAAGACGAGAGCGAGTGGGGCCTCGGCTGACGATGGCGGCAGAAGCGCGTCCTTCGATCTAGGATTGGCGGCCCGCCCGGGTGGCCACGAACGCCGGGCCCTTCGAAGGTGACGTAGCCGTGTCCAGTCTCCAGCCCCGTTCGATCGACCTCCTCGACCACGCGTTGTACGAGGGGGATCCGCAGCCGTCCTACGCCTGGCTCCGGCGCAACGATCCCGTCTACTGGGACGAGACGAACCGGCTCTGGGGCATCTCGCGCCACGCCGACATCGTCGCGATCTCGCGCGATCCCGACCGTTTCTCGAGTGCCCAGGGCTCTCGACCGAACACCAACGGCTCCGGCTCGATGATCGACAACGACGACCCCAAACACATAGCCTTCCGCCGCCTCTTCCAGAAAGAGATCACGCCGCGCGGGGCGAAGAATTTCGTGCCCCGGGTCCAGCGCATCGTCGACGACATCTTCCGCGGGCTGGCGGGCAGGCGGGAGTTCGATCTCGTCAAGGAGATCGCGATTCCGCTGCCGGTCCGGGTCATCGTCGAGACCCTCGGCCTCGAGGATCGCGACTGGCCGCGTTATGCGCAGATCGCCGAGATCACGATGGCCGCCGGCGGCGGTCCCCGCTACTACAGCGACCACATGATGGGCGTCGCGCAGGCCTATTTCGAGGAGGCTCTCGGTGTCGTCGAGCAGCGAAAGCACGAGCGGGGAGAGGACTGGTTCTCGCGCATCGTCGAGGGCGCCGCGAGCGGCGCAGCGGCGCGCAGCGACTACGAGCTGGCTTCCGAATCGCTGCTCTTCCTGAACGGCGGCAGCGATACGACGCGCCACGTCATTGCCGGCGGCACGCTCGCCCTGCTGCAGCATCCCGACCAGCTCGAGCGCCTGCGCGCCGACCGTTCGCTGCTGCCGGTGGCGATCGAGGAGATGGTCCGCTGGGTTACGCCACTGCTCAACATGCGGCGGACGGCGACGGTCGACGTCCCGCTGCGCGGCAAGACGATCCGCGCCGGCGATCAGGTCCTGTTGATGTACGCCGCTGCGAATCGCGACGAGGACGTTTTCGTCGACCCGCAGCGCTTCGACATCACGCGCTCGCCGAACCCCCACGTCGCCTTCGGGATCGGGACGCATTTCTGCATGGGCGCCAACATCGCGCGGCTCGAGCTGCGCTGTGCCTTCGAGGCGATCCTCGATCGCCTGCCGGGCCTCGAGCGTGCGAACGACGATCCGCTTCGGCTCCATGCGCCGGCTTTCGCGTGTGGGCTGACGTCTTTGCCGGTCCGGGTGCGCGACGAACGCGGCGTGCGAGCGGCCTAGCACTCGGGTAGGCATCGGATCCAGGCCGGACGCCGGGAGCGGATCGGCCGATGGAGAGGAGATCGAGATGGGCAAACGCGCCGCTGCACTGGCCGGCTACACCGAGTGGGCCCCCCAGCGAAAATGGGATCACCCGATGTTCAGCATGGAGGCCTGTGCGGCGCTTGCGGCCGAGGCCCTCGCCGACGCAGGGATCGAGAAGAGCGAGGTCGATGGACTCGTCGTCGGCGGACTCCAGGAGTCGCCGCTCTTCCCGACGCTGGCCCTCGCCGAGTACCTCGGGATCGAGAGCGCGTTCAACGAGGTCGTCGACATCGGCGGGGCGACCTCGGCCGGCATGATCTGGCGCGCGGCGGCGGCGATCGAGATCGGCGTTGCGAATACGGTGCTCGTGCTCGTGCCCTCGACGCCGGCGCCGATGGAGGGCGGCGCAGATCCGCGCAAGATGGTGATGCCGCCGTATCTGATGGGCGACGCCTGGGGCTCGCCGCAGGGGCAGTTCGACATTCCGTACGGGCTCGTCGCGGCGACTTCGTCGTTTGCGATGGTCGCGACGCGCTACATGGCGAAGTACGGGGTCCGGCCCGAGACGCTCGCTAAGATCGCGGTCCACGAGCGCGACAACGCGCAGAAGAATCCGAAGGCCGTCTTCCGGGACAAGCCGATCACGGTCGAGGATGTGCTCGCGTCGCCGATGGTCTGTGATCCGATCCATCTGCTCGAGATGGTGATGCCCTGCTTCGGGGGCGGAGCGGTCGTCGTGACCTCGGCCGAGCGGGCGAAGAAGCTGCGCCATCGGCCGGTCTTCGTGTCGGGCTACGGCGAGTGTGTATCCCACAAGACCGTGACCTACATGCCCGACATGACGGTCACGCCGGCGAAGGCCTCGGCCGAGCGCGCGTTCAAGATGGCCGGGGCCGATCGCAAGCGGATCGATCTCGCCTCCTTCTACGACTGCTTCACGATCACGGTCCTTTTGACGATCGAAGACGCGGGCTTCGCCGCGAAGGGGCAGGGCGGCCGCTTCGTCGAGGAGCACGACCTGCGTTACCACGGAGACTGGCCGCTCAATACCCACGGCGGTCAGCTCGGCATGGGCCAGGGCGGCTCGGCCGGCGGCCTTTCCCACGTCCTGGACTCGATGCGCCAGATCCAGGGCCGCGCCGGCGACGCGCAGCTCAAGAAGGCCGACCTCGCTTATGTAACGGGGGTCGGCGGGCTGATGGCCGCGAACGTCGGCCTCGTATTGGAGGGGGCCTGACATGCGCGTCGAGCAGCCTTTTGCCGACAATGGCCGGCCGATTCCGCGACGGACGCCTACCTCTGCCCCCTTCTTCGACGCCGCGCGCGAGGGACGGCTCGTCCTCCAACGCTGTCCGCGGGACGGCTTCTTCTACTACCCGCGATCGCGCTGTCCCGTCTGCCTGGGCGACGACTGGAAATGGGAGACCGTCTCCGGACGCGGGACGGTCTACTCCTACACCGTCGACCGCGTCGGCCTCGACCCCGCGCAGCGCTCGCAGCTCCCGCTCGTGATCGCGGCCGTCGAGCTCGAGGAGGGGCCGCGCATGACGACGCGGATCGTCGGCTGTCCGCCCGAGAACGTCTCGGTCGGGCTGCCCGTCGAGGTCCGTTTCGAAGATCTCGGCCGCGAGAGCCTGATCCATTTCACGCCGCGCAGGAGCTAGTCCCGCGGCGACAGCACATGCCGACCGGGCCGTGCAATGCAGCGCGGTCCGGCCTCGGACGAGGAGAATCGATGAAGTTCGTGATCTCGGGCGCCTTTCAACCCCCGGCGCATCTGATCCCTATCGCGAAGGCCGCCGACGAAGCGGGTTATGCGGCGATCGGTTTCTCCGACCACGCCGTCTACCCCGAGACCCTCGACACACCGTACCCGTACACGGAAGACGGCGTGCGCCGCTACGACGAAATGACCGAGTTCCCGGATCCGTGGGTCACCGCGGGTACGCTCTCTGCGGTCACGAAGCGGCTTCGTTTCACGACCAACGCCTTCGTCCTCCCGATGCGCAACCCCTTCCTCGCCGCGAAACAGATCGCGACCGCCGCTGCGCTCTCGGACAACCGGATCACCCTCACCATCGGCGTCGGCTGGTCGAAGGTCGAGTTCGGCCTCGTCGGTCAGGAGTTCGAGCGCCGGGGCAAGCGTGCCGACGAGATGCTGACCCTGATGCGCAAGCTCTGGAGCGGCGAGATGTTCAGCTTCGAGGGCGAGTTCTACCGCTGCGATCGGCTCAAGATGACGCCGCCGGCGCCGACCGCGCCGATCCCCGTCTGGGTCGGCGGCATCTCGGACATGGCGCTCAAGCGCGCCGCGCGCAACGACGGCTGGCTCTCGGATCTCCAGACGAGCGCCGACATCATCGCGTCGATCCAGAAGATTCGCGGCTACCGCAAGGCCGCCGGTCGAAGCGAGGATTTCGATGTGCTCGCGAGCGCCTCCGATGCGACGGGTATCGACGGGTATCGCAAGCTCGGCGACGGCGGTGTGACCCATGTCTTGACGATGCCCTGGGCCTTCTATCACGGGATCACGGGCGATCTCGACAAGAAAATCGACGGTCTCAAGCGCTATGCGGACGACGTGATCCACAAGATGGCTTGAGCGAGGAGTCTGCCGATTGGACATGACGACGCCGACCGAGCTCTTCGCGACGCTCTCGTCTCCATTCTGGGGAGCGGGTTCGGGCTGGCTCGGGGTCGCCTTTGCCCTCGGCCTCGTCCACGCCTTCGACGCCGACCACGTCATGGCGCTCTCGGTCTTCGCGACCCGCGGCCGCAGCGCCGCCGACGGGGCGCGCGCCGGGCTGCGCTGGTCGGCGGGCCACGGCCTCGTGATCCTCGTCGCGGGATTCGCGCTGCTCACCCTCGGCCGCGCGATTCCCGACGAGCTGGCGGCGATGGCCGATCGGGTGGTCGGGTTGGTGATGATCGGCCTCGGGATCTTCGTCTGGCTCGAGCTCGCGCGGCGCCGCGCGCATCTGCATTTCCACGCCCACGACGGCATGGCACCGCACGCGCACTGGCATGACCATGGCGAAGCGGGTCGCGACGAAGGCCCCGTTCCCGCCGTCGTGTTCCGGTCGGCGCCCCGCATGCGCGGCGGTCCGGAACATCAACACGAGCACGGCGCGCTCTTCGTCGGCGCTCTGCATGGGCTCGCCGGCTCGGCACCGATCCTGGCCGTGCTGCCGGTGGCGAAGCAATCGCCGCTGCTCGCCGTCGCCTACCTCGTCCTCTTCGGCCTAGGGGTCACCGTCGCGATGATCGGCGTCAGCGGGCTCCTCGGCCACGTCGCCGGTCGCCTCTCCAGGGAGGGCGCGGGTCGCGGCCTCTCCTGGCTGCGGGGTCTGGGTGCCGGGGGCTCGGTCGCGCTGGGGGCGTGGCTCGCCTTTTCCAGCTGACGTCCGCTGCTAGGTCGTGAGCGCCGAGTCCGGAATCCAGCTCCCATGGAAGCCCAGCGGAATCCGCTGCGGCAGCCCGACCCGCGCGATCGGCCCCGCCGAAACCCGCGTCGCATCGAAGACCGCGAATTCGCTCGGGCCGCAGCCGCGATCGTGGAGATAGGCAAGGAGCCAGCCATCGCCCTCTGACGCATTGAGGGAGGCCGCCGCCGATGCCGGCACGAAGACCGCCTCCGAAGGCAAACAGGTTCCGCGCCCGTCGAAGAGCTCGCGTTTGCCCGTCTCGAGGTCGTAGCGGACGAGTCCCGACCCGACGACGGTGCCGTCGTTGCGGGTGCAGGCGGCGTAGCCGAAGCGGTTCTCGAGACCGGTTCGATCCTCGCGCACCCGCGGAAACTCGATCGCGAGGTCGTCCAGCGCATGCTCGCGGACGGTACCCGCGCGGAGATCGATCTCGTAGCGGTGGAGATAGGCGGAGTCGAAGCGGCCCGAGGTCTCGCGCCAGAGCTCGGGGTAGCGCGCGACGTCGACGCGGATCGAGTCGCCGGTATTCGACGCGTTCATCGGATGAAAGAAATAACAGGGCTCGATCTCGAGCCAGCGGACGGCAGCGGTCGGCGCGTCGCGCCGCAGAATGCCGATCCGGGCTCCCGCCGACGCATCGAAGGCGTAGGGCATGCCGCCACGGGCCGCGGCCTCGAAGGAGAACACGAGCGGAAGATCGAAGAAGAGAACGAATTCCCGCGTGATCGCGAAGTCGTGCATCATGACCGGCCGCGGGATCTCGATTGGCTGCGAGAGGACGAGGCGGCCCGCGGCGTCGACGCGGTGGTAGACGACATGGGGAGGCGCGAAGTGGTAGCCGAAGAAGTGCATCTCGCCGGTCTCGGGGCAGATCTTCGGATGGGCGGTCATGGGTCCCGCGAGGCGGCCGTCGAAGTCGTGGAGTCCTACGGTCTCGAGGCGGCGGTCGACCTGCCAGGGGAGGCCGTTCTCGGCCAGGGCGAGAATGCGTCCGGCGTGGGCGACGACGTGAGTATTGGCGGGGCTCGCGGTGAAGTCGACATGGCCTTCTCGATCGACATAGCGGGCGAGGCCGCGGAGCTTGCGGGTCTGGACGAGCCGATTGCGGAAGGAGCGGACGGTGCCCCCCCGGATCTCGACGGCGTGGAGCATGCCGTCGCCGACGAACCAGTGGCCCGGGTCGCCCTGCAGCGGATTGGGTCCGTTGCGAAGATAGAGACCGTTGATCTCGGGCGGGATTGCGCCCTCGACCGGGAGATCGAAGGCCTCGACCTCGTCGGGGACCGGGCCGTGGATGCCGCGCAGGTAGAAGGGCAGCGTCGCTTCGTTCTCGGATAGGTCGGACATGACGGGAGGCCTCGAGGGGGAAGGGGCTGGGGGTCGACGGATCACGATCTCGACGACCGCGACGATGGAGACATAGGACGAGCATCGATCAGTCCCGCTCGGCCGGCCACCCACCGGCCGCGACCGGGAGTCGCAGACTCCAGACGATCGGGTGCGAACGACGTGGGCGCGTCCTCCGTTATGCTCGAACCGGCGCAGAGCGTGCGCAAGAGGCAGGACGGATGGCGCAGGCGATGAGCTGGGATCAGGCGATGGCGGTGCTCACGGGCCCGGGCGCGCCCTTCGAGATCGTCGAGCGGCTCGTCGGCGGCCATCCGATCAAGCAGTTTGCCGAGCTTCCGAAGTCGATGCGCGAGGCCTTCGCCCTCGCGCGGCTTCACGGAGACAAGCCCTTCCTCGTCTACGAGGACGAGACCTGGACCTTTTCCCAGCTGATGGCCCGCGTCGACGAGATCGCCGACGCCCTCGTTCACCACTACGCGATCGATCCCGGCGACCGCGTCGCGATCGCGATGCGGAACTATCCCGAGTGGATCGCGTCCTTCGCCGCCATCCTCTCCGTCGGCGGGATCGCCGTCTGCATGAACTCCTGGTGGAAGGCCGACGAGCTGGCCTACGGGCTCGAGGACAGCGGCGCGCGCCTTCTGATCGCCGACCTCGAGCGCTTCGAGATCGCGAAGCCGCGAATCGCCTCGGGCGGACTCCGCGCCCTCGTGGTTCGTCATGAAGGCCCGCTGCCGACGGGCGTCGAACGCCTCCAGGACGTCCTGCGCCCGGGCGCCTCGATGCCCGACGTCGACGTCCACGCCCAGCACGACGCGACGATCCTCTACACCTCGGGAACGACCGGCTTTCCGAAGGGCGCCGTCTCGACCCACCACGCGCTGCTCTCCGCCCTGCGCGCCTTCGCCTGTCGCGCGATCGCCGGCGCCATGACGCAGCCGCAGAAGGAGCCGAGCCCACATCCGCCGTGCTTCATTCTCGTCGTGCCGCTCTTCCACGTCACGGGTCTCGTGCCCGTCATGCTCTCTTCGTTCCTGAACGGCATCAAGCTCGTGATGATGTTCAAGTGGAGCCCCGAGCGTGCGCTCGAGCTGATCGAGCGCGAGCGCGTCACCCAGTTCGTCGGCGTACCGACGATGGCCTTCGATCTGCTCGAGTCGAAGGATTTTTCGCGGCGCGACACCTCGAGCCTCGCCTCCGTCGGTGGCGGAGGCGCGCCGGCCCCGCCCGAGCTCGTCGCGCGAATCGACAAGAGCTTTTCCCGCGCGCGGCCGGGCCTCGGCTACGGCATGACGGAGACGAACGCCTACGGTCCGCAGAACTCCGGTGACGACTACCTGAGGAAGCCTCGCAGCGCGGGCCGCTCGGTTCCGGTTCTCGAGGTCATGGCCTTCGACGAGGCGATGAAGCCGCTGCCGGTCGGCCAGGTCGGCGAGCTCTGCTTCCGCGGCCCGAACCTGATCCGCGGCTACTGGAACAAGCCCGAGGCAACGGCGGAGACGATCGTCCATGGCTGGCTCAAGAGCGGCGACCTCGGCCGCGTCGACGACGAGGGCTTCGTATTCGTCGAGGATCGTGCGAAGGACATGGTGCTGCGGGCCGGGGAGAACGTGTACTGTGCCGAGGTCGAGGCGATCCTCTACGAATTTCCCGGCGTCCACGAGGCGGCGGTCTTCGGGGTTCCGCACGAACGCTTCGGCGAGGAGGTCGCTTGCGCCGTGCTTCCGAAGCAGGGGCGCACGATCGACGTTGCGAAGCTCAGGGCATTCGTCGAGGCCCGGCTCGCGAGCTTCAAGGTTCCGACGATCGTCGAGATCGTCGGGGAGGCATTGCCCCGGAATGCGGCGGGGAAGATCTTGAAGCGGGAGCTGCGGGACGCGTTCGCTGTGCGAAAGTGAGTCGGCCGATGGCGCAGTCGCGCGCGACTCGATGAGTCGAACCCGGGTAGCCCTGCGTCGAGGATCGATGATGGTCGAGGCCGATTCGTGTTCGTCGATGCGCGGCGAGATGGTCGATCAGCAGATCGTCGCGCGGGGTGTGAGCGACCGAACGGTGCTGGCGGCAATGCGCAAGGTCCCGAGGCACGAGTTCGTGCCCGAGGATCTGCGAGAGGCCGCCTACGAAGACGGACCGCTGTCGATCGGAGAGGGCCAGACGATCTCGCAGCCCTTCATCGTCGCGTTCATGACCGAGGCGGCGCAATTGGAGGGTGGCGAGCGCGTGCTGGAGATCGGGACCGGCTCGGGCTACGGAGCCGCGGTGCTGGCGGAGATTGCGACCGATGTCGTCTCGATCGAATGCATCGAGGTGCTCGCGACGCGGGCGCGTGCCACGCTCGCGCGCCTGGGCTACCGAAACGTCGAGGTGCGGGTCGGCGATGGCACGCTCGGCTGGCCGGACGGGGCGCCGTACGATGCGATCCTCGTGACCGCGGGGGGACCCTTCGTTCCGCCGAGCCTGCGCGCGCAGCTCAATCTCGGAGGAAGGCTGGTGATGCCGGTCGGAGAGGAGCATTACGGACAGACCCTGGTGCGCGTGACGCGAGGGGTGGACGGCGCGGACCGCGAGGAGGATCTGGGTCCGGTGGCCTTCGTTCCGCTGATCGGTGCGGAAGGGTTCGAGGATGCCTCGCGCCGTCGTTTCCGTCGCCCCGGCAGAGAGAAGACCTGACGCGCCATGAACGGATTGATCGTTTCGTCGCTGCCGCCCGAGGACTCACCGGTCGAGATGGTCGAGCGCAAGGGACTCGGCCATCCGGACACGATCTGCGACGCGCTCGCCGAGCAGCTCTCGCGCAATCTCTGCCGCTACTACCTCGACCATTTCGGAGAGGTCCTCCATCACAACGTCGACAAGGCGCTGTTATGCGGAGGAAGCGCCGCGCCGGCCTTCGGCGGTGGCGAGGTGACGGCACCGATCGAGATTCACCTCTCCGGCCGAGCGACCAACCGAGTTGGCGACGAGAGCGTGCCCGTCGAGGAGATCGCGATCGAGGGATCGCGAGCGTGGCTTCGCCGTTCGCTGCACGCACTCGATGCGAAACGGCACGTTCGCCTGCACTGCGGAGTTCGCCCGGGATCGCAGGACCTCGGCGTGCTCTTCGCTCGAGGTAGAATGCGCGTGCCGCTGGCGAACGACACGTCCTTCGGCGTCGGCTACGCGCCGCTGAGCAAGCTCGAACGTCTCGTGTTGGGCGTTGAACGTCAGCTGAACGGTCGCGATCGCGCCGGGGACCGCCCGGCCTGGGGCGAGGACATCAAGGTCATGGGTTTTCGCCGTGGCCGCGCCGCGCGCATGACGATCGCGTGCGCCCTGATCGGTCGGCACCTCCGCACGCTCGACGATTATCTCGCCGAGAAGGAGGCGATCCGGCGCGCCGTGTCCGAGATGGCTTCGAATGCGGGTTTTGACGACTGCACCATCGACGTCAATGCCGCCGACGCAGAGGATGGGAGCTCGGTCTATCTCACCGTGACCGGCACCTCGGCCGAGGCGGGCGACGACGGCGAGGTCGGCCGCGGCAATCGCGTGAACGGCCTGATCACGCCGGGTCGGCCGATGAGCCTCGAGGCCGCCGCGGGCAAGAATCCGGTCTCGCATGCGGGAAAAATCTACAATCTGCTAGCCCACCGGGTAGCTGAACGACTCGTCGCCGAGATGCCGGAAGTCACCGCAGCCGAGTGCCATTTATTGAGCCGGATCGGCCATCCTGTCACGGATCCCGCGCTCGCCCATCTGCGGCTGCGGACGCGCGACGGCGTACCCGCCGAGTCGCTCGCCGAGCAAGCCGGACAAGGGCTGGCCGCCGAGCTGGAAGACCTGCCCGTGCTCCTGGACGCGATCGTGTCGGGAGAGATCGACGTGTTCTGAGCTTCTCCGCTCGAGCGGGAGATGCCGTTGGCGTCGATCGTGGCTCAGTTGACGGCATCCTTGACCTTGTCGATCACCTTCTCTGCCCCCTTCTTCGCCTTATCGACGATCTTCTCCGCCCCCTGCTTGACCTTTCCGGCCGCCTGGTCGGCACGTCCCTCGCGCTTCAGCTTCTTGTCGCCGGTCAAGGCGCCTGCCGCTTCCTTGACCCGGCCCTTCACCTCATCCGTCTTGCCACCGCTCATCGTTCATCCCTCCGTTGCTGCAGGTCGAGAAAGGACCTGCCTTCCAGGACATTGGGCTGCATCAATCGTGCCGATTTCAGTAGGCGCTCAGCAGCGATCTCGACGATCCGGCATCCGGAGCGGAGACGAGATGGCACACCGTCGGCCGGGTCTACGGTACTTCAAGCCTCATTCAACATCGGAGCGCTGCCGCGAGATCGAACACCAGCCCGCGTCGCCCCATTTACCGATGGCACACTACGTGCTTAAGCATCTCTCGCACTTACGTGCACAAAAAAACGGGGGAGACCTGACATGAGCTTGGGAACCATATTGCTGATCATCGTGGTGCTGGCGCTGCTCGGTGCGATTCCGACCTGGCCGCATAGCAGGGAATGGGGTTATGGGCCCAGTGGCATAGTCGGGCTGATCCTAGTGGTCGTGTTGATCCTGTTCCTGCTCGGCAAGATTTGACGTCGTCCGAATCGCTCGCGCCTTCCGGTCGGCGTGATCCGGCAGACGCCGATTCGCCCGATCCAGGTCTTCAGCGATGAGGCTTGGGGTTGGATCGGATTTCGGATGCCGCGTGCGTCGTCGCTGGCTAGTATGATGGCAGCCCGGTGACGACGGCATGCGCCGCTCGCGGAGCTCCGGGAATTGCCGAGGAGAGCGCCATGCACGAGGCCAACACCCAGAAACTGATGAAAGATTTGCGCGCCGTCATCGCCGACGCGGAGGCGCTGATGGCAGCGACCGCGAGTACGGCCGGGACGGAGGTGCGGGAAGCGCGAGCGCGGGCGGAGGAGACGTTTGAACAGGCTCGAGCGCGGCTCGAATCGTTCGAGGAGGACTTGCAAGCGCATGCAAAGGAAGCGCTCGGCGACGCCGAGTCCTACGTGCGCGAGAACCCGTGGCAGTCGATCGGCATCGCCGCCGCGGTCGGCCTGGTACTCGGCGTGCTGATCGGTCGACGCTGACCGGCGATGTCGACGCGTCGCGACGGAAGTGGCTTGTTCGATTCGTTGCGTGCGATGTTGGCGACCCTCGTCGGGCTCACGCACACACGGCTGGAGCTCCTCACGGTCGAGCTCGAGCAGGAAGGCGAGCGGCTCGCGGGCACCCTGTTGTGGGCGATCCTGGGGATCTCCTGCGGCGGGCTCGCCTTGCTGATGATCGCGCTGACGATCGTGATCGCGTTCTGGGACGGTCACCGTCTGTTGGCCGCTGGGCTGGTGGCGCTGCTGTTCGCGGGCCTCGCGATCGCCGCGAGCCTCATCGCGCGGAACCGGCTGCGCGCGCGGCCGCGGTTCCTGTCGGCGACGATCGGGGAGCTGGAGCGCGACGCGCGTGCGCTGGAGGGCGAGCGATGAGCGAGCGCGCGAGACAGCTCGCCGAGCGGCGCGAGTTGCTGCTGATGCGCAGCGACCGGCTGCGCAGCGAGCTCCGCGGTTCGACTCGCGGTCTCGGGCGAGGCTGGCGCACTCTCGACCGCGGAGTTGCGTTCGCGCGCTCGAGGCTGCTTTTGCCGGCGGTCGTGGCTGGGATCGTGTTGATCGTCCTCGTACGGCCGCGGCGTGTCCTGAAGCTCGCGGGCCGCGCGCTGGTGCTCTGGCCGGTCGTGCGGCCGCTCGTACCGATCGTGTGGTCGCTCGTCAGCGCGGCGAAGGACGCCCGGCGGGCCCATCCGGGCCCGTCGTCCCGAGCCTGATCGGCTACGGTCGAAGCCACCGTGCTGCACTGGCTCAGAGACCGGCGTCGACGAAGGCTTCTCTCCGGTCCGTTCCCGGCCGATTGGGATGCGCATCTCGTCCGCAATGTGCCCCACTATGCGTGGCTCGATCTGCAAGAGCGGCGACGGCTACACGACCTGGTCCGGGTCTTCGTCGCGGAGAAGCGCTGGGAAGGATGTGGGGGCCTCGCTCTCACCGACGAGATCCGTGTCACGATCGCTGCCCAGGCGTGTCTCCTGATTCTCGCGCTCCCCGATGACCTCTACCGAAGCGTACGCTCGATCCTCGTCTATCCCTCGACGGTCGTTCCGCCGCCGCAGCGTCTGGGTGCATTGGAGATTGCCATGCAGCCCGTCGATGCCCCGCGTCCGATACTCGGGCAAGCACGGCTGAGGGGCCCCGGTCATCCTGGTCTGGGACGCAGTGGAACGGACGGGGCGGCATCCGGAGCGAGGACACAACGTCGTCATCCACGAGTTCGCGCACGCGCTCGACCTGTTCGATGGGAGTGGCGACGGGACGCCGCCGCTTCGCGGACTCGCCGAAGTCCGTCGCTGGGTCGAGGTCTGTTCGAGGGAATACCGCACCTTACGTGGTCAGGCACGGCACGACGGGCCTCGCCTCCTCGATCGTTATGGTGCAACCAACGAGGTCGAGTTCTTCGCAGTCGTGACGGAAATGTTCTTCGACCGTCCGCTTGCGCTGCGTCGTCAACATGAAGAGCTCTACGCGGTCTTGAAGGCTTTCTACCGACAGGATCCCGCGGCACGACTCGAGCGACTCCGGTCCCGATCCGATGGGGGCGACTGCTGATCAGCGGTGTCTCCAGCCCCCCCATCGGATCGAGCTCGGAAGGTCGGTCAGTTGCCCCGCACGATGGTGCAGTACTCGCCCACGATGTTCAGGAAGTTCCGAGCGGAGTGATCCACGACGGAGACCTCGGTAATCCCGCCGGCCGCCTTGGCGGCCCGGACGCTGGCATCACCCCGGGCGACCAGGCCCAGGATGGTATCCATGCAGGCCTTTCCCTCCTTGCTCGACTTATCGTCCCCCTGAGCGAACTCGCCCCATCGCACCCGACTTCCCAGCACGCCCATCACGGGCGTGTCGACGATCATGCATCCTGTCCCGGTCAGGATTCCCATCCACATCACGCTCAATGCCAGTACTCTCATCATTTCTACTCCCTCTCTTGATTGGTTGAATCGATCCGCCCGCCCATGCGGCCATCCTGCTCGAGCAGCTCGGACACGGTGGTGCACTCGAGTCCCTTCTCGCGCAGGCCCTGCAAGATCAACGGAACGGCTTGCGCGCAGGCGGGTCTGTGCAGACCGGGTCGGTCGTGGCCATCGTGCAAGAGCACGATGTCGCCGGGGCGGATCCTTCCCAGCACACGCGCGGCGATGCGCTCCGGATCGCGGGTCTGGGTGTCGCGGCTTCGCAGCGACCACCCGACCAGCGTGAGACGAGCCTGGTAGGCGGCCCGCGCGAACGGAGGGCTCTTCAGCCCGATCGGGGGACGGTACAACGGGCGCGTCGAGCGACCCGTCACGGCGGCGATCGCGCGTGCTCCCCGAGCGATCTCCCGGGTCTGCGCGGATGAGCCGAAGAAATTCTGCCAACGCGAGTGGCGCCAGGAATGATTTCCGAGCTCATGACCTTCCGCGGCGATGCGTCGGGCCACGGTTGGATGCGCTTCCAGCAGGCGGCCAATCGCGAAGAACGTCGCGCGCGCACCGTGCTCGGCCAGCGCGTCCAACACGGCGGGTGTGACTTCCGGGTCCGGTCCATCGTCGAAAGAGAGCGCGACCCGAGCGTGTTTGCGTGATCCGTGGCTCACCGTCGGATAAAAAAGGCTCGAGGTCGGTCGCGCGACGCCGTCGGTGAGGAGTGCCAGCAGAACGGCCGCGGGCACGCCGAGGCTGAGCAGCGAAAATCCCGAGGCGCCGACGGCCCCCGCCGTGACGGCGGTATAGGCGACGAACAACATGTCGGTACGCGAGACCATGAACGGCGGCTCCTCGATCCCGGCGCTCAGGCCGCTTCATCCCGACGGCGAACGACGAAGTTCACGTCTTCACCGCGCCGGCCGCTCCGGCAGGGACCGACAGCCCGCCGATCGCTTCGAATCAGCCGTCCCGCGCGGGCCAACATGCCGAACGTCAGTCGCGTGTAGAGCCACGCGAGCCTGAGGTCGTCCCACACGACGTCGAAGTGCGATAGACCGAACGGGTAGTAGCGGACGCGGGTCGGCACGTTCACGACGGGAACACCGGACCAGACGAGGCGGACGGCCAGCTCGGGCTCGAAGTCCATGTGGCGACCCATCGAAACCCGGTCGAGCAGCGGCATCACCGGCGCCAGCGGGACGCAGCGAAAGCCGCAGAGCGGATCGCGGACCGCGCGCGAGAGCGTCGCGAGCCAGACCAGGCCCACCGAAAGCTTGCGACCGTACAGGCGGCTCTTCGGCGCGTCGGCGTCGAAGATCGGAGCACCGAGCACCAACGCATCGGGGTGGGCACGCGCCGCCCCGAGAAAGCGGGTCACGTCATCGGCGTCGTGTTGAGCGTCGGCGTCGATTTGCACGACATGCGTGAAGCCCCGCTCGCTGGCGATCCGGTAGCCCGTCGCGAGCGCCGCGCCCTTACCCCGGTTCTCTAGATGATGGCAGACGTCGACCCAGGCGAAGTCCCGGGCGATGCGATCGAGTGCGGCTCGCGTCGCCGGACCACTTCCATCGTCCACGATCAGGAGGGGCAGCTCCGCCGTGGCCAGGGATTCGACGACGAGGCGGATCGTGGACGCGTGGTCGAAGATCGGAATCAGCAGACAGGGGTTCAAACAGTCCCCTGCGAGCCGCCCGGCTCCCGAACAGGAACCGATCCCGTCGGTCGGATCTCGTTTCATGGCGCTGTGAATCCTGCTCGTCTGAGGGAGCCGTTGGAGATCCAGCTTGTAGTATCCGGCGCGCGCGCGGACGCGCCCATCCATGGAATTGGGTATTACGGCCCACCGAGATCAGGTAGGCGGGGCAGGATGGCGACCGGATCAATTCGCGGTTTTGCCGTCGGGGTCCCTGAAATATTCCGCTTCGAGCAAGGCTTCGATGCGGTCGTGCAGCCTGTCATAACGCGTCTGGGTATCGATCAGGAATTTTTTAAGGCCTGCGTCGGGTTCCACCTCGGCCATGACCTCGCACATATGACGCTCGTGATTGATCCCATTGAGGAGCCCGATCAGCACCGTGCGCTCGTATTCGCGGCCCCCGTGGCCGACGGCGGGCGCGAAGTAGCGCGCCCGGTCCTCGCCGATCGCCCAGCGTTTGCGTTTCTCCATCTCCGGAAGCGCATCGAGATCGACGCGCACGCCGGGGTAGTCCCGGTCGATCCGCTCGAGCTCCGCCTTCAGCTCGCCCCCGAATTCGGCGACGGCGGAGACGACCTCATGGACCTTCGTCGACTCGGACTTCGCGTAGAGAATGAGCCCGGAGAGATCGAGGCTCGAAGCGTCTCTGTACAAGAGGCTGTAGCCCTCGCTGAGCATCAGGCGCTCGGGACCCAGCTCGGGCGCCTGCTTGCGAGCGGCGGGTGTCGGGCATGGGCAGGCAGTCGAGCTCGATCCCATACTGGAGCAGCCGGTCGCGACGTAGACCAGTAGGAGCAGAACAGGGACGCGTCTGGTCAGGGCGTACATGAAGGACCTCGCACGCACAGCCCTGGCGGCATCATCGCCACGAAGGTCAGACGCTCCAATGCTCGCGAAGATGGAGCGATGGTAGTCAGATGCAAGTCTCCTGGAAGCGAAAATGAATGCGCCGGAAACTATTGCCGCGACGCGGGCATACCTGCATTTCGCTGAAAACTCCTCGGATCCAGGTAGGGTCGAGCGAACCTCAGTTGCATCCAGAATGCAGGAACGATGCGATTTTGACCTGGGTAGGCATTTGAGCGGTAAGTCCATTCAGAACACGCCGCGGCGTGCCGAACTCCGATCCCATGAATGAGCCTGAGTCGGATCGATCGTGAGAATCGAGCATCGAGCGAATCGACCCAGATCGATGGTCGTCGGTCTGCTCATGCTGCCGATCCTCGGCTGTGTCGGCGTCGATCGCATCGGTCGGGGAATCGGGCTGCCGGCGGGGAATGGAGTCATCGTCGGTCGGGTCGAGCTCGTGGGATCGCCGGGAGCACATCGCGATTCCGAAGGTCGACGGGCTACGGGGAATGGACCCGTCCTCGTGTACCTGGAGCCGAGTGATATCTCCCTTGCGCTGCTTCCCAGCGCGTCGACGCCCGAGATCCGCATCGGAGCGGGTCGGCAGGAGCCGCAGCTCGTGCTCGTGCCCCCGAATCGACCCTTCCGATTCCTCAATCTCGATCCGATCCATCACGAACCCTTCAGCCTGGACGCGCCCAACGACTTCCGCGTCCGAATCGGCGGACGCGAGCCGAGTGTCCCTATTGCGCTGTCCCAGAGCGGCTTCGTCCGCGCCTTCTGCGGGCTCCATCCCCGCGAGACCTTCGCCCTCATCGTGAGCCCGGCTCGCCATGTGATGGCGGTGGGTAGGGACGGAAGCTTCGCGATCGAGAACGTCCCATCGGGCCTCTATCGCGTCCGGGCCGCCGGCGTCGATGTAGAGAGCGAGGGTCTACCGGTCCGCATCTCTCGCGGCGAGACGCTGAAGGTCCAGCTGAAACTCTCGCCGCGGGGGGCAAGATGAGCTTTGGCGCCTGGATGCGAACGGGGCCGGAGCTGAGCGTCCGTCTTCGCATCACCTTGACGCTGGGCGGGATCGCGACGCTCGCGACCTTGATGACCCTCGTCGTGCCACATTACCGGCTCAGCGAAGACCTCGAGCAGGCCGGTCTCGAACGTCTGGAACGATCGACCGCGGCGGTGAACGAGCTGCTCGCCGACCTGCAGGCGAACGTCGAGGAACGACACCGGGCGATGGCGCGGACACCCGAGTTTCGGGCGAATCTGGAAACGGCGCATGTCCCCACGCTCTACGCCCTTGCCGAGAGCATGGTCGAGCAGCATGAGTCGATCGATGCTGTGGTCTTCACGAACCGCGCGGGGGCGCGAGTCGCCGCTGCGGGCCCGAAGGCGCTGTCGTCGAAGGTGCAGGCTACGAAATTTCGCCGACCCGCCGAAGAATGTGGGCCGACCCGGGAGCCCCGACCCTGCGACGAGGTCGTCGGTGTGGGCGACTCGATTCTCTTTACCCACGACTCGCGTCTGGTCGTGGGCAGCTCGGTTCCGCTCTTCGTGCGGGGGCGATTCGTCGGTCGCGCTGCTTTCGCGGAGCTGCAAGAAGCCGCGGTCTTGAGGGAGTGGTCCGAACGGTCGGGAGCGGAGGTTTCGCTGCGCGAAGCGACCGGCGACTCCGATCCCTTCGAGCGCGTGGCTCTTCCGATTCCACCGCTCGAGCTCCGGGTTCGCGCGTCCTTCGAGGCCGAGCGGGCGGCGCTCGCTCGGCTCCGTGCGACGATTCTCTCCGCGGGTGTGCTCGCGCTCGGCGTGGCTTATGCGCTCGCCGGTCCACTGGCGCGCGGACTCTTGCGACCCCTTCGAGAGATCGAGGGCGCGGCCCACCGGATCCGCGGCGGGGATCTCGAGACCCGCCTTCGCAGCGCCCGTCGCGACGAGTTCGGCGACGTCGCCCGGGCCTTCGACATGATGCTCGACCATCTCGAATCGACGCAGGAGGGTCTCGAAAGAGCCCAGTCGATCGGTCATCTGGGCGGTTGGTCCTGCCTCAAGGGCGGGCGGATGGTCTCGGTATCCCGCGAGCTGCGAAAGATCCTCGGCCTCGATCGACAAAAGGAAGTCGTCGACTGGGAGCGCATCATGGTCTGCGTCCACACCAGCGATCGCAGGGACTTCCAGACCGCGCTCCGGCGCTGCGAGCAGGACGGTCTCTCCTTCGGACTCGACCATCGGGTCCTGCTCTCCGACGGAAGCCAGCGAATCGTGCATACACGCGGGGAGCGGATCGCCACCGAGGAAGGGGGTCTCCAGATCCAGGGCACGATCCAGGACGTGACCGAGCGAAAGCGCATCGAGAATCAGGTCCGGGAGCTCGCCTATCGGGATGTCCTCACGGGTCTCGGAAATCGTCGTCTCTTCGCAGAGGATCTCCAGCGGGCGATCAGCCTGGCTCGCCAGAGCCTCCAGCCCCTGGCCGTGGTCTTTCTCGATCTCGATGACTTCAAGGTCGTCAACGATACGCTCGGGCACGGCATCGGGGATCAGCTCCTCTGCGTGGTGGCCGACCGACTGCAGGAAGTCGTCTGTGAGATGGAGAACGAGTCGATTGCGCCGAGCGTCCATCGGCTCGGCGGAGACGAGTTCGCCATCATTTTGCCGCAGCTCGATGATTGGGAGGGCGTACAGCGCTGTGCCCAGGCGATCGCGCGGAGATTCGACGAGTCGGTCGATCTCGATGGCTACGACGTGCAGGTCAGCGCGAGCGTCGGGATCGCGACCTGGCCCGATGACGGGATCGACGTTGCGAACCTCCTCGCTGGCTGCGATACGGCGATGTACCACGCGAAGGTGAGGGGGCGGGGCGAGTACCGTTTCTACGACCCGTCGATGCGAGAAGTGTCGGAGCGCCGACTCCGGATGGAAGGCCGCCTGCGAAAGGCGATCGCCGGCGACGAGCTCGAGGTCGTCTATCAACCCAAGGTCGAGCCGCGCAGCGGACGCGTAGTCGGTCTCGAGGCGCTGCTTCGCTGGCGGGATCCAGATCTCGGCCCCGTCTCTCCCGATGAGTTCGTGAAGCTCGCCGAAGACACGGGGCAGATCCTCGCGCTGGGCGAATGGGTGCTCGTTCAGGTCGTCCGTCAGGCGCGGGTCTGGATGGACGCGGGCATCTGTGACGTCCCCATCGCGGTCAACGTATCGAGCTACCAGATCGAGTCCGGCACGCTCCGCGACACGATCCTGCGGCTCTTGCAGGAGACCGGTCTACCGCCGCACCGGCTCGAGCTCGAGGTGACCGAGAGCGTGCTCCTCCGCGGCGAGGATCGGGCCATCGAAATCCTGGGCGAGCTGCGGGACGCGGGGATCCGGCTGGCGCTCGACGATTTCGGTACGGGCTATTCGTCGCTGGGCTACCTGCGGCGCCTGCCGCTCGACGCCGTCAAGATCGATCGCAGCTTCGTGCAGAACATCGTCGACGATGCCCAGGATCGGGCGCTGGTCGTCGCGATCATTTCGATGGCCCACGTGCTCGGTCTCGACGTGATCATCGAGGGCGTCGAAGACCAGGATCAGTGGGCGGTCCTCAGCGAGATCGGCTGCGAGATGATCCAGGGCTATTTCTACTGTGCGGGCGTCCCGGCGGATCGCGTTTCCGAGATCGTCGCGACGGGGTTTGCTGGGTCGACGGCGATCCCCGATCGCCTACCCCCATCCGTCGAGTGTTCTACCTGATTCCAGGGATGTGCGAGGTCGCGGCCGACCCGGATACTCGTGGCTCGTTTCCCCGCGGCTCCGCCCGACGAACAGGATGCACAGCGCCATGCGACGAGATCCGACCCATGGGATCAGCCCCTGCGGAGGGTCTGGGCAGCTGGCCACCCTGAGCGCGGTCTCGGATCGACGAGCAGCGGGAAGCGTTCCGCGAGACTCCGGGCAAATCGAGGTCGCCGCGTCGGCACGTCGACTCTGGCGGATCTTCGGCACGGGAATCTCCTTCGTCGTATTCGGCGCCCTGGCGCTGGGCCTCACGGTCCTGGTTTTCCCGCTGTGCACCCTCGCTTCCAGAGACGCCGACCGCAGGCAGGCGCGTGTTCAGCGCGTGATCCACCACGCCTATCGCTTCTTCCTGAAGCTGATGGAGGGTCTCGGCCTGTTTCGCACAGAATGGAGTGGCGCGGCCGCGCTCCGAACGCCCGGACCGCACCTGATCGTCGCGAACCATCCCACGCTGATCGACGTCATCCAGCTGATCTCGCATCTGCCCCAGGCCGATTGCGTGATCAGCATGAGCCATGCGCGCAATCCGTTCCTCGCCCGGGCCGCGTCCCAGGCGGGCTACATCACGAACGCCGACGGCGCCGCCGTCGTCGGTGCCTGCGTAGAGAAGCTGCGCGCGGGTCGTACGGTCGTCCTCTTTCCGGAGGGAACACGCTCATCGTCGATCGGAATGCAGCCCTTCCGCCGCGGAGCAGCGCATATCGCGCTTCGCGCCGGGGTTCCCATCCTCCCCATCGCCATCGCGTGCGTGCCGGGCATGCTTCGCAAGGGCCAGCCGTGGTGGGACGTTCCGCAGCGCCAAAGCCAGTTCACGATCGCCGTGCTCTCCCCGATCGCGCCCTCGTCGAACGGTGCGTCGAGCGCCCTGGAGGCCCGCCATCTCACCGCTACCCTTCGCGAGCAAATCGTCGAAGGTCTAGCCCGTGCAGTCCCTCACTGAGACCAACCGCCAGTTCTACGATGCACTCTGGACGGATGCGAGCCTGATCGGACCGGAGCGCTTCAATACCTGGCCGCTCGTCTGCAGTCTCGTCGCACAATCCCGGCAACGCCTCGAAGTGGCGCCGGGGCTTCGGCCTCGCCTGCCGCTCGACGGGACGCGGTTCGTCGATCAGAGCGCTTTGGCCGTCTCGAAGCTGCGTCGCCATGGGGCGAGCGCCGTGCGTGGGCTCGTCACGTCGATTCCATTCGCAGACGGAACGTTCGATCTGGTCTGTGCGTTCGACATCGTCGAGCACGTCGCCGACGACGAATCGGCGCTGTCCGAGCTCTCTCGGGTCGCCGCGGCCGGCGCGATCCTGCTGCTCTCGGTCCCGCTCCACGAATCGAGCTGGACCGCCTTCGACGACCTCGTCGGCCACCATCGTCGCTACGAGCCGGCGCAGCTTCGATCACAGCTCGCGGCGCATGGCTTCTCCGTCGAAGAAAGCGCCCTGTTCGGAATGAAGCCCCGTTCTTCGCGGCTGGTCGATTTCGGAATGTGGTTCCTCACCCATCGTCGCGCAAAGGCCATCTGGTGGTACGACCGGGTATTCATGCCGCTTGGACTGCGATTCCAGAAAGAGCTTGCGTTCGTGCCGGGCATGGTCGACGCGGACGGTGTGGACGAGATCCTGATCGTCTGTCGGAAGAACGGCGCAGAGGGTCGAAGGAATCGAGTCGTGCCGCGTGCCGACCCGACGTCGGCGCCCGTGGATTGGCTCCACCAGCGAGAGCGGGGCGCCGTCTGGGCGATCGAGGTCGCGACGTGGGTCGCGACCTCGCTCGGTCGTCCCGCCGCGCGGATCCTCGCGCGCGGGATCGCTGCCTACTACCTGCTCTTCGATGGGCGCGCCCGCCGCGCGTCGCGGGATTGGCTCACGCGGGTTCACGAACGTCCACCTTCGCTCTCCGAGATCTATCGACACATTTCCTGCTTCGCCCAGGCGACGACGGACCGGCTCTTTTTCGCAAGGCGGGCCTTTGATGTGTTCGAGATCGAGCGGACGGGCAACCACCACCTCGAGGCCCTCGCCCGCGAGCGGCGCGGGGCGATCTTGCTCGGCGCTCATCTCGGGAGCTTCGATGCCTTGAGCGCTGCGAGCCAGGACGAGCGATTCCCGGTCACGATCGTGGGCCATTTCGAGAACGCACGGCGGATCAACGCCGTGCTCGAGCGCCTCGACCCCGGACTCACGAATCGCGTCCTGCACACCGGTCGGGATCCGATCGCGCTCGCGTTGACCCTGCGCGATCGACTCGCCGCGGGTGGCATGATCGCCCTGCTCGCCGACCGCGTGGGCCTCAACGACAAGTCGGTCTCCGTCGATTTTTTCGGGGCGCCCGCCCGCTTCGCGACGGGGCCCTTCCTGCTGGCCTCGATCCTCAAGTGCCCGATCTACCTCGTCTTCGGCCTCTACCGCGAGCCGAATCGCTACGAGCTTTTTTGCGAGCCCTTCAGCGAGCGGCTCGTGCTGCCCCGCGGCGCACGCGACGAGGTCCTCGCTCGCGAGGTCTCGCGGTATGCTCGGCGCCTCGAAGACTATTGCCGCAAGGCCCCCGACAATTGGTTCAATTTCTTCGACTTCTGGGAGACGGGCACGTCATGAAGCAGCCGAGGTCGAGTCGCTTGCCGGGCACAGACCTTCGGATCACGGCAGCATGAGACTCGGGAGGTTCGCCGCGTCCGAGCTCGCGCGGCTCGTCGGGGTTCTCGCTTTCGTCCTGTTGCTCCTCGCCTACGTGGTCCTTCATTACGAAGTGACGACCGACGTGAGCGAGTTCCTGCCGGATTCGGAGGATCGGGAGCTCTCGGTCCTCTCCCGCGAAATCACGGCCAGCGAGCTCAGCCGCACCATGGTCCTCGCCCTCGAGGCCCGCGATCTCGACTCCGCCCTCCGCGCGAGCCGCGCCTTCGAAGCGGCGCTCAGGCGAGATCCGCGGCTCGCGGATTCACTGGCCTTCCTCGAAGGAGGTCCGACCGAGGGCCTCGAACAGGCGCTCTTCGAGCTGTACGAGCCACGTCGTCTCTATTTTCTCGCGAACGGCGAAGAGCAGGCGCGCGAGCGGTCGAGCGACTCGGGACTTCGGTTGGCCGCGGTTGCACTGCGCGGCGAGCTCGCGGGGCCACTCTCGCTGCTCGCGTCGCGGGTCGCCCCGCGCGACCCGTTCCTGTCGCTCCCCGCGATTTTCCGGCGCCTCGAGCGTTCGCGCGGGGGCGAGCTCGAGATCGTCGACGGTCGCTTCGTCGCTGCCGACCAGCGCACCGCGATCCTCTTCCTCGGGACCCGCGCATCGGCCCTCGACAACCACGCGCAGACGCCGATCCTCGCCGCGATCGACGATGCGTTTCGCGCGGTGGAGAGCGAGTTTCCGGAAGGACTCCAGCTCGATCAAAGTGGCGTCAATCGTTTCGCGACCCGCGCGGCTTCGACGATCACAGCCGACATCAATCGCGTCTCCGTCGTCTCGACGCTGATCGTATGCGGGGTCCTGTGGGTCTTGTTCCGGAGCCTTCGACTGGTCGTCCTGGCGTCGATCCCCGTTTCGGCGGGTGTCGTCGCGGGAGCGGCCGCGGTCCTCTTCGTGTTCGGAAGGCTCCACGGCATCACTCTCGCGTTCGGAGCCTCGCTGATCGGGGTCGCGATCGACTACGTCGAACATCTCTACTGCCATCACACGATCGTCTCGCCGCGAGGGGATCCTCGCGATTCCCTGCGCGCGATCTCCCGGTCTCTCGCGACGGGGGCGGCCACGACGCTCGCCGGGTTCGCAGCCCTCGGCGCTTCCCCGCTGTCAGGGCTCCGCGAAGTGGCCTGCTTCTCGGTGACCGGGATCGCGGTGGCCTATGCCGTGACACTCCTCGTCGTCCCCATCCTGATGCCCCGCGGCGAGCGGCGCGTGGCCGTGCGGGAGTCGCTGGTGGCCTGGGTCGAGCGGTCCTTCCGGCAGCTCTCGCGCGTCGGGGGTCGCCTCGCCCTCATCCCGGCGTCCGTCCTCGTTTTCGTCGTGGTGGCACTTCCCCAGGTACGCTTCGATCCGGAGCTCGCCAACCTCGGGCGGATGGATCCCGATCTTTTGGCCGAGGCGGAACGCGTCCGCGCCAAGGTCGCGCGCACGGAGCAGATGCAATTCGTCGTCGCCCTGGGCGACGACGAGGCGGCAGCGCTCGCGGTCAACGACGCCGTCGCGCAGCGCCTCGACGCGGCGATCCTCGCGGGCGAGCTCGACGGGCAACGCAGCCTCGCGCCGCTCCTGCCCGCACCGTCGACGCAACGTAGGGTGGCGCAGGTCGTGGTGAACGATCCGACGTTTCCCGATCGACTGCGCCGGGTGTTCGGTGAACAGGGTTATGCCGAGGGGGTCTTCGAGCCCTACCTCGGCTCGCTCGCAGCCCCGCTCCCCGAGCCGCTCCGCTACGACGATCTCCTCGCTTCCCCGGCCGGCTCGCTCGTACGGCCCTTCCGCGTTCGACTGGGCGAGCGCGTCGGCTTCCTCACGTTCTTGCAGGGGGTGAACGATGCGGACGCCCTCGAAGGGCGGCTCGTCGATCTCGAGGGCGCGCTCCTGATCCGCCAGGCAGGTCTCTTTCGCGAAGCCCAGATCACCTATCAGCGGAGCACACGCGAGCTCCTCGGAGCGGGGCTCGTCGCCGTCACACTGCTGCTGGCACTCCGCTACCGGGATTGGCGCCGAACCCTCGCCGCGCTGATTCCCTCGGTTCTGGCAGCGCTTCTCACCGTCTCGATCCTCGGCGCGACGGATCGCGGTGTCGACCTGATCTCGCTCACGGCGCTCTTGTTCGTCGTCAGCATGGGGGTCGACTACAGCGTGTTCCTGGTCGATGCCCAGGAGAGCGGCAAGGACGCCAGCATCGCTGCGGCGCTGACAGGCGCGCTCCTCGCCGGTGTGACGACCATTGCCGGCTTCGGGCTGCTGGCGATGTCCGAGCATCCGGTGCTCGCGGATCTCGGTCTGACGGCGGCCGTGGGGATCGGATCGAGCATGCTGTTGGCACCCACGATTCTGGTCCTGCTCGGGCGCCGGGCGACGCGGACGGAGTCCTGACGCGCCGCGGGTCGCCGCCCCGCAACCGCGGGCATTGGATCGTGTTCAGCTTGGCGCGGGCGTCTCGAGGGCCGTAGGCTGCCGGTCGTGGTGCGCCCCGCTTTGCTGACCCGCCGCTCGCTCTGGCTCCCCACCGTGTGGGGCTGGCTGGTCGTATTCGTGCTCGCGGTCGTGCTCGTCGGGCTCATGTTGAGTCATGTGCACGAATTCCTCGCGGAGGACGAGCCGGGGGTGGGCGCGGAGGTGCTCGTGGTCGAGGGTTGGCTCGGGCCCGACGAGCTGCGTGAAGCCGTGCCGCTCCTGCGCTCCGCGCGCTACCGAAAGGTGGTGACGGCCGGCGGACCCATCCGTGCCTGGGCCGAACGCCTCGGAGCTTCGAGCTACGCCGCACTCGCCCGGCAGTATCTGATCGAGCAGGGGCTGGACGCGGACGACGTGGTCGCCGTGCCCGCGCCGGCTTCCGCCCAGGATCGGACATACCTGAGCGCGGTAATGGTGCGCGAGTGGGCGCTCGCGCAAACGCCACCGCCGCGCCGGATCGACGTGCTCTCGTCCGGGGTTCACAGCCGCCGGACACGGCGGATGTACCAGCTCGCGTTCGGCACCCGCGCGACGATCGGCATTCGTTCGGCGCAGCCCTCGGATTACGAGGTGGAGCGCTGGTGGCAGACCAGTGCCGGAGCGAAAGCCGTGGCCGTCGAGAGCATCGGCTGGCTGTGGAGCGTGGTGTTCTTCCATCCGCCCGCGCGAGGCCTCGAGGAAGAGATGTGGAGCGACTCGGACACGATTCGCAGGGGGCACGCGGCCGAGGCGCGGCGCCGCGTTCCGAACACGTCTCAGAAATAACGCAGCAGTCCGAGCCTCCCTTCGAGATGACCCACGTCGTAGGCGTGTTCGTAGCGACCCGAGACGACGATCGACCAGGTCCTCGACAACGCGGTCCGCTCGGCGATCTCGAGGCGCAGCCAGGGCGCCGTCCGCTCGCCTGCGAGCACGCCGGCGATCGCCTCGAGCTGAAGCGAGACCCGCTCGCCCGGCGTCGTCCAGGCCAGGCCGGAGCGGGTCACCGGTCCCCCCGTGACATCGCCCTCGAGTCCCGCCCCCGATTCGAGAGCGAGCTCGCCAAAGCCGTACAGCAGCAGTCCGGGGAGCGGAGCGAGCGCGCCGCCGACGCCGCCCTGGAGCCGGAAGACGCCTTCAGTATCGAGGCCGCGATCGCGATCGGACGAGAGGAGCCGCGTGCGAAGCCCGAGGTCGAAGCGCCAGCCGAGCGGCCGGAACGGTCGTCGCCATGGGCTCGCCGTCACCACGTCGAGCAGCACGAGCTCGTGCAGGCGCACCCGCTCGAGCTCCGGGAAATAACGCACTCGGGTGTCGAGTACGCGGATCTGTCCACCCTCGGCATAGCCACCCGGCGCGTCGATCAGCTCGTGATAGGCGGGCTGTAGCCGCAGCTCGATGAAGCCGTCGCGATCCTGGATGCCGCCGGCAAGCTCGACCCGGGCGGTCCCGTGACCGGAGTCGGGGGGGCGCTTCGAGAGCTTCGAGGTAGCCGATTCCCGAGGCGGCGGGCCGGAAGCCGGTCGGTCGCCCCGGACCCCCTCCGTCTCGGCGCGAGCGAGCGGGATCCGACTGCGGGCGAGCAGCAAGGTACGCGAGCGTGAGCGGGAGGACGCCTCGTCGACCTTGCCCGCGAGATAGCGATGGCGCAGCAGGTCGTAGGCGACCTCGAGGATGCGTGCGCGAGCGGCGTCTGGCCGGGCGGCGAGGCGTTCGTCGTCGAGGGGGACTCGTCCGTCGGTCACGTCCTGCGCGAGCCTGCCGTCGGCGGTGCTCATGCCGGCCATCCTGCGCTGGAGCGTCGTGGCCGGGGACTCGCGAAGCCGGGGGACGCCGAGCGGCTCGTCCTCCGCCTGCGCGATCGCGCGCACGGTGTCGACCGGGGCCACCATCGGCGGGAAGCCGCCTCCGCGACCGAGCCCGGGCCAGACGACCTCGAGCAGCTCGAGGATCTTCTCCGAGCAGTTCTGCGTGAAGAAGTAGTAGGGGAGGGAGACGTCGCGGAGCTCCCAGACATGCAGCAGGAGCAGCTCGCGGTCTTCGCGCGACATCGCGAGCGGGTACTCCCAGATGTCCCGGTCCTGCCAGTCGGAGTAGACCTGCGTCTTCTGATAGTAGGCATCGAGGGAGAAGCGACCTCGATAGCCACCGAACAGGCCGCGCGTCAGGTAGAGCGGGCCGACCTGACCCTGGGCATCGGCGGTGTAATCGAGCGCCCAACCGAGCAGGGATTCGCCCGGCGGGTCGCTCCCCCCGCTGTTTGCATCACTCGGGTCGAAGCGAAGCAGCGTATGTCCGAACATCGAGGCGGGATTGCCGAGAAAGGATTCGGGGAAGATGAGCGTGAGCCCGAACTCGCCGATCTGCTCGCGCCAGGCGTCGAGCTCGGCGCAGGGGCCGCGGTCGAGCGGGGCGAGCCCGCGCTCGGCGAGGAGCCGATACCGCGCCGGAAAGCGACAGCGCGCGGCCTGGCGTGGCTCGGGGTCGGGAGCGAGGAATGCTTCGAGGGTGGCCCTGAGCTCGCTCTCGGCCGTGCCGTCGCGCGAAAGCAGGAATCCGGATGTGCGAAGCGCCTCGCGTGCCGCCCGGTCTGGCCATCTGCGGGCGCGTTGGATCAACGCTTGCCAGCGCGGATCGTGCGCGGTCTGTTGCAGAACGGAAGCGGAGAGGGGCCGCGAAAACGTCGGCGGTGCCGGAGAAGGTCCCGAAGACGGGCCGTGCGTGACGGATGGTCCAGCCGCGGAAACGGTCACGGCCGTCATGACGACCGCGAGTGCCGAGGATACGAAAGCGGGCCCGGTCATCCGCGTGCGAACTCCCGGGCCCGGATCGCTCAGCTGCGTACGTAGACCGAGAGCTGCTCGTCCTCCCGCAGGAGCCGGGCGAGCGTCACGAGCATCTCGTCCGACGTCACGTGGTCGGAGGGAAAGAGCTCCTCGAAATGACTCTGCGTGAGCGCGGCGAAGACCGGCCGGTCGCCCTTTTCGATTTCGAGCAGCGCCGCAAGGGCGTCGAGGCTCTCACCGCCGGCGACGGCCGCGTCGCGGGCGATGCGGTCGAAATGCGTCGATACGAAGTGCCGAGTCCGCGCGCTCGCCGTGACCGTGTCCTTGCCGTTGCAGTTGATCAAGCCGAACGTGACGGAGATCGACTGAAACGTGAGGCCGTTCGTGGACGAAGCGAGCAGCTTGTAGGCGAGACCCGAGTTGCCCTTCCAGACCTCGGTTCCGACGCCGCAGCCGACGTCGTTGTCCGCGAGCGCGGCGCTCAACGGCGTGAAGACCAGGACCAGGACCAGAATCAATGCTCTCATCGTCGTTCCCCCTCCAGTCGCTTTCGGCCCGACGACCCGCCGCCCGCGTTCGACGGGGCGGGCGCCGAAGGACCGGCGATTCGGGTCGTCGCTCGGACCCGGCGAGTGCGCGAGAACCAGACCGTCCGGCACCACGCCATCCCTGTGCATTGAAACCCAGATGAGCGGGGCCGACAAGGATCGAAGGAAGGATTGGTCGCTGTTCCTGCTCCGGGTGTCCCATTGCGACCGGATCGATGCCGGAGGATTCGTTCACCGGTTCTGAACCGGGCCTAACGCAGCTTTCGCGTCCCGTCCGTGCCGTCAGAGCCGTGGGAAGCACCAGCCCGCCCAGCTGCGAATGATCTGGCCCAGCCACCCGCCTGAGAAGTCCCTTCTCTGAGAGGTCATTTGCGCAGAGCTCGTGACCTTCCTCGCTCGGGAGAGAGATGATTCCTGGTGGGGGTGCGATCTGGGCAGCTCACTTCACGCCGTTGACGAAGGCCGTGACGATCAACGCGTTGGCGAAGTCGATGAAGAACGCGCCGACGAGCGGAATCACGAGGAAGGCCCGGGGAGCCGCGCCGAAGCGCGTCACCAATGCACGCATGTTGGCGACCGCATTCGCAGTCGTGCCCATCGCGAAGCCGATGAATCCACTCGCCATCACCGCCGACTCGTAGTCGCGACCCATGAGACGGAACGAGACGAAATAGGCGAGCAATCCGATCGTGAGGAGCTGTCCAACGAGAATCGAGAAGAGCGGAAGTGCCTGGCTCGCGATCTGCCACAGCTTGAGGTCCATCAGTGCCACCACCAGGAAGATGTTCAGCGCGACGCCACCGACCCACTCCATCGAATCCTCGTCGATCCCGAGCCAGCCCGTCGCTTCATCGAGGTTGCGGAGCGCCGACGCGACGATCATCGCCCCGATGTAGGCGGGAAGCGTCAGGCCGGTGCTCTGGATGAATCGACTGAGCACGCTTCCGATTCCCATCGCGAGGGCGAGGACCGCGAGGTTGCGGACGATGCCGCTGTCCTCACGCTCGACCTCGACGAGGAGATTGCGGGTCGCCGAACCGACCGCGAAATCCTTCTCTCGCGCGAGCTCATTCGCGGACTGCGAATGCGCCGACAGCCCGTTGCGAACGATCAGCGCCGTACCGACGGGATTGCCGACGAGGCCGCCGCAGACGATACCGAAGACCGCCGAGGTGATCGCGATGACGCCCGCCCCTTCCAGCCCCGCCTCTTCGAAAAGCGGCGCGAACGCGAGCCCGGTCGCAGGGCCGCCGACGAGGGTCACCGAGCCCGCCATCAAACCGAGCAGGGGCGACTCCCCGAAGGCCGTCGCTATCCCGATCCCGATCACGTTCTGCACGAAACAGGCGACGATCGCGAACAGCAGGAACAGCGCGACCGCCGCGCCGCCCTTTCGCAAAAGGGTGACGCTCGCGCCCATGCCGATGGTCGTGAAGAACGCGACGTTGAGGACCGGCTGCGCAGCGGTATCGATCGAGAGATTCACGACCCGATCCCTCAGCGCGAAGACCAGCGCCGCGAACACGAGGCCCCCGACGACCGCGGAGGGAATGTTGAGCCGGTCGAGCAGCCCGATCCGCTGGCGAAGCTTGACCCCGGAATAGAAGACGACGGTCGCGAGGGCCAGGGTCTGGAGAAGATCGAATTCGAGCTCGCGCATGCCCCGACTCTACCTGAATCCAGCATCAGACAACGTCGCACGGAACATGTCGAACGCGCAGGGCTCCAGCCAGATTCGAGTCACGCCTCGTCGAGCACTGCGATCACGGGGGCATGATCGGACGGCGTCATCTCTCCCTTCTTCTTCCGAAACTCCCGATCGATCTCGACGGACCTCAAGCGCGCCACGACGGCCGGTGTCCCCAGCAGCATGTCGATGCGCAGTCCGTGCTTGCGGTGGAACGCTCCGCCGCGGTAATCCCACCAGCTGAAAGCCTTCGTCTCCGGCTCGAGCTCGCGGTATAGATCGCGTAGGCCGACCTCCATCAGCGCCGCATAACGCTCGCGCTCGGCGACCGTATGGAAGATCGAGCCTGCGAGCTCTTCCTCGTCGTAGGAGTCCAGCGGCGTCGGGACGATATTGAAGTCGCCGCAGAGAACTGCGCTCGCGTCCGCCCGGACGAACCCCGCGGCCCAGCGCCGCAGCGACTCGAACCAGGCGAGCTTCTTCGGGTAATCGTCGTGGTCGACGTGCTTGCCGTTCGGGCAGTAGAGAGTCGTGAAATCGAGGGCGAGAGCGCCCTGGCCGATCCGGGCACGGATCAGTCGTGCACCGAAATCGGCCTCGCCGGGCAGCCCCGCCTCGATCCGCTCGACCGGAAGCCTCGAGAGGATGGCGACGCCGTTCCAGCCCTTCTGGCCGTGGATGACGGCGTGGTAGCCCAGGGCGTCGAGCTCGGCGTGGGGAAACTGGCCGTCTTCGAGCTTGAGCTCCTGGAGTCCGACGACGTCCGGCTCGCGCTCGGTGAGCCAGAGCTTCACGAACTCGAGCCGGGCCCGAAGGCCGTTCACGTTCCAGGTGGCGATGCGCACGGTGAGCGGGGACTCCTCGGCTCCGAGCGTATCACGCGTGCACGGTCGCGCGGGGCCGTCTCGCGGCTATCCTCGCGTTTCGCTGCCCCGTGCTGCGGGCACGACTGCCAGCAGGACGACGAGAAAGGTGTGAGCCATGGCCCTATTCGGCAAGCCGATGCAGATTCCCAGTGCCCGCGAAGCGCTCCCGGGTCGCAGTCAACGCATTCGGGTCGCGCCTGCGCATTTCGTGACCGGCCAGCCGCTCGATGCGCCTTTCGAGGGTCAGGGCCGGATTCTCGTCGCGATGGGATGCTTCTGGGGCGCGGAGCGGAAGTTCTGGCAGTTGCCGGGCGTCGTCAGTACCTCGGTCGGCTACGTCGCAGGTCATACGCCGAACCCGACCTACGAAGAGGTCTGCTCCGGTCGGACGGGGCATACCGAGGCCGTGCGCGCGATCTTCGATCCGAAGCAGACGAGCTATGCGGCGCTGCTGCGTGTCTTCTGGGAGAGTCACGATCCGACCCAGGGCATGCGCCAGGGCAACGACGTCGGGACCCAGTACCGCTCGGGCCTCTACTACTACGATGACGAGCAGAAGACCCTCGCCCTCGCGTCGCGGGATGCCTTTCAAAAGGAGCTCGAGGCTGCGGGCTACGGCGCCATCACGACCGAGATTACCCCGGCTCCAGAATACTATTTCGCCGAGGACTACCACCAGCAGTACCTCGCGAAGAATCCGGGTGGCTATTGCGGGCTCGGGGGAACCGGCGTGTCGTGCCCGATCGGCTTGGAACGAATCGAAAGGTGACTCGAATGGATCTGGTTCTGCGCGAAGGCGCATTTCTCGGCGAAACCCACATCGTGACCGGCGCGGCGCAGGGCATCGGCTTCTGCATCGCGCAGGCCCTCGCGCGCCACGGCGCCCAGGTTGCGATGGTCGACCTCGATCGAGGACGACTCGAAGAGGCGAAGGCGAAGATCCAACAATCCCTCCAGCCGATGAAGTCCTCGCCGCTCGTCGTCGCGGCCAACGTGACGACCGAGTCGGACGTGTCGCGCGCGGTCGGCGAGGTGCTCGAGGCGACCGGCTGCATCAACGGTCTCGTCAACGTCGCCGGGATCACCCGCGACGCGCGGATCACGAAGAAGAGCCTGGCTGACTTCAATCTGGTCCTCTCCGTGCATCTCGGAGGGACGTTCCTGTTTACACGCGAGGTCGCGGTCCAGCACTGGCATCCGCTCTTCAAGGCGAAGGGCGATCAGCCCCTCGACGACGGCGTCAATCGCTTCATCGTGAACTTCTCTTCCGTCTCGGCCCGCAACGGCAACGTCGGTCAGGTCGACTACACGGCAGCGAAGGGAGCGATCGAGGCGGTGACGCGAACGACGGCGCGAGAGTTCTCGAACTACCGGGTTCGCGTGAACGCGATCGCGCCAGGCCCCGTCAATACGCCGATGCTCGCGGCGATCGGCGAGCAGGGCATTGCGGCGATGGGACGGGCGACGCTGCTCGGCAAGATCGCCGAGCCCGAGGACATCGCGGCGACGGTGCTCGGCATGGCCTGCCCGAAGATCTCCGGGTACACGACCGGACAGATCTTCGCGGCGAATGGCGGCCTGTACCTGGCGTGAAGGCCCGAGCATCGGGTCACGCGGCGACGCGCGTGCGTCGTGCGGCCGCGGCTCAGCGAGGAAGTCAGCGAGGACGTCAGCGAGGACGTCAGCGAGAAAGGGTCGCTCGACCCGCGGACGCGGATTCGCAGGTTCTCGCCTGTCGGAACAGGACGAGGGCCTGATTTCCACAGCCCGGCGTGCTGTCGAGATGGAGCGTCGCGCCGATTCGCCGAGCGAGCGCGTGGGCGCAGGCGAGCTCCCGTTCGCGAGGACTCGTCCCTCGCCCGCCATGCGCGAGCTCTTCGAGGGCGTCGGGCGGAAGCGGCGAGCCCGTGTCGTGGATTTCGAGGTAGATCGGGCTGCCTTGCGGTCGGTCGGCGGGGCAGGCGGGGACGGCGTGAGCCTGCGAGACGAAATGGCGATCCGCAGCCATCCGGCCGGTCGAGACGGTGAGCGTTCCCCAGGCATTCTCGGAGTCGGTGATCGCGCGCCGGGCGGCGTCGAGCAGGCTCGCGACGAGCTGTTCGACATCCTCGCTGCGACCCTGGATGGGGTCGAGGGCGGGAGCGAGGGCGAGGTCGAGGAGAGGCCGGGGCGCTTCGTTCTGGAGCGGTCCGGCGGCCTGATCGGCGATGCGCCGGACCAGCGGAGCGAGCTCGATGAGCTCCCCTTCCGATGTGGGGACGGATTCGGTCGAGACCGATCGAGCTTTCGAGTCCGAGGCCGCATCGCACGCCAGAATCGCAGGAGCGTCGGAAGCCCGCGCTCTGTCGCCTGTCGTTGGCCGGACAGTGCGCTCCCGAGCAACCGCGACGAACCGGTCGATCTCGCCGCCCCCGCCGTAGAGCGCGTCGACTTCGAGAAGAACGTCGACGAAGAGCCCGTCCGGCTTCTCGAACGGAAGCTCGATGCGGCAGGTCCGACCCGAGAAGAAATGCTCGGCCACGAACTCGACGACTTCGAGCTCGATTCCCGCGCGCTCGAGGAGGCGGGACACGGGCTTGTTCACCGTCTCGGAGACGGGAATCCCGGTGAGCCGGGAGAAGGCTTCGTTCGCCCATTCGACGACACCCGCCCGGTTGCCCTCGACACGGGCCAGGGACTCGTCGTGCGCGATGTCCGCTCGTCCCGTTCGGGCTCCGCCCATTCCACGCCTCCCATTCGCGCGCAAGCTAGCAGGAAGGCATCCTCGAACCCGCGAACGATCGTTCGTTCGTGGCTCGAGCGTTCCCTGCGAACGTGCCGCCGCCTCTCCGGCTTCCGCCCGGAAAAATCCGCAGAGGCGTTAGACTCGGTGGGTGCCGAGGCATGGAGGAGATTCGAGATGGCCAGGGACGAGATCGAAAGCGAGGCAGGACTGCCGATTCCGGCTGCGCCCGACGAGCCGCTGACCGGCAAGGCCGCCACGCAAGAACGCATCCTGGTCTCTGCGACCGAGCTCTTCCTTACCCGCGGCTACGAGAATACGACGATCGCCCATGTCGCCGAACACGCCGAGGTGTCGCGCGCGACCGTCTTCTGGCATTTCAGCGACAAGGAGTCGTTGTTCCGCGAGTGCTTCAACCGGATCTGCGAGCCGTTCCGGGTCTCCCTCGCGCGGGATCTCTCTTCGCTCCCCCCCGAGAAGCGCCTGCGCGAGCAGGTCGAGCTCTACCAATCCTTCATCGCGCAACACCGCGCCGACGTCGACGGCTTCATCCGCTGGGCGACCGAGCACACGAACTTCCGTGACTGGCTCGTCCGCACGGTCCTCGATCTGCACCACCGCTTCGGGGGCGCATTGACCGAGACCCTGGCGGAGATCGTGCCTCGCGAGCTCGATCCGCACGCGGTCGCGATGGGCGTCCTCTTGATGCTCGACGGGAACTTCCTGCTCTCGTATTTCGACGGCTCGGCGCGCGCGGCGGAGCAGCGTCAGGCCTCCATGCAGGTCATTCTCGACATGATTCCGCGCCGCACGCCCGGCCGGCACTGAGATCCGGTCGCGTCGCCCGATCCGATGCCGCCGACCTCACGTCGCACGCGAATCACCGGCGCCGACGCAATTCGCGAGGCGATCACTCGGGGCGCGCCGGTCCAGCTCGTGATCTGCCGGCGCGGCGTGGTCGATTCCGACATCGAAGAAGTCGTCGAGCAAGCGCGCGCGGCCGGGATCGAGATCCGCTTCGCCTCCGAGCGGGAGCTCTTGCGACTGACGGAGGGCTCCGAGGCGGCCTCGATCCTCGCCCTCTCAGGGCCGTCGCCGCGGGCCTCGCTCGACGAGCTGATGTCGCGCGACGGACTGGTGCTGGTATTGGTCGGCGTTCGCTACCCGGGCAACGTCGGATTCATCGTGCGGGCGGCAGAGGTCGCCGGGGCGGCCGGTGTGGTGCTCGCGGAGGATTGGACGCGGGCGGACCGGGCGAGCGCGATGCGCGTCTCGATGCAGGCCGATCGGTTCTATCCAGTGGTCGATGCTCGCGCAGAGGAAGCGGTCGAGTCCGCGCGCCGCGCGGGCCGCCGACTCCTCGCGCTCGAGACGGCGGGGACTTCGTCGCCGTGGCAAGCCGAGCTCGTGGGATCGCTCGCGGTCTTTCTCGGGGGCGAGGCGCTCGGCGTTCCCGCCGCGATCCTCTCGCGCATGGACGCGTGTCTGCGCATTCCGATGCGCGGTTTCATCCCGTCCTACAACGTCCAGGCCGCCGCCGGAATCGTGCTCGGCGAATGGCTTCGCCGACAACACGATCCGGGCGGCTGACGGCTTCGGCGTAGCCCTTCGGGATACCTCTCAGTCGACGAGATCGATGATGGCCGAGCAGCGGTCGAGGCGGGCGACAGTGCCCGTCTTGATCCTCTTGCAGCGGCCCTCGAGATCGACCATGCGGCGATCGATCCAGGAGGCGGCGAGATCGAAGCGCCGCGGATCGGCTTTCGCCTGCTTCAGGAGCTCGCCGGCCGCGAGCACGCTCGTCACGACCTCCGCGAGCGACTGGGCCGACATCATCGCGTATTTGAAGTCCGCGAGCAGGGCGCCTGCGGCCCCGAGAATCTGCTTCATGCCCGCGAGCACCTTGTCCGCGAGCTCCGCGAGGCGCGGCTCCTCGAAGGATTTGAGCTCCTCCTCGAGTACTTCGAACACGACGCCGAGAGCGCCCTTGCCGATCTCCTTCAGCGCGAAGGAGACCTGGATCTCGGAAGTGCCTTCGTAGATGGTCGTGATGATCGCGTCGTTGTGGAGCTTCGCGACCTCGCTCTCGGCCATGAAGCCGAGACCCCCGTGGATCTGGATCGCGTCGCGGCTGATCGAGTCGGCGGCTTCGGTGCCCATGTACTTCGCGAGCGGGGTCAGGAGTCGGATGCGGGTCTCGTTGCGCTCGTAGAGGGCCTGCAGCTCGGTCGCCTGCGCCTCGGACATCTCCTTCGAGCCCTCCGCCACGCGCGCGAGCACGACCTCGATCGACCGGTTCTGGTCGGTCAGCGCGCAGGCGCGGTACAGGAGCGCGCGGCTGCCTTCGAGCTCGAGGGTCATCCGGGCGAGGCGGTCCTTCATGAGCGGCTGCTCTGCGATCGGCTGGTCGAATTGCACGCGTGTCCGCGCATAACGGATCGCCACGTCGAGGGCCGCTTCGGCGATCCCGACGCCCTGGGCCGCGACGCCGAGGCGGGCGTTGTTCATGAGCGAGAGCATCGCCGTGAACCCCTGCCCGCGCTCGCCGACGAGAAAGCCCTCGGCATGATCGAACTGGATCGCGGCGGTCGGGGAGCCGTGGATGCCGAGCTTCTCTTCGAGGCGGGTCACGGTCACGCCGTTCGGCTTGCCGTCCGGGCGGGTACGCGTGACGAGATAGAGGGACAGCCCCTTCGTCGTGCCCTTCGACTGCTCGAAGTTCTCGGCGTCGCGCGCGAGCACGAGATGGATCTCGCAGCCGCCGTTGGTGATGAAGATCTTGCTGCCGTCGACGAAGGTCTTGCCGTTCTCGGTCGTTGCGCGGGTCTGGATCGCACCGAGATCCGAGCCGGCCTGCGGCTCGGTCAGATCCATCGCCCCCATCACCTCGCCCGATGCGAAGCGCGGCAGGTATTCCCGCTTCATCTCCTCGGAGCCGTAGCGCTGGATGTCCTCGGCGACGCCGGCCTGGAGGCCGAGGATCGTCATCAAGCCCGCATCCGCGCGCGACACCATCTGCAGGATCACGTTCGCGACGAAGGCGGGAAGCTCGAAGCCGCCGTACTGCTCCTGCACGCCGAAGCTGATGAGGCCCGCGTCGCGGAGCTTGTCGAGGGTCTCCTTGATATGCGGGGGGTAGATGACGTTGCCGTTCTCGAGTCGCGCGCACTGCTCCCAGCCCGCGCGCAGCTTCGGCTCCTGCTCCTGGCAGATCTGGGCCGCGGTCTCGAGCACTTCGCGCATCGCGGCGCGGTCGACCTCGACGTCCGCATCCTCGCCTCGACGCCAGTGGAAGTAGCTCTCCCAGTCGATCAGCTCGTCGAGATAGAGAAGGACGATGTCGCTCAAATACGCACGCATGTTCGTTGCTCCTGGTCGGTTCGAGCTCGAGGGCGGGTCGCGCCTTACGAGCCTAGGATCGCACGCAGAAACTCCAAGTCATGTGTGTCGGGTTCCGCGCGCGGGGAAGCCGGCTTCGCCGCTCCTGATCGACCGGGCTCACGTCCGGGTGTAGGTCGGAAAAGCACGCGTTGCCTCAAGGGAGGGAATCCCCGAGCCCGGCGGGTGGAGCGAGACCTTCGGGTCGATCGTCGCGGAGGTCGTGCTCGAGCTCCAGGCGACGGGAAGCCATCGGTCCCGGCGCCGCTGTGTCGTCGTCGACGAGGTCACCCGCGCGGCGCAGGGGAGACGCACTCGGCACGCCTGGGTCGAGGACCGCACGTGACGGTGTGCTCGATTTGCGAATTGGCTCGACTGCCGAGCTCGACACGGGCCCGCGCAAGCGGCCGAGAACCGGCCCGGGGGTCGCCGAATCCGCGACGGGGGAGCCATCCGCGGAATGGGGTGCGGAAGAGTCCGGCGCGTCGGGGAGTGATCCGTCGGGAAGAAATGCGGCGAGCAGCAGTCCCCCGACGGCCGCCGCACAGGCGAGCGCGGCGAAGGGCCACAGATTCCGGCGCAGGAACCCCCCGCGAATGGCGCGGAGCTCGGCCGCCGTCGGGGGCGAAGAGAGATAGGCCTCGAGCTCGGGATCCGAGGTGCGTGCGTCCGCGAGCATCGACGCGTGGGTCGCGGGAACGTGCGGGCTCGCGACGGCGTGATCGAGAACCAGCTCCTCATCCGGGGTTTCGCGGGGATGATGATCCGAGTCGTCCCAGGCGTCCTCGCCCGCGTCGGCGGCGAGGGAGGCGAGGGGCGACGGGGAATCGCTGCAGGATCGGACGAAGGGCTCGTCGAGGGTGCGAAGTCGGCGGGCTGCGGCTTCGACGAGCAGGCGCTCGCAGAGGCGCGCGATCTCGCCGGGGACGCCGTCGGTCTCGGTGTGGATCGCGAGGGCGGCGCGCGGTGTGAAGAGGGGGCTCCCGTGATAGCCGGCGCGCTGAAGCTGGCGCTCGAGGTAATCGGAGACCGCGTCAGGGGCGAGCGGCTCGAATGGGATCAATGCGGCTCGCGACTTCTCGAGCCAGTCGAGAGCAGCGGGCCGCGTCGGACCCGCGTCGCAGGCCTGCCTCACGAACAGGATCACCGTCACGGCCGGTCGGCCACTGTCGTCCCAGATCTCCAGCAACACGTCGAGGTGCCGGAGCAGGGATTCGCTCGCCTCCTCGGCGCGATCGATCACCAGCACCAGTCGATGAGCCCGGGCCGCCTGCAAAAGACTCGCGCGGGCGAGCTTCTCGCCGCTCAGTTGCCAGTCCCGTGCGATCGCGAGTCGAAGGGATTTCCAATCGGCTCCCGGGTCGAAGATCGCGGCCGTCCGGGTATTGCCCGCGAAGAGCTTCGGGAGCGCGCGGGCGAGCGAGGTCCTGCCGATGCCCTCGACGCCAAAGACGCCGATCCGGGCGCCCCCGTCCCGCAGGTTGGCCTGGATCCGGGAGACGACTTTGCGCAGCGCACGCGTCCCGATCACGACGGGCGCATGCGCTTCGTCGGCAAAAGGCGAGCGATCGAGGCCGAAATAGTCGAGGTGCTCGGACATGCGGGGCAACCGGGTCGACGTGGCGGACGTTCGGGGATCAGGGCCTCCGCCGCGCAAGCGAGGCGGATCCCCTCCGAAAATCGGTCGCGGAGGTGTCCGTCTTGAGGTTCGTCACACCCGCTTCGCGATTCCCCAGCGCTTTTCGTATGTCCGGAGTCGCTCCGCGGTAGGCGGCGGCCGGGTCCCGTCGACCTGCGAGGGGCGCCCGTCGGGCTCGGCTGGGCTCAGGCTGCCGCCACCGACTCGGAGTCCGTACAAAGCGGGTCACGTCCCCCACGCATGGGTTACTTGCTTGAATGAGCGGCCGCAGGCCGAGAACTCGCGATATCGTACCCATCCACCCGGCTTCCTTGCGGGGTGCCAGAAAGCCGGAGACCAAGCCCCATGCCGCTTGCCGCGCCAACGAAACATCGTCGGCTCCTCGCCTGGGTAGATGAATTCGCGAGCTTGACCGAGCCCGACCAGGTCGTCTGGTGCGACGGGTCGCAGGCCGAATACGACCGGATGTTCGAGCTGATGCTCGCGACCGGTACCGCCGAGCGCCTCGATCCGCGTCGGCGCCCGAATAGCTACCTCGTTCAATCGGACCCCGCCGACGTCGCCCGCGTCGAGGACCGGACCTTCATCTGCTGTCGGCACCCCGACGACGCGGGGCCGACCAACAACTGGCGTGACCCCGTCGAGATGAGGGCGACGCTCAGCAAGCTATTCCGCGGCTCGATGCGCGGGCGCACGCTCTACGTGATTCCGTTCAGCATGGGGCCGATCGGCTCGCCCATCGCGCATATCGGGGTTCAGCTGTCGGACAGCCCCTATGTCGTGGCGAGCATGCGGATCATGACGCGGATGGGCGCGCGGGTCCTCGACGCATTGGGCGAGGACGGCCAATTCGTGCCGTGCCTCCACTCGGTCGGTCATCCCCTCGCGCCGGGACAACGTGACGTGCGCTGGCCTTGCAACAGCGACAACAAGTACATCGTCCATTTTCCCGAGACCCGGGAGATCTGGAGCTACGGATCCGGCTACGGCGGCAATGCGCTGCTCGGCAAGAAATGTTTCGCGCTTCGGATCGCCTCGGCGATGGCTCGGGACGAGGGCTGGCTCGCCGAACACATGCTGATCCTTAAGCTGACGTCGCCGGCCGGTGACTCGAAGTACATCGCCGCTGCGTTCCCGAGTGCCTGCGGCAAGACCAATCTCGCGATGATGGATCCGACTCTCGACGGCTGGAAGATCGAGACGATCGGCGACGACATCTGTTGGATGAAGTTCGGGGCCGACGGACGTCTCTACGCGATCAATCCCGAGGCGGGCTTCTTCGGCGTGGCGCCGGGGACGAGCGTGAAATCGAATCCCCATGCGATGGCGAGCCTCACCGAGAACTGCATCTTCACCAACGTCGCGCGCACCGACGACGGCGACGTGTGGTGGGAGGAGATGTCCGCGAAGCCGGCCCACCTGATCGATTGGCAGGGCCGCGACTGGACTCCCTCCTCGGCGAGCCCCGCTGCCCATCCGAATGCACGCTTCACCGCGCCGGCGCGGCAGTGTCCCGTGATCGCGGACGAGTGGCAGGATCCGGAGGGCGTGCCGATCAGCGCCATCCTCTTCGGAGGTCGTCGCGCGACCGTCGTGCCGCTGGTTCACGAGGCCCGCGACTGGGCCCACGGCACATTCCTCGGGTCGATCATCTCGAGCGAGAAGACAGCCGCCGCGAACGGCACCGTCGGCGAGCTGCGCCGCGATCCGATGGCGATGCTGCCCTTCTGCGGATACAACATGGGCGACTACTGGGGCCACTGGCTCGGTATCGGCGAGCGGCGGGACGCTGCGCTTCCGCGCGTCTTCTACGTGAACTGGTTCCGCAAGGGCGAGAACGGCGAGTTCCTCTGGCCGGGGTACGGCGAAAACAGCCGCGTGCTGAAATGGATCCACGAGCGCTGTGCGGAGAAGATCAGCGGGCGCGAGACCGCGATCGGGATCCTTCCGGCCGAGGGGGAGCTCGATCTTTCAGGGCTCGCGATCGAAAAGGCGGCGATCGAGACGCTGACCCGGATCGACGTCGACGGCTGGCTCTCCGAGATTCCGAAGATCCGCTCGTTCTACGCGGAGTTCGGGAATCGCGTACCGAAGTCCCTCGTCGCCGAGCTCGACGCCCTCGAAGCGCGCCTGCGCGGAGACTGAAGTCCTCGAGCAGGCGCGATCGGTTCGCCTACCAGCTCGGCGAAACGATCTGTCCGGCTCGCGCGAGCGCGACGGCCTCGACCTTCTGGATCTCGACGTAGCCCTGGCTGCTCGTCGGGTTGAGCCCCTCGGAGGCCTCCATCGAGGCGTCGGCCTGGTTGTAGAGCGAGCCGGCCACGTCGGTCATCTGCTGGAAGAAGATGTTGCCCTTGTAGAGACCGAACTCGACTCGGCCGGCGGCCTTCGTCGCCATCAGGTCGATCGCGGCGAGAGCGGCTCGCGGTGCCGGGTCGAAGATGCGGCCGTCGTAGATCGAATCCGCAACGAGCTTCGACAGATCGCGGAAGAGCAGAGCAGCGCGCCGGTCGAGCACGGCCTGGTAGATCGACTCGAGTCCGCGGCCGAGCAGCTCCATGCCGGGGGCTTCGTAGACGCCGCGGCTCTTGGTGCCGATGATGCGATTCTCGAGGGCGTTGGAAATGCCGATGCCGTTGCGGCCGGCCACGTCGTTCGCTTCGAGCATCATTTCGAGAGGGCCGAGGCGTTTGCCGTTCAGCTCGACGCAGACGCCTTTCTCGTATCGCAGCGAGACGGTCTCGATCCTGTCCGGGGCGTCCTGCGGCCAGACGCCCATCGTCGGCGTCACGATCGTCGCCGGCGTCTCGAGCGACTCGAGATCCTCGGCTTCGTGGGAGAGGCCGGCGAGATTCGCATCGGTCGAATAACGCTTGGCGGGTCCGGTCGAGGCTTCGATCCCCTTGGCGCGGAGATAGGCGACCATCTCTTTGCGGCCCGGGAACTGCGTCAGCAGACCGGGGTCGCGCCACGGGGCGTAGACCTTCATGTCGGGCGCGAGGACGTTGGTATAGCGCTCGAAGCGGAGCTGATCGTTGCCGCGGCCGGTGGCGCCGTGGGCCAGGACCGTGCAGCCCTCGGCGCGCATCGCGCCGAGCAGGCCGTGGACCTTGACGGCCCGGGCGATGCCGGTCGTGTTCCAGTAGCCGCCGTCGTAACGGGCCTGGGCCTTGATGACCATCATGGCCGCGCGCGCCATCGACTCCTTGAGATCGACGACGCGGGTCGGGGCGCCGGTCGGGGCCATCCGGCGCGGAATGTCCTGGACGTCGCTTTCGTCGGGCTGCGCGAGGTCGGCGATGAAGGCCACCACGTCGAGGCCCGCTTCCTTCAGACGCGTCGTCACCGATTTGCTGTCGAGCCCGCCCGACGCGCAGATTCCAACCTTCCGACCCTCGAGATCCCCGATCCGCATCGCAGTTCCGCTCCATCCATTCGCTTGATCGATCGCCCGGCCAGGAATCGGACCGGGGAGGGCCGCCATGGGGCGGCCGGCTCCGGCCGACGGCAGCGAAGCGAGCCGGACCATAGCAGCCCGATGTGGGCCGAAAACGTCCTCCGGCAGGGCCGGGGACCGCGCTCCGGATGCCGTCCGTCCGGCTCGCCCGGTTGGAGAGCGGGCCAGAGCGGCCGCGCTCAGGCCGAGCGTTTGCGTGCGCGCTTTTTCGCGCCCCGGGTCGCAGCAGCCTTCGTTCGCGAGGCCTTCGACTTCGCCGGCTTGCCCTCTCCACGAATCCGGCCGATCGCGCTCTCGAGGCGTGTCTTCAGGTGAGCGCGGAGCATTGCCGCGTCTTTCTTGACCTTGCGCTCCGCATCGCGCCAGCGCTGATCGCCGTCGGCCCGGGCCTGGTCGACCTGGCCCTGCAGCTTCTGGACGTTGTTGCGCAGCTGGCGAAGGAGTCGCGGAATGTCCCGCTCGAGGCGGGCGAGGGCGTCGTCGATGGGGTTCGCACCGCGCCGCGCGCGGGGCTTCGCTCGGCTCGAGCCCTTCTTCCTTCCGGTCTTTGAGCGGGTCTTCACACGCGTATTCACACGGACGGCCAACGTCGATCCTCCTGGGTCGCGATCTCCGGGGCTGCGTTATGCGGAGGTCTCGACAGCGCCGAGCGTAGGCCGCATCGACGCCGGAGCCCAGGGCCGGCCGCTGGCGGGCGGGTGGCCCGCCGCTCTGAGCGCGATCCGGTGTGCAGCGTCTGGATCAGGGCAGCTTTTCCCGGCCCATGTCCCGGCGTTCGTGGCGCGGTACCATGGGTGAACCGTCTGTCTTCCCGTTTCCACCGACCCAGAGGTTCCGAATACTATGTCGAGGTTCATCGATTCGAAGCTTTCAGGCCTTCTCCCCTTCGCGCTCGCCTCGGCGCTCGTCGGCATGATGGCCGTCGCGGTGGTCGCGGCCGAGCCGTCGATCCCCCGCACTCCTCGTCCGGAGAAGGCGCGGGTCTATTTCATCACGCCGAAGGCCGCCGAGAAGCTGAAGTCGCCGGTCGTGGTCCGTTTTGGACTCGAGCAGATGGGCGTCGCGCCTGCCGGCGTCGCCCAGGCCAATACCGGCCATCACCACCTGATCATCGATTCCGAGCTCCCCCCGGCCGGGCTGCCCGTGCCGAAGTCGGACAAATACCTGCATTTCGGCGGTGGACAGACGGAAATCTCGCTCGAGCTGACCCCGGGCAAGCACACGCTCCAGCTCCTGCTCGGTGATCACAACCACGTCCCCCATGATCCCCCGGTCGTGTCCGAGCGAATCACGATCGAGATCGTGAAATAGCCGATGAGCACGGGCGAGCGGGATGCGGACGAGCGCGGCGGCCCCGGCGGATCGGTGGAACGCGATCTCGGGCAGGCGAAGACGCGGGTGCTCGACGACGGGCAAACGGAGATCGTCCTGCAGTCGGCGGAGGACCTGGCCGTCGCCGAGACCCGCGTCCTGCTCGAAGAGGAAGACAAGACCTCGCCGCCGCCGGTCGCTGCCGTGGTCAGCGCCGCACCTTCTTTCCGTGAGGCAGCGGCGCCCCGTGAGGCAGCGGCGCCTCGGGCAGCTCCCGCGCCCCGTGAGGCCGATCGCGGCCTCCAGCCCGGAACCATCCTGTTCGGCGAGTACGAGATCGTGAACGTGCTCGGCGTCGGAGGGATGGGCGAGGTCTACCGTGCGCACCATCGCCGGCTCGACGAGCACCGGGCGATCAAGGTGATGCACGCGGAGCTCTCAAAGCGAAAGGGGGCTTCGGAGTTCTTCTACCGCGAGGCCAAGGCGCTGCTCGCAGTGCGCCATCCCGCCGTGGTCCATTGCCATGACCTGCTCTCCGACGACGCCGGCCGCGTCTACCTCATCATGGAGATGATCGAGGGCATTCCGCTCTCGCGGAGGCTTTCGCAGGGCCCGCTCTCGCCCGACGACGTGGCGATGCTCGGCGCTCGGGTGGCCCACGGTCTCGCGGCGGCGCACCGCAAGGGCGTAATCCATCGCGACCTGTCGCCGGACAACATCGTGCTCCCGAATGGTCGGGTCCAGGATGCGAAGATCATCGATTTCGGAATCGCGAAGCTTCTCGAGCAGGGCGAGGGCACGATCGTCGACGGCTTCAAGGGCAAGCTCTCCTACGCGTCGCCCGAGCAGCTCGGCTTCTTCGGAGGCAAGCTCGACGGCCGGTCGGATCTCTACAGCCTGGGGCTCGTGCTCGCGGCGGCGGCCCTCGGTCGGCCCATGGCGATGGGAACCACGGTCATGGAAGCGGTCGACGCGCGCCGCGATTTCCGCGCGCTGCCCGACGCGATTCCGATCGGACTGCGCTCGGCGATCCAGCCGTTGCTTGCCCTCGATCCCCAGGATCGACCCCAATACGTCGACCGGCTCTTCGTCGTGCCCGGGGCCTTCGACGGGACGACGGATTCCGGGGCTCTCCATTCGGGATCGACGGTGCAGCACCCTCGTGACACGCGACCGGCGGCAGGTTCCGCGACGAAGAGTCGGCGGGCTCTCTTCGTAGGCGTCCCGGCCACGGCCGCTCTGTTGCTCGCGAGTGCGGTCTATGTCGTTCCGCTTTTGGCGCAGAAGCCCACGCCCGGAAAATCCGAATCAGGCGCCTCGCTGCCGTCGAACTCCATCAGCCCGACACCCGCGATCGCACTCCCGGTCGGTGAGTCCGGCGCCGCTCTGCCCGCCTTGCCGTCGGCTCGGGTCGCACCTGCAGTCGCTCCGCCGGAGAATGCCGCGCAGCCCGTCGCCGAGAAGGCGCCCGAGCCCGTACGCGCACCGACCGTCGCCGTGGCGAAGCCGTCGCAGCCGAGCCATCGCGGACCCTCTGCCTCGGACCGGCTCAGGATCGTCGGCATGTTGACGAACGCCAAGCTCGCTCTCGGCGAGAATCGTTTGATGTCGCCCCCCGGTGACAACGCCTACGACCGCTATCGCAGCGTCCTACGCCTCGAGCCGGGCAATGCGTCGGCGAAGAGTGGCCTGCGGGACATCGCTTCGCGTTATGTGAAGCGCGCGAACGAGGCGATCGACGCGGGAGACTCCGCCACCGCCCGAGACCATCTCCGGCACGCCCGCCAGGCCGACGCCTCGCATTCGGGCATCCGCGCTGCCGAGAAGCGGCTCGCTACTCCTGCGGGCTGAAGGCTCCTGCGGGCTGAGGGCTCCTTTTATGCTGAAGGCTCCTGCGGGCTGAGGGCTCCTTTTATGCTGAAGGCTCCTTTTATGCTGAAGGCTCCTTTTATGCTGAAGGCTCCTTCAGGCTGAAGGCTCCTCTCAGTAACGCGGGCTCTGCATCGCGTAGGAGCGGAGTCGCTCGCGCAGCCGGCCGACTTCCTTCGACTTCGCTTCCCGCAGCGCGATCGCGTAGGCGACCTTGCGCGCGGCCTCTGCGAAATTCCCCTCCTGGACGGCGCGCTCCGCGTCCTTCTCGTACTGCTCTTCCGGGTTCTGGAGGAATTCGACGAGCTTCTTGCCGATCGCATCGGAGATCTTGTCCGCGAGCCCCTTGTCGCCCGAAAGGATTTCGATGTCGGGCGGGAGCTCGACGAAATCGGTCTCCTGCTTGAAGTCGCCGAGCTGGACGCCCTGGCGGCCCTCGTCCTGGAATTCCTGGCGGTCCTGCAGCGAGTCGGTGAAGACGACGCGCCCGGAGCTCGCTTCGACGACGCGGTAGGAGACCGAGATGATGCCGACCTTGCGGACCGCGGTGACGTCGAATTTCACGTCTTCCGTGATGTCGCGCGTGATCGTCGCGGGGGGCTCGGTCGTCTTCTTGCGCTCGCGCTCCTTCAAAGCCATCCAGGCGACGTGCTCCGGATTGGCGACGTTCTCCTTGCCCGTGACGACGCGGCGGGTCTCGCTGCCCGTCTTCTCGGTCGTCTCGACCTTGGCGTCGTTGATGGTCCCCTGGACGATGAAGTCGGCGCTCGTGAGCGCGTTGCAGTTCCCGCTTCGTTTGCACTCGTCGAGGATGCGCTCGAGCTGCTCGCGCTCGACGATGCGCACGTCGGCGGGGATCGTGCTGAAGATGTGTTGCACGACTTTCGAGGCCACTGCATCGCCGACCTTCGCTGCGGCGTGCTTGGGATCCTCGAAGGGGTAGGCGGTGAGCCCGCGGACGGCGCGGCGGTCGATCTCGTCGCGCGTCAATCGCTGGTGCTGGCGCATCTGGGGCGTCGTCGTGCCGAGCTCCGACATCACGTCGAGCAGGCCCCAGGCGACGCCGTGCTCGCCCGCGGCGAACGCCTTTTCGTAGGCCCCGTCGAGCTGGCCGATGAAGGACTCGATGCCCGGGAGCGTGGCCGAGCGACCGAGCAGGAGCTTCGAGATGGTCTGGGCATCGCGGTACCGGTGATAGGCGAGACCGAGATTCTGGGCGGCCGTCGCTTCGGCACCGAGCGTGGCGAAGGCTTCGGCCATCGGTGCGGCGGAATCCTGGAGCGCGCTCTTGATCTCCGCGAAGCAATCGCTCTCGGAGAAGTCGGTCAGCATGCTCATCGAGCGCGTGGCGCTGCCGGTCTCCAGAGCCTGGCTGAACTGCTTGAGCAGGACCTTCCCGTCGACCTCGCATTTCTTCTTGCGTGCGGCCTCGTCGCTCGGATCGACTTCCTGGACGATTCCGAGCAGGCCCTGCGCTTTCTCGTAATCCTCGTCGCGGATCGCCTTCTCCGCCTCTTTCGAGACGTTGCCGAGGAGCTCTTCGCGCTCGGACGAATAACGCGTGTGCTCGGGGGAGTCCTGTCCGGCGAGGGCGGCGAGGTCCGAAAGAAGCTTCAGACGTTCGAGCAGGGCATCGCTGCCCAGTGCCTGGAGCTCGCGGTCGCGTCGCGTGACCTCTCGTCGGGTCGACTCGAGCTCGGTCTCGAGCTCCCGGGACAGGGCCTCCTGCACGGGCGCGTCGTAGCGGGCGATCGCCCGGGCATCTTCGACCTCCTTCTGGAGGGCTCCGAGGGGGATCTTCCCGTCCACGCGCGGGATGTCGGCAACCCGGGTCCGCACGCTCGCGGCGGCCCGCTCGGCGAGCTCCGCGCCCACGATCTTGTGCTGGCTCCCGAGCTCCGCGGCGCGGTTGCTGCCGGGCTTCGTCGTCGCCTCCTGGGCCGTGATCTGGCCGAAGAGCGACTCGAGAGTCGCCTGGCTCGCGGCCTTGGGATCCGCGGGCAGCTCGATCGCGGGCCCGCCGCCGCCGCAGGCGAGGACGCTCGCGAGGGCGAGCGCGGCGAGGACGCGCGGAAGGGTCGAGAGGGCGCTTGATTTCGGGGCTCGGATCGTCAGGGCTTGCATGGGGATTGGCTTGCTCCGGGGTTCGGGCGTCGGTCGCCCAGCGACGTGGAGGCTATTCGAGTTGATCGGTTTGGGCCATCGAACCCGGCAGACTGTGAACGGGTTCACAACCTGCCAGCCGTGATCGGCCGATCGGGAAGCAATCTTTCGTGATCCGGGGCGGGATCGACGCGGGCCGCGTTTGCGTGGCCGCGTGGGAAAGGTTTGGCCATCATGCGGCCGACAACGCGAGCGAGCGTAAGGGAGAGGGGGCGAGCGAATGAGCCGATTCGTGATTCATGGCGGGCGACCCCTGTCCGGGGAGATCCGGGCTTCGGGGAGCAAGAACGCGGTCCTTCCGATGATCGCGGCGGCGCTCCTGACCGACGAAGAGGTCGTGCTCGAGAACGTCCCCTCGATCCGGGACGTGGACGTCATGCTCGAGATCGCGGGGGTGATCGGCGCCCAGATCTCCCGTTCAGGGGACCGTGTCACGATCCGCGCAGCCGAGGTCCGGGACATCCCCCTCCCGCACGAGCTCTGTGAACGCGTCCGCACGTCGCTCCTGTTCGTCGCCCCGCTACTCCATCGCGTCGGCCACGCGAAGCTCCATCCCCCCGGTGGCGACGGAATCGGCCGCCGACGCCTCGACACTCATTTCTACGGCCTGCGCCAGCTCGGCGCGACCGTCGACGAAACGGAGTTCGAGTTTCGCGTGCCCAAGGTTGGACTCTCCGGCGCCATCATCTTCTTCGACGAAGCGAGCGTGACGGCGACCGAACACATCCTGATGGCCGCCGCCCTCGCGAAGGGCACGACGACGATCCTCAACGCCGCGAGTGAGCCCCACGTCATGGATCTCGCGAAGCTGCTCGTCTCGATGGGCGCCCAGATCGAAGGGCTCCAGACCAATACCCTCACCATCACCGGCGTCGAACGCCTGGGCGGCGCGACCCATCGCGTCGTCTCCGACCACATCGAGGTCGGCTCGTACCTTGCCCTCGCGGCTGCGACCCGCGGTGGCGTGACGGTCCACGATACGGTCCGCGGCCACTACTGGATGATGCACCGCGTGTTCGAGCGCTTCGGCATCGACGTCGAGATCAAGAGCGACCGGATCGTGCTCGCGAGCGGTCAGATCCCGCGCGTGCGGCCCGATGCGGGCGGCGCGATTCCGCAGGTCGACGACGGACCGTGGCCGCAGTTCCCGACCGACATGATGAGCCCGTTCCTCGTGCTCGCGACCCAGAGCGAGGGAACCATCCTCTTCTTCGAGAAGATGTTCGAAGGGCGCATGTACTTCGTCGATCCGCTGGTCCAGATGGGCGCGAATGCGATCATCTGCGATCCCCATCGCGTGATCATCTCGGGGCCGTCGAAGCTGCGGGGACAGACGGTGCGGAGCCCGGACATCCGGGCGGGCATGGCGATGATCATCGCGGCGTGTTGTGCGACCAATCGGCCCTGCATCGTGCAGAATGCGGAGATCGTCGACCGGGGCTACGAACGGATCGAGGAGAAGCTCCGCGCCCTCGGCGCCGACATCGAGCGCGTCCCGGACTGAGCCTTCAGCCGGTCTGCATCAGGAGCCTTCAGCCGGTCCGCATCAGGAGCCTTCAGCCGGTCCCCGTCCTCGCGCTCGCTTCCGGCCAGCACGTGCTCGACGACGCGCGTGACGCGCCGCGCGCTCGTGGGGCGGCGGACCGACGACGTCGCATCCCGAAGGCAGGCGACCGCGCGCCATTCGCCGCTCGCCGTCAGGTGTGAACGGACGGAGACCTCGACGCTCACGCGGCGGCCATGGGCGGCGTGGAGCTCGATGCGCTCCTTCACGATCGCAGTTCCGATCGGAGCCAATCGAAGCGTCTCGAATCGATCCTTCGCGAACGCATGCAGATGTGTCGGCAGCCAGAGCCGGTAATGGCTGTCGGTCACCTGCTCGCGCGAGTAACCCATCAGGTCTCGTACCGACGCGCTGATGAAACGGATGCGACCGTCCGCATCGAACTCGCAGAGCGTGTCGACGGCGGCATCCGAAAGGGCGCGCATGCGGCATTCGCTCTCGAGTAGGGCATCGTGGGCGCGGAGGAGCTCGGCGTGGCGAGCGTGGAGCGCCATCTGCTCGTCCTCGAGCTGCCGGAGCGCCGACCCCGGCCTCATGATCGATCGCAGCAGGCCCATCAGTTTTGCGATACCGGTTCGGGACGACGGAATCCGCACGTCGTACTCGGCATGGCGAGAGCCGACCTCGGCGGTGACGATCGCCGCGGGCATGCCGAAGAGCAGGGGAAGCGCGCGCGCCGCACCCGTCGCGAGATGCAGTAGCTGCGGACAGGGCCGGATCCCATCGGGAACACGGATCTCGAGTCGGAGGCGGTTCGTCCCCGCCGCCAGCACGCCGAACTCGATTCCCTGCATCGCGCGCCGCAGGAACAGGCTCGCGGCGCCTCGATAGAGGGAGGTCGGCGAAGCCGTGAAGGCGAAGAGTCCGCGGAGCTTCGGGGCTTGTGAGGCGTCGCAGAGCCACTCGCCGCACGTTACGAGCCGCTCCGGACCTTCGACCTGGTGTTCGAGGCGGCGGAGCAGCTCGCAGAAGACGTCCCAATGGACGGGGCTCAGGACCCGGCCATCGTCGTCGATGGCGATCGGGAGATCCCCGAGCAGCGCGGTGGGTGGCACGCCGTGGCGGGCGAGGGCATGAAAGAAGGGAGTCAGGAATCGGCCGGAAACGCTGCCGAGGTCGTCGCTCGGATCGACGGCGCTCAAATTGGCAGAGAGGACTTCCTGTTCGAAGTGCATGGCAGATCCCTCGACTGGACACTGGGGGAGCTATGAAGACGTTGGCACAACCCGGATGCCTGTCGGTGACTCGGATCACAGAATGACCCAAGGGGGTCCGGCCCGGCCACCGACGACGGCGGTTCGCATTTTCCTGATACCCCATGGCCAGAGGCGACTTGTATCGGGAGGAGGCCCGACCGACGCTTTTTTCTTGCGCGCTATGCTGCATCGCGTCTAGTTCGATCTTCCAATCCCATGATCGTGCCAGCTCCGTCGGGGACCGTTCGGCGGTGGTGGGGGAGCTACAGGGAGACGGCGTGCGGCCGACCCTCGACTTCAAGCGGCATGTCATCTACCTGCTCGCCGCGCTCGCGTGGCTGGCCATGCCGGGGCTCGCGCTGGCCGAGGGTGAAGAGACGGCGCCGACGCGTCTCGACCTGGCTTTGCAGGGGCCCTGGCGCTGGCTCGAGCCCGAGCTCGCCGGGACCATCCAATCGACAGGACTGACTGTCGGTCCCTGGCTCGAGCCCGCGATCACACTCGATCCCGAACGCCGATTGGCTGCCCGACAGCGGCTCGCGCCCCCGGTCGTTCCAGCAGTTGTGACGCCGACCCCCAGCGCCGTGCCGACCGTGCCCGCGGACACGCCGACCGTCCCGCCATCGCTCCTGCCGCCAAGCGTGCCGCCCGTCGAGGTCGGCGAAGAGGCACAGCCCGCCCGTGCACCGATGCTGCGCCAGGCCGCGCTCGAGTCAGCTCGTCTACTCGAGGCCGCCAATGAATCGGCGGCGTCCGCCGAGGCCTACGCCGGCGTCATCGAGTCCGCGGAGTCCGAGGGCGAGGAGATCCAGGTCGACGTCTGGCACGGCCTCGCCGTCAACCTCGCGCGGGCAGGCGACGCGTCGGGCGCCGAGCGGGCGTTTCTCTCGGGCCTCGACGCGTCGGGCAAGGCTGAGGAGCAGATCCGCTTCCGCTACGACCTCGCCGGCTTCTATCGATCCCAGGGTCGCTTGCTCGAGGCGATCGCGATCATCGACGCGCTGCATGCCCACGCGCCGGCCTCCAGGGAAGTCGAAGCGGCGAGGACCGGCCTGGCCTCTTCGATCGAGCTGACCGCTCTCGCGCTTCCGCGCGGCGCCTCTGCGGCGTGGCCTGCGCCGCCCATCGAGCCGGGCTGGGAGGCGGTCGATCCGCGTCTGGGTCGCGCGATGGCGTGGATTCCCGAGCCGCTCCGACGCGGCAGCTTTTCTGTCGGCCAGATCATCGCCGAGTTCTCGAGCCCGCGAACGATCGCCTATCTCGGCGCGGGCGTGCTCGCCCTCGTCGGATTGCTCCTGCTCCTGCGTCAACGCGGGGACATCGCGGTCGCGATCGTGTACCCCGAGGAGCTGCGCGGCATTTTTCGCGTGCGCTGGCGACGCAGCCGGGCGCGCCTGCCTGACGCTTCTACGGAAGAGCAGATCCGCAAAGGCGGCGCATCGACCCGCAGCCAGCACCATATGGTCTCCCGCGAGACCCAGTTCCAGCGTCTGTTCACAGGCCGCTACACCATCATCGTCGACGGTCTCCTGATCGACCCGTCGACCGACGAGGTCCTCGGCAAGATCCACGAAGAGAAGCTAGTCCGGGTCCGAAATCGGCGGACGATGCGCGTCGAGTTCGACGTCCACCCCTCCACCTGCCCTGTCGACCTGTCCGTCGTCTGGGGAGATCGACCGGCCCACGAAGCGCAGGTCGCAGTCCCCGGCCTCGTCGACAAGCCGCGCGCGGCGACCGCGGGCTCGATCCGGGTCCTGCTGCCGAAGGGGACCCATCATCTGCTGGTCGGCTGCGGCGATCGCGTCTTCGACCACACGCTCGTCGTCTCGTCCTTCCGCCCGATGCCGGTGCTGATCGACGTGCTCGCCGCCGACGCGGTCTTCAAGGGCTGCCCGCCCGCCGTGTATCCGTATCTGATCGGAGATCTCTCGACCGTCGCCCGCGCCCTCGAGCGCGACGGGCAGGCGACGCTCGGCTATCGGATCCTCGGCGCGAAGTACGCGCAGGAAGGCGATTTCGCGCGGGCAGCGGACTTCTTCGAGTCGGCCGGAGATCCGCTCGCGGCGGCCCGCCTCCGACTCGCGCAAGGCGAGTTCTCTCGCGCGGCGTCGCTCTTCGAGAAGGCCGAGTCCTGGATCGAAGCGGCGGAGGCGCATCTGCGCGACGACCAGCAGCTGCCCGCCGGTGAGTGCTACGAGCGCGCCCTCGACTACGAGCGGGCGATCCGCTGCTACAGCGCGTGCGGAGCGATCGACCGCTGGCTCACCGCCCTCGAACGGTATGGCCGCGTCTTCGAGGCCGCTAAGCTCGCGATCGACCACGGCCAACGGCCGCGCGCGATCCGGCTGCTTCAGCTCGTCGAAGCGACGGATCCAGCCTTCCGCGAGGCCTGCGGGCTTCTCGCCGATGCCTTCGAGACCGAGGGCCACTACGATCTGGCCGCGGCCAAGCTCGACGAGCACATCGCGACCTTCCGCCCGGGCTATGCGCCCGCCGATACCTACGCCCGACTGGCCGGCTGCTGGGAGCAGGCGGGACATACGGAGCGGGCCCTCGGCATCCTCGAGGATCTCCGACGGCGCGAGCCGACCTACCCGAACATCGCCTCGCGGATCGAGCTGCTCCGAAAGCAGCGCAGCGCCTCCGGCCACGTGTTCAACCCGTCCGTCCAGCGCATCAGCGAGCGGGTGGCCGATGGGGCGTCGACCGCTTTCGTCGGCGAGGTCCGTTACGAGCTGCTCGAGGAGATCGGCCGAGGCGGCATGGGCGTCGTCTACAAGGCGCGCGACACCCGGCTCGGCCGGATCGTCGCGCTCAAGCGTCTACCCGAGGGCCTGCGCCGCCATCATCCCCGAGCGCTCCAGTTCTTCCTTCGCGAGGCCCAGTCGGCCGCGCGCCTCAACCACCCGAACATCGTGACCGTCTTCGATGCGGACCAGCAGGATGGCCAGTTCTTCATCACGATGGAGCTGCTCGAGGGCCAGCCGCTCCACACGATCCTGCGCGAACGCGGCCAGCTCTCCGCCATGAACGTCATCGGCATCGCCCGTCAGGCCTGTCGAGGGCTCGATTACGCCCACGGCCAGGGCATCGTCCACCGCGACATCAAGACCGCGAACCTCTTCGCAACCACCGACCGCATCATCAAGATCATGGACTTCGGCCTCGCCAAGGTCCTCGAGGAGGTCCGCGGCGCGACGACCCTCGTCTCCGGAACGCCCTATTACATGTCGCCCGAGCAGGTGTTGGGCCAGGACGTCGACCACCGGGCCGATCTGTATTCCCTCGGCGTGACCCTGTTCGAGCTCGCGACCGGCCGCGTTCCCTTCGACTCGGGCGAGGTCGCCTATCATCATCGACATACCCCCGCCCCCGACCCGCGCAGCTTCCGCCCCGATCTCTCCGAGCCCCTCGCGCTTCTGATCTCGAAGCTCCTCGCGAAGAGCCCGAGCGATCGCCATCAGAGCGCGGCCGACGTGCTCGACGCATTGATGGACATCGAGACCGAATAGTCCCGTGCGCACTGTCGAGATCCGGTGAATTCTCCAGTCTTCATCTGACGACCCATCAATGTGAACTGCTGTGTGTCGGGTCACTTCGACGACCTTTCGATTCGTGCAATCTGCGAGCGATGCAGACCCCCGACGATCTCGACGAGCGAATCGAAGTCTGCGCCGATCCCGAGCTCGATGGGCTCGTCGACCGCTTCGACCACCGTGTGCGGTATTTCGCTCGGCGCATCGAGCGACGCTTCGGTCTCGATCCCGTCTGGCGCGACGATCTGATCTCCGCCGGCTACTTCGGTCTCTTGAAGGCGCTGCGCAATCGCCGGGCGGAAGCCCACGAGTACGAGCTCTCGGCATACGTGTCGAAACGGGTCGAAGGCGCAGTGCTCGACGAGGCTCGCCAGGTCCTCGCCCGCTCGTCGACGCGGGTCGAGCTCGATCCCGACGAGCTCGAGGACGGGCTGCGTGCCGAATCCAGCGCCGGCGACTGGCTCGCTCGGCTGGCAAACGACCCCGAAGACCTCGCCGACGGCCGGGGACGATGGCGCCAGATCGAGGACTCCTTCGAGCATCTCGAAGAAACGCAGCGGGGCTGGCTCCTCGCCGTCGCTTCCGGCCATACCCTGGCCGAGATCGCCCGCGGCGACGGCGAGAGCCCCGCCCGGATCCAGAGCCAGATGTCGCGCATCACCCGCTTGGTCCGCGCCAATGCGCCCGAGCTCCGGCGGCTCCTGCGCCACGAGACCTGACGCGCTCGAGGCGCAACTGAGCTGGGCCGGCGGGCTGCACTTCCGCGTGTCGGAACGGGGCGAGTCGCGCGTGGCCCGACGAGGAATCGCTTGACGGGAACGTTCCCGGCATGGGAGTCTCCGCGAGCGGGGTTTCATCTGGCTTCCTGGCATTACGCATTACGCCCAGCTGCCGGCCCCGCGGGAGCCAGCCATGCCTTTCGACCGGGTCGGGGTTCTTGGGTTCTCCATCCTGCTGACGGTGTTCCTCTTCGCGGCAAGCCAACCGGCGATCGCCCAGCTCGCGATCACGGGTCAGTTCGATCCGTCCGGGACCTCGAGCAATTGCGGGCTCGCGGTCGATTCGTCCGCGCATGAAGTCTGGGTCCATGGCTGCAGCGGCGCCGACGTCCAGCGCTATTCCGCGGCGGGGGCGTTCTTGTCCTCGGTCCCGCGTGGGGGCGAGTCGGCCAACGACGTCGATGTCGAGATCACGACGCAGCCGATCTCGCTGGCGTCGACACTGCTTCCGTCCAACGCGCTGCTGTTCATCAATGGCGAGTCGGGGCCGGCCGAGATCTACGCCCTCGACAAGGGGACCGGTGCGGTCCTCGCGACGTTGAATACGGCCTTCGGCGGGAGTCACGTCGTGGGCGGCGCCTATCACCGGATTCGCCAGTCGTTCTTCCTGATCCAGGACCTCGTGCCCGCTGCGGCCGATGAGAATCGCATCGCCGAGGTCGACCTTGCGACGGGAAGCATCCTCAATACCTTCCAGATCACGTCGACCTTCTCGGTCAATTTCGGCGATCTCGAGGTGTGCAACTCGACGGGCAATCTGCTCGTGGTCAGCAGCGACGAGAATCGGATCGCCGAGTACACACCCACCGGCACTCTCGTCCAGTACCACCCGTTGCCGGTCGGGGTGAGCTCCCTGGCCGGGATCGGCGTGGACGAATCGACGGGGGATCTGCGGGTGGCGAGCTCGGCGGGCGGGGGCGACGTCTGGCGGCTCTCGGGCGGACCGTGTATAGCGACGCCCGTTCCGGCGCTCTCGCTGGGCGCGCGAGGCGTGCTCGCGCTGCTGCTCGTGCTGGGCGGAGCGTGGCCGATCTGGCACCGCCGACGGGCGGCTGAGAGTCGCGCCTCGGCCTGACGACTCGCTTCCCGTGAGGCAGCGCCGGGGCTCGATCGAAGCCGGGCAGCGCCGTACCATGCGGCCCGTCCTGGATCGCATCGAGAAACGGGTCGTGTCCGGTCATTGGATCGGCCGCTGGAGGGTCGACGTGTCGGAATCTTCGAATGGGCGGGCGATCATCATCGCCGCGGTGCTGGTCAGCTTGTCCGTGATCGGGGGGAGCTTCTTCGTCGCCGATTCCCTCGAGCGCGTGACGGCGCAGCTCGAGCGCACGACCGAGGCCCTCGCGGAGCTGCCGGTCGCGGCCGCGCCGGGTGGTCCGCCCCGGCGCCCGCCGGGACCCGATCCCTCGCGCGAGTACAAGATCGAGCTCGGCAACGCTCCCGTTCGCGGTCGGAGCAACGCGGCGATCACGATCGTCGAGTGGTCGGACTTTCAATGCCCCTTCTGCAATCGGGTCGGGCCGACGCTCCAGCAGATCGAGAAAGAGTACGGGGACGCGGTTCGGATCGTGTTCAAGCACCTTCCCCTCGATATCCACCCCGAGGCCAAGGCTGCGCATGCCGCTTCCGAGGCTGCCCATCGCCAGGGCAAGTTCTGGGCGATGCACGACCGCATCTTCGCGAATCAGCGCGATCTGCGCGTCGAGACCCTCGAGGGCTACGCCAAGGAGATCGGACTCGACCTCGACCGCTATCGCAAGGACGTCGCGTCGGCGGACGTGCGCAAGGCGATCGAGGCGGATCTCGCGCAAGCGCAGAAGCTCGGCGTGACCGGTACGCCTTCGTTCTTCATCAATGGACGCAACCTCTCGGGGGCCCAGCCCTTTCCGAACTTCAAGCGCGTGATCGACGAAGCGCTCGAAGCGAAGGGCTGATATCGCGTCGTCGCTCCGCGGAATCGTCTTCGACCTCTTCGATACGCTGGTCGATCAGAACCATCGCCGGCTCGCCCCGATCGAGGTCGGCGGGCGACGTGTCTCGGCGACGCTTCCCGACCTCCACGCTTACGCTCGCGAGCGGGCGGGGATCGGCCAATCGCTGCTCGAGTTCGCCGCCCTCCTCGATGAGGTCGATGCGGCGCTTCGAGCGACGACGATCGACGTCGGTGTCGAGCTGCCGACCGTGGACCGCTTCGTCGCCTTCGCGCGGCGCCTCGGTTGTGACGACGCCGACTCGCTCGCGGCGGAACTGACGAGGATCCACATGCGCGCCCTGCGCGACGCGGTCACCGTTCCCGATCACCACGAGCTCGTGCTGATGACCCTCGCGCGGCAGTTTCGGTTGGGTCTGTGCTCGAACTTCTCGGACGGCGAGACGGCGCGGGCCGTCGTCGCCGCAGCCGGCTTTCTGCCGCATCTGCGCTCGCTCGTGATCTCCGAGGAGGTCGGGATCCGCAAGCCGCGTCCGGAGATCTTCGAAGCCGTGGCGAAGGAGCTCGAGCTCGAGCCCCGGGAGATCTTGCACGTCGGCGACAGCCTGAAGGCCGACATCGCAGGCGCCGCCGCCCTCGGCATGCGCACCGTCTGGCTGACTCGCCGCATCCGCGAGCCCGAGCAAGAGCTCGCCCGATACGCTGGCCCGCGGCCCGATTTCGCCCTCGACGACCTGCGCGATCTACCCGTATTGATGGCGCGACAGGGTGCGGGATGACGATCGAGCGGACGCGCAGGATGAGCTGCCGGAGGAATCAGCGCCTAGTGGATCGAGCCGGGGCGGATCAGCTGGAAGAGCGCGACCTCGGCTTCGAACCGGGTCCCGTCCCGGCGCACCATCTCGAAGGTCCCGGCCATCGAGCCGAAGGGCGTAGGCAGGGGACAGCCCGAAGTGTACTCGAAGCTCTGACCCGGCTCGAGCACGGGCTGCTCGCCGACGACGCCGGGACCGTGGACCTCCTCGACGTGACCCGTGCCGTCGACGATCGTCCAGTGGCGGTGGATGAGCTGGACAGTCGTATCGGCTTCGTTGGCGATCGTAATCGTGTAGAGGAAGAACCAGCGACTGGCCGCCGGGCTGCTGTGCTCGGCCGAATAGCGTGCGCGGACCTGGACGCGGACGCCGCGGGTCATCGCCTCCGAGCTCGTTTCGAAGAGGTCGAGATCGCTCACATCAAGAACTCTAGCAGCGAATCGCTGGGGACCGAGCGAGGGCTCCGGGGGCGCGCGTGAACTGTCTGCTCGTCGAGGCCGGGGAATGGGATCCGGAGACGGGCCGGGCGAGGATCGGCGGCCGGCGCCGCCGCCATGCGGAGGAGATCCTGCGCGCGGCAGCCGGAGACGAGCTGCGCGTCGGCATCGTCGGCGGTCGGATCGGACGGGGCCGGATCCTCGCTCTCGATGCCGATCAGCTCGAGATCGAGATCCACCTCGACGAGGATCCGCCTCCGAAGCGGCCCCTCGAGGTCGTGCTCGCGTTGCCGCGGCCGCCGGTGTTTCGCCGCCTGCTCTCGACCGCGGCGAGCCTAGGGGTCGAGCGGATCCGGGTCGTCGGGACGGCGCGGACCGAGAAGAGCTTCTGGCAGAGCCATGACGTGAAGGAAGACGCGATTCGCGATCGACTGCTGCTCGGTCTCGAACAGGCGCGCGACACGCTGCTCCCCGCCGTCGAGCTCTTGCGGCATTTCGGCGCCCTCGTCGACGACGTGCTGCGCCCGGGGCTCGTCGGTCGCCGGGGATTCGTCGCCCATCCGGCGGCGGCGGCTCCCTGTCCCCATCGAGTCGACGGGCCAGTCACGATCTTCGTGGGACCGGAGGGCGGCCTGCTCGATGAAGAGGTCGAGCGACTGGCCTCGATCGGCTTCGAGCCCGTCCATCTCGGCACGCGGATCCTGCGTGTCGAGCCGGTCCTCCCGCTGCTGGTCGGTCGGTTATTCGACTGAGGGAAGCGACGACGACTCGCCGCGCGCGACGATCGCGGACGCGGCACTCGGTTTCACGGTTGCATCCTCGAGTGGCTTCGGGGGCTCGACGCCGAGCGCGACGATGCTGAAGTGGACGATCAAGAGACACGCGTAGACCGCGAGCGACGCGTAGAGGCCGATCTTCGCGAAGCGGAAGTTCTTGTGGACGAGGAGCAGGATCAGCCAGAAGCCGACGACCAGACATTTCTGCGCGAGGAACGCGACGGGTCCGATGTCCAGAAAGAAGTCCATGACGGGATTGGCTTCGCGCCCGCCTCGGTGGAGCCAGCGCATCGTCATGAACGCGTCGGCGATGTTGAGCAGGAAGATCGCGAAGAGGAGCCCGACGTCCCGCTTCGAATAGCGGTCGACGTATCCGACCCGATCGGCTCGTCGACGTCCCCGCGATCGCCGCAGCGGAGAGAAGAGGTCCTTCCACGGCGTCGTCGGTCGATTTCGCCGGTCGTTGCTTCGCCGATCGTCGCCCGACCACGCGCCTCTCGGCCCGCCGTCCTGCGACGCGTGATTCACGCCGTCGGGCGAGTCCTTCGAGTTGCGGTTGCCTTGCACGCGGACTGCTCCCTGGGTCCGGACGGACTCGGATCACTCGGGGTGCTATCGGCGAGGGCCGCGCGGGATTTGAGCGTTAGAACGAAAACGCCCGCTCGAGCAGCCAGAAACAGCCCAGACCGCAGAGCCCGGCGGTCGCGAGGTCGCGAGCCCAGCGCTGCGAGGTCGGCGCCGTCGCCCGCGCGGCCCAACCGAGGGCGGGCCAGGCGAGCAGGACGATTCCGATCTGGCCGATCTCGACGCCCAGATTGAAGCCCGCCAGGGCGGGAACGAGCCGTTCGCTCGGGAGATCGAGCTCCTGCAGGATTCCGGCGAAGCCGAAGCCGTGGACCAGGCCGAAGGCGAAGGTGAGCGCGATCCGAAGCCGGTCGCTCTGCGTCTGGGCGGCGCTCGCGAAATAGCAGGCCGTGAAGAGCATCAATCCGACCACGCAGAGCGTCGGGAGCTCGGAGCCCGCGACCTCGGAAGCCAGCGCGAGCAGTCCGAGACCGGCGAGCAATCCGAGCGGGATCGCCCTCGGCTTGCCAGCGACGATCCAACCCTTCTCGATCGCGACGAGCGCCACCGAGAACGCGATCACCGCCTCGACGGCCGCGGCGCGCGGGTGGACGAGATCGAGGACGCTGAGGGCGAGGGTCAGGCTATGCGCCAGCGTGAATCCGGTCACGAGGCGGGCGATCGTGCCGAGGCGATCGGCGAGAAGGATCAGGCCGAAGAGGAAGGCGAGGTGGTCCCAGCCGGAGAGGATGTGACGGACGCCGAGAACGAGATAGTCGACGAAGCGACTTCCGATCTCTCCGTCGACGGGATTCTCGGCGCCCGCCCGCAGGATGAATCGGGGATCGGCCTCCGTCAGGACCCGCTCGCGCACCGTCTCGGGGTCCACCTCGAAACGCACGCGCGCAAAGTGGAGATGCGACGGGGCGACGTCGAGCAGGACGCGGCTGTGAATCGCGAGCGAGCCCGTGCCCGTCGGACACACGACGCGCCATCGATACCGGACGAATCCCTCGGCATCCGGCACGCTTCGCACCCCCTCGCTCGGGGCGCACGCAGCCTCGTTCGCAACGAGCACGAGCGCGTCGGCGAAACGTTGGCCGACCGCATTCGACGCGGCGTTCGCGTGCGACGCGGGTCCCTCCACGCCATCCGGCGCATCGTCGGCGGAGCCCTCGAGCACGCCGGGCGGAAGTGCTTCCGGTCCGAGTCGGCTGAGCTCGAGAAGCGGCATGCGCAGCGAGATCTCGGCTCCATTTGCCCCGACGAGCCAGCTCGAATACGAGACGCTTCGCGCATGGGCGGATACCTCGTCTGCCTGCAATCCGAAGGCGAGGCCGCCGCATGCGACGAGGAGGGTGACGACGAGGTCGACGGTCCGGTCGATGCGTCGCATTGCCCGTCTTCCGATTCGTTGCAGAGTCCGCATGCGGCGCGACGGTAGCGCGCGGCGATTCGCGAGAGCTCAGACCACCGCCGACGCGCCGACCTCGCGAATGACGTGGTCGCGTGAATCCGGGTCGCCGAACTCGGCGTGGGCTCGCAGGGCGATGTGCGTTCGTGTCTGGCTGCCCTCGACGTGGATCGTCGCGCTGCACCTGACCTCGACCCGGAACCCCGAGAGGGCTCCCTCTGCCAGATCGAGCGTAGTCGTCGCGGCCGGGCAGGTCCCCGCGGCGATTGCCTCGTACACGCCCCATTCGATTCCGCTGCGTGCCGCCAGATGGGCGCGCACGGCGAGGATCGAGGTCGAGGAGCTGGCCTGCTGGACCCCGGTCAAGCGCAGCATCATCGCCCCCATGCTGGCGAGGAGGACGAGAATCGCCAGCGCCGCGATGAGCGCGAAGCCATGGCGTCGACTTCCCTTCGACGTGGTCCGTCCCGACGGCGATGCCGACTTGGAGCTTGGCTCGGCGCTGGCGGCGGGAGATCGATCGCAGTCCGAGCAAGGCTCGCTCTTTCTCCCCGGTTACGCGGGAGGGGTCCCGACGGCCGGTTCCATGGGGGTCGATGCATCCCGTGTTAACGGAATCTGCACGTCAAAGTTGAGGTTCGACGCAGGGGGTGCTGCGATCTTGCCGGCTCCTCGACCAGGCGAGGATCCGCCCGGGCGGACACTCGCCATTTTCCCGCGGGTAAAATTCAGAGCGTGTCGCGACCACTCGAGGCCTTCGTCCGGGAAGAGTCCACGACGATCGAGAAATCTGCAGGGTTGTACTTGAAAACGGTTTTCATTTTCCTTTAAATCCGTCTGCTCGAAACGACGAGCCCGCGGCGAGGCGGCGACACGCCCCGCTGCCCACGAAGGAAGACAGCATGAAGCGAACGAAGAAATCTCTCGGCTTCGGGTTGGCCGTGATCGCTCTGACCACGGTCGCAACCGCCGTCGGGGCCCAGGACGCGGCGCCGTCCACGAAGGTGGAGACCCCCGCCGAGGTCCTCGCCGAGCCCGACGCCACAACCGACGCAAGTGCCGGTGCCGATTCCGATGGGGATGCCGCTCCCGCGCCGGCGCCCGCACCCGGCGCAGACTCGGCCCGCATCGAAGACCTCGAAGAGAAGGTCGACATCCTCGCAGAGGAGGTCGGACGCCTCGAGTCGATCTTCGCGGTGCCGGAGGAGCTCGCGCTCGTCTCCTACCACGGCCTCGGCCCGGCTGCGTCCAAGGTCTACAAGAAGGAGGGCGGCCTCTCGATCGGCGGCTACGGCGAGAACCGGATCCGGACCTTCCACAACACGGACGACGACGACCGCGACAACGTCTACGACCAGCTGCGCGCGGTTCTCTACGTCGGTTACAAGTTCAACGAGAGCTGGGTTCTGAATTCGGAGATCGAGTACGAGCACGGCGGCGAGGAGGTCGGCGTCGAGTTCCTCACGATCGATTACCTCTGGCGCAACGAGCTGAACTTTCGTGCAGGAAATCTGCTCGTCCCGATGGGCTTCATCAATGAGATCCACGAGCCGAACTTCTTCTTCGGTGCCGAGCGGCCCGAGGTCGAGCGACTGATCCTGCCTTCGACCTGGCACGAGAACGGAGCCGGGGTCTGGGGCACGCTCGCGAATCGCATCGAGTACCGCGCCTACGTCATCAACGGATTCGACGGCCAGAGCTTCACGTCGAGCGGCCTTCGCGGTGGCAAGCAGGGAGGCGCCGAAGCCATCGCGAACGATTTCGCCTTCGTCGGCCGGGTCGATGTCGACTTGGTGACGGGACTCTCGATCGGCGGCTCCGTGTACACCGGCCAGTCCGGCCAGGAACAGAGCTCGGATGCGAGCGGCAGTGACCGGGACGTTCCCGACGCCCAGACCACGATCTACGAGCTGCATGCCCAGTACAAGGGATATGGGGCCAGTCTGCGCGCCCTCTGGACCGAGGCATTCATCGACGAAGCCGGCCGGCTCTCGCGGGTCCTCGCCGCCGCTCCGACTTCGGCGATCGCCCAGCAGATGCGCGGCTGGTACCTGGAGGCTGGATACGACATCCTGCCCCTCTTCACGGAGTCGTCGCGGGCATCGATCGAGCCCTTCTTCCGCTTCGAGCGATACGACACGCAGCGCGAGGTCTCCGATCTCGGCTTCGACCGCGATCGGACGAAAGACGTGGATCTCTACGTAGTGGGCATCCAGGTCAAGCCGATTCCGCAGATCGTTTTCAAGCTCGACTATCGCCACTTCGAGCTGGCGCGGACCAGCAGCTCCGGGGCCCGGGAGCGAGCGGACGAGGTGCAGGGTCTGGTGGGCTACGTATTCTGACCGTTCGACGGGAACGTCTGGAGATCTCGCTGGAAATGGACGCGCCGACGACGTCGGGCCACGCGATCTCGACAGATCGATTGGAGCACGGGAGGCTCGCGCAGATGGCCGCGAGCCTCCATTCGCTCCTGGCTGCGGCCCTCTTGATCGCGATCCTCGTCCCCGGGACGGCGGGCGTCGCCGAAGCCAAGGTCTTCGCGAGCCAGAAGCAGGCCCTCGCGGAGGCCTTTCCCGACGCCTCGCGCATCGAGCGGAAAACGCTCCTGCTCCGCGCCGAGCAGGTCGCGAAGCTCGAGGCCCTGATCGGACGGAAGGTCGAGGCGAAGGTCGTCGTGATCCACGTGGCCTACCAGGGCGACGAGGTTCTCGGCTATGCGGAAGTGGCGGTCCACACGGTCCGAACCCAGCCCGAAGCCATGTTGATCGTCCTCTCTCCCGACGGCCGCGTCCGGAGCGTTCGAATCATCGCCTTCCACGAGCCCCTCGATTATCTCCCGACCGAGAGCTGGTACGCCCAGTTCGTCGGCAAGGGCAAAGGCGATGGCCTCCGGATCGGCCGCGACGTACACGGCGTCGTCGGGGCGACACTCTCCGCCCAGGCCGCCTCCGACGGTGTGCGACGCATGCTGGCCTACTGGGAGGTCCTTCTGCGCCCCGCTTCCGCAACGCCCCAGGCGCCCTAGACTTCGGCCGCTCTCGGACGCCTGCGAGCGCCATTCGCGCGCCATCCGCACGCTCTCCATTCGCAAAGAGCAGGAGCTCGCCTTGAGATTCACCGTTACGGGAGAATGGGACCACAATCGGCTGCTCCAGGTCGTCGTCGTTCTCTACTGCTTCTTCGTGATCCTGCTCTGGTGCACCAACTGGATGCTCTACTTCGAGGACATGGGATTCACGACCGCTTCGGTCGCCGAGCACTATCTCGGCAACGAAGAGGAGTTCCGGGCTCCGCGGAGCTACAAGGGCATGGTCGAGCTGGCGCATTTCCATCTCTTTGCGATGGGAATGCTGATGATGGTCTTGACCCACCTGGCGCTCTTCGTGCCGATCAAGCCGGGGGCCAAGATCGCGCTGATCGTCGTGCCCTTCGTATCGGCATTCATCTCGGAGGGAGCGGGCTGGCTCGTGCGCTACGGCGGGGCGGGCTTTGCCTGGACCAAGATCGCGGGCATCCTGCTGCTCCAGGGAAGTCTCGCGGCCCTCGTCGTGATCGCGCTCTGGTCCGTCTTCGCGGGCAATCAGGCCGCGAACTACTCCGGGGCGGACGGCGACACCGAGGACGACGACGCATGGGATTGAGCCCGCGGACCGTACTCGGGATGCTCCTGGCGCTCGGATGCGGCCTCGGATGCGCTCTCGGATGCGGAAAGGAAGCACACGAAGCGGACGTTTCGAGCGAACGCGTCGCGCACTCCGATGGCTGGCTCGCGATGGGGACGTTCTTCGAAGTCGATCTGCGTGTGCGGGAGAGCGAGATCCCGGTCGCGAAGACCTGGCTCGCCTGGGCCCGGGTCGAGCTCGCGCGCCTCGAGGCCGTCTATTCGCGCCACGACGAAGCGTCGCAGCTCTCGGACTTGAATCGGACGCTCGCGGCACACACCGCGCTCGCGGGAGGAATCGCGATCGGCCCGGCTCTCGAGGCGGTGCTCGTCGAGTCCGTCGACGTCTGGCAGGCGACGGGCGGCGCGTTCGACGTCACGGTCGGCCCGCTCGTCGAGGTCTGGCAGCGCGCTGCGAAACGCGGCGCGTGGCCTACGGTCGAGGTGCTTCGCAAGGCGAAGGGGCGTGTCGGTAGCGAACGGCTGCGGCTATCGGGACAGGGACGGCTCGACGTGACGGCGAGCCATGTCCGGATCGATCTCGACGCGGTCTCGAAGGGGGCGGCGCTCGACTATCTCGGCGACGCCCTCGAGCGCGTGCTGCCGGATGCGGCTGCGCTCATGAGTTTCGGTCAGAGCAGCACGCTGGCGATCGGGGATCCGGATGGCGGCGGTTGGATTCTCGCGGTGCAATCGAGCGATCCGTCCGCTGGGGAGCTTGCGACCCTGCGGCTCCGGGACCGGGCGCTGTCGGTCAGCTCGAGTCTCGGGAGCGTCAGCGAGATCGCCGGACAGCAGGTCTCCCACATCATCGATCCGCGGACCGGGAGCACCGTCGAGGGTACCGTCGAGGCCGTCGTGATCGCCGAGCGTGCGACGCAGGCCGACGGCTGGAGCACGGGCCTGCTTGTCCTCGGTGCCCAGCGCTCGACGATCCGTCTCGTCGAGAAGGCGGGCGTCGAGGCCTTCGTCTTCGATTCCTCGGGTCGGACGGTGAGCAGCTCGGGATGGGAAGCGCAGCTCGCCCAGTCGGGGAACGAGACGGGTCCCGAGACAGGGCCCGCGTCGAGTCGCTAGTCCGCGCCGTGCTCCGCTGCGAGCGCGCAGTCCCGCCGGACCTCTTCCGTACAAGGACACTCCCGGCCGCAGGAGCCGCGCAGCCGCCGATTCGAGAAGATCACGCCCACGGCCATCGCCGCCATCACGATCCCGATCAGCAAGATACTGGCGAGAACGGTCTGCATGTCGTGCTCCGACTTCTGGCTGGTCCGACCAGCCGGCGCGCTCCAGTAGGCTAACCCGTGGCTGCCCTCATCGCCCGCCGCGGCAGCGCGACGCCGCGAAGGCTGCGATCGCAAGGGTGAAGAGCTCTACCCCGATCTTGTCGGTCGTGAAGGGCGCGCCGTGAAAAGCCCAGGCTACGACGCGGTAGAAAGCCGCCCCGCCGACCAGCAACGCCGCCGCCTGGAACCACTGGCGTTCGAGTCGGATCGCACCCAGAAGAAAGCAGGCGCCAATGCCGAGGAAGAAGGCGCCGATGTCCCCGATCTGCGTGCTGCGGCCTGCGCCGGACAAGAGAGGCAGATCGAGTCCGCGCGCCGCCTCGCCGGGCGAGACGAGCCATTGGAGGGCGATCAGACAGAAAAGGGCACCGGGCAGCGCGGCGAGGATTCGAAGTGCGAGCGGCATGGAGGTTCTTTCCGGGAGCTAGGGGTTTGCGAGCGTCCGTGCGATGGAAAACAGGCGCGGTCCGAAGACGATGAGGGCGACGGCGAGGGCGGCGAGGGCGGCCAGCAATACCGCTCCGGCCGCGACGTCCTTCGCCCGTTCGACCTGGGGATGCTGCTCGGGCGAGGCGACGTCGCAGAGCGCCTCGAACGCGGTGTTGAAGGCCTCCGCGGTCCAGACCGCACCGATCGCGAGCACGACCGCGAGCCACTCTCCGCGCTCGATCCCGAGGCCGAGTCCCGCGAGCACGACGGCTGCCGTCGCCAACGCATGAAGCTTTGCGTTCGGCTCGCTCGCGAGCATCGCGAGAATGCCGCGCCCGGCGAACCGGAACGCGCGAATCCGGCTTCGAAGCGGCGAGATCTTCGTCATCGGATTTCGCCCTCGCCCGCCTCGTTCGCTCCGAGGGGCTCGGGGTAGAGGGCATTGCGTTCTTCGGTGAGGTCGCCTTTGGCGTCGCGCGTGAGCGTCATGGCGGCGAGGTTCCACTGCTCGGCGAGCGCCAGGCCCTGCTTGGCGCCGAGGACCATCAGGGTCGTCGCGAAGGCGTCGGCCTGGGTCGCAGTCGGAGCAATGACGGTCGCCGAGGACATGCCATTTTCGATCGGGTGGCCCGTGCGGGGATCGATCGTGTGGGAGAGGCGTCGGCCGTCCGTAATGTAGAAGGCACGGTAGTCGCCGGAGGTCGCGAGTCCCTGGTTCGTGAGCTCGACGACGGAGTGGATCTTGCGGACGTCCTCGACGGGCTCCTCGATCGCGACGCGCCAGGGCTTGCCGTCGGGACGGTGGCCGGCGGCGTAGATCTCGCCGCCGATCTCGACCAGGAAATCGCTGCGGCCGAGCTCCATCAATCCCGCCGAGACGTGGTCCGCCGCATAGCCGGGCGCGATCGCCGAGAGATCGATCTCGACATCGGGATCGAATTTGTGGAGGAATCCGCCGCTCTTGGGATTGCCGCGACCGACGTGGATGATCTCGGCGCCGGTGTGCTCGAGGTAGTCCTCGATTTCTGCCGGGGAGGGCGGGTTGTCGATCTGGGCGCCGTGCCCGAATCCCCAGCGCGCGACCAGCGGAGCGACCGTGATGTCGAAGGCACCCCCGCTCCACTTGCAGAGCTCGATCGAGTAGGCGACCAGCTCGGCGACCGGGGAGGAGACGTCGAAGGGCTCGGTCGAACGGCTCGCATTGAAGCGCGAGACTTCGCTGTCGGGCCGCCAGGTCGAGAACCAGAGATCGATCTCGGAAAGGCGTTTCTCGATCGACTCCTGCGCGCGGGTTCGCAGGCGTTCGTCGAGGTCCTCGCCGGCGATGCGGACCTCCCAGGTCGTCCCCATGGTCTCGCCGGAGAGGACGATTTGATCGAGGGGCTGCGCGGGCGCGGCGGCGAAGAAGAGCCGGTGGATCGTGAAGGCCACCAGCAGCGCGAAGCTGATCCCCATGGCCCGCATCGTTCGTCGGTCGAGCTCGAATCTCGGCGGCATCGGGCCCCGTCCTCCGCCCGCCGAGGGCTCTTCACTGGCTGAGGGCTCTTCACCGGCTGAAGGCTCTTCTCACCGGCTGAGGGCTCAACCCCCGAAGTCGTCGAAGAGGACGTTTTCCGGCTCGACGCCGAGGTCCGTCAGCATCTTGATGATGGCGGAGTTCATCATCGGCGGCCCGCAGATGTAGTACTCGCAATCCTCGGGCGCCGGATGGTCCTTCAGGTAGTTGTCGAAGAGGACCTGATGGATGAAGCCCTTCATGCCGGTCCAGTTGTCTTCCGGCAGGGGCTCGGAGAGGGCGAGATGCCACTTGAAGTTCTTGTTCTCGGCCTGGATCGCATTGAAATCGTCGATGTAGAAGGCTTCGCGCAGGCTTCGCGCGCCATACCAGAAGGTGACCTTGCGGTCGGTATGCAACCTTCGGAACTGATCGAAGATGTGCGAGCGCATCGGAGCCATGCCGGCACCGCCGCCGATGAAGATCATCTCTTTGCGAGTTTCCTTGGCAAAGAACTCGCCAAAGGGACCCGAGATCGTGACCTCGTCGCCGGGCTTCAAATTGAACATGTAGGAAGACATCTTGCCGGGCGGAACGTCGGGCATGCGCGGCGGCGGCGACGCGATGCGAACGTTGAGCATGATGATCCCCTGCTCCTCGGGGTAGTTGGCCATCGAGTAGGCGCGGTTGACGGTCTCGTCGACGGTCGAGGTGTAACGCCAGACGTTGAACTGGTTCCAGTCGCCCTGATACTCGGTCTCGACCGCGAAATCCTTGTAGTGGACCGTATGCGGCGGGCACTCGATCTGGACGTAGCCGCCGGCGCGGAAGGGGACCGATTCGCCGGCGGGCAGCTCGAGCACGAGCTCCTTGATGAAGGTGGCGACGTTGTGATTCGAGCGGACCTTGCACTTCCACTTCTTGACGCCGAAGACCTCGTGCGGGATCTCGATGTTCAAATCCTGCTTGACCTTGACCTGGCACGAGAGCCGGTAGCCCTCGCGCTCCTCGCCTCGGTTGATATGACCCTTCTCGGTCGGCAGGATCGAGCCGCCGCCCTCGAAGACCTTCACGCGACAGACGCCGCAGGTCCCCTGGCCGCCACAGGCGGAGGGAATGAAGATCTGCTGAGCGGCCAGGGTCGAGAGCAGCGTCGAGCCGGCCGGGGCCGTGACGGCCTTCGACGGATCGCCGTTGATCAGGATCTTGACGTCGCCGCTCGCGACGAGCCGCGCCTTCGCGACCATCAGGATCAGGACGAGAGCCAGGATTACGGCGGTGAACGCGATGACGCCGTAGACGATGGTATCCATCAGAGCTGAATCCCCGCGAAGGCCATGAAGGCGACCGACATGAGGCCGACCGTGATGAACGTGATCGGCAGGCCACGCAGCGCCGGCGGCACGTTGTTGTAGCGAAGCTTTTCGCGCACGGCGGCCAGCGCCACGATCGCGAGCGCCCAGCCGATGCCCGAGCCCAGCCCGAAGACCGTCGCCTCGGCCAGGTTGTAGTCGCGCTCCTGCATGAAGAGCGACGCGCCGAGGATCGCGCAGTTGACCGCGATCAACGGCAGGAAGATGCCGAGCGCGTTGTAGAGCTCGGGCGAGAAACGATCGAGGGCCATCTCGACGATCTGGGTCACGGCCGCGATCGTCCCGATCAGGGTCAGGAACGAGAGAAAGCCGAGATCGACGTCGGGGAGCCCTGCCCAGGCCAGCGAGCCCGGCTTCAAGAGCACGGTGATCAGCATCTGGTTCAACGGCGTGCAGATGCCGAGAACGAAGATGACGGCCATGCCGAGCCCGATTGCGGTTTCGACCTTCTTGGAGACGGCGATCAGCGAACACATCCCCAGGAAGAAGGCCAGGGCCATGTTCTCAACGAAGATGGCCTTCGTTGCCAAGCTCAAGTAGTGCTCCAACGTGGAACTCCTCTTCGATTTGTTCGGGCTTCCAATAGGTCCGCAGGATCCAGATGAAGGATCCGATCAGGAAGAAGGCGGCGGGCGCGAGCAGCATGAGCCCGTTCGGGACGTACCAGCCGCCCTGGGTCACGGGCTTGAGGACCGTATACCCGAGGATCGAGCCCGATCCGATCAGCTCGCGGAAGAACGCGACGACGATCAGGATCACCGAGTAGCCGAGCCCGTTTCCGAGACCGTCGACGAACGAGACCCAGGGCTTGTTCTGCATCGCGAAGGCATCGGCGCGGCCCATCACGATGCAGTTCGTGATGATGAGGCCGACGAAGACCGAGAGCTCTTTCGCCGTCGAGTAAACGAAGGCCTGGAGGACCTGGTCGGTCACGATCACGAGCGACGCGATCACCGTCAGCTGCACGATGATCCGGATGCTACTCGGGATCCACAGCCGCAGCATCGAGACCGCGAGATTCGAGAACGCGGTCACGACGGTCACCGCGATCGCCATCACCAGGGCCGTCGACATCTTCGTCGTGACGGCGAGGGCGGAGCAGATTCCGAGGATCTGGAGGGCGATCGGGTTGTTGTTGAAGATCGGATCGACGAAGGCGTCGCGTGCGGTGACCTCGGCCATGACTGTTTCTCCTTCGATCGTCCTTCGTTCAGAGCCCGGTCAGTACGCGGTCAGACGCCCGCCTGGGCACGGTACTTTTCGAGGTAGGGGCCGAAGCCGTTCTCCCCGAGCCAAAAGCGCAGCAGGTTGGTGACACCGCGGCTCGTGATCGTTGCGCCCGAGAGGCCATCGACGTTGTACGGGTCCTCGGCCGCGGTTCCGGCCGCGCCCTTCTTGACGGCAATCGACACGACGCCCTGCTCATTGAAGGCCATCCGGCCGGGCCAGCTGGCCTTCCAGCGCGGATTGTCCACCTCGCCACCGAGTCCCGGGGTCTCCTTGTGGCTGTAGAAGGTGATGCCGACGATCGTGCGCGTGTCGGGGGCCAGGGCGAGGTAGCCGTAAAGGGTTCCCCAGAGGCCGTAGCCCTCGATTGGGAGGATCAGAGCCTTCCGCTCGCCGTCCTGTACGACGTCGAAGACGATCGCCTGGTTCGGCAGGCGCATGATCTTCGACGGATTCTCCGGGGCGGGACGGCTCTTCTCGGGATCCTTCGAGGCCTTGACCTGGTCGAAGGTCGACGGCTCGACCTCCGCGTTGGGCTCGCCGGTCTCGAGGTCGATGACCTTGGCCTGGATCGACGACTCGTAGAGCGACGTGATCTCTTCGCGAGACATCTCGGTGCCTTCCTCGATCAGGCCCGCGACGGTCAGGACCTTCTGCTGGCGATCGAGCAGCTTGTTCGCATCCTGTCGATCCTTCAGACCGACGGCCGCCCCGGCCACGAAGACCGCGCAGACGAGACAAACCACCGCGGCGAAGCCGACGATGTAGCCCGTACTATGCTGCATAACGCGCTTCCCTCCGGCGCACGTTGGCCTGGATGAAGTAGTAGTCGATCAGCGGCGCGATCATGTTCATGAACAAGATTGCGAGCATCATGCCCTCGGGATAGGCGGGGTTCACGACCCGGATCAAGACGACGAAGACGCCGATCAGCGCGCCGTAGATCAGCTTGCCCGGATTCGTGAACGCGGAGGAGACCGGATCCGTCGCCATGTAGACGAGACCGAAGGCCCATGAGCCCATGACCGCGTGCCAGTACCAGGGCACTGCGAACATGGGGTTCGTCTCGGAGCCGATCACATTGAGGAGCCCAGCCATCGCGATGGTGCCGATGACGACCCCGACCATCGTTCGCCAGGAGCCGATTCCGGTCCAGACGAGCATGACGGCGCCCAGCAGGCAGGCGAGAGCCGAGGTCTCGCCCATCGAGCCGGGCTCGAAGCCGAGGAACGAGCTCGTCCAGCTCGCCTTTGCGAGGGCCGCCTCGCCGGAGACCGCCGCCTGGCCGAGCAGCGTCGCCCCCGAGAAGGAGTCGACGGCGGAGAAGTCCGCGGCGATCCAGGGCGCGTCGCCGCTCATCGCCGCGGGATAGGCGAAGAAGAGGAAGGCGCGGGCGGTCAGCGCGGGGTTCAGGAAGTTCATGCCCGTCCCGCCGAAGATCTCCTTCGCGAAGACGATGCCGAAAGCGGTACCGACGACGACCATCCAAAGCGGGATCGTCGGGGGCAGCGTCAGGGGGATCAGCATGCCGGTCACGAGGAAGCCCTCGTTGATCTCGTGCTTGCGGATCATCGCGACCAGCGGCTCGAGGATGCCGCCCGTCAGCATCGAGGCGATCACGACCGGGACGTAATGCAGCGCGCCGTAGACCGCGCAGGCGATCGGATTCTTGAAGTCGAACGGGAGACCGAGCGCCTGCGCGAGCGAGGCCTGCCAGGAGTCGATCGGAATGGCGCCGTAGGCCATCGCGAGCAGGGCCTGGTAGCCCGTGTTGTAGACGGCCATCACCATGCAGGGGAGCAGCGCCAGCACGACCGTGATCATCAGGCGCTTGTTGTCGATACCGTCGCGGACGTGGGATGCCGTGCGGGTGACTTCGCCGGGGGTGAAGAGTCCGGTGAACTGCGCCTCCCAGAGCGGATAGAAGAACTCGAGCTTGCCACCCTTCTCGAAGTGGTGCTTGACGTTCAGATGGAGGTCCTTCAAGAACTGCATGGGGGTCTAGCCTTCCTTCTCCATGGTCTCGAGGTTCCGCCGCAGGATCGGACCGAAGTTCGTCTTGCCGGGATCGACGAAGGTGCAAAGGGCGAGATCTTCTTCGTCGAGCTCGAGGACGCCGAGCTTCTCCGCCGTCTCGAGGTCGCCCACGAGGAGCGAGCGCAGCAGGAAGGTTGGCATCAGGTCCATCGGCATGACCTTCTCGTAAAGACCGATCGGCACCATCGCGCGCTGCGAGCCGTTCGTGCTGGTCGTGAACTTGAACTGTGCCGGGGCGAAGAGCTTCGACAGGTAGATCCGCGTCACGGAGAATAGGTTCGCGCCAGGCGAGAGCCAGCCGAGGAAGGCCTGCTCCCGGTCCTCGGGGAGCAGGCTCACCTGCCGCTCGTAGCGGCCGAGGAAATCGAAGATGTCGCCGTGGGTTCGCTTCCCGGACAGTACGGAGCCCGAGATCGTCCGGATTTCGCTGCCTTGTGAAGAGCCCTTCACCCGGGCGATGTCCGCGGCCACGATCTCGCTGACGCACGCGCCGATACGGCTGCGTTCGAGGCGCGGATCCGCGACGGGCGAGCCCGCGATGGAGATCACGCGGGAGACGTCGAGCCGGCCGGTCCGGAAGAGATGGCCGATGGCGGCGACGTCCTGGTAGCCGAGATGCCAGACCTTCCGACCCCGGTTCACGGGGCGGAGCGTATGGATGTGGACGCCGACGGTGCCGGCGGGATGCGGGCCCGCGAAATGCTCGACGCGGACGCCGGCCGGCGCTTTCTCGCCGAGCTCGGAATGCTCCGCCACGCAGAGGAAGGTCGGACCGTCGATCAGCTTCGAGACGAGGCGTGTGCCGAGCTGGAAATCTTCGAGCTTCCCGGCGAGCGCGACCTCGGGGAGCGGCGCGTGGGGATGACTGTCCATCGCCGTGATGAAGAGGGCGTCGGCGTCGGCGTCCGGCGAGGGGACGCGGCCGAAGGGGCGTTGGCGCAGCGCGGTCCAGAGTCCGGATTCGGCGAGCAGCGCCCGGATCTGGGCGCGGGAGAGCGAATCCGCGCTCGTGCCCGTGTAGCTCTCGAAGCGGGCGAATTCGTCGTCGCCCGGGCTGCCACGGCGCTCGCCGTCGGAGAGGTCGATCACGACCGCCTGCAGCGCGCGCTTGTCGCCGCGATGGACTCCGACGACACGGCCGGCGCCGGGCGCGGTATGGCGGACGCCGGGCTGCTTACGGTCCTCGAAGAGGAGCTGACCGCGTTTCACGGTGTCCCCTTCGCTGACGTGCATCCCGGGCTTCATGCCCGGGAAGTCGTCGGCCAGGACCGCGACGCGAGTACACGGGGAGGTTCCGCGAACGACCTGCGCCGGTTGCCCCGAAAGCGGGAGGTCGAGGCCCTTCTCGAACTTGTGCAGTGCCATGCTTGCTCAGTGTCGATGCTGGGCCGCAGGGACGGACTCGATGGATTCGATCCGATCCAGACCGCGGCGGAAGAGTTCGTTCTCCGGTTCAGGACGAGCGCCAACCAATCCTTCTCCGGCTCCCCCCGGTGATGCGTTCGGGAAGGACGTCGGGCGCGAGGATCGTGATGGGATTGCGGCCTGGTCGAAACGCGGCAGAGATTACGCTGCGGACGGTCAAGTTTCAATCTGTTAGGTGCTCGGGCCTGCATCAAAATGCATCGCCGGGACCTGGGTCGAATCGATGACGTGGAATCAGACGGGGATTCGGCAAGGATTCGAATCGAAGGGCGGGAACGGGCGAAGGTACGATAGGAAGGCGCGAATCTGCGGGCAAGCACGACGAGCGCCCCGCAGTTCATTTCGAAATCATTTCGAACGCGTCTCGGCGTGTTTCACCTGACTGCGCCGTCGAGCCAAGCCCCGTCACGCCTCCGATTGCTCATGCGTTCGCGCCAGAAGCTCGCGCGTGGCGAGCCCGCGCTCGACGCCGGTCGGCGACGGAAGCGAGGCGTGACCGAAGGGCGTGGGCGCCCGGCGCGGTGGTCGGCGGGTCCAGCAAGATCACGCAGACACTGGTGTAGTTTCCCTGCGCTTCAGGCAGGCAGGGCGACGAGCACCTTCCCGGTCACGTGGTCCCCGAGACGGTTGTGGCCGCGGAGCGAGATCTCGACGGTCCCGGCGGAGTCGTCTTTTGCCGTGACCGAGCCCTCGAGGGTCATCGTGTCCCCCGGATAGTTGGGGGCGCCCAGCCGGATGTCGATCTTGCGAATGCGGGCCTCGGGGCCGGTCCAGTCGGTGACGTAGCGGCCGACGAAGCCGTTTGTCGTCAAGATGTTCATGAAGATGTCCGGCGAGCCACGCTTCTTGGCAAGGTCCGGGTCGTGGTGGACGTCCTGGTAATCGCGAGACGCGATCGCCGTCGCGACGATCAGCGTACGCGTGAGCGGGATCGCGAGCGGCGAGAGGGTGTCGCCCACCTTCACGGAAGAGAGCTTTCGCGTCGATCGATCGGCCACCGTCATCGTCTCGTCTCCTGGTACGCCGCGAGGCGGCGCGCTCGAATGCCGGGTCCGGCTGCCGTCAGCACGGCTGCAGCACGTCGCCCGCGGTCGCGTTCGTCCGGGCCTGGGACGCCATGATGCTGCCGAGAAGAGCGAGCTGCTCGTTCGCCCCGCCGAGCGTCATGGCGATGTGCTTCAGGCGCAGGAAGAAGCGGTGGATCGGGTAGTCGATGTCGGCGCCGATACCGCCGTGGAGATGCTGGCAGGTATGGGACACGCGATGGCCGCCCATGCAGGCCCACCATTTCGCGACCGCTGCCGCCTTCGTCCCGTCGTTGCCGTTGTCGATCCGCCAGGCCGCTTGCCACATCGTCGAGCGCATCGCCTCGACGTCGATGTAGGCGTCGGCGGCGCGCAGGGAGACGCCCTGGAACGAGCCGATCTCGCGGCCGAATTGCTTGCGCGTGCTCGTGTACTCGGCGGTCTGCCGGAGCCCCTCCGCCGCTGCCCCGACTCCGATCGCCGCGAGCGCCGTCGAGGCGCGCGGGGTCAGCCAATCGAAGACCTCTTCGCCGCGGCCGGGAAGGGCGATCACGTCGTCGCCGCTGACCTCGACGCGTTCGAGGGTCACTACGTACTGCCGTTCGTGGGCCGTCGTCTTCTGCGCGGCAAGCGTGACCCCCTTCGCATGCGGGGACACGAGGAAGAGCCCGAGTCCCGCATCGCCCGAAGCGCTGACGAGGATCTTCGTCGCGCTGCTCGCATACGGGACGCAGAGCTTCTGCCCCGTCAGCTCGAAGCCGCCCTTCGATGCGACGGCGCGGGTTCGCGCTTTGCGCGCGAGAGGGGCATCGCCGATCTCCGTGAACGCGGCGGTCAAGATCGCTTCGCCCGCGACGACCTTCGGCAACAGGTCCTTGCGCAGGCCGTCGCTTCCGAATTTCTCGATCGGGAGCAGGCCCAGTACGACGGACTCGAAGAGCGGGATCGGGGCCAGCGTGCGGCCGGCCTCTTCGAGCAAGAGGCAAAGCGCGAGGAAGCTGAAGCCCTGGCCGCCGTAGCTCTCCGCGATCGGGAGGCCGATCAGATTCGCCTCGGCGAGCTGACGCCAGAGGTCGCGGTCGAAGCCCGGGCCGGCCTCGTCCTTTTCGATCTGCCGCAGGCGATCGAAGCTCGTGCCGGCCCGCAGGATCTGGGCGGCGAGCTCCTTCGTGATCTCTTCTTCTTCGCTGAACTTGAAGTTCATGGACAGGACCTTTCGTTCGACAGCGCGTGCGCTGCCAGGAATTCGTTCACGGACGGCTGGGATTCAAGCGCTCGCCGGCGGTCGGAACTTCAGGATGCGAAAGCGCATCGTGCCGACGATCTCGCCCGTCTGGTCCCGAAACGTGTAGAGCTGGGTCAGAAAGCGGCCGATGCCGAGCCCCGTCTTCTTTTCATGCGAGACGGATTCCACCTCGACCGTATGCGTCAGTTGGTCGCCGGGCTCGAGGTAGCGGAAGTATTCCTGCTCGCAGTTGGTTGCGACGACCGAGGTGTAGCCGGCCTCGTCGAGGACCTGCAGCACGGACTTTGCGTCGCCCGCACTCGCGCGGGCCGCCGTCTCCGCGGGCGTATCCGGGCGCAGCCCGCGCATCGTCCACGCCTGCAGCATGGCCGGCGGAGCGACGATACCGGCGTGCGTCGACTTCGCCGCGAAGTCGCGCTCGAGGTAGACGGGATTGCGGTCGCCGATGGCGTCGCACCAGTGGTGGATCATCGGCTCGTTGACCGGGTACGGGCAGGTGCCCGTCGCGCCGTCGCTCGTGCCCGCATAGCTCGCGAGCACGGCGTCGAGATCGGTCGAAGCGGTCATGGAAGAGCTCTTCTCGCTCACGGTATCCTCCGACTAACGCGGAACGCGCGGCATGCGCAGGCCGGCCATCGACACGATCTCCCGCTGGATCTCGTTGACGCCGCCGCCGAACGTGTTGATCGTGCCCATGCGGGCCTCGATCTCGATGTCGCCGTCGACCTGGGCGCCGGGGGAGCCGCTCTCGACGAGCGAAGCGGGGCCGACGATCTCCTGAAGCAGCCGGTAGACCTCGAGCACGACCTCGGTCCCGTAGACCTTGACCGCAGACGCGTCGGCCGGGTTGACGAACCCCGTCTCGAGGGCCGTCGCCATGCGCCAGTTGAGCAGCTTCATTGCCTCGATGCGGGCGTAGACCTCGGCCAGGTTGTGCTGGACCCAGGGCAGGTCGATCATCTTGCGGCCGTCGCTCGTCTCGGTCGTGCGTGCCCAGTCGATGACCTTCTCGGTCCGCGAATAACAAGCGGAGCCGAAGGCCGCGAGGCCGACGCGCTCGTGGTTCAGCTGGGTCGTGATCAGCTTCCAGCCGCCGTTGACGCCGCCGACGACCGCGTCCTCGGGAACGCGGACGTTCTCGTAGTAGCTCATCGCCGTCGCGGAGCCGCCGAGGGTGTGGATCAGCGATGCGCTGAAGCCCTTCGCGGTCGCGGGCACGATGAACATCGTGATGCCCTTGTGTTTCGGGGCGTTCGGGTCGGTGCGCGCGGCGAGCCAGATGTAGTCGGTGTCGTTCGCACCGCTCGTGAACATTTTGGTCCCGTTGATGACCCATTCCTTGCCGTCCTTGACGGCGGCGGTCGAGAGGCTCGCGAGATCGGTGCCGGCGTTGGGCTCGCTGTAGCCGATCGAGAAATGGCATTCGCCGGCGAGGATGCGGGGGAGGAACTCGCTCTTCTGCGCCTGGGTTCCGAAGTCCATCAGCGCGGGACCGACGGTCGAAACGGTCACGAAGGGGAACGGCGCGTTCGCGCGGCGCTGCTCCTCGAGGAAAATCATCTGCTCGACCATCGTGAGCCCGCCGCCGCCGTACTCCTTCGGCCAGCCGACACCCAGCCAGCCGTCGCTTCCGATCTGGCGGATCAGCTCGCGGTAGGCCTTGCCGCCTTCCATGCCGCGGACGGCTCGACGTCGATCCGGTGTCATCAGGTTGTCGAAGTAGGTCCGCAGCGTCTGGCGAAGGGTCTTCTGTTCGGGAGTCAGATCGATATGCATGGCTGCCTCGCTGGCCTGCTCGCCGGCGCCGACGGGCGCCTCTGCGAACTGAGAGAATAGATAGAGAGAAGGAGAAGACGACGGAGTCGTTCGGCCTGGGCGGCGCCGGTTCGGAGCGCCAACGAACCAGACTATAACGGCCGGCAAAGGGCGGTGAAACGCGTTCTAGACTCGAGTCATACCGACCCCTGGGGGCATCTTCTATCTATATAGGTCTGCCTATTTCAACCGTTGTGACGATTGCGGCGGGCGATGCATTTCCAGGGTGCCAGCGAGATTGCCCATGCGGACCGTTTCGTTGAGATGCGGGGACCCATGGAAACGCCCGACCTGGCCGGCCGGTAGGGTCGGCGAACCAATTACGGAGAACTCCTGACTTGGACGAAGACCTGAAGCGGATCGCGTCGCGGATTCGGACCTGGCGAAACGAAGCGCGGCTGACGCTGCAACAGCTCGGCGATCGATCCGCCGTTTCGGCGAGCACCATCCACAAAATAGAGAATCTCCAGACCGTGCCGACGATCGCGGTCCTGCTCAAGGTCGCCCACGGATTGGGACGCCGACCGAGCGAGCTTCTCGCGGAGATCGAGGTCGGAGACCAGGTCTCGATCCTTCGCCGCGACGATCGGCCGAGGGCCCAGCTCGGCGACGGCGGCGAGCTCGAGCACCTGATCGGCATGATTCCCCGCAGCCAGCTCGACATCTGGCGCATGCGCCTCGAGCCCGGAATCGGCGTCGGCATGCCCGGGACGGATGCCTGGCAATTCCACGGCGAGGTCGCCGTCATGGTCGAAGAAGGCTCGATCGAGGCGATCCTCGGGAGCCAGACCTTCGAGATCGGGCGAGGGGACTCGATGCATTTCGATCCGAGCCTTCCCCACCGCTGGTTCGCCTCCGGGGGCAAGCCCGCTGTGGTCATCGTGGCCGCGATCCTGCCCGACCGCGTCCACGCCGACCTCGCGAACCGGATCGCCCGATCCATCGACGAGCAGGTCGACGGCTACCGCATGAACGCCGAGGCGTAGCCCCGCCGCCGCCTGTCCAGGAACCTCAGAGCCCCGTATCGTCCGCAGAGGATCCGATTCGGAGGCAACTCGAGATGAAGACATTGCTATGCGGCGGGCTCGTCGTCGACGGGAGTGGTGCGCCGGCGGTCGAGACCGACGTCGTCCTCGAGGGCGGGCAGATCGTTCGGGTCGGAAGAATCGAAGGCGCCGATCGGCGGGATGCGACGGTCGTCGATTGCCGCGGCCTCGTCGTCGCTCCGGGGTTCATCGACGTCCATACGCATTACGACGCGCAGGTCTTCTGGGACCCGGATCTCACGCCCTCGTCCTGGCACGGCATCACGACGGTCGTCATGGGCAATTGCGGCTTCGGCATCGCGCCGACTCGCGCGAAGGACCGGGGCACGATCGCGCGCATCCTCGAGAACGTGGAGGGCATGACGCTCGAGGCCCTCGAGGCGGGAATTCCGTGGGGCTTCGAGTCGTTTCCGGAATACCTCGCCGCCGTGGCGCGCCTACCGCTTCGGATCAACGTCGCGGCCTACGTCGGCCATACGCCCGTGCGCCAGTACGTGATGGGTGACGCGTCGACCGAGCGTGCGGCGACCGCCGACGAGGTCGAAGCCATGCGTCGGATCGTCGGCGAGGCGATCGACGCCGGGGCGATCGGGTTCTCGACGTCCCACGCCGCGTCCCATGTCGGGGCTTACGGAAGGCCGATCCCGAGCCGGCTCGCTGAGCTGTCGGAGATCTGGACTCTCGCCGGCGAGCTCGGCCGCCGAGGGGTCGGTGTCATCGAGGCGACCTGGGGCCCGGATCTCTTCGTCGACGAGTTCGCGGCGCTCGCAAAAGAGATCGACCGGCCCGTCTCCTGGGCGGCGATCATGGCGACGCGTCGCGATCCCGCATACGCCCCCGACGTCGTTCGTCGAACCAAGGCCGCAGGCGGCTTCGTGCGGCCCCAGATCGCGGGGCGGGCGATCGTGGTGCAGATCATGCTGACCGATCCCGGCCCGTTCGGAAACGTACCGAGCTTCGTCGAGGTCCTGGCCCTTCCGCATGCGGAGCGACCTTCTCGCTATCGCGATATAGAGTGGCGACAGCGCGCCGAGCGGGAGATCACGAAATCCTGGGGCGACATCGTCGATCGGGCGCGAGTCTCCGAGAGCGAGCGCCACAAAGCCCTCGTCTGGGGCCCCACGCTCGGGGAGATTGCGAAATCCCGCGGTACGACCGCCTTCGCTCTCATGATCGACCTCGCCCTCGAAGAAGATCTCGCGACCCGCTTCCACGTCCCGATGACGAACGTCAACGACGAGCAGATCGGCCAGATGCTGAACGACGACCAGCTCCTGCTCGGGCTCTCCGACGCCGGGGCCCATACGAGCCAGCTCTGCGACGCGGACTTCGCGACCTATCTACTGCAACACTGGTGGCGCGAGACGAAGACGATCTCCCTCGAGCGCGCGATCTGGCGCTTGACGGGTCAGCCGGCGGAATTCCTCGGACTGCGCGGTCGCGGCCGTCTCGTTGCCGGCGCGATCGCCGACGTCGTCGTCTTCGATCCGGAGACGGTCGGCACGACGGCCCTCGAACGGATCCACGACCTGCCGGCCGGGGCGGATCGACTCGTTGCTCGGAGCAAGGGCATCGAGCACATCTTCGTCGCGGGCGAAGCGATCCGACGGAGCGGCCGGGATCTTCCGGCGCGGGGTGGTAGGCTGGTCAGGCCGGGTTAGGTGATCTGGCACGGCCCTCGAGCGACCTACCCGAGGGCCTGGGGCTAGTTCGGGCGAAGCCGTCGTGAAGTTGGCCGTAAGGCTTCAAGGCTTCTCCGCAGGACGCGTGCCGATTCGTGTGACGTCATCGAGAGGCTCGTTCTCTCGCGGTCCCGATGCGATCGCCCGCGCCGTCGTTTCCACCACGAGACGAATCGCATTGCTCAGGAGGTCGCATGTCTTCCCGTGGATCCATTCTCGTCCTCATCCTGATTCCCTTGCTCAGCGTTGCCGCAACCTGTTCGGGTCCGGAGCCCATCGATGTCGACGACACGGATCGCTTCACGCCGAGCGGACGTGCCTCCTACGAGATCCTGCCGGGCAACGATCAAAGGCGCAGCGGAGCGCTGCTCGAGCTGGTGACGGGGAAGTCCGAAGCGAGCGCCGAGTCCGGCGTGGATGAAAAGACCGAGGCTTCGCCGAAGACGGTCCAGTTCACCTTGTCCATCGACGGCGAGATGACCGGCTTCGACGCGCGCGACGAGATCGAGGTCCAGCCAGGCGACCAGGTCAGACTAGGCGCGTCCATTCCGGGACCGGTCCGCGTCCAGATCGACGCCGACAATCTGCACGGCCAGATCTCGGGTCGCACCGGCGTCCGGTTCGCCGACATGGTCAGCCTCGAAGGCATTCTCGGTCTCGGCATCGACCATACCGAGATCCAGATCCGGGGCGGGGGAGTCGAAGACGGCGCCGGAGATATCCGACCCGGCTTTCTCTTCGGGGGTCGGCTCACCTTCCGCCCCATCCCCCTCGTTGATTTCTATGCACAGTCGACGCTCAACATCATCAAGCTCGACGACGACGACACCTACACCGAGGAGCATCAAGTCGGCGTCGACTTCAATCTGACCCGAAACCTTTCGATCTTCTCGGGCTACCGCTGGTGGGAGTTCAACGAGGACAAGATGAACTCGGGATCCGACGTCGACCTCGAGATCGAAGGCCCGACCGCGGGCGTCAGCTTGAAGTTCTGAGTCGACCCATTGTCGGGTGGCAGGTTGCGTCGCGGTCTCCCAGAATGACCGTGGGGAGGGACGGCTTTGAACGATCTGCACACGACCACGACCACGACCACGCGCCAGGGCCGCGATGCGCGGAATGGCATCGCGCGCTTCGCAGCGACGCGCATCCATGCCTTGATGGCCGTAGCTCTGATCGCCGCGATCGTCGTAGCGTCCTCTGCTGCGACCACGGCCTCCGCTGCGTCCGCCGCGGCCGATGCCGAGTCCCGTCGCGCGGCGATCGAGAGCGATTACGATGAACATCTCGCCGCCCTCTTCGAACACCTCCATCGCCATCCCGAGCTCTCCTTCCTCGAGAAGGAGACGGCGAAGCGGATGGCCCGCGAGCTGCGCCGCGCGGGTGCCGAGGTCACGGAAGGCGTCGGCGGGACCGGCGTCGTCGGCCTACTGCGCAACGGCGAGGGACCCCTCGTCCTGGTGCGTGCCGACATGGACGGGCTGCCGATCCGGGAGCAGAGCGGGCTCGACTACGCTTCGACGGTGACGCAGGTCGATCCGAGCGGGCGCGAGGTCCCAGTAATGCACGCCTGCGGTCACGACGTCCACATGACGGCGCTCGTCGGCACCGCGCGGCGCCTCGCCGCGATGCGCGATCGTTGGCAGGGGACCGTGATGTTCGTCGGCCAGCCGGCCGAAGAGCGGATCGGCGGGGCGAAGGCAATGCTCGCCGACGGGCTCTATGAACGATTCGGTATTCCCGACTACGCCCTTGCGCTCCACGTCCTGGCGGGGAGCCCGGTCGGTCGATTCGCGTTGAAGCCCGGGCCGACGGCGTCTTCGTCGGACAACGTCGACATCAAGATCCGCGGCATCGGCAGCCATGGCGCGGCGCCGCAGAACGGCAAGGATCCGATCTTCGTCGCGGCCCAGCTCGTGACTGCGCTCCAGGGCTTCATCGGACGCGAGATCAATCCCCTCGAGCCCGCGGTCATCAGCGTCGGATCGATCCACGGAGGCCTCAAACACAACGTCATTCCCGACGAGGTGAAGCTCGAGATCACGGTCCGCGCCGACAGCGAGGAGGTCCGCAAGCAGCTGCTCGCCGGGATCGAGCGCATAGCGCAAGGCGTCGCTCGTACTTCGGGGCTGCCGGAGGAGCTCTGGCCCGTGGTCGAGGTCGTCGAGTCGACGCCGGCGGGCTACAACGACGAAGCCCTGACCGGACGAATCCAGGCGGCCCTCGTGCGCGAGCTCGGCGCGGGCGTTCTCTTCGATCTCCACCGCGACAGCATGGGCGCCGAGGACTTCGCCGAGTTCGTGCGAACGAAAGACGCCGTTCCCGGCGCCTATCTCTCGGTCGGCGGCGCGCCGCAGAACGCGTTTGACGCCGCCCGCGCAGGCGGTCCGCCGTTGCCCTTCCATCACTCGGCTTTCTTCAAGGTCGATGCCCGCGCCTCGATCACGAGCGGCGTCGAGGGCATGACGATCTCCGTCCTCGAGCTGCTCGGGCGAAACGCCGCGCCCTGACTCGGCCCGCTTGATCGGCTCAGTTAGGTCCGGCGTTCGGATCGACTCCGCGCTCGAGCCGTCCGATGCCCGACAAGACGGCGAGGGCGATCAGCGTGAACGAGGCGAGTCCGAGAATGAAGTCGCCCGAAAGATCGTAGAGGACCCCGAGGCCCATCGGCCCGACGACGCCGCCGATCTGCGCTGCAGAGAAGAAGAGGCCGCTCGCGATGCCGGCGCGCTTCTCTCCGACGCCCGGCAGCTCGAGCAAGGTCAGTACGAGGATCGGCGTCAGCACGGTCGCCGCGCCGCCCTGGAGCATCAGCCCTGCGAGCAGGGCCGGTCGCGCGTCGAGCTGCAGGCAGAGGGTCGAGACCGCCGAAGTCGCGACGAGCACGAAGAGCAGCCGCCGACGCCGCGAGGGAATCGCGAGCCGCGGCACGGTCAGGGCCGCCAGGACACCGACCAACGTCGGGATCGCGGACCAGTAGCCGGCGTCGACGGTCGATAGTCCGCGGACGTGGAGCAGGACGGGAAGCCAGCTGCCGACGCCGTGGGCGATGAGAAAGGTCCCCGTCGCCATCACGAGTAGAAGCCGGACGTCGGGGACGGCGAGAAGCTCGCGCATGGTCGACAGCTGCGGCAGCGAGGCATGGCCGCGTCTTCGCTCTTCGGCCGCGTGGAATTTCGGAAGCGAGGTCACCACGAGCCAGACGACCCCGGTCGCCCCGCCGACCCCCGCCCAGAGATGCATGATCGAGCGCCAGTCGCCGAGCCAGGGCAGCAGCCAGGAATGGGTCGTCGTCAGGGCGATGGCGCCGCCGATCGCGGGCCCCGTCGCGTAGATGCCCATCGCGAGGCCGCGGCTCGAGCCTTCGAACCACTCGGTCACGACCTTCGGCGCGCCGGTCGAGATGATCGGGGCGCCCAGACCGAAGGCCATGACGGAGAGGAGCAGCGTCGGGAAGTCGTCGGCGGCGCCGCGGGCCAGCGCGGACAGAGAGATGAGCGCGATCCCGATCGTCAGCGCGATGCGGCTGCCGACGCGGTCGAGCAGCAGGCCGCAGGGAATCGCGGTGACCATGTACACGAGCTGCCACGCGCCGAGCACACTCCCCATCGCCGCATGCGAGATGCCGAGCTCCTGCTCGACCTGCGGAACGAGCGGTGCAAGGCAGCTTGCAACCAACCCGAAGGACGAATAGAGCCCCCAGAGCCCCAACAACAGCAGCCAGCGCATGATCCCCTTCCACTCGAGCCGGCTCCACTCTAGGGCAATTCGGAGCTGCGCACGGCGGGGAGCGAGTGGGAATTGACGGAGAGACGGCTCGACCACGAGACGGGTCGGCTCATCGGTCGAGACGAGGTGTAACGGATGCGCCCGGACTTCCGGCGACCCTGCTCCCGACCGGTCGCCGAGCTACGCGTCGTCATCCTCAGGGTAGAAGGAGAGGGCGAGGTCGATCTCGTCGGGCTGCGGCTCCTCGGAAAGCTCGATGATGTCCTCGACATAGATCTTCGAGGAATCGGCTCGCTCGTTCAGGACGTTGGCCAAGGATTCGTGGCTTCGGATTGCCTGGAGTGCTGCTTGCGAAGCTTCCTGGGCAGACTTCGCATCGACGTACCGCAGGGCATAGAAGCCCATGCGTCTGGGAACGCCATCTACTTCCAGCAAGAAGTTCTGGCCATTGAGCTCGACTTCGTAGGTCGGCATCGCACGTCTCCGGTTGCGGCATGCATGGATCGCGGATGGACTGAGAGTCCGCGGCATGACAATTCGATCAGGATACTCGGCCTGGCGGGAGCGGGCAGGAGAGGTCCTGCCTGGAGACGGCCGGGGGGTGGACCGAGGGCGGCGAGGCGCGAGGCACGCAGGTCCAAGGCTGTAGCGCCTTGTCGTCCATTACCCAAGAAGAACTTCGAGGAACGTCGCGTTGTCTTCTCGGACTGTCCGATCGAGGGCGTCGGCAAACGGTTTTTCGAAGAACGATCGGAGTCTGGGCCAAACAATCCGTCCACCGTTGCTTCGAAGGACGAGAGCGACCCCAAGCATGTAGCCATCCACCCATTCCATGTTGGGGATTCCGCGTTTGCGCGCCATCCAGCCATCCTCGGTCTGGTTGATCCAGGTGAATAGCCAAATCATCCAAGTGAGCTTCTCGCCTTCAGAGAGGCTGTCGAACTCACGTTGCGCACGGATATTGATGCCGACGAGCTCGGACTGCTGGGTCAGCTGGCGGAGCGCCTCATTGTTATGGCGCTTGATCTCGCGTGTCATCTGACACGATAGCTCGATCCTGGCACCCCGGATTTGAAAGACGAGAATGATCAGGCTGACGAGCACGGCGATCGATCCCACGATTTCGCCGAGAGAGCCGAGTTCCGAAATCGACACGTCATCTCCCAAAATCGCTCGCGCCGCCATGCGAATCGCGGATCAGCGGCGAGCCGTTGCTGAAGCGTTGCGGCGAGAGTACACGGGTCGGAACCCGTCGGCACGAGATGCCCGATCCGGAGACGGCGATGGGCTAGGCCAACGCTCGTTCTCCTGCATTCGCTCCGATTGAAGAACCTCTCGACGACATCCGCTCGAACCGTTGCCAGGGCCCGAGAGCCCGTATCCAAGAGCACGAGTGCGTCGATCGGGAGACCATAACATGGCCGGCTGTGCTGGGATCGACGTTGCGAAGGATCACTTGGATTGGACTTTGGACTCGGGAGGTGAGGTTCGACAGGTCCTTAACACGCCAGCCGGCGTACGCCGGGTGGTTCGAAAGATGCAGTCCCTCGAGATGCAGTCCCTCGAGCTCGATCGGGTCGTGCTCGAGGCGACGGGCGGGTACGAGAAGCTGCTGTTTCAGGCGCTGAGCTATGCGGGCGTTCCGGTCGTTCGGATCAACCCGAAGCGAGCCCGCGACTTCGGCCAGGGCATGGGGGTGTTGGCGAAGAACGACGCCATCGACGCGCGCTTGCTCGCCCTGTACGGGGCGAAGGCGGAGCCGAAGCTGATTCCCGGCTCGAAACGAGCAGGAACGCCGGATGAGCGACCTTGCGGCCCGTCGGAGACAGCTCATCCAGCTGATCACGATGGAGAAGAACCGCCGGGAGCAGATGCCCCGTTGGCTCTGCGCAGATCAGGAAAGCCTCATCCGGATCCTCGAGAATCGGGTTGAGAAGATCGATGCGCTCCTGGACGCAACGATCGCGGAGGACGCGGCGCAGAAGGCTCGCTTCGATCGGCTGCAAACGGTCCCGGGAGTTGGAGCCAAAACGGCTCGGGCACTGCTGGCGGATCTCCCCGAGCTCGGAAAGCTGGATCGTCGCAAGATCGCTGCGCTCGCTGGCCTGGCCCCGTTCGCCAAGGACAGCGGGCGCAAGAGCGGAAAGCGAAGCATCCACGGCGGCCGTGCTGCGCCTCGCACGGCGCTCTACCTGGCGGCGCTGATCGCCTCCCGGTTCAATCCAGCGCTGAAGACCGCCTATGACCGGATGCGAGAGGCAGGCAAGCCAGGTAAGGTCGCTCTCATCGCGACGGCCCGAAAGCTGCTCACGATCCTCAACGCGATGCTTCGAGAAGGGACTGACTGGAGGACATTCAAGACCGCTTGACACAACGGTTGCTTGTTAAACGGCGTCCATTCGCACGATCAAGAAGGTCGACTCGGCACTGCGGGAGAAGGATTCAATCGCCGGGTAACGACGGCGGAGCAGTTGTTCAATCTGAGATGTCGCGCAATTTCCGACCTGGAGCCAAACGACCTTCGGAGGAGCGCCGCGGAGCATCGACAACTGTCGGAAGTCATCGTCCTTTGAGACGATCATGAACTCGCGAGAAACCGCAAAGCTCCAAATCTTCGCGTCGTCCGATCGGTCCAACCCCGCTGCACCAACGTGAGTCGAGCCTGGAAATAGGTCCGCGAGACTCGCGACGAGCTTGAATGACAGGTTCTGGTCAAAGAGAAGCTTCACTAGGCACCGGCCGAGGCAAGCTTCCGCTCTCGATCAGCCGCGAATGCCAGGCAGGCTCTGATGTCGTCGCTGGTAAGCTCCGGAAAATCCAGAAGAATTTGAGCCTCGGTCATCCCGGAGGCGAGATAGTCCAAGACGTCAAAAACCGTAATCCGAAGTCCCCGAATGCACGGCTTGCCGCTTCGCTTCCCGGGCTCAATCGTGATTCGCTCGCGGTAATCCATAACCGGCATTCTAGCGTCGACTGCCGCGTCCGCTCAAAGGCAGAGCGGCCGGGGATGCCGTCTAACGGATCGCGGATCAGCGGCGAGCCGTTGCTAAAGAGTTTCGGCGAGAGTACATAAGTAGTCGCCAGCCGGCACGAGCCGCCCTATCCGGAGCCCGAAGGGCGGAGGATCGAGGGCGGCGGAGCCCGAGACGGACTCGTCCGAGGCTCGTCCGTCTGCATTCGCTTGTTATGCGGCGTCTCTCCTGAGGTCTACTCGTTCAGCTCGTCTTCGAGATCCTCCAGGAGTTCCCCCATATTTCCTAAATTTTCATCCGAGTCACTCTCGAGACGCTCCATATCCGCCTCGCTTGACCAACACTCGGAAGAGGACTCTCCGTAGGTCTCGGTGCAGCTCTGGTAGTCCTGGTCGGCGATCACGTACTCTGCCAGCGCGCAACCAGAAATATTAAGCCCAGCTAGCAAGAATGTCGTCGCAACAAGAGCGCGAGTTGCGAGCGCTTGGACGATCATTCTTCGAGTCTCCTTGGCGGTCGGGAGATGCCGCATAACGGATCGCCGATCAGCGGCGATCCGCGCTGGAAATGTTCGGCGAGAGTACACCGGACGACGCCGGGCGGCACGAGCCGCCCTATCCGGAGCGCGTAGCGCGGAGGATCGAGGGCGGCGGAGCCCGAGACGGGCTCGTCCAAGGATCGTCCGTCTGCAGCGGCTGGTTATGCGGCGTCGCGAGCTATCTCAAGAGGAGGCGGGATATTCCCTGCTCGTCAAGCTTGGCGAATCGATTGTTCTCGCGGACGACGGCCCCCTCGCGCTCGTAGAACGCGATCCCACGCAGATTCGATGTCTGAAGCGACCACTCGAGCTTGCAACAGCCTCGTTGGGACGCCTCGCTTGCGAGACACTTTAGGAGACGTAGGCCAATTCCCCGGCCTCGAAACTTCTCATCCACGAAAAGATCGTCCATCCATAGACCCGGCTTCGCCGCGTACGTGGAGAAGACGGGATAGAAAGCCGCGAAGCCGACGAGTATTTCATCGAGGACAGCGACCACGAAGTCGCACTTCGGATCGCCGGAGAAGAGCACCTCTCCAAGATCGCTCTCGGAGGCCGTCAATGCGGACAGAGCGCCGTCGAACTCAGCCTTTGCCTTGAGAAGGCGGTACAACGAGGAGAGGTCTCCAGGCTGGGCGCTTCGAATCTCGAGATGAGCCATTTGAGCACCCGGCCCGATGCCGCATAACTAATGATTAGCCCGACTCTAGCACCCATGCTCAGTTATCGCGGCACAATTCTCTGTCACTGGCTCCCCCCGCATTTCGTCGCAGGCCAACCCCTGATCCATTGGAAGCCTATCTGTTCCCTTCGGGTGCCGCGCTAATTCTATACGCGGCTGAGCAACGTGTCGGTCTCGGTCGGGCGATTGCCGCTGTTGCGCGGGGCAACGGGGAGGCCGGTCACCGGGGGTCCTGCTGGGTCAGGGGGAGCGACTTCGCTGCGCGGCGAATGGGTGCCACGCCGAGGGCCACGGTTAGAACGGCGTATGCGACCGCGAGACGGTCCGGGACCGGCTTCCCCGGATCAGTCCCCCGAATCCGAACATCGTCCGACAGGAGCAGCGGGGCAGAGTTCGACGCGACCACGCGGGAGAAGTTCTTTGCCAGCAAGGGATCGTTACGCATGGTGCGGAAGTCTCGCGGGTCGCCGCCCGCCGTTCGACGGGTGGGCGGGCGACCGTCCCTGTCGCAATCCGGAATCACACTACGGCGGTTTGGTCCGCCGCTGTGCTGTTACTCCCGACCGCATACCAATCCACCCTTCTCGTCGTGAACATGATCGCGGCGAGGATGGCGAAGAGGCCGATCGAGCCGATCAGGAGGGCGTAGTCTTCGTTGTTGAGGAGGATGTAGAGGTAGCCGTAGAGCATCGCGACGCCGATGGCGACGACCAGGGAGCGGGAGAGCTGTTTCAGAACGACGGTGGTGTAGGCGGTGATCAGCGCGATGACTGCGGCGCTGGCGATGGCGTAGGCGGTCGGGAATCCGAGGTGTTCGGCCAGGGAGAGCTCGAGGAGGTAGAAGAGGCAGAGGGCGCCGCCCAGGAGCAGGTACTGGATGGGGTGGACGCGGAGGCCGGCCAGGACTTCGATGAGCCAGACGGTGGCGAAGGTCAGGAGGATGAAGAGGCTTGCGTATTTCACGCTGCGTTCGGCCATCCGGTAGTGGTCGATGGAATTGACGAAGCCGACGCCGAAGCGGGAGCCGTCGATGGCGGCCTGCATCGCGTCGCCGGTTTTCCAGGCTTGCGGGTAGTTGCGGCCGAGGAAGGGGATCGACCAGCGGGCTTCGAAGCTGTCCTTTGTGAGCGTGCGGTCCGTGGGGAGCCAATTGCCCTGGAAGCTCGGGTTCGCGGAGTGGGCGCTGAGCTCGATCTCGGTTTGTTTGCCGAGGGGTGTGAAGTAGAGGGCGAGGCTGCCGTTCAGGGCCAGGGGGAACGCGAATCGGTAGCGGTCGGCGGGCTTCGAGAGGTCGACGACGGCGTGGATGCCGACGCCGCCTTCGAGGAAGCCGCCGGTCCCGGGCAGGAATGCGACCGCTTCTTTGTTCCAGGCGACGGCGGTCTCTTCCTGGATCGCGCGGGCGTCGGCGATACCGACGGCCAGCTGGGCGCGGTCCCAGGCGATGGCCGAGGGCTCGATGGCGAGGGACGCGAAGTCGGGACGCGCGAATTCGCCTTCGACTTCGAGGTCGAGCTTGTAGACGGGGACGGAGAAGATGCCGCGCTGTCTCGTCTCGCTGACGATCTTGCCTCGGGCTCGGAGGCGCTCGGGGAGGAAGGTCGCGGTTCGGGTCTCGCTGCGGGAGATCGTCTGATTGTTGGGTCCGACCTCGGACCAGCGGACGGTATAGGGGACCACGAGGGCGGGGCCGGTCAGGGTCTGGGCGTTGCCCCATTTCGAGGTGACTTCGCCGAGCACGGACTCGCGACGGAGCTGACGTTCCGAGACGAGGTTGCTGATCATGCCGATCGGGATCAGGAGGAGCAGGGCGAGGAAGCCGATGGAGAGGAGCCTCAGCATCTGGGAGCTTCGGAGCGAGGTCGAGAGACGATCGACGGGATCTTGCACGAGGGTGACGTCTTTCTGCGTGGGCTGGCGTAGGCAGGAGATTACGGGCGGGCTGTTCCTCAGCGGCCCGGTCCTTAGGCGGCGGACGGCACTGGGGCCGCCATCGTCGCTTGGGTTCGCCTCTCCGATGCTGCAGAGGCCTCCCTGGTTCAGGAGCCACGCGCGATCGTGCAGGAACTTCGCGGTCTCTCGAGAAGCCGGCCCGATCCTGCTACGAGGGGCTGCTCTTCCGCAGGCCGGGGATCTCGCTCTGCGGAGCGGGGGAGTCCGCCTTCGCTCCCGATCTCGCCCGGGCGACGTCGTCGAGGATCACGTAGCCGACCGGTACGAGGAAGAGCGTCATGATGGCGGCGTAGAGGACGCCGCAGCCGAGCGAGATCGCCATCGGGACGAGGGGGACGGCGGGGACTGCGGCTTCGAACATCAGGGGAAGCAAGCCGAAGAAGGTCGTGGCGGTCGTGAGGACGATCGGGCGGAAGCGCAGGACCGAGGCCTTGCGGACCGCGTCGCCGAGCTCGAAGCCTTCCGTTCGGAAGCCGTTGATGGTGTGGACCATGACGAGCGAGGCGTTCACGACGACGCCCGAGAGGGCGATGATGCCCAGCACCGAGAAGAAGATGACGTCCCAGCCGAGCACCCAGTGGCCTAGCACGGCGCCGACGGCGCCGAACGGGATCACGCTCATGATGATGAAGGGCTGCGTGTACGAGCCGAGCGGGACGGCCAGCAGGACGTAGATGAGCAGCAGCGCCATCAGGAAGCCCTTGATGACGCCGCCTGCGGCGTCGGCCTGCTCGCGTTGCTCGCCGCCGAGGCGGTATTCGACTTCCGGGAATTGTTTTTTCAGCTCGGGGGCCCAGTCGGCGAACGCGCCGAGCACCTGCTCGGGGGTCGAGATGCTGCGGTCCATTTCGGCGGTGACGGTGACGATGCGCTGGCGGTCGGTGCGGCGGATGCTCGAGAAGCCGCGAGTGATCGTCGCGTCGGCGACGGCCGCGAAGGGGACCTCGACGCCTTCGCGGGTGCGGATGCGCATGTCTTCGAGGGAGCCCAGGGATTTTCGCTCGCTCTCGGGATAGCGGACCATGACGCGTACATCGTCGCGGCCGCGTTGGATGCGCTGTGCCTCTTCGCCGTAGAAGGCCTGGCGGACCTGGCGGGCGAGATCGGTCTGGGTGAGACCTAACGGGAGCGCGCTCTGGCGGACGGTGAGCTGGATCTCCTGTTTGCCGGAGCGAAAGGAGTCGGCGACGTCGTAGACGCCTGCGAAGTTGGCGACGAACTGTTTCACGAGGGCGGCGGCGCCGATCAATGCATCGAGGTCGTCGGTCCCGTAGAGCTCGATGTTGATCGGGTCGCCGACCGAGAACGCGTCGGAGCCGAAGACGAGCTCGACCGCGTCGGGGACCGGGCCCGTCTTCTCGCGCCAGCGGGCGAGGACTTCGTCGGTCGTGATCTCGCGCTCGAGCGCCGGCACGAGCTCCATGCCGACCTCGGCGAGATGGGATCCACCCATCATGCCGGGATCCTGCGGTCCGTCGCGCGCGAGCTGCTCGCCGATCGAGCCGAAGGTGTGGATCACGATCTGCTCGCCCGGGTACTCGGCCTCGATCTCCGCGCGGAGCTCGTCCGCGGCGAGCTGGATCTGCTGGACGGCGACCTCGGTCCGCTCGAGGGGCGCCCCGCGCTCCATCGTGAGGGTCGCGTAGGCGATGTTGCCCGCGACCTGGGGGAAGAACTGGTAGCGCAGTCGCCCGCTCTGGAAGAGCGCCATCGTCATCACGAGGATGCCGATGCAGCCGACGACGACGGCATACCGCCACTCGATTGCGCCCTCGAGAAGCCGGCGGTAATGGACGTTTCCGAGTCGATCGAGCCAACCGATCATGCGGTCCTGGAACTTCGTCCATGCGGCCACGAAGCGGTTGGGCTTTTTCTGGCTGGAAGCGAGCTTGCGATGGGCGAGATGCGCGGGCAGCACGAGCTGGGACTCGACGAGCGAGCAGCCGAGACAGAGGATTGCCGTCAGCCCCATGACACCGAAGAAGGACCCCATGCGTCCCTCGACCAGCATGATCGGGAGGAACGCGGCCATGCTCGTCATGACGCCGAAGCTGACCGGGATGTTGACGGCCTGCGTTCCGCGGATCGCCGCTTCGACTTGATCGTCGAGCTCCTCTTCGAAGGTGTGGACGCTTTCGCCGATCACGACCGCATCGTCGGTCAGGACGCCCAACACGAGGATCAGGGCCATCACCGTCATCGTGCTGAGCGTGATGTCGAAGAAGGGAAACATCATGAACGCACCCAGAATCGAGACGGGGACGCCGGCGGCGACCCACATCGCGAGGCGGAAGCGAAGGAAGAGCGCCAGCACGATGAGCACGAGCAGCAACCCGCTCCAGGCATTGTTGGTCAACACTTCGAGGCGGGTCACGAGGTCCATCGACTCGTCGTTGAAGATCGTGACCTCGACGCCTTCGGGCAGCGTCGCGCGGAAGCGCGGGACCCAGGCCTTCACCGCCGCGGCGGCGTCGAGAACATCCTCTTCGCCGATCAGTTGGACACGCACGACGACGCTCGGCTTGCCGTTGAAGAGGCCGCGGAGCTCGGTGTCCTCGAAGCCATCGACGACGCGGCCGAGGTCGCCGATGCGGACGATCGTGCCGTCGGTTCGCGTCAAGACGACGATCTGCTCGAACTCGCCGCCACGATAGGCCTGGCCCTTGGCGCGCAGCAGGATCTCGCCGCCCTGGGTCTTCACCGAGCCGCCGGGCAGGTCGAGGGAGGCATTGCGGACGGCGGCCGCCACGTTCTCGAGGGTCAGGCCGTGGCGGCGGAGAGTGTCCTCGGAGATCTCGATCGAGACCTCGTAGGGGCGGGCATAACGGAGCTCGGCTTGCGAGACCTCGGCGAGCTCGGCGATTTCGTCGCGGGCGCGCTGGCCGAAATCTTTCAGCTCCTGCTCGTCGATATCGCCCGAGACCGCGATCTTGAGGACACCGCGTCGCATCTCGTACTTCGCGACCGTCGGCTTCTCGGCCTCGACGGGGAAGGTGTCGATCGAGTCGATCCGGTTCTTGATCTCCGCCGTCGACGCATCGACGTCGGAGCCGATGACCAGCTCGGCGGTCACGTTGCAGGCGCCTTCGACGGCGATGCTTGTCAAGCGGTCGAGGTTGGGCGTACCTTCGATCGCCTCTTCGACGCGCAGGCAGACCGACTTCTCGACCTCTTCGGGGGAGGCGCCGCGGTATTCGATCGTGATCTGGACGGCCTCGGGCTCGATCGCCGGGAACTCTTCCTGGCGGATGCCGGAGAGGGCGAGGAGCCCGCCGACGACCATCACGATCGCGACGAGATTGGCCGCCACCGGATTGTGGACGAACCAGGCGATCACGCGGTTCATGACGGCTTCTTCGCCGCGGGGGACTTCTCGGTCGGGAGCTTCTCGTCGCCTTGCGACTTCGCGGCGCCGGGCGGCGGGCCGTCGAGGGTGTGGACGAGGGTTCCTTCGACGACGGCCTGGATCGGCGAGACGCAGATCCGATCGCCCTTTTCGAGGGGGCCCTGGATCATCACCTCGTCGCGGTCGACCCGCAGGACCTGGACCTTGCGGACGTGGAGCCGGCTCTCGGTGTCGACGACGAGGAGCTTTTCGCCGTCGCGGAGCGCATAACGAGGTACGACGATTACGTCCTTCGCCTCGGGGCCCATGATCTCCGCCTGCACGAAGAGGCCGACGGCCAGCGGCGGCCGGCTCTCGGCATCGCTCGCTCGGTAGGGATCGTCGACCCGGGCGACGACGTTCATCATGCGGCTCTTCTCGTCGATCTCGCCTTCGGTCCGGACGATATGCCCCGTCCACTCGAAGAGACGGCCGGCGAAGGTCGCACGCAGCACGACTTCCGGGCCGTTGCGCGAGTCTTCGGCGCTCATGACGCGGGGATCCGGGAGGTCGAGGAACGGGATCTCGTGGTCAGGAATCGGGAGTCGGATCTCGGCGTAGTCGGTTGCGTAGATGCGCGCGATCAGGTTGCCGCGGGTCACGAACTGTCCGATGTCGACGTGCTCCTCCCGGACGCGGCCGTCGAAGGGCGCGCGGATCTGGCTGCGTTCGAGGTCCCGTCGCGCCTGCTCGAGCGCGGCGCGGGCGTCGATGACGGCGGCCTCCGCGACCGATTCGGCGCGGCGCGCGTCCGCGAGCTGCGAGGGGCTCGCGACACCGGCGTCCGAGAGACTCTCGCGGCGCTTCAGCTCGGAAGACGCGAACTCGAACTCGCTCTCTGCGCGTTTCTGCGCCGCGCGCTGGCGCTCGACGGCGAGCTCGAAGTCGCGGCTCTCGATCCGCAGCAGCGCGTCGCCCTGCTTGAAGAAGCCGCCCGGGGCGAACGACGGCGAGAGCCAGACGACGCGGCCCGAGACTTCGGGGACGAGGTCGGCTTCGGTTCGCGGCTCGACCGTGCCCTGGGTGCGGACCCGGTGGTTCAGGGTCGTCGGCGTGCCGGAAATCGTGCGCACGGTCTGGATCGCCCGCTCGGGCTCCTTGTACTCGACGCTCGGTGCCGTCGCGACGATGACGAACGCACCGATCAGGCAGAGCGCGCCGATCGCGATCGGGACCCAGAGCTTCTGCGGGATCTTCTTCAGGATCTGGTTCATGTTCATGATCGACCCCCAGCCTGGGCGGGACGCGAATCCGGTTTTCCGCTCGGCGAGAGCGAGCGCTCGCGTAGGCTCTGACGGAAGAGCCGCGACAGGTCGTAGACCGCTTCGGAAGCGAGAGGTCCGTCGGCGGACTCGATCGCCCGCGTCAGGCGTTTGAGCTGGACTTCGACCTCGGCTCGACTCGGCGGATCGCTGAAGAGGACGTAGCCCGGGCGCGTGTGGACACGCTTCATGCGCAGTCCCCGGGCCATCAGCCGGAGCACCATGTTGCCGCTCGCCTCGACGAAGCTGTCGCCGAGCGCGAGCACGAGGTCGAAATAATCCTCGCTCTCGAGCCCGGGTCGCGTCATCGCTTCGAGGATCTCGAGCAGCCGCGCCCGCTGCGCCGCGTCGGCGCGCTCGGTCCCGAGCCGCGCCGCCATTGCACGAAAGCCGGAGATCGCTTCGAGGGTCTGGTCGACGATCTCGGGATCCGGCGCGCCGTCGAGGGCGAGCAGATGCTCGACGACGTCGAGACTCGCTTCGTCGAGGGGAGCGACCCGGGCGCCGCCGGGGGCGATCCGCGCGATGCCGAGCTGCTCGAGGCGCTTGAAGGCTTCGCGCACGGTGCTGCGATGAACGCCGAAGCGCTCGGCGAGATCGCGCTCCGACGGCAGACGTTCGCCGCAGCGATACTGGCCGCGGAGGATGTCGTCGCGCAAAAGCGCGGCGATCGACGAATCCTGGGTCGTCGTCGACATGGTCTGTGGACTCCGGTCGGGCGCGCGGGAGAATTGGTCCGACCATGGTGGCGCGGCCAGGGGCGGACGTCGAGGGGGAGGTCAAGGCGACTCCCTTCGATCTGTCAGTCACGCTCAGTTCGACACATGCCGCGCATTTGCGTCGCGTTCGCACGCGGGACTGCCCTCTCATAGGCAAACGTATTGATTTAGTCCCAATTCTTATCGAGCCGTGACCTCGATCACTCCCGCTGGGTGATAAAAAACCCGACCTGACCTCCCACGAGATGGCGAGATGATCGCCACCAAAGGAGCGAAAATGCGAATCGGATCCCGAACGAGCCTGGCGATGGGCGGGGCCCTGGCCCTCGCCCTGGGCATCACACTGACCGCCGCGAGCGACGCGGAAGCCAAACCCAAGAAGAAGAATTGCGCGGCCGCGGAGGCGCTCTTCCTGGAGACCGGCCAGGGCGACCTCGACGGCGACGGCCTGAGCGATTGCCGCGAGACGCGCCAGCTGCGGACCTCACCGAACGATCCGGACACGGACGACGACGAGCTGATGGATGGCGACGAAGTCGAGTCGCGCTCGGATCCGCGCGATGCCGATAGCGACGATGACGGCCTCATGGACGGCGACGACGGGACGCCGCGCATGCGTGAGCAGAAGATGGAGGGCTTCCTCGACGCGTTGACCTGCCCGGCCGTCGGCGTACTGGGCTCGATGAAAGTGCTCGGGACGACCGCGACGATCGACGAGGTCACGGAGTTCGAGCACGCCACCTGCGCCGAGCTCTCGGAGCGGATGGCCGCGGGAGCGCTGGCAGGAACGCCGGTCTTCGTCGAGGTCGAGATCGCCGAGGACGCAATGGGCGCGATGTCCGCAATCGAGATCGAGACCAAGTCGGGCTGCCGTGAGCACGACAGCGACGACGACGACGACGACGACCTGATGGAGGACTAGCACTCGATCGTTCGCGAAAACCCGGGCCCGCGCATGCCGTCAGGTACGGACTACGCGGGCCCGGCTCATTTCGGGCGTCGCGCGACCGCTACGTAGTCCTCGACGATCGTGCCCGCGAAGAAGTCCGGATTGGTATGGGCGTGGAGCCGGATCGCGTTGTCGCAGGCGAAGTCGCGGAAATCGGCCTCGCCGATGAGCCCGCGCTCGACGCCCTCGTAGGCCTCCTCGAGGACCTCGCCCATGTCGACGACATCCCAATGTCCGATGTCGGAGCCGAGGATCGCGCGCAGCTTCACGCCGAAGGGATTGCGCCTCTCGTCGAAGGCCCAGGCGTTGATCGGGTCGTCCGCCTCGCAGCCGAAGAAGAAGCGCTCGACGAAGAGCGTCGGGATGTCTTCGAGCTTTTCGATCCCCGCCGCCTCGAACTCGTCCCGCGCTCGCGGCGGGGAGTCGGTGTACGCCCGCAGCGAGGCCATCACGTCGGGCTTCGCATAACGCGGATTCTCGGCGCCGAGCAGCGCCTCGACCTCGCGCCAGTCGACCCGCGCGGGATCGAGGGCAGCGATGTTCGGCCCGCCCCGTTTGACCCAGCGGTCGGCCAGCCCGGCGAGCAGCTGGACGCCCCATCCGACGCCGCCTTCGAGGAACGCGAAGCGGAGGTCGGGGAAGCGTCGGGTCACGCCCCCGAAGAAGAGACCTTTCGCGAAGGCTTCGCCGTTGGCCGCGAACTGGCCGATGTGGTTGTACATGTAGCTGGTCGGCGATTCGCGGTGGTCGAAGCCCATCGAGCCGCCATGGCAGGTAATCGAGACGCCGAGCTCGACGCAGCGCCGCCAGAACGGGTCGTAATCGTACTCGCTGTCGAAGCCGAGCACGTCGAGACGGGTGTTTCGCGGGTAGGGGACCGAAGCGTCGTCTCGGAGCTCGGGCCGGATCCGCCGCGCATTTCCCATGATCATGCAGGTCCGATTGCCGAGAATCTCGACGCAGTATTCGAGCTCGGCGATGGCTTCGGCGGGGGTATGCACGGGGATGATCGCCGGTCCGAGCAGGCGGTCGGAGAGACCGTTCAGCAGGTCCGCCTGATAGCGATTGAGCGCGCGGCAGCCCGCCTGTCGCATCTCCGCGTCGGGCAGACCCGCGACGATCAATCCCAGACTCGGGTACAAGATCGAGACGTCGATCCCGAGCTCGTCGAGGCGGCGGTAGAGAATCGCCGGCACATGCGCGGTCGCCCGGTCGAGGGTTGTTCCCGGCGCGCCCCACCACGGCGTCCGCTGTCCCCAGCGCTCGACCTGCCCCGCATTCTCGGGGCGAGCGGCGCGCCGCGGATCCATGTCGATCAGCTCGCAGAGGCGCCCGGCGGTCTTCGCGTCCGCGGTCTCGCGGAGATACTCGGCGAAGACCGGGACCAGCTCGAGGTAATGCCCGTCGACGTCGATGATGGGATGGTCGAGTCGTTCGCGGACCCGGGAGGAGCTCGTCATGGAATGACCTCTGTTATTTTCCGTCTATCACGCGAGCCCGTACGTTGAGCTCAGACGAAGCGAATGCCCCCGGCCTCGAGCGGAAGCGACCGGATGCGCCGGCTCGTCAGCGCGAAGACGGCATTGGCGATCGCCGGGGCGACGAGCGGCGTTCCGACCTCGCCGATGCCGCCGGGCGGCTCGCCGTTCTCGATCCGCGAAACGTGGATCGGCGGGATCTCGTACATGCGCGGAATCGGGAAATCGTCGAAATTGCTCTGCTCGACCCGCCCGTTCTTCAGGGTGACCTTCGCCCGCAGCGCGCCGATCAGCCCCGTCACCGCAGCCCCGACGATCTGTGCCTCGACCTGATCCGGATGGATCGCGATCCCGCAGTCGACGGCGAAATGGAGCCCCTCGATCTTCAGCGCGTCGGTCTTGCCGGAGAGCACCGCGATCAACGCGACATGGCTCCCATAACACTGCATCGACGCGACGCCGAAGGCCCGCCCCTTGCCCGGGCTGGCGGAATAGCCCGCGTCCTTGGCGGCACGCTCGAGCACGGCGGCCTGGCGCGGCAGCTCGCCCAGCATCGTGAGCCGTAGCTCGACGGGATCACGCCGCGCCGAATGGGCGAGCTCGTCGACGAAACACTCGATCCCGAAGGCGTTCTGCGCATGCGAGACGGAGCGCCAGTAGCCGACGCGTACCCCGACCTCCTGAATCACCGTGCGAAGGCTCAGATTCGGGATCGAATAGCTGAAATCGACCGTGCCCTCGGTCATGAAGGGATCGAGCCCGTCCTTCACGAAGCCCGGAAAGAGCCGCGCCGTCACCGACGGCGAGATCAACTTGTGCTCGAAGGCATCGACCCGGCCCTGCTTGACCGACCCGCGCAGGACGTGCAGGCTCGGCGGCCGATAGAAGTCGTGCGTCACGTCGTCCTCGCGCGACCAGACGAGCTTGACCGGCGTTCCCGGCACCGCCTTCGCGATCTTGACCGCCTGCCCGACGAAGTCGACGTCGAGCCTGCGCCCGAAGCCGCCGCCGATCGGCTGCGAATGGACCCGTACGCGCTCGGGCGCGACGCCAGCGGCCTCGGCGGCGATCGCCTGCGCACCCTGCGGAAACTGCGTGCTGGCCCAGACTTCGACGCCCTCGGCGCCGACGACCGCAACGCAGTTCGGGGGCTCGAGGGTCATGTGGGCGAGCAGCTGGGTCGAATAACGTGCCGTGATCGCCATGCTGCGAGCGAGGGCCGTATCCGAATCTCCGGCCTGCTTCACGACGGCACCGGGGATGCCCGCCGCATGCTCGAGCGCGGACTGGATCGTGCCGTCGTCGACGGCGGCGCCCGGTCCCTCGTTCCAGCGAATGTCGAGATCGGCGAGGGCCGAGCGAGCCGTGAAATAATGATCGGCGATGACGGCGACCCCTTCGCCGAGGTCGACGACGGCGCGGACGCCGGCCCGCTTCTTCGCCGTCTCGGCGTCGAAGGAAGCGACGCTTCCGCCGAGCACGGGGCAGGGTGCGAGCGCGGCATGCAGCATGCCCGGCAGGACCACGTCGATCCCGTAGCGCGCCTTGCCCCGGGCCTTGTCGGCGCCGTCGAGGCGCTGGAGCGGCTTCCCGATCACCCGGAATTCGCTCGCGGGCTTGAGCGTGATCGAACTCGGGTCGGGCACCGCGATGCTCGCAGCCGCCTCGGCCAGCTCCGCATAACGAAGGCTGCCTTGCTTCGGATGCAGGACCTGCGCGTTCTCGGCGCGACACTCCGAGGCCGGCACGTTCCAGCGCGCCGCCGCCGCCGCGACGAGCAGCGTGCGCGCGGTCGCACCGCCGCGGCGGAGCGGCTCCCAGGCGTCGCGGATGCTCGTGCTGCCGCCGGTGATCTGGGCGCCGAGGAGCGAGTTCGTGTAGACGCGGGGATCGACGGGGGCCTGCACGACGGTGACGGTGCGCGGATCGACCTCGAGCTCTTCGGCGAGGATCATCGCGAGCGCCGTATGGACGTCCTGGCCCATCTCGTTGCGGGGACAGGTCAACGTGATCGCGCCGTCGCGGCCGATCTCGATCCAGGCGTTGGGTTTGAAGAGCGCGTCGCTTGCAGCTGCGGCGGCGCCCGATGCTCCCGCTGTCTCGGTGCTCGACGCGGCGGCGCCGGCGGGCAGGGCAGCGGGGCCGGTGCCCTTGCCGATCTGGCAGCCGACGACGAGTCCACCGCCGACGACCGAAGTGACTTCGAGAAAGCGTCGCCGCGTCAGCTTGCTCAGGTCGCTCATGATTTGCCTCCGAGATCCTGGGCCACCGCCTGGATCGCCAGCCGCACGCGGCCGTAGGTTCCGCAGCGGCAGAGGTTTCCCGACATCGCGTTGTCGATCGCGGCGTCGTCGGGCTTCGGATTCGTCGTGAGGAGCGCGGTTGCGGCCATGACCTGACCGGATTGGCAGTAGCCACACTGCACGACCTGGAGCGCGTCCCAGGCGTTCTGGACCGCGACGGCGACGCGGCCGTCGAGGCCTTCGATGGTCGTGATCTTGCGGCCGGCGATTCCTGAGAGAGGAAGCTGGCAGGAGCGGGCCGGCGCACCGTCGAGGTAGACCGTGCAGGCGCCGCAGAGGGATTTTCCGCAGCCGAATTTCGTGCCGGTCAGGCCGAGCTGCTCACGCAGCACCCAGAGCAGCGGCGTCTCGCCGGGCGCGTCGACCTGGATGGGCTTTCCGTTGAGCTCGAAGTCGGTCATCGGGCGTCTCCCTCGCTGTGGCTCGCTGCATCATAACGCGGTGGCTCGGGGCGAGTGGATTCGATGCCGGGAATCGGAGCGAAACGCCGGGCTTCGAGTGCTCTAGTTCCCTTTCCAATCCAGCAGACGAGGGAGGATGGGTACGCGGATGAAGCTTCGAATCGACGGGATCGCGACGAAAGAATGCGTGCGGATCTGGGACGGGGGGCTCGATGCGAACGGCCAGCCTGCCCTGGTCCGAATCGCAGAGGGTCCCGCGAATCCATGTCGCCACTGCCTGCGGCTCATTCCCACCGGACACCAGAAGCTCGTCCTGGCCTACCGCCCCTTCGCGGCGGTCCAGCCCTACGCGGAGACGGGGCCGATCTTCCTGCACGCCGAGCCCTGCGAGCGTTATGAGGCGGAGGTCGTGCCCCCCTGGTTTGACTTCCTCGATCCCGCGATCGTACGTGGATCGGAGATCACGAACGCCTGTCGGATGATCCTCGGCGACGGGGATGTCGCCTACGTGCACGTGAGGTCGAAGTTCAATTGTTTTCAGTGTCGGGTCGATCGAGGATGAGCTCGGAGCCGAGATCCCCGGAACCAAGACTGGCGCCATGTCCAGCGGCCGGGCGGAAAGGGTCAGCGCGGGTCGTGCGAGCTCGAAGATCGATCCCGGCCGACGGGCTTCCAGCTCGAATCCGCGAAGAGGTCGCGAATCGCAGAGAGGGCCTGCCGTTCCCGATCGATCGAGTCTCCCGACAGGAGCCGCCAGGGGACGCTCTGGCACTCGAGCGCGGTCACGAACCACGCGTGCATCGCATGTCGAATCGACTCCCCGTCGCGGATTCCATCCTGGACGAACGGGATCTCGTCGCCCGTCAGGAGATATAAATCGCAGCGGCCGCGAGCCGCGATCTCGTCGACCTCCGACTCGGAACGACCGAGGTAGCGGCGCGCCCAGAGCGTCGTGGCGAAGGCGTTCGTGTCGCATATCAGGACGCGATTCGCATCGCGGGCTGCGAGATCTTCACGCCTCTGCTGCACGCTCGCGATCTCGACGAATTCGTCGGGCTGCCAGGTGTCCTCGTCACGCTCGTACTTCGAAAGAGTGAATTCGCGGCCGAACTCGGGAACCCATGTCGTTTCGAGTCGGCGTGCGAGCGCTTCTGCGAGGGTGGTCTTTCCCGTGGACTCCGCCCCGACCAGGCAGACCCGCTTCGCGTACCAGCCGCGAACGGGAGCCGACAGGAAGTCCCAACTCGCGTAGGGATCCCGTCGGACGGCGGTGCCCGAGGTGGGGATCCGACGCCGATCTGGATCGACCGAAACGTGGACGCACCCCATCGCACGGGTCCACGCTTCGCCGTACCCCTCGGAGGTGAAGGCGATGTCGGGTCGCTCGCCCAGCCATTCGAGAGTGAGACTCGCCCAGAGGGCCGAGTCGTCGGGGTCGTACGCGTCGACGATCCGACGCACGTGGGCAGTCGGAAAAAGCTCGCGCAGCCAGGCGACGCGAGAGTCGCCCGGGATCGCATCGTCCTCTCGCTCGCACACGATCACGTCGACGTGCTCACAGCTCGCGAGCGCCGTCTCGATCAGGAGCGAATGCCCCGCGTGGGGAGGCAGGAATTTGCCGACGACCACACCGCGCCGATGCCGCATCAGGTGCCCTCACCCTGCAGATCGTGGATTCGGCGCCAGTCGCGAAGACCGATGATGCACATCGCGAGAAAGATCGCGTAGAGGATGGCGGTCAGGTACAGGCTTCGGCTGGCGTAGAGCGGGACGTAGATCAGATCGGCGGCGATCCAGAATCCCCAGTTCTCGATGCGCTTGCGACCGAGCAGGTATTGGCCGGCCAGGCTCAATGATGTCGTCGAGGCATCGAGGAGGGGCGCAGCGCCGTCGGCTGCCACGAGAATCGACCGGAGTCCGATCGTCACGGCCGGAATCGCCATCAAGACCAGGATCCATTCCCACTGAGGCATCCGCGAGATTGCCAGCGGAGCAGCACTTCGCCGCGAACGCCAGAGCCACCACCCGTAGGCGCCGAGCGCGAAATACACGACCTGGAGACCCATGTCGGCGAAGAGCCGAGCCTCGAAGAAGAGCGCGAAGAAGAGGGCGTTGTTGAGTAGGCCGAGGGGCCAGGTCAGGAGATGCTGGCGAACGGCGAGCCAGACACAGGCGCCCCCCGATACGAATCCAAACGTCTCCGTCCACGAGTAGGCGATGTAGCCCGCCCCATTGGCGGCCACGAGGAGAACCGACGCTGTGCACAGCGCAGCCGTCTCCCTGGCCGAGAGCCGGTTCAATCCGCCGTCCCGGCGATCACCCGCAACAACCCCTCCCCGTACTTCCTGACCTTCGCATCCCCGATCCCGTGCGCGCGCAGCAGCTCGCGCTCATTCTGCGGATTGAGCTCCGCGATCTCCCTTAGCGTCCGATCACTCGCGACGACATAGGAGGGAACGCCCTCCGCCTGGGCGACGCGAAGGCGGTGGGCCCGCAGCGCTTCGAAGCGCGCGAGGGCTGCGCCCTCGAGTACCTCCCCGATCGCGGAGCTCGAACGCCCGCGGCTCGAGGAGCCTCCCGAGCGAGATCTCGCATTGGCCGAGTCCGAGTCCGAGCCCGGGTCCGCGTCGCCCTCCGCCGTCCGCTTGCGCACGATGAACGCGTTCCCGCGCTTCGCGGCGCTCGCGGTCGTTCGTCCACGCGCCACGCCGTCCTCGTCCGGCGGCAGCAGAATGCGCGCCTCGCGCTCGCCCTTCATGACCGCGACGCCCGTTCGCGTCAGCACGATGACCGGCCGATCGCCGCCCTCGAAGTCGACCCAGCCCGCTGTGACACAGCGGCGCAGGAGCTTCGTCAGCCAGAGCTCCGAGCGGTCGGCGAGGATGCCGAAGGTCGGGGTCCGCTCGAGCCCCCCGCTGCGAAGCCGCGGATCGTCGGCCCCGCGCAGCAGGGCCTCGGCGGCCGAGAGCCCGTAACGTCCCTGGATCCGAGCGACCGCGGAGAGAGCCTTGCGGACGATGAGGGTGACTTCCTCGTCGCTCTCGACGTTCCCGGCCGATTCTCCGCGGGCGAGCCGCTCGCAGACGTCGCAGCGGCCACAGCCCGCGAGCGTCTCCTCCTCGTCCCCGAAATAACGCAGGACGGCGTCGTGGCGGCAGCTTCCGCCCTCTGCGAAGCGCATCAGCTCGAGGAAGAGCGACCAGCGGTGCTTCGCGGCTTCGATGCTCGAGGGCGTTCCGTCGGAGTCGCCGTCGACCAGCGCGCGCCGGCGGGCGATGTCGCCCGGGCCGACCAGCAGCTGGGCGATCGCGTCCTTGCCGTCACGCCCGGCGCGGCCGACCTCTTGATAGTAGGACTCGATCGAGCCCGGGGGCGCGAGATGGAGGACCGCCCGCACGTCGGCGCGGTCGATTCCCATGCCGAAGGCGTTCGTCGCGACGACGATCTCGAGCTCGCCTGCGGCGAAGGCGATCGAGACGTGATCGCGGCGCTCGCCGGTGAGGCCGGCGTGATAGGTCTCGCATTTCCAGCCGTCGGCGACGAGGCGGTCGCGTTCGACCTCGGTGCTCTTGCGGGTCGGGCCGTAGAGGATGGCCGTGCCGCGACCCGAGCCGGGGATGCCGAGAGCTTCGTAGAGGGTGTCGTCGACGAGGCGGCGGCGGTCGGAGGCGCGTTCGACTTCGGCGATCCGCAGCGCCAGGTTCGGACGGGCGAAGCCGCGCACGATCTGGGGCGTCTCGGGCGGGAGTCCCAGTCGGGCGACGATCTCGTCCCGGACGTAGGGGGTCGCAGTCGCGGTGCAGGCGAGGACGCGGGCCTCGGGATGAGCCGCCAGGACGCGGCCGATCTCGAGGTACTCGGGGCGGAAGTCGTGGCCCCACTCGCTGATGCAATGGGCCTCGTCGATGGCGAAGAGCGGGCAGTCGAGCCGGCGCAGGATCTCCCGAAATCGGGGAAAGACGAGGCGCTCCGGCGCGACATACAAGAGCTGGTAGAGGCCGCGCTCGAGGCCGTCGAGGCGGCGGCCGAGCTCGGCGCCGTCGAGGGTCGAGGCGAGGAAGGTCGCGGCGATGCCGCGGCGTTCGAGGGCGTCGACCTGGTCGCGCATCAGGGCGATCAGCGGGGAGACGACGACGGTCGTCCCGCCGAGGACGAGGGCGGGGAGCTGGTAGCAGAGGCTCTTGCCGCCGCCGGTCGGGGCGACCAGCAAGAGGCGGCGTTCGTCGAGCAGCCCCTCAATGGCCTCGCGCTGGCCCGGGCGGAAGGCGGCATGACCGAGGCGTTCGAGCGCGGCCGCGAGACGGGCGTCTCGCTCGGGCCCGGGGCTTTCGAGCGTGCTGTCGACCGTGCGTTGCATGAGGGTGGCCCAGGCTAGCACGCGGATCCCGGAAGCCGGGGGCGTGAACGCGGGGATTCGGGCACCATCCGCAGGTTGGCACCGTGGACCTGGGCACGGTCGAGAAGAAACGGGAAATCGAGAGGAGAGTCGATCGCGATGGTGGAGATGAAGCTCGTCTACGAAGGGGGTCTGCACACGACGGCGGTCCACGGGCCGTCGAAGTCGAACCTCGAGACCGACGCGCCCGCCGACAATCAGGGCAAGGGCGCTGCCTTTTCGCCGACGGATCTGCTCGCCGCTTCGCTCGGGACCTGCATGCTGACGACGATGGGCATCGTCGCGCAGCGCGAGGGCTGGAAGATCGACGGCGCCCGCGCCCGCGTCGAGAAGCACATGAGCCTCGAGCCGCGCCGACGTGTCGGCCGAGTCGTCGTCGAGATGGACATGCCGAAGGGCGTGCCGTCGGTCGCACGAGAGCGATTGAAGGAAGCGGCGGATCGGTGTCCCGTCGCGTCCTCGATCCATCCGGATACGCAGGTCGAGCTGACGATTCACTGGGGCGATTGAGAGCGATCGAGGGCGACCGAGGTCGAGACGGGCGGACACGATGCGGCATGCGGTCTACGGCGATCTCTCGGAACGCGACTCGATCGCGCTCGTGACGGCTCTCGCCGCGAAGGGCATCGACTACGAGCTCGTTGCGCAGACGCCGGCGCTCTCGCTCTCGCTCGCCATGCGCGCGGGGCGCGAGGAGGGTCCCTACCTCCGGACGCCCGAGGGTTTCGTGATGGGCGATCTCGCGACGACTCTCGACTACCTCGAGCGGATCCAGCCCGAGCCCGCCTGGCGTCCGATCTCGCCCGTCCGGCGCATCTGCGCGCGGCTCCTCGAGGATTGGATCGAGCTCTGGCTGCCCGTCTGGCCCGAGCGCTCGCCGGCGGTCCTCGAAGGATTGTCGGTCCATCTCGCGGCCTCGGGCTTTCTGCTCGGTTCGTCTCCGTCGCGACCGGACGGCTCGCTCGCCGCCTGGCTCGAGGCCGACGCGCTCGTTGACCCCGCCGTCCAGGCGCAGGGGGCGACGTTCGCTTCTCAGCTCCGAGAATATGCGCGCAACGTCCGGCGCACGGCGATCCGACCCTTCGCGGACGACGCGATCCCGATCTCCCTGCTTCCGCTGCTCGCCGAGCTCGCGCAGGACTATCACGTCTACCTGATGGCGAATCGCGAAGCCGTCTACGAAGGCGACGAGCGCGTCGAGGTCGACCTCGGCTTCGGGCGCACGGTCCTGCCGGCGTGGACCCGTTGCGAAGAGCGCCGCGGTGCGATCGCGCAGGAGCTCGCGGGATTCCCCGTCGAGGAGCGGCGGGCCGTGCGCCAGATGCTCGAGCCGGTCGGGGCCTGGCATGCGCTGACGCTACCGGCCGTTGCGACCGAGCTCGCTGCGGGGGATCCGCGGAGCCTCGAGACCTAGCGCAGGTCGAAGAGCAGGAAGCGGGCGCCGTCCGTGCTCTCGATCGCCAGCTCCGCGACGTCCTCGATCGATGCGCCGTCGCCCGCGGCGAGCTCCGCTCCGCCGACGACGATGTTGCCCTCGAAGACGTGGATCCAGATTCCGCGGGTCGGTCGGGTTCGGTGGGCGAGCTTGCCGCCGGCGTCGAGGCGGCCGACGTAGACGTCCGCGTCGGCGCGGATCGCGATCGCAGCGTCGCGGGGCTTGCCCGCGAAGGCGAGGGTCAGGCTGTTCGGGGCAGTCGAGGGCGGGAGTGAGTGCTCTGCATAACGCGGCTCGCCGCCGCTGCCGTCGGGCAGGATCCAGATCTGGAGCAGGTGGACGCGCTGGTCGCGGGAGGGATTGAATTCGCTGTGGGTCACGCCCGTGCCGGCGCTCATGTACTGGAGCAAGCCCTTGTCGATGATGCTGCCGTTGCCCATCGAGTCCTTGTGCTCGAGCTTCCCCTCGATCACGTAGGTCAGGATCTCGGCGTCCTGGTGGCCGTGGGTGCCGAAGCCCTGGCCGGGCTCGACGATGTCGTCGTTGATGACGCGCAGCTGGCGGAAGCCCATGTGGGCCCGGTCGCGGTATTCGCCGAAGGAGAAAGTGTGCCAGCTGTGGAGCCAGCCGAGCTCGGTCTTGCCGCGGCTCTCGCTTGCGCGCTTCGTGAGCTTCATGTCCCGGGTCCTCCTTCTTTGGATTCCGAAAGGCGTCAGACGGCGCAGCCGCAGCCCATCTCCCAGAGCCGGCCGTCGGCGCCGAAGATGGCCGCGTGGTCGTGCTTCGCGGGCGCATCGTTCACGTAGCCTCCATGACGGGCGGTCGGCGCCCAGCTCGGGCTGGTCGCCGGGAGCGGCGGCGCGAGCGGCGCGAAGTCGCCGGCGGCGTGGACGATCCGTCCGTCGCAGACCGTCAGGACGGATTCGATGCGCCGGATCGCGTCGTCGGGGCAGGTCAGATAGTCGTCGGAGAGGACGGCGAGATCGGCGAGCTGACCGACGGCGAGCTGGCCCTTCTTGCCGGCCTCACCGCTGAACCAGGCGCTGCCCTGTGTATAGAGGCGAAGCGCTTCTTCCCGCGAGAGGAGTCCTTCCTTCGCGGTGATTTGCGTTCCGCCTACGGTCTTCCCGGTCACGAGCCAGTCGAGGCAGGTCCAGGGGTGATAGCTCGCGACGCGCGTCCCGTCGGTGCCGGCGCCGACCGGGATCCCCGCGGCGAGGATCTGGCGGATCGGCGGACAAGCGCGCGCCGCCTCCCGGCCGAAGCGCCGGATGAAGTACTCGCCCTGAAAGGCCATCCGGTGCTGGATCGCGATGCCGCCCCCGAGCGCCCGGGTCCGATCGATGTTCTTCGCGCCGATCGTCTCCGCATGGTCGAAGAACCAGCGCAGGCCGTCGAACGGAATGTCGCGGTTCACGCGCTCGAAGACCCCGAGGAAGCGCTCGATCGTCTCGTCGTAGGTCGCGTGGATCCGGAAGGGCCAGCGCGCGCCGACCAGTGCCCGGATCACGGCCTCGAGCTCGCTCTCCAGGATCGGGGTCAGGTCCGGCCGCGGCTGCAGAAAGTTCTCGAAGTCGCCACCACTCCAGACGAGATTCTCGCCGGCTCCCGCGACCGCGAGCATCGCGTCGCCCTCGCCGGGGCGCGTCATCCCGATCCAACGTGTGTAGTCGGCGAGCTCGGCCCCGGGCTTCTGGGCGAAGAGGCTGTAGGCGATGCGCAGCGTCATCTCGCCGTTCCCGGCGAGTTGCTGGATCACGCCGTAATCCTCGGGATAGTTCTGCCAGCCCCCGCCGGCGTCCCCGACGCTCGTCACGCCGAAGCGATTCAGCTCGCGCATGAAATGCCGCGACGAGTTCAGCTGATCGTCGAAGGAGAGCTTCGGCGCGCGCGCGATCGTCGAGTAGAGGATGAAGGCGCTCGGCTCGGCGATCAGCAGCCCCGTAGGCTCCCCGCTCGCATCCCGGGCGATGAGGCCGCCGGGCGGGTTCGGGGTCGACGAGTCGAAGCCGAGGGCCCGGAGCGCCGCGCGGTTCATCAGCGCGCTGTCGTAGAGATGCAGCACGATGACCGGCGTCTCGGGCGCCGCGCGGTTCAGCTCGTCGAGGGTGGGCATCCGCTTCTCGGCGAATTGCCACTCGTTCCAGCCGCCGATCACGCGCACCCATTGGGGCGGGGGTGTCCGTTCCGCCTGGTCCTTCAGCCTTCTGAGCGCGTCGGCGAGCGACGGGACGCCGTCCCAGCGCAGCTCGAGGTGGTAGTTCAAGCCGGCGCGGATCACGTGGAGATGGGAGTCGTTGAGCCCGGGGATGACGCGGCGGCGACCGGCGTCGACGACCTGCGTATGCGGGCCGATCGCCGCTTCGGCGGCGCCGTCGAAGCCGGCGATCCGGCCGTCCTTCAGCGCGATGACGCTCGCCTCGGGCCGCGCAGGATCGAGCGTCGTGACCCGGGCGTTTCGCAGCACGAGATCGGGTTCGCTTGCGGTCATGTGCGCTCCTCGGACTTCGTCGAATGGAGCCATCCCTGCAGCGCATGAGTCACGCGCGGCATCACGAGCCACGTCAGGACGGCGACCATCGACGCAGCGAAGGCCAGGTTTCGCAGCAGAAAGGGCCAATCGTGGGTGACCTCGGCGACGGTCAGCGAGAGGAAGAGACTCGTCGGATAGACGCCGAGGAGCGTCGCCGTCGCCATCTTCCAGCGGGAAGGCAGGGAGCTCGTGCCGCGGAACCAGGCCTCGAGCCCCGAGAGCTCGCGCCGCGCGCAGTCGCCTTCGGTCAGGGGGGCGACGCGGTCGAGCCACGCCTCGTAAAGCGGAGAGCGGTAGAAGGCGTCGCGCTCTGCTTCGTTTGCGAACGTCCGGAGGATGCCGAACTCGCTTCCCCGATCTACGCCCTGGCCGCCGGGCGCGGGCGTCAGCATGTGGACGCCGAGCACGCCTTCCTGGGCGAGAGAAGCCTGGAGGAATTCGCGCAGCGCCTTCTGGAACTCGGCTTCGGCGCCGGGCTTGACTCGCCGTGTAATCGCGACGTGGATTGCCATGGGGACCTGCCGCGCTCGACGTCGGCGTCGAGCCCGCTTTGCTAGTGCTTCGCCTTCGTCTTCACCTTCTGCGGCGACTGCGCGGACTGGGGCGCCTTGTGGACCATCGTGTAGGCGTACTCGACGCCGCTTCCGTAGGCGCCGGCGTGCTGCTTGATGAGCCCCATCAATGCGTCGTAGTGCTCGCGGTTCTTCCAGTCGCGCTGGAGCTCGAGCACGGCGGCGATCGTCGTCAGGCGCGTCGCGCCGGCTTGCACCATGCGGGAGAGGGCGGCCTCCTGCGCCGCGTTCGAGGTCGCGCCGCAGCAATCCTCGACGACGTAGACGTGGTAGCCCGCGCCGAGCATCTCGATCGTCGGCCACGTGATGCAGACCTCGGTCCACAATCCGGTCATCAGGATGTTCTTGCGGCCCGTCGCCGCGATCGCGTCGCGGAAGCCCGGGTCGTCCCAGGAGTTCATCGAAGTCCGCTCGATCACGGGCTGGCCGGGGAATACGTCGAGGATCTGGGGCCACGTGTAGCCGGAGAAGCTCTCGGTCTCGACCGAGGTCAGCACGGTCGGCACGCCGAACTCCTTCGCCGCCTTCGCGAGCAGGACGACGTTGTTGACGAGCGTCGCGCGGTCGATGTTGGCCACGCCGAAGGTCATCTGGGGCTGGAAATCGATGAACACGACGGCCGTGTCGTCGGGGGTGTAGAGCTGCTGATAACGACTCATCGGGGGTCACCTCGTCTCTTCGTAGAGGGCTGGACGGCGCGTGCGCGCAATGGGGAGCTTCGCACGGCGCGGCGTGCCGTGTCTTTCGCTTTCTTGCTGAACTGCGCACGGTATTGAGTAGGCGTCATGCCCGCGCGTCGGCAGAACGTCACGTTGAGACAGGATTGGCTCGAGAATCCGACGGCGAACGCGATTTCGATCAAGGGGGACTCGGAGCTCCGAAGCAGCTCCTTGGCGCGTTCGAGCCTCGCTTCGAGGATGAAGGCGTGGGGCGTGGTCCCCATCTGCTCGCGAAACCAATGCGAGAATCGGGATGGGCTCATTTCGGCGCGGCGCGCCAGGGTCGCGAGGCTCAGGTCCCCTTCGAGATTTTCGCCGATGTGTCGAAGGAGCTCGCGGAGTGCGATCTCTCTGCGCTGGCTCTTCGCCCTCGGTCTGGGGCGCTCGTCCGTTGCTTCGGTCATCCGCGATCCTCTTGCGACCGGTCTCGTCGGCGCGGCGCAGGTCGAAGCATATCGCGACGTTGGGCCGGTCCGAATCGAGCTGTCGACCCGGGTGGCCAGCGAGACTTCTTCGTGGCACGCTCGTCGACATGCCTGATTTCAGCCTCTTCGGGGACGACCATGTGCGGCAGTACGAAGCGACCGGTGGCAAGACCGGTCACGACTGGAACGCGACGAGCTGCCTGATCCTGCATACCCTCGGTCGCAAGACCGGGACGACGCGCAAATACCCCTTGATCTACGGCCGCGACGGCGAGGACTACGTGCTGATCGCGTCGAAGGGCGGGGCGCCCGAGCATCCCGGTTGGTACTTGAACCTGCTCGCGAATCCGGAAGTCAAGATCCAGGTCTGGGACCGCGTGATTTCGGGGACGGCGCGCACGGGGACCGCTGCGGACAAGGCGCGTGTCTGGCCGGCGATGGCGCGGCAGTGGCCCGGCTACGACGACTATCAGACGAAGACGAAGCGCGACATTCCGGTGGTGCTGATCCGCCCACACTGAACGTCGCGGCGTTCACGCCGGCTCCAAACGATGAGGCGCCGATCCTCGCGGGCCGGCGCCCCCGTCATTCGGCGATCGACGGGATCGATCGTGGCCTCGACGACCTCGCCTCGCTCCCTTCGCCACGAGCGCCGTGAAGACGCGCTCCATGGAACCGTCGAGGTTCTTCGCGCTGTTGCCCGGGAACGGCTCGAGGAAGGTCCGGACCCCGTCCTACGTCGAGATGCCGGTCTCGAGGCAGCGGTCGAGACCCTCGAGCCGCGAGTGGTTTGCGCTGCGTGTTCGTCAAGGCGAGCCCGGGGCCCGCGCTGAATGTGGAAGTGGATCGAGTAGCGGCGGTCGAGCGCGGGAAGGGACGATCCTTCCCGCGCTCGATCTCGTCATTCGCCCCGCATCGCGGCGTCGTAGAGCTGCTCTCCGACGACGCCCTTCGCGACCTCTTCGAGCCACGGGAACTTCCGGATCGTGTGGCCGCCGTCGACGGTGAGCGCCTCGCCGGTCGTCCAGCTCGATTCGTCGCCGGCGAGGAATCGGATCGCCCGCGCGATGTCGCCGGGCTCGCCCTCGTGCCGGATCGGCTGCTCGGCGAGGAAAGACTCGATCAGCGGACGCGCCCCGAACATGCCGTCGGTCGCCCCGGTCCGTGTCAGACCCGGCCGGACCGCGTTGATCCGAACCCCATGCCGCCCGAGCTCGTCCGCCGCGACCTTGACGAGCTGATCGCAGGCTGCCTTCGCCGCGCAGTAGGCCGCGAGAAACGGCGACGACATGACCGCCGCCGTCGACGAGACCGCGACGATCGAGCCGCCGCCCCTGCGGACCATCGCGCGACCCGCGTACTTGATCAGCAGGAAGATCGGCCGGACGTTGGCGTCGATCGTCTGGCTGAAATCGTCGTCGTCGTAGGCGAGCACGGGAGAGAAATTGCCACCGCCGGGCACGCTGATCGCGATGTCGAGCCCCGTCGCGCCGCCGGCCTCGGCGACGGCCGCCTCGACGTCGGCCCCGACGAGCCCGTCGACGACCCGCGTCGTGATCCGGTCCTTTGCCTCGGGCAGCGTGAGGCGGAGCTGCTTCGCCGCCGCCTCGAGTCGCTCGCTTCCGCGCGCGCACATCAGGACGTGCGCCCCGTCGACCGCGAGCGTCTCGGCCGTTGCGAGGCCGATGCCGCTGCTCGCGCCGATCACGATCGCGCGCTTGCCGGCGAGGCTGCCGGGGCCGCCGATGCGATTGCCGAGCTTGGTCTGATTCGGGTTGGCCATGGGGAGAACCTCCGAATTCTCATTGTTCTACGAATCGCGCGGGGTGTCGAGTCCGGCATCAGCCCGAGTGAAGTTGGGGGGCATTGGCCTGTTCCGATCTCACTGAAATCGACCCGAGAATGCCGCAGAGTTGCCTGAGCCGACGTGTTAGGGTCGGCTCGCGGGTGGCACGGGCTGAGGCTCTCCGTCTCCCACGGATCGAGACCGGCCGAGGCGTCGCCATGCGAACGGGGCCGTCGGGGTTTGCCTCAATCCCCGGCGGCCCCCATTCGCTCGCCCGGACGTGCCCATCGCGCCGCGCCCTAATCTGCCCGCCGCAGCCGGTCGAGCTCGATCACCGCATTCCCGCCGCCTTCCCCGCTCTCCGCCCGCAACCCGCCCATCCTGACGTCCGGCGCCCCGAGCCGCGCCGCGTCCGCCGTCCGATCATCGGGTTGGGTCTGGCTCTCGCGCTCGGCCTCGACGCGGGCGTCGTAGTGGGCGATCTCGCGGGCCTCGGTCGCAGCGTCCCAGCCGAGCAGCCCGGCCAGGAGTCGCGCGACCTCGCGCGCGGCGATCTGTCCCCGGTCGAAGGTCTCGATCGAGATCCGCGTCCGGCGGGTCAGCACGTCGTCGAGATGCAGCGCGCCCTCGTGGCTCGCGGCGTAGTGGATCTCGGCGGCGAGATAGGTCGGAGCGCCGTCGACCGCTTTGCCCAGGCGGGGGTCCGCCGCGACGAGATCGAGGAGCTCCTGCGTGCGTGAGCCGTAGCGCGAGAGCAGGTGCTCGATCACGTGGACGTGGAGCCCGGATCGCTCGGCCAGGACTTCGCGGCGATTCCAGTAGGCGTGGTAGCCGGTAGCGCCGATCAGCGGGACGTCTTCGGTGCAGCAGGGCGGGATCTTACGGTCGAGGGCGTGGGCGGCGACGTCGACGACGTCCTTCGCCATCACGCGATAGGTCGTGTACTTGCCGCCGGCGACGGTGATCAAGCCCGAGACGGATTGGCTGACGGCGTGCTCGCGGGAGAGCTTGCTGGTCGCGTCTTCATCGCCCTGGAGCAGCGGGCGGAGGCCGGCGTAGACGCCTTCGATGTCCTCGTGTCGGAGCGGCTGCGCGAGGACCGTGTTCACCTTCTCGAGCAGGTAGTCGATGTCGCGGCGGCTCGCGGCGGGGTGGGCGAGGTCGAGGTTCCAGTCGGTGTCGGTCGTCCCGATGATCCAGTGGCTCTCCCAGGGAATCACGAAGAGCACACTCTTCTCGGTACGCAGGATCAGGCCCGAGTCGCCGTGGATCCGGTCGCGGGGGACGACGAGATGGATGCCTTTCGAGGCACGGACGTGAATGCGGCCGCGGCCCGCGTGATTCTGGACCGAGTCGGTCCAGACACCGGTCGCGTTCACGACCTGGCGGCCGCGGATCGTGAAGGTCCGACCGGATTCGAGGCAGCGCGCTTCGACGCCGCAGACGCGGGCGCCGGTCATTTCGAAGCCCTCGGCGCGGACGCTCGACAGGGTGCGTGCGCCGTGGAGGCGGGCGGTACGGACGAGGGCGAGGGTGTGGCGCGCGTCGTCGACCTGGGCATCCCAGTACTGGATGCCGCCGACCATGCGATCCCCGCGCAGTCCGGGAAAGCGCGCGAGCACCCCCGTCCGCGTCAGATGGCGATGGCGGGGGAGGGCGCGGCGGCCCGCGAGCGTGTCGTAGAGGAGGGCGCCGGCGCCGATGTAGGCGCGCTCCCAGACACGATGGGTGAGCGGAAACAGGAACGGGACCGGGCGGACCAGATGCGGACAGAGGCGCTCGAGCATCAGGGTCTGTTCGTGAAGCGCCTCGCGGACGAGGCCGAATTCGAGCTGCTCGAGGTAGCGCAGGCCGCCGTGGATCAACTTTGACGAGCGGCTCGAGGTCCCCGAAGCCCAGTCTCGTTGCTCGATCAGGGCCACCGAGAGGCCGCGGCTCGCGGCGTCGAGGGCGGTGCCCGCGCCCACGACACCGCCGCCGATCACGACCAGGTCGAAGGCGTCGCTTCGCGCGTGCTCGAGGTCGCTCGCGCGGGTCGCGGGATCGAGTCGTGACGCATCCATCGCCTGGGCCTCTTCGCCGGAATCGTCTGGACCTGAATTTTCTCGATCGGAAATTAGCGTCTCAGACTACGAGCGCAGACTGACTCGCGAGGACCCCGCGGCGGATCACGCCTTCGAGGCCCGATTCGAGGGGACCGAAGGCGATGGCCATCCCTCGCGGAAGGCTCTTCTCGGCCTCGCTAGCCGAGGCATTCGTGTAGACGATCCGGCCGTGGATCACGAAGCGGGGCACGCTCGAGGAGGGCAGCTCGAGGTCGATCTCCGAGCCGACGACGAAGGGCCGCGGCGTCACGAAATAGCCTCCCGCCGACGAAAGCGTGTAGCAGCGGACGAGCTTCTCTCGGCCCGACGCGAAGACTCGCGTGCGCCACTCCATCGGGGCGCGTTGCTCGCCGCGGAGGGATTGCCGGGCGGCCGGCGCGAGGGCGCGGTTGATCTGGAAGCGCAGCGCGTGGCGGCCGAAGCGGCCGAAGAGCGCCAGCTCGGCGCCCGCGCGGCGGAGGGCTTCGCGCCGCCCTGAATCCGGCGGTCGTCCGAATACGATCGGAACCAATCGCGGCGAGCGCGAACGCACGCGCAGCTCTGCCAGCGTCTGTTCGAACTCGTCGGGGACCACCTCGCTCTCGGCGAGGAGGACCACCTGCGGTGCCGAGCGCCGAGCGTCCGCCGACTCGGCGGCATTGCGGATCTGCTCTGTCGTCGTGACGGTCATCGGCAGCCCGCTCAGCTCCTGGATGAGGGCGCGCCGGAAGGCCGAGTCTTCCGCGATGACGAGCGCGGCGCCGCGGGCGGAGAGGCTTCGGGTCGAGTGGGGCGCGCTGTGCATCGCAAATCCTCCTGCGCGCCATCGGCGCCCCCGAGAGGCGCCTTGAGACGGTATGCTCACACGTCCGTGGCTGAACCGAATTCCCGATCGCCGAGCGCTGCCGTCGCAGCTCCGACCCAGCGCATCCGCGCCCTCGCGGTCGAGCTCGCCGTGGACCAGCCGGAGTCGCAGCTCTGCGCAAGCGCTGCGCAGGCGATCGGCATCGATCCGGCCCTCGTGCGCGGACTCTCGATTGCGCGCCGCGCCCTCGACGCCCGCCGCCGCGGCCGGCGTCACGAGGTCCGCTTCGTCTATCACGTCGATCTCGAGCTGCCCGGAGATCTAGCCTCGCCTGCGCTCGATCTCGCGCTTCGATCGGGCCGGGCGCGCCGGGTCGCGCCGCCTGCGCGCTTCGAGCTTCCGACCCGGGATCCCGCCTGGGCGGGTCGCAGGGTCGCCGTCGTCGGCAGTGGTCCCGCCGGTCTCTACGCGGCCTGGTGTCTCTCGGCCAATGGAGTGGCCGTCGATCTGCTCGAGCGCGGTCCTGCCCTGCGCGAACGAAGCCGCGCCGTCGCCCGCTTCACGCGGACCCGCGATCTCGATCCCGAAGCGAACCTCCTCTACGGCGAGGGCGGCGCGGGGACCTACTCCGACGGCAAGCTCTACACGCGCACCCAGCACGAGCTCGAGGCGCCGATCCTCGAGACCCTCGTCGAGGCGGGGGCGCCCGCGGAGATCCGCTTCGATGCCCGCGCCCATGTCGGAACGGACCGCCTCCACCGGATCCTGCCCGCGCTGCGCGGCCAGCTCGAGGCGAGGGGTGTTCGATTCCATTTCGGAACGAAGGTCCTGGGCTTCGTCGCGCCGACGACGACCCCGCAGCGTGTCCGCGCGCTGCGTACGTCCGAGGGGGAAGTCGCCTGCGACGCCGTCTTCCTCGCCCTCGGCCACAGCGCTCGAGACACGATCGCGACGCTTGCCTCCGAGGGCCTCTCCGTCGAGGCCAAGCCCTTCCAGATCGGACTCCGCATCGAGCATCCGCAGGCCCTCGTCGACGCGGGTCGTTACGGCGAAGCCCGCGATCCGGTCCGGCTGGGCCACGCCTACTACGCCCTCGTCGCGAAGCCCGAGGGCGATGCGCCCGGCGTCCACAGCTTCTGCATGTGTCCCGGTGGCCAGATCGTCGCGGCGGTCGCGCAGCCCGGCCTCCTCTGTACCAACGGCATGAGCAACTCGCGCCACTCCTCGCCCTTCGCGAACTCGGGTCTCGTCGTCACCCTCGGTCCGCGCGAGTACGGCGGCGACGTCTTCGACGGCTGGCGCTTCCAGGAGAAGCTCGAGGCCGCGTTCTTCGCGGCGGGCGGAGGCGACTATCATCTTCCGGCTCAACGCGTCCCGGATTTCCTCGCCGGACGCGAGAGCCGGATCCTCCCGCGCAGCAGCTGCAAGCTCGGCGAGCGTTCGGTGCGCATCGATGCCCTGCTGCCCGAGCCGATGACGCGCGCCCTGCGCGATGCGATCCGGCGCTTCGACCGCGAGATCCCGGGCTACGCCGGCGAAGACGGGCTGCTCGTCGGGATCGAGTCGCGCAGCAGCGGCCCGCTACGGATGACGCGGGATCCAGTCGCGCGCCGGTCGACCGGCTTCGAGAACGTCTATCCCGTCGGTGAGGGCGCCGGCCATGCCGGCGGCATCATGAGCGCCGCGATCGACGGCGCCCGCAGCGCCTGGGCCTTTCTGGGCCATTTCGAATAGCACCCATCCTCCCCGCTCCTCCCTGGAGCTCAGCGCTTCTTCAGCTTTTCTCGAATCGAATCCGGTCCCCTTCGCCGGGTCGTTCGAGATGCTAGTCATTGATCCATCTGCCCAGCCTTCGCCCCGTGCGGTCCCGCCGTCTGGAGTGCGTCGATGCGGGTCGAATGGATGGTTTCATGGCTGCGCGCTCTGGGGCTCCTCGCCCTGATCTCGTCGAACGTCGGGCTCGTGCCGCTCCCGGTCCAGGGAATGGAGGGGCCCGGCGGCGGTGAGAGCAATCCTTTCGCGGCGCTCCAGGCGGAGGCGTCGAGCAATCCGTTCACCGGGGCTGCGGCGGTGACCGTCCCGATCCTGGTTCCGCCCGGACGCAAGCACGCGACGCCCGAGCTCTCGCTCCGTTATTCGAGCCATGCGGGACTCTCCTTCGTCGGGGTCGGCTGGTCGCTGCCGCTCGGTGTCCTGACGCGCTCGATCGAGCACGGGGTGCCGAGCTGTCTCGGTGCCGATCGTGAGGCGTTTCGATTGACGCTCGCCGCGTCGTCGAACGAGCTGGTGCGCGAGGAGGCGGACCGATTCCTGCTGGAGTTCGACGAGGGCTACGCCGAGGCGATCCCCGATCGGGCCGGAAACCAGTGGACTGTGCGGACGCGTGAAGGGATGACCTACACGTTCGGGGGGGCCGAGGCCGCGCGGGTCTACTCGGGCGAGGATCGCTTCTTCGATCCGTCGGGCTGCTCGTTCACGACGGCGTGGCACGTGACCCGCCTCGAAGACCCGAACGGCAATTCGATCGAGGTCGAATACGCGAAGACCGGCAATTCGCCCCTCCCGGCCCAGATCCTCTACGGCGGCAATGCCGCCGCAGGAATTCCCCATCCCTTCCGGGTCCGATTCGAAGGCGAGGATCTCGTGGCGCTCGGGCGGCCGATCCTGCGGAGCCTCGTGACGGGTGTCGATCAGCAGCTCCTGCGCCGGATCGCGAGCATCGTCGTCGAGGCGAGGACGACGGCGAACGGCAGCTTCGATGAGGTTCGCCGCTACCAGCTCGACTACGACGATTCCCTCGACACGGCGGACTTCCTGCTGACCGCCGTCGAGGCGAGCGATCTGCCGCGGCGGAGCTTCGACTACTCGACGCCGAATCCGACCCTCGTCGACGATCTGTCCGAGTCGGTCCCGAATCCGGATACCATGGGCGCGAGCCTCGAGTTCGGCGCGATCCTCGCGCTGATGGACCTGAACGGGGATGGCCTGCTCGATCGACTCTGCGTGAACGGCAGTGGAGATTGGCACGCGGCGTACGGAGCCCCGGGGCAGGTTCAGTTCACGGGCTATTCGTCGTGCTCCGGCGCGGGCAACTGGAACGTGCCCCACGTCGAAGGGGTCAACCTCGACCGGATCTCCAAATCAGTGGACGGTCGCGAGGTCTACCTGACGCTCGACCTCGACGGCGACGGACTTCCGGACCTGTTGTACCGGCGGCCGCAGTCGTCGGCGATCGAGGTGTACCGCGGCGGCTGTGCGAGCGCGTGGGATTGCGGCTTCTCCGACACGGCTGAGATCTGGAGCAATCCCTACCCCGCATCGGATCAGGTGCTCCGCAAGACGGTGAGCGGAAATCGCGGCCAGCAGGTGTTGCGCGACCTCGTCGACATGAATGGTGACGGCCGGCCCGACCTCGTGCGAGCGCTGGGAAGCGGAGACTGGCAGGTCTTCCTGAATACCGGATCGGGCTTCGAGGCCGCGCCTCGCGTGCTTCCGGGGGTGGACGAGCTGATCGCCTACTCGCCCAACAACGGTCAGAACGCCGAAGAGGAACGGCAGCTGATCGACGTCAACAACGATGGGCTCGTCGATTGGGTACGCGGCGTTCGCCACGGTTCGCCGCTGAATTCGACGCAGCGGATTCCGCAGACGTATTTTGCGGTCGGGCCCCAGGGGCAGCAGGCGGGACCCTATCCGTTGGCGGGCGGGCCCTACCTCTGTCCGCCCGCCTTCCAGGGACAGGAAGCGTCGCTCTGTACCGGTGCGAACGCGCTGCCGGCGGGCTGGGCGATCGTCGGCGCGTCGACCGTCCGTCTGAATACGGGCTCGGGCTTCTCGGATCCGATCTATACCCCGGCGCCCTTCTGGGACGATGCCGACGAGACGGCCAACCGTCTGCGCGCCTCATGGACGGCGTCGGGCTCTCGCGAGACGTACATCTACCGCGACTTCGTCGACGTCAACGGCGATGGGCGGGTCGACTGGGTCAGCTCGGGATATCCGTGGGACGGCAGCGCGAACTGGTACGTGCTTTTCAATCAGGGCGACGGCCGCTTCGGCGGAGAGCTCGAGGTTCTGGCGCCCGCTTCGCCTGCGCTCGGGGGCGTGTTCCTCGGCCGCGTGCGTCCGTCCGCGACGCTCGCGAACGTCGATCGCTATCTCGGTCGGACCTTCCAGCACGCGTCGCCTGCGGACCGCGTCGATCGGCAGATGATGGTCCTCGACATCGATGCCGACGGATTGCCGGAGCGCGTGCGGGCGTTCGGGATCGGGGGAGGCGACCGCTGGGAAGTCCGGCGACTCGAGTTCCGCGATGCCGATTCGCCGCACACACGTCCGCTCTTGCTCACGCGTGTCGAGGACGGCGCCGGGGGCGCCACGCATTTCCGCTATTCGCCGAGCAGCCGCTTCGTGCCGCCGCCGGAGACGGCGCCGAGGCTCCCCTTCGTGACCTGGCTCGTGACCGGGATCCGACGCACCGACGGCCTCTGTGATCTCGATCCGGGCGATTGGTTCAGCCTCGCCGGCAATGCCTGTCTCGAGGCCGGTCACGAGCTGGTCCAGCGCTTCGAGTACGAGGACGGGGTCTACGATGGCCTCGCGCGAGAATTCCGGGGCTTCGCGACGACGCGCATCTTCGACGGACCCAACGAGACCGGGAGCCTGCGGGAGATCGCATTCCATCAGACGCCGGCTCTGAAAGGAAAGATCGCCTCGGAATCGGTCTACGCGGGCGGCGTCGATCTGCTTTCGCGGGCGCTCTTCGACTGGCGCAGCGTGGCCGCGGGGGCGCGAACGCAGGTCTATCTCCAGGAGCAGCGGATCGAGGAGCTCGCTCTCTACTCGCCGTTCGGTGGCGAGGCGAGCCAGTGCGTGGTCCATCGCAACTCGATTTTCGACGCGAACGGCCAGGCCGATCGAGCGACGCGAATCCAGTCGACCTGCTCGATGGCGTGTGCCGGAGCGGGGGCTTCGGACGCGCTTTGTACCCCGGTGCCCGTCGGTAAGAAGCAGGTGGACACGATCTGGGCCGAGCCGGTGGGCGGAGCGGCCCACGCGGTCTGGGATCGGCCCGCGGAAATCGAGACGAGTCATGTCGATGCGTCGGGGTCGACTCGAACGACGGCCTTGATCCGCCAGGCCTACGATGGACTGGGGCTCGGTCTCGTCGACCGCGGGAATCTGACGACCGAGCTCTCGCGGATCGAGATCGAGTCCGAGACCTGGTCCGCCAAGCTGTTCGTCTACGACGAGGGGAACACCGCGGGCCCGGGCAACATCACGTCGGTACACGTCCCGGTCGCCGGCGCGTCGCGCGCCCCGGCGACGATCGAATTCGACGACGAGTTCGAGCTCCACCCCGTGCGCGAGACGGCTTCCGTTTCGAACATGGGGGCGTCCGCGGAGCGGAGGATCGAGAGCCGCTGGGACATCCGGCATGGCAAGCGGATCGAGACCGTCGGGCTTCATGGGCGCGGGGCGGGCGACGTCGCCGGAACGGTCTACGACGGACTGGGTCGACCCGTCTGCGAGTTCGCGCCGGGAACGGTCTGTGGGGTCAGCTCGGGCTTCGGCGCCTCGGCCGAGTATCGCTATGCGTTCGGCGACCCGACGGCAGCCGATCCGATCGAGCGCCTCTCCTCCGTCGAGGTCCGGCGACGAGAGCCCAACGCGCCGCAGGGGTACCTGACCACCCGAACCTTCTGGGACGCCCTCGGGCGCGAGCGGATCACGACCAACGAGCAGAATCTCGTCGATCCTCCGCAGTCCGGCGGTCGGCCTTCGCTCCGGACGGTCGTCTTGCGCCAGCTCGCCTACGGCCCGAATGGAAAGCTCGTCCGGTCTTCCGCTCCCTACGTCGCGTCGACCTCGCCTCTCGCTCTCGACCCGCCGACGGGAGTCGGGTCGGCCTCGACGAGCTACGTGTTGAACGGAAACGCCGCGGGTCGCCTCGATCCCGCCGGCCGCGTCTTCGAGACGACGGGCTTCGACGGCAGTCGCGTGCGGACCTACTACCTCGGCCGGACCCTGCGCCGGGTCGACGGCGTCGTCTCCGCTTCGACGGCCGGAAATCACACGGTCGAGACCCTCGACGAGCACGGTCGGACGATCGAACGCCGATCGCTCCACGGCTCGGCGCTGCAGCTCGCGCGTTGGAATGCCGAGTACGACGGCCGCGACGCGGTCGTCGCGGAGTGGTTCGGCGGGCTGCAGACGACACGGGTCGAGCGTCGCTACGACCTGCTCGGCCGCGCGGTGTCGACCGACGATCCCGACGCAGGTCGCTGGACCGTGCGCTACGACGAGGCGGGCAACGAGGTCTTCCGAGACGACCCGACGCCGAGCCAGAGCATCCAGTCCTGCTACGACGGGCTGAATCGCGTCGTTCTCCAGTGCGTTCGGGCGAGCGATGCACCGGATCCCGGGCTCTGTGCCGGGGCGCAGCCGAGCTGCGTCACCGCCTATCGCTACCGCTACGATGAAGCGGCGCCGATCCTCTCCGCCGCCAACTACGGCCTCGGCCACTTGACGACCGTCGAAGGCCCTGCGAGCCGACATCGTTACGTCTACGACGTGCGCGGCCGGGTGACGCTCGAGGTCGACGAGATCCAGGGCGTCGAGGCCGTCACGCGCTACGGCTATCGCCCGGATCTCGACCGGCTCGAGGAGATGACGTATCCCGACGGCGAGATCGTGCGCTACGGCTACGACGCCTCCGGCCAACAGGCCTGGCTCTCGCAGGTCGATTCGGCAGGACAGTGGCTCGCCTATTACATCCGGGAGATCGTCTACGACCTGCGCGGGCGACCGCTCGCGATCGAGCGCGGAAACCTCACGGCGGATCGCTTCGAGTACCACGGCGCGGCGGAGAATTTCGCCCTGGCCCGGATCAGCAGTCGCAGCCTCTCGGCGACGGTCCTCGATCCACGGGTCGTCTACAGCGACCTCCTGTACCGCGACTACGATGCGAACGGACGGCTGGTGCAGGTCGACGACGCACGAAATGCGGGGGGCCCGCTCTCGATGTCTGCCCGCTACGCCTACGACGCAGTCGGTCGTCTCGCGACCGTCTCCGGCGCGTCGCCGGAGAGCTTCGGTTACGACGGGATCGGCAACCTGCGCGTGATCGACGGAATGCCGCTCACACAGACGACCGGCGCGGGCGCTAATCTCGGTCCCCATCAGCTCGATCGATTCGGCGATCCGTCGGCGGTCCATTGGACGCTCGACTTCGACCAGAACGGTCGGCGGATCAGCAAGCGTCGCTCGGATGGCGGCTCGATCGAGAGCTATGCCTACGACGGCTTTGGTGCGATGCGAGAGCTGGTCGTCGACGGAGTCGCGTCGGTCATGGGCTACGACCATGACGGGCGCCGCGTCGTCGAGACGCGGGGCGGGGTGACCCGGCGATTCTATGGTCGCCACGCCGAGCTCGTCGACGGTCGGCTCGTCAAGTACTACCACGTCGGGGACCAGCTCGTCGCGACACGAAGCGACGCGGCGGCAGCGATGGCGCCGCCGGCCGGAGAGCGCGTCTTGCGCTTCACCGTCGCGCCGCCGGTCCGCATCGTGGTGATCGCCATCGGGGCGCTCGGGCTTCTCGTTCCGATGGGCCGGTCACGAGTCGCGCTCGGTGTCCGGGTCGCCCGGAGCGGGGCGCTCGGCTCGAGTCTGTTGGTGCTGAGCCTCTCGCTCCCAGTCGTCGTACCGGCGCTCGGCTGCGCCGAGCAGGCGGGGATCCGGCATTACCATCTGAATCATCTCGGGAGTCCCGTTGCGATCACGGGTGCGGGAGGTGTGCTCGAGCGCCAGTATCGATATTCGGCCTACGGCAAGGTTCGTCACTTCGATGGTACGGGCCAGCAGGCCGGGCCCGACGCGACGAGCCGTCGGGAGTTCACGGGCTACGAGGCCGACGACGCCTCGGGTCTCCAGTACGCCGGGAGCCGGTTCTACGATCCTGCGCTGGCGAGCTTCCTCACCCCGGATCCGGCGGACGAGCACGCGAGCCCGTACGCCTACGTCGGCTGGGATCCGATCAACGCCGTCGATCCGAACGGGGCCGAGCTGACCCTGGTCGCTGCGATCCTGTTGGCGCTGTCGGCCGTGCTCGTCGTCGCGAGCGCGATCGTGGCGGGGATCCAATCGGGCAGCGTGTCCGCCGGGATGCAGACGCTGGGCATCGGCGTCGCGGGGCTGGCGGCCGGGTATGTGGTGGGGCTGGCTGCCCCGGCGGCGGCAACGTCGAGCTGGATCTCGCAGGCCTCCGCGGCGGCCATCAACACAACCCTCTCGGTCGCTTCAGTAGGCGCATCCATCTACGGCATATCGACCTCGGGCGAGCTCTCCGGAACGATCCTCGCCGGGGCGGGGCTCGCGGTCTCGCTCGCGGGCGCGGCCTACTCGATCGGGAACGTCGTTCGGGCGCGGAGCAGCGGGGCCTTTGGGCCGAGCGAGTCGACCGCCGGGCAAGCCAGTTCGGCGGAAGCGGGGAACATCGTGCGCACGGGATCGCTCTCGTCCGCCACGGCGCAGCGCCTCGCGCTCGAGGCGCAGCGCCGGATGGTCGAGCTCGCCCAGTACACGGCGCTCGCGAAGGTGCGCGCGCGCATCGCCGAGATCCGTACGCAGTTCGCCGGGCGTCCGGGCATCGACGTCTACGCCGAGGTATTGATGGAAGGACCGCGTATTCCGAGCCAGACCCGCGTCTTCGGTCAACACCTGCTTCCGAATCGGGTCGAGGTTACGCCCAACATCGTGCCCGTGGGTCGAGCGCCGACGCCGGCGCTGCTCGCTCCTGTGCCGTGGGATCGCTTCCGGATCCACGACTTCATCCCAGTCCTGAACAACGGTGTTCCCGCGACCGCGCAATGAAACGAGAGGAGGATTCGAGATGTCTTGGTGGCAGAGATCGCTCTCGCTCGGAACGCGGATGGCGTTGTTAGCTCAGCTCGCGCTGGCAGTCGCCCTCACGGGCTGCGACGAAGAGCCGGGCATCGCGCTGTATCCTGTCGAGCTGCTCGATCCGGCGGCCCGCGATCCCCTGGACACGGATCCGCTCTTCGCGCCGGCGCCGCTCGCGTGTACGGACTGCCTCGAGCGGGACGTCGTCCTGCCGGGGGGCGACGTCGCGCGTGTGCGGGTGGCGAGGGAGCCTTCGCTTCGTCTCGTCGACGACCAGATCGCATTCGTCGAGCTGGCGAGCGAAGGGGGCAGTGAGCAAGTCGACGGCGGCACGGCGACGGTGGAGCGCTTCGGCGTCTACGCGGTCCTCGAGGACGAAGGTCAGGAAGCGTGGAGCGCGCTCGCGACGCGTCATGCGCGGCATTTCGTGCTGGTCGAGATCGAGGGAAGAGCCGTCGATCTCGTCCGGCCGCTCGGCTGGTCGCGGGGCCTTCGGATCGGAGTCTTCGAGAGCGAAGCGGCGCGCGACGCCTACGTCCGCGGATTGGCCTTCAGCTCGAGTGCTCGACCGTGATCCGGGCGGTCCCGACGACGGGGGTCTCGCCGCGCTCGTTCTGGAGCATCAGGTCGAGCTCGATCACGCGGGTCGACTCGTCGATGTCGGTGACGACGCCGCGGGCGATCGGCTGCGAGTCGACGAGCACGGTCGCGCGAAAGACGGTGTCGACCGAGAGGACCCGGGCGTTCGGGAGCCAGCGGTGGATCAGGGCGACCAGAATGCCCTGGCTCATGATGCCGGGGACGATCGCGCCGGGAAGTCCCGCCTGGCGCGCCTCTTCGTGGTCGATGAAGCGGCCCGCCATCATCGACGCCGCCTTCGCGAAGCGCTTCACGTTCGGGAGGGACACGTCGGCGGCGTAGTCGGGCAGGGCCTCGCCGAACTCGATCTGCTCGAAGCTGCGGGGTGCGGCGGCGGTCGGGGCCGGGGATGACGGGCTCACGGATTGAACTCCCGCTGCACGAGGCGCCAGTCGACGGTCGCGAGGTGGACGTTGCCCTTGCCGTAGAAATTCATGCGGTGGACGATGAAGAGCATGCTGCCGCTGCGGCCCGTCTTTTCGTAGATGTCGGCGATCTCGCTTCGGCCCGTGATCTTCTCGCCGGCGCGGACGGGGGCGTGGACGACCACGGATTTGCCGGCGTCGAAGCAGCGCTGCATTTCGACCGGGAAATCCTTCGGGAGCTGGCGCGTGCCGTGGATCCGGGTCGGATAGTTGGGGACGGCCTGGAAGTCGGGGTGGGCGGGATCGGTAAATTTCGGATCGGTCTCGCCGCAGGCGAGGGCGAAGTCGACGAGGGATGCGGCGTCGACGTCGAGATCGATCTCGTCGAAGACGTTGCCCGTGAAGCGGAATTTGATTTCGGCGGCGTCCATGCTGGCGGGACTCTACGAAATGGCGTCGGGCGATGCGACCCGGCAGGCGTCGAAGCGACCGCCCGAGAGCGCGGCGACGAGGCCGTCGATGTCCTTGAAGGGCTCTTCGAAACGCGTCGCACAGCGCCCGATATGGCTCACGATGTGCGAGTCCGAGCCGCCGATGCGGGCCCAGCCCTGGCTCGCGGCGTAGCGCTCCGCGAGCTCGTTCTCGCCCTCGCGGCTCCCGCCGTTCAGCGTCTCGACGATCTCGACGCCGGCGACCGGCCCGCGGGTCTCCCAGTGAGAACAGAGGCCGACTTTCGGCCGTCCCGGATGGCAGGGCACGGCGACGGCACCGCAGCGCTTCACGTGTGCGAGGACCTCCTCGAGGCGGTTGTCGATGCGGGCGAAGTCGAAGGCGGCCCGCAGGTCTTCGTTGACGCCGAAGACGAGCACGTGGCCGTACTCGGTCTCGACCTCCGACGCCTTCAGGATCAGCAGGCCGAAGCGATCCTCGAGGGCGCGGTAGTCCGAGCGATCGTCGAACTGGCGGTGCTCGGTCAGGACGAGCCCATCGAGCGGCAGCTTCCGGCGCTCGATCCACTGACAGTAGTTCTCGACCTTGGCCCGGCCGTCGTCCGAGGCGATCGAATGCGAATGGAGATCGAGGATCATGCCGGGACGAACCTCGGGACGGCGAGCTTCGCATCGATCGGAGTTCCGCCGCGCGGGTCGTCCTCGACGGGGACGAACTCGACCCGGACGCGCATGCCGATCGAGACGGCCTCGGGCGCGCAGCCGACGATGTTCGTCAGCAGCTGCGGCCCCTCGTCGAGCTGGACGTAGGCGACGACGTAGGGGACGGCTTCGCGAAACTCGGGCATCTGGTTCTGGCGCACGACCGAGAACGTGTAGACGGATCCGAGCCCGCTCGCGACGAAATGCTCGATCTCGTCCGCGAGACAGCTGACGCAGAGCCCCCGCGGTCGGTGTTGGACGACTCCGCAGGCGCGGCAGCGCTGGAGCACGAGCTCGCCGCGCCCGGCGCCCTCCCAGTAGGCGCGCGATTCCCAGTCGACGTTCGGTCGCTTGTACTTCGGATCGGGCTTCGGCGGCGTCGGGCTCGTCATGTGGAGACTCAGTCTTTCGAGAGGATCAGCGTGCAGCCGCTGTGCATGAGGCCGAGGTAGCCGCCTGTGCCGTGGGCGAGGGCGATCTCGGCACCCTGGACCTGGCGGGCACCGAGTCCGCCGCGCAGCTGCCGGACGGCCTCGATCACGAGGAAGATGCCGCGCATGCCCGGGTGATTCGAGGAGAGACCGCCGCCGTCGGGATTGACGGGGAGCTTGCCGCCGAGGCCGATGCCGCCGTTCTCGACGAAGGCGCCGCCCTCGCCGGGCTTGCAGAAGCCGAGATTCTCGAGGGTGACGAGGACGGTGATCGTGAAAGAGTCGTAGAGCGTGCAGAAGTCGATGTCGGCGGGCGTCATGCCGGCCATCCGGAAGGCGTGGGCGCCGGACTGCTTTGCGGCGATCGTCAGCAAATCCGGGGCGCCGATCTCGCGGTGGGCGACCGCTTCTCCGGTCCCGCGTACCACGATGGGCCGCTTGCGCAGATCCTTCGCGCGCTCGAGGCTCGTCACGATGACCGCGCCGCCGCCGTCGCTGATGATGCAGCAGTCGAGCAGATGCAGCGGATCGGCGATCAGCCGGCTCGAGAGAACCTCGTCGCGGGTGATCGGCTTTCGCATCTTCGCGTGCGGATTCAGGCTCGCGTGGTGGCGCGTCGAGACCGCGACGTCGGCGAGCTGCTCGGCGGTCGTGCCGTATTGATGACGGTGGCGCGCAGCGACCATCGCGTAGGACGAGACGAGCGTCATGCCGTAAGGCGCGACGAAGGCGGCTCCGGGATCGCGACCGCTCGAGTCGCCGGTTCCGATCGCCATCGCGTCGGAGGCGGCCTTGCTGCCGTAGAGGATGAGCGCGACGTCGCAGAGGTCGGCAGCGATCGCCGCGCCGGCATGGGCGACGTGACCGACGAACGACGAGCCGCCGATGTTGCTGCCGTCGAAGTAGCGAGGCTTGATGTTCAGGTACTCGGAGAGCTGAACCATGCCCATCGCGCCCATCGTCATCGACGCGCCGAACAGCCCGTCGACGTCGGCGAGCGAGAGGCCGGCGTCGGCGAGCGCCTCGCGCGCACACTCCGCCATGATCTGGAGCTCGGTCTTGTCCGGCGCAAACCGGCTCTCGTACTCGTGGATGCCGGCGATCGCGATCTTGCCCGAAAGACTCATGCGGCCTCCACGAGGCGCAGGATCTCGCGAGCGAGATCCGCGGGCCTTTCGAGCGGGAGCAGGCTCGCCGATTCAGGCAGCGTCGCGTCGTTTGCTCCGAGGCGCGTCGCGAGGGTGCGCGCCGTCTCACGATCGGCCTCGGGCTCGGCGGCGCCGCAGGCGATCAACGTCTTCACCGTCGGCCGCGCGCCGCCCCCGTCCGTCGCCGCGTGCGCGCGCGCGAACGAGCGGCAGGCCTCGAGGTCGACGAGGGTCGCCCGCGGATCGGTCTGGATGCTCTCCATGTAGAAGCGTCGCATGCGCTCGGGCGGGGCGCCCGGGGCGAGGCGCGCCGCGTCGAAAGGCCGCGGTGCACGGCCCAGGGTCACCTGCCGCATCGTCTCGATCGCCTCGTCCCGGAGCCCGAAGGCGCGCCCCGTCGCACATAACACGAGGCCGCCGACCGATTCGGGCGCACGCCCCGCCCAGTCGAGGGCGACCAACGCTCCCATGCCGTGGCCGACCAGCACGGGCCGCGTCGCCCGGCACCAGCCGGCGATCCCGCGCGCACATTCGCTCATCGCCTCGATCGAGGGCAGCGCGTCGAGCCCGCCCGAGCGCCCGTGGCCCGGCAGATCGAAGGCGAGGGCGCAGGCGGCGTCGCCGATCGCGGCGAGCAGATCCGTGAAGATCGAGCTCTGGAGTCCCGCGTCGTGCAGACACACGACCGAGCGCCCGGAGCGAACGGCGGGCGGCCGCTCGGGCAGGGTCGACGGGCCCGTATGTCGCAGTAGGATCGGGAGACCGCCGTGGCGGAGGTATTTTTCCGGCATGGCTTTCCTCTCTTCTCGGGATCTTCTCAGGACCTGCTCAGGCTCCGGTCACGATTTGGGCGGCCCGGTCGGAATGTCCTTGAACGCCATCCCTTTGTCGGCCCGGGCATCCGGCGGGAGCCCCAGCACGCGCTCGGCGATGATGTTGCGCAAGACTTCGTCGGTGCCGCCTGCGATCCGGAGTCCCGGCAGCGAGAGGTAGCGCTCCTGCCAGGCCGCCTTCGCAGGCGTCGTCTCGTCGAGCAGCGCGCTCGAGGCGCCCGCGATCTCCATCGCGAAGGAGGCGGCGTGTTGCTGGAGCACGGCGCCGACGAGCTTGCTCATGCTCGCCTCCGGGCCCGGCGTCTTGCCCTGCGAGAGGGCGGAGAGGGTCCGCAGCGAGGTGTACTTGAGCCCGCGTGCCTTCACGACGTACTCGGCGATCCGCTCGCGGACCTGGCGATCTTCGAGGGCGGGTCGACCCTCGATCTCGAGCTCCGCGGCGAAGCCGACGAGATCTTCGATCGCGCCGACGCCCATGCCCGAGCCGATCGACATGCGCTCGTTCATCAACGTCGTGATCGAGACGGCCCAGCCGTTGCCGACGCCGCTGATGCGCTGGTCGTCGGGGATGCGGACGTCGGTGAAGAAGACCTCGTTGAAGCCCTGGCCGCGGTTGATCTGGGTGATCGGGCGGATCTCGATGCCGGGGGAGTGCATGTTGACGACGAAGAAGGTCAAGCCCGCGTGTTTGGCGGCCGTCGGATCGGTGCGCACGACGAGGATGCCCCACTCGCAGATCTGAGCGCCGGAGGTCCAGATCTTCTGGCCGTTCACGACCCACTCGTTGCCCTGCTTGACCGCGCTCGAGCGCAGTCCCGCGAGGTCGGATCCGGCCGACGGCTCGGAGAAGAGCTGGCACCAGATCTCTTCGCCGGTGAGCAGCTTCGGGATCCAACGCGTCTTCTGTTCCGGCGTGCCATGGGTCAGGATCGTCGGGCCGCACATTCCTATGCCGATCGAGAAGACGTCGGGCGGCGTCTCGAACTTCGCCTGCTCCTGACCCCAGATGGCGTTCTGGATCGGCGTCGCCCCGCGGCCGCCGTACTCCTTAGGCCAGGTGATGCAGGCCCAACCGGACTCGGCCTTCTTCTTCTGCCAGGCCTGCGACTGCTTCACGACGTCGAGGGTCAGGTCTTCGCCGCTGATCGTGGGGGTCATGGCGGTGCGCGGTCGGGCGTTCTTCGCGAGCCAGGCGCGGGCCTCGGCGCGGAACGCGGCCTCGTCGGGGGTATCGTTGAAGTCCATGGGTAGCTCCTTGGGGCTGCTGGAGAGATGCTAGGCAGCGTCGGCAGTGTCGGCGGCGCTTCGGTCGGCCGAGAGGCGGTCGATCAGGCGGTTCTTCCAGTACTTGGGCGTGCCGAGCAGGCCGGCGAGCTGCTTCGCGCGGCGGTAGAAGAGGTGGCAGTCGTACTCCCAGGTGTACCCGACGCCGCCGTGGAACTCGATCATCTCGATCGTCGTCTTCTCGAAGGCCTCGCAGGCGGCGATGCGCGCGAGGCAGGCCGCGACCGGCAGCTCGGCATCCTCGTTCGCCAGCGCCCAGGCGGCGTAGTAGGCGTTCGAGCGGGCGATCTCGATCTCGCACCAGAGGTCGGCCATGCGGTGCTTGATCGCCTGGAAGGCGCCGATCGGCTTGCCGAAGGCGAATCGGCCGAGAATGAAGGCGCGGGTGATTTCGAGGGCGCGGTCGGCGCCGCCGAGCTGCTCGAAGGCGGTGAGCACCGCGGCCCGGTCGAGCAGTCGGTCGATCGCGACGGCATCGGCTCCCTCGAGCTTCTCGCAACGCGCCCCTTCGAAGCGGATGCGCGCGGCGCCGCGGCTCGGGTCGAACGCCTCGAGCGTCTGGCGCTCGACGCCCGAGCCCTGGAGGTCGACGAGGTAGAGGCCCGTCGTTCCGTTCTCCTTCGCCGCGATGATCGCGAGGTTGGCGACGGCGCCGTCGGCGACGGGCAGCTTCGTGCCCGAGAGCTTGCCGTCCCTAACCGTCGCGGCGATCGACTCGGCGGCGTTCTGGCCGGGCTTCTCGGCGAAGGCGAAGGTCCCGATCGCGGTTCCGTTCGCGAGCTTCGGGAGCCAGGCGGATTTCTGCGCCGCGTTGCCATGGCGCAGCAGGGCCTCGGTCGCGACGAACACGCTCGGACCGAAGGGGATCGGGGCCAACGCACGACCGACTTCATAGGCGATCATCGCGAGCTCGAGGTAACCGAAGCCCGCGCCGCCGAAATCCTCGGGGACGACGGCTCCTTGCCAGCCCATCTCGGCCGCGCCCTTCCAGAGAGCGGCGGCGTAGGGCTGGTCGCTCTCGAGGATCTCCCGGCAGGTCGAGAGCGGGGAGTGTTCCGCGAGATAATCGCGGGCGGTCTGCTGGAGCAGCTTCTGCTCGTCGGAGAAGTCGAAGTTCATGGGGCGGGCCTCTCTTTCGGCTAAACATCGCGGCTAAACATCGGGGCTGGAATTCTCGACGCGTCCCGTCAGCACGGGCCACCCGCCTCCCGGGCACCGGGCCGGAACTGCGAAATCGCGGTCGAATCGAATGGGATCATCGCGCCGGCCGTGGGTTCGATCACAGCTCGCTCGCTTCGACCTCGCCAGAATCGCCGAATTGAAGCGGGTGTCAACGATCCGCGGAGCCCCCGGAGTCAGGCTTTGCGGGTCGGCCGAGCACAGGCGCTAAGCTGGGTCGCGACGATTCGTGCCGGGAGGGTTTGTCGTGTTTCGATCAGCGGGGAGCCGTCCCGTACAGGGGACAGGACCCACCCCGGCGGATCGAGCACGGGTCCTGGCCATGGCCCTGCTGTTGCTGGTGGCCTACGCGTTTGGCAGCTCGGATCGCGCCGCGGCCCAGGCCGGCGGACCGCAGAGCCGCGTGCTGACGGTCGCGGAGACCGAGGCCCTCGTGCGCGCGGTCCATTACGAAGGCATGCCCGAGCAGGAGGCGGCGCAGATCGGGGCCGACGGGGCGGCCCGACTCGTCGAGATGCTCGCGGATCCGGAAGAAAAGCAGAGTCACGCACGCATCCTGCTCGCCCTCGGTATTTCCGGCGCCGACGGCGCATTCGAGGCCATCCGCGCCTTTACCGAGCGAGAGGTTGCGCGGGCGCCCGTCTCGGGCGAGCTCGACCGGGACACATTCCGTGCCTGGCAGGTCCTGCCCTTCGCTCTCGGCAAGCTCGCCCCCCGCGATCCGAGGGCGCTGGCTCAGCTCGCCGAGTGCTTCGACGCGGCCGCTCCGGATTGGAAGTTTCGCCACTTCGACGGCCCGCGCCTTCAGGGCCTCGAGCGCCGCGCGGCCGCGGCAGCGCTGGCGGAGACCGCGATGCCTGAGGCCCTGCGCATGCTCGACGCGGTCGAGCGGCGCGGAGCCGATCCCGGACTCGAGGCCCACGTACGTGCGGTGCGCGCCGAGGTGCTGTCCCGCGCGGCGGGGGCCCAGCGATGAATTCGATGATCGGGTCGCGAGCTGCGCGCGGGCCCGCCTTCGTCGCGGGGCTCCTCGCCCTCGTCCTCTCGATCGTTTCGGGTCGGGCGGAGGCAGGCCCCGCCGTCGATCTCCACCAGCTCCGCTGGTTCGTCCATGTCGATCTGATCGATGCCGGCGCCGGACGGGATCTCGCCTACTGGCAACAGGTGATCGACGCGGCCATGGCGAGCGCGAATCCCCTCCTCGAGGGCCGGCAGGGCCCATTCGACCGTGCCTGCTGTACCCGCCTCGCCCGAACCGTCCCCATCACGACCTTCGGATCTGCCGGCGACGGCCGCGACGTCCTCGATTCGCTGGCGGAGCAGAACTACTTCAATTCCGCGGGCGGGTCCGGCTCCGCGGCGTTCCTGATCGACAGCATGACCTACTGCGGCGGCTCGGCGCCGTCGGCGATCGGCTGCGCGGAGCGGCCGAGCTGCGACGGCGCTGGCGGTGACAATCCGAATCTCTGGATGGTGTTGACCGTCGATGCCTTCGACGGCGGCGTCCTCGCCGCCGTGACCGCCCACGAGCGCGGCCATAACGCATGCCTCGCCCACGTCGCCGCCGCCGAATGTCAGATCATGCAAGGGACCGTCTTCACCCCGGGCCTCGGAACCTGCCTCAGCGCGAGCGAATGCACGAACTACCGCGCCGCGCGCACGACCACTTCGAGCGGGGCGGAGTGCACGTGTCACACCACTGGCGGCGCCATCGAGCCCGATGGACTGCTCTGCTCGAGCATGCCCGTCGGCCTCTGCTCGGGTGGCGTGTGCGGCCGCGGCGACGAGCTCGGGGCGGCGGGGGTTCGACTGATCGCAGCGGCTGCGCCGGGAACGGCCGCCGGGGGCCCGCCCGAGAGTGCCCTTGCGATCTCGACCCTCCCGGGTCACTGGTCGATCCTGGGTCAATTCACGCCCACGAACGACGACGTCCGAGCCCTCGAATACGCCCACGATAGTGGGATCCTCTACGGGGTCGTCCCGAGCGTCGCGGACGATCGCATCGTCACGATCGACCCGGCGACCGGCCAGGTCACCGCGACGATCGGGACCCTCGCGAACGGCTCGGACGAGATCGTTTCGATGGCCTACGACCCGGGTGACACGGATGCGCCGGGTGACGACCGGTTGTTCGCCCTCGAGGTCGGCGGTGTCATCGGGGAGCTCCGGACGATCTCTCCCGCCTCGCCTTCGAGCTCGACGCTGCTCGGCTCCCTCATCTGGACGCCGGCCGAGTTCATCACGGGCCTCGCCTACGACAGCCTCCACGACAAGCTCTTCGCGGCGAGCGCGTTCGGGCCGGACGGCCTCTACGAGATCGACCTCACGAGCTGCCCGCCCTCGCCCTGCAGCTCGCGTCAGATTCCCGGTGCGGACCTTTACCGGGACGACGCGAGTCTTTCCTTTTCGCCGGCGACGGGGATGCTCTATCTGCTCGGGACGAGCTTCGGGGGCCAGCGGACCTTTTACGACGTAGTCGACCCGATGACGGGAGTCCGCACCGAGACCCTGAGTCTCGACGCGTTTACGCCGGCCGGATTGGCGGCGGTGCCCGAGCCGATTTCAACGATCTCGTGGCTGTCAGGTGCCTTGGGCGTGATAGTTGCGTATCGTGCGCGCCACAGAGGAATTCTTCGATTGAGGGGGTGACGGTCGTCGCCGTCGATCGATCGAGGGGAGCGGAGGAAAAGAAGGTGCGAATGATCGGATGGAAGGCGATCGGGGTGGTCTCGCTTGGGCTCGCCCTGGCGGCCCTGGTGGGTTGTGGTCAAGGCGACAAGGGCGGCGCCGAGACGGCGGGTGAAGCGATGGACCAGGCCGCAGGTAGCGTCGAGGCCGGAATCGAAGGCGCGGCGGATGCGGCGGCTGACAGCGCGGCTGCGGCCGGTGAAGCAGCGCAGGACGCGGCGGCAGCGGCAGACGTGGCCGTAGACGCGGCGGCGGTGGCAGTCGACGAGGCGGCGGCAGCGGCCAGTGCTGCGGTCGACTCGGCAGCGGCGGGCATCGACGCCGCGGCAACCGATGCCCAGGCAGCGACGGCCGATGCGGCTGGCGCGGCGGCAGCCGGTGCAGCGGGCGCCCTCGACGACGCGAGCCAGGCCCTCGACAAGGCGGCGCAGGACGCCGAGGCGGCGAAGAACGCCCTCGAGCAGCCGACTCCTTAGATCGACCTGGATTCGTAGACGCCGCGTTCGTTCTAAACCACGCACGCTGGCGATACAAAGGACCGACCGGATAGGCAGGCGACTGCCATCCGGGCGGTCCTTCTTTTTTCAAGGTGCTCGGTCCGAGCTTTGGCCGAGCGTGACCTCGCCCATCCGATCTCAGCCGGAGCCGATCGTTGGCCTGGCGCACGCCTCGCGTTGCACGCCCCCACCCGCGAGGGCGGGCAGGATCCGAGCTGGCTTGCCTGTCGCGGTGCGAAGGCTGCGCGGCTTTTCCGTCGCCGGCGTCAGCCGGTCCAGCCACTCGAGCGAGCCGAGCAGGATGAGGAGCATGACGGCGAGGGCAGCCACGGCCGCTGCGTTCCATGCCAGGTGTTCGAGCCAGGGCTGGATCCCGGCGCGGGCTTCGTTTCGTCGTGCCATCTCGGCTTCCTCGGTCCTGCTTTCATCTCCGAGCTCCAAACGGCGAGAACCCCTCCGGCCGCCTGGGCGGGAGGGGTTCTCGTGGGGCTTTGCTCCTGCGGAGCTTCGAGGTCTGCGGTTTCTAGGTTCCGTCGACCTCGGCCATGGAGTCCACCTCCCTATTTCCGTCGCGCTCTGCGCTGCGCTTCGTGCAAGCCTTCGTGCAAAGAGAGCACGTAAGCGACGAGCCACGCGTGGCTTCGAAGGCCCAACGGGCGCACATCAGGGCAGCGTGGTGCGGGTGCGGATACGGAAAGGCGGTCATGGAAGGGAGCTCCTGGTACGGCCCGTTTGTATCGGTGATTCCGCTCGAAGTCAAAGCGTGATTTCGGAATGGATCGGGATCTCGGTGATCGAGATCCGCCCGGAGAGGCACACGTCGATGTCGTGGCCGCTTCGGCGGGGGCGGCTGTGGTAGTCGCTGACCCAGTGGAGCGCCCCGTCCCGGCGCTCGTAGTCGAAGGCGTGGGGGCTGGGATCGAGGGGGCAGTGGACGAGCTCCTGGTCCCATGACTCGTCCGCGGGGTGGGGGAAGTTCACGTTCCAGAACATGCCCGGCCGCGGCGGGCGCTTGCGCAGGTGCTCGAAGACCCGGCGGGCCCGGCGCGCGGTTGCGGACCAATCGATCTGGCGGTGACGGCCGACGTACTGCGACATCGCGATGGCCGAGTAGCCGAGGATGGCAGCCTCTCGGGCGGCCGCGGCTGTACCCGAGATATAGGTATCGACGCCGAGATTGGCGCCGTGGTTGATGCCCGAGACCAGCCAGAGCTCCGGCGCGCGGGCGGCGGCGCCGAGCTCTTCGCGGGCGAAGGCAGCCTGTCGCGCCAGGGCGACCCGGGCACAGTCGGCGGGGGTACCCGAGAGGCCGTAGCGGCCGGGGCCGACCTCCTCGAGGTGCATCGGGACCTCCGTCGTGACCGCATGACCGACGCCGCTCCGGGGTCCGTTCGGCGCGACGACGAGGCAGTCCGCGAATTCGAGCAGGACCGAATGCAACGTCGCGAGACCCTCGGCGTGGACCCCGTCGTCATTGGAGAGAATCAGCGGCACCGGATTCGAACCCCCATCTGCTGCCCTCCCGGATTCCCCAGGCGCCGGCTGTTGTTCGGCTCGAGGCGCATGCTTCGCCTGCCAAGGGAATGCCCAGCCGCTGCAGCCCGGTTGCCGGTCGAGCGGGTTCTCGATCGGAAATGCAAGCGAAGCGTCGGGAAAGCACTTCTTCTTTCGAGACAAAGGACGATAGCCTTGGGCGTCTAGCCAAAGAGCTCCCATCATGCACCGCGGATCTTATTCGACCGAGCAGATGATTGCGCTGCACGCCTTCTTCGCCGAAGGCGCGGCGGCCGGGGAAGCTGCGCTCGCCGATCTGAGCGGTTGCACGACCGAGGTCGAGGTCGTCGAGGTCCGCTGCGGTGCCCTCGACGAGTTCGGCGAGCGGGGCCTGCGGGTCGGAGACGATCTGGTCGCCGCGGTCGTCGGCCGCTTCGAGGGGGGACTCGCAGGCTCGATGGCCCTGGCTCTCGAGCCCGAAGAGGCCTTCGCATGGGCCCGAATGGGAGATCCCGCGGACCCGCTCGAGGCCTTTCAATCGCTGGCGCGGGGACTGCTCGAAGGCGTCGCGAGCGCGCTCTCCGAAGCGCTCCACGCCCCGATCTCCCTATCGGCTGCCGGGGGTCTGATCGAGGCTTCCGAGCCCTGCCTCCTTGCCGGGACCCACGCGCCGGCCGACACCCTCGTCGTCTCGGCGCGTCTTCGCATCACCGCCCGCGACGAAACCCTCTCTGCCGCAGTCCACGTCTTGCTCGTGCCGAAGTCCTTCGCGCGGGTCCTCGCAGCCCTCTCCGCCCCGATCCACTGAGCCCCGATCAAACGGCCCGCCCGCGCTCGGCTGGCCCGGTCGTCGCCCCCCACCTCGCGCGGATCCGACCGGCGGGGCTACGTTGCGCCGCATGGCCATCCTCCTCATCCGGCATGGCGAGACCGCCGGCAATCGCGATCGCGTCATCCAGGTTCCCGAGACGCCGCTCTCCGATCGCGGCTTCGCCCAGGCCGAGCGCCTCGGTCGTCGCCTCGCCTCCGAGCCGATCGCGGAGATCTGGTCCAGCCATCTGCGGCGTGCCTATCAGACGGCCCTCGCGATCGAGCGCGCGAACGGCGCTCCGCTGGCGATCCATCCGGAGCTCGAAGAGCGCAATTTCGGGAGCCTGCGCGGTACGGCCTACGCCGACCTCGTCGTCGACCCCTTCGTGCCCGACTACGACCCGCCGGGCGGCGAGGGCTGGAACGTCTTCCACGACCGCGTCGACCTCGCCTGGGAGAAGATCGAGCGCCATTGGGTCGACCAGCTCGCGTCCCGCGGCGAGAAGGCCCATTTCGTGATCGTGAGTCACGGCCTGTTTTTGCGATCGCTGCTCGAGCGGCGGCTCCTCTCGCCTGATCAGCTCGAGCGCTACGGCGATGGCGAAGGCAAGGTCACGATCGCGAACACGGCGCTCACGATCGTCTCGCCCGGCTCCGCACCCGGCGCCGGAGCCCGCAGCGGCAGGACCCACTGCGTGGAGCTGTTAGGCTGTACAGCCCATCTCGAGGCCGATGCGTTGCTGCCCAGTCCGGTGAGCGGGCGGCTCTGACCCATGCCGTGACATAGATTTCGTCCGCACCTCCGCGGACGTCAGCGAGGGCCTTCGAGCGTGACCTCGACCATTACGAGGCGCTCGAGCGCGCGCGAGAGATCCGCCTCTTTCGGCCGCCGCTCCCCATCGAGGCCGACTCCGTAGACCATGGCATCTCGAGGCAGCGCCGTCAGGAAATGGACCACGCTCATCCGAAGCCGCTCGCGATCGTGGTGGATCGACTGCGCCCGCCCGCGCAGGATCTCGCCCGCGGCGAGCACCTCGACCGGCTCGCCCCGCCCGTCCGCTTCGTTCGCCCCCGGCACGAAATTCGTCCACCAGCCGGTATCGCGGCTGGTCAGCAACAGCACCCGCGCGCCGTCGCGCACATAGCTGAGCGGCGTCTCGTAGCGCCTCCCGCTCTTCCTGCCCGTGTACATCAAGATGCAGAGATTCGAGCTGGCAATCCCGTGTAGCGGCGACCGCAGCAACGCCCGCATCGGCACATTGAGCGCCTGGTAGAAAAGCCCTTGAATCCCCTTCGCCATGATTCCCTCCACGCGTGCCGTCCGACATCCGAGCCCCACGAGGCCCGTCCGGGTCACCTGGCACCACGCCGGACGCGGCGGTCGTCCTGAGAGAGCGCCCGCTTGCTGAACAGCATGAAGGTCACGTTCTCCTCGCAATCCGCCCCGTCGTCCCACTGCGTCACGGGCACGAACTGCTCCTGCGCCGCGTGGAAATAGTACGAGTGGAGCCCGAGCAGATCGGCGAAGGCCACGAGCGTCGAATGGGCCCAGGAGGTCCAGTCGTGGTAGTTGAAGATCGTGCGGCACTGCTTGCCGTGGCGCGCCTCGAGGCGGAAGGAGAGCGCGTGGGTCAGCGGGTTCGGCTCGCCGCCCTTTTCGCCGACGAGGGCGCAGGTGAACCCCGCGTCGGATTGCTCGGGCCGGCCGAGCTCTTCGGTGTCGCCCATGTCGGAGACGAGGCAGATCTGGAGCGTCTCGAGCATCAGGTAGTCGACGTGATCGGTCGCGAGCTTCATCAGGTCGAAGAGCTGCTGGGCGCCGAAGTAGTGATGGCTCTGCTTGCCGATGTAGGCGAGGGATTCGCCGGTCGACTGGGCCTTGATGCGCTCCCAGACTGCCGGCGAGAGCACGTCGCCGACGATGTAGTCCTTCGACGTCTGCGGCAGCCAGCGCTGGGCCAGCACGCGCTTCTGCGCGTCGCGGTCGAGGTCGATCATCATGTAGCGGAAGTCGGGATACCAGAAATGGCCGAAATAACAGAACTCGGCGGTTCCGGCCATCGGCTCGACGATCGTCTGGACGTTCGCGCAGAGCTTCGTCGAGACGAAGTCGCGCACGCCGAAGTCGACGGTCCCCAGCACGGCCGAGTAGACCTTGTACGGGTCGAGGGCCTCGAGTCCGCCCTTCTTGAAGGCCTCGATGTAATCGTAGTCCTCGACGAAGGGCGAGTCGTAGTTCTTCATCCAGCCGAACTCGCTGAAATCGTGGAAGCCTGCCCGCGCGATCGATTGCCAGAGGGCGAGGCGCGCGTCTTTCGTCCGGGGCTGCGGGCAGACGTCACGGAATCCGCGCAGCACGCAGGCGTGGATGCGGGCCAGGAGCTCGCGCCGCGCCGGGAGCTTCATCGCCGCGATCCGGCAGCGGGCCTCGAGGCGAATCCAGTCGGGCTTCGGAAGCTCGCCTGACTCGATACGGTCGAGCAGACGGTCGAGCTGTTCGGGACTTCGTGCGATCCGGAGTGTGGAGACGGGCAGCATGTTCGGTCTTCAGGGCTTTCGGAAGCGAAGGGTCATGCGGTCGCTCTCGCCGATCGCGAGGTACTTCTCGCGGTCCTGATCGCCGAGCCGAAGCGACGGCGGCAGCGTCCAGACGCCGGCCGAATGATCGGCGGTGTCCTTGGGATTCGCGTTGATCTCGGAGCGCGCCTCGAGCACGAAGCCCGCCTTTTCGGCGATCGCGATCAGGGTCTCCTCGGGGACGTAACCCGAGAATGCCTCGCGATTCGTCTTCGGCCCCGCGCGGTGTTGCTCGACGCCGAGCACGCCGCCGGGCTTCAGGACATCGAAGAAGGCTTTGTAGATCGGATCGGCGACGCCGCCGTTGATCCAGCCGTGGGTGCTGCGGAAGGTCAGCACCATGTCTGCCGAGCCCGCCGGGCCGAGGTCGATCCCGTTCGGGGGCGAGAGCTTCGCGACGCCGACCTTGCCGAAGAGGCCCGGCTCCTTCGCGATGCGGCCGAGCAGGAGCTCGTGGGCCTTTTTCTGATAGTCGACGATGCCCGGGGCGCTCATGTCGAAGCTCGCGGCGGTGAGCTTTCCCTTCTCGCGCAGCACCGGGGCCAGGATCTCCGTGTACCAGAGCTCGCCGGGTAGCGCCTCGATCACGCTCATGTCGTCTTCGAGCCCGAAAAAGGCGAGGGTCTCGACCGGGTGGCGGTCGGCGTTGCGGGCGATGTGCGCGGGGCTTCGGAAGGGCGCGATCGACGCGGCTTGTACGGCAACGGAAGTGGTGGCTACGGCGGTCGAAACGGCTTCCAGGGCGGCTGGAGTCTCTTGCATGGCGTTCGTAGCCGCTTGGACCGCGTCCACCGCCGCAGGGGATGAATTCGACACGCCGGTCGCGTCGGTTGCCGGGGTCGAGGAGCAGGCGAGGGGGCTCGCCGCGAGAATCGTCGTGGCGAGCAGGATCGTGAGACGCGCGCGCGACATCGGGACCTCCATTCGATCGAGAGGGATCATGGCGTTCGAGGGCGGCGCGATTGTGGCAGATCAGTAGCCGAGATTCGATGCCAGCCAACGCTCCGCTTCGTCGACCGGGATCTCCATGCGCGCGGCGTAGTCCTCGATCTGGTCGCGGCCGAGGCGGCCAACCGTGAAATAGCGCGCGTCGGGATGGGCGAAGTAGAGGCCGGAGACGCTCGAGGCCGGGATCATCGCGCAGGTCTCGGTCAGCACGATGCCGACCTCTTCGGCGCCCAGGAGCGAGAAGAGTCTTCGCTTCGGAAGGTGGTCCGGGCAGGCCGGGTAACCGAATGCGGGGCGGATCCCGCGGTAGCGCTCGGCGATCAGGTCCGCGTTCGAGAGGGCCTCGGCCGCCCCGTAGCCCCAGTCCTTGCGGGCGCGGGCGTGGAGGAATTCCGCGAAGGCCTCGGCCAGGCGGTCGGCGATCGCTTTCATCAGGATCGAGCGGTAGTCGTCGTTGTCCTTCTGGAAGCGCCGCGCGATCTCGTCGGTCTCCGGCCCGCTCGTTACCGCGAACGCCCCGACATGGTCGGCGACCTTCGCCCCGGCCGGCGCGACGAAATCCGAGAGCGCCCGGTTCGGCTTTCCGTCGGGCTGCACCCCCTGCTGGCGCAGCATCGGAAAGCGCCCGACCTCGTGGGCGAGGTCCTCCGCCCCGTAGAGCACGATGTCGTCGCCCAGGCTGCGCGCGGGCCAGAATCCGTAGACCGCCCGCGGTGTGAGCCAGCGCTTCGCGATGACCTCGTCGAGCAGTCGGCGGCCGTTCTCGTAGAGATCCCGGGCGGCGGCGCCGACCTTCGGGTCGTCGAGGATCTTCGGGAACTTTCCGGCGAGGTCCCAGGCCGAGAAGAAGAAGGTCCAGTCGATGAAGGGGACGAGGTCTTCGACGCGGACGTCGTCGACGACCCGGCGGCCGAGGAACGCAGGGCTCGGGGAGGTCCCGGCCGCGAAGTCGAGACGGGCCGCGTTGGACCGGGCGTCCGCGATGGGAAGCAGCGGCTTCTCCTGTCGGCCTGCATGAAGGGCGCGGAGCTTCTCCTGCTCGACGCGGGTCGCCGCGACGAAGGCCCCCCGTCGCTCCTCCGAGAGGAGATCCGAAACGACGTTCACCGAGCGCGAAGCATCGAGCACGTGAATGACGGCCTGCGCATAATGCGGCGCGATCTTGACCGCCGTGTGCTGTCGGCTCGTCGTCGCCCCGCCGATCAGGAGCGGCACCTTCATCCCGCGCCGTTCCATCTCCTTCGCGACCGAGGCCATCTCGTCGAGGGAGGGCGTGATCAGGCCGGACAGGCCGATCAGGTCCGCCTTCTCCGCGATCGCCGCGTCGAGGATCTTCGCCGCGGGCACCATCACGCCGAGGTCGACCACGTCGTAGTTGTTGCAGCCGAGCACGACGCCGACGATGTTCTTCCCGATGTCGTGGACGTCGCCCTTCACGGTCGCCATCACGATCTTGCCGCGAGCCTGTCCCTCGACCTTCTCGGCGGCGAGATAGGGCTCGAGGTAGGCGACGGCCTTCTTCATGGAGCGCGCGCTCTTCACGACCTGCGGCAGGAACATCTTGCCCGCGCCGAACAGGTCGCCGACGACGCGCATGCCGTCCATCAGCGGACCCTCGATGACGTCGATCGGGCGGCCGAGCTTCTGGCGCGCCTCCTCCGTATCCGCGTCGATGAAGTCGACGATGCCGTGGACGAGGGCGTGCTTGATCCGCTCCTCGACCGAGGCGTCGCGCCAGGCGAGGTCGACGACGCGCTCCTTGCCGGCCCCCTTTACACGGTCGGCGAACTCGACCATCCGCTCGGTCGCATCGGGGCGGCGATTGAAGAGGATGTCCTCCACGCGCTCGAGCAGGTCCTTCGGAATGTCTTCGTAGAGCTCGAGCTGGCCGGCGTTGACGATGCCCATGTCCATACCGGCGCGGGTCGCGTGGTAGAGGAAGGCCGAGTGGATCGCCTCGCGCACGCGGTCGTTGCCGCGGAACGAGAAGGAGAGATTCGAGACGCCGCCCGAGATGTGGACGCCGGGACAGCGCTCGCGGATCTGCTTCGTGGCTTCGATGAAGTTCTTTGCGTAGTCGGCGTGCTCCTCGATGCCCGTCGCGATCGCGAGGATGTTCGGGTCGAAGATGATGTCCTCGGGCGGGAACCCCGCCTGCTCGACGAGCAGCTTGTAGGCCCGCTCGCAGATCGAGACCTTGCGCTCGGTCGTATCCGCCTGGCCCTGCTCGTCGAAGGCCATCACGACCACACCCGCGCCGAAGCGCCGTACGATGCGCGCCTTCGCGAGGAAGTCCGCCTCACCTTCCTTGAGCGAGATCGAGTTCACGACGGCTTTGCCCTGGACGCAGCGCAGTCCCGCCTCGATCACGCTCCATTTCGAGCTGTCGATCATGATCGGGATGCGGGCGACCTCGGGCTCGCTCGCGACGAGGTTCAGGAAGCGGGTCATCGCCGCCTCGCTGTCGAGCATGCCCTCGTCCATGTTGACGTCGAGGAGATTCGCGCCGCCGCGAACCTGGTCGAGCGCGACCTCGAGCGCCTTATCGTAGTCGTCGGCCTCGATGAGCTTCCGGAAGCGTTTCGATCCCGTGACGTTGGTGCGCTCGCCGATCATCTGGAAATTCGAATCCGAGCGGACGACCAGGGTTTCGAGGCCCGAGAAGTAGCTGGCGCGCTCGCGGGCGTCCGTCTCCGTCGGCGGGAGCGGGCGCGGGGCGACGTGGGCGACCGCTTCGGCGATGGCCTTGATATGCGGCGGCGTCGTACCACAGCAGCCGCCGACGATGTTGACGAGACCGCTGGTCGCGAACTCGCCGACCAGCTGCCCCGTCGTCGCAGGGGCCTCGTCGTATTCGCCGAAGGCGTTGGGCAGGCCCGCGTTCGGGTAGCTCGAGATGCGGCAGCTCGCGATGCGCGCGAGCTCCGCCACGTGGGGTCGCATCTCGACGGCGCCGAGCGAGCAGTTCACACCGACCGACAATGGATTCGCATGGGCGACGGAGCGCCAGAAGGCGTCGACCGTCTGACCGGACAGGGTCCGGCCGCTCGCGTCGGTGATCGCGACGGAGATCATGATCGGAAGTCGCACGCCGCGGGCTTCGAAGACCTCGTCGATGGCGACGAGGGCGGCCTTTGCGTTCAAGGTGTCGAAGATCGTCTCGACCAGCAGCAGGTCGACGTCGCCGTCGATCAGCGCCTCGACCTGCTCGCGATAGGCCTGGCAGAGATGCTCGAAGTCGAGGCTTCGTGCCGAGGGATCGTTCACGTCGGGTGAGATCGAGAGCGTCTTCGGCGTCGGCCCGAGCGCGCCGGCGACGAAGCGCGGCTTCTCGGGATTCTTCGCGGTCCAGGCGTCCGCCGACTCGCGCGCGATCCGGGCGGAGGCGAGGTTCAGCTCGCGGACCGTCGACTCGAGGCCGTAATCGCCCTGCGAGATCGCGTTCGAGCCGAAGGTATTCGTCTCGGCGATGTCCGCCCCGGCCTCGAAATAGAGGTCGTGGATCTCGCGGATCACGTCGGGGCGGGTCAGGCAGAGGAGCTCGTTGTCGCCCTTCAGGTCGCGCGGGTGATCGTGGAAGATCTCGCCTCGGAAGTCGGCCTCGGTCAGCCCGTAGCCCTGGATCATCGAGCCCATCGCCCCGTCGAGGACCAGGACGCGCTCCTGCAACGCGCGGTGCAGGGTGGACAGGCGCTCGGAGCGGGGGGGGCGAGTGGTCATCGGGGCTCCCTGATTGGCGGGCGAGAGTATCATCCCTATATCCGCATATCCAGATATTAAGGGCAGACGGGTTGCTCCCCGTGGTCGGGTGCCCAACCTTCGCTCCCCCCGACGATAGGAGCCGATCGATGGAAACCCATGCCTTCCAAGCCGAGACCCAGAAGCTGCTCGGCCTGATGATTCATTCGCTCTATTCGAACAAGGAGGTCTTCCTCCGCGAGCTCGTCTCGAACGCCTCGGATGCCCTCGACCGGCGCCGATTCGAGGGTCTCAGGAGCCCCGACCTCCAGGTCGAAGGCGAGCTCGCGATCGAACTCGTCGCGGACGCGACGGCCCGGACCCTCACGATCTCGGACAACGGCATCGGCATGAGCCGCGCCGACCTGATCGAGCACCTCGGCACGATCGCCCGCTCGGGCACCCTCGAATTCCTGAAGCGAACCAACGCCGGGGGCGATGCGGCGCCCGACCTGATCGGCCAGTTCGGCGTCGGCTTCTACGCGAGCTTCATGGTCGCCGACGAGGTCGAGGTTTTGAGCCGGAAGGCAGGCGAGGCCACGGCGACCCGCTGGGTCTCGAAGGGCGCCGGCGAATACGGTCTCGAGGACGCCGAGCGCGACACGGCGGGCACGACGATCCGGCTCCACCTCAAGGCCGTCGACGGCGAGGCGGGGATCGCGGATTTCTGCGACGAATGGGTACTTCGGCAGGTCGTTCGGAAGTACTCGGACTTCGTCGCCTATCCGATCCGCTTGACGGTGGTCGAAGCGACGAAAGTCGGCGAAGACGCGACTGCGACCGACGGCGGAGCGCCGACTCGCCGAACCCTCGACGCGCCGCTCAACTCGATGAAGGCGATCTGGACGCGGCCCGAGAGCGAAGTCGAGGCGAGCGAACTCGACGAATTCTACAAGCACATCACCCGCGACCCGCTCCCCCCGACGCTGCGCGTCAGTACGAAGGTCGAAGGCACGTTCGAGGCCCGTGCGCTCCTCTTCGTCCCCGCGCGGGCGCCCTACGATCTCTACCACCGCGAGCGTCTCCACAACGGAGTCCAGCTCTACGTCCGGCGTGTCTTCATCATGGACGAATGTCGCGAGCTGCTGCCCGATTGGCTGCGATTCGTGCGCGGGGTCGTCGATGCCGAGGATCTCTCGCTGAACGTCTCGCGCGAGATGCTGCAGCAGGACCGCCAGATCCAGGCGATCCGGAAGCACCTCGTCAAGAAGGTGGTCGAGCGGCTGAAGAAGCTCTCGCAGGACGATCGCGCGGAGTACGAGCAGTTCTGGCTGCAATTCGGGCCGGTCGTGAAGGAAGGACTCCTCGATTTCAGCGAGGATCGCGAGAGGATCTTGGATCTCGTGCTCGCCCCCTCGTCGGCGGACGAGACGAAGCTCGTGTCTCTTGCCGAGTACATCGAGCGCATGCCGGCCCATCAGGACGCGATCTACTTCATCGCGGGCCCCAAGCTCGACGTGTTGCGCCGCTCCCCGCACCTCGAGGCCTTCAAGGAGAAGGGCGTCGAGGTCCTCTTCCTCGTCGATCCCGTCGACGAGGTCTGGGTCGGGCAGGGCCCGGTCCAGTACAAGGAGAAGCCCTGGAAGAGCATCGGCCACGGCGAGGTCGAGCTCGGCTCCGACGACGAGAAAGAGAAGAAGAAGGAAGAGCTCGAGAAGCGCGAGGCCGATCTCTCGGATCTCCTGAAGGCCCTGCGCTCCGCGATCGAGGAGGACGTCAAGGAGATCCGTCTCTCGAGCCGACTCAAGTCCTCCGCGGCCTGCCTCGTCCTCGAGGAGGGCGATCTCTCGCCCGCGCTCGAGGCGATGCTGCGCCAGGCCGGGCAGACGATCCCGGAGCGAAAGCCCATCCTCGAGCTGAATCCGTCGCATCCGGTGGTCGAGCGGCTTTCGCAGCGCTTCGAGAAGGATCCGGCGGATCCGCGCATCGCCGATTCGGCGCGTCTGCTATTCGGTCAGGCGGTGCTCGCCGAGGGCGGGCAGCTCGCGGATCCGAGCGGCTTCGCCGAGCTCGTGAACAAGCTGATGGCCGAGACGCTCTGACGGGCGGACCGCATGCCGGAGAAGGGCGGGATGACGTCGAGGACGAACGAGCACGGGCAGTCGATCGGGCTGCCGGTCGTCGATTGGCGCGGGGCGACGGCGCCGCTGCGCGAGCCGATCGAGGGGACGCATTGCCGGCTCGAGCCCCTCGACGCGGATCGCCACGCGGCGGCGCTCTTTCATGCGTATGCGGCGGATCCCGCCGGCATCAACTGGACCTATCTCCCCTACGGACCGTTCGCGTCGCTCGCCGAGTACCGGGACTGGCTCGCCGAGAAACAGACCTCGCAGGACGAGTGCTTCTTCACGATCGTCGATCCGAAGAGCGGGCAGCCGGTCGGGGTCGCGGCCTATCTGCGGATCTCACCGCAGACGGGCTCGATCGAGGTCGGCCATCTGAGCTATTCGCCCGCCCTCCAGCGCACTGCGGCCTCGACCGAGGCGATGTACCGGATGATGAAGCGCGTCTTCGACGATTGGGGCTATCGCCGCTACGAATGGAAATGCGACGCCCTGAACGCTCCATCCCGAGCGGCGGCCAAGCGCCTCGGATTCCGCTTCGAGGGCGTCTTTCGCAAGCTCATGGTCGTGAAGGGCCGCAATCGCGATACGGCCTGGTTCTCGATCGTCGACGACGAATGGCCGGCCCTCCGGTCGGGCTTAGAGGCATGGCTTGCGCCGTCGAATTTCGACGCGGAAGGTCGTCAGCGTCGCCGCCTCGAGGAGCGGATGCCGCCGACCGCGGGCCGCCCGACGGTCGTGCTGGCACCGGCTTGATCGGATCCGCAGGTCTTTTGCGATCCCATTTCAAGCCTAACGTCCGCGGTAGGCGGCGTGCCGATCGAGCAGCGGTTCGAGGGCTCGTTCGAAGCCGTCCAGGTCGTCGTAACGTGCGCCTTGGATGAACTCGCCGACGCCCAACGACGCGAGCAGCGCGAGGCGATCGAGCTCCTCTTCTCGCGATCCGCGTCCGAGTCCGCCGAACACGGCGACCTCGGGCCGACCGCGTCCCGCCGCAGCGAAGCGCTCCGCGAGCTCGGCGATCGGGGCCCGCAGCCGATCCGGGTCGTCGGTCATCGGCAGCCAACCGTCGCCGAAGCGGGCCGCCCGCGCGAGGGCCTGAGGTGCTGCTCCACCGATCCAGATGCGCGGACGCTTCGGGTTCGGCCGGAAGAGAAAAGACTGGCCGTTCGAGACCGCCACGTCGTCCGGGGCGTCGAACGCGGCGTGAAGGAAGGCCAGGGTCTCATCGCTGGTTCGCCCCCGGTCGCTTCGCGATCGGCCGACTGCAAGGAATTCGGCCGCCATCCAGCCCACGCCGACGCCGAGCTCGAGGCGCCCGTCCGAGAGCTCCTGGATCGTCGCGATCGCCTTCGCCGTCGGCAGAGCCGGCCGGTAGGGCAGAATCAGCACGGCGGTCCCGAGGTGGATCTGCGAGGTCGCGGCGGCGAGCCAGGCGAGGGTCGCGAGCGGATCGAGGTAGCGGCCCCCCGAGCCTTCGGCGTCGTCGGGCGGAATCGCGATGTGGTCCGGAATCCAGAGCGTGTCGAGGCCGGCCGATTCCGCACGCGCAGCGCTCTCGCGCAGGATCGCGCCCGTCGCCGCCTTCCCCATCGTCCGAAGCGCAATGCCAAATCGCATGACTCGCGGTCCCCGGCCCCTGCGCGCATGGACGGTCTTTGCGCGCTTGCGGTACTGTAGGCCGGCCGCGCGAGCCGTGTGGTCGTCTGTGTGGGATCACGGCGGAGACCGTCTCCGAGTCGGAGGATCGACCCTGGAAAGCCTCGCCGAAGCATCCTCGAGCGACGCGGTAGCGCGTTCGTCGGATGCGCACTCCTCGTCGAGCGTCCCGGCCGACGCCTTCATCGAGCTGCGAGACATCCGTCTCGCCTTCGGCAAGCGCAAGGTCTTCGACGGGATGTCGTGCCGGATGCGCAAGGGCGAGATCCATCTCCTGCTCGGAGGCAGTGGGACCGGGAAGAGCACGCTCCTGCGCATGATCGGCGGCCTGCAACGGCCGGACTCCGGCGAAGTCCGCGTCGCGGGTCATAGGCTGTCCCGGAAGAACGAGCGCGAGCTCGGCGAAATCCGCAAGGGTATCGGGATGCTCTTCCAGAACGGGGCGCTGCTCGATTCGATGACCGTGCTCGAGAACGTCGGACTTCCGTTGCGGGAGCATCTGCGCAAATCCTGGACCGAGATCGCGACGCAGGTCGCGCGTGTCTTGAAATCCGTCGGGCTCGAGGGCGTCGAGGGACTGTTACCGCGAGAGCTCTCGGGCGGCATGCTCCGGCGCGTGGCCTTCGCGCGGGCGATCGTGATGGAGCCCGAGATCCTGCTCTGCGACGAGCCGTTCTCGGGCCTCGATCCGATCAACGTGACCCGCATCGAGGATCTGCTCGTCGAGCTGAACAAGAAGCTCGGATTGACGATCGTCGTGACCTCGCATCACATGGCGTCCTCGCTCCGGATGGCGAACCAGATGATCCTGCTCCGCCGCGGCGACTGCATCGCCGGCTCGCCCGAATCCCTCGCCGCGAGCGTCGATCCCGAGGTCACGGAATTCCTCGGCGAAGACGGCCGCAGCTACCTCGCTCGCCTCCACGAGCTGCGCAGCGGGAGCGCTTCATGATCGGGCTGATCCGCGAGCTCGGGGCCCAGGTCACGACCGGCGTCGAAGGACTCGGGCGCGTCGCCCGCTTCGGGGGCCACCTGCTCTCGTCGATTCCCCGTCCGCCGAGCCGCTTCGGCTTCTTCGTGCGCGCGCTCTTCGACGCCGGAGTCTTGTCCGTCGCGCTGATCTGTTTGTCGGGCTTCACGGTCGGTATGGTGCTCGGCCTTCAGCTCTACACGACGCTGACCCGCTTCGGCGCCGAAGAGGGCCTCGGCGCGGTCGTCGGGCTCTCGCTCGTCCGCGAGCTCGGTCCGGTCCTGACGGGGCTGCTCGTGACGGGGCGGGCGGGCTCGGCGATCACTGCGGAGATCGGTGCGATGAAATCGACCGAGCAGCTCGACGGTTTGCGGATGATGGCGATCGACCCGATGCATTTCGTGGCGCTCCCGCGAGCTCTCGCGCTGACGATCGCGATGCCGCTCCTGAACGGGCTCTTCATCGTGTTCGCGATCGCAGGGGCCTACGGGGTCGGCGTCTGGCGGCAGGGGCTCGACGGCGGCGTGTACATCTCCGGTCTCGAGGACGCGGTGCTCTTCGGCGACGACGTCGGCCAGAGTCTCCTCAAGAGCCTCGTCTTCGGGCTGCTGCTCGGGCTCATCGCGACGTTCAAGGGACATTCCTGCGCTCCCGACGCGGCGGGGGTCGCGCGGGCGACGACCTCGACGGTCGTGACGGCGTCGGTCTGCATCCTGCTCGCCGACTACGTGATCACGGCGCTCTGGAGTACGTAGTGGAGGGGCGTGTAGCGGAGGGGCTTGGAATGGAAAGGAATTTTCGATGCAGAATCATGCGACGCGCGACCTGATCGTCGGCCTCTTCGTGCTCGTCGGGCTCGCGACGCTCGCCTACCTGTCGCTACAGGTCGGCGGGATCGAGTTCGGGGCGGAGAAGCGAATCGAGCTCGCGGCGACCTTCGACGACATCGGGGGGCTCTCCGTTCGGGCCCCGGTGCGGATCGGAGGCGTCAAGATCGGGCAGGTCTCCGACATCAGCCTCGACGCGGAGAGTCGGCCCAAGGTCACCCTCGCCGTCGACGCGAGCGTCGCGATCTCGAACGATTCGAGCGCGGCGATTCGCACGGCCGGCTTGCTCGGCGATCAATTCATCTCGGTCGAGCTCGGAGCCGAGGACGACGTTCTCGCCGACGGAGATTCCTTCACCTACACCGAGAGCGCGTTCTCGATCGACAAGCTCGTCGGCCGCCTCGTTCATGACGCCGGGGTCTCGGATTGAACGTGAGCCCGGTCGGTGAGTTGCGACGAGGCAGCGTGGGCGTGAGAGGGACGCCGGCTCGTCCGCGGCGGCTGCGCGTGCTGCTCGCATTCGCGCTCGCCCTCGGGTTCGCGGCGACGGGCTGTGCCACGGTCGAGCGACCGGATCCCCTCGAGAAGATGAACCGCGGGTTCTTCGCCTTCAACGAAGGTCTCGATCGTTATGCCCTCGAGCCGGTTGCGAAGGCCTGGGATTTCGTGGTCCCCGGCTTCGTCCAGGAGGGAATCCAGAACTTCTACCACAACCTCGAGATGCCGATCATCGTCGCGAACGACGTGCTCCAGGCGAAGCCGGTCGCGGTCGTCGAGGACGTGGCGCGTTTCTTCTTCAATACGACGCTCGGGCTCGCGGGCTTCATCGACGTCGCGAGCCGGGTCGGGATCCCGGACAACGACGAGGACTTCGGTCAGACCCTCGGCTATTGGGGTGTCCCGGCGGGGCCCTACCTCGTCGTGCCGATCCTCGGGCCCTACACGCTGCGGGACGGCTTCGGCGAGATCGTCGATACGACAGCGGCCGCTTACGCCTACATGAATCTCTTCTGGTTCGACGTCGTAGGGCTGAACACCTATGAGACGACCGGTGCCTCAATCGGCAGCTACGGGTTCCGGCTCGTCAACCTGCGCGCCATCTACCTCGAAGAGATCGAGAGCAGCCGGAAGGACGCCTTCGATTACTACGCCTTCGTCCGCAACGCCTATCTCTCGAACCGCAGGGCCCGGGTGCTGGACGCGACCGATACGGCGGCGGCCGCCGAAGAGGACCTCTACGAGATCGACGAGGAAGACGAGTTTTTCGAAGAGGAAGACGACGGCGTGAACTACGACCTCGACCTCGAAGGGAAGCCCGAAGCGGGCGATCCGGCGGAGGGCGCGGTCGATGGCGCAGGCGTCGATGACGGCGGGGCAGGAAACGACGTCGTGGAAGATTCGGACGTCGTCGAGAAAGAGGGAAACGATGAAAGCGACTGAGATGGGGGCGATCGAGATGGGTCAGACGAGCGGTATTTCGGAATCGGCTCGGGCGAGCGGTTCGCCGGGCGCATCTGCGCGCCACGTCGGACGAATAGCCAGCTCGCTGCGGGCCGGAATCGCGGTGCTCATCGCGGTCGGCTACGCGGCCATCCTCCCCAGCGTCCTCGTGCCCGCAGAGGCCCAGGCCCAGGCGAAGCCCGCCGCTGCGAACGCCGCGCTGACGGAGGCGCCGCGCAAGCTGATCGACGAGACGGCCGTCAAGATCGTCGCCATCCTGGCGCGCAAGAGCGAGCCGACCGAAAAGCGCGTCGCCGACATCGAGGCGATCGCCTACGAGCTCTTCGATTTCTCGACCATGTCGAAGCTCGTGCTCGCGCGGAATTGGCGCAATGCCACGAACGAGCAGCGCACGACCTTCGTCAAGGAATTCAAGCGCCATCTTTCGCACACCTACGGAACCCGCCTCGACCGGTACGACCAGGAGCGCGTCGATGTCTACGCGGCCCAGGTCGAGCAGCGAAACGACGTGACCGTCAAGACGCGCGTCGTCGGCGGGCAGTTCGACGGGGCCGAGATCTCCTACCGCCTGCGCAAGCAGGGAGAGCCCTGGAAGATCATCGACGTCGTCATCGAAGGCGTCTCGCTCGTCTCGAACTACCGCTCGCAGTTCCAGGAAGTCCTGAATACCGGCACCATCGACGACCTGATCGCGAAGCTGCGCGACAAGAACTTCAAGGTCGTCGAGGAGCCGAAGGCGACGGCGAAGAAGGAGTAGGTTCCGGGTCCGGCGCCTGATCGACCCCGCCCTGGGTCAATTTGAGCGAAGTTATCCGATTTATCGAAATTGGATAAACTCGGTAAACTCGCTATAAATGGCCCTCGATGGACCCTGTGCTCAATCCGTATTCCCCTGGGGCGGGAAGCGCGCCGCCCGAGCTGGCCGGACGCGACGAGCTTCGCGAGACCGTGCGGATCGCCCTCGAACGGGCGCGCCTCGGCAACCCCGCGAAGAGCGTCCTCATGGTGGGACTTCGGGGTGTCGGCAAGACGGTTCTGCTCGATCGAATGCGGGAAGACGCCGAGGCAAGCGGCATCCAGACCGTGCGGATCGAAGCCCCCGAGTCGCGATCCCTTCCGGCACTTCTCGCTCCCGAGCTCCGCCAGGCGTTGCTTCGCCTATCGCGAAATCAGCAGGCCAAGGACTACGCCGAGCGCGCGTTGCGTGCGCTCGCCGGATTCGTCGGTGCGCTCAAGGTCAAGTACCAGGACATCGAGGTTGGAATCGATCTCGAGCCGGAGCCCGGGCTCGCCGACAACGGCGATCTCGAGCACGACTTGCAGGCTCTCATCGAGGTCGTCGGGCAGGCCGCGAAATCGGCGGGCACGGTGCTCGCGCTCTTCATCGACGAGCTGCAGTACGTCGAGGAGGAACAACTCGCCTCGCTGATCACCGCGCTCCACCGCGCCGCCCAACGCAGACTTCCGGTGGTGCTCGTCGGCGCCGGCCTGCCGCAGCTTCGAGGCCAGATGGGACGCGCCAAGTCGTATGCCGAGCGCCTGTTCAGCTTTCCCGAGGTCGGTCCGCTCGACGCTTCTGCGGCCCGCTCCGCGCTCGCGAACCCCGCCCGAGCCCAATCCGTCGAGTTCGATGCGGCAGCCCTCGACGAGATCGTGCGGGAGACCGGTCGTTATCCGTACTTCCTGCAGGAATGGGGCAAGCACACCTGGGATACGGCCTCCGGTTCGCCGATCGAGCTGGACGACGTTCTCCTCGCGTCGCGTTCCGCCGTCGCCGCGCTGGACGAAAGCTTCTTCCGCGTGCGCTTCGATCGTTTGACGCCGGGCGAGAAACGCTACCTGCGCGCCATGGCCGAGCTCGGGCCGGGACCGCATCGCTCGGGAGACATCGCGACATTTCTCGGGAAGAAGGTCACGACACTCGGTCCGACGCGCAGCAATCTGATCGCGAAGGGCATGATCTGGAGTCCGAATCACGGGGATACGGCCTTTACGGTGCCGCTCTTCGACGAGTTCATGCGTCGTGTGATGCCCGGCCGTGAATGGCTGGATGAGGGCTCGTGAAGCACGTGAATCGCCGACCCCTTCTTGCCTGAACCAGCCCCGAAGTCGCGTCGAAAAACTGGCTCGCTCCCCGACGGTCCCCGAGATAACGTCCGCAGGGAAGGGCAGGCCCCAATGCGCGAGATCCCCCGCATCATCTCCGTCGACGATCACGTGATCGAGCCGCCCGATCTCTGGCAGCGCTGGCTGCCGGTGAAGCATCGTGACCGCGGCCCGCGCGTCGTAAACGACCATCATTCGATCGAGTGGATCAACGGCATCCAGACGATCCGCCGCGGCGGCGACGGTCCGAAGACCGATTTCTGGATCTACGAGGATCTCGTCTGGTCGCATCAGATGCTGAACGCCTGCGCCGGCTACGAAGAGTCGCAGTGGTGGATGGGACCGATCGCATTCGAGCAGATGCGCCCGGGCTGCTACGACCCGAAGGCGCGACTCGTCGACATGGACCTGAACCACATGGAGGCGTCGCTCTGCTTCCCGACCTTCCCGCGTTTCTGCGGGCAGATGTTCTCCGAGCGAAAAGACAAGGAGCTCGCGCTCGCAGGCGTCCGTGCCTACAACGACTGGATGGTCGAGGAGTGGGCCGGGGCGGCGCCGAAGCGATTGATCCCGCTCTGCATCGTCCCGCTCTGGGATCCCGCCCTCGCGGCCGCCGAGGTCCGCCGCAACGCAGCGCGCGGCGTTCGTGCGGTCGCCTTCTCCGAGCTGCCCGGCAAGCTCGGCCTGCCGACCATCCACGATCCCGGCCGCCACTGGGAGCCCTTCCTGGCTGCTTGCGCGGAAACGGGGACGGCAATCTTCATGCACATCGGCTCGGGCTCGACCTTCCTGACGTCGTCCGCCGACGCGCCGCCGGCCGTGACCGCGACGCTCGGCTTCCTGACGACGACGATGGCGCTCTCCGACTGGCTCTTCTCCGGCGCGCTCGCTCGCCATCCCGATCTGCGCGTCTGCTTCGCCGAGGGCCAGATCGGCTGGATCCCGTACGTGCTCGAGCGCGCCGACAATCTCTGGAAGAAGACGATCTGGGGGACAGGTCCGAATACGCTCCCCGAGCTCCCGAGCAGCTACATGCCCCAGGTCACCGTCTGCTTCTACGACGACGTCGCAGGCCTCGAGGCGCGGGAGCGGATCGGTGTTCGCCAGATCGCCTTCGAGACTGACTATCCGCACCAGGACTCGACCTGGCCGAAGACCCTCGACGCCGTCGCGCGCTTCTCGGACCTGCTCGACGACGAGGAGCTCGCGCTCGTCCTGCGCGGGAACGGCGCCCGGCTACTCGGGCTCGAGGCCTGAATTCGCCCGGACGCCCCGCGCGTCCATTGGAGATCGCATGAAATTCGTACTCGGCATCGGCCTGCAATCGAACATCGACCACGTGCTCCCCCTCGCGCAGGAGGCCGAGAAATCGGGCTTCTGGGGTCTGCAGGTCGGCGACAGCTACATGTACCCGAAGCACTCCGACTCGAAGTACCCCTACTACGAGACCGATCGCAGCTTCCTCGAGCACATGCCGATGTACGACCCGGTCATGCTGCTCTCGGCGATGGCGGCGGTGACGAAGACGCTCGTCCTCTATCCCTCGATCTACAAGCTCGCGAGCCGCCATCCGGTGCTGGCGGCGAAGCAGTGGTCCTCGCTCGCCTGCTTCTCGAACAACCGGATCCTGCTCGGCGTCGGGATCACGCCCTGGGTCGAGGATCTCACCTACCTCGGCATCGACTGGAAGAGCCGCGGCAAGCGGATGGACGAGTGCATGGAGATCGTGCGCGGCCTGATGAAGGGCGGCTACTTCAAGTACGCCGGCGAGCATTTCCAGTTCGGCGAGATGAAGCTCAACCCGACCCCGAGCCAGCCCATTCCGCTCATCGTCGGCGGCCATTCGGCTCCGGCGCTCCGGCGCGCGGCGCGCCTCGGCGACGGCTGGACCTCGGCGGGCTCGAGCCGCGAAGAGCTCGTGCGTATGATCGGCGAGCTCGGACGCCTGCGCCGCGACTACGGCCGCGACAAGGAGCCCTACCAGATCCACGCCGGCGATCCGACCCTCGCGACCGTCTCGGCCTTCAAGGAGGTCGAGGACCTTGGCGTGACTCACGGCGTCGCCTCGGTCTGGAACGTCTACGAGCCCCCGTCTGCGCTGCAGGAGAAGCTCGACGCGATCAGGCGGTTCGGGGATCAGGTGATCGGGAAGTACCGTTAGGCGAGGTGGAGTCGCACGAATCGGCCGATCGCGCCGGCTCCCGCGCGGACGCGATCAGGGCACCGTGTACCCGCCGTCCGCTGCGATCGTCGCACCGACTACGAACGATGCGTCGTCCGACAGCAGCCAGCAGACGGCACGCGCGATCTCTTCCGGCTCGGCGATCCGGCCGATCGGATGGAGATTTGCGACCTGCTGCTCGGCCTCCTGGGATCCCTGCAGCCAGCCATCGACCATGCGGCTGCGGGCCGTGCCCGGGCAGATCGAGTTGATGCGAACGTTCTTCGTGATGTTCTCGAGGGCGGCGGATTTCGTGAGGCCGATGACGCCGTGTTTGGCGGCGACGTAGTCCGCCTGGTTGGGGACGCCGATCAGGCCGGCACCCGAGGACGTGTTGACGATCGCGCCGCCGCCGCCGCGGATCATCACCGGGATCTCGTGCTTCATGCAGTAGAAGACGCCTGTCAGCATGACGGCGATGCCGCGAAGCCAGACCTCGTCAGGCATCTCGACGACCGGGCGGGCTCCGCCCATGACGCCGGCGTTGTTGTGGGCGAAGTCGAGGCGACCCCAGGTATCGACGGTCTTCGCGACCATCGCCGCAACCGAGGCGGAGTTGGCGACGTCGACGTGGATCGCGAGGGCGGTGCCCCCGGCATCCTCGATCAGCTCGACCGTCCGCTTCGCAGGCTCGAGGTCGATGTCGGCGACGGCGACCTTTGCGCCGGCTCGGGCGAGCTCGATTGCGGTCGCGCGGCCGATGCCGCCGGCGGCGCCGGTCACGAGGGCGACGCGTCCGCTGAAGTCGTGCTTGGCCATTCCGGATCGTTTGTCGCTCATCCCCCGTCTCCTTCTTCTTCCGCCGCGGGCGGTGTTGCATCCTCGAGATCGTCTCGGAAGCCTTCGGGAAGCACCACCTTCTGACTCCCGCCCTTCTTCCCTCTCTTCGCCCGCATCGCCGTCGGCGGGAACTCCGCCGTGCCGTCTCCTTCCTCGAGAATCGCATCGAGCTCCGCCAGCGACTCGATCCGAATCAGCTTGTCCCGCATCTTCGTGCTGCCCGGAAACCCCTTCGTGTACCACGTGGCGTGCTTGCGAAAATCCCGCATGCCCCAACGCTCGCTGTTCCACGCGCATAACAACTGAGCATGTCGCCGCATCGTCTCCGCGACCTCGCCAAAGCTCGGCGGATTCTCCGGCTGCCGACCCGCGAAGACGTCCGCGAGATCCCGAAACAGCCACGGCCTTCCGAGGCACCCGCGCCCGACGACGACCCCGTCGCAGCCCGTCTCGCGCATCATCCTCAACGCGTCCCACGCCTCCCAGATGTCCCCGTTCCCAAAGACCGGGATCGTCTTGACCGCCTGTTTGAGCTCGCCGATCGCGTTCCAATCCGCTTCACCGTCGTAGAGCTGCGCCGCGGTCCGCGCGTGCAGCGCGACGGCGCGGCAGCCTTCGCCCTCCGCAATGCGGCCGGCTTCGAGGAAGGTGTTCCAGCCGGCTTCGATGCCGATGCGGAACTTGATCGTGACGGGGATCGCGCCGGCGTTGCGGACGGCGGCGCGGACGATCGCTTCGAGCAGCCGCGGCTTCGCCGGGATCGCTGCGCCGCCGCCGCGGCGGGTGACCTTCTTGACCGGGCAGCCGAAGTTCATGTCGAGGTGGTCGATGCGGTCTTCGGCGACCAGCAGCTTGACCGACTCGCCGACATAATGCGGATCGACGCCATAGAGCTGGAGGCTTCGCGGGCTCTCGTCGGGATCGAACTCGGAGAGGCGCATCGTCTTCTCGTTGCGTTCGACCAGCGCCCGGGCCGTGATCATCTCGGAGACGTAGAGACCGGCGCCAAACCCGCGGCAGAGGCGGCGAAATGGAGCGTTCGTGATACCGGCCATCGGGGCGAGCACGATCGGGGGATCGGCGCAGATCGGACCGATCGCGACCGGCGGGAACTCGCCGGGGCGGGCGGGCTCGACGCCGCGGTTGATCGGGCTGATGTAGACGGGGTCCATCGGTCGGTAGATACCAGATCCGGGCCGTGGGAGGGCGCTGCAGGCGCGATCGACCCGAGTGGCCGCGGGGCAGGGTGGCGCGACCGGCCGTCGCGCGACCCGCGGTCTCCCGGCGGCCGGAACCGGCTGGGAGCAACGGGGTCTTCCGATGTTGCGCGGCATCGCGTGAAAGGGTCCACTCCAGGCATGCCCTCGTTTCCGTCGAAACCCCGCCTCCGCGCCCTGGCTCTCGGCGTCGCGCTGGGGGCGTGCCTCCTGCTGAGCCTCGCCTCGAGCCCCGCCCGCGCTCAGGTCGGCCTCTATCCGGACGAGGTCGACCGGCTCGATGTCATCACGGTCGAGCAGGACGGCCGCGATCTCTACGCCTTCAGCTCGGTCACGGGCAGTCGCGGTCGCCTCCGCCTCGACCTCGAGGAGGTCGTCCTCTTCAACGAGAGTCGCGGCCGGATCGGCATCGTGCTGACGAGCCACCGCGCCATCGGTGTCACGACGAACGGCGGCTTCAGCGAGACCCGCTACCGCATCACCGAACGCGCCCCCGAGCGCGCGCTCGTCTCCCAGCGCATCGCGCTCGTCGGGACCGGGCGACGAGCGCTCGGCTTCGTCGGCCCGTCGGGTGTCTGGATCGAAGAGGCGCTCTCGCCCGAGGAGTCGGTCGAAGCCGTCCGCGCCGGCGCCGCCGTCGGCATCGTGATCACCAACCGCCGCGCCCTCGGCTTGGCGCCCGAGGTCGCCCGCTTCGCATCGATGCCCTTCCAGCTGCGCGAGAAGCTCGAGTCGGTCGACGCTGAAGACACGCTCGCGAAGCTCCGAACGGACCGTAGGCTCCTCATCTTCTCGGGGCCGGGGGCGGTCTGGACGTTTCGGAATCGGAATCTGGAGTGAGAGGGGAGGCGGGCGTCTACGCCGAACGACGAGCCGGGCGAACCGATACGAGGTCGAAATCGCCAACGGGGCGAACATCGGAATCCCGGAGCGTCACGAGCGCTTCGGTTTGACCCGCCGCGGTCACGAACTCGACCTCGAGCCCGCCATTCTCGTAGACATGCACGACGGTCCCGAGGTCGCCTTTGCGGAGCGCGTGCTCAGGCAGGTCGCGCTCGAGCACGACTGTATCGAGAGTCTTGAAGCTCATCGTCCCTCCGCGGGATAGGCCGTCACGAACCGGGGAATGGAACTCTTCGCATCGACGATCCAGATCGAGACGATCGTTGCCGCGCGACCGTTGGGCCCCACGATCATCGACACAATAGAGAACTTCTCCCCAAAGGGCGATTCGACTCTCTGAGCGTCTCCCCGGCGAGCGACTGCTTGAAGGTCTACGACTAGCCGTGTCCAATTCGCGGCGTCGTATCCGAGGGTCCGAAAGAACCGGGCCTTGAATCGTCCGATCGGATGTCGGGGCGACAGGAGGTAGTGTCGAACCTTCTCCGGGGCGACTTCGGCGCGAGCGCAGTTCGGTAGTCTCACTGAGGCAGGACCCGTTTCGTATTCGCTCGCCCTGAGAATGGCGAGTTGCGAGCAACGAATAACCGGGCGAGCGCCAGGAAATCAGTCGTGAATGGGCGTTCTCCCGCCGGACCAGGATTTCCTCACATTGAACTCGAACCGAAACTTGCCCGCCCAAGAACGGTGATCGGGCGATGGCGTAGACCGTTCGAGCAATGGGTGAAGGAGATGCGGTCGAGTAGCTCGACTCGATTGCGCTCGAGGCGATCGGCCTCAACTCACTTCCGCCGCATCTCCACCAGCTCCCGAACCGCCGCGAGTGCATACGGCGGATACCCGTCGAGCGGGTAGTAGGCGGCGAGGATCGCTTCGGCATCGGCCCAGCGCGTGATGTCGAGGTGCCGCAGCAGGTACCGGACGTCTTCCTCGTCGCGATAGCCCTCGCCGGTCCGGAACGCGAGGGTCTTCATCGCGAGCATGTAGCGCGCATCTGCGACGAAGACGCGCAAGTGGTCGAGATCCAGGAAGGAGTCGAAGGTGCCGCGGTCGCTCAGGTAGCGCTTGACTGCGTTGTTGAGCCAGGCGTCGGGGAGGTTGCGTCGCGCAGCGATGGCGAGCGCGGCGTCGAGGACGACCGATGAAGGCTCGAAAGCGGCGTCGACGTCCCGCGTTGCGTCTCGAGCGCGGAAGACGAGACACATGACCGCGCCTCCGGCCAGCTGGACCTGACCGACCACGTTTCTCGCGGCGAGCTCGGCGTTCAGCTCGTGCAGGAGGTCGAGGATCTGGGCGCGGATCAAGGCAGCCATGTCTGTCGCGTCAGACCCGCCCGCCGAGGGCCGTATCGATGAAGAGATTGCGGGCCGCAAAAGGCGGAGGAGACGCGATCAGGAGATGAAGCCTGAGGCTCGTCAGCGCCGAACCTAAGCTGGGCTCCTCGAGGGGCGGGATCGCCGTCACCCAGTCCGGAACGCGGACGTTTCGGGCGGCGGCGGCCTGTTCGATCGTGGCCGCGAGATAGTTGGACCAGTAGGCGTCGAGCGGTCGCGCGGGCGGGTGCTCGACTGCCGTTGCCAGATCCTCGCGTGAAAGGCAAGACAAGAGATCGAGGATCTCCGAGAAGGCGAACGAGCGATCGGTCCCATTCTTCATCTCCCCGAGGCTGGCGATCGCGCTCGCGAGCTCCTCCGCTGCAGATGGCAGCAGGCGCGCGAGGACCCAGGCCGACACCGAGCGCCCCGCACGCCGTGCGGCCGCCCGGATCGCCTTCTTCTGGGCGGGAGAGACCCGGACCTGGAGCTGGGTGGACCTGGCTTCCTTCATGACGGGGGCAGTCTAGGGGGCGAGATAATTATGTCAATACATGTCAATACATTCCTTACGAAGCTGGGCGCTGGAGAATCTCCAGGTAGAAGCTGAGGACGGACGGAAGGCAACTCGCGCGTCAGACCTCTTGCTCATAACCGAGCGCACAGACAATTGGCCATCTGGCCCCGAAGGGTCTAGGTCGGGGCCGCCCATTCACCTCCCCGACTGTGGAGGGCTCGCCTTGACGCCAGCGCGAGATGGCCGAACCTGTGCCCCGCCCCCACCCCAGATCGACCTCGGCGCACGGAATTCCCGTTCAGGATCCCGGTGTCCGTCCGGCCTCTGCGCGTCGACGCGCCGGGGCACGGCCTCGCCGGAGGACTCGAACCGGGGCTCGAACCTAGACTCGAACCGAGACTCGAAACGAAGAGGAAATACGCGTTCCGATGACGAAGGCTGCAGCGAAAGCATCCGCCGCTCCGGCGAAAGCGAGCGGGGGCTCTGGAGCATCCGGATCCTCCGGCGCGAAAGTCGCCTACGACGAGAAGGCGATCCAGACCCTCGACGCCCTCTCGCACATCCGTCTGCGGACCGGCATGTACATCGGCCGCCTCGGCGACGGCTCGACGCCGGTCGACGGCATCTACGTCATGATGAAGGAGGTCGTCGACAACTCGATCGACGAGTTCATCATGGGCGCCGGCAAGAAGATCGAGATCGCGCGCGACGGCGCGACGATCGAGGTCCGCGACTACGGCCGCGGGATTCCGCTTGGCAAGGTCGTCGACTGCGTCAGCCAGATCAATACGGGCGGCAAGTACAACGACGACGTCTTCCAGTTCTCGGTCGGCTTGAACGGCGTCGGCACGAAGGCCGTCAACGCGCTCTCCTCGGACTTCGAGGTCAAGAGCTTCCGCGACGGTCAGTTCAAGTCGGCTTCCTTCGTGCGCGGCAAGCTCCAGGGCGAGATGGGCGGCAAGACCGACGAGCCCAACGGAACCTGGATCCGCTTCACGCCCGATACCGAGATCTTCGGCAAATACGCCTGGCAAGAAGAGTTCATCGCCCACCGGCTCCGCTACTACGCCTACCTGAACAGCGGCCTCAAGCTCGCCTACGACGGCGAGACCTATCAGAGCAAGAACGGCCTGAAGGACCTGCTCACCGACGAGATCGGTGACGCCGAGCCCCTCTACGAGATCGCCCACTGCGAAGGCGACCGCTTCGAGTTCGCCTTCACCCACGGCAACTCCTACGGCGAGTCGTATTTCTCTTTCGTGAACGGCCAGTACACGAACGACGGCGGGACGCATCAGAGCGCGTTCCGCGAGGGCATGCTCAAGGCCGTGAACGAGCATTTCAAGAAGAGCTTCGCCGGCGAGGACGTGCGCGACGGATTGATCGCGGCGATCACGGTCAAGCTCCAGGATCCCGTCTTCGAGAGCCAGACGAAGAACAAGCTCGGCTCGGCGGATATCCGCGGTTGGCTCGTTCCCGCCGTGCGCGACAAGGTCGTCCGCTTCCTCCACGAGCATCCCGAGGACGCGAAGACGATCCTCGAGAAGGTCACGATGAACGAGCGCATCCGGAAGGAGCTCTCCAGCATCAAGAAGGAGGCCCGCGACCGCGCGAAGAAGGTCGCGATCCGGATCCCGAAGCTGACGGATTGCAAATATCACTACGACGAGCAGACGACGAAGCGCCGGGACGAGACGACGATCTTCCTGTCCGAGGGCGACTCGGCGGCCGGCGTCATGGTCCCGACCCGCGACGTCTATACCCAGGCGATCTTCTCGCTGAAGGGCAAGCCGCTGAACTGCCACGGGCTCAAGCGCGACGCCATCTACAAGAACGAAGAGCTCTACAACATCATGCGGGCCCTCGGCATCGAGGACTCCCTCGAAGGCCTGCGCTACAACCGTGTCGTGCTCGCAACCGACGCGGACGTCGACGGGATGCACATCCGCAATCTGCTGCTGACGTTCTTCCTGCGTTATTTCGAGGATCTCGTCCTCAAGGGCCACGTCTTCATCCTCGAGACACCGCTCTTCCGCGTCCGCAACAAGGCGGAGACGCGTTACTGCTATTCCGACCAGGAGCGGGACGCGGCGATGGCTGCCATCAAGGGTCCCGAGGTGACACGCTTCAAGGGTCTCGGCGAGATCAGCCCCAAGGAGTTCGGGCAGTTCATCGGGAAGGACATCCGGCTCGTCCCGGTCGACGTCGGCTCGATGGGCGAGGTCGTGCGGAGCCTCGACTTCTTCATGGGCAAGAACACCCCCGAGCGCCGCGACTTCATCATCGACAACCTCGCCACGGAAGTCCTGTCATGAGCCGCCTCGAATCCTTGATGAAGGACCACTTCATCGAGTACGCGAGCTATTTCATCCTCGATCGGGCGATCCCGGATCTGCGCGACGGGCTGAAGCCCGTCCAGCGCCGCATCCTGCACACGCTCTTCCGCATGAACGACGGCCGCTTCCACAAGGTCGCCAACGTCATCGGCGACACGATGAAGCTGCATCCCCATGGCGACGCCTCGATCGGCGACGCGCTCGTCGTGCTCGCGAACAAGGACTACTTCATCGAGCGGCAGGGCAATTTCGGCAACCTGCTGACGGGCCACGCCGCCGCCGCCCCGCGCTACATCGAATGTCGCCTCACGGATCTCGCGCTGGAGACGATGTTTCATCCGGCGCTGACCGAGTTCGTCCCGTCCTACGACGGCCGCAACGACGAGCCCGTCACGCTGCCGTCGAAGCTCCCGGTCATTCTGATGACCGGCGCCGAGGGCATCGCCGTCGGCATGTCGACGCGCATCCTGCCGCACAACCTCCCCGAGATCTGGCAGGCCCAGATCGCCGTCCTGAACAAGGAGGAGTTCGAGCTCTTCCCCGACTTCCAGCAGGGTGGCCTGATGGACGTGTCGGCCTACGAGGACGGGGCCGGCAAGGTCGACGTGCGCGCGAAGCTGGAAGAACGCGATCGCAAGACGGTCGTGATTCGGGAGCTTCCGTTCGGGACGACGACCGAGTCGGTGATCGCGTCGATCGAGGCCGCGGTCGCGAAGGGCCGCGTCAAGATTGCGACGATCAACGACTACACGACCGAGCGGGTCGAGATCGAGCTCCAGCTCGCCCGCGGCGTCGAGGCCGACGAGGTGATTCCCCAGCTCTACGCGTATACGGAGTGCTCCGTCTCGGTCAGCTCGAACCTGCTCGTGATCGACGATCGCAAGCCCGTCCAGCTGACCGTCTCCGACATCACGCGCCGCCTGACCGAGCGACTCAAGGAGCAGCTGAAGCGCGAGCTCGAGTACGACCGCGGCGAGCTCGTCGACCGCAAACACTGGCTGACCCTCGAGCAGATCTTCGTCGAGAAGCGCGTCTACAAGCAGATCGAGGACAAGACGACGTCGGATGCGGTGCGCCAGGCGGTCATGTCCGGGATGAAGGCCTTTGAGAAGCTCTTCGTCCGGCCCATGGTCGACGAGGACGTGACCCGCCTCCTCGACCTGCGCATCCGTCGGATCTCGGCTTACGACATCGAGAAGAACCGCAAAGAGATCGAGGAGATCGACAAGAAGATCGCCGAGATCGACCGCAAGCTGAAGAACATGGTCAAGACGACCATCCTCTATCTCGAGGGGATGCTGAAGAAGTACGGTCCGCGCTACCCGCGTAAGACTCGCATTACGGAAATCAAGGCCGTCGACAAGAAGGCCGTCGCCCGTCAGAACCTGAAGCTCTCCTACGACAAGGAGACCAGCTATTTCGGGACCGAGGTCCGGGGCGAGCTCTTCAAGCTGAACGTCTCCGAGTTCGAGAACGTGCTGGCGATCGCGAAGGACGGCAGCTACCGCATCATGACCGCCCCCGAGAAGGTCCTGTTCACGGCGCCGATGCTCTATGCCGAAGTCTTCGACGAAGCGAAGGGCATCGAGTTCACCGTCGTCTACCGCGACAAGTCGCGGACCGCCTTCGCCAAGCGCATCCGGATCGAGAAGTTCGTCCGAAATCGCGAGTACCAGCTCATCAAGGACAAGGCGGGCAAGATCGATCTCCTCCTTCCCGAAGGCGAGACAGGCACCGTCGAGATGGAGTTCGTGCCCGCGAAGCGCCAGCGACTCAAGGACATGAAATTCGATCTCCGCAGTCTCGAGCCGACGAGTCCGTCGGCGCGCGGGACGCGCATGGCGCCGAAGGCGGTGGCGAAGGTGCGGTTCATTCCTGGGCCGGCCGGGAAGACGCCGAGCCCGCGCAAGACGGCGACCGACGAGCCTGCGTCGCCGGCGGCGAGCGCGCGCCCGGCCAAGCAGGGAGATCTGTTCTAGCCGGAACGCGGGTCTGCCCCTGGCCGGGAAGCGCATTGGTCGACGAGCTGACTGAAAGCCTCGCGTTCCGCTGCCGTCTCCCGCGTCCACGGCAGCAGGTGAGGCGACCGCCTCTTTCGGTCGAAGTAGAAGCCGCCGGGCTCGAGCTTCTCCCTCGGCGCGACCGCGAGCCAGACGACCGTGTCGGCAGCTTCGGCCGGGCTTCGCAGGATGGCCTGCGTCAAGCGGTGAAACCCCGGGAGAGCGCTCGCGACCGATGGGGTGTCGGCCCAGCCCGGGTGCATCGACAGGACACACAGACCCGGGCTGACGGTGTGGCCGGCGTCAATCCGCTCGGCCCAGATCCGAGCCAGCACGACCTGCATGCGCTTCGTCTGCGCATACGCGAGCACACCGTCATAGCGGCGCCTCTTCCATTGCAGATCACGCAGGTCGAGCTTGCGGGTATACATCCCGCCTGACGACACCCAGACGACGCGAGCGTCGTCGGAGCGCACGAGCCCGGGCTCGAGCAGGCGCGTCAGCAGATGCGGTCCGACGACATGGGTCGCGAAGGTGGCCTCGAATCCATCGGGTGTTTCGATCCGCTCGCTCGGCAGGATGCCCGCGTTGTGCACCAGGACGTCGAGGCGCTCGTTCGTTTGGCGTGCGGCGAACGCGCGCACATCGGCGAGGCTCGAAACGTCCAGCCGTTCGAGCGAAACGCGCCGATTGCCCGTGCGCTCACGGATCGTCTCCAGAGCCGCCTGTCCGCGCGCTTCGCTTCGGCACGCGAGCACGACCTCGGCTCCGAGGTCGGCGAGGGCGAGTGCGGTCTCGAAACCGATCCCGGCGTTGGCGCCCGTCACGATCGCGCGGCGGCCCGTCAGGTCGCGCTCGAGATCGGCCGAGTCGAAGCCGAGCGCGTGGCGGGCGAAGCCCGTGCGATCGAACGAGAGCAGGATCGTGGGATCGAGAACCTTCGAGAGCGCATCGGCACCCAGGCGAACGAGCGCGGGGGGCTCGGGCGCGGCGGGCAGCGGAAGCGCATCCGGGGCGAGAGCAGTCAAGACTTCATCGAGCGGCGCATGGTCCCCCGCGACCTGCGAGACATGTCGGTGGACGACGACACCGCCGGGCTGGATCACGAGTACACCGCCGAGCTGGAACGGATCCCCCTGGACGGCGTTCTGACGGTGGCCCGCTTGCAGCGCGCGCCAGAGGTTCTTCGCGAGGCGGGGGGACAGGACTTCGCCGAAGCCGCGGCGCATGCCGGCAGCGCGATAGGAGCGCAAAGCCGGATCGACGAGCAACACGATGTCCTCGTCGAGCGAGAGGTCCTCGCGAAAGGCCCGGGCGAAGTCCGGCGCCCCGTTCCCGATCAGGACGAGTGAAGCACCGGCGCTGCGGATCTCGGAGAATCGGTCGCGCAACTGCGCGACTTGCTCGCGGCAGAACAGTCAACCGAAGTGACGGATCCAGACGAGCACGACCGGCCGCCCCCGCCAGAGATCCGCCAGCGGGACCGGCTCCCCGGTCGGGCGTTCGAGGATCAATCCGCTCAGGGCCCTGCCGAGCTTCATTCCATCCCCCATGCTGCGATTCTCCTCTGTGCACGCGTCCGGACGGATCCTAGGGTCCTGGTCGGATTCGACCAGTCGGAAAGGCATTTCAGGAGGTGTTCCCTGGACTTCGATCCCGTCGGACATGCCCGGTCCAAGCTCATACCCTTCCTGAATGCCATTCTGGCGCTGCTCGAAGGCGAAGATCAGCCGGAGCAGGAAGCGTTCTTTTCGGCCGTTCGCCGCGCGATCGAGTCGGCCCGCGAGCCGGCCGACCTGGCGGACCCCTTCATCCAGCTGTCGATGAGCGCCTTCCTGGGATTTCGATTCGATTCCTCCGTCGCGATGCTCCTCGATCAGCTGCTGATGCACTCGCAGGAGCTCACCGAGGTGATGTCGTTGGAGGATCTGGAGATCAACTGATCGACCCGGACGATGACGAGCGCGGCCCCTCTTCGTGGGGAATAGCGGCTGTTGAGTCGCTCCATGCGCTCGTGTTCAGGGCGTCTCGACCTCGATGATCCGTTCCAGGGACTCCATTAGCATCTCCGCCACCCGGTGGGCGTGGAGATCTCCCGCCTCGAGCACGGTGTCGGCAGCGCATAGGATCGTGTCGCGCCGGCCGCGAAGGTCGACTTCGCCGGTCTCCGCGCCTGCGAAGTCCGCGAGCTCCTCGAGAATCCAATCACCGGTTCGCTGAATCTCAGTGGCAAAGCGATGCCGCAAGAAAGCCGGCGAGCGATGGAGATGCACGAAGTGCGTTCTGTCGCGAAGCAGGCCTCGCGCCGCCATCGAGGGCCACGCGCAATCGAGAATGATCAGTCCGAAGGGAGTCTCGGTCGTGATCCGGAAGAGCATCGAATCAGCCCAGGCAGCCAGCCGATCGACTCCGCCTTCGACGGCGATCCGCGCGAGATTGCACCCCGCCTCGTGCTCGATCAGGCGATCGACCTCGGTGAACGGAAGGCCGGTCTGACCAGCGATGCTCCGCCCGACGGCAGCCGCTGTGCAGCCGATCTGACCGGCGAGCACGATCGGCTTGTCGAGCCGAATGCGCGGATGGGGATCGTAGTAGTCCGTCATCCCGATGCCTCTAGAGCTTGATCCCTTCCTGTTCGCAGAGCACCGCGAGCAGGCTCTCCATCTGAGCGCGTGCCTGGGCGGTGCCGTCTGCGAGCATGCGGTGGAGCCTCGCATCGGCTTCGTCGCGCGACTCACAGGTCCGCGAATAGTGCTCGAAGGCGACCAGGCCGGAAACGAGCGTCGAGAGGTGGTTTGGACACTCGCAGTCGATTCCGGTGCGGACATCGACGAGCTGCGCCAGCTGTTCATCGTCGAAGCGCCGGGGGGGGGGTACGCGAGCATCGCCCGCCTGGCGAAAGATCCCATTGGAATGCGCAGCGGGTTGGGCAGCGACCGGCGGCGGCGCCGGAGTACGACCGCGCAGCGACTCGATCATGACGAGGTCGAGGATCACTCGGCGCAGCTGCTCCAGCCTTACGGGCGACTGGACCAGATGCGCACCCGCCTGAGCCAGCCGCGCCAGGGCGGCACGCCGCTCGAATTGATAGAGCACCACGACGACGGGCGAACCTGGAAGGCTGCGACAGCTGCGGACGAGCTCGACCGGCCGCTCGATGTCTGCGTCGAGCTCGAGGACGAGAACCCCGCAAGCATTCTGTCGAGCGGCCTCGAGCAGGGAAGCTCCGGTCTCGGTCGCAACCGTGTACTCGAGCTCGGGAAAGGCGCCGGCGTACGACCGGAGCCGTCGGTCGAGCGCCGGCGCGAGCAGCGCCAGCCGAACGCGAGACGTCTCGCGTGATGGCGCGGCGTCCATTGGAGCACGCTCTCGTCCGCGGTCGGCCAGTGATGCAAGCCTCCCACGGAGTTGCCCGTCCGGTAGGTTCGCAATCGAGCCGATCGATACGTGGGAATCGACCAGCGCCTTCAGAAGCTGTAAGCGTGCGATCGCTTCGTCGTCGTATCGGCGTCGTCCCGACTCCGTTCGAACCGGGGTGATTGCGCCGTACCGACGCTCCCACGCGCGAATCGTATTTTGATCGACTCCCGTCAGCGTCGATACGGTGCAGATCGTGTACGAGTGACGAAGCGACTCTTCCGAAGACGTGGTCATTCCCTGCTCCTCGATCCGGTTCAACGAACGTAGACCGGTACCCGCGTGGCGCGTCGCCCTTCGCCACGAAGGTAGACCGTGAGCGACATGCCGAGCGCAGCGATCGCGTTGGCCACGACGACCCGCTCGAATCCGACCTGCCCGGCCCAGGAGATATCGAGCAGGAGCGTGAGCACGACGAACACGAGTTGCAGTCCGACGAAGATCCCGATCATGCCACTCACCAGCTGGATGGGAAGCGAAACGCCCTGGCGGGTCAGCGTAAACTCGGCCGAAACCGCGGCCGCCGCGACTGCGATGAACGTCGCTCCATGCAGGAGGGTGTAGCCCAGGACGAGGCCCGGACGGATCGGTGCGCCGAGGGAGAAGGGCTCCCCGCGAAGCACGAGAGCGCCGAGGGCGTTCGGGGTCCCGAGCGCATGTCCGGCGAGCAGGTCCAGCACGAGCACGTAGATCGCCACCATGGCCGCCCCGACGAGCCCGACGGGCACGGCCGCGCCGAGGTAGGGCATGGAATGGCTCGACTGCGACCCGCTCGAAATTTGATTCTCGGACGCCAGGTTTCGATTCTGCTGAAGACGATCTTGTTGCATGACATTCTCCTGTTATGGATAGACGTTCTGGATGAAAAAAATGGGCTGGAAGCGGGCGGCGGACCGAGCGGGTCAACCGAGGCCCCGGTCAGAAGGAGGTGGACGACACCTCTCTCTCTCCGTCCTGGATCGCGCGCAGTACCCGATCCGCTACGCGGCGCGGGCTCAGGCCGGGCGGGAGCTTGGGCGCCACGCCGCAAATCGGACGCTGGGCCAAGCCGGTCTCGGAGTGCGGCGGGCGCAGATCGATCACGTCGATCCCGCGACGGCGCAGCTCCCTTGCGAGTGCCTGATCGAGGGCTGTCAGGGCCGCCTTCGTGGCGGAGTAGAAGGCCATGCCGGCCATGGGTCGCTCGGCGACGACCGCGCTCAGATGGGCGATGAAGCCACCCTCTTCCAGCGCGGAGAGAGCGGCTCGAACCAGCCGCACGGGGCCGATCAGGTTTGTGCTCAGGAGCTCGTCGATCACCGGGTCGGAGAGGGTCTCCAGGTCCCCGAACGCCACGACTCCGGTCGCGTTGATGACGCCATCGAGACCCCCCAGAACGGCCCGGGCGACCTCGACGGCCTCACGACAGGCCTCGCCGTCCGCGACGTCGCCGACGACCCGCGGTCCCGGGAGACCGAGCGCGTCGAGGCGGTCCGAGTCGCGCGCGAATAACACCAGAGACGCGCCGGCCTCGACCAGTGCACGGCCGATCTCCCTGCCCAGTCCACCCGTGGCTCCAGCCAGCAACACGCGAGCCCCTTTGAGATCTCTCTTCATGCGTATCGAATCTCCGCCGAGTCGAGCAGTGGATGTTTCCAGCGAAACAGGACCGAGTCATCGAGGCTCGCGGGGATACCGGACTCGATCGTCGGATGAAGCGGACGAAGCCCGAGCTCGCGCCACAACAGACCCGGCTCGACGGGCAGGTTCAGCAGCCAGCTGCGCACCGTGTCGCCAGCGAACAGGGTCGGTTTGCCTCGCATCGACAACAGCGTCTCGAGAATCGGTGCCCCGCAGAGCGCGAGGCGTGCGGGAACCTGAACGCGACGAAACAGCCCGAAGTTCCGTCGCAGGACGTCGAAAAAGTGATTCCAGTCGGCCGGCGAGTCGTCGGCGACGGGCAGCGTGCCCGTCCATCCCTGCGTCGTCGCTTCGATCAACACTCGGGCGGCATCGACGACATGCAGATGGCCATGCGTATTCCGGCCGTCGCCTGGCGTCACGACGAGGCCGCGTCGCAGCTGGGAAAACAGGAAGCTGCGCGAGCCGTACACGTGGGGAAGGCGGATGATGGCGAGCTTCATTTCCGGGGACGCCGCCGCTCGGAGCCCGATTTCCGCTTCGATCTTCGCGCGGCCGTAGCCGATCTGCGGTGCAGGCGGAGTATCGGCGTCGATCGCCGCGCGATTCGATCCGTAGACGAGCAGACTGCTCGCAAACGTAAATCGACTCACGCCCGCCCGGCGAGCTGCCTGCATCAATCGCATCGATCCGTCCACGATCGACGGCCGAACTCGACGATACCGTTCGAAGGTCGCGCGAGCGGCGAGATGGATGATCTCGTCCACCCCTTCCACGGCTCGATCCAGACCGCCGGGGGCCAGGAGGTCCCCCTCGACGATCTCGGCGTCGAGGTGGTTGAAGAGATCCGCTCGCGCCCGTCTGCGGACGAGCAGCCTCGGGAGCCGTCCCGAGTCAGAGAGCTGCTGCGCGACCTCGAGCCCGATGAAGCCGGTCGCCCCGGTCACCAGCACCCTCGGACCGCCGACTGAGCCCCGATTCCGCGGCTCCGCACCGCCCCCCGCGATGGAGTTCGGCTGATCGATCATTGGAGATCCATCTCCTCGGCGAGGTCGAGGGCTTGGACGTGATCGCGAAGCAGGACCAGCGCCTTCTTTTCGATCTGGCGCACCCGTTCGCGGCTCACGCCGAGCTTCTCACCGATCCGCGCCAGGGCCTGCGGCTGCTGGCCGCAGACTCCGAAGCGCCATTCGATCACGCGACGATCTCGCTCGGGAAGGTCTTGCAGGACCGAACTCAGGACGCGGCTCAGAGCCTCCCGATCGATCGCTTCACTCGAGGGCATTCCGTCCGGACTCGCGAGAGCATCACCGACGGTGAGCGCCCCATCGCTTCCGATCGGCGTCTCCATGGAGACCTCCGGCACGAGACTGCGTCGCAGGTCGTCGACCTCTGCAGCCGACTCCGCAACCGCCTCGGCGAGAACCAGGTCCGACGGCTCGGCCATCTGACTCGCGCGAAGGAATCGTTCTACCTGTTTCAGTTTCCGCTGCTGGTCGCGCACAGGACTCGGCAGACGGACCAGGCGCTCTTCGTTCTGGATTCCGCGCACGAGGGCCTGCTCGATCCACCACACCGCATAGGTCGAGAACTTATAACCGCGCGTGTGATCGAACTTCTCGACGGCGCGAATCAGTCCGAGATTGCCCTCTTGGATCAGATCGACGAAGGCCACGCCGGACCCACGAAATCTCTTTGCGCAGTGGATGACGAGGCGAAGATTCCGGGTGATGAAGATGTTCTTCGCGTCACTGAGACGGGCCAGCGATTCCTCGCATCGTCGCAGGATCGCCGGGAGCGCACCTGGATCTCCGACCTCGGAAGGATCGGCGAAGCGCGGGAGGTGCTCGAGAATCGAGATGAGCCGCGGCAGAGCGACATGGGCGCGGATCATCTCCTTGACGAGACGGCCGCGAATTGAATCGATCGAGGCCTCATCGCCCTGGTGCCGCGCGTGCTCGAAATCCCGCAGGGTTTTCTCGACCTCGCCGAGTCTGCGATCCATCCTCGCCGATTCGTCGGATCCGGATCCGTCGCGATGGCTCTGACTGAGCGCACCGGTCACGAGGCCGTTTCGCTGTCGCTCGCGCCAGAGCCGGACGACCTGACGCGCCGTCTCGGGCACCCGGGCCAGATCCTGACGGAGCGACGCCTCGGACTCGGCCATGACCCGACAGAGCCGATCCTGCTCCTCCGTAGAGAGCAACGGCGTATCCCTGACTTCGGCCAGGTAACGGTCCAGGGGGTCCATGCTCTGTGACCCGTCCGCTCCATCCCAGCTCTTCGCCAACTGCTGCTCACGCATTGTTTTCCTCCAAAGACATCTGCCGACCTCCCGGCCAATTCGGGAGCTCCGACGAACCAGATCTTCGGCTTATGAACATATTTTGTCAATATAAAATATGAACAAAAAATGAAATTCGCGATGGGAGTAGCATGAAACGAACATTTTTTGCGGATCTTGAGCCAGTCGATGCAATCGGCGGGGGTGGCGGGTCGAGGCCTCGCACGGTCGTTCGTTCCTGAGACGCGCCGCTGACTCCGGGCCACGAAGTTTTCCGATCCTGCACTCTCGTCGAACGAACTAGATTTCGATATTTATGGAAACATGGAAAAACAGGACGTCCTGGCCGCCCTGGCCGCCTTGGCTCACGAAACCCGACTCGACGTGTTCCGCCGCCTCGTGCGCGGGGGGCGCGAAGGGGTCGCGGCCGGCCGCGTCGGCAGCGATCTCGGCATTCCCCCCGCGACCCTCTCCTTTCATTTGAAGGAGCTCCGGAGCGCGCGGCTCGTGACGGGGGAGCGCGAGGGACGGGTCATCCGATACGCGCCGGATTTCGGCGTGATCGCCGAGGTCGTCGGCTATCTCGGTGAGAACTGTTGCCGCGAAGAGGGCGGGTGTGGGCCCGCCGTCGTCGCGGGGGCCGGGCGCTCCCCGGCCGCGAAGAATCCCCGAAACGGGGCACGCGCGGGAAGCGCAAAGACGCCTGCTCGGAGCAGGAAAGGAGTCCGGAGATGAGACTGCAGCTTGCCCTCAACGTCGACGACATCGATCAGGCGGTCGATTTCTACTCGAAGCTCTTCGATGCGAAGCCCGCCAAGCGAAAGCCCGGCTACGCGAACTTTGCGATCGAGAATCCACCGCTCAAGCTCGTGCTCTTCGAGGTCAAGGACGCGAAGGACCGGATCAACCATCTCGGGGTCGAAGTCTTCGACGGAGAAGAGGTGACCGCGGCGACGGAGCGGCTCAAGGCAGCCGGGCTCGAGACGTTGGTCGAGGACGAGACGACCTGCTGTTATGCGAAGCAAGACAAGGTCTGGGCGATCGAGCCGCAGGGACTGCGCTGGGAGTGGTACCGCGTCCGCGAGAGCAGCGAGACGTTCTCGGGCGCGGCGTCTCCGGGCGAGGCGAACGCGGATACCGAGGCAGGGTCGGTCGAGGGCTGCTGCGGGTAGTCGTCCGTATCCCCCGAGCTGTTTCAGGGCTGGAACTCGGGCGGCCGAACCCGCCAGAGTGCCGCAAGCGACATCAGCACGAGTCCGAGAAAAACCGAAAAGGCAATCCGGTAGCTGCCCGTCTCGTCGAAGATCCAGCCCGCGAAGGGCGTACCCGTCGCGACGAGGGGGGTCATCAGCATCGTCTTCATGCCCATCATCGGACCGAAGGCGGTGGGGCCGAAGGTCCGGGCGATCAGCGCCGCCGAGAGGGGCAGGTTGCCGCCGATCCCGAGGCCGAGGACCGCGGTGATTCCCTCGAGCGCGAGGCTCGTCGGGAGGAGCAGGATCCCGCCGAGCGCGGCTAACTCGAGCAGGATCGAGACCGCATATGCGGTCTGCACGCCGGCGCGATCGGCGAGGCGGCCGAACACGATCTTCCCGAATGCCGCGACCGTCGCCATGATCGTCAGTAGCTGTGAGGCGCGCAGCGGTTCGACGCCGGCGTCGGTCGCCATCGCGACCAGGTGGGTCACGACGACGCTCGAGAGCATGAAGCCGACGCCGGTGATGAAGGAGATCAGCCAGAGATTGGTGTCGCGGAGGGCGGAGCGGGCGCTGCCGCCGGCTGACGCGGAGGCGCTCGCTGCATCCGCGTGCGGGGACGGCGCTAATGGCGCGGCGACGCCGTCGGGAAATAGGCCGCGATCGGCGGGTCGGCCGACGATCAGCCAGGCGAGCAGGGGCGCGATGCCGAGGATCACCAGCCCGAAGCCGAGGTAGACGCTTCGCCAGCCATAGGCGCTGAACAGCGAGACCGTGAGCGGCGCCATGATCATGCCGCCTGCGGAGGCGCCGATCTGCGAGATGCCGAGGGCCGTCGCGCGGGTCCGCGAGAACCAGTTCACCACGAGCGTCGAGGCCCCGACACCGGAGAGAGTCCCTGCAGCGTAGGCCATGAGCAGCGGATAGATGACGTAGAGCTGCCAGAGGGACGTCGCCTGGGAGATCGCGCAGAAGCCGAGCCCCGCAGCGACGGCGCCCGCCGGAATCAACAGGCGGAGATGACCGGCGCTCGCCAGTCGGCCGACGAAGGGTGCGATCGCCGCCCCGGCCCACGGCAACACGAAGTGGATGCCCGACACGCCGAATCGGCCCGCGTCGAACTCGACCGTCCACTGCTTCAGCGCGATGCCGAACGTGTAGAAGATGACGCCGGACGAAATGAACTGCGTGACGAAAGCGACCGCGACCATGACCCAGCCGTAAAACACGCGAACCTCCCTTCGGCGCGGGGGGGCGAGGGCGCACCCGGCGCCGGTTCGTCGCCTTGCTCCGGTCGCGGCGACGATACACGGCGGTGGCCCGGCGCGCGCCGAGGCTGTTATCGTCGGCTGACTTCGAAGTCGGGATGCCGGTGGCCGGCCGCGCGGCCGGCGACCCGCCAGCACGAATCGCCCGAACGACGACTAAAACGACGAAAGAGAAGGAGCAGGACATGGACGCCTACGAGGCCCTCTACACGACACGCGCGATGCGAAAGCTGAAGAAGGATCCGATCCCGACTTCCGTCCAGATGAAGATCCTCGATGCGGCGATTCGCGCGCCCTCCGGCGGCAATGCCCAGGGCTGGCGCTTCCTGATCGTCGACGATCCCGCCGTCAAGGCGAAGCTCGGCCCGATCTACCGCAGCTGCATGGATACGGTCTGGGGGAGCTTCTACAAGTCGCGCCGCGATGCCGCCGACGCGGCGCCGAAGGACCCCGAATCGATCGAGTTCATGAAGATGTACCGCTCGGCGGACCATCTCGCGCAGCACTTCGAAGACGTGCCGCTCATGCTCTTCGCCTTCTGTCAGTTCGACACGAGCGGCGGCTCGATCTTTCCGGCGGTCTGGAATGCGATGCTCGCGGCCCGCGTCGAGGGCGTCGGGAGCTCGCTGACGAGCGCCTTCTTCCTCAAGGTCGACGAGCTGAAGAAGATCCTCGGCGTGCCCGAGGAGGGGGGCTGGAACTTCAATTGCTGCGTGACGTTCGGCTACCCGACGGGTAAATGGGGCGTCGCCCCGCGCCGGCCGGCGCATGAAGTCGCGGCGCGCAATTCGTGGAACGGGTCGCTCGGGTTCGAAATTCCGGAGCCGCTCTGGAAGTAGTCGACGACGAGCACAATCAACGCAAGGGAGCAATCTAGGGAATCACGGGGGGAGGGGGCGACGGGGTTCCCCATTGCTGTTCCTTGAGCCTCCTCGCCGCGTCGTCGGCTTGATTGTCGTACGCCTCGGCCTTCTGTTTGCGTGTCTCGTATCCCGCGAAGTTCATCGGAATCTCGAAGAGATGATTGACCTGCTCATCCCGATCGACCTCCGTGTATTCGATCCTGAGCTCGACCGCGGAACCTTCTCGGTCGAGGGTGCCACTGAATCGGAGCGGGACCTGGTCGCGAGTCAACCACGCGTAGCCCGAAATCTTTTCCCCTTCGACCTCGAATTTCTCCGTGTCGACGCCTTCGACGATCTCGAAACCGAGCGGTTTGAAATGCGCGCGGATACGGCTGTTCCTCGAAAGTCTTCGCATTTGGATTCAAGATCCACGTGACCCGAAGATCCGGATGATCGATCCATACGCCGACCGTATCCAGGTCGAACTCTCGCCTGCGCTTGCCGGTGCGATGGAACTCGACGAATCGCACGAGCGCGGGACTCACGACCGAGGGGTCGATGAGCTCGATGGTGCCCCGCGCCTGATAGTCCGTCTCCGGCCTCGGCGGTCCAACGCTCGCGCACCCGACGGACCAGGCCGCCATTCCTGCCGCCATACTCGCCGCAAGGCCGAGCCACCCAAGACGAACGGGATCCCGATCTGAATCGTCTCGAATCATCGCCGAGGATTTCCCCATGCTAGGGTAGGGTCGCTCGCCCAACCCGGTTGTTAGGATGAACTATCGCTCGTCGTCGCGGACACGGGCAATCTGATCTCGACCTTGAAAAGTGTACTTGGAGTCGCGGAGGCGTCATGGCGAAGATCGAGACGCCTGCCGGCCACGTCGTGCTGGCCAGCGCAGACAGTGAGAGCTATCGCTCCTTGCGACGCGAGGCGATGCCGCGCGCCGAGCGGATCCAGCTCGGCCGAAACCTGCGCCAACAGGTTCCGCGCGCCGTGCTCGGCGAGTGGAGGCCGCCCGCGAATCGGCCCGACCCGGTCGATCTGATCCAGCAATCCCACGTCGGCCGGCTCGAATCGCTGATCCCGATCCGGGTCGGACGCATGCTCGCCTCGCCGTACGGATTCCTGCGCGGCTCGGCGGTCGTCATGGCCTGGGACGTCGCGCAGCTGCCGGCGACCGGAATCACGCCGGTCATCTGTGGCGATGCACACTTGGGGAACTTCGGCTTCTACGCGTCGCCGGAGCGAGATCTCGTCATCGATCTCAACGACTTCGACGAAGCACATCCCGGAGCATGGGAATGGGATCTGCGACGACTGACGGCGAGCATCTGGGTGGCCGGTCGGCGCAACGGGGCGGGTGAGGCGCAGTGCCGCGATGCCGTTGCGGCCTGTGTCGCGGCCTACCGCAGGGAGCTCTGTTTCCTGTCCGACCAGCCTCTGCTGCTGCGCTCCTACCAGCGCCTGGACGTCGCTCATCTGCACGAGACGGCCACCGAAAAATCCCTGCGCGGCGAGATCGCGCGCGCTGCGAAGCGGGCGAGGCAGCGCACCAGCGATCGCGCGCTCCCACGATTCACGGCGGAGGTCGGCGGGCGAAGACGGATCGTCGACGAGCCGCCGTTGATCACACGTCTTGCGAAGGCCGATTCGAACCGCGTCGCCGAGGGGCTCGATGCGTACCTCGAGACCCTCGCTCCGCACTGGCGCCGCGCGCTCGGCGGCTACACGCTGCGCGACATGGCGCACAAGGTCGTCGGCGTCGGCAGTGTCGGGCTGCGCGCCTACGTCGCGCTGCTCGAAGGCAGCAGCGCCGACGACGTGGTGTTCCTCCAGCTCAAGCAGGCGCGGCGCTCCGTGCTCGCTCCGTTCATCCACGGCAGCTCGGCCTGGCATGCGCACCAGGGACAGCGCGTCGTCGAATACCAGCAGGCGCTTCAGACGGTCAGCGATCCGCTGCTCGGCTGGACTACGATCGACGGACTCCAGTACTACGTGCGTCAGTTTCGAAACATGAAGGGCACGGTCTCCCTCGACGCCATTGATGCGGCGGCGTTGGCCGACTACGCCGGGATCGTCGGCCATCTCCTGGCCAAGGGCCATGCGCGCACCAGCGGGGCCTCGATGATCGCGGGCTACGTGGGCGACTCGGACAAGCTCGATGAGGCCCTTTGCGGCTTCGCCCAGGCCTACGCGGATCAGACCGAGTCCGACCATCAGGCCCTGGTCAAAGCCGTGGCGCGGGGAGTCCTACCTGCCGAGCGCTCGGAGCCGGGGCCGAACGGCTCCGACTTCCGACCCTGACGCGGCTCGCGGGCGACGCACGACGGCACGGCTTCGGCCCGCCGCTATTCGAGGAGACTCCGCAGCATCCACGCCGTCTTCTCGTGCACCTGCATGCGCTGCGTGAGCAGATCGCAGGTCGGCTGATCGCTCGCGCCGTCCGCAGCCTTGAAGACCTCTCGCGCGGTGCGCGCGACCGTTTCGTGGCCCTCGACGAGGCGGCGGATCATGTCGTGGGCTTCGGGCACACCCTCCTCCTCCTTGATCGCCGAGAGCTGGACGAACTGCTTGTAGGTGCCCGGTGCGGTGACGCCCAGCGCGCGGATGCGCTCGGCGACGAGATCGACCGCGAGGGCGAGCTCGTTGTACTGCGTCTCGAACATGAGATGCAGCGTCTGGAACATGGGGCCCGTGACGTTCCAGTGGAAGTTGTGGGTCTTGAGATAGAGCGTGTACGAGTCCGCGAGGACCCGTGAAAGACCTCCCGCGATCTCTTCGCGCTGGTTCTCGTCGATGCCGATGTCGATTTTCATGTTGGCCTCCAGGACGGCGTACTCATTGGGTTGTCAACCGAGCATACCGCCCTGGTTGCCATCGACCCAAATCGCCCCTGTAACCTCGGATGATTCGTCCCTTTTCGACGCGGCCTACGACCGCTTGCGCTCGATCAGGATCCCGTCCTTCTTGATCTCCCCGACCTCGTGCACCGCCCCGAGCTCCTGGTCGAGGTAGCTCGGCCCCTGCGCCGTCGGCAGGAACCAGCCCGTCGGGCACATGGTCAGGATCTCGACGAACGAGAAGCCCTGGCCCTTCATCTGCGACGAGAAGGCGCGGTCGAGGAAGCGGCGCGCGCGGGCGACGCCCGAGGCGTCGTGGACCGAGGCGCGCGCGACGTAGGCCGCTCCCTCCAGCCCTGCCAGCAGCTCCGAAATCAGGATCGGGAAGCCGTCGCGTTTGGCGTCTCGTCCATCGATGGTGTTCTTCGTGCGCTGTCCGATCACGGTCGTCGCCGTCATGTGGCCGCCGGTCTCGCCAAAGACACCGTTGTTGAGGAGGATGCAGGTCACCGACTCGCCGCGGGCGGCGGTGTGGATCACCTCCTGCAGCCCCTCGTTAACCATGTCGCCGTCGCCTTGGAGCGTGAAGACGAGGCAGTCGGGGCGCATGCGCTTGGCGCCGGTCGCGACCGACGGAGCCCGTCCATGGAGCGCCTGGATGAGATCGATGTCCATCAGGCTCGTGAGCGCCGTGTAACAGCCGATGCCGATGACGCCGATCGTCTTCTGGCCGAGGTTCATGCCGTCGATCGAGTCGAGGATCTGGCGCAGGGCGACGGGCTCACCGCAACCGGGACAGAGGTCGTGCTCGCCCATCAACGTCAGCGCGGGCTCGAAGTCGCCGGTCTTGCGGCTCGGAACGCTGGGCGGGCCATCGGTCGAAATCACGCGCAATCGTTCGTCGCTCACGCCACCACTCCTCTCGATACGGGTCGTCCCTGATAGGCGTCGCGGGCTCGCGACGCGATGCGCTCGCTGTCGAGCAGCGCGCCGATGCCGAAGCTCGCGGCATCGGTCGAGATCCCGCCGATCGGGACGACCGGATGGCTCCCGTTCAGCGCGAGCCGCACGTCGTCGATCATCTGGCCCGAGTTCTGCTCGAGGCACGTTACGAGGCGGCAACCTTGCGCCGCCCGGGCGAGGGCCTCGGAAGGGAAGGGCCAGAGCGAGATCGGCCGGAAGAGCCCGACCTTCAGGCCCTCGGCGCGCAGCTCTTCGATCGAGGCGCGGGCGAAGCGCGCGAGGGTTCCGAAGGCGACGATGAGCATCTCGGCGTCGTCGGCCTGCTCGACCTCGAAGCGTTGCTCGGCGGCCTCGATCCGCTGCTCCTTCTCCCAGAGCGCCTGCCAGAAGGTGTTGGGATCGATGCCCTTGGTGCCCTTGTTCATGCCGATCGGGTTCAGGTTGCGGGAGCGACCCGTGCCGCCGAGGCTGCCGTCGACGGCCCAGTCCTTGGCGGGCAGCGCGCCGTAGTCGCGGGGCTCGATCGCGACCGACTCGCAGGTATGGGCGAGCAGATAGTCGCCGTAAATCAGGACCGGATGGCGCCAGTAGTCGGAGAGGTGGAACGCGAGCTGGACCAGCTCGACCGCTTCGCCGACGCTCTGGGGGGCCAGCACGATGTGGCGGTAGTCGCCGTGGCCGCCGCCGCGGGTCGCCTGGTAGTAGTCGCTCTGGCCTCGCGACATGTTGAAGATCACGATCGGGATCTCGGCCCGCGTGATCTCGGACATGGACTCCTGCATGAGCGCCAGACCTTGGCCCGTCGAGCCCGTTGCAGCCCGGGAACCCGTCGCTGCGGCGCCCCAGGCCTGGCCGATCGCCTCGAGCTCGCTCTCGGCGTTGATGCAGTGGCCCCCGACCTCGGGAAGACGTCGCGCGAAGTTCTCGAGCACCTCCGTGAAAGGCGTCATCGGATAGCCGGTGAAGAAGCGGCAGCCTGCGGCGATCGCGGCCTCGGCGATCGCTTCAGATCCCTCCATCAGGCGGCGCTTCGCTTTCGGGGGCGGAGTCGAGGTCTCCATCGTCGCAGTCGTCGTCGCCGTCATCACGGGGTCTCCTGGGCGATCGGGAGCTCGCGCGTATCGGCCTTGGTCGCCCCGTTGGCAGGTCGCGCGGCCTGCTTGTCGCCGTCGAGGCGGTAGACCTCGAAGCAGTAGTCGGGGCAGACGAGCAGACACGCGCCGCAGCCCGTGCAGCCCTCGAGCAGCTCGGGAAGCAGGTAGCCCGAGGCGTTCCGGCGCGTCGACATGCGCAGGACCTGCGGCGGGCAGGCGGGGATGCACAGCTCGCAGCCTTTGCAGCGGGCGGTGTCGATCACGACGGTGCCCTTCGGTTGCGGGCGGCTCATGCGGCCTCCTTCGCCCAGGCGGGCGAAGAGAGCGCGGGGACCGCGTCGGTGCCCGCGGCGAGCGCGCGTCGATTCGATTCGAGGAATTGACTGCGATAGGCGGGCAGCGAGCTCGCGAGGGCCTCGGCGAGGGAGGCCGGCGATACGATGCCGGTCGCCTTCGCGAAGGCGGCGAGCAGGACGAGAGCCGCGGCGTTCGGCGCGTCGGCCTGGCGCGCGAGCGTCGTGGCCTTCACCTCGAGGAGCTGGCCCGGCCTCGCCTCGGTCGTCGGAAAGAGAGGCGCCTCGAGGATCTCGCTGTTGACGACGACGATGCCGTCGGAGCGGAGCTTCGGTCGGATCGGATCGAAGAAGCGCGGATGCGCGACGACCGCGGCCCACGCGCGCGGGACGATCGGCGGCGAGCTGATCACGCGATTCGCGATCACGACCGTCGCGTCGGTATTGCCGCCGCGCATCGTTCCGCCATAAGTCCCGAGCGACATGACTTCGAGGCCCTCGAGCGTCGCCGCCTGCGCGAGGATCGTCGCCGCGAGCTGCACGCCCTGGCCCCCGATCCCCGTCCACATCACTTCCCGTTCCCGTCCGTTCACCAAGCTCGCTCCCTTCTTCACCCGGATGCTTGGCCGCCCTGCGGCGGCTCATCGAATGCGATCTTCCGCGCCCGCCCGTCGCTCGAGTCCCGACATCACGAACGACTCGAGCCGCTCGACCTCCGCCGGCTCCGGAATGCGCCCCTCGACCAGGCGGGCCTCGATCCAACCCATCATGAGGTGGTAGAGCAGCTCGGCGTCCTGCTCGGGGGCCACCGAATCGAGGGCCTCGCTCGCGAGGGCTGCTGCGAGGGCCGCGCGAAGGGGCGCGGTCAGCTGCTCTCGCGAGCCCGCGACCTCCGACGGAAATGCTTCGGCGAGGCGGCCGCGGGCGAGGGCGAAGGGGCGGCTCGCCTTCGCGCCGGCGGGATCGAGGGCCTGGGCCGCCATGCCGCGCACCCATTCTCGAACGGCCGCAGCCGGATTCTCCGCTGCCTCCATGCGGGCGGCGAGATAGTCGGCGAGCCCCCGGATGCCCTCGTCGAGGACCGCGACCAGCAGCTCGTGCTTGCTGCGGAAATGGCGGTAGAAGGCCTGGTTCGAGAGACCGGCCTCGGCGAGGATGTCCGAGACCTTCGGGTCGAGGCCCCCGCTCTTCTCGATCACCGTAAAAGCGGCTCGGACCAGGCGTTCGACCTCGCCCCGGGCCGCATCGCGCCGGTTTGCGAGGGTCCGGTCGATGGTCTGATCGACGATCTGGCCGCGGGTCGGGCTCGAGTCCGCTCGTCGAAATGCGCCGGGAACGTTGTTCTCCATATCGAGAACGGTATTCTTCGACGCGCCGAAGCGCAAGGGGGAGGGAAGATGCAGGCTGAGGGTCGGAGACTGCTGATCGCGGACATCATCCGGCGCGCTGCGGCGACCGTGCCTGAACGGCCCGCCGTCGCGGTCGGGCCGGACCAGCGGACCTTCGCGGCGCTCGAGCGCGAGGCCGAGCAATTGGCCTTCGCCCTGCGTGAGGAGCTCGGCATCCGCCACGGCGATCGTGTCCTCGGCTGGATCGACACGGCCATCGAGGTGATGCCGCTCTTCATTGCCCTGGCGCGGCTGGGTGCCGTCTTTGCGCCGCTGAACGCCCGGCTCTCCGCCGACGAGGCCGGCGACGTCGCGAAGCTCGCCCGCGGCACTCTGCTCGTCGTCGATCCCGGTCGCGCCGCCGACGCCGAGCGACTCGCGAAACGCGCAGGCATCGACCGCATAGCATTGCTGCCGGTCGTTCGGACATTGGGGGAAGAGGGGGCGGCCGTTCGTCCCTCCGCCGCCGGCCGCTTTTTCGCCCTCGACGCCCGGACGCTCCCCGATCCGCCGTCGCCGATCGTCGAGCCGAAGCTCGTCGAGACCGATCCCCACGTCATCTTCTTCACGAGCGGCAGCACCGGCCGCCCGAAAGGTGTCGTCCTGTCCCACCGCGCCAACTGGCTGCGCGGATTCCAGGGCGTCTTCCGCGACGAGCCCGAGCGGACCGTCTGCATGTTCCCGCTCTTCCACATGGCGGGCTTCACGCTCGCGATCTCCGCCTGGCAGACCCGCGGCGAGATCGCGTACACGACGGCCTCTGCCGACGCGCTTCTGCGCATGGTCGAGACGCGCCGGGCCAACCGGATCTACGGCCTCCCCGTCGTCTGGAAGCGCATCCTCGAAGCCGATCTCTCGGCCTACGACCTCTCGAGCCTCGATCAGCTCGATACCGGGACCTCGGCGACGCCGATCGAGCTGCTGCGCGACATGAAGGCGCGATTCCCGCGCGCCCGCATCCGGATCTATTACGGCTCGACGGAGGTCGGCACGGCCAACGCGCTCTCCGACGCCGACGTGTTGCGCAAGCCCGGTAGCGTGGGGCCCGCGGCGGTCGCGGTCGACGTGCGACTCGCGTCCGACGGCGAAATCTGCGTGCGCAGTCCGTTCCTCTGCGACGGCTACTTCGACGACCCGCAGGCGACGGCCGCAGCGATGATCGACGGCTGGTTCCATACCGGCGATCTCGGGGCCTTCGACGCCGAGGGCCACCTCTCGATCACGGGCCGCAAGAAGGAGATCCTGCGCACCGGTGGCGAGAGCGTCTCGCCGGCCGAGGTCGAGGCGGTCTTGCGCGCCGTGCCGGGCCTCGAAGACGTGGCGCTCGTCGGCCTGCCGGATCCGCACTGGGGCGATCTCTTGTGTGCGGCGGTGGTCGTGAAGGCGGGAGTCGAAATCTCGCTCGCGTCACTGCAGGCGTTCTGCGAGGGGAAGCTCGCCGGCTTCAAGAAGCCCCGGCGGATCGCAAGGCTCGCGGCGCTTCCGCGCACGACGGCGACGAACCAGGTCCAGCGCACGTTGCTCGTCGAGCAGATCCTCGCGAACGCCCTCGCGCAGGAGACCTGAGGAGATCGATGGACCGACCGATCCGCCGCCTTGCGACCCATCTGCCGAGCGCGATGCTCGATCCCGTTCGGACCGCGCGGCCGGGGCTCGAGATCGTCGAGATCCCGAGGAAGGGGCCGCTGCCCGAAGGTTTGCCCTTCGACCGCTTCGACGCCCTGCTGACGCTGCCGACGGGAACGCCGAATCTCCCCGACGTGCTCGCCCGCGGCGTTCGCTGGGTCCATGCCTACGGCACCGGCGTCAACGGCTTTCCTTTCGACGCCTTGCAGGGCATCCCGTTCACCTGCTCGCGCGGCGCCTCCGCGACTGCGATCTCCGAGTGGGTGATCGCCGTGCTGCTCGAGGCGGAGAAACGTCTCGTCGAGCACTGGCTCTCTGCCCCGCCGCCCGTCTGGCACCGAGCCGACCTCGGCACCCTGGCCGATCGAACGCTCGCCCTTGTCGGCCTCGGAGGGATCGGTGAGGCGATCGCCCGCCGCGCACTACCCTTCAACATGCGCGTCCGCGCGCTGCGGCGCAGCCGCGCCCCGAGCGGAATCCAAGGCGTCGAGATTGCGGCCGATCTCCCGTCGCTGCTCGCCGATGCGGACCACATCGTGATCGCGGCCCCCGAGACGCAGGCAACGCGTCTTCTCTTCGACGACGCCGCCTTCGCCTGCGTGAAGCGAGGGGCCCATCTCGTCAACATCGCCCGCGGCGGCCTCGTCGATCAGGAAGCTCTTTTGCGCGCGCTCGAGAGCGGTCGGATCGGCCGGGCGACCCTCGACTGCGTCGAGCCGGAGCCCCTGCCGGCAGACCACTGGATGTACGCCCACCCGCGCGTCCGGCTCTCGGCCCACATCTCCTGGAGCGGGTCCGATTCGAACGCCTTGATCCTCGAGCGGTTCCTCGAGAACCTGGGGCGCTTCGAGCGGGGCGAGCCGCTCGCGCACCGGGTCGATCCGAGCGAGGGTTATTAGTTCCTGATCCGCCCTTCGCGAGACTTGACAGGGCAGGTCCGTAAACTGAGTTTCCCGATCTGCGGAAGTTCGAACGCGATCAATCGGGATCGGGTCGGCGCGCGGGTGATCCTGGCGGGGGCAACGGGCGGTCTGGGACGCGAGATCGGACGCGAGCTCGTTCGGGCGGGAGTCCTTCATGACCACGATCCTCTTCGTGCTGCACTTTGCCGCGACCTGGTACATGATCGGCCTTTGCTGGCTGGTCCAGCGTGTCCAGTATCCGCTGATGGCCGAGGTCGGGCGGGGCGCCTTCTCGGGCTACGAAGCCGGCCATGTCGCGCGGATCGGGCCCGTCGTCGCGCCTGTGATGATCGTCGAGCTCGCGACGGCCGGACTGCTCTGGCTGGTTGGAGGCGAGTCCTTCCGGCGGCCGCTCTTCGTGACCTCGATGGTCCTGCTCGGGGTCGTCTGGATTTCGACGTTCCTCGTACAGGTCCCTCTCCACGATGCGCTCGGCGCAGGCTTCGATGTCGAAAAACACGCGACGCTCGTGCGGACGAACTGGATACGGACGCTCGCATGGAGCGTGCGCGGCGTCATGCTCGGGGTCCTCCTCGTTTCGATCCTGCGCGCGTCGAGCTCGGCGGTGCCCGGATGACGGCTTGTGAAGAGGATTCGGATGCCGGGATTCAAAGGCAACAAGTCGAGGCTCCCGACGAAGCCGTGCGCCGTCTGCGGTCGGCCCATGTCGTGGCGAAAGGCCTGGGCGAAGAGCTGGGATCAGGTCCGATTCTGCTCCCAGGCCTGTCGGCGTCGGAAGCGCACGCTTCGGAGGGGCGATGGCTGAAGTGCGCAGCCTGATCGTCGTGCTCGGCGACCAGCTCGATCCGGCGTCCAGCGCCTGGGACGGCTTCGATCCGTCGTGCGACGTGGCCTGGATGTGTGAGGCGCGGGAGGAGGCGACCCATGTCTGGTGCAGCCAGCAGCGGCTCGTGCTCTTCCGGTCCGCGATGCGGCATTTCGCGAGCCGACTGCGCGAGGAGGGCGTCGTTCCGCTCTGGTATCGAAAAGGCGCGCCGGGTGGCCTCGGCGATGCGCTTGCAGAGACACTCGCCGAACATCGGATCGAGCAGGTCGTGGTCTGCGAGCCCGGGGACTGGCGTGTCGCCCGTTCGCTCGAAGCGGCGGCACGGGCGGCGAACGTTCCCCTCGTCGTGCGCGAGGATCGTCATTTCTTCTGTACGCGACGCGATTTCGCGCTGCATGCGAAGGGCCGAAAGCAGCTGCGCATGGAGTATTTCTACCGCGAGATGCGCCGCCGACATCGCGTCCTGATGGACGGCGACGACCCGGCTGGCGGGCGCTGGAACTACGATGCCGAGAATCGCGAGTCGTTCGGGCGCGATGGACCGGGCTTCCTGCCCGCGCCGACGCGATTCGAGCCCGACGAGATCACGCGCGAGGTGATCGCCGAGGTCCAACGCGACCACGGCGATCATCCGGGCGACGTTTCCGATTTCGGTTGGCCCGTGACGAAAGATCAGGCGACGAAGGCCCTGTCCGTTTTCGTCGCGGAGCGGCTGCCGACCTTCGGGCGCTTCGAGGACGCGATGTGGGAGGGGGAGCCCTGGCTCCATCATTCGCATCTCTCGGCGGCGCTGAACCTGAAGCTCCTTCATCCACGGGAAGTCGTCGATGCAGCGGAGGCTGCTTACCGCGCCGGTCGTGCGTCCCTTTCTTCTGTCGAGGGATTCGTGCGTCAGGTGCTCGGATGGCGGGAGTACGTCCGGGGGATCTACTGGCTCGAGATGCCGCGTTATGCCGAGCGAAACGCGCTCGACGCGCAGGCGGATCTTCCCGATTGGTACTGGACCGGGGACGTGCCGATGCGCTGTCTGCGAGACGCCATCGGACAGACCCTGCGCCACGGATATGCCCACCACATCCAGCGCCTGATGGTGACGGGCCTGTACGCGCTTCTCCATGGCGTTCGTCCGCAGGAGGTCCATCGCTGGTACTTGAGCGTCTACGTCGACGCGGTCGAATGGGTCGAGCTGCCGAATACCCTCGGCATGAGCCAGTACGCCGACGGGGGCCTCATGGCGAGCAAGCCCTACGTCGCGACCGGCAAATACATCGATCGCATGAGCGACCATTGTCGGGGATGTCGTTTCGACCCCGGAAAGCGGGTCGGCCCCCGGGCCTGTCCCTTCACGACCCTGTACTGGGACTTCCTCGCGCGCCACGCCGAGACCTTCGCCGATCATCCGCGCATGGCACTCCAGGTGAAGAATGAGCGGCGGTTCTCGGCGATGGAGCGCGCGGCCATCGCGCACCGCGCCGCGGCTGTCCGGCGCGGCGACTGGGATGCCGAGAGCGACTAGCGCTCCTTGAGCTCGACGATGATCTCGCGGTAGCGCTTCTGGCCGACGTTATAGGCCCACTCGAGACCGCCCTTCGGAATCGCGACGGTGTTGCCGTTCTTGGGCACCACGCCGACGAAAGAGTCGACCGGTCCGCCCCTGGGCGTCACGCCGGCGACGTAGTCGCCTTCGAAGATCACGAGATAGTAGTCGTGCTCGTGCTTGTGGAGATCGCTCGCCTCGCCGGGCTCGAGGATCAGCTCCCAGATGCGCACCTTCTCGTCTTCGAGCAGGATGCGCCCGCCGATGCGGCCGGGCTCGTCGTTCGAGTGCTCGTCGCGGAAGCGATCGAGGCGGGCCTTCATCTCGGGGGTGAGATCGGCGAATTCGGGCGGGGTCGCGATCATGGCAGTCTCCAGGCTCGAGGTTCGGCGCCGGACGCTCGCAGCGACGTGCCCGGCTCCCCGACACTCTACGAGAGTTCGCGCCGAGGTCCAGCGGCCGCTCTACAGGTTGTATCCACGCTCGTCATGGAGCGCGAGATCGAGACCCTGGGACTCGGCCTCCTCGCCGACCCGCAGTCCGACCGTCGCATCGACCGCCTTGAGGAGCGCGTAGCTCGCGATGCCCGACCAGGCGGCGGTCACGAGCGCTGCATAGAGCTGCTTGCCGAGCTGCGTGCCGATCGCGAGGTCGACCTGATTGCCGCCGAAGGCCGAGGCGCCGAAGATGCCCGCCAGGATCGTGCCGACGAATCCACCGACGCCGTGGACGCCGAATACGTCGAGGCTGTCGTCGTAGCCGAGCTTGTGCTTCAGGGCCGTCGAGGCCTGGTAGCAGACGAAGCCCGACGTCAAGCCGATCGCGAGTCCCCCGACCGGGCCGACCACGCCCGCAGCCGGGGTCACGGCAGCGAGGCCCGCGATCGCTCCGGTCGCGATGCCGAGGACCGAGGGCTTCGAGTGTTTGCGCCATTCGATCGCCATCCAGGTCATCGCGGCAGCGGAGGCCGAGATGTGGGTGACGACGATCGCCATCGCGGCGCTGCCGTTGGCCGCGAGCGCCGATCCGCCGTTGAAGCCGTACCAGCCGACCCAGAGCATGCCGGTTCCCGTGACGCACATCGTCAGGTTATGGGGCGCCATGGGGGTCTTCGGGTAGCCCTGCCGAGGGCCGATCACGATGCAGGCGACGAGGGCCGCGACGCCGGCGGTGATGTGGACGACGATCCCGCCGGCGAAATCGAAGACGCCCAGGTCGGCGAAATGGCCACCGGCGCCGCCCCAGGTCATGTGACAGATCGGTGCGTAGACGAAGACGAGCCAGAGGGTCGAGAACAGGAGCACGGCCGAGAAGCGCATGCGTTCGGCGAAGGCGCCGAGGATCAGCGCCGGCGTGATGACGGCGAAGGTGCACTGGAAGCCGAAGAAGAGGATCTCGGGAATCGAGCCGAAGAGCGTGTCCGGGCCGACGCCCGCGAGCATCACCCGACCGAGACCGCCGATGAAGGCCGTGCGCCCGCCCTGGCCGGCGGCCATGCCCGTCGTGTCGAACGCGAGCGAATAGCCCACGACGAGCCAGACGAGGGTCAACAGCGCCGTCAGTGCGAGACACTGCATGAGGACCGAGAGAACGTTCTTCGTCCGGACCAGCCCGCCGTAGAAAAGCGCGAGCCCGGGAATCGTCATGAAGAGCACGAGCGCCGTCGACGTCAGGACCCAGGCGGTGTTGCCGGAATCGAGGCCGTCCGTGGCGTGCGCGGTCGAAGGCCAGGCCGCGATCGCGGCGAGCCACGCTGCGGCGAGCAGGGAGCGAAGGCCCGGTCGGTGCGTGCGCGAGGGGGCGGCGGCGGGTCGCGTGGAGCCTGACATCTTGTTCTGGGTCCTCGGGCGGACCCGGTCGGGGCCGCGGATCGACGCACTGCCATCCGAAGAGGATCTCCCGAGACGCGAGTGCGCAGTCTTTCGAACTGCGCAGTTCTAATCCGATCTGGGCATCAAATCAAACGAATCGGCTGGTTTTTGCACGAATTGGGACGCTATGTGCGGAATTCAGCACATCCGAGGCGCGTCCGCGCGTCAGGGGATGCGGCAATCGAGGCGATCGACGGCGTGGACCGGCGGATTTGTACCCGACATCAGATGGGCGATCGCGCCGTAGACGAGCTGTTGCTGCCGGACGCGGGGCTTGCCGGCGAAGGCGGCGTCGGTCACGTCGATCTCGAAATGCCCGGGTCCCCCCGGCCGAACCGCGATCGTCGCCTGCGGCAGCGTCTCGGCGATCGCGAGCCGGATCTGCTCGGCGACATCGATGGGATTCGGACCTGCATTGATGATCTGGAGGGCCATCACTTTGCTCCGTTAGTAGCGCGGTACGTCGGAATCGATCTCCTGGCTCCAGGCGTCGATTCCGCCGACGACGTTCCAGACCTGCGAGAAGCCCAGAGCGACGAACTGCTCGGCGGCCTGCTGAGAGCGACCTCCGTGGTGACAATGCAGGACGAGCATGGTGTCGCGCGGGAGCGACTCGATCCGGGCGGCCTCGGATTCGTTGAGCAGCACGGCGCCGGGAATCGCGGCGATGGCACGCTCCTCGGGCGTGCGCACGTCGAGGAGCTCGAATGGCTCGCCGGATTCGACCAGCGTCGCGAGATCGCGAACCGACATCGGTCGCACTCTCGGCGCGTTCGGATTGTCGACGCGGAAGGCCTGTCCGTTCGGCGTATCCGAAACGTCGATCGTGATCCCGTCCGCACGGGACGCGGAGATCGGATCCAACAGCAGCATCAGCCCGTCGGTGATGGCTTCGACGTCCGCGCGACCGCGGGGCGCGATCGAGAGATGCGATTGGAACTCGGCGTCCACGGAGAGATGGAGCTCGCGGCCCGCGCCGCCGTGCTCTGCGGCGGCCGCCGAGAGCGCTCGCAGCGCGGAAGGCGTGATCTCGATTCGCGGGCGGGCGGTCTCGACGGGCTCAAGACCCAGCGTCTCGAAGAGCTCCCCCGATCCGTACATTTCCTGGATGATGTCGCAGCCGCCGACGAACTCGCCCTTCACGTAGAGCTGCGGGATCGTCGGCCAGGAGGAGAAGGTCTTGATGCCCTCCCGGATGTGCGGCGCCGACAGGACGTCGACCGTCGTGTACTCGGGCAGCATCGCGTCGAGGATCCCGACCACCGTCGCCGAGAAACCACATTGGGGCTGTCGTCGGTTGCCCTTCATGAAGAGCACGACATCGCTCGAACCGATCAGCTCGGTGATCTCCTGTCTCACGTTCTCGTCGAGGCTCATTTCGTCTCTCCTTCTTCCGGCATTCTGTTCGGCTCGTGCAGCGGACGCAGCGCGCCGCCACGCCGCGACGGAAAACCGGTTTCTCGGCCATTCATGGCGAGGAATCCAGCACGGCTGGGCAGCCCGGCAGGGCCGGGCGTCGCGGGCGTGGAGGCTAGCAGAGCGTGGCGGGAGGCCACGGCCGGGGGCTCAGCCGAGCAGGGCCTGGCTTTCCTTGATCCGGTCCGCACAGCGGGACAGGATCGGCTCGACGTCGTGGGCTCCGAGGTCGAGAAAGATCCAGGCGGGCATCGCTGCGAGGTCGAGGTCTTCGGTCGGGCGCGAGCGCCCGACGCCGAGCTTCGAGAGGCACATGCTGGTGACCGAGGTCAGCGCACACAGCCGGGCGACGTAATCGTCGAGCTCGGCGAGCATTCCGGGGCTGTGGTGGTGTTGGATCGTGAGGATGAGGGTGTCAGGCAGGCCCCATTGCTGGACTACGGCGGCGCCGAGCTCGGCGTGATTGAAGCCGAAGACCTCGTTTTCGACTTCCGTGAAACTGCGGGCCTCATTGTAGACGGTGGCCATCACGCGCTCGTACTCGCTGCGGTGGCTGTTCGCGAGGGCCGTCTTTCCGATGTGATGCATCAGCCCGGCGGTGAAGGCGATGTCCGGATCCACACCGATCGTGCCATAACGCGCGAGCATCGCCGCGACCGGGCCGGACAGCGAGGAGTGCTGCCAGAGCAGCTTTTCGAGCAGCCCGAATTTCTTGTAGGTCTCCTTCATCGAGGCGGCGAGCACGAGATTGCGCACGGTCATCGTGCCGAGCAGCGAGATCGCGTGAGAGAGGCTCTGGATCTCGCTCGGGAAGCCGTAGAGGGCGGAGTTCGAGATCTTGAGGATCCGGGCCGCGATCGCCGCGTCCCGTTCGATCAGTCTACGGATGTCTTCGATCGAGCTGTCCGGGTCGTCGACCGCCAGGATGACCTGGCTCGCGACCGCGGGCATCGTCGGTAGATCCCCCGCGGAAGCCTTGAGGTAGCTGGCGAGTCGATTGCTCATGACGGAGTCCCTTTGTGACAGTCCGAGTCGCGGGCCGGGGGCCACGCGGGAAGTTCGCCCTCCCCGGAGGCCTCTTTCGACCAGAGTGGAGCTTTGCATGAGCATTGGATCGCAGGACGCCGAAGGGGCGCGAGTCGGTCTCGGGATTTTTCCCGAGCAGCGAAGCTAATCGCTGCAGCGGCGCGTCGTGGGTGGCGTGCGGTCGCATTCGAGGGTTTCGGTGACGCCCCCCGTCACCTGGGAGCAGGCGCCCGATAGGGCCTGCGCCTCGGCCTGGAACACGTCTGCGGCCTGAGCCGTCGAGCACGCGGTGCGACCCTTGTAATCGACGCAGACCTCGCACTGAATCCGGGTCGCCTGGAAGGCGCTCCAGATTACGGCTGCGACGAAAGCGATGCCGAGGGCTGCGCCGACTGCTGTGCGTGCCATGTCGCGGGGTCCGTGTGCTGGAGCTCGACGAGGTCGGCCAGGATGCGGAGTGCCTCCTCGCGTTGGGGCGTCGGTTCGGGTTTCTCGTCCTCGGATGCGACCTTCTTGTCGGGCCCGGTCTTCGTGGCGGCTGCGCCGGGTTCCGGCTTGCCCGCCGGCGCCGGGGTCTTCGCAGCCGGCTTCGTCCCGTTTTTCGTCCCGTCCTTCGCCTCGGCCTCGGCCTCTTCTTCCGCGCGCTCCTTCATGAACTCGGCGAGGTGGATGACGTCGTCTTCTTGCGCCCGCTTGGCGAGCTTCTCGTTGATCTCGCGGAATTCCTTGTTCCCCGTGACCCGAGCAGAGGAGCGGCGCCCGAGCTCCGTCAGCACGTTCGCATCGATCGGCTTCCAGGCCCCATTCGGAATGCTCGAGACGCGGCCGAGCACGCCGAGGAAGGGCGGGATTACCTGCGTCTTGAGGGAGTAGGGCGTGTACCGCTCGCCCAGATCGTCGGTCGCGAAGAGCGAAGGAAGCACGACGTCGGCGGCGACGCCGTCGTGCTGCGTCGATGTGCCACCGGGACGGAAGAACAGGGCCGTCGTCACCTTGATGGCGCCGAGCCGTCCGGGCTGATGGACGAAGCTCTGGACCGTCCCCTTGCCGAAGGTGTGGTCGTCTCCGACGATGACCGCGCGGCCGTAGTCCTTCATCGCGCCGGCCACGATCTCCGAAGCGGACGCAGTGATGCGGGAGGTCAGGATCACGAGGGGACCCGAATAGGCGATGTCCGCGTCGTGATCGGTCAGGACCTGGACGTCCGAGAACACGTCCTTCACGGCGACGACTCCCCCCTGGCGGATGAACAGTCCGGCGATCTCGACCGAGCTCTCGAGCTTGCCGCCGCCGTTGCGCGAGAGGTCGAGCAGCAGGCCATCGGCCTTCGCCTCCTGGACCTGGCGAAGCAGGTCGCGCACGTCGCGGCCGCTCTGGCGCTTGCTCGGATCCTGGTCACCGTAGAAGGTCGGCAGGTCGAGGACGGCGAGCTTCTTCTTCTTGCCGCCGACGATGAGGTCCTGGAATTCGAGGGTCGCCGCGGCGTCTTCGATCGTGACCTCGTCGCGCTCGATTTCGACGTCGAAGCGGCTGGTCTCGTCGGATTGGCGCAGGACGGTGAGCCGGACCTTCGTGCCGCGTTTGCCACGGATCATCGCGACCACGTCACGCAGCGGAAGGTCGATGATGTCGACGGGGGAGTCGCCCTGCTGGGCCACCGCGATGATCTTGTCGCCGGGCTCGAGCACGCCGAGCTTGTCCGACGCCCCGCCCGGGATCACGCGTTCGACGATCGAATAGCCGTCTTTGGATGACAGGGCGACGCCGATCCCGTCGAGGGAGAGGCTCATCTGGATCTCGAAGTCCTCGACGGCTTCGGGGGTGTAGTAGGTCGAATGGGGGTCGAGCGCGCCGGCGAAGGCGTTCAGGAACTCGGCGTAGGTGTCGCGGGCCTCGACATCCTTCGCCTGCTTGCTCATGAGCTCGTAGCGATGGATCAAGCGTTCCTTGGCCTGGGCCAGCTCCATGTCGCTCGAGAGGTAATTCGAGATCTGGAAATGCACGAGGCGATGGACCAGGTCCTTGCGCGCAGCTTCGTCCTGGGGATGGCCGCGCTTCTCCGGATCGAGGATCAGGCGTACGTCCGTATCGAGGGCGTAGTCGGGGCGCGAGACGAACTCGCGCACGTCCTTCTCCATGCGGGCATAGCGGTTCGCGAGGTCGAGCTGGATGTCGTCGAGGATCTGGCATTCCCCGCTCTGCACCGCGAAGAAGACACCCTGCAGCCGGCCCCGCAGTCGCTTCACCTCGTCGGAGAGGTAGAGCGACTTCGAGGGATCGATCCTCTCGAGGTAGGCGTCGATTGCGCGCTCACGCAGCTCGGGATTGAGGGCCCGGAAGCTGATGTGACGCTTGAGCAGGCTTTGGATCAGCTCCCAGCTGTGCGGGCAGTCGAGCTCCGGCGTCGTGAAGACCTGGGCCCCGGAGGGTCCGGCGGCTCCGATCCACGCGAGGGCGAAGACTCCGGCCATCCGTCCGGCCATTCGTAATGAACGAGGGCGGGCGGCAAGGGTTCGGGTGCGGTTCGAAATCCGAGGGACGCTGACGAGGCTAGGGCGCATCATTCCTCCCATCATAGAGACCAGCGCGGGCAACGTCAGGTTCACCAGCCGATCACGAACGGATTTCCATTCGGCACCCGGAGCCGGCGAGCTGAGCCCCGTCCGGACAAGCTACGCTCTGCGCCCCACAAACGGAGACAATTCGATGGCCGATTTCCATTACCAAGAGCTCTTCGAGCTGGGTCCCGATGAGACACCGTATCGAAGGCTGACGGACCAGTATGTCTCGACTCTCCAGGTCGACGGCCGGGAGATCCTGAAGGTGGACCCCGCGGCCCTCGCTCTGCTCGCCTCTGAGGCGATCCGTGACGTGTCTCACCTCTTCCGCCCGGGCCATCTGGCCCAGCTCGCCAAGATCCTCGAGGACCCCGAGGCCTCGGACAACGACCGCTTCGTCGCCCTCGAGCTGATGAAGAACGCCAACGTCTCCGCCGGCATGGTCCTGCCCTCCTGTCAGGACACGGGTACGGCCATCGTGATGGGCAAGAAGGGCCAGGACGTCTGGGTCGCGGGGAACGACGAGGAGGCCCTCTCCCGCGGCATCCACAAAACGTATACCGAGACCAATCTCCGCTACAGCCAGCTCGCGCCGCTGAACATGTACGACGAGAGGAACACCGGCTCGAACCTGCCTGCCCAGCTCGACCTCTTCGCGACGCCCGGCAACGAGTACAAGTTTCTCTTCATCACGAAGGGCGGCGGCTCGGCCAACAAGTCGCTGCTGTTCCAGGAGACGAAAGCCCTTCTCAATCCCGAGTCCATCAAGAAGTTCTTCCGCGAGAAGATCAAGCTGCTCGGCACCGCCGCGTGTCCTCCCTACCACCTCGCCGTCGTGATCGGCGGGACCTCGGCCGAAATGACGCTCAAGACGGTGAAGCTCGCGAGCTGTCGCTACCTCGACGGTCTTCCGACCTCGGGCAACGCCCACGGCCGCGCCTTTCGCGACGTCGAGCTCGAGGAGATCATTTTGCAGCTGACGCGCGAGGTCGGCATTGGAGCCCAATTCGGCGGCAAGTACTTCTGCCACGACGTGCGCGTGATCCGTCTTCCCCGCCACGGTGCGTCGTGTCCGGTCGGCATCGGCGTCTCCTGCTCGGCGGATCGCCAGATCGTCGGCAAGATCAACAAGAAGGGCGTCTTCCTCGAGCAGCTCGAGACCGATCCGGCGCGCTTCATGCCGGACCTCGTGGCCCACGAGCTGACCCGCGAGCCGGTGAAGATCAATCTCGACCGACCGATGGACGAGGTTCGCCGGGACCTCTCTCAGTATCCCGTGACGACGCAGCTGTTGCTGACGGGCACGATCATCGTCGCCCGCGACATCGCCCACGCGAAGCTGAAGGAGCGCCTCGACCGGGGGGAGGGCCTGCCGCAGTACTTCAAGGACCACGCCGTCTACTACGCGGGTCCCGCGAAGACGCCGCAGGGGCATGTTTCGGGCTCGTTCGGTCCGACGACGGCGGGGCGGATGGACGCCTATGTCGACCTCTTCCAGGCACAGGGCGGCTCGATGGTGATGCTCGCCAAGGGCAATCGCTCGAAGCAGGTGACCGACGCGTGCCAGAAGCACGGCGGCTTCTACCTCGGCTCGATCGGGGGTCCCGCGGCGATCCTCGCCCAGAATTGCATCAAGAAGGTCGCGATCGAGGAGTACGAGGAGCTCGGGATGGAGGCGGTCTGGCGGATCGAAGTCGAGGACTTCCCGGCCTTCATCATCGTCGACGACAAGGGCAACGACTTCTTCGCCCGCTTCTGAGAGGACACGCAGGGCGGCGGTGGATCGAGCGCATGTGCGTGGGTGGGTGTCCCCGAGCCGCCCGCTCGGGGCACTCACGCGTCGATGCGTCGCGCGTTCCTCGTCTTCTGGTACGCCTTTCAGGCCTGTCTCGGCCTCGCCGTGATCGGTCTGTCCGCCGTGTCCCAGATCGCGGCCGCCGACCGTTCCGTCGCCGATTCCCGCGCGCAATCGAGCGCCCCGGTCCGAAGCCCGGTCCGACCCGAAGCGCCCCTCGATTCCCCAGGTCCATCTCTCCCCTGAATGAACCGCCGCTCTGCCATCCCCTCGAACGGCGGGGCGGCCTGTGCTTCGTTTGCGCGATGAACGCTTCGCTCCAGCGCGAGGACGTCGCGGATCTCGCTGATTCGAGGCTCGCCGACTACCGGAACCTGAAGGACGCCGAGCTCCTTCGGAGCCGCGGTCGCTTCATCGTCGAGGGCCGCGGCAATCTGCGCGTCCTGCTCTCGCGAACGTCGCTCCGGCCGGAATCCCTGCTGCTCAGCGAGGCCGCCTTCGAGGCGCTGGGCGCCGAGCTCGGACCGCTCGCGGGGGGGATTCGGGTCTTCGTCGCGCCGCAGCGCGTGCTCGACGCCGTGGTGGGGTTCAAGGTCCACCGCGGAGCTTTGGCCACGTGCCTGCGCCCGGCATCCCTCGATCCCGGGGTGCTCGCCCGCCTGGTCCTCGAGCGATTTCCGGCGCCGCGGGTGCTGGTGCTCGAGGGCGTTCGTGACGCGGACAACGTCGGCGGGATCTTTCGCGCGGCCATGGCGTTCGGGGCGAGGGCGGTCTTCTTATGCGGACGCTCCTGCGATCCGCTCTACCGCAAGGCAATCCGGACCTCGATGGGGGGATCGCTCTGTATCCCCTTCGCCCACGCCGAGGATGGACCGGCTCTCCTCGCTTCCCTTCGCGGGATGGGCTTTTGCGTGCTGGCCTTCGATCCGAAGGACCCAGGCGAGGCGCTCGAGGGATTGCGGGCGCGGGTGCCCGGACCGGCGGCGCTGCTGTTCGGAACCGAAGGGGATGGGCTCTCCGAGGCGGCGCTCGCCGGCTCGGATCGCCGGATCCGGATCGCGATGGAGTCCGGTGTCGATTCGTTGAACGTGGCGACGGCGGCGGCGATCGGGCTGCATGCCTTGCGCGCGGCGCACGACGCCGATGCGCGTCGCGACGGAGGTTGAGCGTGGCGGATTCGAAACCGATTCTCGTGCTGAAGACCGGCGAGGCGCTGCCCCCGGTCGTGGAGACCCGCGGCGATTACGAAGCATGGATCGCGCAGGGAATGGGGCGAAGCCTCGCGCCCGGCGAGGTCGAGATCGCGGCCGTGTATCTCGGCGATCCGCTTCCACGGCCCGAGCGGATCGCGGGGGTCGTGATCACCGGCTCGGCCTCGATGGTCAGTGCCCGGGAGCCCTGGAGCGAGCACGCTGCGGAGTGGCTGGCGGAGATCGTGAAGGACGATGCCGTTCCGGTTCTCGGGCTCTGTTTCGGTCACCAGCTACTCGCGCACGCCCTCGGCGGCGAGGTCGGTCCGAATCCGAACGGTCGCGAGATGGGGACGGTAGAGGTGCATTTCGCCGCCGCCGCTGCGGCCCCCTCCGCAGCGTCGTTCGCGGCCCTCTCGCCGCTCTTCGAGCCCGGCACGTTTCTCGGACATACGTCCCACGTCGAAGCGGTGCTACGTCTGCCGAAGCAGGCGCAAGTCCTCGCTCGGACGGCACTCGATCCCCACTCGGTCCTTCGCTACGGCCGGCGTCAATGGGGGACTCAATTCCATCCGGAGTTCGATGCCGAGATCCTAAGATGTTATGTCGAGACGCGACGCGATATTCTCGTGAGCGAGGGCCGGGATCCAGACGCGATTCTCGCGAAGATCGAGGAAACACCGGATCTCGCCCGTGTGCTCGAGCGCTTCGCCCGTCTCATCGCTCCGCTTGACGGCGCGCCTCGAGGCGGTGTCGGCGAACCTGCTCCCGGTAGACCCAGCGCAGCAGCTGCGAGCGCGTCGCTTCGTCGAGGCCGATGAAGGCGACGGCCACGTTCGTTTTGCGATCCCGCGGCACCGCCCGACCGGGATTGGGGACGATACGCCCCGGGAGCACGAAACACTCGCTGCCCGGGAGCTCGAGGTGGACCATGACTTCTTCGTCGCCGGCGTATTCGGTTCGTGAGCGAAAGCGGATCCCGCCGGCCGACAGGTCGAGGAGCTCGTGCACCCATTCGTCGGCGTCGTCCTTCTGGCCGCGTTGGCGGACGACACGCACCTGGAGACCGTGGGCCGCAATGCGAACAAAGGCGCGTTGTTGCACACGCTCCCACTCGCTGGCGATGCGCAGGGCGAAGGTCTCGGGCGTGCTCGCCGCAATCTTCGCCGACGTCGTATAGCGGGCGTCGTTCTGGATCGGGGACTCGACGATCAGGGATTCGCCGCGTTCGAGGGGGGCACAAGATCCGAGGAACCAGTGGAGTCCGTCTGCGACGTGGTCGACGGGCGCGACCATCGGGTATCCGCCCGCCGGCCCGTTGGGGTGGAGGATCAGCAGATGGCCCGCCTCCACGCTCAGGCGGCGTCGTTCGAGATGGGACTTCTCCAAAGGCACTCGATTCGATGTGCGGGACGGGTCGAGGCCGCTTCCGCTGCGGTGAAATATCTCCAGTGTCGGCGAAACAGTGGGGTTCTTGAGGGATCCCCTCGGGTGTCAACGCGGTCGTCGAAGTCGGATCGGGTCGACAGTGGGAGTAACCACTCTTAGAGTCAGCGCATGGATCTACGAGTGGCGGAGCTGGCCGATGCGGCGGGTGTGGGGGTCGACACGGTTCGCTTCTACCAGGCACGAGGGCTGATCGCGCCGCCGCTGCGGCGGGGCCGCTTCGCCATCTATACCGGCGGGCACCTCGAGCGGATCCGCCGCATTCGCGCGCTGCTCGAGTCCGGATTCAGCCTGGCGCAGATTCGCCGGATCCTCGAGCCCGACAGCCTGCCCGCCGCGAGGGGGCCGCGGCGGCGGGAGCGGACGGGTCCGCGCGCGGAAGAGTCGACGAGCCTGCTCGCTTCCCTCGCCGAGCGAAGTGTGGGAGACGGGACGCTCTCACAGCAGGAGCTCGCGAGTGAGACGGGTGTGCCCGAGGCGCTCGTCGGCGCCGCCGTTCGCTCGGGGCTCCTGACACCGATCGAGGTCCACGGCGAGCTTCGCTTCCCGCGCTCGGATCTCGACATGCTCGCGGCGGGTCTCGAGATCCTCGGAGAGGGACTCCCCCTCGAACGCCTGCTCGAGCTCGCGTCGGAGCACGCGACGAGCATTGCGGCCCTCGCCGAGCGCGCGATCGATCTCTTCGACGATCATATCCGCAAGCCCCGCGGTGAGGACGAAACGGCGGTTCGCCGCGCATTCGAGCGACTGTTGCCCCAGGCGACCCAGATCGTCGCCCTTCATTTCCAGCGCACCGTGGTCGCCCGCGCGCTCGCACGCCTGCGTGATAAGGGCGATGCAGGCGCCCTCGAAGAGACGCTCGCCCGCGCGCGTTCGGGTCGCCTGGAGGTCCAGTGGCGTTAGAAGCGATGCCGGGAGGCGACCTGCCGGTCGGAGAAGAGAAGCGCCTGCGCGTTCGGGAGATGTTCGACCGCATCGCTCCGCGCTACGACGCCTTGAATCGCATCATGTCGCTGGGGCTCGATCAGCGTTGGCGGCGACGTGCGCTCGACAAGATCCAGGTCGGGGAGGGCGAGCTCGTCGTCGATCTCGCCTGTGGGACGGGCGATTTCTGCGAGCTCGTCGAGTCGCGCGGTGCACGCGCCATCGGCGTCGATTTCGCCCGCGAGATGCTCCGCCAGGCCTCGACGCGGGGGCTTCGCTTTCCGAAGGTCCAGGGCGACGGGGAATGGCTGCCCTTCCAGACGTCTTCGGTCGACGTCGTGACCTGCGGCTTCGCGCTGCGAAATTTCGTGTCCCTCGAAGGGGTTTTGCGCGAGATCGCCCGGATCCTGCGTCCGGGCGGACGCGTGGCCCTCGTCGACGTCGGCCGGCCGGATTGGCTTCCCTTGCGAGCTGCGCATTCGGTCTACTTCGACCGGATCGTGCCGCTCGTCGGCGGATTGCTCTCGGATCGCCGCGCCTATCGCTATCTCCCGAAATCGACGGCTTATCTCCCGCCGCCCGCCGAGCTGCGAAGAATGCTGTCGGGGGCGGGCTTTCTCGAGCTCGAGCGGGAGGTCGTGTTATTCGGGTCGGCCCAGATCCTGACGGGTGTGCGCGGACCGCTCACGCCGGTCGGCGGTCGCCCGCGATGAGCGCGCCTGCGGCCGGTCCGGTCCGGATTCCGGACGACGTCGCCGACGCTGTGCGCCGCGTCGTCGTACATGCCCGATCCGGGGGGCGTACCGGTTACCTTGCCTGGGCCTTCGCGCTGCCCGCGCTCGCGGCGGAAGACGGACTTCGCGCGTTCGCCTGGGCCGGCATGCGGGACCGGTATTACTGGGAGCGGGTGGATGCGGGTGAGCTCGCCTTTGCCTGGGGCAGCGTCGACGAGCTCGAAGACGAAGGGCTCGGCCGCTTCGGGACGGTCCGGAGTTGGCAGCGTGACGTCGTGGCACGCCTGGTCTTTGCGGGCGACCCACGGCCCGGCGGCAGCCCCCTGTTCTTCGGCGGCTTCGGATTCGAAGCGAAAGCGATCGCCGATCCCGATTGGAAGGGCTTCCCCGCCGCCCGCTTCGTCCTGCCCGAAGGGATCGTCGAACGCATCGCCGGCTGCGGGCGCGGCGTCGTTTTCGCCCGGATCGAGCCGAATACGACGAACGCTGCGGTCGAAGCCGACCTGATACGGCGGATGGGCGAGGCGCGCGCGTCGATTCGGCCGCGCGCCTCGATCCGGCCGCTGGAGGAGACCGCGTCGTCGATCGTCGAGGAACCGGGGCCGTCGCCCGAGGGCCCGGAGTACCGCGTGCGCTCGGACCGTAGCCACGCGCAGTTCCGCGGACAGGTCGCGAGCGCTCTCGGCGAGATCGCGACGGGCCGGCTCGAGAAACTCGTGCTGGCGCGTTCGCTCGCAGTCGACCACGACGGAGAGTTCGACGTCGCTTCGTTTCTCGAACGCCTTCGCGGCGTCTATCCCAGCTGCACCCTCGTCGCGGTCGGCCGAGGTCGCGACACCTTCCTCGCCGCGACGCCCGAGACCCTCGTCCGCGTCGTGGGACGTCGGGTCGAGACGGCGGCCCTCGCCGGATCGACACCGCGTGGCCGCACGCCCGAGGAGGATCGAGAGCTCGCCGCCGCGCTGCTTGCGAGCGACAAAGAGCGCGCCGAGCACGCCCACGTGGTCGACGCGATCCGCGCCGTGCTCGAGCCCCGATGCATGCGGCTCTCGGTTTCGGAGCGCCCGCGCTTGCGGGCGCTCTTCGGCATACAACATCTCGAGACCGCATTCGAAGGCGAGCTCGCTCCGCTGCTTTCGGGGAGCTCGCCGTGCGACGCGCTCGCCCTCGTCGAGGCGCTCCATCCGACGCCCGCCGTCGCCGGCGCACCCGCGGCGGCGGCCGCCGCCTGGCTACGCCAGAACGAGCGACTCGTGCGCGGATGGTATGCGGCACCGATCGGCTGGCTGGATGCAGAGGGCGGAGGGGCGTTCTGCGTGGGGCTCCGCTCGGCGTTGATTCGCAACGGACTCGGGCCCGTCGGCCAGCCCGGGGCGAGCCGCGCGCGTCTCTACGCGGGCGCCGGGATCGTCGCGGGCTCGGATCCCGAGCGCGAGCTCGTCGAGACCCGGATCAAGCTGCGTGCGCTGCTGGCGCCGCTCACGGAGATTTGACGATGAGCGCGAAGCAAGGCGGTACCGGCGCCGAGCGGTCCTTCCAGGCCGATCCGGAGGCGGTGTATGCCTACATCGCTCGTTTCTTCGCGAGCCTGGCGAGCGCCGGGGTCGAGCACGTCGTGATCTCGCCCGGCTCGCGTTCGACGCCGCTCGCGATCTGCGCCGAGCGCTGCCCGGCGCTGCGAACCTGGATCGAGCTCGACGAGCGGGCCGCGGCATTCTTCGCGCTCGGGCTCGCAAAGGCGACCGGGAAGCCTGCCGTTCTCGTCTGCACGTCGGGCACTGCGGCCGCGAACTATCTTCCTGCCGTCGTCGAGTCGCACCACGCGCGGGTTCCGATCATCGTCGCGACCGCGGATCGCCCGAGCGAGCTGCGCGATTTCGGGGCGGGGCAGACGATCGAGCAGCCGGGGCTCTACGGACGTTACCCGCGTTGGTGTGTCGACGTCCCGATCCCGGAAACCGGAAGCGGCGCGCTGCGGCATGCGGAGATCCTGGCGGGTCGGGCGGTCGAGACGGCGACCGCGACGCCGGCCGGAGCGGTCCACCTGAACTGGCCGCTTCGCGAGCCCCTCGCGCCGACGGCCCGGTCGCTTTCGATGGCCGACGCGGCGAACAAAGCCGCAAGCACGACCGACGCCAGGGCGACGCGCTTCTCGCGCGCATCGCTCGTCGCCGATCCGCGCGACGTCGACGAGCTCGTGGCCCTCGCCCTGTGCTGCGAGCGGGGCGTCGTGTGTTGCGGGCCGATGGATGCGGACGCGCGGCTCGCTTCGGCGCTGGCTGCGTTTTCGACGCACGCCGGCTGGCCGATCTTCGCGGATCCGGCGTCGCAGCTGCGTCGGGGAGGCTGGACTCGCGGCACGCCGATTCTCGACGCAGGAGATCTGATCGCCCGCGCACCGCGCTTCGCGGCCGCACACGCGCCCGAGGTCGTGATCCGCATCGGCGATCCGCCGGTCTCGAAGGCCCAGCGCCTCTGGCTCGAGGCGTCGGCGCCGCAGACCGTCTGGTGGCTCGACGAGGGCGGGCAATGGGGCGAGCCTTCGCGGCAGGCGACCCGGGTCGTGCGGGGCGGGGCGGCGGCATTGCTCGAAGCGGTCGTGAGCCGATTGTCCGACGCGTCGGGCCGTTCGCGTCGCTGGTGCGACGCGCTCGTCGCGGCGAATGCGCGGGGTCGGTCGGCGCTATCGGCCGAGCTCGGGCTTCGCGACTCCGATTCCGCGACGGCTTCGGATCGCCCGGTCGCTTCGGGCTTGACTCTCGCCGCTGCCGTCGCCGAAGCGCTGCCGGCGGGCGGGCAGCTCTTCGTTTCGAATAGCATGCCGATCCGGCTCCTCGACCTCGCTCTCGCGACGGGGAGTGGAGCGCTGCGTGTCTTCTGCAACCGTGGCGCGAGCGGAATCGATGGGGTCACGTCGACGGCCCTCGGTGTCGCGGCGGCGAGACAGCTTCCGACGCTGCTCTTCACCGGCGATCTCGCCTTCCTCCACGATCTCACCGGCCTGCTGCTGGCGCGCCGGGAGGCGATCCCGCTGGTCATCGCGGTACTCGACGACGGGGGCGGCGGTATCTTCTCGTTTCTGCCCGTCGCCGAGCAGGCCGATGCCGTCGCCTTCGACCGCCTCTTCCGGACGCCACACGGCGTCGATCTCGCCCACGCAGCGTCGCTCTTCGAGCTCGACTATCAAGCGGTGGCGTCGGTGGAAGCCTTCCCTAAGGCTCTCGCCGCCGCACTCGCGCGGCCGCGCGTCTCGATCGTACACGCGCGGGTCGACCCGGACGAGAACACGCGAGGATTTCGCTCGGCGATCGCTCGGGCCTGCTCGGCCATCGATTCAGGCATCGACTCGTCGATCGACCGCGGTTCCGCCGCGGGCGAGACGACGCCCGCGCGGAGCGCGTCTTGAGCTCGGATGCGGGCCGAAGGGTCTTCGTCGAAGCCGGTGGACTCCGACTTCACGCCGTCGTCGACGAACCTCGCGATCGCGCGGCTCATCGTGCGGGCGCGCCGGGCCCCGACTTTCTCGTCCTCCACGGCTTCACTGGCGCTGCGGAGAGCATGGAGGGCGTGGCCCGGCGCCTCTGCGGCTGGGCCCGCGTCGCCCGCCTCGACCTCGTCGGACACGGCGAGAGCGAGGCCCCGCTCGCGCTTCCGCCGTATGCGATGGAGGCGTGTGCGACCCAGGTCGCCGAGGCGGCGCTCGCCCTCGGTCTCGAGCGTCCGTACCTGCTCGGTTATTCGATGGGCGGTCGTGCGGCCCTCGCTGCCGCGCTCACGCGCCCGCACGCCTTCGCGGGACTCGTCCTCGTCGGGGCGACGGCCGGGATCGCCGATTCGACCGCCCGCGCCGAGCGTGTCGCGTCGGATCGTGCGCTCGCGGATTCGATCGAGCGGGACGGTCTCGAGCGCTTCGTCGACGCGTGGATGGCGCAGCCGCTCTTCGCGAGCCAGGCGCGCCTCGGTCGCGATCTGCTCGCGCGTGCACGCCGGCAACGACTCGCCAACCGACCGGCCGCCCTCGCGAACAGCTTGCGGGGCATGGGCGCCGGAGCGCAGCCGCCGCTCCACGATCGGCTCGACCGCTATGCCGGGCCCGTTCTCCTGGTCGTCGGAGAGCAGGACCTGAAATTTCGTGCGATCGCACAGGCCCTCGCGCGGGCGCTGCCTGATGCGCGCATCGAAGTGATCGAAGGGGCAGGGCACGCGGCACACCTCGAGGCGCCGGACCGCTTCGCGGCGGCCGTGCGCGATTTCGTCGGAGGCACGTCATGACGTCGATTCGGCCGGGCAGTCTCGCGGCCTGGATCCTCGCGCTTCGGCCGCGCACGTTGCCGGTCTCGCTGGCGCCGGTCGTGGTCGGAACGGCGGTGGCCCATCAGCTTCAAGGATTGAGCCCGGGGCCGGCGCTCGCCGCTGCCGTCGGCGCGCTGCTGCTCCAGATCGGATCGAACTTCGCGAACGACGTATTCGACTTCGAGAAGGGAGCCGATACGGAGGCGCGGATCGGTCCGCCGCGGGCAACCCAGCTGGGGCTGCTGACGCCGCGGGCGATGAAGCGCGGCATGCTCGTCGTCTTCGGCCTCGCGATCCTCGTCGGCCTCTACCTGACGAGCGTCGCGGGCCCCGCGATCCTCGCGATCGGAGTGCTCTCGATCGCTACCGCCATCGCCTACACCGGCGGTCCCTGGCCCCTCGGCTACCACGGCCTCGGCGACTTCGCCGTCTTCGTCTTCTTCGGCGTCGTCGCCGTGACGGGGACGAGCTTCGTGCAGCTCGGCCATGTTCCCCTGCTCGCCGCCGTGGTGTCGATCCCGGTCGGGATGCTCGCGACGGCGATCCTCGTCGTGAACAACCTCCGCGACGTCGAGACCGATCGGGTGGCGGGCAAACGAACCCTCGCCGTTCGTCTTGGAGCGGGCGGCGCGCGGGCGGAGTGGTCGCTGCTCGTCGGCTCGGCCTATTTCCTCACGGGTCTCCCCTGGCTCGCCTTCGGAACAACGCCCTGGGTCCTGCTGCCCTGGCTCACCGCCCCGCTCGCCCTCTCGCTCGGCCGCGTGATCTACGCCGAGCCCTCCGGTCCGACGCTCAACGAAGCCCTCGCCGGAACCGCGAAGCTGACGCTGCTCTTCTCCATGTTATTCGCCGCGGGCCTCGCCGCGTGAGGCTCGCGCGGGTAGGCCTGCGAGCGTTCGTCCTGCCCCTCGTCGCGCCGCTCGAGACGGCCCACGGCCGCATCGATGCACGCGCGGGCTTCCTCGTGACCCTCGAGGACGAGAGCGGGCGCATCGGATCGGGGGAGGCGACCCCGCTGCCGGCCTTCGGCGGCGAGGATCTCGCCGGCTGCCGTGCGGCGTTGATGGCCGGCCTCGCCGAGCTCGTCGTCTTCGACGGCAGGGTCGGTAACGCAGAAGGCGACGATGCCGTGTTGCTGGGGCGAGTCGAACGTCTCTGCGCTGGAGCGCCGTGTGCGCGGGCCGCGATCGAGGGCGCGCTCGCCGATCTTCGGGCTCTGCAGGTGGGAGTGAGCCTCGCGTCCTGGATCCGGACTCGCGCGGGAATCGAAGGCGACCCCGCAGCGCGCGTCCGGGTTCAGGCCCTCGTCACCGGCGCACAACCCGGCGCGGTCGCGGCTTCGGCGCGAGGGGCTCTGGCGGCGGGCTTCGACACCTTCAAGCTCAAGCTCGCGGTCTCCGCGGAACGCCGCGACCCCGCCGCCGATCTCGAGCGCGTTGCGGCGCTACGCGAAGCGATCGGGGCCGCTGGACGGATTCGCCTCGATGCGAACGAGGCGTGGGGCCGACAGGAGGCGGAGGCGGCGCTCGCACGCCTCGTGGCTTTCGACATCGAGCTCATCGAGCAGCCGGTCCCGCGCCGGGACCTCGCGGCGCTGGCCGATCTCGATCGAAGCGGGTCGATCGCCATCGCCGCGGACGAGGCGCTCCTCGACGGGGGGCTCGAGAGCTGCTTGTCGCAGCGCAGCGCCCGGATCTTCATCGTGAAGCCCACGGTGCTAGGCGGCGTCCTGCCGTCGCTCGCGCTCGCCCGCCGCGCCCACGACGCGGGGATTCGAATCATCTACTCGAATCTCTTCGAAGGCCGAGTGGGAAGGGAGACGGCCGTGGCCCTCGCCGCGGGTCTCGCGCGTCCGGGTGCGCTGCGCGAGGAAGTCCACGGTCTCGGCACGGCGGGTCTGCTCGCCCGGGACTTCGTGCCGCGGACTTCGCCATACGCGGCGGAGCTCGCTGTTCAGCTGGGCCCGGGTCTCGGCGTCGCCATCGGGCCTTGCTGGGCGCTCGAAGGCGAGCTCTACGGCGAGGGACGCACCTTCGACTCGCGGCGATCGCCAGCGCGGTCGGGTTCGCGGCGCCCGAACCCTGGGGCGCGGACGCCGAGCGTTGAGCGCTGGCTCGCTCGTTTCGCGGAGGAGCACGCGACTCGGCGGGCTCTCGTCTTCGAGGAATCGGCCTGGACTTACGCTGAGCTCACGGAGGCGGCACGGGCGACGATCGCGGGCCTGGCCGCGTGTGGAATCGGAGCGGGGGATCTCGTCGCGGTGATGGCGCAGCCTTCTCCGGCAGGCGTCGTGCTCGTCCATGCGATGCTCGAGCGGGGCATCGTGTTGGTGCCGATCAACACGCGCCTGGCGGAGCCGGAGATCGCGCGCGCCCTGACCCTGACCGGGGCTTCGGCTTTGATCGCCTGCGACGCGATCGATCCCGCGCTGGCTCGGCGTGTCGCCGACGCCGCCGACTGTGGGCTGCTCGTCTTCTCGCCCGACGTCGCCGGTCTCGAGCCCGCGTTCGAGCTCGCCCGGAGCCCTCGAGCCTCGAAGCCCGGGCGCGATGGCCTGGCGGAGGGTGCCGCGCTCGTCCTGCTGACGTCGGGGACCAGCGGTCGCGCGAAGGCCGCGGTTCTCGGCCTCGACAATCTGATCGCGAGTGCGACGGCCGCGGCGCGCCTGCTCGCGAGCGACCCGGAAGATCGCTGGCTCCTCTGCATGCCGCTCTTCCACATCGCGGGGCTCTCGATTCTCGTGCGCGCCGCCCTCGCTGGCGCTGAAGTCCAGCTCGAGCCCCGTTTCGTCGCGGTCCGGATCGCCGAACATCTCGAGGTCCGCGGGGTCACTCACGTGAGCCTCGTCGCGACGACCCTCGAGCAGATCCTCGACGCCCGAGGCGATCGGCCGGCGCCGCCCTCGCTGCGGGCAGTGTTGGTCGGGGGTGGTCCCGCGTCCGAGAGGCTGCTGCGACGCGCCATCCGAGCGGGCTATCCGATCGCACCGACCTACGGTTTGACCGAGGCGGCGTCCCAGGTCGCGACGCGTCCGCCCGACGACGGCTCCGCGTTCGCCGGCGGCCTCGTCGTGCTCCCGGGCGTCGAGGTCCGGATCGTCGACGAAGCCGATCGTCCCGTCGCATCCGGTGTCGAGGGCGAGATCCAGTTGCGCGGTCCGATCGTCATGCGGGGCTACCTCGGCGATCCCGAGGCGACGGCGCAGGCGCTGCGCGGGGGTTGGCTCGCGACCGGCGACATCGGGCGTCTCGACGGTGCGGGTCGGCTTCGCGTCTTCGACCGACGCTCGGATCTGATCCTGTCCGGCGGCGAGAACGTCTACCCGGCCGAAATCGAATCCGTGTTGGTCGAGCATCCCAACGTTCTCGAGGCGGGGATCGTCGGGGTTCCGGATGCGCGCTTCGGGGCGCGTCCGCTCGCGTTCGTGGTCTGGCGCGGGGGGGCGCTGCGGGACGCGGAAGGTCTCGTGGCCTGGTGTCGATTACGGCTTGCGGGCTACAAGATGCCCGTCGATTTCGTCGCGCTCGAGGCGCTCCCGCGCAACGCTTCGGGCAAGCTGCTGCGCCGGGAGCTCGCGGCCCTCGCGACGCGCGGGGCGTCGGCGCGAAACGGGTCGTCCGTTCCCGCGCGCGATCGGGGCGACTGAACGGATACTCAGGTGTCCGCGTCCGCTTTCAAGTGCATGAGGAAGAGCGCGCGCACACGCTGCATCGTGTCTTCGGGGTCGCGGCCGGCGACCTCGTCGGCGGGGATCGGCTCGAGGATCTCGATCGAGATCGGGTGGCGGCCCTGGAGCACGAAGCCGCGCTTGGGGAGGGCTTCGGCGGTGCCCCGCACGATGATGGGTTGGAGCGGGACGCGATTGCGTTCGGCGATCTGGAAGGCGCCGCTGCCGAAGGCCCGCAGCCGCCCGGTTGCCGAGCGCGTGCCCTCCGGAAACATCAGGATCGAGCTGCCGCCGGCGAGCGCGCGGTCACATTGGCGGAACATCGCGAGCGTGCTCTGTTTGTCGCCGCGGCGGATCGGGATGTAATCGCAGAGCCGCATGTTCCAGCCGATGATGGGAACGCGGAAGTTTTCGATCTTCGAGACCCATTTGAAATGGCTGTGGAGACGGAAGAGCACGAGGATGTCGAGCAGCGAGAGATGGTTCGCGACGATGACCGCGGGCCCCGCTTCGTACAGCCGCTCGCGTCCGATCACGCGCACTGGCCAGGCTGGATTCAGCCAGGTGTAGAGCGAGGCCCAGAGCGAAGTGAAGCGGTGAGCGACCGAACGGCGCGGATCGAAGGGGGCGCTTACGAGCCAGAGCAGCGCGCCGATCGGAAACAGGACGAGCGACGAGAGCACGAGGAAGCCCCAGAACAGCATCGACCCGGCGACCCGGATCATCGTTCGGCATCCTTAGACCCGGTTCGCGCAGAATCGACCGCTCGCGCAGCGTCGATCTCCCGCGCAGCGTCGATCTCCCGCGCAGCGTCGATGAAGGCGCGGAAGAGGCGCTCCGAGAACGGGTCGCGCTGCTTCTCGGGGTGCCACTGGACGCCGAGCAGGAAGGGCGCCGACGCGCCGGAAGCGGCGGCCGCGTCTCCCTCGATCGCTTCGATGATCCCGTCGTCGCTGCGCGCGACGACCCGCTGGCCCCGGCCGGGCGTTCGGACGCCCTGGTGGTGGAGGCTGTTGACGGGCTGGGTGCTGCTCAGCGCGATCTCGGCGAGGCGACTGCCCGCCTCGATCCGGATGGGATGGAGCTCGCCGGGGCCGAGCTTGTGGGGCTGGGCGCCCGGGCGCTGCGAGGGGAGATGGGCATCGAGTTGGCCGCCCATGGCAAGCGCCATCAGCTGCATGCCGTAGCAGATCCCGAGGATCGGAATCCCGCGGCGGCGGGCGGCCTCGAATAGCATGCGATCGAAGGCGAGCTGCTCGGCGGGGACCGGGTCGAGCAGGGCGTCGATCTCCGGCGAGAGTCGCGTCTCGGACGGGAAATCGTCGCCGCCGGGGATCAGGAGGCCTTCGAGGCCGTCGACGAGGGACTCGACCTGCGATTGGATCGGCAGGTGGATCGGGGCGCCACCCGCCCGGTCGACCGCGTCGGCGTAGCTGCGGTCGATGTAGTGGTACGCGCGCTCGGCACGCCAGCGGCCTCGATCGTCGAGCGTCAGCGGGATTCCGATTCGCGGCCGGTGCATGGCACGAGCATAGCCATCTGCGGCATCCTGCCCGCATGGCGCAGGTGGTGATCGCAGGCTGTGGCTACGTCGGCAACGCGCTCGCGCGGTTGCTTCTCGCCGAGGGCCACGAAGTCTTTGGAATCCGGCGGGACCCGTCGAAGCTCTTGAAGGGCGTGAAGGCGATCCGCGGCGACCTCGCCGACCCGCGTTCCTTCGGGCCGGCGCCCCAACGGGTCGAGTACGTGGTCTTCGCGGTCGGAGCCGACGAGTCGACCGAGCAGGCGTACCGCCGGGCCTATCTCGACGGGCTCGCGGGACTGCTCGAGTGGTTGGCGAACGAGGGTCAGCGGCCGAAGCGCATCGTCATGACCTCCTCGACCTCGGTCTACGGCCAGCGCCGTGGGGAGCACATCGACGAGGACTCGCCGACCCATCCGACGCAGTTCCGCGGTGAGACGCTGCTCGCCTCCGAGCGACTGCTCGCGGCCTCGGGGATGTCGACGGTCGTCATTCGTCTGGGGGGCATCTACGGTCCGGAGCGCGAGAGCGTGCTCGACCGCGCCGTCGCCGGGGAGCTTCGCATCCGGCCGGTCGAGCATTTCACGAATCGGATCCACCGCGACGACGCCGCGGGCCTGATCCGGCATCTGCTCTTCCATCCCGCGCCGGCCCCGCTCTACCTCGGCGTCGACTCCGAGCCCGCCGAAGAATCCCAGCTGCACGCCTTCGTCGCGAAGGAGCTCGGTTTGCCCGAGCCGCAGCTCGAGGAAAAGGACGACGCGAGTCGTCGGCGCCAGGGCGTCGGGAGCAAGCGCTGCAGCAATCGGCGTGCGCGGGAGAGCGGGTACAAGTTCCGCTACCCGACCTATGAAGAGGGATACGGCGCGCTGATCCGGGCGCGTCGGGCCCGGGCATGACCCCGCGCCTCGCGCCCGCGACGCTCGCGATGCCGGGCGCCGTGTACTCGCCCTTCGCCGATCGCATCCATGGCCATCCCGGCCCGCTCTTCCCGCTCCACGTCGGGGATACCTGGCGTGATCCGTTCGTCGGCGCTCGTAGCCAGGACATCCTGTCGGAGAAGATCCCGCGGCTCCACGCCTACTGCGATACGCGGGGCGTGCCGGCGCTGCTCGAGGCGGTGCGCGAAAAGCTGCGAATTCGAAACGGACTCGCCCACGAGCCCGACGAGATCCTGATCAGCGCCGGCGCGACGGGCGGACTCGCTGCGCTCGCCGGCGCGGCGCTCGCCCCGGACGACGAGATCCTGATCCTCGCGCCCTTCTGGCCCCTGATCCGCGGGATCGCCCAGAGCTTTCGCGCGCGGCCCGTCGAGGTGCCCTTCTTCGACCGGGTGGGCAGCCTCGCGGAGGCGGTCGAAGCCGTCGCCTCGCGCATCACGCCGATGAGCCGCGTCCTCTACGTCTCGACCCCTTCCAATCCGACGGGCCGCATGATTCCGGGCGATTGGCTCGAAGCGCTGGCGCAGCTCGCGCGTCGCCACGACCTGTGGATCTTCTCCGACGAGGTCTACGAGGATTACGCCTACGCGCGGGAGCACGTCTCGATCGGACGCTTCGCCCCCGAGCGGACGGTCTCCGTCTTTTCGGTCTCGAAGAGCTATGCGATGGCCGGGCAGCGGGTCGGCTACCTCGCCGGCCCCGAGCCGATCGTCTCGAACGCCCGCAAGATCGCGACCCACGTCTTCTACCACGCGCCCGTCGTCGGGCAGTACGCTGCGCTTGCGGCGCTCGAGAGAGGGGCGGACTGGCTCGCTGCCAACCGGGAAGCGGATCGCGAGGTCGGGGTCCAGGTCGCGGCGCGTCTCGGGCTCCCCGCGCCCGAAGGCGGAACCTTCCTCTTCCTCGACGTCCACGACCGCCTCGACGCGCGGGGTCTGATGGGACTCCTCGAGGATTGCTTCGCACAAGGCGTCCTCGTCGCCCCGGGTCATTCCTGTGGCAGCGATTACGCCGATTGGATCCGCATCAGCTACACCGCGGCCCCTGCCGACGGCGTCCTCGAGGCCGCGAAGCGCCTCGAGCAGGTGCTCGCGCGCCGGAGCATCGCCTCGACCTGAGAGGCGGCCCGAGCCGATGGCTCGAGCGGACGTGGGCCCGGCGTCGGGGCCCGTTCGATCGAGTATGCTCGGCCCACACTGCCGTGCGCGCGCACCCGATCCACCACGAAGGAAATCAGCATGTCGATCGATCTCGTCCGCAACGCCCCGAAGACGCCCGCCCGCACCGCCAGCATCCGGTCGATGGAGTACTCGATGCGAGGCGATGCGAAGGCCTGGCTCGACCTCTTCGCCGACGACGCGATCGTGCAGGATCCCTACGGCCCGTCGCCGATGGACCCGAAAGGCAAGGGCCATCTCGGCAAGGCCGCGATCGAGAAGTTCTGCGCCGCCTACATCCAGCCCGATCGGATCCGCTTCGAGGTCCGACAGACCCTCATGTCGGGCGGCGCCTGCGTCAACGTCGGCACGATCTTCGCCAAGAGCTTCGACGGGCGTTATGCCTGGAACGAAGTGATCAACGTCTACGAGGTCGACGCGGCCGGCAAGATCACGCTGCTGCGCTCCTATTGGGACTACGAAGCCAATCAGAAGTCGGCCTTCTAGGCGCGAGCGGCGGGCTTGCTCTACCTCGAACGCAGCAACCGGACCGAGCAGCTGTTCGCGGGACTCGCCGAGCGGCTGACGGCTCCGGGACGCGATCCGCTGGCGCGTTGCGTCGTCGTGGTCCAGGGCGCCGGCATGGAGCGCTGGATCGCGCAGCAGGTCGCGCGCCGGCACGGGGTGTGCGCGAACGTCGAGTTTCCATTTCCGCGGCCCTTTCTCGAGAGCGTCTTCGCGGCTCTTCCGGGCAAGGGGGGCCAGGCGGGCGAAGGGGCGCCGCGCGTCTGGGATCTCGATCGGATGACCTGGGCGATCGCGCAGGCGATCTCCGAACAGATGGAAGCGGGGCAGGGCGAGACCGTATACGCCCCGCTCGTCCGCCATCTCGCGGCGGCGGATCGCGACTGGCGGCTCGTCTCCCTCGCGCGCCAGATCGCGAACGTCTTCGATCAGTACATCACCTACCGGCCGGATTGGATCCTCGCCTGGGAGCACGCGGACGCGGTGCCCGCGGAGCTCTCGGGCGAGCCGGACGTCGAGTGGCAGATCCGGCTCTTCCGCACCGTGCGCGAGAAGCTCGGCCCGGGCCACATGGCCGATCGCGCGCGGACGTTCCGCGCGGCGGTCACGGGCCCCGATCGCCGCGTCCTCGCGGCCAACCTGCGCCGACGGTTCCCGGACGCGATCGAGATCTTCGCCGTGTCGACGCTGCCGCCGCTCCATCTCGACGTCGTGCGGGGGCTCGCGACGCTGCTCGACGTGCGGCTCTCGGTGCTGACGCCGTCGCGCGCCTGGTATTCGGATCTCTGGCGAGAGCTGCGCGAAACGGCCTCCGCGAGCGCGAGCACGACCGCAACGGCCGCCGCGCCGACGCCCGCGATCGGCTCGCTGCTCGCCGGGCTCGGGCGGCTCGGCGCCGATTTCCAGAAGACCCTCGAAGACGGGGCCTCGCCGGACGGGGGCGACCGCGACGTCTTCGTCGCTCCGGTCGAGCAGGGGGACGATGCGAGCCTGCTGCTGCGATTGCAGGCGCGGCTACTCGATCTCGACGACGAGCTGCCCCCGACCGCGGCGCGCCTCGTCCGTTGCGAGGACGACTCGATCCGGATCCATCTCTGCCACGGTCCGCGCCGGGAGCTCGAGGTCGTCGAGAGCGTCCTGCGCGCGGCTTTCGAAGGGGATCCTTCGCTCGCTCCGGAAGACGTCATCGTGATGGCGCCCGACATCGACGCGATCGCCTCGGATATCGACGCGGTCTTCGGACCGGCAGCCGACGATCGCGGCGGCATTCCCTATCGGATCGCCGACCGCGGCAGCTATCGCCGCTCGCCCGTCGCCGACGCCTTTCGCGCGCTGCTCGCCCTCGTCGGAAGTCGCATGACCCGCAGCGCCGTCTTCGACTGGCTGTCGCTGCCCGACGTCGCGGCGCGCTTCGACCTCGACGAGGCTGCGGTCGAGATCCTCGCCGACTGGGCCGAGCGGGCGGGCTATCGCTTCGGACTCGACGCGGCGCAGCGCGAGTCGCTCGCTCTCCCTCCGCTTCGGGGCCACACCCTCGCCGGCAGCCTCGACCGGCTGATGCTCGCCCACGCGCTCGGTGCGACGCAGGACGTGGTCTGCGGCATCTCGCCCGTCGGGCTCGACGGGTTCGCCGATCCCGCCTGGATCGGAGCGATCGCCGAGGTCGATGCCCTGCTCGGCGTCGCCGAGCGCGGAAGCCGCGAGTCGCGCAGCGTCGCAGACTGGGCCGACTGGCTCGGTAAGCTGCTCGCGCGAAGCGTCCTCCGACGTGACGGCAACAGCCACGAGCACGGCGCGATCACAGCCCTGCTCGACCGCCTGCGAAGCGCCGCCGCGGCGGTGGGCTTCACGCGGGAGATCGCCTTCGAGGCAATCCGCGATCGCGTCGTCTCGGCCCTCGAAGAATCCCCCTCGCCGCAGGCCTTCCTCGCCGGCGGCGTCACCTTCTGCCAGCTCGTCCCCCTGCGCGCCATCCCCTTCCGCCTCGTCGTGATCACCGGCCTCGTCGATGGCGGCTTCCCCCGCAATCGCGCCGCCGCGGGCTTCGATCTGATGGCGAAGCACGTGCGCGCCGGGGACCGCACGATCCGCGACGACGATCGTCATCTCTTCCTCGAAGCGCTCCTCTCGGCTCGGGAAAAGCTCGTCCTCACCGTCCCGGCCCGCGATCTCCAGAACGGCCAGCCCCGGCCGGTCTCGATCGTCGTGAGCGAGCTCCTCGATGCCCTCGACGCGACGTTCGTCGTCGAGCCGATCGCCGCCTCCGCCGACCCCGCCCCGGAGGCGACCTCGGACGCGCGCATCCGTCTGCGCGATTGGCTCGTCGTCCCCCATCCTCTCCAGGCGACCAGCCCGCGTTATTTCGAGCGGGACCGCGATCCGCGCCTCGCGTCCCGGAGCCAGCGCGCACATCGCGGCGCCCTCGCGCGGCAGCATGCGATCACCGCCCGCGTGTGGACTCCGCGGCGTTTCCTCGTGCCCGAGGGCACCGGACTCCTCGGGCGGCGGGCCGATGCGACGCGCGCGGCGGCCAGCGCACCGACGCTGAGCCTCGACGAGCTGATCGAACGTCTGCTGCGCTCGACGCGTCATTTCGCGCGCGAGGTCCTCGGCCTGCGGCTCCCGCGACCGGAGTCGGTGCCCGGCGACCTCGATCCCTTCGCCCTCGCGCCCCTGGAAAAGGCGAGCGTCGGACGGGCGCTCTTCGAGGATCTCGCCGCGGGGGTCTCGATCGAACGCGCCGTCGAGCGGATGCGGGCGATGCCCGTGCTGCCCGTCGGCTTCCAGGGCGAGCTAGTCGCGCGCGGCATCCGCGTCGAGGCGCAGACGATCGCGCGGATCACCGCCCTGCGGCGCGCCGGAGAGAAGCTTCCCGATCAGCCCTTCGAGCTCGAGCTCCCCGCGCTCATCGACGGCTCGGCGCCGCGGCTCGTCGGGCAGCTCGATCGGATCTGGCGCGAGGCGCGCATCGAGGCGGAGTTCGGTCGCCTCGGCGGGGACCGGGAGTCGCGGATCTGGATCCGCCATCTCGTGCTGTGCGTGCTCGCGGATCAGGGGCGCGCACTGCCGCGCGAGAGTGTGGCGATCGGCCGGCCGGCGAAGACCGATCGCGGCAAAAAAGAGCAGCTCCCGGTCGTCGCCTTCGGGCCGGTCGAAGCGCCGCTCCCGATCCTCGCTTCGCTCTTTCGCTTCGCATGGAACGTCCCCGACGCCCCGCTCCCGTTCTTCGAACGTGCGTCGCGCGAGTTCGCGGAGGCGCTTCTCGAGAGGGGCTCCGCCGAGCCGGATGCCTGGCGTGCGGCCCGCTCGGTCTTCGAGGGCCGGGACGATTCCCGCCACCGCACGCCCGAAGTCGAGCAGTCCCTCGAGATGACGCGAGTTTGGGAGGGAAGCTCGCCGATCGAGCGAGCTGGAGAGACCGGGACGGTCTTGGGATTCGACGAGCTCGCGCTCGCTTTCTTCAAGCCCCTCGTCGCAGCACGCCGGCGGCTCTCCGAATGAGCGCCGAGACGATGCCCCTCCGCGAGGCGCTCGATCCCTGGGCGATTCCGCTCGTCGGCACCTCGTTCATCGAAGCGAGCGCCGGCACCGGCAAGACCCACGCGCTGACGACGCTCTACCTCCGCCTGCTGATCGAGCACGATCTGCGGCCCGCCGACATCCTGGTCGTGACCTTCACCCAGGCTGCCACCGCGGAGCTGCGCGAGCGCATCCGTGATCGTATTCGGGAGGCCCTCGCGGCGGCGGACGTCGGCTCGGCGGGGGCGATTCTCCGGCGGGCGCTCCAGCGTTTCGACGAGGCCGCGATCTTCACGATCCATGGATTCTGCCAGCGAACGCTCCAGGAGAGCGCCTTCGAGAGCGGGCTCGCCTTCGACGCAGAGCTCGTCGAGAAGCCCGACCTCCTGAAGCAGACGCTCGCCCACGATCTCTGGATGCGGCTGCTCGCCGACGAGGACGACGCGTTCCGCGAGTGGCTCTCGGCCGGTGCCGGGCGGCGGCGATGGACCTTCGAGCCCGGAGCGCTCTACCGCTTGATGAACGACCATCTCGGCGCAGACGACACGATGCCCGTCCTGCCTGACGCCGCGACCGCGAGGTCGGAGCTCGCCGGATCGATGCCGTGCGCGGGCGCTGCTTCGCTCCGCGAGCTCTGCGGCGCCGTCGATGCGGCGTGGCTGCGCTTCGCCGAGAGCTGGTCGACGCGGCGAGAGGCGCTGATCGCGCTGCTGGTCGATCCCGCCCGCGGCTTCAAGGCCAACATCTACAAGGTGGACTCGATCCGGGAGAGCTGGGCTCCGCAGCTCGACACGCGCTGCCGCGAGGTCGAGGCGGCGGACAATGCCGCGGTGCGCGTCGGACTCGAGCTCCCGGATTTCGTGAAGAATCTGACCGTCGAAGGGATCAGCAAGGGCGTAAAGAAGACCTTCGAGGCGCCGACCGATCCTTTCTTCGAGGTCTGTAGTGAGCTCACGCGGGGCATGAAGATCCTCGACGACGCCTTCGACGCGCAGGCCCTCGCGCTGCGCCAGCGCTTCGTCGAGGCGGTGCGGGTCGAGGATCGAAGGCGGCGCGCCGAGCAGCACGTGCTCTTCTTCGACGATCTACTCATCGAGCTGCGGAACGCTCTCGCGGGTCCGGGAGGCGAGGCTCTGTGCGCGTCGCTGCGCGCGCGCCATCGCTTTGCGCTGATCGACGAGTTCCAGGACACGGATGCGGTCCAGTACGAGATCTTCGGTCGGGTCTGGCATGCCGATGCGGTGGATGAGGCGGGCGGCGGTCTCGTGCTGATCGGGGATCCGAAGCAGGCGATCTACGCGTTCCGTGGCGCCGACATCCATACCTACCTCGCGGCGCGCCGCGACGCGGGCAGGGCGATCCACTCCCTCGGCGTCAATCAACGCTCGGACGCGCCCGTGATCGCGGCCGTGAATGCGCTCTTCGGGGGGACACGCGATCCGTTCGCGCAGCCGGCGATCGAGTTTCATCCCGTGACGCCAACGGATCGCGAGCGCCCCCGCTACGACGCGCCCGAGCGCTATCGCGCCGGGCTGCGCGTCTCCTTCCTCTCGCGCGCGGCCGCCAGGGACGTGTCCCCCGACGACGGAGAAGACAAGGGCGCGATCGCGCTCCGCTTCGCGCGGACCCGCTGGATGCAGGCCGTCGCTCGCGACGTGGCCGAGCTGCTCGAGTCGGGGGCGACGATCGACGGGCGGCCCATCTCGCCCTCGGACATCGCGATCCTCGCCCGCAGAAAGCTCGAGCTCGACGGAGTGCGGCGGGCGCTCGAGGGACTCGGCATTCCGTGCGTCAGTCGAGGCGAGGGCAACGTCTTTGCGTCGCGCGAAGCCTGGGAGCTCTCGAGCGTGCTCGCGGCGTGGCTCCATCCGGGCGATCTCGGACGGCTGCGGGCCGCACTTTCGAGCGGGGCACATGGCTTCGACGCCCGCGCCCTCGCGGGCCTCGTCGACGAATCGCCCGAGCTCGCCGCTCATGCCGAACGCTTCGCCGAATACGGGCGACTCTGGTCGCAGTCCGGATTCAGCCGAGCCTTCGAGACCTGGCGAGCTCGGGAGGGGGTGAGCGAGCGGCTGCTCGCGCATCCCGACGGCGATCGCCGGCTCACCAACTGGCTCCATCTGGCAGAGCTCCTCGCCCGCACCGCGAGCGAGCGTGGGGCGTCTCGAACGGGGCTCGTCGCCTGGCTCGATCGGGCGATCGCCGACGACGCGAACCGCCTCGAGCTCGGCACGGAGGCGACGCTGCTGCGACTCGAACGCGACGACGAGGCCGTGCAGCTCGTGACGCTGCACGGCAGCAAGGGGCTCGAGTACGAGATCGTCTATCTACCCTGTCTCTGGGAGACCTTCGAGAATCGAAACGTTTCGGAGGAATCCGTAGCCAAGGGGGGCGAGCGTCCGCCCGTTCGCTTCGCCGATCCGAAGGCGAGCGGCCGCCGGACTCTCGATCTCGGAATGCTATGCGATGAGTACAAGGAGCATCTCGGGCTCGCGAAGACCGAATCGCAGGCAGAGCAGATGCGGCTTCTCTACGTGGGACTCACGCGCGCCCGGCGCCATTGTGTGGTCTTCTGGGGGTGTGCCGGACCGGCCTACGCAAAATCGCCCCTCGCACGATTGCTCGCTGGATCCGAGCTCGAGAGCGGCACGATCGCGCCCGGCGAGCTCGCCGATGTGCTGAAGGCGAAGAGCGACGACGACTGGCGCGTCGCATGGCAGACGATCGGCGACGGGTGCGCTGCTGGTGCGATCGTCGTCGAGGATTCCGATCTTCGACCGCGGGGTCCATGGCAATCGCCCGCGCGCAGCAGCGAGGTCCTCGACTTCGAGCCCGCTCTGCCCCTCGAGCTTCGATTGCTGGCGACGACGAGCTTCTCGTCGCTCGTGCGGGCCACGCATCGCCCGACCGCCATTGTCGCGGGTCCCCTCGCGACCGGCCGCGACCTCGACGCCGAGGTCGACGAAGCGCCCGATCGGCCAGGCGAGGTCGCGGATCTCGCGGGCGATATGCAGCTCTTCCCGCGCGGTGCCGACGCGGGGACGCTGCTCCACGAGGTTCTCGAACGCAGCGACCTCGCGGCTTTCGATGAGCTCGCCGTGCGCGGCCTGGCCGAGGAGTGGCTCGGCCGCAGCGCCATGGACCCTGCGCTGGCGACTCAGGTCGTGCACGTCGTCCGCTCGGTCGCGCGCACGCCGCTTCGCGGCGAGCCCCGTCCGTTCCGCCTCGCGGACGTCGCGCCGGGTCAGCTGCTGCCCGAGCTCGAGTTCACCCTCGCAGCACCCGGGAATGCGCACGGCCACGGATTCTCCGCCGCAGCTCTCGCCGGGATCCTCGCCGATGCGCCTCCCGGCTCCCCTCTCGAACGCTATGCGGAGCGCGCGGGATCGTTGTCCTGGTCGTTCCTGTCGGGCTATCTCCGCGGCTTCATCGACGCCGTCTTCTGCGACGGCGAGCGCTATTTCGTGATCGACTACAAATCGAATCATCTCGGCCCTCGCCAGAGCGATTATCGTTCGGCCCGTCTCGTCCTGCCGATGATCCAGCATGACTACGTGCTCCAGTACCTCCTTTACTCCGTCGCCGTCGATCGACACCTCGCGATCCGCCTCGTCGACTACGACTATGATCGTCATTTCGGGGGCGCCTACTATCTCTTCCTGCGCGGCATGGCCGAGACCCACGAGCCCGGCTGCGGAATCTTCTTCGACCGTCCCGACCCGGAGACGCTGCGGCGGGTCTCCGCGCTGCTCGGCGCCACCGAGGGGGAGGGGCGATGAGCGGAGTCGCCCCGATCCGCGGCGAGGGGAGCGATCGACGCGAGGGCCCGGGTCTCGATCCGATCGAGCGCGCCCGCCGCGCCGGCGTGCTGTCTGCCCTCGACCAGCATTTCGCGAATCGTCTGGCCGCGCTCTTCGGCGAGTGGGATCCCGCCGTGCGCTGGGCCGCGGCCCTCGCCTGTCGCCAGGAATCCCTGGGACACGTCTGTGCCGATCTGCGTCGGCTCGCCGTCGAGGGCCTCGCGAGCGACGACGGGGCGGTGGTCGGCGAGATGCCGGTCCTCGTCACTCATGCGTCTCTCGATGAATGGATCGCCGCGATCGCGGCGAGCCCGCTCGTCGAGTCGCCCGCCGGGGAGTCCTCGGGCTGCGTCGACGCGGACGCCGAGGTTCGACCGCTGGTGCTCGATCCAGGGGGCCGACTCTATCTTCGACGTCTTCACCGCGCCGAGGGCGAGCTCGCGCAGGCCGTGCTTCGACGCATCGCGCGCCCCGATTTCGAGCTCGCCGGCTTCGACGCGGCGCGGGCCATCGAGCGCGTGCTCGCCGATCGCCTCGCTCCGGAGGACGATGCGCCCCGCCGCGCCCTCGAGATCGGGCTCGCGCGTCCGCTCGCGATCCTGACGGGCGGGCCCGGCACGGGCAAGACGACGCTCGTTGCGCGGCTCGTGCGACTGCTCGCTCTGCATGCCCTCGAGACGAAGGGCCGGGCCCCGCGAGTCCGCCTGCTCGCCCCGACCGGCAAAGCCGCCGCCGCGATGGCGAGCGCCTTCGCCCGGGAGCGGGCGTCCGAAGACCTCGACGAGAGCCTGCGCGAAGCACTCCCGACGAGTGCCGAGACGATCCACCGCGCCCTTGCCCGCCCGGGGCGCTCGTCGGCTGCGTCGCGTGCCGGGATCCGGAGTATCGACGAAGGCGGTCCCTTCGAAGCCGACGTCGTCATCGTCGACGAGGCTTCGATGGTCGACCTCGAGCTGATGAAGCGTTTGTTCGCGGCCTGCGAATCCGTCCCACGCGTGATCCTGCTCGGCGATCCGCGCCAGCTCGCGTCGGTCGAGGCGGGCGCCGTGCTCGCCGATCTCTGTGGCGATGCAGCGGGATCGGCGCCTGCCGTCGGACTCGAGCGTTCGATCGTGCGGCTCACGAAGAGCCATCGCTATCGCGCAGCCGGGGGGATCGGACTCCTCGCCGAGGCCGTCCGCGGGGGCGATGCGGATCGCGCTCTGGAGATCCTCGCGGATCCGCAGCATGCGGATGTCGAGCGCTGCGAGGTCCAGTCGGTCGAGGGGCTCGTGGCAGACCTCGCGGTCGAGGTGCGGCGCCTGCAGGCGGTGCTCGTCGCGCTCGAGTCGTTCGAGTCGAAGCTCGCGCGCTTGACCGACCACCGCGTGCTCTGCGCCCATCGCCGCGGTCCCTTCGGCGTCGAGAGCGTCGCTCGGCTGCTCGACGAGGCAGCGGCCCTCGAACGAAGGACCTCGAGCCGCGCGGCGCAGTGGCCCGGTCGACTGGTTCTCGTCACGCAGAACGCCCCCGAGCAGGGACTCTGGAATGGCGACGTCGGACTCGTCGAGCGGATGCCGGAGGGCTTGCGAGCGCTGTTCGCGGATTCGGACGGGGGTGTGCGGACGCTCTCGCTCGCACGGCTCCCGGCCCACGAGAGCGCGATCGCGATGAGTGTCCACAAGAGCCAGGGCTCGGAGTTCGTCCGGGTCGATCTCGTGCTCGGCGCGCGGGTCTCTCGGCTGATGACGCGCGAGCTTCTCTATACGGGGATCACGCGGGCGCGCGAAGGACTGCGCATCCACGCGAGCGAGGCCGTCCTGCGCGCGGCGATTGCGCGGCGGGCACGACGCGATTCCGGGCTCATCGACCGATTGAAGGAAGGCTGAAGATGGCGGCACGCCGACGGGATCCGTCGAAGCGGGATGCGAGGGGCGAGGCGAAGGGGTCACGCGGCAAGGGCGCACGTTCCCCGGGCGCCGTCGCGAGCGGGACGCGATCTCGAGAGGTCGTCGAAGAGAAGCCGGGCTGCGTCGTGGCGCACCACGGTGTCGCCGTAGTGGTCCGCTTCGACGAAGGCGGCACGCGGCAGATCTGGCTCACCCCCGATCAGCGGGCGGTGGTCGGCGACCGGGTGCTGGTCGCGGGCGATCGTCTCGAGGCATTGCCCGCCCACGGTATTCTTCGGCGTCGGGATCCGCGGGGTCGCGAGCGGACGATCGCCGTCAACCTCGATCGGCTCTTTATCGTAGTCGCCGCCGAGCCTCGCGAGCAGCCGGGCTACATCGATCGCGGCATCGTGATCGCGCGCTCGGCGGGAATCGAGCCCGCGATCGTCGTGAACAAGCTCGATCTGCCGGGATCGACGGCGCTCTCGGAGCGACTCGTCGAGATCTACGGCGGCTCCTGCGAAGTCCTCACGGTTTCGGCGGCGGAGCGGATCGGCCTCGACACGATCGAGCGGCTGCTCGCGCCCGACCGGATCGGCGCGCTGGTCGGACCGTCGGGGGTCGGCAAGAGCTCGCTCTTGAACGCGTTGATTCCGGACCTGGCACTCACCGTCTCGGAGCTGAATCGCGGCAGCGGTCACGGCCGCCACACGACGACGACCGCGACCCTCCACACGCTCTCGGGCGGCGGAACCCTCGTCGACACGGCGGGCTTCAAGGACTTCATCGCCGTCGACGTCGAGCCGGCCGAGGTCGCCGCGGGCTTCCCCGGCTTCGAGATCGCGCTCGAGGCCGGCTGTCGCTTCCGCAACTGTCTGCATCGCAGCGAGCCCGATTGCGCGGTGCTCGCCGCCGTTGCTGCGGGCGCGATCCCGGAGCGCAGGCTCGAGGCCTACTCGGCGCTGCAGGACGAGGTCGCGTCGTCCTCGACCCGGTCGACCGATCCGGGATTCCGCAAATCCTCGAGATAGCGTGCATGGTCGGCGGGGGTCTCGAAGCTGATTCCGCCGAGCTTGCCCGCGCGGAGATCGCGCAGGAAGAGATCCGCCGCACGCTCGAGATCGACTCGTCCGCCCGAGCGGAGCGCCCCGCGCCGACGCCCGACGGCCTCGAGCAGCGCGACGGCCCGGGACGAGTCCCGGGGATCCGCGGAGGTCGAAGAGAGGATGCGCGGCAGCTCGTCGGCCAGCTCGAAGCGCGCAGCGAGGGCCTCCGCATAACGCGCGGAGACGTAGAGGATTGCCCAACAGGCGACGTCGACCAGCTCGAAGGCCGCTTCGCCGACGGCTCCGCTCGCGGCGAGCCGATGGGCACCCTGCTGATCGTCGAGCTTCGGCCAGAGGACGCCCGGCGAGTCGAAGATCGAGAGATCGCGGTCGAGCTCGACGCGCTGCGCGTGGCGGGTGATGGCCGGACGATCACCGACCTTCGCGACCTTGCGGCCGGTCAGGGAATTGATCAGGGTCGATTTTCCGACGTTCGGGATTCCGACGATCATCGTGCGCAGCGTGCGGCCCGGTCCGCCGCGATGGGGCGCGAGCTCGCGGCAGCGGGCCAGCAGCTGGCGCACGCTCTTCGCGTCGGTCATCGAGAGGGCCAGGGGGCGAGGTCCGGGCCAGGCGTCGAGCCACGCGGTGGTCGCTCTGGCGTCGGCGAGATCCGCCTTCGAGAAGACCGTCAAGATCGGCTTCTTCGCGGCCAACTTCGCGAGCAAGGGGTTTCGGCTCGAGAGCGGGAGCCGCGCGTCGACGAGCTCGATCACGACGTCGACCTGGCGAAGGGCGTCCGCGATCTCGCGCCGCGCGCGGTTCATGTGTCCCGGAAACCAGTGGATCGGCATCGCGTGTCTCGCGACCTTTCGCCCGACTCGGAGCGCAAGCCGGGACCGCGGACGATAGCGGTCCGTCGCGGGGGGAGGGTAAGCTCGCTTTCCGGGGGGTAGCCGCGATGGGATTCGAGTCGATCCGGGGTCTTCTCGGCCGGGATGTCGCGGGCGGTCGGGCGCTGGCGCAGGGCTGGCTGCGCACCGTGCGGCATGCAAAAGGGGTCTCGTTCCTCGACGTCTCCGACGGCTCGTGTCTGTCGGGAATCCAGGTCGTCGCGAGCCCGGAGACCGAGGGCTACGAAGAGGTCGTCCGCCATCTCACGACCGGCTCCGCCGTGGTCGCGGAAGGCACCCTCGTCGACTCCCCCGGCAAGGGGCAGCGCTTCGAGCTGCACGCGACGAAGGTCGAGCTGGTCGGCGCCGCAGGGTCCGATTACCCGCTCCAGAAGAAGCGCCACAGCTTCGAATTCCTGCGCACGATCGCCCACCTGCGACCCAGGACGAACACGATCGGCGCCGTGCTCCGCATCCGGAATGCGGCCTCGATGGCGATCCACGAGTTCTTCCAGCACGAGGGCTTCTTCTACCTCCACTCTCCGATCGTGACCGCCTCCGACGCCGAGGGCGCGGGCGAGATGTTCCGCGTGACGACGCTGCCCCTCGACGCCCCGCCGCGTACCGCCGACGGAAAGGTCGACGACGCCGCGGACTTTTTCGGACGGCCGAGCTTTCTCACGGTCTCGGGCCAGCTCGAAGCGGAGATCGGGGCCCTGGCGCTCTCCCGCGTCTACACCTTCGGCCCGACCTTTCGCGCCGAGAACTCCAATACCGCGCGCCATCTCGCCGAATTCTGGATGGTCGAGCCCGAGGTTGCGTTCTGCGACTTGAACGGCCTGGCCGAGCTCGCCGAGCGTTTCCTCAAGTTCGTGTTCGCGAAGGTCCTCGAGCGCTGTCCCGAAGACATGGATTTCTTCGCGGAGCGGGTCGAGCCGAAGGCGATCGTTCGCATGCGGAGCGTGATCGACGAGCCCTTCGAGCGGATTCGCTACCACGAAGCGGTCCGGATCCTCGAAGGTTCGGGCGAGAAGTTCGAGTTCCCGGTCGGCTTCGGCCGCGATCTCCAGAGCGAGCACGAGCGCTGGCTGACGGAGACCCATGTCGGCCGCCCCGTCGTCGTCACCGACTGGCCCGCGTCGATCAAGGCCTTCTACATGTACCGCAACGACGATGCCGAGCCGGATGCCGAGACGGTCGCGGCGATGGACGTGCTGGTCGGCGGCGTAGGCGAGCTGATCGGCGGCTCGCAGCGCGAGCACCGGCTCGAGAAGCTCGAAGCGACGATTCGCGCCCAGGGCCTCGATCCCGCCGCCTACTGGTGGTACCTCGATCTGCGCCGCTACGGCAGCGTGCCCCACGCCGGCTTCGGGCTCGGATTCGAGCGTCTGGTCCAGTTCATGACGGGCATGGCGAACATCCGCGACGTGATCCCGTTTCCGCGCACTCCGGGGCAGGCTGAGTTCTAGGTGGCGCGGTTTGGGAGGCGGGGGCCGTGCCAGGTGCCCCGGCCGTGGGTCGCGTCGTGCTCGGTGTCGGACTAGCGCGTCGAGGGGCCGGTCGGCTTTGGCGGGCGCTGTACTGCGCGCCGTCCTCGATTTCGCACGACGCGACCCACGGCCGGGGCACTCGGTGCGGCTGTGCTTCTCGGGCGTCGGATTTCGAACTCGACCTGACGATTTTTGTTGTTCGATCTCAGGCGGCGCAGACGAAGTCCGTTCCATCCTGGTAGCCCAGGGCTTCCAGGGCGGATCGGATTTGTGCGCGCGGGGCGGGACCCGAGACGGACGCGATCAATGGAAGGCGGCGGAGGTCGGGACGGGAGGCGAGCTCGGCGACGGCGATGACGGGGGCGCCGTGGATCGTCTGGCCCAGGCGGCGGGGATGGACTTCCACGATCGCGGCGGGGCGGTGGCCCAGGGGCTCGAGGGCGCGGCGGAGGGCGCGGGCGGTCGGGCCGTGGCCCCAGAGCACGTATTCGGCTGCGTCTTTCAGATAGTCCCGGGAGAGGAAGTGGGCGCGGCAGGCGGTGAAGCGATCGAGGGCATAACGGCCGTCGCGGCGCGAGGTGCGGTCTTCGCCGCTTCGCCAGCCGAGTAGCCGGCGCGGGACCATGCCGATGCGAGGGCCCCCGGCCAGCAGCCGCAGCACGAGGTCGAAGTCCTCGGGCCAGCCGAGGTCGCGATAGGCGAGCTGCGCGAGACGCTCGCGTCGGATCACGAGGGTCGGATGGGCGACGGCACATTCGACGAAGCGATCACGCCAGATTTCGGACGGGCTCGCGAGGTTGTGGAGCCAGGCTTCATAGCGGCGCGAGCCGGCGCGAAGACTCGCCCGGGGAAAGCAGCGGACGAAGCTCCCGACGGCATCGATACCGGGCTCCCGATCGAGGAGCGCGCACTGCAGGGCCAGCCGGTCCCGGTGCATCCAGTCGTCGGCGTCCATGCGGGCGACGAGCGGTGCACGGCAGAGGGTCAGGCCGGCATTCAGCGTTGCGACGAGTCCCGCGTGGGCACGCGAGACGACGTGCATCCGCGGGTCCCGTGCCGCGAACGCCCGGGCCAGGGCGAGGGAGTCGTCCCTCGAGCCGTCGTCGACCAACACGCATTCCCAGTTGGCTTCCCGTTGACGCTCGAGGCTTCGCAGCGCGGTCCCCAGGGTTCTGCCGGCATTCCAGACCGGCAACAGGATCGAGACGCGGGGGGTCATCGCCGGGTTCTCGCGAAGTGCATACTCCAACTGTGGCGAATGACCAACGGATCGTCGGTTCCCCGAATCAATCCGCTTCTTTTCGAGAAGAAATTGCCGATGAACAGCAGGGCCAATGCACTTTGCCTCGTGCATCGAGAATTCGGAGTAGCAGGGTGGGTCGAGGATCGACGCGCTCCCCGGTCGGATTGGATTCTGTGCCGCCGCGGGCTTCCGCGAAGCGGGCAGACGTTTCGACGCGCGCGTGGCGTTCCGTTCTCCTCGCCAGCTTCCTGACCGGCATGCTCCCCTCCCTGGCCGCCGGCGAATCCGAGGGTCCGGTCAAGGCTGCCTTCCTCTTCAATTTCGCACGTTATGTCGAGTGGCCGCCGACGGTCTTCGCGAACGAGTCGGCGACCATTCGCCTGTGCGTGATGGGCGGGAGCTCCTTCGACGAGGTCGTCTCCGCGTCGGTCTCGGGCCGAAGTGTCGGCAGCCGACCCGTTGCGGTCGAGAAGGTCGCCAGCCTCGACGGGGCCGACGGCTGCCATCTTCTCTTCATCGAAGCAGGCGTGGAGGCGCCGGGGCCACTGGTCTCGGAGCGGCTCGGACGCCTCGCCATCTTCACGATCTCCGATCAGCCCGGATTCGCTGCGGGGGGCGGGATCGCGAACTTCATCCTCGTCGATCAGAAGATCCGATTCGAGATCAATCCGTCTGCGGCCCGGCGCGCCGGACTCAAGATCAGCTCGAGCCTGCTGCGGTTGGCGAAGCGGGTCGGCGAGGAAGGGCAATGAGGGGCCGTTATGCGCTCGGGGACGCCGCGTCGCGGCGTCTCGCGCGGTGAGGTGAGGACGATGTTTATCGGTCGAGACTCGATTCAACACCGGATCGTCCGCGGTTTCTTTTCGACGGCGGGCCTGGCCCTGGGCCTCACGGCCACGGCGCTCTTCGCCACGGCCTTCGTCCAGTTCAAACGCGTGACCGACGAGAATCTCCGTCTGCTCGCCGGCGTGATCGGCGGCAACTCGATCGCATCGCTGCTCTTCGACGATCAACAGGCCGCGACCGACACGTTGAGCTCGCTCGCCGTCGCGACCTCCGTCGAAGCCGCGATCGTCTACGACAAGGACGGGCAGGTCTTCGCCCGCTACCTGCGAGACGGGGTCGGAAGCTTCGACGCTCCGCGCGATCTCGGCGATGCGCCGCGGTGGTCCCGCGATCACATCGACCTCTCGGCCCCGATCGAGGCCAGCGGCGAGTCGATCGGCACCGTCTTCATTCGCTCCGGTACCCAGGCGGTCACGGACTTCCTCGCCATCTCGAGTGGGATCGTCGTTGCGGTTCTCTTCGTCTCGTTCATCGTATGCTCGATCGGCGCCGCTCGCCTCCGCGAGCAGATCGCCTTGCCCCTCGAGCGCCTCGTCGACAGCTCTCGCGCCATGGCCGGGGGGGACCTCTCGATCCAGGTCGACGTCCAGAGCGAGGACGAGATGGGCGTGCTCTCGCTCGCGTTCAACGCCATGGTCAAGAGCCTGCGCGGATTGGTCGCGCAGGTGCGCGAGAACACGCGCTATGTCGCGCAGGCCACGAGCCAGCTCGCCGAGTCGAGCTCGGCGATGCGAGCCGAAGCGATCCGGCAGGAGCAGGCCGTCGGGGACACGGCGGAATCGATCAGCCGGATCACGGAATCGATCCACACCGTCAACGACAACGTCGAAGCCCTTTCGAGCACCGCCGCCGAGACCTCGATCGCCGCCATCGAGATGGACTCCTCGATCGCCGAGTCCGCGCGCCACATCGACGGTCTCTCCGAGATCATCGAGACGACGGCAGCCAGCGTCGTCGAGATGACGAGTGCGATCCGGGAGATCGCCCGCAGCGCCGATTCGCTGAACCACTCCACCGACTCGACGGCAACGGCCCTCGAGCTCCTCTCACAGTCGGTCCGGCAGGTCGAGAGCAATGCGCGGGAGAGTCACCAGCTCTCGGAGGAGACGGCCCGCAAGGCCGGGCAGGGTGTCTCCGCCGTGCGCGAGACCGTCGACGGCATGCAGCGCATCCAGGATTCGTTCAAGGGCATCGAGTCGATCGTCGGAAGCCTGGCGGAGAAGAGTCAGTCGATCGGCGAGGTCGTTCGGGTCATCGAGGCCGTCGTCGACCAGACGAATCTCCTGGCCCTGAACGCGGCCATCATCTCGGCGCAGGCGGGTGAGCACGGGCGGGGCTTCTCGGTCGTCGCCGACGAGGTTCGCATGCTCGCGGATCGGACGGCGGCGAGCACGCGCGAGATCGCGGAGCTGATCCAGTCGGTGCAGGTCGCCGTCGAGAGCGCCGTCGAGGCGATGGAGCAGGGGGCCACGCGCGTCGATCGCGGCGTCGATCTGTCCCAGGAGGCGGGCCGCATGCTGCGCGAGATCGGCGACAGCGCCCAGCAATCGACGGTCTGGGCCAAGGAGATCGTCGAAGCGACCCGCAATCAGACGGCCGACATCGGGCAGGTCGGTTTCGCCATGAAGCAGGTCAAGGAGATCGCTCTCCAGCTCAAGCGTGGCACCCACGAGCAGGACACCGCGAGCGCCGAGATCACGCGCGGCGTCGAGCAGATGCGGCACCTCGGTCTCGAGGTCAAAAATGCGGCGCGGGAGCAGCGCAACGAGTCGAGTCTGATCACGCGCTCGGTCGAGACGGTCGCCGCGAAGATCACGGAGATCTCCGTCGCGACCCGAGACCAGAGTCAACGCGCGGATCAGATCCAGGAGGCGTTGCAGGTCTTCCGGGACGTGACGCTCCAGACGACCCATCGCGCGGAGCAGACGAACACGACGGTCGCGGATCTCTCGGCCCTGGCACAGGGGCTCGAGGATGAGATCGGGCGATTCCGACTTTGAGAGGAGATGAGGCATGACGCGAATCGAACGCAGGTCTCGAAGGAGCTTCAGGGTCGGCGCCATCGCTCTCGCGATCGCGACGTCCAGCCTGGTCACGATCGTGCTCGTACCGAGTCCGGCCGTGTCGGAAGAGAGCCAGGCCGGGGAGGCCGAGCTCAGGGCCTACTGGCAGGGGCGTTACCGAACACTCCGCAAGAAGGAGGCGCAGCTGGTCGAGACCGTCAAGCTCGCGACGAAGGAGTACGCCGATGCCAATCGCCGGACCTACCGGCGCAGCGGTGTACGTCATTTCCATCGCACGAACGCGAATGAGGCGAAGGCGGAGCTGAAGCTCGTTCGGGCGGAGATGGCCGAGATGTACGACGAAGCGAGCGCGGCCGGGGTCCCGATCTTCTGGCTCGACGAGGTCGCGGAAGAGACGATCGATCCGGACGCCGTCGAGGCGCTCGGCGTCTACGAGGACGAGGGCCAATTCGGGGGCCAGGGCGCCTATTCGGACGAGCCCGGGGCGGAGGAAACCGACGCGGATCTGGAAGCATCCGACGACGGCCGCAATCCGCTCTACTCGGGTGAAGGGGACGAGCCGGCGAGTCTCGAAGGCGATGGGACGAAGAAATTCGACTACGAGGCCTGGCGAGCCAACCGAGGGGAGTACGAACGCGAGCGTGCTCCCGAAGAGCATCTGGTTCCGGACTCGAACGAGTCCTCCGAGGAGGACTGAGCCGGCCGGTCGGATCAGCGTCCACCGCCGACTTCGCCCGCGAGCTCGCCGGGCAGGCAGCGCCGGGCACCCCCGCGCGGGCAGCCCGGCCCGTACGCGTGGCCGGCGAGGGGCGTGAAGCCCGCCTTCGTGCCATTCCAGAATCGCACGGGGATCGTCTCCCGCTGTCCGTCCTGGCGGATCTTGTAGACCTCGAAATGGAGATGCGGGCCTGTCGAGAATCCGGTGTCGCCGGAAAGGCCGATCGGCTCGCCCGACAAGACGCGTTGACCGATACGGGCCGAGCCGCCGGGACGCAGATGGGCGTAGACCGCGAACGTCCCGTCGGCATGCTCGATCACGACGCGGTTGTCGCCTTCATTCTTCCCGGTCCGGATGCCGCTCATGGCCTTGTCGTGGATGACGAGGGCGATCGTTCCGCCGCGGGCCGCAAGGACGGGTGTACCCGAGGGCATCGGGAAATCGAGGGCATAGGCGCCGAGACGCCTGTGCGAGACCTTTCCGTCGTAGCCTTGGCTGATCTCGACGGGCGCGCTGCCGCCGAAGGGCATGCGGTAGTGCCAGCGATCGTCGTGGACGGCGAAGGGATTGCCGGACGACGTGCGCCAGCTCATTTGGTAGGCGTGGGGGGCGTCTGGATCCTGGATCGCGAGCCGGCCCGCCGTCTTCGTCTGTCCCGGCTCGAGTCGGACGGTGAAAGGGGGCGTAGGAAGGGTCTTCACGTTCGAGAGTCCATCGGGCGTCACGACGACGTACGCGGTCGTGCTTCGCTCGCTGCGAAGCTCGACCGCCAATTCGAGGCCCCGGCGAGTTACGCGCTGGCAGATCTGCTCTCGACAGGTCCACTCCGCGCTCGGATTCGTGCTCGGATCGGAAGCGCTCGATGGGGCGGGAATGGTGAGGATCAGGCATATCAGCAGGGCCTGCCCCGCGGCCGAGAGCGAAGCAGGGCTGCCTACCAAAGCTCGTCCGCGTAGCGGTCTGTGCCCGGAATCGTCGGGATGAAGGGTGCCGAGAAGAGGAGCCTTCCGAGTCCCGCCTTCTCGATCTGATCGGTCAGTCGACGTGTCCACGCGGGCATCGCCTTGTCCGGGTCTTCGGGGTAGAAGGTGAAGAGGAGGATCCGCCGATCGAGTCCTTTGGGTCGCTCGACGTAGGCGGGCATGTCGTCGCCGATCGGCAGCGGCTCCGTCGCGAGACAGAGCGAAGGACCCGAGGCTGCGAGGGAGTCGCGGATCATGCCGTCCTGCAAGGCCTGCGCGAGCTTCTCGCGGCCTGCCGACTCGCTCGCCTCGAAGAGCGTCAAGCCGACACCCGCATAGGGATGCTCGAGGGCGACCTCGATCGGGACGCCGTCGGGGGCGTGGGAGACCGCGAAGCGGGAGGCGTAGAAGCCCGCATGGACGGGCTTCCGCATGCTGAACATGCGGTCGTGGTCGTGGAGGGCCTTCACACGCTCGGTGGCCCAGGCCTGCGCATCGTCGTGGTGACCGCCGAGGATCCAGTAGAGGGCGAGATAGGAGCCGGCCCGGACGTCGGAGAGCATCGAGCCCTCGGTCGGGAGTCGCACGTCCTTCTGCTTGCGAGTCGCGACGAAGCGACGCCCCGAGAAGAAATGCGGACCTACCATGCAGCCGGAGTAGAAATGATCGCGTTCGTACCAACGGTTGAAGGCGGCTTCGTGACCTCGATCGGGATCGAGGAGGCTGACGAGCACGGTGCCGATCTCGACCTCGGCGGGGGCGGGTCTCTTCACTGCGGAATCCTTCGCCGTCATTGCATCTCCTGGCCCGCGGCCGCGGGGCCCGCGGTTCGGGGCGCATCCCGGTCTTCGATTTGATCAAGATAGACCCGCTCGGCACGCTCGAACAGCGCGAGCATCGCTGCGCGCTCCTCGAGTCGCTGGAATCGGGCCGTATGGCGCGCCCAACCGATCGCTTCGCGGACCCAGCCGAGGAGGACCCGAGCATCGTCGCGCGAGCGGCGCGGCAGACCGTCGACGCTCAGGTAGACGGGGCTCGTGTGGGCCATCACCGGGATGCCGTCGAAGCCTACGAGCGCGAACTCCTGATAGGGCAGGATCTCGGAGGAGTAGGCGCGAGCGGCGAGCCAGCTGCTGGCTTCGATCCGGAGCTTGCGGTCGAGGACGACCTCGACCTGCCGCTTTGGATTCGACTCGCTTGCCACGACGCGTCCGTCCTGGACGATCTCGAGCCGCTCGATCGGAATTCGAGAGCGGGAGACCGCCCGCACGCGTACTCGCTGCCCGCGTTTCGCTTCGAGAGTTTCGCCGACTCGGGCTCCGTCCACCGAGAATTCGAGCAACGGCGCCGTCGAGACGAACGTCCGCCCGGCGCGGATGGCCTCGAGCCAGGCGTCGTAGCGCAAGGGTCCGTCCAGTCGGGCGAAGACGCGGACCGAGCCCGAGACCTGAGTGTTGTACATCTTGTCGGTGCCGGCCGTCGCTGGAAGATCGAAGCCGCAATTCAGGAAGCGGTACCAGGTCTCTGCCGCGGGCGGGGCGGGCATCACGTTCTTCTTCGAAAAGGCATCGCCCCAGGTCAAGACGTCGACGGCGTCGAGCTTGCCGAGGGCGATGTCGACGGCGAGCTCCCCTTTTGGCCACGGGAAATGCGCTGCGGTGACGAGCGCGCCCTGGGCGTGGGCCGCGTCGGCCTGGGTCGCCATCGGCGGATGGTCGAAGCCGCCCGAGACCCCTTCGGAAGGTCCGCCCCAGGTGAGCGGATAGACGAGCTTCCGGATGCCGAGCAGGATCGAATGGCCGAGCCAGCCGTGACGGGTCTCCTCTCCGACGAAGACGGCGCGCCCTGGCGGCGCGCTTGCGGAGGGCGCGCCGGTGAAATGCTCGACGTTGGTGATCAGCGCCCCCCATTTCGAAGCAAGAATGTTGATCACGTCGAGGTCTTCGCCCTCGAGCTCGAGGCGGGCCGCCTCCGGGTCGACGAAATGGACGTGGGTATCCCCGGAATACCATCCCTGCCGTCGGACGTCGGACCAGCGGCCGAGCTCGATCCGGAGCGAGCTCGCCTGGCCGGGTCGAACCTCGAAGCTGCGCGTGACGGGGGTGTACTCGAATCCGCGCATCAGCTCGATCGAAAAGCGTCCGGGGGGCAGTCGGAGCTGGGACTCGCCGGAGACATAGGCCCAGGTCCGTCCCGCGACCCGGACGTCTTTGCCCACCGATTCGCGCCAGCCCGTCGGGATCTCGCGCGAATGGCCGTCGGGCGCCCAGTAGCGACCGCTTTCGTCTTCGACGTGGATGCGGGTCCCGATGGGCCGTCCGTCCGCGGCATCGACGATCAGAAGTTCGACGTTCTCGAGGATGGCATGCTCGGGCTCCACGCGCTGTGCGAAGGCGGGAAGCTCCGCCTGCTCGGCGATGCGCGCGATCTTCCAGACGCCCTGCGTACGGACGAGGGTCGCGTCGGCCGCGACCGCCGTCGTCTGCATCACCACCCCGAGAATCCCCTCGACCCGAGCCCGTTCCCCCGAGGCCGCATAGCGCGCATGCTGCAGGTCGATCGCCTGCATCGGCGGCTCGCCGGCTGCGATGAGGGCGAGGTAGCGATCGCGATTCGAGGGGCCACTAAAATGACTGTGGTGCTCGAAGTCCGGGGTCAGTAGCCCTTCGAGCTGCTCGGAATTCGATCGGGCGATGCCATTGGCCCAGTCGAGCAGGACGAGCCGGAGGGACTCCTCTTCGCCCGGGTGGGCGCGGGCGGAATTGCAGACGAGCGTGCTCACGAGAGCGCTCGCGCAGAAAATCCAGGCCGTTCGCCCTGCCGCTCGAAGCCGTCGCCTCATGCTCGCATCTCCTCGTTCGAACCGATCGGCGAAATCACCGTCGTAGCAGGGTAGACTGCGCCGGCCGCGATTGTCAGAATCGGGGCGAGAAACGAGGTCGAAGCCCGCTCATGAGCATCCAACCCTTCACGATCGCCGTTCCCGACGCCGTGCTCGAGGACCTGGCCCGGCGACTCGACGCGACCCTCTGGCCCCAGACCCTCGACGGCGTCGGCTGGGACTACGGGACGGAGATCGGCGAGCTGCGCGGGCTCGTCGACTACTGGCGCCGCGACTTCGACTGGCGAGCGCGGGAAGCGGAGCTCAATCGATTTCCCCAGTTCGAGGTCCGGATCGACGACGCGTCGGTCCACTGCATCTGGGCGCGCGCGCAAGGTCGGACGAAGCCGATCATGCCCCTCGTTCTCACCCACGGTTGGCCGAGCACCTTCTACGAGCTCACCGCCGTCGTCGATCCGCTGACCCGGGCAGGCTTCGACGTCGTCGTTCCCTCGCTCCCCGGCTACGGGTTCTCGAGCCCGCCGACGCGCCGAGGATTCGGCGCGGGGCAGGTCGCAGACCTCTGGGCCCAGCTGATGGCGAAGCTCGGTTATGCGCGCTTCGGATCGCACGGGGGCGACTGGGGCTCGGCCGTCACGACGGCGCTCGGAGCGCGGCATCCCGACAAGCTGATCGGGCTGCACGTGAACATGCTCGCACCCCCGATCGATCCGGCAAAGCTCGACGCCGAGCAGCGTGCCTGGTGGCAGGGCGTCCTCGACTACCGGGATCGCGAGTGGGGCTACGTCCATCTCCAGCGAACGAAGCCCCAGACGCCGGCCTTCGCGCTGACGGATTCGCCCGTCGGCCTCGCCGCCTGGATCCTCGAGAAGTGGTGGCGCTGGAGCGACATCGAGGACGAGACCGGGCGACGCGATTTTTCGCGTCGCTACACGAAGGATCAGCTCCTCACGACCATCATGATCTACTGGGTTACCCGCTCGATCGGGCCCTCGCTGCGGATGTACTACGAGACCTTCGCGCGCGGAAATCAGATTCCGCAGCCGCCGCGGATCGAGGTGCCGCTCGGTGTCGCCGCTTTCAAGGAGGCGAATCGGGTCCCCCGCGAGCTCGCCGATCCGTATTACAACATCGTGCGGTGGGAGATCATCGACGAAGGGGGCCATTTCCCCGGGCTCGAGAATCCCGTTCGTCTCGCGAGCGAAATCAGCACTTTCTTCCAAACGCTCGCCTGAGTCGAGACCCCCGTGCAGGACTCCCTCGCTGGACTTCGCGTGCTCGATCTGACGCAGGGATTCGCGGGTCCCTTCGGTGTCAAGCAGCTCGCCGACCAGGGGGCCGACGTCGTCAAGATCGAGAAGCCGGGCGGTGATCCGATGCGACGCGCCGGCCCATTTCCGGGCGATCTCCCCGATCCGGACGAGGGGGGACTCTTTCTCCATCTGAACACGAATCGCCGCGGGATCGTCCTCGATCTGAAGCGGGCCGCAGATTTCGAGACCTTTCGGCGACTGGTCGAGCGCGCGGATCTGGTCGTCGAGAGCTATCGGCCCGGGACGCTCGAGCGCCTCGGGCTCGGATTCGACCGGCTGCGGAGCTGGAATCCGGGCGTGTCGCTTCTCTCCCTCTCGAATTTCGGTGAGACGGGTCCCTATCGCGACTGGGAGCTGACCGAGCTCGTCTCGTTTGCGCTCGCCGGACCGATGTACCCGAACGGTCTTCCGGGCCGCGAGCCGCTCGCCTCGACCGAGAATTCGACCCTCGGTTATGCGGGGCTCGCCCTCGCGGCGGGGGCTTTGGCGGCGGTGCTCGCGAGCCGCCGCGACGGTCGTGGTCACCACGTCAGTCTCTCGATCGCCGAGGCCTTCCTCGCAGGCGGCGAGCGCCAACCGCTGCCCTACTTCTACAACGGCGAGATTCCGCGCCGGATCGGCGATCCGCTTCGCGCCCAGTTCCTGATGGGCGGTTATGCGTGCAAGGATGGCTACGTCGCGGTCCAGGGCATCGGCCGCGGCGACTCCTGGTGGCCCCGGGTTTTTCGCATGATGGGGATGCCCGAGCTTTCGCAGGATCCCCGTTTCGAGAATGCGACGGTCATCGCGCGCAACAAGGCCGAGTTCGACGTCTTCTGGCAAAAATGGCTGATGGGTCATACGCGCCGGGAGATCTTCGACGCGGCGGCGCAGGCGCGTTTTCCGATGGCCCCGGTCTACAGTGCGCAGGACATCGACTGCGATCCCCATTTCGAGTCGCGCAGTCTCTTCGAGGAAATCGAGCATCCCGTCGCCGGGCGAATCCGTCATCCCGCGAAACCCTTCCGACTCCACGGCGCGGGCGAGCGCGCGAGTCGACCGGCGCCGCGGCTCGCCGAGCACCAGGTCGAGGTTCTCGCCGAGCTCGAGACGTCCGGGCGCGTACCGGCACGACGGGTCGTCGCCCAGCGTCCCGGCGAATCGCGGCTCCCCCTCGCTGGCGTTCGCGTGCTCGAGCTGGCGGAGGGCTGGGCGGGGCCGATGACCGGGATGTGGCTCGGGGATCTCGGGGCGTAGGTCATCAAGCTCGAGGCGGTCCAGCGCTTCGATCATGCGCGCGGGCCGGTCGAGGTTCCGCCTTCGCTCGCGAGCTTCTATCCGCGGCGCGAGCCCGGTCCTCGGCCCTGGGACGTCAACTCGGGCTATGTCCAGGCGAATCGAAACAAGCTCGGCATGACCCTCGACCTCTCGCGGCCGAAGGGCGTCGAGCTCTTCAAACGACTCGTCGCCGTCTCGGACGTCGTCGTCACGAACATGGTGACGGGCGTGCCGGAGAAGATGGGGATCGGTTACGAGGTCCTTTCGAAGCTCCGAACCGATCTCATCATGCTCTCGTGCTCCGGATTCGGGATGACCGGACCTTATGCGAAGCGGGTCACGATGGGTGGCGCGATGGACGGGATCGCCGGCTACGGCGCGTTGCGCCATTACCCCGACGCGGCCCCCGATACCGTCAATTACAGCACGCATACCGACGTCGTCACCGGCATGACCAACGCGGTCGCGATCCTCGCGGCCCTCGCCCAGCGCGATCGGACGGGGAAGGGCCAGCAGGTCGAAGTCTCGGGCGTCGAAGCCTCGCTTCACCACATCCCGGAGGCCCTGATGGAATGGGCGCTCAACCGCCGCGTCCGTCAGGCCGCCGGCAACGATCATCCGTCGATGGCGCCGCACGGGGTCTACCGCTGCGCCGGTGAGGATCGCTGGATCGCGATCACCGTCTACCTTGAAAAGCAGTGGGATGCGCTCTGCGAGGCCATGGGGAATCCCGCATGGGCGCGGGACCCGCGTTTTCGAGACACGGCCTCGCGGCGCGCGAATCGCCGTGCGCTCGACCTCCAGATCGGTGAATGGACCCGCAGCCGCGATCCGATCGCCCTGATGGAATCGCTCCAGCAACGTCGTATTCCTGCCGCCGCGGTGCACGACGCCGCGGACCACGCGCGGGATCCCCATTGGCAGGCACGTGAATTTCACCAGCCGACGTTGCTCGAGGGCTACGGAATCTTCCCGCTGCCGACGTCGCCCTGGATCCTCGACGGAGAGCGTCTCGGAGTTCGGCTGCCGCCCCCTCGGCTCGGGCAGCACGATCGGGAGATCTATTCGGGTATGTTGGGTCTCTCGCAGGCGGAGATCGAAGAGCTCCGCCGCGAGAGCTACCTCGGAAACGTTCCGCTTTCCCACGAGCTCTGAAGGCCCGTCGGCCCCGAGCTCCAGAAGGAGTTCCCGTGCAGATCCCCCTCTACTTCGATTACGCCTGTCCCTGGGCCTATATGGGAAGCTGTCGCGCGGAGGCTTATTTCGCTGATCGGGGCGGCGAAATCGACTTTCGACCGATCCATCTCGCGACGGTGAAGGAGCCGACGGCGGGCCAGACGCCGGCTTCCGGCGAGCGAAAGACACGCTGGGCGGCGAGCGACATCCTCGGCTGGTCCGAGCTGACCGGGGCCCGAGTCGACCTGTCGCCGCGGCATCTGATCACGAAGCCGACGCGTCTCGCCCTCAAGGCGGCGCTCGTCGCGAAGGACGCCGGCCGATTTCGCGAATACCACTACCCGACCTATCTCGCGCGCTGGGCCGAGGCGCGGGACATCTCCGAAAGGGAGACAGTGCGCAGTCTACTGGCCGGCGCGGGCCTCGATGCCGACGCGGCGCTCGCCCGAGCGGAGTCGCCGGAGCTCGAGGCGCGCCTCGAGCACGATACGCAGGCGGCGATCGAGCGAGGGGTGTTCGGTGTTCCGACCGTCTTCGTCGGCGAGCGGCTGTTCTGGGGCAACGATCGCTTCGAGCTGGCCCGCTTCTACCTCGAGAAGGCGAGCTAGCGCGACCCATTCACCGAGCGCGTGCGAATCCGGCATGCGTCGGTCGCTCGGCATCAGCCGCTCGGGAATGGCCGATGTCGGCGAGCCTGACGACCCGGCAGAGCGGATCGTAGGGCGTCGCCGTTCCGACCTGGCGCAGGAAGATGCCGCCGCGCCGATGGCCCGCCGTATCCAGCCAATTGGGCACGCCGGGGTCGCGATCGGCGATCACGATGCGCACGCGGCCGCTCCCGTCCGAGACGGCGCTCGCATGGTTCACGCTGACGGTATGGCGCGTGTAGTCGAGGGATTCGAGCCAGTGGTTGCAGAGCTGCAGGTTCCAGTACTCGCAGGCCGGCGGGACGAGTTCGGCGATCAGGGCCTCGTCCGGGGCGAGCTCGAAGTAACCGCCGTAGTAGTGGGTATTCGGATCGCCGCGTGCGCCCGAGGCGAGATGCTCCGGGAGGAGCTCGATCCGATTCGGGCGCGTCGCGAAGTCCTTCGACCACGCGAGGAACTGGGCGATCGCGTTCTCGACGTACTCTCCGGCCCGCGCGAGCTGCTCCGCGTGGCGATCGGGATCGAGGGTCGACGGGGCCGGGCCGCCGCTCGTCCGCTCGATCGTGAACTGCGCCGAGTGCTGGTTGCGGCGGTCGAGCAGGAGCTCGCGGATCATGAGCTGCGAGGTCTCGGGCTTCATCGGGAGCCAGCTTCCCGGCTGCCGCTCGCAGGCGAGCACGATCTCGAAGCGGCCATCCGCGTCGATCGCGAGATCCTTGCCGGCGAGATAGCCGGAGACCTGCAGCCCCTGCGGCGTACCGACGCCGCCGTGGTAGGTCCCGATGCCGAGGTAATCCGAATCGCCGAGGCGCCCGCGCAGGCGGTAGGTGTACGCCCCGGAGAGCGCGGCGACCGAGTAGACGTAGTCGGGATTGTCGCCGCCCATCTTCGGCAGGCTATGCGTCACGACCGGGCTCGCCGGATCGCTCTCCTCGATGAAGCTCTGGAGACCGTGCTGCGCGATGCGTCCGACGTAGCGGAGCCCCTCCGCCCGATCGAGGGGATCGTCGGGAGAGGCGGCGAGCACGAGTTTTGCCGCGTTCTCCGTCCGACGGCAGTATTCGGACCAGGCACGGGCATCCGGCCCGCTCGACACGGCGACGTTCTCGGTCATGTCCCCTCCTACCCCAGCGGCCGCGTGGACACCACGCTGGCTCGCCCGGACGTCGACGCGAACCAACGGAGCACGTGCTCACAGTCTCCGGGAATCGAGAAGCCCGCGCCCGCGGTGCCCTCGAGACTCGTCACGAGGGTGATGTCGGCCCAGCTGAAATCCGGTCCCGCGATGAATGTATTGCGCGACAGCTGATCGTCGAGAATGCGAAGCGCCGCTTCGGCATGGCGCGCGTTGAGCTCCGCCCAGGCGGGGATCTGCACGGGCTCGAGGGCGCGGGCGTGGGGCGAGCCATGGCGGAAGAAGGCGCGGATCGCCGTGTAGAAGCCGAATTCGACCCGCCGCGCCCACATGTCGAGGCGTGCGCGCTCGAGGGGATCGCGACCGAGGAAGGCCGGCTCCGGGAAGAGGTCCTCGAGGTAGCGGGCGATCGTCGTCGTCTCGGAGAGGCAGGTTCCATCGTCGAGCTCGAGGACGGGGACGAGGGCCAGCGGATTCTTCGCCAGGAAGGCAGAGGTCTGGTGCTCGCCTTTGCGTAGATCGACCGGGACGAAGGGAATCGAGAGACCCTTCTCCTCGAGGAAGATCGCGAGGCGGCGGGGACTTCCCTGGGTGCGGGTGCCGTAGATTTTCATCGAAGGAGCGCGTCTCCGGGGCTTCTTCGAGCGAGGATCGCAAGCTCGCTTCCGCAGAGCAATGACGAGCGCGAGATCATTTTCTTGCGGCGGCTTCGCACGGACTTTTCGCGTCCAACCCTTGCTCCGGCGCATCGAGCGCGAGCCGCAGATTCACGGCGGCGCGCACGTATTCGGGATCGAGGGCGAGGGCCCGTCGCCAGGCCCGCTTCGCCCCCGCCGCGTCGCAGTCGGCGGCGAGGGCGACGCCGAGATTGTTGAAGGCCCGGGCGTTGTGGGGCGAGTCCTCGATCACCGCGCGCCAGAAGCTCGCCTCGTTCCGGTAGACCTCATTGCGCCGATGCGTCGCGACGCCGAGCCCGAGCGCGAGGAGCGCGAGGACGATGCCCGCGGCCAGCGGTCGCCTCCGCGCGAGCCCCCCGACCGCGAGGCCGAGGAGCAGCGCTGGACCGAGCAGCGCTCCGTAGGCCTGCCGATCGTTCACGAGATCGAGGCGCGCGAGGAGCGAGTTCGTCGGCAGCAGCCAGAGTCCCGTCCAGAGAATCGCGAAGCTCGCGGTCGGCCAGCGGCGAAGCTGGATCAGCGCGAGCCCGAGCAGCGCGAGCAGGCCGAAGACGAACGCGAAGCCCGAGACCCCGAGCGTCGTCGTCGCTTGCAGCGCCGGGTCGGCGTTCAGTCGATCGATTCGCACGAACTGACCGAGGAGATAGGCGACTCCATGGGTCTGGGCGACGAGATTCTCGAGGGGCGAGCGCGTCGCGAGGCTCGTCGCAAAGAGACTTCGATAGGCGGGCAGGGCGAGGGCGGCGCCGAGGGCGGCCAGCAGCGTGACCCAGTGGAGCGCGGAATCGCGCAGCAGGCTTCGGAGGTCGGCGGGCTGCGACGGGTCGGTGGTCCGCCAGAGCATCAGGGCGGCGGGGACGATGACGGCGGTCTCCTTGACCGCGAGCGCCATGCCCATCGCAAGCAGCGACGCGGCTTGCAGCCATCGGGGTCGGCGAACGCCCTTTTGCGCCGCGATCCAGAGCAGGATGCTCGCGAGGACCAGGCCCGTGCTGAGGGAGCTCGAGCGGCCCGAGGCGTAGGTCACGGCCTCGGTCTGGAGGGGATGGAGCGCGAAGACGAGCGCGCTCGCGAGCGAGATCCAGCCGGCGACGATCGCGTCCCGACCGTTTCGAAGCGCGAGCTGCCGGATCAGCGCCTGCGCGATCAGGGTATTCGACGCGTGGATCGCGAGGTTGACCGCGTGGAAGCCGACGACGCCGAGTCCGCTCGCATGGCCGAGGGCGTAGGAGAGCTTGAGGAGCGGTCGGATCCCGGGCATCGCGGCCCACCACGCCGCGACGCTCTGCACCCGCGGATCCCGGACGATGACCTCCCAGTCGTCGAACTGGAAGCTCGCCTCGAGGGCGTTTGCATGGGCGGCCGAGACCGCCGCGACCGCGATCGCGGCGGCGCCGATGCGCGACGTGAGCAGGCTCTCGAGTCGACTAACGTCGAGCGGCATCGAGGGCCGCGAAGGCGTCGTCGATCAGGATCGAGGCGGTCCACCAGCGATCCGGCGCATCGAGCATCACGAGCGAGACCTCGTCCCGTCCGCGGCGAACCAGCGCGCTGAGGCATTTTCCGGCGCGGTGCGTGTACCCGGTCTTGATGCCGATCGCGCCCGGTACGCGCCCGAGCAGGAGATTGCCGGTCGGCTTGTGCAGCGCTCGGCCCGCGAGCGTCCGGATCTCGACCGCCGGCAGCGCGACCGCCCGAGCGATTTCGGGGGACTGCATCGCCCGACTCGCGAGCCGCTGCAGATCGCGAACGGTCGAGAGATGCCCCGGCTCGTCGAGGCCGCAGGGATTCCGGAAGGTCGTGGCCGCGAGGGCGAGGGCTCGTGCCTTCGCATTCATGCGCGCGACGAATTGCTCGACGCCCCCGGCGGCATGCTCTGCGAGGGCCAGGCAGGCGTCATTGGCGGACGCCACGAGCAGCGCGTCGAAGGCATCGACGAGCCGGAGCTCCTCGCCGGCGCGCAGCCCGAGGCGCGAGCCCGTAGCCGCGGCGGCTCGCGGGCTCACGCGGACCACCGCCCCCGGCTGCCAGTCGTCGAGCAGCACGAGCGCCGTCATGATCTTCGTGAGCGAGGCCGGGGGCAGCGGGCGCTCGGGTGCGCGCTGCCAGAGCACCGCGCCATTGACCGTCACGAGATAGGCCGCGGCCGCCTTCGGGTACGGATCGTCGTTCGCCGCCGGGCGCGTCGTGGCTGTGGCCGCGGCGCCGTCCGCGAACGCCAGGTTCTCGGCGAACGCCGAAGCTCCCCCGAACGCTGCCAACGCAACGAACGCTGCGGCCAGGATTCGCCGAGCGAGCGGGCCGCTGGCGTTGCGTCTGCGCTGGCGCATGGCGACTCGCGTTCCTAGAACCCGAGCATGCCCTTCAGCCGCTTCGCGCCTTCCTTGACGGCCTCGCCCGCCGGCGGCGCCGTCGGGGCCGCGCCGGCGGAATCGCCAGCGGCCGCGTCTGCATCGTCGCCGTTCGTGCCGCCGCTCGAATCTCCCTGCAGCGCGGCGCGGGCGTAGCTCCCGCAGAAGTCGCGATATTGGGGCGACGGCGGCGTGGTGAAGCTTCGACCGGCGCACTCGCGCTGGGCGATGACCCGCGCCTGATCCGGGCAGCTCGATCCGAGAAAATCGAGGTCTCCCTTCCGGCTCGCGTCCCCGCAGAGGCGAGCGCGGAGACCGTTCGCGTCGACGCCGCAGAAGCGCGCCACCTCGGGCAGGGTGCTCGAGTCGAGAGCCGCCTGGCCCGTCGGCTGGCGCGGAGCGACGACGGCGAACCCCTCCTTCGTCTCGAGCTTGCGGCAGAGGTCCTGCTTGTAGCGCGGCTCGCATTGGTAGGTCGCGAGGTTCGCAGGCATCATCGTGTCGGCCATCGAGGCGCACATCTGCGCCATGCCCGTCGCGGCCTGGGCCTGGGCCGCGTTGATCTGGCGCTTCATCACGCTCGCGTCGCACGCCCCGAGGCGCCGGCCCTGGGTCACCATCTTCATGGTCTGGCCATCGCTCGTCATCGTCATCGTCGACGTGTAGCTGTCCTTGCCCTGGTAGGTCATCTCGCCCGAGCCCGAGCCCTGAGGGCAGCTGACGTCGTAGCTGAACTTCCCCGGCGAGCGTCGGACGTTCGACATCGTGCACTCGCTGTCGCCGCCCGCGAGCTGCTCGGGCCCCTCGGCAGAGACGGGCGCACACACCTGGTGGTTCTGGCCCGGCATCTTCATGCCCGACATCTCCATGCTCGACTCGACCTGCCAGAGATTTCCCGGCTCTGCGGCCCCGGCGGATTGACTGGCTATGAGAACGGCGATCACGGCGATCGAACGCATCGGATTCCCTCCATCGGGTTGGGGTCGGTCGGGAATATACGCCGGGTCGAGCGGGTCGACTCCCCCTCTCGCGAAGGTCGGTGGGTGTTCGTTCTCACACGGGGCTCGTCGCGTTCGCCCGATTCGATTCTCGAGATTGCCGACTTCCGGTGATGGCGGCGTGCATTTCGCGCCATCTAGTATGCGAAGGATACGCCCAAAGGTACGGCGATGAGAATTTCCAGCTCCAATTTCGACCCGGCGACTGCTCGCGATCTCGCAAGCCGGCCGCGCTCGCGTGTGACGCGGCTCGGGATGCTGCTCGGCTGCGCGATCGCGCTCTTGACGACGTCTCGCGCCCAGGCGGAGGACGCGCGGGTCTTCGCCGCCGTGTCGACCTCAACCGCCGATCGACTCCTCGCGTCCGGGGTTCCGGCCCGACCGCTTCGATATGCGCTGCGCGCGTTCGACTGCGCCCGGTCTCGGGGCCTCGTCGACGGCTCGCTGCTCACCTTGATCGACTACACGCAGCCGTCGGCGCGGCGCCGCCTTTGGGTCATCGATCTCGAAAGCGGGCGCGTGCGGTTCCATGAGTTCGTGAGCCACGGCCTCGGGAGCGGATCCGCGACGTCGACGCGCTTCTCGAACCAGATGGGCTCGAAGCAGTCGAGTCTGGGTCTCTTTCGGACGGGCGAGACCTACATCGGTCGCCACGGCTATTCGCTTCGACTCGATGGCCTCGAGAGCGGCATCAACGACCTCGCCCGAGAGCGGGCGATCGTAATCCACGGCGCCGAGTACGCGACGCCGACCGTCGCCCGGCAATTCGGGCGTCTCGGCCGGAGCTGGGGCTGCCCCGCGGTCGACCCGGCAATCCACCGCGCCCTCATTGACACCGTCCGCGGAGGCAGCGCCGTCTTCGCCTACTACCCCGACCCCGACTGGCTCGCCGAGACGGACTACCAGAGCTGCGAGACGAGTACGGCTTCCCGCTGAACGGTCAGGCTGATCGGTCAGGCCGAGACCGGCTGCGCCAGCCCGCCCGGTCTCGCTCCGGTATCGACTCCGTCGGCGCGGGTCTGCACACCGGCGACGAAGGTCGCGCGGTAGCCCCGCGCGCCCTGGACCAGTCGTCGGGCGCCAGCGGGAAGATCGTGGGCGACCCGCGGCGGCTCGACGGCGAGGGCCGCGAGGTCGATGACGTTGACGTCGGCTCGCCGTCCCACCCGCAGTAGACCCCGATCCCCGAGACCGAAGAGACTCGCAGGCTCACTCGTCAGGCGGCGGACGACCGACTCGACGGAAAAACGCGGGCCTCGCGATCGATCGCGCGCCCAATGGGTCAGCAGGAATGTCGGCAGACCGGCGTCGCAGATGAGGCCGGAATGGGCCCCGCCGTCCCCGAGGCCAACGACGGACGAGGGATGCGCCAGCATCGCATGGGCGACGGCGTGGTCTCCGCCGTGGTAGTTGGCGACGGCGTAGAGGAGGAGTCGGCGGCCTTCGTCCTCGAGCAGCAGGTCGTAGAGCAGAGCCATCGGTTCGACGCCCTGCGCGCGGGCCAGGGATGCAAGGCTCTTCTGGGGGCCCGGCTCGTAGTCGGGGATGGCGTCGATCGGGAAGATGCGATCGGCCTGATAGCGGAAGAGGCCGGAGAAGGGCTCGTCGTCGGCGGGGGGTCCGGACTCTTCGGCGAGGATGCGTGCTCGGAGCTCCGGATCCCGTAGCCGTCGGACCCGGTCGGGAAGGGCGAGAGCGGCGAGAGCCCGATAGCTCGGTCGAAGGGCGAAGGGGTGGACGGTCTCGAGGCCGACGAGCACCGATTGCATTCGCCCGAGCGTCTGCGGCCGCAGCTCGACCCCGTCCGAGCGGGCTGCCCCTGCGACTTCGAAGGCGCGCTGCCAGAGCTCCGGGATCGCGTCGAGTTGGGCGAGACCGAAGGTGATCGGCCGGCGGATCGCGGCGGCGAGATCTTGCATCCAGACGAGCTCGTTTTCGAAGAGCTCGGGCTCGTCGCCCGCGCTGCCGCGAAAGGCGAGCTCGAGCAGCCCCCGGCCCCGATCCGAGAGAACCCGGGCCAGGGCCTCGGTCTCGCGGTCCGCGGCGAAGCAGGAAGGAGTCGAGCGCCCCTCGAAGTCTCGGTCGAGGCGGCTTCTCGAAGTCGAGAAGCCGAGGGCGCCGGCGTCGAGGGCTTCGCCGAGCAGGCGCCGCATCGCGTCGATCTCGTCGCTCCGGGCCGAGTCGCGATAGGCGCGCTCGGGGCCCATCGCATGGATGCGGAGCGCCGCATGGCCGACCAGCGTGCCGACGTCGACCGATCGCGGCATCGATGCGATCGCCTTCATGTACTCCGAATAACATTGCCACGACCAGTCGAGGCCGGCCTCGAGGGCCGCCTGCGGGATGTCTTCGACGCCCCCGAGCAGCGCCTGCAGCGTCTTGCGGTCTGCGGCATGGACCGGTGCGAGGCCGAGTCCGCAGTTGCCGACGACGACGGTCGTGACGCCGTGCTCGCTCGAAGGCGAGACGAGGGGATCCCAGTGGACCTGGGCGTCGTAGTGGGTATGGATGTCGACGAAGCCCGGGGTCACGAGGGCGCCGTCGGCGTCGAGCACCCGGCGCGCAGCCGCGCTCGTGCGTCCGCCGACCTCGACGATCCGCCCGCCGTCGATCGCAACGTCGCCCGCCCGCGGCGCGTCGCCACTCCCGTCGACGATCAGGCCGCCCCGGATCACGAGATCGATCATGTCGCCTCCGTCGGACCTTTGCGGGGGACCTCAGTCGATCAGTCCCTGCTTGCGAAAGGATTCCGTCGCAGCCGCCCGTGCACAATTGGCCGCCGGGAAGCCTGCGTACGCCGTCGCGTGGTAGATCAGCTCCTCGAGCTCTTCGAGCGTGCAGCCATTCGCCAGCGCGATCGGGAAATGGACCTTCAGCTCGTCTTCGGCGCGCAGGGCGATCAGGATGCCGAGGGTCGCGAGGCTCCGGGCGCGCAGGTCGAGCCCCGGTCGGACCCAGAGCTTCGTGAAGACGTTGTCGAAGGCGAGCGGGCCCATCTCCGCGGCGAACTTCGGACTCGCGCTCGATTGGAGCTCGTTCATCGCCTTCGAGGCCCAGCTCGCGAAGAGCTTCTCGGCGGCGCGCTTGCTTTCTTCGTCGGTCATCGGCTTCTCCTGTCGATCGCGATCCGCCCGGGACCCGCGTCGATCCGCATGGGATCGGTTAGCACGCCCGGGCATCCATGCGCCCCACCTTGCAAGCGGGTGGACGGGAGGCGAGCATGGGATCGCTGTCGCGATTCCGCGTCGACGAAAGGCTCCCCGCATGACGAAAGCCCTGCAAGGCAAGGTCGCGATCATCACGGGCGCCGCCGGCGGCATCGGCTCGGCGACCGCAGTCCTTTTCGCCGAGCAGGGCGCCTCGATCGTTCTCGCGGATCTCGACGAGGCAGGGGCTGCACGCGTCGCCGATTCGATCGGAAAAGCGGGGATTGGCGCGAAGGCCGACGTCACGCGAGAATCCGACGTGAAGTCGCTGGTCGAGACCGCCCTCGCGCACTTCGGCCGCCTCGACATTCTCCACAACAACGCCGTCACCGCCTCGCCGGCCGACACCGACGCCGTCGAGACGCCGAATGCCGTCTGGCAATCGACCTACGAGGTCGTCGTCCTGGCCGCCGTCTACGGCTGTCGCCACGCGATCCCCGCCATGATCGCAACGGGCGGCGGCTCGATCGTCAACATGTCCTCTGGTGCGGCCCATCATCCGACCGGAAGCCGGATCGCCTACGGAACCTGCAAGGCCGCCGTCGAGACCTTCTCCGCCTACACCGCCGCGATGTACGGCGACCAGGGCATCCGGAGCAACGTCGTGTCTCCCGGCTTCGTATTGACGCCGGCAACGCGCGGCCTCTTCGACACGGCGCAGCTCGAGGCCTTCGCCGCGACGGCGGCGGCGGGCCGCGTGGCGACACCCGAGGACGTGGCGCAGGTCGTCGCCTACCTCGCCTCGGATGCGGCCGCCTACGTCAGCGGACAGGTCGTGAACGTCAATGGCGGGGGCAACAAAGGCTTGCGCTGGTGAGCGCTGCCGTGGGGCGAAACGCGCGCGGATCGACGAACGAGGAGGAACGGACGTGAAGGTCAAGGGTTTCAATCGGGTCGAGCTGATCGTGCGCGAGGACCAGATCCAGGATGCCGTGAAGCAGTTCAACGAGCTGCTCGGGCTGAAGCTCCCGAAGCCGATCTCGATCGAGGGCCATCCCGTCTGGTCGTCGACGGATTTCGACGGTGGGCTCGAGTTCGTCGCCCCCGTGAATGGCCAGGGTCCGTTCGCGCACCGCCTGGCCGAGCACGGCGCCGGCCAGATCGGGCCGCTCGTCTGGGAGATCGAGGACGCGAACGCGGCAAGGGATTGGCTCGTCGAGCGCGGTTACCGGATCTTCTTCGAGTACGACAGCAGCAAGGGCAATGCGGCGGAGGCGCATACACCGGTGCATCAGCTGGTCCTCGATCCGGAGCAGTGGTTCGGATTTCATGTGACGTTGATGGAGCGGAAGAGACCTAAGACTGCCTAGTGCTCCTCTTTGTGGACCCGCTCAACACCTCCCGACGAAACTTTTTCACCACCGGCAGCGCCTCGAGCCAGGGCGACGCGTCCGCCTTGTTCGGATCGTCCGCACACGCCTCCCCCGCATAGCCCTTCGGAATCTGGCTGTAGAGCGCAGGCGGGTCCTGCTCGGGGTCGATGTAATGGTATTCGTAACCGGGGATGAAGAGATCTTCGTCGGCGATCACGTCGACCGTGCGCAAACCGAAGCTCGAGAGCTCGGTCGAGAGGGCCTGGGGCGGGATGATCCAGACCTGCTTGGGACCTTTCATGAAGAGATACTGGATCTGGCGATTCTTCGAGAGGATGCGGTAGCGGCAGAGCTCGCCGTGGTAGAGATGGCTCCTTGTTTGGTTGACCTCGACGATGCCGCGATCGAAGTCGGGCTCGAAACCCTTCGCGAATTCGAGGGACGAGGGATCGCCGCGGCGGCGGAAGCGCGCGATCGGGCGGCCGCCGTGGATACGGCGCTTCGGATCGGCGGCGGCGCGTGCGCGGGGGGCCGTGAACTCGGCGAAGGGCTCTACGCGGCTCGGTGGCGCCTGGCGCAGGACCTGCGGGAGGATCTTCGCGTCGGCGCGGGTTCGTTTCGTACGGCGTGAGCAGTCCTCGAGGGCGGTCTGGATCTCGAGCGGGAGATCCGTCGTCGCCTCGATCGACTCGAGCATGAGGATGCCCTTCATCTCGACCTCGCGCACGTCGCCCTTCCCGATCCACACCGAACCGTCCCAGTCGTAGGCGACGTGGGAGGCGGCGCGCCAGACGAGCGACAGATCCTTGTAGAAGATGCGCGCGAAGGCCTCGAGCCCGGGTCCGCGGCGCCGCGGCTGGACGACCCAGGCGACGCAGAAGCGCAGCTCCGGGTTCTGTCGGATCGTCGAGATGAAGTACTGGGTTCCGAAGAGCTCGAAGCGGAATCGCGGCGCATAGCCCGCCGCGAGGATTCGCTGCGGCTGCTTGCGCGCGGCGCCCGCGACGCGGAGCGGCATGCCGTCGGCGATCAGGGCGCGGAAGGCACGTTCGACGCGGGCGGGGCTCTCGACCGCGAGCTCGCGACTCGGGGTCGGTTGGACGGCGACGGCTTTCGCGCGCGCGCTCGCAGACTTTCTCGCAGACACTCATCTTTCCTTTCGGGCTCTCGGTGGGTAGGACTCTAGGCGGTCGGGCACTCGTGATCAGCGCGTCGCCGCGGCTTCGACGAAGATCGGGCTCGACCAGGCGACGCCGCCGTCGGTCTGTAGGATGCGGACATAGTGGAACTCGCCGGGGGCGAGGCGGGGGATGCGGCGTTCGAGGTCGAGGGAGAGGGGCGTTCGTCGCGCAGGCGCTTCGGACCCGGATGGGGCGAATTCCATGTGGGTCGCGCCGAGCTTCGACGGATCGATCGCGGCGACATTTCCGGTGCGCACGAGATCGATGCGTTCGATCGGAGCGGTCGCTTCGAAGCGGATATGGAGGAGATGATCCCCGGCTTCGATGGAGGGGAGGACTCCGCCCATGCCGACCCCGTCGATCGAGACGTCGAGCCAGGCGCGGATGCCGTTGGTCGCGAAGGTTCGGCGCTGCTTGAGCGCCGTGAAGAGGCTCGCGCGATCCAGGCTGGCGACGAAGAGGCCGGCGAGTCCGCTCTGGCCGGAGGCGATCTGGGCGAGGCCCGGATGTCCGTCGTGGGAGTCGCCGCTGCCGATGAAGCCGAGGCGTGCACCGTGCAGAAGAATGTCGCGGATGAAATTGCCTGCGATGGCGCCGCCGATCGGGGCGGGAGCGTCGCCGGCTTCGCTCATGCCGTGGACCGAGGCGATCTCGGTGACGGGCTCGAGCTCGGGGTCCGGGGCGAAGTGCCAGTTCGTCGCGATCGGGTCGCCGGCGGAGTGGTGGGCGAAGGTCAGGACGGGCTTTCCGCGGAGGGCTGCCCAGAGCTCGTCGGGGCGGTCGGTGTCGGCGTCGATCGACGAGAGCAGCGTCAGCTTGTCGTCGAAGGAGAGGACGTGGCGGTGGCCGTGGAGCCAGCTCGTCCACTCGTAGCCCGGGAGCGTCACGAATCTTCCCGGGTCGTGATAGGTCTTCGTGAGGGCCAGGATCTCGGCCTGGCGCTCGGGGCTCTCGTCGAGGGGGTCGATGCCCCAGTGGTCGTGGTCGGTCAGCGCGACGGCGTCGAGGCGCGCGACGTCGCGGGCATAACGGAAGTAGTCGTCGGGCGTGCCGCTGCCGTCCGAATAACGGGTGTGGCCGTGGAGATCGGCCCAGACGAGGCGGGTCGGCGCGTCGCGAACGAGGATCGGCGGAAGATCGACGGAGAAGGGCTCGAGGGGGCCGCGGCCGCGGACACGCAGGCGAAGGGTACCGTCGGCGCCTTTCATGAGGCGAGGCGCGACGAGGGTCGCGCGGTGGGGTGTGTCGCCGGCTGCGACGGATTCTCGCGGGCCGATTCCCGAGGCGGGGGAGAGGCTCGCGGCGGGGAGCGAGAGGATCTCGAATCCGGCCCGGGATTCGCCTCGGGCGTCGAGCGTCGCGGCGGGCCAGGTCGCGTGGTTGCCGGCGGCATCGACGAGGGCGAGGCGGACCTCGAAGTCTTCACCCGGTGCGACCTCGGCAGGTCCGAAGGCCACGAGCTCGGTCGGCTCGCCGGCGGCGATGTCGATGGCGATCGCCTCGGGGAGCCAGGCCCGCTGCCCATCGCCGTCGGCGTCGAGACCGATGCGGATCTCCGCGCCGCGCTCGGCATAACGGTCGACGACGGCCATCGCGGCCCCCGCGCCGTACACGATGTCGATCTGCTCGCCGGCCTCGAGGCCGCGGCCCTCGACGCGGAATCCGCCGGCCAGCTCCACGGGAACGAGTCGAACCGGCTTCCCGCCCGGCTCGGCGCCGGGTCGCGCGGCGAGGGTCGCGGTCGTGTAGCCCGGGGCTTCCGGATCCGCCGTCTGGACCTCGGACCAGAACCAGAACGGATCGGCCAGGACGAAGAGCGAGCCCCCGTCGGCGATTCCCGGCTCGGCGACCTCGAAGCGGATCGCGAAGCGCTGTCGGCTCGCGGCGGGAAGCAGCGGTCGCCCTCCCAGTCGCGCCTGCGAGCCGGGCGTGACCGCTTCGAGCCAGACACGTCCGGCCGAGTCCGCGGGATTGCGGGGGAGCGCCCGCTCGGCGAGGGCCCGGAGATGGACCTCGAGCTGGGCGTTCGGCGAGAGGGTCGGATGTTGAGTCGTCCAGTCGTCGGGAAGCTCGAACCAGGGGGCATCGGGCAGGATCGGCTCGACGACCGGCTCCTCCGACGAGCCCGCGTCCCCGCGCTCCAGCTCGCCGGTCGCTGCGGCTCTGCCTGCGTCGGGGGGCAGGGGATCTGTCGGCTCGCAGCCCATCGCGAGCAGGCAGCCGACCAGCAACACGGGGCGCCCGGCGATCCGTCCCCGGAGCGGGCGCCCGACCGGTCCGCCCCGATCCGGCCCGGTCTCGGACGGGATGCCCGGTCCCGTCCCGCTTATTGCTAAGGCAAGCCCCGGATCCGTCCGTTGAGACGAGCAATCTCTTGCCGTCGGGAATAGATGAGGGAGCGCGTCGCATTGGGCTGGCTGAAGACGACTCCGATCGTATCTCTGTTGCTCGCCGTGGGCTTCGCGGTGGCGCCGTTCGCCATCGATCCGGCGCGCCACTGGGGCGATCGCTACGACCGCGCGATCGAAGAGGCTCGCGAGATCCTCGTCCGCAATCCCCGGCTCAGCGTCGACGCCGATGCCGAGCGCGTGCTCGACCCGGCGTGGTTCGCGGAGCTGCGCGAGGCGGCGGAAGAATCCCAGGCCGGCGCGGAAATCGAGCTGCCCGCGCGGATCGTCGCGCGTTCGCAGGCGAAGCTCGACGGCTTGTTTGCCCAGGCCTACGAGGCGCGTCGGCTGGCCGAGCCCGCCTGGCGACTCGGTGTCCTCGACGGCGATACGCCGGTCCGCAACTACTGGGCCCATGCCTTCGTCCGACAGAATCTGGCCGGACTGATCCTGATGCTCGCGGTGCTTCTGATCGCCGCCGCACCCCTCGAACGCAGCTGGGGATCGCTTCTCTTCGGCGCCTTCGTGTTGCTCTCGATCCCGGTGAGCGCCCAGGGCTATCGCCTCCTCGATGCGTCGAGCGGAGTCCCGTGGGCTGGCACTTCAGGGCTCGCCGCGGCGCTCGTCGGAGCCTACTTCATCCGCAGACTCGGCGGTCGTTTCGTCGTACCGAGCTTCGTCGTGCTGCCGGTTTGGCTCGGCGTCGAAGCCTTCGTCGTGCGCGGCTTCTGGCTCGATGACCTCTCCTCCGTGCCCTGGGCGACGCTCTGCGGGGCCGTTGGATTCGGTGCGGCATTGGCGGCGCTGCTGCGACTCCTGAACGTCGAGGGCAAGCTCGATGCCCATGTCGAGCGTCGACGGCCATCGGGCCCGAATCCCGTCCTCGCACGCGCGGCACGACTTCGCACGGACGGCGATCCGAATCAGGCCTTCGAGCTGATGCAGGCAGCCTGGCGCGAGAATCGACAGGACGAGGGCATCGCCGAGGTCCTCTACTCGATCGCGGCGGAGCTCGGTCAGCCCGAGGCCGCGGCGGAGGCGATCCTGCCCGTCTTGCGAAGCGCCCTCAAGAAGGGCGAGATGGATCGGGCGCTCGGCTATTGGCTTCCGCTCGCGACGCGGCGCTGTCAGGTCCGGCTCGATCCGACGGCCGCGGTCCGTCTCGGCGAAGCGCTGCTCGACAAGGGCTACCCGGACGAAGCGGTCTTCTCCCTGCGCTCGGCACTCGAAGCGGGGGCCTCGACGGCACATGCGGTCCGGATCCTGAACGTCGCACGCGACCTCGATCCGGGCTTGACCCGCCGAGCGGCGTCGATCGCGCTCTCCGATCCGTCACTCGATGCCCCTACCCGCACCAATCTCGAAGCCCTCGCGGACGTCGACGAAGAGACGAGCACGCCGGCGACCCCTCCCGCGAGCTCGAACTCGACCGAACGCCCGCGTACGATCGGTACGACCCGGCTCGAGCGCAGCATCGAGGCCGAGCACCACGTCATCGAGTGCACGATCTTCCCGAGCGATCCCCACGAGACCCGTCTCGAAGACCAGTCGCTATTCGGTGGCGCCCTCTCCGAGGAGAGCTTCGACGACGCACCGTCCTCCCCGTCTCCCCAAGACGATCTCTCCGGCGCGGCACCCTCCGACGTGCTCTCCCACTGGAACGACCGCGGCGCGCTCTCGGCCGAAGGGCTCGATTCTTCCGCCGCAGTCGACGACTCAGCCGGCGATGTCGTCGAAGACCTGCTCGATTCGACGGATCTCGGCTCGCGCGGCGACCTTTTCGGGGACCAGGACATCGACTTCCTCGATCTCGAGGGCGACATCACGGACTCGGATCGGACGCCGCTCCTCGACGCGGACGAATCGGCCGACGAGCTGACGAGCCCGATGTCCGCGGCGGCCCGCCGAGCTGCGGATCCCGAATCCGAGGCGACCGTGATGATGACGGCCATACCTTCTGCTGCGTTCGAAGGCACGCGCGCGACCGCGTCCGCCGCGGCACCCGCGACCAAGGGCCTACTGCGATCGCTGCGGGCAATCGACGCGGTCCCGGTCGAGGCGAGCGGCGACGCGGTCGAGATCGATACCGACGGCCGGGGCAAATCGCGCCTTCCCTTTACCCGGATCGAGGCCGTCGCGGTCGCGGTCGTGCGCGGCCTCGGGCCGCAGCCGGTGCTCGTCTTCGACTGCATCTTGAACTGGCGCGACGACATCGCTTCCCCGCTCAAGCTGATCCGCTTCCGAAGCGATCGCTTCGAGGCGGCGGCGGTAGGCGTCGGGGGAGAGGGCTCGACGCCGGTCGCGGCCCTCGGCGCCTGGGCAGCCGCGGTGCAGCGGGCGGCCGGTGCGGCGTGTCTGCCTTCCGAGGCGATCCTCGCCGGAAGCTATGCCAGCTTCGACGGGCTCGACGACTACGAGCGCGAGGTGCTCGGCGCGGAGCGCGGCCTCCCGGCCTGAGAGCCCCGACGCGAGGCAGCATCTCGAAACGAATCTTCTTGCTTCGCTCCTACCCGATTCGCCTCGAGTCGATTCGACTCAGCCGAAGATCGCCGGGTCGACGTCCACGCCGATCGGACAGTGATCGGATCCCTTCACGTGGGGCTCGATGAAGGCGTGCTTCACGAATGCAAACGCCTCGGGCGATGCCAGCACGTAGTCGATCCGCCAGCCGATGTTCTTCTCACGGACGCCAAAGCGTTGGCTCCACCACGAATAATGTCCCGGCCCCGGCTCGAAGGCGCGAAAGGTGTCGATCCAGCCGGCGGCGATCCAGCGCTCGAGCTCCAAACACTCCTCCGGGAGGAAGCCCGAGGTCTTGCGGTTCTCCTTCGGCCGCGCGAGATCGATCTCCTTGTGGGCCGTATTGAAGTCACCCATCACGAGGACGTGGAGACCGTCGCGTCGCAGGGCCTCGATCCGCTCGAAGAGCGCGCGGTACCAGTCGAGCTTGTAGGGCACGCGGTCGTTGCTCCGGTCGCTGCCCGAGCCGTTCGGGAAATAGCCGTTCGCGACGACGAGGCGGCCGAAGCGCGCGAGCTGGAGGCGGCCTTCGTCGTCGAAATGCGGCGCGCCCAGCGAGGTCTCGATCATCTCGGGCTTGCGGCGGGAGAGGAGGCCGACGCCCGAGTAACCCTTTCTCGAGGCGGCGACGTAGTGCTGATGGTAGTCAGAGAGGGAGCCGAGCTCGCTCGGGATCGTGTCGAGCCCGGCGCGGACCTCCTGCAGGCCGACGATCTCGGCCCTCGTTTGCGCCAGCCAGTCGACGAGCCCCTTCGAGACCGCGGACCGGATCCCGTTCACGTTCCAGGAGTAGACGCGGAGGGCCTCGCCCGGTTTTGCCCGGGCGGTCGAGCGCGCCTGCGGCTTGCCGGCGACCTTCGGACGCGAGATCGGTCGGGTCGTCTTGCGAGCGGTCATGGAACGGATCCTACCGGGTGGCGAGCGCGGGAGCTCGGCGCCGTGGCGACGTATGCTACCGGGCCACGATCGGCGCTGAGGCACTGAACATGTCGGGGCCCGACTCCGGCCTTCGGCGCAGGATGCGTGGCGGAGGGTGGCCCTGCTTTTCAGAATGCAAGTTGCTGGCGGTGAGGAAACGGAAGCTTATTCTTCCCACGTACCACCGGCAGCCTCGGCGTGCGGCGTTGACGATGAGTACTCGTCCTCGGTCGGCGTTTATCAATGGAATTTCATTCTCGAGCCGCTCCCAACGGGATCGACGACGAATTCGAGGGGCTCATCGATCCCCGCACTTCCGGTCGCAGCACGCCGCGCTCACAATTGGATGAACTTTCGTCGTCCTCGCTCCGCCCGGTGATCCAGCGAATCCGGACTGCGCAGCGACGGGCTAGTCCGACGAGCCTCAGTCGCTGAAACAATGCGGCTCGCCGTTCAGCCGGATCCCGCGCGAGGATTGCCCAGCCCACGCCCGCCGCTCCGCCGAGCGAGCTCCGACAGCGCAAGAGCCGCAAATCCGAGCGCGGCGGCCAACGAGGGCTCCGGGACAGCCAGTCGGGTCATAGGCGGGCGGCGCCCTTCCAGTACGCCCTGGCGACGGCTCGGGCCCAGCTGCAGATCGCGCAGCCAGCTGCGCCGTTGTCCCTCCGGCTCATCTCCTTCAGACCCCGCTCGGAGCAGTCGCCACGACCGCAGCGCGCTGACGAGTCGGCGCGCCGAGTGGATCCGCTCGTCGGGGTCCTTCGCAATGCAGTTCCGTGCAGGGCCCCATCGGGGCACCATCACGCGCTCGGCGGTGCGAATCAGAGAGAATAGGCAGTGATGCCGAGGCGCCGAGCCCCCTCGATCGTGCGTGCGTCGTAGGGGGCGATCCGAACCTCCTGTCCCTGAGTCAAACCGAGGCATTCTGCGGCGCCCCGAATCGGTCGATGGAGGGTCCGAGCTTCCGAGCGGTGTCGACGACGACACGCACGTGACGCTCTGCCAGGGTGACACCTCCGAACGTCAAGCCTCCGGCAATCCCGGGGCGGTTCAGAGTGTTGGCACCATACGAGGGGAGAGGCGGGAAACACGAGGATTGCCGTCAAGATGTCGACAGCTATGCTGTCAGCTACGGGAGGGCATTTGAAATGGCGAACGAATCCCGCATGACCATCCGACTCGACCCTGCGACGCGCCGAAAGGTGGAACGACTCGCTGCTCGCGACGGCATCTCGCTCAACGAGGCTCTCAATCGACTTCTCCAGCAAGCCCCCGACCAGGCCAACACGCCGATCCGGCGGCGGCGATATCGATTGAAGCCGCGCAAGGTCGGCTTCGGATTCGAGATTGCCCAGGCGCGGCAGCTCGCCGCTCAGTTGTCCGATGACCGATTGCTCTCGAAGCTGAAGGCGGGCCTCGAGCGATGAGCGAGCCGAGTCAACAAGCGGGCGAGCGACCGGTCGAATGGTCGGAGCATCCTTGAAGCTCGCGGACGTTCAGATCCTCTTCTACGCGCTCGATCCGACTGCGGGACTCCATTCAGCCGCGGCTCGCTGGCTCGAGGATGCAATCAACGGGCGAGAGCCTGTCGGTCTAGCGTGGCCCACGCTGCATCAGTTTCTCCGGCTCGGTACGAATCCCGCGTTTCCGGGTTGCATGTCCGATGACGAGGCCATCGGCTGGATCGAGGAGTGGCTCGAGGCAGGCGTCGAGCTCGTCTCCGATACCGACGTCGGCTGGGAGCTGTTCTCGGAGCTCGTCGCCGCTTCGCCGCGCACGCTCCGCAACTCGATCGACGATGCACACCTCGCCGCCATCGCCATCTCGCACGGCGCCACGCTCGCGTCATTCGATTCGGACTTCGAGGCCTTCGTCGCACACGGACTCCGATGGGAGAAGCCCGCTTCGACGTAGCCAGGCGGTTCATTCGATTCCCCTGCCCATGAAGACGTGGGGCGAACCGGATGGGGTGATGAAGACGATCGCTTCGTCCGTCGCGAATAGTTGGGATGGGAATAGGCGAATCAAGATCGATGTCCCGCACCTCCACTCGATTCCATTGAGTAAAACGGGCCATTCGATGCCCGTCCCGGGCTTCGGGATGCACGCGCCAAACACAACCAACGATGGGCGCATCGACTCCCCCGGTACCCGGGCACTCGAATGGACCCGGCCGCGGGCCAAGCTCGTCATGAACCCCGTCGCGCTCGCCGAGGCCGATTGGTATTCGTATGCGAAGGACCGCTCCTGTCGCGAAATCCAACGAACGCCGGCCGCGGCGACGGCGAGCCATCATTAGATGCTCCATGTGTCGAAGCTACAAAGAGGCGGGAGCGCGTCGGGCCGCATCGCCCTGCTCGCGGTCGCCTGCTTCGCGACGTCGTTCGGCCTCGCTTGTGGAGGCTCGGAGCCCGAGCTTCCGTCGATCGGCGGCGCGGCGCCCGAGAGCGGCGCGATCTCCTGGATCCGACGCTTCGCGATGGACCGGGTGCTCGACCATGCGGTGTGGAACGAGGCGGCGGCGGGCTTCGTCGCCCTCGTGGCGCGGGAAGGACACGTCGCCTTCGGGCGGACGACGGGATCGGCGGACGTTGCGGCGCACGTGCCCATGCAGCTCGAAACCCGGTTCGAGATCGCCTCGATGACCAAGCCGATCACCGCCGTGGCGGCGATGATCCTCGTCGAGGAAGGCCGACTCGATCTCGAGGATCGGGTCGATCGCTATCTCCCCTTCTTCTCCGATCTCCGCGTCGCCACGGGTCCCGATGCCGACGGTGGATTCAAGACGGAGCCTCTCGCGCAGCCCATTCTCCTGCGCCATCTCCTGACGTTCACCTCGGGCCTCGGCGGATACGGTAGAAGCGACGACCCGCTCGACCTGGCCTGGCGAGCGCGCGACATCGAGGCTGCAGGTCTGGGCACGCTCGCGCAGCGGATCGAGCGGATTGCGGGACTCCCGCTCTACGAACAGCCGGGCGGGCGCTGGCGTTATGGCTGGTCGTTCGACGTGCTCGCGCGCGTCGTCGAGATCGCTGCGGGCGAGCCCTACGACGCGTTCCTCGAGCGGCGGATCTTCGCCCCCCTCGGCATGCATTCGACGGCTTTTCCGGACGCGCTGCCCGCCGACGCGCCCTCGGCGAGCATGTACACCCACGACCCGGACGGCGTGCTCGTGCGCGAGCCTCGTTTCGACGCCTGGTATGGCCGCGGCTGGACGCCGGGCGGCGGCGGCCTCGTCTCGACCGCGCCCGACTATCTCCGCTTCGCGTCGATGCTCGCGAACGGGGGATCCCTCGGCGGCGTTCGGATCCTCGCGCCGGAGACCGTCGCCCAGATGACGCGGCTGCAGGTGCCCGACGGCGTGCTCGCCGACATGCAGATCGAAGGGCTCGGCTGGGGACTCGGCCTCTGCGTCGTCGCGGACGCCCGCAAGACGCCGATGCGGGACACGAACGGCGACTTCTGGTGGAGCGGACGATTCGGCTCGCATTTCTGGATCAGCCCCGCGAGTCGCACGGTCGTCGTCGTGATGCAACAGACCGAACGCAGCGCCACCTCGGGTCGACCGGTGACGGCATCCCTGGTCCAGGCGATCGCTCTGCCCTGAATGCTGCGGATGTCGGCGGCTGGCCCGTGGCGGATAGGACGAAGAAGAGGCTTTTTCCGCATCGCCGCTGAGGACCATTAAGGCAACGGGCCCCCATCCGGGGCGCGTCTTGGGCATGAGCAGGTCGTCGCCGAGCCGAGCCTCGACTTGCGCGACCTGCGGTTCCTCGAGCATGAGGTAAAACCTAGCTTGGTCGGCGGATCGCCAGCGCACTGACCAGCAGGCCGCCTCCGAAGACGAGGGCCGCGCTCGGCTCGGGCACCGCATGCGAGACGCCGACCACGGAGAACGTGGACCGAGTCGATTCCTGGACGCCGGAGAGGATGGCGCGCGTCGCGTCGAAGGACGACAGGGATGTCAGGTTCAGCGCATGGAGGGTCGCGGTCGTCGGGACCGTGCCGCGGGTCAGGCTGGAGGACTCGGAACCCGGCGCCCCCAGGTCGATCAGCAGTGCGGACACCGAGCCTCGAGACGTGACGAACCCACGCACCACGTTGCCAGAGCTGCGGAGGCCGCTTTTCGTGTCCGTCGCCGAGAGGACCGTCGTCCCGTCGAATACGAACATCGCCACCGCGGTGGAGCGGCAGGGGGATCCACAGCCACCGCTGCCAGTGACCGGGAGGCTCAGCCTCTTGTTCACGCTGTCGCCCAAATCGATACGACGGCTGAAGTGCTTGACGAGGAGGGAGTTCGCGATCGCCGGATTGGGCGTCTTCGTGATCGGCGCGGAGCTCGCCGCTCCGGCCAGACCCAAGGTAGTCAGGAGGGTCAGGATCGCCGTCGCAGGGCCGAGCTTGATCAGGCAGAACATCTCCGGGCTCCTCTTCGTCACCTTTGGGGCTGTGCCATTCGCACGGTGATGCGGCCTTGCGTGAAGGCAGTATGGGCCGTACCCCACAGTCTCGACAAATAGATAATTCAGCGATTTAGAATCGAAAAAACCGATAGATGGATCCTGCGATGGAATGGCTCAACTACCACCACCTGCTCTATTTCTGGACGATCGCCCGCACCGGCAGCGTATCGGCAGCGGCCATTGAGCTGCGCTTGGCACAGCCGACTCTGAGCGGCCAGCTGCGCGTGCTCGAGGACCATCTGGGGAGCAAGCTCTTCGAACGCAGCGGTCGCCGCCTGGTGCTGACCGCCGTCGGCCGTGACGTCTACCGCTACGCGGACGAGATCTTTTCGCTCGGGCGCGAGCTGATGGACACGGTCCGCGGGCGACCGACGGGCCAGTCGAGGCGCCTGCTGGTCGGCGTGGCGGACGTGGTCCCCAAGCTGGTCGCTTTCCGGCTGCTCGAGCCGGCGCTGCGATCGGCGGAGCCGGCCCGCCTGGTGTGTCGGGCAGATCACTCGGATCGACTGATGGCGGACCTGGCCGTGCAGGCCCTTGATCTGGTGATCAGCGATGCGCCGATCGCGCCCAGCGTGAAGGTGCGGGCCTTCAATCATCTGCTCGGGGAGAGCGGTGTGACCTTCTTCGCCGGGCCGCGCGTGGCAGCTGCGTTCCGCCGCGGGTTCCCGGGGTCGCTGAACAATGCGCCGATGCTCCTGCCGGCGGAGTCCACCGTGCTCCGCCGATCTCTCGATCGTTGGTTCGACGCGCAAGGCATCCGTCCGCACATCGTCAGCGAGTTCGAGGACAGTGCTCTGCTCAAGGCCTTCGGGAGCGCTGCTGTGGGCATCTTTCCCGGCCCGACGATCATCGAGGCTCAGATCCGCCGACAGTACGGCGTGGCAGCCCTCGGACGCACCGACGCGGTCACCGAGCGCTTCTATGCGATCACCCTCGAGCGCAGACTGAAGAATCCGGCGATTGTGGCGATCTGCGAGGCGGCGCGGGAGAAGCTGTTCCGCTGAAGGCGGCGCGCGAGGAGAGCAACTACCTGATTCGGACGCTTGCGAAGCTTTTCCTGCCGGCCTTTCAGTCGGGCGGACCGATGTTCTTCTGCGACATCCACTCCGTCCAAGGCGACTGCCCCGAACGGGTCCTGTTCGGGGGTTCTGTTGGGGGCTCCGGCAGCCGTAGATCGCCACGAGCTATCGTCGATTTACTTCATACCGTGCCCGCTCTGCGACCGCGGAGCATGGGCGTCCATCTCGCCCTCGAGTCGTCATCCGCTCGATGACGCCCAGGAGTAATGCATGGCGAACATGAAAGCGGCAGTATTCATCGAGCCCGGACGCATCGTGCTCGAGCCCGCTGCCGCCTGGAAGCCCTAACGCAGCCGGCTCGTGTCGATATCGTACAGCTGCAGGTCGTTCTGCTCCTGGCCCACGCCGGCGGCGCGGCCGATCGGGCCGTACTCGAAGACGATGCTCGACCGGAAAGGGCCGTTCTTCGCGGTCGGCGGGGGGCCGGCGTGCATGCCGTCGCCGTAGTGGAGCGAGAAGTCGCCGGGCCCGGCCTCGATGCCGACGCCGAGGCTGCGGTCGTTGGCGATGCCCGAGACGCCCGCCGTCCGCCAGGAGCCCGGCATGAAGCGCAGCTCGCCCGTCTCGCGATTGGCCGGGCGAAGGAAGAGGCTCCCGTTCGCCAGGGGGCACATCGTCGCGTGCAGCCCGAGGCCGCAGTCGCGGTGCCAGGGGTTGTCGGTCTTGCCGTCGAAGAGCATGCACGACTGCTTGAAGAGCACGTGGATCACGTCCGTATCCGTCGCCTCTAGGGCGAAGTCGGAGAGGGCGACGATCCGCAGCAGGCGCGGATCGCGCAGGAGCGCGCGGATGCGCGAATCCGTACCGCCGTTGAGCACGCGCGTCACGAGCTCGCGCCCGTCCTCGTGCCGACCCCACCAGGACATCGGATCGTTGGGCCGGGCCGCCGTGCGGAGCGCCTCGGCCGCATCGATGAGTCCTTCGATCTCGCTCGGCGGAAGGACCTGGCGGACGAGGATGTAGCCCGTCGTGCGCAGGAAGTCGGACATCAGCGCGGGATCGTCGTCGGGATGGAAGGAGCGGGTCGGATCGATCTCGCGGCCGTCTCGGCCGACGAGCGGCGACCTCGGGTCGTAGGGCGGGAGCGCTTCGTAGAGCACGCGCAGCGCGGACTCCCAGCGGAAGAAATCGCCGACGTCGCCCGCGACGACCTTCGCCTTCTCGAACAGGATGATGCCCGACGGCGTCTCCATCGAATCGCGCAGGCCCTGCCAGAGCGCTTCGTCGAGCTCGACCACGGTCTTGGCCGAGGCCTCGCCCCGGACGATCTCGACCTCGGTCGGCCCGGGGACGTACGTCCAGGCGCGACCGTCGCTCATGCGCAGGGCGAGGGGCGGGAGGTGCGCGGTGGCCTTCGCGGCGACGCGTCCCCAGTCGCTCGCGAGATGGGCAGGGAGGGTTTCGCGGTGGTAGTGGTCGAAGCTCTCTTGCGTCGGCACGAAGCGCTTCCCTTCCCCTGCGCGGTCCTCCGCGCGCCGCGGATCAGCCTTCGTCTTTGAGGTAGGTGTAGTCGGCGAGGCCCTGGTCGTAGCGGCGTCGCAGCAGCGCCGACTCCTCGAGGCTGATGCGGCCTTCGCTCATGGCATTCTCGATCGTCCGTCGCACGCGCTCGGAGAGGACGCCGCGGTCGTACTGCACGTACGCGAGGACCTCGCTGACCGCATCGCCCTCGACGAGATGTTTGACCGCGTAGCCGCGCTCGCCGTCGAGGCGGACGTGGACGGCGTCGGTGTCGCCGAAGAGGTTGTGGAGATCGCCGAGGATCTCTTGATAGGCGCCGATCAGGAAGACGCCGAGTAGGTACGACCCGCCGTTCCAGGGATGCATGCGCAGCGTGCCGGCCTCGTCGCCGTCGGAGATGAAGTGGTCGAGGCGGCCGTCGGAGTCGCAGGTCAGGTCGACGATGACGCCGCGGCGCGTCGGCTCTTCGCCGAGCCGGTGGATCGGCATGATCGGGAAGACCTGGCTCACGGCCCAGGCGTCGGGCATCGACTGGAACAGCGAGAAGTTCCCGAAATAGGTGTCCGTCAGGAGCTTGCGCAGGTCCTCGAATTCTTCGGGCGCTTCGCCCATCTGCTCGAGGATCCCGCCGATCTTGACGCAGCCGAGATGGAAGAGCCGTTCGCTCTTGGCCCGGCCGCGCAGGTCGAGGTAGCCGAGCGAGAAGAGCGAAGCCGCCTCGTCCCGGCCGTGGGTCAGGTCGTGGTAGGACTCGGAGAGATTGTCGGGGGCGATCGTCTCGACGGTTTCCTGGAGCGCGTGGAGCACGGCGTGGTCGTCGTCGTCGCAGGGATCGAGCTTGGCCGGGACCGGGTCGCGGTTCACGCCGATCACGTCGAAGATCAGCATCGAGTGGTGGGCGACCATCGCGCGGCCGGATTCCGTGATGATGTCCGGCGGCGGGATCTCGGCTTCGAGGCAGGCCTGCTGCGCCGCGTAGATCACGTCGTTGGCGTATTCCTGCGTCGTGTAGTTCATCGACGACGGGTCGTCGGTCCCGGCGCCGACGTAGTCGACCCCGAGGCCGCCGCCGACGTCGAGCAGATGGATCTTGTCGGCGCCGAGCCGGTGGAGGCCGACGTAGATCCGCATCGCTTCGCGCAGCGCGTCCTTGTGGGCGCGGATGGCCGTGATCTGGGAGCCGATGTGGAAATGGAGCAGCTCGACGCAGTCGAGCATGTCGACCCCGCGCAGCCGTTCGATCGCCCGGACGAGCTCGTCGGCCGATAGGCCGAACTTCGAGTGATCCCCCGACGACTCGACCCAGCGGCCGGCCCCGACCGTCGAGAGCCGCGCGCGCAGACCGATATGGGGCCGGATCCCGAGGTCCGAGGCGGACTTGATGATGAGCTCGATTTCGTGGTAGCGGTCGACGACGATGACCGGCGTCCGTCCGAGGCGCTGGGCCAGCAGCGCCGTCTCGATGTAGGCGCGGTCCTTGTAGCCGTTGCAGATGAGCAGCGCGTCGGGCGTGTCGAGCAACGCCAGCGCGATCAGCAGCTCGGGCTTGCTGCCCGCCTCGAGGCCGACGCCGAAGGGCGCGCCGAACTCGACGATCTCCTCGACGACGTGGGCCTGCTGATTGACCTTGATCGGGTAGACGCCCCGCCAGCGGCCGCCGTACTCGAGCTCGGCGATCGTCGTCGAGAAGCAGGTCGCGAGGCCCTCGATCCGCTTGGCGAGGATGTCCGAGAAGCGGATCAGCATCGGACGGCGGAGTCCGCGCCGCTCGAGCTCGCCGACGAGCTTCGGCAGGTCGATGCACTCGCTGTTCAGGTCTCCACGCGGGTGGATGCAGACGTTGCCTTCTTCATTGACGGAGAAGAAGCCAGCGCCCCAATCGGTGACCTGGTAGAGCGCCTGGCTCTGGCTGGGGGTCCATTCGCTCATCGAGCCCTCCGGAGAGCGGCCATGCTCCGGCGCGGGCTCCGGTGCGGGGGAGAGGGGAGAACCGGCGGCAGTGTTCTGCTTGCCGCGCGAACCGGGCGCTTTATAGCGTTTCGGGGACAAAGTTCAGCCCTTCAGAGGTTCTTCGTGCTCTTCTTTTTTCGCGAGATCGCGCACCTTGACGACGCCTCGCGCTCGCTCGTCCTCACCGATCAGGTAGACCCGTTCGACGCCGGCCTTGTCGGCGTCGCCGAGAACGCGCTTGAGCTTCGCCGTGCCCAGGCAGAGCTCGACCCGCCGGCCTGCGCCACGCAGTCGTGTTGCGACGCGGATCGCGGCCGGTTTTTCTGCTGCGCTGAAAGCGAAGACGACGTCCTGGACGTCCCGCGCGAGGGCCGGCCAGAGCCCTTCGTCCTCGAGCAGCTCGCCGATGACGGCGTCGCCGAAGCCGAAGCCGACGGCCGGGACCGGCTTTCCGCCGAGCGTCTCCGCGAGCCGGTCGTAGCGCCCGCCGCCGGCGATCGCCCGGAGCGAGCCCGCCGCGTCGAAGGCCTCGAAGACGACGCCGGTGTAGTAGGCCAGCCCGCGGACCACCGAGGCGTCGAAAGGGACCTCGTCGGCGATCCCGTAGGCCTCGAGCAGGGCGTAGAGCTGCCGCAGGTCGGCGAGCGCCGCCGACCCCGGCGCCGCGAACCGAGCCGCCTCGTCTAGGGAGCGGGCCGCGAGCATCTCGAGCACGCCCGCCGCCTCGCCCGCCGAGAGCCCGACGGCGCCCGCCGGATCGCAGAGCAGCTCGGTCACCGCCTCCGCCCCGATCTTGTCGAGCTTGTCGATCACCACGCAGAGCGGGGCGAAACCCTCCGGCCGCTTCGCCAGCACGCCGCCTCGGAGCGACTCCTCGAGCAGCGCGCGGCTGTTGAGCCGGATCTTGACCTTGCCCCGGGCGAGGCCGACGGCGTCGAGGACCGTGAAGATCGCCGACAGGAGCTCGGCCTCGGCCTCGACTCCGGGCTCGCCCCAGATGTCCATGTTCCATTGATAGTGCTCACGCCGGCGCCCCCGCGTCATCCGCTCGTAGCGCCAGTTCTGGGTCACCGTGAACCAGCGGATCGGGAAGCGCATGGCGCCCTGGCGCGCGATCACCATGCGGGCCAGCGAGGGCGTCATCTCGGGCCGGAGCGCCAGATGCCGGTCGTGGAGCACGAAGTGGTAGAGCTGGTGGACGATCTCCTCGCCGGCCTTACGGGTGAAGAGCGAGGCGTTCTCGACCATCGGCGCGTCGACTTCCTCGAAGCCGAAGCGAGCGGCCGTCTCGCGGAAGAGGCCGAAGAGCCAGTTTCGGCGCCGCATGTCCTCGGGATAGAAGTCGCGGGTCCCGCGCGGGGGCTGGAGGTCGAGGGCCTCGGCGGAAGCCGGCGTGTCCTGCTTCTCGATGTGGGAACGGCCCTGGCTCACGGCGGGATCTCCTGGTCGGATGGGCAGGGCGGTGGTCCGCCCCTCTTCGCAGCAGGGAAATACCACGCTTGCGCGGGGATGCGAGGGTCGAGGCTCGGATCCCCACGGGCCCGATGTGCTCCGCAGGTCGCTCCGCAGGTCCCGCCGACTCCGCGGTCGCTGTCAGACGCCTGAGCGGCCCGCCCCGACCACTTCCCACCCGAGCTCCCGGAGCTGAGCGGTCGCAGTCTCGACCTCGTCCCGGTGAAGCAGGGCGATCGCCTCGTCGTCGGCCTTCGTGATCCAATCGCCGTGCATGGGTTGCCAGATTCCGCGACGTACCGCGAGCACGACGAAGGCGTCGGGTGAAGCGGAGGCGGACGCCGGCGTGGCCAACGTCACCTCGGGCGTGTCGCTCGGTCGCGCAACGGCGCGCAGCTGCACGCGCAGCACCGCGTCGTGGCGCAGCCGGACATTCCATCGCTCCACGTCCTTCGGCCGGTCGAAGAGGACGTGGCCCGAATGGCGCCGGGCAAGCAGGGCCGACTCGTCCCCCTTCGTCCGGGTCGCCGCGACGTAGACCTCGGGTACGTCGAACTCCTCCCGGGCCTCGAGCATGAACAGGTGGTTGAGCTCGCTATTCGTGGTCAGCCCGATGGCTGCGCGCGCACGCTCGAGTCGGAGCCGTGCGAGGGTCGTTGGCGCGGTGGCGTCCCCGAATACGACGGGAAAGCCCCGTTCCTCGGCCGCGCGGCAGCACGACGGATTCTTGTCCGTGAAGAGAATCGGATTGCCCGCTTCCCGCAATGCTTCACCGAGGGCGAGCGCGAGCTCCTCGGCTCCGAGGATGACGGTCGTCTCGCGCCCGGGTGCGCGTACGTCGAGAAGCCACGCTGCGATCGGAGCCAGCCCGCCCAGGACGACGACCGAGAGCGCGATCGTGAGAAAGACGAGGGCGCGGAGCTCCGGGCCGCCGTCCAGCCCGACCGCCTCGAGTGTCGCGGCGGTGACCGAGGCGATCGCCGCGGCGACGACACCACGGGGACCGAGCCAGGCCGCGAAGAGGCGCTCCTGAAGCGTCAGGTCCGACTTGCGCGTACACCAGAGGACACCGATCGGGCGCACGATGAAGGCGAGCGCGGCGACGGTCGCCACCCCGGGCCAGCCGAGCGCGACGACCGTCGCCACGCGGACGTCGGCCGCGAGCAGCACGAAGAGCATCCCGATCAGCCCGATCGTGAGATGCTCCTGGAACTCCCCGACGACGCGGGCGCGCGCAGGCGCGAGGTTCCCGAGCACGGCGGCGGCGACGATGACCGTGAGAATTCCGCTTTCGGGGAGGATCGACTCGCAGAGGGCGAAGCCCGTGAGGGCGCCGCCCAGGACGACGAGATTCTCGAGGCCGGCCGGGATCACGCGCGGGAATCGCAGGAGCAGCGTCAGGAAGCCGCCGATCGCGACTCCCGCGCCGGCCCCGAACGAAAGCCGCAGCACCAGGCCCAGCGCGCCGTTCGCGAAGCTGCCGAGTGTCCGCTCGACGACGATCTCCAGGGCGATGGCCGCCACGATGGCACCCACCGGATCGATCAGGAGCCCTTCGGCTTCGAGCACCGTCGCGAGTCGATTGCGGACGGGCACGAGGCGCAGAAGCGGGCGAACGACCGTCGGTCCGGTCACGATGACGAGCGCGCCGTAGAGAACGGCCTGCTCGGCAGGCCAGCCCATGAGAAGATGGGCCGCGAGCCCGGCGCCGACGATCGTGATCAGCGCGCCCGAGGTCACGAGCCGTCTCACGGGAGTCGCAGCGGCGCGCAAGCGCGGCAGGTCGAGGCCGAGTCCACCCTCGAAGAGGATCACGGCCACGGCGAGCGAGACCAGGGCGGCGAGGCCATGACCGAGGGCGTCGGGCTGGATCCAACCGAGACCGTCTGGGCCGAGCGCGACGCCGGTCGCGAGCAGGAGGACGATGCTCGGAAGACGCAAATGGCGCGCGACGACGTGGGCCGCGACTCCGACGCCGAGGGCCAGCGCGAAGGTGAGATCTGCGCCGGGGTCGGTCAGCAACGGCCGATCATCCGGCCCATGTGACCGTGCCGGTGTAGGCCGTCACCAGCACCACGATGCCGAATGCGATGCGGTACCACGCGAACACCACGAACGTGTGGGTCGAGATGAAATTCAGCAGCCAGCGCACGCACACCCAGGCCGAGATGAACGAGAACAGCAAGCCCACGCCGAACAGCGGAATGTCGGCCGCGGAGAGCAGGGCGCGCTGCTTGACCAGGCTGTAGAGGCCGGCGCCGATCAAGGTCGGGATGGCGAGGAAGAAGCTGAAGTCGGTCGCGCACTTGCGGCTCAAGCCCAGCAGCATGCCGCCGATGATGGTCGCGCCGGAGCGGCTGGTCCCGGGAATCATCGCCACACACTGCACCAGGCCGACCTTCAGCGCGTCGAGCGGCGTCATGTCGTCGACCGAATCGACCCGCGCGACGCTGGCTCGGCGCTCGGCCCACAGAATGATGATGCCGCCGACGATGAAGGTGGTGGCCACGACCATCGGTGTGAACAGGTTCGCCTGGATCGCCTTGCCGAATAGCAGCCCGAGCAGCACGGCCGGCCCGAAGCCGATCGCCACGTTGAGGGCAAAGCGCCGGGCCTTCGCATCATTACCCAGGCCGAGCATCGTTTCGCGAAGCCGTTGCCAATAGACGATGACCACCGCGAGGATCGCGCCGGTCTGGATCGCGATGTCGAAGACCTTGCTCTTTTCGTCGTGGATGCCGAGCAGCGAGCCCGCGAGGATGAGGTGGCCGGTGCTGGACACCGGGAGGAATTCGGTCAGGCCTTCGACGATCCCCATGATCGCGGCCTTGACGAGCAACAACGGATCCAAATTTCACTCCACCGAAGAATTCGCCGGCATCTTAGCAACGGTCTGTACTCGCGCCGTCCACGGGTCGCGATCGTTCGCTGCGTGACGGTCGACTCGTCGGTGGGAAGCGCATCCCTGCCAGAAGGAGCGACGTGGGTCGATATCTATCGATAAAGGCGGGGCGTCGGCTGACCCGCGCGCGCGAGGACGGATTCGCTGGCCGAGCTCGGATGCTCCAGTCCCCGGGTCTCCGCGTCATGAACGGCCTTCAAACGGGATACGACAGTCGCGCTCTCCGGGTCCGCCGCTGTACCGTAGCCGGCGACGAAGGTCCCGCGCATCGACCCATCTCGGGAGCGGAGCGCGAACAACACGGTCGAGTCTCCGGGGTCGCTTTCCCCTTCGAATCGAACGATTTCCCTTACGATCAGCTCTTCTGGGTCGTATAGCCGTTGCCTGTCCAGCGAGAACAGCTTGTCTTCGCGCACCCGGAAGGATTCCCGGAATCCGGCGCGCTCGAGTCTGTCGACCGCAGCCGTCAAGGTCTCGAGACACGCGCTCGCCCCGACCGCCTCCGTCGCAATGAGTCGATCCGAGGCAGCCTTCAATCGACAGGCCACGTGCTTTTGATCGACACAATGGACGATGAGATCGAGATTGGTCGTCAGGACCTCCTTGACGACACGCTCGCAGACGGGCTCGATGTCTACCCGCCTTCTCACGTAGGAGTAGACGCGATCGAAACTGCGATCGAATGAAGTCGAGAATTGCTCGCGCGTGACCGACTTCGTCTCGATCTCCGGAAGCGTTCCTCCTGTGGGATGGTTCGGGGTGGTCGCATGATCGGCCCGACGCTCCTCATTCACGTTCGCCACGATCCACCCCCTATCCCCTCGTGCAAGCTCCCGGCCAGTACCCGGCTTCGCGTGGTCGAATGGCGACTACCTGGAATCTGCGTCGCGCTCCGACCTGGCACGTTCTCGCGCGTCATCCCGCTCCATCTCCGCTGATTCCTTACAGGCATCCTGGGCCGCGCCCCCGCGCGAATCGCATTTCTGGTTGGCGACCTCGAACTCGCCGTCGATGCGCTCCATCGCGACCTCGTAATCGGCGTTCGCGTCGATCTCCGTCGCTTCCCGGCCTGCCGCCCGGCGCTCGTCGTTCGCGTCTCGGTTGGCATCGTAGTTGTCTCGGCGAGCATCCTCGCGCGCGGCGGACACGTCGCGCGCGGTTTCGGACGGAGTCTCGTTGTAGCTACAGGCCGCCAGCGCGGTCGCGGCGCAAAACAGGGTCGTCGTCAGGAACTGGAAACGCATGGATCCACCTCTATTGGCCTCGACAAGGAATTCGCTGCTGAGTCGACGAGATGCAATCGGTGTGCCTATTTGTGCCGCCGCCTTCGACTCCCTGAGACACGCGAGCAGGGTCGCGGACGATGGGTTTCGAAGTTTCTACAAAGCTCTCGGAACCCAGGACGTCGGTGCATGGGGGCGGCCGGTTTGCGCGTGCGCCGCCCGGCATAGGTGGCGCCGCATGGTAGATTTCGAATCGCCCGATCTCGCGGGCCTTTTTTTTTGAGGAAGAGGGGGCTCCCGATGCGATCTCTGTGGACTCGTTTCGTGCTGTTCGGGTGCGCGCTGCTCGCGACCTCGTCCGCTCGGTCGGACGAGGGCGTCGTCGAGATCAATCAGACCTGCGCGGTCCAGACCGGCTGCTTTGCCGGGGATACGGCGGGCCTACCCGTCACGATCACCACGGCCGGCAGCTACCGGCTGACGAGCAACCTCGTCATCCCGAACGACGACACCGACGGGATCCGGATCAGCACATCCGACGTCGGCATCGACCTGAATCGGTTCGCCGTCATCAGCAGCTTCTGTCTCGACGAAAACGGCAGCTGCAGGCCCAACGCGGGCACGGGAACGGGGATCAAGGTCACTTCGACGGCCAGCCGCGGCATTTCGGTTCGCAACGGCAGCGTCACGGGCTTGGGCAATCGCGGTGTCCAGCTCGGCGAGCAGGCCGAGGTGAGCGATCTCCTGGTGCGGTGGAACGGGGGGGACGGGATCCTCGTCGATGTCGGGTCGAGCGTCTCGGACAGCGTCGTCTTCGCGAACGGGGGCGACGGGATCGTCGTCGATTCCGGCTCGAGCGTGTTCGACAATACCGTCAACGACAACCTGGCTGACGGGATCGATACGGGCAGCGGATGCTCCGTCCGGGGAAATACCGTGCGGAGCAACAGCGGCGTGGGGCTGCGAATGGGAAGCCAGTCCGCCTATCGTGACAATACCCTTTCGAGCAATGGCGCCGGCTGCGTCGCGGGTGGTCTGACGACGGGCGGAAACGCCTGCAATGGTTCGAATGGCTGATGGGTCTCGGGCCCAGATGGAAACGAACGCGCACGAGGCCGAGCGGGAATGCACGGCGGTCGACGAGAAGAGCCGCGCGGAATGCCGCCAGGACAAACGCGGCTCGAAGCAGGATGCGCGAGAAGCGGCTCGGGATACCCGACGCGCTCGGCGGTGCCGCCAAAGCCCTTGATGGGGACCCCCGACCCGCACCGTCGCCCTGGGTGACTGACAGATCCGGCCAGCGGTCCGGAAAATGGGCCTCGAACTGTCTTTTCCCACGAGGATCAGCGACACCTCATCGCTCCAGCTGACACATTCCAGGTGTCCCGCCCACAAAGGGAGAGGCGATACCGCGTGGGGTGCGGTTCGTGCTCGGAATCGCTGAAGAGTAGGAATCGACGTCGCGGAAGGTACGATGAGAGAAAGAGCTGCTCGAATCGCGTCCGAGGTTAGGTATCTTCCCTTTCTGTTTGTTCTTTCAGCCATGAGCGTCATCGGCCTCTTTCCGGGGCGTGCCGTTGCGACGCCGTCGCTGGCCGCCGTGACGCCGCTAGAGGGCTTGAATACGATCATCGGGGTCGCGTTGTCCGCGGACGGCTCGACGGTGGTGGGGAGCCGGCCGCGTCAAGACCGTACGACCCTGATCATCCACAACCGAGCATTCGTCTGGACGCAAGTCGACGGATACCGACTGATCGACGAGCTCGGGCCGGGCGCGCCGAGCTCGTCCTTCTTCCAACCCCACGACGTATCGGGCGATGGCTCGCGGATCGTCGGGTCCCTGGATGGCGCACCCATCCTCTGGGAGCGTGGCGGCGCGACGACCTCGCTCGCCCTTCTGCCCGGCGGAACGAGTGGCGCCACCGCCTACGCCATCTCCGACGACGGTCGCCATGTCGTGGGCACCGCGCACGACGGTGGAACCGTGTCCCGCGTGGTCTTGCCTCCGGGTGGCGGGCCCGTGATCATCGAAGAGCCTCGCCGCGTGCCCGTGAGTTGGAACGTCGACGATGGAACCGTGATCGCGATGACGATCGAGCGGGGCGCGGCGCGCGACGTATCGAACGATGGCGTCGCGGTCGGGGAGCTTCAGCTCGGGATTCCCCAGGTCGTCGAAGTGACCGCGGGCTTCCGTTGGGATTCGGGTCGCGGTAGTCAGTTCGTGCCGAACGACGATCTCGGATCAAGCCTACCGTGGGTGCAGGGCAGCGCCGCAATCTCGGCGGACGGGTCGACCCTCGTCGGTCGAACCTTTGGACCCCCTCCCCCGGGTTCGACGGTCTCGGGCATTTTCGAACGAGCGTATGTCTGGAACGGTTCACCCGGCGAAGAGACGAGCCTGCCAACGGATGGCCTGGCGCTCATCGATGTACCGGCTTCGCTCAGCGGCTATTCCGAATCGGAGGCAACCGGCGTGTCCGCCGATGGCTCGACGATCGTCGGCGGCTATTACCGAGATGGCATCCGATTTGGCTCGTTGAGTCCCTTCATCTGGACGCGCGAAGGGGGATTTCAGGATCTCGAGCTTCTCCTTCATACGCTGGGCGTACCCACCGACGGCTGGGAGCTCTTAGGAGCGACCGACGTGTCGGCCGATGGGAAGACGATCATCGGAATGGGTCGAACCCGAAACGAGCTCGGACGCCGTTCGGACACGGTCTGGATCGCCGTCATTCCCGAGCCTTCGGTGTCGCTCCTGATCGCAGTCGGACTATCGATCCTGGCAGGGACAGCGCGAGCGCGAGACGGGCGGTAGCGACGATCCTTTTCGGCCAGGGGAGGGTCCAGGCGGTACCGTTCGTCCCGAGCCCGAGCCCGTCGTATCCATGAAATGCATCATGTCCGAGGCGTCCTCGCTCAGAACGAGAGACCTGGCTGCGAAAGCCTGGGCGGAAGTCGCAGACTTGCTGGATCTCCAGCTGTCTCCTCTGGGGCTCCACGCGATCGACGCGCTTTCGCCCGAGATCGGAGAATCGGTACTCGATCTGGGCTGTGGTGCCGGGCAAACCGTTTTGCAGCTGGCGGACCGGGTTGGACTCGGAGGCAGGGTCGTCGGAGTCGACATCGCCCGGCCCCTGCTGGAAATCGCGCGCCTTCGGGCGGCGGGAAGGAGCCAGGTCGACTTCATCGAATCCGATGCGGCGACCCTCTCGCTGCCCGAGCGCGGCTTCGATTGTGTCTATTCCCGCTTCGGGGTGATGGCCTTCCGGGATACCGTCGCCGCATTCTCGAATTTCCGGCGAATGATGAAGCCGTCGGGTCGTTTGGCCTTCGTCTGCTGGCGATCCCTCGACGAGAACGAATTGGACCTCCTTCCGCTTCGAGCGGCGGGACTCGAGAAGCAGCTCGACCCGACGCCGTTCCGCTTCGCGGACTCCGGCTTCATCCGAGCCATGCTTGAAAAGGTGGGCTTCCGACAGATCACGATCCAATCATACGACGCGAGGGTCTCCAGTGGAGACCTGGAGGCCATGATCGGGGTCCTGCTGCGCGTCGGTTCGCTCGGAAAGATCATCCGAGAGAATCCGAAACTGAGGGCGGGGGCGGAATCTCGCGTGCGTGCAGCGCTGACGGAACGAGGAGATCGAGCAGCGGTCGCGTTGAATGCGGCAACCTGGGTCGTCACCGCCCGGTCTGGATTCTCCCATGCCGGCCCGAGCTAGTCCGTCGCTATTCCGGGACGCTGCCGGTCTTCGATCTCTGAGCGGATTCGATCAAGTCGCGGATGCGGCGTGCGTCGGCCTTGGTGTGGCCGTGACTCGTGACCGGATCCGAACCGCCCGTGGACTCGATCAATACATCAGACCAGATCAGGCCGGTCTTGATGTGCACCGAGGCCACCTTGTTGATGCTGATGCTCATCTCGTCGCTGCTGAGCAAGGAACGCTTGTGTCGAATGACCGACTGCTCCGTCACTTCGATCGAGGTGGGAAAAAGAACGTTGCCCCGCGTCCAACGACTTGCCTTGAAGCGTTCTGAAGCCATGCCCAGACTGTGATCCACTGCGACCCTTCGGGCAAATGGATCGGATGCCGGGAAGCTCACTCGGCTCCTCGGACGCGCAGGCGTCGCCCAGGATCGACGGTGCACGCCGGATCCAGAGATGCGCGGGGCCCTCGCCGCGCTGTTCGCCTAGACCGCCTCGACCCGCGCCGGCGTGCTCTTGTGCCACGGCGTTCCTGCGATCGGATCGCGATCCTCGCCGCGCGTCAGCTCGTTGGGCGCGATCCCGCCGTGCTCGGCCGAGCCGGGATGCTCGACGCCGGTCCCGTTCGGGAGCGAGACGTGGCCCGGCTGCATGCGATCGGAGATCTCGACGGCGACGACCGCGCTGCCGCGGCGGGTCGAGACCCGCGCGCGACCGCCTTCGACGAGGCCGAGCGTCGCCGCATCGGCGGGGGAAACGCATAACGCGCCGTCTGGATCCTTCTTTCGCCAGGCGGGGTTGCGGACGATCGTATTCGCGGTGAACGAGCGCCGCTCTCCGGCCGAGAGGACGAAGGGGTAGGCGCGGTCCGTCGGGATCCGTGCCTCCGTCGCGAGGCCATCGAGCTCGTCGAAGAGCTCGGATACGGCAAGCTGGATACGGCCATTCGGCGTGCCGATCTTCGAAAGGCTCGCGCTCCACTCGTCGACGGCGAAGACGAGCCCGCGCTCGCTCGCCACGATGGCGTCGAAGAGCGCATCGCCGAGCTCGCCCGGGTCTTCGAGCGCTGCGCCGATGCCCGCGCGCCGGAGCGAATCGGGGACCTGTCTCGCGACGATCTGGGCGAGCGCGTAGAGGACTGCGCCCTCGGCGGCGCCCTTCGGCAGCTTGCTGCCGATCGCGCGGTAGAGCGCGACCGGCGCCATCGAGATGAACGTGGGGTCCGACGCCAGCTGGCGGAAGAATTCAGCGCGGAATGCCGTTCGTCCGAGATCCCAGCTGCGGGCCAGCGCGTCGATGGCCGTCTTCGGGAGCGCACCGAGCGCGTCGATCAGCCGGGCATGCAGCTCTGCCTCCGAAAAGAGGCCGTCCGGCGGATCCATCAGGGCACGCCGCAGATGAAAGACGTTCTTCGGGAACTCGAAGTTGAAGAAGGTCGCCTCGGCCTTTTCGAATTGGGTCGCGACGGGCAGCACGTAGTCCGCCATGCGACCGGTCTCGGTCAGGGCGACGTCGACGACGACCACGAGGTCGAGGGCCGCGAAGGCCTCGCGCATGCGCGGGGCGTCGGCGAGCGAATGGATCGGATTTGCGGCCTCGACGAACATCGCGCGGAAGCGCTTCGGGTGGTCGGTCAGGATCTCGTCGGGAATCGCGTTGCAGGGCACGAGGCCGCCGATGATCCGCGAGCGTGTCACGGGCGAGCGGACGTCGCGGGTGATCGTCGAGGTCGTGAGCAGGGGCTGGATCGACGTGACCGGATGGGCGGTGCCGGGACGGCCGTAGTTCCCGGTTCCGTAGGCGATCAGCCGATGGAGATAGCTGACGAGCGTCGAGCGGCGATTCATCTGGACGCCGAGGTCCTCGAAGAACGCAGCGCTCGAAGCCGCCGCGATCCGGCGCGACGCCATCCGCACGAGCGCCTCGGGCACGCCCGCCTTCTCGCAGTACTCGCCGATGGGAACGGTCTCGAAATGCGGCCGCACGGTTTCGAGGCCGTCGGCGTGTCGCGTGAGCCAGCTCTCCGCGAGCCGGCTCTCCTGGACCAGCACGGCGAAGATCGCGGCGAGGAGCCACGCGTCGCCGCCCGGCTTGACCTGGAGATGGATGTCCGCGAGATCCGCCGTCTCGCTCCGGCGCGGGTCGATCACGATCAGGCAGCGATTCGGATCCCTGGCGATCTCCCGCAGCGTGACGCGCGCCCGGGGCAGGCCGTGGGAGAACCACGGATTCTTCCCGATGAAGACGGCGACCTCGCAGTGCTCGAAGTCGCTGCGCGTGAAGGCGCCCGTCATCTGCGCCGCGACCCAGGCCTCGCCCGTCTTCTCCTGGGCGAGGGCATTCGAGCGATAGCGCGAGCCGAGGACGGCGCGCAGCGAACGCGAATAGCCGGCGGGCAGATGATTCCCCTGACCCCCGCCGCCGTAGTAGAAGATCGACTCCCCGCCGTGCTGATCGCGAACCGCCGCTAGCCGCTCCGCCACCTCCCGGATCGCGGTCTCCCAATCGATCGCCTCGAAGCTACCGTCCGCGCGGCGGCGAAGCGGGGTCGTCAGGCGCTCGGGGTCGTTCTGGTAGTAGTCGAGGCGCGAGGGCTTCTCGCAGGCGTAGCCCGCGGAGCTCGGATGCGCCTTGTCGCCGCGGATTCGTTCGAAGCGGCGGCCGTCGGCCCCGCCGAGCTCGATCTCGATTCCGCAGTTGCACTCGCAAAGGATGCAGGCGCTCGGGCGCCATCCGGATTCCGGAGAGACCTGCTTGCTCGAGGACATGGGCTGCCCTTTCCACGCGAGGTTCGCGATCGGGTCATGCGGGCGCTCCGGCAGCATCGACGAGCGGGGCGCTCTCGACAAGGTCGGGGCCCGTGACCTCGAGTCGCGGAGCGGCTCCCGGCGAGCGCCGCCGAGACGAAGTAGTCCCATGGCATGCGGTGATCGAAGCGCCGCCGGGAAGCGCGCGGGCGTCAGACCACCCGGGCATCGCGCGCGCGGCGTGCAAGCCCCGCGAGAAGCGCCATCCCGGCGAACAGCGCCGGGACCACCGCCGGCTCGGGTACCGCGTAGGACACCCCTTCGAGCGACGTGAAGCACTGCGCGTCTGCGAACGACGTCGTCGCAAGGACGCTCACGCCGCCGCTCGGCGAGATGGTGAGCCGCCCCTTCACGCCATTGCAGAGATCGACGGGCACGTACACGTCGGCCTCCGGGCGCAGCGACGCTGGCAGCGTGAAGGCGTTAGGCAGGGTTCCGTCCGAGATCGCGCCTTGGAGGTACACGATGTCGCGATGGATCGTTGCCGCAGGGGTGCGCGTCAAGAACTCCCCTTCGATCCAGCCGTTCGAGAGGGGCAGGGCTGCGAAGCCCGCGGTCGACGCGGCGAACTTCATGCCATCGAGCGACGTGAAGCACTGCGCATCTGGAAGTGTCAGGGGTGCGGGGTTCACGCTGACGGCGCCGTTCGGCTGGATGAAGAGACGACCCTTCTCGCCGCCGCAGAGCCCGACCGAGAGATGGACGAAGGACGCGGGACGCATCTCGATCGGCAGCGTGAACAACGCGCGATCGGTGCCGTTCGCGACTCCGCCGCGCAGGTGGACGATTCCGTTGATCAGCTTCGCCGCCGCGCGGTCTGCTTGGAAGACGGGGCTCTGCCAGAGATTCACGAGCGGAAGGTCCGTGAAGCCGGCGTTGGTCCGCGCGAAGCTCACGCCTTCGAGGGAGGTGAAGCAGCTCGCTTGAAAGAATCCCCCCGGCGCCGTGACCGTCACATGACCAGTCGCGCGCTGGACGTAGATTCGCCCGGGCGCGCCGTTGCAGAGGTCGACCGCGATGATGGCATCCCGCTCGGGCCGGAGCGTGATCGGAAGAGTGAAGAGCAAAGCATTCGCGCCCGTGGAGACGGCGCCCTTGAAATACACGATGTCGTCGTAGAGCACGACCGAAGCCGTCTGCGTCGAAAAGACTCCATTGATCCATCCGTTCTGGAGCGCGAGCGGCTCGAACGCATCGGGCGGCGGCGCGACGAACATCGCGCCTTCGAGCGAGGTGAAGCATTGGGCGGTCGAGAAGGTCGTCGAGCTCTCGACTCGAACCTCGCCCGTCGATTCGACGATCAGACGCCCTTTCACGCGAACGCACAAATCCACGGGGACAAAGACCCTCGTCGCAGGCCGCATCGCGGCCGGCAGCGTGAAGAGCACGTCGACCGTTCCGTCTGCGACCGCGCCCTTGAAGCGAACGACTCCCTGGACCATGGACACGGCCGCGTCGCTCGTGCTGAAGGGCGCATTGATCCAGCCGTTCTGGAGCGCGAGCGGCGTGAAGTCGGTGGCGGACGGCGCGAAGGACACGCCGTCGAGCGATGTGAAACACTGGGCGGCCACGATCGAGCCCGACAGCGTACTGACGGTCGCGGTCCCGCTCGGCGTGATCAGCAGCCGCCCCTTCGCTCCATCGCAGAGACCGACAGGAACGTAGACATTCGTCGCGGGGCGTCGATCGAGCGGCAGCGTGAACAGCGTCGAGCTCGTCCCGCCGCTGACTCCGCCTCGGAGATGCACGACGCCGTCCATCAGGGCGACGCTCGGCGTAGCCGTTCCGAAGGGCGCGCCGACCCAGCCGTTCGAGAGCGTCAACGGCTGGAACTCGATGCCCGGCCTGGCGAACCGCACGCCGTCGAGCGACGTGAAACACTGCGCCTCGCTGAAGATACCCGACTCGGTCTGGACCGAGACCACGCCGGTCGGCTGGATCCACAATCGGCCCTGCTTTGCGTTGCAGAGGTCGACCGACACGAACACGTTTGCAGACGGTCGCAGGAGGGGCGGGAGCGTGAAGAGGACATCGGTCGAGCCGCCCGCGACGGCCCCCTTGAGGTAGACCATGTCGTGATCGCTGAACGCCTCTGCCGGGCTGGTGCCGTAGGGCGTGTGGGTCCAGCCATTCTCGAGCACGAGCTCCGTTGCGCGAGCGCTGCCGGCGAGCTGCAAGAGCGCGAAGACCAGGACGATCAGGGACGAGGCGATCGGATTCATCACAAAGAGCTTCCTTTGGCGAGCCCCGATCCTACACGGCGGGGATGTCTTCGGGTGAAAAAAAGCGGGCGCTTCTCGGGGGAGGATCGAAGCGCCCCGGGTCCAACCCGTTCGTCGCCGGTCGGCGAGGAAAAGGGTCGTCAGCGGCGGTCCGGAAGTCAGGGCGTGAATTTCCGGTTTCGCACACGGGCGAGTATGAATGGTCCGATCCCCCGCAGCAGACGCTGTACGCCTCGGCCTGATCGTGCTGCGCACGCCCGGGCAATGGCCGACGATCTTGCTCAACGCCATCAGGCCGATCGACGAGCAGACCGTCGATCTTCGAATCCTGTATCTCGTCGACGAAGGCGACGGCGCGAGCGTGCTCTCGCCGGGAGCCCGGTCGATGCTGGCAGCCGTGGCTGCGACGATCGGAGACGACGTGCCCATCTGGGAGCACAAGGCCTATCGGGAACGCCCCGCGCTGGTTCCCCGCGACGGGCCGATCGCCACGCTGTGCAGCTGGGCGCGGCAGTTCTACGAGCCGCCGTCGTCCTGGTAGTCGTTACTTCGTCTTCGGTGAATACCAGATCGGCGACGTGTAGGCGCGCTCGCTGATCGTCATCCGCGTCCCTGCCAGCGGCTGGTTGCCGAAGCGCGCGGCGTCGTAGGCGGTCCAACGCGGGCTCGGGATCTCGATCACCCGTCCGTCGTAGAAGGCCGACTGGCTCGGATCGAACTCAGGATCCTTCCAGACGGCGATCAGCTCGTTCGCGCCGATCGTGTTGGTCCAGATGGCCTTGGCGAGGTCGACGGTATTGCCGACGGCGGGGAGCTTGCCGGTGGCCGGGTCGGGCTTGGGGTCGCAAGACCAGGCGACGTCGTAGACCTTCTCATGGAGCCGTCCCTTCCCGTCGAGCCAGCCCTTCACGATCTGGTAGCGATCGAGGTTCGCGCCGATCGGGTCCTTCAGCGCGGCGACGAGGAAGGTCGGCGTCTTGCCGGCCGGCGCATCGCGCAGCTCGCCCCCGATCGGCACGCCCTTCGAATAGCCCACGCGGGCCGGGAGCCGATTCTGCTGGTCCGCGCTCTCGAAATCCCAGTCGCCGAAGAAGCGCACGACCATGCGCGAGCCCGTCGTCGCGTAGGTCTCCCGCCGATGCATCGCGTCCCACAACGACTCGCGCGTATTCTCCTCGGCCCATACGGCGGCGTATCCCGCGGCCGCGACCTCCCAGTCCATGATCGTCACGCCGGATTCCTTGTTTTCGACGAAGGTCGCAGTCAGGCGTGCGGGGCTCGGCTCCTGCGGCGTCGTCTTGCCGAAGAAGTTGTCCTCTTCCATCGTGGTGAGGCCCGTGTGGGCGTCGCTGCTTCCGATCAGGCCGAACTTGTAGGGATTGGTGCCGAGCTTCTTTTCGAGGTCGAGGCCGTTCTTCAGGGCCGAGCGGACGTATTCGAACTCGAGCATCTCGTTGGTCTTCGCGGTACTGCCGTCGAGGTTGCCCTTGTCCCAGATTTCGAAGTCGGCGAGCTCGTCGTTCGGCGACGGGAACGGATGCGCCTCGCCGTCGCCCTTGGTCTGCGTCGCCTCGTAAAGGCGCTCCTAATGGGCGCGCTGCTCCGCGTACTCGCGGTTCACGGGCTTGCCGGTGAAGGACTCGATCAGCGGGAACATGCGTCCGTTGCTGAGATTGCCGTTGTGGGCGATCGCGAGGACGCTGCCGCCGGTCTTCGCTTCATAGGCCGTCATCCATTTCCAGAGCGCACGCGGGTCGTCGCTGCCCAGCGGCGCAACGGTCGTGAATGGCTCCATCTGGACGGCCTTGTCGCCTGCGTCGCGGAAGATCACGTTGCGGTGCAGGTTGTCGCCGCCGTCGGCAGCACGGGCCGGCGTGACCATGTGGAATGCGAGCCCCGCGACCAGGGCCGCACGCGTGATCATCTGGTTTGCTCGACGTCGCTGTTCGATCCCCATCGTCAACCTGCCCTCCTGTTCGAATTCAGAGGGTCGAGGATGCCCGGCCCGAAGTCTTTGCGCCCGCGAGATACGCGGCGACGGCCATGGGACCTTCAGGTCATGAGCTCGCCCGAGTTGACCATCAGGTATTGGCCCGTGATGAGTCGTGCCCGGTCCGAGCAGAGGAAGATCGCCGCCTCGGCAACGTCTGCGTCCTGGGGTATCTCCGGAATCGCCATGCGGCTCGTGATCCGCGCGAGGATCACGGAGCGGTCGACGCCCTCCTGCTCCGCCTTCATGTTCACATAACCCTCGACCGGATCGCCCCACATCCAGGTCGGGACGACGGTATTGACGCGGATCCGGTCGGGTCCGAGCTCCCGCGCGAGGTAGTACATCATGGACCCGAGCGCGCCCTTCGAAGCCGCATAAGCCATCTGCGGCGCGTCGGACATCGGCTTGAACGACGCCTGCGCCCCGATCAACACGATCGAGCCGCCGCCCGAGCGCTGCATACGGGGCGCCACCGCCTTCACGATGCGCGCGCTGCCGACGACGTTGACCTCGTTCGTCCGCTGGAAGTCGTCGAGGTTCCCGTCGTGCAGTCCGCCGAACGCCGTGTCGAGGGCTGCGACCTGGACGAGGGCGTCGAGGCGCCCGAAGCGCAACATCGCGAGCTCGGCGAGGCGCTCACATTGCGCGTCGTCGCAGATGTCGGTTCGCGTGAAGGCGACTCGCTCCCCCGATGGATCGACCTCGCTTGCGACACGCTCGAGCTGGGCCTGGGTGCGCGCGCCGAGGACGAGATTCGCGCCGTCCCGGATCGCCAGGGTCGCGACCTCCCGGCCGAGGCCCGCTCCGACTCCGCTGATGACGACGGTCTTGCCTGCCAGGATCATGGCGAGCAATGCTAACACCTCGGGATGGACCCCTCCGACCTCCCGAGCTTCGATCTCGTCGTGCTGGGCGGCGGCCCGGCCGGAACGAGTGGAGCGCTCGCCGGGGCGCTGCTCGGAAAGCGCGTGGCCCTCGTCGAGCAGGCGGCCGTCATCGGCGGTGCCGGCGTCAATACCGGCACGATTCCGAGCAAGACGCTGCGCGAGACCGCGCTCCTGCTCTCGGGGGGGCGTTCGCGCCAGCTCCTCGGAGTCGACCTGTCGCTGCGACGCGAGGCGACGATCCACGACCTCATGCGCCACGAAGAGCGGGTCAAGCAAACGGAGCGGCAACGGCTCGAGGCGCGACTCGCGAAGGAGAAGGTCGAGCGATTCCACGGGACGGCGACCTTCGTCGATCCGCATACGGTCCGGATCGTGGACGAAGGCGGCGCAGAACGAAGGATTCGGGGCGAGAAGATCCTGATCGCCACGGGCTCGTCGCCGCTGCGACCCCCCGAGTTCGACTTCGCGGACGACCGGGTGCACGACTCGGACGAGATCCTCGAGCTCAAGGCACTCCCGAAGCGCCTCGTCGTGATCGGTGGGGGCGTGATCGGCAGCGAGTACGCCGGCACCTTCGCCGCGCTCGGCGTCGAAGTCCATCTCGTGGATGGCCGCGCGAGCTTGATGCCGTTTCTCGACGAAGAGCTCTCGCGCGGTCTCGTCGACGCCATGACCGCGCGGGGGGTGCGATTCCACTGGCAGGAGAAGGTCGTCCGGTGCGACGCATCCCGGCCCGGGGACGTCGTCCTGACGCTGAGCTCGGGCCTCACCCTCGCCGCCGATGGCGTCCTCGTCTGCTCCGGGCGCAGCAGCAATACCGGATCCCTCGCGCTCGGGGCCGCTGGCCTCAGCCCGGGCAAACGCGGCCTGATTCGGGTGGGCCCGTCCTTTCAGACGACCGAGGTCCCCCACCTCTACGCCGCGGGCGACGTCATCGGCCCTCCCGCGCTCGCCGCCACGGGAATCGAGCAGGCCCGTGTCGCCGTCTTCCACGCCTTCGGCGCGTCGCTCAAGAGCGACCTCGCGCCGTTGCTGCCGACCGGCGTCTACACGATCCCAGAAGCCAGCTGTGTGGGGGATAGCGAGCAGGCGCTCGTCGAAAAGCAGATTCCTTACGTCGTCGGACGCGCGTGGTACCGGGATCTTCCCCGCGGCCAGATCATGGGCGACGAGGAAGGATTCCTGAAGCTGCTCTTCCACCGGGACGACATGCAGTCGCGATCTCGCGCGCGTCATCGATTGAGAAACGGGGGCAACGAATGGATCTCAAGCTCTTCACGACGGTCTTCATCACGGTCTTCCTCGCGGAGCTCGGCGACAAGACGCAGCTCGCGACCCTGCTCTTCGCATCCGATGGCTCACACTCGAAGCTGACGGTCTTCGCGGCGTCGGCGGCGGCCCTGGTCCTGGCGTCCGGGGTGGGCGTTCTGGCGGGCTCGCTCGTTTCCGCCTACGTCGACCCGAAGGCGCTCCGGTGGGTCGCCGCGTTCGGCTTCATCGGCGTCGGCGTCTGGGTGCTCGTGACGGGCGACTAGCGTACGCTCGCAAGGGAGATCGTTCCTTTCCGACCAGGCGAGGCCAATCATGAGACACATCGAGCGACATCGAACCCATCGGATCGGTTGGCTGCGCGCGGCCGTGCTGGGCGCAAACGACGGCATCGTCTCCACGGCGAGCCTCGTGCTGGGCGTGGCGGCGGCGGGCGCGGACGCCCAGGGCATCCTGGTCGCCGGTGTGGCAGGACTCGTGGCCGGTTCCATGTCGATGGCGGCAGGCGAGTACGTCTCGGTCAGCTCGCAAGCCGATACCGAGCACGCCGATCTCGATCGGGAACGAAAAGAGCTCGCTGCGGATCCGGTCCACGAGCACGCAGAGCTGATGGCCATCTACGTCGAGCGCGGCTTGGACGAGGCACTTGCTGGTAACGTCGCGACCCAATTGATGAAGCATGATTCCCTCGGCGCCCATGGAAGAGACGAGCTGGGCATCTCCGAAGCACTGGCCGCGCGACCCATGCAAGCCGCGCTTGCCTCGGCCGGTACGTTCGCGGTGGGAGCCGTGCTGCCCCTCTTGATCGTCGTCGTTTGTCCGAGCTCCGTCCTGACCTGGGCCGTCGCGGGCAGCTCGCTGGTGTTTCTCGCGGTCCTGGGCTCCGTGGCCGCCCGGGCTGGCGGGGCATCGATGATCACGTCCTCGGCGCGCGTCACTTTCTGGGGCGGACTGGCGATGGCGTTGACCGCGGGTGTCGGGGCGATCTTCGGGGTAGCGGCCTGATCCTCTCGAACCAGCGTGCGACCGAGAGCGCCGTCGGGCTGAGTACGCGATGGATTTGAGGGGCGGGCCGCTCGTGCGACGCAAATCGCGACAGAGAACAAGTCATGTTGCAGAACAAGCTCATTGCATCGGTGGTCGGGCTGGCGATCGCCACATTCTCGACGGTTGCCGTCGCATAAAGTCTCGTGATCTACCCCGCCAAGGGACAGTCGCCGGCGCAACAGTCGAAGGAAGAGAGGGAATGCCAGGGCTGGGCCAAGCAGAACACGGGCGTCGATCCGCTCGCGCTCGCGGCCGCGGCGACCACGCCCCGCCCGTCTCCGCGGCTCCGGCCGAGACGTCGCAGCGCGGCGGCCAGCGCGTGCGGGGTGCGGCGCGGGGTGCTGCTGCGGGTGCAGCGGTCGGTGCGATCGCAGGCGATGCGGGCCAGGGCGCCGCGATCGGCGTGGTCGGTAGAACCGTGGCCGGGGGCGCACGCAAGCGGCGGGAAGAGCGCGAGGCTACGACGACGCAGCAGCAGGCCGACGCCGCGGCGCAACAACAGGCTTCCGCCCAGTCCACAGACGCGCAGCAGAAGCTCGCCACATTCAACAAGGCCTACGCGGCCTGTCTCGAGGGCAAGGGCTATTCGGTGAAGTGAGGGCTCGGGTCGAAGCACATCGACGATTCGCCTCAGCACGAGAAAGTCGAACCGTCGTCGTGGCATGAACGCGGCTCTTGCCGCGCGGCTTCCGTCTGGTGTGACGCGAGCGAGCACGGGATTGCTTGACAGCGCAGCGCGCCAGCTCGTAGCCTGAACCTCTGCGGAGGCAGGATGCATACGCGCAGGAACTTCGTCGTTTGGCTCGGGCGGATCGGGCTGCTCTGTCTCGCGCTCTGCGTGCTCGGCTGCGACGAGGACGACTTCTACATCTGCGTCGGTACGTCCTACTACTGCGGATACATCGACGGGGATCCGCATCTCTATTCCGTCGCCTTCGCCGACGACAGCTATGTCACGGTCGGTGAGGACTACACCATCGCCAACTCCGGCAACGGCGAGGACTTCCAGCGGCAGGACGTCGATTGTTGCGGATCGCTTCAGACCGTCGCATTCGGGGGCGGGCGATGGTTCGCAGCCGGCGGGGACGGCGTCGTATTCACGTCGACTGACTCAGCCAACTGGTTCTACCAGTTCCTCCCGACCTCGCACACGATTCGCGGCGCTGCCTACGGCGACGGAACCTACGTCCTGGTCGGTAATAGCGGCCGCATCTTCAGCTCGACCAACGCCGGGGCCTGGGACAGCGAGGACGCTGGGACGAATGCGGACCTTCGCGACGTGGTGTTCGCCAACGGTCTCTTCGTCGCCGTCGGCGATGGCGGGACGATCCTCACGTCGCTGGACGGGGAGGACTGGACGGTCGAGACCTCGGGGACCTCACGCGATTTTCGCGGCGTCGGCTGGGGCGACGGACTCTTCGTCGCGGTGGGCGTCTCCGGCACGATCCGCACATCGCCGGACGCGGAGGTCTGGTCCTCGCAGGACTCCCCGACGGGTGTGATCCTCGAGGACGTGGACCACGGCATCGGCCTCTTCGTCGTCGTGGGAACCGACGGGGTCCTGCTCACGTCCTCCGACGGAGAGACGTTCACCTCACGCAATCCCGAGACTTCGGTCGATCTCGAGGGGGTGGCTTATGGCGATGGACTCTTCGTCATTGTCGGAGGCAACGCGGTGATCCGCAATTCCGACGACGGATTCGATTGGTTCTGAGTCGGGTTGCGATCGAGTCTCCCGGTCGGCTCATCGCATCGGCTGCGCGCCGTCCGGGACGCGCGTCGAACAACTCGATGCTCGACGTGACTGCGGGCACTATGCATCGCGCCCTCGTCGACGATGCATAGGGCAGTCGATCGATCCTCATGCGAGGTGCGACCATGCCGCTCGACGGCGGCCGGGCCTCCGCAGCGCGGATGCGATTCGAGCGCAAGGAGCTGCGCATTCGAAGAAACGAGGCATCACCCGATGAAATCGCTCACCTATCGCACTCTATCTCTCCTGCTGATCGGATTCCTGTTCGGGGCGGGCCCCACCAGCGCGCGCGAAGTGCGCACCGCAGGCGATCTGCTGGGTCCTCGCTTCGACCTGAGCCGTGATTCGACACAGCTGGCGCGACCCCCGCTCAGCCACGCGAATTCGGTCGAGCACTGGAATGCGATCTCGATCGACGCGAGTGGTCTCGATCACACACCGGTGGCGCCGGGGGGGGCTCGCGTCTACGGCTAGCAGCTCGGTCCGGTCCGCTCGAGCCGGGCGATGGCGATCGTGCACGTCGCGATCTTCGAGGCAGTCAACGCGATTGCGGGGAATCGCGTGAGCTACGTAGGCCTGGCGCGCGCAGCGAGCGACGCGTCCCTCGATGCGGCGGTCGCACAGGCGGCTCATGACACTCTCATCGAGCTGTTTCCATCCCAGGCGGCGACCTTCGACACGGAGCTGACGCGCGCGCTCGTGCGGGTGCGCGATCGGCGCGCTCGCTTGCTGGGCGTCCGGGTCGGAAGCGACGCTGCGCGCACGATCCTCGCCCGTCGCGACGCCGACGGTTCCGACCACGATGAGCCTCGGATGGGCGTGGATTACGTGCCCGGTTTCGCACCGGGGGAATGGCGGCAGGATCCGATCAGTCTGGTGCCGATCGCGCTCGAGGCACACTGGGGCGATGTCGAGCCCTTCGTGATCTCATCGGCTGCGGACTTCCGCATCCCGCCGCCGCCCGCGCTCGAGAGCGAAGCCTACGCCGCTGCGTTCGCCGAGGTCCAGTCGCTCGGCGGCGACGGGGTGACGACGCCGACGATGCGGACGCCCGACCAGACGGAGATCGGGATCTACTGGGCCTATGACGGAACGCCCAGCCTTTGCGCGCCGCCGCGGCTCTACAACCAGATCACGCTCCAGATCGCGCGTCAGCGTCGCACGAATGCCGTCGAGCTCGCGCGGCTCCTCGCGCTCGTGAACGTGGCGATGGCCGATGCTGGCCTCGCATCCTGGGAGTCGAAGTATTTCTATCGCACCTGGCGGCCGGTGGCGGGAATCCGCGAAGCCGACGCGGGCAGCAGGCCGAGCGGTCTCGGTGACGGCAATCCCGCTACTCGGGGCGACCCGAAGTTCACGCCGCCGTTCCCGGCCTATCCGTCGGGACACGCGACGTTCGGGGGGCGCTGTTCCAGACCCTGCGCCGTTTCTACGGACGGGACGACATCGCCTTCAGGTTCGTGTCGGACGAGCTGAATGGAGTCACGCGGGACGACGCGGGTAACATGCGCCCGCTCGTGACACGAAGCTTCGCGTCGCTCTCACAGGCGGAGGAGGAGAACGGTCAGAGCCGAATCGATCTGGGCATCCACTGGTCATTCGACAAGACGGCGGGCATCGCTCAGGGTCGCGCGGTCGCCGATGCCGTGTTCGACACGTTGTACCCGCGAAGGCCGCGTGAACACTGAACGTCCAAGACGGGGAGGAATTCGACGGAGGTCCTCAGGAATCGCGCGGAGCCGTCCTCGCCGCACGACTCCGGCGAGACATGATTCGAAGCCCGAGCACGCCGCCAGCGAGCATCCACACGAGCGACGGCTCGGGCACCGGCAGCCCGTCGAGGTCCAGCGACTCGAGCGGGAAGGCATGTGGGTCGGGGTTCGTGAGGTCGGCCATCGTCGTGAGCTCGTTCGCCAGACTGATCACCGCCGGATCGCCGTTCGCGCCGTCGATGGGCGGGCAGGAGGACCACGATGTCGAGCTCGTCTCGAGCCATGAGTCGACAATCCGTTTCGCCAGCCTCGATTCGGGCCATCGGCGTGATGAGCGCGCGCAACCTGCCGCCCACGGAGACCCGATCCGTCAGGCTCCTGGACGGCCTTCGCCTCCATCGCCCCGGTCCCGACGGATGAAGCGCCGTCATTCAATCCGAAGGCGACGAGCCAGAGAAGGCTCTCCTTCATGCCAGCGTCCGCGCGTATCTCGAGTTCGGCGTGCTAGCCCACGGATTCCTGCGCGCCCGCTGCGGAGCTTGCGGTCACGACCGAATCATCGCCTTCTCGTGCGAGGGGCATGGATCTCTTTGCGCATATCCACAACCTCGCAACCAGAATTGAGTTGACATCGTCGGTCTCAAATGAGAGGCTGGCGAAGTTGAACTTTTCTTGGGAAGGGGAAGTTTTGCGCAATCTCGACATTCGTCGCCTCTCGCTCGTTGCCCTAGTCGTCGTCGGTCTCGTGTCTTCGTCGCTGAGCTCATCCGCTGCCCCGATCGACGTGGGCTCGGGTGGCGCGGCGGATTGCACTTTCTGGTGTGTCGATCGCTACCAGCAGGTCTACGCGTCCTCGATCTTCTCCGGCCCGGAGTTGATCGACGCGGTCAGCTTCTTCGCCGCACCGGACAATGGCGGGGCCAACTGGAACGGCACGAGCACCTGGCAGATGACCCTCTCGACGAGCCTCAATCCCGTCGGCGCGCTCGATCCCGTGTTCGGTAACAACGTCGGCGGCGACGTCTCCGTATTCGATACGCGGACCTTCACCGGAACGCAGAGCTTGAACGACCTGATTACCTTCGACGGCGCTGGCACGTTCTTCTACGACCCCGGCAACGGCGATCTGCTCATCGACATCGTCCGGATCTCGGGGCTGGCGCAGGGTGTGGGCCTGGATCGCGGGGTCGACCCCACCCTGATGGACCGGGCGTACGCATTCAACAGCACGACGGTGGCGGACGGCTGGAATCAGGGGTTTGGCAATCGCACCCGCTTCGAGGTCATTCCGGAGCCGTCCTCCGCGCTGCTCGTCGGGTTGGGACTCGCTGGGCTGGGCCTGCGACCGCGGGGAAGATTCACCTTCGGCCAGCCCCGACGCCGGAGCAGGAGTTGCCCTGGTCGGTCTTGCGGAAATCGGATTTGAATGGTCTGCGCGTCGCGTAGCCTGACTTTGGACGGGCGGCGACGGAGCCATGGAAACGGAGGGATGGAGATCCTGTTGCAGCTGATTCCTGGAAGCATCGTGGTCTGGCGGGTATCGCGCTTGCGATCCTCGTGTCGGCGCAGCCTGCTCGGGCGGCGATCGAGACTAGAGTCGTGCTCAAGGCCTATTTCCAGACCGGCGATGTTCCGACCCAGGATCAGTTCGCCGCCCTGGTCGACAGCGCACTGAACATCGTGGATGACCGCTACTTGCTCGGCCTGAAGGTCTACGACCCGCTAACGGCCTACCAACCCGGCGTACGGTCATATTCATCCGCCTGAGCGTCGGCGACAGAGTGGGCGAAGTGGCCGGGGGCCCACTGACCACGCCGCCCGGGTTGGAGTTTGCCGATTGGGCGCCTCTGGACCCCAATGACCCCGTTCACATGGACGTGGCGACCGATTTCGCGGGCAGTTACGGCTTTCTTGGGATTCAGTTGAGGGGCCCGTTCGGGCAGATCAACTAAGGCGATCTCCAGATGGCAATGGCCCGGTCGGCAGTGCCACGCATCCGGCGATTCACGTGGACCATCTCGTCTACGACAGCAGTCCCAATACGCCGATCACCATCGCGAACATCCCTGAGCCAGGGACTGCGGTATTGCTAGGCGTCGGAACGACGATTCTGCTGCTGCCGCGGATGCGCCGGTCAGGCGGCGTCGGACACCGCGAGACCGAATGACGCCCAGACCGCTGACCCGTGCCGGCCTTACCGCCTGCGAGGGCGTGCCGGGTCGAGCCGGCGCCGTCGGTTCTGGCGGGAGGTCGACTTATCCCAGGCGTTTTGATCGAGGTCGAGCCCCACGAACCCGCGAAGGGCCATGATGCGCTGTAGCTCCAACACGAGCTTGCGTGCGGCCCGATCGCTGCGACTTCGTTCCAACACGGCGGAGTCGGCTTCGTGTTTCGATTCCCTGGTCGAGAATCTCCGGAAAAGACTCGACCGTTTCGATCGGCGGGCGGCATTCGGACGGGGATGGGCCCTCTCGGTGGATTCCCGCAGGTAGATCGATCCGCGCCATCGTGAATGTTCAGGTGGTCCGCGGAGCGAATCGTGTTGACTCTGGGTGAACTCCATGAGAGGGTGAGCATGCGAATGCTTTTCTTGGGAAGGGAAGGTTTTGCGCAAGCTCGTCAATCATTCCCCTGCGCTGATTATCGTCAGCGTTATTCGTTTTCGCGCGTGCTGCGCTGATCGACGCGATCAGCTTCTTCGCTTCGCCCGACGACGTCGGGCACTGCTGAAACGGCCCGAGCACCCCTTGCCTGACCGGCTCGACGAGCATCGATCTCGTCCGTTCGCTCGACCCATGTTCAACAAGGACCTCGACGGCATCACCGCCGTGTTCCCGATGCAATCCAGATGCTGTAGGTCCTTTCCAGCCCGGGTGGATTGGTATGGACCTGTTCGCACAGACCGATGGAGTTCCACGATGCCGTCACGATCCATTCTTCAGTCCCGCATCTCCAACCTGCTACGTACCGCCCTCGTTCTCGTCCTCCTGCTCGCCCCTGCGTTCAGCTCGGCCAAGACCTACGCGCTCCCGCACGTGTTCGAGTCGAGAGGCATGGTGCACTCGTCCTCGGGCGGCGTCGTCTTCGGCGTCGCGCCCGTGGAGCTGGCCAGCCTGTCGCTGACGACCAATCGCGATTCGACGGTCTGCGTGTCCTGCAACCTGGGTACCGGAGAGAGCGCAACCGCCTCCTTCACGTTTGATACCAGTATGTTCTTCACCTACACGGCAAACCCGGGCAGCCCCCCTGAACAGCGCAGCTTCTTCGACGTCTTCACCGAGATCGATTTCACCCGCACGAGCGTCCTCAGCGACGAGCTTCAAGTATTCGACACCGAGATGCTCTCGCTCTCGATCGGCGGTGGCGGTGGCGGTGGCGGTGGCGGAGGTGGCGCCTTCCTCGTGCGCGAGAGCCCGACCCGGCAGTCGACCGGCCGGACCACCGTCCGGGCGCTGCCCGGCGGCGGCTACGATGTCGACAGCTTCTTCGACGTCTTCACCGAGCTCAGCCTCGACGGCGGCCAGACGTGGGCGCCCTCAGACGCGCCGATGCACCTCGCGCTGACCGAGGTGCCCGAGCCCTCGACGGCGCTGCTCACCGCACTCGGCATGCTGGGTCTCGGAGTCTACCGCCGACGCCAGTCACGGAGCTGTTGAGACGCGTCCGCTGAAAGACGAAGAAGGCGCGAGGGAGGGGGTAACGGATCCCCTCGAGCCTTCTTGTTTCCGATCGACTCCAATACTTCGATGGCGACGACAGGCGTGTTCGCGCGGTTTGCCGAGCAGGGCGTGGTGGTGCCCGAGGTCGGTCCCGTAGGTCCATATCCGGCAGGGTCGACGAAGAGGGTATCTCCCGTGGCCGATATCGCGGTCGGCACCAACCCGCTCGACGGATCGAGGTTGATGCCGGCATCGGGCGAGCGCGTTCCCTGACGATGCGCGGGAGGGGAAGAGGCGCTCCGCTTCAACACCGTTGGCCAGGCGATCGTCGCGAACAACAGCTTTTCGTCGAACGTGACTTCGATCTCCGGCCTCACCGCGGCATACCGGAGCAATGCCTTCGACAACAACATGAACGGCCCGACCGGAACGGATCTCGGCGACAACATCTGCAGCGGAGCTCCCTGCCCGTAACGCCCGAGGAGGATTCGATGACGCCCCTGGAATCTCGACGCGAGGCCGATGCGCCGATCGCGAGCCGGCCGATGCGCGAAGAAGAGCTCGTCGCCGCCGCGAAGGCGATCGCGCCGATCCTGAGCGAGGACGCGGAGGCCGGCGAGAAGGCGCGCAGCGTCACGCCGCGGGTCGTCCGCGCGATGCAGGATGCCGGGGCGTTTCGCATGACCATGCCGAAGGCGCTCGGCGGGATCGAGGCAGACCCGGTGATCCAGTATGAGGTCATCGAAGCGCTCTCGATCGCGGACGGGGCGGCGGGCGGGGTCGCGATGATCGGATCGGATGCAGGCTATTTCGCGGGTCGGGTTCCGTTCGCTCTCGCCACGGAGCTCTTCCCGGATCCCGACCTGCTCTCTGCGGGTGTGGCGTCGCCTTCGGGCACGGCAGAACGTGTCGACGGCGGCTATCGCGTGAAGGGTCGCTGGGCCTTTGCGAGCTGCTGTCGTCATGCGACCTGGTTCAAGGGTGCCTGCCTCATCACGCAGGACGGCAAGCCCGTTCTCGGCGCCCACGGTCGACCCGAGATGGGCACGGCGGTCCTGCCGATGGGCGAGGTGGAGATCGTCGACAACTGGAATACGACGGGATTATGCGGCAGCAGCAGCAACGACATCGCCGTCCACGACGTCTTCGTGCCGAAGCACCGCGTCGTCGGCGACGCGATGAGCGGAGCCGAGGCGGTCGAGCCGCCGGGGCCGCTCTACGTCTACTGGATGATGCTGATGTGCAACGTCGCGGGCGTGCCGATGGGGATCGCTCGGCGCTCGATCGACGAAGTCTGCGCGCTCGCGAATGGTAAGGCCGCCTACGGCACGAAGAACCTGATTCGCGACGATCTCCTGCTGCAGATGCGGATCGGTCGCGCCGAGACCGCCTGGCACGCCGCTCGGGCCTTCATCATCGAGACGGTCGGCGAGCTCTGGCAGACGCTGCTGCGCGGCGATGCGCTTTCGCTCGAGCTGAAGAGCCGCTTCCGCCAGTGCAATCTTCACGGCTTCCATGCGGCGCTCGAGATCACGCAATCGATGTACGCGCTCGGGGGCTCGACGGCCCTCTACCGCCCGCATCCCCTCGAGCGGGCGCTGCGCGATCAGAGCGTCGCCGCGAATCATCTACTCGTCCGCGAGAACGCCTACGCCGAGATCGGTCGGGTCTCCCTCGGCATCGATCCGCAGAGCTTCGTTCTCGCCGGCTGAATTGAAGGCGACCGCGAGCTCCACGAGGGTTCGCACGCCGATCGCGAGCCCGCGCTCGTCGATCGTGAAGAGGGGCGAGTGGTTGGGCGCGGCCTGCGCGATCGGCGTGGCGGGGTCGCGGACGCCGATCCAGATGAAGAGCCCCGGCGCGCGGCTCGCGAAAAACGAGAAGTCCTCGGCCGTCGTGGTCGGTCGACCCGTGTGGACCTTGTCCGGGCCGAGGGCTCGCTCGAGCACGCCGCGGCCGAAAGCCGTGAGCGCCGGGTCGTTCACCAGCACGCCGTAGCCGCGGACGATCTCGACCTCGGCCGTCGCGCCGCTCGCCTCGGCGGTCTTCGTGGCGACCCGGGCGATCTTCTCGTGGAGCGCCGTGCGCGCGGCTTCGTCGAAGCTGCGGATCGTGCCGATCATTTCGACCTGCTCGGGGATGATGTTATTTCGTAGGCCGCCGTGGATCGCGCCGACCGTCACGATCGCCGGGGTCGTCACGTCGATCTCCCGGGCGGGCAGGGCTTCGATCGCGAGCACGATGCGCGCGGCGACGGGGATCGGATCGATGCCGGCGAAGGGCAGGGCGCCGTGGGTCTGTCGTCCCTGCACGACGATGCGGAATCGGTCCGACGCGGCCATCGCGGGTCCGGAGACGACCGAGAGCTCGCCCGCGACGTCCACCGGTCCGACGTGCAGGCCGAAGACGGCGTCGGGTCGGGGATCGTCGAAGGCCCCGTCGGCGAGCATCGCTTCGGCCCCGCCGGTCTCCGCCGGGCCACCGCCCTCTTCGGCGGGCTGGAACAGGAAGACCACGGTTCCCGGGAGCTCCCCGCGCAGACCGGAGAGGACTTCCGCCGCGCCCAATGACATCGCGACGTGGGCGTCATGGCCGCAGGCATGCATGACGCCGACGTCCTGGCCCTTGTACGCGGCTCGGACCCGGGAGGCGAAGGGCAGGTCCGTCTGCTCCGTCACCGGCAGCGCATCCATGTCGGCGCGCAGCGCGACCGTGCGACCGGGCTTGGCACCGCGCAATACGCCGACGACCCCCGTGCCGCCGACGCCCTCACGCACGGCGATGCCGAGCTCGCGCAGTCGCTTCGCGACGAGGGCGGCCGTGCGTTTTTCCGCGAAGCCGAGCTCTGGATGCGCATGGAGATCGCGGCGGATCGCGATCACGCGATCCTCCGCACGGGCGGTGCGCGCGGCGATCTCCGCGTGGGCGTCAGCCCGTGCGATGCCGGCAGTGTGAAGGATGGTGGTCGCGAGGGCGATGGCGAAGGAAAGCGAGATGTCGAACGCGAGGCGGATCATCGGCGGCCCTCGAAACGTGGCGTGGCCCTCGAGACGACGGGCCGGTGTGTCGGGGGCGAGGCTAGGTTTTTTGAGCACCGTCCGCCCGGAGCTGGCGCGGCGCTGTACCGTCGTATGGCGGATCGTTTCCCAGTCGAAACGATCCGTCTCGCGATGTCGACTGGTGCAAATCGACGCGCCGCTCGATGCTCTCGTCGAGCCATCCACGCCGGACCTTCGTGTCCGAGCCCGGGAGATCCGCTGATGCCGGTCGAGTACATCGAGTTCGAAGAGGCGCGCCGTGCGGTGGGACTGCGCATGGTGGTCGTCCCCGGCATTCCGAGCCCCTGGAGCGAGGCGGCGAAGGGGATCTTCTACGTGAAGAAGCTCCCGTGGAAGGCCGTTCGGCTCGACTCGGGCAACGACGCGATGGCGGACTGGACGAAGGAGCGGAGTGGTCCGGTCGCCTTCTACGACGACGAGGCGCCGCGGTCTGCCTGGGGGCAGATCCTGCTGCTCGCCGAGCGACTCGCGCCGCGACCGGCGCTGCTGCCGGCGGATCCGGTCGAGCGTTCGCGCGTCTTCGGCATTGCCCACGAAATCTGTGGCGAGCAGGGTCTCATCTGGGAGCGGCGTCTGCAGGGCGTGCACGCGGGGCTGGCGGGCCAGCCGGGCGGATTTCCCGCGCCGGTCGCGCAGTACCTGTCCGGCAAGTACGGCTACCGCGCCGTGGAGGCGGCGCGTCATCCGGGCCGCGTGATCGGGCTGCTCGGAATGCTCGCCGGGGTGCTCCATGAACAGCAACAGCGCGGGAGCCGCTTCTATGTCGGGGAAGCGCTCAGCGCCGTCGACATCTACTCGGCGACTGCGATGGCGATGTTCAAGCCGCTCCCGCCCGAGCAGTGCCCGATGATGGACTTCATCCGTCCGACCCTCGAAGCGATGGACGCGGAGACCGCGAAGGCCCTCGACCCGATCCTGCTCGAGCACCGCGACGTCGTCTACCGCGAGTTCCTCGAGCTACCGCTCACGCTCTAGCGGTCGGGGCGGTCGGGGTAGTTGACGTTTCCGGATCCCCGTTGGGATGCGAGCGTCCGACGGGGATTGCTACAAAGCAGACCGACCGGGGCCACTGCGAATTCGCGCATTCCATCGCGAGCCCGCATCGACCCCTTCCGGCAGAGGAGCCCCCGCATGCATCCGTTCACGGGCCCGACCATTCCGTCTCCTGCTTCGATCCGCCCGCTGAGTGGGCGTCGCCCCGGGTTCCCTCGGGTAGAGCGTCTATTTATACCCATCGACGCTATCCACCCAGGCCCCGCCGACCGCCCGCCTACCGGCTACCGCCTTGCGGCCGCCACGCTCGTCCTGTTGGCCACGCTGATCACCGGCTGCAGCGACGACGCCTCGAAAACGGCGGGCTCGGCTTCTGATCCGAACGCCCCGTCGAGTCCGGCCGCCGGCGCCGCGACCACGCCCAGGGTCGAGGCTCCGGTTCTCGCGGACGACCTGCCGAACGCCCTCGTCCTCGGCCTCTCCGCCTTCGACGCGCGCAAGCCCGGCGACGAGGGACCGCCCGTGCCGCTGCCGGCCGAGCTCGAATTCGTCGCCCGCCGCGGGGGTAAATGGGTCACGACCCGGATGATCGACCCCGAGAGCAACGTCTTTCACAAGGCGCTCGCCTACACGACGCCGAGCGGCGAGTCGGTGCTCCTGACCGGCGGCGGGACGAAGGCGCTGCTCAAGCTCTGGCGCAAGCAGCAAGATGAAAAGCTCGTCGCCGAGACGATCTGGGAGAAGGATTTCGGCGGTAAGTTCTCGCGCATGCGCGACATCGAGGTCGGCGACGTCGATGGCAACGGGACGCGCGCCATCGCGATCGCAACCCACGACCAGGGCGTCGTGGCGGTCGTGCGGCCCGGCGACGCAGGCTATGCCGTCGAAGAGCTCGACCACGAGAAGGACACGTTCGTTCACGAGGTCGAGCTGGGCGACGTCGACGGCGATGGCGCGGTCGAGATCTACGCGACGCCCTCCGAGCCCAATCGCCTCGACGGCTCCGAGCAGGAAGGACGCGTCGTCCGTTATGTCCCCGCGAAGAAGGAAGGCCGCACGGTCGTCGCCGACCTGGGCTCGCGCCACGCCAAGGAAATCCTCGTCCACGATATCGACGGCAACGGCAAGGACGAGCTCTACGTGATCGTCGAAGGTCAGAAGGATCCAAACGGAGCCGGGCTCCTCCATCGCACCGAGATCTGGCGCTACGAAGCCGACACCCCGGCAGACAAGGGTGTCGTCATCGCCGAGTTCGAAGACCGCCTCGGCCGATTCCTGACGCCATCGGATCTCGACGGCGACGGCAAGAAGGAGATCGTCGCGGCGCTCTTCCAGAAGGGCGTCTGGTGGCTCAAGCCTGGCACCGACATCGCGAAGCCCTGGACCAAGCGCGTCGTCGACCGCGACTCGAGCAGCTTCGAGCACGCTGCCCTCGCGACGGACCTCGACGGGGACGGTCTGCAGGAGCTGTACGTCGCGAATGACAATGGCAAAACCCTGCAGCGTCATGTCTGGAACGGCCGGCGGCTCGTCAAAGAGGTCATCTACGCGCGTCAGGACGACCGCAGCATCCTGACCTGGAACATCATGGCGATCCCGGTCGAGCTCGTACCGGAAGAGCCGGCCGAAGGGGCGACCGACGCACCCACCGATGTGGAGCCGGGCGCGTGACGAGGGTCGAGATGCCGCGCCGTCGGACCGCCGCCCGCGGCCTCGCGTCGCTGGGCGGGCTCGTGCTGCTGGTCGCTTGTGCCCAGGATGGGACCGGAGTCGGGGCCGACCGGCACGAAGTATTCGATCCGCATGCCTCGTCGCCCGCACAGCGCGCGCGCCTCGATGCGCTGCGCGCGGCGCTCGCGCCGGTCGTCGCGATCCCGGAGGATCCCGCGGCGCTGCTGCTGCTCGATCTCGACGCGCTCTACCGCCCGCTCGATCCGGAGCAGCGTGCGCTGCTCGACGCGATCCGAACCCAACCGGGTGCCGATCCGTCGGTGTCGATTCCCGGCGAGGTCGACTGGACGCGCGTGGAAGGCCAGATCGTCCACGCTGCGAAGGGTGATCAAACCATTCCGCTCCAGCTCGTGACCGAGGACGTCGGACGTGCCTTCGGCGAGCTCGATCGAGCCATGCGAGCGGATCTCGGCCGGGGACTCCTGATCGGCTCCGCCTATCGATCTCCCGCCTATCAGCTCTATCTGATCGTCGATCTCCTGCCGCGCTTCGGTTATTCGCTCGACCAGGCCGTCGTCCACGTCTCGCTGCCCGGCGCGAGCGATCACAATCGCGTCGACCGCCTCGGCATCGATTTCGTGACCGAGAGCGGCGTCGATCTGGCCTACGCCGACGCGGCGGCATTCATCGCGCTGCCCGAGTACGCATGGCTCGTGGCCAACGCGGGGCGCTTCGGGTTCGAGGCGGATCCGGTGCGGCCTGGCGAAGCGGTCGCTTCGCCGTGGTATTGGCGATTCACGGGCAAGTCATGAGGGCGTCGCGCAGGAGGGTGACATGGAGAAGCTGATCTACGTGATGACGGGTCCTGTCGATGCCATCGAGGGTCGACGCGAGCGGATGGAGCGGGAATTGATCCCCGCGGCGCGCCGGGTCGGGGGTGAGCGGATGGCGATCCTCGTGCCCGATCAGGCGGACGTGATCCGCGCGCGCTGTCCCGCGCGCATCGGTGGCGACTTCGATTCGCTCGCGGCGGTATTCGAATGCTGGCTGCCCGCCCTCGATGCGCGCGCCGCCCTCGAGTCGGCGCTCGCGCCCCATGGTCGCGCGCTCTGGGGTTACCTCGTCACCGAGTCGACCCTCGCGTCGTGTCCCCATGTCGTCGCCGACGGGGGCCGTGTCCCGGGCGTCACGCAATGGGGAATCAACGACAAGCCGAATTCGGTGGCTCTCGACGATTTCTACCGCGAGTGGGCGGTCCACTCGAAGCTCTCCTTCGACCTCCATCCGACGCGTCAGTCCTACATCCGAAATGCCGTCGCGCGTCGACTGACGACCGCGGCACCGCCTTTCCTGGGCATCGTGCTCGAGCGCTTTCCGTCCCTCGACGACTTCACCGACGAGTCGATCTACTTCGGCGACGGCGCGGTCGTGAAGAAGATGTTCGAGCACGTGCCGAGCTTCTACGACTTCAAGACGGCGATCACGGGCGGGATGAGCGAGTACCGCTGGGTCTGACCACCCGCCGCCCGAAGGCGAGCAGGGCGGGGAAGCCCGTCGCGAGCATGAGCCCGAGCGACGGCTCGGGCACGTAGGTCCTAAATCCGAAGTCGCCGAGGCCGCCGAAGAGCTTCCAGCTCGGCGGCTCGAACGGGGGATCGCAGGGCGGTCCGCCGGCGCAGATCACGACGCCGCCGGGGTCGAATCGGGAGGCCTGGCCGCCCGCATAGCTCCCCGGATTGCCGAACCAGACGATGCCGCCGGCCCCCGAAGTTCCCCCCGAGTCCTTCTGCAGCACCAGCGCGAATCGATCGCCGGCGACCACGGGCATCGGCTCGGCGAGGTCGATCCAGACGAACGCGGGACCTGTTCCGCCGGACGAGGAGCTCGGCAGGTCTGCGACGGGAATGCTGCCGGTCGCGAGAGGGACGGCTTCGGGTGCGAGCGGCGGGAAGTCGCCGTCGAGCGCGTAGATCGCCAACAGGAGATTGCCAGTCGGAGCCAGCTGCGAGGCGAAGACCTCGACCGACTCGAGCTCGCCCGACAGGGCGACCGTAAAGGTCTGCGCCGTCGGGCGTTCGTTGAACTGCGTGAAGCCACTCTCGAACAGGCTCTCCTGATCGAGCAGCGGCTGGGCCGAGGCGGTTGCGACGGTGCCGATCGAAGCGAGCACGATCGCAGCGTCGACGAAGATGCGGCGGAACGACTCGGAACCAAGAGCGTGCATGACCATCTCCTGAACTCCGCGGCGGCCGATCTCTCGAATCGGACGTGCCCTTGCAGACTAGCACCGGTCAGCGGTCGGACGTAGCTTCAGGATGCGCTCTTGCCGGGGGGCTGCCAGCCCTTGTGTCTTCCCGCCACGGGCAGGTCCCGATCCCACGCAGGCTCCGGGCCGAGCTCTTCGGCGAGCCAGTCGATCATCGCGCGGACCTTCGGCGACAGGTGGCGATTCTCCGGATAGACGGCGAAGACCGACGTGCCGGGATGCATGTGGTCGAGCAGAACGGGGACGAGTCTGCCCGTGCGGATGTCGTCTCCGCAGAGATAGGTCGGCAGCGTGACCAGGCCGAGGCCCGCGAGGGCCGCGACGCGGAGCGCCTCGCCGTTGTCGAAGGTGAGCCGTCCGCTCACCTCGATCTCCTCGCCCGTCCGAAATCGCCAGGTCTCGCTCGCGCCGCGATAGGTCAGGCAGGCGTGGTCCGCGACCTCGGGGGGTGTAAGGGGAACGCCGTGGCGGGCCAGGTAGTCGGGGGTGGCGCATAGCAGGCCGCGAATCGGGCACAGGCGCCGGATCACGTAGGAGCTCTCGCGCGGCCTGCGGATGCGGATCCCGAGGTCGATCCGCTCGTAGACGAGGTCGACGACGCGGTCGGTCGCTTCGATCTCGATCTTCAACGCCGGATGGCGCTCGAGGAATCGGGGGATGCGCGGGGCGATCTCCATGACGCCGAAGGACATCGGGACCGCGAGCCGGAGCGAGCCGTGGGGCTCGGCCTGGAGCTGATGGATCGAGCGTTCGGCGTCCTCGGCCTCTTCGACGACCCGCCGGCAGCGCTCGTAGAAGACCTGGCCGAGCTCGGTCAGACTCATGCGGCGGGTGGTGCGGACGAGGAGCTGGGCGCCGAGGCGGGTCTCGAGGGCGGCGAGCTCGCGGCTGATCGAGGCCTTGGAGAGCCCCAATCGCTTGGCGGCCGTCGTGAAGCTCCCCGACTCAACGAGCTGAGTGAAAACGACCATCGCGGAGACGGCCGGGAAGGTCGAATTGTTACTCATATGAAACGATCATATCCAAATTATCGTATTGTGATAATCCTTCCGCAGCCCGAATTTACAGCTGCGCGCTCCCGCAAGGAGCATCCGTGGTCAACGAACAGCGACTCTCATTCAGCTTTCTCCCCGTCCTTCTCCTCACATTCCTTGCTTCGCCCGGCTGCGCAGGGCCGCTGCCGGAGGTCCGTCTCGCCCCGCAAACGGAGATCTCTTCGGTCCCGGCCTCGCTCCCGCGGACGCTGGCGGCCGGGCCGCCGACCGAGTCGGATCGTGTCTTCGCGACGATCGAGGCCGCCGTGGTCGACGCCTTCGAGGCGGCCGAGTCCGTCGCAGGTCCCGGCGACCGTGACCGCATGCGGCTCGGCACGATCCGCCGCGTCGCTGGCGGCTTCCGCTGGACGGAGCCCGTTCGGTCGCGCGGAACCGTGGGGGCGATGGCGCCGATGCAGGTCCGGTTCCGGCTCGGCCCCGATGATGTCGCCGTCTACGCCGTCCACCCGCGCTCGGGCGAAGCGTCCGTCGACCGACGCAACGAGCAGATCGGGCGCGGCGAGCAGAAGCTCGTCGACGAGCAGGACCCGCTCCACCGGCCGCTCTACGTCCGGACGCCCTCGCGCCGGACCCTTCGCTACCCGGTCGATCCGGGACACGAGGCGACGGTCGAGGTCGTCCGCCGCGACTAGCAGGCCGGGTCCAGTCCGAACGGTTCGCCTGCTCGCGACGGCCGCCTAGGACGGAATCGTCGCTTCGGCCGGCATTCCGCCCCCCGCCGCCGCACGAGCCGGACTTCGCCGGCTCGTGCGGGGCACGGGGGCAGGGCTCTGGGCCGCCTCGGGTGTCTCCGACGGCGCGGTGCGACGCGCCATGAAACGGGTCACCGCGGCCTTGCGAAGGGCCTCGAAGGCGGTGCGGATGTCTTCCGTGAAGTCCTCGAGATTCGGGACGAGGTGGTGGTCGGCGTTGAGGCCCCAGCAGAGCTTTCCCTCGTAGCTGAAGAGGGCGATGCCGAGACCGCAGCCCGGGATCAGCGGCACGATCGGGTACATGCCGAGCAATCTCGCCCCGACCGTGTAGAGCGGGAATTGCGGCCCGGGGACGTTGGTCACGATCGTATTGACCTGCCCCTGCACCAGGCCGACCCCGCGCTTGAGGATTCCCACCGGCAGGTATTCGGCCGCCCTCATTACCATGTCGAGGGCGAGGGCCGAGTTCGATTGCTTGCGCTCGGCCGTCTGGGCGCGGATCGCGTCGACCTGGTCGAGGGGATCCTTCTGCTCGAGGGGCAGGCGGATGATCCAGGTCGAGACGTGGTTGCCCATTTGTTTGGCGTGCTCGGCGCCGCGGGTATTGACCGGGATCGAGACCCGGAAATCCAGCGTCGATGCGTCGACCCGTCGCCGAAAGAGATAGCGGCGCAGCGCCTCGGTCACGGTCGCGAGGACCACATCGTTGATCGTGCAGCGAAGCGCTCCACGCAGCTCGCGCACGTCGTCGAGGGGCATCGTCAGCCAGTCGATCCGGCGGTTGGGGCTGAGCTCGCCGTTGATCGGCGATTCGGACGCGGGTTGGAAGGCCAGGCCTGCCAGCTCCGCGAGGGAGCGCGCCCTAGCCGTGAGGTCGTCGAGCAGGGCGAAGCGTTCGTCGCCGACGAGCTTTCGAGCCGTTTGTAAGATCTGCTGCGGGGCGATGAGGGCTTCCCGAAGACGGTCCGAGAGCAGCTCTAAGCCCGTCGGGGCGGGCCGCGGGTAGTAGGGCAGGGGCTTACCCTCCTCGTACTGCGGCGAAGGGGAGAAGAGGATCGTCGACAGATCCGCTCCGGCGGCGCCGTCGATCATGCAGTGGTGGATCTTGTTGAGGATCGCGATCTGGGCGCCCTTTTCGAGCCCCTCGATCACCCAGATCTCCCAGAGGGGGCGCTGGCGATCGAGGCGCCTCGAGAGGATCCGGCCCGCGATCTCGCGAAGCTGGTCGCGGGTACCCGGGGCGGGGAGCGCGATGTGGCGAATGTGGTAGCCGAGGTCGAAATGACGGTCGTCGACCCAGGTCGGCCAGTTCTCGATGGGGATCCAGGCGAGCTTCTGGCGATAGCGGGGGACCCAGTGGAGGATCGCTTCGATCGCCGCCTGGAAGCGGCCGATATCGATTCCGCCTTCGGGATTGCGCAGCGCCTGGGCTTCCACGATGCCGATCGCGCTGACGTGCATCGGCGCGTTCTCGGTCTCGGCGAGAAGAAAGCTGTAGTCCTGGGCGGACAGACGTTCGTAGGCGTACCGGGGCATCGGCGCGGCCTCCACGCCGAGACAGGAGCAAGACTCGTGCCCGCGTGGGCAGGGCGCTGCCCGAGCGGGAATCGCCGTTCCGCTCGATGCCTGCCCCGAGAGCGAGCAGACTGCCGCATTTCAGGGCTCGCTGCGTCGGCTACGCCCCGGCGCTCGTCCGCGCGCTGATCTCGGCGTGCCAGCGCAGCACGTTCTTCTGCTCAGGACTCGGGCGCAGCTTGATCACCCGGGCAAAGTCGACACCGACGAGCGCCGTGATGTCGGCGATCGAAAATCGGTCACCGGCGATGTAGCGCTGACTCGCCAGGACACCGTCAAGCAAGCCGAGCGTCTCTTCGGCGCGCCTCTTCGCGACCGCGCCGAAGTCGGGGACCTGGGTCAGGCGGCCCTTGAAGAAATCCGACGTGTTCTGGAAGCAGAGGAAGACCCGGTTCGTGAGCTCGAGCTCGACCCTTCGATGCCACATCTCGACGAGCGTCTTCTCGCGAACCCCCACACCGAAGAGCGGCGGCTCGGGCCGGGTCTCCTCGAAATAACGACAGATCGCGACGCTCTCCGAGATGCACGTCCCGTCGTCGAGCTCGAGCACCGGCACCTGGGCAAACGGATTCTTCGCACGAAAGCCGGGATCGAGATTCGCACGCGCTGCGATGTCGATCTGGACCGTGGGAAGCGCGATGCCCTTCTCGGCGAGGAAGATGCGAACCCGCCGCGGATTCGGGGCGGTCGTGCTGTCGTAGAGCTTCATGGTCCTGTCTCCCGTTTCGAACGTCTCAGTCTAGCAACGGCGCGCCTCCCGTCCGGACGAATTGCAACGACCGATCTCCCCTCTACTATTCATCCGATCCGCGGCAACCCACGGCGAGGCGATCGAATGAGACGCGGACTTCCGGTGGTTCTCGGTGCGCTCTTTCTCTCGGGTGTTGCGTCGATCCTCAATCAGGTCGTCTGGCAACGGGCGCTGAAGATCTTTCTAGGCGGGAGCGAGTCGATCAGCGCGATGGTCGTCGTGCTCGTCTTCATGCTGGGGCTCGGAATCGGCTCGGGCATCCTCGGCGCGAGAGCTCGGCGGATCGAGGACCCCCTGCGAGGCTTCGGGCTCGTCGAAGTCGGACTCTTTGCTGTCAATGTCGGAATCGCAATCGTCCTCTCCTTCGACCTCGGCGAGAGTCTCTATGGCGCGCAGCGTCTCGCGCTCGCGGCGAACATCCCATTACGCCTGGTGTACTCGGTCGCTGCCCTCGTCCTGCTGCTTCCGCCCACGATCCTGATGGGCGCGACGCTTCCTCTCGCCGCCGAGGCCTGCCAGCGGCAGCTCGGAGCGACGGAGTCGAAGCTCATCACGATCCTGTTGGCGCTCAATACGGTGGGCGCCTGCGTCGGCGCGATCGGCAGCAGCTTCTACCTGCTCCCGTATTGGGGACAACGCGTCTCGCTCGGCGTCGCGGCTCTCTTCAACCTCGCGGCCGGGATCCTCGTTCTCGTTTTGGCCTTCGCAAGGCGTCGCGACGCGAGGCATGCGGACCCGCGAGACGACGCCGGCCACGAGCCCTGGCCCGTCGCGCTGCCCGCGGCGCGAAGACCGATCTCCGTCGAAGAGTCGATGGGCTTCGCGCTCGGCTTCCTCTCGCTCGGGTACGAGATGTACCTCCTGCGCGTCGTCGCGCTGGCCCACGAGCCCCGTCCCTACAGCTTCGCGTTCACGCTCCTCTTCTTCCTGCTCTTCTGGTCGCTCGGGGTCGGGCTCGCCGGGCGCATCCCGGCCCGATCCAAGGCGATTCTCGCCACCGGGGCGCTGCTCGTCGCCTCGATGCCCGGTGTGTACGCGATCGACCGCTGGCACGTCGAGTTCGAGCTCTACCGCGGTGGTCTGCTCTACTTCCTCCCCTGCGTGTGCTTCGGCGCGATGTATGGCGCGCTGGTCTCGCGAACGGCGTCGGAATGGGGGCGTGACGTCGGCCGCTTCTATGCGCTCAACACCCTGGGATCCTGTCTGGGGATCCTCTTCTTCTCGCTGGTGGGATACGAGATTCCGCACGACTTCAACGCGATCCTGATCGCGCTCGGACTCGTCGCCGTGCTGCTCCAGCTCGGGAGCATGGAGTCGAAGCGGGCGGATTCTGTGGCGATCTCGCGGTGGCGGAGTCCCGTCCAGATCGCGCTCGCGGGCGCAGGTCTCCTGCTGCTGGCCGTCGGCCTCCTGACGCCATTCTCCGAGACGGAGACGATCCGAACCTTCTGGGGTCGTGACGGTGTCGTCGAGGTCCGGCGCAATGGAAGCATCTGGATCGACGGGCTCTGGCATTCGCGACTCTCGGACGGCAAGAGCCACATCGGGAATCCCTACAACTGGATGATGGTCGCAGGCGCCGTACTCGCCCACCGCGACGAGCCGATGAGGGACGCGCTCGTCGTCGGTAACGGGATCGGGATCACGGCGGCGACGCTCGCGAAGCTCGACGGACTGCAGGTCGACGCGTACGAGATCAATCGCACTCTGGCGAAGCTCTTCGTCCACTATCCCGAGCAGACTCTCTACTCTGCGACCCATCCCCGGATCCGGATCCGCTGGCAGGACGGTCGAAGCGGGCTCGCCCTCGACACGAAGCGGTACGATCTGATCGTCTCGGCTCCGCTCCATCTGCGCGCGGCAGGGAGCAGCAATCTGCTCTCGCGCGAGTATCTCGAGCTGGCGCGCAGCCGATTGAAGAAGAACGGCGTGATGGTGCTCTACTCGCAGGAGGGTCGGCCCGAGCAGGCAGAGATCATCCGTGCGACGGTTCGCTCGGTCTTCGACTACTCCGAGACGTTCCTGGAAGGCGTGCTCACCGTCGCCTCCGATACGCCGATCGAGATCGATGCGGCGTCGGTTCGGGATCGGCTCGAGCGGGAGGGGCCGCTCTATCGGGAGATGGCCGACTACGACCGCTTCCTCCGCCGTCGCAAGCAGGGGAGTCTCGTCGGTCGATTCGATGCGGAGCGATTGTCCGTCCGGTCGGGCACCTACCTCGTGACCGACGATCATCCGCTGGTCGAATACGGGACGGTCGCAGCGAAGCTGCTCGACGCGCTCGCGCCGTCGGCGACCGAGGCGACGTCGCCCTGAGCCGGTCGCGCTCAGAAGAAGCGCATCAGCTCGCCCGCGATCTGGCTTGCCCCCCGCTCGGACAACATCAGGGTGTAATGGTTGAGGCCGTCACCCGAAGCGATCCGGATTGGACGCGAGCGCGCGTATTCTCGGAGGGACGCTCTCGGGTAGTAGCCGACGGGCTCGTTCTCGAGGCCGAGCTCGGCCCACACGAAGGTCGTCGGCGCGCCGATGCGATCGACGGCGGTCCGGGTCTCGCCGCGCAGCGTGTCGAGCACGTCCGCGCGCAGGGATTCGAGGTTCACGCGGAATCGGAGGCGACTGGTTGCGGACGCGAGGCCGTCTTCGAGCTCTTCAGCGAGCTCGTCGTCGATCGCCTCGACGAGGGCCTCGCTCCAGAGCGACGGATCGGAGAGCGAGGGGTGGGCGCGCCAGACGGCGCGGTGCTCGTCGCGGCTCGTGAAGCGCATGCGGTAGCGCTTCATCGCCGGCTCGATCAGGACGTCTTGCATCGCCTCGGGATCGAAGCCGTCGGGCAGGGGCAGCGGTAGTCCGCCATCGACCAGCGCGACGCCGAGTACCCGATCGCGAAGCTCGACGGCGGCGTTCGCCGCGATGAAGCCGCCGAGGGACCAGCCCGCGAGGACGACGCGCTCGGCGCCGAAATGATCCGCGACGCGTCGTACGTCGTCGGCGTGGGCCCGCAGGCCGAAGGGCGGTCCGACGGCTTCGCTTCCGTTCGCGCCGCGGAAGTCCGGCGCGACCAGTGTCGCCCCACCGCCGAGGGCGTCGGCGACGCGATGCCAGATGCGGTGGGACGACGTGCCGCCGTGAATCGCGATCACGATCCGCTCCGATCGGTCGCTCGAGCGAATCGCGTCGGACGCAGCGACGGCCGGCCCGGTCCGCGCGGCCTGTGCGGGCCAGATGCCGACGTAGAGGTCGCCGCCGTCGACGGGAATCCGGAGATGTTCGAGTCTGGCGATCATGCGGGCCTCAGAGATACTGCGCCGTCGTGCCCCCGAGCGGCATCGCCGGGCCGCCGAGCTTGCGGTGATCCCACGAGCGGACGCGGACGGGATCGATTCGCACGATCACGCGCTTGTTGAGCATGATCTCGACGAACGGCTTCATCTGCTCGTCGTAGGGCCCGTTGTAGCGCTCGAAGACGCTGACGCCTGCCGCCCAGTATTCGGGATCCGTGTTGTCTTCGATGATGTGGGCCGTGCCTTCGACGGAGACGCCGCGGAGCTGGTCGTAGGTCAGGCCCGCTTCGATCATGCAGGCGATCTTCGGGTCGCGTCGGAGGTTCTTCACCTTCTGGGACTTCGACTTCGTCTCGAAGTAGATCTTTCCGTTCACGAGCCCGTACCACATGGCGACGAGATGAGGCATGCCCGTCGGGCCGAGGGTCCCCATCGTACCCGTGCGCCCCTGCTCGATGAAGGTCGTGATCTCTTCCGGCGACATCACGATCTGGCCCCGCTGATTGACCCCCACGTTCGATCTCCCTGTACGTTCGGCGCCCGCTGAGCGTCCGTTTTGGATTCGAGGTTGCGATGGCGGAGTCTAACGGAGCTTCTAAGCTCGGTCGGCCAGCCTTCGTCGCCGCCGCTTTCGACGAGGAGAAGAGAGGTCGACCGTGTCTGCATCCTCCGTCGGGACCCCGCTTCACAAGTTCCCCGAGCCGACCCTCGATTCCGCGATCGTCCCGAAGGAGCGCTACACGTCGCCTGAGTTCGCCCGACTCGAGTGGGATCGGATGTGGACCCGGACCTGGCTCTACGCCGGGCCGCTCTCGGATCTCGAACGGGTCGGCGACTACTTTAGCTTCGAGATCGGCCGCGAATCGATCGTCGTCGCCCGCTCCGCCCCCGATCGGATCGACGCCTTCTACAACGTCTGCCAGCACCGGGCGAGCCAGGTCGTCCCCAGCCGCGGCTGCGGGCACGCGCGGAGCTTCGTCTGCCCCTACCACCTCTGGACCTACGACCTCTCCGGTCGACTTCGGGGACTACCCGATCGCGAGGATTTTCCGCAGGGCATCCCCGACGACATGGGCATGCCGCCGCTGCGTGTCGAGACCTGGGCCGGCTGGGTGTTCGTGAACATGGATCCGTCTGCGCCGCCGCTTTCGGAGCATCTCGGCGTCGTCGCGGAGCATCTCGCTCCCTACGACTTCGGGCGCAACTACGCGCTCGCCGAGGACTATACGTTCGAGTGGGCGTGCAACTGGAAGGTCGGTGTCGACTCGTTCAACGAGGTCTACCACGTCCAGGGCATCCATCCCGAGCTCCTGCCCTTCACCGACGACGTCGACTGTCCGATCGACCTGCTCGGTCAGCACAGCCGCTTCCTCTTCAAGATCGGCACGCCGAGCCCACGCTGGAGCGATCGCAAGGCGCAGGCCGCCGGCTACCGCGATCGCCATGCGCTCTCGAAGGAGATGCGAGAGCTGCTCGGCTACTACCAGATCGACCCGGCGCCCTTCGAGAACGATGCGGAGGGTGTGCGCGCCGCGCTGATCGCGCGCTCGCGGGAGATGGCGCGATCGGCGAGCTGGGACGTTTCGGCGCTGAACGACGAGCAGCTCTGGATCGACGTTCACTACACGCTCTTCCCGAACGTCACGCTCAACATCAGCACGGGTCATTTCTGGCTATTCCGCCACCGCCCGCATGCGACGGATCCCGAGCGCATGTACTGGGACTTCCAGGAGTACCGCCGCATCGGTCCCGACGGCGAGCGCCCACCGCGCCCCGCCCACGTCGACGCGATCTGGGGCGACGGGAACGAGCTGAAGATCCACCTCGCACTCCAACAGGACGGCAACGCCGCGCCGCTCCAGCAGCGCGGTATCGCCTCGCGCGGCTTCGAAGGCCTGCATCTCGCACATCAGGAACGCCGGATCCGGCATTTTCACGCCGTGTTGGGGCGCTATGTCGGGCAGGCCGACGCGCGAAACCGGGATTAGCCACCAGAGGATGACCGATTCCCATGACGAGCCCTTCACCGGCCGCCGCTTCGAAATCCGACCACCTGTCGGGAAAGGTCGTCGTCATCACGGGCGCCGCGAGTGGCTTCGGCCGTGAGCTCTCCCGACTCGCGGGCGTCCGCGGCGCACGTGTGGTCGCAGTCGATCTGCCGGGGGACGCGCTGGCGCAGATCGAGTCGACCCTTCGCGCGAACGGTATCGAGACGCTCGCCGTCGCCGCCGACGTGACCTCCCGCCCGCAGATGCACGCGATGGCCGCGGCCGCTCTCGCGCGCTTCGGGGCGATCGACGTGCTCGTGAACAACGCGGGGACGATGCCGCTCGCCTTCTTCGCCGACCACGAGAAAGCAGAGGAGGCCTGGGATCGCTGCATCGAGGTCAACTTCAAGGGCGTCCTGCACGGCATCAGCGCCGTCCACGACGCGATGATCGCCCGGGGCCGCGGCCATGTCGTGAACGTGTCCTCGATCTACGGAAACCATCCGAATGCCGGCTCCGGGGTCTACGCCGCGACGAAGGCCGCCGTCAACGTTCTCGGCGAGACGCTCCGGATCGAGTCCCAGGGCCGGATCAAAGTCACGACGATCCGCCCGACGGGCGTCCCGGCGACCGGTCTCGGCCAGAGCGTCGTCAACGGCGGCGCGATCGTCGGGATCCTCGGGCACCACGGCGAGTCGTTCATGAAAAACATCGCCGGCTACTTCGGCGGGACGCTCTCTCCCGAGCAGGCCGACGTGGATTCGATCCGTTACTGGGCGATCAAGCCCGAGGAGCTCGCGCAGCAGATCCTGTACGTGATCGACCAGCCCTGGGGCGTCTCGATCAGCGATCTCACGGTTCGCGCTTCGGGCGAGGAGTTCGTGCTGTAGATTCAGCGGCGAGCCCGATCCACCCGGAGAATTCGCGGATGCATTTCACCACGACGTTCCTGCGCGGCCTGGGCGTCGTCGTCCCGATCGGGATCACGCTCTATCTCGTCGTCTGGTCCGTTCGCGCGGCCGAAGCCCTGATGAAGCCCCTCGTGCTCTGGCTGGTGCCGAGCGAGGCCCACTCCGTGCCGGGGAGCGGGTTGCTGCTCGCCCTCGTGCTCATCTATCTGACGGGCCTGCTCGTCCAGCTCTTCGTCATCGAGTGGCTCGTCGGCCTCGGCCAGCACATTCTCGAACGCACTCCGCTCGTGAAGAGCATCTACAGCGCCCTCGACGATTTCATGAGCTATGTCTCACGTCGGCCGTCCGAGACGGCCTCGCGCGTGGTGAACGTCGAGCTCGCGGAGGGTCTCTCCCTGGTCGGCTTCATCACCGATCCGGATCCCTCGGCGCTCCGCGCACCCGGCGATCCGGACGATCGCGTCGCGGTCTATTTCCCGATGTCGTACCAGCTCGGGGGCTACACGGTCCTGCTGCCCCGCGATCGGCTGCGACCCCTCGAGCTCGGCGTCGAGGACGCGATGCGGCGGGTCCTGACAGCGGGAGTCGGCGGACGCAGCGAATCCTGATGCGGCCTGACGGATGGATGATGACCGTACGCGCCCGTCGTTCAGCCGACGACGACGATCGGAGGTCCCGACATGATGAAGTGGACGCCCTTCGGATCGAGCATGTATGCGACGTCCGGCGCGACGTCGGTCACGTTCTCCTCGGCGCGCAGGGATTCGACGAAGGTCGCGAGATCGGCGAACCATTGCTCCGTGACGCCGTCGAAGGGGACGTCGCTCGCGATCCCGTGGTTCTGATCGTAGGCGAGGATCGGGTCGTTCAGCGCGGGGAGGCGCTGGAAGAGTCCGCCGTGGTGGCTCTTCCAGTGCGCGTGAAACGGGGCCGCCGCGAGCGACGGATTGCGGCGGAGGATGCAGAGGAGCTTCGCCCGCGCGGTCTCGCGCCCGGGCTTGTCGATGATCGCGACGGGGTCTGCCGTGACGACGCGCAGCGAGCCGGGGGCGAAGAGGCTCGTCTGCTGTCGCGGGCTCTGCGCTGCGACGGCGGGGTCGCGCTCGAAAGCGACGAGATCGGCGTCGCTGTCGAGCCAACGGACGTCGACGCCGTCGAACCCGGCATCGGCCACCTCGAAGGCGTGGCGGTCGCGACCGTAGTCCGGCGCGAGCCGGGGATTGAGCTCGTAACGCCGCAGGCTCAGGCGGGCGGCCGGGCTCGACGCGACCGCCGCGGCCGCTTCGTCGCGCCAACGGCGCTGGAAGGTCTCGATCGAGAGTCCGGGGGCACGTCGGACGAATTCGAAGACCTTGATCCCCATGCGATGACTCCTCTGCGGCGACTCGACCTCGCAAAGCCTGACACGGACTCGGGGACCCCGCCCGTCGGCTCTCGCACCGCCGAGTCCGGCGGGTGGTCCAGGCGGGCCGGCTTCGTCTAACGTCGACGTCATGTCCTTCCTCCTCATCGAGCGTCCCCGACCCCACGTCGCCCTGATCACCCTGAACCGACCGGATCGCATGAATGCGATGGCCTTCGACGTCATGCTGCCGCTCCGGCGCGCAATCGAGGAGATCAGCGTCGACAACGACGTGCGGGTCGTCGTCTTGACCGGCGCCGGCGACGGATTCTGCTCGGGCGCGGACCAGGCCGACGCCGGTGCTCCCCCGCACATCGACGGACTGACTCCGGTCTCGATCGCGCTCCGTGCGCTGCAGGTCCTCGACGACGTGATGCTCGCGCTGCGCGACATGCATCAGCCGGTGATCGGAGCGATCAACGGCGCGGCGATCGGCGGCGGGCTCTGCTTGTCTCTCGGGTGCGACATCCGCGTCGCGTCGCAGACGGCCTATTTCCGGGCTGCCGGCATCAACAACGGGCTCACCGCGAGCGAGCTCGGGCTCAGCTACCTGCTGCCGCGCATCGTCGGCCAGTCACGGGCGGCGGAGCTCATGTTGACCGGCCGCGATTTCGACGCGCAGGAGGCCGAGCACATCGGTCTCGTCTCGCAGGTCGTTGCGCCCGACGCGCTGCTCGAGACCTGCTATGCGATCGCGGAGCGCATCATCGGCTGGAGTCGCCCGGGCATCGAGCTGACCAAGCGAAGTCTCTGGTCGAGCCTCGACGCGGGGAGCCTGCAGTCGCACATGCAGCTCGAGGGGATCGGTCAGCTCTTCGTCCGCATGATGACGCGCAACTTCGAAGAGGGGACGAATGCACGCAAGGAGAAGCGAAAACCGGTCTACCGCGATTGAGGCCGCAGCTTCCTGCCGTGTCATGGGAAAGTTTCCGCCGTCATTTCAATTTGACTAGCATGATTCAACTTTCTCCGCGGCCCTCCCGATCGCGATGCCGTGCCCACCCTTCGGTGCGTCGGCGCGGATCGGAGCTCGGACCATGCGATTTTCTCTTGCGGCGTTCCTCTCTCGCGGCGCGCTCTTCGCCGTCCTCGCGATCCCGGCCGCCGGCGTCGAGGCCAGCGCAGCTCCGGAATCCGGCGGCGAGCTCGTCCGCATCGAGGTCGAGTTCTTCGAGAACGGACGCAAAGAGCCGGTCAATCGGGCGACCGTCTTCACCTCTCGCCGTCGCGTTCGAATCGAGCAGCAAACCCCGGGCGCCGCGAATCCGCCGCCGGTCTTCATCTATCGCGGCGATCAGGATCGGCTTCTCAGCGTCGTCGAGAGCTCGCGGAGCTATTTGACGATCGAGCCGCAGCTGCTCGAGCGCGTCGGAGCGGGAGCGCGGACCGCGCGGCGGGAGATCGATCGCCAGCTCGACGGCATTCCGGAAGACCAGCAGCGCCTCTTCGGGCATTGGATGGGGGCGTCGCAGCTCGATCCGGATCGGCCCGTCGATCCGATCCTCATCACGCGAGGCGGCCCAGGCGATCCGGTCGCGGGCCATGCCTGCCGGCAGGTTCGGCTCAGTCGGTCCGGTCGACTCCTCGCGGCAGGCTGTGTCGCCGACTGGGATACGGTCGGCCTCACCCCCGACGACGTCGAGGTCTTCCGATCCCTGGCACTCCTCGCGCGCGATGCGATGGCGTCCCGTTCGCCGATTCCGAAGGAGCTCGTCCCGGGGCAACCCCTCGATCTGATCCTGCAGCTCGGTGGTTTTCCGGTCTACTTCGAGCGGGCGGGCGAGGTCGCAGGCGACAACGCGATCCGCGTCGCGTCGGTCGAACGGATGGCCGCCAACGACGCGCTCTTCGAGGTACCGGCCGGGTATACCGCGCGGACCGGAATGATGGGGCTCGCGAGCTTTGCGAGCTTGTTGTCCAGACCAGGTCGCGGTGCGCCGCCGGCGGCAATCGCTCCCGATGCGGATCCGGTCGAGCGAGTCACGCCCGAGGCGCATTCGGTACCGCCCAAGAAGGACGCGCCGACCATCCTCCATTCGCGACCGGCCCAGCGCGCCGGCCGCTCGGTGCAGCCCTACCGATCGATCAGCCTCTTCGAAGAGCGCTGATCTTTTGAGCCTGGATCGGGGAGCGCGAGCGCGAGCAGGAGCGACGCCGTCGCGGCTCCTGCTCGCGTTCCGCTAGAACCGGTACTGCCCGCCGACCGTGAAGATGCCGGCACCCTCGATGTCGTTGTCGCTCGTCGCGAAGCCGCCGCCCTCGACGAACAGGCCGAAATGGTCGGTCGCCCAGACGTCGACGCCGAGGATGAAGCGCGCGAGGAAGTAGTCCTCTTCGAAGCTCGTGTCGTCGATCTCGGCCTCGCCGCCGCCGATGCCGATCGTGGCGTAGGGCTGGATGAAATCGGGAATTTCTTCGACCTTGGCGAGGCCCAGGGGGTAGATCTTCGGGCCGAAGGTGAACCCGAAGGCCTGGCCGTCGAAGTCCTTGCTGCTGCCATCGATTTCGACGTCGCCGGCGAGGAAGGTGAAGTTCGCATCGGCAGCGAGCCAGGGAAGGAAGCGGTAGCCGCCGCCAAGCGTGAAGCCCCCGCTCACGTCGTTCTCGATGTCGCTGTCGTCGAAGTTGATCTGGCCGATCGCCACGCCGAACTGGCCGTACGCGCCCGTATAGTCGTAACCGCGGATCTTGCTCTCGTCGAAGGTCTGCGCCCGCGCCGCGATCGGCTGGACGGTGAAGAGGAAGAGAGCTGCCATCAGGCCCGTGAGACCCATGATTCCGGTTCGTTTCATCATTACTCCTGGTGTCGGGTCCATTCCCGCGCGGTGGCAGCTTATGGGGTGTTGATCGGCGTGCGCAACGGGGAGGCGGGTCATTCCCATTCTGGGAGTCGGAAACAGTCAGATCCAAGTATGGATCGCGACGGACGAGGGTGACGCCGCCGCCATGGATCCCTGCCCGTCGCGTGGAGCCGACTCTGCTGCTTTCCTGGACTATCGTCGGGGCAATTGCCCGACTCCGGGAGCTTCGCCACGATGAATCCCCAGCTCACCGTCCTGACTCTCGGCGTCGATGACCTCGACCGGGCACTCCGGTTTTACCGCGACGGCCTCTGTCTCGAGACGAAAGGCATCGTCGGTCAGGAGTTCGAGCACGGCGCCGTCGTCTTCTTCGAGCTCCAGGCGGGCCTGCGTCTCGCGCTCTGGCTGCGCAAGAGCATCGCCCACGACAGCGGGCTGTCCGAAGGTCCGAAGAGCGCGACCGAGGTCACCCTCGGCCACAACGTCTCGACCCGAGCCGAGGTCGACATTCTCCTGGCGCAGGCCGAGCGCGCGGGAGCGCGGATCGTGAAGCATGCCCATACGACCTTCTGGGGGGGCTACGCGGGCTATTTCGCCGATCCAGACGGGCATCTCTGGGAAGTCGTCTGGAATCCCCAGCTGATCGTGACGGACTAATCGTGGACTGCGGCTGCCGCCCGCCCCGCGCGGCGTCCGAAGAAGGTTGCGTCGCCGACCGACATGCCGCTCGCATAGCCTTCGCCGCTGCGCGGCACGCCCGCTGTCGTCCGGCCCGCGGCGTATAGCCCCGGGATCCGCTCGCCGGTCGGCGTTCGCACCTCGCCATCGACGGTGGTGTCGAGGCCGCCGAGGGTGAAGGCGGGGTAGAAGATCCCCGTGTCGATCGAGAAATCGAGCAGCGCGTAGGGCGGCCGGTCGAGGGGGCGCAGGAAATCGCGGTGCTTGTGGAAGAGGGGATCCTCGCCGCGGGCGGCGAAGCGGTTGTAGATCTCCATCGTCGAGGTCAAAGACCCCGACGCGAAGCCCGCGCCCCGCTCGAGCTCCTCGAAGGTCTCGCCGACCTCCTTGACGGCGGCGGCCGAGTAGAGGGGCGGCTTCGTGTAGATCGCGTCGTCGACGACCATGTACACCTTGCGGCCGGTCTGATTCAGACAGTGATGACCCCCGCGCGCGTGGTAGCAGTCCTCGTTGACGAAGCGCTGTCCCTGCTCGTTCACGAATACGCCTTCGCAGAAGACGCCGTCCGGATACCAGATCACCGACACGAAGCCCTCGCTCATGTTGAGCGCCGCGCCTCCGGCGCCCATCCCCATCAGGATGCCGCTGCCGTCGTCGTGGTCGCTTCCCAGCGGTGAGCCGTCCTTGAGCCGCGGCGCGTACTTCTCGACCATCGCGCGATTCATGATGAAGCCCCCGCAGCAGAGCACGACGCCGCGCCGCGCGCGGAAGGCGCGGAGCTCGCCGGCGTGACGGCACAACGCGCCGACGATGCGCGGCCCTTCGCGAATCAGCGCCAGCGCGCGGGTATCGACCTCGACACGGACCTTGCTGCGCTCGACGGCGGCCCGCAGCGTCGCCATCAGCGTCGACCCGCCGTCCTCCCAGAAGGCCTTCGGCTTGTGCGAGCGCGGGGCCGGACGGGCGGCCTGGGATTCACGCCAGCCCTTCTCGTTGCCCGACCAGCTGAGGGATTGGTATTCGGGCGTGTTCGTGTGCTTGCCCCCGTAGTACTCGGGGTTGAATACGACGCCGTTCGCGACGAGCCAGTCGAAGTGGGCGACGCTCTCATCGCAGTAGACTCGGACCTTGTCGAGGTCGGCATTGGCGCCGGCCGCGATCCGGATGTAGGCCTCCATGTCCTCGCACGTGTCCTCGAAGCCGCACGTGCGCTGGAGCGGTGTTCCCCCGCCGAGGTAGATCTGTCCCCCCGAGAGCGCGGTCGTGCCGCCGCCCGCGCTCGCGACCTCGAGCAGCGTGACGTCGGCGCCGCCGGCCTCGGCCTCGAGCGCGGCGCACGCTCCGGCGCCGCCGTACCCGACGACCAGGACATCGGTCTCGGCGTACCAGGATTCGATCTCGCGCGCTTCGAGGGGATGGCACGGGTCGATCTTCAGCGTCATGTGTTTCTCCGGCTGGGAAGGGCGAGCGAATGCTAGGTGTGGGCCGGGCGCTCGGCCAGCGGCTCGGGCGGGGCGCGGGAGTGCCTGCTCGCCTGCGAGGCCGCTATCGTCCGCGGCGGAGGATTACCCGATGCCCAGCCCCGAGCACGAAGCGGTCGTCGAGTCGATGAAGAGCCAGCAGGCGGGCGGGTCGCCGTCGACGATCGCCGAGATGCGAGCCGGCATGGCGGCGATGGTGGGGTATTTCGAGGGACTCGAGTTCCCGCCCGACGTGAAGCAAGAGCCCGTGATCGCCGCCGGCGTCCCCGGCTTCTGGTTCACCCCGCCGAGCCCTCGTCCGCGGAGCGCGATCCTCTATCTGCACGGCGGCGGCTACGTGATGGGCTCGGTCGCGACCCATCGCTCGCTGATCGGGCGTCTCGTGCGGGCGTGCGGCGTGCGCTGTCTGGCTCTCGATTACCGATTGGCGCCCGAGCATCCGTTTCCGGCGGGCATCGAGGATGCCTGTGCTGCCCATCGTTGGCTCTTGTCCGAGGGCATTCCGGCTTCGGGGATCGTCATCGCCGGGGATTCGGCGGGAGGGGGGCTGACGCTGGGTACGCTCGTCGCGCTGCGCGACGCCGGCGAGCGGCTTCCGGCGGCCGCGGTCTGCATTTCGCCGCTGGCCGATCTCGAGCAGACGGGGGATTCCTCGACGCGCGGAGACATCGACGATCCGATGGTGTCGCGGGACGGGACCTTCGTGATGGCCGATGCCTATCTGCAGGGAAGCGCTGCAAGAGATCCCCGCGCTTCGCCGATTCACGCCGACTTCACGGGCCTCCCGCCGCTCCGCATCGAGGTCGGGACCCGCGAGATCCTGCTCGACGACGCAAAGCGGGTGGCTGCACGGGCGCGCGCCGCCGGGGTCGAGGTCGAGCTCGAACTCGGCGAAGGCCTGACCCACGTCTGGCAGCTCCATCCGCATCTGCCCGAGTCGGCCGCGTCGATCGCGCGAATCGGCCGATTCGTCTCGAAGCATCTCGGCTGAAGAGCCGATCGGCCGAGCCCGGGCCGACTCGAGTCGACGTAATCGCAGGCGCCCCGCTGCGTCGCATCACTCGAAGCGCCGGCGCAGCTCCTGCTTCAGGATCTTGCCCGTCGGGTTGCGCGGGATCGCGTCAACGACCTCGAGCCGCTCCGGGATCTTCTGCGTCATGACCCGCGCGTTCCGAAAATGTTCGACCATCTCGTCGAAGCCGAGGGCCGCTTCGCCTTCTTTCGCCGTCACGATCGCGCAGACCAGCTCGCCGCGGGCCGGATCGGGTAGACCGATGACGGCGACGTCGGCGACTCTGGGATGCGAGTAGAGGAGATCCTCGATCTCATTGGCCGAGATGTTCTCACCCTTGCGAATGATGATGTCCTTGCGGCGGCCGGTGATCGTCAGGTAGCCCTCGGCATCGACGTAGCCGAGATCGCCGGTGCGAAACCAGCCCTCGCGATCGAAGGCGGCCTCGGTCGCAGCGGGGTCGACATAACCTTTGCATACGGCGGCTCCCCGCAGCTCGACCTCCCCCTCCTGACCCGTGGCGGCAATTTGCCCCTCCGGACCGAGCACGCGCAGCTCGACGCTCGCGATCGGCCGGCCCTCGGTATTGGCGAGGCGCTCGTCGCTGTCGTCGACGTCGTTGGTCGTGATGATCCCGCACTCGGTCATGCCGAATCCGTGCAGACAGCCGCGGCCGCCCATCTCGCGCAGCACCTCGTAGTGGAGCTCGCTCGGCATCGGCGCCCCGCCGCCGCTGAACGTTCGAAAGCCCGGCAGCACGGGTCGACCGCGATTGCGCCGCTGCTCGTCGAGGAAGGCCGCGTAGAAGACCGGGCCTCCGCCGATCACGCTGACGCCGTGGCGCGCGAAATGGGCGGTGGCGGCGGTCGGGTCGAAGCCGTCGATCAGGATCAGGCGGTGGCCGATCAGGAAGAGCGAGAGCAGGTTGATTAGGCCGCCGACGTGGGTAAACGGAAAGGCCATGCCGAAGCGATCGAGCGGCGAGATCCGGTGGCGGGCGACGAGACCGGCGGCGGCGCTCGCGACGCTGTGGTCGGTGTGCAGCGCGCCCTTGGGTCGTGAGGTCGTTCCAGAGGTGTAGTAGATCCAGCGGACGGCGTGGGGATCGGCGGGCGGGGCGGGGAGGAGAGCGGGATCCCCGCTCGGCAGGTCGGAGAGATCGGGCCGACAGGCGAGCAGGTGGTAGTCGTGGCTCGTGCCCGCGCGGAGCACGCCGTCGTCCAGGGGGCGTGCTCCGCGCGCGACGACGAGCCACTCGGCCCGGGTCTCCTCGAGGCAGAAGGCGACCTCGCGCTCGCGATAGATGGGGACGATCGGGTTCTGGACGGCGCCGAGGCGGGCAAGGGCGCCCATCAGCACGACGGTTCCGATCCGCGTCGGAAGCTGGAACGACACGCGGCTCTGCTCGCGGACCCCCTGCTCGAAGAGTCCCGCAGCGACGTGCTCCGCGGCCGCGCGATACGCCGAGTACGAGATGCTCGCTTCGTGCTCGTCGATCAACATGATCGCGTCGGGCGTCGCCTCGACGCGGCGCTCGAGGAGCTCCCAGAATGTGCTGGCGTCGGGAAGCTGCATCCGCGCCCCGCTCGTGACGCGATGGGCGCTGGCTTGCGGCATCATGCTTCCTTCTCGAGCGGATGGTCCTAGATGACGAACCCCATGAGTTTACGAAGTCGAGGCGCGGGACGTAAGGGCCGGCCGGAGCAGCGCGAAAACCAATGATCGGCGTCTTCGATTCTGGACTGGGTGGGCTCACCATCCTCCGCGCCCTCGTCGCCCGTTTCCCGGAACGCGACTTCGTCTACCTCGGGGACCAGGCGCATGCGCCCTATGGCGATCGATCCTCCAGCGAGGTCGTGGCGCTCACGCAGTGCGGGGTCGAAAGGCTCTTCGAGCTGGGGACGAAGCTCGTCGTGCTCGGCTGCAATACGGCGACCGCGGTGGCGCTGCGAAGCCTGCAGCGGGACTGGCTGCCGGCATCAGGCTTCAGCGGACGCAACGTGGTCGGGATCGTCGCGCCGACCGTCGAGGCCGCGACGCAGACGCCCTGGGCCGTCACGACGCCGCAGTATCCGCAGAAAAACAACCGCGATCGGATCGCAGTCTTCGGGACGACGCGGACGATCGCCTCGGGCGTCTACGCGGAGGAGATCTTCAAGCGCTGTCCACGGGCGACCGTCCTCGCGCAGTCCTGTCCCGAGCTCGCGGCGGCGATCGAGGCGGCGCGCCCGCGCGCTTCGCTCGACGCGATCGTCGCAGGCGCGGTAGACGCGCTGCAGGCGCAGCTCGGCTCGCGCAGGCTCGATCAGGCGATTCTCGGTTGTACGCATTTCTCGCTGGTCGAGGAGATGTTCGCCGCACGGCTGCCGTCGGGCACGCGCCTGCTCTCCCAACCCGAGATCGTGGCGGACAGCCTCGAGGACTATCTCGCCCGGCATCCCGATTATGCGTGGAAGGGCTCTGGCAGCGCGCGGCTCTTCACGACGGGCGATCCGGAACACGTGTCGCGGGCGGCGGCGGTGTTCTGGCCCGAGGTGGGGCGATTCGAGGGGCTCGCGCGGGATCAGGCGCCGCGCTGATCCTTGCGGGCGAGCGCCAGCATCGCCCGGGTCGCGACCTCGATGCAGTCGCCCATGTTCCGGTCGAGATCGAGCGCCGAGGGTCCGGGCCAGGGCGTGCGGTCGGATACGACGCAGATCGCTCCCGCGCGTACGCCGAACAAGCCCGCGAGGGTGAGCAGGATGCCGGCCTCCATCTCGCAATTCATGACACGGGCCTGCTGCATGTCGCGGATGCGGGCTTCGAGGGGGCTCGGCCAGTAACCGCCGACCGACATGCTCGACATCGAGCCGCCCGGACCTGCGATCGCATTCCGGACATAGAAGGCATCGAGGGACCAGGTGATCCCGGTCTGCGCCCGGGCGCCGACGACCTCGGCGGCGTCGACGAGGGCGGCGACCACGCGATGATCGGCGACGGCGGGGTATTCGGGGATCACGTAGGTCTTGCTCGTGCCGTCGTCGCGGACACAGCCGGTCGTGATCGCGAGATCGCCGACCGCGAGCTTGGGGTCGAGGGCGCCGGAATTTCCGATCCGGATGAACGTCCCGGCCCCGAGCTTGATCAGCTCTTCGACCAGCACCGCCGTCCCCGGCGCGCCGATGCCGTGGGAGGCGGCCGTCAGCGGAATGCCTTCCTTCTTGCCCGTCACGATCGTGTACTCGCGCACCACGCGGACCGTCCGCCGCTCGTCCCAGGATGCCGAGATGCGATCCACGCGGGCGGGATCGCCGCAGACGAAGACGTTCGGCGCGATGTCTTCGGGGCGGCAGCCGGTGATGGGTTGGGCGTCGGACACGGGAGCTCCTGGCGGGCCGGAAAAATCGGCTCGCGGGCAAGGGAAGCGGTTCCCGAGCGAGCCTGCCAGCAGCAATCGGTGGTGGGGCGCGATCCGCGGCATACTGGCGCAGCGACGCATCGAGGGAGGAGGTTGTCATGCGCAGGTCGATCGGAGTTCCGCTCTCGATCGGGATCGTCTCGATGGTGCTCGTGCTGGCGCTCTCGGTCGGCTGGCAGATCCTCGTCTGGCGCGATGCGGCGAAAGCCTCGGAGGTCCTGACGCCTCTCGATCTCGTCCTCTTCGTGCTCGGGACGCTCTTCTTCCTGCTCGTATTCTTTGGGCTCGTCTGGCTGTCGGTGAAGGTCGTGATCGAGATGCGGCTCAATCAGTCGCAGCGCGCGTTTCTCGACGCGGTGACCCACGAGCTCAAGACGCCGCTCTCGTCCTTCCGACTCGGGCTCGAAACCCTCGGCCGTCACGAACTCGCGCGGGAGCAGCGCAGCGAGTTCATCGGACGCATGGGCGAGGATCTCGACCGCCTCGAGAACACCGTGGCGCAGGTCCTCGCCGCCGCCCGCGCCGAAGAGGGATCGCGGACCGCGGACCGGCGCAAGAGCGTCGACCTGCAGCGGCTGCTCTCCGCGCACGTCGATGAGCTGCGCACCCGTCATCGCCTCGGCGACGACGCAGTCGCTCTCACGCCGGCACGTCCCGTGAAGGTGCGCGGCGACGAGGCAGAGCTCGGGCTCGTGTTCCGGAACCTGCTGGAGAACGCCTTCAAGTACTCGCGGGATCCGGTGCGGATTCGCGTCGGCGTCGAGGAGTCCCGCGACGGCCGCGTGCGGGTCGAGATCGCGGACGATGGGATCGGGATTCCGAGCCACGAGCTCGAGCCGATCTTCCAGCGTTTCTACCGCGCGGGCCGCGACGTCCAGCGTCAGGCCGCGGGCCTGGGCCTCGGACTCTTCGTGGTGCGAACTTTGTTGCGCAAGCACGGTGGACGCATCGTCGCGCTCTCGGAGGGCGCGGGTCGGGGTAGCCGGTTCGTGGTGACGCTGAAGCCGGCCTGAGATCGACGAGCCGGCCACGCCGGAGAGGAAGTCGGAGATGACGTCGGCAGAGAGCCTACGCGCGAAGCCGCGCATCCTGGTCGTCGAGGACGAGTCCCATCTCGCCGATGGCATCCGCTTCAATCTCGAGCAGGAGGGCTACTCGGCCACCGTCGTCGGCGATGGCCGAGCGGCGGTCGAGCTCCTCACGGATTCGACGCGCGGCGCCTTCGATCTCGTGATCCTCGACTTGATGCTTCCCGAGATGAGCGGCTTCGAGGTCGCGCGCCGTACGCGGGCCGCCGGGAACTTCGTCGCGATCCTGATCCTGACGGCGAAGGACGAAGAGGCGGACGTCGTGCGCGGCCTCGAAGAGGGCGCCGACGATTACATGACGAAGCCCTTCCGGTTGAACGAGCTCCTCGCCCGGGTTCGCGGCCTCCTGCGTAGGCGGCGTTGGGACGGCGTCGAGACGACGAGCGAGCCCCAGCCCGACGTGCGGGTCGGCGATGCAGTGATCCACTTCGACCGTTTCGAAATCGAAACGCCTTCGGAAACGGTCACCCTCACGACGCGCGAGGTCGGCCTCTTGCGAGCGCTCGTGGATCGCGAAGGAGAAACGGTGACACGTGGGGAATTGCTGCAGGAGGTCTGGGGATTGCGACCCGATACCCGCACGCGCGTGATCGACAGCTTCATCGTGCGGCTGCGCCGCTATCTCGAGCGCGACCCGAGCCGCCCCGAACACATCGTCTCGATCCGTGGTCGAGGCTACCGCTTCCAGAGATGACCCTTTTCGTCCGGAATTTATCCCTTGTGCCGGGTGGTCGAATCGTGCCAACGTAGACGGTATGAACCGTTCGTTGCGCATGCATGTGCGACCGATCCTGGGCGAGCCGACGCTCGTGCTCGCATTCGAAGGCTGGAACGACGCCTGCGAGTCGGCTTCGAGCAGCGTGCGCTTCGTCGACGACGTCGTGCGAACGGTGCCCCTCGCCGAGATCGATCCCGACGACTACTACGATTTCACGGTCCGTCGTCCCGAGGTCCGGTACCGGGCGGGCCGACCGAGCGCGATCGCGTGGCCCGCGAACGAGTTCCGCTACGGGGTGACCGCCGAGGGTCTCGAGCTGATCACGGGGCTGGCCGTCGAGCCGCACACGCGCTGGCGAAGCTACTGCGAGGCGGTCATCGAGCTGGCCGTCGACATGAACGTGCAGCGATGCCTGCTCGTCGGCGCCTATCTCGCGGATGTCGTCTATTCGCAGCCGGTAGTCGTGTCGGGGTTCGCGAGCGACCCCGAGCTGCTCGAGCGCTACCAGATCGAGCCCTCGAACTACGAGGGACCGACGGGCATCGTCGGCGTCGTCTTCGAAGCGCTCCAGCAGGAAGGCATCGAGTGTCTGGCGATCTGGTCCGGATTGCCCCATTACATCAGCGCGACGCCGAATCCGAGAGGCTCGCTGGCGCTCCTGCGCAAGGTCTCGCAGTTCCTCGATACGCCCTTCGAGCTCGCGAAGCTGAAGGACGACGCGGTTCGCTTCGAGGAGGAGATCTCCCGGGTCGTCGCGGCCGACGACGAGCTGACCGAGTACGTAAAGGAATTGAAGCGCCGCGAATTCGCGCAGTAGCGTCGCCGACGCGCGGCGCCCAAGTGCCTGCGGCGCTCAGCGAGAGCGATCCCGGATCCCGGCAGCGATGAACGACCTCAGTGCAGCTCGATCGACTGATCGATCAGCATGATCGGGATGTCGTCGTCGACGACGTAGAGGAATCGGCCGTCCTCGCGGACTAGCGCTTCCCGGATCTCCGACTCGACGACGTCGCCATTTCGATTGCGCAGGCGTCGTCCCCGGATCTCGTCGTTCAGGCGGGCGAGCAATGCCTGCTCGGCGCGGGTCAGCGGCTGTCGCGATTCGGGGCAGACGAGGATGGCGAGCAGGTCTTGATCGATCGGCATGGGATTTCCTCGGGTGTTACGGACGTTGCAGCCCTCGTTGCACCCGTCACCGCAAGAGCGCCGAAGAGTAGTCGAGGATCCTGCGCGCGACGATCAGCTGATTGATCTGCTGTGTGCCTTCGTAGATGTCGTTGATCTTCGCATCTCGCATCCACTTCTCGACCAGGCATTTCTTCGAGTAGCCGACGGGGCCGAGCAGCTGGACCGCCTTCTGGGTGATTTTCGTGACGGCGAGCCCGGCCTTCGCCTTGGCCATCGAGGCCTCGAGGTTGTTCGGCTTTCCCTTGTTCATCATCCAGGCGGCCCGCCAGGTCAGGAGCCTCGCGGCCTGGAGATCGGCCTCCATCTCGATGACGTCTTTCTCGATCGCCGTCCGCTCGCGCGGCGGGGCGTCGTAGCGGATGTGGATTCCCTGGCGCGCCAGCTCCTCGATCAGGAACTCGAGAGACGCGCGCCCGACGCCCGTCGCCATTGCCGCGACGATCGGCCGGCTCGCGTCGAAAGTCGCCATCGCGCCCTTGAAGCCCTTGTCGCCCGTCTTGTTCGAATCGTGCTTCTTCACCTCCGCGCGACCGAGGAGATTGTCCTTCGGGACGCGGCAGTTCTCGAAGCGAAGCGTCGCCGTGTCGGAGGCACGGATGCCGAGCTTCTTCTCACAGCCGAGGAGCTGCATGCCCTTCGTACCCGCCGGAACGACGAAGGACTTGATGGCCGCGCGGCCCGCGCTCTTGTCGAGCGTCGCCCACACGACGACGAAGCCGCCGGGCGCCGTCGACGCGCCTTCGCCGGCTGTGCAGAAGATCTTCGTTCCATTCAGGATCCACTCCTCGGTCGCGGGATCGAACTCTGCGGTCGTCTCGATCGCGGCGGCGTCGGAGCCCGCCTGAGGCTCGGTGATCGCCATCGCGCCCCAGATGGGCTGACCCTCGAGCTCGCGGAAGCCGGCCATGAATTTCGCCTGCTGCTCTTTCGTCCCGGCTGCGCTGACGGCCGAGCCGCCTAGGGCCGGCGTCGGCATGCGTAGATAGAGGCCGGCGTCGCCCCAGCAGAGCTGCTCGGCCTGGAGACAGACGGTGATGAAGCCGTCATTGGACGCGGCGGGCTTGCCCTTCGGTCCCCAGCGCCCTTCGGTCCACCAGTAGTCGACCCACTCGCGCGGCAGCTGGTGCTCGGCCAGATCGTATCGGCGCGAGATCGGACGCATCTGCTCGAGGGCGACCGTGCGGTAGTGGGCCTGGGCGACGAGGCTGCCCTCGGAGGGTTCGAAGCGGATCGGCATGGCGTTCTTTCCTTGACTGGAGTGCGTCGCGCGCTGCGGGCGCGGGACGGTACGGTCGCATCAAACGAGGGCGAGGCCCTCGAAGGATCCGAGGCCGGCGAGGTTGCGCAGATGCATTTCGGGGAGGTAGTCGCGGATGTAGCCGTGACCGCCGAAGATCTGGACCGCCGAGTCGGCGACGGCAAGGCCGATTCGCGCAGTTTGATCCTGGGCGAGGCGAACGGCGCGCATCGCGTCGTCGCCCCGATCGAGAGCGGCGGCCGCTTCCCAGACGAGCAGGCGTGCGCCGTCGATCTCGATCGCCATGTCGGCGAGCTTGAAGGCGATCGCCTGCCGCGTCGCGATCGGTTGGCCGAAGGTCTCACGTTGTTTGGCGTAGTCGCGTGAGACCTCGAATGCGGCGCGGGCGGCGCCGATCGCCGTTGCGGCGATGGCGATGCGGCCGCGCTGGATCAGGCGGCGCAGATCCGCGTCGGCGGCGTCGAGCCGAGCCTCGGCGGGCACGCGGGCGCTCGCGAGCGTGAGCTCGACGGTCGGGAGCCCGCAGAGGCCCATGTTCTGCTCGGGCGTCGCCGCGAGTCCCTTCGCGTCCCGTGCCAGCACGAAGGCTGCGAGGGATTCGCCCTCGGCCGCGACGACGACGACGTGGCGCCCGTCTGCGAGCCAGGGCACGAGGCATTTGTGGCCGTCGAGGATGTAGCCGTCGCCGTCGCGCTTTGCGGTCGTGTGGGGATGAAAGACGTCGAAGTCGAAGCGGGGCTCGACGATCGCGAGGCTGCCCGGGACGAAGCTCGGACCCAGGAGCCCGGGGAGGATCTGCTTGCGGAGCGAAGCATTGCCGTGGTCTGCGACGGGAAAGCCCAGGAGCGAAGGCGACAAGATGGCGAAGGCGAGGGCCATGTCCCCCCAGCCGAGCTCCTCTGCGATCAGCGCGCCCGTCAACGCAGACCGGGACCCTCCGCCCCCTTCGGCCTCGGGCAGTCCATTGGCGACGAGTCCGAGCTCGTGGGCTGCCGCGAGCAGGGACGCAGGCGGCTCGCCGGACTCGTCGGTCTCCCGGCTCCGCGGGCGGACCTCGTTTTCGGCGAACTGATGCACTGTTTCGATGATGAGCGTCTGCTCCTCGCTCGGCTCGAAATCGATCATGGCATTTCTCCGGAGTGCTCCGTACGAGAGGCGGTCGAGAGGAGCTCGAGACGGGTCGCTGCGGCCGTCGATAGGGCGAATAGCGTGCGAACGCGCGGTTTTTCGCGCAATCGAAGCGTCAGCGTATCACGACCCGGCTCGAGCCCGAGTGCTGCGCGAGCGGGCTCGATGCGAACTCGCGTTCAGGATTCATCGGGCGGTTCGGGACGTGTGGTCCGACGGTATTTCGAATCGGGTCGAGTCCGGTCCCGGAATCCGGTGCATCCCTGCAACCATTCGCTGCGCGCTCGTCGTGGACTCCGCCACCATACTCCGCGCCGAAACCACCTCCCGCGTCGGAACACAGCTGCGCCGTCGGCCTGCTTCGATCCGGGAGTCCACGCAACGCGCGCACGCAGTCCGCGACCCAGAAATCGCGGCGCTTCGTGTCGTGTGCCGAGAGGCCGCGTCTCGTCTATGCACGAACCGCAGTACGAACCGCAGTACGAACCGCAGGAATCGACGCCCGACTCCCGGCGCGATTCCCGACCCGACCGAAATGGTTCCGCTCGACGATCCGCCGGCAGAGCGGGCTCGCTCTTCTTCGGGATCGTGGCGGCCGGCCTGGCGACCGTCGTCGTCTTCTGGTCCGGCTGGCCCACGCCGGGCGAAGGCACGGCGAATGCGTCGGGTGGCAACGTCCAGATCGCGACGGGCGTCTGCGACGCCCATCGCTTGAAGGCGCTGAAGGCCTCCGACCCGAGCGTCGAGATCGAGATCCCCGCGGAATTCGACAAGCAGTGGCCGTCGGCCAACGCCTGTCAGTCCGCCGTCGACGCCTGGGATCCCGAAGCGCCCGGTCCGAAGCAGCCGATCCCGTTCAGCCACAAGCACCACGCGGGTGAGTTCAAGATCGAGTGTCTTTATTGCCACTCGAACACCGACAAGTCCCCGGCCGCGGGCGTTCCGTCCGTCGAGCTCTGCATGGGCTGCCACGCGCAGTTCCCCCTCGAGTACGACGAGATCGAGGGCATCCGGATCCTGAAGCAGCACTGGGAAGAGAAGAAGCCGATCGAGTGGGTCCAGATCCACCGGCTGCCCGAGCACGTCCAGTTTCGCCACAACCGCCATGTCCAGGCGGGGGTTGCATGCCAGACCTGTCACGGAGCAGTCGAGGAGATCGACAAGCTCCATCTCGTTCCGGATACGAAGATGGGATACCTGGTGCCGGTCGCGAAGCTCGAGATGGGCTGGTGCATCAGCTGCCACCGACAGAACAATCAGCAGGCGTCGCAGGACTGCCTGAAGTGCCACTACTAGGGACGACTCCTCGGAGTCCTGGAAGCCAGGGAAACGCATGTCCGAACTCGATCGTCGTGAGTTCCTGAAAATCGTGGGTCTCTCCGCGGGGGCGGCTGCTGCGGCTGGCTGTAGCGATCCCGCCGAGAAGCTGATCCCGTACGTGATCCAGCCCGAGACGATCACGCCGGGGATCTCCGTCGACTATGCGTCGACCTGCCTCGAGTGCTCGTCGGGCTGTGGGCTGCACGTCAAGACCCGCGAGGGCCGCCCGATCAAGCTGGAAGGCAATCCCGAACACCCGATCAACAAGGGCCGGCTCTGTGCCCGCGGTCAGGCGAGCCTCGGCCGCACCTATCATCCCGATCGCATCGCCGGCCCCGCGTCGCGAAGCGGCGACGGCTCGCTCCAGCCGATTGCCTGGGAAGACGCCCAGGGCACGCTCGCGGCGAAGCTCGGCAGCGCGGCGGGGAAGACCTGGATTCTCGGGGGTCCCGTGGGTCCCTCCCTCGACGGGCTCATCGACCAGATCGTCGCGGCGACGGGAATCGCGGGACGGCTCAGCTATGAGCCCTTCGGCGATCACGCCCTGCTCGGCGCGAGCCAACAGCTGTTCGGCGTCTACGCGGCTCCGATCTTCGACCTGACGGGCGCCGATCTCGTCGTCGACTTCGGCTCCGATTTCCTCGATACGGGTCGTTCTCCCGTCGAGCACGCACGCCAGCTCTCCGAGGGCCGGGACGTGGCTCTTGCTCCCGACGGCGGAGCCCGGGTCATCGCGATCGGTGCCCGCATGAACCTGACGGCCTCGAACGCGGACATCTGGGTTCCGGCGCGGCCGGGGAGCGAGGGCGCGCTCGCGCTGGCGCTGGCCCAGGCGGTCGCGAATGCCCGCGGTAATGCGGCGCTGGCGGCGGCGACGAGCGGCGCGAACAAGAGCGCGGCGATCGCAGCGGCCGGCATCGACGCGGCGCTCTTCGACAAGATCGCAGCGAAGCTCGCGGGAGCACGGCGCGCCGTCGCGTTTCCGCCCGGCGTTGCGTCGTCGACGACCGCGGGTCGAAGCGACGCGGCGGCGGTGCTGCTGCTGAACGCGGCCATCGGGGCGATCGGGACTTCGGTCCAGTATCCGGCGGTCGACGCCAAGCGAACGGCGAGCCTCGCCGACGTGAAGGCGCTGATCGAGAAGATGAACGCCGGCCAGGTCGAGTGCCTGCTGATTCACGACCTGAATCCCGTCTACTCGTTGCCCGCGGCCCTCGGATTCGCCGACGCCCTCGCGAAGGTCGAGCTGGTGGTCGCCTTCGCACCGCTCGCGGACGAGACGACCGAGCGCGCGAATCTCCTGCTTCCCGACCACACGCCGATGGAGAGCTGGGGCGATGCGAGCCCGCGGCCCGGCGTGCGATCGCTGGTGCAGCCGACGGTCCGGCCGCTCTTCGATACCCAGGCTTTCGGCGACACGCTGCTCGCCGCAGCCCGTGCGATCGGCGGCGAAGTGGCGACGGCGCTGCCCGCCGGCGGCTGGAAGAGCGTGCTCGAGAGCAATTGGGCGACGACGAGCTGGCGACACGCGCTTGCGCGCGGCGGCGAGTTCGGCGCGCCGTCGGTCCGATCGGTCGGGCTGATTGAAGGCTCTGGCGGCATCCCGCTTCGGACGCCGCAGCTCGCCGGGTCGGGCGACTTCACGCTGATCGCCTTCCCGCACTCCTTCCATGGAGATGGCCGCGGCGCGGCGCTTCCGTGGAGCCAGGAGATTCCCGATCCCGTCACGAAGCTCTCGTGGAATTCCTGGGTCGAGCTTTCGCACAACAAGGCTGCCGAGCTCGGCGTGACCTTCGGCGACGTCGTCACGATCACGACCGAGGCGGGCGCAGTCGACGTCTCGGTCTTCCCGCGTGGCGGCATCCCCGACGACGTCGTTGCGATCCCGATCGGGCAGGGCCATACCGTCGGCCACTACGCGTCGATGGCCGGCGACGAGCTGTCGCAGCCGGGGGTCGCGCGCGGTGTGAACCTCGCGGACATCCTGCCGGCGGCGATGGACGAGGCGGGCGGACAGGCCTTCCTGTCGACGAAGGCGACGGTCACGAAGACGGGCCGCTTCCGCCGACTCGCCCTCTCGCAGTGGACCGACAACCAGCGCAAGCGCGGGCTCGCGCCCGAGTTCTCGCTCGCCGATCTCGCCGCGACCGGAGGCCTCGCCCATTTTCTCTCGGCGACGCCCGCTTCGGCAGCTGAGCACGGCGAAGTCGATGCCGCTCACGCCGCGGACGCCGGCGGCCACGAAGCCGCGGGCGGACACCACTTCTCCGGCCCGCCCTTCGAGTTCGATCCGGGCAACGATGCCGATCCCGATCAGCCCTATCGCTGGGGCATGACGATCGACAACGACAAGTGCACCGGCTGCTCGGCCTGCGTGACGGCCTGCTACGTCGAGAACAATGTCTCGATCGTCGGCGAGCAGCAGGCGATCAAGCACCGCGAGATGACCTGGCTCCGCATCGAACGCTACGTCGGCGACGGCGATGACGACGTGACCAAGGACTCCGAGCGCCGGCCGATCCCGTCGGGCGAAGTCCTCGGGGAGACCAAGGTCCGCCATCTGCCGATGCTCTGTCAGCACTGCGGCGCTGCGCCCTGCGAAGCCGTCTGTCCCGTCATCGCGACCTACCACAACGACGAAGGCATCAACGGCATGGTGTACAACCGCTGCGTCGGCACGCGGTACTGCGCCAACAACTGCACCTACAAAGTTCGCCGCTTCAACTACTTCGACTACGGCCGCAAGAACTGGCCGGGCCTGCTGGGCCTCATGCTCAACCCGGACGTGACCGTCCGCGGCCAGGGCGTGATGGAGAAGTGTTCGTTCTGCGTCCAGCGAATCGAGGCGGCGCGGCAGCCGGCCAAGGATGTGGGCAAGCCGATCGCGGCCGATGCGGTGAAGACCGCCTGCCAGCAATCCTGCCCGTCCGATGCGATCAGCTTCGGCAACGTCCGCGACAAGGCGAGTCAGCCTTGGGTACGCGCCGAGCAGGGTGCAAAGCGAGCCTACCGCGCGCTCCAGGTCCTGAATACACGATCCGCCGTGACCTACCTCGGTCAGGTCCGGCGCGAAGAGAGCTGAGGGAGTCCAAAGAATGGCACCGCCTCCCGCAACTGCCGTTGCCGATGCGATGAATCCGCCGGCCCGACCCCGGGACTCGCAGGCGAACATCGACATCATGGCCGTCACCAAGGGCTTTCACTGGCCCTGGCTGATCGCCCTGCTGTTCGCCCTCGCCGGCGTGGGTCTGGCTGCGGCCACCCTCGCCTGGCAGACCTACGAAGGTCTGGGCGTCGCCGGCTACCAGGCCCCCGTCTTCTGGGGCGTCTACATCATCACGTTCGTGTTCTGGATCGGTATCGGTCACGCCGGAACGCTGATCTCCGCCATCCTCTTCCTGTTCCGCGCGAAATGGCGAAACGCCATCAACCGCGGCGCCGAGACGATGACGGTCTTCGCGGTCTTGACCGCCGCGCTCTTTCCGCTGATCCACATCGGGCGGCTCTGGAAGTTCTACTTCCTGCTCCCGTATCCGAACCAGCGCTACCTCTGGGTCAACTTCAAGAGCCCGCTGCTCTGGGACGTGTTCGCGGTCAACACGTATTTGACGATCTCGGTCCTCTTCTTCCTCGTCGGCCTGATCCCCGACATCGCGATCGCCCGCGACCGGGCCGTCGGCTGGAAGAAGGTCGTCTACATGCTCCTCGCGGCCGGCTGGCAGGGAACGGGCAAGCAGTGGAAGGCGCACAGCCGCGCGGTGCTCCACCTCTCTGGCCTTGCCACGCCGTTGGTGCTCTCGGTCCACTCGATCGTGTCCTGGGACTTCGCCATGTCGATCGTGCCGGGCTGGCACGCGACGATCTTCGCGCCCTATTTCGTGGCAGGCGCGATCTTCGGCGGCTTCGCGATGGTGATCGTGGTGATGGTCCCGGTCCGCCGGATCTTCCGCCTCGAGAGCTACATCACCGACTACCACTTCGAGAACATGTCGAGGTTCATCCTCTTCACCTCGATCATCTGCGGCTACGCCTACGGCGCGGAGTATTTCATCGCGTGGTACTCGGCGGTCGAGTTCGAGCAGACCTCGTTCTGGCAGCGGGCCTTCGGTCCCTATTGGTTCTCGACCTGGTGCATGATCATCTTCAACGTCGTCATGCCCCAGCTCCTCTGGATCAAGAAGCTGCGGACGAACGTCCCGTTCCTCTTCGTGCTCTGCTTCTTCATCAACCTGGGAATGTGGTTCGAGCGTTACGTCATCATCATCACGTCGCTCTCCCGCGAGTACATCCCGGCGGCCTGGGGTCTCTACATCCCGAGCCTCGTCGAGATGATCGTGCTGGCCGGCAGCTTCTGCTGGTTCAGCATGTTCTTCCTCCTCTACCTCAAGATGTTCCCGATCATCGCCATCTCCGAGGTCAAGGAATTGGACATCCATGCGCGTGACCACGCTCGACACGAGCACGGTCACCCCGCTCATGCTGCTCATGCCTCCGGAGGTGCCCACTGATGGCCGAGCTCGTCAGCGTCTACGAATACCCTTCGGACGTGGCGACGGTGGTGCGCAAGCTCAAGGCCCGTGGCTTCACGGACCTGACCACCTACTCGCCCGCGCCTTTCGAGGAGATCGAGCTCGCGGAGGACCCGACCCCTTCGAAGGTGCGCAGCTTTCATCTGATCGGCTCCCTGGTCGGCGTCGTCACCGGCTTCGGCATCCAGATCTGGATGTCGATGGACTGGCCGATCAAGATCGCCGGCAAGAACATCGCGGCGATCCCGCCCATGTGGATCATCGGCTTCGAGCTCCAGACCCTGTTCGGCGGCATCCTGGTCGTCGTCGGTCTGGCGATCCTCGCGGGTCTCTATCCCCGACCTCTCGACAAGCATTACAGCCCGCGCTTCTCCGCCGAGGAGTTCGGGGTCGTGGTGCGCTGCGAGGACCGGGACGCGGCCGAAGTAGAGAGCTTGATGCGCGGTCACAACGCGAAGGAGGTGGCTGTTGTCGCGGCTCACTAGTCGTTCGCAGCTGGGCTCAAGGCTGCTGTCGCGGCTCACTGATCGTTCGCTCGTCACGACGTTGCTGCTGGCCCTGGTCGGACTCCCGGGCTGCTGGGAGCAGGTCTCGGTCGAGTGGTTCCCGCAGATGAAGCGGCAGCTCGCGGTCCAGGCCTTCGAGACCCTCGAGTCCGTACCTTCGATGACCCGCGTCGAGGCCTTCACGCCGCCCGATGGCACGGTCGCGATCGGCTGGGCCGACGTCGCCGAGCCGGCGAGCATGGCGGTCGATGCCCAGGAGGCGCTCGCGAATCCGCGCAAGCCGACCCTCGAGTCGCTCGCAAATGGAAAGGCGATCTTCGACGTGACCTGCAAGACCTGCCACGGCGCCACGGGCGGCGGAGACGGCACCATCGCCGCGCCGAACGGCCCGATCGCCGGTGTGCTCCCGATCGGACCCGGCCCGATGGGATTCAGTCTCGCGACCGGTCTCACCGACGGCCACATCTACACCACGATCTCCATCGGCCGAGGCCGTATGCCGAGCTACCGGCGGATCGCGCCGTCCGATCGCTGGGACGTCGTCAACTACATCCGCGACCTGAATGGTCAGTTGGGAGGTGCCCAGTGAGCTCCCGAGCAACGTCGGGCGAGCGCGCCAATCCCGGTGCGCTGCCCCAGCCGCTCTTCTCGATCTGTCTGGCCCTGATCGTCGTCGGCATCGTCGCCTTCGCCGGTGGGCTGATGAGCGACCCACAGACGGCATGGCTGGCCTACCACTCGAACTTCATCTTCTTCACGATGATGGCCTGCGGTGGCATCGCCCTCGCGGCGGCCTACTCGCTGGTCAGCGCACAGTGGCCGGGGCCCTACCGTCGCTTTGCGGAGTCTTTCGCGGCCTTCATCCCGGTCGCGTTCGTCCTCGGCTGCATCGGCTACTTCGGCGGCGAGCACCTCTTCGACTGGCAGAAGAACGGAGCCATGCACGGCAAGGAGGCCTGGCTCAACAAGAATCGCTTCTACGTGACGGATCTCGGCCTGTTGGCCGTGATGTCGACCCTGGCATTCCTGTACATCAAGGCCTCGGTCCGTCCGACGCTCCGCAATCTGGCCGAGCACGGGCAGGGCGCAGCGAAGACCCTCGCCGCGAGCTGGACCGCCGGCTGGCGCGGCGACGAAGAAGAGCGCCTCGCGGCGAAGAACCGAACGAGCACTCTCGCCCCCCTGATTGCCCTGACCTATGGCGTCGGCTTCGCCTTCTTCAGCTTCGACCAGGTCATGAGCATGGAGCAGGCCTGGTTCTCGAACTTGTTCGGGAACTTCGTTTGTTGGGGCGGCTTCCTGTCCGCGGTCGCGGCCTGTGCCGTGTCGGGTCTCGCGAGCCGCAGCGTCCCGGGCTTCCAGGGGGAGATCACCGAGAACCGGCAGCACGACATCGGCAAGATGATGTTCGCGTTCTCGATCTTCTGGATGTACCTGTTCTGGTCCCAATACCTCGTGATCTACTACGGCAATCTGCCGGAAGAGACCTTCTTCATCCGCGACCGGCTGGGCGATCAGTTCATGATCGACAAGGGCTATTCGGCGGAGGCCTTCGCCAAGAGCTGGCAGAACTGGGACTTCGAGTGGGCGCGCCTCCAAACCGGCTACGGCTGGGTCTCGATGGCGGTGTGGGCCTGCAACTGGCTGATCCCGTTCTGGGTCCTCCTGGGCCGACAGCCGAAGAAGACGCCGTGGATCGCAGGGCCCGTCGCGCTGACGCTGCTCTTCGGCCTCTGGCTCGAACGCAATCTCCTGATCTGGCCCTCGGTCGTGAAGGGCGACATGCTGTCCTGGCTCGGACCGATCCAGCTCGGCATCGCCCTCGGCTTCCTCGGGCTCTTCCTGGCCGTCGTGATCTTCTATTCGCGGGTCTTCCCGACCATCGCGGTGTCGTCGAAGGAATAACGAGCGGTCCGGATTCGAATCGACGCGGAGTCGGCCGAGAGGCGGGCTCCGCGTTTCGATTTTGGGCTCGCCCGATCGCGCTACGCTGACATCATGGAGAGTGATGTCGATGACGAGCACGCCGAATCCCGCCGGATCCGCCTCGCGAACGGGGGCGCGATCCTGCTCGAAGAAGAAGGCTTTCGGCTGATCGCTTCGCGAGGGCTCCGGCGCTCTCCGCTGCATCCGTACGCGTCGATGACCCATGTCTGCCTGGCAGCCCGCGCGCTCCTGATCGGAACCACACAGGGTCTGCTCACGGTGCGCAACCGGGACTTCATCGATCCGGAGAACGGGCCTGCGCAGGCGAGGGATCGTCTGGTCGGCCGACTCGCGGCGAGCCCCGACGGCGCCCGAATCCTCGCGTCGATGGCCCGGGTGGAGGCGCTCTCGACGCGATCTCGCCGTTCGTGGTCGACCGTGTCGCTCGCCGTTCTGTGTCTCGTCGGGACGGCCTTTCAGCTTCGAGATTCCCTCGTCGACCAGATCGGTGCCTTCGTGCCGGAGCTCTTCGCTCGGGGTGAGCTCTGGCGTGCCGTCACCGCGCATTTCCTCCACGCCCTTCCGACCCGGCCGGGGCTTGTCGAGTCGCTGGTGCCCGGCCTGCGCGGGCTGCCGATCCATCTGGCGGTCAACGTCGGGGGACTCTTCGTCCTCGGTCCGCTCGTCGAGAGGCCGCTGGGCTCATGGCGAATGGCCAGCGTACTGCTGATCTCGGGCATCGGAACGATCGCCGGAATTCTCGTCGCGGGCCATCAGGAGGTGATCGGAGCGTCGGGTCTCGTTGCAGGCCTCGCGGGCGCGATTCTCGCGCTCGAGCTGCATTTCCCGGCCTCGCTCCCCTGCGATTGGCGGATTCCCCGGCGTCTCTTCCTGGTCGCGATCGCCGTTCAATTCGGGATCGTCGACCCGCTCTTCCGCAACTATCTGGCGGGCGGAGCCCATCTCGGTGGATTCGCGGGGGGCTATGTGGCGGCCTGGTGGCTCGGCGCTCCGCAGCTCGAGCAGTCGGTCGCGAGCTTGCGCTTTCGGCTCGGTGTGGGGGCGGGTCTCGTCGCGACCGCGGCGGTGGCCTACGGCATCGTTCCCCTCTTTCGACATGAGACGCGAGCGCTCGAGCGCCACGGCGCGCGGCTCTTGAACGCGCCCGCGGCGATTCATCTCTTTCCCCACGAAAATGCCGCGGCCTGGCTGCTGGCGACCGAAGGTGCGAGCTCCGAGACGGGCCTCGAGCTCGCGATCGCCCTGGCCGATCGGGCGGTCACGACGACCGAGCGTCAGCAGCCCGACGTGCTCGACACCCTCGCCGAGGCGCTCTTCCAGAGTGGCGACCGCATCGGTGCGATCCTGACGATCGACGAAGCGATCCAGCTCGTTCCCTACGAGCGCTACTTCCTCGAGCAGCGCCGGCGCTTCACCGGCGAACGCAGCGCGGATGATCGCCCGACGCCGCCCGACGGCGAGGATCCCAATGGAGCGCCCTTCGATCCCGGCGCGCCGCGGCTCACGATCTGAGGGGAGGGGGATATGGACGATCGATGGGCGAGGCTGGGCGACGAACGAGCGATTTGTGACGTCCTCTCGCGCTATTGGCGCGGCATAGACCGACAGGATCCCGAGCTCGTCCTCGGGACCTATCATCCCGGTGCGTACGACGATCACGGCTATTACAAGGGCCCGGTCGAGGGCTTCGTCGAGACGCTTCGGCCGGGCGTCTGGTCGTACTTCTCGAATACCCAGCACTTCGCCGGAAACCTCCAGATCGATTTCCTGTCGCCCGCGCGCGCCCGCGTCGAGTCCTATGCGGAGGCCCACCACATCCTGCTCGCCGACGACGGCCGCGACTCGGTCGGGACGCCCGAGTCAGGCAAGAGCGACCGCGACCTCGTTTACGGCCTGCGCTATGTCGATGATTTCGAGCAGCGGGAAGGCGAGTGGCGCATCGCCCGGCGCGTCTGTGCCTGGGATTGGCATCGGGTCGACCCCGTCGGCGGCATCTCGCTCCCCGCGAGCTATTTCAGGGGCCACCACTCCCAGGAGGATCCCGTCTACCGCTTCCCGCGCCCGCATGGCCGCCGTCTGGATTTCGACGACCTCGTCGCCAGGCAAGCCTGCTCCGATGCGCTCATGCGCTACGCCCGCGGTGTCGATCGCTGCGATCCCGAGCTCGTCCGCAGCGCCTACCATCCGGATGCTTACGACGACCACGGCGGCTACCAGGGCAGCGTCGACGGCTTCATCGCCTGGCTGAAGCCGACCGTCCTGGACGCGTTCTCGTGCACGATGCACAAGCTCGGCAACATGCTGATCACGCTCGACGGCAGCCGAGCCTTCGCCGAGACCTATGCCATCGCCCACCACGTCTCGGGTCAGGTCGACGATCCCTCCGACACCCCTTCCGACATTCTCTTCGATATGGTCATGGGCGTTCGCTACCTCGATCGCCTCGAAGATCGCGGCGACGGCTGGAAGATCGCCCACCGCCAGATGAGCTTCGAATGGGAACGATCCGTCGAGATCGGCTCCCAGCGCGAGCATCCGGGCTTCCTCCGCGGCTGCCGCGACGGGAGCGAACCGGTCTTGCAGGGCCGGTCCCAAAGCGCGGTTCCCGCCGCCTACGCTGCCGTCGCCGATCGGGAGGCCATCTACCGGCAGCTCGTTCGTCACTGCCGCGGCGTCGACCGCCGCGATCTCGCGCTCATCCGCTCGACATACCATCCCGACGCATTCGACGATCACGGGAGCTACAAGGGCGACGTCGAGGGCTTCCTCGAATTCGTGAAGCACGAGGTCTATGCGCGCTTCCGGACGACGATGCACAAGCTCGGCCAATCGCTGATCGAGGTCGAGGGCGACATCGCTCGCGCCGAGTCGTATGCGATCTGCCATCACGTGTCGAGCGAGCCGGATCCGGCGGGATCCGCGACGACCCCGGGTGAATCCGGCACTCGTGCGGCCGCAGCGAACCGGGACTTCGCGGATAGGGTGATGGGCATCCGGTACGTCGATCGCTTCGAGCGACGGGCTGGCGAATGGCGGATCGCGCGGCGGGAGCTGCGCTGGGAGTGGGTCAGGACGGACCGGCTCGAGGGGCTCGATCCGAGCTGGACGCAAGGGCGGACGGACCACGGGGATCCCTTGTACGGCTGAGTCGAGGCCGGGCGGCCCCGAGCCACCGCCCGCGAAAGAACGTGCGCCGGCGAGCCGGAATTTCTAGTCTCTAGCCGACTCGTCCTACCCCGAACCGTTACCCGAAAGAGGACTTCCTGCCGTGAATGCTCATCGTCTTGGAGCCCTTGGTTTCATCGCCTGGCTGACCCTGGCCGCCGCCGGCTGTGGAGACGTCGACGACTCGATTCCCAACCAGTCCGACGCCGCGCGCGCGATTCGCGAGAAGGTCCGGGCCGACATGGAAACGGATCGGCTGAAGCGGCTCGCGCCCCGACTCGCCGTGGCGGTGGCCTCGGCGGAATCCTCGCCGACTGCCGCAAAGCTCGCGCCGCAACCGGTCGAGGCGACCTCGGGGCCGAAGCAAGTCCGGCCGGCGGTCGAGCTCTACGCGGCCAACTGCTCGTCCTGTCATGGCGCAGCCGGCGCCGGAGATGGTCCGCTCAGCGCCGGTCTCGTCCCTCAGCCCGCAAAGCACGCCGACGGCGTCTACATGAACGCGCTCTCCAACGAGCACATCTTCAAGGTCGTCAAGGAGGGGGGCGCCGCGGTCGGCAAGGCCGCGACGATGGCGCCGTGGGGCACCTCGATGTCCGACGAGGAGATCCGGAGCCTCGTCGCGTTCATTCGCACACTCGCGAATCCGGCCTACGACGGGCCGATGCCCTGAAGGTCTGGTCGGTCCGGATCGGGGAGCCTGCGTCGACCGGTCAGACGGACGCGGGGAGAACCCGCTCGACGAGCTGCGCGACAAGGAACGCGCGTCCCTGCTCGGCGAGCTGCTCGAGGCGGGACTTGTTGCTGTAGAGCGTCATGTGCGACGTGTCGCGACAGAGGAAGAGGCGTTTGTCGGGGGTCGCGATGGAGTTGAAGACCGAGATCTCCTCTTCCCAGAGGGTGATGTCGTCCTTTTCCGCGACGCTCATCAGAACCGGGGTTCGCAGGATCCGCCTCAGGAAGGGCCGCACGTCGTAGCTCATCAGGAGCTCCGTCGATGCGATCGTGTTCCAGTGCTCGTGGGTGGGCGCGACGGTGTTCTTGAATTGTTGGAAGGCGCTCGTGACCTCGGGGAAGGGCCAGGTCGAGAGCTCGTGGGCGGGATCGGGAGTCGACATCGGCATCGTTCCGAGCAACCCGGACTCGAGTCGCTTGCGGCGATCCTCGAGGATCAGCGCCTCGAGGCGGCGGAAGGCGAGGGCGCCGTGGACGCTCTGCATCGTGCGCCAGCCGTCGACGACGGGGATGTTGGATACGACGCACTGCACGCGCGGGTCCGTGGCGGCGACGACGAGGACATGGCCGCCGCTGTACGAGATGCCCCAGATCCCGATTCGCTTCGGGTCGAGGTCGCGGCGGGTTTCGGCCCAGCTGATCGCGTTCTTGTAGTCTTCGATCTGGGCCCAGGGATCGACGTGCTGGCGCGGCTCGCCGTCGCTCGTGCCGAAGCCACGGTAGTCGAAGACCAGCGCTGCGACGCCCGCCGCCGCGAAGACGCGGGCGTACTCCGGCTGGACCAGCTCCTTCACATAACACCATCCGCCGGCCATCACGACGACGGGATGCGGGCCAGGGTCGGCGGGCAGGTAGAGATGGGCGCGGATCGTCGTGCCGGCGCTCTCGAAGTCGACGTCGACGGGCTGCATGGGGTCCTTTCGCCTGCGCGGCCGATTGCGCGCGCATTGTACTCCCCGGCGCCCCGGCCGGCAGGGGCTGGATTCGGGTCGGTCGCGGGGCGGAAACTCCGCTACGGTGCAAGCGCACGTACCGCGCAGCGAGGCCGACCCGATGACGACCCAGGCGACGACCACGGAGCTCGCGCGCTCTGCAGCCGCCCAGCTGAACCAGCGCGGCTATGCGATCCTCGAGCGCCTCGCCGATCCGGCGATCATGGATCAGCTGCTCGCCGAGGTGAAGCCCTGGGCCGATCGCGCCGAGCGGCTTCAGCTGAAGTTCTTCGGCGGGGGGCTGCGCAAGGTCGAGTCGGTGCTGACCAAGTCGCGCGCCTTCGTGACGCTGCTCTCGAACCCGGTGCTGCATGCGACCAACGAGCTGATCCTCGGCCCCGAGGCGCTCCTCAACGGCTCCTCGGTCTTCATCCTCGAAGAGGGGGGCCGCGACCAGACGATCCATACCGACGGGACGATCTACGAGCCGATGCTGCCTCGCTCGCCCGGCGGCCCCCACTACCTGCTCGTCTTCATGTGGGCCGTCACCGACTTCACGAAAGAGAACGGTGCGACGCGCGCGATCCCCGGCAGTCATCTCTGGCCCGCCGGTCGCACGCCTCGTCCCGACGATCCGGTCGACTATCTCGAGATGCCGAAGGGCTCGGTCGCCATCTGGCTCGGCTCGACTTATCACGCGGCGAGCACCAACCACACCGGCACGGCCCGGGTCGGAACCCAGATGGGCTTCAATTGCGGTTGGCTTCGACCGCATGAGGCCAACCTACTGCTCGTACCGCCGCTCGTCGCCCGGGACATGCCGCTCGCCGTCCAAGAGGTCCTCGGCTATCGCGCCTATCGCGGCATGCTCGGCTGCATCGAGCAGCAGAGTCCGGGTGAATGGCTCGGCATCCAGGCGAGCCTCGTCTCGAAGAGCAATCAGGTCGCGGCGGCCCCGGACCCTTTCGACATCGAGGCGTGCACCCGGGACCATTTTTCCGCCCGGGCGCTCGACATCCCCGCGGATCTGCTGAGCGAGCTGAATCAGCTCGCTTCGACCAACGCGGCCCGCGCCGCGGCGAGCTCCGAGGACGATCGCGAGGTGCTCGAGGTCGTCGCGCGCTCGCAGTCGCGGCATCTGGTGAGCCATGTGCTCGAGGGCAGCCATGCCGACCTCGCGGAGAAGCTCCGCCAGCTCGGGGGCGCGGCGACGAATGCAATGCGGGAGGCCCGATGAGCCCGAACGAGAAGCGCGCCTATCGAGCGGCGGTCTGCACGGTCACGCCCTTCGACGATGCCGGGCGGCTCGACGAGGCCGCCGTCGTACGGCTCGTCGAGAGCATCGCGAGCCGAGGTGTCGGCCTGGCGATCGGGACGGCCTCGCCGGGGGAGGGATTCGCGCTCTCGCTCGAGGAGACCGGGCGTTTGTACGAGACCGTCGTGCGCACCGCCGCCGGCCGGGTTCCCGTCTGCGCGATGGGCGTCGAGCCGCGCAACGCGAATCAGCTGAAGCCGCTGTTGCGCGTCGCCGAGCAGGCGAAGGTCGACGTGATGCAGCTCTACACCGCCGACCCCGGCCACTCGATGAAGCTGACCGACGCCGAGCTCGAACGGTATTTCCGGACGCTGCTCGACGACATGGCGATTCCCGCCGCGATCTCGACCCATGTCTACAACGGCCTCGTCCCGCTTCCCGTGCTCGGACGCCTGCTCGACGCCTACCCGAACATCCGAACGATCCACTGTACGAGCGAGGTCAACTATCTCCAGCCGCTCGTCGAGCTCGTCGCCGGTCGCTGCGAGATCCTGGTCGGGGGGCCGATGCAAGCGCTTTCGACCCTCGCGATCGGTGGTCAGGGCTTCCTCTGCTCCGAGGGCAACATCGCCCCGATCGTCTGCGGCGAGCTGCAGGCGGCGATTCGCGCGGGTGACCTCGAGGCGGCGAAGACGGCCTATCGCCAGCTCAATGGCGTCTTCAGCCTGAACGTCTGGCCGGGGGGAACGGTGCGGTTCCTGAAGACCGCGATGCGCCTGCTCGGCATTCCGGGCTGGCATACGCGCCCGCCGTTCCAGCCCCTCGACGCGAGCGCGGCCGAGATCGTCGCGAAGTCGATGCGCGCGCTCGAGCTTCCGGAGTGGCGGGGACGCCTGGCCTGAGGGCCTCACGCCCGCCCGAGGTCGACGACCAACCGCAGCGGTCGGCGCATGATCCCGATCTGCTCCCAATCGGATTCCGACTCGACGAGCCGTGCCGATTCGGGCAGGAACTCGAGGGCCGCCTCGAGCATGCAGGTCATCTCCTGCATCGCGAGGTTCGCGCCGAGGCAATAGCGCGGTCCGTGGCCGAAGGTGACGACTTCGCTCGTGTCGCGGCTGATGTCGAAGCGGTCGGGGTCGGGGAAGACGGAGGGATCGCGGTTCGCACTGGCAGGGCTCAGCATGATCATGTCACCCGCGCGGATCGTTCGGCCATGGAGCGGGACGTCCTCCATCGCGAAGCGCATGTTGACGGCGGCGAGCGACCCGAAATCGAAGCGCAGTCCCTCGCGGACCGTGTTGCGCAGGAGACTCGGATCCGCGCGGAGCTTGCTCATTTCGGCCGGATGGTTCAGGAGGTGGCGCAGGATCTGGGTCCCGCCGAGGGTCGTCGTTTCGGAGCCGGCGGCGACGAGGCCGGCGACGAGGACCACGATCTCGGCGTTGGTGAGCGCGTTTTCGCCGGGATTGCCGTGGATCAGGTCGGAGAGGAGATCGTCGCCCCGGACGTGCCGCCGCTGATCGGCGAGCTTGACGACCCATTCGGCGAGCTCTTCGATCGCGGCGTTGCCGATCCGGATCTTCTCGGCATCGGCGAAAAACGTGTACCGCTGCATCATCTTCTGGGCGAGACCGCGAAAGCGCTCCTCATCGCCGGGATAGGGCGGGATACCCGTGATGCGGCCGATCACCGTGTTCGGGATCGGGTCCGTGAATCGCGCGAGCAGATCGACGCAACCCGACAGGCCACGGATCGGCGCGGCGAACTCCTCCACGATGTCGCGGACCTGCTGGTCCATCCGTCGGACCGCACGTGGGGTGAATCCTGCGGACAGCCGATTGCGCCAGCGGCGATGACCCTCCGGATCGGCACTGATGATCGAGCTGCTCTCGAACTTCGCGAGCCAGCCCTCGGCCGGCACCGGTCGATAGTCGCGGGCGAGGCGGCGATCGGTCGAGAGGTGCGGGTCGGAGAAGAAGCGGCGCACGTCTTCGTAGCGCGTGATGAACCAGGTCCCGAGGACCTCGTCCCAATGAACGGGATCGTGCTCGCGCAGCTCGGCGAGACGGGGAAAGGGATCGGCGACGAAGTCCGGGTCGAGCAGAGAGCTTTGGGACGACGTCACGGCGGACCCTCGGAGCACCACGATGGGCACCGATCGGGACGTTAACCACGGAGACCGGTGTCCGACAGAGGATCCATTTTGGTACGCTCGGGCGCCTCGATCGATCCCCATGAGGAAGTTCTCCAGCATGTCGACTGCCACACCCGAAGCCCATAAGTCGACCGTCCTGAAGATGTGGAAGGCCCTCGCGGACTTCGACTTCCAGGCGCTCGAGAGCTGCCTCCACCCCGACGTCCACTACGAGGACATTCCGACCGACGACCCGGGCGCCCGGGGCCCGAAGAACGTGACGAAGCGGCTCTCGATCGCCTGGAACCACCTCGCCCGGCAAGAGCAGATCACCCATCACATCGCCGCCGAAGGCGCCTTCGTCTTCCTCGACCACACGGAGATCTGGACCTTCAAGTCCGGGGAGAAGGCCCAGCACCGCTTCTGCACCTTCCACGAGCTGCGCGACGGCAAGATCGTGCAGTGGAGCGATTTCTGGGACGTCGGCCGCTTCGTGGGCCAGTTCCCGAAGTGGTTCCTCGAGGAGATGGCGAAGAGCCGGGCCGAGGACTTCTCCAGCTGAGGCCGGCTGAACCCACTGGATCCCGGTGGTGTCGGCCGCTTGATCCCGAGCCTCGAGGGCGCATAATCCGGCGTCGCGGGGGCAGGGTCCGCCCCTCAATCAAGGAGAGCACCGCATGAGCGAGAGCATCGACGCGCAGATCGCGGAGCACACGCGGGTCTGCCACGCCCTGGTCGCCGAGGTCGGTAAGGTCGTCGTCGGTCAAGAGCCGATGATCACCCGACTCCTGATCGGCCTGCTCACGGGGGGCCACGTCCTGCTCGAGGGGGTCCCCGGCCTCGCCAAGACCCTGACGGTTCGCAGTCTCGCGACCGCCATCGACACGGGCTTCTCCCGCATCCAGTTCACTCCCGACATGCTCCCCGCCGACGTGATCGGCACCGAGATTTTCAATCCCCGCGAAGGCACGTACAGCGTGAAACGTGGGCCGCTCTTCTCGAACCTGATCCTCGCCGACGAGATCAATCGAGCCCCGGCGAAGGTCCAGGCTGCGCTGCTCGAGGCGATGCAGGAGCGTCAGGTCACGATCGGCGACACGACCTACCCCTTCGACGAGCCCTTCCTGGTCCTCGCGACGCAGAACCCGATCGAGCACGAGGGGACCTATCCGCTTCCCGAGGCCCAGATCGATCGCTTCATGCTGAAGGTCGTGGTCGGCTATCCGTCGAAGGAGGACGAGCGCAAGATCGTCGATCGCATGGCGTCGGGGCAGCCCGAGCCGATCGTGAACAAGGTCGCGAGCCCCTCGCAGATCCTTGCGGCCCGCAAGACGGTCGAGAAGATCTTCATCGACGACAAGGTCAAGAGCTACGTCGTCGATCTGGTCCACGCGACGCGCGATCCCCGCGCCGCCGGGATCCAGGATCTCGATGGCATGATCGAAATGGGGGCCTCACCGCGGGCTTCGCTCTTCCTGACGCGTGCCGCCAAGGCCAATGCCTTCCTCCAGGGTCGAAGCTATGCGACGCCCCACGATGTGAAGGCGCTCGCCCTCGACGTGTTGCGCCATCGCGTCGCGATCACGTACGAGGCCGAGGCCGAGGGCAAGAAGAGCGAGGACGTGATCGAACGCATCCTCGCCGGCGTGCTGGTTCCCTGATCGAAGGCCGGGAACGTCGCCATGCTCGCCAGTGAGATCCTCCGGCGCGTTCGAGAGATCCAGGTGCGCACCGGCCGCCAGGTGGCCGACGTGCTGGCGGGGGAGTACGTCTCCGTCTTCAAGGGGCGCGGCGTCGAGTTCGACGAGGTGCGCCCGTACGTCCCGGGCGACGACGTGCGCACGATCGACTGGAACGTGACCGCCCGCATGGGCGAGCCCTACATCAAGCGTTATGTCGAAGAACGCCAGCTGACGCTCATGTTGATGGCCGACGTGTCGGCGTCCCAGGATTACGGGTCGGGGGCGCGCAGCAAGCGGGAGGCGACCGCGGAGCTGTGTGCGCTGCTCGCCTTCTCGGCGACCAGCAACGACGACAAGGTCGGGCTGGCTCTCTTCCACGGCGCAATCGAGCAGTACATCCCGCCGAGAAAAGGCCAGAAGCACGCTCTGCGGGTCGTGCGCGAGGTCCTGGCTCACGGAACGGATACGGAGCCGAAGTCGGCGCCGCCGGCCGGTCGCCTCCCCGTTCTCGCCCGCCTCGCTCGTCTCGCGAACCTCGGCCGGCGGCCCCGCTCGCCTCGCCAGGCGACGGACCTGCGACACGCCCTCGAGTTCCTGATGCGCGTGACGCGGCGGCGCACCATCTGCTTCGTGGTCAGCGATTTCCTCGACGAAGGATTCGAGAAGGCGCTCGTCGCCGCGAATCGCAAGCACGACGTGATCGCGGTCCTCGTCACCGATCCGGCCGAGCTCGTGATGCCCGACGTCGGCCTGGTGGCGCTCCGCGACGCCGAGCTCGGCACGACGCGGGTCGTCGATACGGGCTCGCGGAGCTTTCGCGAGAGCATCGGGCCGGTCGCCGCCGGGCGTGTCAAGCTGCTCGAACGTCGCTTCCGGTCGATCGGCATCGACTTCGTCCACGTCGACGCGGGGGGGGACGTCGTCGAGCCCCTGGTGCGTTTCTTCCGCATGCGTGACAAGCGGAGGCGGCGATGACGCGGCGGGCGCTCGGAATGTGTTTGCGCAACAGGGGCGGGCGCCCGGGGCTTTGGCCCTCGCTCGCGTCGAGCATCGCGACCGCCGCGATCGGGCTCGCGATCCACGGGGCCGGCTCGCTCGGAGCCGATTGCGCGCGAGCGGAGCAGGGCAGCGAAGATACGGAGTCGATCGAGCGCCGCTACGAATCGGGCCCGGTCGAGGTCGAGCTCGTCGTCACGCCCGCGCAGCCCGTGATCGGCGACGTCGTCGAACTCCGCCTCGAAGCTCATGCAGAGCCCGGGGTCGAGCTCATCATGCCGGAGTTCGGGGAAGCGCTCGGTCGCTTCGAGATCGTCGACTTCGCGCCCAGCGAGAGTCAGGACGACGACGGCGGCAGCCGCGCGCGCCAGCGGTATCGATTGCAGCCGAAACGCTCGGGGCCCCAGTCGATTCCGGCCCTGCGAGTCGAGTTCGTCGATCGGCGCGCCGGACAGACGCCTGCACCGGCGGGCGAGGACGCCTACGAGATCTTGACGGAACGCATCGCCCTCGACGTCGCGACGATCCTCGCCGCCGACGCGTCGCTCGAGCTCCGTCCGGCCCGTCCGGATCTCGGTCGGCGCCGGCTCGGGGGACTCCCGTGGTGGGCATGGGCCGGCGGCCTCGCGGCCCTGCTCGCGCTGGCGGCGCCCGCCGCCTTTCGCGCGTGGGCCGTGCATCGTGCCCGCCAACGGCAACGGAGCGCCTACGAGATCGCGCGCAGCGAGCTCGACGCGCTGCTCGCGGAAGGAAGGCCTCGCGCGGAGACGATGGACGACTTCTACGTGAAGCTCTCGTTGATCGTCCGTCGCTATCTCGAGAATCGCTTCTCGCTCCGCTCGCCCGAGCTGACGACGGAGGAATTCCTGAACGAGATGGGGCGCTCGCCCGATCTCGCGCGCTCGCACCAGCGGATGCTGCGTGATTTCCTGGTGCAAGCCGATCTCGTCAAATTCGCAGGCTACCGGCCCGAGGCCGAGGTCGTGGGTCAGTCGATCGCCGCGGCCGAACGCTTTCTCGAGGACACGCGCAACGTCGTGCGCACTGCGGATCTCGCGTCGGCGTCGGAGACACGCGATGTTTGATCTTGCGGGCTTCGAGCTCAGTGATCCGTGGCTGCTGCTGGCGGGACTGCTGGCGCCCTTCGTGTTCGTGCCGGTGGTTCGGCGGCGGTCGAGCGTCGTGTTCTCGAGCCTCGCGCTGGTCACGGGCGGGCGGCGCTCGCTGCGCGAACGGCTCGTCTGGCTTCCGGCGGCGCTGCTCGCCTTCGCGGTGGTCGCGCTCGCCATCGCCCTGGCGGGGCCCCGGACGGGCAACGCCGTCAGCCAGGTCGAGCGCGAGGGCATCGCGATCGCGGTCGTCGTCGATCGTTCCGGATCGATGGAGGCGAGGGATTTCGTGAGTGGCGATACGAGCACGAGCCGACTCGACGTCGTGAAACGAATCTTCCGGGACTTCGTCGAGGGTGGAGGTAATTTCGGGGAGGGCCGGCCCGACGACCTGATCGGGATCGTCGCTTTCGCCCGCTATGCCGACGGTCTCTGTCCGCTGACCCTCGACCATGGCAGCGTCCTCTCCATCCTCGACGAGCTCGAGACGCCGGACGATGCCTCTGAGGACGGGACCGCCGTGGGCGATGGGCTGGCGCTCGCGGTCGAGCGGCTGCGTCGCCAGGACACGGCCTCGAAGATCGTCATCCTGTTGACCGACGGCGTGAACAATGCGGGCGACATCGAGCCAGGCGAGGCCGCCGAGCTCGCGGCGCGCTTCGGGATCCGGGTCTACACGATCGGTGCCGGCTACACGGGCTTCGCGCCGTTCCCGGTCCGGCGGATCGACGGCCAGGTCTCGCTCCAACGCATGCCCGTCGAGATCGACGAGGCGACGCTTCGGCAGATCGCGGAGAAGAGCGGTGGACGTTATTTCCACGCGACCGACGAGTCGGGCTTGCGCGAGGGGGTCGAGGAGATCGGCCGCCTCGAGCGGAGCAAGGTCGCCGAGTTTCGCTATCTCGAGTACGAGCACCACTACCAGGTATTCGTAGCCGCCGCGCTGGCCGCGACGGCGCTCTCGGCGCTGCTCGCGAGCACCTGGCTGCGGAGGCTGCCGGCGTGAATCTCGAAGGGCTGCACATCGCGCATCCCGAGTGGGTCCACGGCTTCTGGCTCTGGGCCCTCGTCGTCGCATTCCTCGTCTGGCGCGAGCGGCGTGGGTCCGGCAGCTTGAGTCGGCTCGTGGGACGGACTCTCGAAGCGCGGCTGGTCGAGCGGCCCGCGCGCTGGCGTCGGGGCGTCGCTCTCGCGCTCCAGGCCCTCGCGGGCTTCCTGATGGTCGTCGCGCTGATGCGGCCCCAATGGGGCGAGCATTTCGTCGCGACGCCACGGGTCGGGGCGGAGATCATGATCGCCCTCGACGTGTCGCGCTCGATGCTGGCCGACGACGCGAAGCCCTCTCGCCTCGAGCGCGCGAAGGCCGAGATCAGCGATCTGCTCGCCTATCTCGGCGACGATCAGGTCGGCCTGATCGCCTTCGCCGGCCGGGCGAGCATCCTCTCGCCGATGACGCCCGACAGGAGCTTCCTGCGGCTGGCGCTCGACGGCGCGGGACCGCATAGCGTCTCGCGCGGGGGGACACGGCTCGCCGAGCCGATCCTGCGCGCGGTCGCAGGCCTCGGGGAGCCGGGACCGGCCCAGCGTGCGCTGATCCTCATCACGGACGGTGAGGATCACGATTCCTTCGCCCTCGATGCCGCGAAGAAGGCGGCCGAGGCCGGCATCAAGATCATCACGATCGGATTCGGCGACGAGGCCGGCAGTCCCGTCTTCGTGCAGGATCCCGAAGACGGATCGCGAACGCAGGTTCGGGATTCCGACGGAAATCCCGTCGTCAGCCGCCTCAACGGAGAGCTGTTGCGGGAGATCGCGCTCGCGACCGACGGCGCCTACGTTCCCGCCGGCACGGGGGTTCTCGATCTCGCCTCGATCTACGAGACGCACATCGCGCGCTTGACGCGCGGGCAGCTCGACGCGCAGGGGCGGACGATTCGAGGCGAGATCTACCAGATCTTCGTAGCGGGGGCGCTCCTGTGTCTCGTTCTCGGGGCTTCGGCGACCGCATTCGGTTCGCAGCGAATCGTCGCCGGCTCGTCTGGCGAGGCTCCGGCTTCGTCGACGCGTACGCGGGCGGGTCGAACGGCGCGACCGAGCTCCCTGGTCGCAATCGCTGTGGCGGTGTCGGTCTCCGTGTCGGCGACCTCCTTGCCGCTGACCGCAGTTGCCGCGCGGGCCGCAGGAGATCCAGAGCCGGCTTCGAGCGCGTCGCCGCCGATGAGCAGCCCGCCCGGTACGCCTTCGTCGAGCCCGGCGGACGAGGATCCCCGCACCCGCTTCAATCGCGCCAACGAGCGGCTCGCCGAAGGCGACCTGGAGACGGCGAGCACGCTCTTTCGCGAGGCGCGGCGAGACGCGGTCGACGACCTCGAGCTGCGTTATGCCGCGAGCTTCAACCTCGGCATGACGGCGGTCGCCCAGGCGGACGAGCTCGCGGCGAAGAGTCCCGCGGAGAGTCTGGCTCGGCTCCACGAGGCAGCCGACTGGTTTCGCGAAGCGTCGGTGATGCAGCCCGACGAATCCGGTCCGCGCCACAATCTCGAGGTCACGCTCCGCCGTGCCCTGATCCTGGCGGACGAGATCGCCCGCAAAGGGGAGCGCGATCTCGAGACCGCTCTCGACCAGCTGATCGAGAGCCAGCGGGGCCGCGTCGGGGAGGCGGCTCTGCTCCTCGAAACCGTCGCCCGGGCCGCGGACCCCGGGATGATCGATGCCCTTCGGCCCGCCTTCGATACGGCAACGACGGCACAACGCGAGCTTTTAGCCGACGCGGAAGATCTCGCCGAACGGGCCGAGAACGAGAGGGCGATTCTCGAAGCGAAGTCGGAGCAGGCGCGCACGCCGGAGGAGGCGCTTCGTAGCGCCGCTCTCGAGGGGGTGCTCCGCTACCTCGATCAAGGCGGCGAGCGGATGGGTCAGGCGCGTCGACAGCTGAGACAGAGGAGCGCCGAGCGCGCCTATCGGCGGGCCTCCGAGGCCCTCGATTCGCTGAAGCGTGCTCGCGATCAGCTGAGGGATCCGGTCGAGCAGATCGGAGTCCTGATCGGCGAGGTCGCTGGCGTTGGCCGGGCGACGGCGATTCTTGTGGAGGGCGAGGCTTCTGCGGAAGCCGGTGGGAATCTGCCGGCCTTCCTGACGGTCGAGGGGATCGGCTCCGAGAGCGCGGCGGTCGAGGCCCGCGTCGGCGAGCTCGGCGAACGATTCACGACGGCCGCTGAACGCGCTACCGCGGGCAAGGGGTTGGCCGCCTCGGGTCCGGCTCCCGACAACGGCGAGATCCGCGAGGATCTTCGCGCCGCTTTGACGGGTGCGGCGCCGCTCATTCGCGAGGCGCATGCCGCGATGGGCCGCGCGACTACGGCGCTCGCTGAGAAGAAGCTCGAGCAGGCCCTCGCCGGTGATGGCGAAGCCACGGTCGCCCTGAGCCAGGCGCAGGAGCTCTTCTTCGACCTGCGTGAGCTGCTCGCCGTCAGCCATGAGACGGAATTGCGCATCGCTGGAATTGCCGGGGCGCAGGACGCGAAGGCCGCGCAGCTCCGAACGGGAGAGGAGTCGACCCTCGCAGCCGAGCAGTCTCGCAATCTCGAGCGCGCCCATCGCCTCGAATCCCTGCTCGAGGCCGAGCGCCAGACCGAGCTTCAGGCCCTCGCGTCTCCGAGCCCCGCCGCGGCGACCGGCGAGGAGAGCGAGCCGGTCCCGCCCGATCCAGCGAAGAGCGCGGCCGTCGAGCAACGCTTCGAGCGCGCGCGGACGCTGCTCGCGGAGGCGTCGGGTGCGATGGCGGAAGCGGGCTCGGCGTTGGCGGGCTCGGCCAGCTCGATCGAATGGCCGCGCGTCGGCGCGCCAGCTTCTCGCGCTGCCGAACGCCTCGATGCACTCCGCATGCTCTTCTCGACGCTGCTCGAGCAGCTCGAGCGGCTCGAGCGCGAGCAGGTCGATGTGTCCGATCGAACGCAGGATGCGATCGCGCTCGCCGCCGCCGATCGACCGAGCGGGGAGCGAAGCGCGGAGACGCGGGCGCGGGTCGACGCGATCGAGGGCGACCAGAAGACACTCGAGACGCGGGCGGGCGCGATCGCCGATGCGCTCGTCGCCCGCTCCGAGCAGGCCGCCGCTGCGGCGCCGGAGGGAGAAGCGCCGGCGGGCGGGTCGGCGCCGGCGGGTCCGGATTCGAAGACCCTCCGCCGCGCGGGGGATCACGTCGCGACGGCGCAGCTCGCGATGCAGGAGGCAGGCGAGACCTTCGCGGGGGAGAAGCTTCCTCTCGCCCCCGCCGCAGCGGCGCAGACCGTCGCCCGCGACGAACTCCGAAAGGCGATCGCCCTGCTCGCGCCGCCGACGCCGGAGCAGCCCGAAGAACCGCCGAAGCAGGATCCCCGATCCGGCGAGGACGAATCGCCTTCGGAGGGAGACGAAGAGAGCGAGGATTCCGACGCGCCGTCGTCGGAATTGAATCAGGAGCAAGGCGATACAAAGCCCTCGCCGGAGCCCGGAGAGGACGAAGCGGCGTCGACGAGCGAAGATGAAGGTGCAGGCCCAGCGGATGCCCAGGATCCGGCACAGCTCCTCCAGGGAGTTCGAGACCGCGAGGCCGAGCGGCGGGAGTCGAACGAACGCAAGGCGCGGCATCAGCGCCGGTCGGCGCCGGTGGAGAAGGATTGGTGAAGCGCTCCAGGGACGGGATGGGGCCGCTGCGGGGATGCGCTCTCGGAGCGTTCGTCGGGGCGCTCTTTGCGGCGGTCTTTGCGACTCTCTTTGTGACTCTTTTTGTGATGACGGCGAGCTCGTCGGCGGCGCAGGAGGTGCGCGTCGACGTCGATCCGGGTCCGCACTACCAGGGCCAGCCCGTCGCGCTCGACATCGTCGCCAGCGGGTTCGAGGAGGAGCCGGCCCCGGAGATCGAGTTCGATCCGCCGGATGGAATGTCGCTTCGCTTTCTCGGCGTATCCCCCAGCACCTCGACGTCGATCACCATCGTGAACGGCAAGATGACCCGGGTCCACGAGGTGACGTTCGTCTATCGCTACGAGCTCTCGAGCCGCCGCGTCGGGGCAGTCGGGGTTCCGGAATTTCGCGTGCGCCAGGGCCAGCTGCTGCGGCGGACGCGCCCCTTCCCGCTCGAGATCGCGAGCGTGCCGACGAGTGATGAATTCGGAATCTCGGTCGTGTTGCCGCAGGGGCCGATCTTCGTCGGGCAGAAGGTGCCCGTCGCCATCGAGCTGCGGATCGACAACGCCGTCCTGCAGGACTATCTGAGCTACACGGTCGAGATCCCGCTCTTCGACGTCCCCGGCCTTCGATTCGTCGACACGAGCCCGCCGCGGTCGAATACCCAGCTCGAGGTCACGACCGCGGCGGGCCTGATGCGCCTGCCGGCGGTCTCCGAGGAGCGGATGATCGGCGGGCGCTCGAGCCTCGTGCTCCGGGCGGAGCGAACTCTGATTGCGCAGAAGCCCGGAATGATCCGGGCCGAGGCTCCGGCGGTCGCGATCGAGCGGGGAACCCGTTTTCGCCGGGATCTCTTCGGGCAGCGCCGGGCAGTCCAATCGCAGCGGTCGCTGTCCACGGGGCGGAGCTTGACGCTCGAGGTCGCCGAGGTGCCCGCAGCGGGACGGCCCGCGAGCTTCGCGGGCGCGGTCGGCTCGGGCTTCAGCCTCGAGGTCACCGCCGACCGCAGCGTCGTCCAGCTCGGCGAACCGATCGCGTTGACCTTCCATCTCCGGGGCCACGGCGATCTCTCTTCGGCCGGGCTGCCCCCGCTTGCCGCCGAGGGGCTCTTCGATCCCGCGCGCTTCCGCCTGCCGGACGAAGCGCCGGCGGGTCTGCTCGATGACGACGGGAAGCATTTCGAGGTGACGCTGCGTGTCCTCGACGCCGGCGTGAGGGAGATTCCGGCGCTCGCCTACAGCTGGTTCGACGCGGAGTCGCGCCGCTTCGAAACGATCTACTCCCAGCCGATCGCGCTCTCCGTCGGCGCGGCCCAGGTCGTCGGCGCCGACGCGGTGGCGAGTCGGGCGGGGTCGGGCGGGGGGAACGCTGCCGGCGCCGGTGAGCTCGGCGCTTCGCCTGCCTCGGGCTCGGCCGAAGCGACCGGTGGATCGAGGACGGGCGATCCCGCATCGCCCGGCACGCCGTCGCTGGGAGGAGCACGAAGCAGCTCGCTTGCCGAGAGCGCGGCGAATCTCGCCGTGGAGCGGGACCCCGACGTCCTGCTGCGCGCGGCGAGCACGCGGCGCGGCGCGAGCCTCGCGACGATCGCGCTTTACGGAATCGGGCTCGCGTTCCTCGGTCTCGGCTTCGTCGAACACAGGCGGCGCGCCGTCGATCCGCGGCTGCGGGAGCGCCTTCTCCGTCTCGAGGAGGCGAAGGCTGCGATCGAGGCGGCGGTCGCTCTCGATCACGCCGACGGACCGGGGGCCCTCGGCCGCGCGCTCCGGCAGCTCGTGGCCGCCGCGCCGGACGAGGCGACCCCGGCCCTCGACGCGCTGCTCGCCGAGTGTGATGCCCTGCGTTTTGCGCCCGGATCGAGGTCGGCAAGCGCGAGCGAGTCTGCGGGGTCGGCGCAGCGCTCCGGGAAGGGCGTTCCTGCTCCGCTGGCGGAGCGCGCGCGGCGCTGGATCGACGAGCGCCGCGCGGCCGTGGCGGAGGCGCGATGAAGGAAGTCTTTGGAGTCCGAGCCGTCGACCGCGTGTGGCTCTCGGGGCAGCTCGCTGCGCTCGTGGCTTCCCTCCTCGTCGCGGCTCTCTTCGGGGCGGCGTCGATCCCCGCACAGGCCAGCGGGTCTGATCGCCGCGAGCGCCTCGAACGGGCGCTCGACGATTATGCGAACGCGCAGGCCGAGTCCGACCGCGACGCCCGCCGCGCAGGCTTCAGCCGCTCCGAGCAGGGCTTCGCAGCGCTGATCGAGGAGGGCGGGGCGACGCCTGCGCTCCTGACGAACCTCGGCAACGCCGCGCTCCAGGCGGGTCATGTCGGTCAGGCCGTGCTCGCCTATCAACGAGCGCTGCGGCTCGATCCGTCCGCGCCGTCGTCGCGGACGGCGCGCCAGAATCTCGCCCATCTCCGCTCGCTGCTCCCGGGCTGGGTTCCCCGGCCGAGCGAAGACGAGGGGGCGGACACGCTCTTCATCTACCGAAGGATCCCGGAGTCGATCCGTTCGCTTGCGGCGGCGGGATGCTTCGCGCTCGCAGCGCTCCTGCTCGCCGTCTCGATCCGTCGGCGCGAGGGCCCATGGCGTGGTCTGGCGATCGGGGCATCGATCGTATGGCTCGGACTGCTCGCGAGCGTCGTGCTCGACGATCCGAGCGGGGAGGGCGAGGCCGCGGTCCTGACGGCGGACGAGACGCCGGCCCGTTCGTCGGACTCGGCGATGGCACCCCTCGCGTTTCCCGAGCCGTTGCCGCCGGGCGTCGAGGTCGAGCGCCTCGAGGTGCGGGGCGACTTCGCACGGATCCGACTCGCGAACGGACGCGACGTCTGGGTGCGGAGCTCGAACGTGACGCCCGTCGAGGGCTGATCGACTAGACTCCGATCGACCCGCGCGGATCCGAAGGAGAGAGCGATGGCTGGCGTTCGAGTCGCGCTCGTGGGCGTGGGAAACTGCGCGAGCTCCCTCGTCCAGGGGATCGCCTACTACACCGCCCACGACCTAGAGAAGCATCCCGGCCTCCTGCACGCGAGGATCGGACCCTATGCCATCGAAGACATCGAGATCGTGGCGGCCTTCGACGTCGATTCGCGCAAGGTCGGTCGGCCGCTCGAAGAAGCGATCTTCGCGAAGCCCAATCGAGCGGCGATCTTCGAGCGTGATCTCACGGCGGCGGGCCGGCGGGGGGCTTCCGGCGTGCGCGTCGAGATGGGCCCCGTGCTCGACGGCGTCGCGGAGCACATGGCGAACCATCCGGCGGAGGAGTCCTTTCGCGTCGCGTCGGCCGCGCCGGTCGACGTCGTGCGGACGCTTCGGGATTCGGCAGTCGAGGTGCTCGTCAACTACCTACCGGTCGGATCCGAGCAGGCCAGTCGCCACTACGCCGAGGCCTGCCTCACGGCCGGGGTCGCGATGGTCAACTGCATCCCGGTCTTTCTCGCGTCGGACCCGACCTGGGCCGATCGCTTCCGAAGCGCGGGGCTGCCGATCGTCGGCGACGACGTCAAGAGCCAGCTCGGAGCGACGATCGTTCATCGCACGCTCGCGCGCCTCTTCTCGGACCGGGGCATCGAGCTCGACCGGACCTATCAGCTCAATACCGGCGGCAACACGGACTTCCTCAACATGCTCGAACGAAGCCGCCTCGAATCGAAGAAGCGCTCGAAGACCGAATCCGTCCAGAGTCAGCTCGACGTTCCCCTCGATCCGTCGAAGATCCACGTCGGCCCCTCCGACTACGTGCCGTGGCAGGGGGACAACAAGCTCGCGTTCATCCGCATGGAGGGCCGCGGCTTCGGCGGACAGCCGATCGAGCTCGAGCTGCGGCTCTCGGTCCAGGACTCGCCGAACAGTGCGGGTGTCGTGATCGACGCCGTGCGCTGCGCGAAGCTGGCCCTCGACCGGGGGCTCGCCGGACCCGTCGAATCCGCGAGCGCCTGGTTCATGAAGAGCCCGCCACGCCAGCTGCGCGACGATGAAGCGCGGCGCGCACTCGAGGAATTCATCGCATGAAGCTCTACACGTTTCCCGTCGCCCCCAACCCGACGAAGGTCCGGCTCTACCTCGCCGAGAAACGGGCGCTCGGGGGCCACATCCCCCTCGAGGAGGTCACGGTCGACCTGATCGCCAAGCAACACCGGACGCCGGAGCACCGGGCGCGCAACCCGTTTGGAACGCTCCCCGTCCTCGAGCTCGACTCGGGCCAGCACCTTTTCGAATCCCTCACCATCATCGACCATCTCGAGGCGCTGTATCCGTCGCCCGCGATGTTCGGCGACGATCCGGAGGCGCGCTCGTTTGCGCGCCAGATCGAGCGAATCGCAGATCTCCGGGTCTTGATTCCCATCGGAGGCATCGTGCACGCGACCGATTCGCCGGTCGGCTACCCACCCGATCCGACGATCGCCGAATATTGGCGCAAGCGGCTGCCCCGGAATCTCGACTATCTCGAAGGATTGTTGGCGGACGGCCGGTCGTTTCTCGCCGGTGAACGGATCACCGTCGGCGACTGTACGCTCGCCGCAGCGCTCCAGTTCGGGCGCTTCCGAAAGTTCTCCTTCGTCGACGACCGCCCGAGGCTCGCCGCATGGGACACGGCCTATCGAGCTCGGGCCACGGCCAGGAGCGTGCTCGTCCTGTAGGCGGGGTAGATGGAAGTAACGGATAGCCATGGATCACGGCCTCGACACGTCCCATCTGATCGCGATCGCGGCGGCCCTCGGCTGGGCGAGCGGGCTGCGGCTCTACGCCGTTCTCTTTCTCGTCGGGCTCGCGGGGCATTTCGGCTGGGTCCCCCTGCCGTCGGGGCTCGCCCCTTGGTCGCAGCCCCTCGTGCTCGGCGCGACGGGCCTGATGCTCGTTGTCGAGTTCTTTGCGGACAAGATCCCCGGTGTCGACTCGGTCTGGGACGTGGTCCACACCGTGATCCGTGTGCCCGCCGGCGCCGCCCTCGCCGCGAGCGTGCTCGGCGGAGACGGCACGATCTGGACGCTGATCGCGGCGCTGATGGGCGGCACGCTCGCCGCCACTTCCCACGTCGCGAAGGCGACGACCCGGGCGGCGGTGAATACCTCCCCCGAGCCCTTCTCGAATCTGGGGCTCTCGCTGCTCGGCGACGCGGCCGTGCCGGGAATGCTCTACCTCGCGTGGGAGCAGCCGGTCTGGTTCTTCGCGGCCCTCGGCGTCGCCGTCGTCGCGGGGCTCGTTACGACGTTCTTGTTGTTTCGCTTCCTGCGCGGGCTCGTGCGGAGCGCGCGGGATCGGATTTCAGGGGAGGCGGTACGGGGCTGATCCCGTGCCCGCGTCGAAGCGACCCCATCATCATCCCCGCCGATCGAGCAGATCGATCCGACTTCCGAGCCGGTCGCCCATGTACTCGATCAGCTCGACGATCGTGCCGTCGGGATCGCGGCAGCAGACGACCGACTCGATGCCGATCCGGGGATCCGCGTCGCGCGGTCGCCCGATGAACTCGACGCCGCGCGCCGATAGATCGGCATGGGCTGCGCGGACGTTGCGTGTTCGGAGTGCGAGGATCCGCGGGATCGACTCGCCCGCAGCACCTCCGGTCCAGCTTGGCTCGAGCCACTCGATCAGGTCGAGGCGCGTATGATCGGCGCTCTCGCCGAGGCCGAGCAGGGCGCCGCGCCCCTGCGCGACCCGCATCCCGAAATTCTCCGCGACCGTCGGCGGCCAGACCACGTCGCGGTTGTCGCGCAGGATGCGAAATCCGAGCAGCTGGTAGAACGCGAGCGAGCGCTCGAGATTCGTCACGTTCAGTACGAAGTGGAAGAGCGACTGGACCTGCCAATCCGTCGACATGACCGACCTCCCCGGGCGCACCGGCTTGCGCGAGTGTAGTGTCGAATCGGGCACGAGTGGGGCTCGAATCGGCGGGAGGCGTACTGGTGATCCTCGACATCTTCTCCGAGATGCAGCGGGCGAAGCCCTGGAATGAGGGGCACGAGCGACAGGTCCTGCTCGACGCGATCGAGCAGGCGAAGCTCGCCGACGAGAAGGGATTCGGCTGCTGGTGGACCGTCGAGCACCACGCGGCGCCCGAATTCAGCTACAGCTCCGCGCCCGAGCTGATCCTGACGATCCTCTCCCAACACACGAAGCGCATCCGCCTGGGCCATTCGGGTGTGCTCGCGCCGTTCCACATCAACCATCCGGTGCGCATCGCCGAGCGGGCCGCGTGGACGGATCTCGCGAGCGGCGGGCGGCTCGAGCTCGGCCTCGCGCGCTCGGGGGGGACGGAATGGGAGACCTTCGAGATCGATCCCGCGACCGCGCGCGATCAGCTGGTCGAAGCGCTCCACATGGTCCCGCAGATGTGGATGCGCAACGACTTCGAATGGAAGAGCCGCTTTGCGACGATCCCGAAGCGCGACGTCGTGCCGAAGCCGCTTCAACGACCCCACCCGCCGCTCTGGCAGACCTCGACGAGCCCCGAGTCGTTCTTTCTCGCCGGATCCCTCGGTGTGGGCGTGCTCGGGACGACGATGCTCACGTCGCTCGCGAACCTCCGCGCGCTCCTCGACCAATACGACCGCGGACTCGCGGAGGCGAAGCCCGTCGGCGCCTTCGTCAACGCGCAGCGCTCGATCTTCACGTTCATGCTCTGCGCCGAGACCCGAAAGCAGGCGATCGAGTCCCGGGCCGCCGAGGCCGTCCTCTGGTTCATCAACGCCGCACCGACCGTCTTCCACGTCCCGCGCTCCGTCTGGATCGACGCCATCCGGGGCGAGTTCTTCGACACCCGGCCCGAGCGAACCGCGGCGCTCGCCCGCGCGGAGACCCACGACGAGCTCGATTTCGACGATCCGATCCCGGTGATCGCGTTGCTGAACCGACAGATCGCCGGGAAGCCGATCGATCCGGTCGAGGCCTTCGAGGTCATGGAGCCGATCGAGTCGGTCGTGATCGGCGACGTCGAGGCCTGCCGCAAGAAGATGGAGCGCTACGCGGCGGTCGGCTGTGACCGGCTGATGTGTCTCATGCAGATGGGAGGTGTGAAGCACGAAGACGTGCTCGAGAGCATCCGAATCACGGGGGAAGAGTTGATTCCGAAGCTCGCCCGCTGAAGCCGTCGGACCCGTCGATCGACACGCGGAGGCCCTTTCCTTCATCGAACTCGAAGAGGAGATTTCGCAGATGACGACGATCGATTCCATGGGAAACGTTCACGACCCGCGGCCCGTCGACCCCTCCCTCGTCCGCTTCACCCACATCATCTACGCGCTCCATGCCGCGAGTCTGCTCGTCGGCATCATCGGGGCGGCCTCGATCGTCGGGGCGTTCCTGTTCGGGATCCCGTCGATCGTCGCCGTCGTCCTCAACTATGTACGCCGGGGCGACGTGCGCGGGATCTGGCTCGAGTCGCATTTCCGTTGGCAGATCCGGACGTTCTGGTTCGCGATGGGCTGGACCGTGCTCGGCGGGGTGCTCGCCGTGACCCTCGTCCTGATCCCGATCTCGCTCGCGATCTGGGGGCTCGTCGCGATCTGGGTGATCTACCGAGTCGTCCGCGGCTGGATGAATCTGCGCGACGGGCTGCCGGTACCCGCCTGACGAGGCGTGGAGCCGGCGCCCGGAGCGGTCTGCGCGCCGGTCCCCGCGATCTTCTCACCGCCGTCACGCCCCGTGTACCGCGAGGGGCTCCATTGTCATCGTGATGTCACCGGGCCTTCATGATCCGGTCGCAGTCCCTGCCGTAACCTTTTTCGAGCGGTGATCCGACATTTGCCCGTCTCCTGCGGGCCCTGTCGTCGAGCGCCCCGAACGAGGTAAAGCAGGTGTCGATGAAGCGGGCAGTGTTCATGGCTTGTGCGTTGGTTTCGTTGCCGATCGGGGCTCGGGGCGAGGGGACCGTCGGGCTCGATCGCGTCGTCGAAGGACAGATGGACATCGACGAGGCTTCGCGCGCTTCCCAGCAGCGCGTCAATGAGCTCGACGACGATACCAATGCCTTGCTCTCGGAGTATCGCCGCGCGGTCGCTGATGCCGAGAGCTTCACGGCCTATGCGGACCAGCTGTCGCTCCAGGTCCAGTCGCAGAACGACGAGATGGCGTCGATGGATCGGCAGCTCGCGGAGGTCGATGAGACTTCGCGGGAGGTCGGGCCTCTCATGGCCCGCATGCTCGACACGCTCGATCAGTTCGTCGCCCTCGACGTCCCCTTCCTGCTCGACGAACGCCGCGTTCGCGTGAAGCGCTTGAAGGAGATGATGGGCCGCGCGGACGTGACGATCTCCGAGAAGTACCGGCGGATCATCGAGGCCTACCAGGTGGAGATGGACTACGGGCGGACCGTCGAGGCCTTCGAAGCGAAGCAGGGGGATGGACCGGATGCGCGCACGGTCCAATTCCTGCGGATCGGGCGGGTCGGACTTCTCTACCAGACCCTCGACGAAAAAGAGACGGGCTTCTGGGACGTGACGAGCGGGAGCTGGGTCGTCGACGACAGCTACGCAGGCAGCTTCAAGGAGGGGCTCGCGGTCGCGAGGAAGACCCGGGCGCCCGAGCTCCTCGTCATTCCGGTCCCGGCGGCCACGGGAGCCCAGTCGTGAAGAAATTCGAACGGATCGTACCCGCGCTCGCCCTGGCCTTTACGGCCGTGTTCTTCGCGGCGTCGCATGCCGCCGCCGTGAACTCCCTCGACGAGCTGCTCGAGCAGACGCGCAATGCGCGGGCGGCGAAGGAGAAGGAGCACGCCGAACGTGAGCAGGAGTTCCTCTCCAATCGCGACCGGCAGGCCAGCATGCTCGCCGAGGTGAAGCGCAAGCGCGACGAGGCCGAGGCCCGCAGCAAGGGCTTGTCCGCGACCTTCGATGCGAACGAGACGAAGCTCGCCGAGCTGTCGAGCCGCATGGACCAGCGCGTCGGAAATCTTGGCGAGCTCTTCGGAGTCGTACGGCAGGTGGCCGGGGACGGCTCCGCGATCCTGTACAACTCGCTCCTTAGCGCCCAGTTCGGCGCGCGCGACCAGTTCTTCGCGGAGCTCGGCAAGGCGAAGGAGCTGCCCTCGATCGACAAGCTCGAGCAGCTCTGGTTCGAGATCCAGCGCGAGATGACGGAGAGTGGCCGGGTCGTGCGGTTCCAGACCGAGATCATCGATGCCGATGGCAATGCCCGAAAGGCGGAGGTCGTTCGAATCGGCAGCTTCGTCGCGGTCAGCGACGGTCGCTACCTGACCTACCTGCCGAGCGTTTCCAAGCTCAGCGTGCTGCCGCGGCAACCGGGCGGCGAAGTCCACGAATACGCGAAGACGCTGTCGGAGGCGACGACCGGCCACGTTCGCGCCGCCGTGGATCCTTCGCGTGGCGTCCTGCTCTCGATGATCGTTCAGCGCCCGAACGTGATGGAGAGGATCGAGAAGGGCGAGGCCGTCGGCTATGTGATCATCGTGGTCGGTGGGATCGCCTTCCTGCTCGCGGTCTACCAGGCGCTCTACCTCGCCTACACGCGGGTCGCGGTCTCCCGGCAGCTCAAGCAGCTCGATCGGCTCACGAACGACAACCCCCTCGGTCGGGTGCTGGCGTCGGTCAAGACCGGCCCGGAGAGCATCGAGTCCGACGCGGAGGTCGTAGAGCTGCGGGTTTCGGAGGCCGTTCTGCGCGAGGTCCCGAGGCTCGAGCGGTTCCAGCCCTTCCTTCGGCTCGCCGTCGCGGCGGGTCCGCTGCTCGGCCTCGTCGGCACCGTGATCGGCATGATCATCACGTTCCAGAGCATCACCGAGTCGGGCTCCTCCGATCCGCGGCTCATGGCCAACGGGATCGGGCAGGCGATGATCGCGACGGTCCTCGGCCTCGGCATCGCCGTCCCCCTGCTGTTCATGAACGCGGGGCTCGCGACGCTGTCGCGGGGTCTCGTGCAGATCCTCGACCAGCAGAGCACCGGGCTCCTCGCCGAGATCCTCGAGAAGTCTCGCGAGGAGCGCTGAGGTGCCCGAATTCCTTCAGTGGCCGATCGATGCGGTCCTCAGCCTGGTGGAAGAGGGCGGCCCGTTCGTGATCGGCATCTTTCTCTGCGGCCTGATCATGTGGGCGATCGTCCTCGAGCGGTACTGGTACTTCGCGCGGGTTCTCCCGCTGGAGGCGAAGCAGACGATCGACGCCTGGCAGGCTCGGGCCGAGCACCGCTCCTGGTGCGCCCGCCAGATCCGGATGGCCATGGTCTCGCGGGTGAACCATGCGATGAGCGCGAACGTCCTGCTGCTCCGCGTGCTCGTCCCGCTCTCTCCGCTCCTCGGGCTGGTCGGCACGGTGAGCGGCATGCTCGAGGTCTTCGACTCGATGGCGATCCGGGGCTCGGCCGACGCGCGGGCGATGGCGAGCGGCGTCTCGATGGCGATGATCTGCACGCTGACGGGCCTGATGGTCAGCATCACCGGCCTCTACCCCGTGCACTACTTCACGTCGCGCATCCGCCGCGAGACCGAGCTGCTCGCGGACAAGCTGGTTTACTGAGATGCGCATGCGCCGCCACTTCGACCACGAGGATTCGACCGGGATCGATCTGGCGCCGATGCTCGATTTCGTCCTGAATCTGCTGATCTTCTTCATCATCACGGCCGTCTTCGTGAAGGAGGTCGGGCTGGACGTGACGCGGCATGGCGGCGCCGTCGGCGGTCAGGCCTCCGGGAAGGAGACGGGGAGCATCTCCGTCGTCATTCGTGAGAACGGGGAAATCGTGGTCGACGAGCGGATCGTCGACGTCCGAGCCGTGCGGGCAAACGTCGAGCGGCTGCACGCGCAGAAGCCGGACTGGGGCGTGATGGTCACGACGGAGCAGGAGGCGGAGACCGGTCTGCTCGTGCAGGTGATCGATCAGGTGCATCAGGGAGGGGTCGACAACGTGTCTTTCGGCACGTCGTCGCGGTAGGCCATGCGATCCCATCGACACGAAAGCGACTCGGGAGACGAGCACGGAATCGATCTGGCACCGATGCTCGACTTCGTTCTCAACCTCCTGATCTTTTTCATCATCACGACCTCGTTCGTCCGGGAGCCGGGCATCAGCGTGAATCGCCAGGAGGCGGAGACCGCGTCTGCCCGCGAGTCGGGCAACATTTTGATCGCCTTGCGCGCCAACGACGAGATCTGGATGGACCGACGGCAGGTCGACCTGCGGGAGGTTCGGCCGCTCGTCGAGCGTCTGCACGTCGAGCGCCCCGAAGACACGGTCATCGTGATCGCCGACAAGGCTGCGAAGACCGGACTGCTCGCGCAGGTCATGGACGAGGTCTCGCTCGGGGGCATCGAGGAGATCGCGATCGGTGCCATGACTCCGGGTGGGGAATAGGCATGGCATGGCTGCGCTTCCCGATCGCGCTCGCTCTCTCCCTCGTCTTGACGACGGGGTTGTTTGGATTCATGCGCGTGCTGACGAACTCGCGGAGCGAGGCCGGAGACGCCGCGCCGATTACGAAGTTCGAGTTCGTCCGGCTGCGCCGATCCGAGAGCATCGAGGCGAAGAAGCGGGAGAAGCCCGAGGTCGAGAAGGCCGAGCAGGCGCCGGTCACGCCGACCCTCGCGGTCGCCGAGGAGCAGGGCGTCGCGGTCGAGCTCGACGTCCAGGCGCTCGCGTCGGGCCTCGGCGCGGAGTTCGGATCCGCAGGCGGGAAGGGCAGGGGCGGCGAGATGGGCGGACCCGGTTTCAGCACCGGCCTCGCGGACCGCGCGGCCCTGCCTCTCGTGCGTGTCGATCCCCAGTATCCGCCGCAGGCCCAGCGCCAGAAGCTCGAGGGCTGGGTCCAGGTTCGTTTCACGCTCACTACCGCGGGCTCGGTCAAGAATCCGATGGTCGTGAAATCGAGCAGCGCGATCTTCGAGAAGCCGGCCGTCCAGGCCGTCAGTAAATGGAAATACCAGCCTCAGCTGAAGGCAGGCAGGCCCATGGAAGTCGCGAACAAGCAGGTCATGGTCCGCTTTCAATTACCGAAGGGGTGATGGTCTTGAGTAATCGAACCCGACGAATTTCCTCTGCGATCGCTCTCGTCTCGTGCGCCCTCCTCGGCGCGTCGACGGCGCACGCAAAGGAGACCGAGACGAAGGAGCAGGAGGCGAAGAAGTTCGGCATCAGCCGGATCGTCGCCGAGCAGCTGCTCGAGGCCTACGACCTGCTCGAGGGCGAGCGCTACGACGACGCGCTCTCGGTCGTCGACGCGTTGGCGAAGCGCCGGCGATTGAAGCCTCCCGAGATCGCGCAGATCCACCGATTTCGCGCCTACATCTTCGTCAACAAGGACCAGAGCGAGAACGCGACCGTGGAGTTCGAGAAGTCGCTCGCGCTCGATGCGATGGAGCCGGCGGCCGAGCAGGTGATGATGTACTCGCTCGCCCAGATCTACACGGAGCTCGGAAAGTACGACGAGGCGCTGGCCCTCATGAATCGCTGGTTCGAATCCGAGCAGAGCCCGAAGGCCGACGCCTGGTTCTTGAAGGCCATGATCCTCGTCCAACAGAAGAACTTCCGGGACGCCGCCGAGCCCGCGGCGAAGGCCCTGGAGCTGGCCGACAAGCCCAAGGAGAGCTGGCTGACGCTCGACGGCGTGATCAACACCCAGCTGAAGAACTACCCGAAGGTCGAGCAGACCCTGTCCCAGCTGGTCGAGATCGCGCCCTCGAAGGCGCAGTATTGGATGCAGCTCGCGGCCGTGCAGCAGCATCTGGGACACGAGAAGAAGGCGCTCGCGACGATGCAGCTTGCCTACGAAGCTGGATTGATCAAAGGCGACAAAGAGCTGCGCCAGCTCGCGAGTCTGCTGTTCCTGCGACAGCAGCCGTTCGAGTGTGCGAAGGTCATCGAGACCGGCCTCGCTTCAGGGCTCGTGGCGGCGAACGCCGATGCCTACCGCCTCATGGCGAACTGCTTGATCGCCGCACGGGAGAGCGAGAAGGCGCTGACGCCCCTGGCCCAGGCGGCCGAGCTCTCGCCCGACGGCGATCTGTATCTCCTGCTCGGGCAGCTCCACCTCCAGCGGGACCGCTTCGAGCTCGCCGTCGAGGCGCTCGAGAAGGGTCTGCAGAAGATCAAGCCCGAGAAGCGCGGCTCGGCGCACCTGCTGCTCGGGATCGCGCAGCTCGGCGGAGACCAGTTCACCCTGGCCGAGCGATCGTTCAAGATCGCGGCCGGCGATTCCAAGGTTGCCCGCGCGGCGATGAGCTATCTGAAGTTCCTCGAGCAGAAGCAGGTTGCGCAACGGTCGCTCGCGCCTGGCTCGGCGACCGGCGGCTGAGGCGGCCGAGCGCAGCGCGCGCACCGTTGGGAGATTCAGTTGAGCGTTCTGGGAATCGTCGTCGAAGCGGAATCGGGCAGACCCCTACAGGGCCTGCGCGTCCGTGCCTTCGACAAGGATCTGATTCGCGACGACGACCTCGGCGATGCGCTCACGGATGCCGCGGGCAGGTTCGAGATCCGTTTCACGGAAGCGCAGTTCCGGGATTTCACGGAGACGGCGCCCGATCTCTATATCCGGATCTTCGATTCCAGCGGTCGGCTGCTCCATTCGACCGAGAACGCGGTGCGCCGGAACGCCGGCGCTCGTGAGACCTTCGAGGTCACGATTCCGAGGGCGAAGCTGGCCTAGCGACGGCTACGCCGGCCCCACTTGATTCTTGGCTCGGCCTTGCATCCCAGGCCGTCCGACCCGAGTCCGAACGCACGGGTGTTGATCGATCCGCCCCTCGCGTCCCGGGCCTTCCCCTCCTGCCCCCTTTGACGTCCCGACGGCGTCGCCTTCTGGCAGACGCCTGGCAGATTTGTCATCGATTTGTCACAGTGTCGACTCAAGGAAGTCATAAAGACTCCGATGTGTCTCCAATGCCCCCCAAGGCAAGAGGAGCCTCCATGAAAGCCTGCTTCGCCCGATTCCTCGCGCCCACGCTGCTCGTCGCGGTCTTCCTGGCCGACGATTCCGCCTCTGCCGATCCGGGTCGATCGCGCAGCTTCGAGGCGGGGAGCCGCGCCCGTGCGGCTCTCGATCGCGAATTCGAGACCGCGATGCTTCACATGGATCGCAATCTGGCTGCGCTGCTGGGCTCGAAGACGATGGACTGCGATGGCGACGACGGGATGGAGACGTGTTGGGTGTCCCTCGACCCTGCGACGTCGGCCGAAACGCAGAGCGGCCCTGCCCACCACTGATTTCTGTTGAAGGAACTCCTTACCGCGGATGCAGCGGGCTCGCCGCCGACCGAGCGCGCGCGTCGTTATTTCCCCAGCGCCTCGATCGCCTGGATCGCCACGTCCGCATCCCGCTCCTGGTCGGCTCCCGAGATCCCGATCCCGCCGCAGAGGATGCCGTCGTCGTAGATCGGATAGCCCCCGTCGGCGCCGATGTAGCCGTCGATCTTGTCGATGATCTTCAGCTCGTCGGCGGGGACCGTGTCGAGGTAGGCCTTCCAGTCCTTCGTCGGCATGCCCGTCTGTACGGTCGTGAAGGCCTTGTGGCGCGCCGTGGTGGCGGCGATGCGCGGAGCTCCTTCGCAGCTGAAGAAGCCGACGATCTCGGCGGACGAATCCGTGATCGCGATGTGGACGCGGATGTCGAGCTCCCGGGCGCGGGCGATGGCGGCGCGCAGCAGAGTCTCGATGGCATCGGTCGACAGGGTCTTGCGGGGCGCGCTCTTCTTCATGGCAGGGATCTCCATCGAGGTTGGGTCGAAAGGCTTCAGGAATACCGAATCGGGAGCGCCGCCAGGGTTCGCAGCGCGATGCCGGGCAGGTGCCGGATCGCCGTCCCCGGCGAGAGCTCGAAGCGTTCGAAACGGTCGAGCAGCACGCCGAAGGCGGTCGTCAGCTCGAGGCGGGCGAGCGGGGCGCCAACGCAGTGGTGCTCACCCTGGCTGAAGGCCATGTGGGAGCCCGCGTTCTTGCGCCCGAGATCGAGGACGTCGGGGTCCGGGAACTGCTCGGGATCCCGGTTGGCTGCGGCGAATCGGACATGGACCATCGCGGCCCGGGGAATCTCGACGCCCGCGACCTCGCCGTCCCTCTCCGCATAGCGGAAGAAGCCCTGACTCGGGGACTCGAGCCGAAGCGCCTCCTCGACGAAATTGCGCATCAGCGAGCGATCGCGGCGCAGCGCGCGCTCGACTTCGGGATGCTCGATCAGGAGCCAGAGGCCCGACGCGAGGGCGCTCGTCACGGTCTCGTGGCCACCGACGATGAGGTGCTCCGCGATCCCCATCTTCTCCGCCATCGGCAGCGGGCGACCGTCCGGGAAGCACGCGCTCGCGAGCGTCGTCAGCACGTCCTCGCCGGGCTCGCTCCGCTTTCGCTCCATCCATCCGGCCAGGTATTGCTGGAGCTCGACCCCGAGCCGAGCGACCTCGATCTCCCTGTCGAGCGCGATTACCCCGGAAAGCGGCTCGACCCAGGCGTCGGACCAGAGCTTGATCTTCGGCGCGTCCTCGGCGGGGAGACCGAGCAGGCGGGTGATCACGGCGATCGGGAGGCGCGCGGCGAAGCGCTCGATGAAATCGCACTCGGCGGTGCAGGACATGGCTTCGGCGAGCTCGGCGGCGATCGACTCGACGAAGGGGCCGAGGCTCCGGACGCGGCCGGCGGTGAAGGCGCTGGCGACGAGGCTTCGATAGTCGCGGTGGATCGGCGGGTCGCTCTGGAGGCGCGTGTCCCGGGGCCAGCCGTTCGATTCGAGGATCTGCCTCGCTTCGGCGTGCTGGAACATGGAGAAGCCCGCCTTTACGAGCAGGTCGTTGGCCCAGATCTCGGGGTGGTTGAGGACGTGCTGGACGTCGCGGTAACGCGTCACGATCCAGGCATTCAGCGGCGAGCTGAAATGGACCGGGGCCTGGGCATGGCAGGCGCGGTAGTAGGCGTAGGGAGACTGCTGGATCTCGGGCTCGAGCAGGCTGTGTTCGGTCGCGCGCATGGATCGGGGCCTCAGTAGGGATGCGGGAGGCGCACCAGCGGAAGGGTCTCATGGGCGCGGATCGTGGGATTGCGCTTCTGCCAGCGCGGCGTCGGGGCGATCGCATAGCGCGCCTCGGTCCGCACGAGCAGACGCTCGACCGCGATCGCGGCCTCGCTGCGGGCGAGCGCGGCCCCGAGGCAGAAATGTCGGCCGCCGCCGAAGGACAGCAGACCGGACGTATCACGGTCGACGTCGAAATGATCGGGATCGGCAAAGCGGAGTGGGTCCCGATTGGCGGCGCCGATCCCGAGCAGGAGCTGACTGCCCGCCGGAATCCGAACACCCGCGAGCTCGAGGTCGACGCCCGCCGTGCGGCTGCAGGAGAGGGCAGAGGGCTCGAAGCGAAGCGTCTCCTCGACGACCGCCGGAACGAGCCCGGGGTCGCGGCGCACCCGCTCGAGCAGGGCCGGGCGCTCGAGCAGGCAGGCCGCGGCGTTTCCGATCAAACCCGAAGTCGTGTCGACGGCGGCGGTCACGAGCAGGACGGCGTTCGCGACGACCTCGAGGGCCGACAGCGCCCCGAGATCCGGGTCCGGCCGGCACAGCTGCGCGAGCAGCCCGTCGGGCACGTCGCCCGATTTCAGGCGCGCGTCGAACTCCCGCGCGAGCGCCTCGATCATCTCGATCCCCGCCGTCGGACCCGAGCCGACGTTCCGGATCGTTTGCTCGATCCCGGAAGACCACTCCGCCTCGGGAATTCCGAATAACGTCCGGATCAGCTGCGACGGCAGCGCGAACGCGAGGGACGGGATCAGATCGATCGGCTCGCCGACCGCCGTCGCCTCGATCCGCTCGGCGCAGCGGTCTGCGATCGCGCGGATCGTCGGCCGCAGGTCCTCGATCTTTCGGGGCGTGAATTCGCGGCGGACGAGGTCCCGCGCCCGCTGCTGCGGCGGGCCGTCGAGCGACATCAGCCAGGAGCGCATCACGTCGAAGACGAGGCCGTCGCGCGCCCCGAACGAAGCGGCGACACCGGCGCCGGCGCCGTGGCGGGGATCGCGAAGGATCTGGTCGACCAGGTCGAAGCGGGTCACGAAGAAGACGCCGCCGCCGGCTTCGAGAACGGGGCTCTGCTCGCGTAGCGCGCGCCAGCGGACATGGGGATCGTCGTCGAGCGCGATCGAGTAGACGTCCCACCCGCTCGCGCTCGTCGCCGAGGAGGAGAAGGCTCGGTCGGAGGGGGCGGCGTCGGGGGTCATGGATCCTCGCGGAGCAATCGGCGTGGGCATTGCGCGGCGCCGTCAGCATGAGAGAATCGGTCTCGTTCTTCAAGGGCAATCCAGGTCCCCGGGTCTCGAGGAGAGAGCATGCTCGCCGTTCGTTTCGATTCCAAGCGTGTGGTCGTCGGCGAGCGGCCGAAGCCTGCGGGTGCGGGCGTTCTGGTTCGGGTTCGGGGCTGCGGCATCTGCGGCTCGGATCTCGCGATCCTCGACAGCGGATTTCCCGTCTCCGGCACGCCGGGCCACGAGATCTCGGGTGAGCTGCCCGACGGTACGCCGGTCGCGATCGAGCCGATCGCGCCCTGTGGAAGCTGCCGCTACTGCGGGGTCGGCGACTATCAAGTCTGCGTTCACGGCGTCTCGATGGTCTACGGCGTCGGCAAGGACGGCGGAATGGCGGAGCAGATCCTGGTCGAGCCGCGCTGCATCGTGCCACTGCCGCGACGCGTCGATGCGACGACGGGCTTTCTCGTCGAGCCGCTCGCGGTCGCGGTCCACGGGGTGCGTCGCGCAGGGATCGGCGGGGGGATGCGCGTGCTCGTCGTCGGCGGGGGATCGATCGGGCTTGCGGCCGTGGCCGCGGCGACGGCGGCCCACGCCCAGGTCGCGCTCGTCGCACGGCATCCCGCGCAGATCGCGGCGGGGCGGCTGCTCGGGGCGGAGATCGTCGAGTCGGGTGCGGGGGGCGACTACGACGTCGTGCTGGAGTGCGCCGATTCGGCGAGCGCGATCGCGACGGCTTGCGAGGCGATCCGGCCGAACGGAAAGCTCCTCATGCTCGCGTCGTCCTGGGGCTCGATCGCGCTGCCGGGGCTCGTCTTGGCGGCAAAGGAGCTCGAGATCGTGATCTCGACCATGTACGGGCGCGCCGGGAGCGTGCGCGACGTCGACGCCGCGGCCGCGATCCTCGGGGACCGCGACGAGGTGGCCCAGGCGCTGATCAGCCATCGTTTCCCGCTCGCAAAGGCGGCGGAGGCCTTCGAGAAGGCTCGGGATCGGAAGGCGGGCGCCATCAAGGTCGTGCTCGAGCCATGACGGAATTCATCTTCGAGACGATCAACTGGTCGCCGTATCTGGGCATCGCATCGCCCGATGTTCCGCGCATCGTGCGCGCGGCGGCGCGCGCGGGCTTCCGGCTCATCTCGTTCGATACCTCCGTGTTGAACGCCTTCACCCAGACGGGGGCGACCCTCGGCGAGCTTCGCCGGCTCGTGGAGGACGAGGGCCTCGCGGTTCCGGCGGTGCATTCGATCGCGATCGGGGACGACGTTGCCGCAGCGCGTGAGGCGGCGTTGCCCCTGGCGGAGGCGGCCAGTGCGTTTGGGGCGCGTTATGTGCATGTCGGAGGCACGGCCCCTCTCGGTCCGGCCCTGATCGAGGCGACGAACGCAGTCGCGGCCATCTGCGGACAGGCGAATGCCGTGCTCGCGGTCGAGTTCCTGCCCTTTCTCCCGATCGCCTCGATCGCCGATGCCCGGGCGATGATCGCGAGCGCGGAGGCGCGCGGCTCGGGGCTCGTCGTCGATAGCTGGCATTTCTTCCACGGTCCAGACGACTGGTCGGATCTCGAGGGCCTCCGCGCGGAAGAGATCTCGTACGTTCAGTTCGACGACCATCCGCCGTTGGCCGGGTCGGATCTGCTCGCGGAGACGACCTCGCGTCGCGTCTACCCGGGTCGAGGCGTCTTCGATCTCGAACGCTTCTCGAAGACCCTCACGGCCACCGGATTCCTGGGCCCCGTCGGGCTCGAGCACCTTTCGGCCGCCGATCGCGAGCGGCCGGTCGAGGAGGTCGCCCGCGAGCTCCTCGAGGCCTCCCGGGGCTACTGGCCGAGCTAGTCGAGCGACCGATCTCGGGCGAGCAGAGTCGACCCGCTCAGGCGAGGTCCGTCAGCCAGCGGATCGCGCCGTCGGATCCCTGCTCGGCCGGGGCCCAGACGAGCGCCAGCGAGTCGACGGCGAGGTCGCTCTTCGTGGCGCCGATGCGAAGCGTCTCGATCTCCGCCGTGTACGCCGTCGTCGAATTCTCGACGGTGTCGAGCTCGCTCTTCAGCTCGGCCTCGAGGTCGGCGAGCTGCTGCTCGACGGCTTCGACACGCTCCTCGGCCCGAGCGATGTCTCCGCGCTCCTGGGCCGCACGGCTCGCCCCGCGGATCGTGCTCGCGGCACGCGAGACGTTCGTCGCGCTCGCGAGCTTGCGGCCGAACAGCGCCCCGATCACGCTCGCTCCGAGCGACAGGGCCGCCTGATTGCGCTTGTCCGCGTATTGCTCGGCCTCGCGTTCGACCCGCTCGTTCGCCCGGTCGATCCGGTCCTTCAACACCGCGAGCTTCGGCGCATACTTCTGCCGCAGCTTCTCGACCGTGTGATCTCGCTCGCTCCGGACGAGGTCCGCGATGCGCCCACGAAACGCCCCCTCCGACTCGCCGAGGGTCGAGACGAGCTTCGGGCTCTTTGAGCGAAGCAGCAGGAGCGCGTGGTCGCGGTAGACGACCGACGCGAGCTGCTTCGCCCACTGCGCATAGCTCGGCTTGCGCTCGGCTGCCGCCGGCAAGGTCGCGAATCGCGCCCGCGAATCGATCTCGGGCTCGAGCTCGAGCTCGGGAACACTCGTCAGCGCGCGGGCGTCCTCCCAGGGCGAGCCGTCGAGGGCAGTGCCGAGCGGCGCCCAGAGGACGCGCTTCGTCCAGGAGTCGATGCCCGCCTGGGCGTTCGAATAATGGACCGACACGACACCGACGAGCGCCGGCAGGTAGATCAGGCGATCCGGTTCGGTGACGGTCGTCGTGATCGGCAGGAAGCGTTCGTTCGCCTCGGCCGGAAGCAGCGGGCGCGGGGAAGGTTTCGGTGCGGCCGGATGCGGTGTGGCGGCGATCGGAGATTGGATCGGCGCAGCGGCCGGCGCCACGGTCGGCGACGGGCCCATAGGCGTCGGCGCGCGTTGTGAGAGCTGCTTGATCTGGGCGCGGGAGAGTGGTCCCGCGAGGTACGAGAGGGTCCAGCGGGTGCGCATCAGGACCGGCGCGTCTTCGTGGACGTCGTTCATGAGAAAGACGCGTTTATCCAGGCTCGAGAGCGTCTTCTCGAGGGTCGAGCGGTCGAAGCCGGTCCGTCCGCTCGTTGCGACGCTCTCGAGGCCGTCGAGGACGCGGGCCTTGTCGCGCTCGGTCTGCAGCCGGCCGAGGAACCAGGTCCCGCAATTCGAGAGCCCCTTGTAGTCGAGGTCGACGGGATTCTGGGTCGAGAGCACGCAGCCGAGCCCGAAGGCGCGGGCCTGCTTCAAGAGGGTCAGCATCGGGAGCTTGCTCGGCGGATTCGCAATCGGCGGGAAGAAGCCGAAGACCTCGTCCATGTAGAGCACGGCGCGCAGCGACTGGGTCCCCGATTGCGTGCGCATCCAGGCGACGAGCTGACCGAGCAGCAAGGTCACGACGAACATGCGCTCGGCATCCGAGAGATGCGCGATCGAGACGATCGAGAGCCGCGGTCGGCCGTCCGGTGCACGCAGCATGCGCTCGATGTCGAGGGGCTCGCCTTCGAGCCAGGCCGCGAAGCCCGGCGACGCGAGCAGGTTGTTGAGGCGCATTGCGAGCGCGCCGCGTTCACTCGCAGGAAAGAACGTCTCGAGCTCGAAGACGCCGACGCGCTCGATCGGCGGCTTCTGGATCTGGTGGATCAGAGTCGTGAGGTCGAGGTTCCGGCCTTCGCGCCAGGCGGGCTCGACGAGATTCGAGAGCAGGATGTGCTCTCGGCTCTGGAGCGGGTCGGCGTCTTTGTCGGAGAGCCCCACCAGGCCGAGGAGTCCCGAGACCGACGACTGCACCCGTTCGCGAAGCGCCTCGCCGTCCTGCAGGATCGCCGGGCTCGGGGCGTCGAGGGCGCGCAGGATCGACAGCGGTACGCCCGCCGTGCTGCCCGGCGTGTAGAGGACGCGTTCGGCGGCGCCTGCGAGCTTCGCAATCCGCTCGGGCGTCTGGCCCCAGTCGGCGAGGCCCCTGCGCCAGGTCTCGGCCTGACCCGCCGCGAAGGCCTCGGGCGTCTCGCCCGCGCGCAACGCCGCGCCTTCGTCGATCCAGGGGCGGAAATCGCTCGCGGAGAGCTCCGGGAAGGTCAGCAGGAGATTGCCGAGATCGCCCTTCGGATCGATCGCGATGACGGGTACGCCGTCGATCAGCGCCTCTTCGATCAGCCCGATACCGAGGCCGGTCTTGCCGCTGCCCGTCATGCCGACGATCACGGCATGCGTCGTGAGATCCTTCGCGTCGTAGAGAAGCGGCTCGTCGAGATCCTTCCCGGTCGCCGGGTCCACCGCCCGCCCGAGGTAGAACGCGCCGAGCTTCTCGTAGTCGGCGCTCCTCACTTCGTGATGCCGAACCGCTCGAGCTTGAAGATCCGGATCGCGTTCCCCCGGAGCAGGGCGTAGATCTCTGCCTCGTCGAGACCGGCCTTCGCGCAGATCTCGGTCGCGACCTTCTCGGTATGCGGGAAGGTCGAGTCCGCATGCGGGTAGTCGGTTTCGAAGGCGATCCTCTGCATCCCGATCCGGTCGCGATTGGCGAGTCCCGTCTCGTCGTCGAAGATGCAGCCGAGGACCCGGTCGCCGAGGTAGCTGGTCGGCGGATTCTTCAGGCTCGAGCCGAAGCTGTTGTTCACGCGCTCGTGCCAGAGCTTGTCCATTCGCTCCAGCACGTAAGGCATCCAGCCTACCTGGCCTTCGGAGTAGGCGATCGTCAGCATCGGAAACCGCTCGAGCGTCCCCGAGAAGACGAAATCGATGAGCGAGCCCATCGCATTCTGGAAGGTCAGGGTCGAGCTGACGATGAACGGCGCATCGGGCGTCGTCTGGGGCATGCGCGAGGAGGAGCCGATGTGCATGCAGACGACGGTCTCGGTCTCTTCGCAGGCGCGAAAGAAGGGATCCCAGTAGCCCGAGTGGACGGAGGGAAGGCCCAGGGGATGCGGATTCTCGGAGAAGGTGACGGCGTGGCAACCCTTCGCGGCCGTGCGATGAATCTCCTTCACCGCGAGCTCGACGTCCCAGAGCGGGATCATCGAGAGCGGGATCAAGCGACCCCGACCCTCGCCCGCGCACCACTCGTCGATGATCCAATCATTGTAGGCCTGCACGCAGAGGAGCGAGAGCGCCTTGTCCTGTCGCTCCATGAAGGTCTGACCGCAAAAACGCGGGAGCGTGTTGGGGAAGCAGATGGACGCGTCCATGTGGTTCGCGTCCATGTCGGCCAGGCGCTCCTTCTGCTTCCAGCAGCCGGGCCGGATCTCGTCGAAGGTCGTCACGCCGAAGGCGAGGTCTCCGAGGCCGACGGCGGCGGAGAGCCGCGAGAAGGGCGAGACGAGATCGTCGTAGTACCAGATATCGCCCCACTCGCCGCCCGCATCGCGGCTCCATGTCAGGCCCAGCGGCCCGCCGAACTTGCCGCGCTCGCGCACGATCCGGGGCCCGCGCTCCCGCAGCGAGATCGGAAGCCGATTCGACCAGAGATCCGGCGGCTCGACGACGTGGTCGTCGACGGAAATGATCCTCGGAATCGCCATCGCACGGCTCCTCGCGCGGCGGCTCCGTCGCGCTCCCGGTCGTTGTTCGCCGACTTATTCTCGTCGCTCTTACGCTCGAGAGCTCAGCCCCGATTCGCTCTCAGCGCCGCGATCCGCACGTCGAGGGGCGGATGGGTCGAGAAGAGCGCGAGCATGCCTCCTCCGCCGATCCCGAACGCGGCCATGCCGTCGGGCATCGGCGCCGTGCCGGCCTTCAGGCGCTCAAGGGCGGAGACCATGTTCTCGGTCCCCGCATACTGCGCGCCGCCAGCGTCGGCGCGGAACTCCCGGCGCCGCGAGAACCAGGCCACGATCATGGAAGCGAGGATGCCGAGCAGGATCTGGGCGACCAGCGACGACAGGAAATAGCCCATTCCGTGGCCGCGTTCGTTCTTCAGGATCACACGGTCGACGATGTGTCCGACGACCCGCGAGAGGAAGACGACGAAGGTGTTCACGACGCCCTGGATCAGCGTGAGGGTGATCATGTCGCCGTTGGCGATGTGGGCGATCTCGTGGCCGAGAACGGCGTCGACCTCGTTGCGGCGCATGTTGCGCAGGAGGCCGGTGCTGACGGCGACGAGGGCGGAATCCCGGCGCGCACCGGTCGCGAAGGCGTTCGGCGCGTCGGCGGGAAAGATCGCGACCTCGGGCATGCCGATGCCGGCCGCCTCGGCGTGGGCGCGAACTCGAGAAACGAGCCATTGGGAATCGGGGTCGCGCGCGTCGGCGGGGATCACCTGGGCGCCGGTCTGCCATTTCGCCATCGGCTTCGAGATCAAGAGCGAGATGATCGAGCCGGTGAAGCCGATGATCGCCGAGTAGATCAGGAGCTTGCCGAGATCGAGATCGACCCCGTTCGCGTCGAGCACCTGGCCGACGCCGGAGACGGAGAAGAGGATCGAGATCACCACCATGACGGCGATGTTCGTGATCAGGAAGAGGGCGATTCGCATCATGTCGAGGGCCATCCTTTTTCAGACCTGAGAATAATCGTCGTGCCCGGGCTTGACCAGCAAACGAGAGGGCTCAGAGTCGCATCGGGACCTTGCTGTAGCCGCGCACGTTGTTGTTGTGCGCCCATTCGAGCTGCGCTTCGTCGACCTCGTAGTCGGGGAAGCGGGCGAGGATCTCCTCGAACGCGACCCGACATTCCTGGCGAGCCAGGGATTTTCCGATGCACAGGTGGTGGCCCTGGCCGAAATGAACGGTGCGATCGAGCTTTCGACGGATGTCGAAGCGATCCGGTTCCGTGAACTGGCGCGGGTCGCGGTGGGCAGCGCCGGTCAGGAGCAGGACCCGCACGTCCGCGGGGATCGTGACGCCGTGCCGGGTCCAGGGACGGGTCGACCAGCGACCCTGGACCTGGGACGGCGGGTCGATGCGCAATAGCTCCTCGACGGCGTTCGGCAGGAGCCGCGGATCCGCCGACAGCTCGGCCCGCTGGTCGGGATGGCGGAACAGGGTCACGGCCGAGTTGCAGACGAGCCGCGCCGTCGTCTCGTGGCCCGCGTTCGCGAGCAGGATGCAGAAGCCGAGCAGCTCCTCGAAGGAGAGCTTCGTCATCTCGCCCGTCTCGACGTCGCGCAGGTCGGCGCCGATCAAGGCGCTGATCAGGTCGTCCTGCGGCCGCTTCTGGCGCTCCTGGATGAAGCCGACGAAGTACATCGCGACCTTCGCCTGGGCGTCGCGGGACGCCTGCGGGATGTCGAGGGAGTTCGACTCGCGGTGCATCGCGGTGTTGGTCTGGTGGCGGATGTGGTCGCGGTCCGCTTCCGGGACGCCCAACATCGCGCTGATCACGTCCATCGGCATCGACGACGCGAGCCGCTCGAAGAGATCGATCTGATCGCCCGGCTCGAGCCCCTCGAGGCGGCGCTGCGTGATCGCGCGAACGGTCGGCTCGAGCTCGGCCACGCGCCGAGGCGTGAAGACCTTGCTGACGAGCTGACGCACGCGGGTGTGCTTGGGCGGGTCGAGAGAGATCATGAGCGGGAGCGGCGTCAGGACTTTTTCGAGGGTCTGGCCCCAGGCGGAGCTGAAGGTCTCGTAGTCGAGGTGGGCGTCCCAGACGTCGTCGAAGCGCGAGAGCGCCCAGAAGCCCATCTTCTCGTTCTGGTAGACCGGCGCGTGCTCACGCAGCCAGGCGTAGACGGAATAGGGATCGATCTGGGTCTGCCAGTCGGTCGGGTCGTACTGGTCGAATCGCGTCGCTACGGACATGAAAGGCCTCGCCGTCGGGGGACGGTTCACGCGGGATGCTACCGGACCGGGCGGCCTCGATCTCGCCGGGTGCCCGCGACGCCGCGGGACTGGCGCTCCCTCGCGCCGAACCTCAGCGCAACCGGGCGAGACGCCGGATCGCCGAGCGCGCGGCCCAGTAGCCGCACTGGCCGTGGACGCCGCCGCCGGGGGGTGTCGCGGCCGAGCAGATGAACAGCCGGGGATTCGGTGTCGAGTAGGGGTCGAGCCGGGTCACCGGGCTGTTGAAGAGCTGCAGGGCATCGGAGACGCCGCCGGTGATCGCGCCGCCCTTGTAGTTCGGATTGTGCTGCTCGAAGTCGGCGGTGTTCATCGCGTGGCGGGCCAGGATCCGGTCGCGGAAGCCGGGGGCGAAGCGCTCGATCTGGGACTCGATCGCGTCGGTCCGGTCGAGCGTGGAGCCGTGGGGAACGTGGCAGTAGGCGTAGCCCGTGTGCTTGCCGGCGGGGGCGCGGGTCGGATCGAACTGGCTCTGCTGGCAGACGATCAGATAGGGCCGGTCGTTGTGGCGTCCCTGGTACATGTCGCGCTCGGAGGCGCAGATCTCCTCGAGGGTGCCCCCGACGTGGACTGTCGAGGCCTCGAGACAGGCCGGATCCTTCCACGGGATCGGACCGTCGAGGGCCCAGTCGAGCTTGAAGACGCCGGGGCCGTAGCGGTAGCGGCCGAGTCGCCGGCGATAGCCCGCCGGCAGCGCGTCACCGGCGATCTTCGAGAGCTGCTCGGGCGAGGTGTCGAAGAGCACGACACGGGCGGCGGGGAGCTCGCTGAGGTGCTCGATCCGGCGTCCGGTCTCGATCTCGCCGCCGAGGCTCCGCAGGTAGGAGGCGAGGGCCCGCGCGATCGTCTGCGAGCCGCCCTGCGCGACGGGCCAATCCTCGGCATGGCCGGTCACGGCGAAGAGGACCCCGAGCGCTGCCGTCAACGGCTGCGAGAGCGGAAGAACGGAGTGACCAGCGCAGCCGGCCAGCAGGGCTCGCGCCCGCTCCTCGCGAAACAGGATCCGGGCGAGTCGATTGGCCGAGAATGCCGCGCGCAGGCCGAAACGCGCCATCTGGATCGGGTGCTTCGGAATTCGAAGCGGCGCCATCGCGTCGGCGAGCAACTCGATGGCATGGTCGACGAAGGGCTCGACCAGCCGCTGATAGGCGCGCCCGTCTCGGCCCAGCCCTTCGGCGGTCTTCGCGAGCGAGCGGTACAGCAGGATCGCGGGTCCGTCGTCGAGGGGATGGGCGATCGAGGCGTTGGGCTTGCACCAGACGAGTCCGTGCTCGGCCAGCGGGAGCGTCGTATAGAACGGCGAGAGGATGCCCATCGGGTGGACGGCGGAGCAGACGTCGTGGACGAAGCCCGGGAGCGTGAGCTCGGCGTTGCGCGTCCCGCCGCCGATCTCCGGCGCCCCCTCGATCACGCGCACCGAATGGCCCTGGCGCGCGAGCTCGATTGCGGCCGCGAGCCCGTTGGGACCCGAGCCGATCACGATCGCGTCGAGAGAGGGATCGGCCATGCGGACTCACGGGTTAGCGCGCTCGTGCGGGCGAAGCCAGCACGCCTCAATCGCGCGGGCAGTATTTCGGCTCCCGCCCGGTCAGCCTCAGTCGATTGCGAGCGAACCAGAGGTAGGCGCGGTCGAGGAGAAATCGGAACCCCGGCCAGCGCGCAGGAGCGACGAGCCAGCCCAGGTCGACGGCCTCGTAGGCCCGCGCGAGGACCTCGACGCCTTCGACGATCGTTCCGTCCGGCAGCACGCCGTGGAGTCGGGCCTCGAGATCCGCCGGGTCGAGGCCGTAGCGGCTCGCATCGAACGCGGGATGCGAGATGTCCTCGAGCTGCACGCGCCCCCGGCCCCGGTCGAGCCGCACGAGCAGTCTCCCTTCTCGAGCGCAGAGGGGACACTCGGCGTCGAAGAGGATTCGAATGTGCCAGGTCGCCGGCACCGCTTCAGCCGTCATTTTCTGCCACCGTCTTCAGCCTGCATGGACGGAATCGATTCCGAGGCAGCCCATCTCCGCAGCGAGCCTCCGAGCCGCGCCCTGCTCGCGGAGCTGCTCGAGGGCGTGGATCTCGATCTGTCTCACCCGCTCCCGAGAGACCCCGAGCTTCCGTCCGATCTCGGCGAGCGTCTTCATCGGCTGCTCCCCGAGGCCGAATCGGTCCACGATGACCTCCCGCTCGCGGGGCTCGAGCACGGGGAGGATCGCAAACAGTCCCTCGCGAAGCGCCTCACGGTCGAGCTGGTCTGAGACATCCGCGCTCTCGGGGGCCGCCAACGTGTCCTCGATGAGCAGATCCTCCGACCCGCGCACGATGGCCTGGGTCGATACCTCCGGCGCCAGGCTGCGACACAAGTCGTCCGCTTCGGACGCGTCGAGACCCAGGCGATCGGCCAGATCGCGCAGGCTGGGCTCGCTGTCGCTGGTCGCCCGGAGGCGGTCTTCGAGGCGGCGCAGCTTTCGCTGCTGATCGATGATCGGACTCGGCACTCGTACGGTCCGCGCATCGGTCGTCACGACCCGCATCAGGGCCTGCTCGATCCACCACACGGCGTAGGTCGAGAATTTGTAGCCGCGGCGATAGTCGAACTTTTCCACCGCTCGGATGAGCCCGACGTTGCCTTCCTGGATCAGGTCGAGAAACGGGATCCCCCGCCCGCGGTAGCTCTTCGCGCAGCGGACGACCAGGCGGAGATTGTGGGAGATGAAGCGGTTCTTGCTGTCGGAGAGCCGCGCCCGCTCCTCGTCGGCGCGCATCCATTGCTCGCGAACGCCATCGATCTCGGCGAGCCAGGCTTCGGACGGGTTCGCCGACAGGCCCGCATGGGTCTCCAGCAGGATCGGCAATGCGATATCGGCGGCGAGCACGCATTCGGAGAGCCGCTGGGCCGACGCGCGCGCGCGCCGCGGGGCCCTTCGCTTCCGGTCCCCATCCAATCGACGCAAGGCGTCCTCGATCGATTCGAAGGCCGCGTCGACGATCCGGTTGAGATCGTGGTCATGGTCGTCGCGGTGGCGGCGCGAGAGAGCGCCCGTGACATGACCGTTCGCGCGTCGCTCCTGCCAGCGGGCGACGAGCCGGCGAGCCGTCTCGGGGATCGAAGCGAGCGCATCGCGCAGGCCTGCCTCGGCGGTCTCCATCTGCTTCAACAGATCGAGCTGCTCGTCCTGACCCAGGACGCGGGTATCAAAGATGTCGTCGAGATAGCTCTGGAGGATCTCGCGGTCGGAGGAGACTTCTACACGGGGCGCACTGCGGAGTCGGGTCGTGTCGAGCATGGTTTCTCCGGTGGTCGGTCGGTCGGGCATCGAGGCCATATGGTCCCCATGGATCCGGGTTTTGTCAATAAAATATCTATACAAAATGATTATTACTGTGATATAACACCGTCCCATGGGTAAAAGTGAACCGACATTTCCGCTCCGGGTGGCGGTGCGCATGACGGGGCTGTCGGCCGAGCGGCTGCGGGCCTGGGAGGCGCGGCATGCCGTGGTCCGGCCCCTGCGCACGCCGGGAGGTTCCCGGCGCTACCGGAATGCGGATATCGACCGGCTACGACTCCTGCGGGACGCCGTCGAGGCTGGTCATCGGATCGGTGACCTCGCGCGGCTCGACGAACCGGCGCTGCGCGCTTGTATCGCGGCGCCCATCTGCCTGCCCGGGCAGCCTCGATCTTTCGACGAATTCTGGGGTCCCCTGTCCCGGCTCGAGACCGTCCGCGTTCAGGACCTGCTCGCGGCCAGGCAGGGGGAGCTCGGAAGCCTCGTTTTCGCGAAGGACTTCTCGCTTCCCTTCCTCCATGAGGTCGGTCGTCGCTGGTCCGTCGGCGAGCTTTCGATCGCCGCGGAGCATCTCGCATCGAATCTGCTGACTTCGATGTTGGGCGCTGCCCTTCTCGCGCACCGCTCCGAACGTCCAGGGCCGGCGATCGTCTTTGCAACGCCCTCCGGCGAGCCGCATGTGCTCGGCCTTTGCGTTGCGGCGCTGACGGCCGCGAGCGGTGGGGCGGACCCCATCTACCTTGGGGCAGAGGTGCCCGAAGAGGATCTCGTCCAGAGCGCAGAGCGGGCCCGCGCGTCCGTTCTCGCGCTCGGGCTCGTGACGTTGCCAACGGACGTCGCCGAGGCGACGCTTCGAAGGCTGCGGCGAAGGCTGAACGCGCGGATCGAGATCTGGACCGGGGGCTCGGGAGCGCTGCGCTGTGCCCCCATCCGTGGTGTGGAGCGGGTCGGTAGCCTCGATCAGCTCGCCTCCCACGTCGCGTGGAGGCAGCTGGCAAGGGACGGGCAGGGGAAGTGACGAAGCGAGTCGCGATCATCGGCGCGGGCGTGGCGGGCTTGCATCTGGGTGGCCTGCTGCAGGCGCAAGGTCTATCGGTCGAGATCTTCGACAAGGCGCGCGGAGCCGCGGGCCGCATCGCGACGCGACGCCTCGATTACGGGAGCTTCGATCACGGCGCCCAGTACTTCACCGCCCGCGATCCCCGCTTCGTGGCGCAGGTGGAGGAGTGGCTGGCGCAAGGTGTCGTCGCGACCTGGTCCGCCCGCGTGGTCCGACTCGCCGAGGGGGCGATCCGGTCCGAGTCCGCTCGGCCGCTTCGTTATGTCGGCGTGCCGAGCATGAGCGGGATCGCGAGGGATATGGCACGGGGGCTCAAAGTCTCGACCGGGGTCCGCGTCGCCTCGGTACGGCGCGCGGACGAGAAGTGGACCCTCGTCGCCGAGGATGGACGCGAAGCGTCGGGTTTCGATCTCCTCGTCTCGGCCGTCCCCGCGCCGCAATCACTCCCCTTCCTGACGACGTCGAGTGAGCTGGCTGTCCGCGCACAGCGGGCGCAGTTCAAGCCCTGTCATGCGCTGATGATCCGCTTCGAGAACCCGGTCGAGGCCGATTTCGACGCGGCCTTCGTCGAGGGCTCCGCGCTCGGCTGGGTCGCGCACGACTCCAGCAAGCCGGGTCGTGAGACGTCGAACGCGTGGGTTCTGCACTCGACGGCGGAGTGGAGCGAAGCGAATCTCGACCTTCCGGCGGAGAAGGTGCTCGAATCGTTGAGCGGGGCGTTCGCGACGGCCCTGGCGCGCAAGCTCCCCGACGTGACCGGTGCCGCGGTCCACCGCTGGCTCTACGCCCGTGCGATCGGTGCCGCGCCGGAAGCTCGACTCTGGGATGCCGCTCAGGGACTCGGGGTCTGCGGCGATTGGCTCCACGGCGATCGGATCGAGGATGCATTCCTCTGCGCCGAGCGACTGGCCGAGGCGATGCGCGCCTCGTCTGGCGGTTGAAGCGGGAGATGATGCGCGGACTTCACTGGTTCCGGAGCGATCTACGCCTCGACGACAATCAAGCGCTCACGGCGTTGGCCGAGCGGGTCGACGAATGGCTCCCGGTCTTCGTACTCGACCCCGAGCTGCTGGCGCGCAGCCCCGTCGGACTGCCGCGCACCCGGTTCCTGCTCGACTGTCTCGAGAGCCTGCAATCGGATCTCGCCACCCGCGGAGCTCCGCTCCAGATCCTCGAGGGCCGGCCGGAGATCGTGATCCCGCGGCTTGCCCGCGCGACGAAAAGCCAGCTCGTCTCCTGGAATGAAGCCGCTACGCCGATCGGTCGTCGCCGCGACGACCACGTCGCGGAGAAGCTCCGACGCGCGGGGATCGAGAGCGTGACGCGCCGCGACCACACCGTCTTCGGTCCGGACGAGATCCGCACGAAGACCGGCGGAAGCTATGCCGTCTATACCCCGTACCGGAACGCCTGGTGGGAGGCCTGGCACCGCGAGCCCCGCGCGATCTCCGGCCGGAGCCCGCTCCCCGCGCGCGCGATTCCGGGCTTTGCAGCTCGCGACGGAACTGCTCTCGCTCGGATCTCGACCGATCGGATCCCGCACGCTGGCGAGTCAACCCGCCTTCCGCGCGGGGGCGAGAAAGCCGCCCGCCGCCGTCTCTCTCGATTTCTCTCGACAGCCGTATCGAGTTATGCCGTCGATCGGGATCGTCCCGACCGCGACGGAACCTCCAGACTCTCGCCGTATCTGCGTTTCGGTGCCATCTCCGTTCGCCGCTGCGTGAGCGACGCCCTCCAGGTCGCTCGAGAGGAGCCGGCTGCCAAGGTCGGAATCCGGAAGTGGCTCGACGAGCTCGTCTGGCGGGAGTTCTACTACGGCGTCCTCGCGCATTCGCCGCACGTATTGACCCGGAGCTTTCGCCCCGAGTACGACGCCCTCGCCTGGGTCGACGACGAAGAGGCCTTCGAAGCCTGGAAGGCCGGACGGACCGGTTATCCGTTCGTCGATGCGGCCATGCGGCAGCTGCGCGCGACGGGCTGGATGCACAACCGTGCGCGGATGGTCGTCGCGAGCTTTCTCACAAAGGACCTCCTGATCGACTGGCGGCGGGGCGAGCGGTACTTCTTCGACGCCCTCGTCGACGGCGATCCGGCCTCGAACAACGGCGGCTGGCAATGGGCAGCCTCGACTGGGACCGATCCGCAGCCGTATTTCCGCATCTTCAATCCAGTGACCCAGGGAGAGCGCTGGGATCCGGAGGGACGTTATGTGCGGCGATGGGTGCCCGAGCTGCGGGGGCTATCCGTCGATCGGATTCATGCGCCCTGGCTCCACGGCGACCCGCCGCGGGGATACCCGCATCCGATCGTCGACCACAGCATGGCCCGGGATCGCGCCCTCGCGGCCTACCGGAAGGCCCGTCAGACGGCGAGCAGCTCCCGGACCCGCTCTTCGCGATAACGGAAGATCCGATCGAGCTTGGCGCGCACGAGAGGAAGCGCCAGTCGGCCGACCGGCTCGAAGGGGAGTCCGTACTGCACTTCGTCGCGGATCCGGGTCGACGAGGGGGAGATCGCTTCGAAGCGGTGCTCGTGGATCCAGACGCGGAAGGGGCCGGATTCCTGCTCGTCGACGAAGCGCTGGCCCGGCTCCCAGCAGGTGATCCGGGTCCGCCAGGTGAAGGGGACGGCATACAGATGGAGGCGGTAGTCGATTCGCGCGCCGGCGTGCATCGCGATCGGCAGGGGGGTCAGGATCTGGAAGCGCAGCTCGGGCGGCGTGATCGCTTCCAGGTTTCCGGCGTTCGAGAAGAACTCGAAGACCTCGCCGAGTGGCCGCGCGAGGGTGATGTCGGTCAAGATGCGATGGTTCATGAAACTCTCTGCGTAGCGGGTAAGATCGTCCATCGGAGCCTAAGAGGCGAAGAGGTCGCGTCAAGCGATCCGGGGGGCCAGGGATGAACGATCCGAGCAGTCAACCGGTCTGGAAGAAATGGCACGACGAAGATCAGCCCGTGCGACTCGGCGTCTCCGCCTGTCTGCTCGGCGCCGAAGTTCGATTCGACGGTGGCCACAAGCGCGATCCCTACCTGACCGACGTACTCGGCGCGAACCTGACCTGGCATCCCGTCTGTCCCGAGCTCGAGCTTGGTCTTGGCATTCCCCGGCCGATGATCCAGCTGCGGGACGGCGAGCGCGGGGATCGGCTCGTCGTCCGCAAAGGCGACCAGGGTGGCGCCGATCTGACCGCGGCGATGCGTGACTATGCGGACGCACGCGTAGCCGAGCTCGACGCCCTGGGTCTCGACGGCTACGTCCTCAAGAAGGATTCGCCTTCTTGCGGCCTGCAGAGGGTCCGAGTCTACGGCGCGCCGGGTGGCATGCCGCAGCGAACCGGCGTCGGCCATTTCGTGCAGGCGCTCGAACGCCGGATGCCGCTTCTACCCCTCGAAGAGGAAGGCCGGCTGCACGATCCGTCGCTTCGCGAGGCCTTCATCGAGGCGATCTTCAGCCGCAATCGCTGGCGCGTCCTCGTCCTGCGCGGGCTCTCGCGAAAGGCCCTCGTCGCCTTTCATGAAGCCCACAAGATGCTGCTGCTCGCCCACGACGAAGGGCTCTATCGCCGACTCGGCCAGCTCGTCGGCCGCTTCGGCCAGACGCCCGACGACGAGATCTACCGAAGCTATGCGCCGCTCTTTGCCGAGACCTTCGCCCGCCGGGCCACGGTCGCGCGCCACATCAACGTGCTCGAGCATCTCTTCGGCCATCTGAAGAAGCGCATCTCGACCATCGAGAAGCGGGAGATCGCTACGGCAATCGCGGAGTACCGCGCGGGACACGTCCCGCTCGTCGTCCCGATGTCGATCCTGCGATTCCTCGTCGCTTCCCACGACGTCGATTACGTGAAGGGGCAGCTCTACCTCGAGCCCCATCCGCGGGAGCTGATGCTCCGCAACCATGTCTAGCGCGGCACGGCGAGTCGCATCGCGTGCGGTCGGTAGAAAGACTCCGTCGTCCGGAGCCTCTCGAGGACGGCCGGTGTCTCGTCGTCGCTGTCGGCGAAGAAGTTGCACACCCAGGTGACGAGGAGCGCTCCGCTCGCCGCGAGCTCGGGGTGGGCCTTGCCGGCATAACAGAAGGGCTCGCCCGGCTCCGGGTCGCGGAAGGCGACGAGCTCGGGGACGCGCATCAGCGCCATCGGAGCGGACCACGGGCCGGAGAGTCTCTCGGCGCGGCGGAGCCAGACCGTGTCGCCCCGCGCGTCGTCGCCGGATCCCGTCGGATCGCTGTAGACGGCGAGCCATTCGCGGAGCCCGGGATCGAAGTGGACGCTCATTTCGCTCGCGTCGTCGTCCATCAGGATAAGAGCGCGGCCGGGATCGAGTCCCGCGATCCAGTCGCCGTCCTCGGCGAGCGTTTCGAGCTCGCCCTCCAGAGAAGGTCGCCCGGTCGTCAGGGATTCGAGCGGAAGCCGGAGCAGGATGCGCGGCGACTGACCGTCGCCACGCTCGAGGAACGCGAAGGCGTGGAGCCAGTCGCCGTCGACGACGAGGCTCGCCGCTGGGAAAACGTTCGAGCCGGCAGAAAGAGTCGAATGAAGGAGCGGCCAACGCTCCGGCGACCCGTCGGAGGGTTCGATGCGGACGAGATCGACGCCGACGAGCCGGAAGGGGAGCCGGAAGGGGCCACTCGCCTCCGCCGGAGCGACGCGGAGCAGGGCTACGAAGACCGCGCCGCGAATCGAGACGGCGCTGATCGGCCAGTAGTAGGGCGAATCGCCGGTCTCGCGTCGGATCGCTTCGACCCACTTCGCATTCGGATCCGGCTCGAAGAAGGCGCGCGGCGTTCCGTCCGCCGATCGCCGCCACGTGTAGTCGAGGCGCCAGCGGCCCTGCTCGTCGCAGTGGGAGATCGCGATCGAGTTGTGAACGAAGGGATAGGCGCGGCCGGGGGGCGAACCGGGTCGTTCGACGAACGAGTCGCCGAAGAGCCAGAGGCTCGAGCGGCCGTCGCCGCCCGGCAGGACGACGGAGGCGGCTGCGTCGCCGCCGAGCCAGCCCCCCTGATCCGGAAACTGCGGAAGGCATTCGGCCTGCAGGCCGAGGGTCGGAGGATTTGCAGGAACACCGGGATCCGGGCGTCCGAGCGAGCCGAAGCCGCATCCCATCGCAGCGAGGCACGCGAAGCCCGAGATCGCGACGGATGCGATTCGTCGCCTCATGAAAGCCCCCGCACCATTACCGCCACACCCGCGAGGCACGCGAATCCGACGACGCTCGGCCGGAGCCAGCCGGCATCGACGCGCTCGTGGAGTCCGCGACTCGCGACGAGTCCGAGGGCGACGGCCGGCGCCAGGGCGAAGCCGAGACCCCAATGCCAGGGCGCGACATGGCCGGCATACGCGAGGGCGGTCAGCGAGAGGCTCGATCCGATCAGGAAGGTCGCACCGAGCGTCGAGCGCACCACGGGTCCGGGCTCTCGCTGGTAGAGAAGCGCGAGGGGCGGCCCGCCGACCGAGGACGTCGTTCCCATCACGCCCGCGATGGCGCCGACGACGGCGGAGGAACGTGCCGTCACGGGAACGTGCAAAGCCGAGACGCTCATCAACGACGCGACGACGACCATTCCGCCGATCCACGCGGCGAGGGCCTCGGGCTCGAGGCGCGCGACGATGAAGCCGCCGAGCACCACGCCCGGCAGGCGTCCGAGCGTCGCCCAGAGGACGCCTTCGCGATCGATGTGGCCGCGCTCGCGCAAAGCCGAGCCCGCGGACATCGGGAGCGACATGATGATCATGGCGCTCGGGAGCGCCTCGGGATGAACGATCGCCGCGACGGGTGCGGCGATCACGTTCAAGCCGAAGCCGATCGTACCCTGCACGAGGGCGCCGAGGGCGACGGACGCGAAGAGGACGAGGAACGTCGAGAGCGTGAGGGGGAGGCCCGCGAACAAAGTCTCCACCCCGTTTTCTCCCCCGCGTGCTGCGGTCCGGATCGGCGCCGTCGGTCGTTGTCGGCGGCGCTGCGTGAGGGCAAGAGTATGGACAGAGGCTGCGCGAATCCAGCGCCGGGAGCCCGATCGCTCCTACAGGGCGAGCGATCGCGGGCAGGAGCGGCCTCAGGCGCCGTCGTGCAGCGAATACTCGACCGGCAGCTCGATCGTGATCGCACCGGCCGGCGGGGCCGGGTAGGGCGCGGCGGACCGGATCGCCTCGTCCGTCGCCCGGCGCAGCAGGGGCGGCGCGTCGCCGTCGAATTCGACCGCCGTGAGCGATCCGTCCACGCGGATCGAAACGCGGGCGAGGACGCGGCCCTCGACCGAGCGCCTTCGGGCGAGCGGGGGATAGCGCTTCCGGTCCTCGACGCTCGCGCGGATCGTCTCGACATAACGGGCGAGGCGGTCGTCTGCGACCTCCTCGGAGGAACGTGTACCCGAGAGGCGATCCGGGGCGGTCGCGCTCGGCGAGCCGCCGCCGATCGGCTCGTCGCTCGACGCGTTCCGGATATCGATGGCTGCGAGGTCGGTCGAGATCGACTCGGGCGTCGGAGTTTCGACGAAGGGCTCGGACGCGGGCTCCGGCATGAGGGTTTCGCGGATCGCAGGGATGGACGGTTTCGGGGGGGACGGCACGGGCTCGGGACGCCGAGGCGCTGCGGACACGCTCGGTCGCGGTGTTTCGGTCGGCGCCGGCTCTGTGGGAGGACCCATGAGCCGCACGCGCACGGTCGGCGCTTGCGCGGGCGGACGCAAGACGGTCGTCGTCCAGCGGTCGCCGGAGAGGCCGACCGACGCGATCAGATGGATCGCGAGCGAGAGGCCGACACTGATCTGGAGCGCGCGATCCGACATGCGGCGGGCCTACTTGGTCAGGATCAATCGGTTGTTGCGAGTGACACGCAGGGTGTAGACCTCGCCCTCGTGCTCGATCTGCAGGATGCCGCGCGGTCCGAGGACGTCGCGCGCGCGGACACGGCGTACGGCCTTGGTTGCCTCGTTCTCGGCCTTTGTCGTCTCGGCTCGCTGCGTCATCGTTCGTTCTCCCCCTTCCTCGGCCCTGGCCGATGTCGACTTCTCATCGCTCGGACCGCGCGGCGCTTCTCCGCTCGGTTCACGCCCCGCCATGCTTCGCTCCCGCGGCGGCGGCTCGCCGCCCCGCCGATCGTCGCCGCGCGAACGCGAGGGCGGTGACGCCACTGGCGAGTGCAATGGCGCCGTTGGGCTCGGGGAGCTCGGTGCGCAGGATCAGCTGGGGCTCGAGTGACGGATCGGCGGAGGACTCGAGGGCGTTCATGCCGATCACGCGCTCGGTCGCGTTGGTGAGCGCGATCCCGTGGTTCGGGGTCTGTTGCGTGATCCACGCGAGCACGACGGGCGTCGCGTCGCAGAGCAGAGCGCCGAATCCGGTGATGCCCGTGATCGTGTCGAAGGGCTCGTCGACCTCGGGGCGGTTCGTCCAGCTGAGCGTCGACTGGTTCCAGGGCTCGAGGACCTCACGGCAGGCCAGCTCGCCGGGATCGGTCGAGGGCTCGCCGAAGCCCGAGAAATCGAAGGCGTAGGTCACGAGCAGCGTCGCCTCGACGAGCACGTGTCCCGCCGGCAGATCCGCCATCTCGACGTCGAAGGCGAGGTAGGTCTCGAAATCGTGGGGAGTCGAGTTCTCGTCGAAGGACTCGAATGCGTAGAGCGTCGGGCTGTTGTAGCGGACGAGACTCGGCAGGAACGAGTACGGGGCCGTGTCCTCGACGGCCGGCATCAAGAGGATGTCGGCGTGGGCTGCGTGGCCGAGCGAGAGCGCGGCGATCGGGACGACGAGAGCGAGACGCGATGCGAGAGATGATGCGAACGTCAAGGGGACCTCCGTTTCAGGGGAATCGGCCGCGTAGGCCGATCAGGAACGAGCGGCCGCGCACGACGTAGGAATCGATCACTCGGTTGTCGGTCGCGTTCTGGACGTCGCCGAAGACTTCGAGGCCGTGGCCGAGCCACTCGTCGAGGGGCTGGCGCAGGCGGAGATCGAGATCGAAGGACGTATTCGATTCCTGGTTCGTCGCGAAGCCTGCGAGCCCCGTGCCGCTGCGCTCGATCAGCGCTCGGCTCCGCCATTGGCCGCGGGTCGTGAGGGTCGTCTGCGTGCGCGGGGCCGTGAGGGTGACGACGCCGTTGGCGACGTGCTCGGGGGAGTTCGGAAGCTCGTCGACCTGGAGATTCGAGTCGTCGACGAGACTTCGATTCCACGTGTACCCGAGCTGGAGCTGGACGAGCGGGTGGGGGCGGAACTCGATGCGCGACTCGATGCCGTAGGAGACGAGATCGTCGAGGTTCGCATTCGAATAGACGGGGCTCGTGACCGGCGAAACCCGATCTGTACACCAGATCACGATCCCCAGATTGCAGAGCGCCGGATTCGCCGGAATGATCTCCTCGCCGACCTGGATGTTCTCTCCGCGGTAGCTCGCGCGGATGTAGTCCGAGGTCTCGCTGTAGAAGCCCGTCACCGTCGTCGAGAGCCAACGTGTCGGATTCGTCTCGATGCTGGCGCGCAGGGCCCAGACCTTCTCGGGGGCGAGATCGCGATTGCCGGCAAGGAAATAGGTTGCCCCGACCTGCGGCGCCGCCGGCTGGTAGAGCTCACGCAGCGCCGGGTAGCGGATCGCGCGGCCCGCGGACAAGCGGAGCTTGACGGAACGCTCGTCGTCCCAGCGCCACGGGGTCACGAGGATCGCCGCCTGCGGCAGCCAGGCCGGCGCGAAACGCGAATGGACCTCGCGCCGCATGCCCATCTCGCTCGATAGCCAGCTCGTGAGCTCCGACTCGACGATCCCATGGAAACCGCCGCGATAGCTCCGCTCGTCGGCATCGCCCGGTTCGAGATCGATCCCGTCCGGGAATCGGCCCTCCTCGAGATCGATGCCCGGAGAGGACAGGTCCGTGCCGAGGGAGACGATGTGGGTCGTCGGGCCGAGCTCGAAGAGGCGTTCGCCGCGCAGCTCGAGGCGGGCGAGGTCGTCGACGAGCTCGAAATCCCGACCGACGCTGGAGTCGAAGGTCTGGCGCGAATACGTCAGGGTCGTCGAGAGGGTCGTCAGCGCGTCGAGCGCGAGCTCTCCCTGTTGCGAGAACAGCCAGCGCTGGTCTTCGCGCCGCGCGCTGATCGGCCCGTCGTCGAGCGCAAAGGCATCGTCGCGGATGCGATAGCCGAGGCGAGTCTTCAACTCGAGCGGATCGGCCGGGCGCGCGACGAGCGTTCCGTAGAGATCGTGGGTCCGGTAGAGCGATCCCTCGCCGAAGGGTGATCCCAGGCCGTCGTCGAAATCGTTGCTTTCGGGGTCGGGTGTCTCGAAGCCGCCGATCTGGTTGTAGTCGTAGGTCAGGTTGCCGCCGAGCGAAGCTTTTCCGAAGCCCGCGGTCAGCTCGCCCGACACCGCCTCCTGATCGCCGTTCGCGATCAGCGCCGAGACCGCGGGCCCGTCCGTCGGCGGATCCTTCGTGATGATGTTGATGACGCCGCCCGCAGCGCGCGCCGTGTAGCGCAGGGTCTGGGGGCCGCGCAGGATCTCGATTCGTTCGACGTTCGCGAAGAGCAGATCGCCGAGGTCGATCGCCTCGTCGTTCTCGCCCGCATAACGTTGTCCGTTGACGAGCAGCTCCGTGAACTCGGGCGGCAGACCGTCGATCCGGACCGCCCCGCGTTGGCCCTGGACCTGACTGGTGATCCGCAGTGCGGGGATTGCCTCGAGGGCCTCGATGGCGTTGATCGCGGGCAGGTCGCGCAGGGTCTCGGCGTCGAGGATCTCGGTCTCGACGGGGGTGTCCTGGTAGATCTCCGCCGGTCGGATACGCCGATCCTCGATCGCGATGGCCTCGGCCCGGACCGTCGCCGGGCCTCCGGCCGCGTCGTCGCCCGGGGTGTTTGTCTCCGATTCGGCCGCCGCAGCAGCCGAGCAGGCGAATGCGATCGCAAACACGACGGCCCGGACCGGCAGGCGCTGCGGATCCATCCGGTTCGGGAGGAAGAAGCGAGTCGAGCGCAACGGTGGACCCCTCGGGCCGACTTTTTCGGCCCACGACGGCGTCCGGGTCCTCCTGGCTGGCGGTTTCAGGCTTGCTGGAGCGGGCAGGACGCGAAAATCACTCTACTGAACTTGAAAATCGTTTTCAATATGCTTTCATGGAGTCGCCCTGCCAGCCAGAGCTCCGAGCTCGAGCCAGCGCGCGCCGATCGACTTCGAGGTCGGCGTCCGGCGCATCCCTTGGCTCGACGCTCAGCGTTCCCTCGTCGGACGAAGTCGTCGCGCCAAAGCCAAGAGGCCGCGACATGACGGTTCCGAACTCCCCCGCGCAGCCGCCACCGACCGGCCTATCGACCGGGAACGCGAGCCTCAGCCCGATCGAGGCTGCGCCCTGGACTGCGGTGCGCTTCTTCGATCTGCTCCAGCAGCTCGGCCGACTGCGCGTGATCTCGGTCAGTGGCCCGAGCGTATTCGAGTCGATCTGCGTCGCGGGTCCCTACGAGATCGCCGACGGCTTTCTCAACATGGTGACCGACGCGTTCCACTGGCATATCGCGATCGCGCGCCTGCGCCATCTCCAATCCCACGACAGCACGCACGGCCGTTCGGGCCGCAACGTCCTCTTCTTCGAGCTCCGGGAGAGCGAAGACGCGACGCCCTTCCTTCGCATCTATGTGTACCGCGCGCCGGGCGTCGAATTCGCTCCGGAGATCGCTCAGACCTTTCAATACGCGCACGCCGAGCTCGCGCTCGGGGTCGCGCTCGCCCCCGGAGAAAACTGATGCTGCGACCCGGTCCGCTCCTCACGCCCATCGTCCTTGTGATGCTCCTGGTCGAGGTCCTGCTCGCTTCGTCGGCGCGATCCGTCGAGCCGCAGGCCGGCGCGCAGTCGACGAAGTCGAAGACGCTTCGTGTGGCTGCGCTGCTGCCCTGGGTTGCCGACGCGGTCGAGGCGGCCGGGGCCGACGTGCAGCTCGTGGCGGGTGTGCGCCGCCAGCTTCACGAAGCCCTGCCTGCGGGCCTCATCGATCTCGGCAATCCCCACTCCCCGAGCCTCGAGCGCCTCGCGGAGTCCGATCCCGATCTCGTCGTCGCCGATCGCGCGATCCATGCGCGCCTCGCCCCGCAGATCGAGAAGCTCGGCGCCCGCGTCTTGTTGCTCGGGACCGACAGCGTCGCGGAGACGCTCGCCTCGCTCACGACGCTCTCGAACGCCCTCGGCCAGCCGAAGACCCTCGATGCGCGGATCGTGGCCGTGCATGCCCGGATCGGCGAGCTCGCCGGCCACTCGGAAGGCTCCGTCGTCGCGCTATTCGGTGCGCCCGGGTCCTTCTTCGTCATGACCGAACGCGCGTGGCTCGGCGATCTTGCACGCCATCTCGGTCTCGAGCTCGCGATCGAGGAGGCCGGGGAGGAGCGCTTCCCGGGCCTCGTCGCGGTCTCGGACGAGGCGATGGCGATGGCCCATCCGGATCTCGTCCTGCTCGTCGCTCACGGCGATCCGCGCCGTATCCAGGCCGATCTCGAGCGGCGCACGGCGACGGATGGCGCATGGTCCGGTCTCGCGGACGCCCGACTCGGGATCCACGTCCTCGACCCCGGGCTCTTCAGCGCGAATCCCGGGCTCGAGATCGTGCGCGCGGCGGAGGCGCTCGTCGCCCTCGCGTCGGCGGCTCCGAAATCGTGAACAGCCTCGTCTGGCAGATCCGCAGCCGCGCGGGCCTCGTGCTCGAGCCGACCGTCGCTTGGACATTCGTGTTCGGGCTCGGGCTCGTCGCTGCGGCACTGCTGGCCGCGACGCAGGGTGCGGTCGAGATCGACACGCGGGCCATGCTGCGCGCGCTCCGCGACGTGAGCGATCCGTTCCACCGCGTCGTGTGGGACGTGCGGCTTCCGCGGGCCGCGTGTGCGGCGATGGTCGGCGTGGATCTCGCGCTGGCCGGGGCACTGCTCCAGACCGCGGTGCGCAATCCGCTCGCCGATCCGGGCGTGCTCGGCGTGACGGCGGGGGCGGGGGTCGGGGCGCTCGTCGTGATCCTGTTCTTTCCGGGCTCGTCGGCGATCGTGCCGTGGGCGGCCTTTGCTGGCGGTCTCGCGACGATCGCCGCGATCCTCGTGCTTGTCTGGGCCCGCCCCGGTCAGACGGGCGCGCTGCGAATCGTGCTGACGGGCGTTTCGCTCCAGGCCATCCTGTTCGCGGCGATCGCGCTCTTGACCTTCGCGTTCGCCGATCGCGCGCCGGCTTTCGCGGCGTTCATGGTCGGATCCTTGAACGGAACGGGTTGGTCGGACGCCGGGCGCATGCTGGCGCCGAGCCTGATCGGCATTGCGGGCATCGCGCTCTCGCTGCGGACGCTCAACGTGCTGCTGCTCGACGACGGCGCGGCGGGTGGGCTCGGGGTGTCGGTGATTCGCGCGCGGGTCCTGGCGGCTTGTCTCGCGGCGCTCCTCACGGCCGCGGCGGTCAGCGCGGCAGGGCTCGTCGGATTCGTCGGGCTCGTGGTGCCGAATGGTTTGCGCCTGCTCGTCGGGCCCGAACACGCCGCTTTGTTGCCCGTGACGGCGCTTGCGGGCGCGACACTCGTGTTGCTCGCGGATACGGCTGCGCGCACGACGCTCGCGCCCCTCGAGCTTCCGGTCGGGGCGCTGCTCGCCCTCGTCGGCGGGCCCTATTTCCTCTTCATCCTCTGGAAGAAGCTGCCGTGACGATCTCCCTCGAAGCGCGGCGGCTGCATGTGCGGCATCCCGGCATCGATCGGGATGCGCTGCGCGACGTCTCGCTCGAGGTCGTGAACGGCGAGATCCTGGCCCTCGTCGGGCCCAACGGCTCGGGGAAGTCGACGCTGCTGAGGACGCTCGGTCGAGAGCTCGATGCGCGCGGCGGCGCCGTCATGCTCGAGGGGCGAGCGATCGCGTCGTATCCGCGGCGCTGGCTCGCGCGCCGGATGGCGCGTCTACCGCAGGATCCGGCGGGTCCCGAGGGCTTCACGGTCGAGACCCTGGTGCGCACTGGCCGCCATCCGCATCTCTCTTATTTCGCCTCCTACGACGCGCGCGACGAGGCCGTCGTCGCCGACGTGCTCGACGCGGTCGAGCTCGCGGACTACCGCGAACGCCCGCTCGCCTCGCTCTCGGGCGGCGAACGGCGCCGCGCCTGGATCGCGATGGCGCTGGCGCAGGAGCCCGAATTCCTGCTGCTCGACGAGCCGACGGCAGCCCTCGACCTGCGCCATCAGTTCGAGCTGCTGGATTTGCTGCGCCGTCTCAATCGAGAGCGACGCACGACGATCGTGCTCTCGCTGCACGACCTCGAGCACGCGGCACACGTCGCCGATCGGGTCGCCGTCCTGTGTCGAGGTCGTCTCTACGCGCTGGGAGCGCCGCGCGTCGTCCTCACCGAAGAGACCCTGCTCGACGTCTTCCGTGTCGCGACCCGGATCCGGATCGAGGGCGACGCGTTCTCGCTCCGCGTCCTGGGCCCCGGCGATCCGATCCGGAGCTTCTGATTCGCCGCTTTCGAATGATCGATGGGGCCCCTCGAGCCCCGAGGAGAGACCGCATGACCTCGACCGCCAAGCCGCTTCCGAAGGAATTCCTCTCCTGGCAGATCGCCCTTCGCCTCCACACGATGGTCGCCCGCAAGGGCGCCCCCCATATCGGCGTCGTCCCGATCGTCTGCGTCAAACGCCCCGGAACCCATCTCGGCGTGGTGATGCACAACATCGTCTGTGGTCTGCTGCCCGCCCAGCGCCTGCTCGAGGCCAAGACGCGCGAGTTCCGCGACCTCTACGAGGCGAACATCCAGAGCGGATCGCGCGCCGTCTACGACGCCGGCCTCCAGTACCTGCTCGACTACTACACCTCGACCGACGCGTTCGACGCGGGCAGCATCACGTCGATGGTGCCGACCGAAGGTCCGTTCGTCGACGCGCTGCGCGCCGATCCCCGCTGCTCGCTCGTCTTCAACGTCTTCGACACCGGCGCGCCCGATCGCCTCGGCAACCCGCGCTGCAATCAGATCGACTGCAGCGTCGACGTGCTCGAGTCGGGACCGGTGTACGACAACGTCTGGTGGCACAACACGCTCTTCCACGGCAAGGCCGACGGCCACGTCGTGCTCCACTTCAAGCACGAGCGCAGCTTCGACACGCGCTTCGGCAGCTTTTCGGCTCTGCGGAGCTGATTTCAATCGCGAGCCCGCCGGCTTCCTGGGGTGTCGGCCAGCCAGCCAGAAAACATCCGGGCCACGGGTCCGGGCAAGGAGAATTCGGAATGTCGAGTCGGATGAACAAGATGTGGCTCTTGTCGGGAATGCTCGGGGCATTCGCGGCGGTCGAGGCTCGAGCGGCGACCGTCCCCTTCACCGAGTCTTTCGCCTCGGGCGTCTCGGGCTGGGAGAACTCGTTGAACTTCCCGCTCGCCTACGGCGCGACCGGCGGCTCGGACGGCGGAGGCTATGCCTCGGGCACGTTCAATTTCAATGGCTTCACCCCCGGCTTCGGCGGCAGCGGACCGATCGTGTTGCGCGCGTCCGCGGCGGACAACGCCAGCGGCGGCGCCTTCCTCGGCAGCTGGCTGACGGCGGGCGTCGGGAGCGTGACCGCGATGGTGCGCCACAACGCGCCGGAGGCGATCCAGTTCTACCTGCGGATCGCGACGGCGGCGAATTCCCCGGCTGGAGCGTTCCAGTCGACCCAACTCGTCGAAGCGAACGTCTGGACCCAGATCACGTTCTCGATCTCTCCGCTCGCCTCGTATTGCACGGACGCGGGGCCGCCGGGGGCCTGCGCGACGGCTCTCGCCAATGTCGGCAACTTCCAGGTCGGTACGAGCGCCCCGGTCGGTCTCCGCGACGACGACGTCGCCTACACGTTCGACATCGATCAGGTCTCGCTGAACCCGATCCCGGAGCCGGGAACGGCGCTGCTCTTCGGACTCGGCTTCGCGGGCCTCGCCGCGGCGGGTCGACGGGGGAAGCGGGCGTGAAGGCCCCGTTCGCGATCGTGATCGTCGTCGCGAATCTGCTCTGGGCGGCGGGGTCGGCTCTTGCAGCCGAGCCCGCCGTCTCGGACGCGGCCCCGCCGTCCCGAGCCCTCCTCGATTGGTACGTCATGGGCGGCGGTCTGATGCACGGCATCGCCCTCTGCTCGGTCCTGATCGTGGGCATCATCCTCGAGCGGGTCTTCGCGCTGCGCGGCGCGGCGACGCTACCGCGCGGGCTCGCGGCCGAGATCGAGCGCGCGCTGGCCGTCGGCAATCGTTCGGAGCTGAAACGACTCTGCGAAGGAAGCCGCTCGGCTCTCGCACGCCTCGCCTCCCGGGCCCTCGCTCCGGAGTCGACCCCCGACTCGATCGAGTCGGCCGGCGCTTACGAGGCACATCGGCTGCTGCGCAACCTTCCGCTGCTCGCGGCCCTGGGCAATCTCTCGACCATGATCGGTCTGCTCGGCACCGTGCTCGGCATGATCGAGGCGTTCGAGCGGATCGCGCTCGTCGGCTCGGGCGATGCGCGCGTCGTTGCGGGCGGCATCTTCCTCGCCCTGATCACGACCGCTGCCGGGTTATTCGCGGCGATCCTCGCCGTCGCCGCCCACGCCATTCTTTCGCGCCGGGCCGAGGATACGGTCGCCGAGCTCGAACGGATGACGGCCGAGATCAGCCAGTCGGCCGAGTCCTTGCCGGTCGGTGCTCGAATCGAATTCACCGCGGCCCGCGAAGGGAGGGGATGAGCGTGCGCTTCGCGCGTCCGCGGATCGAGGCCGCCGGCTCGCCCCTGGGCCCGCTGCTCGACGTCGTGCTGCTGCTGCTGATCTTCTTCGTCGTGACGAGCAGCTTTTCGAACCAGGCTCTCGAGCTCGCGTTGCCCTCAGCCGAGTCGGGCCGGACGCAGGCGCGGCAGGGGCTCGTCGTCGCGATCGATGCGGCGGGGGTGATCACGATCGATGCGCAGGCGACCACGCTCGCTGGCCTGCGCGAGAGGTTCCTCGCGGCGAAGGCGGACGAGGAGCCGATCGAGCTGCGCGCGGACCGGGCGACGGCCCACGAGCACGTGGTCGCGGTCCTCGATCTCGCTCAGGCTTCGGGAGTCGAGGATCTCTCGATCGCGGTCGCGGGCGGATCGGCGACCGCTTCGGCGGGACCGCCCGGCAGCCAGTGAACGAGGGCCGGCGCGGCCACCACGAGCCAGACGAGAAACGGCAGCGTGTCCGAGACGAGAGACGGGACGATCGGCAGATGCCGCGCGCGGCCCGCACCGATCTCCGTCAGGTTGAGCGCGAGATGGCCACAGAAGAGCGCGAAGAGGCCGATCGCGAGGCCGGCCGCCCGCCGCCGCGCCGAGAGATGCGGCGTCACGAGCAGGAGCCCGACGAACGGTATGAAGTTCACATAACGCTGGCGGAAGGCGCCGACCCGCGCGCCCTCGAATCCGAACGCGGTGTAGATCGAGGGGGCGACCGACTTCAGGAACTTTCCGTACAGCACGCGACCGCCCTCGTTCCAGAGCCAGGTCAGCAGGAGCGTGACGGCCGCGAAGGCGACGACGCGCAGCAGGGTCTTCGTCATCGCCGCACGCAGAGCCGGATCCAGCCGTAGAGCACGCCGACGATCATCGCGATCAGCGTCGCCTGCCAGAAATAGAGATGGAAGAAGTCGAAGGCCGAGTGCCAGTGGCGGCCGACGACGAGCAGCGTCGCGATCCGCAGGACGTTGAAGGCGAAGATCGCGAAGCAGCCGGCCGGAATTCCGATCGCCCGCGCTCGCCACGGGGCGGGGAAGGCGAGCACGCAGGCCGAGTAGATCAGCATCTCGAGGACCCCGACGCACTCGATGATGATCGAGACCGAGAAGCCGTCGTAGGTGACGAGGTCGCCGTGGGTCGTCATCAAGGAAGTGAAGAGCGACATGAAGGCGGCGACGCTCGAGGCGGTGAAGATCTCGAGCTGGCCCAGGGCGGGCTGCAGGCGCTCGAGGAGGAGGCTCGCGGCGGTGCCGACGAGCAGGAGATAGAGAAGCACGAGCAGCGGGTAGCGGAGCTGCGGATTGGCGAAGACGCCGCGCAGGCCGGAGGGCGAAGGGACGCTGCCGTCGGTCGGGGTCATGAGGCCGGGAAGCTATCGCATCAGCGCAGAGCCCCGTTCAGCCGTTCGGGCGCCTCGTCACTCCGTTCGAGGACCCAGCCCCGGCCTTCGTCCGCGAATCGATAGCCGAGGCCCCGCACGGTCTCGACCGAATCCCGGGTCGCGCCGAGCTTGCGGCGGAGGCTCTTGATGTGGGCATCGACGCTTCGCTCGTGGAGGCCGGCGGGATTGCTCCAAGCCTCCCGGATCAGGTCGCCACGAGAGAGGACACGACCGCTGGCAAGGACGAGGCTTTCGAGGAGCGAAAATTCCCGGGGCGTCAGCGGAACCATCGCCCCCTCGACCCAGGCCGCGCGTCGACCCAGGTCGACGACCAGCCCGTCCCGGGACGTCACCCGCTTCTCCTCCGGGACCGACCCCAGATGCGCGCTCCGCCGCAACACGGCGCGCACGCGGGAGACCAGCTCCCGGGCGAAATAGGGCTTGGCGACGAAGTCGTCGACGCCGCATTCGAAGCCGAGAATCCGATCCGCTTCGAGCGACCAGCGGCTCACGATCACGATCGGCTTCGAGGACAGCAGCTCGTTCTCGCGCATGCTGCGACAGAGTGCAAAACCGGAACCATCGGCGAGCACGAGCTCCGACAAAACCACGTCGGGGGGCGTTCGCCGAGCGAGATCGAGCGCCTCGACGACGCCGGAGGCCTCCGCGATCTCGAGGTCCGGACTCTCGAGGCTCTTGCGCGCGAGCTCCCGGCTCACGAGGTCGGGGTCGACGACGAGAATTCGTTTGCCGTGGTAGAGGGAGTGGAAGGGGGGAATGGCCATTGTGTGCTCTCCCCGGCAGGAAAGCAGCACACGATGACGGCCGGATGACGGACGGGGGTTGATTCATGCACGAAACGGTGTCGATTATGACGCTTGGATGAGGGCCGGCGCTCATTGGGCTGGAATCGGCGCCGAGGAGTCCACGACCGCTCGGAGCTTCTCGATATTGCCTGCGTCGCCGATCGCCTCGCTGTAAAGCGCGCGGCCCTCCGAGCTCACGAGCAGCGCGTGGGCGACGGCCGGAACCTCGCCGAGGAGCGTCTTTGCATGGATCTCGGCGGCCTCGGGATAGGCAAAGGGAACCCGCAGGGGAGCCGACTCGAGAAGGTCTTTGACGAGCTGGGTCTCGTCTCGCTTCATCGCCAACGGGAAAAAGAGCAGCTCCACTCCCGGCGTGCTCCCGAGCGGAGAGATCCGTCGCGCGAGCTCCTCGAAGCCCTTGCTGCGCGGATCCGCGAATAGGCAGAGGAAGCGATCCGATCGGGCGAGATCGAGCAGGGGAAAGGGAATCAGCTCTTCCGTCGTCGGGTCGACGAATTGGGTCCCGAAATGCGCGAGAAAGTTCGGCGCGACCTTGTGGCGCGCGCCCGACGCGACTTCGTTCGCCCGGAAGATCAGATCCGTCCGCTCGAGCGGGATGTCGTGGGTCCCGTGACGTCCGAATGCAATGCGAGTCCGTCCGAGCTCGTCGACGCGGATCAATGCGCCCCGGTAGCCTTTCTTGATCACGCGTTCGGAATCCGGTGCGGTCCACGGCTCGACCATCGCGACGATGTCGGGCCAGTCGCGTTCGTGCTCGAGAACGTTCTCGCGGGTGATCTCGCGGGGAGATCCGACCTCCGCGGGGGGCACGGCAGTCGCGGTCGTGCTCGATTCGGCGATCGACGTCTCGTCGGCGTTGCTCGACCGGGTCGACTCGTTCGACGACTCGGGACAGCCGGTCAGGATCAGGATGCAGAAGACGAGACCGAGCGGTCGTAGCGATCGCGAGAAGTACATCGAGGAACTCATGCTCCCTGAAGCGAAGGGGCCCGCATCCTTCGCGGATACGGGCCCCGACATTCATACTCGATCCAGTGAGGTCAGGCCTATCGGCGGCGTCGCGAGAGGGCCAGAAGACCCATCGCGCCTGCGCCGAGGAGCTGCACCATGCCCGGCTCGGGGACGGGCTGCATGCCCGCCATCGAGAGCGCCGTCCAGCCGTCGGTCCACTGGGCCGAGACCGCGTCGTAGGCGCCGCGGTAGGTGGCGTTCACGAGCGGTCCGGGCGGGACGATGCCGTCCGCCATCGTGGCGTTGGGCAGGCTGATGCGCAGGTCGATCGTCTTGAGCGACGCATCGAGCTTGCCGGCCACGCCGGTGGGCGTGAAGGCCGTGTCCCGGGCGTTCATCCGGAAGGCCGCGTCGTTCACGCCGTTCACGCAGGCGATGTTGCGCACGCCATTGGCGAAGGCCGTGGTCTCCGGCGACGCCGCCGGAACCGGGGCGACGTTGTCGCAGCTGATCGCCGAGGCGAGCAGCAGGCCCGCGGTGGCGTTGTTGGCGTCGGTGAAGCCCACGAGGCCGCCGCCCGCGAGGTCGAGGCCCTGGCGACCGCCGGCTGCGCCGGTTCCGAGTCCACCGGTATTGAAGATCAGGCCGTTCTGGATCGAGCCGGCGAAGCCGTTTCGCATCTCGCAGCCGTCGTTGTCGTTGGTGTGGCCGTTGAAAGAGGCGGACGGTCGGCTGCCCGAGATCGTCAGGTTGTAGAAGTTGGCGTTCTGGAACGGCGTCGGTTGGCCCGCGAGGTTGGTGTTCACGTTCTGCGGGGCGGTGTCGCTGTCGTCACCGTCGAACTCGCAGCCCTTATCGCCGCCAGAGGCGCCGAAGACGGTGGCGGGCGCGGGAGACGAAGCATTGAAGAAGGGCATGATGCCGACCAGGAACTGGTTGCTGCCCCGGAAGCCCTGATCCACGTCGAATAAGTCGTCGCCCACAAAGAGGACTTGGAGGTGGTGGCCGTTTACGGTGCCACCAAACCATTCGATGCCGTCGTCGAAATTGCAGTAGACCTCGACATGGTGGAACTCCGTGCCACTGCCCACTCCAGCCATCGTGATGCCATTGAGCTCGTTCCCGTTGCCGATCTCGTCGCCGGCGTGGCGGACCGAGATGTAGCTGAGGCTGCCCGAGCTATCCGCGTCGTCGCCGACTCCGACACTGCTGCCGTAGGTCGCGTCGGCCACCGGAAATCCCGGAACAGTGAGCCCCTCCACGACGCCTACGCCCTGACCCCCGCCGAACTGATTTCCCATGTTGGTAGTGGCGTTGCCCAGCACGACAAGGCCTCCCCAGAGAAACACGTTGGCCCTTCCGATTCCATCGAGTGGAGCGAGAGGAGCGGTGGTAGGCGTATCATCAAGGAATAGATCCCCCGGTTCCCAGGCGTCGCGAAATCCGTTGCTGTCGTCGTCGTCCGCGCTGTTGTTGTCGTCGTTGTCTACGGCCGCCGTCGTCATGATGATGGGGTTTGTCGGTGTTCCGTTGGCGACGATCGTGCCGGTCTGAGTCACGATGAGCGCGCCAGGCGTCCCAGTGATTGCTCCTGGAGAAGCCGCCGCTGTTCGAGGTTGTCCGCGGATGATCGTACCAGGATCGATCGTCAGGATTGCTCCGCTCTTTACGAAGATTGGTCGTTGGAGAACTACTTCTCCGCTCCAGATGGTGTTGGACGTAACGTCGGTACTGACGACGGTCTGCGCCCCGGCGTTCCCCGCGAAGGCGGTGCCGAGAACGAATGCAGCTGCTCCAAGAATGCTAGTTCGCATTGCAATGCCTCTGATTCCAGATGTTGGGTTGTGTCGATCGCCCACTGCAGTCACTGAGCAATTCCGCTGCAGGCAACCGGGAGTATCTCCGGGGCGGGTGTCGGTGGGATCGCTTCTGTGTGACGATCTGATGAGGCTCAGAAATCGACGGTGTAACCGAGGGAAAGCGACCAGTCGCGGCCGTATTTCCGGGAGCGTTCGACGTAGGTCTCGACCGTCTGCTGGCGGTCGTAAATCCGGCGGCGGGCCGTATCGGTCAGGTTTTTCACGCTCAGCTTGAGTCGCAGTCCCTGCCAGATCTCCTGGCTCGCCACGAGATCGAGCTGGTAGAAGTCGTCGAGGTATCGGTCGAGGATCAAGGTGTTGGCTGTCACCCCATCAGGGCCTATGCCTGCGGTTCCTGCGGCGTCGAGGACGTCGCTGATGGCGAAAACGGCGAGGGTCAGGGAAGTCCCCCAATCGGGGTGGTTGAAGCTGATGTCGGCGTTTCCGATCCATTCGGGCTGACCGAACAGGCGCCGCTTCTTGTCGAGTCCCGAAAACTGCGCGGAATCGCCTGGGGCGAGGGCGAAGAAGCGCTGCGCCCGCGCGAGCTCGGCCGGGGTTCGTCGGACCGAGGCCTCGATGTACGAGAAATTTCCGCCGACCGAGAGGTAGTCGAGCACGTCGATGCCGACGAAATCGAGCCCGAGCTTGCGCAGGAAGTCAAAGCTCCTTCGGGCCTCGATTTCGATGCCCCAGAGGCGCGCCGTATTCGGATTATTGAAGAAGGTGCGGTAAAGGGCGGCGGACCCGGAGTCGCGGTCGATCGGGTTTCGCAGGATTATGCTCTCAATCGGATCGTCGATGACCTTGTAGAAGGCGCTGAAGGCAACCAGATCGCCGAGATCGCCGAACAGGTACTCGCTGCGTACGTCGTAGCTCTTCACCTCGGAGAGACCGAGTTGGGGATTGCCGACCGTGCGTTCGTCGGTACCCGGCTGGACGGTCACGTAATAACCCATCTCCCGATAGGACGGTCGCGCCACCGTCTCCGAGTAGGATGCGCGCAACACCACGCCCTCATAGGGTCGATAGGCGAGTCCCGCCGAGGGCAGGAGCTTCGTTTCGTCGATCTCACCGTTAGCAAGCGACAGGACCTGTTCGCGTGTCAGCAGGTCGACGAAGCCCGTGTCGGGATTGATCGGCGTATTGATGCCGAGGATCTGGTCGTTGAAGAAGACGTTGCTCGTATCCGTATTGGGCCGAACCTCGCCACCGAGGAGCGGGTCCGGGTTGTCCAGGCGGTCGAAGAACAGATAGGCAGGCGGAAAGGTGGTCGGGCGCGCGAATTGAAACTCACCGGTGAACGGCGAGTTCTTCGAGTCGATGAAGATGTTTTCGTATCGCAGACCGCCCAGGAAGTCGAACTTCTCCCAGAGTGTAAGCTTGAGGTGGGTGTTGCCGGCCGTGATCTCACGAGACGCTTGAGTTTCCGATGAACGCTCGGCGCTCCCATCGTCAAAACGGTCGAAAAGCGTGTCGCCGAGATTCGAGAGGGTTGGTGAGTCGAGCAGCCATTGCGATGACGTTCCGACTGTGACGTTTTCGGCGAATAGGGCCTCGACGTCTCGTTTGGATTTCTCCCACCATATTCCGGTACCGAAGTTCAGCATTGCGTAGTCGAAGATCTCGAAATCCTGTTCAGCGTCAAGGCGAGCGAAATACTGAGCTTCCTCGATGTCGACTCGGGTGTTGACGATGCCGCCCGAAACACCGGACGCGAAGTAACGCCCCGGTACGAGATTTGAGACGCGCACAGGGAATGTAGTCGGGACTGCGATCCGCGAAGTCCCTTGTGCACACTCGAAGCTTGCGGCGAAACCGCACGGCTCGTAGAAGTAGCGCATGCCGAGCGATGATTCTTGCTGGGTCGAGGTCGCATGGTTCGTCGACCATTTGATGTTGAGGCCGTCGAAGAAATCGAAGTCGTGCTCGCCATTGAGCTGATAGACATCGAGATCGCGGTTGCGCTCGAAAGAATTGGAGCGGCCGAAGTTTGCAAACCAGAGGGCGCCGCGGGCGGGGGTGTCGGAGAGTTCCTCACGTAGGGCGCCCGGGCGTCCGAGTCGACTGCCGAAAGTTGCGACCGAGTCGTACTCTGAATTCAGGATGCTCTGGTTGAGATCCCCGGCCTCGGTCGCCGCCGCGAGGTTCGTGTAGTCGAGATCGGTGAAATAGCCGTTCTCGCGGAGCTCGACCGTCTCTTCCTGCACCTTCGTGTGGAAGTAGGTCGCGTCGACGCGGTGCTCGCCTTCCTCGTCGAGATTGGTGCCGAGGGCCGCGAAGCCCGTGAACTGCTCGGTGCGCGTGCTCTGGATCTGGTCGAAATGTCCGTCGCTGAGGGCGAGTGTGCCCTGCGCCAGGCCGCCAGAGCGCGTCGTAATCGTCGTCTGGCCGCCGACGGTCCGCTCCTCCGGAGCGCGTGGCTCTCGGCCTTCCTGGAAGCCCGTCTCGCTGCGGTAGTCGACCTCGTTGTTGAGCGCGACCTTGAAGCGCAGCTCGTGGTCGAAGAGCGCCGTGCGTCCGCCGACGAGTCCGCCGAGGTCGCTCTCGATGATGTCCGTCGGCTCGCTCTCGGACCCGACCGTCGATCCCGGATTCAGCTCGAGGAAGCGTCTCTCGGCGCCCTCCTCGAAGCCGCTCCCCAGGCTCAGCTTCAACGTCAGGTCGTCGGGATATTCCTTGGTCACGATGTCGATCGAGCCGCCCGACGAGTTGCTGGGCGACTGCGGCAAGAAGGTCTTGGCTACGACGAGGTTCGACACGACGTCGGACGGAAACAGATCGAGCTGGACGGATTGGCGATTGGGATCTGGGCTCGGGACAGGCGCGCCGTTGAAGGTCGTGCTGCTGTAGCGGTCCTCGAGGCCGCGGATGATCGCGAATTGTCCCTCGACGACGTTGACGCCGGCGACCCGCTTGAGGGCGTCGGCGACGTCGCTCGCGGCAAACTTCGAGAGATCCTCGGCCGACATCATATTGAGTTGAAGGTCGGAATCCTCGCGCATCGCGAGGCCTTGCAGCAGCTCGTCCATGATTGCGGCTTCGACGACGAACTCCTCGATCTCCCCGTCGGCCTCGTCGACGACTTCGGTCGCGACGGCGCCTTCGGCGGGCATGGCGAAGTTCTGCAATGTGTCCTGGTCGGCGACGACCTGGATCTCGGGCAGGGGGACCGTCGCGCGACCCGATTTGACGAAGCGCAGCTCGTAGATTCCCGCCGGTACCGCGTCGAACGCGTATTCGCCGGCCGGACCCGTCGCCTCGATCTCCTGGCGCGCCTCGCTGCCGTCGCCCGGATCCGGGAACTGGAGGACGACGGTGGCGTTCTCGATTGCCGCGCCCGATTCCGCATCGGTCACGCGGCCGTGAATCCGTCCGACCGACGTGTTCTGGGGGTCCTGTGCGACGGCGGGGAGCCCCACTGCGAGTGTGAGGGCGAGCGATAGCAGCAGCGCGCGCGTGGAGAAGAATCTGTCGAAGCCGGAGCGCGGATCCGATCGCATCGGTCTCAAGGAGGTCCCCATGGCCCTCTCGTCGAGATCCCGGCACGAGGCTCGTCCAGGACCCCGCCAGGGGAGCCCCTCGCGAGGGGCACTGGATCTCGCTCGGTTCGCGATCGACAAGCAGGCAAGCGTTGCCCCAGCACCGACCTACGACGGCCGACGGGGGGAATCGACATGGTGATTATGAGAAGCTGCCGCGGCGTTGGAGTCGCGGAACGATGACGATTCCGTGAAGGCCGAGCCGCCGGATCAGGCGTCGACCCACTCCACCTTCTCGGCGATCGGCTTGCGCCGCCCCTGCGGCCATTCGCCCGGGTTCGCGGGTTGACCGAGGTAGAAGATGCCGAGGCAGCGATCCTTGGCGCCGATGCCCATCCAGGCGTTCATCTCCGGCGTATAGAGGAAGGAGGGCGTCGACCAGAAGGTTCCGAGACCGCGGGCCGTCGCGACGAGCTGCATGTTCTGGACGGCACACGCGACCGCCTCGATCTCTTCGAGCTCGGCGATCTTCTCGATCTCCTGCCGCGCCATCCAGACGACCATCACGACGGGGGCCTTGAGCGGCATGACGCGCATCTTCTCGAGCTTGTCGGGCTTCTGCTGATCGAGCGGAAGCGTAGTCTGATAAAGCGAAGTCATCGCATCGGCGAGCTTCTGGCGCCCGGCGCCTCGGAAGATCCGGAAGCGCCAGGGCTCGGTCAATCCGTGGCTCGGCGCCCAGCGCGCGCTCTCGAGCACGGCCTGGAGGTCGACGTCCGGAACGGCTGCGTCGCTCATCATGGGCGGCTTGATCGTCCGCCGTCGCTGGATCACTTCTTCGATGAGCTTCGGGTCCAATTCGATTCCCTCTTTTTTCAGATGCCGAGCTGGGAGAGCGCGTCGACGATGCGCCCGAGGACCAGCGAGAGATTGGGCCGGGTCTGCTCGACCCGGGCGGCCAGCTCCCGGAGCTCCTCGTAGAGGGGCTCGGCCAGGGCCGTGGCGGGATTCTCGTCGTCGAGGTGGACGGCGACCTCCGCGAGCGTGCGGTCGAGGAGCGTTCGATCGCTCGAGGAGAGCGTCTCGCCCGTGGCGAGCTCCTTTCGCAGATGGGCGATCGATTCTTCGAGATGCTTCTTGGGGGCCATATCCTTCTCCCGGGCGATCGGTCTGTATCGGGGGGCCGATTGCCGAGCGCTGACTATAGTAGGAGCCATGCCGAAACGCGCCCATGTCCCCACCGGTTTCGAACTTTTCTCGTCGTCCCCGGATCGGATGCGCGGAGCTGCCCGCGCGGCGCGAAGCCTCATGTTATTCGCACTGGTCGCGAGTCTGGCGTGTGCGGGGGGGGACGGTCGGCCTGAGGCGGGCGCGGATACGGCGCGGGCCATGCCGGCTGCCGCCGCCGGAGCTGCGGCTGCGCCCGACGTGTCGGGTGACGCGGCTGCCGAGAAGAAAGGCGATGACGCCCGCGACGCCTGGGTCATCCCCGATGCCATGGGCGACATCTACGCCGCGAACTGCGCCGTCTGCCACGGCCCGTCCCTCGAGGGCTCGGCGCTGGGATCCGCGTTGAATGGTCCGACCCTCGTCCACGGGGATTCCCTCGACGCAGTCGTCGCGAGCATTTCGAAGGGCTTCGGCGAGAAGATGCCCGGATGGGCTGCGGCGCTCCCGGCCTCGGACATCCGTGGCCTCGCCATCTACCTGCTCGAGAAGCGCGAGGGCGATCGCGGCGACAAGGGGACGGGGGTCGGCGAGCCGCCGGTGATCCCGACGGCGACGCAGAAGACGAAGCTCCACGACTTCCAGATCCGCGTCGTCCGCGGCGGATTCTCCGAGCCCTACTCGATCGCGCCGCTCCCCGACGGCCGCATCCTCATCACCGAGAAGATGCGCGGTCTCTCGATCGTCGCGGCGGACGGCTCTTCCGTGATCCTCGTGACGGGCACGCCGAAGGTCTACGCCGACTCCGAGCTCCGGGGCACGGCCTACGCCGGCATGGGCTGGATGCACGAGGTCGAGCTCCATCCCGACATTGCTTCGAACGGCTGGATCTACCTCCTCTACGGCGATCGCTGCGAAGACTGCAACGAGGCGAGCCGGAAGACCGGGCGCCCGGTCGTGATGCTGAAGCTCGTCCGGGGCCGCCTCTCGGGCAACGCCTGGGTCGATCAGCAGACGATCTGGGAAGCGCCGAAGGAGACCTATCAAGACGGCCTCGAGAACGGCGCCGGGGCCCGCATCGCGTTCGACGACGCGGGCCATGTCTTCTTCGTCGTCGGCCAGTTCGTCGACTACGCCGGCATCCAGGACCTCGACCGGCCCTACGGCAAGATCATGCGCGTCCGCGACGACGGGCGGATCCCCGTCGACAACCCGTTCGTGAAGGTGCCGGGCGCTCTGCCCGCCGTCTTTTCCCTGGGCCACCGCGTTCCCCAGGGCCTCGCGTTCGACCGCGCGACCGGCCGCCTCTGGGCGACCGAGCACGGGCCGCGCGGCGGCGACGAGTGCAACCTGATCCGCGCCGGCGTCAATTACGGTTGGCCGATCATCAGCGAGGGTGTCGACTACGACGGGCGACCGATCCACTACGGAGAAGAGCTCGGCCTGAAAGTCGACCCGAAGACCCTCGAGCGGCCGAAGCTCTTCTGGACGCCGTCGCCCGGGGCCTCGAGCCTCGTCTTCTACCGCGGCGCGGCGTTCCCGAAATGGCAGGACCAGGCGATCGTCGCGACCCTCGCGAAAAACGACCTCTGGCGTTATGTGCTCGACGAGAACGGCGAGGTCGAGCACGAGACGCTGATCGCCGGTCTCGGCCGCTTCCGCGACGTCGAGGTCGGAGCGAAGGGCGAGATCGTGGTTCTGCTCGAGCACCGCGCCGGCAGCCAGATCCTGCGCCTCGAGCCGGTTCGCTGAACGTCGCCTTTCGCGCCGGTCTGCGTCCCGACTAACGAGCCGGGACCGCGATCGTCTTCGCCTCGAGGTGCTCCTCGAAGCCGATCGTGCCGTGCTCGCGGCCGATGCCGGACTCCTTGTAGCCGCCGAACGGGACGTCCCAGTTGTAGTAGACGCCGCCGCAGACCGACAGCGTGCCGGTCCGGATCTGGCGCGCCACCGAGAGGGCGCGCTCGACGTCGGGGCCCATGATCGCGCCCGAGAGGCCGTAGCGGGAGTTGTTGGCGATCCGGATCGCGTCCTGCTCGTCCTCGTAGCCGATGATGCACTGGACCGGGCCGAAGACCTCATTCTGGGCGAGGGCCGAATTCTCGTCGGCGACGAAGGCGGTCGGCTCGAAGAAATAGCCCTTCGAGAGATGCTTCGGCCGGCCGCCCCCGACGACGAGCTTCGCCCCGTCGGCGATCGCCTTCTGGACGTGGCCCTCGACACGTTCGCGTTGGATCGCGCTGTTGAGCGGACCCATGATGTTCGCCGGATCCGTCGGATCGCCGTATTTGACGGCCTGCATCGCCTGGCGCACGGCGTCGACGACGGCGTCGAGCTCGCGCTTCGGCACGAGCAGCCGGGTCAGGATCGCGCAGCCCTGGCCGGCATGGAAGCAGGCGACGGCGCCCATCGCGCCGGCGACGGCGGCGAGGTTCGGCATGTCGGGCAGCACGATCGCGGCGGATTTCCCGCCGAGCTCGAGCTGGACGCGCTTGACCTGCGGCGCACAGACTTCGAGGATGCGCTTGCCGGTCGCGGTCGAGCCCGTGAAGCCGATCAGATCGACGCGCGGGTCGTTCGTGATGACCTCGCCGACGTCGTTGCCCTCGGAGGTGAGGACGTTGAGGACGCCGCGCGGGAGGTCGGTGGCCGTCGCGGCGACCTCGCCGACGAAGTTCGCGCACCAGGAGGTCGTCGGGGCGGCCTTCAAGACGACGGTGCAGCCGGCGGCGAGCGCCCAGCCGACCTTCTTCAGGTTGATGTCGTGGGGGACGTTCCAGGGCGTGATCGCGCCGACCACGCCGATCGGCTCGTACTCGACGAAACGCTGCACGCGCTGGCCCATCACCAGGGCGATGCCTGCGTCGCGCTGCCATTCGAACTGCTCGAGGAACTCCGCGTAATTTCCGAGCCATTGGATCGGATCGACGAGACCCGGGCCGTAGGTCATCGAGATCGGGCAGCCGACCTCGGCGACCGTCAGCTTGCGAAGCTCCTCGAGGCGCGCGTTCAAGCCGTCGCGCAGCTGGCGCAGGCAGTGGGCGCGCAGGGCATGGTTGCGCGACCAATCCGTCTCGTCGAAGGCGCGGCGGGCGGCGGCGATCGCGCGGCGGGAGTCGTCGGCGGTGGCGTTCGGGGCGGTGCCGATGACTTTTTCGGTCGCGGGGTCGATGTTGTCGAAGCGGCCGCGGCCGCTGGCTTTCACCAATTCGCCATCGATCAGGAGGCGTGCATCGTTCCAGAGGGCCATCGTTCGGAGTCTCCGATTGGGGTTGGGGGAAGTTTTTCGCCCCTGGGACGCTAACCCAGCCATGGCGGAGGCGGGTGGCAGAGCGCGGGGGGGCGGGCGATCTTCGGCTTCCCTTCGAAGCACCGAGGAGACCCGACCATGCCGACCCCCGCCGAGACCGAAGCCGTCACCCGTTACCGCGAGTTCGTCGCCCAACGCGACGAGGTCGACGCGGGCAAGCGCAGCTGGTCGGACCTAGCCGTCGAGTTCTTCACGGACGACGCCGTCTACATCGATCCCGCCTGGGGGCGCATCGAGGGTCGTGAGGCGATCCGTGACTTCATGGAGAAGTCCATGGCCGGGCTGACCGGGAACGGTTGGGCGACGCCCGAGAACTGGATCATGGTCGACGGGCCGCGCGTCGTCTCGCAGTGGGACCAGGTCATGGGCGAGGACGGCGAGGGAGCGCCCTGGGTCGTCCCCGGTCTCTCGATCCTCTATTACGCGGGCAAGGGGCTCTTCTGTTACAGCCACGACATGCTCAACATGACCCACGTCGGACAGACGATGCGCGACATGGGCTGGCGCCCGCCGAAGGAATTCAACATGCCGCCGCGCAAGCCGAACCGCGACGTGTCGCTGCCGAAGGCCTGGGCCCATCTCGATCCCAGCCGGAAGCTGCCGGTCCGTTAGGCCGGGGCCGGCGGGCGCAACGCCGACCGAGCGAACGATTCGAGCGAAGAAAGCACGAGAGGGACGTAGTCATGGCGAATCAGGGTCGACTGGAAGGCAAGGTCGCGATCATCACCGGCGGTGCCCAGGGCATCGGGCGGGCCTACTGCCTGCGCTTCGCACAGGAGGGCGCCGCCGTGGCCGTGATCGACCTGCGGGACGATCAGGCTCGCGACGTCGCGCGGGAGATCAACGAGAAGGGCGGTCGCGCGATTGCGCTGCGGGTCGACATCACGAGCGAGGAGCAGACCGCCGAGATGGCGAAGAAGGTCAAGGCCGAGTTCGGTCGGATCGACGTGCTGATCAACAACGCCGCGCTCTACTACGACCAGGACATCATGGACCAGAGCATCTCCTACCTGCGAAAGGTGCTCGAGATCAACCTGATCGGACAGCTGATCTGTTCGCGGGCGGTCTACCCGACGATGCGCGAGCAGCATTCGGGCTCGATCATCAACATCGCCTCGACGGCGGCCTATCCGCTTCCGCTGCCGCCCATGCCCTTCGACAATTTCAGCACGAACGCCTACGGCCTCTCGAAGTCGGGCATGATCTACATGACGAAGATGATGTCGCGACAGGCGGGCCAGGACGGGATTCGCGTCAACGCGATCGCGCCGGGCGTCACGATGTCCGAAGCGACCAAGAAGATCGTCCCCGAATTCGCGATCAAGGGCCTGAAGGCCGGCTCTCCGATGGGCATGACGCTCGAGCCCGACGACCTGACGGGCACGGCCGTCTATCTCGCCTGCGAAGACAGCCGCCTGATGACGGGCCAGACGCTCGTCGTCGACGCGGGGGTCTGGCTGAACGGCTGATCGCGACCGGTTACATGCGCGCCTTCGCGCGCTGGTGGGCCGGACGCGCGCGGATCTTCGCGACATAGCGCTGGAGCGCCGGGTAGGGGCCGATCTCGCCGCGCAGCTCGATCATCTCGATGTACCAGCCCATCATGCAATCCGCCGCGGTGAAGCGCGGTCCGGCCATCCACTCCTGCTTGGCGAGGATGCCGTCGAGGGCGCTGAAGAGGCGGTCGAGCTCGCTTCGCGCCATCGCGGCCATCGGCGAGGACCCGACCGGCCCACACAGTCCCGCCTTCTCGAAATGGTCGAGCAGCATCGGCAGCATGGCCGAGCCCTCGGCGAAGTGGAGCCATTGGAGATAGTCGGGCCAGTCGGGATCCGTTTGTTTCGGGACCAGGCCCGGGCGGCCCGGCTGGTCGCCGTAGCGGCCGAGCACGTACTCGAAGATCGCGCCGCTCTCGATCAAGACCCGATCGCCGTCGCCCAGCATCGGCGCCTTGGCGAGGGGATGGAGCGCCTTCATCTCCTCCGGCGCCCGCTGGGTCTTCGGGTCGCGCTCGAAGGTCTTGACCGTGAAATCGAGGCCGAGCTCTTCGAGGAGCCAGATCAGGCGGTCGGAGCGGGAGGTCGCGAGGTGGTAGACGGTGAGCATGGCGGGGCTTTCTCGCGCGTGGTCGCGCGCGTCGTTCGAGAGGATCGGCGCGCCAGTCTAGCCCGAGACGGTGCACGTCGAGGCGGCCCCTGATTTTCTCGTCGCGACGACTCGCTCAGTCCAGAGCGGCTCGCAGCTTCGAGAGCGCCGACGTGCTGGCTCGGACCCGGAGGCGAACGCCGTCGCTCTCATAGGCCTCGGCGAGGACGGTGCCGAGCTCGTGGGCCTGGGCGACGACACGAGAATGCGCATAAGGGACGAGGAGCTCGGCCTCTTCCAGGTCGCGCTCGAAATGCGCGAGGATGCGCGCGCGCAGCGTCTCGACGCTGGCCGGGTCGTGGGCCGAGAGCAGCAGCGCGTCGGGGTAGGCCTTCGAGACGCGTGCGCGCGTCAGCTCGTCGATCCGGTCGGCCTTGTTGAAGACGATGAGGTGCGGGCTCTCGTCGGCGCCGATCGAGGCGAGCACTTCGCGGGTGACGTCGATCTGGGCCTGGAAGGCGGGATCCGAGGCGTCGACGATGTGGAGCAGCAGGCTGCAATCGCGCGCTTCGTCGAGGGTCGAGCGGAAGCTCGCGACGAGGTCGTGGGGCAGGTGCTTGATGAAGCCGACCGTGTCGGAGACGAGGACGCGGGTCGCCGTCTCGGGCTTGAGCACGCGGACGGTCGTTCCGAGGGTCGCGAACAGCTTGTCCTCGACGAGCACGCCGCTCCCGGTGAGCGCGCGCATCCAGGAGGATTTGCCGGCGTTGGTGTAGCCGACGAGGGCGACCGTATTGACGTCTTCGCGGCGCTTTCGCCGATTGCCGGCCTCGTGCTCGATCGACGCGAGCTCCTGGCGGAGCTCGGCGACCCGGTCGCGCACCTTGCGGCGATCGAGCTCGCTCGCCGACTCGCCGGCGCCGCGACCGCCGATGCCGCCGCCCTGGCGATCGCGTCCCCCACCCGTTTCGCGCAAGCGCGGCGCCATGTATTCGAGGCGCGCGATCTCGACCTGCAGACGGGCTTCGCGGCTGCGCGCATGACGCTGGAAGATCGCGAGGATCACCGCGGTCCGGTCGAGGACCTCGACTCCCGTCGCCCGCTCGAGATTGCGCGCCTGGGAGGGCGAGACGTCCTGATCGACGAGCACGATCGTCGCGCGGGGCTCGCTGGAGCGGTCGCCGCCGCGCAAGACGTCGGACTCGTCTTCGGTCAGGGAGTCGGTCCCGTCGCCGCTCCCGTCGCCGCGCCTCGCGTGGACGGAGACCTCGTCGCGGCCTCGCGCGACCCTCGTTGCGTCCGAATCGTCGTCCGGATCCTCTTCCCCTTCGTCGGCGTCCGTCTTGTCGCTGCGACCGCCGATCTGGGCCTGGATGATGCCGCTGCCGCCGGTCCATTCGGCGAGCTCTTTCAGCTTTCCGGATCCGACGACGCCCCCCGATGCGAGGCGGGTGCGGCGCTGGGTCACCCGGCCGACCACCTCGAAGCCGAGCGTCGAGGCGAGGCGCTCGAGCTCGGCGAGGGACGAGCGGAAATCCCCATCGCTCATCGCAGGGAGCTGGACGCCGAGCAGCACGGCACGGGGGCGGGGTTTCTCGGTCGTCGTCATGGGGCGACGAGCATAGCGGCTCGTGGCCGCGACCGGGGATCCGGGGCCATTCGGCGATCGGCGGTCCACTCGACTGTTTCGGCTTCGATCGACGCGTTACCGTTGCCGGCACCCACGAGGAGATCCCCCATGCTCGACTTCTCCGTTTCGCACACGCTCGCCCCCGTCGATGCCAAGATCGCAGCCACCTCGAATCCCCGTCATCGCGCGCTGCTCCAGAACTTCCGGGACCACCTGCTCGCCGAGATCGCCGGCGACGTCGACGGGATCATGAAGACGCAGTGCGCCGAGCCGCAGTACCACTTCTTCGGCTCCGGCGTCGGCGACAGCGGCCCGAAAGGCGGCAAGGCCGTCCGCGGTTTCTACGAGAACATTTTCGCGCTCGGGTACAACAAGCTTCGTTATGTCGCCGACCGGTTCATCGTCGACGATCGCGGCCTGTTTCACGAAGGCCAGATGGACATCGTATTCCCGGGCAACGCGCTCCAGGCGATGGGCATCCCGTGCGACGATCTGTCGGCCCACTACGTCTTCTCCTACCGCCAGGCCGCGATCTTCCACTACGATGAGCAGGGCCACTGCACCGGCGAAGACACCTACAGCGACGGCCCGCTGACCCCGGAGCGACTACGCAAGCTGACGCCGGCCGAAGTCGCGACGCTGCCGCGCGGTCTCTGAGCCGGCGGGCTCCGGTGTCGCGCGCGCTCGTCCCGAGGCGGAGGTCGTTGGTCGTGAATCCCGTCGTCGCTCGGTTCCGCCAACGCTTCGGGCAGGAGATCGGGGCGGGCATCGGTCGCCTCGCGAGGCGACTTCCGGTCTACATCCAGACGGGTCCGCCGCTGGTCGTGGCGGCGCGCGCCGGCGATGTCGAACGGATCGATGCGCTCCTCGACGCGGGGGAGTCGATCGACGGCTGCAATGGGCACGGCCAATCCGCCCTCCACATCGCGGCGCGCTGCAGCCGCGTCGAAGCGGCGGCCCGTCTGCTCGCACGCGGGGCGAGCCACGATCGGAAGGACGCTCGCGGCCGCCGCCCCCTCGACCCTGCGAACGTCGATCCCGAGACCCTGCATCGCATTCGCCAGGAATTGCGCCGGACGCCCCTCCTGCCCGACGACCGACTCGCCCTCGACTTCGGCCCGCGAGGCGCGCCCTGGCTCGAGCAGCTCCGCCGCGAGGGCATCGTGCAGATCCCCGGACTCGTGCCGCCCGCAGAGCTCGCTTCGATGCAGCGCGAGTTCGAAGGCTTCGTCGAGGTCCTCGATCACGAGCGCGCGCTCGGCCGCGGCGACAAACGAGCCTACGACGAAGAAGAACACTGGTGGCCCGACGACCGGGCCTACATCACGAACAACGCTTTCAAACATTCCCCGAGCCTGACGCGCTTCTTCTGCGATCCCCGCCTGACGTCCCTCGCTCGCAGCTACTACGGCCGCCACGCCTTCATCACTCGCGGCGTCGCGATGCGCTATCTGCCTCTCGAGGAGCGCCACAAGGACATGTTCGGCTGGCACCACGATCTCGAGGATCGTCGGCTGAAGGCGCTCGTCCTACTGACCGACTTGACGTCCGAGGGCCAGGTCATGAGCTATGTCCGGGGCTCGCACGCACTGCGCCATTCCTACCGCATGTTCTTCCGCAACGACGTCGAGCTCGCCCGTTGCGAGACGGCGCTCGGCAAGCTCGAGATCGTCGAGACGACCGGCCGGGCCGGCGATGTCTTCTTCTTCGATTCGAACGGCATCCACCGCGGCAATCGCCGTTCCGACGCGCCCGTGCGCGACACGTTCTTCGTCGAATACGGTGTCGACACGAGCAATATCTGGGGCGGCGATCCGCCGCGCGAGCTGGTCGAGGCGCTCTCGACGCCCGGCAACACGCCCTTCGCGGAGCTCCTCGCCGCCAGTCGCAAATGGGAGCGCCCGATGACGCGCAAGCATCCGACCTGGATCGAGAATCTTCATTCGATCGACGCCTGGCGTGCGTGATCTGAGCGTCCTCGTCGCGACCCGCGATCGCGCCCAAAGCCTGGCGCGAACCCTAGATTCCCTGGCCTTGCAGGCCACGCCGGATCTCGACTGGGAGCTCCTCGTCATCGACAACGGAAGCGTCGACGAGACGCCGAACGTCCTCGAACGCTTCAAGGCGGCGCTTCCGCTCGTCATCCTCTCTGAGCCGCGTTCCGGCAAGAATCGTGCGTTGAACCGAGCGCTCGAAGCGGCACGTGGCCGGCTGCTCGTCTTCACCGACGACGACGTGATCGCCTCCCCGGGCTGGCTGGCTGCGCTCGCGGGGGCCGCGGAGCGTTGGCCCGCTGCGGCGATCTTCGGGGGACCCATCGAGCCGGTCTTTCCGCCGGCCACGGCGGCCTGGATCCGCGATCCCGCCTTCGTTCTCGCGAGCGAGGCATTCGGAGCCAAGCGCAGATCCGTCGAGGGCTACACCGACGAGCTTCCCTTCGGCGCAAACCTCGCGCTCCGCGCCTCGCTCTTCGAGGAGCTCCGTTTCGACGAAGCGGTCGGACCGGTCGCGGGCGTCAGCTATGCGCAGGGGAGCGAGTACGAGCTGCTGACTCGCTTGCGTCTACGCGGCGAGCGGATCGTCCATGTGCCCGACGCGCAGGTCGCGCACGTGATCCTTCCCCATCAAGTCGAGCTCGAGTGGCTCTTCGGCCGAGCGGAGCGAATCGGGCGGGGCTCGGCGCGGGTCAAGCGAAAGCGCGTGCCCCGCACGCCCGTCGGCTGGATTCCGCTCTTCGTGAATCTCTGGCGAGCCCGCTGGATTGCCCATCGCGCGCGCCATCTCGCCGAGCCCGAGCGTTTCCGACTCGCCTATCGTGCCCATTACTGGCGCGGCTACATTGCCGAGTCGCGCGCTCTGCGAGGCGAGTGAGCGTCGAACGGATCGAAAGGAGCGACAAGATGGGGATCGAGCAGAACAAGGCCCGCGTCCGGGCGTACTTCGATGCGATCGAGCGAGGGGATCGGGCGGGGCTCGTCGCGCTCTTCCATCCGGACGTGCGCTGGCACGTACCGAAGGGCGCGATCGCGCCCTACGGCGGGATGCACCACGGCGCGCAGAAGATCGCCGACATGATGCTGGGGGCCGTCGGCACGGCCTTCGTGCCGGGAACGCAACGGATCACGGTGCGGCTGATGATGGCGGAGGGGAACGTCGTGATCGCGGAGACGCGCATGACGGCGAAGCGGCCACCGCGCGAAGGGGTTGCGGTCCCCGACTACGATAACAACTACGTCTTCGTGGTCGAGCTCGACGGCGACGAGATCATCGAAGTCCGCGAGCATGTCGACACGAGCTATGCGGCGGCGGCCTTCGGCGGCGGCTGAGGTGCGGGCAGGGCCGCGCCGGACCGCGCGTCGTCAGGGCCCGGCGAGACCGGCGGCGAGGAAGCTTGCGCGCAAGCGTGCTGCGTCGTCGGCGGGTTCGTCGAGCCAGAAGGTCTCGCGTTCGAACTGAAAGAAGTCGACGGGAGCGACGCCGTCGACGAGTCGCAGGGCGCGATCTTCGTCGGCGGCGGAGAGCGGCTGCGACGTCATGACGACGACCCGATCGGGGGCGAGGCTTTCGAGGCCTGCGGTGTCGATGGGTCGACGATTGTCGTCACTGCCGTGGGTGATGCTCGACCCGCCTGCGATCTCGATCAGATCCGTTTCGAAGCTGTGACCGCCTGCGATCTCGGGCGGGTCGATGCTCACGAGCGCGAGGATGCGCGGGCGATCGTCCGGCGACGCCTCCCCCGCGATGAGCGAGAGCGGTCGAGCGATGCGCCGCTCGAAAGCCGTCGCGGCATCTTCTCCGACCAACGGGCCGGCGACGCTGCGGCAGAGGGCGAAGACGTCCTCGAGATCGTGGGGTGCGAACTGGATCACCCGGGCGCCGACCCCTTCGAGCACGCTCAACGATCGGACGTCGTCGGGGAGCGCCGGGAGCAGGACGAGGTCGGGATCGAAGTGGTATGCGGTCTCGAGCGTTGCGACCTGCATATCGTCGACGCCCTGCAGCCCCCGCGAGACCGCGTCGACCGCGACCAGCTGCGGGGCTACGCCGAGCTCGACCAGGAATCGGGTCGCGAGCGGCGTGAGCGAGACGATTCGGGGCGCTCGGGACGCCGCCGGAGGGGCTGCGGAGGGTCCACTCTCCTCCGGGCCCGGGCAGCCGAGCGCCAGGGCGGCGGCGAACACGGCAAGCCGGCGAAGGGCCATCGATGCGGACGATCCGGTAGTGGCTCCCCGCCGGGTTGCACTTCCGGGCCGCGAGATTCGAGCTGGGTCACCCGTTGTTTTTTTCCCGATCTCCATCTTCGGAGGATAGAATGCGGCGGGAATTCTCAACGCCTCACTCTTCCTCTCGACCCCTGAATCCGGGGGTTTCATCAGGAGCCTCGACTCATGAGTCATGAAATCATTCGCTGCGCCTTTGCGCACGGATCGGTCGCAACCGCGTCGGCCCTCGTTTTCCTGGCCGCCTCGATCGCGAGCGCCGGGATCCATACCTGGGACGTGCGCGAGGTGTACAGCAACGCCGACGGATCGATCCAGTACATCGAGCTCTTCGATGCGGGCGCGGGCGGTTTCGAAGTCGGTGTCGGCAATGGCTCGATCACGAGCGCCAGCCAGAGCCATTCCTGGACGAATGGCGCCGTCGCGGCACCGACCAACGGCAAGAGCTATTTGATCGCCTCTGCCTCCTTCGCCGCGCTACCGGGTGCCCCGACGCCGGATGTGATCATTCCCGCGAACAAGGTGCCCTTCTTCAATCGCAACGGTGACACGGTCGGCTTCGCGGGCGTCGACAGCTGGGCCTTCGGTGCCGTTCCGACCAACGGTACGGATTCCCTGAACCGGATTACCGGCGTCGGCGCCAACACGCCCAGGAACTACGCGGGTGTCCAGGGCAACGTCAATGGAGCGCCGAATCCGGTGCCGACCGCATCCTTCTGGATGACGGCTGCGCTCTTCGCCTCGCTCTCGGCGATGGGCGTCCTCGCCCTGCGCCGCTTCCGCGCCGCCGAGCCGAGCTAGCCGAAAGAGCCCAAGCGGAGGCGGGGCGCCGCAGGACGAAGAGATCCAACGGGCGAGTTTGTGCTGCAAACGCGGGGCTCGCCCGTTTGCTTTCGGGCGCATGCCGCGCTCTCGTATCGAACGAACGCTCCGCAAGGGGGCGCGGAGGTCGGGCGTGGGAAATCTCGAGGGACGCGTTGCCTTCATCACAGGAGCGAGCCGAGGCATCGGTCATGCGATCGCGCTGCGCTTCGCCGCCGAAGGCGCTTCGGTCGTCGTCAACGCCTCGCGTGCCGGGTCGCACGGAAAGCTCCAGGGAACACTCGAAGGGACCGTGAGCGAGATTCGGGCGATGGGCGGCAAGGCCGCTGCCGTCGTCTGCGACCTGATCGATCCGGAGGCGCGAGCGGGTCTCGTCGAGCGCGCCAGCGAGCCCTTTGGAGCCGTCGACATCCTGGTCAACAACGCCGCGGCCGGCATCATGAAGCTCCCGAGCCAGACGACGAACGCCGACCGCAGCAAGATGCACGAGCTGAACCTCAACGCCCCTGTCGACCTCGCCCAACAGGCGATCCCGGGCATGAGGTCTAAGGGGAGGGGTTGGATCCTCAACATCGGGAGCGCAACCTCGCGCCAGCCGACGGTCCCCTATCGCGACTCGAAGAAATCAGCCTGGATCATCGGTCCCTATGGCGCGACGAAGGCCGCCCTCGAACGCTATACACAAGCGCTCGCCCACGAGCTCTGCGAGCTCGAGATCTTCGTGAACTGCATGGCGCCCACCTCGATCGTCCTGACGAGCGGGGCTGAGTACGTGCGCGACATCGCGCGCCAGAACCCCGACTGGGTCGAGCCCGTCGAGATGATGGCGGAGGGGGCCCTCGAGCTCTGCAGCGGACGCCACGTCGGGCGCGTGATCTTCAGCCGCGACATCGTGCACGAGACGGCGCGGAAGGTGCGGAGCCTCGACGGCAAGCGCGTGCTCGGCGACGCGTTCCTGCTCGCGGATCCGGAGGCGGGGGCGGCGTGATGTGGCGGTGCGCCCTGCACGGGCCGCCTGCCTCGACGGTCCGAGCCGATCAAGGACGGACCGGACCCGATCGCATCGTGCGCACACCGGGTACGAGCAGGACGAGCGCGGTCGGAACGACGATCGCGACGACGATGATCCAGAGCGTCGCCTCGCCCCCGATCGACTCGTAGAGCCGACCCGCGATCACGACCCCGAGCGGCGCCAGCACGATCGATCCGAGATGGTCGTAGGCTGAAACGCGCGAGAGCCGCTCGGGCGGGATGCGGGTATGCAACGTCGTGTACCAGAGCACGCCGAAGAGCTGGGCCGCCGCCCCCTGGACGAAAGCCGCGATCGCGAGCCAGGGCAGGGCGGCCGGAATCGTCAGCAGGATGGGCAGCGGGGCCCACAAGAAGATCGAGAGCGTTGCGACGAGCATCGGCCGCTCGATCCGTAGGCGAAGCGTTAGGGCGCCGCCCGCCACCGTGCCCGCGCCAAAGCACGCCATGATCAAGCCCCAGGCCTTCGCGCCGCCGAGCAGGTCGCGAGCGGTCGCCGGTCCGATCAAGCCGAAGAGTGCCTCGACCCCCATGATCAGGACCGAGAATTGGACGACGATCGTCCAGAGCCAGGCATGCGCCGTGAACTCCCGCCAGCCGATGCGCAGGTCGGTCAGCATCGAAGCCTGCTCGGCCTTGGCCTGGGCGCCGGCGCGGATGCCCGAGATCAAGACACCTGCCAGTGCGAAGGAGAGCGCATCGAAGGCCAGTGTCGGTCCTGGACCGACGGCGGCGACGAGGATGCCGGCCAGCGCCGCGCCGATCATCAACGCGGCACTGCGCGCCGCGCCGAGCAGCGCATTCGCCGCCTGGATGTCTTCAGCCGGGACGACCTGCGGAATGAAGCCGACGGCCGCGGGCTGATGGAATGCGAAGGCAGCGCCGTTGACGAGCATCAGCCCCGCCAGCAGCGGAAGCTCCGCCGTTCCCGTCAGAAAGAGCGTCGCGACCGTGCCCTGGGACAGGGCCGCCACGAAGTCCGCTCGCACGAGAATGCGCTGGCGCGACGACCGATCGGCGATCGCTCCCCCGATCAGCAGGATCACGATCTGCGCCACGACCGGTGCGGCGACGACGTAGGCCGCGCGGGAGGTCGAGCCGGTCAGCTCGAGCACGCCGAATGCGAGGGCGATCGGGGCCATCGCGCTGCCGGAGTGAGTGATCAGATAGGCGGCGAAGAGCCGCGCGAAGTCGGGTTGGCGAAGGAGGGCGACGCCTGCATTCACGGACGATCTCGCAGGCCGGAGCCGACTACCAGAGCTGGTCGGTGTACGTGTCGGTCCCGACGACCGTCTTGAAGAACGGAGCGGCGAAGCAGACGCGTCCGAGCCCGGCGCCCTCGATCGCGCGCGCATGAGCCGCGATCTCGCCGAATGCCGCGGTCGGGTCGCTCTCGAGGAAGGCGAGCTGCATCGTGCGCTCGGGACCGCCGGTGCCGGTGCCGAGGTGCATCGGCGAGTTGCCCGTGATCGCGTCCCGTTGCTTCGGTCGCCAGGAGCAGATGCTCGCGACGGGGCTGCCGGGCGACGTGACCGCCTTCGACTCTGCCGTGAAGCGGAGCAGGTCGTCCTCGGAGACGCCCTTCGCACGGTCCGTCGCGATCATCGCGATGCCGGGATAGCCGTGATCGAGGGCGAGCTGGACGGGGACCGGATCGCGGTCGCGATAGGCGGTCGTCAGGTATTGGAACAAGACGGTGTGGACGTGGTCGCGCTCGGCGAAGCCGCGGCCGTTCGAGTAGAGCCAGTGGACCTGCTTGCCGGCCCAATCCCAGTGCTCCTGCTCGTGGTCGGCGTGGACCCAGTAGATCGCGACGTAGGAGCCGGCGTCGACGGGGCTCGCGACCTCGCCCCGTCCATCCGAGAGCCGCAGGTCCTTGAGCGCGCGGGTCGCGACCCAGCGACTTCCGGCGAAGAGCCAGGGACCGATCATGCAGCCGGCGTAGAAATGATCGCGCTCGTACCAGCGGTTGTAGGCGACTTCCTGGCCGCGGCGCGGGTCGACGAGCGTGAGCAACATCTCGCCGATCTGGATCGGGCAATCTTCCATCGCGGGTCCTCCTCGAAAGGGCGCCGACCAGCGTAGCAAGCGCGGGCGGGTTGCCAGGGACACGCAGCGCCCGCAGCGGCGCCCGCCCTCCGAAATCAATCGGTTGCGCCGTCGAATCCCGCTAAGCTCGCCGGTCTACGCGGGGCCATCCCGTCGCCCGGGCGGACCGGGTCGACGCGAGGATCCGGTCGCGCGAGCCACGCTGGAGGAGCCAGGGCCGTGTTGAAGGTGAACGAGTATTTCGACGGGAAGGTGAAGTCCATCGGGTTCGAGACGGCGACGCTGCCGGCGACCGTAGGCGTGATGGCGCCGGGAGAGTACGAGTTCGGGACGAGCCAGAAGGAGACGATGACCGTCGTCTCGGGCGAGCTCGTCGTGAAGCTCCCGGGCGAGTCCGCATGGAAGACCTTCGCTGCGGGGAAGTCGTTCGTCGTCGCAGCCAACGTGAAGTTCCAGCTCAAGGTCGCCGGCGATACGGCCTACCTCTGCACCTACGAGTGAGATCGGTCATGAGCACGAAGCCCGCCGACAGCCCCGCCGAGATCCGCATCGACGATCTCGCGCACCCGCGCTTGCCCGAGGGCTTCGGCGAATTCGTGAAGTCGATGGTGCCCGTGGCCGACGCCCTCGTCTTCGAGGCGGCGGCGCTGATCGACGCTGCCAGCAAGAAAACGGGCCTCGATGATTTCGGGCCCGCGGGCTGGCAGAAAGGGCTCGAGGTCGTAGTCCGGGGGCTCGTCGAAGGTCCGGCGCTCTCGCCGCTCGGAAAGATCACGGCCCACGGCGCCGTCCAGCAATTCCTCGAGAATCGGCTTCGGCTCGAGGCCCTGATCCGACGCCATCCCGAGATTCTCGCGGTTGAGCTCGAGCCGCCGATCGTGATCGCGGGGCTGCCGCGCAGCGGAACGACCCATCTGCTCAATCTCTTCGGTGCCGATCCGCGGCTGCGGCATCTGCCCTGGTGGGAAGCGCTCGAACCCGTTCTCGACGACGCGGAGAAGCCGGCGTCGGGCGCCATCGACCCGCGCTGGACGCGGGCGAAGGCGGGCATCGACGGGCGCAATCAGCTGCTCCCGCATTTCGACGCGATGCACGAGATGACCGTCGATCACGTCCACGAGGAGATCCACCTGCTCGGGATGGATTTCGGCACGATGTTCTTCGAGAACATCGGCGTCGGCGGATCCCCGGTCTACCGCGACTACTACCGCGGCGAGGATCAGACGCCCCACTACCGTTATTTGAAGCGGATCCTCCAGGCGCTGTCCTGGCTACGCGGCCCGAAACGCTGGATCCTGAAGAGCCCGCAACATCTCGAGCAGCTCGGGCCACTGACGACGGTCTTTCCGGGGGCCACCGTCGTCCTGACCCATCGCGACCCCGTCTCGACCGTGGCGTCATTCTCGACGATGGTCGCCTACACGACGCGCATGGCCGCCGAGAAGCCGGACCCGGCCTGGCTCGGCCACTACTGGGCCGATCGGATCGAGAAGATGCTGCACGCCTGCGTACGCGATCGCGAGCTCCAGCCCGCCGATCGCTCGCTCGACGTGCTCTTCCACGAGTACATGGGCTCGGAGCTGGAGACCGTGAAGAAGATCTACGCCCTCGCGGGCATGCCCTTCGATGCGGAGACGAAGCGCCGGATCGACGACTACAACACGACCCATCCGCGCGGCCGCTTCGGCCGGGTCGTGTACGACCTCTCCGACTTCGCTCTCGATGGACGCGAGCTGCGGGAGCGGTTCCGCTTCTACACGGACCGCTTCCCCGTTCGGCTCGAGTCCTGAGAGCGGCCGTCTGCCGGGAGCGCTCTCAGCTCGCGAGGGCCTTGAGCTCGTCGTAGGACAGCTTCTTGCCCGTGTCGAAGCGGCGGACGTCGCGGCCCTCGAGGTCCTTCTTCGAATAGCGGACCGCGGCGCGGTTCGGGGTCCAGAGGCCGAGCTGCGTCCGCGGATAGGACGTCAGCATCGATTCCGTCACCTTCTTCAGCACGTCGACCAGGACGACGTCGCCGTTCGCGTCGACGCGCACGTGCTCGGCGCCGAGCTCGGTGTTGGTCAGGCTCTTGAAGAGAACGAGGGGCTTGGAGTCGAATTCGGACATGGGAGGTCGACCTCGGGAGTGGGTTGAGAAGGCGGACGCTAATTCATGGCGTCGGGTCCTGCAAAGCGGAGCGCGGTCGTGGTCTCAGAGAAGCCGAGGGCTCGTGTGACGCTCGGGGCTGGGCGCGAACGAAGCGGCGGCTGCGACGAAGCCGCGGCGCGCAGGTCACGACCCGGTGACCTTTTGTCGAATCGGCGGCGAGACGGCCACATCTCGCCGACGTTCGTTGGCGAGGGGTCGCGGCGCGACCGTACCTGCCGATAATGCCGGCCGATGGGGGTGGCCTCGGCGGCAGGCCCCCCGGTAGATCGGGCCAGCGCGCAGTTCGTTCGCGCGACGGTCCACGAGCCGAATGGGGACGGCGATCCATGGGCAACGCGCGAGCGGGCTCCGGCGACGACCTGGTCCGTAGAGCGCGCACCCGTCCCACGGGTCCCACCACGGCGGCGCTCTTCGATCTCGACCGCACCCTCATCGACGGTTATTCCGCGATCGCCTTCTTCCTGTATCGGCTTCGTTCGGGTCGGATGCCCGCCGCCGAGATCGCGAGCTCGTTGGCTGCGGCAGCGGCCTTCCGGATGGGCAGGATCGGATTCGCGGCCTTCCTCGCCGCGACGACGGCCGCGGCGCGCGGTGTCCCGGAGGCCACGCTCCGTGATCTCGGCGAGGAGGTCTTCGAACGCGAGCTCCGGGGTCGGATCTTTCCCGAAGCCCGCGCTCTCGTCGAAGCACACCGGCGACGCGGACATTTCATGGCCATCGTGACGTCGGCGACGCGCTATCAGGTCGAGCCGATCGCACGTCATCTCGGTATCGAGTTCGTCGCTTGCAGCGGTCTGGAAGTGAAGCACGGCCTCTTCACCGGCGGGGTCCGTCATCCGGTCTGCTACGGGCCCGGCAAGCTCGCGGCCGCGCGCCACTTCGCCGCTCGACACGGATTCGATCTCACGCGCAGCATCTTCTACAGCGATAGCCACGAAGACCTCCCCCTGCTCGAGGCCGTCGGCCTCCCGAGGCCCGTCAATCCGACCCGCTTGCTCGCGGAGATCGCCGCGGCGAAGGGGTGGAGCACGCATGTCTTCGCGTCGCCGCCCGGGCTGATCCGCCGCGCCCTGGACGATCTCGGGATCCGCGGGATCTCGCAGGGCCGCGACGCCGCGAGACCCGAGGCCGCATGAATCGGATCCGGTCGGGCGAATCGCGGAGCTCGGAGGCAGAGCGCGATCCTGTCTCTTCCGTCGATCGCCGGCGCGTGGTCATCACCGGCGTGACCGGGACCCTGGGCGACGCGCTCGCCCGCGCCTATCGAGCCCGCGCCTTCGAGGTGATCGGGGTCTCTCATCGTTCCGAGGCGATCTCGAGCGCCTGCCATCGTCTCGTCCGGTCGCCCCAGGCGACGACGCTCGATGCCGAACGCCTCCTCGATCTCGAGCCGGACATCTTGATCCTCAATGCGGGCCGGATCGAGACGGAGGTCGGCGTCGCGGGCGTTCCCCTGGTCGAGGCGACCCGGGAGATCTTCACGCTGAATGCGATCTTTCCCTCGTTGGTCTGTGCCGCGGCCGGGGCGCGGGGATCGCGGCGAAGGCTCGACATCGTGGCGATCGGCTCGATCGCCGACGGAAGCCCCTCTTGTTTCGGGCCGGCCTATCACGCCTCGAAGTCGGCGCTGCATTCATTCATCACGGGTGTCGGCCCGATCGTAAATGCCGCCCATCCGAACGTCCGCGTCCGGCTCTATCGACCGGGGGTGATTCGCGGTCCGCTCTCCTGGGCGCCGCTCCTGCGACTGAACGAGCGGGGCGCCGCGATCCGCGGACGCCGCTGTCGCAATGCGCCGGAGGCTGGGAGGGTCGCCGAACGAATTGCCCGGTGGATCGATTCGGGCGGGTGGGTCGGAAGCGACCCCGCGCCGCTCTCGTTCCGCGCGCTCCAGCTATTGCACGCGATCGCGCCGGATCTCTTCTACCGGGTCCAGAGGCTCGGCTGGAAGCGGGGCAGTCGCTTCGGGGATGGGGCGGGACGGATGCTCGGAGTCGAAGGGTCGGCGGCCGGGACCGTGCTCGGGGCTCGACCCGAGCCCGAAGCGAAGAGAGGGGGGTGAGCATGCGGATCGCGATCGTGAGCGAGGTATTTCTTCCGAAGATCGACGGAATCACCAATCGTTTGAAGAACACGATCGAGTGTCTCGTCGCCGATGGCCACGAGGTTCTCGTGATCGCTCCGTCGGGGAGCGTCGAGGGATTCGCGGGGGCCCGGGTCCTTCGCGTTCCGGGGCCGGCCTTCCCGCCCTATCCCGGCCTGCGGATATGCCTGCCGGATCCGCGCATCCTGTGGAGCCTCTTTCGCTTCCGACCCGACGTCGTTCACGTCGTCGGCCCGGTCTGTCTCGGTCTCTGGGCGCTGCTTGCGGCTCGGCTGCTGCGCCTTCCGATCGTCGCCTCCTATCACACGGACCTGCCGCGCTATCTGAAGGGCTACGGACTCCGCTGGCTCCAACCGATCATCTGGCCGCTCTTGCGCTGGCTGCATGCGCTCGCCCATAAGAACCTCTGCCCCTCGACCGTCACGAAGCGCGAGCTCGAACGGCATGGCGTTCCCGACGTCGGTCTCTGGCGCGGCGGCGTCGATACGGGGCTCTTCTCGCCGCGGCGCAGGAGCGTCGGCATGCGCGCCCGCATGGTCGACGACGGCCGCATCGACGCGCCGATCCTGCTCTATGCGGGACGGGTCGCGCCGGAGAAGGGGCTCGATGCCCTGGTGCCCATTCTGGATGAGCTGCCCGACTGTCGGCTCGCGATCGTGGGCGACGGACCCGCTCGAGCGGATCTCGAGAAGCGGTTTGCCAAGACGCGAACGCGTTTTCTCGGATTCCTGCGCGGCGAAGAGCTCGCGACGGCATTCGCGAGCGCGGACCTGTTCGTGATGCCGTCCATGACGGAGACGCTCGGTTTCGTCGTGCTCGAAGCGATGAGCTCGGGTCTGCCCGTCGTCGCAGCGCCCCGTGGCGGCATTCCGGACCTGGTCCGGGACGGAGAGACGGGCACGCTCGTCGATCCGAGCGATTCAAAGCGTTTCGCGGATGCCGTCCGGGGAATCCTCGAGAACGACCTTCGGCGCGCGCGATTCTCGGCGCGCGCGCGGCGATTCGCGGAGTCGTGCGATTGGGTCTCCGAAACCCGGGAGCTGGTGGCCCAATACGCGCACACGATCCAGCGCGTCGAGGCGAGCCGTTGGTTCGCGCGATCATCGCGCCGCCGCGGGCTCGTCGGCGGCCGGTCGGGTCTCGGAGTCGATGCGCCGGGATGACCGCCCGGGGAGTCCCAGGATCTGGTCCGCGACGCGCAGGGCATTTGCGGCGATCGTCAGGGCGGGGCCGACACCGAGCGAAGTGGGAAACACGCTCCCGTCGACTACCCAGATGCGATCTTCGCCGTGGAGACGACCCCAGCCGTCGACCACCGCCGTCCGGGGGTCAGGACCGGCGCGGCAGGTGCCGACCTGATGGGCGAGGTGGTCCCGGTCGTCTCGAGCGACCCACGGCACGACGAGGCGGGCTCCGGCTCCACGCATCGTGTTCGCGAGGGCGCGGGAGAGCAGCCGCCCACGCTTCAGATCGAAGGCGTCGAAGTGGCGGTCGAGCCGGAGGCCGCCATCGCGTCCAGCGCGTACCCGATTCGATGCCTGCGGCACGTCCTCGATGTAGCCGGCGACGAGCAGCGTCCGCGCCTGGAGCGCGCGAGCGAGGCCGGTCGGCAACGGCAAGCGAGACTGCTTCCGGAGCGAGAGGGGGCCGGGGACGGGGATGCTCTGCGCCGAGCCGAGCTTGACGGGATGCTCGGGCGTCCCGAGATAGAAATCGGAGAGCCCGAGCCGTTTCAGAAACGTCTCGTCGGCACCGATCGAACGACGGAACACGGCGATGGCGAGCGCGCCGAGATGGCACATGTGATTGCGCCCGAGCTCTCCGCTGCGCCCGCCGAGGGCTGACCGCTCGAGCAGGACCGGCGTCGCGAGAGCACCGGCCGCGAGCAGGAAGTGCTCGCTCGTGACCATCCGAATCGAATTCGTCGAACGATCGCGGACTCGCAGACCCTGTAATCGACCCGCCTCGAAGACCAGCTGCTCCGCTTCGTGCCCCTCCCAGATCTCGACGAAGCCTCGCTCGGCCCTGGGCAGGAGGAGCGTTCCGTGGGTCGACGTCCTGGCCCCATTGGGGCAGAGAAAGCCGGGGCAGGTCGGGCATCGCAGGCAGGTCGCGAAGTCGATCGCGAGCGGCAGCCGAAACGGCCGTAATCCATGCGACCGCCAGGTACTCGCGAGGCCTTCGTTGAACGAATCGAGCGGCGGGCTCGGGGCGGGGTAGGAGCGCGTGCGTGCGGCGAGATGAGGCGGACTTGCCTCGACGTCACCGCTCACGCGAAGCAGGTCCTCGGCGCGCTCATAGTAGGCGGCGAGATCCTCGTACTGGAAAGGCCATTCCCAGATGGATCGAGGGATTCGATTCCCGTAATGGCGCCCCGGTACGAAGTCTTCGCTCGAGGGTCGGAGCAGGGCGGCGCCGTAGAGCGTGCTCCCTCCTCCAGGAACTCCGCCGATGAGCGGCCGCGAGGGTCGGCCGTCGATCTCGATCGGACGGTCGTCGGCCGCAATCCGCTCGATCAGCATCCGGTGCTCGTCCTGGTAGAACGAAGGATTCTCGATGCGCCGACCCCGCTCGACGACGAGCGTCCGCAGACCGCCATCCGCGAGGGCCGCCGCGGCCGTTCCCCCGCCCATCCCCGATCCGATCACGACAGCGTCATAGTCGGCCACCGCGACAGACGAAATCCCGCCGGGAGGTCGTCGTCGAGACGGGGCGAGAGGTCTTGTCGCAATGATCATGCGCCCGCCACGACGCCGTCACGCCGCGGCCGGATGGTCCGACCGACCTCCCCGAGATGCGGGTGCTGAAGCGGTCGGCGAGGCAACGAGCGGCTGAAGTCGTCTCGGGGAGGTCATCACGATTCGACGCGAGGATCTCAGCTCGGATTCCGACTCGAGGTTCCGACTCGAGGTTCCGACTCGAGGTTCCGACTCGAGTAAGTAGGCGGCGCGCTCTCGACCGTCGATCGCCTTCAGCGACGATCGGGGATGCGCTCGAGCGCTTTGTCCAGGACGCGGGTCCACACCGTCCGCGCGCTCGTTCCGAGCGTGGAATGCGAGTCAGCCAGGCGTGCGCGCGCTTCAGAGCGCCACACCTCGGCGCTTTCCCCGCGGCGACCGGCGCGAAGAACGATTACGGCCTCCGGCTTCCGGACGATGCGCGGTCCGCTGGCGTCGGGGTCGCTCGACCAGCTTCGGCGTGGGGCCGTGTCGGACCGGGGCGCGAGCCGGAGGATCAGATCGCTCTCGGAGGCGGATCCGATCGCATAGCCCTTGGCCCGAAGCGCGTCTTCCGCATGCGTCCGAAGCTCGCTTTCGAGGCTTTGGTCCAGGGGCTCGGCAGCGGATTCTACGTCTGCGGCCGATTCCAGAGAGACGTGGATCGTCGCGGATCGAGAGAGGATCGATGCATCCGTCGCATCGACCGTCACGCGGTTCGAGACGCAAGCCGCGCACGTTGCCAGCGCCACGATCCCAAGCACGAGCTGCATCCGGTTGGAAACGCTTCGTCCGACTCCGGTCATCGATTTCGCTCCTCCGCGCCAAGGACTCTGGACTCTACCCGAACCGCTCGCGCTCGAGTCGCGCGACCCACTTTCGTCGCCGCATCGTGCGCACACTCGAGCATCCAGTCGACCCGCTTCATGACTTCGCCGACGTCCGACGACGCCCCGAGGCCGCCCCCGGCCCCCGCCCGAAGACGCGCGACGACGCCTTCGACCAGGCAGGCCATCTTCCACCAGCTGAAGGCGCGGTAGTAGTCGATCTGCGCGAGATCGAGGCCCGATTTGCGGGCGTACATCTCGATCGCTTCGGCGCGACGCGGGAACGCGGGGTGGCGGGTCGGCGACGGGGACCCGAAATCGTGGGGCTCGCCCGGGTCGCTCCAGTAGAGGATCGACCAGACGAAGTCGGCGACCGGATCACCGAGGGTGCAAAGCTCCCAGTCGAGGACGGCGACGACGCGATCGTCGGCCCCGAGGACCGTGTTGTCGAAGCGGTAGTCGCCGTGCACGAGGCCGACCCGCTGCTGCGGCGGGATCGCCTTCGAGAGCCGGGCGTGGAGCTCGTGGACCAGGGGGAGCTCACGGGATTTTGCGGCTTCGTACTGCCGGAGCCAGCGCGCGAGCTGTCGCTCGACGTAGGCGTCGCGGCGGCCGAGGTCGCCGAGCCCGACGGCGTCGGCGTCGAGGGTGTGCATCGCGACCTGGACGTCCATCAACGACTCGGCGGCGCGCCGACAGCGGGCGGCATCCATGGCGGCGGCATCGGCGGGTCCGCGCAGGATGCGGCCCTCGGCGAAGGCCATCACGTAGAACTCGGCGCCGACGAGGCTCGTATCGGTGCAGTAGGCCATCGCGGCCGGGACCGGGACACCGCATTGCTTGTGGGCATCGAGGGCGGACAGGATCTTCCATTCGCGGGCCATGTCGTGGGCGGTCGCGACGCGCGCGCGCTCCGGCGGGCGCCGCAGCGCAAAGCGTCGTCCGGAATCGGACTCGACGCGATAGGTCAGGTTCGAGCCGCCGGCCGCGACGAGCTCGAAGCGCAGCTCGCCCGCCGCTCCCTCGACGTGCTCCCGCAGCCACCGGGTCACCGCCGGAACGTCGAGCCCCCGAACGCCATCCTGCTTTGCTTCGCTCATCGCCGTCTCCGCCTCGCCCGACCCCGACCGGCGAGTGCCCCTCTGGCCGCATCCGCTGACCGTATCGGCTCATCGAGTGCCACCCGATCGACGGCGCAAGCTATCACACGATCTGCGGCTCACGCGGCGCTCGATTCTGGCGTATACCCCGCAAGGCGCGCACGCATCGGACCCGCGCCGCCACGATCAGGGAGCCAGCCGCGTGAGCATCGAGCGCGAATCGGGGAAGGGGCAATCGCCGCCCGCGGCCGCGTCGATCGAGCCGGAGGTCCATCCGGTCCTTGCGACCTTCCGGCTGCCGCATTACGCGCGGCTCTGGAGCTCGAACCTGTTGCAGTTCATCTGCTTCCAGGTCCTGTTCCTGGCGATGCAGTGGCTGGTGACTTCGCTCTCGCCGCTGCGGAGCGCCGTCGGCCTGATGGGCTTCGTGCAGGGCGGGACGATCGCGCTCTTCTCGCCGATGGCGGGGGTCGTCGTCGATCGCGCGCCGAAACGAAACCTGATCGTCGCCGGGCGCTTCGCGATGGCGTTCATTGCGCTCGCCGTCGGTCTGCTCGTCTGGACGGAGCACGTCGCCTACTGGATGCTGCTGACGGTCTCGATCGTCGGCGGGCTCGTGGCCTCGGTGCTCGGTCCCGCGACCCAGACCTACGTCGTCGATGTGGTGGGCCGCGAGCGGACCCACGAGGCGATCTCGCTGAACGCCATGGGCACCTCGTTCGGCACGATGGGCGGCGGCGCGCTGGCGGGCGTGCTCGTCGGAACGGTCGGCATCGTCGCAACCTATTTTTCGGCTGCCCTCGGCGTGCTCGCTGCGGCGCTCCTCGTGCTCACGATTCCGAGTCTCGGCCTCAGCCGGCGAAGTGGCGAGCATCGCTCGCCCTGGGTCGACCTGCGCGAGGGCTATGCCTACGTGCGGGAGCGGCCGCCGCTCCTGCTCGCGCTGCTCGCCTGCTCGATGGCGCTCTTCAACGGCGCGGTGAACCCGATGCGACCGATCTTCGCGCGGCACGTCCTCGACGTCGGCGCGTCGGGCTTCGGGATGCTCTCGGCGGCCCACGGTGTCGGGACGTTCATCGCCGCCGTCGGCGTCATGCTCCGGCCGCCGCATCCGCGCCACGTCGGACTCCTCATCACCGGGACGATGCTCGGCTACGCCGTCGGGCTGGTTCTCTATTCGCTGGCGTTCTCGTTCGAGTGGGCGCTCGGGGTCGAGGTCTGGCTCGGGTTCACGGGGCAGCTCTGGAACGTGGTGGCGGTCGTGGGCTTCCAACTCGCGGTGCCCGAGGAGATGCGGGGCCGCGTCCTCAGCATGGTCTTCACCCTCGCGCAGCTCGGCTTCGTCGGCATCCTCGCGGTCGGCGCCCTGGCCGACGCAGTCGGCGATCAGATTGCGCTGGCGATCTTCGGCGCGATTCCGACGGTCCTGCTGACGGGGCTGCTCGCCTTCGGCTGGAAGACCCTCAAGCGGATGTAGGGAGGCGGCATGAAACGGATCGCGATCGGATTGGCGGTTCTCCTCGTTCTCTCGGCCGGCGTGGTCGGCCTCTACCTGGCGTACATGAGCCGTTCGGCCGCGGACCCGGCGTTCTTCGAATCGGAGATCGAGGCCTTTCTCGAGTCCGATCGCGCGCAGCCGCCGGAGCCCGGCCGGATCGTCTTCTACGGCAGCTCGAGCATTCGCTTCTGGTCGAGCCTCGCGCAGGACATGGCACCGCTCTCCGTGCTCAATCGCGGCTTCGGCGGGGCCCAGCTCTCGCACCTGATCCACAACGCGCCGCGGATCGTCATACCCTACGCCCCGCGCGCGGTCGTCGTCTACGCCGGCGACAACGACATCGGCTCCGGCAAGAGCGCCGAGACCGTCGTCGGCGACTTCGAGGCGCTCGTCCGGTTGTTGCAGGCCTCGCTCCCCGAGACCGATGTCTACTTCTTGTCGATCAAGCCGTCGCGGCTGCGCTGGGAGCAATGGTCCGAGATGGCGCGGGCAAACGATGCCATTCGATCCCTCGCCCAGGCCGATCCACGGCTCCATTTCATCGACGTGGGAACGGTGCTGCTCGGCTCGAACGGGCTGCCGAGCAAGAAGTTCTTCCGCTTCGACGGCCTCCATCTGAACGAGCACGGCTATGCCGCGTGGACCTCCGTCGTGGCGCCGGTGCTCCGCGCGGCGTACGGAGCGGGCGGAGCGCCACTCGCTCGTGCGGACGTGCGCTAGTCTGCGCCGCGAATCGAAGCGCACATTCACAGGAGGATCGCCGTGACGAAGATTCGATCGATCGGACTCGGGCTGGCGGGGCTCTTTCTGCTGCTCGGGCTGTCGGGTTGTGGCTACAACGAGATCCAGGCGCGCGACGAGGCGGTGAAGGCGAGCTTCTCCGAGATCTCGAACCAATACCAACGACGGGCCGACCTGATTCCGAATCTCGTCGAGACGGTCAAAGGCGCGGCGGACTTCGAGAAAGAGACGCTCCAGGCCGTCATCGAAGCGCGTTCGAAGGCGACGAGCATCCAGGTCACGCCGGAGCTCGTGAACGATCCCGAGTCGCTCCAAAAGTTCATGGACGCGCAGGGGCAGCTGACCAGCGCGCTCTCGCGGCTCTTTGCCGTCGCCGAGGCGTATCCGCAGCTGCGTGCGACCGACGCCTTCCGTGATCTCCAGGCCCAGATCGAGGGGACCGAGAACCGCATTACCGTCGCCCGCGGCCGCTACATCGAGTCCGTCCAGGGCTACAACACGCTGGTCCGCTCGTTCCCCGCCGTACTCACGGCGAAGGTGATCGGCGCCGGGCCCAAGCCGACCTTCGAGGCGCGGGAAGACGTCGGCGACAAGCCGCCGGCGGTCCAGTTCTGATCCGCGCCGCGGCCGGCGTGCTGCTCGCCGTCGTCGGGCTGCTCGTCCCCGGTCTGGTCGTCGCACCGGCCGCTCAGGCCCTGGTCGAAGTGCCTCCGCTCGTGGCGCGGGTGAACGACGACGCGGAGCTACTCGAGCCCGCCGACGAGCAGTCGCTCGAGGCCGAGCTCGCCGCCTTCGAGCGCGAGAGCGGCCATCAGATCGCCGTGCTGACCGTGAAGAGCCTCGACGGCGAGGCGATCGAGTCCTTCTCGCTGCGGGTCGCCGAGGCCTGGAAGCTCGGGGATGCGAAGCGCGACGACGGCGCAATCGTCGTCGTGGCCTCGCAGGATCGACGTGCGCGGATCGAGGTCGGTTACGGCCTCGAAGGGGTGATCCCCGACGCCCTCGCTGCTCGCATCCTGCGCGAGCAGATGATTCCCTGGTTCAAGCGGGGCGAAATGGGGCAGGGCGTTCGGGCGGGGGCGCTGGCCGTGATGTTGGCGGCCCGGGGCGAGGTCGTTCCGCCATCGGCCGAACCGAGCGCCGGACAGGATCGGGGTCCTTCGACGGCGCAGGCGATCCTGTTTGCGGTGATCGTCGGGGCCTTCATCGGCGGAAATTTCGGGAGACTGTCGCGAGCCGTCGGGTCGGTGGTCGGCGGGTCCCTCTCGGCGCTCCTGGCTTTCCTGATGACGGCTCTGCTCTCGGCGTCGCTCCTGGCCGCACTCGCCGGCTTCCTCTTTGCGCTCCTCTTTTCCAACTCGCCTTCCGCTTCTGGACTTCGTTCACGTGGATCGGGCGGGTTCGGTGTGGGCCGACATGGGGGTTGGGGCGGCGGGTTTGGTGGGGGCGGCTTCGGGGGCGGCGGAGGCTTCGGCGGGGGTGGCGGTGGATTCGGGGGCGGCGGCGCCTCCGGGAGCTGGTAGATGCGACCTTCGAATCTGATCGGGCCGGTGGACCGGGAGCGGATCGAGGCAGCGGTGCGCGTGGCGGAGCGGGGGACCTCGGGCGAGATCGTCGTCCAGGTCGTCCGGCGGTCGGACGACTTTTCGGTTTCGCCCTGGCGATTCGCGGTCCTGCTCGCAGCGTGTGTGCTGCTCGCGGCCGATTGGATCGCGCCAACGTCGTCGCTGCTCGTGCTATTCGCCCTTCAATCCGCTGCGGTATTGGCGGCCCATGCGGCCTGCCTGCTCGATCCGATCCGTCGGCTCTGTCTGCGTGAGATCGAGCTCGAGCGCGCCGCGGCGCGCGGGGCCCGCGAGGCCTTCGTCGCGAACGTCGCCCGCCGAACGGAAGGTCGGACCGGAATCCTGATCTACGTCTCACTGCTCGAGCACCGGGTCGTCGTGTTGGGAGACGAAGCGATCGACCGCGCCCTCGGTCCGGACGAGACGTGGGAGGCCGTCGTCGATTGCGTGCTCGGCGGGATCCGGGCGGGCGCCGCGGCGGACGGCATCGTGCGCGCCGTCGAGCGTTGTGGCGCGATGCTGGCCCATCCGCTGCCCGCCGCTCGGAACGACCGCGACGAGATCGTCCACGGTCTCATCCTGGCGGACTGACATCCATGGCGAGCGGCCCGATCCGACCGACCTCCCAGCTGCGCCGGGATCTGCGCGCGATGCTCGGCGACGGAGTCTCGTTCAGCGTCATGGTCGGCATCGGCGAGTCGTATCTGCCGGCCTTTGCCCTGGCGCTCGGCCATGGCGACGTCACGGCCGGCCTCGTCGCGACGGTCCCGATGCTCGCGGGCGCGCTGCTCCAGCTCGCGTCGCCCGCCGCGGTCGGCATCCTCGACTCCCATCGCCGCTGGATCGTCCTCTGCGCGGCCCTTCAGGCCCTCTGCTTCGTGCCGCTGATCGTGTCGGCCCTCGCCCACGAAATCGACCTCGTCCTGCTCTTTGCCGTGTCGTCGTTGTACTGGGGGCTCGGGATGTCGACGGGGCCAGCCTGGACGACCTGGGCGAGCTCCCTGGTCCCGAAACGCCTGCGTCCGGCCTTCTTCGCGAATCGCGCCCGGGCGTCGCAGCTGGCCCTCGTCCTCGCCCTCGTCGGCGGAGGGATGATCCTCCAGCTGGGCAAGGAGGACGGAGCCGAGTTCGAGGCCTACGCGCTGATCTTCACCCTCGCGCTCGCCGCCCGCGGTGTGTCGGCCTCATTCCTGTACTCGCAACGCGAGCCGCGGACCCTCGAGATCGGCGAGACGAGCATCTCCCCCGCCGTCATCAGCAAGCACGTCCGGACCGGCGGCCACGGGCGACTGCTGCTCTTCCTGCTCACCTTCCAGGCCGGCGTGATGGTCGCCTCACCTTATTTCACGCCCTATATGCTCGCCGAGCTCGAGCTTTCCTATCTCCAGTTCACGCTGCTGACTGCGACGGCCTTCGGCGCCCGTGTCCTGGCGCTTCCCTTCCTCGGCCGCTCCATTCGCCGGGTCGGAACGAAGAAGGTCCTCTGGCGCGCCGGGCTCGCGATCTCGACCTTTCCGATTCTCTGGCTCATCACCGACCACTTCGCCTGGCTGCTCTTCCTCCAGGTCATCTCCGGGGTCGGCTGGGCCGCCTTCGAGCTGGCCAGCCTGCTGTCGTTCTTCGAACGCATCCCGCCCCACGGCCAGACGAGTGTGCTGACCCTGTACAACCTGGCCAACGCGACCGCCGTCGTGACCGGGAGCGTCGTCGGGGGGCTCCTCCTTCGCGGCTTCGGGGAGGGACCGACGGGGTTCGTCGCGATCTTCCTGGTCTCGACGGTGGCACGGGCTTCGATGCTGCTCTTCTTGCGCCGCGTGCCCGAGCTCGCGATTCCCGGCCCGACCCCGCCCATGCGGGCACTCTCGGTCCGGCCGGCCTCGGGCGGCGAGCAGCGGCCGGTCCTGACCGACGAGGGCGAGTTTCGCAGGGACTGAGTTAGGGACTGACGAATTTTCCGGGATCGCGGTTAATCTTCCGGCCCGGTACTGCTCTTCATCAAGGTACCCGGGAAACCGCCTGGTCGCGGTCTCCTCACCGTCGGATCGCGAACGAATCGCGAACGAATCGCGAACGAATCAAGAGGGCCGATCGGCCCATGGGAAGTCCAGTCATGGCGAATACGCCGAACCCGGCGAAAGAGAACGAGTACGAGGGCGCGATCGATCGAGGCCTCGAGGGCATCATCGCCTGCTCGAGCGCGATCAGCACGATCGACGGTACGACGCTGATCTACCGCGGCTACACGATCGAGGACCTGGCCGAGAACGCGAGCTTCGAAGAGGTGATCCACCTGCTCTGGTTCGGGGCGCTGCCGACCGCAGGCGAGCTCGAGAGCTTTCGTGGGCGACTCGCGCGCAGCATGATGCTTCCCGACGAGATGCGCGTCTGGCTGATGGGGATGCCCAAGAAGGTCCATCCGATGGACTTCCTGTCCGCGGTCGTCGCGGGGCTGACGCTCCACGATCCCGAGGCCAACATCATGAACAACACGGCGGCGGTCGGCAAAGCGGTCCGCCTGACCGCGCGCATCGGTCTCGTCGTCGGCGCCTACGAGCAGGCGCGCAACGGCCGCTGGCCGATCGACGCCGATCCGACGAAATCGATCTCATGGAACATCCTGCGCGGGATCACGGGCAAGGTGCCCACGCCGGCCCAGGAACGGGACTTCGACGTCTGCCTGATCCTGCATGCGGACCACGAGCTCAACGCCTCGGCCTTCTCGGCCCGCGTCACGGCGAGCACGTTGTCGGGCATGTACTCGTCGGTCCTGGCGGCGATCGGAACGCTGAAGGGTCCGCTGCACGGCGGCGCCAACGCGGCCGTCATGGCGATGCTTCGCCAGATCGGGAGCGAGGACAAGATCGACTCGTTCCTCGCCCACGCCTTCGAGAGCGGCGACAAGATCATGGGCTTCGGTCATCGCGTCTACAAGAACGGCGATCCCCGGGCCAAGATCCTGCGCTCCATGAGCGAGCGGCTCACGAGCGAGATCGGTCGCCCCGAGTTCTATCGCATGAGCCAGAAGCTCGAGAAGCTGATGGGCGAGAAGAAGGGCCTGATCCCGAACGTCGATTTCTACTCGGCGACGGTCTACAACGCCCTCGGGATCCCGGACGACCTGTTCACGCCGATCTTCGCCGCGAGCCGGATCGCCGGGTGGTGTGCCCACATCATCGAGCAGTACAACAACAATCGGATCTACCGGCCGCGGGCGCGCTTCATCGGGCGAACCGACCTGCACTACGTGCCGATCGAGAAGCGCTGACGGCACGACCGCCCGACTCGAACGCCTCCGTGGTCCGATCCGGGTCCAGTTTGGGACTTTTCCTGGTCTTTCCTTGGACGGAGGAGCGCTTCGAGTCGGACGGGTCGTATGGCCCTCGTCGTCGGCTCGCCTAGCTTCTCCCGGTCTCCAGCACCGGGGGGTGAAATGCAGGGCGAACATCCGTTGATCGGCTCGTGGAAGCTCGATGCCTTCGAGCTCGAGATGAAGGATGGACGAATCCTTCATCCCTACGGCCAGGAGCTGGCGGGCTACCTCTTCTACAACGCCGATGGCTTCATGTCCGCGGCGTTCATGAACGCCGCGCGGGGCAAGATCCAGGGTGCCGATCTCGAGGCCGCCGCGAAGACGAGTACCTACGATCAGTTCATGGCTTATACCGGCGGCTTCGAAGTGACCGGCGACCGGATACGGCATTTCGTGGAGGTGAGCTCCCTGGAAGTATGGACCGGGACCGTCCAGGAGCGCTGGTTCAAGCTCGACGGCGACCGCCTCGAGCTGCTGACCCAGTCGCTCACGGTCGGCAGCGACGCGCCGGTCGGACGTCTCGTCTGGCACCGTGTCAAGCAGGCCATCCCCGCCGCGTGAGCACGCGCCCCGAACCGATCGCGATCGTCGGCATCGGCTGCCGATTTGCGGATGCCCGCGGGCCGGCCGAATTCTACGAGATCGTTCGCGGGCGCCGCAATACGGTGCGCAACGCGCCCCAACACCGCATCGAGCTCGGCTACGACATCGATCATTTCTACGATCCGCGGCCGCGGATCCCGGGCAAGATTTCGTCGAAGAAGGGCGGCTTCCTCGAGCATCCCGAGCTCTTCGATCCCGAGGCCTTCGGGATCGCGCCCCGCGACGCGCTGACGATGGAGCCGCAGCAGCGGCTGATGATCGAGGTGACCTGGGACGCCCTCGACGATGCGGGCATCGCTCCCGAATCGATCCTCGGCGAACGCGTCGCCGTCATTCTCGGCTACATGGCGGAGGATTATTCGCGCGAGCGTTCGGGCGTGCTCGGCGAGGCCGCCGTCTACCGCGGCCACGACGTCTTCACCGTCGGCGGCATGTCCCACGCCGTCCTCTCCGGCCGCATCTCGTACCTGCTCGGCGTGACCGGCCCGAGCCTGACCCTCGACACCGCCTGCTCGTCCTCCCTCTATGCCGCGCATCTCGCCTGCGAGAGCCTTCGCCGCGGCGAGTCGAAGCTCGCGATCGCCGGCGGCGCGAACCTCTTCCTCTCGCCCGAGGGCAACATCGCGCTCTCCCGGAGCGGAATGTTGTCGATGTCGGGGGCGTGCAAGGCCTTCGATGCGTCGGCCGACGGCTTCGTGCGCGCGGAAGGCGCGGGCGTCGTCGTGCTGCGTCCGCTCTCCGACGCGATCGCCGCAGGCAATCCGATCTACGCCGTGATCCGCGGCAGCGGCATCAGCGCCGACGGTCGCGACGGCGGCCACATGATGGCACCGGGCCGCAAGGGCCAGGCCCAGGCCATGCGCGACGCCTACGCGATGGCAGGCATCGCGCCCTCCGACGTCCATTATGTCGAGACCCACGGCACCGGCACGATGATCGGCGACCCCGTCGAGATTGGCGCGCTCGCCGACGTGATGGGACCCGGCCGATCTCCCGACCGACCGCTGCGCGTCGCGTCCATCAAAGGCAATCTCGGCCACACCGAGTCCGCCTCCGGAGTGGCCGGTCTCATCAATGCCTGTCTCGCGATCCGTCACCGGACATTGCCCCCGCAGCTCCATTTCGAGACGCCGAACCCGATGATCCCCTGGGCCGAGGTCCCCATCGAGGTCCAGCGTGAGCTCGAGCCCTGGCCCTATCCGGGTCCCGCGCTCGTCGGCGTGAACTCGTTCGGCATCAGCGGAACGAACGCGCATTTCGTGCTCGAGGCTCCGCCCGACCACGCTGCGCGGCCTTCGGCCGTCGCGACCCTCGACGTTTGCGAGGAGCGCTCCGCCGCCCTCGCCGACACGCGGCCCGTCCTCCTCCCGATCACGGCCCACGACCCGAACGCCCTCCACGAGATGGCCGAGAAGATCCGCGCGCTCCTCGTCGCGGATCCCGACCTCGACCTGAACGACCTCGCCTACACCCTCTCGCGTCGTCGAAGCCTGCGCGCCCATCGTCTCTGCCTCGTCGCCCGCGATGTCGATGAAGCGCTCGTATCCCTCGACGCCTATCTCGCCGGCGAAGCGAGTCCTCGACTTCGAACCGGTGTCGCGGGAGCCGCGGCGGCGTCGCCGCTGGTGATGGTCTTCCCGGGCCAGGGCTCCCAGTGGCTCGGCATGGGACGTCAGCTGCTCGCGCGGGAGCCGGTCTTCGCCGCCGCAATCGAACGCATCGATGCGGCCTATCGCTCCCACGTCGAGTGGTCCCTGCGTGCGGTCCTCGACGGGCGTTGGGCGTTCGAAGGGGGCGTCGACGCGGAGTGGACGAGTCGCCTCGATGTCCTGCAGCCGGTCCTCGTCGCCGTCGAGGTCGCCCTGGCCGAGCTCTGGCGGAGCTTCGGGATCGAGCCGCAGCGTGTGCTCGGCCAGAGCATGGGCGAGATCGCCGCGGCCCATGTCGCCGGCGCCCTCTCGCTCGAGGACATGGCTCGGCTCGCCTGCCAGCGGGGCCTCGTCGTCGCGCGGGCTTCGGGCAAGGGGGCGATGGCGGTCGTGTCGCTCGGCCGCGAAGTCGTCGCCCGGCGGATCGCCGAGTGGCCGGGTCGCGTCGAGATCGCGGGCGCGAATTCGCCGTCGACGACGATCCTCTCCGGCGATACGGCAGCGGTCGCTGCGATGGTCGAGTCCTTTGAGGCCGAAGGCGTCTTCGCAAGACGCCTCGAAGTCGATTTCGCTTCCCACTGCTTCCACATGGATCCCCTCGTCGAGCCCTTCCGCCGCGCGATCGGCACCGTCGCTGCGCGCCCTTCCGCCATTCCCTTCGACTCGACCGTCGACGGCGCGACGAAGCCCGGCGAAGAGCTCGACGCCGACTACTGGCTTCGCAATCTGCGCGAGCCCGTGGCCTTCGACCGCGGTCTCGCGGCTGCCCTCGAAGGCGGGGGCGACGTCTTTCTCGAGGTCTCCCCGCATCCGGCGCTGCCGCGCGCGATCGACGAGACCGCGAAGGCCCTCGGTCATGGCCCTCGCTACGTCTGCTCCCTTCGCCGCGGGGAGGACGAGGCGACGTCGATGCTCGTGTCGCTGGCGGAGCTCTTCGTGCGCGGACGCCGGATCGATTGGGCGGCGCTCCATCCAGCGGGGCGCGTCGTGGATCTTCCGCTCTACGCCTATCAGCGAAAGCGCTACTTCTTCAGCGAGCGAAGCCGTGTCGACAATTACCGGCCGACCCATCCGCTGCTCGGGGTGCGGACCGATTCCTCCCTCGATCCGCGGCTCCACAGCTGGGATTTTCCGCTCGACGCCGACAGCGGGAGCTTCCTCGGCGAGGTTCGCGCGAGCGAGCAGCCCGGCGCCCCGGCGGTCGTGACGGCGCCCGCTTCCCTCGATCTCGAGCTCGCCCTCGCGGCGGCCGATGCGCTCTGGCCCGCAGGCGGCGTGCGCGTCGCGGAGCTCGTACACGCGCGGCCGATCGAGCTTCGATCGGAGAGGCGCCGCACGGTCCAGGTCGTCGTTCGCGAAGACGGCCGCTCGGGCGGCGAGCTGCGAATCGCGAGTCGGGCCTCGAATCGAGACGACTGGCTTCTGCACGCGACGGCGCGGCTCCTGCCGGCGCCGAGCAGCCACGCGAAGGCGAGGCCCGAGGCGACGCGCCGGCTGGTCCGCGAAGGCAACGAGAGTGTTTCGCTGGACGACTACTACGCGGCGCTCGAGCGCTGTGGTGTGGTGCCCGGGTCGAAGGGCCGCGTCCTGCGGGAGCTCGAGTGCGAGGCGATCGTGGCGTCGGAGGCGTCTGCCACGAATGCCGTCGCAGACCCGACTGCTCCGCGTGTCGTCGTCGGGAAGCTGATGTTGCCGCGCAGCATCGAATCCGAGTGGTACGCCTATCATGCCCACCCGCTGCTCGTCGACGCCGCCTTCCAGCTGACCGGCGCCCTCTTCGACGCGACCTCAGCCGTCCGGCTCGTCTCGGTCGAGTCGGTCGAGATCGCGGGCAGCATCGGCAGCGACTGCCTGTGCCGTGCAGCTCGCCGGATCGGACCAGTCGAGCCCCGGCAGGCCGCGCGCGAGCTCGTCGCCGATCTCGAATTCTTCGATCGCAAGGGGACCTCGGTCGGACGCATCGGCGGACTGCGCGTCGCTGCGCTGCCGGCGCGCGCAGCGACGGGGCTCGCGAGCTCGAGCGAGCTGCTCCGGATCGAATGGATCACCGCCGAGCTCGCCCCGCTCGAGGCGGAACGCGAGGTCGATCGCTTCATCCTCGTCTCGGACTCCGAATCGAACGCCGCCTGGCTCGCGGCCGAGCTGAACAAGCAGGGCGTCGAGATCCTCTTCTGCGAGAAGGTCGAGGATCTCGAGCCTCTCGTCGCGCGACTGCGAGCGACGGGCGATCACCGCTTCGGGTTCATGCTCCTCGCCTGGGCGGATCCGTCGGCCGACGCAGCGCCCGAGCCCGCTTTCCAGAGGGATTTCCGGGTCGGTCAGTGGGCCTTCGCGATTCGCGAGCAGGTCGCCGATGCGGCCCAGATCTGGATCGCGACGCGCGGGCTCCAGCCGCGCGAGGAGTCGGTCGGGACCGCGGCGCGAGTCGACGGCTCGGAGGCCGGCAACGGCTCCATGCTCGCATCGCCGGCTGCAATGAGCCTGGCGCCCCACGTCGCGCGCGAGATCGATACCTTCGCAAGCTGCGCTGAGATGCAGCAGTGCCGGCTCTTCGATGCGCGCGCGGACCTCGGGGACGCGGATTTCGCCTGGCTGGCTTCGCTCGTCGGGCGGCCGGGGCTCGAGCGGCAGTTTCGGATGGCGAGCGACGGGGCGCGTGTGCCGCGGCTCGTGGCGATCGACGACGCGGCTGGCGCGACTTCGAGCGCGGGCCCCAATCGAACGATGCCGCGCGTGATCGCGGGCGAGCGCAACTTCCGCGCCGTGCTGACCGGGCGCGAGGGCAGGGCGGCGGTGGCCCTCGTCGCTTGCGACGAGCCCGAGCTTGCAGCGGACGAGGTCCGTGTCGAGGTCCGCGCGGCGTCGCTCTCGAGTTTCGACGTGCTCGCGGGAATGGGTCTCGCGCTCGAGCGACGCGACGTCGTCCGACCCGAGAGGACGACGAGGTCGAGCCGCCTGGACGAATCGCTCGGTCTCGATTTTGCGGGCGTCGTGACGGCGATGGGTTCCCGGGTGACGGATCTCGCGCTGGGCGACCGCGTCGCGGGGATCGCCGGTGAGTCGTCGGGCGCGGTCGTACGGCGGATTGCAGTCTCTCGCGGGCGCGTCGCTGGACTGCCGGCGCGGCTCGACTTCGCCTCGGCGGCGAGCCTCGTCTGGCCCGGCCTCGTCGCGCGCCACGTGCTCGCGGACGTGGCCCGCGTGCGGCCCGGGGAGCGGGTGCTCGTCGTGTCGGCGGGCGGCGGCGTCGGGCTCTCGTTGGCCGAGCGCGCGCATGCCCTCGGCGCCGAGGTCTACGCGACGGCGAGCACGCAGGCCCGTCGAGCGGCGCTCGCTCATGAGGGCGCGACGCTCCTCGATGGGACGGCGACGGGCGTCGAGGGAGTCGGAATCCCCGGCCCGGAAGAAATCCCGAGCTTCGACGTGATCGTGAGCAGCGAATCCGGGCCGGCGCTCCACGCGCGGCTCGCGGCGCTGGCGCCGGGCGGGCGTTATGTCGATCTGTGTCCGCGCGAGCGCTTCGAGCGCGAGGAGCTCGGTGCGCTCCGTCTCGGCGCCAATCGCGCAGTGCTCGCCGTCGATACGCTCGCGGCCCTCGAATCCGACGCACGCGGGATCGGTGCCCGCCTCGCCGAAATGATGGCCGAGCTCGACGAAGGGACGCTCGAGACAATCGCGTACTCGCGCTTCCCGGTCGCCGAGACCGCGCGGGCACTTCGCTTCATGACCCAGAATCGGCACACCGGCCGTGTCGTCCTCGATCTCGAAGCGGCGGAGCGGGTCGCCATCGAGGGGGAGCCGACGGCCGAGGCGCCGTACTTCGCCGGCCGGCACGTCCTCATCAGCCGTGCGAGTCGTTCCGCGCGGGGCGTGGACCTGCAATCGGCGCTCGCGGATGGGCTGCGGGCTGCGGGCGCGGCCGAAGTCCGCGAGATCCTCGAGCGCGACGGGTCGCCGGCCGACGCCTGGATCCACATCGCCGATGAAGCGTGCGAAGGACCCGATGGCCTTCGTCTCCGCATGGCGGAAGACGAGGGTGTCGACCGCATGCTGGTCTCGCTCCGACAAGACGTCGTCGGAGATGCCGATCGCGACCGCGCCTGGGAGGTGCGGCTCTGGGTCGATCGACTGGTGCTCGCCGGTTCCGGCTCCCGCGTCGGCGCCGCGACCGGGTTGGGCGCGGGGCGCGTCATGTCCCTGAGCATTCCTGCGGATGCGACACCAGAGAGTGTCCTGCGCGCCCTCGCCGGCATCGCGCGGAGCGGCACCCCGCGCGAGCAGCGGGTCCTGCTCTCGCCCGCCGAGCAGGCCGATCGCGCTGCGCGCGCCCCCTCGCCGTTGCTCTCGCTCCTCGACCCGATCAGCGGTCGAGCCGGCGCCACGTCCTTCGACCGATCCGGCTTCCTCGCCCTGTCACCCCCCGAACGACGGGCTGCACTCCTGCGCCATGTCCGCGAGGAACTCGCCGGAGTGCTCGCGCTCGGTGCCGAACGCCGCGACGCCCTCGACCCTGCGCTTCGCCTCGACGCCCTCGGCCTCGACTCGCTGATGACGATGGAGCTCTTCATGGGGCTCGGCCGCGGCCTCGAGCTCAGCCTCGCGGCCGACTGGTTCCCGCCGGGCCCGACGCTCAGCGAGGTCGCGCAGGTCCTCGTCCGCCGCCTCGAAGCGAGCCTCGCGGGAGGAGCACCGTGATGCAAGCGAATCCGGCGGAGAACGTTCGTTCGCGCCCCCATTCAAAATCGGGGCCGAGGCCGGGTCCGGTGTCGATGGCGAAGGGAACGCCGCTCCCCCTCGCGTTCTCGGATCCCCGCGCCGGCGGCATCCCGGTCCTCTTCGTGCACGGATTCGGCCACAATCGCGCCGTCTGGCAGAAGCTCGCGGGCTCGCTTTCCGAGCGCTTCCGCCCGATCTGCGTCGATCTGCGCGGCCACGCCGCGTCGCCCTGGTCGCCGGACGGCGAGTACGACCTCCCGTGTTATGCCGCCGATCTCGCGGCGCTGATCGATGCCCTCGAGCTGCCGTGCCTCCACGTCGTCGCCCACTCCCTCGGCGGCAACGTTGCGACGCTCTTCGCCGCCGGCGCGGGGGCGCGGATCCTCTCGTTGACCCTCGTCGATACCGGGCCGACGCTCGATGCGTCGGGCTCGGATCATGTTCTCGACGAGGTCGACAACGCGCTTCGAAGCTTTGCCGCCGTCTCCGAATACCGCGCCTGGCTCGCGACGATCCACCCGTCCGGCGACGCCGAGCTCCTCGACCGCCTCGCCGAGTCGGGCGTCGTCCGGCGCCTCGATGGCCGCTTCGAGCCGGCTCTCGATCCGGGTGTACTCGGCGAAGGCGGCTCGACGGAGGCGCTCGCCGAAACGACGCGGGCGCTCTGGCAGGCGCTCGGCTCGCTCGCATGTCCGGTGCTCGTCGTACGCGGCGGCCTCTCGGCAATCCTGTCGGAGAAGGTCGCGGAAGAGATGGTCGAGCAGGTCCTGCGCGAGGGTCGGCTCGTGACGCTTCCGCGCGCGGGGCACGGGATCATGCTCGACGATCCGGAGGGGCTCGCGGCGGCGGTCGGCGGGTTTCTCGGGGCGGGATCAGGCTCCTAGGTCCCCGTCCGGGCGATCCAGCGATCCACGCTGGGAATGACGTCTGGCCCGGATTCGGGTCGGAAGTCTGGCTATTTCTTCGCGGACCTGCCGACCGAGGTCAGTAGGCGCGAGCCTCGCTGCCGGTCTCGGCCTTCCCCCGCGCGCGCCAACCTCATATCCAGATAAGTCGACCGAAAACCCCGGTACCGCTCGACGAGCTCCGGCTTGCGCCAATCCTCGCCCGTGATCTTGCCGCGACAGGTCATCGTTCCGCACCCGCACGGGAACTCGTCGTAGTCGCAGCCGTCGCACATCGCGTAGTCGAAGGTGATCTCTTCGCCGACCTCGATGTCGCGCAGCGCGACGAGCGTGATCTGCCCCTGTATGCCGGCGTTGGGCTCGCAGCTGTGATTGACCCAGTCGGCGGGGCCGGGCTTGGTGGAGACGAGGAAGCAGTCTTCGTCGACCTGGAGGACGAGGGGGCGCAGCTCGGGGGTCAAGCGCTCGACGTCTTTGCGCGAAATGGCGTCGCCGCCGAAAACGACCAGGAGGGTGCCGCGTGGGATGGGCAGCTCGGCGAAGACGCCCCGGCCCCCTTTGCCGGCGATTTCGTCGCCGTACAGGCCTGGGGCAAGAAAGGAATTGAACATTCGATGGGCCGTCCGCCGGATCACACCTGGGGAGCTCCGGCTCCGCGGAATTTCCGCCGTTTTCTAACTCTGCGCTGGGGCGGCGTCAATGGGAAACCGGCCCACGCACGAGCCGGATTTTCGCGCGCGCGCCTGCCCGCTCGTCCGCCCACCCGCCGATATGCCCGGTCCCGGGCGGCTCAAGCGGGCCAATACCGCTTTCTCAGCTCGGCTTTGCGGAGCTTTCCGGTCGGGAGCCGAGGCAGGGTGTCGACGAAATCGACCGAGGTCGGACATTTGTAATGGGCGATCCGCGCGCGGCTGAAGGCGATCAGCTCGGCCTCGAGCTCGGGGCCCGGCCGGGCGCCCTCGGCCGCGACGACGACGGCTTTGACCTGCTCGCCCATCTCCGGGTGGGGGACGCCGATGACGGCGACGTCGGCGACCGCCGGGTGCATGACGAGCTCGTTCTCGAGCTCCTGCGGGTAGATGTTGACGCCGCCCGAGATGATCATGTGGGAGGCACGGTCGGTGAGAAAGAGGAAGCCGTCTGCGTCGATGTAGCCGATGTCGCCGAGGGAGCTCCAGCCGCGGGAGTTGAAGGCTTCGGCGGTCTTCTTCGGGTCGTTGTGGTATTCGAAGCGCACGTCGGACTCGAACCAGATCTGGCCGGCCGAGCCTGCGGGCAATTCGTTTCCGTTCTCGTCGACGATGTGAAGCTTGCCGAGCAGCGGCTTTCCGACCGAGCCGGGATGCGCGAGCCATTCCTCCGCTCCGATCGCGCAGAAGCCGTTGCCCTCGCTCCCCGCATAATACTCTTCGACGACGTTGCCCCACCAGCCGATCATCTCGCGCTTCACGTCGATGGGGCAGGGGGCCGCGGCGTGAATCGCCTTCTGCAGGCTCGAGACGTCGAAGCGCTTCCGCTCCGACTCGGGAAGCTTCAGCATGCGCACGAAATGGGTCGGCACGAATTGCGCGTGGGTCACACGATGGCGCTCGATGGCCGCGAGGGCCTTCACGGCATCGAAGCGCTCCATCAAGACGACGGTCCCGCCCAGACGCTGCACCGAGGTCGACCAGCCCATCGGGGCGGCGTGGTAGAGGGGCGCGGGGCAGAGGTAGATCGAATCGGGCGTGACGCCGTACTTGAACTGGAAGAGCAGCGTCAGGCCGCCGGAGACGGCGCCGAAGGCCGCGCCCGAGAGCGGCGGCTTGATGCCCTTGGGCCGGCCCGTCGTGCCCGACGAGTAGAACATGATGGCGCCTTCGGTCTCCTGGGTCTCGTCGAAGGGCGAAGGTTCGGTCGCGTGGCGCGCGATCGCATCCTCGTAGCTCGCAAAGCCCGGCGCGGTTCCGTCGATCATGAGGCGGAGCTTCACGCGGCCGAGATGTCCTTCGAGTCCGCTTGCGATTTCCGCGAGGGCCTTCGAGGTCACGAGCGCCGTCGCCTCGCAATCCTCGACGATGTAGCCGACCTCTTCGGGCTTGAGATGCCAGTTGATCGGCGTCGTGTAGAGGCCTGCGCGCTGTGCACCCCAGACGATCTCGAAATAACGCGGATGATTCTCGAGCAGGACGGCGATGTGGTCGCCGGGGCGCAGGCCTGCCTCGCGTAGCCGACGCGCGACCTGCTTCGAGCGGCGGTCTAGCTCGCGGTAGGTGACGACGACGCCCGAGTCGGCCATGACGACGGCGGCCTGATCGCCGCGGGTCTCGACGTAGGCGCCGGGTTCGTTGCCTGCCATGATGCGTTCCTCTCGCGGGGCTCGGGGTGATTTCGAGAATCGCGGCCGATCAGACCCGCGGCCGACCGCCGAGCGCGTTCATCACCCGCTCGCTCATGCGCGCGCCCCGCGGCCGTACACCCCGGATCCGCGGCGTTTCCGGCACGCGGATCACCGGCCAGCCGCGTCGCGTCGCTGCCGCCCGCATCCGCCGCGCAGGATTGACCGGCCGTGGGTGGCCCACGAGATACATGAGTGCCAAGTCCTCGCTCCCGTCGGCGTAGAAATAGCTCTCCGCCATGGCGATTCCGTTCGCCGCCGCAAAGGTCTGCACCGCGCGGGCCTTGCCCGCAGCCCAGATGACGGGGCCTTCGCTCTGGCCGGTGAGGCGTCCGTCCAGATCGACCGCGAGGCGATTGCAGAGCACGTCTTCGATGCCGAGGGCGTCGGCGACTGGCAGGACCTGGAAGCTGGTCGCCGAGGAGGCGAGCACGACCCGATGGCCGCGGATCTGGTGGGCGGCCACGAGCTCGACGATCGGCAGCTGCAGTCGCGGGCGGATCTCGCGCTCGTAGAGCGCATCGCCGAGCGTCGTCAGGTCCGCCGCCGAGCGACCGGCGAGGGTCCCGAGCGAGAGCTCCAGGAACTCCTCGAAGCCGATCCGGCCGAGCAGTCCGTCGAGGCCGAGGCGGATCGTCTCGCTGACGACGCTCGCATCGAGCTCGCCCCGGCGAAGTCGGTGTTGCAGGTAGGCGGCGGCGGTGAAGCCGGCGACGAGGGTGCCGTCGAGATCGAAGAAGGCGCCGACCTCGGGGCCGGGCTTGCCGTGCTCGATCTCGGAGAGCGCGTGGGCGTGGGGCAGCTCGGTCACGCGGGCTCCGATTCAACGGCGAGCAGCTCGATCTCCGCGAACGCGTCGCGCAGGCAGCGCTCGAAGAGGTCGGGCTCCCGCACGGCCGCCGGGTCGTAGTTGACGGTCAGCGAAGCGCGATCGACGTGGCTCACGAAGGTCACCATCATCGCGGCGCCGGGCAGGGGGCCCACGCCGAGCATGCGTTCGACCCGGGCGCCCGCGAGATAGATGTCGCTGCGATGGCCCGGGACGTTGCTCGCCTGCACGTCGGGGGCGCGCAGCGCGGTGAAGACCCGGTTCGAGACGCTCGCGGGCAGTGCTGCGAGCCAGGGCGCCGTCCACTCGGCGTAGTCGAGGCCGCGCTCGGTCCGGATCGCGCGCATCTGCTCGGCGATCGACTTCATGCGGGCGGCGGGATCGCGCTCGGCCAGCGGCGCGGCGAGGACGGCGGCGACGAAGTGGTTGCCGCCCGTCGTTTCGCCGGGTCGGCGGGTGCTGATGGGCAGGCCGAGGGGCAACGCGTCGACCGGCATGAAGAGCGCTTCGTGGTAGCGGGCGAGGGCGCCGCAGACTCCCGCCAGATAGAGGTCGTTGAGCGAGCCGCCCGCGCCCTTGGCTGCAGCCTTGAGGCGAACGAGCGAGAGCTCGAGCCAGAGAAGTCGACGCTTGCGACTGCGGCCGGCGAGCAGCGGCGAGGGCGGGGCGCCGGAGTCGAGCACGCGAAGCGCCGAGCTCGCATGCGCGACGGCCTCCTCGAAGACGGCGCGCGGATCGTCGCGCAGCCGCTCGCCCAGGGCCGAGAGGTCGCGCGCCCACTTTGCGGCGAAATCGACGGCCTGGCCGGCGAGACGCCCGAGCTCTTCGGTCGCGAGCTCGTCGGGCGTTGCGTCCTCGCAGAGCGGGAGCGGCGGCATCGGGCGGGGCTTCGGCTCGCGCTCGAGGTCGAAGAGATGGGCGTTGATCTGGATGCCGCCGACCCCGTCGGCGAGGGCGTGGCTGACCTTGAAGACGAGCGCCGACCCGCCGCCCTCGAGTCCCTCGAAGAACGTCGCAGCCCAGAGCGGCCGCGACGGATCGAGGGGCGTCATCAGCTCGGGCTCGAGCCAGGCGACGATGTCGGCGAGCGTCGCCCCGGGCGCGAGGCGCGTTCGGCGCAGGTGATAGGTCAGGTCGAAATCGGGATCGGTCGTCCAGCAGGCGGGGCCGAATCCGGCGGTCGGCTCGACGACGCGCTGGCGCAGGCGCAGGAATTCGCGGCTCGCGCGCTCGAACGTCTGCTCGAGCCGCGTCCAATCGGGCGTCCCGTCGAGCAGGTAGATCGCCGCCATCGTCGGCCGCTTGACGGAATCGCGTTCGCTGCGGAACAGCAATTCGTCGAGCGGGGACATGGGCTCGTGGCTGCGGGGCGGGCTCGACATCGTAGTGCTAGGCCTTCTTTGCGTCGCCCCCGGGCGACGGCGATCGGGTGAGGAAGGCGTCGATCTTCTGGCGGTACTCGGGTCCGGTCAGCAGCAGCGTCTGCGCGATCCGGTCGACGTCGCGGGCCGTGCGCCTGTCGCCGTGCTCCGCGGCGTCGATGGCGAGCTTGGCGAGTCCGACGGCCTCACGCGGGAGCGCGGCGAGCTGCTCGGCGAAGGCACGCGCCCGGGCCGGAAACTCCGCGGCGGGATAGACGGCCTGCACGAGGCCGATCTCGAGGGCCTGTCGGGCATCGACGGTCTGGCAGGCCATCGCGATCCATTTCGCCCACGGCGCTCCGACGATGCGCGTCAGCCGACTGATGCCGCCGGAGCCCGGTAGCACGCCGAGATTCGAGATCTCGGGAAGTCCGAACTTGACCCCCTCGGCCGCGAGCCGGAAATCGCAGGACGAGGCGAGCTCGATGCCGACGCCGAGGCACGAGCCCTGGGCCGCCAGCACGACCGGCTTCTCGACGGTCTCGAGGAAATCGAAGAAATCGTGGAGCGCGCGCCCGCGGTACTGACGCCGCAGGTTCGAGCCGCGAAAGACGCCGTCGGTCCCGACGCCCATGTCGGGGTCCATGGTCGAGATGTCGACGCCGGAGGTGAAATAACGTCCTTCGGCGGTGATCAGGAGGACGCGGTGGCGGTCGTCGCTCGCGAGGTCGTGACCCGCCTGCACGAGCATCTCGAGCATCGGGAGGGTCACCGCGTTCAGCTTCTTGTCCCGCGTGAACGTGAGCGTGATGACGCCCCCGGCGTCTTCGCGGCGAGCATCCTCGGTCGTCGTCAAGGGCATCTCCTGGCCGGGCTCGGGCGGCGGAGCGGGGAATGGAGTCGGGGTCGAGCCGAGCATAATGCCCGTGCCCCGCGACCGAAACCGGAGCGAGGCCGTTGCGCGGTGGCTTGCGGGCCGCGCCGCCGCTCCATAGGATCCGCCGACGCCGGGGGGCACGCCCTCCGTCGGGTGCCCCGACCGAGACCCGGCGAGACCCCGGCCCAGTCGAATGCGCAGCCGCGGACGCCCCACTCGCGATCCATGCCTGCGTTCCGCAAGCACGCGATGCGCCGAGGAGTGCCCATTGGCCGAGGGAAGGTCCGAGACGAGGTCCGAAGGAGAGGCTTTCGGAAGCGCCGCCGACCGGTCCGCGGTCGACCGGTCCGGGGAGGGAGCGGGGGTCGTCGATGGCGCGACCTTCTGGGAGCTCCTCTGCCGCCGCGCCGAAAAGACCCCCGACCGGTTGATGTACGCCGACGGCCAGGACCGGCGGATCACCTTCGCCGGCTTCCGCGACCGCTGCGAGCGCGTCGCCGCGGGGCTCTTCGCGCGGGGTGTGCGGGCCGGAACTCGGGTCAGCTGGCAGCTCCCGACCCGGATCGACACCGTGCTGCTCTCGGTCGCGCTCTCGCGGCTCGGGGCGGTGCAGAACCCGATCATCGCCCTCTACCGCGAGCGCGAGGTCGGCTCGCTCCTGCGGCAGACCCGGGCCGAGCTCTACGCGGTCGTCTCGGAGTGGCGCAATTTCTCGTACGGTCAGATGGCGGAGAAGCTGCAGGCCGAGATCGAGCCGCGCTTCGAGATCCTGCGGATCGACCAGGGGCTTCCCGACGGTGATCCGAAGACGCTCCCGCCCGCGCCCGCAGCCGACGACGTCGTGCGCTGGTTCTACTCGACTTCCGGGACGACCTCGGCCCCCAAGGTCGTGCTGCATACGGACCAGTCCCTGATCGCTGGAGGCAAGGGCCTCGCCGAGGCGATCCGGCCCGAAGCCGACGACATCGGATCGATCGTGTTTCCGTACGCCCACATCGGCGGGCCCGACTATCTCGTGATGCAGCTGCGCTACGGCATGCCCGTCGTGTTGCTCGACCTCTACACGGTCCCCGACTCCCTCGAGACCTTCCGCAAGGTCGGCGTCACGATCACCGGCGGCAGCACGGCCCACTATCAGATGCTGCTCGCAGAGCAGCGCAAGACTGCCGGACGGAAGATCGTCCCGTCGCTGCGCCGGCTCTCGGGCGGCGGGGCGCCGATGCCCCCCGAGATCTACTGGCAGATCCAGGAGATCCTCGGCACGCGCATCCTCCACGGCTACGGCATGACCGAATGTCCGATGATCACGAGCGGCCGCTTCGACGACTCCGACGAGCAGCTCGCGAATACCGAGGGTCTGCCGATCCAGGGCTGCGAGATCGCGATCGTCGGCGGCGAGGGGAATCGGGTCGCGGCGAACGTCGACGGCGACGTCCTGGTGCGCGGGCCGATGGTGGCGAAGGGCTATCTCGATCCGCAGCTCTCGCGCGAGGCGTTTCGCGAAGACGGCTTCTTCAAGACCGGGGATCGCGGACATCTGCGCCCCGACGGACATCTCAAGTTGACCGGGCGCAGCAAGGACATGATCATCCGCAAGGGCGAGAACATCAGCCCCGGCGAGATCGAGGACGTCTTGATGAAGCATCCGCGGGTCGCGGCGGTCGCCGTCGTCGGGCTCCCGGACCCGGAGCGGGGCGAGCGCGTCTGCGCCGTCGTCGAGATGCGACCGGGCGTCGCGCCGCTCGCCTTCGACGAGCTCCAGGCGCTCTGCAGGTCGGCCGGGCTCATGACCCAGAAGATTCCCGAGCAGCTCGAGGTCGTCGACGCGTTGCCGCGCAATCCGACCATGAAGATCCTGAAGCACGAGCTCGTCGCCCGCTTCGAGAACTCCGCCGCGAGGAGCGCCTGACGATGCGTTTCATGTTCCAGTACCCGGAGACCCATGGCGCGGACACGGATCTGCTCCAGGCGGGTGGCATCGGCGAGCTGGCGCTGGCGGCCGAGCGCGCGGGCTTCGGCGGCTTCGCGTTGACCGAGCACCCGGCCCCCAATGCCAAGTGGCTCGCCGCGGGCGGGCACCAGACCCTCGATCCCTTCGTGGCGCTCGGCGGCGCGGCGACGGTGACTTCGAAGATCCAGCTGTTGACGTATCTCGCCGTGCTCCCGTACCGGAACCCGCTGCTGCTCGCGAAGGCGGCGATGACCGTCGACCGGCTCTCGAACGGACGCTTCATCCTCGGCGTCGGGACCGGCTATTTGAAGGCCGAGTACGCGGCGCTCGGTGTCGACTTCGAGGAGCGCCTCGCGCTCTTCGACGAGGCGCTCGAGGTCCTGCCGCTCCATTGGAGCGGAAAGCCCTTCGACTATACGGGCCGGCATTTCCAGGCGAAGGGCATCCAGGCGATGCCGAAGCCGGTGCGAAATCCGATCCCGATCTGGATCGGAGGCAACTCGAAGGCCTCGCGCCGGCGCGTCGCTGAGCGCGCCGACGGCTGGATGCCGATGATCGCCCCCGACGAGGTCGGCGACGCGCTCTTCAAGACCGTGCGGACACCTCCGCCGGGCTCGCCCGCCGACACGAAGGCGCAGATCGCCGAGATCAAGCAGAATGCCGCGCCGCGCGGCGTCGAGCTCGACTTCGTGATGGTCTATCTCGACGGCACGATCGCCGATCCCCGCCGCGACGCCGACCGCCACCGCGAGGCCTTCGCGCGTCTCGCCGACATCGGCTTCACCTGGATCGTGATCAACCGGCCGACGGCGGGCCGCTCCGAAATGCTCGACTTCCTGGCGGCCTTCGGCGAGACCCATCTCGCAACCTGAGGCGCGGCCGAGGCCATCACCGAAATTCCCCGATCGCCGCCGCGCGATCGACTCAACAAGAAGAGGACTCCTCCATGACGCGCGCTTACTCCATCACCGCAGAGGCCATCGCCGCCGAGCGAAAGCGCGTCAACGACGCGCCGGATCGGATCGACATCACCCGCGTGATCGCCCTCGACACGCTCGAGCTCCGGCCGGTCGGCCCCCGGGACGTGCGGCTCCGCATTCTCGCCGTCTCGGCCGAGCACAACCTGACCCACGCCGCGACCGCCGACACGGTCAACATCGCCGAGATGCGCGGCGGGAAGATCTATCCCGGCAATTCCGCCATCGGCGAAGTCACCGAGGTCGGCCGCGACGTGGCGCGTTTCAAGACGGGCGACGTCGTCCTCACCCACTGCCTCGGCGAGGCCGATACCTACGGTTACCCGCTGCGCATCTGGGCCTACGACCAGCCCGAGTCGATCGGCTGGTATGCGGAGGAGGCGGTCGTCGGCGACTGGCAGATCGTGCCTGCGCCGCTCGCCTGCGGCCTCGATCTCTGGGAGATCGCGGCGCTTCCCCTGCGCGCACCGACCGCCTATCACCTCTGGCGCCGGGCCGAGGGCATCTTCCGCGTGAAGGTTTCCGAGGAACGGCTTGCGACGCTGAATGTGCTGGGCTTCGGCGGCGGCGTGTCCGAGCTCTTCCTGATGCTCGCGAAGCACCGTGGACACAACGCTTTCTTCTGCTCGGGCAGCCCCGAACGAAGGGAGGCGCTCGAGGCCCAGGGCATCGTCGGCATCGACCAGAAGCGCTTCAATCGCTTCGCCGGCAAGGACGACGTCAAGGCCTTCGGCGGCGAGATCAAGAAGCTGACCGGCGGGCAGGGGATGCACCTCGTGTGCGATCTGCTGCGAGGTCCCGTCTTCGAGGCGGGCATCACGGCGGCGGCGCGCGCGGGCGTCAACGTCTCGGCGGGCTGGCAGCTCGGCACGATGGTCAAATACAACTCCGCCGGCGCCTCGACCAAGCAGCTCACCCTCGACCACACCCACTACGACACGATTCCCGGCATCGAGGCCGCGACCGCTCTCTACGGCCGCGTCTTCAAGCCGACGATCCACCGTGAGATCTACTCGTTCGAGGATCTACCGCGCGCGATCTCGGAGATGCAGGCGAATACCCAGACGGGTATTCCGATCATCCGCGTCGCGAAGGACATGCCGGCGTCGGTCAAGGCGCTGGTGCGTTAGGTGGACCCGCTCTTCGACTTCACGGGCAAGATCGTGCTCGTGACGGGCGGGAGCCGGGGGCTCGGCCGCGAGATGGTGATGGCCTTCGCGCTTCGCGGGGCGGACGTCGTCGTCGCGAGCCGGAAGCTCGAGAGCTGCGAGGCGGTGGCGGCCGAGGTCCGGCAGCTCGGGCGCCGTGCGCTCGCGCATTCCGTCCATGCCGGGCGCTGGGACTCGATCGATGCGCTCCTCGAGGCCGTCTACCGCGAATTCGGTCGCATCGACATCCTCGTGAACAACGCGGGAAGTGGCCCGGCGATGGCGAGCCACGACGTGACCGAATCGCTCTTCGACAGCGTCGTCGGTCTCAACTTCAAGGGGCCCTTCCGGCTCGCGAGCCAGGTCGCGAAGCGGATGGCCGACGGCGACGGGGGCGTGATCGTCAACGTATCGTCGTCCGGGTCCTTGATGGCGGTTCCGGGTGTCGTGCCCTACGCGAGCGCGAAGGCGGCGCTCAACGCGATGGGTCATTCCCTCGCCGCCGAGTACGGCCCGAAGGTCCGTGTCAACACGCTCTGCCCCGGCCCCTTCCTGACGGACATTGCCCGGGCCTGGACGCAGGCGGCGCGGGACAGCATGCCGAATGCGCTTCAGCGCGCAGGCCGACCCGACGAGATCGTGACGGCGGCGCTCTACCTCGCGAGCCCCGCTTCGAGCTACACGACGGGGACCCTCGTCCGCGTCGATGGCGGAATGGTCTGAAGAGGCGGCGAACACTCCATGTCGACTGATCCGATTCCGGAACCGCACGAGGAGAGCCTCGGGACCCGGGCTTCTCGCGCTGCGATCTGGACCTTTCTCGGCTTCGGCGCCTCCCAGGTCGTGCGGATCGCAAGCAACCTCGTCCTCACGCGAATCCTGTTTCCCGAGGCATTCGGTCTGATGGCGGTGGCCGGTGCCCTGATGCAGGGATTGCTGCTCTTCTCGGACATCGGGATCGGACCGAGCATCATCCAGAATGCGAAGGGTCACGATCGCCGCTTCCTCGACACGGCTTTCACGATCCAGGCCGGGCGCGGTGTCTTGCTGATGATCGTGGCCACCCTCGCGGCTTGGCCTTTTGCGATGTTCTACGACGAGCCGCGCCTGTTCGCCGTCGTCGTCATCGTCGGGGCCAGCTCGCTGATCCAGGGCTTCAATTCGACCAAGGTCTTCACCGTCGGCCGGGATCTCGACCTGAAGCGGCTGACCTTGATCGAGCTGGTCAGTCAGCTGCTCGGCGCGCTCGGGATGATCGCCTGGGCGCTCGTCTCCCCGACCTACTGGGCGCTCGCGGGCGGAGGTCTCGTCTTTCCGGTGGTCAAGGCCGTGCTGAGCCATGTCGCGATTCCGGGCCCGCGAGACCGCTTCGGCTGGGATGGCCCGTCGGTCCGGGCGCTCGCGCAATTCGGGAAGTGGATCTTCATCAGCACGATGATGGCCTTCCTGGCCGGGCAATCCGATCGCTTGATCTTCGCGAAGCTCGTTCCGATCGAGCTGCTCGGCGTCTACAGCACGGCCGCGATGGTGGCGATGATGCCGCCTACCCTCTTCGGCGTGATCGAGAGTCGGGTCGTCTTTCCCGTCTACAGCAGCGTCCACCGCAGCGGACAGGACCTCGCGGCCGCGTTCGCGCGGGTGCGCCTGCCGTTCCTGGTCGGGGGCGCCGTGATCTGCGCGAGCTTGATCGCGACCGGTCCGGCTCTCGTCGATCTCATGTACGACGACCGCTACCGCGAGGCGGGTTGGATGCTCCAGGTCCTCACGGTCGGGACCTGGCTCAATCTGCTCGAGATGACCTACGGCGCGGTTCACCTGGCGACGGGCCGCGCGCATTGGGTCGCGGCGGCATCCTTCGCCAAGGTCATCGGCATCGTCGTCGGCGTGATGCTCGGACATCACCTCGCCGGATTCGTCGGAGCCGTCGTCGGCTTCTCGTCGTCGGAGCTGATTCGCTACGCGGTCCTCGCGGTGGGGGGGAGGACGATGAAGCTCCCGGGCTTCGCGCAGGACCTGCTCTTGACCGCTGCGACCGCGGCGACGGCGCTCGGCGGGCTCTGGGTCGGAGGCTGGGTCGAAGCGGCAGGCCACGGCCCGTTCTGGCAGACCCTCGCGATCCTGGCCTGCGTGGCCCTCGGCTGGTCGCCGTGGCTGCTCCAGATTGCAAGGTCCATTCAGCGCGGTCCGTCCACGGCCTGAAGACTCCTCCGACCCCGCTCGACCCCGCACGCCTCGATCCGGCGCCGACCCGCTTTCGACTCCGCGGCCACTCACGACCGCCGATGGGGTGTTCGCTCCCCGTTTACGCGTCAAGTGTCCACGAGCGGCGGTCGACAAGCGTTCGGAGTTGCGTGTCCGAGAGCGTCGGGCTTTGATCCGGGTGTTCGAACAAGGGAGTGGCATGAAGCGCAAAGTCGCGGTGGTTACCGGGATCACCGGCCAGGACGGATCGTATCTGGCGGAGCTCCTGCTCGAGAAGGGCTACGACGTGCATGGCATCGCACGCCGGACCTCCCAGTTCAATCGCAGTCGGATCGAATCGACCCGGGAAGCGGCCGCTCTGGCCGGGCAGGTCTACGAACTCGAATACGGCGATCTCGGCGACTCGAGCAGCCTCAATCGGATCCTCGCGAAGACCCGACCGGACGAGGTCTACAACCTCGCTGCCCAATCCCACGTCGCCGTTTCGTTCCAGCAGCCCGAGTACACCGGCGACGTCGACGGAACCGGCGTCCTGCGCCTGCTCGAGAGCATCCGCGCGAACCAGCTCGACACGCGCTTCTACCAGGCGTCGACCTCCGAGCTCTACGGCAAGGTCCACGAGATCCCGCAGAACGAAGAGACGCCCTTCCATCCGCGCTCGCCTTATGCGGTCGCGAAGCTCTATGGCTATTGGATCGTGCGCAACTACCGCGAGTCCTACGGCATGCACGCGAGCAACGGCATCCTCTTCAACCACGAGTCCGAGCGGCGCGGCGAGAGCTTCGTGACGCGCAAGATCACGCTGGGGCTCGCGGGCGTGAAGCACGGGCTCCAGAAGCGGGTCACACTCGGCAACATCGACGCGAAGCGCGATTGGGGACATGCCCGGGACTACGTCGAAGCGATGTGGCTCATGCTCCAACAGCCCGAGGCGGACGACTACGTGATCGCGACCGGCGAGACCCATAGCGTGCGCGAGTTCATCGAGTGCGCTGCGCCGATCGCCGGCATGGAAATCGTCTGGGAGGGCGCAGGCGTCGCGGAAGTCGGCCGGGACCGGAAGTCCGGCGAGGTCGTGATCGCCATCGACCCGGCCTTCTACCGCCCGGCGGAGGTCGACCTGCTCCATGGTGACCCGAGCAAGGCGCGCCGCATGCTCGGCTGGACGCCCCGGATCACGTTCGACGCCCTCGCGAAGCTGATGATGGAAGCCGACCTCCGGCTCGTCGCTCAGGGCCGATGAGCCGAATCGGAACGAAGCGAGCGAGCCGATGAAGATCACGATCGTGTTGTTGGTCGCCGACATGTCGGGCGGAGCCAAGGTGATCGGGCTCTACGCCGATCGCTTGCGCAAGCGCGGACACGAGGTCCTGATCGTCTCGTCCGGCGCGCCGCCTTCGAGCTTGCGCACGCGTATCCGGGTGTTGTTCGAGGAGCGGCGCTGGATCCCCCGGATTCGCCAGTTCACGAGTCACATCGATCAGATCGACGTGCCCCACCACAAGCTCGACCGTTACCGCGGCGTCGAGGACAGGGACGTGCCCGACGCGGACGTCGTCGTCGCCACCTTTTGGCGAACCGCCGAGCCGGTGTCGAAGCTGTCTCCGTCGAAGGGCGCCAAGGCCTACTACATGCAGGACTACGGCGCGCCGGGCATGGAGCTCGAGGATCTGATTCCGACCTGGAAGCTCCCGATGCACATCATCACCCTCGCCGAATGGCTGGTGGATCTCGTCGGGGAGCACGGCGGTCGGACCCCGGTCAGCCTCGTGCGCTGCGCGGTCGAGGCCGAGCATTTTCATGCCGAGCCGCGGGGCAAGCAGGCGATTCCGACCGTCGGCTTCAACTACCGCGAGACCGAGGTCAAGGGCTTCGACATCGTGCTCGAAGCGTTTCGCCGGGCGCGTCTCGAAATCCCGAATCTTCGCCTGCTGGCCTACGGACCTTTCGTTCCCCGCCATACGCTGCCGGAAGGAATGGATTTCCGCCTCGAGCCCGCGACCGAAGAGCTCCGGCACATCTACGCGGGCTGTGATGCGTGGTTGTTTGCCAGCCGCCGCGAAGGCTTCGGGCTGCCGGCGATCGAGTCGATGGCCTGCCGCACGCCGGTCATCGGGACGCCGGCCGGCGTCGTCCCCGAGCTGATTCGCAAATTCGGGGGCGGCGTGGTCGTCGCACCCGAGGATCCGGCGGACATGGCACGCGCGATCCTGCGTTTTGCGCGCATGCTGGAAGGCGAGTGGAAGGGCTATTCCGACCGGGCCTATGCCTCCGTCGCGGGATACACCTGGGAAGACGCGGTAGATCTCTTCGAGGCGGCGTTGTACCGGACGATCGAGCTCGAGGGTCGGCCCCGCCCGGCGCCGCCGGTCGCGCCGCGCAGGCTCAGCTGACGAGCTCGTCGACGGGAGCGTCGATGCCCTCGCGGATCAAGCTCGCCGCGTCGTCGACGGGCTGCCAGTCGAGCTCCTTGCGGGCGCGGCTCGAATCGAACGAGGCCGTGAAAGTCCGGCCTTCCCAGTCTGCATGGGATGGCATCGCCGCGTGCCGGTCCCGGGCCAGCTTCTTGACGAACCACTTGGCAAAAGCCTCCGCGGTTCGTTTGGACGACGGCGTCGCAATCCGCTTCAGCTTCACCCCGGCCCGCGCCTCGTAGGCGTCGAGGTAGTCGTTGGCCGTCAAGGTCGAGCGGCTGCAGAGGTTGTAGGAGCGGCCTTCGATGCCCGGCCGCTCGAGGGCACTCGCCATGGCGGCGGCGACGTCGTCGGCCAGCACGAGCGGAGGTCTGCCGTTTCCGTCGCCCCAGAGTCGGCAGACCGAGCCGTATTCCCACGAGGCGATGCCCCAGTGTTGCGGACTTCCGCCGCGGCCGACCACGACGCCGGGCCGGAAGATCACGACCGAAAATCCGCCTTCGCGCTGGAGGGCCAGCAGCGCGCGCTCGTTCTCGACTTTGCTGCGGGCATAGGGATTGGCGCGCAGGGTGCCGGCGTCGGGCGGTGTCGCCTCGTCGATCGGCGCGGCCCCGCGGCCTGCGTAGTAGATCGCGATCGAGGAGGCGTAGAAGAAACGACGGACCCCGCGCTCGAGACAGCGCTCGGCCAGCCGCTGCGTCGGGAGGACGTCGCTCGCCTGGTAGTCGGGCCAGGTTTTTCCGCCGCCGCGGGCAAGGTGGTAGACGTGGGTGATCCCTGGGAGCGCGCGGTCGACGGCTTCGAGATCGTTGAAGTCACCGCGCGCGATCTCGACCCCCTGCTCGGCGAACTCACGCGCGCAGCCCGAAGGATCGCGGGCGAGCACCCGGACGCCCCGCCCGTCCTTCACGAGCCGGCGAACCAGCGCGCGGCCGATGAAGCCCGTTCCTCCGATCACGAGAACGGTTGCGGGACGCCCCGCAGATGCCGTAATCGGCGCCGGCCTCGTACCCCGCGCGGGCAGGCCTGCCGCTTCGGCGACGTGCTCGGCGAGCTCGATCGCGGTCGATCCGAGCGCGATCGCGAGGCGTTCGTCGACGCTGCTCCGCCGCGTTGCGTAGTAACGCGCGACGGCGCGGGAGATGCTGTCCTGGAATGGATTCGCGCGGCGGGAGAGCTTCAGCTTCGAGAGCAGCGACAGGCCGAATGTCGCGATGGCCTGGCAGGCGGCGGACGCGGCGACGGAGAGGACGTTCGCGAAGCGGTCGAGCTCGAGCGGATGCGGCGTGTGCTCTTCGACGAGATGGGTGTTTTGCTCGAAGTCGACGGTGGCGCTGCCGTGGGTTCCGCGAACGTGGATGTAGTGCTCGGGATAGCCTTCGATGAACGAGAAGCGAAGGCGCAGGCTGGTCTTCCCCTGCCAGCCGCGGATCTCCCAGCGCCGGTAGAAGGTGTCGCCCGTTGGCAGCTCGAACGGATCGCGCACGTCGGCGGAGACGCTCTCGAGCGCACCGACGAGGTGGGCGACCTGGGAGAAGGAATGGGGCCCGACCTCGAAGAGGATGTTGCCGGGATGGGAGAGCATCCAGGACCCGAAAGGTCCTCCCCGCAGCTGGCCGAGAGCCTTGTTCCAGATGATGTCGATCTGGTCGATGCGACCGAGGCGACCCGAGCGGATGTCCGCGACGAGGGCTTCGTAGGCGGGGAAGAACAGGAAATTGTGGCCCACCCCGACACTTCGCCCGCTTCGCTTCGCAGCCTCGGCGATCGCCGTGCATTCCTCGCTCGAGATCCCGAGCGGCTTTTCGAGAAAGACGTCGCAGCCGGCCGCGAGTACCTCGAGGGCGAGCCGGGCGTGGAGATTGGGCGGTGTCAGGACGTGGACGACGTCGAGGGACTCGGCCGCAATCATCGTGGTGAGATCAGAGTAGGCCTTGGCGATGCCCTTCGACGCGGCGAAGCGCTCTGCGCGGACCAGGCTGACGTCGCACACCGCGGCGACCTGTACGCCGGGGATCTGCGCGAGGGCAGCGTGGTGGTAGTCGGCGATGAAGCCCGTGCCGAGAAGCCCGACCCGCACGCTCGATTGCTGCATGACTGCGTTGGCTTCCCTTGCGGAGCTCGAGACCCGATTGCGACCTGCTCGATGCGACTACGCGGCCTGGCCGCCCGCATCGGGAGCGGGAGCTCGCATCGATCGAGAACATCGGCGTTCGGAGAGCTCGACTTTCGGCACGATTCGGGGGGGCTAGAACGCGCGCAGCATACCGGTCTCAGGCCCCCGGGGCACGGGGGCTGGGCGGCGGATCAAGTCCGATCGTCTCGGCGCCGCCAGAATTCGTTCCAGGTCGGGAATGCGTCCGGGAGCTGGATCGTCGTCAACGGATTTTCCTCGAGGCCGGCGCCGGGGTGGGGTCGGGTCAGGGCGTCGACGATGTAGAACCGGTGGAATTTCCGGCGCTCGAAATACCACTCGCCGTCGATCCGGGCATAGCGGTCCCAGTACTGCAGAACGCCGATCTGCCAGAGGCCGGTTTCGGGTCTTTCGAGCTCGTCGCGGCAGTAGACGATGCCGCGGGCGTGATCCGCGTCGTCGAAGTCGACGATGTGGTTCCCGATCAGGTGGACCGAGGTCCGCATCGCGCTCATCGTCTCGCTGAACCAGCGGTGCAGGGCGGCGCGGCCCTGCTCGTCGCGGCCGACGCGGACGTTCTCGGGGAAGAGCGTGACGAGGGTGTCCATGTCGCGGGAATCGAGGCAGAGCGCATAACGGAAGGCGAGCTGACGAATCGCGGCGAGCGACTCCATTCGATCGAGGCGGGCCTCGACGGACGATGGATGCCAGGGGCCGAGACGCGACATGGAAGCTCGTTCTCCGTGAGGCGTGCGACCGGGCGGGTCCGTTTCACTTCCGAAACGCGGTCCGCCCGGAGCAGGGATCGCAGGAAATCGCAGCCAGACTAGCGAGAGTCCGTGGCCGGGACCTGCGCGAACGGTGATCTTCCGCGCCGGGACGACTCTTCGCGTGAACCGATCGCGGCGGGCGCCTGTCCCTACGACCAGGATCGGACGGCCACGGTGTGACGGCCCGGTGTGAACGGTCCAGAAAGTGTGAACGACCAGGCTCTAGACGGCGACACGGTCGCCCGGGGAACTCCATGCGACTCTTCTCGGCGGCGACCTCCTGGTGGGGATTCTGGACACGGACGGCGGGGTTGCTCGCCGCTCTCCTCGCGGTTCTCCTTTCCGGATCGACCGTCTCGGCCGAGCCCCTCGCCCGGGGCGACGTGCCCGAGCCGCTTCGGCCGTGGGTCGACTGGGTGTTGGCCGGCCACGAGGATGCGGCCTGTCCCTTTCTTCAAGGCGACGGCGCCCGGGCCTGTCTCTGGCCCGGTCGGCTCGTCCTCGAGCTCGATGGCCGCGGAGGCCGCTTCAGTCAAGAGGTTTACGCGGCGCGTGCGGTCGACGTTCCGCTGCCCGGAGGAGCGGGGCCGGTCTGGCCCGAGCACGTGAAGGTCGGGGGCGAGCGCGCGGCGGTCGTCGAGCTCGGCGGCCTGCCTCATGTTCGCCTCGCGGCGGGATCGCGAACGATCGAGGGGCGCTTCGAATGGTCCGAGCTGCCGCCGGGCTTGCCGCTCCCGAGCGAGATCGGCCTCGTCGAGCTCGTGCTCGAGGGCAAACGCATCGCACGACCGCGACGGGACACGGACGGCGCTTTGTGGCTGCGGGAGGCGAGCGCCGAGGTCGAGTCGGGACCGGTCGAGAATCGTGTCGATGTCGAGGTCATGCGGCGCTTTCAGGACGCCGTGCCGCCGCGGCTCGTCTCGCTCGTCCGGCTCCGAGTGTCGGGAGAGACGCGCGAGGAGCGGCTCGGGGTCGCGCTGCCGGAGGAGTGGCTCGCGACCGCGCTCGCCTCGCCGTTGCCCGCACGCCTCGATCCGGACGGGCGTTTGCGGGTCCAGCTCCGGCCCGGGGACTGGACGCTGCAGCTCGACGCGCGCCTCGCGAAGCCGTCGCTGCGGCTGACGCTTCCGAAGCAGCCCGAAGGCGCGCGCTGGGACGAGAGCGAAGTCTGGTCCGTGGCGCTCGCTCCGGAGCTTCGGCTCGTCGACGTGACGGGGGCGCCGTCGATCGATCCGACCCAGGCGGAGATCCCGCCCGACTGGCAACAGCTCGCGACCTATCGTCTCGAAGCCGATGCCGCTCTCGAGCTCGCCGAGAAGCGGCGCGGAAACGAGGGCAGCGCGGGCGATCAGCTGATTCTCGAGCGGACCTGGGTGCTCGATTTCGACGGCGCCGGGGCGACCGTGATCGACCGTCTCCAGGGCACACTGCGCCGCTCGCTGCGCGTCGAGATGGCCCCCGGCACCGAGCTCGGCCGCGTCGCCATCGCCGGCGTCGACCAGCCGATCACCCGCCGCGTCGCCGGCGATCGACTCGGCATCGAGACGACCCTCGGAAGCCTCGTCCTCGATGCCGACAGCCGGATCCCCGCGAGCCCGCGTCGCCTCGCCGCGGTCGGCTGGGACCACGACGTCGATCAGCTCTCGGGGAGCCTCATGATTCCCCCCGGCTATCGCCTCCTGCACGCCAGCGGTGTCGACGGGGCGAGCTCGACCTGGGTCTCGCGCTGGGATCTCCTCTCGGTCTTCTTCGTGCTCCTGATGACGGTCGTCTGCTTGCGGCTCTTCGGGATGAAAGGCGCGCTGCTCGCCCTCGCGACCCTCGTGCTCGTGTGGAACGAGCCCGGGGCACCGATGCGCATCTGGCTCGTGCTGGCTGTCTTCGAGGCCCTGCGCCGCGCCGTCGCCCGCGGACGTTTCGCGCGCTTCGTGCAGCTCGCCCAGGGTCTGGTCGCGGTCGTGCTCGTCGTGATCGCCGTGCCCTTCGCCGTGTTGCAGCTGCGCGGCGGGCTATTTCCGGCCCTCGCCGGCCACGCGGACGCGGGCTACTTCGGCGTGGCGACGTCGCCGATGGCGGACGGCGGCGTTGCGACCGAACACGCGATGGTTGCGCAGGACGCCGCCGGCGAATTCTCGGAGGGCCAGGCCCCTCCGATGCCGGCCGCCGTAGCGCCGGAAGGTTCCGAGCCGATGCGGTCGTCCCCCCGCGAGCTGCGAAAGGCCATCGCCGGCAGCGTGGTCTCGAGTCTGGGCGACGAATTCGAGGGAGACGGGGGGCGTTATGCAGGTCGCCCTGCGCTCGAGGCGGACCCGTCGGCGGTCGTGCCGACCGGGCCGGGTCGTCCGGACTGGAGCTGGGACCGGGTCGAGCTGCGCTGGAGCGGGCCGGTGACCCGCGATCACGGGCTCGAGCTCTGGCTCGTGCCGCCGTGGGCGAACGGACTGCTCGCGTTCTTGCGCGTCGGTCTGATCGTCGCGCTCGCCGGGCTCTTCGTGCGCAGCGCGCGGGATGCGCTCTTTGCGGGGGGCGGGCTCGGGCCGCTCGGGCTGCGGCTCGGCGGCGCCGCGTCGGCGACGACTGCGACTTCCGCTGCGACTGTGGCCGCGGCGTGGACGAGCTCGGCGATGCGCGTGCTCATGGCGGCGCTTCTGATCGCATTTTCGATCGCGGCAGGCCTCGCCGGGCCGAGCGTCGCGCGGGCCGACATGCCGACGCCGGAGCTGCTCGAGACGCTGCGGACGCGGCTGCTCGAGAATCCGAGCTGTCTGCCGAATTGCGCCGTGCTCTCGCGCCTCGAGGTCGATGTTGCCCCCGAACGGCTGCGCCTCGTCGCGACGATCGAGGCGCGCGAGGAGACCGGCGTCCCGCTGCCCGGCGCGGGTCTCGGGGAGACGAGCTGGCTCCCCGAGTCGGTGCGCGTCGACGGAAGCCGCGCGACGGCGATCCGCCGCGACGCGAATGGGATCGTCTGGCTGCGACTCGCGGCGGGGGCCCACGCGGTCGAGCTCGAGGGTGCGTTGCCGCCGCATGAGTCGGTGCAGGTCGCGCTTCCGCTCGCTCCCCGGCGAGCCGGGCTCGCGCCGACAGCGCGCGGCTGGAGCGTCGTCGGGATCGCGCCCGATGGCACGGCGAACGGGGCGCTCCAGCTCGTGCGCGACGGCGCGCGTGGAACGGCGGTGACGGATTCGGAGGCGGGTGCTGCGGCGGAGGTCGAGCTCGAGCCGTCGGTGATCCTGCCCTTCGTCGAGCTGACGCGGGTTCTCGAGCTCGGGCTGCGCTGGCGAAGCGAGACCCGGATCCAGCGCATCGCTCCGCTCGACGGTCCGATCGTGCTCGAGATCCCGCTCCTGGCCGGCGAGTCGGTGACGACGCCGGGGATTCGGGTCGAGAGCGGACTCGCGAAGCTCACCCTCGCCGCCGGCGAATCGTACGCGAGCTATGCGTCGACGCTCGAGATCGCGAAGTCGATCGAGCTCGCCGCACCCACGGATCGACCGTGGAGCGAGGTCTGGCTGCTCGCAGCGGCCCCCGTCTGGCACGTCGACGCCGAAGGCATCCCGCCCGTCGATCGGGTGCAGGAGGGAGCGCGCCTGCGCGAGTGGCGGCCCTGGCCCGGCGAGAAGCTCTCGCTCGCGATCGAACGGCCCGAAGGCCTCGAGGCGGCGACGCGTACGATCGATCGCGCACAGCTCTCGCTCGCTCCCGGCGCCCGCGCGACGGATGCGTCGCTCACGCTCTCGCTGCGTAGCTCCCAGGGCGGGCAGCACGTCGTGATCCTGCCCGAGGCGGCGGAGCTGACCTCCCTCGATGTCGGCGGCGAAGCGCAGCCGCTGCGGCAGGAGGGCCGCGAAGTCACGCTCACCCTCGCCCCCGGCGCGCGCGAGGTCCACCTCGGCTGGCGGGAGCCCCGCGGCGTCTCGACGCTCTGGCGCGCAAGCGAAGTCGGGCTCGGTGCGGAGGCGGTGAACGCGTCGGTCGAGATCGCGGTGCCTGAGAATCGCTGGCTGCTCTACGCCTACGGCCCGAGGCTCGGCCCCTCGGTGCTGTTCTGGTCGACGCTGCTCGTCGTCGGCGGACTCGCGTGGCTGCTCGCGCGCATCGGTCTGGCGCCGCTGCGCTTCCACCACTGGCTGCTGCTCGGTCTCGGCATGACGCAGGCCCCGATCGTCGCGGGCAGCGTCGTCGTCGTGTGGTTTTTGGCGCTCGGTCTGCGCGGGCGATTCGCCGAGCGGCTGCGCAATATGAGACCGATCCTGTTCCGGCTGCTTCAGGTCGCCCTCGGCGGGCTCACGGTTGCCGCCGCCTTTGCGCTCCTCGACGCGATCGCAACGGGGCTGCTCGGGACGCCCGACATGCGGGTCGCGGGCAACGGCTCGAGCGCGAATCTCCTGCGCTGGTACGTCGACCGCAGCGCCGAGGCGTTGCCGCGGCCGGGGATGTTTTCGCTCTCGCTCTGGTGGTACCGGGGCGTGATGCTCGCCTGGTCGATGTGGCTCGCCCTCGCGCTGGTCGAATGGGCGCGCTGGGGCTTCGGGCAGTGGAGCCGGGGCGGAGTCTTCACGCCGGATCCGGACGGATCGGCATGAGCCGATCCGATCCGCCGCGCGCGGGGGAAGAGCACGCGGAGCGCCTGCGCGCGGGCCGCCTCGCGCTCATCGTCGGGATCACCGTCTTCGCAGGCAAGCTGCTCGCCTACGCGCTGACCGGATCGAACGCGATCTTCGCCGACGCGATGGAATCGACGGTCAACGTCGTCGCCGCGGGCATGCTCCTGTTCGCCCTCAACCTCGCTTCGAAGCCCCCGGACCGCGACCATCCCTACGGTCACGGCCGCGTCGAATTCCTCTCCGCCGCCCTCGAAGGCACGGCGATCACCGTCGCTGCGCTCTTGATCATGGCCGCGAGCGTCCGCGACCTGCTGGCCGGACCGACGGTCCAGAACCTCGACCTCGGTGTCGCGCTCACGATCGCGTTCACCCTCGCGAACCTGTTGCTCGGCCGCCATCTCGTCCGCGTGGGCGAGCGGACCCATTCGATGGCGCTCGTCGCCGACGGACGCCACATCATGACCGACGTCTGGACGAGCGGCGGCGTCGTCGCGGGCCTCGGCGTCGTCTGGCTGACGGGCTGGGTCTGGGCGGATCCGCTGGTCGCGATCGTGCTCGCGGTCAACGTGATCCGGGAGGGATGGGTCCTGCTGCGCAATGCCGTCGGCGGGCTCATGGACCAGGTCGACAACGAGACCCTCGACGAGGTCGTCCGGGTGCTCGAGAGCGAGCGGGGCGAGAGCTTGATCGATGCCCACGGTCTGCGCAGTTGGCGCTCCGGCGCCCGCCGCCACGTCGACGTCCACATTGCGGTGCCCCGTTTTTTCGATGTCGAGCGCATCCACCGGATCCACGACCGGATCGAAGCGGCGCTGTTTCTCGGCGAGTCGCAGCCCGGCGACGTCGTCGTCCATTTCGATCCCTGCGACGCCTCGCTGTGTCGATCCTGTCGGATGTCCGAATGCCCGATTCGAGGGTCAGGCTTCGAAGAGGCGTTCGTGTTCGACCGGGAGCGGCTGACGCGGGAGGACATGGTCAGTCACGGGGCGAGCGCGAACGGTCCGATCCCGACTGCCCGAGTGCAGGGCGCTCGCTAACGTCTCGCGATGGTTGGATCCGCCTCGAATACGGTCTCCGTCGACGCGCCCGAGCTCCCGCGCGAAGTCGTATCGCGGGTCGACCGGGACGGCTACGTCATCCTGACCGGCGTCCTCGACGCCGCCCGTTGCCGCGCGCTCGTAGAAGAGGTCGACCGCGTCGAGCGGGACTTCGAGATCCCGTTCGGAAAGAACGACTTCGAAGGCTTCCGGACCCGGCGCATCTTCAACCTGATCGCCCGTGGCCCCCGGTTCCGCGATCTCGTCCTCGACCCGACCGTGTTGGCCTCGGTCGAAGCGATTCTCGGCGAGGGGTTCCTGCTCTCGGGTACGACCTCGATGCACATCAGCCCCGGAGAGACGCCTCAGCTCCTGCATCCCGACGACGGCATGGTCTCGCTCCCGCGCCCGCATCCGGCGACGATGGTGACGACGCTCTGGGCGCTGACGGACTTCACGAAGGACAACGGTGCGACGCGCTTCGTCCCGGGCTCTCACAAGCGGCCGGCCTTCGTCCCGACGCCGGAGCAAGAGGCGGCGGAGGCCGCCTGTGCGGAGATGCCTGCCGGGAGCGTGCTGTTTTTTCACGCGTCGCTCTGGCACGGCGGGGGACCGAATACGACACGCGACGTAGAGCGCTACGGGCTCTCGATCCAATACGTCGCGGGCTGGTGTCGCCAGCAGCAGAACCTGATGCTGGGAACGCCGCAGGACGTCGTCGCGAGCTATCCGCGGCGGCTGCAGGAGCTGATCGGTTATTCGCTCTACAAGAACGTGATGGGCCACGTGAATCGCGAGCATCCGCTCACGCTGCTCGGCGTCGACGCCCGGCCCGAGATGGTCTGGGACGAGATCGAGCGGAAGAGCTAGGGGAGGCGAACCGATCGGTCGGGTCGTCTCCGACTAACGCGGCAGCGTCGGCTTCACGTCCTGCTCGAGGAACCCGATCACTGCGCTCGAGAACACGTCGTTCTGGTCGCCGGCCACCATGTGGGCGGCGTCCTTCACGTCCGCGAGCTTCGCGTGCGGAATCCGCCGCAGGAAATCCTGCACGCCTTCCTCGGTCACGACGTCCGACAGCTTTCCGCGTACCAGCAGCGTCGGGACACGAATATGCGACAGGGCGACCTCGAAGAGATCCTCGAAATCGGCGCCGGGAACCTCGGTCCCGTCGCGTAGCATGAAGCGCGGGTCCCAATGCCAGTACCAGCGGCCGTCGCTCTTGAGGCGGAGCACCTTCTGGAGACCGGCGGGGTTCGTCTTGCGCTTGCGGTTGGGCGTATAGGCAGCGATCGCGGCGGCGGCCTCGTCGAGGGATGAAAAGCCCTCGATGCCCGACATCATGAAGTCCTTGATCCGGTCGATGCCTTCGGGATTGGTCTGATGGGTGATGTCGACGATCACGAGGCCCGAGGAGACGACGCGATCCGAGTTGCCCTCGGCGAGGATCGCCGAGACCCCGCCCAGGGACGCCCCGACCAGCACGGGCGGACGCCCGAGCTGGTCGGCGACGCAGATGCAGTCGGCGGCGTAGCTCGTGAACGAGTAGTCCCCGTTCGGCGCCCAGCTGCTGTCGCCGTGGCCTCGCAGATCCATCGACACCGCCCGCCAGCCGGCGCGGGCCAGCGCCTCTGCCGTCCCGCCCCAGGCATGGCGCGTCTGGCCGCCGCCGTGGAGCAGGAGGACGGGCCACGCGTCGGCGTCACCCCAGACCTCGGCGGTCAGGGAGAGACCCTCGAAGCCCTGGAAGCGGGTGATCGTCGATTGCATAGGCGGGGAGGTCCCGGCGCGGGGTCGCGGACGCGGGCGCAGCGCTCGGCCGCGCCCGCGTTCGTGCTAGGCCGCGCTCTTCTCGAGGATGTGGACGCCGCAGGCCGAGCCGAGGCCGATGACGTGGGCCAGGCCGACCTTCGCCCCCGCGATCTGGCGGTCGCCCGCCTCGCCGCGCAGGTGGTGGCAGATCTCCCAGATGTTCGCGATGCCCGTCGCCGCGATCGGATGGCCCTTGGACTCGAGACCGCCCGACACGTTCACCGGCATCTTGCCCGTGCGCCAGGTCGCGCCCGACTTGAAGAAGTCGACCGCGCCGCCTTCCGGGCAGAGCATCAGGTTGTCGTAGTGGACGAGCTCCGCCGTGGCGAAGCAGTCGTGGAGCTCGACCAGGTCGAGATCGTCCGGGCCGATGCCCGCCTTCTCGTAGGCCTGCTTCGCCGCCATGCGCGTCAACGTATTCACGTCGGGCAGGACCTGACAGGCTTCCTGGTAGGGATCCGAGGTCAGGATCGAGGCCGAGATCTTGACCGCGCGGCGCTGCTGCTCCTTCGAGAGCGTGCGCAGCTTCGAGCCGCTGACGACGACCGCTGCCGCAGCCCCGTCGCAGTTGGCCGAGCACATCGGCCGCGTGTTCGGGTAGGCGATCATGATGTCGCCCATGATCTCCTCGAGCGTCATCTTCTTCGTGTAGGCCGCGAGCGGGTTCAGCGTCGAGTGCGAGTGGTTCTTCTCCGAGATCTGGGCGAAGAGCTCGAAGTTGGCGCCGCCGTAGCGGTGGCCGTACTCCATGCCGATCTGGGCGAAGACGCCGGGCATCGTGTCCGTGCCGATGCGGCCGTCGACCGGGGCCACGGCGCCGTAGCGGCCCGAGCGCTGCCAGGTGTCGCCGTCTTCCTTGCGCGCGCCGCCTGCGAGCAGGCCGACGCCCGCCAGCTTCTCGACGCCGACCGCGATGCCGAAGTCCGCTTCGCCCGACTTGACCGTCAGGTAGGCCACGCGCAGGGCCGTCGCGCCCGTCGCACAGGCGTTCGACACGTTGTAGGCCGGGATACCGGTCTGGCCGATCTGTTTCTGGAGCTCCTGGGCGATCGGTCGTGCACCGCCCATCAGATTGCCTGCGGCGAGCACGCCCATGTCCTTCATCGAGACGCCGCCGTCCTTGAGGGCGCCTAGGGCGGCCTCGGTCGCGAGGTCGAGGACGTCCTTTTCCTTGTGCTTGCCGAATTGGGTCATCTTGATGCCGAGGATGTAGATGTCGTCCGTGGCCATGATCGATTCCTTTCAGCGCTCGGTTTGCCGAGCGCTCGTTGTTCCGGGGTCGTTAGGCGAGCGGCTCGAAGCCGAAACTGATGGCCTCGGTGCCCTGCGCATCCTTGCCGATCGGGAAGGTCGTGAGCCGGACCTTCATGCCGGTCTTGACCGTCCTGGGATCGGCGGGGCAGTTCACGATGTTGGCGCGTACGCTCGTGCCGCCGCAGTCGACGACGCCCGAGACGAAGGGGACCGGGATTCCGGGGGCCGCGAAGGCCACGATCGTGAACGTCCGCAGGATGCCCTCGGTTGCGACCGCGGCGGGCTGGAAGGACGTGTTCGAGCAGCGGGCGCAGGCGCTTCGTCGATCGAAGAAACGCGCGCCGCACGCCGTGCATTCCTGGGCGACGAGATGGGGCTTGTCGCCGAGCTTCAGGTAGTCGACGAAGGGGATCGGGTCTGCCAACGGAGGAGCTCCTTGATGGCCGGGCAGGGCGACCCGCCGGCGGCGATACGGCCGGCAGCGGGTGCCAGCGTCTAAAGGGAAAGCGGATTAGAGGAAGCGGGCGAAAGCTACCCCGGTCGCGACCGCCCGACTATACCCCGCGTTACCCCCGGCGTTCGCCGGATCCCTCCGGATGGTCCGGGAGACCCCGGTAGGACGGGCCCGTGGGCCGAGCGCCCTACTCGATGTCCTCGGGCTCGAGGGAAGAATCGATGCCCTCGAGCTGGAGGGGGTCGTAGGCGTCCTCGTCGTGGGTATCGCCGTCGGTGCTGGTCGCTGCTTCGAGGTCGATGTCCTCTTCGCGGGACTCGATCCCGACCCGGAAGGCCGCGAAGCCGGGCATGACGATCTGGTTGAGGGCCATGCCGAGAACGCGGCCGCGGACAGGGGATTTCACGGTGTCGCGTGCGTTGGTCACGGGGTCGACGACCGCGCCGAGGGTCTGACCGATCTCGACCCGGTCGCCGAGCTCGACCGAGCCCAACAGGATGCCGCTGCCGCTCGTTCGGACCCAGATCGACTCGTAGAAGACGGGCTGGGGATCCACCCAGAGATGGAAGCGGGCGATCATCCCCAGCGAATCCATCAGGCTCTCGATCGCGCGCACGCCTTGCTCGACCTCTTCCGGCTGAAGCCGCATCGGCTCGCCCGCCTCGATCGTCACCGCTGCGATCCCCGCCCGCGTCGACGCAGAGCGCAACGACCGTTCCCGATCGTTCGAGTGGAGCACCGCGATGGCGCCAAAGCCCTTCGTCATGGCGAGGATGCGCGGATCGGAGAGATCCGCGCGGAGCTGGGGCAGGTTGGTGCGGTGGAACGAACCCGTATGGATGTCGACCAGATAGTCGCAGTGGCGGATCACCGCCTCGAAGAACGAGTAGGCGACACGCGATGCAAGGCTGCCGCGGGGGTTACCCGGGAAATAGCGATTGAGATCGCGGCGGTCTGGCAGGTAGCGAGACGCGCGCTGGAAGCCGACGAGGTTCACGACCGGGACGCCGATCAGCGTGCCTGAAAGCGTCTCGGGGTCGATCGAGTGGTAGACGCGGCGCACGATTTCGATGCCGTTCAGCTCGTCGCCGTGAATCGCGGAGGTCAGACAGAGGACGGGGCCGGGCGAAACGCCATGGGCGACGAGGACGGGGGTGTCGACCTGGAGCCCGGCCACCTCGTTATTGGCGTGCCAGCCGAGGGTCGCCCGCTTGCCGGCGACGACTTCGCCGCCGAGGAGTCGGATCGGCTCCGGCATCAGGGCGGGCTCGACGAGCTCTCCGGCCCCGTTCTGCTCGCCTGCGGTCGCGGCTGCCGGCGTGCTGCCGATCCGGGGCGCCGTCGGGACGGCCGCGGGACTCTCGGGCTTTCCTACCACGGGCGTGGGTTTGGGAGTCGGAGTGCGGATCGGCGCGGGAGTCGACGCCGGACGCGCTGTCGTCGCGGGCTTCTGCGGGGATTGAGCGGCGGCAAGACCGGAGCCGAGGCCAGCGAGATCTCCCAGGCCTGCGAGGTCGGTAGTTACGACTCCCAGCACGACGGCGAACGCGACGGCGAGGGTCGCGCCCCATCTACTCCGCCGCGCGTTCATTCCGCCCATCACAGATCATTCCTTCCGCCACGTGGATCCAGCCTGGATCGAGACACACGTGGCTCTGCTTCGGTTCGTAGGCTTTCGAACTTGGGGGGGGGTCGTCAGCGCTGTGGCGGGCGTTCGGGGTGATAGGATATGGGCCGCTCAGACAATCGACAATCCATGGACCGGAATCCATGGACGAGAATCCGGGGAGTACGGAGTGGTATCGAGGCGCGGATGGATGCGGGGGCTCGCGCTCTGCGCGGGACTGCTCGCGGCCGGCCTGCCGCTCTCGTCGACCTCGGGCGCGAAGTCGAAGGGGACGAACGCGGGCGAAGAGAGCAAACAGATCGCGGGCTGGGTCGAACGCGTCACGCTCCTGCCGGAGCACCAGATCGCGCTGGCAAAGCTCGATACCGGAGCGAAGACCTCGTCGATCCACGCCGAAGACATCGAACGTTTCGAGCGAGAGGGCGAGGCGTGGGTCCGCTATACCCTCGTGCTCAAGGAATCGAGGTCCGACGTGCACCGCCTGCCGCGTGAGTCCCGCGTGGTGCGCAAGGTCTACATCAAGGACCACGAAAAACGGCCCGACGCCCGTCCCGTCGTCGAATTGGAGTTCTGCATGGACGGGCGTTCGCACAGCGCGCGGTTCTCGTTGGTCGATCGCAGCGCATTCCTGTACTCCGTACTGCTCGGACGTGAGTTCCTCGCCGGATCGTTCGTCGTCGATCCCGAGGCGACCTTCCTGACCGGCGCCTCCTGCGAATCGAGCCGAGGACCGGAGAGAAAAGCGCCTTGAAAGTACGTTCGATCTACCTGGTCGCGTTCACGATCGCTGCGATCGGCATCGCGATCTTCCTGGTCAAGCTCGACCGCCTCGGTCTTCCCCTGACTCCGAATCAGGACACCGCCGTCTGGACGATCGAGGCCCGCGCCCGCTTCGAGGCGAAGGGCGGACCACTGACCGCGCGCCTCGAGATCCCGGCAGCGCCGCTCGGCTTCGAGATCCTCGACGAGGACTTCATCTCCGCGAACTACGGCGTCACGACCGAGCACGAAGACCTCCACCGCAGCTCGATCTGGACGGTCCGGCGCGCGAAGGGCAAGCAGTCGGTCTACTACCGCCTGTCGGTCATCGAAGCCGACACCGTCAAGCAACACACGGACGAGTTCCCCGGCTTCCCCGATCGGCCCGAGCGGGACGAGGCCCTCGATTCGGCGATCGAGGCGCTGCTCGAGAAGGTGCGCCTCGAGTCCGCCGATACGGTCAGCTTCACGGGCGCCCTGATCCGGCGCATCAACAAGCTCGAGGGCGACAGCGCCGTCGGTCTGCTGAACGACGGCGACGTCACCGCCAGCCGCCGCGCCCTCCAGCTCGTCGACATCCTCGCCTCCGCCCGGATCCCCGCCCGGGTGGTCTGGGGCATCCTGCTCGAAGACGAGGTCCGGGACGCCAGGCTCGCGCCCTACGTCGAGGTCCACAACCAGAGCGTCTGGCTTCCCTTCGACCCGTTGACCGGCGAAAAGGGCTACCCCGCGCGCTTCCTGATCTGGTACGTCGGCTCGACTCCGCTCCTCGATCTCGAGGGAGCGAAGACCGGCGAAGTACATTTCGCAGTCGCGCGCACGCTGCGCGAGATGGTCGACGTCGCGGCGCAGCGCGCCCAGAAGGGCGACTCGGCCTGGTTCGATTTCTCCGTCTTTTCGCTGCCGATCCAGACCCAGAACGTCTACCGAGTGCTGCTCATGGTGCCGCTCGGCGCCTTCCTCGTCGTCATTCTCCGCGGCTTCGTCGGAATCAAGACCTTCGGGACCTTCATGCCCGTGCTGATCTCGCTCGCGTTCCGTGATTCGGGGCTCTACGTCGGCGTCCTGTTGTTCGTGACGATCGTGGGGCTGGGCCTCTGGATCCGATTCCTGCTCGAGCGGCTGCAGCTTCTGCTGGTTCCCCGGCTCGGCGCGGTCCTCACGATCGTCGTGCTCCTGATGCTGATGATCAGCATCGTGTCCTTCCATTTCGGGATGGACACGGGCATCTCCGTCGCGCTCTTTCCGATGGTGATTCTCGCGATGACGATCGAGCGCATGTCCCTCGTCTGGGAGGAGACCGGCGGGCGCGATGCGCTCGTGCAGGGCTTCGGCAGCCTGATCGTCGCATCGGCGTGTTACCTCGTCGTCAGCAACGAGATGCTGGCGCATCTGGTCTACGTCTTCCCGGAGCTCCTGCTGATCGTGCTGGCCGCCTCGATCCTCGCCGGCCGCTATACGGGCTACCGACTCTTTGAATTCTGGCGCTTCCGCAGCGTGCTCCGGGGCCCCGAGGAGCCGTCGTGAAGTGGCCGCTCCGCTGGCCCGGGACGGTGCTCCGCGAGCACGGCATCCTCGGCATGAACGAGCGCAACTTCAGCCTCATCAAGGCCGAGAATCCGCGCCGGCTCTTTCCCCTCGTCGACGACAAGGCGAAGACGAAGGAGCTCGCCGCCAAGGCCGGGATCGCCTTCCCCGAGCTCTACGGCCTGATCAAGAGCGACGCCGAGATCCGCAATTTCACGAAGCTGATCGAAGGCAAGCAGAAATTCGTGATCAAGCCGGCCCACGGCAGCGGCGGCAACGGCATCATCGTGATCCGCTCGGTCCGCAACGGCCGTTATTTCCGCGCCAACGGGACCTTCCTCGACGAGCAGGGCATCGAGCACCACATCTCGAACGTGCTCTCCGGGATGTACAGCCTCGGCGGCCGCCCCGATCAGGCGCTGATCGAGCGCTGCGTCGAGTTCGATCCGATCTTCGACGAGGTGACTTTCCAGGGCGTGCCCGACATCCGCACGATCGTCTACCGCGGCTATCCCGTCGCGGCGATGGTGCGGCTCCCAACCCGGCGCTCGGACGGCAAGGCCAATCTCCACCAGGGGGCGGTCGGCGCAGGCGTCGATCTCAAGACCGGCAAGACGACCCACGCGATCCTGGCCGGCAAACCCGTCACCCATCATCCCGATACGGGGGCCGTGCTCGAGGGCATCCAGATCCCGGGGTGGAAGGACTTGCTCGTGCTGGCGGCGCACTGCTACGACGTCGTACCGTTAGGCTACCTCGGCGTCGACATCGTGCTCGATCGGGATTTCGGACCGCTCGTTCTCGAGCTCAACGCACGGCCGGGACTCGCGATCCAGATGGCGAATCGGCGCGGGCTGCGGCCGGCGATTGCGCGGGTACGGGCGCTGCCGCAGGTTCCGACGACCGCGCAGCAGCGGGCGGCGTTTGCGATGGGGGATGCGGATACCCTCGAAGGCGGAATGATTTCGACGTAGACGGGGATCGGGGCACGCCGGCCATGGAATGGCAGTCGGGGTCTCGGGATTCACCTCGCGTTCTTGGGTGGGCGCGGGCCTCTCTTGAAAATCTAACGCGGAATATTAGATTTGCAGAATGTTGGACCGTCGTCTCCGCCCGCAGATACTCCAGGATCTCTCGGTCCAGGCCGCGGTCGTGCTGCTCGGGCCACGCCAGGTCGGCAAGACGACTCTGGCGCGCGGCATCGCGGAAACGACGCCTTCGATCTATCTCGATCTCGAGGATCCCGCCGACCGCGACAAGCTGGCCGAGCCCGCGCTGTTCCTCGCGGGGCACGCGGACAAGCTCGTGGTCATCGACGAAGTCCAGAACGCGCCGGACCTGTTCTCGGTCCTCCGCGGTCTGATCGACTCGGGCCGCCGCGGCGGCCACGCGACCGGCCGGTTTCTCCTGCTGGGATCGGCATCCATCGAACTCCTGCGGCAAAGCTCCGAAAGTCTCGCGGGCCGGGTCGCCTATCGGGAACTCTGTCCGTTCGATCTCACGGAGGTCGGCGCCGCCAAGCGCGATGCGCTTTGGCTTCGGGGCGGTTTTCCGCAAAGCCTGCTCGCGCGCCGTGAGGCCGATAGCCTGAGTTGGCGCCGCGATTTCCTGCGCACGTATCTGACCCGCGACATTCCGAATCTCGGTCCTCGCATTCCCTCCGAGACGTTGCGGCGATTGTGGACCATGCTCGCGCACGCGCAGGGCACGCCGGTCAACGCCGCAAAACTCGCGGCCAATCTGAACGTCAGCTCGCCGACGGTGGCGCGTTACATCGATCTGCTCGTCGACCTTCTGCTGGTGCGCCGCCTACAGCCGTTCCACACGAACACCCGAAAACGCCTCGTCAAGTCGCCGAAGGTATATGTCCGCGACAGCGGATTGGTGCATGCGCTGCTGACCATTCCCGATCGCGACTCTTTACTGGGGCATCCCGTCGTGGGTTCGAGCTGGGAAGGATTCGTGATCGAGACGCTGGTGGCGTGTGCGCCCGAATGGACCAATGCCTTTTTCTATCGCACGAGCGCGGGCCACGAGATCGACCTGTTGCTCGAGCTGCCCGACGGCATGCTGTGGGCAATCGAAATCAAGCGAGGACCATCGCCGAAGGTCGACGCGGGGTTCCATGTAGCCTGCGATGACCTCCGCCCCGCCAAACGGTTCGTGGTCTACGGCGGGAACGACTCCCTCGGCATGCCGCACGGGATCGAGGCCGTGAGCGTGCACGAGCTGGCGATGCGGTTGAATGCGCAGAGCGAGGTGTGAAGGGTGCGCCTGCGACGTGGACATTCCTTGAATGGAGAAGCGCGACACCGATCGTTTCGTCGATTCAGTACGACCCGCAAGGCCGTCCGACCTCAATGACGATCCCCTCGGTGGGAACCCGTTCGTTCCAATACGATCGACTCTCGCCGCGGCGAAAATTGGACCCCTTCGTGTCTGCAGCCGGCGGCGCGAACAACGTCGACTTCCGCTATCAGACGGACGCTGCGACGCCGGTCCCGGCCTACGACAAGCTCGGCAACCTGACTCGCGTCCATGCGACCTTCGGGGGGACGGCCTCGCCTTCACGCCAGTACGAAATGGAATACGCCTACGACGCGCACAATCGCATTGCGCAGCGGACGATGAACGACTCCGCGAAGTCATTCGCCTACGACTCGCGCGGCAACATGACGAGCCAGGCAGGGGATCCCTAGACCTTCGCGACCGCCGGGATCGAGTCCGCCCATGCAATCAAGACCCGTACTGCGAACGAGAATGGGACCCTCTACGACTATGCCTATACCTACGACGGCGCCGGCAATCTCAAGTCGAAGTCTCGCTTGACGGGCGGCTCGACACTCGGCACGACCCACTACCTGTTCGACGGCCGCGGACGCCTTACCTACGTCGGGACGACGAGCCCCGGTAGCTGCAACACGCTGACGGCGACGTACAACGGCATGGGCGAGCGGGTCAAGGAGGCGGGCTCGAAGACCTACCTCTACGCGGGCCCGGGCTTCCGCTTGAATCCGAACGCTGTGGCCTGGGGTCAGGAGTACTGGATCGAGATCGAAGCCCTGGGCGAGCGGGATCGTCCGGGCGCCGTCGCCGGTGCAGGCCGGTTTCTCGATCGGGGTCTCGGTTTTGGTGGTCTTCGTGCCATACCAGGTCTGGGTGGGGGCGGGTCGCCGCCGCCGCCGGTTTCGGGGACGGCGGCGTTTCGGTGGGTCATCTCGGATGCGATGGGGAGCTCTCTCGTCGAGATCGACAATACGGGGACGATCGTCGCGCGCTCGGCCAATCCGCCATTCGGGAAGATCGCGGAGCAGTGGGGCTCGAGCGGGGGTGTAACCGGGACGAGCGGACTCGGCGCGAGGATCTATTACGCGGGGCATGATCGGCAGACGGATAGCGGGCTCGTGTACATGAATGCGAGGTGGATAGATCCGGGGAGTGGGGGGGCGTCAGTTTCGATCCGGTGATCGCGGATGCGTTCGAGCCGAAGGCTTACAACGGGTACTCGTATGTCGAGAATAATCCGATCAACCGGATCGACCCGACGGGGATGGAACCGTTCATCGTGTCGATGTTCGACGCGAATGCAACGGGGACGCGTTTTTACATCAATGTCCAAGATGTGTCGGGCGGAGCGGGATCGGAAACAAAAAGCGGAGAAGGCGGCGAAGGGTCCGGGGCGGAGCCTCGGGAAGCGCTGGCGGAACCTCAGCAGGAGGAATTGGCGGAGCCGTTGTCTCCAGCGGAGGAGGGTCAGCCGGAATTGCTCCGACTCCATCGAATGGTGCGATCGGGAGCTCTTCGGCAAACCAGTCCCAGAGTGCGAATAGCGACCTCTTTGAAGGCGTAGAAGTAATGCTGATCGTCGGTGATCCCCGATTTTCTGAGGTGCTCAAGGAACATCGAAGTGAGTTGAATGACCTGTTGCGACAGTTTGCGTCGGAAATTCAGGCCAGTGGCGCCCACGCACTTCGGACTGGGGAGTACGCAAATCAGATTCATTGGAGCGCTCAGTTTGGGCCGAGGCTGGGAGACCGAAGCTATCAGACTTGTAGTTCCGACAGCTCGGCAGGAGGATGCTCGACGAGCCACCCGTTGAGGCGGAGTGCGTTGCTGGATCTTCACTCACATCCGAGTCGTATCGATGGGAGGCAAGGCTCGAATCCGTCGGGGCCAGACCGCGGTACCGATTTAATCAACGGCCCGTCGGTGCTCTTCGATCCAAATAGTGGAAAATTCCAGTTTTACGATGGCAATGGCCCGATCGGGAGTCCAAGATGAGGGTGCAGATTTTCCATACTGGTCGACTAAAGGCCATGTGGCTTTTGATGACGTTATTGCTATTCGCGGTCATTCAGTTGACTACCTTCGGTTGCGAGGTGCGAGAGAAGCTAGAGGATCCTTCCGGTCAAGACGAAATTCAAACGGTCTCTTTATTGAGTTTGATCGTCACGCCAAAAGACTTTGATCGTTCAAGAATTTTCGTACAGGGATTCATTGTTCGTGAGTTTGAGGAGGAGAGGTTGTATTTCTCTGATCGAGATGCTGACTATGTGATCGCCGAGAACTCAGTACGTCTTGACTTCGACGGATCGCCTAATTCTATTTCTACTCTCAATCATTGTTATGTTGTAGTGGAGGGCACGTTCTCGATCAAAGAGAGAGGAGACGGCCTCAGTCCGGATCGCTCAATACGAGCAATCACTAGATTGAGTCCGTCAATTACCCGATCTGGTGAGAATGTTCCCGGTAGGTGTGTGCAGTAGTCCCAGAGTGATTCCTGCATCGCCAGATCGCTTGGATTTGACAACGAATTCTTGTCGCATAATTTCGTCGTTACTGACTGCATCGGGTGTTCTGATCGCCTGGCCCCGGTGACCTGCTCCGAAAATCTCGACCCAGTCTCAAGGTTGGGCTTTGCCCCGATCAATCTTCACGAACCATTCGTCGAGTCATGCCCTCAAGCCGGCACGATCGTGTACAGCAGATCCCCCGCATCGATCTGCTCCCGAGCCGGCACGTGGATCTTCTTGATCCGCCCACCGATCGGCGCCGTCACGCTCGACTCCATCTTCATCGCTTCGATCACGCAGAGCCGCTCGCCCGCAGCGACGATCTCGCCCTCCGCTCGGACATGGGAAGCGAGCAACCCCGGCAACGGAGCACCGACCTGACACGGATCCTCAGGGTCCGCCTTGGCGTGTTTCTCCGCGATGACGCCGACCGACTTGTCCTGGACCATGATGCGGCGCGGCTGGCTGTTGATGTCGAAGAAGAGGGCGCGCTTGCCTTCGGCGTCGACGTCGCCGATGGCGACGAGCCGGACGACGAGGGATTGGCCGGGCTCGAGCTCGAGATGGAGCTCCTGGGCGAGAGCCATGCCGTGGAAGTAGGCGGTCGTCGGGAGCACGGTGACGTGGGTGCCGTGGCGCTTTCGCTGCTCGAGGTACTCGAGGAAGACCTTCGGATAGAGCAGGTACGAGAGGCAATCGGCGCGGGTCGGCTCGTGCTCGAGGCGGCGGGTCAGCTCGATCTTCGTCGCCTCGAAGTCGGCCATCGCGAGGTCTTCGCCGGGCCGGCCGTCGATGCGCGGTCGTTCCTTCAGCACGAGCGTACGGAGCGGCTCCGGGAAGCCGTGGGGCGGCTGGCCGATGCGGCCCTCGAAGTATTCGATCACGCTGTCGGGGAACGTCAGGTCACGACCGCGATCCATGACGTCCGCGGGCGCCAGGCCGTTCGCGAGCATGTAGAGCGCCATGTCGCCGACGACCTTCGAGGACGGCGTGACCTTGACGACGTCGCCGAAGAGACGGTTCACCTCGGCGTACATGCTCGTCACTTCGCGCCAGCGCTCGCCGAGCCCCATCGAGGTCGCCTGGGTCCGCAGGTTCGTATACTGGCCGCCCGGGATCTCGTGCTCGTAAACCTCGGCGCTGCCGTGGAACGGGCCCTTGTCGAAGGCGCGGTATTCCTTGCGCACCGCCTCCCAGTAGGCGTCGAAGGGCAGCAGCTTGTCGAGGCTGAGCTCCGTCGGTCGCTCGGACTGGGCGAGCATCGCGACGACGCTCTGGAGGTTCGGCTGCGAGGTCGAGCCGGAGAGCGGACCGAAGGCGCAGTCGATGGCGTCGACGCCGGCCTCGACGGCCTTCATGTAGGCGGCGCCCTGGACGCCGGCGGTGTCGTGGGTGTGAAGGTGGATCGGGATGCCGATTTCCTGCTTCAGGACCGAGACGAGGCGTCCGGCGGCGTAGGGCTTCAACAAGCCCGCCATGTCCTTGATGCAGAGGATGTGGGCGCCGCGTTTGACGAGGTCCTTGGCGAGCTCGACGTAGTAGTTCAGGGCATAACGTTCTCGGGCGGGGTCGAGGATGTCGCCGGTATAACAGATGGCGACCTCCGCGATCGCGCCGACCTCGCGCGTTGCGTCGATCGCGACCTGCATCTGCTCGGGCCAGTTGAGCGAGTCGAAGATGCGGAAGACGTCGATGCCGCGAGCCTTCGATTCCTTGATGAACTCGCGCACGACATTGTCGGGATAGGTCGTGTAGCCGACCGCGTTCGCCCCGCGCAGCAGCATCTGGAACAGGATGTTCGGAATCGCAGCGCGCAGCTTGTCGAGCCGCTCCCACGGATCCTCGTCGAGGAAGCGCATGGCGACGTCGAAGGTCGCGCCGCCCCACATTTCGAGGGAGAAGAGCTCGGGCGCCTCGCGGGCGAGGGCTGGGGCGACGGCGAGCATGTCCTGGGTCCGCAGCCGCGTCGCGAGCAGCGACTGGTGGGCGTCGCGGAAGGTCGTGTCCGTCAGCAGGACGGGCTTGTGGCCCGACATCCATTTCACGAAGCCCTCGGCGCCGAGAGCGTCGAAGCGCTGCTTCGTGCCCGGAGCGGGGGGGGCCTTCCGGTCATAGGGCGGAATGTGGGGCTCGCGCCGGATCGAATCGGGATCGATGCGCTCGACGCCTGCCTTGCCGTTGACGGTGATGTCGCCGAGATACTGGAGCAGTCGTGTGCCGACGCCCTTGTCGGCCTCGAGCTTCAGGAGCTCCGGCGTCTCCGCGATGAAATGCGTGTCGCACTCGCCGGCCTGGAAGGTCGGGTGGGCGAGCACTTTCTTGAGGAACGCGATGTTGGTTTCGACGCCGCGCACGCGGAACTCGCCGAGAGCGCGCAGCGCGCGGTGCGACGCTTCGTCGAGATCGCGGCCGCGGGTCGTCAGCTTCACGAGCAGCGAGTCGTAGTAGGGCGTGATGTAGGCGCCGGGGAAGGCGCTGCCCGCGTCGAGGCGGACACCGAAGCCGCCGGGAGACCGGTAGGAGATGAGACGCCCGTAGTCCGGGAGGAAGCGGTTCTCGGGGTTCTCGGTCGTGACGCGGCACTGGATCGCGAAGCCGCGCGGTGCGATCGATTGCTGCGAGATGCCGAGCTCGGCGAGGCGCTGGCCCATCGCGACGCGGATCTGGCTCGCGACGATGTCGACACCGGTGATCTCCTCGGTGACGGTGTGCTCGACCTGGAGCCGGGGGTTCATCTCGATGAAGTAGTAGTCGTTCCCGGAGAGCAGGAACTCGACCGTTCCGGCATTGCGATAGTTCACGCTTCGAGAGAAGCGCACGGCCGCGTCGCAGAGCTCGTCGCGCAGCTTCGGCGGCAGGTTCGGCGCGGGGGCGAGCTCGAGGACCTTCTGATGGCGACGTTGGATCGAGCAGTCGCGTTCGTAGAGATGGACGACGTTTCCGTGGGCGTCGGCGAGGATCTGGACCTCGATGTGCTTCGGCCGCTCGATCAGCTTCTCGATGAAGACTTCGTCGTTGCCGAAGGCGCTGCCGGCTTCGCGGCGCGCGGCGTCGAAGTTCTCGATGAATTCGCTCTCGGTCCGGACGACACGCATGCCGCGCCCGCCGCCGCCGCCCGACGCCTTGACCATCACCGGGAATCCGATCTCCCGGCCGATGCGCAGGCCCGATTCCGCATCCTGGACCGGCGGCGAGCCGGGGATGATCGGCAGCCCGGCGGCGAGCGCCGCGTTGCGCGCGCTGACCTTGTCGCCGACGGCGGCGAGCACCTCGGGCGGGGGCCCGACGAAGGCGAGGCCCGCGGCTTCGACGGCGGCGGCAAAATCGGACCGCTCCGAGAGGAAGCCGTAGCCCGGATGGATGGCGTCGGCGTTCGTGCTCTCCGCGATCTCGAGGATGCGCTCGATGTCCAGATAGGCCCCGACCGGATTGCCGCCCTCGCCGAGGGAGTACGCCTCGTCGGCCTTGAAGCGGTGGAGGGCGAAGCGGTCCTCGTAGGAATGGATGCCGATCGTTCGCACGCCGAGCTCGGCGCAGGCGCGGTGGATCCGGATCGCGATCTCTCCGCGATTGGCGATCAGGAGTCGGCGAATCTCGCGCGGCATGACGGGAATACTCCATCCCCATCTGTCGGAGGCCGACGCGGGGCAAATTCACGGGAACAGGTCTCAGGTCGAGCTCGATTGCGGCGCCCAGCGGGTCGTCCGGTCCATCGGTCCCCGGTCCACCGCAAAGGCATGCTGAATCGCGTCGGAGAATAGTGCGAGGCCGCCGTGGCGGCGAGGCACGCGAGACGCCGCGCTCAGGTCCGGGCATCACCCGTCAGGATCGCGCCGCGAAGCGGCGCAAAGGCGTGGCAGAGCTGCGTATCGATGACCTGGATGCCGGATTCGGGGTCGAACCAGCGATCGACCTGGGCCCAGTGGTGGGGGTGGACCATGTAATCGACGCTCAACCCCTCGAGTCGGTCGTATTCCTGCTCCCAGACGTAGCTGTAGACGGGAGCATCCGCGCTCGACCAGTCGAGCGGGACGGCACGGGAGAGACGCCAGTTGAGAATCGAAGTCACGTGGGCCGGCATTTCGAGCAGATCGCGCTCGAATCGATCGAGCTCGGTCGCGGGGACGTTCGGAAGCCGTCGGAAGAGCGCAGTGCGCTTGATCCCTTCCGTCAATCCGGGTCGGCGCAGCCCCGCTCCGATCGTCTCGAGCCCCATCGCACAGACGATCGCGCAATGGCGCTCGAGGGCGGGCGTGATGCGCTCCCGCCAGACGCGGCTCGCGCGGGCGGCCTCGCCCGTGGCTCGGTCGGGAAAGAGCAGGTCCCACGTGAAATGGCCGGCACCGTAGTCGGCGACATGGTTCGCGGCGATCCAGGCGTTCCTGATTCCGGGCAGCGCCCGGGCCGCCGCGTCGAGGGCCTCTTCGAGGTCTTTCGCGTCGCCGGGCGTGTGACGCGGTCGCAGGCTGAGCTGCGCGGTCTCCCGCCAGCCCCGGGTCTCGATCTCGAATGCATCGGTCGGTTCGGGAGCGGGCCAGCTCGCTTCCGCGGCACGGACCTCGCCGGCGAGGGGCTCGGCGACCCAATAACGCCGTTCGCGCGCGCGGATCAACGGCGCGACGGATTTCCAGAAAGCGGGGACGGCCGGATCGTTGGCCGCCGACCGCATCGCCCACCAGGCGGCGATGTCCGCGATCTCCCAGCGCAGGCGCAGCAGGACGGCCTGGTCGATCAGCTCGAAGGGCGGCGAGATCGACGCCTCGATCAGGTGGAGTCCGCGCTTCGCGGCGGCGGGGACGTAGCCGCTCATGAATTGCTCGAGCAGGGACGCGCGCTGCTCGGGCGCAACCTCGATCCGGTCCTCGGCGATGATCATCGGACCCCCACTCCGGACGCGATCGCGGGGCGCGACGTCCGGGACGAGGCTAGCTCGGTGCGCGCAGCATCCGCCCGTCGCGCAGACAGTCGGCGAGCTCCAGGTAGACCAGGCCCAGGGATTCCCGATTCGGGGTCGAGGACGGCGAGCCGCGGCCCGTCGCATGGGCGCGAAGCCGCCGCAGGATCCGCGTCGAGAGCGTGCCCTCGTCGCGGATCACGTCGAGGGGCGTGCGCAGGGCCGTGTAGAGCGGATCGTGCGCGAAATCCCGCTCGAGCAGCTCGCACCAGAGGTCCGACGCGCAGCGCGGCTGGGCGTCGAATCCGAGCGCCGAGAGATAGCGCGTGTCCACGATCTGGGTGCGCTCCGCCTCGCGCGTCGTCGCACGCAGGATTTCGGCGAGGGACGACGTGTCCAGGGCGCGCAGCCGAGCCTGGGCGGCGCTTCCCATCTGGCACAAAGCCCGCAGGCTCGCCGCGATGGCCGAGTGAATCGCCACATCGGCGAAGGGCGTTTCCTGGACGTCGAGCACGCGGATCTCGATCGCCATCCGGTCGAAGCGTGCGATGCAGCCGCGCCCGTTCACCCACTCGTGACGGAGCAGTCCCTCCGGATCGAGGGGGGCCAGGTCCGTGTAGACGCTCTCGAGCAGCGCTTGATAGGCGGCGCGGGTGAAGACCGGCTCGGGCACGACCGACCCCGCGACCTTCGGGACCCGGCGCGCGTTCGTGCGGTAGACGTCGAGGCGGGTGTCCATGAAGCCCGAGATGCGGCCGTCGACGCAGGGAGACGAGGCTGCGAGGGCGGGCAGGATCGGCAGCAGCGCGCGCGCTGCTGCGTGCAGGCGGCCGAACTCGTCGTCGTTCGAGAAGGGAAGATTGAGGTGGGCGCTCTGCAGATTCGCCCAGCCGTGGCCGCGGCAGTCGAAGATGCGGTCGAACGCGTCGTAGATCTCGCGCGAGCCGTGGGGCCAGGGCTCGAAGTCGCGGGTAGCGTCCATCCAGGGATGCATCGCCGTCGGGAGCAGTCGCGCGCCCATCGGCGCGAGCTGCTCGTTCATGCGGCGGATCTCGCGCTCGAAGCCGTCGCCCACGCCGCTGAATCCCGGGGCCGGCCCGTTCGTCTTGACCTCGATCACATGGCGCGCGAGCTCGTTCGACCAGGCGTAGGCGCCGCGCTCGATCTCGTTCTCGATCGTTCCCGATTCCGCCTCGATCAGCCGGTCGGCGATCGGCTTCACGTCGAGGGTCACCGCGTCGACGATCATGTACTCGAGCTCGATGCCGAAGCCCTCGAAGAGCGACAGCGTCCGGGAGTCGTCGGAGCGGGTCTCGGCCGGCACTTCAACCGCCATAGGAAAGCTCGTCCCCGCCGCGGCGATCGAGTCGGATCCGGAACCACTGCATCACGCGCCGGTAGACCTCGTCGCCGATCACCGTGTCCTCGTAGCCGACCTCGATGTTCGGGTTGTCGTTGATCTCGATCACGAGGAACTCTCCATCGACCTCTTTCAGATCCACGCCGTACAGTCCATCCCCGATCAGTCTCGCTGCACGCACGGCGATCTCGATCAGCTTCGGCGGCACGTCCTCGAGCGCGAGAGTGTCGACCTTGCCGTAGCGCCGGAAGCCCGAGGGCCCCGTCCGCACGATCTGCCAATGGCCGCGGGCCATGTGGTAGCGGCAGGCGAAGAGCGCCTCACCGCCGAGCACGCCGATGCGCCAGTCGAACTGCGACGCCGTGAACGCCTGCGCCACCACGAGCTCCGAGTCGTGCAGGAAGAGCTCCGCCTTCTCGCGCAGCTCTTCGGTCGTCGAAGCCTTCGTGACACCGCGGGAGAAAGCCGAATCCGGACGCTTCAACACGCACGGAAGCCCGACCTCGGCCGCGATCTCCCCGATCGAGTCCTCGTGGGCCACGAAGGTCTTCGGATGCGGGATCCCGTGACGTGAGAAGAGCTCGGCGAGAAAGACCTTGTTCGAGCAGCGCAGGATCGAGATCGGATCGTCGATCACGATCAGCCCGTCGGTCGCCGCGCGGCGGGCCATCCGGTAGGTCGGGCCGTTGACGTAGGTGGTTTCCCGGATGAAGAGCGCGTCGAACTCCCCGATGTCCTCGGCGTCGTCGCGTCGGATCAGATGGGGTCGGATGCCGACCTCGCGGGCGGCCTTCGAGAATTTGCGCAGGGTCCGCGAGTCGGACGGGCTGTCCTCGGCCTCCGGGTCGTACAGGATCGCGAGGTCGTACTGGTACTTGCGCGCCGGCGTCGCTCGTTCGCGTCGGCCGAAATGTTTCTCGGCCTGGTTGATCACGAAGGGGCGGTGGCTCTCGGGGATCTCGCCCGTCGAGATCGGGCGGACGGACGAGAGACGCCATTCGTCGGCCGCGCGCTCGAAGCTCGCGCGCAGGAGCGGCACGGAGAACTGCTCGTACAGCACTCGCGCGAGGGCATCGTAGCGCTTCGAGAGATTGCGCCCGAAGTAGACGGAGAGCTCGAAGCGCTTGCCGCGGAGCTTCGCGAGGCTCTTCTGGATCAGCTCCTCCATCTGCTCGGAGACGATCCGGACGACCGGCGAGAGGCGCAGATCCTGGAGCGTCTCGACCGTCGGAAGCGGGCGGTGGCCCCTGGCCTCGGCGAGCAGCGACACGTAGTAGCCGACGGTCTGGTAGCCGTAGGTCCGGCAGAAGTTGTAGACCCGGAGGCTCCGCCTGCCGGCCCACTCGTCCCCGATCAGATAGTCCTTGGCAGCGACCACCGTTGCCCCTTTGAGGGCGAGTGGCCAGCGCTTGACGTTCTCGATCACGATGATCGACTTCAACCGGAATCCTCGGGTGGCTCGAGCACGAGCATGTTGCCGTCGTAGGTCAGGACACCGAGCAGGATCGCATTGATCAGCCGCTGTACCGGGACCCAGTAGATGTGTTTCTGGAATTGCGGATGGGTTTCGGCGGGATCCGCGATCCGCACCGTCCGCTCTTCCTCGTCCCAGCCCGACAGCACCACGAAATGCCCCGTCGGAACTCCGCGGATGTCGTCGTCTTCGAGCGTGTCGATGCCGACCTCGCGGGAGCTCGAGTAGAGATAGGTCGAGGAGAGACCGGTCAAGATCGGGCGCTCGTCCTGGAGCCACTGACGCAGGAGCCCCGTCGTCAGGTCGACCATCGCGAGCTCGCCGCCGAGCTCGAGGTACTCGATGTAGCTCCGCGTCGCGTGCGACAGGCGCGGATCGTTCTTCTCGCGCTCCTGCTGCACCAGCTTGTCGATCAGGTCGCAGGTCTCGCCGTGGAACCAGGTCGGGTCGAAGACGGTGAGGTTGTAGGTGTACATGAGCGCGCGGTAGCCGCGTTTCAGCGCGTGGATCGCCAGGTTCGCGGCGAGGGTCCCCCCGGTTTCGAGCTGGGGGACCTCGGCGATCACGTCTTCGAGGGACTCGAGATCGCCGTAATAGCCGTAGACCGCCTGTAGGCAGGTCGGGCCACACGTGGCGTCGTCGGGCTGGCGCTCGATCTCGAGGTCGAGGCTGTGGCGGGAGGAGGACGAGGGCGACATCGGGGTTGTGACGAGCGACCTCACGGCGATTGGGCCGTTGCGCGGGTTTGGACGGGATCCGCAGCCGGGCTGCGAACGGAAGCCGGAACGGGCAGGAGGGTAGGGCCGAGCCGGTCTGCGGCAAGTGGCGTGCCATACGACCGGTTTGGAGGTTCGGGCTCAAGCCGTCTTTGCGCGCTCCCGGGTCAGCGCCTTCGCGACCTCTCCGACGGGCCAGGGTTGATGCTCCCGGTAATCGTCCATCTTCGTCTTGCCCTCGGCGATCTTGCCCCGAACGGCGTCGTAGACGCGCCAGTGCATCGTCGGACCGAAGAGCGGCTGCGACTCGACGGAGATGATGCGGAGCTCGCCCTCTTCGAAGCCGCAGATCGGCTGGATCGCCCGCATCAGCTGCTCGCCGTTGAGGTGACCGTCGCCGAAGTTCCAGCCGAGGATCGTGCCGCCCATCAGCTCGCCCTCGTACCAGTCGTAGTCCTCGATGTTCGACACCGCGACCGGCAATGCCTCGAGCAGCGGGCGCCCCTGGAAGTGCATGAAGCGCGAGACGAGCATCATGACCTTCGAGAGCTCGAGCGCCGTCGCATCGGGGACCAGCTTCTGCATCTGCTCGACGACCGTGCCGCTCGCCTTCTTCAGCTTCGAGAGCTTCTGCGCCGCCGGGCCCTTCTTGATGAGCCAGACGTTGTAGGCCCAGTTGCCCGCGTAGTACCGCATCGAGGGCAGGAAGGAGACCCGCGCCGGCACGAGGTTGCCGAAGAGCGGGACCGCGACGAGCGAGAAGAGCATGGCCCCGAGCAGGAACGGCATCTGCGTCATTTCGAAGAGCGACGCCTCGGGACGGAACCAGAACAGGAACCAGCCGCCGTAGATCATCAGGATGTTCCACTCGACGGGCATGCCGTTCGGGTTGTTCAGGCCGATGAAGCCGTGGAAGCCGGTGAATAGGATGCAGCCGCCGAGCAGGACCCATTCGTTGCCCGTCTGCGCGGCGAACAGGAGCACGAAGGGGATCGAGAACTCGGAGACGTGGCCGAAGAAGGCCATGAAGGAGGCAAAAGGAGACGGCCGCAGATCGTCCGGGAAGCGCGCGAAGAGGCTCTTTTTCAGGAAATTCGGAAAGAAGGGCCCGTTGTTCATCATGAACATGATCACCGACGGGAAATGGCTGTTCCATTTCGAGACGGCCGCCCAGATCCAGATGAAGGACCAGACGATCTTCGCCCCCGAGATCCAGAGATCGTTCGCCATGGCGAAGGTCATGGCGCCCATCACGACCCAGTAATGCTCCGAGCGCGCGACCAGGAAGAGCGTCTTGTCGAGCACGCCGTTGACGACGACGAGCAGGAAGCAGGGCAGCAGCAGCTCGGCCGTCACCTCGGGCGCGACGAGGATCCGGAGCAACAGGACCTGGTTCAGCAGGTAGAGCCCGACGTCGAGCAGGTTGCGCGTGTCGCCCCCGATCAGCGGGACGCCGCGGAAGAGCGGCAGCTTGATCGTGCCGATGCGCGCGAAATGGCGATAGCCGCCGAACCATTTGTCGAAGCGCGCGTTCATCGGGCCCCAGCCGCAGCCGAAGCCGAAGAGCTCCCAGCACATCGACCAGACCATCGCTTTCTTGAACGCCTCGTTCGTGAAGGCCCAGTCGCCGATCGCCCCGAAGCCCGGATAGCCGGCGTTGAAGCTGCACCAGAACGCCCAGGCGCCGATCAGCACGAAAAAGTACTTCGCCCAGTAGAGAGCCATGAGGCTCGGGCGGTTCGGGCTCGAGTTCGCCCAGGTCCGGCAGGCGAGGCGGACGCGCTCGGGGAACGGAGCGTTGAGGATGCGCTGGGGATCGTAGGGCGGCAGGTCGGTGTGGGCGGTCGTCATGGCGCGCGATGATAAACCGATGGCATCGCATTGCGCGAGGCGAAAATTCGACGCCGACCCCCGTCGAACCGCTTTCGCTGGCAGCGTCGAAAGTCTCTCAGCGCCGCCAAAAGCGGGGATCGGCGAGGGCGAGGACCGCGAAGAACTCGAGCCGCCCGAGCCACATCAGCAGGACCATCACCAGGGTCTGCCAATCCGCGAAGAACGCGAAATTCGTGGTCGGTCCGACGCGGCCGAGCCCGGGACCGACGTTCGAGAGGGTCGTGATCGCGGCGGTCGACGCCGTCACGAGGTCGACGTCGCCGACCGCGAGGAGCGCCGTCCCCACGATCCAGGCCACGATCCAGAGGTAGATCAGCGCCATCACCGCGCGAATCGAGTCCTCGGGCACGGGCTTGCGTCCGACCATCACCGCGACGACCGAGTTCGGGCTGAAGGTGAGGCGGACCTCTCGAATCACTGCGGACCAGGCGACGAGGACCCGGATCACCTTCGGTCCCCCGGCCGTCGAGCCCGCACAGCCCCCGATGAACATCAGGGCGACCAGCAGCCAGCGCGACAGCTCGGGCCAGCGGTCGAAATCGACCGTCATGAAGCCCGTCGTCGTGATGATCGACGCGACCGCGAAGGCCGCGTCGAGGACGCCGCGAAGGAAGCCCGTCTCGAGGCCGGGCCCGAGCATCCGATCGATCGTCACGACCAGTACGGTGAAGGCGACGATCGCGAGGTACCCCCGGAACTCGACGTCGCGAAACACCCCGAGGTCGCGGCGCCGCAGCAGCAGGTAGTAGAGTGAGAAGTTGAGCCCCGAGGCCAGCATGAAGAGCGTGACGACGAGATGGATCGGCCAGTCGAAATGTCCGATCGACGCGTTGTAGGTCGAGAAGCCTCCCGTCGAGATCGTCGCGAAGGTATGGACGAGGGCGTCGAAGGGCGAGGTGCCGAGGACGATCATCAGGAGCGTCTGCGCGACGGTGAGCGCGAGATAGATGCGGAAGAGGGCGCTCGCGGTCTGCTGGACGCGGGCATGAAGGATCTCGGTTTTCGGGCCGGGAACCTCGAGCTGGATCAGCATGCGCGCGCCGGGGCCGAGCTCGGAGAGCAGGGCTACGAAGATCACGACGAGGCCGACGCCGCCCAGCCATTGTGTGAAGCCCCGCCAGAAGAGGATCGAGCGTGGAACGACTTCGACGTCGGTCAGGATCGAGGCACCGGTCGTCGTGAAGCCCGAGACGGATTCGAACAGCGCGTCGACGGGGCTCGGGATCGCGCCGCTCACGACGTAGGGGATCGCGCTGACGAGCGAGGCGAGGAGCCAGGTCCCGACGACGATGAGAACACCATCGCGGCGGTACAGCTCGCCCTCCCGCGACGGTCTCGAGCGGAAGGCGAGAGCCAGCACCGCGCTCGTCCCCGAGCCCGCGAGGAATCCGATTGCCGTGCGGGGATCGAAGGGCGAGAGGCACCAGAGCAGCGGGACCAGCTGGGCCGCCGCGAGCACGTAGAGCACCAGGCCCAGGATCGAGAGAACGCGGCGGACATTCACTGGGCCAACCCTCAGCTCCGCTCGGAACCGGGAAAGAGCAGGGCCACCATATCCGCCTCGTCGCGCTGCACGAAGAGCACGACGTCGTCGCCGACCTCGAGCCGGTAGTCGCCGCGGGGAATCATCGCGCGACCGCTGCGCGTCACCGCGGCGACGATCAACCCGCGCGGAACTTCGATGTCGGCCAGGCGCTCGCCGGCAGCGGGGCTCTGCGAATGGACGCGTCGCTGGATGAACTCCGCGGCGCCATTCTCGAACGACACGATGTGGGCTTCGTAGTTGCTGTCGATGTAGGCGCGGATGCGCTCCGCGGCGATCGTGCGCGGGGAGACGACCTCGAGCAGCGCGAGCTTCTTCCAGAGATTCGAGGTCTCGCTCTTCTGGACTCGCGCCGTCAATTGACGGGCGCCGAGCTCCTGGGCGAGCAGGCAGGCCATCAGGTTCGCTTCGTCATGACCGGTCAGGGCGATGAAGGCGTGGGCGTGGGCGACTCCTTCCGACGAGAGGACGGAAAGATCGGTCGCATCGCCGTGGATGATGTCGTACTGCGGAAAGCTCACGGCCAGCGTCTCCGCGCGGGCGCGATCGAGCTCGATCAACTTCAGCTGCTTGACGCGGCCTTCGAGGTTCGAGACGACGGCGTGGCCCGTAGCCCCGCCGCCGGCGACGACGACGAGTCCCAGCTGGCGAGCGTGGCGGCTCGCGCGCCGTTCGACTTCGTCGATGGCCTTCGGCGTTCCGATCACGAGCACATCGTCGCCGACCTTCGGACGATCGCCGCCGGTCGGCACCGTCACGCGTCCATTCGAGATGAACGCGAGGACGAGACAATCCCTGGGAAGGGCGGCATCGGCGAGATTGCTCTCCGCGAGCTCGGAATCCGCCTCGACCGCCGTCCGCCGGATCTGCAGCGCACCGCCCGCCAGGTATTCGATCTCGAGCGTGTTGTACCCGAGCAGGTGATTGCGGATGCGGGTCGTCGTCAGGAGCTGGGTCGAGAGCAGGAGGTCCGCGCGAAAGGTCCGTTCGTAGATCCGGCCATAGCGCGTCACGTCCTCGGCGGTCGCGACCCGCACGACCGTATGCGGGGCACCGAGGGTCTTCGCGAGCAGCGAAGCCGCGAGATTCGCCTCGTCCGACGAGCTCGAGGCCACGAAGAGGTCGCAGCGGGCGATGCCCGCGGCCTCGAGCGTCGGGATGTGGGTCCCGTTGCCGAGCACGAAGGAGACGTCGAGGCTTGTCTCGACCATCTGCTGCTTCGCGGGATCGCTGTCGATCAGGGTCACGGAGTGACCCGAGTCCGAGAGACCCCGGGCGAGGAAGCGCCCGACTTCTCCGGCGCCCATGATGACGAATCGCTTCATGTCCATCGGGACGGCAGCGTAGTGGCCGCTGCCCCCCTGCGCCGCCGATCCGAACGGAAATCAGTCGGTCGCGGAGGAGGGGCTGCCGTCGAGGGATCCGAGGCGCAGCCAGAGCGCGGGCGTCCGGTCGAGATGGGCACGATAGGCCGGATCGTCGCCCCAGCGCGCTCGGGCCCGCGCCTCGAGCAGCGGAATGCCACTGATGCGGGTCAGCAGGACGAAGACGAAGAGCGGCGAGACGAGGGTCGCCCACTGCCAGCCCGAGAGCGCGGGCCAAGCGAGCAGCGCGACGCCGACCCAGAGCAGGATCTCGCCCAGGTAGTTCGGATGACGCGACCTCGCCCACAGCCCCGACGCGATGAAGCGGTCGCGGTTGGCGGGATCCCTTCGAAAATTCCGTTTCTGGCGATCGGCGACGACCTCGAGCCCGAAACCTCCGAGCCAGACGATCCCGGCGACGGCGTCGAGGGGGCCGAGAGGGGCCGGGCGGCTCGATGTCATCGCCGCGAGGGCGGCGCCGGCGGTGAGCGAGACCCACAGGCCCTGGAGCTGGAAGGCCATCAGGAAGCGGGCGAAATCCGGCTTGATCGCATCGAAGCGCGGATCGCGGCCGTCCTCCCGGATCCGGCGGAACAGGAAATGGCCGAGCCGGACGGCCCAGATCGCGACGAGGATCGCCAGCGCGAGGGCACGTCCGTCGAGGTCCCCCGCCGCCAGCCGCGCGGCGATCGCGGTCGTCAGCACGGCGAGATAAGTCAGGCTGCCCGTCAGGTCGTAGTACTTCTCGGTCTGGTACGCGTAGGCGGGTAGAAACGCGATCGCATTCGCGCCGAACGCGATCGCCACGCAGAGCCCGAACACGGGCCAGCCGCCGATGCGCGCGCTGCCCTGGCTTCCCGCCCACGCGAGCAGAACCCCCATCGCGAGGATCAACGGCAAGGCGAGCAGGGCTTGGCGCGTGCTTCGGCGCATTCCTGTCAAGCCGTCGGCCGCACGATCGGCTCTTCGTAGGTCCCGAAGAGCTTGTCGTAGATCATCAGCATCGTCGCGTAATTGCCGTGGCTCATGTCGACGTGATGCGCAGCGTGCACGCCCGTGATCGTGTTCACCCAACCGAACGGCGCGGGCAGATTGGTGTAGACGTGGTTCAGGCTGTTCAGGTGCGTGAAGAGCAGGGTCGCCACCACCATCGACACCACGTGCAGCGGTCCTCCTGTCGCGAGGGCGACGATCGGAATCGAGCCGAGGAACAGCGAGAGGCCGATGAAGGTCTCGAGGGGATGGACGTAGAGGGCGTCGACATAGGTGGGCTTACGGGCCTGGTGGTGGAGCGAGTGGACCTTGCGGAGCAGCGTGCCGTGGAAGAGGAAGCGATGGGTCAGGTAGTACATGAAATCGAATACCAGCAGCACGGCGACGATCTCGACGACGTGTCGCCAGATCGGCCGGCTCTCGAATCCGACGCAGAAGGGAAGGGCCACCGCGTAGAAAGCGAGGTTCGTGTAGAGGCCCGACTTGTTGTTGATCTTGACCGCGTTGCGGAAGGCGTCGCGGGCAAGCTTCGTCTTGTCGACGGCGCGATTGACCTCTCTCATCTCCGCGAGGACGGGGATCTTGAAGGCCAGGTAGTTGCCGACGATGCTCGTCAGCGCCAGCAGGCCGATGAAGGCGAGGGCGGCCTGCCAGTCGTAGCTTTCGCGAATCCACTCGAGAATCATGTTCGTCTCCTCCATCTGGGTCATTCCCCGCTAGGGGCTCATTGCGTCGAAGTCAGGTGGGCCGCGAGCTGCGCCGCGTCGTGGGAGCCGAGCCGGTCGCGCAGCCGGGCCGCCAGCCGGAGGAGATCCGGCGACGGGCTCGCTGCCACCGCAGCTGCCGCCGCGTTCGCGCCTACTGCGGGCAGCGCTGCCCGGACGGCTCCATCGGTCGGGACGGCGGCGCCCCCGGCGCCCGCGCTCGCGAGCGGGAACGCGTTCGACAGGATGTCCGTCTCGAATTCGAGGGCCGCGTAGAGCTTGCGGGCGACGCGCGTGAGGATGGCGAACTCGCCGGGGGCGAGCTGCTGCTCGAAGCGCCGATCGAGGGCGTCGAGGGCAGCCACGGAGTCCTCGATCAGGCGGGTCCCGCGCGGGGTGAGCCGGACGATCACGCCACGGCGATCGCGCGGGTCGGGCTCGCGGCAGAGATAGCCGAGAGTCTCGAGATCCTGGGCCGTCGCACTGATCGCCTGGCGGCTCACTCGATGGAGCTCGGCCAGCTGGTGCAGTCGGACGCCGGAGGGGCCGATCAGGGTCAGGATCGGACTGTGGGAGAGCTTGAGGCCCGCGTGGCCGCGCTCGCCGGTCGCGTGCATCAGCTGCTGCTCGATCTTGGCGGCGACGATCGGGAGGACGCCGATCGATTTTTCGCCGCCGCCGGGCTTCGCGCTTCCGCCATTCGCTTCGCAGAGGATGGCCAGTGCTGCAACGAAGCGGCGATGGTCGTCCAGATCCACACGCTCGGCCTGCTCCGCTTCGAGCTCGCGCAGGTAGGCGACGGCATCTCGGACGAGGCGCTCGCCAGCAGAGGTCAACGCGGCGACGCGGGCCCGTCGGTCGCCGGGCGATTCCCGTCGCTCGAGGTAGCCCGCCCGTTCCGCCAGCATCACCAGCTGGCTCGCGGCCTGGGGGCTGATCGCGAGGGTGCGCGCGAGCTCGGAGAGCGGACGCGGGGCGCGGGCGATCAGGCTGATCGGGAGACCGAAGCTCGGCCGCAGGTCGCGGTGGCCCCGATCGGCGACGAGGTGGTTCATCAGGCGGATCTGCAGGTCGCGAGCGATCCCGATCAGATGGCGCGCCAGGTTGTCTCGATAGCGCGCCCAGACGTCGGCCGGGGCAGCGGCGCGGGCAGTCGGTTGCGCGGGGAGGGAGCGCGGCATGGCCCGACTCTAGGAGGGCCGAAGCGGAACTTCAAGCTGGGTTGACAACTTGGTACAGCAGGGTTGATGATGGGTTGATCCGGCCCTGCCCCTGGCCCCGAGGAGTTCCCGTGCTGATCTACCACTCCCCCCGCTCCCGCTCGCAGCGCGTCGTCTGGCTCGCCGAGGAGCTCGGGCTCTCCTACCGCCTCCATCTCCTCGAGATGTTCAGTGATGCCATGAAGGCGCCCGAATACCTGCGCATCCATCCGCTCGGCAAGGTCCCGGCGATCGACGACGACGGCTTCATCCTCTGGGAGACGACGGCGATCTTCGCCTACCTGATCGCGCGCTCGGGCGACGCGACGCTCTTGCCCGCGCCCGGGACCCGGGAAGGCGCGCGAGCGCTGCAATGGATGGAGTTCGGCGAGAACGCGCTGACGGTCATCATGGGCGAGATCGCGGCGCATTCCGGTCCCATGCCCGAGAAGTGGCGCATCCCGGCGTTGGTTGATCGCGGGCGAGCGATTGCCCCGACCCTCGTCGCCGTCGTCGAGAAAGGTCTCGGAGCAAGTCCCTTCATCCTGGGTGAGCGGTTCAGCGCGGCCGACATCCTGCTCGGCTTCGGTCTCGGAATCGCGCGCTATCTCGAATTCGTGAGTGACGCGACGCCCCGCACGCGGGACTACCTCGATCGCCTCCAGGCGAGGCCCGCCTATCAGCGGTCGGCGGCCGTTTGAGTTCCGGTCGCGTCTGCGGATCGGACCCGTCTTCCCAAGGGCGCGCTCTCAGGGCGCCCCGTTCCGGGGCAAGCTTCGAATGGAACGCATCGAAGGGAGCCCCCATGCAGACCGATCGGCTCGATCCCGACCAGATGCCACCGGGCGGTGCCGATGCGCTCGGTCGGCGATTCTTGTGTGCCGATGAGATCGAGGCGGACGACCTCGCTCGCGTGCGCGACGCCCTGATGGCAACCTCCGCCGAGCGGTCTCGACGAACAACAATGACGGATTCGAGGAGGTGAGCAGCATGTCGGGCAGACTCGAAGGCAAGGTGGCGATCGTCACGGGGGGCTCGCGGGGGACGGGGGAGGCGACGGCGCGGCGTTTCGTGCGCGAGGGCGCGTCGGTCGTGCTGGCCGACATCCTCGACGAGCCGGGCCGCCGGCTCGCCGACGAGCTCGGCGACCGAGCCTGTTATGTCCGTCTCGACGTGACGAGCGAATCGCAATGGACGGACTGTCTCGAGCGGACCCTCGCGCGTTTCGGGAAGCTCGACGTGCTCGTCAACAACGCCGCCGTGCTCCACATCGCTCCCCTCGAAGAGACGAGCCTCGCCGATTGGGAGCGACTCGTGCGGGTCAATCAGACGGGACCCTTCCTCGGCATCAAGGTCTGCGCGAAGGCGATGCGCGCGGGCGGCGGGGGCTCGATCGTCAACGTGTCCTCGATCGATGGCCTCGAGGGCATGAGCTACGTCTCGGCCTACGCGTCGACCAAATGGGCACTGCGCGGGCTCACGAAATGCGCCGCCCTCGAGCTCGGAACCGACGGCATCCGGGTCAATACCGTCTGTCCCGCCGGCGGGAGCGACGAGATGGCCGCCCCCTGGCGCCCGCCGGGCTCGAAGGACACCTCGGGCTACATGGACAAGCGTCCGATTCCGCGGCGGGGCACGGTGGACGAGATCGCCGCCATGATCCTCTTCCTCGCCTCCGACGAATCCTCGTTCTGTACCGGGGCGGATTTTCCGGTCGACGGGGGTCATTCCTGTGGGAGCCGGCTGCCCGCGCGGATCCCGAAGCGGAGCTAGGGCAGGCCGCGACAGACGGGGATGGCGGAGCCATTCCTGATGGGAAAAGCCCGTTCCGTGCCTTGGAATTCCCGGCGTCCGGCCGAATCAGGGGTCGCTTTTCGTGGGGGATCAACCGATAGGCCGGAACGACGGACGCCTCCATGCCGGTGGCGCCCGGAGCGGTGGCCCATGACCCAGGAAGCGTCGATCGACAGCCCGAAGCGCGATTCCGTCACGCTCCTGCTCGTCGTCGAGGACGACCCGACCGCCAATCGTCTGGTCGAGGTCCTCGCCCGTCCCGACGGCGTTCGTTATGCCATCACCCGTGTTCTGCGCGTGGAAGATGCGCTTAGGCTCCTCCAGGAGACGCCCTTCGACGCGATGCTCCTCGACCTGTCGGTCCACGAGGGGCCCGGTCTCGATTCCCTGATGCGCGCCAGCGCCGCGACCCGCAGCATCCCGGTCATCGTCTTGACCTATCAGCGCGACGAGGCGACGGTGCTGAAGGCCGCACGAGCAGGGGCCCAGGATTGCCTCTCGCGCGGCGAGGTCACGCCGGAGCTGATCTCGCGCACGATCGTCCACTCGATCGAGCGTCACAAGATCCTCCAGGATCTGACCGAAGCGAAGCAGCGCCAGCGCTTCCTCGCGACCCACGACACGCTGACCGAGCTCCCGAACCGGTATTCGTTCATGCAGCAGCTCGGACCGATGCTGCACGCCGCGAAGCGTCGGAAGACGAAGCTCGCCGTGCTTTTTTTCGATCTCGACGGATTCAAGGCGATCAACGACAACCTCGGCCATGGGGTCGGCGACGAGCTCCTGACCGACGTCGCACGCCGTCTGCGCAAGGCCATCCGGAAATGCGACTTGATCGCGCGCATCGGCGGCGACGAGTTTCTCGCTGCGATCCAGGACATCGAGCACGACGACACGCCGCAGAAGATCGCCGATTCCATCCGCCGGGAGATCGAGAAGCCGTATCACCTCGACGGTCACGAGTGCTGGATCAGCGCCAGCATCGGAATCTCGATCTTTCCGGGCCACGGCGAGCAGGCCGAGCAGCTGATCCAGAGCGCCGACACGGCGATGTACCAGGCCAAGGGCTCGGGGAAGAATCGCGTCTGCATCTTCAGCGACGAGATGAACGCGAAGTCGCTCGAGCGTTTCGAGCTCGTCTCCGGCCTGCGCGAAGCGGTCCACAGCGGGCAGCTCCAGCTGATGTTCCAGCCGCAGATCTGCACGGCGACCGAAGAGATCGTCGGCGTCGAGACCCTGGTGCGCTGGCACCATCCGACGCGCGGGGTCGTCTCTCCGGCCAACTTCATCGGCGTCGCCGAAGATGCCGGCGTGATGGTTCAGCTCGGCGAGTGGGTCCTGCGCACGGCTTGTGAGGCAGCGGTCGGATGGGCGGCGCAGACCCAGGCACGGGTCGCGGTGAACCTGTCGGGTCGCCAGCTCGATCATCCCGATTTCCCGTGGCGCGTGAAGAAGATCCTGGCGGAGACGGGGCTTCCCGCGTCGCGACTCGAGCTCGAGCTCACCGAATCTCTGGCGACGAACGACGCCGCGCTCCGGACGATCGCCGAGCTGCGAGCGCAGGGCATTCGCGTCGCGATCGACGATTTCGGGACGGGCTATTCGAGCTTGACGCTGCTCAAGCGACTCGACATCGACATGTTGAAGATCGACCAGTCCTTCGTGCGCGGTGCCGCGCAGACGGATCCCGATCGCGTGATCCTGGCGGCGATCATCCACATGGCGCGCGGTCTCGGCCTCGACGTCATGGCGGAGGGTGTCGAGAATCCGGTCGAAATGCGCGCGCTCCTCGAACGCGGCTGTACGCTCATGCAGGGTTACCTGTTCTCGAAGCCCGTCGACAAGAATCAGCTCGAATGGCTCGTGCAGAGCCCCGAAGCGCCCTGGCGGCAGGTACTCTCCGATCCGGATTCCTGGAGCCCGCCCGAGGAAATGGAATCCGGCGCGAGCCATGGGACTCCGAAGCCTCGCATGACGGCCGCGCCGGCCGCTGCCGGCGGGCGTGTCGAGCTCGGCCGGATCGGCACCCGAAGTGGTGCGCGGGTCGATCCCGACGAAGACCTCTATCCGGTCCTGAAGACGCCGACGCGCTGACGCGCGTGCTTCCCCGGTGCCGCGGTCGCTATCGTCGACTCGAGCCCAAAGCCGGGGAGACGAGCGATGCGCGCAGGAACCGGTAACCCCTGTGGCACGAGCTCGCGCCAGCGGGCGTCGACGTGATGGCTGCGATGGTCGGGGCGACGCGTACCCCAGCATGCTCGAATCGACCACGGGATTCGATCGCTACCCGGGTCTGAGAATCTACGGCGTGCCCTTCGTCGAGATGTCGTGGATCGGGCTCTCCCTGCTCGACTGAGCCGCCCGCGACAGCGCACCGAAGTGATCCAGGCGATGGAAGTCGGGGGCCGCTCCCGGGACGGGCCGCCACGCGAGGTAGCGGCGCGACGCGCCCTGGCCGTGGATCGCGTAGGCGTTGGCGGCGACGAGATCCGGGGGAAGATCGCCGATGCGTGCGCGTGCGCGGCCGTGCCAGCGGCCTCCACGCCGCTCGACCGTGTATTCGACGGGCAGGTCGTTCGCGATGATCTGTCGCCGGCCTGCGAGGCGCAGGGCCAGGTAGTGGCCGTGGGGGCCGAATTCGAGCTCGAGGTACTCATCGTCCCTTCCGAGCAGGAAGAGCTCGACGACCTCGAAGTTCCAGAGCCCATCGCAGCGTCCCGACGGCAGCAACGGGGCGGGATCCCCGTAGTCGGCCGCCTCGATCTCGACCTCGATCGCGTTGCCGAGTCGGAGCTCGATGCGGGCGTGCTCGTCCGGGTGGAGCGGCCGACCGTCCCAGCTGCTGCGAACCTCGAAGTGGAAGCGCGCCACGCCTACACTCCGCCTACGCGGGTGCTCTCGACGCGGGGTCGCGCGCCAGGGCGGTCTGATGAAGCGGATGAAGCGGACGGATCGGACGAATCAGCAGTGACAGGTGCGCAGGCTCGCGATCTCGATTGGCTCGACGGAGACGACACGCAGATCCTCCCGGCGCGGGTTCGCGCCGCGTTTGCCGAGCTCGCGGGGCGGGTGCGCCTGCGAACGATGAGCGGTGGGCTTCTTCACCAGAGCTTTCATGTTCGCGCGGAGAATGTCGAGTACGTGCTGCAGCATGTGTCGGACGTCTTCGCGCCGGAGATCCATCAGAACATCCAGGCCGTGAGCCGGCACCTCCTGGCGCGTGGCCTGCGAGCCGCGCGGCTCCTCCCGACGAAGCAGGGCGAGCTCTCGGCGCCGCTGGGTCCGCTCGGACGCTGGCGATTGATGGAGCATCTCGGGGGAGCTTCGTTCGAGAAGCTCGCGGGCCTCGCACAGGCTCGCTCCGCGGGAGAGCTCGTCGGGCGCTTCCACGCCGCGCTGCTCGATTTCGACGAGCCCCTCGCGCCGATGGGCATTCCCTATCGCGATACGCCCCGCTATCTCGCCGGTCTGCGGGCGGCCCTCGAACGCCATCGGGGCCATCGGTTGTACGGCGCCATGGCGGGCTGCGCCGCGCGGGTCTTCGAGGCGTTCGAGATCCTGGGTCCGCCGAGCGCGGTCCGCGAGCGGGTGATCCACGGGGACCTCAAGCTCTCGAATTTCCTGTTCGAGAGCGTCGAAGGGTCCGGGCGCGATCGCGCGCTCGCCCTCGTCGACTTCGACACCTTGATGCGCGGCACGCTCTGGATGGAACTCGGCGATGCCTGGCGTTCGTGGTGCAACGCGGCGGGCGAGGACTCTGCCTCCCCGCGCTTCGACCTCGAGGTCTTTGCCGCCTCCTGTGCGGGCTTTGCGGCGGGCTACGCCGCCGCGCTCGACCGGGCCGAGCTCGAATCCCTGTCGACCGCCCCCGAACGGATCACCCTCGAGCTGTGTGCGCGCTTCGTGACCGACGCCCTCGAAGAGAGCTATTTCGGCTGGGATGAGACCCGCTTTCCGGCCCGCGGTGAGCACAATGCCGCCCGCGCCGAGGGCCAGTGGCAGCTCTACGAGGCGACCCGGGCGACCCGGGCGCGCCGTCGGGAGCTGGTCGGCCTACTCTCTCGATGAGGTTCTCTCGTGGACCGGGGCTCGACGAGCACGGCTCACCACGCGCTGCCCGAGGATCGTCGCCGGCCTTCCACCCACTGACTCCGAAACCTAATCTCTGGCCCGAGTACCCGAACCCTCCCCTCTCGTCCTCCCTCTCGTCCTCCCCTCTCGCCCTACCCGAAGGAGCCCTCCGATGCGATTCGCCTATCACGCCACCATGTGCAAGCCCGAGTTCTACCTCCCCCTCGCGATCGCGGCGGAGCAGGCGGGCTTCGACACCTTCACCCTCCCCGACTCGATCTGTTATCCCGAGGTGTCGGACAGCAAGTACCCCTACAACGGCACCGGTGACCGCGAGTTCCTCGACGGGGTTCCGTTTCTCGAGCCCTTCTCGGTGGTCCCGGCGATGGGAGCGGTGACGACGAAGCTTCGCTTCAGCACATCGGTCATGAAGCTCGCGATCCGGCAGCCCGTCGTGGTCGCGAAGTCGTTGACCTCGGTCGCCGTACTGACCAACAACCGGTTCGTCTTCGGGGTCGGCATCAGTCCATGGCCCGACGATTTCGCGGCCTGCCAGATTCCGTGGGAAAAGCGCGGCAAGCGGATGGACGAGATGATCGACATCGTGAAGGGTCTGATGACCGGCGAGTATTTCTCCTATCACGGCGAGATCTTCCAGCTCGATTCGATCAAGCTTTGTCCGGCGCCGACGAAGCCCGTGCCGATCCTGATCGGGGGCCACGCGAAGGCGGCGCTGCAGCGCGCGGCCCGCGTCGCCGACGGCTTCATCCACGCGGGAGGTACCTTCGAGTCGCTGGCGGCCTCCGTCGCCGAGATCGAGCGCTATCGCAAGGAGTACGGGCGGGACAAGCTCCCGTTCGAGTATCAATCGATGAGCGGCGAGGCTTTCAGCGTCGACGGCGTCAAGAAGCTCGAGGACCTGGGCATCGGCGAGGCGATCGTGGCCTTCAGCAATCCGTACGAGGGGAAGCCCGATACGCAGACCCTCGAGCAGAAGATCGGCATGCTCCACTGGTTCGCGGACAACGTCATCCAGAAGACGCGCTGAACGGCGCGCTCCGGAGCTGGAAAGGGTGACGATGGTGAAAAAGGTCGTGATCGCGACCGGAGTAGGGGGCCTCCTCCTGATCGCGGTCGGGGTAGTCGCCTTCCTGAATCTCAATGCTCTCCTCGCTCAGAATCGCGATCGCATCGCCGCGATAGCGAGCGATGCGGCGGGGCGTGCCGTCACGTTCGAACAGGTCTCGGTCGCGTTCTCGAGCGGACTGGCGATCCGGATCGACGGCCTGCGCATCGCCGAGGATCCGGATTTCGGGAAGACGGATTTCCTCGCTCTCGAGTCGGCCTTCGTCGAGGTCGCGCTCTGGCCGGCGCTGCAGCGCCGGATCGAGGTGCGCGGGGTTCGACTCGTGCGGCCGATGATCCAGATCGTCGAGACGAGGAAGGGTTACAACTTCTCGACCCTCGGCGAATCGGATGCGAAGAGCACGGCGCCGCCGTCCGAAACACAGACTCCGTCGATGGCGCTCGTCGTCGGTGCCCTCGAGCTCGAAGACGCGACGATCGTCTACTCGGACCGGACGGCGAAGGACGGGCTCGCGCTGACGATCGAAGAAATCGCGAGCTCGGCGACGAATCTGACCGAGGGCGGCCCCCTCGCGATCGATTTCTCCGGTGTCGTGCGGCCGACCGACGGGGACGGCTCTCTTGCGAGTCCGATCTCGGGCTCGCTCGAGATCCGCGATCGCGAGAGCGGGGTCGGCGAGCTCCACCTCACGAGCTCGTCCTTCAAGCCCCGGCTTCTCGGCCTGGAGCTCTCGGAAGGCGACGAGCTCGAGCGTCTCGACGACCTCGACCTCGCGATCGGCCTGCCCGCCGACGCCGAAAAGTCGGGCTACCCGATTGTTCTCCGCGCGAAACGGGCCCGGCTTGCGGGCTTCGACCTCGATGCGATCGACGGGAATCTCGTCTACCGGGACTCGAAGCTGCTGATCGACCGTCTGGCGCTGGGCCTTGCGGGCGGCGAGGCCGAGCTGGCGGGAGACCTGTCGTTCGGGGCGCCCGGCAGCGCGCCCTTCGATCTCGACGTGAAGGTGCGCGAGCTCGATTCCGACGAGCTGGCCCATGTCCTGCTCGGCGTTCCGCGAGGCGTCGTGTCGGGCAAGATCGGCGGCGAGTTCGACCTCGCAGGCCGCAGCCTCGACTGGGACACGCTCTCGCGAACACTCGCGGGTCACATTCGCCTCGAGGTCGGGGAAGGGGCGCTCGAGAACGTGAACGTCTTGAGCGCGCTCACGACGCGCCTCGTCGGCGATCCCGGCATCGGACAATTTCTCGCGAGCTCGCTGCGCGAATCGGCGCCCGATGCGCTGAAGGGGGATCGCACGCCCTTCGATCTGCTTCGACTCGCCGTCGAGCTCGAAGGGGGGCGGATGCGGGCGGACGATCTGCAGATCGCTGCGAAGGATTTCGGGCTCGCGGCGAGTGGCGCCCTCGGCCTCGACGGCCTGCTCGACGGCGATGGCCGGATCCGTTTCTCGCCGGAGCTGTCGAAGAAGATCCTGAAAAAGGCGGGCCGCTTTGCTCCGCTCCTGGCCGACGGGGAGATCGCCGTTCTACCGCTGAGGCTCGGGGGCAAGCTCTCGGCGCCGTTCCTGCGCCCGGATCTCGGCGCGCTCTCGTCCCATGCCCGCGACGTCGCGACCGACGAGCTGAAGGACAAGGCCGCGAAGAAGCTCACCGACGCCCTCTTCGGCAAGAAGAAGAATGAGAAAAACCGCGACGGAGATCCGGGTACCGACGCGGACGCCGCGGGCGCGGCGGATGGCGGCGCCGCGGAGGAGCCGACGGAACGAGAGCTCCAGCGCGAGTCGACCGAGGACCTCGTGAAGGAAGGACTCGGGCGGCTGCTCGGGAAATAGTCGCGCAGGAGCCGATCGCCCGGCCCGGAAAGGGCGGCACGGCGGGAGGGACGGAGCACGTCTGCGCTACCCGCATCTGCTGCTGCTCGCGGGCGGGGCTTTCGCGCTCTGGAAGCGAGGTCACGTCGAGCTAGGCCAGGTCGACACGTAGCGGCAGCCGTTCCGGGCGCCGGACGAAGATGCTGCGCGCATGAATCACGGGGCTCGATTCGTCGAAGCTGACGCGAGTCGTCCGGCTCAGCACGGCTTCGACCACCAGCCGTGCTTCGAGGCGGGCGAGGTGGGCTCCGATGCAGAAATGCGACCCGCGCCCGAAGCCGACGTGATTCTTCGGAAAGCGCCGATCGAGTCGTAGCTCGTCGGGGTCGCTGAAGATCGACTCGTCTCGATTCGCCGAGGCCCACGAAAGGAGCAGCCGATCCTCGGGCTCGAGGTCGTAGCCGCCGAGCTGGCAGGCGCGCTTGACCACGCGGTAGTGGAAGTTGAAGGGCGGCTCGAGGCGGACAACCTCCTCGACGAAGCGCGGGACGAGGCCCGGCGTCGAGCGGATCTGATCCGCGATCGCCGGGCTCTCCGCCAGGCGGAGGAGACAGGAGCCGATCAGCGCCGCCGTCGACTCACCAGCCGCCCCGAACAGGACCGACGAGATTCCGACGGCGGTCTCGCGATCGACGTGGCCCTCGGCGACGCCGCGGGCCAGCGCCGCCAGCAGGGTTCCGTCGGGTGCGTCGGCGGTGCGGGCGTCGGCGCGATCGAGGTGCTCTCCGAGGTAGTCGAACATGCGCGCCGTCTCCTCGCCTAGGAAGCGCAGGCGACCGAGGTCGGCGTCGCCCGCGAGCATGTCGCCGCCCATCATCGCCCAGGTTCGGAAGCTCTCGACGTCGCCCTCCGGAAGTCCAAGCAGATGAGCGATCGCGAGCGCAGGGATGCGCTCGGCGATCGGCGCGAAGTCGCCGCCCGACGCGGCGAGCCATGGCGCGAGGGCCCCGTCGACCCAGCCCCGGATCCGCGTGTCCATACGCTCGATCCGGGCAGGGGAGAGGCGCGGCTGGAGGAGCGAGCGGTGGACCGTGTGGTCGGGCTCGTCGGCGGTCGCGATGACCTGGATCGCCCCGGTCCCACGCATGTCGAAGATCGAAGGGTGGCCATTCGCGCCGCGCATCACGACGCCGGTCAGGTTGGCGGAGAAATCCTCCTCGCGAGACAGCGCCTCCTCGACGAGGGGCCATGACAGCACGAAGTGCGCCCCGGAGTCCCCGATCCGACACAAGGGCGAAGTTTTACGGAGCTTTGCGTAGAAGGGCTGGGGATGGGCGATGACGTCGGGCGACAGGATCTCGCTCGGATCGGAGGAGTAGGCCGGCGCGCGCATCAGACCGCCTTTCCGGAGAGCATCGCCGCGGCGCGTTCCGCCAGGGCGATGGTCACGATGTGGGTATTGCTGCGGGTGACGCGCGGGATCGAAGACGCGTCGACGACGAACAGACCCTCGACGCCGCGGACGCCGCAGCCCGGGTCGGTCACGCTCGCCGGGTCCTCGCCCATGCGGCAGGTTCCGACGCCGTGGTAGAAGGCGCCGTGGTGGGCGCCGATCCAGAGATCGATCTCGGCGTCGCTCATCCGGGCGAGGGGCTCGAGGGCCTCGGGCGCGGTCGAGACGCCCATCGTCGCGAAGAGCTTGCACGCCCGGCGGAAGCCGAAGCGCAGGCGCTCGACGTTCTTCGTCTCGCCCGCGAAGCGCCATTCGAAGCGGCCGCGGGTCGCGACGTCCCGGGCGGAGAGGGAAATCTCCGACTCGCCGAAGGGTTGCTGGAGCGAGATGCTGAGATTGAGGTGGTAGGTCCCATCCGACTTCTTCTCGGCCCAGGGCGTGATCTGCAGATCGTTCGAGAAGGGGCTCCCGTCCGCCGTCATGCGAGCGAGGTTCTGGATGCCGCGGGCGCCGGGGCGGATCCAGTGGCTGGCGATCGGCGTCGAGAGCTGGATCACCATGTGGTCCGTCCAGTGTCGACCGACCGCCGGCGCATCGACGACGACGGGAATCTCGAGCTTTCGCAGCGCGTCGGCGGGGCCAATGCCGGAGCGGCCGAGCAGGAGAGGGCTGTGGAGCACACCCGCTGACAGCACGACACGCGGGGTCTCGAGGCGCTCGCCGCCTTCGAGTGCCACGCCCGTGACGCGACCGTCCGCGATCTCGATGCGATCGACCCGGGCATCGCCGCGGATCGCGAGATTCGCGCGGCCGCGGGCGGCGGCGAGATGGGTCAGGCCCGCCGAGAGCCGCCGCTTCCCGTCGCGGTTCATCGGAATCGGTCCGACGCCCGTCGTATCCGGCGCGTTCTGGTCCGGACAGAAGGGAATGCCGACCTTCTGGCAGGCGTCGACGAACGACTGCTGCACGGGATCCCACTCGGCCTCGGGCCAGCGCACGATGCGAATCGGGCCGTCGTTGCCGTGCCACGGCGCATCGCCAAAATCGAGGTCCGTCTCGAGCCGGCGAAACCAGGGCAGCATGTCGGCCCAGCGCCAATCCGAGGGCCACGCCGCGAAGTCCGCGGGCTCGGCCCGCATCGCGACGCCCCCGTTGATCGCCGAAGAGCCCCCGACGCCGCGGCCGCGGAAGTAGGGCAGCGTTCGTCCGTCGCTCGACTCGACCTGCTCGCCCCACTCGATCGGCCATTGATAGCCGCGGCCGAGGAACTCGACCTGCTCCGGCAGCGCCTTCGGATCGAAATCGGGACCGGCTTCGAGCAGGAGCACGCGTTGCCCGGCCGATTCCGAGAGCCGTGCGGCGAGCACGCAGCCGGCCGAGCCCGCGCCGATCACGATCGTGTCCCAGGTCATCGATTCTCCTCGTCGCGGGCTTCGGGTCCTCTCTCGGATAGCGCGCGGGGCCCGATTCGGCATCCATGCGGGCGGCGGCGAGGCTATCGTGCCCGGCCGTATGCCCTTCGACATCACCGACTTCGAAACCCTGATGCAGCTCGACGAAGAGGGCGGCGACGCCTTCGTCGGCCGCAGCCCCGTCTATCCCTGGGGTCGGGTCTATGGCGGCCAGGTCGTCGCCCAGGCGCTGCGGGCCGCGACGAATACCGTGCCGCCCGACCGATTCGTCCATTCGCTCCACGTCTATTTCATTCGCGGCGGCGACTCCGAGCTTCCGATTCGTTATGCGGTGACGCGCGTTCGCGACGGCGGCTCGTTTTCGCTTCGCAACGTCGTCGCGAGCCAGTCGTCCGCGATCATCCTGCAGCTGACGGCCTCTTTCCAGCTCGACGAGTCGGCCGCCGAGGTCGACGTCCAGGAAGTGGAGATTCCACCCGGTCTCCCGAGCGCCGAATCGCTCCCCGATCTGAAATGGGGGCCGATCCTCGAGCGACGCGCGATCGAGCCGACGAATGGCCGCGCGGCCTACTGGCTGCGGGTCGCAGGGATGAAGACCGTCGATCCGGCGATGCAGGCGTGTGCGCTCGCCTACGCGTCGGACGACGTCCCGACCGAGGCGGCGAATCAGTCGCATCCCCTGCGCGCCGGCATTCCCGATACGCCCTCTGCCTACGATGCGGTATTCGTCGGCGCGAGCCTCGACCACGCGATCTGGTTCCACCGCCGCGGGCGCTTCGACGAATGGGTGCTTCACGACTTCCAGGGCGCGGGCGTCGCCGGCGCGCGGGGGCTCGGCGTCGGGCGGATCTTCTCCCGCGATGGGGTCCACCTCGCGACCGTCTCCCAGGAGATCCTGATCCGGAAACGACGCTGATTGCGGCCTAACGAGCGAGTCGCCGGCGGATCTCCGCCGCGACGAGCCAGAGGCGATCCTGACCCCAGACGCAGAGATCGGGCTCGCCTTCGGGCCCGCGCAGGCGGTAGCTCGGGACGCCCCAGAGCCCGAGCTCCTCGTAGAGCAGCCTGCGGTTCGTCTCGAGCTCGCTTTGGAACTCCGTCGAGTCGACGAAGGGCAGGGCCTCGGCCCACGAGAGACCGGCGGACTCGACGACGGAACGAAGGCCGGCGTCGGTGCCGGTCGGTCGTCCCAGGACGAACGCTGCGCGCAGGAAGGCCGCGATGTATTCGGCCTCCCGCCCGTGCTCCCGGGCGAAGGGCCAGAGCGAAAAACCGCGCAGCACTGCTCGCCCGATCGGGTCGTACATATCGCCGAAGGGCACGCCGAGGGCATCGGCCTCGCGCTTCGCGTCGAGCATGATGTACATGCCCTTGGCCGCTGGCGCCGGTACGCCGCGCATCACCATCGGCATCACCGGGCGCAGCACGACCGGGATCCCCGCTTCGTGCGCGAGGGCGAGGCTCTTCTCGAAGATGATCGCGGTGTACGGCGAGCGCAAAGAGGGGAAGATCTCGAGGGCGAGGCGTCCGTCGTTCCGGATCGGACCCGGGTCGAGGCCGGGGCGCGGGAAGCAGAGCTCGGGCTCAGCCGCATCGTCGGATCCGTTCGCGTCGGCACCGCCCCGTCGCACGGCCCCGAGCGCGATCAGCCTGCGCTCGAGGTGGTAGAGCCGATCGACACCCCAATACCACTCGCCGGCGTACCAGAACATGCCGCCCGAATAATGCCGCCGCCGCCTGCGCAGGACGTTCCCCTCGTCCAGGATGCGATCGGTGTCGCTCTCCGAGGCGGCCCGACCTTCGCGCAGCTCACCCTCGATCCGCTCGCGGGCCGAGCACGCCTCGCGATCGGTCTCCCACAGCGCGCGACCCGCCGACCGAGCGTCCTCGACGACGCTCGACCGCTCGAGTCTTGACGCGAGCCAGCGTTCGATCCGGCGGACGACTTCTGCCTCTGGGCGCGGAGCATCGGTGGGAAACGAAAAGCCGTAATGCGGCGCGATTGCCGCACAGTCGCGCCGCGCCCAGGCCGCGAGGAGCTCGGGCTCGGGCGCGTGCAGGCGATCTGCGGGGGAGACGAGATGGAAGCGAAACTTCACGGCATAACGATCGGCCAGACGCGGGATCGCGCTCAGGGCGAGCTGACTGTACGGATCGTCGAGCTGATGGAAGAGCTCGATCTCGTGCGGAGCCCCGCGCAGGCGCCGCACGAGCTCCCGGCGCGCTGCGTCGAGGCGCTTCAGACGCGGAAGCGACCGCATCATCCAGCGTTGGACCTCGCGCTGGAAGTGACTTCGATCCTGGCGGCTCGCGGAGCCCGGGAGCGACTGGCCCGCGTGAGGTCCGGCCGCCGCAACGGCAGCGAGCCCGCCGGGTTCGTCCGGGCTCGCACGCGAGGAATCGGGTTCGCGCTGCGACAAACGTTCCCTCATCCCCGGCCCGTGGACATCGAGCTCGGTCCTCGAGCCCAGTCCTCAAGCTCAGTCCTCAAGAAAGGTGTTCTCGCCCTCGCCCGACAGGACGTGCTTCATGACCTTGCCCGTGGCGTTGCGCGGGAGCGGCTCGCGCCGGACCTCGACGAGCTCCGGGACCTTGTAGTAGGCGAGCTTCGTGGCGGCGAACGTCCTGATCGCCTCGGGATCGGGCGAGCTGCCCGGGTGCGGGACGACGACGGCCTTCACGCGCTGACCGAGCTCACGGTCGGGGACGCCGTAGACCGCGACCTCGGCGACGTCGGGGTGCATCTCGATCTGGTTCTCGATCTCTGCGGGGTACACGTTCTCACCGCCCCGGATGATCATGTCGCGCAGGCGCGACTCGATGTGGAGTCGGCCGCCGCGCAGATGGCCGAGATCGCCGGTATCGACCCAGCGGCCGGGGCGGAACGATTCGGCGTTGGCCTTGGGATTGTTCAGGTACTCGAGCATCACCATCGGACTGCGGACCCAGATGTGGCCGTTCTTGCCGTCGGGAAGCTTCCGCCCATCGTCGTCGAGGATCTCGATCTCGACCGTCGGCAGCGGCGGGCCGACGCAGTTGGCCGACTCGCGCAGCATGAAGCCGTGAGCGTACGACACGAGCCCGCCGGTCTCGCTCGAGCCGTAGCCCGAGCCGATCGCGCTCGCGAGATGGGGAAAGCGCTCGGCGACGGTGCGCATCAGCTCGGGGGTCGTGGCGGAGCCGCCGACGCCGACCTGCGTGAAGCGTCTCGTCTCGAGCTTTTCGATGTCGGGATGATCGACGAGCCGGAAGATGTGGGTCGTCGCGCCGCTCCAGCTCGTGACGCCCTCGCGCAGCGAGAGCGCGATCGTCTGCGCCGGGTCGAAGCGACCCATCGGCCAGACGGTCGTCGCGCCGCCGGCGAGGCTCGCCGTCGTGCTGCCCATCGAGCCCGAGAGGTGGAAGAGCGGAAAGGGCGCGAGCACCGCGCCGGGCGGCCCCGCGACCGGCGGCTCGACGAGAGCGCGGCGGGCCCCGATGTAGAAGCTCGAGGTCGTGAAGGCGATGAGCGTCCGGTGGCTTACGAGAGCGCCCTTGGGTCGGCCGGTCGTGCCCGACGTGAAGAGCAGCAGACACGGGTCGTCTTCGGCGATCGGATTCGTCGGCAGGGCAACGTTCGGGGCGTGGAGTCGGAGCGCCTCGAACTCGTCCTCGAAGCAGACCGCCGGGCAGCGGTCTGCGATCTTCGCGAGACGTTCCATCCGCTTGCGATCGGCGAAGACGAGCTTCGGAAGGGCGAGATCGAGTCCGTAGCGGATCTCGTCTTCGGCCCACCAGCCGTTCATCGCGATCACGACGGCGCCGAGCGAGACGGTGGCCCAGTAGGTCAGGATCCATTCGGGTGTATTGGCGGAGAGGATCGCGACGCGGTCCCCCGGGCCGATGCCGTGGCGATCGCGCAGGGCGGCGGCGACGGAAGCGACGTCGCGAAGATGCTCGCGATAGCTCCAACGCCGACCGTCGGAGAAGATCAGATAGGCCTTTTCGCCGTGGGCCGCCGAGGCGGAGAGCAGATCGCGCAGCGAGCGCGCGCGATTCTTGTAGACGGACATCGACTCGCCGAGGACGACTTCGCGGGCGATCTCGAAGGGGCTGCCGGGGGACTGCAGTCTTCGGTCCGCCTCCTCGATCGACATCAGCGGGGCGGTCGGGAGCGGCGTAGTCGGGCGCGGGTCGTTCGAAGTCGTCATCGTGTTCACCCCGGTCCGAGCAGCGAGGGATCGCCCTGGTGCATCCAGGCACGCCCGGTGCGGTGAGCGCTGCGCCAGCCGCGTTCGTCGCGGACGAGCTCGTCGGCATATTCGATCCAGGTTTCGTAGGTCTTGCCCGTGTGCGCGCCCTTTCCGAAATGCATCACGCGGCAATAACAGCGACTCGAGGCCCGGTCCCCATCGAGCTCGATCCGGTAGTTCCCGAGCAGGTGCTGGCTCGGGCCGCAGCCGTCGAGGTAGGAGCGGATCGTCTTGCGGACCGCGTCGAGGCCCTTCTGGGTCCAGGCCTCGAAGTCCATCTCGACGTCGTCGGTGAAGACGTCCGAGAGGCCCGACCAATTGCGCGTGTCGAGACATTCGGAATAACGGTCGAGGACGGCGATGATGGCAAAGCGATCGTCGGCGGCGCTGTTCATGGGGACACCTCATCGGCGGGAGATCCGAGCAATCGCGCAATCGGCTGCGAGGCCCGGCTCACGGCGCGAATGGACGAGCGAGCATGGCACGCACGCGGCGCCCTGTCAGCGGGCGGCGGATACGCGATCGGCCGCGCGCGGGCCATCGTCGTCGGGTACGTTGGGGCGCACCAGGACTCGACCGGAGGGATGGATGGGGCAGTCGGAAATTCTTCGCCGCGATGCGCGGGACGTCGCACGTTTCGACCTCGAGTGCGACGTGCTCGTCGTGGGCTTCGGCTGTGCCGGCGCCTGCGCCGCGATCGAGGCGGCCCAGGCCGGGGCCGACGTCCTCGTCGCCGAGCGATCGGGAGGGCCGGGCGGAACCTCGATCAACTCCGGCGGCTTCCTCTATCTGGGAGGTGGCACCGCGCTCCAAAAGGCTCTCGGCTACGAAGATTCGGCCGAAAACATGTTCCGCTACATGATGGCGGCCTGCGGACCCGCGCCCGACGAGGCGCTGATTGCGCCCTACTGCGAGGGCAGCGTCGAACATTTCGATTGGTTCGTGAAGCAGGGCGTATCGTACCGCGCGAGCTATTTCCCGGGGAATCACGAGCCCTTCACGACCGACGACGGCCTGACCTACTCGGGCAGCGAGCACGTCCATCCCTTCAATGCGATCGCCCGCCCCGCTCCCCGCGGCCACGCCCCCCGATCGATCCGCGACAAGGGCGCGCTCCTGATGAATCGCCTGATCGCTTCCGCCCTCGCGGCCGGGGCGCGGACCGCTCTCCAGAGCCGCTGCGATCAGCTCGTGCTCGAGCGCGATGGCCGGGTCGTCGGCGCCGTCCTCTCGACCCTCGAAGGCGAACGAACCGTGCGGGCCCGCAAGGGCGTCGTCATCACGGCCGGGGGCTTCATCTACAACGACGCGATGCTCGCACGCTATGCGCCGGCGCTGCTGCGCTGCGGTTCGAAGGTCGGGACCGAGACCGACGATGGCCTCGGGATCCGACTCGGACTCGCCGCCGGGGGCGAGGCGATCCGGATGGACGCCGGCGACGTCAGCATGGCGATCTTTCCGCCGAACCGGCTGCGCTCCGGCATCTTCGTCAATCGCCACGGGCAGCGCTTCCTGAACGAGGATGTCTACTTCGGGCGCGCGGGCGAGACGATCCTCTTACATCAGGAAGGCCAGGCCTACCACATCGTCGACGACGCCTGCTTCGAGCGACCGGCTCATTTTCCGATCGAGCTGGCGGGCGTCGGCGAGACGATCGAGGAGCTGGAGGCCGAGGTCGGATTTCCGAAGGGCGTCCTGCAGGCGACGGTCGACTACTACAACGAGCACGCCGCGCGCCGCGAGGACCCGCTCTTCCACAAGCTGCCCGAATGGCTGACGCCCCTGGCAAAGCCGCCCTTCGCCGCGATCGACCTGCGAGCGGAGCAGCCCTTCTTCACCGCCTTCACGCTCGGCGGTCTCCGGATCGACGCCCACGGTCGCGTGCTCGGCGCGTCGGGAGAACCGGTGCCGGGGCTCTACGCTGCGGGCCGCACGACCTCGGGCGTTGCGAAGCAGGGTTACAGCAGCGGAATGTCGCTCGGCGACGGCAGCTTCTTCGGAAGGCGGGCGGGCCGCCACGCGGCGGGCTGAAGGGGCGCGGTCGCGGTCTTCGGGAGAGCCGCGGCGGGAGATCCTTCAGGGGGAAGCAGCCCGGAAGATCTCTTCGTAGACATGGTTGACGACGACGCGATGGGGAGCGAGCTCGGCAGGACACGCGCCGCGGCTCGCCGCTGCGAGCGTCTCGGGGCGCGTGAGGACGCCGGCGTCCTCCATCTCGTAGTACGTGCAGTAGGTGTGCTGATTCGGATCGAGGGGGCGACCCGACGCGAGCGCTGCGTTCTCGAAGCGGCGAACGCCGAGCATCCCGGGCGCGTCGAGCACCGCCGCGACGTGGACGTTCACGTACCAGTCGATAAACCGCGGCCGCCACGCCGGCTCGACGTCGACGGCGACGCGCAGGACCGCGGGCCCGATCGATTGCCGCCGCACGCCCGGGTCGGCGTCGAGCTCCCGATACAGGGATCGCTGGGAGCGGATCTGCCCCGAGAAATGGTCCGGCATCGAGACCGTGCGCCCCTTGTACTGTGGGGTCTCGAGGGCCGACGGCGCCTCGAGCTGATACAGCGTGAGCGAGGCCGGGCTCGCGGTGTTGACGGGACCGACGCGGCGGAGCCGCCTCGCCGATACGAAACCGGGCAGGCGGAGATTGTCCGCCAGGTGGCCTTCGCACCAACGCTCGAAGTCGTTCTCGATCGCCTCGTCGACGTCGGCTCCGAGCTCGAGCAGGACCGGCGCAATCGGTTGGGTCGTGTGTCCATCCGGTCGCATCGGGACCTCGTCCTTCACAGATTCCACACGCGCACCGCGTTGCCCGACACGATCTTCCGGCGGTCCGCGGCCGGGATGCCATCGAACATCTTCGAGACGACCGCCCGCGAGTTCGGCCAAGAGGACACCGGATGCGGATAGTCGGAAGACCACATCACGTTGTCGACGCCGAGCCGCTCGGTCGCATGGCGATAAGCGTCGGGCTCGTCGATGAACGTGAGGAATACGTTCTGGTGGAAATAATGACTCGGGGGATGCTTGATCGCGGGGAAATCGTAGCCCTGGCGCGCCTGGAGATCATCGACGATGAAGAGCCACCAGCTGATCCAGCCGAGGCCCGGCTCGACGAAAACGATCTTCAGCTTGGGGAAGCGCTCGAAGACGCCCCCCATGATGAACATGCCGAGGGGCTCGGCGGTCGACAAGGCGACGGCTCCGACGAAGATGCCTTTCTGCGGCGTCGGATCGCGGCGCGCGAGGCTCTCGAGCTGGGTATTCAGGCCGATGTGGAGGCAGACCGGGAGATCGACTTCCTGGATCACCTGCCAGAGCGGGTCGTAGCGCTTGTCCCAGTAGTCGGGCAGACCGAGCTCGGCGGGAAAGACCGGCAGCTGGAGCGATTTGCCGCCCTGGCTCGCGACCCATCGCACCTCGGCAATTGCGCCCTCGATGTCGTGGATCGGGATCTGGAAGGACGTGATGAAGCGTCCAGGCGAGATCGATGCGAAATCGAACATCGTCTGGTTGAAGGCCCGCGTCGCTTCGCGATTTCCCTCCTTGAGAAGGTAGAGGTAGCGGAACGCGCTGACCTCGCAGTACATCACCGAGGCATCGACCCCATCGGCGTCGAGATCTTCGAGGCGGGCCTTGGCGTCCGAGTGGCCGATCCGGCCCGCGGCCGGGAAGCGGCGACGCCCGAGGCTCATCATGTCGGCGTGCTGCTCGCCCTGATAGTCCTGCTGCTCACGCCAGCGCCCATTGGCCTCACTGCTCATGCTCTTCGCCATCGCCGCGCCGAACTCGCCGAGCGCCGCGTCGTAGGCGGCGTGGAACTTCGTCGCGAGGCGCAGCTTGATCTCGGGGTGGGCGAGATCGACGTGGTCGTCGGAGGAGATGAGGCGTTCAGCGGCGGACATCGGGGGACCTCCAGAAGCGGGTACGACGGTGACCGGAGATCGCTCGTCTCGGGAGCCGAGCCGACCCGGGTCCCGCTCACGATATCAGCTGGATCGGTCGATGGCCGCCCACGATCCCGCCCACTCCCCGGACCCGGGCGAATTGACCCGCGACCCCGGGACTTCGTATGCTCGCGCGCGAATCGCCGCGGAGGCAATGCCCTTGTCCGACCTCGCTCGAGTCTTCGCGAACCTCGGCTCGAGTGCCTTCGTGCTGCTGGCCGTCCTGTTCCCGGCCGCCGCGGCACGGGCCGGCATTCTCGATCGGAGCTTCGACTTCGCGCTCATCGGCGACATGCCCTACACGCCCGAGGATCTGACGCGTTTCGAACGGCTCGTCCGGGACGTGAACGGGCAACGACCCCGGGTCGAGTGGATCCTTCACGTCGGCGACATCCGGGGCGGTGGCAGAGTTGCCTGCTCGGACGAGGTCCTCACGGGTCGCTTTGCGCTGATGCAGCGATTCGCGGGGGCCTTCGTGCTGACGCCCGGCGACAATGACTATCTCGATTGCCGAAACGTCGATCCCCACGAACGCCTCGCCTACCTGCGCAAGCTCTTCTTCGCGAATCCGATCCGGACGACGGGGGGCCGGCCGATGAAGGTCGATTCACAATCGACGCGAGCGGGGTTCGCGGATTTCGTCGAGAACGCGATGTGGACCCGGGGCGGCGTCGTCTTCGCGACCTTCCACGCGCTCGGGGTCGACGGGCTTCCCGATCCGCATCCCGACCTGACGACGGCGCGCAACGCGGCGGCGATCGCCTGGATCGAGGAGGCCTTCGCGTACGCCCGCCGCATCGATGCCCCGGGCCTCTTCCTCGCGACCCAGGTCGATCCGTGGGTCGTGACCGGGCCGCCCGCCGTCGCCCGCCTCGTCTGTCGCGGTCGGCTCGGGGACGAATCCCCGTGTCTCGCCCCGCGCATTGGCATCGAGCCGATCTACGCCGCGCTCGAGCGCGGCGCCGTCGCATTCGGGAAGCCGGTCTTGCTCGCGACCGGCGATCTCCACTATTTCCGTGTCGACAAGCCGCTGCTCGTCGAGAGCACGCGCAGGGACGAGGATCCTCGAACGGTCGAGAACTTCACCCGCGTCGAGGCCTTCGGATCGCCCTACATCCACTGGGTCCGGATCGGCGTCGATCCCGGGGATCGCGACGTCTTCTCGTTCCATCCTGAAGTCATACGGGAGAATGCGCTCGAAGGTCCTGCGACGCGATGATGGAGCTCTTCCCCAACTACAACGCGGGACGAAGCGAGACCCCCGGCGACTGGGCCCGCGCACGGGAAGCCGAAGGCTGGCACGGCGTCGCGGCGAGCGACCATTTCCTGACGATGAACCTCACGTTCCCGCACCTCTGGGTCGCGCTGACCGAGATGGCCCTCGCGACGACGTCGATCCGGATCACGTCGTCCTTTGCGAATAATCTCTTCCGCTCGCCCGTCGAGTTCGCCCAGGCGGCGATGACGTTGAATCGCGTCGCGAACGATCGCTTCGAGGCGGGGCTCGGTGCCGGCTGGATCGAGGACGAGGTCGCGCGGGTGGGTTGGCGTTTTCCGACGGGTCCCGAACGCGCGGGCATGTACATCGAGGCGATGCAGATCGTGCGCGCATTGTTCCAGACCGGCGGCTGCCGATTCGCCGGCAAGCACTACCAGATCGAGATCGACGCGCCGGGCTTCGCGGCGCTGTCGCCGGTCCCGCCCCTGCTCATCGGCTCAGCCGGCGGACCGCGCACGCTGCGTGAGATTCCCCGCCATGTCGACCGCATCGAGATCCAACCGAATGCCTCGGCGACACGGGGCGGGTCGGTCGATCTCGTGAAGTCGGCGGAGATCGCGGAGTCCGACGTGCGCGATGCCGTCGCCCGGGTACGCCGCGTCCGCGAGGATCTCCCGATCGGAATCTTCGTGTTGGTCGGAGCGGTCGCGCGCGACGAGGTCGAGGCGTTGCGTGCGCCTTTCGGCCGGGGCTTCCTGTCGCGATTCTTCGGCGAGCCTGCGGCGGTCGCGCAGGCGATCGCGGATCTAGAAGGACTCGGCTTCGACCGGGCACAGCTGACGGAGATGGCGCCGGGAAGCCACGAACGGCTTAGACCCCTGCTGCCGCTGCGGCGGCCGCACAGGGGATGAGACACGCGTCGAGGAGCGCCGTCTGTCTCAGGCGTCGCGGAACTCGGTCCCCTTCGTCGGCTCATACGGCAGCTCGAAGCTCTTCGCGTTGATCGCGCTCATCGCGTTGATCAGGGGGATGCGCGGAGCCGGCCAGGACGCTGTGGCGCCTTTGCGGTTCGCAGCGCCGGGAACGTAGATCGGGCCGCGACCGAGGAAATCGAGGGTTCCCTCGGCGACGTCTGCGGGCGACATCGCATCGGGGGAGCCGCCGGTGTCCTCTCGGAAGGTCTCCGTATCGGTCGCGCCGGCGAGACACGACATCACGTCGATGCCGGCGGGCGCGAGTTCGAGCCATAGACCTTCGCCGAGGATCGTGTCGAAGGCCTTCGCGGCGGCGTAGACCGCGATGTAGGCGCTACCGACGAGGCTCGCGAGCGACGACATCAGGATGATTCCGCCGCGGCCGCGGCTGCGCAGCCGTCCGCCGAAATGATGGGAGAGCGCGAGCGGGCCGTTGCAGGCCAGCTGGACCTGGCGCATCCAGTTCTCGACGGGCTGGTCGAGGAAGGAGCCCATCTCGCGCCCCGAGCCGGCGTTGTAGATGAAGAGGCCGACGTCGAGGTCCGACGTGGCCTCCGCGACGCGGGCCGCCACGTCGGTTGCCGTCAGATCGATACAGATGGGGCGGACCTGGACCGCGTGGGTCGCCCGGATCCGCGCGGTCTGCGCGGCGAGCTTCTCCTCGCTACGGGCCAACAACACGACGTGGAGTCCTCGCCGCGCAAGCGCCTCGCCGAAGGCAGCACCGATTCCGTCCGACCCGCCGGCCACGACGGCCCAGGGGCCGAATCGCTCGCGGAATGCTTCGCCTTCGTATTTTGCGGTCATGCCTGGTTCTCCTGGTACGGAACGGCGATCCATGCTGGCGGCTGACCCCACATCCGGGCGTGCTTCGGAGGATCGGTGACGCAGGATTCTGGGAGATCGGGGGCGCCGGGACAACCCGCCGGCCCGACGAGCTTCGTCGTCAACGTCGCCCGAAGCCGATCGCGGCCAGGCCGAGGCCGAGCAGCAGGATCGTGGCCGGCTCCGGGATCACCGCGAGGTAGCGGACGCCGTGGCCCGTCGGATCCGTCGCATGGCCGAAGATCGTCCGACCGTCGGCGAGGATCGAGCTCGCGGTGTTGAGCCGCCAGCCCGTGAGGTCGACGCCGAGGGATTCGAGAACGCTCTTCAGGCGGCGAACGCCGTGATCCGCATCCCAGATGAAGGCGTCGCCGGAGTCCAGGCCGATGTACGTCTCGCCGACGACGACCGAGCCGTCCGCCGAAATGTCGTTCGCGCTGCCCCAGACGTTCGATCGTCCATCGGCGTCGAGCAGGGGACGCATGCCTCCCTCGCGTGTATGGATGAACGGGATCGCGACGTGCCGCGACAGGATGCTCGAGCCGACGATTGCCGAGTCGTCCGCGGAGACGGCGGTCGGACGGCTCTCGATGAATCCGTCCCCACCGAGGCCGCCGAGGAGCTGCATCCCGCTCTCGGCAGTAGGGCCGTCGCCCGACACGCCGTAGAGCGTGACGACATGGCCGGGCTCGGGGTCGACCGGTCGGTAGGTCGTGAAGGAGGCGGCCAGAGCGGCCGGAGTCCCGGCGAGGATCGCCAGCGACATGGCCGGCTCGGAAAGGCGAGCTCGATTCAAGGGGATGCGCTCCGGCGAGCGGGGGGAGCCGGGAGCCTAGGCGAGCCGCCCGCTGCAGGGGCTCCGCGCTCGGGATGCTCGACTCGCAGCGGGCCGTCGATCACGCGGGTCGCAGGACTGCTCGACTCCCGAGCTCGTATTGGAGGCGCAGGGTTCGATGGCGACTGCGCCAGCCCGCGTCGGTCCGCACCAGCAGGTCGCGATACTCGCCGAACATCTCGTAGGTCGTCTGTGAAAGCTCGCGGGTGCCGACGTGGAAGGCGCGGACGTAGATCGCGCTCTGCGCCCGATCTCCGTCCAACTCGATCCGAGCGTTCCCGAGCAGATGCTGTGTCGGGCCGCAGCCCTCGAGGTAGGGACGGAGTCTCGCCACGTACTCGACTCGCGAACGGGTCGTCCACTCGCCGGCGTCGTAGATGAGGTCGTCGGTGAAGACGTCGTCGAGGAGTCGCCAGTCGCGGGTATCCATGGCCGTCGAATAACGGGCGAGGGTCGAGAGAATGGCCGCTTGATCTTCGGCTCTGGACATCGAGGTCTCCTGCCGTCTTGACATGGGGTACGAGATGGAGGGCGGGTCTGGGTCACCCGCCCCGACGCTAGCTGGGAAGCGCGTTCCCGACTGCACGGGTGATCCCGCGGATTTCGAGGTCCTGGATACTCGCTTCGGAATACCCGAGCCAGCGCAGGATCGACGCGGTGTGGGCGCCGAGCTCGGCGGCCGGCTCGATCGGGGTCGCGGCCTCGCTGAATTCGAGCGCGGGGCCCGCCCGAGCCGCGAGCGGCGTGCCGGGCTGCTCGGCCAGCACGGCGACTGCGTTCGCGCGACAGTGGGGGTGCTCGAGCATGAAGGTCGCGTGGTCGATTCCGTCCGCGCGGGCCGCTGGGACGCCGACTGCCCGAAGCTCGCCCTGCCATGCGTCGGTGGATCGCGCGTGCAATCGGGCTGCAAGCCGGCGGGCGAGCTCCGCGTCGTTGCTCGCCCGCGCCTCGGGAGTCGCGAATCTCGGATCGTCGGCGAGGGTCGGATCGACCACGCCACACAAGGCGCGCCACTCCCGCTCGCGGGGGCACTCGAGGAAGAGCCAGCCATCAGACGTTTCATAGAGCCGGTGCGTCGCGCCGAATCCGTGTTGCCCCGAATCGACCTCGCGCTCGGGCTTTCCCGCATAGCAAAGGCTCCACTCGGACACGGCGTAGGCCATCGACGTCAGCATCGTCGTCTCGAGGAGCTGACCCCGGCCCGTCCGCTCGCGCGCGTGGAGCCCGATCAGGATCGCGGCGGCGGTCGCCAACGCGGAGGCCGGATCTGCGAAGGTCCGGTTCTGCGGGGGATTGCCGCGGCCCGATTCGATGATTCCACAGCCCACGATCGCGTTCGGCGAGGAATGGAAGCCCGGCTTGTGAGACCAGGGCCCCCGGCTCCCGAAGCAGGATCCGTAGACGTAGAGCAGCTTCGGATTGAGGCGATGAAGCGTCGCTGCGTCGATCCCGAGGCGCTCCGGCGTACCCGGCCGGAAATTGTGGAGGAAGACGTCGGCACGCCGCGTGAGCGCATGCACGATCTCCCGCCCCTCTGCGGATTTCAGGTCGGCGACGATCGATTCCTTGCCGACCATGCTCTTCGAATAGCTCGCCGTCCAGTTGCGCCGGCCGGGATCACCCGCCGCGGGCTCGAGCTTCACGACTCGCGCACCCGCCTCGGCCAGCAGCGTGGCGGCGAAAGGCGTGGCGTAGAAGTAGCCACAATCCACCACGAGTACGCCCTCGAGCGGTCGTCGGGCCCGAGTCCGAGGAGGCGTCGGCCCGGAGGTCTTCGCGGTCTTCGAAAGCGAGGCGAGGACCTCGTCCTGGTGCTGCCCGAGCGTCGGGGCAGGCGGCCCGATCACGGAGGGCGTATCCGAGTACAGCCCGACCGGGCCGATCTGGATCGTTTCGCCGACGCGCGGATCGTGGACCGTCTGTCGCCGGCCATTTTCACGCGCCTGCGGATGATCGAGGAACTCGCCCGGGTCGAGGAAGGGATCAGCACCGATGTCGCTCGAAGAGAAGATCTCCATCCATTCGTCGAGCGTCTTCTCGCGCATCTTCGTTTGGATGAGCTCGACGACCTCAGCCAGGCGCGCCTCGCTCGGGAAGAGATCGGGCATGTGGCCGAGATCGGGGGCCGTGAGCAGGTCTTCGAGGCCGATTGCCGTAAGCCAGTTGCGAAAGAGATGAGGCTGTCGGCTGCACATCTGGATGAAGCGACCGTCGCGCGTCGGCGCGGTCATGAAGCAGACCTTCATCACGCCATAGACCTGACCCGGGCGCGCGGCGGCATGGGTGCGGTTGCCGTGGCCGATCGTCATGTCGTAGACCGAGAGCGCGTGGAGCAGGCTCGTGTGGACACGCTGCCCGCGTCCCGTTTCGCGCCGGGCCAGCAGCGCGGCGAGGAGTCCCTCGACCGCGAGCATCGCGGCGCCGTAGCTGGCGATCGGGACCGGGGTAAAGATGGGGCCCGGCCGAAATCCCGTTTGCTCCGCCATGCGGCCCGAGACCGCCGCAACCAGGCCTTCATATCCCGGCAGGTTGCGCAGGGGACCCCGCTCGCCGAAGCCGGTGATCGCGAGGTAGACCAGACGCGGCGCGCGGCGCCCGACGACTTCGTAGCCGACGCCGAGTCGATCGGCGGACCCCGGTCGCAGGGATTCGATCAGCCCGTCCGCCGTCGAGGCCAGGGCGATGAAGCGCTCGCGATCCTGCTCGTCTCGCAGATCGAGGACGACGCTCTTTTTCCCACGATGCCAGACGAGCGAACCCGGTCGCTCCCGCTCTGCGTCGCCGCCGGGCGGCTCGACGCGTATCACCTCCGCGCCGTTCTCGGCGAGCAACATTCCGGCCATCGCGCCTGCCATGCCCGACCCGAGCTCGAGAATGCGCATCCTGTCGAGAGCCTGCGTCATCCGTCCATTCCATTCCATTCCGAGCCGGGTCGCCGTGAGCTGGCCTCGTGATCCTGCCTCTTGATCTGGCATAGTGTTGGCGATCGTCCTCGAGATGCAATGCACCGGATCTGCGCGGCGCGTTGCCCGGATGGAGCCGCCGTGTCGAGATTCGTAGCCCCGAGCGCAGTGGTGCCTCCGATTCGAAGTCTGCTCTTCGTGCCCGGCAATCGCGAGGACCGGATTCGTAAGGCCTTTGCGTCGGAGGCCGATGCCGTCGTCCTCGACCTCGAGAGTGCGACGCCGACGGGGGAGCTCGAGGGGGCGCGCACGATCTGCAAGCGCGTGATCAAAGAATATGGGCTCGCCCCGGCTGCCCGGCGTCCGTCGATCTTCGTGCGTGTGGCCGAGGCCCGATCGCCCGAGCAGGCTCGGGATCTCGAGGCGGTCGTCCATGCGGGACTCGCGGGCCTCCTGCTTCCGCAGGTGGCGCTTCCTCGCGACGTGGTCGCGACGGACGAGGCGCTGACCCGTTGCGAGGCCGCCGCCGGCATCGAGCTCGGTCGGACGCGGATCATGCCGCTCGTCGAGTCGGCGAGCGCCGTCCGGATGGCCTTCGAGATCGCGAGCGCGAGTCCGCGTGTGGCCTACATGGGCGGAGCCACCTCCCGGGGCGGTGACCTCGCGCGCTCGATCGGCTTTCGCTTCTCGGCCGAGGGGCGGGAGACGCTCTTCCTGCGCTCGAAGGTGCTCGTCGACGTGCGCGCCGCCGGGATTCCCAACCCGCTCAGCGGACTCTGGGGTCGCGTCGACGATCTCGACGGACTGCGCGCGTTTGCGGAAGAGACCCGCGATCTCGGCTATGAGGGATTGATGACGATCCATCCGAAGCAGGTGCCGGTCGTGAACGCGATCTTCTCCCCGAGCGCGGAGGAGATCGGCGAGTGGCGCCGCCTCATCGCAGCCATGGAGCAGGCCGAGCGGGCAGGGCAGGGCGCGATCCGCTTCGAAGGACGCCTCGTCGACGCCGCCCACGTCGCGACGGCGCACCAACGGCTCGAACGGGCACGCCGACTCGGCCTCGAATAGCGCTTCCGGCCCGACCGGCCCCGACCCGTTTCACCCGAACTTGTAGAGCCGCGCGGCGTTCCCGGCCAGGATCGCCTGCTTTTCGTCGGGGGCGATCCCGACCATGTCGGCCTCGATCTGCTCGCGCGAATTCGGCCAATCGGTTCCACCGTGGGGGTAGTCGCTCGACCACATCATGCGATCGACGCCGATCGAATGACGATTCGCGAGGGCAAAGCGGTCGGTGACGTAGGTCGTCGCGATGTTGCGGTCGAAGTAGAAGCTCGGCGGATGCGCGATCGGCGGGCGGTCTCCCGGGGCACGCCGGTGGAAGCGATTGTCGAATTGCTCCTTCACGTACGGGATCCAGCCGCAATCCACCTCGGCGAACACGAAGTCGAGCTTCGGAAAGCGATCGAAGATGCCGGCGCAGATCAGCTCGTAGGTCCGAAGCGAAGCATCGAGGTGGCGAAGCTCGCCGCGGGCGCCCGCCTTCTTCCTCTCGGGATCGTTGTCGCTCGGGACTTCGGCGAGGGCGACATGGATGTGGACCGGAATACGAAGCTCCTCGGCCCTCGCCCAGAACGGGTCGTCTGCGGGCGACGGCTCCATCCCTCCGTTCGGATAGCGTCCGATCAGGGCTCCGCGCATGCCCGGGACCGCCGTCGCGCGCGTGAGCTCCGCGACGGCGTCCTCGACGCCGGTCGTCGGGATCATCGCGATGCCGGCGAAGCGATCGGGGGCATGGCCTGCATATCCGGCGAGCCAATCATTGTACGCGCGGATGCAGTCGAGATGGAACTCGCGATCGGCATTGTTGGCGAGGACGTTGTGGGAGACGCGAGGCGTCGGGAACAGCACCTCGGCTTCGACCCCGTCCTGCGCCTGCTCCTCGAGGCGGACGGCGGGGACGAAGCCGCCCTTCCGGATCTCGTCCCAACGCATCCAGGCCGAACGTTGCGCCGCGGGCAGGCCTCCGTTCGCGTTGTTGCCGAAGTTGATGGGCCCGGGCGAGCCCTCCATGATCCAGGCGTCGCCCTTTTCGAGTCGCTCGATCCGAGGCGCACGATCCTTGAATTTCGGGCGTACCCGACTCGTCCAGAGGTCGGGCGGCTCGTTGATGTGGGAGTCGCCGGAGATCAATCGATAGGTCTTCGTCATTCTTCATTCCTTGCCCATCGGCATCCGACAATGTGCCTTTTGGAGCCCGTCCTCGCCCCACACCGCTCATCGGAGACGATCGTAGTAGACCGCCGGAATTTCATCCGATGACAGCTTGCGAATGTTTTCCGGCAGATACATCGCGCCGTTGGCGTAGCTGTCCTCGCCGATCAGGCGTGCGTCCGAATCGAAGGGCCACAAGAGGAGAAGTCGCATCCGATGGTCGTAGACGGCGTCGAGATCGTCGATTGCGGCGCCGCGCTTCCGGAGGACCCTGCCCGGGAAGAGCTGGTCGAACCAGCCTTCGGTCACGATGACGTCGTCGTCCACGACGATCCGGTCGATGTCGTATTCACAGACGCTGCGCCCCTCCTCGAAGAGCTGCTCGTAATGCGATCGGACGGCCGCGAGGCCCCTCGGCCCATCGCCGAAGCCGCTGCCCTCGATCCAGAACTTGTACTGAGGCTCGGCCGCGAGCGTCGACAGCAGGAGGTCGAAGTTGCCCGTCGCCTCGGCGAGAAGATGGTCTCGCAGGCATGCGAGGATCGCGCGACGACGCGGATCCGTCGTTCGATCGAGGCGCGCCTCGACGGCGCGGTATCCCTTCGTCGGATCCAGCTTGCCTCTCTCGCCCATGGCACGTCCCCCTCGTGATCACGAACCCATCGCGCGCAGGCTACCGACTTCAGCAGTCTGCATCCGGAACGACCGTCATTCCGTTCGCCGCACCCGACTCGATGATCTTCTCCCCGCTGCGGCGCATCGTCATCACCGAGCCGGTCCGCCGATAGTTCAGGAACGCAAAGCCTTCGTCCCCCGATCGAAACCGATAGGGCTGGTCGGCGGCGATGAAGACCGACGCTCCCGTCCCGACCGTCAGGGAGCCGATCCGGATCTCGCCGCGAAGAACGTAGATCAGCTCGTCCTGGGAATGGCTGTGGATGGGGGATTCGTAGGCGAAGGAGCGTGCCGTGAAGAGCAGCCAGAGGGAGCAGCCGGGGCAGGTCGCATCGGCCATGAAGCGGGTCTCGCGGCCGGGCTCGAGGGCTTCATAGACGCCCCGCGGACCGATCACGTGGACCGTTGCGCCGATTCCCGGCTCGGCCTCGCGAGCACCCATGTGGAGCAAGCGGGTCGCGCTCCGGGCTTGCGCCGTCAGCTCGGCTCGCGCCTCGATCACGACGGTACCGCCCGCCCGACAGACCCGGCCGTCGATACCGAGCTCCCCCTGCTCGACGAAGAGCGCCTGGTCGCCATGCGGCAGACCGACATGGAGCGCGGACCCCGATTCGAGCTCGACGACCGTCAGCCAGAGCGATGCATCGAGAGGACTCGCAGACCAGCGCCGGCCCGGGCCGATGATCCGACCCCGAAGCGCATCCCACCGCTCGTCGGTCGGGGACCGATTCGCGTTCGCGACTTCGATCCTTCGCATGCGTGTCTCCCGGGCAGCACGGATCGTGCGCGCTTGCGCAGCGCGAGCCCGGGCGCGAGTCTAGTTGCGCGGCGGCCTCTCCGCTGCGCGAAGGGGCGCCTCCCTCGAACGGTGTGCGCCCGGGAGATTTCCGGCATGAGCACCGCGTACCGGATCCAGCACTGGCTTCGCGACGTGGGCGAAAGCTCGCTCTTCGCGGTCCGCTACCACGTCATCGAGGAGACGGCGGTCGACGCGGACGCGGTCTGCGCCACGATCTCGAAGGACGTCTTCTTCGCCGTTCCCAATCGGACCCGGGCCGGAAACGAGATCCCGCCCGGTACGGTGCTGACGACCTACGACCAGGTCCGCGACTACTACGCCGGTCGGCTCGACTCGTACGCCGTGCTCGAATCGAGGCCGCTGCGGAGCATCGCGGGCGATTGGTACGTCTTCAACGACAGCGCGGCGACCCTGCGCGGGACGGGCGCCGTCGGCGACGCGGACGCGACCGGGGCGGAGTTCGTGGTGAATTCGGCGGTCCTCTTTCCGACTGCGGACGACGGCATCCGCGGCGAGATCTGCGTGACGCGCCATCCCTTCGACGACGTCGTGCGCGGGACCGCGCCCCACATCGCACCGGAGCCCGCCAGCCATCCCGCCCGCGAGATGCGCCACTCGGCGCGCCTCGACGAGCTCGTCGACGCACTGCGATCGGGGGGCGAAGACGAGGTCGGCCGTTTGCTCACCCCGACGCATACGGCTGCGGTCCGCTTCGATGCGATCGACGGGAAGGCCGTCATCTCGACCGCGCGGACGCGGGCCGAGGCGCAGAAAATCTTGAGCTCCATCTTTGCCGGCGCCCTCGACATCGCCATCGTCTCGCGCATCGCGACCGATTGGTACGTCTTCGCCGAGTACGTGGCCAATCTGGGCGAGGGTCGCGTCCGACGCTTCGTCGCGACCCATCCGATCGAAGACGGGCTGTTCACGGGCACGTTCGGCTACGGCAAGGAAGAGATCGTCTCGCGCTGAGCGCGTCGCGGACGACGCTCGACCGAAGATCCGGCCATCTTTGCGAGGCTGCAAACCGGGGAAGGAAGCTCTTCTGGAAACCGAGCGACTCACCGATTTTTCGTTCACGAAGCTCGTCGTCGACGATCTCGATCGAATGGCGGCCTTTTACTGCAGGGTCTTCGACCTCCACCAGACCGGCCGGTTGAAGCTCGAGAACGGGGCGATCGGTGAACCGATCGAGGAGATCTTCCTCTGCCCCTCGCCGACGGATCGCTACGGAGCCTTGGTTCTCTTCAAGTTCCTGGAGCGCCCGGCTCCGCGGGACAACGAGACGATCCTGGGCTTCCAGACCCGCGACCTGGATGCCGTCGTCGAGCGGGCGACCCGCGCGGGGGGTGGGCTCGCTGCGCCGATCAAGGAGATGCCCGAGCTCCGGGTCCGCGTCGCGATGCTGCGCGATCCGGAGGGTCATCTCAGCGAGCTCGTCGAGTCGAAGGCGTGACGCGACGGTTTCCGGGGAGCCGCTCGCTCGCCGGGATGCGTCCACTGGGCTAGGCGCGTCGCCTGCGCGCGATCCCCTCGAGGTCCTCGCTCGCTTTGGATCGTGTTTGCGCACCGACCGGCAAGAATCGATCACGCCCACGCATCGTTGCGGAAATTCCACTTGGCTCGGCGCGGGGAATGGACGAATCGGCAATGAACCGCCGACACCTCTGCCGTGGCTGGGTGTACTTTGAACCGGGAAGTGGACATCTTGACTCGACATGCTTCCGGCGTTCGCGATCGGGGTGACGCAGCGTCGGAACGCACGCCTCATATTGCCATGGCCGAGACGTCGTCCGAAGAGATTCGCGGGGTGAGTCCCGAGGAGTCGTCGTTCCCGTTGACCCCTCTCCAGACCGGGATGCTCTACGAGAGCACCTTGGCGGGGGCGCCCTGGATCAATCTCGAACAGATCGTCGTTCGGCTCGACGATGATCCCTGCGATGAAGCGGCGATGCGCTCGGCCTGGACCGCACTGACGACGCGCCACGGGATCTTGCGTACTCGAATCGACTGGACGAGCGCGGCCGGGCCCCGCCAGCAGGTTCTGCGGGAAGTCCCCGTGCCTTTTGAAGTCCAGGATTGGACATGGCGAACGGATCCCGAAGCGGCGCTCGAGTCCTTCCTGAAGCAGGACCGGCTGCGCGGAGCCGACCCGTCGGCCGCACCCGCCTGGCGTGTCGTCTGGGTGCGCCTGCCTACGCGGAGCGCTTTGGTCATCTGGACGTTCCCGCATACTCATCTCGACGGGCGCAGCTTCGCCTTTTTGCTCGAAGAGGTGTTCGCACATTACGACGCGCGAGTCGCCGGTCTGCCCGCGCGAGATTTCGGCACGAAGCCCGATTTTGCGACGCACTGCCGAGCGGTTGCGGCGGTCGCGACAGAAGCGTCGACGAGCTACTTCCGGACCCTGCTGACTGGCTTCGACCACCCGAATTCGATCGGGATCACCGCGCCCGAGCCTTCGCCTCGGATATCCGAGCCGAGCCGCAAATCGCTGTTGGACCATGTCTTCTGCGGGGACGACACAGAGGCACTCGAGGATCGAGCTGCGCGCGCGGGTGTGACGCTGGCGACGATGGTCCTGGCGGCCTGGGGCATCGTGCTGGCGCGCTGCTCGGGGAAGGCGGATGCCGTTTTCGGCGTCACACGCTCCGGCCGTTACCTGGTGCCGGCCGCGGCGGAAATGGTCGGTTGCCTGATCACGACCGTGCCCGCCCGCGTACGTCTCGATCCCGAGCTGACGCTCGACGGTCTGCTCCGCCGGGTGCGCGCCGATCAATTGTCGCTGCACTCCCACGAACACGTGAGTCTGGGCGCGATCAAGGCACAGACGGACCTGTCTCCGGACCAACCACTATTCGAGACACTGGTGATGTTCGAGCGCCAGACCCTGGCGCATCGCATGTCACTGCTCGGCGGACGCTGGTCCGGGCGTACGGTGGCTCTCTACGAGGAAGGCGCCCAGCCGATGACGCTGGCGGCCTACGGCGCTCCGAGTCTTGCGTTGCAGCTGGAATACGACCCGACACGGGTCCCGGCGGCGGACGCGGCGCGTTATCTCGTTTATCTGACGCAGATCCTGCGCGCGATGACGACGGCCGCGTTGGACGCCCGGGTTTCCGAGCTGCAGATGCTCCCCGCCCGTGAACGGATGCGTCTCCAGCGCCTCGGCCAGCCCGACGACCCGGTGGACGCAGCGAGCTTGACCTGCCTCGCGACGGCGTTCGAGGCTCGAGTGGCTCGCAGCCCCGAGGCATTGGCCCTCTGCCAGGCCGGCGGTGGACCCGACTGGAGCTACGGCGAGATCGACCGCGCGGCGAATCGGCTCGCCCACGCTCTGCGCGCCCGTGGCATTGGGGAAGGGAGTCGGGTCGGCCTGAGCTTGCCGAGGTCCCCGGACTTCGTCGTGGCCATGCTGGCCGTGTGGAAGGCCGGCGCGGCTTTCGTGCCGATGGATCCGAGCCATCCGGCCGACGTCCTTGCCCACGTGGTGAGCGATAGTGGCGTTGCACTGATCCTTGCTCGGCACGCCGTGGCAGGGGTCGCGTCCAATCTGATCGTCGATCCATCGGACGCCGACGTGGAGCCGACGAGCACGGCGCCGGACCGTGCCGGTCTGACTCCGGATCGGCTCGCCTACGTCATCTACACCTCCGGTACCACCGGTCGACCCAAGGGCGTCATGGTCTCTCATCGCGCCTTGGCTGCCCACGCGGTGGCGGCGACGCAGCGTTATGCGCTGACGGCCGGGGATCGGGTTCTGCAATTCGCCAGTCTGTCGTTCGACGTGGCGCTGGAAGAGATCGTCCCGACTCTCGCTCGTGGAGCGAAGCTGGTCCTGCGGTCCGACGAGATGGCATCTTCGCCGACCGCCTTCTCGGAAGGGGTCGCCGCGGCGGGCATCACGGTGCTGAACCTCCCGACCGGATTCTGGCAGGTGATGTTGGGCGCGGTCGAGCAGGGCATCGCGCGGATCCCGTCCTCGGTGCGACTGGTAATCGTCGGCGGCGAGCGCGTCCCGGCACCGGCGCTCGTCCGCTGGCAACGCCGGATCCAGGAACCCGTCTGGATGAACGGATATGGGCCGACCGAGACCACCATCACCGCAACGTCCTTCGCGGCAGACTCGCGCTTCGCCGCCGATACCGTGCCCGTGGGCCGTCCGATGGGCCACAGTACCGTCGCCGTTCTGACGGCGGACGGCGGCCTGGCGCCCGAAGGTGCGATCGGAGAGCTCGGGATCGGCGGTCCTTGCGTCGCCGTGGGCTATCTGGGTCAGCCGACCCTGACCGCCGCGCGCTTTCGCCCCGACCCTTTCGATCCTGCCCGCCGGATGTACGGAAGCGGGGATCTGGCCCGCTGGCGGGCGGATGGCCAGCTGCTGCTCGTCGGACGTGCGGATCGACAGATCAAGCTGCGCGGCTATCGGATCGAGCCTGGAGAGGTCGAACGGGCGCTCGAGGGTCTGCCGGAGATCGGACAGGCTTTGGTCGCCGTCATCGATGGCGAAACCGCGGGCGCACGACTGGTCGGCTGGGTACGACCCGCATCCGTAGGCCAATCCATCGACCTCCGCGGGATCGCATCGAGCCTCGCAGGTTGCTTGCCCCCCCAGATGTGCCCCGACCTCGTGCAGGTCGACGACTGGCCGCAGACGCCGGGTGGCAAGATCGATCTGGCGCGGCTGCCGGCCCCCGATGGCGCCCCGCTTCTCGAACCGGGACTGCCGGAGGTGGCCAACACGGCAACGCTTCAATTGACCGATCTCTGCGCGGCCATCCTGGGTTTGGAACGAATGGGGCCGGATCAGTCCTTTTTCGAGATGGGTGGGCATTCCTTGCTCCTGGTCAGTCTGATCGGGCAGATCGAAGCCAGATTCGGGCGGCGCTTGACGTTGGCGCAGGTGCATGCCGCACCGACACCGCGCAGGATCGCCGCCCTGCTGGTCGACTCCTCGACCTCGGCGACGCTGGCGGACTGCATCTTGCCGATCCAGCCGAATGGCTCGAAGCCGCCGATCTACGGGGTGCATGTGCTCGGAATCAACGGCAGCTACTACCGACCCCTGGCCGCGGTGCTCGGGCGGGATCAGCCCGTCTTCGGATTGACGGTGGGTCTGTTGACGGAGGATACGCCGACCAGCATCCCGGAGATCGCCGATCTCTATCACCGCATGATCGATGCACATCGCCCGACCGGGCCGATCGGCCTGGTCGCGGTATCGCTCGGGAGCTATGTGGCGTTGGAGCTCGCTCAACGCCTGGTCGCCGCCGGACGCGATGTGAATCTGCTGGCGATCCTGGATGCCGAGGGTCCCTCGGGTCGGCGACAGATCCGCGGGGCTACACGGTTGCGTGCGCACCTCGGAAAGATCTCATCCGAAGGAATCGGCCACGTCGTGCAGGGTTTGCATCGCAAGCTGGCGGACATCCGGCACGCTTTCGAAGTCAGGCGACTCGCCTTCTTTCGCCGGAACATGCGTTCGGAATCCTCGAACCGAACGGTCGAAGCCTTCGTGGCCGCCAACGAGCTCGCAGCGCAGGAATACCGTGGCAAGCCCTACCCGCGGCGGCTGACCATCATCCGGGCTGAATACGACGCCTTCGATAGTCCGGAGGGCATCGCCTCCGGACTGGGTTGGGGGCCGCTCGCCGACGGCGGACTGGACGTGGTCGATGTCCCGGGCGATCACCTGTCGATCATGGATCAACCCCACGTGACGCACCTCGCCCAGGCGCTGCTCGACGCGATCGAGCGCGCCCGGAGCTCGAATCCAGCCCCGCGGTGCGACGGGAATTCACGCAGGCAATAGACCGCCCGAGCGGCCTCGTCGAGGCCGATGGATTCGTGCCGATACGGCCAGCAGCGCGCATCCCGAGCCTATTCCCGCTGCGAATCCCGGCTCGGGCACGCAGGCGTTCCCGACGAAATCTCCGTTCGAATCCTCCTGCGAGAGGCTGCAGGCTCCACCGCTGCCGCAGTCCAGGTTCGAGTGGCACGGCGCGCGCGGCGTGGGGCCGCCGAGGCAGCTTCCGCCGAGCGGGCCGTTGGGCACGTTCACGCAGTTGTCGCAGAGATTGCGGATGCCGTCTTCGTCGAAATCGGGGGGCATGTTCGCGGGGTTGGCAGTGTCGAGATTGTGGAAGAAGAGCGCCTGACCCGTCCCGACGACACTGCTCGCCGCCTCGATCCGCCAGGTGCAGCAATCGACGCCGACGAAACCCGGCGTGCCGCCGTATTGATAGGTGTAGGGCAGGTGGTGCGGCGACGACGTGTCCGTGACCTCGCAGACGCCGCCGATATTCGTCACCAGGACGTCGTCCTGGTCGAGATCGTAGATCCAGCGGAAGTTCTGGCCCTCGCTGATGAAGGAGACGGTCGTCGTGGCGACGCTGCCCGATTCGAAGACCTCGGTCGGCGTGAACGCGACGTCGAGGGCAGGGCGGATCGAGGCGCTCGGATGGCTTCGGCTGGCGAGCTGGACGGCGGCCGTGAGCGGGCTGGTCTCGGGTCCTGCGACCAGGAATCCGTCGACATCGTCGCTGTTCGAGACCATCGTCTGGACGGCGCTCGTCAGAGCGGTCGAAGAGAACGTCAGGGGGCCCGTGCCGGCGACCGTGGCGGTATCGAGGATCGGGCCCACGACGTCGCCGCCGGGATTCGACCAGGCGAAGGTCGGCCGCGAGCGATGGTGCCAATCGGCTGCGGGAATCGAGCTCGCCGCCCCGTCGAACTCGTTTCCGCTGGCGTTCGCGTTGCCCTCCGACCAACCGACGCCGGAGCTGGGAAAGACCCGGGCGAGCCCGACTTGCACGCCGGATCCGAATATCCCGGTCACCCGGAGCCTGAGGTCGGCATCATCGATGATGGCGCTGCTCTGGATCGCCCCGTCGAGATCGAAAGCCATCAGGGTGCGTCGCGGGACGGGAATGCCGAACAGAACCACTTCGGGGCCCGTCCACAGGAAATCGCCGGCGCCATTGCTGCCCGACACGAAGTCCGCGTAGAGGGTCGTGTCCTTCGAAGCGGGAAGCGTGAGCTGCTGCTGGACGAACGGCGGGTCTACTTCCAAGGTCTGCGTGTTCGTCGGGGGCCGGGTCTCGCCGCGAATCAGGACGGAGGCCGAGGCGGGGCCGCCGGTCGGACCGAAGTCGAGCACACGGATCTTGATGTTCACCGTGCGACCGACGAAGGCCCCGAGGCGCGGATCGCAGCCATTCAGCGAGCGCGCGAGCGTCGCGATTCCCGGTCCGGAGGTCGAGACGAAGGAAGAGCTGAACGCGGGGCAGCTGTCCCCGGGCGTGGTTTGCATGTTCTGCCACTCGGTCGCTTCGATCGAGAGGTGCATGTTCGGATGGGTCGGATCCGGTACGGCCACGACCGTGAGCCAGGGGCGCGCCGGCAGGGTTCCGAGATCGACCGTGAAGGTCTGGACCGTCGCGAGCGAGGGGAGGGAGACGTTCGAAGCCTGAATCGGCAGCGGGGCAGCGGCGGCTTCACGATTCGTCGCAAGCAGCGCGATCAGCGCGAACGACCCGAGCAGCGCGAATAGCGCGCGACCTGCGACGGAGAGGTGACGGGTCATGGTTTTCTCCTGCGCTTCGAAACGCCCCGCCCCCCGTCTCGCAGCATACCCCGGCGGAGGGTCTCGGTCGTCGCAATTCGACCGGGGATACGGCTAGATCCGCCGACCCCTTCCCGACCAGTAACGATCCCGGATCTCCCGCCGCGCGAGCTTGCCCGTCTCGGTCCGCGGAAGGGCTTCGTCGAAGTCCACGCTGCGCGGGACCTCCGGCCCCGACAGCTTCGCGCGGCACGCCGCGCGGATCGCCTCGGCCGCCTTCGCGCGCTCGCCTTCGTCGGCGTGGGCCCCCGCGTCGCAGAGCTGCACGACCGTGTGTACCGACTCCCCCCACTCCTCGTCCGGCACCCCGACGACACAGCAATCCGCGACGAAGGGCAGCCCGAGGATCACCGACTCGATCTTCGCCGGATAGAGATTGACGCCGCCCGAGATGATCACGTCCGAGCGGCGATCGCAGAGAAAGAGGTAGCCATCCTCGTCGACGTACCCGATGTCGCCGAGACTGAAATAACCGTCTCCATGGCGGCTCTCGCGGGTCTTCTCGGGATCGCCCTTGTACTCGAAGGGCGTGGCGTCGAGCTTGAAGCAGACGCGCCCCTCGCTCTTTGGCGGGAGCGCGCTTCCGGCATCGTCGAGGATCGCGACCTCGAGACCGGGGCGCGGTCGGCCGACGGAGCCCGGCTTCGTCAGCCATTCCTGCGAGCTGATCTGGACTCCGCCGCCTTCGGTGCCCCCGTAGAACTCGTAGAGGATCGGGCCCCACCAATCGATCATCGCGCGCTTGACGTCGACGGAGACGGGGGCCGAGCCGTGGCAGACGAGCGAGAGCGACGAGAGGTCGTAGCGATGACGGACCTCGGCCGGCAGCCGAAGCAGGCGCACGAAATGCGTCGGCACCAGAAAGGTCGAGGTCGCGCGATGGCGCTCGACGGCGGCGAGGAAGGCCTCCGGATCGAAGCGCTCCATCAGCACGAGGTCGGCCCCCAGCAGCAGGGCGCCGTCGCAGTAGGCGTTGGGGCCCGAGTGGTAGAGGGGGGAAGAGACGAGGTGGATGCCGTCGCGGGCGCCCGCCGGCATGAAAGCCGTCATCATGGCGGCGCCCGCTTGCGCCGTGACGGTCGGCGGCGGGCCCTGCGGCGTGTTGCGGCGCAGGACGCCTTTCGGGCGGCCCGTCGTCCCGGAGGTGTAGAGCATGTTCTCGCCGCAGAGGGGCTTCTCGTAGGGCGCACCCGAGAAGGCCTCGACGTCGGACCAGGGGCGGAATCCTTCGGCGGCCTCTCCGACGGACTGGCCGACGACGAAACGTCGGGCCGATTCGATGTGGCGCGTGGCTTCGCGGGCGAGGTCCACATAACGCGCGTCGACCACCACGGCGTCGGCTTCGCAGTTTCCGACGACGTATTCGACGTCGGCCGCGGTCCAGCGGGTCGAGCAGGGGGTGAGTCGCCGGCCCGACCAGGTCGCGCCGCGATAGGCCGCGATGTACTCGGGCGTGTTCGCCATGAGAAGCGCGACGGCACCGCGGGTCGGGACGCCGGCCTCGTCGAGGGCGCGCGAGAACCGGGCGGCGGAAGCGATGGCATCGGCATTGCGGAGGAAGTGGATCGGGACCTGCATCGCGGTTCAGGATAGGCTTCTCTTGGGCCGGCCGAGACGTCGAAGAGGAGGAGCCCTTGCCGGTCGCGATCGAGAAATTCTCCCACGTGGTCATGCAGGTCTCGGATCTCGCCCGCTCGGTCGACTTCTATTGCGGCCTGCTCGGCCTCGAGAAGCTCTTCGAACGCTCGTTCACCGACCCGCGCAACGGCCGGACCCAACAGGTGGTCGGCTGCCTCGTCGGCGGCAGCGTCGTCCTCGAGCTGGGCGCGGACCCCGAGCGACCGCGGAAGGTGGACGGCTCGAGCTCGCCCATCCTGGCCCTCTCGGTCGCCGACATCGAGGCGGCCCACCGCGAGATCCTCGCGGCGGGGGTCGCCCCGCTGATGCTTCCGACGGAAATGGCCCCCGGCCTCTTCATGATCTTCGTGCGCGACCCGGACGGCCGGACGATCGAGCTGGCCCAGTTCGCGGGCGGGGCGACCTCGAGCGTCGAGTACGCCCGCGCCGGGTCCTGAGGGCCCGCAAGGCCACGAATCCTGTGAAGATTTTGCTTGCCCGAGCCCGCGGGAGTCGCTAATCACCGGGCCGGATGGCGCCGTTCCCGCACGCCGGGCGGGGCGTCGTTTCGGGCCTTTTCCAGGCCTGGGCTCCGATGCGTAAGCGGTGCTCGAAAGACCGGCGTTCGCGGGGACGCGACGGACCGAGCGTTCTCGCTTCGCATGCTCGCTACGCGTTCTTGCTTGCCTCGAGAGACGCCTCACTTCGACAGGATGGAATCGACGATGACGGACCTGATTGCACAGCTGACCCAGGTATCGCTGGGCGCGAGCGTTCTCGGCCTCGCGCTGGCCGCCTTCTTCTATTTCCGGGTCAAGGCCCTGCCCGAGGGCACGGACACGATGAATATGATCGCCCGGTACATCCGCGAAGGCTCCATGGCCTTCCTGATGCGGGAGTACAAGGTGCTGGCGGTCTACGCGATCGTCGTCTTCCTCTGCTTGTTCGCGGCTTTCAGCAGCGAGGGGACCGGTCTGCTCGCCGGCTCGTGCTTCCTGCTGGGCGCGTTCCTGTCGCTCTTTTCGGGCTTCATCGGCATGAAGGCCGCGACGTTCGCCAACGTCCGCACGAGTCAGGCCGCGCGTGAAGGCTCGAAGGCGCGCGCGCTGCTGACGGCCTTCGACGGCGGCGCCGTCATGGGACTGTCTGTCGCGGCGACGGCCATCCTCGGCCTCGGAGGCCTCTACTACGTCTACGCGAACGACGCGCATCTCGCGACGGTGCTGCACAGCTTCGCCGTCGGCGCCTCGTCGATCGCACTCTTCGCCCGCATCGGCGGCGGCATCTACACCAAGGCCGCCGACGTCGGCTCAGACATCGCCGGCAAGGTCGTCGAAGGCATTCCCGAGGACGATCCGCGCAACCCGGGCGGCATCGCCGACAACGTCGGCGACAACGTCGGCGACGTGGCGGGCATGGGCGCCGACATCTACGAATCGCTGGTCGCCGCAGTCGTCGCCACGATGGCGATCGCGCTGACGGCGAGGCCCGAGTTCGTGATGACGCTCTTCACCAATTCGCCGACGGTCAGCGAAGCCAAGTTCATGGCCGTGACCCTGCCCGTCTTCCTGTCGGGCGTGGGACTTCTCGTTTCGATCGTGTGCATCTTCATCGCCCGCCTGCTGAAGAACAACTCGCCGGCCATGGTGCTGCGGGCGGCGCTCATCATTCCCTCGCTCATCATCTGCGTCGTGGCCTGGATCCTGATGCCGATCCTCGGCGTCAGCCAGGCGGTCACGGGCGCCCTCGCCGCCGGCGCCATCGGCGGCGCGCTGATCGGACTCATCACCGAGTACTACACCGCCTGGGGCCCGATCGAGCGCGTGGCCGAAGCCTCCAAGACGGGTGCGGGCACGGGCGTCATCTCGGGTCTCGCCGTCGGCATGGAGAGCACCGTCGCTTCGCTGCTCGTGATCGCGGTCGTCGGCTTCATCGCCAACTGGGTCATGCCCGGCGGCATGGGCCTCTACGGCATCGCCATGAGCGCCGTCGGCATGCTCGCGGGCACCGCGATCGTCATGACCGTCGACGCCTACGGTCCGATCTCGGACAACGCGGGCGGCATCAGCGAGATGAGCGGACTCGGGCCGGAGGTTCGTGCGATCACCGACGAGCTCGACGCCGTCGGCAACACGACCGCCGCGATCGGCAAGGGCTTCGCGATCGGCTCGGCGACGCTGACCGTGCTCTCGCTCTTCTCGGCCTTCATTCTCGAGGTCAATCACGTCCGCATCGAGTCGGGCATGGGCGAGCTGATCCTGAAGCTCGACGATGCCCCGATCCTGATCGGCCTCCTGATCGGCGCGTGTCTGCCTTACGCCGTCGGCGCTTCGACGATGATCGCCGTCGGCAAGGCCGCTCAGGCGATCATCCAGGAGATCATCCGCCAGTTCAACGAGATCCCGGGGCTGCGCGAAGGCAAGGCCGAGCCGCAGGGGGCCGTAATCGTCGACATCGCGACGAAGGCGGCGCTGCGGCAGATGGTGCTGCCGGGCTGTGTCGCGATCCTCGCGCCAGTCGGCGTCGGCTTCATCCTCGGTCCGGCAGCGCTCGCGGGCATGCTGGCCGGCGCGGTGGCCGTGGGTGCCTCCCTGTCGCTCTTCATGGCGAACGCGGGCGGCGCCTGGGACAACGCCAAGAAGTACATCGAGGCCGGTCGTCTCGCGGGTCACAAGAAGGGCTCGGATGCGCACAAAGCCGCCGTCATCGGCGACACGGTCGGCGATCCCTTCAAGGACACGTCGGGCCCCGGCGTCGCGATCCTCATCAAGGTCATGAGCGTCGTGTCGCTCCTGATCGCGCCGCTGATCGCGAAGCTCTAGTCGGAGGTCGCGATGGACCTGAACGGAACCTCGGCGATCGTCACTGGCGGCGCGTCGGGCATCGGTCTCGCCTGCGCGAAACGACTCGCGGCCCACGGCGTGCGGGTCGTCGTCCTCGACATGAACGAGGCCAAGGGGACGGCGATCGCCAAGGAGCTGGGGGGCGCCTTCGCGAAGGCGGACGTCGCCGACGAGGCGCAGGTGCAGGCGGCGGTCGAGGCCGCCTCGAAGATGGGTCCGCTGCGCTCGCTCGTGAACGCCGCGGGCATCGGCCACGCCATGCGCACCGTCGACCGCGACGGCAAGCCCTTCGACCTCTCGGCCTTCGAGCGTGTCCTCCGGGTCAATCTCGTCGGGACCTTCAACTGCATCCGGCTCGCGGCATCGGCGATGTCGAAGACGGCGCCGGTCGACGCCGATGGCCAGCGGGGCGCGATCGTCAACATCGCCTCCGTCGCGGCCTTCGACGGCCAGATCGGCCAGGCCGCCTACTCCGCCTCGAAGGGCGGGGTCGTAGGCATGACGCTGCCGGTCGCGCGCGATCTGTCGGCGATCGGCGTCCGCGTCAACACGGTCGCGCCTGGACTCGTGGATACACCGATCTACGGCAGCGGTGAAGGCTCGGAGAAGTTCAAGGCGAACCTCGGTCAGAACGTCCTGTTTCCGAAGCGGCTGGGCGTCGGTGACGAGATCGCCAGCATGGTGCTCGAGCTGATCACGAATCCGTACATGAACGCCGAGGTCATCCGGGTCGACGGCGGCATCCGGATTCCGCCGAAGTAGCGGGTTGCGAATCCGACGCCGGAACCTGCGCAAAGGGCTGGTCGCCGTCGGCTGCCTCGTGGCGTCGGTCGAGCCGGTCGGCGTCGCTGCGGCCGGCGGGCTCCTCACTGCGGGCTCGCTCCTGCATTTCTGGTCCAAGGGCTGTCTCGAGCAGAATCAGAAGCTCGTCACGGCCGGGCCCTATCGCTTCACGCGCAATCCCTTCTATCTCGCGAACCTGTTGATCGATCTCGGGCTCTGCGCGTTGATCGGGCGGACCTGGGTCGCGGTGCCCTACGTCGTCCTGTGGGGCTTCGCCTATCACGATACGATCCGGCGTGAAGAGACGCGGCTGGCCGAGCTGTTTCCGGGGGAGCTGGCGGGGTACGTCGCGGCGGTGCCGCGGCTGATCCCGACCGGCCGGATGTTGCCGGCGGGCCAGGCGATGGGGCGCTTCACGCTCGCCAACCCGGCCCTCGCTGCGGGCAGCGAGTATGCGCGGATCCTCGGCGTCTGGGTCGCCGCGGCGACGATCGTCGCATGGCATTGGATGCGCGGGCAGGGGCTCGAGATTTTCGCCGCGGAGAACACGGCCGGGCTCGGTCTCGTCGCCCTCGTGCCCGTCGCCTGGGTCGCGAAGCTCGCCCTGGCGGAGGTGTTCCGGCGGCCGCAAACCGCATTGTTGCCTTTCTCCGGGCTCCCGATGCGCCGCCGTCCGCTGACCTTCCTGCTGGTGATCGGTATCTACTTCGCAGCGGCTGCATCTTCGCCCGGGCGCTCGTCGCTCGCGGGGTCGATCGCGATGGGACTTCTGTTTGCGGCGCTCGTCGCGCTTCCCCTTGCCCGTGAGTCCCACGCGATGCGTGGCCTGCTGCACGCGGGTCTCGCCGTCGCGCTCGGGGTCTTCGCTACCAGTCGAGAAATCCTGTGGCTCGCGAGCGGGGCGATCCTCTGGATCGGATTGGCAGCCCTCGACGATGCCGCGCTCGCGCGATTGGATTCGGGAAAGGACAGCAGCAACGTCGCGCCGGAAGAGCGGGTCCTCTGGCCGATGTTTGGACCGGTCGCGATCCTCACGGCCGTGGCCGCGACCGGCCTGGCCGTATTGCGGCGGCTCGCATGAATCGGAGGTCCTGATGCGCATCGCCAGCGGTCTCTTCGTCGCCGTCTTCCTGCTCTCGGCCGCGGTCCAGTGGAACGATCCGGATCCGCTCGTCTGGATTGCGGGCTATCTCGTCGCGGCGGGTCTCTCGCTCGCGGCGTTCTTCGGCCGGATTTCGGGCAGCGCCAACGCGGTCGCGGCGATCGGGTTCGCGCTCTGGTTCCTGTCGCTCGCGGGGTCGATCCCGGGTGCACCGACGGAGGCCTTCACCTCCTTCGAGATGCGCGCCCCGGACCACGAGGAGCCGCGCGAGGCCGTGGGGCTCCTGGTCTGCGCCGGCTGGACCGGCTTGCTCGCGATTCAGGGGTTTCGACGACGGAGGAACGGGGCGAGTTGACGCTCCCCCGCCCGTAGTGGACCTTCCGGCCTCCCGCCCGCTCGCGGGCCCGATTCCATGCAGAACTCAGGAGAACCGACCATGCAGGGCAAGAAGATCCTCGTCACCGGCCCGACCGGCCAGGTCGCCGGACCCATCGCATTCACCCTCGCCAAGGACAACGAAGTCTGGGCGAGCGCGCGCTTCGGCGACGCCAAGAAGAAGGCCGAGTTCGAGAAGGCCGGCATCCAGTGCGTCGTGACCGACCTCGAGACCGGCGACTTCTCGAAGCTGCCCCGGGACTTCGACTACGTGCTCAACTTCGCCGTCGCCCGTACGCCCGACTTCGAGACCGATCTGCGCACGAACGGCGAGGGCGTCGGCCTGCTCATGAGCCACGTCCGCAAGGCCAAGGGCTTCCTCCACTGCTCGACGACCGGCGTCTACCAGCCCAACGGCCATACGCCCTTCACCGAAGAGAGCCCCCTCGGCGACAACCACCGCGTCATGATGCCGACCTACAGCATCTCGAAGATCGCCGCCGAGGTCGTCGCCCGTTATGCCGCCCGCGAGTTCGGCCTGCCGACCGTCATCACGCGCCTCAACACCCCCTACGGCAACAACGGCGGCTGGCCTTATTTCCATCTCCTCATGATCAAGAACGGGACCCCGATTCCCGTCCACACGGACAAGCCCTCGCAGTACACGCTGCTCCACCAGGACGACATCAATCGCACCGTCGCCGGCATCGTCGAGTCCGCGACCGTGCCCGCCCGCATCATCAATTGGAGCGGCCAGGAGCACGTCGCGATCGAGGAGTGGTGCGGCTACATCGGCGAGCTGATCGGGATCCCGCCGAAGTTCGAGTACACCGACAAGACCCTCGAGAGCGTCATGACCGACAACACCAAGATGCGCGAGCTCGTCGGCCCGGCGAAGGTGACCTGGAAGGACGGCATCCGACGCATGGTCGAAGACCGGCATCCGGATTGGATCGTGAAGCGGTAACGGGCAGGGCTGCGTTCGGTCGATGCCAATGCACCAAAGACGGATGATCTCGTGGCTCGTGATCCTCGTCGTCGTCAGCGCCACGACGGCGCCAGAGGCCGAAGAAGGCGAGCGCTTCGTCACGCCCTTTTCGCCCGCCGCGGCAGAGTGGGACCTCGTCCAGGATCCGGCTCGCCCCGCGGCTCGACTCTGGAAGAACAAGCAGAACGAGAAGGATCATTTTCGGATCGAGGTGATTCGAGATTCGGGAGACACGGTCGCGGAAGTCCGCATGGCTCTCGACGGCCCCGGCAAAGCGAACTGTTCGAGCTTCGACACGACGACGATCCGGGAGTCGTGGGTCAACGGCTATCCGCGGTTGCTCTGGCGGACGGATTGTGTCCGGGGCGAGGGCGCGAAGACGACGCTGCTGAATCTCGCCGTGCGTGGGCGCGACGGTCTCTATCTCGCGATGAAGGTCTGGCCATTCGATGTGCCCGACGCGGAAGTCGAGCTCTGGACCGAGCGCTTCGCGCAGTTCGTCGTCTGTGATCCGCGCACGCCGGACCATGCCTGTCCGGAAGGGAGGCCCCGGTGACGATCGCCGACGATCAAGCGTCGGCTCTTCTTCGCGCACGAGCCAAAGCGCACTTCCCGAACGTTCTTCTCACCCTGACGAGCATCATCCAGGCGATGGCGCTCGAGACGCTCTGGTCCCGGCTCTCGGACGTGGCGGATCCCAACGGCTTCGTCGCAATTTCGATCGAAACCTGGCTTCAAGCCCTGGCGCTGCTGCTCGCCATCGTGGTGCTCTGGGTCTACTATGCACAGCTCGTCATGCGCCTCGTCTGGGTTCCTCGACTCACCGATTCGCTGATCCCCTTTGCGCTCGGCGTCGGCCAATTCCTCCAAGCCGATACCCTCGGCCGTGGCGACATTGCGCTTTGGCTCGCGCCCTTCCCAGTGATTTTCCTGCTCTCCTTCGCGAGCTGGAACTGGACGCTGTCCCGCGCGCGCCAGGAACCGGAGAATGCGCACTTGATGGCCGCGTTCATGCCCGAGGATCCACTCGTTCGCCACGGCCCGATGCTCGGGTCGGTCCTCCTGCTCGTCGTGATGACGACGTGCGTCTGGATCTGGCCGGGTACTTCGACGGCGGCGCTCGTGGTGCTCGATCTCCTGATGTTCGCGCAGCTCGTCCTGCAGGGACTCTACTGGCAGGATTCAGTCGGACCGGATCCGATTCCCCAGTAGCCGGCCCTGCTGGTGGCGTCCGTCCGCTCGCGTCTCGTTTCAGTAGTGAAATCCGAATCGGAGATACGCGAGCGTCTCCTCCGGACTGTCGGCGACCGAGAGGCTGATGGTATTCGTGCGGACGATCGGCGAGAACCAGATTCCGCCGCCGCCGCTCGGGTGCCATTCGTCCGAGTCCTCGTGGTCGATGAAGACGCGGCCGACATCGGCGAATCCCTGGATGCCGAAATCGCCGGGCACGATGATCTTCGGACGAAATAGCACGATGCGGAGGTCGGCGTTTCCGTAGACCGAGGCGTCGCCGGCGAAGCGGCGCGTCCGGAAGCCGCGGTCGGTCGAAGCTCCCGTGAAGAAACGGCCCCCCCCGATGTAGGCCAGGTCGAAGAAGGGAACGCGGCCGAAGGTCTGTTGGCCTCCGGCCCGGAGCGCGAGCGTGACGCGCGCGCCGTCGAAGAACGAAACGTAGCCCGAGAGCGATCCGTGGATCGATCCGTAGGTCCTCTCGACGTCCCAGATCGGCGGCTGGATGCGGGCGGTGGCGTCGAGGAGGATGCCGCTCGTCGGGTAGCCCGCGGCGGGATTCTCATGGAAGGGCAGCTCGAGGCCGTCGAGATTGGTTTCGACCGAGCGACGCGTATCGAGCTCGAAGCGACCTTCGGCGCCGACGAGTCCGAATTTGTGGTTGCCGTACGGGTCGAGGTCGTCGATCAGGCGTGTTCCGTTGAAGGTGCGGGAGAACTGGGCGTAAGGTCCACCCGAGATACGGATCTTGTCGTCAGTGAAGGGGACGTGGAGGCTCGGCATGATCCGGAACTGTTCGTTTCGAACCCGGAAGAAGCGATCGTTGCCGCGGTCTCGGGTCTCGTTGCCTTCGCCGTAGAAGCGCAGCACGTCGATCCCCGAATAATGCAGGTCGAGGCCGTAGAGCCGCTTCGAGTTCTCCGGGCGGAAGCGCCCCTGATAGCGGATGCGCGGTTCGTGGGCTTCGGTGGCCCAACCGAAGGCCAGGCTGTGTTTGTCGCTCCAGGGATGTTTGCGAAAGCCGTAGCGCGTGTGGGCAAGGGCGATGCCCAGATAGCCACCGACGTCGGATTCGTAGCCGAACTCCGGGATCGGAATCGTATCGCTGCCCCAGTCGCGGGGCGGGACGTTTTCGACGTCGACGAAGCCCGATTCCGACGACGGGAGCACGTAGGGCTTGCGATCGATGCGGGTACCGCGACCGGCGAGGACGGTCACGACGCCGTGCTCGTCGTGGATGCGGGTGCCCCCCCCGGCCGTGTCGTCGACCCGTTTGGAGCCGCTCTCGGCGATGACGTGCAGGCGGATCCGGCTGCGGCCGCCGTCGACGACGACCAGGTCGTCGCCTCCGCGCAGGTAGAGGCGAAGCGCCTTCGTTTCGTCCGGGCGGAACTCGCGGTCGAAGAGCACTCGGGCCGGCGAGCCGCTCTCGCCGCCCGTCCCGGCGAGCGTGCGGATCGTGACCCGCGTGCGTCCGCCTTCGCTTCGTCGTATCTGGACCTCGTGCGAGGCGTCGGAGGTCTGGATGTCGACCTGGCGCGCGAGGTGTTCGTAGTAGCGCCGTGCCGCGCGCGGCAGGCCGTCGCGGCGGCCCTTGATGTCGGTCGCGAGTCGCGCCCCGTCGAGCGCCGCGTATTCGGGTGGCAGCCTGGCCACCGCGATCTCGATCGCCGCGTCGTCGAGGCGGGCCTGGATATCGGCGACGATCGGCTCCCAGTCCTCCCATGCGAGGGCGGGGAGAAGCCAGCGATCCTGCTCCCATCCGTGGAGCGTCAGGCCCTTGATCCACGGATAGTCGGCGTCGTAGCGCTGGAGGATCGGGATGTAGATCTTCATGGTCCGAGGACCGATGCCTTCGTAGCGGACGAACGCCATGTCGCGGTCTTCGGGAATCGGTTGGAGCCCCGAAACGCCGGGCAGCTTTGCCCAGCGCCACTGCTTGCGATGTCGGTCGAAATCGCCGAGGAGAAGATCGACGAGCCGCGCACGCAGGAACGCGCGGGCGTCGACTTCGACGGTGTCGCCCTGTGCGAGGGCTTCGTAGAGCGCCTCGTGATCGAGGATCTCGAGGGCGCCGTGGAAGCCCGGACCCCGATCGGAGCTCGGCTGCGGATACTCGAAGAAGGTCCCCACCATCCCCGCGAACTCGTCCCGGAACTCGCCGAGGCGGGGATCGTCGGGCATGACGACCATGCGCTCGTGAACGGTCAATACGCCCGCGGCCTCGGTGAGGGCATTCGCCGTGGGCGGGCCACCGGGATGCTGGGCCGCCATCTGATCCTGGACGACGGTCTGGATCACGGTGTTGTGCAGAACCGGGTCGAGGACCGCCGACGGATCCTTGTCCGTTCCGCGGAACGTGAAGAGGCGTCCGTCCCGACTCTCGAAGCCGAGGACCGGGGTCTGGAGGCCACCGAAGCGGCGGGTCGGGACGAGTCCCCCGCCTTCGCCCTCGAGATCGAGGACCGGGAGCGCGATCGGCGCTTCCCACAGGTCGCGGTAGCCGCCGCCGAGGATGAAGCGATGGACCCGATTGGCCTGGTACCGCTCGCTCGCGGAAACTACGACGTGCGTGCCTTCCTTGACTCGCGCCGGCTCGCCGTGCGCGCGTCCGGCGACGAGAGCGACGAGAGAGACGAGCGATGCGAGGGTTGCGGTCGCAGCGCGGGCAGCTCGAGCAAGAGCAGTCATTTCCCGGCGCCCGTCCCGGCTTCCATCAGTCATGCCCATCCCCCTGCGGAGATCGTTCGGCCTCGAGCGCCACGAATCGCCGCCCTGCGTAGGCGGCGGCTGCGGCCCAGATTCCCAGCGCCGGCAGGACGAAGTACGAGAGCGAACGCACGCCCTCGGCTCCGCCGAAGTAGATCGAGGCGATCAGTCCGATTCCGACGCCCAGCGCCTTGGCGAAGCGCTGGACGAACATGTCGATGAAGGCCTTGGCCTGGTATTTCTCCGCGACCGAGGTCGGGACGTAGAGTGCCTCCTTGGTCGATTGGTTGATCGAGTAGCTGAAGGCGTTGTCCGAGACGCTCAGGGCACCGCCCAGGACGAGCGACGGACGGGCCATGAAGCAGAGAGACGCGAGCGCGATCGAGCACGGCAGGACGAGCAGGGCGGTGAACATCCCGAAGCGACGCATGATGAAGCTCGTCAGGAAGAGCTGCACGAACATCGAGAGCCAGTTGGTCGTGGCGTAAACGGTCGCGAAGGCCTGGTTTCGCTCGGCGTCGCTTCGCGAGAACTCGATGATCGAGGTCGTGAACTGGAAATCGACGATCGTCGAGACGATCTCGTAGATTCCGACGATCGCGACGATCGACAGCAGGTAGGTCGAGCCGAAGATGAGCCCGACGCCCGCCAGGGCCGGCGGCTCGTCGGGCTTCGGGGACGCGCGCTCCCGGTCCTCGGATCGCCGCGAGTCCGCGCGAGCGCTCGAGCCCGCAGTCCGTTCGTACTCCCGCCCCGCCGCCCACGCCACGGCGAGGATCAGGACCCCGAGGACCGTCGTGACCCCGAGCCACGCCACGAGCGAGAGCGAACCGATCCACGCGCTCACCGCCGTCGAGCCGAAGACGCCCCCCGCGACGCCGCCGAACCCGACGATGCCGTAGAGCCGTTTCGCGCCGTCGGGCGACACGCTGTCGTTCAGGAACGAAAAGAACGCGGCGACCATCAGGGTGCTGAAGAGGTCGCCGAACAGGTAGAAGCTCCAGACGGCGAGAGACGAGGGATGCTCGAGGGCGAGGGCGAAGATTCCGTAGGAGACGATGAAGAAGGCGGTGAACACGATGCTGAGCCGCTCGCGGCGAAGCTTGCGCGAGAGCAGCGAGAAGGTGATGGCGGCGATGGCCGCAACGACCATGTTCGAGACCTTTGCGAGCAGCTCTGCCTCGGAGGCGGTGTAGCTCTGGCCGAGGAGCTCGAAGCTCGAGCTTGCATGGTAGTGGCCGATGAAGAGCGTCTTCTTGAGAGGCTTCAGGATCCAGAAGCTCGTGATCACGAGAAAGAAGTAGCCGGCCATGAGCGCTGCGATCCGCCGCTCATGGGGCCGGACGTCGAAGAAGGCGCTTGCCGGCGTTTCGTCGCTCATCGACCGACCCCTGTCGCGAGCTGTCGCCGCGCGTGCTCGCGGATGCCACGGACGATCTGCTCCGAAAGTCGACGGAGGAACGCCTGCGCAAACTCGAAATGATCCTCGAGGAGATCGATGAAGAGCTCCCGCTCGATCGAGAGGATTCGCGAGGGAACCTCGGCGGTCCAGCCCTCGAAGCGCGGTCCCGTGGCAGCGATCTCCCACGCTCCGAGCGTGGCTCCGGCGCCTGCGCGGGCGACGCCATGACGCCCGTTCGTCCGGAACCGGCCGTCGAGGACCAGGACCATCCGGTCGATCGGGTCGCCCTCGCTCCAGAGGATCTCGCCGGCAGCCAAGCGCTCGGGCTCGTCGAGCCGGATGAGCTCCGCGAGGAGCGTCAGGTTCGTACCCTTGAAAAATGGCGCGCGGCGGGCGCGAGAGAGGCGTTGGACGAGGTCGAGCTGGGCAGGAGTCTCGATCAGATCGGAAGCCTCGAAGCCGGCCTCGTCGAAACGGGAATCGGCCTGGGCCTTGCTCAGGTTCACGACGGAATCTCCGCTGGCCCGAGCGAATTGCTGCACGAGCGGAAAATGGTCCTCGAGGATCTGGTCGAGATCCGACGTCGGGAGCGCGAGGCAGAACGTGTCGACGACGGCGCGGACCTCGGCCGGAAAGGCGGTTTCGGCGAAGTGGTCGGCGAGGCCGATCGCGCCGGGGGCCGTGACCTCGTAGGTGGCGGTCTGCCCATCGAAGGTGTGTGCGACCTCGAAGGTCCCGGATCCGAAGTAATGAATGGCTGAGATCGGATCGCCCGCGCGTCGCACCCGGGAACCGGCGGGATAGAAGGCCTCTTCGCTATGTGACGCGAGCAGCGCCAGCAGGTTCGGTGCCAGCCCAGAAAAGTAGGGCTGCGCCTTGAGGAAGAGCGCGCGGTCGAGGGGCGATACGAGGGGAAGCCGGGCCATGTCAGCTCGCCGGAAGCGGGTCGAACGGGGCGCGACGCGAGTGGTTGCGTGCGTTCCGAAGCGCAGCCATGGCCCGCTCCTGAAGCTGGCTGCCCCGATTTTCGCCCTGGTCGATTCGCTCGCCGAGAAATTGCTCCGCCGCGAGGTCTTCGAGTTGGATCCCGACTTCGACCGCGTGATACATCGCGACTGCGCGGACCGTGCGACTATCGTCGATCAGGAGCGACGCGATCGCCTTCTCGTAGCGTGCCGCTCCTTCTCTGGAGCTGCCTGCCTCGATCTGGGTCAAGATCTCGCCCTGCCCACCCCACATGAGTCGCAGGATCTGCGGGGTCACGTCGCGGGGGAGGAGAGTTTCGACCAGCTCCTGTGCGCTCGCCCGCCCATTGCCGTCCGCTGCCGCGAGGGCGCCCTTGATCGAATGGAAATCCTCGTCTGGATGAAGGAGGCCGAGCAGCATGAACAGGCGGCCGGTCGCCAACGCCCGCTTGTCGCCCAGGAGATCGACGACGAGCTCGCCGCCGAGAGTCGCGTACGCGGGCGTGCTCGACTGGGTGCTCGCGATCAGGATCTCCGATTCGAGCAGATCGAGGGAGCGGGCGAGGGTGCGGTCGAGCTCCACCCGGATCTTCTGTTGGTCGATCGTCGTCAGGAGTGACGTGCCGCGCGGCCCCACGTGCCGGCGCATTTCGCGGAGACGGGTCTCCAGGGCGCGGAGCAGCTTGAACCGCACCATCCCACTCTCGACCTGGGAAAGACTCTCGACGAGCACCCGCACCGCGGCCGGCGATTCGAAGAGCGAGATGGTTCGCGGGATGTGGCGCAAGGCCGGTGTCGAGGTCGCCGGATCGACCAGCGCGCGCGCGAGTACGTCGAGCGCGGCGTCGCCGCGGGCGATCAGGGCGCGCCGCACTTCGTCGCGGATCCGTCGGTCGTCGAGGAGCCCGACGAGGGCGGTCGTGAACCAGGTGTCGGCGCTCTCGGCAATGGCGCGGACTGCCTCCTGGGCGACTTCGTATTCTTCATCGCTCGCCATCTTCAGCAGGGCTGCGCGATTCACGGTGTGGTATCGCAGGCGAGCGGCCGTCGACGCTGCGAGTCGAGGCTCGTACGTCGGATAGTCGAGGGCCTCCTGGAGAGACGTCGCATACTCCGACTCTTCGGCGGCGCCGAGGGCCAGGAGCCCTGCGACGCTGCTGACCCGAACGACGGCGCAGGGATTGGTCCGAAGGGCCTCGAGACGTGCGATGTCGGGCTTCGACACCCAGGTCGCGCGCACCGCCGCCGCCCGCACCATCGCATCTTCGTGATCGATCAAACGATCGAGGAAGGGGTCGAGGTCCTCGCGGCCCGAAGCGGCGAAGATGTCGAGGGCGTGGGTGACGACGGCGGGCTCCGGGTGGTAGAGGATCAGGCTCGGGATCAGGTCGACGTGACCATGCTCTTTCAGGATCCGCAGAGCTGCGATCACATGACGCTCGTCCGGGTCGGAGAGTGCGCGGATCAGCGACCCCACCGAATCGAGATCGAGATCCGGATGCTCGATCGCCGTCTCGATCGTGCCCTCTCGCAGCGTTCGGCGGAAGACGTCGAGATAGGAACGCCGCAGCAGCAGACTCGATAGGGCCCAGATGAGCGCCGAGACGAGCACGGTGACGGCGACGGCCGCCTGCGGATCGGGTAGCAACATCAGTCCGAGCAGGAGGAACGAGGCGAGGGCCTTGGCGAGAGTCTGCCCGACGATGTCGACCGCGCCCTTGATCGCGCTGCGGAGCTTCGAAGTCATGGGGAGGTAGAGGAGCTCGGAGGCAGTCCGGTGGAGCGAATAACGGAGCGTGCCGTCCACGAGCTTGAGGAAGATCACCGCCAGCAGCGCGCCGCCGGCGAGGGTGCCGACTGCGGCGAGCGCGATCAGACCGGGGAGCACCGAGAGCGATCGATCGATGCCGAGTCGGCGCAGCAGCGGGGTGACGCCGATCGCGAGCATCGAGATCGATAGCAGGTTCAGGCCGAGATAGATGCGGGCGAGCCAGGTCGCGAGGTCGGCGGCGGGAATCTCACGCGTCAGAACGCTCTTGAAGAGGAAGTCGCCGAGGGTCAGCGTGATGCCGCCGAGCATGACGAGCAAGGCGATGCGCGAGGCGTAGGGATCCGCGACGAGGACCTGAACGTTGTCGGCAAGGGAATCGGGCCCGCTCGATGGTCGGGCGGAAGCTCGGCGAGGCCGCGCAGTCCGGCTCACGCCGAGCGCGAGGACCGGGCCGAGACTCGAGAGGGCATAGGTCGCCGCCGAAGCGAAGAGAAGACCTTGACCGCCCCAGCGCGGCGCAGCGAGGGCCGCGACGCCCGAGCCGACGAGCGCACCGACGGCGCCGCCCATCGCGATCGTGGCGAAGAAGCGCTTGGCTTCGACGATCGTGAAGAGGTCGCTCAACACGAGCCAGAAGCGCACCACGATCAGGCTCGTCACGATGCCCGACCAGAGCGAGAGCGCGTAGTAGACCCAGCTCTGGGATTGCCCGACGAGCACGGCGAAGGCGAGGGTGCCGATCGCGGCACCGAGCTGGAGCGTCAGCAGGGCAAGCCGCCCGCCTTCCCCCGTACGCCCGCGCGAAGCGATCACGGCGAGGAGCGCGACGGCGATCGTCACCCACGGCAATCGGCCGATCGCGACGTTGGCGAGAAACAGCGAGTCGCACGCCGTCTCGAGCAGGATGTGACCGGCCATGACGCCGCCGAGGGTGACGGCGGCGTTCGTACGGAGCCGAGTCTTGCCCTCTTTCGATCGGTCGATCGACGAGGGTGTGACGGTCTGGGGCAAGTCGAGCTCCCTCAACCCGGGTGGGACGCGCGCGTCGGTTTCAGTGTAACGGAGTCACGGGCTTCGGGATCTGCGCGCCGGGCGCCGGGCGCGTCGGCGGACGGCCGGCGTGTGGGTCGGGAGGGTGTGACGAACACGCATCGTCTGGTATCGAATGGTCGCGGGCCATGGCCGATGCCGAATCAGCGGGGGACGACGTGGGGCGAGTGGACGGACCGGCCTGCTCCCGAGATCGGATCGAGCACTGCGCGGGGCTCGTCGCGACGCTCCACGTTCTGCTCGTTTTCGTGGGGGTCCTGATCGGGCCGGTGGCCGCAAGGTCCGAGGCTCGCGCTTCATCGCATACGCTATTTCGATGTGACACGCACCACGCGAGCTTTCGAGAATTCGCCCGCTCGGACGGGAGCATCGATTTCTATCACGGATTGGGGTGGCTCGCGGGTGGGGGAGCCATCTCCCTGGCGACCGAGACCTCGCGCCATTGGAGTGACGAGAACGGATTCGATTCCGGCATCCGGTCCGAGCTCCGACTCGACTCGGTCGATGCGCGCCGCGACGCCGCCTCGGCGAGCGACATTCTCGTCGTTCTGAGCGCCGGCGTTCTTCCCGCCGCAGCCATGACCTCCGAGTTCGTCCGGACCCACGACTGCGTCGAGACATGGGACATGTTCGGGGATGCATTCGAGTCCGTGTCGCTCGCGGTCTTCGCCTCGGAGGCGATCAAGGTCGTGTCCGGAAGGCAGCGACCTTACGGGGGGCGCTGCGGCGATGCGCCGGCCTGGGATGCGGACTGTCGGGACGACGACAGGAATCGTGCCTTTGTGAGCGGCCACGCGACGCTCGCTGCGGCCGGGGCCGGCATCTCGTGCCGCTTCGCGCTCGAGCGGGAGGCGTTCGGCCCGAGCGCCACGGCGCGGATCGCCCCCTGCGCGCTCGGTATCGCAGGCGCGCTCGCGGCGGGAGCGCTTCGCCTCTCCTCGGACAATCATTGGGCCTCGGACGTGCTGGTCGGGTTCGGGGTCGGCGCCTTCGTCGGCTACTTCGACACCTGGGGTCCGCTCGAGTGGCTTCGCGTCGAGAAGCGCGACGCGGGCGGAAAGCTCGCGGCGAGCGGACGGGTCCTGCCCTTCGCTCGAGAAGGACGGATCGGGGCACAGTGGACGATGATCTACTGACGACGGGGAGCCCCGCTCGCCCTAACGCAGTCCCTTCACCGCTTCGACCTGCTTTCCGAACCGCCGCTTCGCCTCGGCCCGCCGCGTCGGCACGTGCTCGGAGGGCCAGCCCGCGACGGGCTTCGCGTTCTTGAGCAGCTGCTTCGCGAGCGTCTGCTTGTGGACCTCGTC